>Ga0265327_10000004_pt1 | contig 803973 bp, 764 predicted proteins | sample 41621metaG_FD_202089 | JGI IMG/M metagenome (GOLD analysis project Ga0265327, IMG submission 202089) | Rhizosphere microbial communities from Carex aquatilis grown in University of Washington, Seatle, WA, United States - 4-16-21 metaG | ecosystem: Host-associated > Plants > Roots >...
GGTAGCGGGCCAGCAACCGGTAGATGTGTTGCCGGGAGAGCCGGTAGGTGCGGGCGGCTTCGGTGACGGTGAGGTGACCGGACACGATTTCAAGGACGACAACCCGGGCTTTGGACATCCTCCAGGAGGGTCACCTATGTCCCGACTCATCAACCACGAACTGGATGTCACCTATGTCGCGACTCATGGGTCACCTATGTCGTGAACTCACACACCTCCGTTTCCGCCAAAGAACCGCAGTCGTCGGGAACTGTTCAAGCCTCGCGGTCGGCTGCGTTCTCGCCGGACTGCCGATTCGCCCGATCGATTTCCGCCTGGAGTTCCGCTTTGAGTTTGCGGCTGACCTGACCGCGTCTCTGGGCGTTGGCATCGGAGCCCGCCAGCTTGTCTCGTTGGGCACTGAAGGTGTGACCCCACATCTGCGCGGAGTATCCAGCCAAGTCGACCGCGCTGAAGCCGAGACCGCGGGCGAGCCGGCTCTCTGGCTCTCCGGATTGGTGGAGGACCGCCCGGATGGTCTCAGTCGGCAGTGGTGGCCCGGAGTAGTTGGTCAACAGCGCGCTGTCCCGATCAGCGTCGACGGTGTCGTCGGCCGGCAGGTCGGCCGGCTTGCCCTCGAAGGCATCCGCGACGGCCGACGCGGCCAGCTGGATCCTGCCGATCTCCGTGTACCCATCGTGCCGAAGCAGGTCGGCCACCAACACCGTGCGGCCGAGCAGATTCGACAGTCCGTGCGCGACAGCGAAAAGCGTTGCAACAGTGGGGGAGGCTCTTCCGAGCTCCAACTCGGAGACCCGCGACGTCGGCCATGGTCCGAACTCGCGCAGCGCCTTCGACAGTGCGTCGCCGGTGTAGCCCGCATCCGTTCGCATCCGGCGGACGTTTTCCCCGACTATCTGGCCGATCGGCGACACGGAAACCATGCCGATGACGCTATCGGAATTTCCCAGGCTTGATAACAGGGCTGGTGGCGGTCAGCGGCGCTTGACGATTCCGGCGATGCCGAATGCGAGCAGCACGACGCCGAACAGGATCGTTCCGATCAGCCCGAACCCGGCGTCGATGTGTCCGCCATAACCGGCGATCTCGTCGTCCCGGTTGTTCAAGTCGCCCAGGTCCGCCAATCCGACGATTGTGATGAGCGCGCCCAGCACAGTGCCCACGATGCCGGCCGCGAGGTGGATTCCGCCGGGCTTCCGATTGGTCGCACTGATCACGGCGATGATCGCGGCGATCACCGCCATTCCCAGGGTGAACCAGCCATCCTTGCCGCTATCGGTGCCGTGGACCGAGACCTCGGCCCCGAGAACCTTGGCGGTGGCCCAGGGCAGGAACGCGCAGATCATCACGAGCACTGCGGCGCCGACCATCAGCCAGCGGACGATCGGCACCGCCGACGACAGCGGCGCCGGTGGTGCGTACGGCTGATACGGACTCGCCCCGTACGGACCATTGGCCACCGGGTAGGGCGCCGCTGCCGGGTACGGGTTGGCCGGGTACTGCGGCGGGCTGCCGGGGTATCCGCCCGCAAACGGCGCGCCCGCAACTGGTGGTGGCGGCGGGTATCCGGGTGGCGGGTACTGCTGTGTCCCGGGCAGATCCGGATGGGGAGGCGGTGGTGTGGCTGCGGCGGGCTCGTCGGGTGGCGGTGCCGGCGCCCATCCCTCGGGTGCCGCGTCGTGTGCGCCAGAGTCCGGCTGCGGTTGCGTCATGCCCCGACCTTAGTCCGCAATGTCCGATTGAATACCCGAGTTGTATATCCAGCAGTCGAGGTCATTTGCGACGTCGGATCGGTGTTGCGAATGACCTCCGGTGTTGGAGATCGCGGCACGTCGGGCGACCATAGTGGCCATGGGCCCCCGCGATGTCATCCGCAACGACGCCCTGACCGGGCTGCGCGGTGTCGCGGCGCTGGCCGTGTGCGGCACCCATGCCGCGTTCTGGACGGGCCGCTACACGGACGATTTCGCGGGCCGTTTCTTCGGCCGCCTGGAGGTCGGCGTCGCCGTGTTCTTCGTACTCTCCGGCTTCCTGCTGTTCCGGCCGTGGGTGCGGGCCTTGCGTACCGGCGGTGAAAGTCCTTCGACTGCACGGTATTTCCGGCATCGGGCGCTGCGTATCCTGCCCGCGTACTGGGCCACGGTGCTGGTCGTCTATCTCATCTACCGCTGGCGTGATGACGCGTCGCCGTCCGGCCACGGGTTCACGGCGTTGCTGCGCAACCTGACGCTGACCCAGACGTACGGCATCGGCAATCTGCACACCGGGTTGACGCAGATGTGGAGCCTGGTCGTCGAGGTGGCCTTCTATCTCGTGCTGCCGCTGATCGCCTGGGGCATCTGCGTGCTCGCCTGCCGCGGGCAGTGGCGTCCGGAGTGGATCATCGTCTGGGTCGTGGCGATCGCGGCGATCACGCCGTTGTGGGTGGCGTACTCGCATTCGCCGTCGGCCGATCCGACGTCCCGGCTGTGGCCGCCGGAGTTCGCGATCTGGTTCGCCGCGGGGATGCTGCTCGCGGTGCTGGCCGAACTCGATGTGCGGTGGTCGGGTGGCGCCGCCGCGGGTGTGGCGTTGCTGGCCTTCGTGGTCGCGTGCACATCCATCGCGGGAGAGCCCACGATCGCACCGGCGAGTGCCTTCGCCACCGATGCGAAAGCGTTGCTGTATGCCGTCGTCGGCGCCGGTTTGGTGGGCGCGGCGAGTCTGGCGCCCGCGTCGCTGCCGGCCCGACCCCTGAGCTGCCGGCCGGCGGTGTGGCTGGGTGAGATCTCGTACGAGCTGTTCCTGGTACATGTGATGGTGCTCGAGCTAGTGATGAGTCTGCTCGGGTATCGCCTGTTCAGCGGGTCGACGTGGATGGCGTTTCTGGTCACCGTGGTGATCAGCGTCCCGATCGCCTGGGCGCTGCATCAGATCACATACCGCTGGTGGCGACACGTGTCGTCCTCCTCCGGTAAAAATGGAGGGATCGCATCGAGTCGGCGCGAGGTGTTGTCCGCAGGCCACACCGCCGCCGGCCAGAAACCAGGAGAAGTGCGTGTCAGCAACACCCAGCGCACCGCCGATTGAGCTCTGGACGCGCGAATGCCGTCTACCGGGCCCCCAGCCGGAGCTGTCGGATGCCGCGGCCTTCCTGATCGCCGCCGGATACACCGCTGACGCATCGCGCACGGTGTTGGTCCGCCGCGTCACGCTGGGGATGCCGATCCCCACCATCGGTGGATTCGGGGAACTGCGCCGCATCGATCGCGAGTCGGCTTTTGTGGAGCGACGCCTGCGGGGCGATCGGCTGCATCCGGTGGCCGCGCAGCTGCTGCGGGCGCGTTCGGCGCATCTGGCCCGTCGTCGGTCGGCGATCGCCCGGGTTGTGATCGGCGCCAACTCGTCGTATGCCAGCGGTGGCAAGATCACCCGCAAACAGCGCAAAGAAGGTCTCCACCTCGACGAGGCCGAGCGCCAGCGACTGTTCGACGGCCTGGCGCAGACGCCGTCGCCGAATCCCACCGGGATCTCCGGCTGGGTGAGTTCGCTGGTGATGCAACGATTCTCGGCTCACGAGGCCGGGCAGACACGGTTCGCGGACCGCTACGAGACGCTGCTGTACCTGGCGGGGCAGATGTACGACCGCATCGGGCAGTCGCCGTCGTGGCAGTCGGAATACTTCGCGGTGCAGCGCGGTGAGGTCGACCTACCGGTCGAACTGTCGGCGATCGCTGCTGACGTGATCACATTGCGGGCGGTGTCGGCGGAGATCATTCGCATCGAACGCACCACGTCGGCCGCCGACGTGACGACGCGCCACCAGCAGGATCAGCGTCGGCGCGCGCTGGTGCCGGTGTGGGATCAGCTGGTCGAGCGGGTGCGGTCGTTGGCGGCGATGGCCGAGGTACTGGCTTCGGCCGACCGTGAACTGGCGCTCGTCAACGAGGTCAATCGCGGCGGAACGCTGGATCAGCGCATCGATGGTCTGATCTCGCGGCTGGGTGAGCACGGTCATTCGCTTGATGCCACCGACCGCGTCGGTTTTCAGCTGCAGGCGGGTGAGGAGCACCTGCGGGCATATCGAGAGGTGCTGCAGGGCAATATCGTCAGCCTCTCGGCGTCCCGTCCCGAGTTGGCTCTACCGGAGCCGCATGTCGGTGAATCGATGGGGGACCGGCAAGGCGGAGGAGACCGGCAATAGCGGAGCTGTGTCGGCCGGTCGACAACGCCGGCGGGCACTCAAACGAGCGCTGAGATCAACCCCGCATCCAGCCGCGGAGATATGCCTTCTGCTGATCGGTGAGGCGTTGCAGCTTCTCTGCTGCGATATCGACGACGGCGAGCTGCGTGCTCGCGACGGTCGCGGCCTTGGAGCCGGGATCGGCTGCGGCGGAGCGGACTTCATAGCCGATCGTGAAGTCGACCGAGCGGACCTGCTTGATCCACATGCCGACCTGCAACGGCGTGTCCTCATGCCGCAGCTGGCCCTGATATCGGACCTCGACGTTAACGATCATCGAACTCTTGATCAACGGTTGGAAGACCGTGAGGTCCTCGCTGTTCTCGACGTGGTCTCTTCCCGAGCTCAGCAGCCACTCGATACGGGCCTCTTCTAGGACGGTGACCATACGAGCATGGTTGATGTGACCAAAAGCATCCATATCCGACCAGCGCACCGGAACCTGAGCGACGAATGCAAAACCGTTGTCATCCAACGCAGTTGACACGAGCAACCCTTCACTTTCCGCCGCCGGTGGATTGCGAATCATTCACCGTGGCAATGAGACTATTCGACGGCCCGCGCTCAAGTGTCGCTCGCCGCGCATTCCCAGTAGCCTAGGCGCGACAAACACCCAAATCGGCGACGCGGATGCTGTTGCTCGATCGAGGACAAAGGGAACTGGTCGTGGTACCGAATCGACTGAAGATCGCGGGCGCTGCCGTGGCGTCGATATTGGCGGCTGTGACGGTCGGCACGGGCACCGCGGCGGCTCAGCCGGGCCGTCCCGCTCCGGCCGGTGCGGTCATCACCAAGACCGTGAAGATCAACGATCATCGGATCCAGCTGACGGTGAAGTCGCCTGTGATGGGCAAGGACGTCAATCTGACCGTGTTGACCCCCGGGGGATCGGCGCCGCGCGGCACGCTCTACCTGCTCGACGGCGCGGGAGCCGACCAGCCGGTGAGCGATTGGGTCACCAAGGGTGGGGCACCGCAGTTCTTCGCCGACAAGGACGTGAACGTCGTGATGCCGGCCGGTGGTGGATCGACCTTCTACACGGACTGGCAGGCCGCGGATCCGCGCTACGGCAAACCGATGTGGGAGTCATTCCTCACCGGAGAGTTGCCGCCGCTGATCAACAAAACGTTCCACGGCGACGGCCGCAATGCGATCGCGGGTCTGTCGATGGGCGCGCAGGCCGCGCTGGCACTGACGGCGCGGCATCCCAAGCTGTACAACGGCGTCGGCTCGCTCAGCGGCTGCCCGGCCGTCAGCAGTCCGGTCAACGAGGGCTATGTGACCGGCACCGTCGCCAAGGACGGTGGGATCTCGGTCAACATGTGGGGCCCGTTCGGATCACCCGGGTGGGCGGCGCACGATCCGAGCCTGATGGTGGACCGATTCCGCGGCAAGAACGTCTACATCTACGCCGGCAGTGGTATTCCATCGTTCAACGACTTCTACACCCCGCTCGAACCCGGCCAGAGCCGGCAGACTCAGTTGGCGGCCGGTGGCGCGCTCGAAGCCGGCGCCGAGAGCTGCTCGCGCCAGTTCTCGTTGCGCCTGCTGGTGGCGCAGATCCCAGCCACCGTCGACTACCCGCTTGTGGGACTGCACAGCTGGTCGTACTGGAAGGCCGCACTGCCCAACGCCTGGGCGGCGTTGGCCCCGGGTCTGTGGTGATGCGGCCGTAGCGAGAGCTACTGGGCCGCTTGCCAATCCCGCGCGAAAGCCAGGAATCGATCGTTCTCGTCGGCGTTGGTGACGGTTACTCGCACCCCGTCGCCGTCGAAGGGGCGCACGATGATTCCGGCATTCGTACTGGCCTGTGCGAATGGAACCGCGGCCGCCCCCAGATCGAGCCAGATGAAGTTGGCCTGCGAATCCGGAATTGTGTACCCGGCCGATCGGAGCTCTGCGGTGACTCGGGCGCGTTCGATCGCCACGCTGTCGGTCCGGGCCCGGAGTTCGTCCCCGGCGGCCAGGGAGGCGATGGCAGCCGCTTGAGCGACGCTGTTGACGCTGAACGGCACATGGACCTTGGTCAGCGCCTCGATGATGGTCGGATCACCGACGGCGTAGCCGACGCGCAGACCGGCGAGCCCGTATGCCTTCGAAAATGTGCGTAGCACAACGAGGTTCGGGTACTTGCCGAGTAACTCGATACCGTCGTACCGGTGCGCCTCGTCGGGCCGGAGGTACTCGATGTAAGCCTCGTCGAGAGCGACCAGGACGTGGGGCGGGACGCGGTCGAGGAAGTCGACCAATTCTGCAGTGGTCACCACAGTCCCGGTCGGGTTGTTGGGGTTGCAGACGAAAATCACCCGGGTGCGTTCGGTGATCGCGTCGGCCATCGCGTCGAGATCATGGGTGTGATCGCGCAACGGGATCATCACCGGGGTGGCGCCGACGATCCGGGTGGAGATCGGATAGCACTCGAAGGAGCGCCAGGCGAAGAGGACTTCGTCGCCCGGTCCGCTGGTGATGCTGATCAGGTTCTGGCACAGCGTCACCGACCCGCAGCCGGTCTTGACGTGTTCGGGCGGCACGTCGAGGTGCTTGCCGAGGTGTTCAGTCAGCTCGATCATCGCGTTGTCCGGGTAGCGATTCACCGCCGCGGCCGCCGCCGCGATCGCCTGCTGCACCGACGGCAGTGGTGGATCGACGACCTCGTTGCTGGCGAGCTTGAGCGCGCCGGGGAACGTCTTGCCCGGCACGTAGGCAGGCAGATCAGCGAGGTCGGGGCGCAGGTAGACGGTCACCGGCCTAGCGTATTCGGTCGATGACATCGCGTGGTGAAGGTCTGCCAAGCAGCCGGTTTGCTCGTCTGCCGGACCGCTGTGTACTCTTTGCGTTCGGCAGTTCATGAAGAACTCCACCAGGAGGCGTGCCAGAGCGGCCGAATGGGACTCACTGCTAATGAGTTGTTCCGCTTAAAACGGGACCGGAGGTTCAAATCCTCTCGCCTCCGCCAGTGCACCAAACCTGGTGTGCCACAATTGAATAGCCACGCGCTCGTAGCTCAATGGATAGAGCACCTGACTACGGATCAGGAGGTTTGGGGTTCGAGTCCCTACGGGCGCACCAAAGAATCCCTCTCACCAGCATGAATGGTGGGAGGGATTCTTCTTTTGTGCGGCCCGCTCAGACCAGGGACGCGGTCAGACCCGGGATCACGCTGATCACAGTCGGTGGGCGCGGTGATTGGTCGCGCAGCATGGCCACCGTCGCCACGATGGCCCCGGATCCGGTCGGTGCCGTTGCTACGGAGTGAAGGGCGACCGACCCGGGCCGTGGGACAGGGAACAGCGTCGGCCGTAGCGTGACGTCGCCAGTCTTGCCAGAGGTCAGGTTGCGCCACGACACGACGACGTAGATGCCGTTCCAGGCCGGTGAGTATGGCGCCGGATTGTCGACCGAGTAGGTCAGGGCCGGCGGTGGCGGCGGGAAGATCAGGATCGACGGCGCCTGATGTGCGGTGACGGTGATCGGTGATGCCGTCCTCACCGTACGCTGCCGACTCCGGATCAGCGCAGGGCGTCCGCCACCCGTTCCAGCGCCGCCACCCGGCTGCCCTTCACCAGCACCGCGTCGCCCGAGCCGACGGCTCCGACCTCAGCGATCGCGGCGTCGATGCCGTCGACATGAGTCGCGCCGGAACCATAGGCGGGGGTGTCGACGGCGATGACCCGGATACCCAATTCGGTTGCCAGGTCGGTGATGTGGGCGTGTTCCTGATCGCCATCGGCGCCGAGTTCGGCCATCACTCCCAGGACGGCGATCCGGCGTTCGGCCGGCAACGCGGCCAGAGAACGCAGCGCCGCGGCCATCGAGGTCGGATTGGCGTTGTAGGCGTCGTTGAGTACTGCCGCCCCGGACTCGGTGCGGCGCAACTCCATTCGCAATGCAGAAATGGATGCGCCGGACAGCCCGACGACGATCGAGTCCAGCGGCAGCCCCAGCCCGCCGGCGACCGCGACGGCGGCGAGCGCGTTGCCCACCTGATGTTCGCCGCGCACACCGAGGGTCACCGGGCGGGTACCCCAGGGTGCGCGCAGGTCGAACGATGCTCGAAGTTCGTCGTCGACCGAGATGTTCTCGGCCACCACGTCGGCGGGCTGCTCGATGCCGTAGGTCAGCACCCGGGCTGCCGAACGCGATGCCATCCCCGCCACCCGTGGGTCATCGGCGTTGAGTACTGCGAGTCCGTCGGCCGGCAGCGACTCGATGAGCTCGCCCTTGGCCTGCGCGACCGCTTCGATGCTGCCGAAGTTCTCCAGGTGCACTCCGGCCACCCGGGTGACGATGCCGACGGTCGGCCGAGCGATGGCGCACAGGTCGGCGACATGCCCGACGCCCCGGGCCCCCATCTCGACGACTACGGCCTCGGTGTCGTCCGGTGCGTTCAGCAGCGTCAGCGGCAAACCGAGTTCGTTGTTGAACGACCGCTCGTTGGCGGCCGTGCGCAACGTGGTGGACAGGACCGCGGCCAGCAGGTCCTTGGTGGACGTCTTGCCGACCGAGCCGGTGACCCCGACCACCGGGCCGGTCAGTCGAGCGCGACCGGCCGCTCCGAGGGCGGACAACGCCGCGGCGGTATCGACGACGGCGATCGCGGTGCCACCGGCATCGGCACCGCTCGAGGTCAGATATGCGCCGGCACCGGCCTGCAGCGCTGCGGGAATGAACTCGTGCCCGTCTCGCGCAGCCACTATCGGCACGAACAACTGCCCGGTGCCGACCGATCGGGAATCGATGCTTGCTCCCTCGACCGAGGTCGTCGAATCACCGCTGAGCACCTGGCCGCCGACCGCCGTCGCGATCTCCGAAACTGTCCACTGCATGAGGTGAAACGCTACCGGTGCAGCGGGGGCCACACTTGGCGGAGCCACAGGTCGGCGACTGGGGCTGCGCTGCGTAAGGTCGTGGCCGTGGCAGATCCCAAAAGCGCTCTTCGTCTCGTCGTTCTCTATGGCGGCCAATCGGCCGAACACGAGGTGTCCTGTGTAACCGCCGCGCATGTGATCGCGGCGGCAGATCAGGAGCGCTACCGGATTGAGCCGATCGGCATCACCAAGTCGGGGAAGTGGCTGCGCAGCGATCAGATCGTGGACGCGCTCGCAGCGGGCGAGCAGTTGCCGGGCTCGCTCGAGGTGGCCGGCACCGAGGTGGTCCCGACGACACTGCTGGCATCCGATTCTGCGACCCCGACCGTCGTGCTGCCGCTGCTGCACGGCACCTACGGGGAAGACGGCACCGTGCAGGGCCTGTTGGACCTCGCCGGGGTTCCGTACGTCGGCTCGGGCGTGCTGAGCTCGGCCCTCGCGATGGACAAGGCGATGGCGAAAGTCGTTGCCGCACAGATCGGTATCCCGCAATGCAAGTGGCTGGAGTACCGGTGGGGCGCCGATGATCGGGGAGCGGTGGCCGCTGGCGTCGACGAACAGCTGGGCTATCCGGTGTTCGTCAAGCCCGCGAACATGGGTTCGTCCGTCGGCATCAGCAAGGTCGCCGACGCCGCCGGGCTGGACGCCGCGATCGAGGAAGCCCTGCGTTACGACGACGTCGTCGTCATCGAGGAGGGCGTGGACGGCCGCGAAATCGAGGTGGCGGTCCTCGGCAATGACGCTCCGCAGGCGTCAGTGCCCGGCGAGATCCTGCCCGGTGCCGACTTCTACGACTACGAGGACAAGTACGTCACCGGCGCGGCGAAACTGCAGATCCCCGCGGAGCTGTCGGCCGCAGAGGCGAACGAGGTGCGGCGGCTGGCGTCGGCGGCGTTTTCGGCCTATCGCTGCACCGGCCTGGCCCGGGTCGACTTCTTCTTCGAAGAGGGCGGTCGCGGTTGGCTACTGAACGAGGTCAATACGATGCCCGGTTTCACCCCCGGATCGATGTACCCGAAGATGTGGGAGGCGACGGGTCTGGCCTACCGGGATCTGGTCGACCGGTTGGTGGACCTGGCGCTGGAACGCCATCGCCGCAGGTCGAAGCTCTCCGTCGAACGCTGACGTCGGTCAATCGGACGGATCGGAGTCGTCAGAGTCGGTCGAACCCAATACGCTGGCACCGATAACCGGCACGTCGCCTCGGCGCTGCCGGACACTGACACACTTGACGGCCGCGCGGCCGGGAACCTTCAGGAGGGGCCATGGGGCCGGGAAATTGGCCGCAGCAGCCGGGCGATCCGAACCAGCAGGGGCAGCCGAACGGTGATGTCCCCGAGGGTGGCCCTCAGCAGCCGGTCGACCCGGCGTATGACCAGACCGCGATGTACGACCCGAACACGGCCCCGGGTGCGTACCCGCCGCAGGCCGGTGGGTACGGCGGCTATCAGGATCCGTATCAGCAGAACCCGTATCAACAGCAGCCCTACCAGCAGAACCCTTACCAACAGGGCCAGTACCAGCAGCCCGATCCGTACGCGCAGGGGCCCGCGGGCGGGCAGCAGGGCTGGGGCGATCCCGGGACCGGCTGGAACGCGGCGGGGGGCTACCCGCCGCCACCGCCGAACGGCCCGACCTACGGTGCTCCGGGTTACGGCGGTCCCGGCGGACAACCACCGAAGAAGAACACCGGCCTGATCGTCGGCGCGATCATCGTGGTCGTCGCGCTCGTGATCGGTGGCATCGTCGCCGCGGTGATGCTCACCGGCAACGACAAGAGCGACAAGTCCGCGTCGCCGTCGACGACCACGACGGCCGCCTCGCAGACGGATGAGAGCACCGATCCGTCGACGGGCGACTCCACCGATGACCCGACGAGCGAGAACAACGACTTCTCGCAGCAGCCGAACAGCGGTGAGGACATCACGTTGTCGGCCGACGGCGGCAAGCTGTTCGCGATCGTCGTGTCCGATGCCAACGGCGTGCGCACCATCAACACGCCCAGCACGCCGTGGACGGAGACCTTCAGCCCGGGCACCAAGACGTACTTCGCGGTGAACCCGATCATCGATCCGTCCGCCGGTGGTACCGCGTCGTGCAAGATCACGCAGGGCAGCAAGACTCTCGCCAGCGATAGCGGCACGACAGCACGCTGTTCGGTGTTCTTGCAATGACCGGTGCCGGGCCCACCGACCCGAACGACCCGTTCGGCCAGACCAGACCGCAGCACCCGCAGCCGGGTGGCGATCAGCCTGGACAGGTCCCGCCCGGACAGAATCCGCCACCGCAGGTTCCGCCGCAACAGAATCCGCCGACCCGCAGCTTCGATCCGGTCGAGGGCGAGCAGTACCCGTATTCGGTCCCCATCCCGGCGCCCGACGATTACTACGGCTCGCAGTCGGGCTATGGCCAGGATCAGAACTATGGCTACGGGACGGCCTACAGCCAGCAGCAGCCAGGTCCGGTTGACGGCGGTCCGGCCGGCCCGCCACCACCGCGGCACCGCACCGGCCGATGGATCGCGATCGCACTGGCGATCGTCGTCGCTCTCGCGGTGATTGTCGGCGCAGTGATCTACGCGACCAAGGGAAACAGCAACTCGTCGTCGGCGGGGGCCAGCACGACCGCTACGTCGGTGGCTCCGACCAGCGGCGCGACGTCGGCGACCACGTCGGCGCCGTCGAGCAGCAATCCCAATGGTCCGCCGGTGACCTACGAGGTCACCGGCGGACCATTGGTGGTCACCTATTTCGGTAACGGAGGCTTGCGAACTGTCGCGGCCCCGCCGTCGCCGTGGACTGTGACGGTCACGCTGCGCAACGGATTCGCCTCGGTCACAGCGATTTCCAAGGGCTCGCCGGTCACCTGCACCATCAAGCGCGGCGACACCGTGATCACGACGCAGACGTCGGCGGCGGTCGCCTTCTGCACCGCGACCGGGGTCGGCAACTAGGCGCCTCGGCTCCGGCGCGCCGCCCGCACCTCGCGCATGAAGCCGAACGTGGTCGCGGCGACGAACGGCACCGGCGCGAGCGACGCCACCACGGCACCCCGCGTGCCGACAAGCGGTTTGCTGCGCAAACCGAGCAGCATGTCGGCGCTGTCGCTGATCAAGCCGACGGTCGCCCAGCGACGGAATTCGCCGTCGCTGCCACGGATCCAGGAGGCGCAGGCGCCTGATCCGATGACGATGTCGCGGATCCCGATCGTCTGCATGAGCAGGGTCTCGGTCCCTGATTCGGACCTGAAGAACCGGTCGGGGGCCGCGAGCATGGCGGCTCCAACTCCCAGCCGGCCTGCCGCGACCGCGAGCACAAGCGGCGAGGTGCGGGTCGACTGCTGGGGCATGGTCGAAGCCTAATCAGCGGGGACCGGCGCGGTGGTCGGATCCGGCGGCCGACATTCGGCCTCGCCGCGCCGGCCGCTGGATTGGCCGATACTGGAGGCATGACGCATCCACACGCCGGTCGTGACGACCTTGCACTGTCTTTCGGCAAGGAGGCGGCGACCTATGACCGGGCCCGCCCGCGATACCCGCAGGAGGCGGTCGACGCGGCTGTGCCGTCGTCCGCAATCGATGTGGTCGATGTCGGTGCCGGTACCGGCATCCTGACCCGGGCGCTGCTGAATCCGCAGCGGGTGGTGACGGCGGTCGACCCGGATTCGGCCATGCTGCAACAGTTTTCTCAGAGCCTTCCGGGCGTCGCCGCGAAAGTCGGTACCGCCGAACAGCTCCCGCTGCCCGATGCGTCCGCCGATACGGTGGTGTTCGGCCAGTCCTGGCATTGGGTGGACGTCGCGGAGGCGAGCGCCGAAGTCGGCCGAGTGCTGCGACCGGGTGGAACTCTGGCGCTGATCTGGAACATCCGTGACGAGGCAACGTCCTGGGTGCGCGAACTGAGCGATCTCATCGGACGAACCGGCGCGGAGCTGCTGATCTTCGGAGACGGCCCGTCGGTGCTGGCGCCATTCGGCCCGCTGTCGCTCAATGAGTTTCGGTGGACGCGCGAGCTGACGGTGGATGAGCTGGTCGACAATGTAGCCTCGCGCAGCACGATGATCACCGCGACGGACGAACGTCGACAGGAGGTCCTGGAGCAGGTCCGGACGTTGGCGACGCAGCGCGCAGACGTCGACGGAGTGCATCTGACGATGCCGTATGTGACATATGTATTCACCGCGAACCGGTCGGTGTGAGTGTCGCAGTGAAAGAGTCGGCGCGGCGGTAACGCTGGCATGGGCGATTGGCGGATGTTGTACTGGGCAGGTGCAGATCCTCTCGCCGAGTGCGCGCCGGATACGGCGGCTGCTCCTTGCGGCGCTGCTGCTCGTGGTGATTCTGCCCGTCGCAGCATGTTTCGACCCGCTGGATCGGGCGGGATCGCGCGATCCCAATCCCAATCACATCGTGGTCGGTTCGGGCACGTTCCCGGAGTCGCAGATCATCGGCCAGATCTATATCGATGCGCTGCGGGCCAACGGATTCAAGGTGTCGGACCGGTTGAACTCCGGCACTCGCGAGCGGTACATCCCTGCATTGCGGGCGGGCGACATCGACCTGGTGCCCGACTACGTGGGCAATCTCCTGCAATATCTGGCCAAGAGTGCCAAGGGAATAGACGCGCAGCGGGCCGACGCGCTGCAGTCGTTGACCGTGCTGCCGGCCATCGAGGCCGCGCTGCCGCAGGTGCTGGGTGCCGATCTGGTGACGTATAGCCCGGCACCCGGATCGAATTCGGACAGCGTAACGGTCAGCCGGGAGACCGCCGACCGGCACCATCTGGTGACGATCGACGATCTGGCACGGCTGTCGCAGACACAGACCGTCACTTTCATGGCCAACAGCGAATTCGCCACCCGACCGGTGGGCTTGCCCGGTCTGCTTGAGAACTACGGGCTGAAGGTCGATTTCCGGCCGAACAACGACAGCGGCGGCCCGGCCACACAGAAAGCGTTGCTCAGCGGCAACGTGACTGCCGCCGACATCTACACCACCACACCGTTGTTGCTGCAGACCGACAAGGTGGCGGTGCTGGACGATCCGCGGGGAAATTTCCCGGCCAACAATGTGGTCCCGGTCCTCGCGAGGGAGAAAAATTCGCCGCGGCTGCGGACCGTGCTCGATGCGGTGTCGGCGAAACTCACTCTGCAGCAACTGCAGTCGCTCAACGACATGGTCTCCGGTTCACGCAAGATCGAAATCGAAGATGCGGCCAAGGACTGGGTGCGCGCCCAGGGCCTGAATCGGCGGATCGGCTGAAGGGCTTGAACGTATGGGAGATTCGATGATCAGCTTCGAGTCGGTGACCAAGCGGTACCCCGACGGCACCGTCGCGGTCGACGACCTGACCCTGGAGATCGAAGAGGGCTCGTTCACCGCGTTCGTGGGCCCATCAGGCTGCGGCAAGACCACCTCGATGCGCATGATCAACCGGATGATCGAGGCGACCACCGGCGTGGTGCGGGTCGGCGGTGATGATGTCCGGACGGTCGACGCGGTCCGGCTCCGTCGCGGGATCGGGTATGTGATCCAGTCGGCCGGGCTCATGCCGCATCAGCGGGTGGTCGACAACGTCGCCACCGTGCCGGTGCTGCAGGGTGTTTCCCGAAAGCAGGCGCGCGCGGCGGCCGTCGAACTGTTGGAGCGCGTCGGTCTCGATCCGTCGCTCGCGGGTCGATATCCGGCCCAGTTGTCGGGCGGCCAGCAACAGCGCGTCGGCGTCGCCCGGGCATTGGCCGCAGACCCGAAGATCCTGTTGATGGACGAACCGTTCAGCGCGGTCGACCCGGTGGTGCGCGAGGACCTGCAGAACGAAATGCTGCGCCTGCAGGGCGAATTGCAGAAGACGATCGTTTTCGTCACGCATGACATCGACGAGGCGGTGAAGCTCGCCGACAGGGTCGCCGTCTTCGGGGCCGGCGGTCGGCTGCAGCAGTACGACACCCCGGGGCGCCTGCTCGCCGCGCCGGCCAACGATTTCGTCGCCGGATTCGTCGGCCGCGATCGCGGATATCGGTTGCTGCAGTTCGGTTCCGGCGCACAGGTCCGGCTGCATCCGTTGGAGCCGGTCGTCGAAGAACAGATAGACGCGCTGATCCTGGCGCCGAATGACGAATGGCGCCTGGTGCTGCGGGACGGAACACCTTTCGGATGGGTGGATGCGGGAGGAGTGGCGGAGCATCGCGCCGGCCGCGATCTGTACGACTGCTGCAGTGCGGGAGGTTCGCTGTTCACCCGCGGTGGAACGCTGCGTCAGGCGCTGGATGCCGCGCTGTCCTCGCCGTCGGGATTGGGAGTGGTCGTCGACGCCGCCGGCCAGGTGGTCGGCGGGGTCCGTGGCGCCGACGTGCTCGAAGCCTTTGAGCAGCAACGCAAAAGGACCGATTCGGCGCAGCTGGAGCCGGAGTCGTGAACTATCTCATCAATCACTTCGATAAGGTGTGGAGCCTCACGCTCGAGCACCTGCGGCTGTCGCTGATCCCGATCGCGATCGCCTTGGTCGTGGCAATCCCGTTGGGGTTGTTGGTGTATCGATCCGCCATCGCGCGCCGAATCACTGTGATCGTCGGATCGGTGATCTTCACCGTGCCGTCGATAGCGTTGTTCATCGTGCTGCCGTCGTTGATCAATACCCGAATCCTGTCCGACTACAACGTGATCGTGGCGCTTGCGCTATATGCGACGGCGCTGCTGGTGCGCTCGGTTCCCGAGGCGCTCGACGCGGTACCTCGAGCATCGGTCGATGCGGCTGTCGCGATCGGCTACCGGCCGATCCAGCGGGTGTTGAAAATCGAACTGCCACTGTCGATCCCGGTACTCATGTCGACCATCAGGGTGGTGTCGGTGACGAACATCTCGATGGTGTCGGTGGGTTCGGTGATCGGCTTCGGCGGATTGGGCAAGCTGTTCACCGAGGGCTACAGCCGTGACTATCCGCAGGAGATCATCGCCGGAATCATCGCGGTGGTGATCCTGGCACTGGTCATCGATCTGATCCTGGTGCTGATCGGCCGGCTGATCACCCCCTGGGCCCGAGCGGCCCGCCGGCCGAGCGTGATGCGTCGCGCGCTGGTCCGGCCGGCGAAGGCGAGTGCCGCATGAGCAACGTCTTCTCCGAAACCGTCTCGTATCTCACGACCGCCGCCAACTGGACCGGCACGGATACCAGCGATGGCTTGCTGGTGGAGATCGGCCAGCATCTGGAATACACCTTCTATGCGGTCGGACTGGCGGCGCTGGTCGCGATCCCGTTGGGTCTGCTGATCGGCCACACCGGCCGCGGCGAGGTGATCGCTGTCGGGTTGGTGAACGTGCTCCGGTCGTTGCCGACCTTGGGATTGTTGCTGCTGTTCGTGCTGTGGATGGGACTGGGCCTGGCGCCGACCATCTACGCGCTGGCCCTGCTCGCGGTACCGCCATTGCTGGCCGGCACCTATGCCGGAGTGGCCAATGTGGACCGGACCGTCGTCGACGCGTCGACGGCGATGGGGCTCACGTCCGTACAAGTGCTGCTGCGGGTCGAGCTGCCCAATGCGATCCCGCTGCTCCTGGGCGGCGTCCGCAACGCGGTGCTGCAGGTGGTGGCGACGGCGGCGGTGGCGGCCTATGCCGGGCTGGGCGGCCTCGGTCGGCCGATCTTCGACGGACTGGCGACCTACGACTACGCGCCGATGATCGCGGGCTCGATCCTGGTGACGCTGCTGGCGCTGCTGCTGGACGGTCTGCTCGCCGGACTCGTGTGGGCGTCGGCGCCCGGGACCGGCCGATTGCGGAGCCTGGCCGGGCGGGCGGCTCGTGGTGAACGGGCAATCGTCTGACGGCAGTACCCGGGCGCGGCGTCAGTCGCCTACCGTAGGACGGTGACCACCGAACCGGAAGTGTCCGATACGCCCCCGGCATTTCGCGGGATGCTCACTTGGCGCGGATGTGACGGCGATCGCCTGGAGCAGGTCCGGTTGCTGGTGAACGGTCACCGGATCAAGGCCTACGGCCGGGTGATCGGAGCGGCGACCGTCGAGCATGAGGCGTTCAGCGCGTCTTATGACCTGGTCACCGACGATGCCGGTGTCACCAGGCGGTTCTCGGTGCATCTGCTGCGCGAGTCGGGTGAAATGCAGATCTCGGTCAGTCGGGACACCGAAGGCAACTGGCTGGTGCAGACGCCACGAGGCACCGAGCGCGGGAGTTATGGCGGCGCGGAGGACGTCGAGCTGGCGTTGAGTCCGTTCTTCAACTCGCTGCCGATCCGGCGACTGGGGCTCGGACAGGCCACGGAGACTGTCGATGTTCCGGTGGTCTACCTGCATCTGCCGGGTGGCGCCGCGAATGCGGAAACGCTCCGATACCGCGCGGCCGGAGACGGAGCCGTTGCAGTGCAGTCGCCGCTGGGGCAGTCGACCCTGACGGTCGACGGGCATGGATTCGTGCGGGACTACCAGGGCCTGGCGGACCGGCTCTAGCGACGGCCGCCCTGAAAACCTGACTGGAGCGGCGGCATAACTCGTATACGGGTCCTGACCGCGCTGTGGTCAGGGTTTCAGGGTCAGCCGGCCCAGATCTCGCCGCGCTTGCCGGCGGCCCGCAATGCTGATTCCCAACCGGGTTCGCCGATGACGACGCCCTCGATCGGCCGGGACTCGAAGCCCTCGTAGTGTTTACGCGCCCGATGACCGTCGGCGACCAGGGTGTGCACAGTTCCGTTGTCGCGCAGCTCATCCCGTGTCTGGATGAGGCGGTCGATCGTCTCACTCAGTGCGCTGAGCAGCGCGCTGGAGTTTGCCTCGAGCATTGCCTGCTGCACTCGTGGAGCGGTTCCGGCGACCCGCGTCCCGTCCCGGAACGATCCGGCGGCCAGCCGGGTGGCCAGGTCGCCGTCGGCGATACCGACCGCAGCGGTGACTGCGGCCGTCAGATGCGGCAGGTGCGAGATGCCGGCGACGGCCCGGTCGTGGTCATCGCTGCCGGCCGGGACCACGCGGGCGCCGACGCCCTGGGCCAGCTCGGCCACCTGCGCCCACACCCGGGGATCCGCCCCGTCATCGGCGGCGACCACCCAGATCGCATCCCAGAAAAGATCGGGATCGGTTGCCTCCCAGCCGGATTCAGCAGTTCCGGCCATCGGGTGGCCGCCGACGAATCGGGCGGTCAGCCCATGCGCGCGGACCCGGTCGGCGACCAGACCCTTCACGCTGACGACATCGGTCAGGGCGCACGTGGGGGCGTGTTCGGCGACGGCGGAGAGCATCTCATCGAGCGTGGTCGCGGGCGTGGCCAGGACGATCAAGGCGTCGTCGGCGGCCGCCCGCTGCAGTGTGGCCGGCAGATCGGTGGAGGCATCGAAGCCCGCGGTGCTGGCAGCATCGACGGTGGCGGCCGACCGGTTGTAACCGAAGGCATGCGTGTGCGGGCTGACCGCGCGCAGCAGCGAGCCGCCGATCAGCCCCAGACCGAGGATGCACACCGGAGTTTCCATACGCCAACTGTTTCACAGCCAGGTAGGCCTTTGGCCTGCGCTGGGGATCAGATGGACGATCCGGCCAGGCGGAGGCCGTTCTCGCGATACTGGGTCGTATGCGGAACGGCCGAGAACGCCGCCGGTCCTTCATCTGGCGCCAGCGTGCACTTGGGATTGTTCGGGTGCGCGGTTACGGTTGCGGGATGGCCGCAGCAGCGCAGGACGACGGACTGGACGGATTCGGCATCGCCGTGGTGCGCGAAGACGCCAAATGGACGTTGACCCCGCTGGACCGCGAGGTCCTCGATGATCTGGCCGGCGCCGAACGGGCCCTGCTGGATATGCGAAGTGCTGGTGCGGTATTCGGGCTGTTCGACATCGACGATGAGTTCTTCGTGGTCGTGCGGCCGGGGCCCGCGGGTACCCGACTGATGCTGTCGGACGCCACCGCCGGCATCGACTATGACATCGCAGCGGACACGTTGGAGCGGCTGAATGTCGATGTGCCCGACATCGATCCCGATGAACTCGCCGATGTCGAGCCCTGGGCCGAGGGCGACCTCGGGGTGCTGGCGGATCTGGGTCTGGAGGAGTCGGTGATGAGCGTGATCATCGGTGACACTGATCTATATGCCGACGAGCAGATCGGGATGATTGCGGCCCGGCTCGGATTCGCCGATGAACTCTCGGCGGTCCTGGACAAGCTCGGTCACTGACCCCGATGCCCGGTCGACCGCAGCGAGGGGACGGTGTCCCGGCGGCCTCGGACGAGGAGCTGATCCGCGCGGCCCTCGAAGCGTCCGAATTAGCTGGGGCGCAGGATGTTCCGGTCGGTGCGGTGATCTATGACAGCGAGGGCGTCGAGTTGGCGCGGGCCGCCAATGCGCGCGAGGCGACCGGCGATCCGACCGGGCATGCCGAGGTGCTCGCGATCCGCGAGGCGGCACGCAGATACGGCGATGGTTGGCGGCTGGAGGGCTGCATCCTGGCCGTGACGCTCGAGCCGTGCACCATGTGCGCGGGTGTAATCTCTCTGGCGCGGATCGAACGGGTGGTGTTCGGGGCCTGGGAGCCGAAGACAGGGGCGGCCGGCTCACTCTGGGACGTGCTGCGCGATCGTCGACTGACCCATCGGCCGCAGGTCCGTGGCGGCGTTCTGGAGGACGAATGCGCTGCGCGGCTCCGGGAGTTCTTCGCCGAAAACCGCCCTTGAACTGCTGATTAATGGATGGCGGCGGCACTACGGTACAGTCTTGCGCGGTGGCGTGTCCGAGCGGCCGAAGGTGCAGCACTCGAAATGCTGTGTACGGTAACCCCGTACCGCGGGTTCAAATCCCGCCGCCACCGCCAAATGGCCTCCTAGCTGATTACAGGTAGGGGGCCATTTTCATACCCACGTCCGGATCCGACACCCCGGTGGCGTCGGGCACAAGATCGGGGCAGATGTAGGGGTCTTCCCGGATCCGCGAATAGGCCCGGGAACCATACGGTTTCGGGCATGTCCGGTCGGGAACCTCAGTCAGCCAAGAAGCCGAAGGTGTCAGAACCCTTGGCGCACTTGGCCAGTACGCCGACGATCTGTGACGGTCCGCAGTCCCAGCCCTGGACCTGCTGTTCGGTGCCCTGGGCCATCAGCGGGCCGAAGGCATGGGCCACGGTCAGCGCGTCCGGGCAACTGACGTGGCTGCCCGGGAAGATGACGACCTGGAGCGCCCCGTCCGGGCCGCGGGTCTGTCCGCACTTCTCCCCGGAGACTGTCGGCTCGGCCTTATCGGCCGGCACCGAGGTGGCGGCCGGCAGATTCGGCTCGCCCACCACGGGCACGTTGCCGCTCGCCCCGGAAGTCGTGACCGCGGCTGACGTCGATGAGACGGCTGACGGGGACGACGATGAGCTGCCGCATCCGGCGACGATCGACATCACCGCGGCTGTGCCGACCACGGCACCTACCAGACTTCGGACCCTATTGCGCATGGCTGACCACGGTAGCCGAGCCGCCGCGACAGGGCGTGAAAGCCGACTGATAGGTCGACCCGGCATAGTCCGTCCTGTGAGCCCCAACACCCCGTCGACCAGCCGAGATGGAAAACACAACCATGCAGTGCACTGAAAAATTGCAGAGTCATGCAACTTTTGGAAGTCTGGCTTTTGTGATCGTCGAAGGACTGCGTGAGACCAAGAAGGCCGCCACTCGGCGGGCGCTGGCGCTGGCCGTGGTGAACCTCGCGGTTCGCGACGGGCTCGATCGAGTGACCGCCGAGGAGATCGCCGCCGAGGTGAATGTCTCGGTGCGGACGTACCACAACTACTTCGCCTCCAAGGAGGATGCGCTGCAGTTCTACATGGCGGAGGTCATGGAAGACCTGCTGGCGCGGCTTCAGGACTCGGACCCGGCACGGCCGATCAACAGGGTGATGTGGGAAGCCCTGATCGAGATCTGCTGCGACGGCGCCGGGGCGCCGACTCCGGCCACCATGCTGCTGCGTCTTGCCGACACCGAGCCGCGGGTGCATTCGGTCTCGTCCGCCGAGCAGATCGAGGAATCGAGGCGCCGGTTCGAGGAGTTCTTCGCCGGGCGGTGCCCCGACCTGGATCCGCTCTACTGCTGGCTGGTGTTCACCAGCGGCGTGAGCGCAGTACGTCTGGCCGTCGAGTTGTGGACCGAAGGCGCCACCGGCGGTCGCACCCTGCGACAGACCATCGAAGCCTCGGTCGATCAACTCGATGCTGGGCTGAATACACCGATTCTGCGGGTGGAGTGACCAGGCGAGCAGCGGATACAGAACCTGAAAAGCCAAGCAAACAACCGAAAACAACCTCGAAATAGCAAGCCCCTGAGGAGAGGATGGCCATGGCCACGTATTTGTACAGGATCGGGAAGTGGGCCTTTCGGCACCGCTTCGCGGTCGCCGCGGGGTGGATCGCCGCGCTGATCTTGGTCGGCGCTCTGGCGGCGACTATTTCCAAGCCGTCCAGCGAAGCGTTCTCGATTCCGGGCGTCAGCTCCGAGAAGGCTCAGGACCTGATGAAGGAGCGCTTCCCCGGATCGAAGGACTTCGGATCGGACACGTCGGCACGCTACGTGTTCCAGGCGCCGGCCGGGCACACGCTCGACGAGCCGCAGTACCGTGCGGCGATCAGCGACACCATCGCCAACATCAACGGCCTACCGAAGGTCGAGAAGTTCAGTGCGAGTGGGCAGCCCGACGCCACGGGGTCGGCCGTCAAGGATCCGATGAATCCGCAGACGCAGGCCGGCAACGCCCGGCTCGGCCAGGCCGAGGCCGCGCGGCTCGGTGAAGCCCCGGCGCAGCATCAGGCGATCGCCGACGCGACCGCCACGATCAGCCCGGACCGGACCACGGCCTACTTCGAGGCCGGATTCGATTACAAGAATTCCGCTGACGTCACCAAGGGCGACCAACAGCAGATCAAGGATGCCGCGGGCCCGATGAAGTCGGCCGGCATGCGTGTCGAATACAGCGGCAGCGCAATCAGTTCCAAGGGCGCCGGCGGCGGCTCGGAGATGATCGGTATCGGCGTCGCGGCGATCGTCATGATCATCACGTTCGGCTCGATGGTCGCGTTCGGCATGCCGATCCTCACCGCGCTGATCGGTGTCGGCATCGGCATCACCGGTGTCACCGCAATGAGCGCATTCACCGACATCAGTTCGGACACATCGATGTTGGCGACGATGATCGGGCTGGCGGTCGGTATCGACTACTCGTTGTTCATCCTGTCGCGATACCGGCATGAGTACGCCGTCACCGGCAACCGCGAAGAGGCGGCCGGCCGTGCCGTCGGCACCTCGGGTTCGGCGGTGGTGTTCGCCGGCATGACGGTGATCATCGCGCTCGCGGCGCTGTCGATTGTCAACATCCCGTTCGTCACGGCGATGGGATTGGCCGCGGCGGCAACGGTCTTCATTGCGGTATTGATCGCGCTCACGATGACACCGGCACTGCTGGGCATCCTCAAGGGCAAGGCGTTCGCGGGGCGGATCAAGTTCCTCAATCCGCCCGACGCCGGCGGGCCGGATGAGTACAAGGCGGGCCATTCAGAACGCAATTCGAACGGGTTCCGCTGGGTCCGTACGGTGGTCAAGCATCCGGTGGCACCGCTGATCGGTGGCGTGGTTCTGCTTGCGCTGCTGGCGGTTCCGATCAGTGGCCTGAAGCTGGCTCTGCCCAACGACGGCACCGGCGATCCGAAGACCACCCAGCGTCAGGCCTACGACCTGGTCGGCCAGAACTTCGGCAAGGGACAGAACGGCCCGATCACGCTGATCGTGGACGGCAGCGCGATCACCAATCCCGATCTCGCGGTGCAGAACCAGCAGCGGGCCGCCGCCTACAACAAGGTGATGGACACGATCCGGCAGCTGCCGGATGTCGCGCCGTCCGGCGACAAGACCGGCTACGTGCTGGCTGCCAAGGACAGTGCCGCCAACGCCTCGGACCGCGGCGCCACGCCGATCGGTGGGCAACAGGAGTTCGTCAAGGCCGTGATGTCGGGAACGGCTCCCGCGGGAACCGTCCAGACGGTGCCGATCGGCGACACGATGCAGATCAATGTCATCCCGATCTCCGGACCGGGCGAGAAGGCGACCGAGAATCTGGTGCACGCGATCCGCGCCTCTGAGGGCGCACTGCACGATCAGACCGGCGTCAGTTACGGCGTCACCGGCCAGACCCCGATCGAGCTGGACGTGTCGTCGCGGCTGTCGGGTGCGTTGATCCCGTACCTGATGATCGTGGTCGGCCTGGCCTTTGTGCTGCTGATGATCGTGTTCCGGTCGGTGCTGGTGCCGCTCACCGCGGCGCTGGGCTTCCTGCTCAGCGTGCTGGCGGCCTTCGGTACAACGGTGGCGATCTTCCAGGAAGGTCATCTCGGCCTGATTGGCAATCCGCAACCGATCGTCAGCTTCCTGCCGATCATGCTGATCGGCCTGGTGTTCGGGCTGGCGATGGATTATCAGGTGTTCCTGGTGACCCGGATGCGCGAGGAGTACGTCCGCGGTGCGGACGCGAAAACGGCAGTGGTGCAGGGCTTCCGGCACGGTGCCCGGGTGGTCGCCGCCGCTGCGACGATCATGATCAGCGTGTTCGCCGGCTTCATGCTGCAGGACGCGGTGTTCATCAAGGCGATGGGATTCGCCCTGGCGTTCGCGGTGCTGCTGGACGCGTTCGTGGTCCGCATGATGATCATTCCGGCAGTGCTGTCGCTGCTGGGTGATCGGGCGTGGCAGCTGCCGCGTTGGCTGGACCGGATCCTGCCGAACGTCGATGTCGAGGGCGAGAAGCTGCGCAAGCACATCGAGGCCCGGGACGCGGCGGAGTCGGCCGAGCCGGAGTTGGTGGGCTCCGGCCGCTAGGCCGCCCTCAATCCGAGGCAAATACGGGGTGCCGTTGGCGATACGTCAACGGCACCCCGTATTTCTGACGGTTTGGGGGGCCTTGGGACAATCTGCCGGTGAGCGACTTCGAGATCGGGTCCACGCTGGCGGGCACCCGTGGCCGCACCGGCACCATCAGCACCCCGCATGGGCGGATCCAGACGCCGGCATTCGTGCCGGTCGGGACCAAGGCCACCGTCAAGACGGTGCTGCCGGAGTCGGTGAAAGACCTTGGTGCGCAGGCGGTGCTGGCCAATGCCTACCACCTCTATCTGCAGCCCGGTCCGCAGATCGTCGACCAGGCCGGCGGCCTGGGGAAGTTCATGAACTGGTCGGGACCGACGTTCACCGACAGTGGCGGCTTCCAGGTGATGTCGTTGGGCGCCGGCTTCAAGAAGGTCATCTCGATGGATGTCTCCGGCCAGCAGGACGACGATCGAATCGCGGAGGGCAAAGAGCGGCTGTCGACCGTCGATGATGACGGCGTCACGTTCAAGTCGCACCTGGACGGTTCGAAGCATCGGTTCACCCCGGAGGTGTCGATGCAGATTCAGCATCAGCTGGGCGCCGACATCATCTTCGCCTTCGACGAGCTGACCACGTTGATGAATACGCGTGGATACCAAGAGAATTCGTTGGAACGCACCCGGCTGTGGGCGATTCGTTGCCTGGCCGAACACAACCGGCTCAGCGTCGAGCGCACCCATCGGCCGGAGCAGGCGCTGTGGGGCGTGATCCAGGGTGCGCAGTACGAGGACCTGCGCCGTAAGGCCGCCCGCGATCTGAGCGCGCTCGATCTCGCCGACCGCGAGAGCGGCGGCCGAGGCTTCGCAGGCTATGGCATCGGTGGCGCCCTGGAGAAGGCGAATCTGGGGACGATCGTCGGCTGGGTCAACGAGGAGCTGCCGGAGAATCGGGCCAAGCATCTGCTGGGGATCAGCGAACCCGATGACATCTTCGTCGCGATCGAGAACGGGATCGATACCTTCGACTGCGTGTCACCGTCCCGGGTGGCGCGCAACGGCGCGATCTATTCGCTCGACGGCCGGTACAACGTGACGAACAGTCGCTACCGCACCGACTTCGGGCCGCTCGATCCCGAAACGCAGAACTACACAACGCAATACAGCCGCGCGTACATTCACCACCTGTTCAAGGCGAAGGAGGGATTGGCCGCGACGCTGTGCACCATCCACAACGAGCACTTCATCGTCAGCCTGGTCGACCGGGCGCGCCAGGCGATCATCGACGGCACCTACTCCGACTTCAAGGCCGAGTTCCTCGGCCGGTACTACGCGGGCTCGAAGTAGACCCGCGCAGCACCGGAGCCGTGGTCAGGAGACCTTGAGGACCTGCGAGTTTGCGAGCTTGTCGTGGAACCCGCGCTTTTCCGGATCGCTGTTGATGGTCACCGCGCCGACGATGAACATGATGAAGCTGATGATCGGGATGTAGAGCACGATGTTGCGCTTGAACGAATCGTTGAAGGTCAGCAGCTGCCCGGTGCCGTATTGCGCGGTCTTCATGCCGAGCCATTTGTGGCCGAAGGTCTGACCGCTGTTGGACTCCATGTAGGCGTAGTACACCGAGATGATCACCGGCTGCAGGACGAGATCGAGCAGCCAGATCACGAAGCCGGTGCCGCCGCTGTTGATTGAGGCGCCAATCAGCACGTTGAAGATGATCGCCAGCGGGATGCCGATGATGAGTCCGTCTATCAATCGGGCGCCGAACCGGATGCCGAGGGTGCCGGGTTGTGCATATCCGGCGAGCGCGTATCCGGCGTCATAGGCGCCGGGCGGCGGCGGGAAGGATCCGGGCGGCGGGTAAGCACCCGGAGGCGGCGGATAGGCGCCGGGCTGCTGGTATCCGTACTGCTGATTCGGATCCGGAGCCTGCCCGGGCTGGCCGTAAGTCGGCGGGTTCTGTCCGTACGCCGGGGGCGTCTGCCCGTACGCCGGCGGAGTCTGTCCGTACGCCGGCGGAGTCTGGCCGTAGGCCGGCGGCTGCGTCTGGCCGTAGGCCGGAGGGGTCTCGCCGTAGGCCGGGGGCGGGGGAGCCTGCCCGTAGTCGGGGGCCTGCCCGGGCTCGTCGGGATTCTGGTCGCCGGGCGGCGGGGTAGGTGCGCTCATGAGGTCCTCTTTGGTTGTCGGCCAATAGCGCCGCGTGGAGTGAACCGGGCCGAGTCTAGTGGAGTACAGGCTGATGAATTGGGTGAACCGGTCACGTGAAGACGTCGTCGATATCGATCAACCAGGGCGTCCGCGGCAGCTTCCGGGCATCGAAGTCGGCGAGTAGATCAGCGGTCGATTCACGGGGTGGCAGATCGAGCGAGCTCGCGAGGACCGAGACCACCCGGCCGGTTGGCCAGCCGCGATGCGCCAGCTCCGGCAGGGTGATCGCGCCGTCGCGCTTGGCCAGCCGGATGCCATCGGTGTTGAGGATCATCGGCACGTGCGCGTACGTCGGCACCGGATGGCCGAGCAGGCTGGCGAGATACGCCTGCCGGGGAGCCGAGCTGAGCAGATCGTCGCCGCGGACCACCTGATCGACCTGCTGGTGGGCGTCGTCGACGACCACCGCGAGGTTGTAGGCGGGGGTGCCGTCGCCGCGCCGGAGTACGAAGTCGTCGACCGCCCCGGTGTACGCGCCGTGGAACTGGTCGTGGACGGTGAATGTCGCGGTCGCGGCGCGGATCCGGATCGCCGGGGGACGGCCGGTGGCGGCCCGGGCCGCGCGTTCGGCAGCGGTCAGATCCCGGCAGGTACCGGGATACGCGCCGTCCGGCGCGGACTGCTGATGCGGCGCGCTCGCGGCTTCGAGAATTTCTCTTCGGGTGCAATAACATTCGTAGGTCAGCCCGCGATCGCGGAGATCATCGATGACGTCGTCGTAGGCGGTGCCGCGTTCGGACTGGTGGAGCACCGGCGGATCCCAATCGATGCCGATGGCCGCCAGATCCGCGAGTTGGGTGTCCTCCGCGCCACGGGCGACGCGATCCAGATCCTCGAATCGCAACTGGAAGCCGCGGTCACTGCTGCGGGCCAGCAGCCAGGCGAGCATCGCGGTACGCAGATTGCCGATGTGCAATCGCCCCGACGGTGAGGGCGCGTACCTGCCATTCACCTGGTCAGCGTAACTATCCCGGTGCACGTGCGGACCGGGGCGGCGTCAGGAGCCGCGCGACACGGTTGAGCGTGGCGGCGCCCGCGGGTGGGCGGGCGGACCGAATGTGACCGTCGATACATCGCGGATGCCAAGATAGACGCGTGGATTTGCCTGTGATGCCCCCGGTGTCGCCGATGCTTGCCAAAGCGGCGACGATGGTCCCGTCGTCTGACGGGGTGCAGTGGTCGCACGAGCCGAAGTGGGATGGCTTTCGGGCGTTGATTTTTCGGGACGGCGACGAGGTCGTCATCGGATCCCGCAACGGCAAGGAACTGGGCCGGTACTTCCCCGAACTGATCGAGGCGGTCCGCGACGAGCTGCCGCCCCGGGTGGTGCTCGACGGGGAGATCGCCGTGGAAAAGCCGATCAACGGGGTGCGCCGACTGGATTGGGACTCGCTGAGTCAACGCATCCACCCGGCCGAGTCGCGGGTGAAGATGCTGGCCGAGCAGACGCCGGCGATGTTCATCGGCTTCGATGCGCTCGCGCTCGGTGATCACGATCTGATGCCGGAGCCGTTGTCGGTCCGCCGGGCCGCGCTGGTCGAGGCGGTGTCCGGTTCGGGCCGGTGCCGGGTCAGCCGGGTGACCACCGACGCCACCACCGCCGCCGATTGGTTCACTCAGTTCGAGGGGGCCGGGCTGGACGGCGTGGTCAGCAAGCGTCTCGATGGCCGCTATCTGCCGGGTAAGCGGGAGATGATCAAGGTCAAGCACAAGCGCACCGCAGACTGCGTGATCATCGGCTACCGAATTCACAAGAGCGGCACCGGCCTGGGCTCGATGCTGTTGGGTCTCTACCGCGACGGCGACCTGCGGATGGTCGGCGGCTCGAGCGCCTTCTCCGACGCCAAACGGATTGAGCTGCAAAAACAACTAGAGAACCTGCGTGTCGACCCAGACCATGTCGCCGAGGGCGAACCGAGCCGGTGGAAAGAGAAGGGGTCGGCGCAGTGGATCCCGATCCGTCCCGAGCTGGTGGGCGAGTTCGGCTATGACCAGATGGAAGGCGACCGGTTCCGGCACACGGTGAGGTTTCAGCGCTGGCGGCCCGATCGGGACCCGGAGTCGTGCGGTTACGAGCAGCTCGAAGTGCCCCTGACCTATGACGTCCACGACGTCTTGGAGGCGTGACAGTGGCCTCTCGATCACCCGCCGAGGAACTCGACGTCGACGGCATCGCCGTGCGAATGTCCAACCCGGACAAGATCTATTTTCCGCAGCTCGGCAAGGACGGCGGTCGTAAGCGCGACCTCGTCGGGTACTACCGGACCGTCGCCCTGCAGGGAGCGTTGCTCGACGCACTGCGCGATCGGCCGACATTCCTGCAGCGGTTCCCGGACGGCATCGAAGGCGAAGAGATCTACCAGAAGCGGGTCGCCGCAAAGCGTCCCGAGCATGTGCAGGCCACCACGGTGACCTTTCCGTCCGGCCGCACCGCCGATGCGATCCGTACCACCTGTGCCGCCGACATCGTGTGGGCAGCGAATCTGGGGACCGTGACCTTCCATCCATGGCCGACGATCGCGCCGGACAACGAGCATCCCGATCAACTGCGCATCGATCTCGATCCGCAGCCGGGCACCGACTTCGGCGACGCCAAACGTGTTGCGCTGCAGGTGCTGCGGCCGCTGCTCGATGAGCTCGGGATGACGGGTTTCGCCAAGACCTCAGGCGGTCGCGGTCTGCATGTCTATGTGCCGATCGAGCCGAAGTGGGACTTCATCGAAACCCGGCGCGCAGTCATCGCGCTGGCGCGGGAACTGGAACGACGCGACCCGGCCGGCGTGACCACATCGTGGTGGAAGGAAGAGCGGGGCGAGCGGATCTTCATCGACTTCAACCAGAATGCGCGCGATCGGACGATGGCGGCGGCGTACTCGGCGCGGCGCACGCCGACGGCGACCGTGTCGACCCCGGTGTCGTGGGACGAGCTCCCCGACGTTGAGGTGGAGGATTGCACCATCGCGACCGTCCCGGCACTGCTCGAGCGACGCGGAGACCCGATGGCCGGCATCGCATCCCATCGCACCAGCTTGGATCCGTTGCTGGAGATGGTCACCCGCGACGCGGCCGACGGTCTCGGCGACATGCCGTATCCGCCGAGCTATCCGAAGATGCCCGGTGAACCCAAACGGGTGCAGCCCAGCCGCGCGCGTCCCGACCCGGAACCAGACGCCTGAATCATGGGGAGATTCGGGGGAGCGTTCGGAAGACTGCTGGCGAGCGCTATTGCGCAACGGCGGGGGCTGTTCATCGGCGTGATGCTGGCGCAGGTGGTCGCGATGATCGCGGGGCTGGTGCAGCCGACGCTCAATTCGCTGATCATCGACAACGGTGTGGTGGCAGGCGACATCCCGTACGTCGAGCGCGTCGGCGCGGTGATGTTCGCGGTCGCAGTGGTGAACTTCGTCGGTTCGATGGCGGCGGTCGCGTTGGGCTCGCGACTGTCGACCGGGGTCGCGCGAGATCTGCGTTCCCGGTTGTACCGGCATTCGATGACGTTGTCGGCCAATCAGTTCCATCGTGTCGGCACCGCCAGCATGATGACCCGCACGATGCAGGACGTGACGGTCGCCCAGCAGTCGATCTTCATGGTCAACACCGTGGCGGCGACGGGTCCGCTGATCACGATCGGCGCCGTGATCATGTCCCTGCGGATGTCGGTGCGGATGTCGCCGGTGATCGTGGTCGCCGCGATACTGATGGCGATCGTCGTGGGAGTGTTCATCGCCCGGATCACCCCGCTGGCGGTTCAGTCGCGCCGGGCGGTCGACGGTCTCAATCACTCTTTGCGCGAACAGCTTTCCGGCACCCAGGTGATTCGCGCCTTCGGGCGGGAGCGCCTGGTATCGGCCCGGTTCGCCGAATCGAACGATCGACTCACCGCACTGTCGCGTCGGGTCGGTGCACTGCAGGCGTTGCTGCTGCCAGTGGTTCTGGTCGTCGCGAATCTGACGATGGTGGTGACCAATCTGTTGGGCGCCAAGCTGATCGACAGCGGCCATCTGACGATCGGTGAACTCACAGCTTTCTCGGGGTATCTGGTGCAGGTCGTCGGCGGTGTCACGATGCTGATGGCCGCCGCGGCGGCCATTCCACAGGCGCAGGCGAGCGCCGGCCGGATCGTCGAGGTGCTCGATGCCACCACCGATACCGTGTCCGGGCCGGCGGGCAATCGGCCGACGTCGGCGGCTCCGATCGAATTCGTCGGGGCCAGCGTGCGGTACCCCGGCGCCGAACTCGCGGCGGTATCGGACGTCAGCTTCCGTTGTGCCACGGGTGAGGTGACGGTGGTCGTCGGTGGCACGGCGAGTGGCAAATCCACACTGCTGGCCTTGTTGCCGCGGCTGGTGGATCCAGCGGCGGGGATGGTCCGCGCCGGCGGCGTGAGCCTGCGGGACTGGTCGATGACCGATCTGCGGGCACGGATGTCATATGTGAGTCAGGAGGGTTCGCTGGTCTCCGGATCGGTGGCGTCGAATCTCCGGCTGGGCTCTCCGGATGCATCGGATGACGAATTGTGGGAGGCGTTGGCGGTGGCCGAGGCGGCCGACTTCGTGCGTGAACGTGGTGGACTGACAACCGATGTCGGCCAGTCGGGGAGAAACTTCTCCGGTGGTCAGCGGCAGCGGCTCGCGCTCGCGCGGGCGGTGCTGCGGCGGCCGCAGGTCTATGTCATCGACGACGGCTTCTCCGCCATGGATCCGCGGACGGCGACGACCGTGTTGACCAACCTCCGAAAGACGGCCGCGAAATCGACCATTATCGTTGCCGCGCAACAGATCACCATGGCGCGCACCGCCGACCGCATCGCGGTCGTCGACGGCGGCCGACTGGTGGCGACCGGCGATCACCTGTGGTTGTTGGACCGTTGCATCCCGTACCGGGAGATGGTCGAAGCACAGTCGGGGGTCGTCCGATGAGCGCGTGGGGCCGGGTCGGTGGACTGGTCGGCCGGGATCGACGCCTGTGGTTCGCGCTGACGATGTCGGTGACCTCGACGGTATCGATGGTCATCGTGCCGCTGGTGCTGGCGAAGATGACCAACGTGATCTTCGCCGGGGTGCTCGGAAAGATGTTCAAGGCGAACGAAACCCGGGCCCAGGCGGTGGCTCGACTACGGGCCGAGGGCCGCGGCTCGATAGCGAACCTGGTGAATACCAGTGGCGTGACCCCGGGCCACGGCATCGACTGGTCCATGTTGTGGAAGCTGGCGGCGGTGTCCGCGCTGCTGTACGTCATCGGCTCGGCCTGCCGATCGGGGTCAGGACTGATCCTCAACAGCGTTGTTCAGCAAGCCGTTCAACAGCTTCGGAAGCGCGTCGGAGCCAAGTTGCATCGGCTGCCCATTGACGAATTCACCGGCGCGCGTCGCGGAGAGGTGCTGTCGGCAGCGACCAATGACATCGACAATCTATCGGGCGTGATCGGTCCGCTCTTCGTCCAGCTGCCGGTCATCATTCTGACCGTACTGGCGGTATCCGTTGCCCTGCTGGTGGTTTCACCGCTGTTCGGCGGCATCGTGCTGGCTGGAATCCCGGTCGCGGCGGTGGCGATCTTCCTGATCGTCCGCCGCGCGACGCCGCACCTGCGTCGGCAGTGGCAGACGACGGCGGAGCTGTCCGGCCACGTCGAGGACGCCTACTCCGCGCGCAGCACCATCGTCGCCTATGGCGCGACCGAATCGGTGGCAGCCGAGTTCGACGAGTTGAATGATCGATTGCGCGTCGCCTCGCGCAGCGGCCAGACGTGGAGCGGCGCGATGGCCCCGACGCTGACGGTGTGCAATGCCCTGATCTTCGTCGTGGTCGCGGTCGTCGGTGCCTTCCGGATGCTCGACGGCGCGATCACGCTGGGCGCGCTGCAAGCCGTGGTGCTGTTCGCCGGTCAGTTGTCCACGCCGCTCAGCGATTTGTCGGGGGTGGCATCGCGGGTTCAGTCAGGCCTGGTGTCGCTCGGTCGTGTCACCGATTTCCTCGCTCGTCCGGACGAACCGGCCCCGGCTGTCGACGACCCGCCGACCGAGTCGCTGGGCCGGCACGTGGCGCCGCCGGAGATCACCTTCGAGAACCTGGTGTTCGGGTTCGGCGACCGGGCCGAGGCTGATGGGGATGCCGGCGCCGTGCTGCGGGGGTTGTCACTGACGGTGCAGCCGGGCCACACCATCGCACTCGTGGGCGAGACCGGCGCCGGCAAGACGACGATCACGGAGCTCTTACAGCGTTTCCATGACCCGTGGTCGGGCCGGATCCTGATCGATGGTGTCGACATCGCCGGACAAACCCGCTCAGCCGTGCGCAGTCAGATGGCCGTCGTTACCCAGGAACCGTGGTTGATGTCGGGTACGGCCGACGAGAACATCGCGTTCGGCACCGATGATGATCAGCCTCCGGATCTGAGCCAGGTGGCAGAGATCCTCGACCGGGTTCCCGGCTCAACCGTGCTGACCGGCGATGGCGCGGGGGTCAGCGCGGGCGAGCGGCAGCTGATCACGGTCGCACGTGCGCTCGCCGCGAAGCCCCGCATCCTCATCCTCGACGAGGCGACCAGCGCTGCGGATCCGCGGTCTGAGCTGCTGATTCAGCGGGGTCTGTCGGCGTTGCGAGACACCACGACCACCATCGTCGTCACCCACCGGATGTCCACGCTGGCCGCCGCCGACGAAGTAGCGGTCCTCGCGGACGGTCAGATCGTGCAACGCGGAACGCTGCGCGAGCTGCTGAATACCCGTGGGCATTTTTCCGCGATCCATGGCGCCGGCGTGAGCCCGTAGATATGGTCCCTGACCTGGGTCGAATGACCCACAACCTCTTCGCTGTGCTTTACAATTTTCCAACGATTGGGCAACAGGCCTTTCCTGACGGTCGTGAGTGCGGTTACTGTCTTGCCTACGTGTGACCTGAAGAACCCAAACGCTGGGTTCGATTTTTTTGACAGGAGTTGTTCATGAAGCTACGTCCGATCAGGACGATCGTCGGGGCTGCGGTGGTCAGCACTGTCCTCGGTTTCGTTGGGATGACCGCGCCGGCGGTCGCCGCTCCGCAGGGGAGTACCCAGATCGTCTCGACGTCGTCGACAGGTCCGACCTCGATGTCGGTCATCGTCCACTCGGCTTCTATGAACAAGGACATCCCCCTGTCGGTGCTGAAGCCGAAGGACACCAGCAAGCCGCGTGGTGTGTTCTACCTGCTCAACGGTGCAGGCGGCGGCGAGGACAGCGCCAACTGGTTCGCCAACACCGACATCATCAACTTCTTCGCGCAGAAGAACGTGTGGGTTGTGGTGCCGGAGAAGGGCATCTACAGCTACTACACCGACTGGGAGAAGACCGACCCGAAGCTCGGCATCTACAAGTGGTCGACGTTCCTGGGTGAGGAACTGCCGCCGGTGTTCAACGCGAAGTTCAAAACCTCGGGCAAGAACATCCTCGCCGGCATCTCGACGTCGGCGACCTCGGTGCTGAACCTTGCGATCGAGTACCCCAAGCTGTTCAGCGCGGTCGGTGCCTACAGCGGTTGCGCGTCGACGTCGACGCCTGAGGGCCAGACGTATGTCCGGCTGGTGGTAGAGGGCCGTGGTGGCACGAAGGCCACCAACATGTGGGGCCCGTACAACAGTGCCGGCTGGGTCGACCACGACCCGGTGGTCAACGCGGCCAAGCTCCGCGGCACCCGGTTGTACCTGTCGGCGTCCACCGGCCTGCCCGGCCCGTACGATTCGCCGAACCAATTCACGAGCGTCGACGACTACATCGACCGGGTAGCACTCGGCGGCGGCATCGAAGCGGCCACCCGTATCTGCACCCAGAACCTGGCGCAGCGTCTTGCGCAGCTGCGGATCCCGGCGACCGTCGATTTCCCGCCCGTTGGCACCCACTCCTGGGGCTACTGGCAGGACGAGCTCCACAAGTCCTGGCCGGTCCTGTCCGCCGGAATTATGGGCTGACCAGGTTTAAACGACCCAGAACAGCAGACGACCCCGCCGGTTTCGGCGGGGTCGTCTGCTATTTACGATTGTGTGGCCGGCTAAGTATGTGGGTCAATTGCCCCACATACTTTGTATATTCTTTCTGTCCGGGTTGAACTTTTTTAACATCACAGTTAGGTTGCTCTGCGAGGCACATCACAGGGACGGCGCGCGGGCCGGTCGGGGGGCCTCGTCCGTCGGCCGGCATTTCGCCTGTCGGCTACACCAAAACGAAAGGAACGTATCCATGCGTGGATCCATTGCAACCGCCGGAACTTCGATTCAGCAGATCCTCACCGGTGTTGAGGGCCTGGCCACTATCTTCAGCGGCTCCGGCACCGGCAGCAGCAGCGCCGGCTAAATCGAGCTTCGGCTTCAAACGACCCCGTCGATATCGACGGGGTCGTTTGCTATCCGGGTAGTGCTTGCCAAACTGTGAACACGATGGACATCCCACATTTCACCCTGCGCACCCTCGCGCCCGCCGACGCTGACCGCGTCGCCGAATTTCTCGAACCGATCCTGTTCGAGATCCCGCTGTTCGCCTGGCTGGCTGGGAATGCGGCCGATGACGAGTGGCGCCGCTGGATCGTCGATCTGCAACTGGTCGAAGCGATCGCGGGCGGCCATGTGCACGCGGCCGAAGCCGACGGCGAGCTGGTCGGACTGGCGATCTGGACGCCTCCTGGATGGGTGTCAGCGGGCCTACCGGACGACTTCCGTGATCGGGCCGTGGAATTGCTGGGGACGCGCCCGGATGCGCTGGCGAGGCTGGCCGAGATGAACCGGATCACCGCAGACCATGAGCTCGCGTCCGGCGACGCCTGCGTGCACCTCGCAGCGTTGGCGCCCGGGCGACGCGGGGCGCGCGTTTTGGAGGCGTTGGTGGCACCGGCCTTCGATGCCGCCCACACTGCCGGCGTGGGAGTGTCGACGATGACTTCGGTGCCGGCATTCACCGCACACCTGGCCGCGAGATTCGATGCGCAGCAGGTCGATGAGTTCATGGTGGCCGACTCGCCGGTCTGGATATACCGTTGGCCCGGCGGCGAACTGTTGACCCTATCTAAAGATCTTCGATAATTTGTGAGCTGGGTCAACCGCCGGTTACGATGTGGCGACTGTCACATTGGAGTGGCAAACACTAGGGAAGGGAACACCAGCATGCGTCAGCGTGACACAAGCGGCGGCTCGTTGCAGGGCAGCCTGCTCCAGGCCATCCTCACGGCAATCAGCAGCGGCGATGCAAGCGGAATCGCGTCGGCGTTTGGTTCGTCCGGCACTTAGAGATTTAGCTTCAAACGGCCCCGCCGATTCGGCGGGGCCGTTTTGCTGTCTTTGAATCCAGTTTGTCTGGCGAGTGGCGAGCAGAACGGAGTGGGCGTGGACGCGACGAACGCAGTTCGGGTGTTGACCGTTGATGATCTGGATCTGGCGATCGACTTGCTGGTCCCCGCGATGCGCGAGGCGGCGCTGAACGAATGGCTGCTCGGTGAATGGTCCGATGATTCCGAAGTGCAGCGTTGGCTGATCGAGCTGAAGCTGCTCGAATCGCTGCGGGCCGGGTACGTGCTGGGTGGCTTTGATCGCGCCGATCTGGTCGGGGTGCTGATGTGGACGCCGCCGGAGCCGTTCAAGCCGGTCCCCGAACCGCGCTTCCAGCGCAGGTCGCTCGAACTCTTGAAGACCCGGCCGCAGTTGGTACAGCGGCTGGCTGAATTTCAGCGGATCGACGCCGAGAATCGCCGACAGCGCCCGCCGGTGGCTGTCGCGTTGGTCGGTCGGGCTCCGCGGGCGCGAGGCACGGACATGATGGCGAAACTGCTTGCGCCCGTGTTCGATGCCGCACGTGCGGCTCGCTCTGGTGTGTGGTTTGCGACCGCCTCGCCTGACTTCGGTGCCAGCTGGGGCAGGCGGTTCGGCTTTGAGCCCGACGGGGAGTACGTCATCGGTCCGGTCACGATGCACGTATTTCTCAAACCGTATGAGGCAACCTGAAGTTATTGCATGTCGTTTGCGCGCTATGACCGTTAATTTATAACGACGAGGTAACGGTGTTGAATTTTTCATACATGACGTGAGTCACAGCTGCCAGTCTTGCGTGGTGCTCCTAGGTCAGGGGTAACACGACGACGACGTCAACTCGAAAGGAGCGCATCATGCGACTCGGAAGCGGAAGCGACAGCCTCACCGGAATTCTCGGAGCACTCGAAGGCCTGCTCGGTGGCAGTGGCACCAGCGGCGGCACCGGCAGCCTGAGCACCCTGCTCGGCAGCGGCAGCAGCGGCACCACCGGGTAGTCCGAAGACTCGCAAACGGCCCCGCGGGAGCGGGGCCGTTTGCTATGTCTGCGGCCGAGTTCAGGACTACAGATGGAGACCATGGTGGCCGACGTACGCGTGCTGACTGTCGACGAGCTCGATCTCGCGATCGATCTGTTGCGGCCGGTGCTGCGTGAGGTGCCGCTGCATCAGTGGCTACTGGGCGAGTGCGGGGATGACCCCGACATCGAACGCTGGCTGGTCGAGCTGCAGTTGCTCGAGCATCTGCGAGCCGGATATGTGCTCGGCGGCTTCGAAGGAGCCGAACTGATCGGCGTGCTGATGTGGTCGCCCGCCGAGCCGTTCCAGCGGCCTCCGGAACCCGAGTTCGAACGCCGGTCGATCGAGCTGTTGCGTCCACACCCGCAGTTCGTGCAACGACTCGCCGAGTTCAAGCGGGTCTGCGCGCAGGGCCGGCTGCCGCGTCCGGATGTGGAGATAGTGCTGGCCGGTTACTCGGAGCGGGCGCGGGGGAGTGATCTCAGCGAACGTCTGCTTGCGCCGGCGTTCGCCGAGGCGCGCCGCGCCGGTTCCGGTGTCTGGATGGCGACGGCCGCGCGCGGCATCGGGTCCAGCGCCGCGCAGCGATTCGGCTTCAGGCAGGTGGGCGAGTACACGATCGGCCCGGTGACGATGCATGTCCATCGCAGTCAGCCGGCGAACTGACGTATTGCAGTTGGTTCGAGGACGTCGAAGCATCCTCTGGCGCAACTGGATTGGAATTGGTCACCTGCTGTTTGCCGGCCCGAAATCGCGGGTTACTTAAGATCGCTACGTTCGCCGGGTTAGCCTTTCTGGGTCAGTCGCCCCGGTTCAACTGGGGAGCTCAACATATCGGGGGAAGATCAATGAGCCGTGCGCGCTCAATTCAGCGAATCGCCGTGGCGTTGCTCGCCGCGATCGCCACCGCGTTGGTACTGGTCACCGCTCAATCGCCGGCCACCGCCGCGCCGACGACCGGCACCGCGACGTCGCCCGCGAATGCGCCCAAACAGTGCGTGGGTTCCGCGTTCGCGACGCTGGGTGAGATCTTCGATGCGCAGTTCGACTCGCTGCTGCCGAGCCTGCCGCCGGCGATGAAGGCGAACGCCCCGGCGTTCAAGGCGCAGGCGCATCACGCGATGCAGACCACCGGTATCGACAACACCGCGGTCTCGAATCATCCGTACGGGCTGGGCGGCGACAAGACCACTCCGATGCTGACCTACCGCGAGCCGCTGTCGACCTACATCGTCACCCAGCTGCTCAACATCAAGAACGGCCAGTCGGGTGCCCGGATCTCGGTCGAGAACCTGACCCTGGGCCAGGCCGTCGAGACCGCATACCTCTATCTCTACGTCGGCTTCTACATCCCGGCGATGACGCTGTACTCGACCATTCCGAACATCTACTCGATCGGCGGGGTCATCTCCCTCGGCTCGCTGGTCGCCCTGCCGCTGCTGCTCGGCGCCGCCGGGATGAACCTGATCTTCAAGACGCTGACCAACCAGATTGCGAACGCGTGCATCGTGTCGGTCACGCAGTCGCAGAAGGAGCACGCCGGCAAGCCGGACATGGATCTGCATTTCACCCAGCACGTTCCGGCCATGCTCAAGGGCTTCGCCGACCAGATCGCGTTGGCAGACCGCAAGAACTGCCCGTCGATCGGCAGCCAGCCGATGTCGACGGTCGTCGCACGTACCGCCGACTATCTGAAGAAGGCCGATCCCAAGAACGCGTCGACCATCAGCGATCGGACCGAGCGACTCCAGGAATTCATGAAGCTCGTGATGGTCCCGCAGGGGATCATTCCGGCCGACCCGCAGGACTTCAACACCATTGAGACGATCCTGTCGTACGCGATGACGCTGGTTCCGTACGCCGGTGGCGCGATCCTGAACTCGATCATCGGCCTCAGCAACAAGTACCACGATCCGACCATGAGCAAGAAGACCGTGCCGCTGAGTCAACTACCGGTCGCCACCGGACTCACCGCCGTCTACTACGCCTACGCGATCTCGACGCAGCTCATGGCGGATGGGTGGGGCTTGGGCGTCAGCGCACTGGGAACGGTCGTCGCGCCGATCGGTGGTGTGATCAATCCGTTCGCGTTGATCCCGCTGCCGTTCGGGGTGCTCAACGCGCCTAACCTCTATGGCATTGCGACCGTCAACGACGTGCTGCGATCGGTCTGCTACGTCGAGGACCGCAAGCCCGCCTGATCTTCGATGTTGGGAGTCCGATGACCGAACGCATCTCCGCATTCACCGACGACGCACTGGGGACACTCGATGCTGTCGGGGTGGCCGAACTGGTGCGATCGGGCGGGGCGAGCCCGCAGGAGGTCGCGGCCGCCGCACTGGAACGGATCGCCCGGGTGGACCCGGTGTTGCATGCGGTGTCCGGCGAACTGCTTCCGGAACCACGAATCGGCGCGGACCGCGGGGCGCCGCTCTACGGCGTGCCGTTCGCAGTCAAGGACAACACCGTGCTGGCCGGGCTTCCGACCGGCAACGGGTCCGAGGCGTATCGCGGTAAGCCGGCGAAGGCCGATGACATCGTCACGCGGCAGCTGCTGAGCTCCGGGGTCACGGTGGTGGGCAAGAGTCGACTGCCGGAGTTCGGGTTCAATGCGTCCACCGAATTCCGGTCCGGGCCGGCGTGCCTCAATCCGTGGAACACCGACTATTCGGTGGGTGCGTCATCCGGCGGCTCGGCGGCGCTGGTGGCGTCGGGTGCTCTGCCGATCGCGCACGCCAATGACGGTGGCGGGTCGATCCGGATCCCGGCCGCCGCGGCCGGACTCGTCGGGCTCAAACCCACTCGTGGGCGTCACCGTGACGGCGACACCGCCAAGCATCTGCCGATCAACATCATCTCCGAGGGCGTGCTCACCCGGAGTGTGCGCGATACGGCCGCGTATTTCGCTGCGGCCGAAGACTTCTGGCGTAATCCGGCGCTTCCGCCCGTCGGCCTGGTGTACGGCCCGGCCCGGCGTCGGCTGCGGATTGGATTGTTACTGGAAACCGTCGACGCGTCGGCAGCCGTGGATGCGGAGACCCGAGCCGCGGTGGAAAACGTCGCGCGCACGCTCGAGGCCGCGGGACACATCGTCGAACCGATCGAACTGCCGGTGTCCCCGCAATTCGCCGACGACTTCCTGCAGTACTGGGCCCTCACCGCGGAGCTGGCGACGTCGACCGGAAAGCTGTTGCTGGACAAGTCCTTCGATGCAGCCAAGACCGATGGTCTGACCGCAGGCTTGCGGGCGGCGCATCGCAAACAATTCACCCGCACCCCGGGCGCGCTGCGTCGCCTGCGCCGCGCGTCGCGAGATGTGGCAGCGATGTACGACAAGCATGAGCTGGTGTTGTCGCCGGTGCTGGCCCACACCACGCCCCGGATCGGGCACCTGTCGCCGAACCAGCCGTTCGAGGACCTGGTGCGCAACCTGCGCGCCTACGTGGCCTAAACGCCGCTGCAGAATATTGCTGGGACACCGGCCATTTCGCTGCCGTTAGGAGTCACCGCCGATGGTCTGCCGATCGGCGTGCAGCTGTCGGGTGCGCACGGCGATGAGCGGACGTTGTTGGAGACGGCGTTCGAGCTGGAGCCGGCGAACGGATTCCGCACCCTCGCCGGCTGATTTGCGTGGCTTGTCCGAAGCCGCGAGTCCGGCAGCATAGAGTGCGGTAGTGATCGTGTTCCGGGTCTTCTGGCTGTTGGTCGCAGGTGTCGCTGTGGCGCTGACCATGTGGGCGGGAACCTGGCCGGCGCAGCTGTGCGGACCGATTCCTGGGCCCGGCGATCTGCCGGAAGAATGTTCGATATCGACCGCCCGCGTACTCGGCGTTTGGCCGTTGATCGGGTTGGGAACTGTGCTATCTGCTCCAGCGGTGCTGTCCGCCGCGGTGATGAGGACGTGGATTCCGGTGCTGGCCGTCGTCGCCTACGGTGGTATGTCCGTTGCGGGCCTGGTGAATTGGTGGAATCACTGGGCGATGCTGCTATGCGCGGTGCCTCTCATGTTGCTCGCGATCCTGTTCGGGGTCTTGCAGTTACTTGTCGCTACCGATGACGAGACCGGACCCGCGAACGCCTAGCCAGAGGTTGACTTGAGGTTAGGCTACCCACATGAAGCGCTTGTCTCTTTTGTTCGGTTTGGTGGTGGCACTCGCGGTCGGTGTGCCGGCGACGGCCGGGGCCGCTCCGGCGACAGCGGATGCGCGGGTAGCCGTTTTCGTTGCCGACGGTGTCACTCCGCTGGGTGCACAGATCGTGCATCCCGGCGATCAACTGGTGGTTCGTGGTCACGGATTTGATCCGGACGCCAATCGGCAGGGGCTGCCGGTACCCGTGCCGCCGGGCGTTCCGCACGGAACTTTCATCGCCTTCGGTGCTTTTGCCCCGGCGTGGCAACCGTCCAAGGGTGCGCCGGAGACGTCGCGGGCTGTCGACAGGTCGGCGATGAAATGGGCACTGGCACCGTCGGCGCTCGCCCAAGTTCCCGATGTTCCTTTTGATCTACGTCGAACCATCCGTCAGCAGTGGGTGACGCTCGGTGCGGACGGCTCATTCGTCGCGCACATCACCGCTACGACGCCGAAAGACGTTCCGGCACATGCCAGGTACGGCATCTACACCTACGGCGCCGCGGACGCGACAAACGCTGCGCAAGAACGGTTCGTCCCGGTGAACTATGACCGGCGGCCCGGCCCGAACACTCCGCGGCCGGCCTCAGCGGACTTCGTCTGGGCGTATGCGCCGGGATTTCACAGCACTGTCGTCGATACCGCGCAGGGTGGACTGACCGCATCCGGCGGCGCCGGCGTCGACGATCATGGCCGGCTCACGTTTACATTGCGTGACAAGCGAATTCACAACGGAGCCGGCACCTTGGCGTACCGCGGTACGGTCGTCGCCTACAGCCGATTCCATCTCGTCGAGTTCGCTCTTGCCGATCCGGAGCTGTCTGTGCGCGACGGTCGTGGCGTGCTCACGATGGCGACGTCGACGACGAACATGAACGGCACCGATGGGATGAGGCGCGTGCCGATCGCTGATGTCGACCTATCCCGGCTCACTGCCGATGGACGGATCGCGGCGGCGGCGGTGACCTTCCGTCCGGGCATCGGACCCGAAGCGCTTGCGCTGCTCAGTGTCGGGCCGGCTGCACCGTTGACCTTGCGCTAGGTGGTCTTGGCGTCCATGGAACGAGTAATGCCCGTGGCCGGCGTACCGGTCACGGGCATTGCTCTCGCTGGCGGAGGATAGGGGATTCGAACCCCTGAGGGCTATTAACCCAACCCGCGTTCCAGGCGAGCGCCATAGGCCACTAGGCGAATCCTCCAGGCTTGGCGACGCCGCGAACCGTGGCATCACCGAGCTGCATCCTATCGGTCTCGCGGGGGTGGGCCCAAAACGCGTCGCACGCAGCGAACCAGTATGCTGGTCCACGGATCCCGCGCGGCGTGCATCCTGTGAACTCCCCCAGGGCCGGAAGGCAGCAAGGGTCAGCGGGCTCTCTCGGGTGCGCGGGGTCCCCTGACCCCGGCGATCGAAAGGGCCGTCCCGCGGTGAACTTCCACTCGTTGAGCACCGACGAGCTCCGGGCTACCCAGTCTGATCTGCGTGATCTGTACGCGAAGCTGCAGGCGGCCGGCCTCAAACTCGATCTGACTCGCGGCAAGCCCGCACCTGAACAGCTCGATCTCTCGAACGCCTTGCTCTCGCTGCCGGGCGACGATTTCCTCGACAGCTCCGGCACCGACACCCGCAACTACGGCGCGCCGGCCGGTAATCCCGAGCTGCGCGCCATCTTCGGCGAACTGCTGGGCATCCCGGCCGATCAGCTGCTCGCGGGCGGCAATGCCAGCCTGACGATGATGTACGACTCACTGCTGTTCGCGTTGCTGCACGGCACTCCGGATGGCGAGCCGTGGAGCAAACAGGGAGCGATCAAGTTTCTCTGCCCCACGCCCGGATATGACCGGCACTTCGCGGTCACCGAGAGCCTCGGCATCGAGATGATCACCGTGCCGATGAATCCGACCGGGCCGGACGTCGCGCGCTGTGCCGAGCTGGCCGCCGACCCGGCGGTCAAGGGCATCTGGCTGGTCCCGACGTACTCCAATCCGACCGGTATCACCACTTCGTTCGACGTCGCCCAGGAGTTGGCGGCGATGCCAGCCGCGGCGCCCGACTTCCGGATCATCTGGGATGACGCCTACGCGGTACACACCCTCGTCGACGCGCCCCCGGCGCCGGTCGACATCCTGGGCCTGGCCGCGGCGGCGGGAAATCCCAACCGCCCGTTGGTGTTCGCGTCGACCTCCAAGATCACCTTCGCTGGTGCGGGCGTCGCGTTCATGGGCGGATCGAAGGCCAACATCGATTGGTTCAGCAAGCACCACATCATCTCGTCCATCGGCCCGGACAAGGTCAATCAGCTGCGGCATGCGCGTTTCTTCGGCTCGGCGCAGGGCGTGCGCGAGCACATGGCCAAGCACCGTGAACTGCTCAAACCCAAGTTCGACATGGTCCAGCGGATCCTCGACGGGCGCTTGACCGATGCGAAAGTCGCCGACTGGACCGACCCCGAAGGCGGCTACTTCGTCAGTCTCGATGTCATCGATGGCACGGCATCCCGGGTGATCGACCTCGCCAAGGAGGCCGGCATCGCGCTGACCGCTGCGGGCTCGACCTTCCCGTACAAGCGAGATCCGCACGATCGGAACATCCGATTGGCGCCGAGCTTCCCGTCGGTCCCGGAACTGGAGACCGCCGTCGACGGCCTCGCGACCTGTGTCTTGCTGGCCGCAGCCGACAAGCTCCTCGCCGATCACCGATAGCGGGATCGTTTCGGTTGCTCTGGAGCGCACACCGACGATGTCTGTCAGACAGCCGCGATTCTCTGGCAGAGAACCACGCATACGACCGCGAAATCGTGTCGTGAGCGGCGCGGTATTGTTTCGCGAGTGATCGATAGCCGCAGCGCCATCAGTTCGCGGTTTCGGCTTCCACGTCCTTGGCTGACCGCCAGCGTCTTCGTCGTGCTCGCGGTGGTGTCGGTGGTCATCCACGAGTGGTGCGTGCCCTTCGGCGACAGCTATTGGGGGATGTTCGCCAACGGTGTCGACCTGGACGTCTACCGTCACGGATCGCTGTCCGTAGTCGATGGGCATCGTCTCTATCAGGGCTATGTGCTGGGCATTCAGTACTACACCTACACGCCGACGTCAGCGGTCATCTTCCTGCCGTTCGCCGCGATGCCGTTCGCCGTCGCGCACTGGACGTGGACGGTCTGCATCTTCATCGCACTGTATTTCTGCATCATGTTGTGCTTCCGCAATCTCGGCTACGTGGTCGACTGGCCGCTGCGGATCGTGGCGATGTCGCTGGTGGTGATGTCGCTGCTGCTCGAGCCCGTGCGCACGACGATCTGGTTCGGCCAGATCAACGTGTTCCTGATGCTGATGATCCTGTGGGACCTCACCCGACCCGAGGGCAGCCGGCTCCGCGGATTCACCACCGGCATCGCCGCAGGCATCAAGCTCACACCGTTGATCTTCGCGGTGTATCTGCTCGCGGTCCGTAGCCGGGCCGCCAAATGGGTGGTGATCGGATTCGCCGCGACGGGAGCGGTCGGATTCCTCTGCCTGCCGCGTGACTCGTGGAAGTACTGGTCGGGCACCTTCCTCGACTCGACGCGTGTCGGTCCGTCGAACATGGCCGGCAACCAATCGATCCGGGGCCTGCTGGCCAATGTCGGTCAGACCACCGATCCGAACGGAATACTGTGGGCCGCATTGGTTCTGGCGGCCCTGGTGCTCGGCATCAGCGCGGCGGTGCTGTCGCATCGGCGTGGCAACGAACTGCTGGCGGTCACCCTGATGGGCATGACGGCGACGACCGTGTCGCCGATGTCCTGGGGCCACCACTGGGTCTGGGTGGTTCCGCTGATCGTGATCTGTCTGCACTACGTACTCCAGGCTCGCAAGCCGGCGGTGTCCGCCGCGGCCCTCCTCGGAGCCCTCGCGGTCGGTGCCGGCACCTTCCTCTGGCCACGGCATGTGGTGCAGCCGAACTTCGGGGTCCTCGGCCGACTGTGGGATCACGCGTACCTGACGGGCCTGTTCGTGCACGACAGCGTGTCCTGGCTGCATTGGCTCGTGTACGGCTCGTACGTCTGGGTATTCCTGATCACCGCGGTGGTGACCATCGTCATCGCACTCCGATATCCGGACAAGGTCGCGGTGCGGCACCAGACGGAAGACGTCTCGACGCAATAACGTGAGTCCGAGTGCGCGCCACTCCGATGATGCGCACGGCAGGTAGGGAGGACCGGTGGCTGCATCCACTCCGTTCCCGCGGAGCCGCAAGCTCCTCCTGCTCTTTGTCATCGGTGCCGTGATTGCGGCGTATGTCCAGTGGACCTATATCCCCATCCATAACCATCCGTTCGGCCTGTTCCACATGCAGCTGGACATGGACATCTACCGCAAGGCCGCGGCGAAGTGGGCGCACGGACATTCGGTATACGACGGGTTCGTCACCGGCACGATGCTGTACACGTACACACCGTTCTCCGTCCTGGTGCTGCAGCCACTCGGCTGGCTGACCAAGGCGCACGCGGTATACCTATGGAGCGCAGCGATTCTCGCGACCATGTGGTGGGTGATCGTCGCGAGCTTCCGATCGCTGGGATACCGATACGACTGGCGGCTGGCGTTGTCGGCGCTGTGCCTGGTGTCGGTCTGCAGCTTGATGGAACCGGTACGCACCACCATCTGGTACGGGCAGATCAACGTCTTCCTGATGGCGATCATCCTGTGGGATCTGTTGCGGCCGGAGGGAAGTCGGCTGCGTGGCATCGGCGTAGGTATCGCCGCCGGCATCAAACTGACCCCGGCGTTCTTCGTTGCCTACCTGGTGGTGGTCCGGCAATGGAAGGCGGCGATCGTCGCGGTGGTGACGTTCGCGGCGACCGTCGGGATCGGATTTCTTGCGATGCCGCGTGGCTCCTGGAAGTACTGGACCACGCAAGCGTTCGATTCGAACCGGGTGTTCCCGACTGACCGCGTGCCGAGTAACCAATCGGTGAAGGGGATGCTCGCCGAGGTCCTGAACACCAATTCGCCGTCGACGGCTGTGTGGCTGCCGTGTGCGTTGATCGCGGCCGCACTCGGCCTGGCGGCGGCGTGGCTGGCGCATCGCCAGGGCCAGGAGTTGCTGGCGCTCACGCTCACCGGGATGACGACCTGCGCAGTATCGCCGTTCTCGTGGGGGCATCACTGGGTCTGGTTCGTCCCGCTGGCCGTGTATGGGATCCATCTGGTGATCGTCTCGGGGCGCCGGACGATCACGGACGTGCAGTGGGGTCGCCCGGCGCGGTGGCTGCCGCTGGTTCTGGCGCTGGTCGGAGTGGTGGCGCTCTACCTCAGCGTGTTCTGCTGGCGCATCCACATCTCGGGGCCGGTGCAGATCGGTCCGCAGCTGTGGCGGCACGGTTGGTACGGCATGGGTTTGTTCATGGTGGTCACGCCCGACTGGACCCGCTGGTTCACCGCGCAGTCGTATTTGTGGGTGTTCGTGGTGACCAGCATCGCCGCGATCGTCGCCTGGGGGCCTGCGGCGATTCGCGATCTCCAGGCGTCGAAGGTCGCGCCGGCGGCGTCGTAGGTGCCCGCGGCTGGAATTGGCCGGAATCGATGGCGGCCAGGCCGGGGGCCGGTCGGATCAACTCGGTAGGCTCGCACCGTGGCCTTGTACCGGACCTATCGCCCTGCCAGCTTCGCTGAAGTCGTCGGGCAGGAGCATGTCACCGACCCGCTGTGCCGGGCACTCGATTCCGGGCGAATCAACCACGCGTATCTGTTCTCCGGCCCGCGGGGCTGCGGTAAGACATCGTCGGCGCGAATCCTCGCGCGGTCCCTCAACTGTGTGCAGGGCCCGACGTCGACACCCTGCGGCACCTGCTCCTCGTGCGTCGCGCTGGCGCCGGGCGGTCCCGGCAACCTGGATGTCATCGAGCTCGATGCGGCCAGCCACGGTGGCGTCGATGACACCCGCGATCTGCGGGAGAAGGCGTTCTATGCGCCCGCCGAGTCGCGCTACCGGGTGTTCATCGTCGACGAGGCGCACATGGTCACGGTGGCGGGATTCAACGCGCTGCTGAAGATCGTCGAAGAGCCGCCGGAGCATCTGATCTTCATCTTCGCGACCACCGAGCCGGAGAAGGTGTTGTCGACGATTCGGTCGCGAACGCACCACTATCCGTTCCGGTTGCTGCCGCCCCCGATGATGCGCGGGCTGCTCGAACGGATCTGCGCGGCCGAGGGCGTGACGGTGGAACCGCCGGTGTACCCGTTGGTGATTCGGGCCGGCGGCGGCTCGCCGCGTGACTCGTTGAGTGTGCTGGATCAGCTCTTGGCGGGCGCCGGTGACAACGGGGTGACCTACGAGCGGGCGCTTGCGCTGCTCGGGGCCACCGACGTGGCCCTGATCGACAGCGCGGTGGATGCGTTGGCCGCGGCCGACGGTGCCGCGTTGTTCGGTGCGGTGGAATCGGTGGTCGACTCCGGACATGATCCGCGACGATTCAGCACGGATCTGCTCGACCGATTGCGTGATCTCATTGTGCTGCAGGCAGTTCCGGATGCGGCCGGCCGCGGGCTGGTGGAGGCGCCGGAAGATCAGCTCGAGCGGATGATCGCTCAGTCGGAGGGTATCGGGACCGCGACGCTGACTCGGTTCGCCGAGACGGTGCATGCGGCGCTCGGGGAGATGCGCGGTACGACATCACCCCGACTGCTGCTCGAGGTGATGTGTGCGCGGATGCTGCTGCCGTCGGCCTCCGATGCGGAATCGGCTGTGCTGCAACGAGTCGAGCGAATCGAGCAGCAGCTCGCGTCCGGTGTGGCGCTCTCCGCGCCGGCACCCGCAGCTCCGCGCGCACCGGCCTCGCCGGGCCGGGAGCCGGTGAACGAGTCCGCCGAGCCGCTCAAGTATGTGCGCCGATCGCAGCAGGCCGCTCCGGAGCCGGCACCCCCGGCTGCAGAGGCGCCCCCCGCCGAGCCCGCTCCGGAACCGACGCCGGCACCGGAACCGACGCCGGCACCGGAGCCGGTGGCCGCAGTTCAGGCGCCGGAACCTGCGCGTGCTGAATCTGCGCCCGCGGAACCGGGGCCAAGGGCTGAGGCCGGGCCAACGGAGTCGGTCGCGGCGGTCGAGCCCGAGCCGGTCGCGGTCGAGCCCGAGCCGATTGCGGTGGTCGAGCCGGGACCCGTGCCAGAGGTGCCGGACCCGGTGGTGGCACAGCCGGATCCGCAGCCGGCGTCCGAGGTTGAGCCTGCGCGTGAGCCCGCTCCGGAACCTGTTGCGCAGCAGCAGGAATCGTCTGCAACGGATGGTGAGGCGCTGGAACGCGCGAAGACCCAATGGTCCGAGATTCGGCAGGCCGTCGGTCAGCGGGCGAAGCGTTTCGAGGCGATGCTGTCTCCGGCGATGCCTGCGGCGATGGACGGCAATACGTTGGTCATCGCGCATCCGCATGCGCCGATTGCGGGCCGGCTCAGCGAGCCGGCCGCGCGGGATGCCATGCGGGCCGCGCTGTCCGACGTGCTTCAGGTCGACTGGGATGTGCGGGTCGAGGCAGGAAGCGCGCCGCCCGCGGCAGTCGCCTCGGCGAAACAGGCCAAACCGCAACGGCAGCAGACCTTCACCAGGCCGAGTCGCCCAGATGCACCGCCGCCGGAACCCGAGGCCGAGCCGGACTACCCGGAGCCGCCGGTGCCGGACGAGGAGCTGAGCGACTCCGAGGTCGGCGAAATGATCGCGGGCGCTAAGGATTCCAGTCCTGATCCGCGCACCGACCCGGATCAGGTGGCGATGGAACTGCTGGCCAGTGAACTCGGCGCCAAGCCCATCGACTGAGAGCATCGCCCCGACGAAATCCGCGCCGCTTTCGGTCACCCCGACGAAATCCGCGCCGCTTTCGGTCACCCCTGACCAAATCCGCGCCAGCTTCGGTCACCCCTGACCAAATCCGCGACGGTTGTGTGGATCCGCGCCAGCTACAGGCGGCGCGGATCCACAAAAGTGGCGCGGATTCGGGTGGGGAAGCCTGCCTAGAGTGCCAATGCACGCCGAAGTTTGATGCGCAGTCGGCTGGGGTGCAGCAGATCTTCCCAGTACCAGCGCACGACCGTGATTCCGAGCGCCCGCAGCTTGTCCTCGCGGACCTTCTCTTTCCAGAGGCTCTGCTCCCTCGCGATCTTGTCGCGCCCGTCGAACTCGCCCACCACGGTCCCGTCCCAGTCGAAATCGGTGCGAGCGATGAATAGTCCGTGCCCGTCGAGGAACTCGTGCTGTAGTCGGGGCTCGGGGATCTCCGGCCAGTCGAGCATCAAGATGCGACTGTAGGACTCGCCGATGCTCTGGGCGAGCTCGGACGTCTCCTGCAATGCCCGACGAGCACGATTCACGCCGGTGCGACCTTTGCATTTCTGGACCGCCGTGCGCAGCTCGCGCATCGTTGCACCGTGTTGGAGAGCGCTATCCATCGCGCAGACGCCCTGCGCGAAAGAGCTCGATCGGGCGACGTCTACGGCGGTCCTCGCGGGTGATGTCACCCGGATCCCGTCGACGGTGATCAACTCCTCGGAATCGATCCGTGCCGGATGAACGTGCACGGTGCGCAGATGACTGCCGGAGCCGCGGGCGTTGCTGAAGTGCACCGCATCCATGTCCGGCGACAGCAGCGGGATGTCGAGCAGAACCGCGGCAGATTGATGGCTGACGATTCGACCTCGGGAGGCAGCGGCGGAGGCGACGACACGCTGCCGGTACTCGACGCAGCGTTCCTGATAGTCGGTCGGCAGGTCTGCGCTGCTATACACGCCGCGCGCGATTCGGCGCAGGTCGCCGCGGCGGACTGCGGTGCGCAGCGTCGCGTCCGTTGCCTCGCCCGACTCGATGACGGCGCTGCGCAACACTGGTTGGCTCACATCTCATCAGACGTGGCGGCCGGTGAATTGGCTCCAGATGAAGAAATCCGCGCCACTTTCGTCGATCCGCGCCGCCTGCAGCCGGCGCGGATCCACACAAGTGGCGCGGATTTCTTCAGGGTGACCGAAGCTGGCGCGGATTTCGTCAGGGTGGCCGAAGGTGGCGCGGATTCAGCCGGGTGCGACTGAAACCGGCGCGGATTTCGGCGGCCGAGCGAAGCCTAGGCGTTCCACCATGGACGTAGGGGAACCGCGACGCTGCCGCGATCGTCGAGCTTGACCGCGAGTACTTGGTGCAGCTGAATAACGTTGCGCTCGAAGCCGAGTCGGCATCCGGCCATGTACAAGCCCCACACCCGAGCGGTGCCGATGCCGACCTCTTCGACGGCCTCGTCCCAGTGCTCGCGCAGGTTGCGGTTCCAGTCGCGCAGCGTCATCGCGTAGTGCTCGCGCAGGTTCTCCTCGTGGTAGACCTCCATGCCGCCGACGTCCTGGATGGCGGAGATGATGGTGCCCGATCCGGTGAGCTCGCCGTCGGGGAACACGTACCGGTCGATGAAGCTGCCGGCCTTGCTCGACCGCTGGTTACCCGGCCGGGTGATGCAGTGGTTCAACAACATTCCGCCGTCGCGCAGCTTCGACTTGATGAAGTTGAAGTAGGCCGGGTAGTTGTCCAGGCCGATGTGCTCGGTCAGGCCGATCGACGACACCGCGTCGAACCCCGTCTCGGTGATGTCGCGGTAATCGCTGTGGCGTACCTCGGCGAACTCGGTCAAGCCCTCGTTGGCGATGGCCTTCTGCGCCCACGCCGCCTGCTCTTTGGACAGCGTCACGCCGACCACATGAACGCCGCGGCGAGCCGCGTAGCGCACCATCGAACCCCAGCCGCAACCGATGTCGAGCAACCGGTCTCCCGGCTTGAGGGCGAGCTTCTCGAAGACCAGCCGGTACTTGTTCTCCTGCGCCTCTTCCAGATTCGCATCGAAGTCGGGGTAGCAGGCGCAGGTGTAGGTCATCGACGGCCCGAGTACCCACTCGTAGAACGTGTTGGACACGTCGTAGTGGTGGTGGATCGCATCCGCGTCCCGAGTCTTGCTGTGCCGCAACCCTTCCGCGTACCGCCGCCAGCGGGGCAGGGCCTCCTGCGGTGGTGGCGTCTGCGGGATGAAATGCGTCGGACTGATCGACCGCGCGATGTTGGCGAGCGTCAGCGGCGACGGCTTCCGGAAGCCGGCGTTCTCCGAGATCGCCCGCAGCGGCTCATACGGGTCGGCGGGATGCCCGCCGAGCAGTTCGAGGTCACCCGAGATGTAGGCCCGGGCCAAGCCGAGATCGTCGGGGGCGGTAGCCAGGTAGCTCGTGCCGCGAGGGGTGTTCAGCCGCAGACCGTATTCGGCGTCGGCCGGTCCGGCGCTGCTGCCGTCGTAGGCCTCCACCCGGATCTTGAGGTCGCCGCCGGCGACCGCCTCCACAATCTGCGACAGGTTCAGTTTGGAGCCGAGAACATCGATCATTGCTTCTTCACCGCCTTTGCATAGAGATTCAGTAGTCGGGACTTCGGGTCGTACCGCTCTTTGAGCTGACGCAACCGCTCTCCGCCGTAGAGGCGATCGAATTCAGCTTCGTCGTAGAACGATTCGGAGTACAGCGATTTGTGGCCGTCGAGCTCGGACACGCGTTGCTCGATCAGCCGGTTGGTGTGGCCCTCGACGTTGCCGGGCACCGTGGGTACCGCCGACCAGAACCCGATGTTGACGTAGGTGCGCTTCGGTTCCAGCGGATACAGCGGCCACGGCCGCGCGGCGTCGGCACCGGGCGTCGCGGGTTCGCGAAGCCGCAACGGGCACAACCAGATCGGCTCGATGGGGACGTTGTCCAGGAACCAGTGCAGGAACTCGGCGGTGTTCTCCAGCGGCACCTCGACGTCCTGCACTACCCGCTCGTCCGGGGGTAGTCCACGGCGCGCGTTGCGTTTGTCGCTGAAGTCGATCTTCTGGTCGATGCCGATGAGTTTCCAATAGAAGCTGCTGCGCAGCAGCTTCTTCGGCCAGAACCGGCGGATGCGAGGATTCTGCGCACCGAATGCCCGTGAACACCAGAACCAGTCGGTGTCCCAGCGCCACAGATAGTCGGCGATGGTCAGCCGATCACGGATCGGCGTCTGGGCTGCGCCATGCCGGATCGACTTGTAGTAGATGTCCATCCCGGTGTAGTCGCTGGTCGCGCCCGGTGCATCGGTCTGACGTCCCAGGCAGAGGTATGCCTCGTCGGCGGTGAACACGACGCCGTCGAGGTAGTCGACCTGCTCGCCGTCGTACGAACCGTCGGCGATGATCCGATCCATCGTCGTCTGCAGCGCCGCCAGGTCGGTGAAGCGTACGTGCCGCAGCTCGACGAACGGCGGCACCGCCTCCAGATCGATGCGGAGGCGGGTCGAATAGCCCAGAGTCCCATAGGAATTGGGAAATCCGAAGTAGAGGTCGGAGTGCTCCCCGGTCGGCGTCGCGGTGACGACCTCGCCGGCGCCGGTGAGAATGTCGATCTCGCGCACCGACTCATGGGGCAGCCCGTTGCGGAACGACGTCGACTCGATGCCCAGACCGGTGACCGCACCGCCGAGGGTGATGGTCTTGAGCTGCGGCACCACCGGTGGGGCCAGCCCATAGCGCAGCGTGGCGGCGACCAGGTGCTCGTAGGTGCACATGCCCGCCACGTCGGCGGTGCGATTCTCGGCGTCGACGCTGATGACTCGATTCAGCCCGCTGACGTCCAGGCCGGGGGTTGTCGTCGCCGCGCGCTTACGGAACAGGTTCGACGTCTTCTTGGCGAGCCGGACCGTGGCGCCCTCGGGAATGGCCGCATAGCTGCGCTGCAGCGTCGCGACCGCTTCATCGAAAGCGGCCCGGCCCATTTCGAGGTCGTCAATCTTCGGGGCGTTGGTTCTGGGTGTCATGTTCGGCGCGTCACTCCCACGTTGACCCACTGTACGACCGTCCGGAACAGTTGGCGCGGCGGGTGTCGTCGGCTTCGTCCGTCTTGGCACGGCGGCGACCCCGCGCGCACCGAAGCCGATCATTCTGGCAGGCTCGTAGGTGACTTCAACTGTCTCGAGGAAGGCCCACCGTGGCGCAGGTAACCGCAACTCAGTCCATCGACATCAACGTGACTCCGGCGCAGGCCGCGGCGGCGCTGGCCGACTACGCGACCGTCCGTCCGGCGATCCTGCCCGAGCAGTACCGCGACTACCGCGTGGTCGAGGGCGGTCAGGGCGCGGGCACCGTCGCCGAATGGACTCTGCAGGCCACCGAAAAGCGGGTGCGCAATGTCAAAGCCACGGTGTCGATCGGCGCCGACGGCACGGTCACCGAAACCGATGCCAATTCGTCGATGGTGACCGTGTACCAGGTGGCCCCGTCGGGCGGCGGCGCGCGCGTCACGACCACCACGTCGTGGCAGGGGGCCGGCGGCATCGGCGGCTTCTTCGAGAAGACCTTCGCGCCGAAGGGCCTCGGGCGTATCCAGCTGGCGCTGCTGACCAATCTGAAGACCCGCCTGGAGGGCTGACCGCGGGTTCCGCGCTCGGAGGGCCGTCCGGGTTTTCACGGTCAGTGATATGCGGTGACCTGGCGTGGGCTAATGTCCGCCGGTGACCACCGCGATCCACCCGAACCCGACCGTTCCGCGTAGGCGGATCGTCGTCGCGTCGATGGTCGGCACGACCATCGAGTTCTTCGACTTCTACATCTATGCGACCGCTGCGGTGTTGGTGTTTCCAACGCTCTTCTTCCCTAAGGGGAATGACACCGCGGCGCTGCTGTCGTCGTTCGCCACGTTCGGACTGGCCTTCGCCGCGCGGCCGCTGGGGTCGATGCTGTTCGGACACTTCGGTGACCGGGTCGGCCGCAAGGCGACGTTGGTCGGATCGCTCCTCACGATGGGGATCGCGACCTTCGTCATCGGGCTGCTGCCGACCTATGCCACCGTCGGATATTGGGCGCCGGCGCTGCTGGCGTTGATGCGCTTCTGCCAGGGCCTCGGGCTCGGCGGTGAATGGTCGGGTGCCGCGCTGCTGGCGACCGAGACGGCCGAACGGGGCAAACGCGCGTGGGCGGCGATGTGGCCGCAGCTGGGCGCGCCGCTGGGATTCTTCTTCGCCAACGGCACGTTCCTGGTGTTGATGGAGGTGATGGACTTCAACGCGAAGACCGCGGCTCACAACCACGCGTTCCTCACCTGGGGATGGCGGATCCCGTTCCTGGCCAGCGCGGTCATGGTGGTCGCGGGTCTCTACGTGCGGCTCAAGCTCACCGAGACGCCGGTGTTCGCCCGTGCGGTGGCCGAGGGCAAGAAGGTGACCGCGCCACTGGCGCAGGTGCTCAAGTCGTCGTGGCGCGAGCTGATCATCGGGACCTTCGTCATGCTGGCGACCTACACGGTGTTCTATGTGGTGACCACCTGGGCGACGTCGTATGGCACCGGCAAGGTGGTCGACCAGTCCGGGATCAAGGTGACCTTTTCGTACATCGAATTCCTGAAATTGCAGTTGATTTCGGTGGTGTTCTTCGCAGTCTTCGTGCCGATCTCCGGATGGCTCGCCGACCGCTACGGCCGGCGGCCGGTGTTGCTGATCGTCACCGCCGCCCTCGTGGTCTTCGGGCTGTGCTTCGGGCTGATGCTGGATCCGGCGTCGGTGGACCGGACGATGATGTTGACGTTCCTGATTCTCGGTATGACGTTGATGGGGCTGTCTTTCGGGCCGATGAGCGCCGTGCTGCCGGAGTTGTTCCCGACCAATGTTCGCTACACGGGGTCGGGGATCGCCTACAACATGGCCTCCATCATCGGTGCGGCCGTGGCCCCGTTCATCGCGACCTGGGTGGTGCACGACTACGGCGTCGAGTGGGTGGGCGTCTATCTTGCGGTGGCCGCCGTATTGACTTTCCTTGCGCTGCTTGCGGTTCGGGAGACCCGCGATGTCGAGCTCGCGGACGTCTGAGTAGCCGACATGGTTCGCCGCCGCCGCCGCGCACCGTTGCCTCTGCGTGACGGTGTCGATCCGACGCGGGTGGTGCTGCGTCCGGACTCCCCGGAGATGACCGTGCAGCAGGCGCTGCTGGCGGTGCGGTCGTGCGCCGGCATGACCGTCGAGGACGTGCGACGTCGCGCGGCCGCCGGCGAATTGGTCGATCTCGACGGTCATGCAGTCGATCCGGACGCACCCGCCCGGGCGAATGCAGTCGTCTTCCTCTATCGGGATCTTCCGGCGGAACCTGCCCGCTCGATTGATCTTCCGATTCTGTATCGCGATGACAATCTGGTCGTCGTCGACAAACCGCATTTCCTGGCGACGATGCCCCGTGGGCAGCATGTCACCCAGACCGCACTGGTGGCGCTGCGCCGCGAACTCGGCATCGACACGTTGAGCCCGGCCCATCGGCTGGACCGGTTGACCGCCGGGGTGCTGATGTTCACGGTGCAGCCGCAGGTCCGCGCCGCGTATCAGCAGCTGTTCGCCGATCGCCGGGTGCGCAAGGAGTATCGGGCGCTGGCGCCGATCGATGACGCGTTACGAACCCCGGTCGAGGTCCGTAACCGAATCGAGAAACGATCGGGCGATCTGCGGGCGCGCGTCGAGGCGGGGGAGTCGAACGCTCACAGCACCATTGAACTCGGCGACGACGACGTGTACCGACTGACGCCGCACACGGGACGCACGCACCAGCTACGGCTGCATATGGCGGGACTGGGAGTGCCGATCCACGGCGATCCGCTGTACGCCGGGTCGGGCGCTCCGGCGGTCGACGCGGACGAGCCGCTGCGGTTGCTGGCGTATCGGTTGGAGTTCACCGATCCGCTCACCGGCGAGCCCATGTCATTCACCAGTTCACGTGTCCTGCAGGAGATTACGACACCATGAGCATCAACGTGTCCTATGAGCGCTCGGATCGGCTGCGGTTCGAGGCGATCGTCTTCATCGACGACGAAAGCGGTGACTGCTGGCAGGTGCAGCACGAGCTGGACGACCGGCCGGGCAGCTATGGGATCTCGACCGGCGCGGGCGCTCCGGTCGCCGCCGCGATCATCGAGTGGCGGCTGTCCGGCAACGAATTCCGGTTCGTGCTCACGCCGAAGGCGGCCCGCTTGTTCGGCGGGGTGGAGGTGTTGGAGTTCATCGCGGTGGCCTCCGGTGACGACGATCTCGACGCGGTCGCCGAACACCTGCGCCGGATCGTCGGCGGCTGATCGCTGGGCCCGGCGCTCGATGTGGCAAACCGTCCCGTGACCTGGTCAAACCTCGGATGCGCGAGTCGCCGTCGGCCGCGGCCACGCCAACCGCAGAGCGGCCGCCGATCCGGTTAGGCTGGACGGGTGAATCCCGAGAACCCGATGGCAGGACTGCTGCAGCAGGCACAGCAGATGCAGGCCCAGCTGCTGGCAGCACAAGAAGAGATCGCGAACACCGAGCTGACCGGTGTCGCCGGCGGCGGATTGGTGACGGTCACCGGCAACGGCGTGGGCGAGGTGACCGGGGTGACGATCGACCCGAAGGTCATTGACCCGGAAGATGCCGAGACACTGCAGGACCTCGTCGTCGGTGCGTTGTCGGATCTGGCCGCCAAGCGCGATGAGTTGGCGACGACCACGATGGGTCCGTTGGCCGGCGGAATCGGTGGCGGCATCCCTGGACTGGGCATCTAGTACCCGATGTACGAAGGGCCGATCCAGGACTTGATCGACGAGCTGGCCAAGCTGCCGGGACTCGGTCCGAAGGGCGCACAACGCATCGCCTTTCACCTATTGGGCGTTCCCCACGCCGAGATCGATCGGCTCACCGCCGCACTCACCCGGGTGCGCGACGACGTCACGTTCTGTGAGATCTGCGGCAACGTGTCGGCGGCCAAGCGCTGCCGCATCTGCATGGACGCCCGCCGCGATGTCAGCAAGATCTGCGTGGTGGAAGAACCCAAGGACGTGCAGGCGATCGAACGCACCAAGGAATTCACCGGGCGCTATCACGTGCTCGGTGGTGCCCTCGATCCGTTGGGCGGTATCGGCCCGGACCAGCTGCGCATCCGAGAGTTGTTGCGGCGGTTGGGGACTGAAGAAGATGGCGTGACCGTCACCGAGATCATCGTGGCCACTGACCCGAACACGGAGGGTGAGGCGACCGCGACCTATCTGCTGCGAATGCTCAAGGACTTCCCGGATCTGGCGGTCACCAGGCTGGCGTCGGGTCTGCCGATGGGTGGCGACCTGGAGTTCGCCGACGAACTGACTCTCGGACGAGCGCTGTCCGGGCGTCGTGCGTTGACGTGACCGCAGACGTGGTGGGTTGCGAGGAACTGGCATCGCAGCTCCGCTCGGGAATCGTGGCGATCGACGGTCCGTCCGGGGCCGGGAAGTCGCAGTTCGCCGATCGGCTGATCGCGCAATTGCGGGAGCGCGGCGTGCATGCGGTGCTGGTGCGCACCGACGACTTCGCCACCTGGGACTCGCCGGTCTCCTGGTGGGATGAGCTGGAAGACGATGTGCTGCAGGCGTTCCGCCGTGGTCACGACTATCGGTATCACCCCCGGATCTGGCGTGACGGCAAGGCCGAACTCGGCACCCGCGTGTGGATTCGCTGGGAGCCGCTGCTGATCATCGAGGGGGTATCGAGCGCACGTCGCCGCGTCGCCGACCGTCTCACCGCCGCGCTGTGGCTGGACGGCGGATCGGCCGACGACCGCCTGGAGAGGGCAGTGGCACGGGACGGCGAGTCGGAGCGGGCGAATCTGAGTAGTTGGCAACAGTTCGAGGCCGGCTGGTTCGCGGTGGACAAGACGCGTGAGCGTTGCCGATTGGTCGGCTGACCCGCCAAACACCATCGCGCACTGCGAATCCGCGCCAGAAATCAAGATCCGCGCCGGCTGTAGCCGGCGCGGATCCATGAAAGTGGCGCGGATTCGATGTCCGCGGGTGGGTGCGACTCAGAGGTCGCCGTTGGCCTGCAGCTGCTGGTACTCGTACATGCCGGACGCGATACCGACCGGGACACCGACGACGGCGCCGCCGACGATGGCACCGACGCCGCCGACCGTACTGGCACCGATGATGCAGGCCGGGAGCGCGAGCGTGCCAGCCGTGTCGACGCCGGCGAGGATACCGGGGAAGACGCAGCCGAGGGCAGCGCCGCCGACGCCGCCGACCATGGCGCCCACACCGACGGCGAGGCCGAAGTTGGTGGCGACATTGTTGATACCGCTCTGGATGTCAGCGTTCTTGTCGGCCTGCGACTTCGGAGCATCTGCCGCGTTGGTGGAGCCGGCGAGCGCGGCGTTGTTCTTGGCGCTCGGCGCGGCCGGGGTGGCGTTCGGGCTCTTGAGGCTCGGGTTGCCGAAAAGGGTCTTGCCGCTGTTGTCCACGACGGCGACCTGTCCGGGAGCGGTGCGGACGATGCCGAACGGCGTGGCCAGCTCGGTGGTGCCGGTCTTGGCGTCGCCGGTGTACTGGACGCCGGGCGCGACCTGAACCGCGATCGGCGGATTGCTCGGCTTGGTGGGCTGGGTGGGGGTAGTCGGCGCAGCGGTCGCCACCGAGGTGCCGAAGGTCAGTGCGGCGGCGACGGCGGTCGTGGCCACAATGGATTTCGTGATGATCGACTTCATCTGTTGCTCTTCTTCTGTTTGTCCACGGGGTACCCGGGCGACTACGCAACCGCCGATGTCTAACGGTCGTCGAGCTGAGGATAGCCTAAGGTAAACCTCAGGTTCTTCACGGGTATGACGCCGTGCGCAGGGAGTATGCGCAATCAGACAAAAACGACCGGGCCGGGTGAAGCAACGCTTCACCCGGCCCGGTCGTTGTTCTACGAGGGCCCGACCTCCCTCACAGAGGATCGATCACAGATCGCCGTTGGCCTGCAGCTGCTGGTACTGCTGGATGCCCGACGCGATACCGACCGGAGCGCCAACCGCGGCGCCACCGACGACGGCGCCGACAGCACCGAGCGTGCTGGCGCCGATGATGCAGGTCGCCAGAGCGGTCGGACCGGCTGCGATGCCGAGTGCGCCACCGGCCACACAGCCGACGACAGTGCCGGTCACGCCGCCGACCATGGCGCCGACACCGACGGCCAGACCGAAGTTGGTGCCGACGGTGCCGATCGCCGTCTGGATGTCCGCGTTCTTATCGGCCTGCGTCTTCGGAGCATCCGCGTTGATCGCACCCGGCAGCGCGGCGTTGACCTTGGCGCTGGCGGTGACCGGAGCTGCTGGCTTCGGTGCGGAGATGTTCGGGTTGCCGTACAGCGTTTTGCCGGTGGTGTCCTGAACGGCCACCTGTCCGCTGGCGGTCTTCACGGTGCCGAACGGCGTCACGATCTCGGCAGCGCCAGTGGCTCCGTCGCCGGTGTACTGCACTCCCGGGGCAACCTGAACTGCGATCGGTGGGTTAACCGGCTTGGTCGGGGCGGCAGCGGCAGTCGCCGTGCCGAGTGAGATGGCACCGGCAGTCATGGCCGTAACCGCAACCGCTTTTACAATCGTCCTTTTCATGGGCTGATTGTTCCTTTCTTTGTATTCACATCATTTGAATCGAATGGTGTGAACAATCGATTTCTCGGTGTCATTCATGCGCCTTGCATCACCGGCTGGATACAGCCTCTAGCAGGTGTTATGAACCGTGCTCAGATTTTTATCAGGGTCGAGAGTGTCACCGCAACCCTGGGATAAGGCCCGAATTGACCCCTTATGTAAAGGGAGTGTTACGAACATATTGATGTAAATGTCCCTTCCTGGCGATACTGATTGCCGGGTTGAAACTGGTCACTGCAGTCATCACAAAAGCCCAGGACGGCCTGTGAGAACTATTAACGTCGTTTTGACGTCGAAATCGGACATTCACCCACGAATCGGGGCACATGATGACGCGAATCACATCCACGAGGTGTCTGGGCCCCTGCGCTGCGACAACTCCGGGAAGGCAGCTACTGCTGGAAATCGGCGCCGCTGACGCAGGCCCGCCCCTGCTGCATCGCGACCGTGTACGTGACCCGATACCGCTGCTGGGCCCCGGCGTGAGCCGACGTGACTGCGGCCAGGACCTGCACGGTCGGCGCGGTAGCCGGGTGTGGCACCACTCCGATCGCGATCACCTGTGCGGTAGTCGGTTCGCCGCTGGAACTCACCTGATCCATCCGCTGCTGGAGCATCGGCAGGTTCTGGTGTCGATAGTCATCGCAGGTGTTGGCCTTGAAGTCGCCGAGATTCGTCGAACCGTCCGTCGCCGGCAGCGCGAACACCGCGTTGATCAGAGCGGTGGTGGTGTGGACGGCCGCGGCATCGTCGATCAGCGGCGCAGTGGATCGTTCGATGGTGCGGGTCTGCGGCACGGTGAAGTATGCGGCCGCCCAGGTGCCGGCGACCACGGCGATCAGTGCGGCCGTTGCGATCGCCCAGCCTGCGGTGCGGGCCGACATCGGCGCCTGGCGGACGACGGGCTTGGGCGGTGTCGACGACTGGCTCATGAGAGCAACTCGATCGAGTTGATGCACATCGGCAGGGTCGTGGTGTCGACGGTGTAGCGCAGCGCGTAGTCGGTACTCGGGGCTCGACCGCTACCGGATTGATCGTGCGTGATGCTCCGGACGAAGAAGGCCAGCACCTGTGCCTGTGTCGGATCCTGTTCGGTGATGGCGTACCGATCGTCGCCGATATCGGCGGAGGCCCCGCTGTCCTGCAGCTGCGCGGTCAGTCGGCCGCCGTCGGAGATCGCGGCGAAGTCGTCGAGCGCCTTGCCGCACAACATCGACTGGGCGGCCTTGATGTTTCCCGGCGCGGTCTCGGTGGTGAACGAGAACATCGCCTCGGTTGCCTGCTGGGCGAGATCGACGATGGGTTGGCGAGGGTCCGGCGCGGCCGACGTGGTGACTATGTCGCGGGAATGATGCAGCGCGCGGGTCGTGAACCAGGTGGTTACCGCCGCGGCGACGAGGACCACGACGAGGGCGCCGACGGCGAGTCGTCGCGATCGCGACGTGCCCGGTACCAGTCTCGGCGCGGCAGGAGTTGGCGGAGCGGGCGTCGCCGGGTCGGGCATCGTCAGCGTTGCCTCTCGCGCGCCCGCTCATCGCGGGCACGACGGGCCCCGGCGGCCAGACGTTCGGTCCGCAGCCGTGTCACCTCGGCGATGTCCAGTGGCGCCAGGGTGGTTCCGGTCGCCTGCGCGAGCAGGAAGTCGGCGAGCTGCGGATTGCGGGCCAGGGCCGGACCGTGCATGTAGGTGCCGATGACGCTGCCCTGCACCACGCCTTCGGAACGGTCGGCGGTGGCGTTGCCATCGCCATGCTCGACACGCGCGAACGGTCGGGCGTCAGGGCCCAGCGTCGTTGCGCCGCCATGGTTTTCGAAGCCGGTCAGCTGATCGGTGAGGCCATCGAGCAATGGTTTGGTGACGAGCTCGCCGATGGACCGCTTGGATTGCGGTGACGTCGTCAGGTCGAACATCGAGATGCCGTTCACGCGCTCGCCGGTGTTCGTCTCGTACCAGTGGCCGAGCACCTGAATCGCCGCACAGATGGCGAGGACCGGCGCGCCACGTTCGGCAGCGCGTTGTAGCCCGGGGTACTGCTGCAGGTGCCGGGTGGCCAGTCGCTGCGCGTAGTCCTCGGCGCCGCCGAGTGTGTAGACATCGAGCGAGTCGGGAACCGGATCGTTGAGCGTGATCGACACGATCTCGGCATCGATCCCGCGCATGCGTGCGCGCTGGCGGAGGATCAGCGCGTTGCCGCCGTCGCCATAGGTTCCCATCACGTCGGGCAGGACCAAACCGATACGGAGGGTCGATTCGCGCGTTGCGCGGGGCGCGGAGTCAGCCATGAGCGTCGACCTCCGTCACGGCAGGGCCCAACCGATCGATTGCGGTGCTGAGATCGCGGAATGCGGTGTAGTTGGCCAGCACCTCGACCCGTCCGGGTGGACAGGATGCGATGGCCCGCAGTGGATCGGCGATGGTGGTGTGCTCGGCGCCGGCGTAGGTCAGCCGCACGCCGAGATCGGTGCCGCGTTCGCCGGAGGCGACCACTTGCATCGACTCGAAATGTTCGAACCGCACGTCCCACAGCCAGGACAGGTCCTCGCCGTCGGGTACCTGTCCGTTGACCGCGATCACGAGCCCGTCGGCGTCCTGGTCGATCATCGACAGAGCCTCTTGCCAGCCGGCGGGATTCTTGGCCAACAGCATTCGGACCTGATGGTCGCCGACGGCCCGGATCGCGTACCGGCCGGCGATCTCGCCGACGGTGCCGACCGCGGCCACCGCGGCGGCCGGATCGACGCCCATGGTCACCGCCGCGGCTACCGCCTGGGTGGCGTTGCCGCGGTTGGCCGTACCCGGCAGTCGAAGTGTCAGCGGCGCCTGAAATCCACTGGGGCCGTAGATGTTCACGTCATCGAACCACCAGTCCGGCGTCGGTCGGCGGAAATCGGCGCCGGTGCTGTACCAGTCGGCACCGTCGCGGACGATCGGCTCGCCCGACCGCGGGCAGCTGACCGAGTCGCCGGCCCATCCCGATCCGGCGGCCACCCACACGACTTTGGGGCTGTCATAGGCGACGGACGCGATGAGGACGTCGTCGCAATTCGCGATCAGGGTGGTGTCCGGATGGCGCTGTGCTCCCTGACGCAGGGCTCGTTCGATCGAATTGATCTCACCCACGCGATCCAGTTGATCGCGCGAAAGATTCAGCAGCACAAGCACTTCCGGGTTGACGGCGTCGGCGACGTGTGGCACGTGCAGCTCATCGACCTCGAGCGCGGCAACCGGGGCGTCCTGGCCGAGCATCAGGGTGGCGACGATGCCGGCATCCATATTGGCGCCGTCGGCCTGGGTGATCACGTTGCCGAGCGCGCCGAGGGCGGCCGCGGTCATCCGCGTGGTGGTGGACTTGCCGTTGGTTCCGGTGATGATCGCGGTGCGCTTGCCGGTGGCCAGCCGCGGCATCAGACGCGGGTCGATCTTCAGTCCGACAAGTCCGCCGATCATCGAACCCTTGCCTCGGCCCGCTTTCTGGGACGCCCAGCGGGCGGCAGCGGCGGCGCCCAGTGCGAGTCGCGTGCGGGCGGTCTGCTTGGTTTTCGTCCCTCCTCGGGTCCCGGCTGCTCCTGCTGACATGGTCCAGAGTCTTTCACAGCACCCATACCGAGGAAGCAGCCGCCGATCACGACGACGGCGCCCGCGATTTCCAGTATCGACGGCCTCTCGCCGAGCACTGCCCACGACGCTGTGAGACCGATTACCGGTACCAGCAGCGAGAACGGCGCGACCCGGCTCGCCGGATAGTGCGACATCAGGTACGTCCAGAGCCCGGAACCGGCGATGGTGCCGAGCAGCACCACGTACGTCAGCCCGGCGAGCGCTATCAGGCCGCTGTGGTCGAAGCTGCTGCCCACAGCGGACCAGCCGGCCGTCGGACCCTCGGTGAGCATCGACAGTGCGAACATCGGGATCGGTGGAATCACCGACATCCACAGTGTGAGGCGCAGCGCCTCGCTGGGGCCGGAGCCCGCGGGTGTGCCCTCGAGCGCCTTGCGGCTGCCCAGATTGCCGAATGCCCAGCCGAGCGCGCCGACCAGGGTGAGCAGCACGGGTACCAGCGCAGCTGTCGCGCCGTGCATCAGCCGGTCGGCGGCGATCAGGCCCATCCCGCCGACCGCGATCGCGATGCCGGCGATCTGCCGCCGGCTCAACCGCTCGCCGAGTAGCGCGACGCCCAGGATGACGGTGAACGGGGCCGATGCCTGCAGTACCAGCGATGCCAACCCGGTCGGCATGCCGTGCGCCATCGCGAGAAACAGGAACGTGAATTGGATGGTGCCGAAACCGATGCCGTACAGGAGGAACCAGCGCAGTCGCACGCGCGGCCTCGGCACGAATGCGATGACGGGCACCGCCATCACAGCGAACCGCAATCCGGCGAAGAACAGCGGCGGGAAGTGTCCGAGGCCGGCGTGGATTGCGATGAAGTTCAGACCCCAGAGGACGGCGACGGTCAGTCCGAGGAGGCGGTGTCTGGTGGACATGCGATCCATCGTCGGTACCAGATACGTGCAGCACAATCTAATAAAACTGCGATATCCGTGTAGTTTCCCTACATGGATGCGCAACGGCTCCGGATCCTTCGTGAGTTCGCAGACCGCGGGACCGTGGGCGAGACCGCCGAGGTCCTGCATCTGACGCCGTCAGCGGTGTCGCAGCAGCTGAAGGTGCTGGCCCGGGAGGCGGGCGTCGAGTTGCTGGCCAAGCGGGGACGACGAATCGAACTCACAGACGCGGGGCGGGCGCTGGTGCTGCGCGCCGACGAGGTGCTGGCGGCGGTGGCTCGGGCGAACGAAGAGATGGACGTCTATCGGGCGGGCGGCCATCCGCGGGTGCGGATCGCGTCGTTTCCCTCCGGAGCGGGCCTGCTCATCCCGGGAATTGCTGCCGCACTGGATGATTCGATCGATATCGACGCCGCCGACGAGGATGTTCCGTATGCTGACGCGTCGGCGTTGCTCGCCGACTACGACGTCGTCGTGACCCACCGCGATGAGCGTTCGCCGTCGTTGCGCTCCCCGCGCGTCCGGACGCAGATACTGATGCGCGAACCGATCGATCTGGTCGTACCGGCCGATCATCCCCTGGCGGGGCGAAAGTCAGTCAGGCTCGACGATCTGGGTGATCAGACGTGGGTCAGTGTGCCCGAAGGGTTTCCGATCGACGACGTGCTGGTGTCCATGTCGGTCGCCACCGGGATGCGCCCGTTGGTTCGGTGGCGGTTCAAGGACTTTCAGGTGATCGAAGCCATGGTGGCCGGCGGGCGTGGGGTCGCGTTGATGCCCCGATTCGTGGCGAGGAGCCCGCAGGTCGCGAGGCTGGTGATCCACGGCGTCCGAGCCGCGCGGATCTACGAAGTGCTGACGCGGCCGGGGGCCGATGGCCGGCGGTCGGTGTCCGAGGTGCTCCAGGGTCTGCACACCGAGGCGGCGCGGGTGGCGGGCGATCAGATCATCTGATGTAACACCGAGACGATATGTGTATCATCGTCTCAAATGAAGCTGGAAGGACGTGACTTCATGTCGCACACCTGGGTGATCGTCGTATCGGTCGTGGTCGGGCTGGCAGTGGTCGGCGCGCTGACGTCGGTCATCGCGGCACTGATCATCAATCGCCGGCACCGTGCCATCGGTTCCCTGGCAGACCTCGGTACCTGGCTCGCCGCGTGGCTCCCGGCCGCGAACGTCGTCATGCAGCTGGCGCATCCGGCTGTCGGATACGGCGTCTACGAAAGCCCGGTGAAGTCCGGGCGTGCGGATCTGCACCCCGTCAAGCGCGGCCGCACCACGGCGCTCTATCTGGCGGTGGCGACGGTCGGGTCGGCCGCCGACAAGCAGTTCGTCCACGACGAGGTCAAAAAGATTCATGCGCAGGTCTATTCGCGGGAGACCAGTCCGGTCAGGTACAGCGGCAACGCAATTCCGCTGCAGCGCTGGGTGGCGCTCTGCCTGGTCCGGTACTTCGTCGACCAGTACGAGATGGTCTACGGGCCGATGGATACCGCGCATCGAGACCGCGCGGTGGTCGTCGGTCGCACGCTGGCCACCACGCTCAACGTTCCGGCCGAGGCCTGGCCGACGACATGGGTGGACTACGAGGACGAGTTCGCGAAGGGTCTCGCGGAAGTCCGGATCGATCCGCCGGTGCGCAAGTACTTGAACGACCTGACCACGTACAAGGGGCTCAAGGTGCAGCTGGGCGCAGTGGGTGCGCTGATTCACCGGATGTACGGTCCGTGGGCGCTGGCGATCACCAAATATGGTGTGCCGCAGGAGGTTCGTGACGCCATGGAGTGGACGATCACCGATGCGGACCGTCGGCGGTACCGGCTGCTCGTGTTCGCGGCGCGCATCGGCCGCTGGACCGTGCCGTTTCCACTGCCGCTCGGCTATCGGCTGTACCTCTGGGATATGCGACTGCGGCGCAGGTTGGGGCGATCGGTGTTCTGACCCAGCGGCTCGGTCAGTGCGTGCCGGTGGGCGTGCCGAAATGGGCGGTCAGGGTTCCGGTAGCCAACGTGTCGGCCGTGATCTTGCTGCGCGCGTCGGTATGAGGCGCCCCATCGGGTAGATCGATCTTTTCCTTGAGCGCGTACACAGTCACGATGTACCGATGCGGTCTGCCGGGCGGTGGACACGGGCCGTCGTACCGGGCGTCACCCATCTGATTCGTGGCCTGCCGGGCGTCGGGACTTGCCGCCGACAACCCGCCCGGCAGCGAGTCGCTGGCGGACGGGATGTCGAACGCGATCCAGTGCCAGAAGCCGCCGGCGACCGGGGCATCGGGATCGAACATGGTGACGGCATAAGCGGCGGTGCCGGCGGGGCCTGGTGTCCAGGACAGGTCGGGCGATCGATTCTGGCCGCCGCAGCGAGGTGAGACCTGTGGCATCGCAACGGTTTCGCCGTCGGACAGCACGGTGCTCGTCACGCGGAGGTTCGGCGCGAGTGTCGCATTCGAGCTCGGGGCCGGTGCCGAATGATGATCGGCGCCGCACGCGGCAATCGAGAGCGTCAGCGCGGTGGCGCACAGGGCAGCGACTCGACGTCCGATCATGATGCCGTCTTGATCGATTCCGGACTGAGGTCGGGCGGCTCGGCGATGCCGAATTCGTCGCGCAGGGCGCGGCGTGCGGCGTGGTATCCGACCATTCCGTGCACACCCGATGCCGGCGGCGCGGCGGCCGAACACAGGTAATAGCCGGGAGCCCCCAGGCGGTAGGGATCGAGAGTCGGCCGCGGGCGGGCGAACAGCCGATACGCCGACGCGCTCCCGGTACCGATGTCGCCGGCGATGTAATTGGCGTTGTGCAAGTGCATTTCGGCCGCCGGTACGCACTGGCTGGCGACGACGATGTCGCGGAATCCGGGGGCGAAGCGTTCGATCTGTTCGGTGACGGTCTCGGTGACGTCCTGTGTCGACCCCGCCGGGACATGGGTATAGGTCCAGACCGGCATCAGACCATCGCGGGCCCGTGTGGGATCGTGCCAGCCCGATTCGCTGAGAAGGACGAACGGTTGCTGAGCGTGGCGACCGGATCCGTTGGCGCGCTCGGCTTCCTGCAGGGCCCGCGCGGTACCGGACAGATGCACCGTGCCGGCGTTCGAAACGCGACGGTCGGTCCAGGGGATCGGCTCGCGGACAACGAAATCGACCTTCGCGGCGGCGCCGGCCGCGTACGGGAAGCGCTGGAGACCACGGGCTGCGCGGCGAGGGATCCGGTTGCCCAGGATCTGTGCGGCGGCCCGCGGTGTCGTGTTGAACAGGTAAGTGCTGGCGGTTGGCATCTGGTCGAAAGCCTCGATGGTGCAATCAGTTTCGATGGAACCGCCATGTGCCAGCAGATCGTCTACGAGCGCGTCGGTGATCGCCTGGCTGCCGCCGACCGGAATCGGCCAGCCGACCGCATGGGCCAACGAGGTGAGCAGCATGCCGACGCCACCGGTGGCCAACGACGGATAGATGCCGATGGCATGGGCGCTGACGCTGCCCAGCAGAGCCGCGCCGTCGGCGCCGAGCAGTGCTTCGCCGCGGCTCCGGGCGAATGCGGCCACCCCGAGAAGCAGCGGCAGCGCACCGGGTTTCGGCAACGCGCGCTGGGTGCCCTGCGCGAACTCGACTGCGGCGTCGATGTGATTGACGATCGGCCCGAAGATACGCCGCCATCCGGGCGAGTCGAGCTCGGTGGCAGTGCGGGTGATGTCGCGGTAGGCGATAGCGGCCGGTCGGCCATCGAACGGCTGGGCAAATGCCATGTCGGGGTTGATGAATTCGACACCCCGGGCAGGCAGATCGAAGTCGCGGAAGAAGGGCGACGCCAGCGCCATCGGATGTACGGCCGAACAGATGTCGTGGCGGATTCCGGCGGCCAGGCCCAGCTCGAGCGTGCGGCAACCGCCGCCGATCGTCGACTGCGTCTCCAGGACCTGCACTCGCAGTCCGGCGCGCGCCAGGGTCACGGCTGCGGCCAAGCCGTTCGGCCCGGATCCGACGACCACCGCATCGACATCGGTCATTCGATCAGCCTATGCCGCAGTGTGCGGCCGGGGGCCGAGCCGGTTGTATTCCCTGAAAACCTGACCCGAGCGACCGCAGAACTGCGATACAGGGGTGACTTCGCTGTGTCAGGTTTTCAGGGCGCAGTCGAGCTGGGCAGCAGCTCGCCGTCGACGTAATACCAACGCCCGGCATCCTTGATGAATCGGCTGCGCTCGTGGAGCGAGCGTCGGCCATCGGCGTCCCGATAGAACGCCTCGAACTCGACCGTGCCGTCGCTGTCGAATGGACCGCCCGCGGTCGTCGCGACGATCTCGAGCCGTAGCCAGCGCGTGTCGCCGTCCAGGACCAGATCCGCGGGCCGCGTGGCCGGATCCCAGCTGGCGAGCAGATGTTCACGATCGCCGACGGCAAAAGCGGTGTAGCGAGATCGCATGAGCGACAGGGCGGTCGGTGCCGGCGTGCCGTCGAGGATGCGTGCGCAGCAGTCGCGCAGCACATCACCGGAGCCGCAGGGACACCGACCGCTCGGGTCGCGATTACTCACGACGACCGGCCTCCGGCCTGCCCGCTCACTCGGCGAGGCGGTTGGCGCGGTTGACCGCTGACACCACGGCCCGCAGCGATGCGGTGGTGATGGACGGTGCAACGCCGACGCCCCAACTCGTTTCGCCGCCGGCGCGGACCTCGACGAAGGCCGCCGCACTGGCGTCGTCGCCGGCGGTCAGTGCGTGCTCGGCATAGTCGAGAACCTGCACGTCGTAACCGATGGTGCTCAGCGCATCCACGAACGCCGCCAGCGGGCCGTTGCCCTCGCCGGAGATCTCCTTCTCGACCCCGTCGACCTTCACGGTCGCGGTGATGGCGTCGACGCCGCCGTCCTCCTCGGAGGCGACCACATTCTGCCGGATCCGCTCCAGCGGGGAGATCGGCTCCAGGTACTCCTGCGAGAAGACGTCCCACATCTCCTTCGGCGAGACCTCGCCGCCCTCGCCGTCGGTGATCTTCTGGATCTCCTGGCTGAATTCGATCTGCAGTCGGCGCGGCAGATTCAGGCCGTGGTCGGCCTTCATGATGTAGGCGACGCCGCCCTTGCCGGACTGGCTGTTGACCCGGATCACGGCCTCGTAGGTGCGGCCCACGTCCTTGGGGTCGATCGGCAGATACGGGACCTGCCACAGGATATCGTCGACATCCGAATCTTCTTGGTCCGCATCGACTTTCATCTGATCGAGGCCCTTGTTGATGGCGTCCTGATGACTTCCGGAGAATGCCGTGTAGACCAGGTCGCCGCCGTACGGGTGGCGCTCGGGCACACCGAGCTGGTTGCAGTATTCGACGGTGCGGCGGATCTCGTCGATGTCCGCAAAGTTGATCTGCGGGTCGATGCCGCGACTGAACAGGTTGAGCCCCAGCGTGACCAGGCAGACGTTGCCGGTGCGCTCGCCGTTGCCGAACAGGCAGCCCTCGATGCGGTCGGCGCCCGCCAGGTAGCCCAGCTCGGCCGCCGCGACGCCTTCGCCGCGGTCGTTGTGCGGGTGCAGCGACAGGATGATCGAGTCGCGTCGCGCCAGGTTGCGGTGCATCCATTCGATGGAGTCCGCGTAGATGTTCGGGGTCGCCATCTCGACGGTTGCCGGCAGATTGATGATCATCGGGTTCTCCGGAGTGGGAGCGATGATCTCGGTGACCGCGTCGCACACTTCCTTGGCGTAGCTCAGCTCGGTGCCGGTGTAGGACTCGGGCGAGTACTCGTAGCGCCAGTTGGTGTCCGGGTACAGCTTCTGCTGCTCCAGCATCAGCTCGGCGGCGTCGGTGGCGATCTTCTTGATGGCCGCGGTGTCGGCCCGGAATACGACGCGACGTTGCAGCACGGATGTCGAGTTGTAGAAATGGACGATCACGTTCGTGGCGCCGTTGCAGGCCTCGAAGGTCCGCTCGATCAGCTCCGGGCGGCACTGCGTGAGGACCTGGATGGTCACGTCGTCGGGGATCGCGCCGTCTTCGATGATCTCGCGGACGAAGTCGAAATCGGTCTGGCTGGCGGAGGGGAAGCCGACCTCGATCTCCTTGTAGCCCATTCGGACCAGCAGGTCGAACATCCGGCGCTTGCGGGCCGGGCTCATCGGATCGATCAGTGCCTGATTGCCGTCGCGCAGGTCGACCGCGCACCACATCGGCGCCTTCGTGGCGACTTTGTCGGGCCAGGTGCGATCGGGCAGCGAGATCTTCTCGACCTCGTCGGCGAACTGCCGGTATCGATGTGCCGGCATCGCGGAATTGCGCTGCGGGTTGTACGACGGCTGGCCATCCGGAATCGGGCCGGACGGCGTGGCGATGCGGCTGCCTCCCGACGAGAAAGCGTCGGAAGTGGAAAAGGTGGGAGTCATTTCAGCGGGTCCTTCAAATGGTCGTGGAGATCGACCGGCGCATAGCTGAAACCCGCGACGGGAAGCCGGTCTGGATCAGACCCCGCCGCGGCAACCGAGAAGGAGCACGCGCTGCATGCGCACCACTCTACTCCGGGCGTCCAGCTCACCGCGACGGCGGGCGGTGCGCTGCCGGATGCAGTGAATGTCCCCAGCGTTCGGTGAATGCCACCTCAGTCAGCGGGCGACGGAACCGTTGACGGTTGTCGTAGTCGGCGATCTCGGGTTCCTTCTGGTCATCGGGCATCAGGGTGCCGATGGCGACCATCACCAGCGGGCGCTCGCCGGCCGGTATCGAGAAGCGCTCGAATGTCGCCGACGCGTTGAAGCCGGCCATCGGGTGCGCGCTGAATCCGTCGGCGACGGCCTGGAGGATCAGCTGGCTGAGGGCGAGCCCGAGATCGACCGCACCATAGGTCTGCATGGTCTCGTCGTCGGGGATGTCCCGCGTGCACACGAGGATCAGCGCGGCCGCCCGCGAGGCCCAGGCGATATTGCCGGCGGTGAGGTCGCCGGCGAGCGCTTCGAATGTCGTGTCGCCGCGCTTGCCGACGATGAACCGCACCGGCTGGGATTTACCCCAGGTCGGCGCCCACCGGGCCGCCTCCAGGATCACGTCCAGCTGTTCGTCGGAAATCGTTGTGTCCGAATCGAATCCACGGGCACTGAAGCGGCCGGCGATGACGGGGTGCAAGGGCACGGGCGAGCTCCTCGGTAGTGGCTGTCCTTCGATGCTAGGGGAGTTGCGCTGCAGCCGTCGCCGCTGCGGGCAGCGAATCCAGATGGGAGATTCGCTGCCCGCTCACGCGACCGTTACGCGATCAGACCTCGCACTCGACAGGCTCGGCCGTCTGCTGGGCCGTCGCCTTGGGCCGAAGCGCGAAGGCGCACACCACGGCCATCGCGGCGAGCAGGGCCGCGGCGGTGCCGGACGCGACGTGCACGCCGCTGACGAAGGCGTCCTTGGCATCCGCGATCAGGGCGGTGGCGGCCGCCGGGTCGAGGGTCTTGGCGTGGTCGACGGTCTCGCCGAGCGTGTCGGAGAACCCGGATCCGCCCTGCCGGAAGACCACCGTCGCCAGCGATCCGAGCAGTGCCAGGCCCAGCGCGGTGCCGAGCTCGAACGACGTCTCGGAGATACCGGTCGCGGCGCCAGCGCGTTCCGGCGGGACCGAGGTCACGGCGACCTCGGACACCAGCGCGTACAGGATGCCGTCGCCGATGCCGGCGATGACCGAGGCGGCGACGTAGACCCAAGCGCCCTGGGACGTGCCGACGAAGATCATCAGCCCGGTTCCCAGCGCCGCGACGGCGAGGGCGGTGACGAACGTCCAGCGCACCCCGATCAGTCGGGACAACGGGGCGCTCTGCATGCAGACCACCGCGATCACCATCGCGGCCGGCAGCCCGAAGTAGGCGGCGATCAGCACGTCCTTGCCCAGCACCGTCTGCAGATAGATGCCGGCCAGGTAGGCCACCGCCGAGGTCCCCATCATGCCGACCAGGGCAGCGGTGATCGCCGACGAGAACGCGACATTGCGGAACATCGACAGATCCAGCAGCGGGTGTTCGACCCGCAGTTCGTGCCGGATGAACAGCACCATCGCGATCGAGCCGAACACCGCGGTGATCCAGAACGTGGCGTCGAGGCCGTCAGCGGCCACATGCTTGACCGCGTAGACCAACGGGAAGATCGCGGCCAGCGACAGCACCACGCCGAGGACGTCGAACGGGGCCTTTGTGCCCGAACGGAATTCCGGTAGGAGCAGCGGTCCGACGGCGAGCAGAATCACCAGTACCGGCACGTTGATCAAGAACACCGAGCCCCACCAGAAGTGGTTCAGCAGGATGCCGCCGACGACCGGTCCGATGGCGGTGCCGCCCGCGAAGGCTGCGGTCCATACGCCGATCGCGGTTCCGCGCTCGCGCGCGTCGGAGAACATGTTGGAGATCAGCGACAGGCTCGAGGGCATCAGCGTCGCCCCGCCCAGACCCATCAGCGCGCGGGCGCCGATCAGCACCTCGGGGTTGGGTGCGAATGCGGCGATCACCGACGCGACGCCGAACAGGGTCGCCCCGAGCAGCAGCAACCGCCGTCGGCCCAGCCGATCACCCAGGTTGCCCATGGTGATCAGGAGTCCGGCGATCAGGAAGCCGTAGATATCGAGGATCCACAGCTGCTCGGCAGCCGAGGGCTGCAGGCTGTCCGAAAGTTTCGGGATCGCCAGGAACAGCACCGAGATATCCATCGAGACCAGGAACACCGGCAGCACCAATACCGCCAGGCCCGCCCATCGCGAACGCATTTCACACCTCTACTCGTTGTTTCGAATCACGACGCGTACGCCGTACGCACATAGCGTACACTGTACTCATGGCTGCTCAAACAGGCAAACTATCTCAAGAAGCGATCGTCAGCTCGGCGATCGAACTCGCCGATGCGGATGGTCTGGACGGCTTGTCGATGCGAAAGATCGCCGACTCACTCGGCGTCGGGGCCATGTCCCTGTATCGCCACGTCGCCGACAAGGACCAGCTGATCGGCGTCATGGTCGAGGAGGTGATCGCCGACTTCGCCTATCCGCAGACCCTGTCGGGCGACTGGCGTGCCGACGCACATGTCGCCGCCGACATCGACTGGCGGATGTATCAGCAGCACCCCTGGATCATGTACGCGCTGACCAATCCGCGACACAACATGGGGCCGGAGTCGCTGCGATCGCTGGCCTGGTTGATGGAGGTGTTCGAACCGGTTGCCGATGGTGACGCCGAGGCCGCGCAGATGGCGTACATCCTGTGGAACTACGTTCTGGGCGTGTCGGTCAACTTCGGTAGCGACACGCCCGCTACCGATGAACCCGAAGCGATATGGCGGGAGCTGCTCGAGCACGGCCCGGATCGGGTGCCCGCATCGATCGTGAATCTCGTTGCTTCCGGCGGCATTCAGGCGCTCATCGATGCGGATGCGATGCTGCGCCGGGGTATCGACGATCTATGCGACGGATTCGAGCGCCGACACCTAGCCGGCGCCAGCTGAACGCCTGGCTGCATTATGACGAAAGCCCGCAAGGGAAAGCGCCTTTGCAGGGCCGCAGACGAGTCTCACAACCTTGCCAGATCGCCCAGCTGATCACCGGCTAGCACTATGGACACATGGTCGGCTACATCGCATGGGGATAGACGGTCAGCATGTGTGCGCCGAACCATGAGCTGAACGCGACCATCGCGGTGCAGACCGTCAGCTGCATCGGTAATCGACTGCGCGCCAGGCCGATCGCGATCGGCACCATGATCACGAAGGCCGGCAGCAGCAGTCGCGGTCGACTCATCATCAGTCCGCTCGTCAGCACGATCGACGCGAGGACGCCGGTGCCGTAGAGCGAAATCTGCCAGGGCATCCGCTCGGCCCACATCACCAGCACCAGCACGCAGGTGATGATCACGATCCAGGACGACGCGACCGGGGCGACTTCCGGCGAGTTCACCAGCGAGTAGTCGATGAAGTTCCAGGTGCTCTTACCCCAGTCGAAAGTCGTTCCCCAGCCATCGGATTGGATGCGGGACCAACCGTTGATGCGATCGGTCCGGGCCCACACGATGCTCAGGTAGACGACGTAGCCGATGGGACTCAAGACGATCGCCGTCCAGGGGCGCCAGCCGTCGCGTCGCGACGCGAGTGCCGCGAGAGCGGCGAGGGCCACCACCGCGATGAGCACGACCGCCGTCGGCCGACTGAATCCAGCTACGAGCGTGCACAATCCGGCGAGCAGCCAGCGCCGCTCCAACACTCCGACCAGCGCCCAGCCGGCCAGCGCGCAGAACATCGCCTCGGTGTACGCCATCGAGAACACGATCGCCATCGGAGCCGCAGCGAAGAGTGCGGTGAGCAGCAGCCCGGCGCGGTCGGCGTCGATCGGGCCGGGGCCGCCGAAGGTGCGTTTGCGTTGCGCCATCATCTCGGCGCAGCGGGTGCCGATTCGGCATACCGCAACCGCTGCGGCGCAACCGAATACGACGTTCACCGCGATGGCGGCGCCGAATACCGTCACGCCCGGCAGATACGAGATCCATCGGACGAGGTACGGAAAGCCCGGGAAGAACGCGTACGCCGTGGTGGCTGTGTGTACGCCGTTGGCATCGGTCTGCGTGACCGGCACGTGGGCATAGCCATGCTGGGCGATCGCCAGCATCCATTTGCCGTCCCACGCCGACAGCAGACCGCCCAGTCCCCGGTCGCGCAGCTGCGCGAAGCGCTCGAGCGTCAGCAGCCCGATCATGCGGATCAGGAGGAAGATCGCGATCGGCTCGAGTGTGCGGCGGCGCGCGTACAGGGCGTCGCCCCATGTGGACATGGTCGCGCTGACACTGGGGGCAGGACTGACACCCGTGGTCGTCGTCGGCGGCACGGGTGAATCGTAGGTGACCGGCTCGTCTCAGAAGTGGCGGGACGTGTGGATTCGGCTCCGAATCAGGGCGCGGTCACCAGACCGCCGGTCACGGCGCTGGTGCCGGTCGTCACGGCCGCGGCCGGCATCGACGCGGACGGGTTGTCTGCATGCATCAGCATCGGGGCCCCGATCAGTGCGATCGCGCCGACGGCGGCGGTCGCGGCGATGTTGCCGATCCAGCGCCGGGTGCGTGCGCTCAGCGGCTTCTCGCCGACGGCCTCGACCACCAGGTGGCGATCCTGGACGAGCGGGACGCGGGCGGATTCTTGGGTCGACGGAATGTTCACGCCAGCTCCTTGAGTTCGTGGGTGTGCAGGTGCGCGACGGGGTAGTCGGAGCCGGCGTGCCCGGCGCCGGTCAGCTCGGAGTCGGCGGGCCAGCGGCCGGTGTGCACGATCGAGCCGTCCCACTGGACCAGCCGGGCGGTCTGCCCCCAGCGCCGCAACCGATTGATGGCGGGTCGACCTGCGACGACGGCCTGCAGGCTGATGGTGTTGGCGACGACGCAGGAGGGTGCGGTGACGCTCACGGTCCGGAAGAAGCGGCCGACCGGCTCGCCCATGCGGGGGTCGATGATGTCGCAGACGTCGGTGATCCGCGGGCCGCGCTGTACCTGCCGATTGCGGGCGATCGTGCTGGAGGTGGCGAGTCCGCCGCCGGTGATGGCGATGCGCGCGAGCGGCTGTCGGGCGCTGGCGCCGGCCGTCGCAACGTCCACGTCGAGGCCGTCGCCGACGAGCACGTGCCAGCCGTCGTGGGGTGCCGGTCCGGCAACCGCGATATTGCCGTCGACGTTCACCAGTACGCCGCTGCCCGTGGCGGCGACGATCTGGCGGGCGATGGTGTCGGCCGACCAGGGGCCGGTGATGGCGCCGAGATCGAGGGCGGTGCCCGCGGTCATGGCCAGGTCCTGCCCGTGCAGCTGCGGAAGTGGCACCCGACCCGGCCGTCGTCTCGGGGCGGCGATCGGGCCGCGGTCGTCGGAGCCGAAGCCCCATGCCGTCAGAGCGGCGCCGACGGTCGGGGTGACCAGGCCGTCGGTGCGATGGTGGGCGGCGATCGAGGCGTGTAGGACCGATGCCAGCACCGCCGAGATGCGCTGCTGGACCGGGCCGTCGGCCGCGCGGGCGTTCACCCGCGTGATCTCGGAGTCGGACCGGTGCCGATCGGCGGCGTCGGAGACAGCCTCGAGCACCCGGGCGGTGATCCGGCGTGCCGAATCCGCGGACGCCGGATCGGTGACCGCGAGGGCCGCGTTTCCGATCTGAATGCGCTCGGTCATCGCGGGCTCCTTTCAGCAATGAATTCGGCCGACCGCCGGCCTGCCCGGCTGTCGATGCTCCTGACGGTAGGAGCGAAGGTTGGTATCAGCCTCTGAGCTACCTGGGAGCTCGCTGAGTACTCGACCTGTCTGATTCCGGTCAGTGGAACCTCAGGTGCGCGGTACGTCACACGGGGTCGCAGCCAGGTAAAACCGCTGGCGTGTGGCCGGTACCCTGAGCGCGTGGCTTTGGTGGTACAGAAGTACGGAGGATCGTCCGTAGCGAGCGCCGATCGGATTCGGCGCGTGGCTGAGCGGATCGTCGAGACCAAGCGTCAGGGCAATGACGTGGTGGTCGTCGTGTCGGCGATGGGCGATACCACCGACGAATTGCTCGATCTGGCGCAGCAGGTGTCGCCGTCTCCGGCGCCCCGCGAGATGGACATGCTGCTGACCGCCGGCGAGCGGATTTCGAACGCGCTCGTCGCGATGGCGATCGAGGCGCTCGGCGAGGACGCGCAGTCGTTCACCGGATCGCAGGCCGGCGTCATCACCACCAGCAGCCACGGATCCGCCAAGATCATCGACGTCACTCCGGGCCGCGTCCGGGCGGCGCTGGACAACGGCAAGGTCGCGATGGTCGCCGGATTCCAGGGCGTCTCCCAAGACACCAAGGACGTGACCACGCTCGGGCGAGGCGGCAGCGACACCACCGCGGTCGCGCTGGCCGCCGCGCTCAAGGCCGATGTGTGCGAGATCTACACCGACGTCGACGGCATCTACACCGCCGATCCGCGCATCGTGCCCAATGCCCGGCACCTGGACAACGTCTCCTTCGAAGAGATGCTGGAAATGGCTGCCTGCGGCGCCAAGGTGCTGATGCTGCGGTGCGTGGAATACGCGCGCCGATACAACGTTCCCGTTCATGTGCGCTCGTCGTACAGCACCAAGCCCGGCACGATGGTGACCGGATCGATGGAGGACATCGCAGTGGAAGACGCAATCCTGACCGGTGTGGCACACGATCGCAGCGAGGCCAAGGTGACTGTTGTCGGCCTCGACGATCAGCCGGGCTACGCGGCCAAGGTGTTCCGCGCCGTGGCCGACGCCGACGTCAACATCGACATGGTGCTGCAGAACGTCTCGAAGGTGGACACCGGCAAGACGGATATCACCTTCACCACTCCGCGCGAGCTCGGACCGCTGGCGGTCGAGAAGCTGAACGACCTGAAGTCGGAGATCGGCTTCAGCGAGATCGTCTACGACGATCACATCGGCAAGGTGTCGCTGGTCGGCGCCGGCATGAAGAGTCACCCAGGAGTGACCGCAACTTTCTGTGAGGCGCTGTCGGCCGCGGGCATCAACATCGAGTTGATCTCCACCTCGGAGATCCGCATCTCGGTGCTGTGTCGCGACGACGAGCTCGACACGGCCGTGCGTGCACTGCATGAGGCATTCGATCTCGGCGGCGAAGAAGAAGCCGTCGTGTACGCGGGAACGGGGCGATAGGCATGGGTATCCGAGTAGGGGTCGTCGGCGCCACCGGCCAGGTCGGTGCCGTGATGCGAACTCTGTTGGCGGAACGCAACTTTCCGGCAGACGAGGTGCGGTTCTTCGCGTCGTCGCGGTCGGCGGGCAAGACGCTGCCGTGGGCCGGCGGCGAGATCGTGGTCGAGGACGCCGCAACGGCAGACCCGTCCGGTCTGGATGTCGCGCTGTTCTCGGCCGGCGCCACCATGTCGCGTGAGCAGGCGCCGCGGTTCGCCGCAGCCGGTGTGACGGTCATCGACAACTCGTCGGCGTGGCGCAAGGATCCCGAAGTGCCCCTGGTGGTTTCGGAGGTCAACGGGCAGCTGGCGAAGAACCCGCCGAAGGGCATCATCGCGAATCCGAACTGCACCACCATGGCGGCCATGCCGGTCCTCAAGCCGTTGCACGATGAGGCGGGGCTGCGTCGGCTGGTCATCTCCAGCTACCAGGCGGTCTCCGGATCAGGCCTGGCCGGCGTCGAAGAGCTGGCAACGCAGCTGCGCGCGGGGATCGACGATGCCGAGAAACTGGTGCATGACGGCTCGGCCGTCGCGCTGCCGGCACCGGTGAAATACGTTGCGCCCATTGCCTTCAACGTGCTTCCGATGGCGGGTTCGCTGGTCGACGACGGCTCGGGTGAGACCGACGAGGATCAGAAGCTGCGCAACGAATCGCGCAAGATCCTCGACCTCCCCGAGCTCTTGGTGAGCGGCACCTGCGTGCGGGTGCCGGTGTTCACCGGGCATTCCCTGTCGATCAACGCCGAGTTCGATCGGCCGCTGTCGGTGGAACGGGCGACCGAGATCCTGGCGGCGGCTCAGGGCGTGCGGCTCACGGATGTTCCGACACCGCTGGCGGCCGCGGGGATCGACGAGTCGCTGGTCGGCCGGATCCGGCAGGACCCGGGCGCGCCGGAGGGGCGGGGCCTCGCGCTGTTCGTCTCGGGCGACAACCTGCGCAAGGGCGCCGCACTCAACACGATCCAGATCGCCGAACTGCTCGTCTAGCGCGTTATAGCCAAATCCGCGCCACTTGTGTGGATCCGCGCCGCCTGCAGTCGGCGCGGATCGACGAAGGTGGCGCGGATTTGTCGTAGGTCGGCCGCGGTATCAGGTCACGGGCACGCGTCGAATTCGGTGTATCCACTCAATTGAAGCGAATCCGACAGTTACCTTCGATCCGAATCGAGGGAGGGGAACTGATGAATCGGTATGCACGAGCGCTGGCGTCGGTCGGCGCTGCGATCGGGTTGGCAGTGGGATCGGCGACCATGCTGGGCGTCGGCGCGGCGCAGGCGGAGCCGCCCGCCGGGGCGGGTGCGCATCTGAACGCGACCGCCGACAATCTCGGGTGTCGGGTCACATTCACGATGCTCAACTACACCAATTCGCACAACTGGATGACCATGGACTACTGGTTCTCCCAGGAAGACCAGGCATGGGCGCCGCCGGACGCCCCCTTGGTGTCGACCGGTCCGGTGCCGCCGGCCCCGCTACCGTCGCCGTGGCGATACGTCAACGGTGCCAAGCGCCCGGTCGCCCGGTATACGCCACCGAGCCCGTCGGACTCGACCGGTTCGTTGCGCGGGGCCCTGCCGGCCAGTTTCCCGGCCGCCGATCGCTATCAGGCGCCGTACACGAACTTCAATCCGAGCGCGCTGACGACGCCGTTCAAGACGACGGTGACCTTCGATCTCCGGACGGTGTCGCCGCCACCGCCGCCGGTCCCGGCGGACGGCAAGTACACGCTGCGCTACCGCATCTACCTGGGTCCGCAGACGCAGACGTACGGCTACTGGACGCCGAAATCGGTCACCGTAGGCGGCTGCAACAACCATGGTCCGGCGTTTGGATCGTCCGGCCTGGAGTTCGGTTCGTCGTTCTAGCGTCGGACCCGGAATCGCGGCAGCTGCACGTCTGAGTGTCGCGCTGCCAGCGCGGTGACCCCGCTCACCGCGACCTAGCTACCGCTCGGTAACTTGGCTGCCATGACGATGGGTCGAGGGTCGAGCAAACGTACAAATTGGCTGCGCCGCGGAGGTGTTGCGGTCACCGCGGCGGTAACGGTCGGAGTCGGGGCGGTGGCCGGCATGCCGTCGGCCTCGGCGGCCGACTTCTACACACCGCCGGCGAAGGTCTCCGCGGTGCCGGGCTCGGTGATACGTAGCGAATCGATGCCGTTGTTGCTGCAGATCCCCGGTCTGCCGAACCAGTGGCCGGGTACCGCGCAGCGTGTCATGTACACCTCGCAGTATCAGGATGGAACTCCGGCCGCGGTCACGGGCACGTTCGTGCAGCCGACCGCGGCGTGGACCGGTAAGGGCCCGCAGCCGACCGTCGTAATCGGTCCCGGAACCATCGGGCAGGGCGACCAATGTGCGCCGTCGAAAATGATGACCTTTCCGATGTCTGTCGACCTGAGCAAGCCGAGTATCGGCGTCAACTATTTCGCGCTGGAAATGGACTATCTCCTCATCCATGGGGCGCGGGTGTTCGTCACCGATTACATCGGTCTGGGCACTCCGGGGGTGCATACCTATGTGAATCGCGTCGAGGAAGGACACGCAATGCTCGACGGGGCCCGGGCGGCACTGAAACTCGCCGGGGCGCCGGCGAATTCGCCGGTCGGGTTCGAGGGCTACTCCCAGGGTGGTGGCGCGGCGGCGTCGGCCGCCGAGATGGCGCAGACGTATGCGCCGGACCTGAACGTGAAGGGCACCTACGCGGGGGCGCCGCCGGCCGATCTGCGATCTGTGTTGCGGCAGGTCGACGGCACGGCGATCGTCGGAGTGATCGGATTCGCGATCAACGGACTCGAGGCTAGATATCCTTTGGTGCGCAAGGTCGTTGATGAGGAGACGTCTCCCACGGGCAAGGCGGCGCTGAACCGGTTGTCGAACGACTGCGTCGGCGACATCATCATGCAGTACCCGTTCCAGCGGACCACCGCGTGGACGCGGACGGGTGAAACGTTGAGCCAGGTGATCGACCGACATCCGGAGCTGGACTCGGTGTTCGCGCAGCAGCGCATCGGGCAGCTCAAGCCCAATGCGCCGGTCTTCGTCGAGGGCGCGACCAATGACGACATCATCCCGTACGCGCAGGTCAGGCAGATGGTGGCGGACTGGCGGGCCAAGGGGGCGAGCGTCGAGTTCGTCACCAACTCCACACCGCCGATCCTGACTGGCCTGGTGATCAACCACGCGTTGCCGATGCTCACGACGCTGCTGCCCGGGGAGAACTTCGTTCTGTCGCAGTTCAACAAATGACGAGTTCATCCACGGACCTCTGAAATCCGCGCCACTTGTGTGGATCCGCGCCGACTGCAGCCGGCGCGGATCCATGAAGGTGGCGCGGATTTCCCCTGCGATGCGTTGTGGTTTGCTGAGTCGATGCGACGCACCAAGATTCTGTCGGTACTGTCCGCCGCGATCGTCGCGGCCTTGATCGCGTTCCCGGCGAACGCTGCTCCCACACCGGATCTCGGTCCTACGGATACATCGTTGATGCACAACGATCTTTATTCGACCGACAGCTCCTCGCTGCCGGGACCAGGAGTCGGTGCCCACGTTGCGGCGTCGTCGGCACCCGGCGGCGCCTGCGCGGCAACGTTTGTCGGCAGCGATGGAATGCCGGTGTCATTGTGCACCAGCTACGTGGGGACCAATCCGCCGGCGTTCGCGGCGCCGACGGTGGTGCTTTTCGATCCCGCCACCGCCAATCCCGTTGCACGCCTGCAGCTCACCAAGGGGGGTCTGCTGGGCGGCGTCTACGGCTATCTCGACTCGAAGGATCGGGTGGTCGTCGCCGACGGATCCGGATCGATCCTGCGGGTTGCGCATCGGCGTACCCCGACCGGTCTCCAGCTGTACATCGATCAGCGCATCGATGTGAAACGATTGATCCCGCAGGGTGATTCGATCACCGCGGTTGCGCCCGACTGGAACGGACGAATCTGGTTCGCCACCACCCACGGTGTGATCGGCACGGTGCGCGGCGACGGAACCCATGCTGCCGCGATGTCGTTGCCCGCCGGCGAGGAGATCGCGAACGGCCTCACGCTGCGGCCGGGTGGTGCATCGGTGCTCACCGATCACGCGCTGTACGAGATGAGCGCCGGATCGAACGGTCTGCCGAAGACATTGTGGCGCAAGGCCTACGATCGCGGTCCGGCGCGCAAACCAGGTCAGCTGAGCTGGGGATCGGGAACCACGCCGGTCTACTTCGGCGATGGGAACGACCAGTACGTGGCGATCGTCGACAGTGCTGTTCGGCCGAATCTGCTGGTGTACCGCACCGACGGCGGCTCGCTGAAGTGCACGATGCCTGCCTTCGTCACGTCGGGTCAGGGCACCGAGAACGCGCCGATGGCCTGGGGTGATTCGTTGCTGATCGGCAGCACGTACGGATTCGCTTATCCGCCGTTCGCCACCTCGGGTGGCCCGGCGGTCCCGGCGCTGGCGCCGTTCGTCGGCGGCATGACGCGGATCGACGTGAAATCCGATGGTTGCCATCGGATCTGGGAGAACCGCGATCGGTTCGCCTCGCTGCCGCATCTGTCGCGGGCCGACGGGTTGATCCAGGCACTGTCGTACGGAGACTTGAGCGCCAACCCGATTCAGGAGGTCGGCCCGGTCTACTACGCGGCCACCGACTTCCGTACCGGGCGCCGGGTGGTGACGACGCAAGTGGGCGTGGCCCCGCTCGACGAACCGATGCAGCTCACCGGTGTCATCGGGCCGGGCCACGTCCTCTGGCAAGGAACCTTGGGCCGTTTCCTCAAGATCGCCGGGGCTCGATGAACGCCTGGCTGCGTTGTCGATCGGTCGGCATAGCTCCGCTATTACCGACCTCCCTCCGCCTGGCCAGATCGCCCATCGAATCCCCGGCGATTCAGGGTTAGCTCGCGCGGCGGGCGCTGCGGACGGTGTAGGCGATGAGCCCGCCGTAGGCGGCGATCATCAGGACCTGCGAGAGATCACCGGCGATCGACAGCGGCAGCGTGTAGGCGACGATGCCACGCACGACCGCGTCGGCCAACAGCGTCACGCCCCAGATCATCGAGAAGCGGAACCAGCGCCGATCGATGGTGCCGACGGTCGCAGCGGCTGCGATCGGCGCACCGAAACGTTGAGCGGCGTAGTAGGCGAGCGGCCGGCCGATCATGCAGGAGCCGACGAATGCGGCGCCGACCGCGAACGAGGTTGCGGAATCCTTCAACAGCACGAACCGGGCGTCACCAGTGGCGAAAGTCAGCACCAGCCCGATCGCGAACGTGGCGAGCAGGAATCCGGAGAACAGGTCGAGCCGACGGCTGCGCAGCGCGACCCACACAGTGCGCGCACCGGCGGCCAATGCGCCGACAAGCAACGCGTGAAAGGTCGATCCACCGATCAGCTGGACGGCGAAGTAGGCGATGAACGGCAGGCCCACGTCCAGGCCGAGCCCGCGCAGCAGCGCGCGAGCGCGGTCCTTGGATGCCTCGGGCATCGGGGTGGCCTCGTGTCGGATGGGTGCGGTGGTGGTCATGTCGTCTCCTACGTTCGGTTGGTGTCTTCGACGTTAGGTTTTGCCAGGTCAGGACACCTCGACCCGCGGGTGGAGATCCGGGTGGAATCGGCCCTCAAACCGTGAGAAATGCGGCACACGAACGCTCTGTAGGTATTCGTGAGCCGCATATCGCACGGTTTGAGGGGGAGGGCCGGTTGCCGCCGATCCGACGCGCGTCCGGCGGTGACACAATCGGTTCTGTGAGCAGTGACACGCCGGCAGGCGAGGCCAGGATGCCGACGCAGGCCGAACTCGATGCCGCGGATCTCGCGGAGATCGCCGAGAAGCAGAGCGCGGCTCCGCGACAGACGACGCGGCCCCAGCGTCCGGCCGAGCTGGGTCCGCCGCCACCCGCCCTGCGCTGGGCGCTGCAGCTGTGGGTAGGCGCGGCGGTGTGCGCTGCGATCGGGGTGATCTACGGGTTCGCACGGCTTGGGACGATCGACGACCTGATCAGGCCGCGGCTGCGGGAGGGCGTCACCAAACCGGACGAGCTGCATCGCGTTGATTCGATGGCGCACTGGATTCCGGCAGCATGTCTGGTCGGCGCGGTGATCCTGTTGGTGTTGCAGTACCCGCTGCTTGTCGCGATCGGCCGGCATCACAGCCGTAACTGCCGCAACTTCTACGTGGCCGCAGCACTCGCGATGCTGCTGTCGATCCCGATCGGATTGGATCTGCTATTCGGTTACCACCAGATCTGGGTCGGGATCCGGGTTCTGGGATGGATCCAGTTCGGGCTGCTGGCGGCATCCGTGGTCTGCCTCTTCGGTGGCAGTGTGAACCGGTGGCTGCCGCGCTCGGAGCGCATTCGTCCGACCGCGCTGTTCCGGCCGGGGAATCACTACAAGTAGTCGCGAGGTTGTGCCAGTCAGCGGTCGCGCGCATCGTGCCGCGCGCACGCGTAATGAGTGTTTGAATTGAATGGATTGCCCGGACTCTCCGGACGATCCTCGGATTTGGGAGATGTCAAGTGACAGTTAGTGTTTTGACCACGATTTCGTCCACGTCGACCGGCGGCGGTCGCGACGGCCACGTGAAGTCGGAGAGCGGCCGCATCGATCTCGATCTGCGCCCGCAGAAGGAACTCGGTGGCAGCGGTGAGGGCTCCAACCCGGAGGAGCTCTTCTCCGCCGGCTACGCCGCCTGCTTCATGGGTGCGCTGCGCCTGGTCGGCAAGGGTTCGGTTCCCGACGACGCGACGGTGACCGTCACCGTCGGCATCGGCAAGGACGACGCCGACGGTGGGTTCGGGCTCACCGCCGATATCGCCGTCGCGCTGCCCGGGTTGGACCAGGCCAAGGCGACCGAGCTGGCCGAGGCCGCGCACGGTGTCTGCCCGTACTCGAAGGCCACTCGGGGCAACATCGCCCACACCGTCACCGCGACTGTCTGACATTTCGACTGGCCATAGCGGGTCGCCGGACGGTGGCCCGCTATAGTCGATTTCGGCGATGGATCTCCGCCGAGTCGTGACTGCCGGGAATGGCAGACGTCGGCTGAACCGCCCTCTGGGCTGATGGCTCCTCCTGTTTGACGATCGACGAGGAGAGCTGTGTCTGAATCAGAATCGAATCCGGCATCAGAGCCGGTCCCGACGGCGTCGGCGAACGACGACGCCGCCGCAGACCCGGATTCGCCACCGCCACATATGCGGCCGGCCATCTTGGCGTTGGTGCTCGCCGGTGGCGTCGCGGGCACCCTGGTGCGTTACGGCTTGGGCCTGGCACTGCCGACCGCGCATGGACACTGGCCATGGTCGACCTTCACTGCCAACATGATCGGCACCGTGGTGCTGGGCACGACGATGGCACTGTTGGCCGCGATCGGCACGGACACCGGCTGGCGCCTGCACACCCGAATGCTGGTCGGGGCCGGCTTCTGCGGATCACTGACCACCTACAGCACTTTCGCGCTCGATTCCGACCGGCTGTTTGCGGCCGATCATCTGGCGCTCGGTATCGGCTATCTCGCGCTGACGATCTTGGGTGGACTGATCGCGGCAGCTCTTGGTTGGTACGCGGGAACCGTTGCGGAGCAACGATTTTCCCGGGATGCACGCGAGGATGAGACATGCTGACGCTGTTGGTGGGAATCGCGGGGTCGTTCGGCGCGGTGTCGCGGGTCTGGGTCGACGGCGAGCTCAAGCGGCGGCTGCGGCCGGTCATTCCCTGGCAGACGCTGCTGATCAACGTGACTGGATCGTTCCTCGTGGGATTGCTCGCCGGGTTGGTCACCGCAGGTGCCGCGGGCCCGAACTGGCAAACGGTGCTGGCGACCGGATTCTGCGGCGGGTACACAACGTTCAGCACTGCGAGTGTCGAGACGTTGACGCTGGTGCGCAGCGGCCGGGGACGAGCGGCATTCGGGTATGCGGCCTGCTCGCTGGCGCTGGCGTTGATCGCCTGCGCGATTGGGCTGGGTGTGGCTCGCTTGTTCTGACCGTCGGACAGCCCGGCGGTCCGGGAATATGACTAGAACGTGTTCCAGTAGTCTGGCGCCATGGTTGCGAGCATTTCCAACGTGTCGGTCCTGGCCATCGTTGCTCTGGTGGCGGTGGTCGTCTACGTCCGCTACCGCAATCGCGAGAGCCTGCGGCTACAGCGCGACGCCGAGCTCGCGGCCACGATGAAGGCGGCCGCTGCCGATGATCCGGTGCGGCTCGCCGCGGTCAACGAGTATGAGACCCGCAACTACGAGCGGTTGTTCTACGTCGCAAATGTCGGCCCGCGGGCGCGCAGCGCAGCCTGGTCGCTGCTAGGTCTGGCCGTCGGCATCGCGGTCCTGCTGACCGTCCCGTCTCCGAGCGGCGGATCTGTCGCCGAGTCCGTAGTGTTCTGGGTCGTGGTGGCCCTTGCCGCGGTGTTCGGTGCCGCGCTGCTGGTGTTCACCGCTCTGGCGATACAGGCCGCGGTCAGCCTCCCGCGCATCTCCTTCGCCGAGGACTATGAGGATGATGACGCTGCCGACAAGATCGCAGGGGCCTCCCCGACCGACGACTGATCCGGCGTTGCCGGCCGACCGATGAGCATCGCCGATTGGCAGCAGATCCTGCCGGTCGTCGTATTCCTGCTGGCGATCACCGCACTCGCCGAGATTGCGGCGGTGGCCGGACTTTTCGATGTCGCCGGGCACTTTGCGGTGCGGCTCGCGGCCGGTCGTGTGTGGCTGATGTGGACGCTCACCTTTGTCGCCGGATGCGTTGCGACGACGGTGCTCAGCCTGGATGCCACGGCGGTGCTGTTCACGCCCGTCGTCATTGCGATGGCGCGGCAGGCCGATACCTCGCCGATCCCATTCGTGCTCACGACGGTCTGGGTGGCCAACACCGGATCGTTGTTGCTGCCCGTGTCGAACCTGTCGAACCTGTTGGCGCTGCGCCACTTCGATCAGTGGGGCGGCGTGACCGGCTACCTCTCGGTGGCCTGGCGGCCTGCTCTGATGGCGATGGCCGCGACCGCGGTGGTGCTGGTGATCCTGCATCGTCGGGAGCTTGCCGGCCGCTACCGCGTCGCCGAGCCGCCGATCGTGCATGACCGGATTCTGTTGTGGTGCAGCGCCGGCTTGTGTCTCGCGTTGATCCCGGTGGTGCTCGCCGGCGTCAATCCGGCGATTCCGGCGACGGCGGCCGCGGTCATCGGTGTCGCTCTGTTGGCGTGGCGATCGCGAGATCGGCTGCCGGAGATCGTGGTGCCGTGGCGGATGGCCGCAGCCGTACTCGTCGTTTTCGTCGTCATTCGTCTGTTGGCGCACGCGGGAGCGCTGGACTGGGTCACGACGCTGGCCGGACATGGCTCGGACGCCGCGTCGCGTCTGCGATTGGCCGGAGTGGGCGGCGCGACCGCCAACGTGGTGAACAACCTGCCCGGCTATCTGCTGCTCGAGCCCGCGGCCACCGATTCCGCGCATCGGATGATGGCTTTGTTGGTCGGCGTCAATGTCGGCCCGCTGATCACGCCGTGGGCGTCGTTGGCGACGCTGCTGTGGTGGCAGCGGTGCCGGCGTGCGGGAGTCACAGTGAGCCGCAAGGCATTCGCGCTACAAGGGGCGTTGGTTGCGGTTGTCGCCGTGATCGCGGCTGCGGCGGTCGTTTGAACTGGGCTCCGCCCCCCATCAACTGTCGGGTTCGATCATTGAGCCGTCCGCTCGACGACGGCTTTGATCGCACGCAGAGTTCTGCCCATGTCTCGCTCCAGACGTGGGCCACGGGCCCACTCAAGGGCGGCCCAGTACATCCGCATCGGGAGCGTGTTCGTCAGTTCGAATGATTCGGTGACGTCGGTGCCGCCGGCGTTGTTGCGGGTCAGGCGATATGACCAGGTCACCTGGACTGTGCTGGGTGGCGCGATCGGTAAGCCGAACGGTCGCGATCGCACGGTGAACGCGAATTCGCGGCACGGTTCGCAGCCCACGACGGTGCACTCGGTCCAGTACACGGGGCCCTTTTCGTTGCGCCTGACATGACCACGAAATCGCGCCCCGATTGCTGGCCCCGCGGCGCCGTCGAGCCATTGCGCCTCGAACGTCTCGGGGCTGAATCGTCCGATCTGGGTGACGTCGCTCAGGAGTGACCAAACCGCATCAGGATCGGCGTCAATGTGTTCCGTCACGGACCGCCGCATGCCGGGAGCGTAAGACATCGACGGACGCAGCACCGGGACTTGGCCGGTCTCGCGGTTCGGTCGCGACGAGACCGTGGCAAACGTTGCGATCAGCGTGGATCTGAACGGTGCATGAACAAGGTACGAACAAATAGCCTCCATCCGAGTAGCAGCGGACATGCGGATCGGCGCATGGGGGATGGATGGATCGGATGACCAGAGGTGTGGATTTCAGTCCTCGACGAATCGGGAGTCGGACGACGTTCGAGGTCGTCGTGCCGTCCGACTGGTCACAGGCATTGGTGCGCGAGTACGTAATGGATCGCCTGTGGCGCCAGGGCCGAATCAAGCCGATCGATCTGGTACTCACCGAATGCGGACAGGGCACCTACGAGTGGCAGCTGACCTGGCTGGCCAGCTACTGATCAACTACCGGCCGCCGACGGTCTGACAATAAGTCGACTCACGCACCCGCACGTCGCACACTGAAGATGCGGCAACCAGTGAGGGAGCGGCGGGAGGCGAGCGGGCATGTCGGCGGTCGTCGAGGGAATCGGTCAGGAACTCGCGGACGAGGCGGTCGAGCAGGTACGGCGATGGCTGGCGGCCGGCCGGGGTGAGCCGGTGGACGCGGCAGCGGCGCGCCTCGCGGGAGTCCTGCACGATCCGCACGGGCTGGAATTCACTGCTGGATTCGTCGATGGCGTAATTCGTCCGGAAGACCCGCGGGTCGCCGCTCGCAATCTCGCTGCGCTGGCGCCGATCGTGCCGAGATTCCTGCCGCTGCCGATGCGCGCCCTGGTACGTGCGGGTGCGGTCACCGGCCGGATCGCTCCGGGGCTGGTGGTACCGATCGCCCGAAAAGCGTTGCGGCAGATGGTCCGACATCTGATCGTCGATGCCACTGATCGTAAATTGGGACCGACCATCGCCCGGCTGAGCGGCGACGGAATCCGGCTGAACATCAATCTGCTCGGCGAGGCGGTTCTCGGTGACGGTGAGGCCGACGCGCGTCTCACCGGCACAGAGAATCTGCTGCGCCGCAACGACATCGACTACGTTTCGATCAAGGTGTCGGGAGCGGTGGCGCCGCACAGCGTGTTCGGGTTCGACGCCGCGGTGCGCCACGCGGTCGACGCGCTGCGGCCCCTGTACCGGATCGCCGCGTCGGCGCCCGTTCCCAAGTTCATCAATCTGGACATGGAGGAGTACCGGGATCTCGACCTGACCATCGCTGTGTTCAAGACGCTGCTCGATGAGCCGGAATTCGTTGGGCTGCAGACGGGAATCGTGCTGCAGGCATATCTACCGGACGCCCTGTCGGCGATGATCGATCTGCAGGACTGGGCGGCGCAGCGCCGGCGGTCCGGTGGCGCCCCGATCAAGGTACGGCTGGTCAAGGGCGCCAACCTGCCGATGGAGCGGGTCGATGCCGAGATCCACGGTTGGCCGCTCGCGACCTGGCCGAACAAGCAGGCCACCGATGGATCGTACAAGGCGATCCTCGACTATGCGCTTCGATCCGAACGAATCGCCAACGTGCACATCGGGGTTGCCGGCCATAACTTGTTCGACATCGCGCTCGCCTGGCTGTTGGTGCAGCGCCGCGGGATTGACGACGGTGTCGACTTCGAGATGCTGCTGGGCATGGCCGCGGCGCAGGCCGCCGTCGTCAAGCGGGACGTCGGTTCGTTGGTGCTGTACATACCGGTGGTGTATCCGGAGCATTTCGACGTGGCCATCGCCTATCTGATTCGGCGGCTGGAAGAAGCGGCGACGTCGGACAACTACCTGTCGGCGGCCTACGCGTTGGACAGCGACGACGCACTGTTCGAGCGTGAGCGCGAACGGTTCCTGCGTGCGGTCGCCGACATCCCGGAGGTGGTTCCGGCGCCGTCGCGGACGCAGAACAGGCTGCTGTCACCTGCGCCTGAGGCGTTCACCGGTTTCGCGAACACGCCGGATACCGATCCGAGCCTTGCGGCGAATCAGCAATGGGCCGACGCCATCCGGCGGAGGATGCCCGACTCCGTGCTCGGTGCCGAGGTCTGTGCTGCCGGCATGGTGGATTCAGCCGGACAACTCGATGCGGTATTGAGCACCGCGCAGTCGGCCGCGGAGTATTGGCGATCTGTTCCCGCGAGCAGACGAGCCGAGATCCTGTGCCGGGTCGCGGATCTGCTGGCATCCCGCCGCGCGGATCTGCTCGAGGCGATGGGCTCGGAGTGCGGAAAGCTGTTGGATCAGGGAGATCCAGAGGTGAGTGAAGCGATCGACTTTGCGCGTTTCTACGCCGAGCAGGCGCGGGCGCTCGAGGCGGTCGACGGCGCTCAGCCAGATCCGGCGCGCGTCACGGTTGTCACTCCGCCGTGGAATTTCCCGGTCGCGATTCCTGCGGGCTCCACACTCGCGGCGCTGGCGAGCGGGTCGGCCGTGGTGCTGAAGCCAGCCGAATCCGCGCGCCGATGCGCGGCAGTTCTGGCCGAAACCCTTTGGGCGGCCGGTGTTCCGCGCGATGTGCTGCAGTACGTGCGCGTGCATGACCGGGACCTGCGGGCGCGGCTGATCGGCGATCCGCACGTCGATCGGGTGATCCTCACCGGTGCCTACGAGACTGCTGAACTCTTCCGCAGCTTTCGGCCCGATCTGCGGCTGTATGCCGAGACCAGCGGCAAGAACGCGATCATCGTGACGCCCGGCGCCGACTTCGATCTGGCTGCACGCGATGTCGTGGCATCGGCGTTCGGCCATGCGGGGCAGAAGTGTTCGGCGGCATCGCTGGTGATTCTTGTCGGTTCGGCGGCCCGGTCGGCGCGGCTGCGCAGCCAGCTGATCGATGCGGCTCGGTCGTTGAGGGTCGGCGTGCCCTGGGATGCGGCCGCGCGAATGGGTCCGCTGATCGCACCGGCACAGGGAAAACTGTTGCGGCCCTTGACCACCCTGGAGGACGGCCAGTCGTGGCTGCTGGAACCGCAGCGGCTGGATGACGAGGGACTGTTGTGGCGGCCAGGTATTCGAGAGGGCGTCCGGCCAGGCTCGGAGTTTCATCGCACCGAATACTTCGGGCCGGTGCTCGGCGTGATGACCGCGGTCACGCTCGCCGGAGCGGTCGCGATGGTCAATCGGATCGACTACGGCCTCACCTCGGGACTCCATTCACTGGACGAGGCGGAGATAGCGGAATGGTTGTCGACCGTCGAGGCGGGAAACCTCTATGTCAACCGCGTCATCACGGGGGCGATCGTTCGGCGACAGCCGTTCGGCGGTTGGCGCAAGTCGTCGGTCGGGACCGGCGGCAAGGCCGGCGGGCCGAACTATCTTGCCGGGCTGGTCGATTGGCATGACGCCGCGCCCGCGAAGAACAGTGTGGAGCCCGACGCGCTGCGGGCGAGTGCACTGCGTGCGGCGGCCGGACAGCCCGCCGGGGATGCCGCGTGGCTGGATGCGGCGCTGGCGACCGACCAGATCGCCTGGGCCGACGAATTCGGCGTGGTCCGAGATGTCTCGGATTTGGCCAGTGAGCAGAACGCCTTTCGGTACTGCCCGGTTCCGGTGACGGTTCGTCACGCGGCCGGGCGACCGGTGGATCTGGTGCGGATCGCGGCGGCCGGCATCCGGGCGGGCTCGTCGATCACGGTCAGTGTCTCCGGGCCGATGCCGCCTGCGGTAACGGCCTGGCTGACGTCGGCCGGCTCCCCGGTCGTCATCGAAGACGACCAGCGCTGGCGCGAGCGCGTCGGGCGCCTCGCCGCCGCCAGCGGCCGGATCCGCCTGATCGGCGAAACGGCGGCAACTGTTGCAACGGTGGCAAACGGCAGTCCGGCCCTGTCGATCTATGCGGGCGACGTGGTGTCGGCGGGCCGGGTCGAACTTCTTCCGTTCCTGCGTGAGCAGGCGATATCGATCACCGCTCACCGGTTCGGCACTCCGCGCAGGTACCGCGTTCCAGCGGTCGGCCCCTGTTAGCCCGGACACCCCTATTGGTGAGGCTTGCCTAAGTAAGTTAGCCTAGCCTCACTACTTCCACTATGTCTGGAGATTGGGGCGAGATGTCGCAGGTTGTTGCGATCGAGGACTTGGTGAAGACCTTTCCGATGAAGGGATCTGACCCGGTTCGCGCGCTGGATGGCATCTCGTTGACCATCGATGAAGGCCAGGTGCTGGGGCTCCTCGGGCCGAACGGCAGTGGCAAGACCACCACGGTGTCCATCCTCGCCACGCTGCAACGGCCCGATTCGGGTCGGGTGACCGTCGACGGTCTTGACGTCGTTGCCGACGCGCGCCGGGTGCGGGAACGGATTTCACTGACGGGCCAGTACGCCTCGCTGGACGGTGCACTCACGGTTCGCGAGAACGTCGCGATGTTCGGCCGGCTGACGGGACTGCCGAAATCCCGAGTGGCCGGGCGGATCGACGAATTGGTCGAGGCGTTCGCGCTGGAGGAATTCATCGGGCGCAAGGTGTCCACCTTGTCCGGCGGCATGCGGCGTCGCGTCGACCTCGCGGTCGCGCTGGTGACGCGTCCGCGCGTGCTGTTCCTCGACGAGCCGACCACGGGGCTGGATCCTCGCAGCCGGGCCGCAGTCTGGGAGGCCGTGTCGGCGCTGCGCAACGATGGCATCGCCGTCATGCTGACCACGCAGTACCTGGAGGAAGCCGACCGGCTCGCCGATTCGATCGTGATGCTCGATCACGGCCGGATCGCGGCAGCGGGCACCGCCGCCGAATTGAAACAGCGTGCGGGAGAAGCGATCTGCCAGATCACGGTGGAGTCCGCCGCGGACCTCGTCCGGGTCGAGTCGGCGCTCAGTGCGTTTCGCCGCGCGGACGTCGGCGACCAGCAGCCGGGCCGTTCGACCTATGCGGTGCATGCCGGCGACGGATTGGCGACGATGGGAGCGGTGGTCGCCGCCCTGCAGTCGGCCGACGTCGACGTGCTTGATATCGCGCTCCGCCGCCCGTCGCTCGATGAGGTGTTCCTCGATATCACCGCGGGAGCCGATGGCGCCGCCACGCGTCCGGACGATGCGTTGGAGCCGGCGGTATGACGTCGGCCATCGTCCGTGCGGAACTGCGTGCCGCACCATCGAATTCGAGCGCTCTGGCGGTGTTGACCGGATCGGTGCTGCGCGCGGGATTGCGTGAAGGGCAGTTCGCCTTCGCGGCGCTATCACCGGTGATCTTCTTCCTGTGCCTCTACACACCGATGCATCGGCGTTTCGAAGCCGGGACCGCAGCGGGGAACTACGCGCAGTACGTGGCACCGGTCATCATCGTGCAGGCGGTGCTGTTCGCGGCGATAGTCTCGGCCGAGGTGGCCGGGGAGGCCGCGCGACATGGAACGCGGGAACGGTTGGCATCCTTGCCGATTCGCCGTACCGATCCGTTGGTGGCCCGCATGGCGGGGGCCGTCGTTCGGGCTCTCGTCGCCGTCGCGACGTCGACCGGCATCGCTGCCGCATTCGGGTTTCGCTTCAGCGGTTCGGCCGTAGACATTGTGGGATTCATTGCGCTGCCCGCGATGCTGGTGCTGGTGCTGAGCCTGCTCACCGACGCGCTGGCCTCCAGCGTTGCGCATCCCGACAGTGTGGCGCAGTCGTTGACGATTCCGGCGCTCGTCCTGGTGGTGCTGTCGACGGGGCTGGTGCCGGCGGGCTCGTTCCCGTCGTGGATCCGCGGATTCGTGACGCATCAGCCGATTTCGCTGGCCGCCGATGCAATGCGGGGTCTCAGCACCGGTGGCTCGGTCCGTTGGGGCGAACTCGTGGCGTGGCTCGTGGGCCTATCGGTCGCTGGTGTGTTCGCCGCGCGGGCGGCCGGCCGGAAGGCGGTGCGGTGATGACGACGACGGCTGAAGCTCAGGTCCGGGAATCCGCGACGGAATACCGCCGCGCCTCGGTCTCGCTCTGGACGCAGGGGACGATGCTGTCGCGATCCCTGTTGACGGCATGGTTGCGTGATCCGGCATTGCTGGTGCAGGCCATCGTCTTTCCGGTGTTTCTGCTGCTGATGTTCCGGATCGTCTTCGGCGATTCGACGTCAGCGCTGGGCGCCGGCAACAGCATCTACCGGTTCGCCGCGCTGGTGGCGCTGGTCGGTGCGGTGCAGGGCACGTTGATGACGGGCATGTACCTGGCCGAAGAGCGGGCGCAAGGCCTGGTGGGTCGGCTGTGGACATTGCCCGTGCCCCGGGCCGGATTCCTGACGGGACGCCTGATCGCCGAAGCGGTGCGGATCGTTCTCAGCACCGTCGTGATCTACGCGGTCGCCTTCGCGTTGGGGCTGCGGTTCTCGGTGGGAATCGTCCCGGGGATCGCCGCGCTGCTGCTACCGGTGCTCTTCGGAATCAGCTGGGCGCTCTTGGTGATCGCCGTGGCTACGGTCGCCGGCCGTGCCCAGATCGAGCAGCTGGGCGTGCCTTTCCTGCTGTTGATGTTCTTCACCACCGGGTTCGCACCGGCAGATCAGTATCCGGGCTGGCTGCAACCCATCGTGCGGTATCAGCCGATGAGTACGGCGACCGACGCGATGGCCGGTCTCACCTCGGGCGGTGCGGTGGCTACTCCGCTGCTGCTCACCGTCGCGTGGACCGCCGGACTGTCGATCCTGTTGGGCGCCTTGGCCACCCGTGGCTATCGACGCGCCGCTCAGACCTCGATCTGACCGCAATCCGTATCCATCCCTAGACCTTCGATAGCAGAGGAACGACACATGGACTCGCTCGTCATCGTCGGCGCCGGACCGAAGGCCGTCGCCATCGCCGCGAAGGCTTACGCGCTCGGCAAGGTCGGAGTCGACGTACCGCAGATCCGCATCGTCGAGGCCAATTCGGTCGGCAGCAACTGGCTTTCCTACGGCGGCTGGACCGACGGTCGTCACCTGCTGGGTACCGCACCCGAGAAGGATGTGGGCTTCCCGTACCGCACCCGGATCGCGGGTGAGCGCTCCGGCGACGTGGATGACATTCTGCTGAGCCTCGGCTGGCAGCGCTTCCTCATCCAGCTCGACGAGTATCCGGCCTGGATCGATCGCGGTCGACCGTCGCCGAGCCATAACCTGTGGGCCCGCTACCTGGCATGGGTTGCCGCACAGATCGATCTGCATATCGACTACGGCACGGTTGTTCGTGCCGAGGCCGCTGACGCCGGCTGGCAGATCGACGTCGAAAAGTCCACGGGCACCGAGACGATCGTGACGGAGGGCCTGCTGTTCTCCGGCCCCGGACGCAGCACCAGGGCCCTGCTCGATGACGAGCGCGTGTTGTCGGTAGCCGCGTTCTGGCAGGCGGTCTCGTCGCGGTCGTTGCCGGCCGCGTCCCGGGTCGCGGTGGTCGGCGGTGGCGAGACCGGAGCGTCGGTGATCGACGAGCTGGTCCGCCACGATCTGGTGGAACTGTCGGTGATCTCGCCGCAGCCGACGATCTTCTCCCGCGGCGAAAGCCAATTCGAGAATCAGCTCTATACCGACCCGGCAAAGTGGGCGTTGTTGCCCGAGGCGGATCGGCGAGAGTTCATCCGCCGCACCGACCGCGGCGTGTTCTCGATCCGGGTCCAGCAGCAACTGCACAGCGACGACCGTGTCGATCATGTTCACGGGCGCGTGACCGCGGCTCGCGCCACCGACGCGGCCGTGGAGCTGACGGTCGCGCATCCGACCGTCGGCAACCGTCGGCTGCCCTACGACCTGGTGATCGACGCGACCGGGATCCGCGGACTGTGGTTCACCGATCTGCTGACTGAATCCGCCAGGAACACTCTGGAATTGGCTATCGGCGGATCGATCGGTGACGCCCGAGTGGAAGAGGCCATCGGCTGGGATCTCTCGGTCGCGGGTATGACGCCGAAGCTCTATGTGCCAGGTCTCTCCGGATATCGGCAGGGGCCGGGATTCGCAAATCTGTCCTGTCTCGGCGAGCTGTCCGACCGGATTCTGGCCGGCGTGCTCGGGTCGGTGGCACTCGAGTCGGCATCCGCCGGTGCAGGAGCCACGCAGCGGAGCGCCTCATGAGCGCGGCCGTCCTACCCCGCCTACGCACCGGCCTGCCGGACGAACTCATCGTCGGCTCGGCGCCGTCGATCCCGTCGCTGTCCGCACCGTTCTCGATTCGTCCGGCCGATCCGGATGGCGACGCGCAGCTGGTGTCGGAATGGATGAATCGCCAGCACCTCGTCGAGACGTGGGAGCAGGACTGGCCGGTCGACCGTTGGCATACGGACATGTCGGCCCGTGTCGCGGGCGACTACTCGGTTCCGTGCATCGTCGGCTACGACGGGCGTGATGTCGGGTACGCGGAGCTCTACTGGGTGGCCCAGGACGAGGTCGGCGCGCTGTACGAATGTCGTTCGCACGACACCGGATTGCATATCGCCATCGGTGAATCGGATCTGCTGGGCAAGGGGATCTTCTCCCGATTCATGCACGCCCTGGCCGATGCACTGTCGGCCGCCGACCCGGAATGCGATCTGGTACTGGCCGATCCCGACCATCGCAACGCGCCGATGCGACGCGCGTTGGCGAAGGCCGGCTTCACCGAGAGTTTTGTCGCCGAAGTGCGCCCGGGCCGCACGATCGCCATGGCGACGCGCGGCCGCGCCATCGGCCCACGCACCATTGCGACGAGCACCGAATCGACTGTCTTCGAGGTACTTCCATGACCGCAACACATCCGTTGACGCTGGCCCAGCAGGCCGCCCTCCGCAGCGCGGGCCGCGACCAGATCGACCGTCCGCTGGTGGCCTGGGAGGTCGCCGATCTGGATCTCGATCAGGTCCGCGCCCGGTTCGAGCAGCTGGCACAGGCACATTCGATCCTGCGAGCAACGGTCGGCGGCCGGGGTCGTCGGGCGAAGCTGGAGATCGCCGACGCCGTCGCCGGCGACCTGGTGTTCGAAGAGCGGCTGGATGATGCCGCCGATCTGGATCGTCTGAGCGAACTGCTGTCGGTGACGGCCGAGCCGGCTGCGCAGCCGCTGGTGCGCGTCGGGGTCATCCGGACCCCGGACGGCAGCCTGCTGGCGCTGTCGGGATCGCCGTTGATCGTCGACGACGCCGCGCTCGATGCACTTGCTGCCGCGTTGCTCGATGGCGTCGAACCGGCCGACTACCTGGCAGATTCGGACCGCACGGCGGCACTGGCGCAGTGGTCCACCGGAACCCCGTCGACCGAGTTCTGGGCCGCCCGGCTCGCCGAGGCGCCCGAGGCCACCGAGATCGGCGGCGACCGTGCTCGATTCGTGCGGTCGGTGACGACCGAACGCTGGTCGGCCGTCACGGAAGCCGTCGGCGGACATGACGACGCCGCGGTGCTGGCCGCGCTGGTCGCGTCCAGCCTGGTCGCCGGCGGCCACGCTGCCGACGTGGTGATCGGAGTCGGGATCGCCGACCACGACCAGCCGACGCTGGGCCCCGACATCAACTACCTGCCGCTGCGGCTGCAGGTAGCCGACACGGACACCCCGGCAACGCTTTCCGCGCGGGCGCACACGGCGCTGCAGGAGCTGACGGCGCACGCCGATGTTCGCGGCGAGTGGCTGCATCACCGGCACGGCGCCGACGGCCGGCTGTTCGACGCCGTGATTGTCGTCGAGGCCGACGCACGTTCCGGACTGCGGCACCGTATTCCGGTCCGGCCGGAATCCGCGGGTCGCGTTGTTCGACTGGAGCTCTCGGGTGCGGACGGTGTGCTGAGTGTCGATACCGGAACCGGGGCTTCGGGTGATCTGCCCGGTGCTGAGCGACTGGCGAGCAGTCTGATCAAACGCGGCACGCGGTGGATCGCCACGCCGACGCTCGCGTTGAGCGACATCGCGGCCGCCGCCGCGGACGAGGGCAAGTCGGATGCCGACGGCTGGCCGGTGCCGCGAACCGAGTCCGCGACCGGTCCGTCCGGCGGTGACCTCACCACCGAGCGGGAACTGATTCTGGCCGAGGCGATTCGCGACGTGCTGAGCCTTTCCGCCGACGCGTCGATCGGTCGCGAGGACACCTTCTTCACCCTGGGCGGCGACAGTGTCGGCGCCCTCAAGGTGGTCACCGCCGTCGGCGAGCGCGGGTATGCGATCGACGTCGAATCAGTCTTCACGCATCCGGAGATCGGCGAAATCGCGGCCCGGATGACCGAGGGCGCTCCGGAGCCGGCTGCGGAACCGCAAGCGGTGCAGGCATTGTCGGCGTCCGGCCTGGATCCGGCGGCGCTTGCGGCGCTGTCCGGAGAGTTCGCTTCGACGACCGAACCGGGTGCCCGGTGAGCCGCACGCTGGTCGATGCCGTCGCGCTGTCACCGTTGCAGCGCGGGCTCTATGCCGTCAGCATGACTGCCGGCGACTGGGATCCGTACCTGGTCCGATTCGCGTTGCGGTTCGAGGGCATTGCCGACGTCGATCGTCTGCGGCGGGCCTGGACCGCGATGGCGGCCCGGCATCCACAGCTGACCGGTCAGGTCCGCACCGATGGTCTGCCACATCCGGTTCTGCTGATGTTCAGTGAGGCCGAACCGGAGTGGACGGCCACCGATGCTCGGGCGGACGGTGATCCGGCGGCGGCCGCCCGACGGATCTATCGTGCCGAAGGCTACCGGCGCATCGATCTGGAGCGCGGACCGCTGATGCGCCTGCACGCGGTGCAGGTGGCCGACGAGGTCTTCGAAGTGGTGTGCACCGCCCACCACATCGTGGTGGACGGCTGGTCCATCCCGATCATGGTCACCGACCTGGTGGCGCTGTACGCGGGTACGCATCCGCTGTCGGATCCGGTGCCGTTGCGGCTTCACGCGGCGTGGTTGGCCGAGCGCGACGTCGCCGAATCGTCGGCGGTGTGGCGGGATGCGCTCGGCGACCTCGACGAGGCGCCGATGATCGGCAGTGCGGCAAACGAATTGGCGGGCGAACCGGTGATCGGCGAATGTGAGCTTACCGCTGAGCAGACGGCAGTCGTGGCAGAGTGGGCTCGGTCCGCGGGCCTGACGATGAATACCGTGACTCAATTAGCCTGGGCACGAGTGGTTTCCGGACTGACCGGCCGCGATGACGTGGTTTTCGGCCAGACGACGTCGGGACGCGATGATTCGCTACCCGGTGTGCAGCAGATCGTCGGTGGTCTGGTCACCACCATCCCGGTGCGCGTGACCGTCGATGAGTCTGATCCCGCCGAGGCGGGAAATCGCCTGCAGCGCCTGACGGCTCAGCTGCGGCGTCATGAGTTCTTGGGGATCGCCGAGATCACTCGGGCCGCCGGGATCGGTCAGCTCTTCGACACTCTCCTGGTGTTCGAGAACGCGCCCACCGACGGCATCATCGACGGTATCGAGTTGGCCGACGGTGGCCGACTGATCCCGCATCGGGTCGAATCGCCGAGCCACTATCCGGTTGCCGTGGTCCCCGTGCTGGAAGGCGATCGGCTGATCGTCCGCGTCGAAGTGCGGCCGGACATGATCACGCGTTTCCCGGCCGACCGGCTCGCGCAGCGGGTGGCGCAGACGATCGGCGCGGTCTGCACGGCGGAACGCCTGTGCGACATCGACATCCTGCTGCCGGACGAGGCGACGACGATCGTCGCCGCCGATGCGGCCGCACCGGACGCCGACCATGCCGACCATGCCGACCAGCCGAACGTGGAGCAGACCTTGCTGGCCGCCGCACACCGCAATCCCGACGCCGTCGCCGTCATCGATTCCGCCGGCGCGCATACTTTCGCCGATTTCACCTATCTCGCTCGCCGAATGGCCTGGGGCCTGGCAGATCTGGGCGTGCAGCCGGGTGACATGGTGGCGGTGATGCTGCCGCGCACCGCGGCGGTCGTCGCCGCACCGTTCGCGGTGGCGCTGGCCGGCGGCGTGTGTGTGCATGTCGATCCGGATACTCCGGCCGAGCGCCTGCACAACATCCTCGCCACCTCCGGCGCCCGTATCGTCGTCGCAGCCGATGCGGCTCGGGACCGCATCGCCGAGGCCGCCGCAGGTCTTTCGGGCGAACTGCGCTCGGCATCCGTCGACTCGCTGTTGTCGGCGGTCGAGCGGCCGCTTCCGTCGGTGAACGCGCCGGCCGCCCGTCGGCCGCTGTACGTCGTCTTCACCTCGGGCACCACGGGCCGCCCCAAAGGCGTTGTGGTCATGCATCACAACCTGCTGCAGCACTGGCGCACCCACGATCACCGGATCTTCGAGCCGACCGCTGCGGCGCTCGGCCGACAGCTGCGGATCGGGCACGGCTGGTCGACCGGATTCGATGCGGCCTGGCAGCCCACTGTCGCGCTGCTGAGCGGTCATGCCGTGGTCCTGATGGACGATGAAACCCGCGTTGACGCGCAGCGGACGGTCGCGGCCATCGCGAGCCAGGGGATCGATGTCTTCGACACGTCGCCGTCGATGCTCACTCGCCTCGTGGATGCCGGGCTGTTCGGGGATCCGGACGCCGACCGGGACGAGTGCGGACTCGCGATTCTGGCGCTCGGCGGCGAGGCGATCAGCCCGGATGTCTGGCAACGCCTTTCGCGACTGCCGAACACCCGAGTCATCAACTTCTACGGGCCGACCGAGACCACCGTCGAGGTCTTCATGGCAACCGTCGACGACCACGACGCGCCGACCCTGGGCCATCCCTTCCGGACGGTGGGCGCCCAGGTGCTCGATCATCGGCTACGGCCTGTGCCCCCGGGCGCTCAGGGCGAGCTGTACGTCGCCGGCGGGCAGACCGCGCTCGGCTATCTGGACCGCCCCGGGCTCACGGCCACCGCATTCGTCGCCGGCGCCAACGGAATCCGACGCTACCGGACCGGCGATGTCGTCATCCGGGCCGTCGACGACACCGTCGACTTCGCCGGCCGGATCGATGACCAGGTGAAGATCAACGGCTATCGCGTGGAGCCAGCCGACGCCGCCGCCGTGCTGCGCACCGTGCCCGGTGTGCGGCATGCGGAGGTACTGGCGGTCAAGGAACGCGGACGGACCCGGTTGGGTGCGCTGATCGTGTCGGAGCGGCCGATCGTCGATATCCGCACCGATCTGGCGGGACGCCTGCCGGCATATCTCGTGCCGACGCGTTATGCGCTGGTGGAGTCGATTCCGTTGAACAGCAACGACAAGGTCGACGTGCGGGTTGCCGCCGAGCTGTTGCGCGGCGCCGTTGCGGAAGCGGTCACGCCGCCGGCCACCGACACGGAACGCCTGATCGTGGATCTGGTGCGCGAGCTCGGGCCGGAAGCGATGTCGAAGGACGGCGAGGCGCAGATCGGCATGGAGCACACGCTGGCCGATCTGGGGATCGACAGCATCGGTGTGATGGAGGTGGCGTCGCGACTGCGGGCCGCAGGCTATCCGCTGTCGGCCCGGCAGGTCGCCGGTGCCGCCGATCTGGGCATACTGGCGCAGCTCGCTGATGATCCACCGGCCGAGGATGATTCGGTGCGCGATCCGGTGCCGACGGGGACGATCTGGCCGCTGTCCGCGGTCGCGCGACAGGCAGCGCTGGACGGTGCTCCGCACAATCTGGTGCAGCTGCAGGCTTTGCGGCTGCCGGCCGGGGTCGGTCCCGATGAGGTTGCCCGAATCCTGGCGGAGCTGGCGGCGGCGCATCCGACGCTGCGATCCCGGCTCGATATCGATGCGTCCACGCCGCAGTTGGTGATCGGCGATGTCCAATCGATCGAGGTGCTCACCGCGGTTCGCGGGCAGGGCGATGTGGTGGGCGAACTCACCACGCGTATCGACCCCACGGCCGGACGCATGATGGCTGCCGCGGTGCTGGAGCCATCGGCGATCGGCGATCGGGACCGGCTGCTGCTCCTGATGATTCATCATTTCGCGACGGACGCGGTGTCGTGGCGGGTCATCGCCGGCGACGTGCGTTCGCTCGCCTACGGGGAACCCGTTGTGGTCGAGGCGGTTCCGGACGTACAGGTCGAGCAGCCGGCCGCCGTGCTGCGGCATGGCAGCCCACTGGGTGGGCGGTTCAGCGACCCCGACCTCGATGGGGCCGACCAGGCGGTGTTGCGGTCGATCGACCTGGGTGCCGAGACCAGCATCGCGCTGCTCCAGCGCTGCGATGAGCAGAAGACGTCTGTCGCCGATGCGCTGCTGCAGATTTCGGCAGTCGCGTCGGCGGTCACCGTAGGCACCGACGGTCGCGTTGCCGTTGCCGTGGAGGGACACGGCCGGACGGGTGGCGACGACGACCGGGTCGGCTGGTTCACGGTGGAGGCGCCGATGCTCGTCGACCCCGCCGGGATCGCGAGCCCGATCGCGGCGGCAGCGGAGATCGCGGCCGACACCCGGCTGAACTACCTGGGTCGTCTCGATCGGGTTGGTGAATCGACTATCGATTGGGCACCCCTGGCACCGACCGACTTCGCCGCCGAATTCGGCACCGCGGGAATCAATCCGCTGCCGCTGCGGCATTCGATCGACATCCTGGCGTCGGTGGTGGGCAGTCCCGACGGCGCGCGGCTCATCGCGCATGTGTCCGCGAACTCCGCGGTGCTCTCGGCCGCCGACATCGACGACTACGTCCAGCGCTGGCGCAATGCCGCGCAGAACTATTCGGAACAGCTTGTAGAGGTGAACAGCTGACATGACGCTAGCCACAGAGACGACAACCGGTGCTCCCGGAGACGATGTTTCGGCCGACGCGATCCGCGCACAGGTGGCCGACGCCCTGGGTATCGATGCCTCCGAGATCGACGACGATGTGGATCTGGTGAGCCTCGGTCTGGATTCGCTGCGGCTGATGACGCTCACCAATTCCTGGCGCAAGGCTGGGATCAAGGTCCATTTCTCCGCGCTCGTGCTGGATCCGACGGTGGCGGCGATCTCGCAGATCCTCGAGACCGCGCCGCGCCGTCAGCCCAAGGCCCAGCGCTCGCAGCCCGAGCCGGCAGCGACGCCAGCGGTGTCGGGAACGCCGGAAGCGGCAACCGAATTCGGCCTCGCCACCATGCAGCATGCCTATTGGGTCGGCCGTGATGGCGGACAGAGTCTCGGCGGCGTGGCGGCGCATCTCTATGCCGAGTTCGACGGCGGGGGCATCGACGCGCGGCGGTTCGAGTCCGCGGTGCGCGATCTGGTCGGGCGGCATCCGATGCTGCGGGCATCGATCACCGACGACGGCACGCAGGTGATCAAACCCAATGCTCCACAGGCATTCACGATGGTCGACCTGCGTAATGCCGGCGTGGATGAAGCGGCGACACGTCTGGAAGAACTGCGCGACAGCAAGAGCCATCAGCTGATGGATGTCGCTGCCGGCCAGGTTATCGACGTGACCTTGACCTTGCTGCCCGATGACCGTCACCGGGTGCATGTCGATGTCGACATGCTCGCGGCAGACGCGCTCAGCTACCGGCGGCTCCTCGATGACCTGGCGGCACTGTATCGCGGGGAATCGTTGCCGGACATAGGTTACACCTTCCGCGAGTACCTGGCGCAGCACACCGTCGACGACGCCACCGCCGAGGCCGATCGGGCCTGGTGGCAAGACAGGATCGCCGAGCTCCCGGACCCGGCGGCGCTGCCGACGGTCGCGGAAACCGAACGCGCCGAGCCCAATCGGAGCATCCGACTGGCCCGTACCTTCGATGCGGCCGCCAAGCAGGCGCTCGTCGCCGCGGCCCGCAGCCGCGGAATCACCACCGCGGTTGCGCTCGCGACCGTGTTCTCCGACGTGGTGGCGCGCTGGTCGACGCAGCAGCGGTTCCTGCTCAACGTCCCGCTCTTCGACCGGCAGCAGTTGCATCCCGACGTCGATCGTGTCGTCGGCGACTTCACCAACTCATTGCTGATCGACGCCGACATGCGGGCCGACGAGCCGCTCGCCGCCCGCGCCCGCCGGCTGCAGAGTGAACTGCACACCAGCGGAACCCATTCCGGCTACACCGGGCTCGACGTGCTGCGTGATCTGGGCCGCGCCCGCGGCGGTGCGGTCACCGCATCGGTCGTCTTCACCTCCGGGCTGGATCTCGGAGAGGTGTTCTCGCCGCGGGTGACCGAACTGTTGGGCTCGCCGGTGTGGATCATCTCGCAGGGACCGCAGGTCGATCTCGACGCGCAGATCGTCGAGTACGACGGCGGATTCCTGGTGAACTGGGACCTGCGACGTGACGCGCTGCCCGACGGCGTCGCCGACGTGATGTTTCAACGGTTCTGCGACACGCTCGACGAGTTGTCGGCCCGCCCGGACAGCTGGGACGAGCATGTCGGCGCCAGCGTTCCGGTGCCGCAGCAACAGGTACGCGCCCGGGTTAACGACACCGGAACTGCGGGTCCGGCACGGACGCTGCACGGTAACTTCTTCGCCATCGCGGCGGCGGAGCTCGATCGAATTGCGTTGCTCGGCGGGGACCCGGATGCGTTGGAGACCACGACCTATGGGCGCCTCGCCGAACGGGCGCTGCAGGTCGCGGGCGGCTTGATCGCCGCGGGCGTGCAGCCCGGCGATACCGTTGGGCTCCTGCTGCCCAAGGGGCCGGATCAGGTGGTCGCGGTGCTGGCGGTACATGCCGCCGGCGCGCACTATCTGCCGATCAACGTCGAACAACCGGCGGCCCGCCGCGAACGGATTCTGCATCGGGGCGGCGTCATGGTGGTGTTGACCGACGAGACGCGCGACCTGAATACCGTTGTGCGGCAGGTCCTCGTCGCCGACACCGACGCAGAACCGATTGCGGCGCCGGTACCGGTGAATCCGGACGACCTGGCGTACGTACTGTTCACCTCCGGATCGACCGGGGAGCCGAAGGGTGTGGAACTCACGCACGCCGCGGCCGCGGCGACGATCGACGCGATCGCCGCCGAGTTCGGAATCGGCGCCGACGATCGCACGATCGCCCTGTCGGCGTTGGATTTCGATCTGTCGGTCTACGACATCTTCGCGCCGCTCTCGGTCGGCGGCGCGGTCGTCGCCGTCGCCGAGGCGGGCAAGCGTGACGCGCAGGTCTGGTCCGAGCTGGTGCACCGCGGCGGGGTGACGGTGGTGAACGCGGCGCCCGGACTGATCGGCATGCTCGCCGATATCGCTACAGCACAGCAGCTTTCGAGTATCCGTACGGTGATCACCGGCGGCGATCGAGTGCCTGCCGCACTTGCGCACCGGCTGCGATCGACGGTCCCGGGGCTGCGGTTCGCCGGATTGGGCGGCACCACCGAAACGGCCATCCACTCGACGATCTGCGAAGTCACCGATGAGTTCCCGGTGTCGGAATCGGCAGTGGGCTACGGGGTTCCGCTGGCCGGCGTGCAGTGCCGGGTCGTCAACGCGTCGGGGCAGGACTGCCCGGACTGGGTGGTCGGCGAACTGTGGATCGGCGGATCGGGGGTGGCCCGCGGCTACCGCGGTGATCCCGACCGCACCGCCGACCGCTTCGTCACGCACGACGGAATTCGTTGGTACCGCACTGGCGATCTGGCGCGGTATCGGCCGGACGGCACCCTGGACTTCTTCGGCCGGTCGGATCACCAGGTGAAGGTGCGCGGACACCGGATCGAGCTCGGCGAGGTCGAGGCCGCACTGATCGGGTTGCCGACGGTCCGTGAGGCGGTGGCATTCGTGGCATCGTCCGGCCAGCTGGCGGCCGCCGTCTGCGCCGATGTGACGGCGGACGACGTGGTCGCCGATCTCGGTGAGTTGCTGCCGCCCTACATGGTTCCGTCGAACGTCACGGTGCTGGGAGCGCTGCCCTTGACCGGCAACGGAAAGCTGGACCGGGCGGCGATCGCGCGCACGGTGGCGCTCAGCGATCCCGCGGCGTACGTGGCACCGGAGAGCACGGTCGAGGCGGCGATCGAATACGTGATGGCGCAGGTCCTCGGGGCCGAGAGGTTCGGCGTCCTGACCGACTTCTTCGATGCCGGTGGCGATTCGATTCTCGCGACCGGGCTGACGGCCCGACTGCGTGGACTGCTGGCGCTGCCGCGGTTCCGGGTGTCGGATGTGTTCAGCCAGCGCACCGCGCGGGGTATCGCTGAGTATCTCCATGCGTCGGATGACGCCGACCGGATTGCACAGGTCGCCGAGATTCTGTTGGAAGTGGCCGGCGTACAACCGCCGGCGGCGGCAGTCCGATGACGGCGACGTCGCTGGATGATCTCCAGGCACTGATGGACAGCCGGCTGGCGGCAGCCGGGCTGGCCGTGGCGCCGCGCGTGCAGCGGCGAGACGTTGCGGAGCAGGCCGCCCTGTCCTATGGGCAGCGGTATGTCTGGGCGCATCATCAGCTGTCGCCGGATGCGGTGGCCTACAACATGTGTCTGGCGATCACCTTCCGAGGCGAGGTCGACGATGCCGCGCTGCGGCGGGCGTTCGAGTTCCTGCCGACCAGGCACGAGGTGCTGCGGACGACCTATCACAGCGACTCGGAAGGCAACCCGTACCAGCGGATTCACGCCGAACTGGCGCCGCGCATCGCCTCGGAGGACCTCCGCGGCCAGGCTCTGCCCGCCGAACGGCTGGCGCAGGTGTGCGCCGATGCGGCCACCGAAGCCTTTGACCTGACCACGGATTCGTCGTTGCGCGTGACGTTCGTACGGATGTCGGACATCGAAGTCGTTGCCGTGATGGTGGTGCAGCACATCGCCTGGGACGGTATGACCATGCCGGCCCTCGCGCCCGACATCGAGGCGGCGTATCGGCATTTTCGCGATGCATCGCCGCTACCCGAGCCGTTGACTTTGCAGGTCGGCGACTATGCGGAAGCGGAGCAGGCCGCCGAGATCAATGCGGCCGACGAGGAATATTGGGCGCAGCAATTCGCCACGGCACCACCGCGATTGGCGCTGCCGATGCACGGAGCGGTGGGGTCCGAGCGGGGCTCGCGTGCCGATCGGACGCTGAGTTCGGCGGCTGATGCGGGCCTGCGACGGTTGGCGGCAGAGTTGTCGGTCACCCCGTACGCGGTGTTTCTCACGACGTACTACTTGGCGTTGCGGACCATGACGGGCTCAGCGGATATCGCGATCGGAACGACGGTCGCGAACCGCGATGAGCCGGGCATGGACAAGCTGATCGCCAACTTCAGCAATACTCTGGCACTGCGCATTTCGCCGAACGATGACGCAGTACCGACGTTCGCCGCACTCGCGCGGCATGTCGCCTCGGTCATCACCGACGGCTTCGCGCACAAGCAGTATCCGTTCGAGCGACTGGCCCGTTCGGCGGGTGCCGAGCGCATCTTCGACACGCTGGTGCTCTTCCTCAACCAGTCCATTGCCGGGCCCCAGTTGCCGGGCGCGCAGACCAGTTGGGAGCTGATCGACAACGGGGCTGCGCTGCTGCCCATCGCGGCCGAGGTGTTCCATCACGACGATCGCACCGATGTGCAGATCACCTATCAGACGGATGTCTTCGACACCGATACCGTTGCGCGACTGCATGACTACCTGGACCGCCTGCTGGCCGACACCGCGTCGCAAACCACTTTGCGGGCGCTGACCGGTCTCAGCTCCGGCGACGCGGACAACGTATTCCGTTGGGGCACCGGTCCGCGGGCCGAGATCTCGCCGAGCACACTGGACGCGATGATCGCTGATTCGTGCCGCAACCATCCGGACGAACTGGCGGTCATCGACGAGTACAACCGACTCACCTACCGGGACTTCGACTCGCATGTCGATCGCCTGGCCTGGCTCCTGCATGGTCAGGGAGTACGTAGCGGCGACACGGTGGCGGTCATCGCCGAACGCGGCGCCTGGCTGCCGATGATCGCGGCGGCGATCCTGCGATCGGGCGCCGTCTACCTGCCGATCAACGCCGATCAACCGATCGCGCGGATCTCGATGATGCTCGATGATTCCGCGCCACGAGCGGTGATCGGGTCGACGCGCAACCGTCACGAGGCCCTGGACACCATCGACGACCAGCGAGTCGTGGAGCTCTGGGGTGAAACGGGATTCGCCACGATCGCAGCGTTCGGCGATGAGCCGTTCCGTCCGGCACGCCCGGTGCATCCGCTCGACGCGGCGTACCTGGTGTACACCTCCGGAACCACCGGCATCCCGAAGGCCGTGGTGAATACCCACGGCTCGGTGGCCTCGCACATCCAGTGGCTGTGGGAGTTCTTCGGTGCCGGGCGGGAACGCGTACTGCAGAAGGCGCCCATCGGATTCGACGTGGGCGTCGCGGAGATCTTCAACGCGCTCACCAATGGCTCGGCCGTAGTCATGCCGCCTGCTGACTTCTCGCCCGCCGATGTCGACGCGTTGGCCGAGCGCATCGCGGCCGACGGCGTGACGATGCTGTCGCTGGTGCCGAGCGTCTTGCGGGCGCTGCTCGAGGTCAAAGACGCTGCTGCGGGTGACTTTCCGGACCTGTCCAGCATGCGGTATCTGCTGCTCGGCGGCGAGGCGGTCCTGAGTTCGCTGGTCGAGCAGGCGCGCACCGCGTTCGGCCCGCAGGCAGTCGTCGTCGGTCTGTACGGACCGACCGAGGCAGCCATGGACCTCATGTACGAGGACTTCGACGGGGTCGTCGAGACCGGTAACGCGCTGATCGGCCGCCCCGAGGCCAACACCGATGTCTATGTGCTCGACCACAAGCTGCGTCCGGTGGCACCCGGAGTCACCGGTGAGTTGTACCTCGCCGGCGTGCAGTTGGCCCGCGGCTACCACGATCGGGCACCGCTGACCTCCGCCAGCTTCGTTGCCTGTCCCTTCGGTGAGGATGCCGGCCGACGGATGTACCGGACCGGCGACGTCGTGCGCTGGAATCAGCTGGGACGCATGGAGTACCTCGGTCGCGCGGGCGACCAGGTCAAGATCCGCGGCAACCGGATCGAGCTCGGCGAGGTGGAGAGCGCGATGCTCGCCGTCGCGGGTGTCGGCGCTGCCGTTCCGGTCGCCGTCGAGCAGCGCGGCGGTACCGCCCTGGTCGCGTACTACACAGCCGACACCGAGGACGAGCCGGAATCGGCCGACGTCCGTCGGGAGCGGATTCGGTTCGAGCTGGCAAACCGGTTGCCGGACTACATGATTCCGTCGGCGCTGATTGAACTCGCGGAGATCCCGCTGACCGCCAACGGCAAGGTCGACCGGTCTCGGCTGCCCGCGGCGGCCGTCGCCGAGACGGGTGCGGGCTCCGGCCGCGAACTCGCCGGCGATGCCGAACAGCAACTCGCGGAGGTGCTGAGGGATGTCTTGGACATGCCGGGTGATGCGGATCTGCGTGCCGAGGACGACTTCCTGAACCTGGGCGGCGATTCCATCGTCGCCATCCGCTTGGTCGCGCAGCTCAAACGCCGAGGCTATCGACTGACCACCGCGGACGTCTTCGCACACCGGACAGTGGCCGGGATGGCCAGCGCCCTGGAGCCAGTGGACACGGCCGCGGGTGCTGCGCGTGACGCGGAAACCGGCTGGAGTCCGCTGAGTCCGCTCGGCAGGACCCTGACGGAGCAGGGCGGCGACTACGCGTCGTTCAGCCTCGCGACGGCTCTGGTGACGCCGAATGATGCGACCGTGGAACGGCTTTCGTCGGCCCTGCAGGATCTGCTCGGTGCGCACCCGACGCTGGGCGCGCGCCTCGGACACGACGATGCCGGCAGCCTCGGCTACGTGATCGGTACGACGGAGCCGGTCGCTCTCGACGTCATCGACGTGGGTCCGGACGAGTGGACGGGCGTGGTCGTCCGCGAGGTTCTCGATCGCGAGGTACACCGACAGAGCCGCGAACTCGACCCCGACAGCGGAGTGATGCTGCGGTGCAGCTGGATCCGGAATTCCGAGTCCAATGCGGGCCGGCTGCTTCTCGTCGCGCACCATCTCGTCATCGACGGCGTCTCCTGGCGGATCCTGCACGATGACCTGGCGGCGGTCTGGGCGGGTGGTGCCCCGTCGGTCGAGGTGACCAGCAGTACTCGCTGGAATCGGCTGCAGCACAAAACTGATCGGCCAGCGGCCGAGTCGGTGCGCCGGGTGCTGGGCACCAGCCGTGCGTTCGACCGCCGGATCGACACCGTCGGCACCGTCTCCGAGGTGACGACCTCGCTGTCCGGCGCCGATCTGTCGGATGTGATGTCACGCGCCACCGAGGCATTCGGTTGCGAGTTCGTCGACCTGCAGCTTGCGGCGTTGGTCCGCGCGGTGGCGGCTGAATCCACCGATGTCGTCGAGGTCCCGGTGGTGACGGAATCGCATGGTCGCGACGAGCTTGCCGATACCGATGTCTCGGCGACCGTCGGCTGGTTCACTCAGGCCGATCTGCTGCGGATTCCGGTGGGCGAGTTGGACACCGTGGTGCGCTCCGCGAAAGAGGCGTCGCTGCAGCGTGACTCGGCATCGGCTGCGCGTCTCTCGACGACCCCGGAGGTGGTCTTCAACTACATGGGCCGGTTCGCCGTCGCCGGTGAGGCATCGGATGCCGACGCTCGCGACTGGCAGACGGCGCCTGAGTTCGGCTATCTCGGCGGATACGCGGATGATTCGGTCCCGGCTCCGGCCGCCTTGGACGTCAACTCGGTGCTGCTCACCGATGCGGTCGGCGGTGCTCGCCTCGATGTGTCTGTGCGGTATCCGACCGGTTTGATCGACACCGATACCGCCACGCGCATCGCTGACCGGTGGCGCACCGAACTGACCTGCATCGCCGATGCCGTCCGCAGCGACGGCCGCCGCCGACTCAGTCCGGCCGACGTGGTCGCGGACGGGCTCACCATCGCCGATATCGACCGGCTCGTCGAAAGATTCGGACAGCTGGACGACGTGCTGCCGCTGTCGCCGTTGCAGTCCGGGTTGTACTTCACGGCCCTCGCCAGCGGCGGACGCGATGTCTACAACGTGCAAACGGTGATCACCGTGGGCGGCGATGTGGATATCGAGCGGCTGTCCACGGCGATGGATGCGGTGATCGATGCGCATCCGAACCTGGCTATCGCGGTGGCACTCACCGATTCCGGCGTGCCGGTCGGCGCGGTGCGGGCGCAACGGCCGCCGGTCCCGGTGACGCGGGTGACCGACCATCGCGGTTCGGTCGCCGACTTCCTGGCCACCGATCAGCGGCACCAGTTCGCGATGGGATCGCCGATGATCCGGCTGTCGGTGCTTACGGATGCGACCGATCTCGGTGCGGGCAACTCCGTCATCGTGCTGACGAGTCATCACATCCTCACCGATGGTTGGTCCGGACAGCTGTTGCCGCTGGAGATCTTCCGGCGTTACGCCGGCGTCGCGGTCGAGGCAACCGTTGATGTCTATCCCGAGTTCCTGGCCCGCACTCAGGCGGACTCGTCGCAGGCCCGGGCGGTCTGGGAGGAGTACCTCGCGGATGCAGGCTCCTGCCTGGTCGCACCAGATCGTCAGGCGACCGACGCGGACCAGGCGGCCACCGAGCTGATCGGCATTCCGTCGGATGTCACCGATGCGCTCGCAGTGGTCGCGAAAGAGGTGGGTGTCACCGTCAATCGGCTCTACCAGCTTGCATGGGCCGCGACGATCAACCAGCTCACCGGTGCAGCCGACGCGGTGTTCGGTGAAGTCGTGTCCGGCCGGCCCGCAGATCTCGAGGGCGCGGATCAGTCGATCGGCTGCTACGCCAACACGATTCCCGTCGCGATGTCGGTACCCGCTTCGGCCACGTGGCGCGCGGTGTTGACCGATATCGGACGGAAGTCGTTGCCGCTCCTGGGTCACGAGCAGTTCCCGCTGACCACGGCGCATCAGATCGTCGGCACCCGGCGGATGTTCGACACGATGTTCGTCTTCCAGTCGTACCCGGCCGAGACCGAGCCGTTGCGGGCGGCGCTCACCGAGGGCGGGCTCGAACTGATCACCACCGATGGTGGCGGCGCGACCGACAATGCGTTGCTGGTCATGGTCTTTCCTGAGGGGGCGGTCCTGAGTCAGGCGGGTTCGAGAGAAATGTCTGACGCAGCCGTGCAGGTGTCGCTCACCTATGACACCGGTGAGTTCGACGATGTGGAAGCGCAGCTGATCGGCCGGATGATGTCGCAGGCGCTGCGCGCGATGGCGACGACACCGGATGCGCGGGTCGGGGAATCGCTGGGACTGACCGATGACGATGTGGCCGAGCTCGAAGCTCGACGTATGTGGCAGAACTGAGAAGAAGGTAATCGTGACAACAGGATTGGGATGGCTGCGCCGATTCGCCGGCGAGGCGAACGGGCGTCCGGCATTGGTGGTGTGCCCACATGCCGGCGGTGGAGCATCGAGCTACCGCGGGCTGGCGACCGCGGCCGCCACCACTTTCGACCCGATCGTGCTGCAGTATCCGGGACGGCAGGACCGATCCACCGAAACGCCGCTCGAGACGATTCCGGAGCTGGCGGCCGCGGCGTTCGATGAGGTCGCAGACGATTTCGCGCTCGATGTCGGTCCGGTGACCGTGTTCGGGCACAGCATGGGCGCGATCGTCGCCTTCGAGCTCACCCGGTTGCTGGAGGCCGATGGCATCGAGGTCCGGCTGCTGATGTCGTCGGGAGCCGTGTCACCGGCGCGAGTGGTCGATGTGCCGGATCATCCGAGCGATGAAGAGGGGTTGCTGGCACATCTGCAGGCGCTCAGCGGCACCGGCGCCGATCTGCTGGACAACGAGGCCTTGATGCGGATGGCGTTGCCCGCCTTGCGTGCCGACTACGGCGCGTTCGACCGCTACAGCGTCGGACGCGATGTCGCGGTGGCCGCGCCGATCCACACACTCGGCGGCGACGACGATGTGCACATCGCGCCGGCCGACCTCTTCCGGTGGGGCGATCACACCGGGTCCGGCCATCGGGTGACGATGTTCCCCGGGGCACATTTCTTTCTGTACGACCACTTTTCGAGCATTGCCGAGCTACTGGCGGCCGATGTGCCGGCGCCGGCCAGCGTGACGAATCTGGCGGCCCGAACGAGCCTGGTAGGGGCATCATGACCGACTCTCATCGAACCGGACGCACCGACGACCCGATCGTCATTTCCGGGTTCGCCGTCGAGGCTCCCGGCGGTATCGAGACGCTCGACGACTACTGGCAGGCACTGGCCGCCGGCGGAGATCTGATCGGCCCCTTCCCGCGTGATCGCGACTGGGACCTCGACGAGTTGCAACGCCAGGTTCGCGAGCAGGGCTGGCGAAACGTCCAGGATGCCGGTGGATTCCTGTCCGGTGCGGCCGAATTCGATCCGCAGTTCTTCGGCATCTCGCCTCGCGAGGCCGTTGCCATGGACCCGCAGCAACGGGTCGTGCTGCGGGTGGCGTGGCGTGCTCTGGAGCATGCCGGTGTCGATCCGCAGTCCCTGGCGGGCCAGGATGTCGGCGTCTTCATCGGCGGATCGGTGGCCGAATACGGGCCACGAGCCGATGAGCTCAATGAGCACACCGGATATCGCGGCGCCGGGACCGCACTGGGCGCGCTCGCCGGGCGGATCTCGCATTGCCTGCAGCTGTCGGGACCGTCGCTGACGGTCGACACGGCCTGCGCTTCGTCGCTTTCCGCGCTGGATCTGGCGGTGAAATCCGTTGCGGCCGAAGAGTCCGATATGGCGTTGGCGGGCGGCGTCTGTGTGATGGGCTCGTTGGCCGCGTTCTACGAATTCGCGAAGAACGGGGCCCTGTCCAGCGACGGCCAGTGCCGGCCGTACTCGGCGGATGCCGACGGAACCCTCTGGGGTGAGGGCGCCGGAGTCTTTGTGGTGGAACGGGAATCGACGGCACGCGCGGCGCATCGACAGATCTACGCCCGAGTGCGGGCCGTCGGGGTGAATCACAACGGTGGCGGCCCCGGCATTGCCGTGCCCAGCGCGACCGCGCAGTCGCGCCTCATCGCGAAGACCGTCGCCCGGTCGGGGGTCTCGCCCACGCAGATCGGCATGATCGAAGGCCATGGAACCGGTACTGCGGTCGGAGATCCGCTTGAGCTGGATGCACTCACCGAGGTCTACGGGTCCGGCAGCTCGGCACTGATCGGGTCGGTCAAGTCGAATCTCGGTCATGCCCAGGCCGGTTCGGGTGCACTCGGGCTGGCGAAGGTACTGCTGGCCGGCTGGCACGGCCGGATCCCGCCTACTCGTCATGCTGACCGTCCCACCGACGTCGTCGACTGGGACGCGTCGACGCTGCGGCTGGCGACCGAGCTCACCGACTGGTCCGCGGATTCGGCACGATATGCGGCTGTGTCGTCGTTCGGCATCGCCGGGACCAATGCCCATGCCATCGTCGAAATGCCGGCTCGGCAGTCCGCCGAGATTTCCAGGAGTGCATGACATGAACGCTTCGATCCGATTTCCCGACGGCCGGGTACCGCTGCTGATTTCGTCTGACTCCGACGAGCTGGTCGCCGCCGAGGCGGCAGCACTCGCTGGTTACCTGGCCGCGCATCCCGATGCGGATGTCGAGCAGGTATCCGCAGAATTGTTTCGCATCAGGCGGATTCGGCGACATCAACGGTTGATACTCGCCCCCGATGCGGCGACAGCATCGGATGCGTTGAGCGCCTGCGCCACCGGTTGCTCGCATCCGGCGCTGGTCCGCTCGACCGGGCCGGCGGCGGAGCGCAAGATCGGCCTCGTGTTCCCGGGACAGGGCAGCCAGCGTCCGGGAATGGGTCGTGGCTACTACGCCGCGTCGCCGGATTTCCGAGCGGCGGTGGATGACTGCAACGCGATTTTCGGTGAACTGTTCGGTATCTCACCGCTCGACTACCTACTGAATGACGACGCGCCCAACGATATTGCGATCGTGCAGCCGGCGCTGTTCATGCAGACGATCGGCCTGTCGGCGATGTGGCGCGGCTCCGGAGTGTCGATCGCGGCGACGATCGGCCACAGCCAAGGCGAGATCCCGGCAGCGGCAACGGCCGGCATCATCTCGATGCGGGACGCGGTCCGTGTGGTCGCGACCCGTGCGCGACTGGTGGGCCAAATCGAGCAGCGGGGGCTGTTCGGCCGCGGGAAGCATGCCATGGCCGTGATCGGACTCGACCGCGACGGCACGGAGGCGGCGATCGCCCGCTGCTCCGGCTGGGCGGAACTGGCCGTCGTGAACTCGCCGAATATCCATGCCATCTCCGGGGATCTCGAGGCGGTCGCCGAGATCGTCGAGTCCCTGAACGACGCGGGAGTGTTCGCGAAACAGATCAGCGTCGACTATCCCGCGCACACCTCGCTGCTACGTGAATTCCGCACCGATTTCACGGTCGGGCTACTCGACGACCTGGAGAGCAACGAGTTCCGGGAATCGGATATCGCCTGTTACGGAGGAACACTCGGCGCACGGCTGGCTCCCGAGCTGGATCCGGGTGAGTACTGGTACTGGAATCTGCGCAATCGGGTGCGCTTCGATCAGGCGGTGCTGGCGGCGGCCGCGGACGGGGTGAACACCTTCGTCGAGGTCTCCGAGAACCCGACCATGATGTTGGCGTTGCAGGACATCCTGCGCGGGGCGACGGATACGCGGTTCATCGGAACCGGTCGACGGGGTGAGCCCGAGTTGGCCGAGTTCACCAAGAACCTGGCGGCCGCGGTCGTCGGCGACGGCCAATTCGATTGGCGTTCCCGGGTTCCGGAGCGCACGGCGCCGCCGCTCTTCGATCTGCCGCCGACCCGGATGCAGCGCAAGCGGGTGTGGGTGGGGCGTCCCGCGATGTCGGCCAGCGCCGCAGCTGTACCGGCGCCGTCGGTCCCGGTTTCTGCGCCGCCGACCACGGTTCGGCCGCGCGCGGCGGAGTATGCACCGCAGGCGCTGGCCGAGCGGTGGGAAGCATTGACCGGCCGCGAGATCTCGGGTCCGCGCCGTATTGCCGTGCTGGCGCCCGGCGGACTCAGTGACGATCGAGCACGGGCGGTCGGTGACGCGGCGGATCGCATGGGTGCGACCGTGGTCGGGCCGGCGGCGGCCGACACAGTGCTGGTGGTCGCGCCGTACGGCGGCGATGATCTGCAGTCTGCGATCGTGGCGACCGGCGAGTTCCTGGCCGATTCTGCGTGGACCGGTGACCTGCCCGAGTCGGGCGAGGTCTGGCTGGTGACCGAGGGTGGCGAGGCGACCGGAAACGGCCACGCTGTCGATGTCGCCCATGCGGCGATGGCATCGGGATTCCGTTGCCTGGCAGCCGATCATCCGCGATTGCGGTTCCGGCATCTCGACGTCGCCCGCGGGTTGTCGGCGACCGAGTGGGCCAGCCGCACCGTCGACGCCATCCACACCGTCGGTGAGCCGGAGATCGCCTGGCGCGCTGATGGATTCAGCGTCAAGCGACTGGATTCGGCCAGGACGTCGGAGCCATCGGCCACGAACCTGTCCGACGTGCTGATCCTCGGTGGTACCGGAGAACTCGGGCTGGACGTCGCCGAGGACCTTGTCGGTCGCGGTGCGCGGCGGATCACGCTCGTCAGCCGGTCGGGTGGGGATGCAGAGGCGACCGCACGGATCGCGGCCCTGGCCGCCACCGGAACCGCGGTGGAGGTCTGGCGCGGCGACATCACTGACCCGTCCGCCCTGGACCGGTTGGCGCAGCACTGCGCCGACGCGCGGCCCACGCTGATCGTGCACGCCACCGTCGACTACGGGGCCTCCGAGTCGGCGGCAACCGACGCAACGGCCTTCATCGCCGCGGCGGCCGTCAAGGTGACGGCGCTGGACGCGATCGCGTCCCGGCTCGCCGGACCGACTACGAAGCTGCTGCTCTGCTCATCGCTGTCGGCGACGATCGGCGGCCGCGGCCATCGGGCCTATGCCGCGTCGAACCGGATGCTCGATGCGCTGGCGACCAATTGGCGTCACCAGGGCATTGACGCGGTGGCTGTCCAATGGGGGCTCTGGCGGTCGGTCGGTGCCCAGAACAACGACGCGGTGCAACAGATTGCGGCCAGCGGGCTGCTGCCGATGGATCCGCACATCGCCGTGGACGCTGCGCTCGCCGGCGACCCGCACAACCGGCTGGTGGTCGCGGCGGATTGGCCACGACTGGGGCAGCTGCTCGGGCTCATCGGCACCGGTGCACTGTTGCGCGGGCTCGATCTGTCGGCATCCCCGCTGTCGACCAGTGCGCCTGCCATTGTGGCCGAGATGATGTCAGACGACGCGGTGGTGGCGCCGGTCATCGAATCTGGCCCGGCGAACGCCGCCGGCGACGTCCCCACCCACGTGCGTACCGTGCTCGCCGATGTGATGGGGCTGGGCCACGACGATCACGTCGATGCGGGAGTTCCGTTGGTCAGTCTGGGATTGGATTCTGTTCAGGCGCTGGACCTTCGGCAGCGTCTGGAGACCGATCTGCAGACCGAGATCCCGATCACCGCGATGTTGTCCGGTGCGACGCTCGACGATCTGCTGGAGCTGGTCGACGCCTAGGTCGACCAGCCCGGCGGAAATCCGCGCCACTTTCATCGATCCGCGCCGCCTGCAGCCGGCGCGGATCCACAAAGGTGGCGCGGATTTCGGGGTTGGGACCTGAAGGTGGCGCGGATTTCGGGGTTGGCACCTGAAAGTGGCGCAGATTCAGAGCTGTGCCACGAGCGCACGCTTGTCGATCTTGCCAACCGCGGTGACCGGCAACGCCGATACCGTGGCGAGCCGATCGGGCAGCTTGAACGCGGCCAGCCCGGCATCGGTCAGAAACGCGCGGATGTCGGCAAGGCTCGGCGGCACTGCATCCGATGCGAGAACCACGGTCGCACAGATGCTCTCGCCCAGAGTGGGATCCGGCAGGCCGACGATGGCCGCCTGGAACACGGCCGGGTGGGCCAGCAATCGGTCTTCGATGTCGTCCGCGGCCACATTCTCACCGGCCCGGACGATGGTATCTTTGATCCGCCCGGTGACCACCAGATGCCCACTCGGCAGCCGACGTACCTGGTCGCCGGAACGGTAGTACCCGTCGGGGGTGAACGACGCCGCACCTCGCTCGCCCGCGCGGTAGTAGCCGCGAATGGTGTAGGGGCCCTTCACCAGAAGTTCGCCGTCGACGCCGTCGGGCACGTCCTCACCGCGTTCGTCGACTACACGCACGTCATCGAGTTCCGACATCGGCCGACCCTGCGTACTGTGCACGGTGTCGCGATCGTCGTCCAACCGGGTGTAGCAGATGAGTCCCTCTGCCATTCCGAAAACCTGTTGTACCGCATCAGGAAAGGCGCCATCGAGGGTGATCGCGTCGGGCCGAGCCAGCTTGGCCCCGCCGACCTGCAGCAGCCGCAGCGAGCCGGTGTCGGCGGGTTCCCATTCAGCGGCCGCCGCCCACATCTGTGCCAGTGCGGGAACCAGCGCGGTAGTGGTGATCTGGTGGTCCTCGATGAGGTCGAAGGTGTTGTCCGGCGCTGGATTCGTGGTGAAGATGGTGTGCCCGCCGACGAAGACGGTGCCCAACAGTCCCGGGCAGCACAGCGGAAAGTTGTGCGCTGCAGGGAGTACCACCAGGGCGACGTCGTCTGCGGTCAGCTCGGCGACCTCTGCCGACCGACGCGCGTTGTAGTCGTAGTCGTTGTGAGTTCGGGCGATGAGCTTGGGCAGGCCGGTGGTGCCGCCGGAAACCAGCATCAGTGCCGGGGCGTTCGGGTCGCCGGTGCCAGGCAGGAGATCGGTGTTCGGCGTGGCATTCGGGGTCGGCCGGAATCGCCCGGCGTCGCCGTTGATGTAGACGGACATCACCGACGGCACCCGGTCGACGAGCTCGGCGGCCAGTGTGCGGTAGTCGAAGCCGTAGCGATCGTCATCGGTGAGATAGCCGACGGCACCGGAAGTTTCGGCGAGGTGAGCGATCTCCGCGATCCGATGGGCCGGCAATGCCATGACCGGAATCACTCCGGCGCGCAACAGCCCGAAGAAGGTCACGGCGAAGTCGGCAGAATTGTTCTGCTGCAGTATCACTCGCTGGCCGGGCCGGAGCCCGGACATCGCGAATCCGGTGGCGCGGCACTGGACGGCATCGTGAAAGTCGCGGTAGCTCAGCGTTGTCGAGGTCGCGGTATCGGTGATGGCAGGAGCGTCGGGACGGGCCACGGCTGCGTCCGCAAGCATCTGCCAGAGCGGCTGATCGCGGAAGACCCCGGCGTCTCGATAGGTCGCCGTGTCGTCCGGAGTGTGCGGGGCGAACCCGTCGAGCAGGTCGTCCGTGCCGGTCGCTGTGAGCGTCGTCTCCATATCAGAAAGGGTACCCTAATTAGGGTAGGCTACAGTAATTCGGACGTAGCAAATGCTCTTTCATCCATAAGTCGGAGAAACCCCTATGACCAGCACACTCGGCCGCTTGCACGCGGCACAGCTCTGCAGCGCCTGGGCGGCCGCGGAGATCGCCGACGACTATGTCGTCTATGAAGGGCCTGATGGCTGGACCTTCGCCGGAGGCGTCCGGGCGGCGATCGAACTCACCGCGAAGCAGGTGCGGGTCAGTGGTCGCGACCTCGACGATGTGCAGGTGTCGGAGTGGTCCGGCCGCCCGGCCCAAGCCCTGGCGGCGGCGCTGGAGGCGTTGCCGTACGCGGACTGGCGGGTATACGGGTGGATCGGTTTCGATTTCTGCGCCCACATTCTGGGCTCGGCGGACAGGTTGCAGAGCAACGAGCAGCTCGCGTACGTGATCGTTCCGGAATTCGAAGTGTTCGTTGATGATTCGGGCGAGTTCCGGGTGATTGGCGGCGACGATGAGTCGGGCTCCAACCAGGCGCTTCTCGCCCGGTTGTCCGAGATCGCGGCGCGGCCGGTGCTCCATGATCATCTGGAGCCGCGGGGTCTCGACGTTCTCGATGACACCCACGATTATCGGGCACGGGTGGCTACCGCGGTCGGCGAGATCCGTTCGGGCGCATACGAGAAGGTGATCGTGTCGCGGCGGGTGGATGTGCCGTTCCCGGTCGACATCCCGGCGACCTACGCGCGCGGCCGGCTGGACAACAATCCGGCCCGGTCGTATCTGCTACGACTCGGCGGGGTCGAGGCGGCCGGTTTCAGTCCCGAACTCGTCGGCGCCGTGGACGGATCGGGTCTGGTGACCACCGAGCCATTGGCTGGGACACGAGCTTTCGGCCGGTCGGCAGAGCTCGATATGGCGGCGCGCGACGAGCTCGTCAACGATTCCAAAGAGATTGTCGAGCACGCAATTTCGGTGCGACTGTCCTGCGCCGAGGTTGCCGAGGTGGCGGTCGAGGGCAGCACAGCAGTTACCGAGTTCATGACGGTCAAGGAGCGCGGCAGCGTGCAGCACCTGGCATCGACGGTAACCGGGCAGCTGGCCGACGGCCGCAGCTCCTGGGACGCCCTCGAGGTCTTGTTCCCGTCGGTCACCGCGTCGGGGATTCCGAAGGCGCCTGCTGTGGACGCCATCTATCGTCTCGAAGACAGCCGTCGCGGGCTCTATTCGGGCGCGGTCATCACGGCGTCGGCCGGGGGCGCGCTGGAGGCGACTCTGGTGCTGCGCAGCGTGTTCACCACCGACGGGCAGAGCTGGCTGCGTGCCGGTGCGGGCGTGGTTGCTGCTTCGACCCCGGAGCGAGAATTCACCGAGACGGTCGAGAAGCTGGGTAGTGTCGCGCCGTATCTGGTTGAGAAACAATAGCTTCCGCGGACGATCTGGCCGCCGGACCGATATGGCAGTTGTTTCATATCCGGTCTGGACCTGCTAGGTGATAGAAGGGGCCCACCACCAGAATCTCTGGTGGTGGGCCCCTTCGGTCGCTGTAGGTCCGCGCATCTGGCCACCGTGCTCAGAAAACGAGGAGGCCCCGGCCGGATTTCTCCTGGCCAGGGCCTCTTCTGCTATCTCAACCTAGCGTCGGGGTGGCGGGATTCGAACCCACGACCTCTTCGTCCCGAACGAAGCACGCTACCAAGCTGCGCCACACCCCGTGTGTAGCCTGCAGCAGCTTACCCCAGCGCGGCCGCCAATTGCCGGGCGCATGCTGCGCAGGATGTTGATTGCGCCGCACCGCGCTCCCACCGAAGATTCGTTGCGAAGTGTGATTCGCTACTCATTGAACGGGTCTACTTTTGACTGGTGAGCAGCTCGCGGGGGTGGCGTCACAGACTTGATGACGCCTGGCACTACGTGCGATCGGCGCCGTGGACGTTTGGGTGGCTGGCGGTGTTGCTGGTGACCACAATCATCCAGCACTTCGTCTCGCGTGCGACGCTGAGCGATCTACTTGCCGAGCGATCAACGAATCTGGACAATCTGCATCACGACCCTGTCCGGGTTCTCATCGAGAGTCTGCTGTGGGTCGACGGGTACTTCTGGTTGCCGTATCTGGCGATGTATTGGTTCCTTCATGCGCCCGCCGAGCGGTGGCTGGGTGCGCTGCGATGGGCGGCGATCGGACTGTCGGCGCATGTTGCGGCGACCTATATCAGTGAGGGGCTTCTGCAGTTCGCCATCCGTCACGGCATGGCGAACCCGGAATTGGTCGATGTCCGAGACATCGGAGTCAGCTATTTTCTGGCTGCGATCGTCGGCGCGCTGACGTACCACATCGTCTACCCGTGGCGGTGGGCCTACGTCGGCACCATCTTCGTGATATTCGGTCTGCCGTTGTTGATCCACCTGTCGTTCACCGGGGTCGGCCACTTCTCGTCGATGCTCATCGGGCTTGCGTGGTATCCGATAACGCTGTCGCGCAAGAGTCACAATCGGCTGTGGGATCCCGCTGAGTCCTATGGGCGGTGGCTGCACCGCCGGGCAGCGCAATGTTGAGCGATCTAGTCGACTGGCGCCGTGGCGGTGGCTACGTGTGGAGCTACGTGCGGTCGGCGCCGTGGACGTTCTCGTGGCTGACGGTGCTGTTGGCGACGACGATCGTCCAGCACTCCGTGTCTGATTCGACGTTGGATCATCTGCTCGTCAAGCGTTCGACGAATCTCAACAACCTGCACCACAACCCGGTGCAGGTCCTGGTGCAGAGTCTGCTGTGGATCGACGGCAACTACTGGTTCCCGTACCTGTTGTCGTACATCATCTTTCACGCCACGGCGGAACGATGGTTGGGCAGCTGGCGCTGGGCGGTGATCGGACTGACGGCACATGTCGGGGCGACCTATCTGAGCCAGGGAATCCTCCGCTACGCGATCGATCAGGGCTGGGCGAGCTCGCAGATGGTCGATGTGCGCGACGTCGGCGTCAGCTATTTCATGGCCGCGATCATCGGTGTATTGATCTATCACATCGCCTACCCGTGGCGATGGCTCTACCTCGCCGCCGCTCTCGCGAAGTATGGGCTGCCGTTGATCCATGGCGGGTTCACCGATATAGGCCACTTCTCGTCGTTGCTCATCGGGTTCGCGTTCTATCCGCTCATCCGGGGGCGGGAGAACAACCTGCTCGATCCGATGAACGTCTATCGGTGGGGGCGCGAGCGCATTGCGGTCACACGCGCCCCGAAGCCTACGAACGAGTAGGGCCCCCGACCGCGTCTCCGCTGTCAGGGGCCCTGCTGTCGTCTCAACCAACGAGTCGGGGTGGCGGGATTCGAACCCACGACCTCTTCGTCCCGAACGAAGCACGCTACCAAGCTGCGCCACACCCCGGTGGCAATGATTTCGGACTTATCGATCGACCGAATACCGAGATGGAAGTTTACCCGGGCTACCCGGTTCTTACCGAATCGGCTGCTCAGCCCGCTGTTGCCGACGTCTGCGGCAGCGAATGCTCGACATCGAAGTCGCCGTCACCGCCGCCTGTCGGGGTGAGGGTGAGCAGAGTCGCCTCGGGCCGGCAGCAGAATCGGGCGGGCGCGTACGGCGAGGTGCCGAGTCCGGCGCTCACATGCAGTTGCATCGTCGAACCCCACTGCGACGGTCCCTTCACCCGCGATCGGTCGATGTGGCAGTTGGTCACCAACGCCCCGTAGAACGGCAGGCACAGCTGACCGCCGTGTGTGTGACCGGCCATCACCAGGTCATAGCCATCGTCGGCGAAGCGGTCGAGCACCTGTGGCTCCGGCGAATGCGTGAGGCCGAGTCGCAAGTGCGCCAACGGATTCGGGCGCCCGGCGATGGTCTCGTAGCGGTCGCGCTTGATATGTGGATCATCCACGCCGGCGGCCGCGATGCGGACATCGCCGACCTCGAACTCGCGCACCGCGTGGGTGGCGTCCAGCCAGCCCCGCTCGGTGAACGCCGCCCGCAGATCCTGCCAGGGAAGCGGCTCGCCGTGGCTGCGCTTGTGCTCGGCCTTGAAGTACTTGAGCGGATTCTTCGGCTTCGGCCCGAAATAGTCGTTGGACCCGAACACGAACAGTCCGGGTCGCGACAGCAATCCGCCGAGAGCCTGGACCACGGCAGGCACCGCATCCGGGTGGGCGAGGTTGTCGCCGGTGTTGACGACCAGGTCCGGTTCGAGGGCTGCGAGCTCGGAGACCCAGGCCTGCTTGAGTCGCTGGTTGGGCATCATGTGCAAGTCGCTGATGTGCAGCACCCGCAGTGGCGAGGCGCCGGGCTCGAGCACCGACATGGTCTGGTGCCGAAGTGCGAAAGCGTTGCGCTCGATGACGGTCGCGTAGGTCAGGCCCGCGATACCCGTTCCGACGATTCCGCCGGCGACCGTCGACACGACTGATCTGGTGCGCTGCGTGGTCATCGTCTCAGGGTACGCCCGCCGCCGGTGTGACCTGACGCCCCGATGAGGCCGCCACCAGCGAGGGAATCGCCGTCTGAGGCGTTACCGTGGGCCCATGTCGCTCAAATCCCAGATCCGGTCCGACCTCACCGCCGCCATGAAGGCCAAGGACGCCGACACCACCGCAACGCTGCGAATGGTGCTGGCGGCGATCCAGACCGCCGAGGTCGCCGGCAAGGAGGCGCACGAACTCAGCGACGACGAAGCTGTGAAGGTGCTGCAGAAAGAAGCCAAGAAGCGGGTGGAGGCCGCCGAGGTGTTCGCGGAGAACGGCCGCGATGAACTGGCCGTCAAAGAACGGGCCGAAGCCGCGATCATCGACCGCTACCTGCCGGCTCAATTGTCCGAAGATGAGCTGTCTGCCCTTGCCGCACAGGCGGTTTCGGATGTCACGGCCCAGCTCGGTGAGGCGCCCACGATGAAGCAGATGGGGCAGGTGATGGCTGCGGCCACCAAGGCGGCGCAGGGACGCGCCGACGGCAAGCGCCTGTCAACCGCCGTCCGCGCCGCCCTCGGCTGAGTCGGCGCCAGATCAACGCCCGGCTGCGTTATCAGTCGCCCCGCAAAGCTCCGCTATAGCGGAGCTTCTTCTGCCTTGCCGGATCGTTCATCTGACCACCGACTCCGGTGCGGCAGGCGCTAGCCTCCCGGTTGCAGGGGCGGGATCGTAACCGGTCCCTGGCCGGGTACGTCGATCGTCGTCGGCGCCGGTGGAGCCGACTGTGTGGCGGTGTCCGATTGGCCGGTGCTGACGTAGATCGTCACCAGGCTGCCGGGGACGGCGCTGCGCTCGGGTGCGGTGAACGCCACGATCCCGGCGCCGACGGTCGCGCTGTCGGTCGTCTGCTGCTGCACCGTGAAGCCGGCCTGCTGTAGCTTGGCGGTGGCGTCGCTGGCCGTCAGACCGGAGACATCGGGGATGTTGCCGGCGCCGGTGACAGTCCCCGACACATAGCGGGGATCGACCGGGGGCAGCGAGACCGGACCGAAGCGGCCAGACAGATTGACCATGGTGTTGTACCAGGTACGCCCCGGCTCGGAGCCGCCGTACAGGTCGCCGCTGCTGCATTCCCGCAACGGGCCCGAGCACAGCGGGCCCGGCGAATCGGAGTCGTCGTAGATGTAGGTCGCGGCGGCGAGCTTGTTGGTGAAACCGAGGAACGCCGCTGACCGGTAGGTCTCGGTGGTGCCCGTTTTCGCCGAGACCGGCAGGTGCCAGCCCGCGGCCCGGGCGGAGGCGGCCGACGTCCCCCCGCCTTGATCGTCGTGACTCATCGCGTTGGCGAGGGTATCGGCCAGCCCCGGTTCGACGACCTGCTGGCAACCGGGTTTCTGCCACAGTTCCTTGGTCGCCGGTGCGCCGTTCGGATCGAGCACCGGATTCCCGTAGTCGTCGCGCTTGGGCAGCGTGATCGAGGCGATCGGGTTGGGCGGGCACCACATGCCGTGCGACGACAGCGTCGCGGCGACATTCGAGAGCTCAAGAGCGTTGACGGCAGTCGGTCCCAGCGTGAACGAACCGAGATTGCCCTGCTTGAAATAGTCGGCCAGGCTCTGCGTCCCGTTGGGCGCGGTCCCGGGTTGCGCGTAGCTGCGCATGCCGAGCCGGATCGCCATATCGACCGCGGAGGGAACCCCGACCTTCTGCAGCAACTTGACGAACGCCGTATTCGGCGATGTCGCAAGGGCGTTCGTCACCGACATCGACGCCGGATACTTGCCGTCGTTCTTGACGCAGTAAGTGTTCTCGGGGCAGCCATTGGCGCCGCCGCTCGAGCCCATACCGCTGGCCTGGAACGTCGCTGGGACGTCGAGGTTCGAACCGGTGCCGAGCCCCTTCTCCATGGCGGCGGCCGTCGTGAAGATCTTGAACGTCGAGCCCCCACCGTCGCCGACCATCGAGAACGGTTCGGGCTGAACGGTTTGTTCCTGTGCCCGGTTGAGTCCGTACACCCGATTGGAGCCCATCGACAGCACGTCATGCGAATCTTGGCCCGGCGCGAGGACACTCATGACATCGGCGACACCGGGCAGCTGCGGGTCGGCAACCGATCGGATGCCATTGATGGTGGCTTGCTGCACGCCCGGGTCCAGCGTCGTGCGGATCGTGTAACCGCCGCGCAGCACGTTATCGCGGCTGAATCCGTTCTCCGCCAAGAACTGCAGCGCATAGTCGCAGAAGAAACCGTTGTCGTTGGCACCGATGCAGCCCTGTGGGATGCTGGCCGGCTGCGGGACCACGCCGAGCGGTGCGTTCTTCGCGGCCTCGTACTGCGCGGCGCGGCTCGGGTCATTCTGAACGAGGGTGTCCAGCACCACATTTCGGCGGGCGAGGACGGCCTGCGGGTTGCTGTACGGATCCAGCGCCGAGCTGGACTGGACCATGCCGGCGAGCATCGCCGACTCCGGAATGCTGAGGTCCTTGGCGCTCTTGTTGAAGTACGTACGCGCGGCGACCTCGATCCCGTATGCGTTGTTGCCGAACGGGACCAGATTCAGGTAGCGGGTGATGATCTCCTTCTTGGCTTCCTGTTTGGCCTGAGAAGAGTTGAGCCCCTTGCGTTCTGCCTGATCGCGCAGTGTCCTCTCAAGGGTCAGCGCCATGCGCACCTCGCGCAGCTTGCGCGCCGCGGTGTCGGCAGTGGCGGCCTGACGCTCGGCGTCGGTATGCGCCAGCACGAGCAGCTGATAGTTCTTGATGTACTGCTGGTCGATCGTCGAGGCGCCCTGCTGGACGCTGCCCGACGACGAGTTCCGCAGGAATGCGCGGATGGTGCCGTGCCAGTCGACCCCGTCATGCTCGAAGAACCGATGGTCCTCGATCGACACGATCGAACGCACCATGTTCGGCGAGATGTCGTTGTAGCCGACCTGGATGCGCTGCTGGTCGTACAGGGCGGCGATCGGCCGGCCGGTGGTGTCGGTGATCGTGGTGATCTCCGGGACGGCGCCCTCGATGAGTTGCGACGACACGTTCTCGACCGTCGACGAAGCTTTGTTGGAGATCACCCCGAACCCGACAGCAGCTGGGAACAGCAGACCGGCGACCAATACGCCCGCGAGCACGATGCAGCCCGCTAGCAGCGCATATGACCTGGATTTGGGGTTCTCGGGGGCCAGCACGTGACAAAGGATACGTGTTCGACCGCGGAGGCCGGGCGACGCTGCGAGAGCGCGCCCCCGCGAGTTTGGACGTTGGTGCCACTTTTTTGCCACAGCTCTTGACGGCCAAACATTCGGGACCCTAGATTCGAGCCTGAATGTGATTCACCTAACATTCGATGCAATGTGTGGCGGAGGACAAGTTGTCCATGGCAGGGCTGTGGGCGATCTCCGGAAACAGAACAGGGGTTGCAGATGACGAAGTCAGCGACGATTGCAGACTCGGAAGCTCGATTGGCTTGGGTGTCCAGTGCACGGTGTCGGGGGGTCGACCCGGATGAGTTGTTCGTCCGCGGCGCCGCCCAGCGCAAAGCCGCGACCATCTGCCGCCACTGTCCCGTGCAGCTTGAGTGCGGCGCCGATGCCCTCGACAACCGCGTCGAGTTCGGTGTCTGGGGCGGGATGACCGAACGCCAGCGCCGGGCGTTGCTGCGTCAGCACCCCGAGGTGACCTCGTGGGGATCGTTCTTCGAGGCACAGCGCCGCCGCCAACACGCGGTGTGACGGAAAGGCCCGCCCGAGCAATGCTCGAGCGGGCCTTCTCAGTTGGCACCGTCTAACTAGGCGGTGATCTGGCTGGCCACTGCGCGCAGGGCTTCCAGGTCGGCCACCTCGAACGGCAACGATGGCACGCCCACGATCGGCACCGTCGGGTGCGATGTGGTGAACCGACCCAGCAGATGCAGCTCGCGCTTCCCGGTGGTGGCCCGATCGATGTGAATCTGCAAGACCGCCTTGGTCAACTCGTCCTCCGCCTTCTCCACCGCCAGCTCGGCCGCCGCGGGCGCGATCGTCGTCAGGTTCGGGTGCGTGCGGTTCAGGATCAGACCCGCCAGTGGCATCTTCTCTTCGGACAAGCGGTCAACGAAGAACGCCGCTTCACGCAGCGAATCCGGCTCCGCGGACGACACCACCGCGAACTGCGTGCCGTCGCGCTTGAGGAGGTTGTAGGTCCGTGTGGCGCGCTCGTGGAAGCCGCCGAACATCGAATCCAGTGACTGAACGAACGCCGCGACATCGCGCAGGACCTCGCCGCCGATGATGGTGGAGATTCCCTTCATCGCCAGGCCAACGGCGCCGGTGACCAGGCGGCCGACACCGCGTCCACCGCCGACCAGCAGCTTCATCATGCGACCGTCTAGGAACGAACCGAGGCGTTGCGGCGCGTCCAGGAAATCGAGCGCGTTCCGCGACGGCGGGGTGTCGACGATGATCAGATCCCACTTGTCCTCGTCCAGTAGCTGGCCGAGCTTCTCCATCGCCATGTACTCCTGCGTCCCGGAGAACGAGGTGGCGAGGGTTTGGTAGAAGGAGTTGTTCATGATCGCCTCGGCGCGGTCGGGCGTCGAGTACTGCGCCACCATCTCATCGAAGGTGCGGCGCATGTCGAGCATCATCGCGTCGAGCGAACCGCCGGACGTCACGATCTCTTCATCGTCGAGGGCGATCGGCTGCGGTGTGTTAGTCAGCTCCGTCATGCCGAGTGACTGAGCGAGCCGGCGGGCCGGATCGATCGTCATGACGACGACCTTGCGGCCGTGCTCGGCGGCGTAGAGCCCCATGGCCGCGGCTGTGGTGGTCTTGCCGACGCCGCCGGCGCCGCAGCAGAGCAGCACCTTGGTGGCCGGATCGGCGAGCAATGTGCCCATATGCAACTTCGGAGCCATTACGCGCCAGCCTTCCGTAGCAGGTCGGACAGGGTATACAGCGCGCCGAGGTCCACGCCGTCATCGAATGCGGGCAGTTCGATCTGTGCCTGCTCGAGTTTGCCGAGATCGGCGCGCGCTTCCTGCTGCGCCTGGACCCGGGTGGCGTGCTCGATCGTTTCCGTCAGCAGGCCGGCCAGATCGGCATCCGATACCTGGAGCCCGGCGCCCGCAAGGTCATCACGCACGCGGTCGGCGTCGATCGTGCCGGCGGCGATGTCATCGACCTGGTCGGTCGGCAGGTGCAGCGGCTCGCTGCGGTTCACGATGACCACGCCGATCGGCAGTTTCTTGGCTTCGAGTTCGGCGACGGCCTCGATGGTCTCCTGCACCGGCATCGCTTCGAGCAGCGTGACCAGGTGGACGACCGTGTCGGGCGAGTGCAGCAGCTGCACGACGCCTTCGCTCTGGCTGCGGATCGGGCCGGTGTTGACCACGTCCGACATCGCCTTGGTGACGTCGAGGAAGTTGCCGATGCGGCCGGTCGGCGGGGCATCGACCACGACTGCGTCGTAGACCCGCTTGCCGTTCTTCTCGGTGCGGATCACGCATTCTTTGATCTTGCCGGTGATCAAGACGTCCTTGAGGCCCGGTGCGATCGAGGTGACGAAGTCGATGGCGCCGATGCGCTTCATCGCTCGCCCGGCGAAGCCCAGGTTGTAGAACATGTCGAGGTACTCGAGCAGCGCGTGCTCGATATCGATGGCCAGCGCGGACACCTCGCCGCCGCCCTCGGCCGTGGCGACGCGGGTCTCCGTCGGCGGCAGTGGGGGGATGTCGAAGAGCTGGGCGATGCCTTGGCGTCCTTCGCATTCCACGAGCAAGACCTTCTTGCCTTCGGCGGCGAGGGTCAGCGCGAGGGCCGATGCGACGGTCGTCTTGCCAGTGCCGCCTTTACCCGAAACGAAATGCAGGCGCGCCTTGGTGGCGGCGTCCGGCCAGGCGGTGCCGGTCGATTGTTGATCGCTGGTCACGCGCTAACCATACGGCCACCACAATTCGGTTCGACCCGGGTTCGGTCAGCTATGACGCAGCTGACAGTCGCGTTCTCGCGAAGCGTTCGGTGAAGTCGTGGCGTCTCGGGCGCCGACCGTCCGGGTCGGGTCGCAGCGGTCGTCACGGCCTAGGTGAATCGGCGTGTCCGAGCAGATGACGGCGCTCGGCGGCGTTGTCGGTGAGTTCGGCCGCCTGCCGGTATGCCGCCGCGGAGTCAGTCGTGCGGCCCAACTGTCCGAGCAGATGTGCGCGAGTGGCGTGCCATAGGTGAAATCCGTCCATCCCGAGCTCCTCGACCTCCTCGAGCGCGGTCTCCGGCCCGGACACCTGCGCCAGGGCGACCGCACGATTGAGTGCGACGACCGGCGTGGGTGTCAGCGCATACAAGCCGTCGTACAACGCGAGTATCTGCGTCCAGTCGGTCCGATCGGCGCTCGGCGCGGCCGCATGGGTGGCCGCGATCGCCGCCTGCAACTGGTAGCGACCTGGTTGTCCGCGACGGAGGCAGTGCACGACCAACTCATGTCCCTCGAGGGCGAGTTCGCGATCCCAGAGCGACCGGTCTTGTTCGGCCAGCGGCACCAGATCGCCGTCGGCGGTCGTTCGAGCCGGGCGGCGGGCTTCGCCGAGCAGCATCAGCGCGAGCAGCCCGAGGACTTCAGGCTCGTCGGGCATCAGCGTTGCGAGGACCCGGCCGAGCCGGACGGCTTCGGCCGACAGGTCGATCCGGGTGAGTTGCGAGCCGACCGATGCGGTGTGCCCTTCGGTGTAGATGAGGTAGACGACCGCGAGAACCGAACCGAGTCGGTCGAGCAGCTCGGCGCTCTCCGGGACCCGGTACGGGATGTTCGCAGTCTTGATCTTGTTCTTGGCGCGGACGATCCGCTGTGCGACCGTCGACTCGGGCACGAGGAAGGCGCGAGCCACCTCGGCGACGGTCAGGCCGCCGATCAGCTTGAGTGTCAACGCGATTCGCGCCGGTTCGCTGAGGGCAGGGTGGCAGCAGGTGAAGATGAGCCGGAGCCGGTCATCGGGGATTTCAGTGTCATCGACCATGGCATCGGCTCCTTCCTGTGTGAGTCGGCCGTCGAGCAGGAACGCCTGCTGATGGCGGACGTCCCGGGTCGATTCGCGGCGGATCTTGTCGATGGCGCGATTGCGGGCGGTCGTGATGATCCACCCGGGCGGGCTGGGCGGCAGACCTTTATCGGGCCAGGTGCGTAGCGCTTCGATGAAGGCTTCTTGGACGGCGTCCTCGGCGCGGTCGATATCGCCGAGGACGCCGATCAGCACGGACACGGACCGGCCGTATTCCTCTCGGAAGATCGCTTCGATCCGGGGTTGGGTCGCCCGTTGCATGGTTGGTCCGTCAATCAGTCAGTCGACGATGCCCTCGAACGGCCGCACCTCGATCGGTACGCGGCAGGCCGCGGCGGCCTTACGACCCCACGCCAGAGCTGCGTCCAGGTCAGCTGCGTCGATCACCCAGAATCCACCGATCTGCTCTTTGGTTTCCAGGAACGGTCCGTCGGTCATCAGGACCTCACCGTTGTCCTGGGCCCGGAGCACCGTCGCGGTATGCACGGGGCCCAGCCCGCCGCCGAACACCATCGCGCCGGCCGCCTTCAGTTCTTCGTTCAAGACGTCGACATCGTGTTGAATGAGCGCGTTCTCGGCCTCACTCGGTGCGTAGTCGACGGGGATTTCCACGGCCACCAGGTACTGCGTCATTTCGATCACTCCTTGATTCGGAGGCGGGCCGGTTGCCCTGCCTTCACCACCTACACGAACGGCTCGGCCCTGGATCGACATGTTTCCAAAATTTCTTTCGCCGATTGCCGATACGGCCGCCGGGAGATCGCCGTCGAAGATGCGAGCCCGGTATCCGATGCCGAATGACCGACTCGCCTAAGCTGATGCGCATGAGTGACGTGACCGCCTGGGAGTACGTGACCGTGCCGCTGTTGACGCACGCGACGAAACAGATTCTCGATCAATGGGGCGCTGACGGGTGGGAGCTGGTCAGCGTGTTGCCCGGCCCGACCGGTGAGCAGCATGTCGCCTACCTCAAGCGACCGAAGGGATAGTCGCCGTGGCGTCATGGAAAGCCCGTCTGGCCGAGCTGGGAATCGAACTGCCGCCGGTGGCCGCTCCGCTGGCGGCGTATGTGCCTGCGGTGCAATCGGGTTCGTGGGTGTACACCTCCGGGCAGCTGCCGATGGTCAGTGGTGAGCTGTCGACTCACGGCAAGGTCTCCGAGGGGGCTGAGGGTGTCGTGCGTCCGGAGCAGGCCACCGCGGCGGCTCGTACCTGTGCGTTGAACGCGCTGGCTGCGATCGACGCTCTGGTCGGCCTCGACTCGATCAAGCGGGTCGTCAAGGTCGTTGGCTTCGTGGCGTCGGCTCCCGGATTCACCGGACAGCCGGCCGTGATCAACGGGGCGTCCGAGCTGTTGGGCGAGATCTTCGGGGATGCCGGAGTGCACGCACGCTCGGCCGTGGGAGTTGCCGAGCTGCCGCTGGGCGCGCCCGTCGAGATCGAACTCATCGTCGAGGTCTAGACACGCACCGGCGGCCCTAGCCGGCTGTTGCCCGCTGTTCCATCTCGAGCAGTAGACGTTTGCGGTCCGGGCCGCCCGCGTACTGACCGATCGCGCCACCCGCCCGAACCACTCGGTGGCACGGGATGATCAGCGGAATCGGATTGCGGGCGCATGCGGTGCCCACCGCTCGGACCGCCTTCGGGTTGCCCGCTGCATTGGCGAGTTCGCCGTAACTGCGGCGGCCGCCGAACGGCACCTTGCGCAGTTCACCCAGCACCTCGCGTCGAAAGCCGTGTGCCAGCCGCAGATCCAGTTCCAGATTGAACTCGATGCGTGAACCGTGGAAGAACTCGTCGAGCTGACCGGCTGCGGCGTCGAGCCGCTGCGGCGCACGCAGCACCCGTGGACTGATCTGTTCGGCCAGTTCGGCGAGCACCGCGTCGTGATCTTGCACGTCGAACGCGACTCGCACGACGCCGCGGTCGGTTGCAGCCAACAGCAGGGAACCGACCGGCGAGTCGATGGTGCGGTACGCAATGTCGACGAGGCCGTCGGAATTGGCATCGGTGACCAGGCGTCGATGCAGTCGCTCGAGTGCCGCGGGATCCGTGGTGCTTAGTTGGTCGAGAACATCAGACATGGGAAGTCTCCTTGGTGATTCGGGTGCGGAGGGTGCGCATACCGTCGGCGGCGGCGCGGCGGGTGGCATCGGGGGAACTGCCGATCAACTCGGCGATCTGTGGGTACCTGAGTCCGCCGAGGTAGTGGTACGCCAATGCCTGACGCTGTCGCGTCGGCAGCTGCGCGACCGCGGCCCATAGTTCAGGGTCGGATTCGGTTGGTGGCCGGGTCGGTTCATCGGGTATCGGGTCGACCGGAATCGCTTGCCTCGCACGGGTTCGCGCCACGTCGAGTGCGCGGCGGTGGGCGATGGTCACCAGCCAGGCCTCGACATTGGCATCCGGATCGAGATCGGGATACGCGCGCAGTGCGGAGACAAAGGTCTCCGACCATGCGTCGTCCGCATCGTCGGGGCCGACGACTGCGCGGCAGACCCGCAGCACCATTGCGCCGTGTTCGGCAACTACCTGTTCAAAAGGTCTCACGATATGTAGACGCTCCCGGCCGCAAAAGTGTGAGGTGCTCGCAGCAAGTCGGCCATGACTTCAGATTGCCACTGCATGTCGACGATTGGAGTCTGCGTGGCAAGCTGAAGTCATGAGTGAGGGCAAGCGAGCGAGTCATCCAGCACAGTGCGGGCGTGCCTCATGCGCGCACCGAGTGAAGCGAGTACGAGCGTGAGCACGCGTGTGATCGAGCATCCCGCGTACGAGAAGCTGCGCCCGGTGACCGACTTCGCGTCGGTGATCCTCTGCAAGAACCCCGGCGCGATGGAACTCGACGGCACCAATACCTGGGTGCTTCGCGCACCCGGCCACGACGAGTGCATCATCGTGGACCCGGGCCCGAAGGGTCATCCAAAGCATCTGAAAAAGCTTGCAGCGCAGGGAAAGATCGCGCTCACGCTGATCACCCATCACCATTTCGACCACACCGGAGCGATCAAGAAGTTCCGCAAACTGACCGGCAGCCCGGTGCGTGCCATCCGCGACAAGCACACGAAGGGTGCCGACACGCTGTCTGCGGGCGAGGTGATCGAGGCGGCCGGACTGCGCATCACGGTGCTGGCCACGCCTGGGCACACCGACGATTCGGTGAGCTTCCTGGTTGAACACGGCGAACAGACGGCTGTCATCACCGGTGACACGATCCTCGGTCGCGGAACCACGGTCATCGACCCCCGCGGTGGCACACTCGCCGACTACATGCGCTCACTCGACACGCTGATCGGGCTCGGTCCGGGCCACGCGTTGCTGCCGGCCCACGGACCCGATCACCCCGATCTGCTGCCGGTGGTGCAGTTCTACAAGCAGCATCGGGAGGAGCGAATCGCCCAGGTCCGTGCGGCACTGGACAAGCTCGGGGTGAGCGCCGATGAGGCCAAGCCGATGAAGGTGGTCAAGAAGGTCTACGCCGACGTCGACAAGAAGCTCTGGCCGGCGGCCCGGATGTCGGTGAAGGCGCAGCTCACCTACCTGCGCGAAATGGGCTGATCCTCGAAAGACGAGATCCGCCGTCCCGATGGGGCGGCGGATCTCGTTTGGTCGTTACTGCTCAGCGAGCGCGGCGGGCCAATCGTTCCGAATCGGCGATCAGCACGCTCTTGCCCTCCAGCCGCAGCCAGCCGCGCTGGGCGAAGTCGGCGAGCGCCTTGTTCACGGTCTCGCGCGAGGCGCCGACCAGCTGGGCGATCTCTTCCTGGGTGAGGTCGTGGGTGACCCGCACCGCGCCGGCCTCCTGCGTACCGAACCGCTGTGCCAACTGCAGTAGCTGCTTGGCGACGCGTCCGGGGACGTCGGTGAAGATGAGGTCGGCCAGGTTGTTATTGGTGCGCCGCAGGCGACGGGCCAACACGCGGAGCAGTTGCTCGGCGATCTGCGGGCGATCTGCGATCCACGAACGCAGCGCATCGCGGTCCATGCTGACGGCGCGGACCTCGGTCACGGTGGTCGCGCTGGAGATGCGCGGGCCCGGGTCGAATACCGACAGCTCGCCGAACATGTCCGACGGGCCCATGATCATCTGCAGATTCTCGCGGCCGTCCGGCGAACGTCGTCCGACCTTCACCTTGCCGGACAGGATGATGTAGAGCCGATCACCCGGTTCGCCCTCATTGAAGACGACATGCCCACGGGGGAACTCGACCGGCTGCAGATCCTTCGCCAGCGCTGCCGCCGCCGTCGGTTCCACTCCCTGGAAGATCCCCGCGCGCGCCAGTACCTCGTCCACGTACTACCTCTCTGTCACCCGCAGGGGTCTACGCGACGCCCGGACGGCTTAAAGTTGCCAATCTGGCGCGCTCGTGCCGAATGTTGGGTTGCTCACGCCAGCGCACAGTCTACGGTGTCGCACCGCTCACACACAGTATGTATGCAAGAACCGGCCACTGTGCGGGAATTCCGGTGCGAAATCGGGCTCTCAACACCGCACCGACGTGCGGCGCAGCCGTTCAACTCGCGAAGCGGAGGCGGCTGGTGGGGGCGGGACCCGGAGTGTCGGACGTGGCATCCGGCGTGGTCATCGTCGCTTCGTGGATCGTGGCGCCCGCGCTCGATGCGTCGGCGGCGTCCATCGCTGCGGTGTCCGACGCGACAGAGCCGTCGAGGTATGTCTGCAGTCGCTCCATGCTCAATGCGAACACCATCACCGCGAACGGAATCAGCAGAACCGCCACACCTTGCATGTAGGTAGTAAACACAACGGAGGTCTCGGTAGTGCAACGATCACAATGGCTAACCTGATCGAATGAGCTCGAAGAAGAAGTTCGCCTCCGAAACACGCCTTGGGCTCGTGCGTCGGGCACGGCGGATGGATCGCACCCTGGAGGTCGCGTTCCCGCATGTGTACTGCGAGCTCGACTTCACCACCCCGTTGGAGTTGTCGGTCGCGACGATTCTGTCCGCGCAATGCACCGATGTCCGGGTCAATATGGTGACCCCGGCGCTGTTCCAGCGCTATCCGACGGCCGCGGCCTATGCCGGTGCGGTCCGTGAGGAACTCGAAGAGATGATCCGCACGACCGGCTTCTACCGGAACAAGGCGAACTCGATCATCGGCCTGGGCCAGGCGCTGGTCGAGAGGTACGACGGCGAGGTGCCGGGTCGCCTCGAGGACCTGGTCACCCTGCCCGGATTCGGCCGAAAGACGGCAAACGTGGTGCTGGGCAATGCTTTCGGGGTTCCGGGCATCACCGTCGACACCCACTTCGGGCGGCTGGTACGCCGTTGGCGATGGACGGACGAGACCGATCCCGTGAAGGTCGAGAAGGTGGTCGGCGAACTCATCGAGCGCAAGAATTGGACGAATCTCTCGCATCGGGTGATCTTTCACGGTCGCCGCGTGTGCCACGCCAAGAAACCGGCGTGCGGGGTGTGCATCCTGGCCAAGGACTGTCCGTCATACGGCGAGGGTCCGATCGACAAGATGGCCGCGGCCAAGCTGGTGAAGGGCCCGGAGACCGAACACCTGCTGCAATTGGCGGGGATCTGAACGATGGCGAATTTCTTGCGGCGGGTACCCCCGTCGGCGCGCTGGTCGTTGGTGCTGCTGATCGTGGTGGTGGCGTTGATCGTGGCGATCTGGCCGAGCAGCAGCGGCGGCGGCGACGCCGACGATTCCGGGGCCGGCGTGACCGTGGGTTCCAGCACGACACAGCGCCCGGCCGATCCGAACGATGTCGCGGCGGCGCGCGCGGCGGCCGGCCTGCAGCCATGCCCGACCGGTACCACGGTGTCCGAACAGTCGGCGTTCAAAGGACTGACCGTGCCGTGCCTGGGCGGCGGCCCGGATGTGGACCTCGGAGCCGCGCTGACCGGGACCCCGACGGTGGTCAACATCTGGGCGACGTGGTGCGGACCGTGCCGACAGGAGCTGCCGTTGTTCCAGCAGTTCGCCGAGCGGGCCGCCGGGGAGGTTCGGGTGGTCACCATGCAGGCGCCGCGCGGCGCGGTGAATACCGATGTGGCGCTTGCGTTTCTGGCCGAACTGCAGGTGCATCTGCCGGCCTTCGATGACGCCGCAGGCAAGGTGTTCAGCCGGTTGCAGCTGCCCCAGGTATATCCGATCACGGTGCTGGTGCGGCCCGACGGCAGCGTGGCGCGCGTGCTCCCGCAGCAGTTCACGAGCCTGGGCGGCGACCGGGGACTGGCCACCGAAGTGCGCACGTATCTAGGGGTGTCGGTATGAGCAAGCGAACCAATCAGCACAGGGCGCTTGTACCGCATGTGCGCGGAGCGACGCGAGTACGCGCATGAGCATGACGTTGGTCGATCCCGTGGAGTCGCCGGTCTGGCTGCGGCCGCTGCTGGAGAACCCGGACCGGGTGGAGGCGGCGCTGAACAGTCGCCGATCGGTGCGGATGGCCCGCAAGTGGGCGGTGCCTCGGAATCCGCGGCTGGCGTCGGTGCTGGTTCTCTTCGCTGGTGATCCGACAGCCGAAGAGCTGCCGCCCGATGCCGATCTGCTGTTGACGGTGCGGGCCAGCACGCTCCGTGACCACAGCGGGCAAATCGCTTTTCCCGGTGGCGGATTCGAAGATGGCGACGATTACCCGGTGGGCACCGCCCTTCGTGAGGCGATGGAGGAGACCGGGCTCGATCCGGCCGGGGTGCGGCCGTTGATGACCGTCGACGCGCTGCCGACCCGACCCGGGGCCTTTACCGTGGAGCCGGTGATCGCCTATTGGGAGCAGCCGTCTCCGGTGCAGGTGATGGATGTCGCCGAGACGGCGCTGGTCACCCGCATCCCGCTGAAGCAGCTGATCGCACCGGAGAACCGCTTCCAGGTGAGCATGAAGATGGGTGGTGCCACGGTGTTCACCGGTCCGGCGTTCTTCGTCGATCGATTGCTGGTCTGGGGCTTCACCGGTGGCGTGCTCGACGCAGTCATCGCCGCCGCGGGCTGGGAAGAGCCATGGGACCGTGACGACGTCCGCGACCTGAAGCAGTCGCTGGCGTTGGCGGTGAACGAGTGAGCAACGGATGGCTCTGGATCGACCTCGGATTGATCCTGCTGGCGGTCATGGCCGGGATATCCGGCTATCGGCATGGGGCCGTCGCCTCGGCCCTGGCCTTGGCCGGAATGCTGCTCGGCACGGTGGCCGGAATCCTGGTGGCGCCGCACATCATCAACCACCTCGCCGATCGACGCACGCGGCTGCTGGTGGTCATCGTCATCCTGCTCATCCTGGTGCTGATCGGTGAGACGGCAGGAATGGTTCTCGGGCGCGCCGCGCGGCGGAGTCTGCGGTTGGTGGCGCTGCGACGGATCGACAGCGTGCTGGGCGCGGCCCTGCACGTCGTCGCGATCTTGGCGGTCGCCTGGCTGATCGCCATCCCGATCCAGAACTCGGGTGTCACCGGACTGGCCAACGCCGCCAAGGACTCCAAGGTGCTGTCGCAGGTCGACCGGTTGGGCCCGTCCTGGCTGCGCAAGGTTCCGGACGACCTCAACGGGTTGCTGCGCAACTCCGGGTTGCTGCCCGATGCGATCGGTCCGTTCGGCCGGACCCCGGTAACCGCGGTGTCGGCGCCCGACCCGGCGTTGGAGTCGTCGGCGATCGTGTCGCAGGTGCACAAGAGCGTGGTGAAAATCGTCAGCGAGGCGCCGAGTTGCGGTCAGGAGCTCGAGGGCAGCGGGTTCGTGGTGTCGCCGGGCCGCGTGATGACCAACGCCCACGTCGTCGCCGGCACCGGCACCTCGCAGGTGCAGACCACCTCGGGCACCTTCGACGCCACCGTCGTGTTCTTCGATCCGTCGAATGATATTGCGGTGCTGGATGTTCCGGATCTGGCGGCGCCACCGCTCAAGTTCAAGCTCGGCAACGTGGTGTCGGGTGACGACGCGATCGCGCTCGGCTACCCGGAGGCGGGGCCGTACACGGCACGCGCCGCGCGCATCCGCTCGGAGATCAAGCTGGAGAGTGGCAACATCTACCAGCAGGGCAGCCAGCTGCGTGAGGTGTACACGATCCGCGCGGTCATCAGGCAGGGCAATTCCGGTGGGCCACTGATCGATCCGAGTGGTCAGGTGCTGGGCGTCGTGTTCGGGGCGGCCGAGAATCAGGACAGCGAAACGGGATTCGCCCTGACGTCCATGCAGGTTCAAGACGATCTGCACGCCTCGTCGGGACAGCACGACGCCGTCGATACGCACTCCTGCGTCCGGGACTAGCCGGCCGCCGCTACTGCGTCAGGAAGTCGGTCAGCGATCGGGTGACGGCGTCCGGTCGCTCTTCGTGGACGTAGTGTCCGGCGCCCGGCAGCTCCTGATGGGTCATGCCGTCGACCCAATGCCCGCTGGATTCGACGGTTTCGGCGAACATGTACGGATCTTCGTTGCCGCGGATCGCGAGGACTGGAATGTGCAGCCGCTTGTTCATCACTCCGAGGAATCGGGCGCCATCGGGACGGAACTGCGACCGGAAGGCCCAGCGGCGGTATTCGAGCGTGCAGTACGCGACCCCCGGGATCTGGATGGCCTCCCGGTATCGGGCGACCACCTCGGGGAATTCCTCGCTCGACTGCCAGCGCTTGCCGCCGCGGCCACGCAGCAGTTTCTCGGCGAAGGCGCCGTCGCGTGTCGTCAGCGTTCGCTCGGCCAGTCGCGGCCACTGGTTGCCCAGGAAGTTGCCGAGAAAGACCTTGCGCTGGTCGGGGTTGCGCAGCAGCGATTGCCGCAGGGCGCCCGGATGCGGTGACCCCAGGACCGCGATGCGGGTGACTTTGTCCGGATGCAGCGTCGCGGTGGCCCACGAGCCCAAACCGCCGTCGGCGTGACCGATGATTGCGGCCTCGTCGTGCCCCAGGGCGCGGATCAGACCGTTGATGTCATTCGCCAGTGTCCAGCCGTCGTAGCCGCGTGGTGGTTTGTCGCTGTCGCCGTAGCCGCGCAGGTCCACGGCGATCGGCCGGAACCCCGCGGCCGCGAGCGGGGTCAGCTGGTGACGCCACGACCACCAGAACTCGCCGAATCCGTGCAGCAGCAGCACCAGTGGCCGGTCCAGTGCCGGGCCGGACTGGCCCGGAGCATGGCCTTCGACGACGTGCATGCGGATGCCATTGGCGCGGACATCAAGGTGGGTCCAGTCGCCGGGGATCCGGGCGGTTGATGGATCGGGCGTGGCCAACCGGCTAGGAGGTGGGCGGGGCCGGGCGGCTGCCGGCGGTCACGGAAGGTCCGGCCGGGCCGCGAACGGCCGCGGGGTGATCGCCCTTGCCGCCGACGGCAGGAAGTACCGACGACAGCTGGTTGACGGACTCGATGGTCTTCTTGGGCCCGCGGATCTTGCGGACGAACAGGTAACCGACGAATCCGGTGACCGCGGCCAGCACGACCAGCAGCAGGAACACGATGCCGAACGCGGCCCAGCGGGGCAGCCATTCCGAGAGCAGCTCGCCCAGGAACCAGAAGAAGAAGAAACTGCTGTAGAGGAGAACGGTGCCGGCCACCACGAATGCGGCACTACCGATCGCGCCCTTCTTGGCCTCGGCAGCCAGCTCGGCCTTCGCCAGCGCCACCTCGGAACGGAAGAGCTTCGACATCGACTCCGTCGCGTTGCGGACCAGAGCGCCGACGGAAGGCTCGCCATTCGGCCCGAGGTCGGGGTCCGAGAGTGGAATCGCGGACACCTGGTTCGGGAAACCGGTGGGTTCTGTCACGACTGCTCCTTACGCGTATACGTCGGGCCTTATGTTGCCATGTCCAGGATCATCAGGTGGCCGTGGCGTCGGCGGCCGTGTTCAGTTCTGAGATCAGGCGACGAATGTCGCGGGCTGCGTGACCGATCCGATGCGAAATCGAAGTCTCAATGTTTAGCGCTGCGTACTAAAAACGGGATACCGTGTGCCGGTCGATACGCGATAAAGCGGGCAGACCCGGCAGTGGGATGAGGGAAACGATGTCCCCGAACCGAAGACGAGAGCGCCGGTTTCGACCGGGCAGAGGAGTTCAGATGAATCGCATACGGCTGATGTTCGTTGTATTCGCGTCAGTGGTGGTGTCCCTGGTGGGCACCGCCGCTGTCGCTGAAGCTGCACCTGCCCAGGTCGATCCGGTCCAGCAGTTGGTCGCGGCCGGAGTCCCTGAAGCGGTGGCACGACAAGCAGCCGACGCGCACCCGGCGGCAGCGGGTGATGTAGTGACGATTTCGCATCCCGGTTACCAGTACCGGTTCCCGGGGACGCAGGTCGACGCTGTACTCGATCGGGAACACGGCACGGTTCGCGTCCTTCAGCGGTGGCTGGGCAATGGAATCGCCTCGCAGCTGTCGGTGGGCTGGGTGAACTTGGCAACCGGTCGCTCAGGAATCACCGGCCTGCCGGAGTCGGTTCCGATCGCCGACCCGATGTACGCCAACTACTCGGACCGGGCTGCCACCCTCGGCACCGGCAGTGGACCGGTCGCGATCGTGGTGTGGGGACGTATCCCGGCGTGGACCGGCCTCATCCCGGCGGCGCCCGAGTATTTCGGAATCCTGACGCCTGCAGGATCGCTCCTGCAGGTCTGAGCCGGTTCGGAGTCAGTCGGCCTCTAACAGCCGGCGGTGTACTCGACCGCGTCGGATCAGCGCGGCGGCGCCGACCAGGGACGCGATCATCGATGACACCAGCACCGCGGCCTTGGCGAGGTCGGCGCCGTCTTCGGGAAGCGCCAGATCGGCAATCAGCAGACTGACCGTGAACCCGATCCCGCCGAGCAGCGATACCGCCAGCATGTCGCGGGTGTGCAGGCCTTTTGGCCGAGTCGCCCAGTGGAATCGAACGGCGCACCACGCCGTTCCGAAGATCCCGATCGGTTTGCCGAGAAGCAGTCCGGCGATCACCCCGAGCGCGACGGGGTCGTGGACGAGCTGCCGCAGGGAGTGGGCGTCGATCGACACCCCGGCCGACAACAGCGCGAACAGCGGGACGCAGACCGTCGCGGAGAACGGTTGGATGCGGTGCTCGAGCCGGGTGGCGGGGGCCTCGCCTTCGTTCGGATCCGCACGTACGCGGGTGAGCAGTCCGAGTGCGACGCCGGCCAGCGTCGCGTGGATGCCGGAGTTGTGCACCGCGATCCAGATACCCACGGCCAGTGGGACATAGAGCAGCGGGCTGGTGATCCGGTAGTGCTGCGCGAGCCAGTAGCCGAGCAGGCCGAGCACAGCGATCGCGGCCGCTCCGAGGTTGATCGTGGCGGTGAACAGCACCGCGATGAGCACGATCGCGATCAGATCGTCGACGACCGCGAGTGCCAACAGAAACACCCGAGCGCCGCTGGGCACCCGCGAGCCGACCAAGGCGAGGACGCCGAGGGCAAAGGCGATATCGGTCGCCACCGGGATGGCCCAGGCGTGGTCGATATCCGGCTGACCCCAGCCGATGGCGAGGCAGATGACGGCCGGGACCACGACGCCGCCGATCGCCGCGACCACGGGCAGGATCGCCTGCTTGCGGGTCGACAGCTCGCCGATCACCAGCTCGCGCTTGAGCTCCAGCCCGGCGACGAAGAAGAAGATGGCCAGCAGACCGTCGCGCGCCCAGTCGCCGACGCTCAGGCGCAGATGCCAGAAATCCGGGCCGATCTGGTATTCGCCGAATGTCGTGTAGCTGTGCGCGACCGGCGAGTTCGCCCACACCAGCGCGATGGCGGCGGCCACCAGCAGAATGACGCCACCGAAGGTTTCGGTGCGCAGATATCGGCCGAGCTCGGTGGGACGCGGCGGAGAGATGATGCACCGATCGTAGCCGGAGGGCGCCCTCGAACTCATCAAGAAGAAATCCGCGCCGGAATTGTGGATCCGCGCCGGTTGTAGTCGGCGCGGATCCACAATTCCGGCGCGGATTTCGGGATGGCCGGGCTCGGCCCGCGGCTTAGTTCCGGTTCGCCCGGATCGCCTCGAACACCGCCGGATCGACCAGCGTGGACGTGTCTCCCAGTTCCTTGCCCTCGGCGACGTCGCGCAGCAGGCGCCGCATGATCTTGCCGGAGCGGGTTTTCGGCAGTTCCGGGACCACGTTGATCTCGCGCGGCTTGGCGATCGGCGAAATATCCGTGGCCACCTGGGCTTTGAGCTCGTCGATCAGTTGCGCACCGGTGTCGGTCGCTTCGCTGCGCAGGATCACGAAGGCGACGATCGCCTGACCGGTGGTCTCGTCGGAGGCGCCGATCACCGCCGCCTCGGCGACCGAATGGTGGCCCACCAGTGCCGACTCCACCTCTGACGTCGAGATGCGGTGTCCGGACACGTTCATGACGTCGTCGATACGGCCGAGCACCCACAGGGCGTGGTCCTCGTCGTAGCGGGCACCGTCTCCCGCGAAGTACCAGCCCTCCTTGGCGAATTTGGACCAGTAGGTCTCGATGTAGCGCTGCTCGTCGCCCCAGATGCCGCGGAGCATCGACGGCCACGGCTCGTCGAGTACCAGGTAGCCCTGTTCGCCGTCGGGCACCGGATTCCCGGACATGTCAACGATCTTCGCGCTGATTCCGGGCAACGGAGCCATCGCGGATCCGGGTTTGGTCGCGGTGATGCCGGGGAGCGGGGTGATCATCATCGACCCGGTCTCGGTCTGCCACCAGGTGTCGACGATCGGGCAGCGGTCGTGCCCGATCACGTCGCGGTACCAGCGCCAGGCCTCCGGATTGATCGGTTCGCCGACGCTGCCGAGCAGCCGCAGCGACGACAGGTCGTGTGCATCAGGGATCTCTCGACCCCACTTCATGAACGTCCGGATCAGCGTCGGAGCGATGTAATAGATTGTGACGCCGTACTTTTCGATCACCTCGAAATGCCGGTGCTCGTTCGGCGAGTTCGGCGTGCCCTCGTAGACGATCTCGGTGGCGCCGTTGGACAGCGGCCCGTAGACCAGATAGCTGTGTCCGGTGACCCACCCGATGTCGGCGCCGCACCAGAAGACATCGGTCTCCGGCTTGTGGTCGAAGACGTAGTGGAAGCTATAGCTGGTCTGTGTCAGGTAGCCGCCGGACGTGTGGATGATGCCCTTCGGCTTGCCGGTCGTACCGGAGGTGTACAGCAGGAAGAGTGGATGTTCGGAGTCGAAGGGCTCGGCGACGTGGAAGTCGGAAGCCTCCGCGACACTCTCGTGCCACCACACGTCGCGGCCGTCGACCCAGTCGATGTCGATCCCGGTCCGCTGCACCACCAGCACCTTCTGTACCGACTCCGCCGCGTCGTCGCCGCTACCGAGGGCGACGTCGACGTTGGCCTTCAGCGGCACCGGTTCGCCGCGTCGGTATTGGCCGTCAGTGGTGACGACGAGCTTGGCCTCGGCGTCGTCCACTCGCGACCGCAGCGCGGTCGAGGAGAACCCCGCGAACACGACCGAATGCGGCAGTCCGAGTCGTGCGCAGGCCAGCATGGTGATGAGGGCCTCGGGCACCATCGGCATGTAGATGGCGACGCGGTCGCCCGCGACCAGGCCGAGGCTGGTGAAGTAGTTGGCGGCCTTGCAGACCTCGGTCAGTAGTTGTCCGTAGGTGATGTCGCGGGAGTCGCCGGGCTCGCCGACCCAGTGGATGGCCACTTTGTCGCCGTTACCTGCTTCGACATGCCGGTCGACGCAGTTGTAGGCGACGTTGAGGCGGCCGCCCACGAACCATTTGGCGAACGGGGCGCCCGACCAGTCGAGCACTTCATCGAAATCCTTGTGCCAGTGCAGACGTCGCGCCTGCTCCGCCCAGAAGGCGAGGCGGTCGGCATCGGCTGCGGCCTGCAGGGCAGCAGTGGCATTCGCGTGGGCGGCGAAGTCGGCCGGGGGTGGGTAGGCGGACGGAACGGTCTCGTCAGTCATAAGCAGTCCTTCGTTGTCGATACTCGCGTCGATCGGCGCATCGACGAGCCTAGTCAGCGCCGCGCTCGCCCGGGCGCGGTTGACCGATGAGCGGCCACCCTGTTGGGAAGGGATTTCGGGGGTAGGGTTCCCGCAAAAGTGCGGGCGAAAGCCCACTGTGGACGGCGATCTAGCCACTGGTGTGAGGAGTGCGAGTGCGGATACGTGCCGCGATGATCGTGGTCGCCGGCCTGGCCCTGGTGCTCGCCGGCTGCTCGATTCCGACGACGCAGTCCGACTACATTCGCGTGTTCGGGACCGAGCCGCAGGTCGGCCTGGTCACCACGAACACCAACGAGACCGGCGGTGGCTGGCCGATCGACCTGCTGTTCACCGGGCTGTACACCTACGACGTCAACGGCAATTCGATCCCGGCGATGGTGGATCGACTGGAGACGACGGACAGCCAGCACTACACGATCACGATCAAGAAGGGCTGGAAGTTCAGCGACGGCACGGAGGTCAAGGCGCACAACTTCGTCGACGCCTGGAACTTCGGGGCGTACACGCCGAACGCGCAGCGACAGCAGAGCTTCTTCGCACCGATCGAAGGCTATGACCAGGTGGCCGCGGAGCACCCGACCGCGACCACATTGAGCGGACTCAAGGTGACCGGCGACTACTCGTTCACGGTCACGCTGACCAAGCCGGCCATCGACTTTCAGAAGGCGCTCGGCTTCACCCCATTCAAGCCGATGCCGGACGTCGCGTTCAAGGACATGGCGGCCTTCGGTGAACATCCGATCGGCAACGGGCCCTACACATTCAAGCAGTGGCGACACAATCTGCAGATCGACCTCACGGCCAACCCGGACTACCCGGGGCCCAACAAGGCCAAGAACAAGGGCATCTCGTTCATCATCTACGCGTCCACCGATACCGCCTATACGGATCTGTTGGCCGGCAACCTGGACGAGATCAACCCGGTGCCCACCAGCGCGCTGCGCACCTATAAGAAGGAGCTCGGCAAGCGGGCGCTGCAGCGGCCGACCGCCCAGCTGAGCTGGATCACCATCCCGTACTTCCTCCCGCATTTCTCCGGGCCGGAAGGCGTGCTGCGGCGTCAGGCGATCTCGCTGGCGATCAATCGGCCGCAGATCATCAAGACCATCTTCGTCGGGAATAGCAGCCCGGCAAAGGATTTCACTGCGCCGACACTTCCCGGCTTCGAACCGAGCCTGCCGGGGTCGGATGTCTTGACTTTCAATCCGCAGCGGGCGGTCGAGCTGTGGAACCAGGCCAATCAGATCTCGCCCTGGTCGGGCCCGTTTGTCATCGCCTCGAATGCCGAAGGCGGCAACAAGGAGTGGATCGACGCCACTTGCAACGACATCAGCAATGTGCTGCATATCAAGTCGTACGCGCAGATGGTGCCGACCTTCAAGCAGTTGCTCGATCAGACCACCAGCGGCACCATCCGCTCGGCCTTCCGGGGCGGCTGGTTGGCCGATTACCCGTCGTCGCTGGAATTCCTTGAACCGAACTGGGAAACGGGCGCCGGCAACAATCTGGCTGCCTACAGCAACCCGGCTTACGACGCATTGCTGGCCCAGGCCGAAGCGCAGACCGATCAGCAGCAGTCGTATCGCTATGTGGCGCAGGCGCAACAGGTACTCCTGCATGACCTGCCCGGTATTCCGTTCAACTATGCATTGACCACCGCGGGCGTCAGCGAAGGCACGACCGCACAGATCATGTGGAACGGGACCGTCGACTACGCGAACATGACCAAGGAGTAGGCGGCATGGTGGCGAACCGCGCGGGAAGGCCGGATACCGGCCGCGGAATCACAGTGTGGGGTCCGATCTGATGGCCTGGTATACGACGCGGCGTGTGCTGCAACTGATCCCGGTCTTCTTCGGGGCCACTCTGCTGCTGTACTTCATGGTGTACGCGCTGCCCGGTGATCCGACCGCGGCCATGGGTGGCGGCCGCGTGCTCACGCCCGCGGTTCGCGAGCAATTGCGCGAGCAGTACCACCTCAACGACGGCTTCTTCGAGCAGTACTGGATCTACATCAAGGGCGTCTTCACCGGAGACTTCGGTACCTCGTTCTCGGGTCGGCCGGTGTCCGAGGTGATGTCGCAGGCTTTTCCGATCACGATCCGGCTTGCCTTGCTGGCCTTGCTGTTCGAATCGGTGATGGGTATCGGCCTGGGCATCGTCGCCGGCATTCGCAAGGGTGGCTGGTTCGACGGCACGGTGCTGCTGATCAGCCTGATCGTCATCGCGGTCCCCATCTTCGTCATCGGTTTCGTGGCGCAATTCCTGTTCGGCGTGAAATGGGGAATCGCGCCCGCGACAGTCGGTTCCAAGGGCGATCTCCGGCATCTCTGGTTGCCGGCGTTGGTCCTGGCGTCGGTGTCCTTCGCCTACATCCTGCGACTGACCCGGTCGGCCGTCGCGGAAAGTCTGACGGCTGACCATGTTCGGACGGCGACGGCCAAGGGGCTCGGCCGGCCGCGGGTGATCACCGTTCATGTGCTCCGCAATGCGATGATCCCGGTCGTCACCTACCTGGGGATGGATCTCGGGGCGCTGATGGCCGGGGCCATCGTGACCGAGGGGATCTTCAACATCAACGGCATCGGATCGGCCGTCTATCGCAGCGTGACGATCGGCGAGGCGCCGACGGTGGTCTCGATCGTCACGGTCCTGGTGGTCATCTTCCTGGTGTCCAACCTGCTGGTGGATCTGCTCTACGCGCTCATCGACCCGAGGATTCGCTATGCCTGACGACGTGTGCAAGCCCGGACAAGAGCGGTTCGTCGCCCCGCCGGCTGAACCGATTGTCATTGATGCCGTGGATGATTCGGAGGCGCCTGCCGGATTCTGGCGGACCGCCTGGCTGAACCTGCGGCGGCGCCCGATGTTCGTGCTGTCGTCGGCGATGATCTTCTTGGTGATCCTGGTCTGTCTGTTTCCGGGAATGTTCACCGACCACTCGCCACATGCGTGCAGCACCGACTACAGCCTGCTGCCGGTCAGCGGCGACCACTGGTTCGGTACCGATGTGCAGGGCTGCGACATCTTCGCCCGTACGGTCTACGGCGCCCGGGCCTCGGTGGAAGTCGGCGTCGTGACGGCACTCATCGTTTTCGTGGTCGGCGGCATTCTCGGGGTGGCCGCTGGATTCGCCGGTGGCTGGCTGGATGTGCTGATCTCGCGGATCAGCGATGTATTCTTCGCGCTGCCACTGATTCTCGCCGCCATCGTGATCCTGCAGATGTTCCCCGAGCGCAGTGTGTGGACCGTCGTGGGCGTGCTGGCGGCGTTCGGTTGGCCGACCACGGCCCGAATCGCCCGCAGCGCAACGCTGTCCGTGCGGAACGCGGAGTTCATCACGGCGTCCCGAGCACTGGGCGCTTCTCGTCCGCGCATCATGGTTGCGCATGTGATGCCCAACGTGCTGGGGCCGGTGATCGTGATCACGACGATTTCGCTGGGCGTGTTCATCGTTGCCGAGGCCACGCTTTCGTACCTGGGGATCGGGCTGCCGAGCACTGCGGTGTCGTGGGGTATCGACATCAGCAGCGGCCAGAATCTGCTCCGGGCCGGGGACCCAATCCTGTTGTATCCAGCTGGGGCACTGGCGCTGACGGTGCTCAGTTTCATGATGATGGGCGACGCGCTGCGAGATGCGCTCGACCCGAAGGCGAGGACCCGATGACCGAGTCGGTTTCCGTCGACAGCCCGACACCGCTTCTCCGGGTGTCGGGGCTGGAGGTGGCGTTCTATCGGAACAAGAAGGCGCACAAGGCGGTATCGGGCGTCGACCTGACCGTCTATCCCGGTCAGACGGTTGCGATCGTGGGGGAGTCGGGGTCCGGAAAGACCACCACCGCCAATGCGATTCTCGATCTGTTGCCGGGGACCGGCCGGGTGACGGCGGGGTCCATCGAGTTCGATGGCAAGGATCTGACAACGCTGTCGGCCAAGGAGATCCGCAGGCTGCGCGGCACCGGTATCGGACTCGTGCCGCAGGATCCGATGTCCAATTTGAACCCGCTGTGGAGCGTTGGCTTTCAGGTGAAGGAGGCGCTCGTCGCAAATAATGTGGCGAAGGGTTCGGCGGCCCGCAAGCGCGCCGCAGAGCTGCTCACCGAGGCCGGGATGCGCGACGCCGAATCGCGGATGTCGCAGTATCCGCACGAGTTCTCCGGCGGCATGCGGCAGCGCGCCCTGATCGCCATCGGATTATCCTGTCGGCCGAAGCTTCTGGTGGCGGATGAGCCCACCTCGGCGCTGGACGTCACGGTACAGCGGCAGATCCTCGACCATCTGCGCGAGCTGACGCGGGAGCTCGGCACCGCAGTGCTGCTGATCACGCACGACCTGGGGCTGGCCGCAGAGCGGGCCGAGCATCTCGTGGTGATGTACCGCGGAGAGGTCGTGGAATCCGGTCCCGCGCTGCAGATTCTGCGCGATCCGCAGCATGAGTACACCCGACGGCTGGTGGCATCGGCGCCGTCGCTGGCCTCACGCCAGGCGGTCGTGGCCCCGGCATCATCGGCGGACGATGACGCGATCTTGCGGGTCGAGGGATTGACGAAGGTCTTCCCGCTCCGCGGCAAGGTGCCGTGGCGACGGGAGTCGACGACCGCGGTCGATGATGTGTCGTTCACGGTCCGGAAAGGCAGTACCACCGCGATCGTCGGTGAGTCCGGATCTGGCAAATCGACGGTGGCGCAGATGGTTCTGGGCCTGCTTCCGCCGACGCGCGGGACGGTCACCTACGGCGGGGTCGATGTCATCCGGCGGAAACGTGAGGCGGACAAGGATTTTCGGCGCAAGGTGCAGCCGGTGTTCCAGAATCCGTACGGATCCATCGATCCGATGTTCTCGGTCTATCGAGTCATCGAGGAGCCGCTGCGCATTCACGGTATCGGCACGTCGGAACAGCGGCAGGCGCGAGTACGCGAGCTACTCGATGCTGTCGCGCTACCGGCCGACGTGATGCGCCGATATCCGAACGAGCTATCGGGCGGGCAGCGACAGCGGGTCGCGATCGCGCGGGCGCTCGCGATGGACCCGGAGTTGCTGGTGTGCGACGAGGCGGTGTCTGCGCTGGACGTGCTCGTGCAGGCGCAGATCCTCCGCATGCTGAAGGATCTGCAGACGCGGCTGGGGCTCACCTACCTGTTCATCACACACGATCTGGCCGTCGTGCATGAGATCGCCGATGACGTGCTGGTGATGGCGGAGGGCCGGGTGGTCGAGCAGGCACCCGTCGATGAGGTGTTCGCGCGTCCGCGGGAGCAGTACACGCGGGCCCTGTTGGACGCGATACCCGGCCGCAGCATCGAGCGAGGCGCCTGACCCTGCGACTGGGCTTCTGGTCGGATCGGCCGCTGCGTACGCTGGTCGTCTGTGACCGATCCGCTTGCCCCGTTGCTCGACCTTCCCGACGTCGCGCAGGCCTGTGATCGGGCCCGCGATGCACTGGCCGCGGCCCATCGGCACCCCGTCAACCTGCGCGGATGGGATAAGACCGCGACGGAGGCGTCCTGGCGGGCCGGCCGGTCGTCGGCGGCGATCGAGGGCGGCAGCGTCGAGTTGACTCGCGACGGTGATTTCGACGATCCGATCCTGGCCGGGGCGATGCGCGTCGCACAGGCCTTGGACGGCGATTCACTGACTCAGCTGGTCGGTACCTGGCGTCGAGCGCCGCTCCAGGTTCTCGCGCGGCTCCAGCTGCTCGCGGCCGCCGATCTGACCGACGAGGAACAGCTGCTCGGCCGACCACGTTCGGGCGACGATGTGGCGCAGCGGCTCGATCTGTTGGCGCAGTTGCTCACTGGCGGCAGTCGGGTGCCGGCACCGTTGCTCGCCGCGGTCGTCCATGGCGAGATCCTGGCCCTGCGACCATTCGGCGCCGGCAACGGCGTGGTTGCGCGCGCGGCCTCCCGGCTGACCTGCGCGGCATCGGGTCTTGATCCGCATAACCTCGGGGTCCCGGAAGTGACCTGGTTCAAGCGACTCACGGATTATCGCGATCGTTCGACCGCGTTCGCTGCGGGCGACCCGGACGGCATCCGGGATTGGCTGCTGCTGAGCTGTGACGCATTGGAATCCGGGGCGGCAGAAGCGAAGTCGATCGCCGATGCGGCTCGCGCGTAGCGGTGCCGAGAATCCGGTGGGGGAGAAGAGGGTCTAGACATAACTGCGGGCGGTGGCCCGGTCGTGGGACCGGGTCGCCGCCCGCAAGCACGGACACAAGTGACCATGCGTGCATTGTGGGTTGTGTGGGTAGCCTCGGCGAGGGACTCCGAGCCGAATACCGCGTCCCATACCCAGATGGGCTCACAGTCTCAGTCGCCGGAATTTCGCAGGCTCACAACGCTTCTGCCTCCCGCGGCGCGCTCCGCGTGGGTGCTCAATGCCCGTGCTCGGAAGGCTTCGGTCGGGAGCTCGTACCTTCTCTTCTGGTGCGAACTTGGCCTTCCGTTCTTCCGTAGGACCATTTGTACACCGTGACCGCGGTCACATCAAGGGTCTGGCGGCTACAAGTTTGTCGCGGGTTTCCTGGAGGTTGCGGCAGTACGGATCGCCCCGCGAGTGGGGTACTTTGATCGGCCCGTCAGCGCCGTTTACGTTGCAGCACTGTGTAAGTCAGTGCACCGGCGGCGAGTGCGCCCACGCCGACCGCGGCCGACGCCGCGACGGTGGTGCCAGATTTCGCCGGCAGTCGGTCGCGCATCGATATCGGTCTGGTGAAGGACAGAACCGGCCACCCACGAGTCGACGCCTGTTTGCGCAGACCCCGGTCGGGGTTGACCGCGGTGGGGTGTCCGACGGCCTCCAGCATGGGCAGATCGGTGATGGAATCGGAGTAGGCGAAACACTGGGTCAGGTCGTATCCCTGACGCTCGGCGAGCTCGTTCATCGCCGTCGCTTTTTCGGTTCCGTAGCAATAGAATTCGACGTCGCCCGAGTACTTGCCATCCTCGATGCGCATCCTGCTCGCGACCGAGTGGTCGACGCCGAGCATTTCCCCGATCGGCTCCACCATCTCGATGCCGGACGCGGAGATGATGACCACGTCGTGGCCGCGCGCCCTGTGGCCTGCGATCAGGTCGGCGGCCTCGGCGAAGACGAGGGGATCGACGATGTCGTACAGCGTCTCGTGGACGATCGACTTCACCTGCTCGACGTCCCAGCCGGTGCACATGTCGGTGACGTGTTTGCGCAGCCGCTCCACCTGATCGTGATCGGCGGCCGTGAGCAGAAACATGAATTGCGCATAGCTGGACTTGAGGACCGTGCGGCGGTTGATCAGGCCCTGATCGAAGAACGGCCGAGAGAACGCGAGCGTGCTCGACTTGGCGATAATGGTCTTGTCGAGATCGAAGAACGCCGCGATGCGGGGACGTCGGCCGGCCGACGTAGAGGCAGTGCTCACTGTATGAGCGTACGTCGGCGGAGCCGCTCCGGCAGGGGCCCGAACGGCACGTTCGAAATTCCGCGCACCATTGCCCTCGGGTCGGCGCATATGGGTACTATGGCTTTTACCCGGACTACTTCCGGGGCTTTCAGCCCGACCCCCCGGGGCTGAACGCGACGACCCCGGCCTCCTCCCCCCCTGGCCGGGGTCGTCCCCTTTCTGGGGCTTGTCCATTCGACTGATCCCCGCGGCTCCTGAGATCCGCGCCTGCTTCAGCCGTCCCCAGGGAAATCCGCGCCTGCTTCAGCCGTCTCCAGGGAAATCCGCGCCTACTTCAGCCGTCCCCAGGGAAATCCGCGCCGGTTGTGTTGATCCGCGCCGGTTGCAACCGGCGCGGATCAACGAATGTGGCGCGGATTTGTCCCGTCGGTGCAGGGCCTGTGTGCGTCGCAGTTCCGATGAACACGGTGTTTGTGCCTGGATCGCGGGTCGCAGGGCCGATCTGATCTTGGGCGTGTCGAGCATGGCGCCGGTTGTCCACAGGATGCGGATCGACTCTTTCGCACGGCCGTCCCGGCACCGAAGCTGGTGCCCGTGAATCCGATGGCGCTGGTGATGGTGAACGACGACCTCCTCGAGGACGTCGGCCGCGTTGTTGCCGCGGCCGGCTACCGGCTGGTGCGTGCCGCCGCGGCCGACTGTCGGCGTCTGTGGTCAGAGGCGGGCGCGGTGCTGGTGGATGCTGACGCCGCACATGTCGCGGGCGCTCAGCACCTACCGCGGCGTGGCGGTGTCGTGGTGGTCGGACTCGTCGGGATCGAGCCGGCGCCGATGTGGCGATATGCGCTCAGCCTGGGTGCGATCGATGCACTGACGCTGCCCGACGACGAGCAGTCGATCGTTCGGGTGCTGACTCGGCTCCGGGTGTCCGGGTCGGTCCGTGGCTCGGCAGTTGCGGTGATCGGTGGCGCCGGGGGCGCGGGCGCGACGGTATTGGCGGCTGCCTCGGCGATGTGTGCGGCGCGCGATGGCCGGGCGTTGCTCATCGATGCCGATGATCTCGGCGGCGGGGCCGATCTGCTGATGGGATTGGAAGACAGCCCGGGAATGCGGTGGGTCGATCTGGCGCTCGAGGGCGGTCGGGTATTGGCCGACTCGTTGCACGCGGCCTTGCCGCATGACGGGCATGGATTGTCGGTTCTCGCGCACGCGCGTGGCGGGCGAGCGACGCCGGTGCGGCCCGAGGTACTGGTCGCGACCATCGACGCCGGCCGCGAGCATGGCGATCTCGTCGTGATCGACCTTCCGCATCGCGACGATGAGCTGACGGCTGCGGTGGTGGCGGCCGCCGACCTGGTGGTGGTTGTCGTTCCGGCGACCGTCCGGGGTTGTGCCGCCGGGCGGGAGATGCTGGGCCGCATAGCGATTCGAACATCAGCGCATGCCGTGGCGGTGCGGGGCCCCGCACCCGGCGGCTTGTCGGCGCGACAGGTGGCCGACGCGGTCGAATCGCCGTTGCTGGTGTCGTACCGACCCGATCCGGCGCTGAACCGGCGCGTCGAATCCGGCCGGTTGCAGGTCGGGAGACGTTCCCCGCTGGCGGTTGCGGCGCAGACGCTGGTGGCCCGAACCAAGGCGTTGTCCGGGGTCGCGGCGTGACTGCGGCCGTGCGCCCGAGCGCCGATGCCGATCGGGCGTCCCTGCTGCATCGCGTCCGCGAACGCCTTGCGCTTGGCGCCGGTCAACCCACGCCGGAGGTGATGGCCGAGGCGATTCGCCTGGAAGCCGGCGGAGTACTCGGCGATACCGACCTGCTGTCGGCTCTGCGCTATCTGCAGACCGAGCTGGTAGGAGCGGGTCCGCTGGAAGATCTGCTGGCCGAGCCGGACGTCTCCGACATCCTGGTGGTTGGGCCGGAGCACGTATGGGTCGACCGGGGCGGCGGATTGGAACTGTCCGGGCTGGAGTTCGCCGACGATGACGCCGTCCGGCGGCTCGCGACCCGGTTGGCGCTCGCGGCCGGAAAGCGGCTTGATGATGCGCAGCCCTGGGTCGATGGGCAGTTGGCGGCGGTCGGCCGCCGCGGCTACTCGGTGCGATTGCACGCTGTGCTGCCGCCCTTGGCGGTCGACGGAACCTGCTTGTCATTGCGGGTGCTGCGCCCCGCCACACAGGATCTGGCCGCGCTGATCGATTCCGGAGCGATCCCGGCCGACGCGGTGCCGTTGGTCGAGTCGGCGATTGCCGATCGTCGTGCGTTTCTGATCGCCGGGGGTACCGGCGCCGGAAAGACCACGCTCCTCAGTGCGATGCTCGGCCGCGTCGCACCCGCCGAACGCATCGTCTGTGTCGAGGACGCGGTCGAACTGGCGCCGCAGCATCCACATGTGGTGCGACTGGTGGCGCGCACCGCCAATGTCGAGGGGGTCGGCGCGGTCGCCGTCCGGGAGCTGGTGCGGCAGGCGCTGCGGATGCGACCGGACCGGATCGTGGTCGGAGAGGTGCGCGGCGCCGAGGTCATCGATCTGTTGACGGCGTTGAATACCGGCCACGACGGCTGTGCCGGCACCCTCCACGCGAATTCGACGGCAGAGGTTCCGGCCCGGATGGAAGCGCTGGCGGCACTCGGCGGGATGGGGCGGGCCGCGCTGCACAGCCAACTGGCGGCGGCGGTCCACCTGGTTTTCGGTGTCGTCCGGCGTGCCGACGGCATGCGGGGGCTCAGCGAGGTCGGCCGAGTTCGCCGCGGTGCTGATGGGCTCGTGCACATCGTTCCGATCTGGTTGCGGGACAGCGGATTCACTGATGCCGCGCGGGATTCGGCTGTCGATGGCGGGGCAGCACGATGGTGAGTGGCCTGATGCTGGCGTTCGCCGCGTGTGTGATGTTGCTGCCGCCACCGGCGACTGTTCATCGGCTGCGACATCTCCGTGGCGACGTGCGACGCATGGTGAGGCCGTCCGCGACCCATCTGCTGTTGACGGTGCCGGTTGTGGCCCTCGGGTGTTTCGGTACCGGGCAGGCGGCGGCCGCGGCGATGGCAGTTGCGTTGGCGCACCGGATGATTCGCCGCCGTCGGATGCGACGCGAGGCCGCGCAGGCGCAGACCGACGTGGTGGCCGCGCTGGACGTGATGATCGCCGAGCTGCGCGTCGGTGCGCCGCCAGCGCGTGCGTGCCGGTCTGCGGCGGCCGAATCACCGGAGCCGACCGCGCAGGTGCTCCGTCAACTGGCCGGACGCGCCGAGCTCGGCGGAGAGCCGGGGATCGGGCCGTTGCCGCTGGGTGCCGACGCCTGGGACAAAGTGGTGTCCGCGTGGCAACTGGCCGATCGACACGGTCTGCCGATCGCCGATCCGCTCGACGCCATCCGGTCGGATCTGTCCGCGCGGGCGAGTTTCGCTTCCCGCACGCATGCGTCATTGGCCGGTGCTCGCGCGACCGCGGCGGTCCTGGCCGGGCTGCCCGGACTGGGAATCGCGTTGGGACAGGCGATCGGTGCGGATCCGGTCGCCGTTCTGCTCGGTGACGGTCTCGGCGCGGTCCTGCTTGCTGTGGGAGTTGCGCTCGGCTGTGCCGGCTTGTGGTGGGCGGACCGGATCACGACTGCGGCGGCGGTGCTGCGATGAACTGGCTGTGGATTCTCGCGGGAGCGTCGGCGGCGGGTGCGTTCCTGTCGATTCCGGCGAGCGGATGGGTGCGCTACCGCGTGGTCGGCGGCCCGGCGCGGCCCGCCAGGGAACCGCGCTGGTTGGGGAAGCAGCGGCGCCGCACCGACGCCTTTGCGGTTGCAGCAACGTTCGACATGCTGGCGGTCTGTCTTCGGGGCGGACTTCCGATCGGATCCGCTGCCGCCGTGGTGGAACCCACTGCGCCGCAGGAGTTGCGGCCGGTGCTGCTACGCGCGGCCGATCTCCTGGCGTTGGGAGCAGACCCGGCGCAGGCCTGGGCTACGCCAGAGGATGCGTCGGATTCGGTGCGGGCGCTGACGGTGATGGCGCGTCGATCGGCTCGTGGCGGGTCTTCGCTGATGGCCGGGCTGGCGGAGCTCGCAGCCAGGGAACGCGAGGCGGCGGCCGATCGGGCGGCGGCGACAGCCGAACGTGCCGGCGTGGCGATCAGCGGTCCGTTGGGCCTGTGTTTTCTGCCGGCCTTCGTCTGCTTGGGAATCGTGCCGGTGGTGATCGGGCTGGCCGGCACCGCGCTGAGCGGCGGCGTGCTGTGACCGCCGCCGACACCAGAGATGAACTCGGCGGATCAGCCGCCGTGATGATGGGAGGGAACATCCATGTTCAACAAAGTGATGGGAAGACTGCAGGCGCGGATGATGGCCGTAGCGGCCGACGACGCGGGCATGTCGACGGCGGAGTACGCCATCGGGACGATCGCCGCCGCGGCCTTCGGCGCCATCCTGTACGGGGTGGTCACCGGCGATTCGATCGTCGATTCGTTGACCGGGATCATCGACAAGGCGTTGAAGACCACGGTCGGATGACGGATCCGCGCCCGACTACGTGTCGACGCCCCCGGGCGCGGTTGGCCGACGACCGCGGGATGGTCACCGTGGAGGCCGCCATCGCGCTGTCGGCGTTGGTTGCGGTTGTGGTGTTCGCGGTCTTCGGCATCGTCGGGGTTGCGATGCATCTGCGGAGCATCGACGCCGCGCGCGAGGTAGCTCGCATTGCGGCACAGGGTGATTCGGTACGGGCGAATGCGATCGGCCGATCGGTGGCACCACGAGGTGCGTCGATCGCCATCAGGACCGAGGGAGAGCTGATCCGGGTGCGGGTGCGCGCGTCCGCCCCGGTGCTCCCGATCGACGTCGGTGCCGATGCGGTAGCGGTTCGGGAGCCGTCGGCCGACGATGAGTAGCCGATTCGCCGACGACCGCGGATCGGCCACGATCGCTGCGGCTTTCGCCTGCTTGGCGCTCACTGCGCTGATGGCTCTGATCGTCTACGTCGGTGCCGCGATATCGGCTCGTCACCGGGCGCAGGCGGCCGCCGACCTCGCGGCTTTGGCGGCCGCCGGCGCGACGAGCGACCAGTGCGCCGCGGCGTCGCGGATCGCTACGGCGATGGACGCGGATGTCGCCGGTTGCACTATCGACGGTACCGATGTGGTCGTCCGGACCCGAATCACCGTGCGATTGGGCATGTTCGGGATCAAGACCGCCCAGGCGGCCGCGCGCGCCGGCCCAGCCGACTGAGCACCCAGACGGCGCCCATCTTGTCGAGGGGCTCGTTTCCGTTGCCGCACTTGGGGGATTGGACGCACGAGGGGCATCCACGTTCGCACTCGCAGGAGGCCACGGCGTCGCGGGTCGCCGTGATCCAGTCGTCGAAGGCTTCGAACCCGCGGTCCGCGAAGCCGGCCCCACCGGCATAACCGTCGTACACGAAGACCGAGGGGAGCCCCGTCTGCGGATGTCGATTCGTCGAGACACCACCGATATCCCATCGGTCGCATGTCGCCACCAACGGCAGCAGTCCGATCGCAGCGTGTTCCGCGGCGTGCAGCGCACCCGGGATCTGCGGGTCGTCGATGCCGATCTGCGCCAACGACTCCGGCGTCATCGTGTACAGCACGGCGCGCGTCGGCAGCGTCTGCGGCGGCAGGTCGAGAGCCACCGAGTCGAGCACCTCCCCCGACTTGAGCTTGCGGAGATAGCCGACGACCTGGTTGGTCACTTCGACGCGTACCAGTGACACGGTGATCTCATCGTCGATAGTCCGTTGCTGGAGCGTCTCCACGATGTCGATGTCGATGGTTTCCCGGGCCGACGTCGTCCACTCCGGATCCTCCGGATGCACCAGGACGAGCTGGTCGTCCAGGTTCAGCTCGTCGACCACGAACGACTCGCCCTGGTGGATGTGCACGGCGCCCGGATACAGCGTCGACAATGCCCGCACGGCGTCGACGGTGCCGAGGAGTCGACCCGTGGTGGCGTCGCAGATCATCACCTGTCCGCCGATACCGCCACGAATGTCGATGTCCCCGTGCGGATCCAGGCCCGCGGCGGGATACCATCCGGCCGCGCGTCGGCGCAACCGTCCCTGCTGCTCCAACTCCCGGACCACCGGCTGGGCGTGCCACTGCGCGATCTCGCGCTCCGTGAGCGGCGACTCCAGGGCGGCACAGATCAACTGCGGCCCAAGGACATAGGGGTTGGTCGGGTCGGTGACCACCATCTCGACGGGCTTGCCCAACAGCGCCTCCGGATGGTGCACCAAATAGGTGTCCAGGGGGTCATCGCGGGCCACCAGCGCCACCAGTGATCCGGCGCCGCGTCGACCGGCCCGCCCGGCCTGTTGCCAGAACGAGGCGACGGTGCCCGGGAATCCGGCGACCACCACCGCGTCGAGCCCGGCGATATCGACGCCGAGCTCCAGAGCATTGGTGGTGGCGACGCCGAGAAGTCGCCCGTCGGCGAGGCTGCGCTCGAGCTCGCGTCGATCCTCGGCCAGGTATCCGGCGCGATAGGGCGCGATCCGTTCGGATAGCTCGGGATCGGCTTCTGCGACTAGGCGTTTGGCCGTCAGTGCGGCGACCTCGACACCGCGCCGGCTGCGCACGAAACACAGCGTGCGCGCACCCTCGATCACCAGATCGGCCAGCAGCCGGGCTGCCTCGGTGGTGGCCGGCCGCCGTACCGGGGCGCCGTTTTCTCCGGTGATTTCCGGGATCATGTCCGGCTCCCACAAGACCACGGTGCGGGCGCCGGTCGGGGAGCCGTCGTCGGTGACTGCCACGCAGTCCTCGCCGATCAGCCGGGATACCGACTCGGCAGGGCGGGTGGCCGTCGCACTGGCCGCGATCACCACCGGGTCGGCGCCGGCGGCGCGGGCCAGCCGCAGGAGCCGGCGCAGCACCAGGGCCGTGTGCGAACCGAATACGCCGCGGTAGTGGTGACACTCGTCGACCACGATGTAACGCAGATGTCGTAGGAAATGTCGCCAACGATCATGTGCCGCAAGGATTCCGATGTGCAGCATGTCGGGATTGGTGAAGATCCACCGCGAATGCGTCCGTGCCCACTGCCGGATCTCGGTGGGGGTGTCGCCGTCGTAGGCGCACGGACCGATGTGACTGAACTCGGGGTCGCCCGCCAACAGCCTGCTCACCGCGCGGATCTGATCGTTGCCGAGGGCCTTGGTCGGCGACAGGTACAGCGCTGTACTGCGCGGGTCGTCGAGGAAGGTCTGCAGGATCGGCAGCTGGTAGGCGAGCGACTTGCCGGACGCGGTGCCGGTCGCGAGCACCACATGCCGCCCGGCATATGCCTGGTCGGCGGCCTCGACCTGATGCGTCCACGGCCGGCCGATACCGGCCTCGGTCCACAACTGTCGCAATCGAACGTCGCACCATTGCGGCCAATCGGCGAACGTGGCGTTGCGGGCCGGGATGACGGATCGGTGAGTGACCGGATCGTGCCCGCCGGGCTGTCCGGCGAGGGTCCGGGCCAACAATTGTGAGCCGTAGTCGTCGCCGATCATCGCTGTCCGAACCTCCTCACCGGTCACCTCGAATTGTCGTCCGTGAAGCCGATGGGCCGCCGAATCGTTTTGATCAGTAAGGCCATAATCCGCAACGCGCCGACCTTCGACTATCGCGCGCACCCGGTTCATGGTTGACTTATCAGCGGTCGCAGCTTTCGGAAGCATCAGGCTCCCGAGATCGTGTTGCGAACGTGGTACTGAAGGTTAGTGTGCGGATCCCGCAAGCGACGCCAGAAGGTATGGCGGTCGGAACCGGCCCGGTGCGTGCGACTGCGCGCCGTACACCGGTAGTAGAGAAGGAATACAAGGAATGGCACAGGGAACTGTGAAGTGGTTCAACGCGGAAAAGGGCTTCGGCTTCATCGCGCCTGACGAGGGCAACGATGACGTGTTCGTCCACTACTCCGAGATTCAGGGCAACGGTTTCAAGACCCTGGAGGAGAACCAGCGCGTGGAGTTCGAGGTCGGCCAGGGCACCAAGGGCCCGCAGGCCACCGGCGTTCGCGCCGTCTAAGAACTCGGCAAACCGAGACCACCTCACCCCCGGATCCGCGAGAGCGGGCCGGGGGTGAGTTTATTTTCCAGCCAGGCACATGCGGTTATCGGCGTGGTCGATAACCGTGGATAGGGTTGTAGGTGTGAGTCAGCTGTCCTTCTTCTCTGCGGAGACCGACGAGCCGTCGCTCGACGATCTCGCGGGGTTGCTGGCGGCGTCGGGACAATCGGTCACCTTCGCCGGTGGCGTGCGCGTGTCGGTCGTGGTGGATTCTCAGTGGCGGGCGCAGGCGCTGGCCGACGAGATCTCCGAGACCGGCTTGACGGTGCATGTCGGAGTATCTGACGAAGGTTCGCCGCTGGTGCGGACCGAATCGACCAGCCGGCTGCGTGACCTGCATCAACAGTGGACGCGCGGCGCGATCAAGACGATGCCGGCCGGCTGGGTGCCCAGCCCCCGTTCGCTGCGGATGTGGACTCTGGCCGCCGGTGACCGCGAGTCCGATCGATACCTGCTGGCGCTCGATCCGCATGCCGGCGAGTCGCATGCGCCACTGGCCACTGCGGTGATGCGTGCGGGTATCGCCCCCACCCTCGTCGGCACGCGCGGCCATCATCCGGCGCTGCGGATCGCCGGAAAACGTCGATTGACCAGGCTATTGGAGAGCATCGGCGATCCGCCTTCGGTGCCGGGCGCCGCGGAACACTGGCCCACCCTCTAAACGCGCTATTGCGCGCAGACTTGTCGCAAGCGTGTACCGTCTGGCCAGATAGGTGACTATCGCAATCGCTGATACCTATAAATACGGGGCTGCTGACGCGCGCCTCGATGCCTGGAGAGAAAGGTCGGACGCTGATGGCCCAGTCAGGCGTGTCACAGGGGCGTACGCGTCGACTCGTGATCGTCGAGTCCCCGACCAAGGCTCGCAAGATCGCCGGCTATCTGGGACGTGACTACGTCGTCGAGTCGTCCCGTGGACATATCCGCGACTTGCCACGTGGCGCGGCCGACGTGCCGGCCAAATACAAAGGACAACCCTGGGCCCGCCTCGGCGTCGACGTCGACAACGGATTCGAGCCGCTGTATGTGGTCTCGGCCGACAAGAAGTCGACCGTCAGCGAACTCAAGGCGCTCCTCAAGGACGTCGACGAGCTCTATCTGGCCACAGACGGTGACCGCGAGGGTGAAGCGATCGCCTGGCATCTGCTGGAGACGCTGAAGCCGAAGGTGCCCGTCAGGCGGATGGTGTTCCACGAGATCACCGAGCCGGCGATCCTGGCGGCTGCCGCGAACCCGCGCGACCTGGACGAGGATCTGGTCGACGCGCAGGAGACCCGCCGCATTCTGGACCGGTTGTACGGCTATGAGGTTTCGCCGGTTCTGTGGAAGAAGGTCATGCCGCGGTTGTCGGCGGGCCGTGTGCAGTCGGTCGCCACCCGAATCATCGTCGAGCGCGAACGCGAGCGGATGGCGTTCCGGTCCGCGGGCTACTGGGATATCGCCGCTGTGCTGGACGCGGGTGCCGAGGCCGCGCCGCGCACTTTCGACGCCCGGTTGATCACGGTCGACGGTGCCAAGGTCGCGACCGGCCGCGACTTCGACTCCAACGGCCAGCTCAAGAAGGCCGATGGGGTGATCGTCCTCGACGAGGCCCGGGCCACCGCTCTGTCCGACGGACTGCACGGCGCGATGCTGTCCGTGTCGTCGGTCGAGGAAAAGCCGTACACCCGTAAGCCGTACGCGCCGTTCATGACGTCGACGCTGCAGCAGGAGGCCGGGCGCAAGCTGCGCTTCACCTCCGATCGCACCATGCGGATCGCGCAGCGGCTGTACGAGAACGGCTACATCACCTACATGCGTACCGACTCGACGACCCTGAGCGAGTCGGCGATCAACGCCGCCCGCACGCAGGCGCGAGAACTGTACGGCGACAACTTTGTTCACCCGACCCCGCGCCAGTACACCCGTAAGGTGAAGAATGCGCAGGAGGCCCACGAGGCGATCCGTCCGGCCGGTGAGTCCTTCCGGACCCCGGGGCAGGTGGCGTCGGCGCTGGAGACCGACGAATTCAGGTTGTACGAGCTGATCTGGCAACGTACCGTCGCCTCGCAGATGGCCGATGCCCGCGGCACCACGATGAGCTTGCGGATCGTCGGAAAATCAAGTGCCGGTGAGGATTGCACCTTCGCCGCATCCGGCCGCACCATCACTTTCTCCGGTTTCCTGTCGGCATACGTCGAGTCGATCGACGACCAGGCCGGCGGTGTCGAAGACAACAAGGAATCGCGACTGCCGAATCTGGTTCAGGGACAGCCGCTCACCGCGGCGGCGCTCACCCCGGACGGTCACACCACCAACCCGCCGGCCCGGTACACCGAGGCGTCGCTGGTGAAGATGTTGGAGGAGTTGGGAATCGGGCGTCCGTCCACCTACTCGTCGATCATCGGCACCATCCAGGACCGCGGCTACGTCGTGAAGAAGGGCACCGCGCTGGTGCCCTCGTGGGTCGCCTTCGCGGTCGTCGGTCTGTTGGAGGCCTACTTCAAACGGCTGGTCGACTACGACTTCACCGCTTCCCTCGAGGACGATCTGGACCAGATCGCCGACGGGCATCAGGACCGGACGGATTGGTTGCGGCAGTTCTACTTCGGCGATCCGGAGTCGTCCGACGAGACGATCGCCGCCGCCGGTGGCCTGAAGAAGCTGGTCGGCGTCAATCTGGAAGAGATCGACGCCCGCGAGATCAACTCGATCAAGTTGGTGGACGACGAGCAGGGTCGGCCGATCTACGTTCGCGTCGGACGTTTCGGTCCGTACTTGGAACGCAATATCGCGGCCGCCGATGCGGAGCCGGATCTGCAGCGCGCGAATCTGCCCGCCGACATGACGCCCGACGAGCTGACCTTGGAGGTTGCGGAGAAGCTCTTCGCAACCCCGCAGGAGGGCCGCAGCCTCGGCGTCGATCCGGTGACCGGCCACGAAATCGTCGCCAAGGAAGGACGATTCGGCCCGTACGTCACCGAGGTGCTGCCGGATCCGGATGACGAAAACGGCGACGACTCCGACGGAGCTGCCGCGCCAGTGATGGCGCCCGCGCCCGATCCCGTGCCGCTCGACGGCGACGGTGGTGTCGCGGTGGCCACCGAAAAGGCAACCAAGACAGCGACGGCCAAGAAGACCGCCAAGAAGGCGGCGAAGAAGGCCGGCCCGAAACCGCGGACCGGGTCGCTGTTCAAGTCGATGGACATCGAGACCGTCACGCTGGACGATGCGCTCAAGCTGCTGTCGCTGCCGCGCGTGGTTGGCGTCGATCCGGCCAACAATGAAGAGATCACCGCGCAGAACGGCCGCTACGGTCCATACCTCAAGCGGGGCACCGATTCTCGTTCGTTGACCAGCGAGGACCAGATCTTCGACGTCACTCTGGAAGAGGCGCTGAAGATCTATGCCGAGCCCAAGCGCCGCGGCCGCGCCGCAGCTGCACCACCGCTCCGGGAGCTCGGCAACGACACCGAGACAGGCAAGCCGATGGTGATCAAGGACGGCCGGTTCGGCCCGTACGTCACCGACGGCGAGACCAACGCATCGCTGCGCAAGGGCGATGAGGTCGCGACCATCACGATCGAACGTGCGTCGGAACTGCTGTCGGACCGGCGCGCCAAGGGCCCGTCGACACGGGCCAAGAAGACCGCGAAGAAGACCACCAAGAAGGCCGCGCCGAAGAAGACGACCGCCAAGAAGACCACGGCGAAGAAGGCCACTGCCAAGAAGGCGACGAAGAAGGCGGCCGCGAAGAAGGCCGCACCGCCCGTCGAGTAGCGACCGCCGTCAGGCGGTCGCCAGCGCGTCGTCGGCGGACGGCAGATCGAGAATCGGTCGGGCGAGGCGGGTTTCGATCCCGCGGCCACGCAGCTCGACACCCTCGCCGACCTGCCAGTGCTGTGCCTCTTCACTGTTGGTGAGGTACACCGCGCGAGCCGATCCGAGGACCCGCGTGGGCTCGTCTTTGGCGAGTTCGGTGAGCCGTGCAGCCTCGTTGACCGGGTCGCCGATAACGGTGTACTCGAGGCGCTGTTGTGCGCCGATGTGTCCGGCGATCGCCTTGCCGGCCGATACGCCGATACCGACATCCAGGCCCTCGAGGGCCTTGTCGAGTTCGACGCGCAGATCGCGCGCGGCGGCCAGCGCGTGCCCGGCGAAGTCCGCATCGTCGAGCGGGGCGCCGAAGATGGCGAGCGCGGCGTCGCCCTGGAACTTGTTGACGAAGCCTTCATGGCGGCCGACGACGTCGACGACCACTCGGAAGAACTCGTTGAGCATCTCGACGACTTCACCGGGCGGACGGGTGACGCCGAGGTTGGTGGAGCCGACGACGTCGACGAACAGCACGCCCACGTACCGTTCGCTGCCGCCGAGCTCGGTGCCCGACTCCATCGCCCGGCGCGCAACGTCCTCGCCGACATAGCGGCCGAACAGATTGCGCAGTTCGTTACGTTCGCGCAGGTCATGCACCATGTTGTTGAATCCGGCCTGGAGCTGGCCGAGGTCGCTGCCGTCGAAGATCTTGACGGAGGTCTCCAGGTCGCCGTCCTGCAACTCGCGAAGCGCCTGACGTAGCTGCTTGATCGGGTCGGCCACCGCGCTCACGAGTCGACTGACGGCGAGCAGCCCGAAGGCCAGTGCCACCAGAGCCATCCACAGGATCGGCCGTTGCAGGCTGGACAGATCCTGCGGCATCGCGCCCATCTGCTGACCGACCACGAGGCCGGTGATGACCAGCAGCGGCAAGGCGGTGCAGGCCACCCAGAACAGCACGATGCGCATGGTCACCGTGGGCGCGGTGGCGTCCTCCGGATTGCCGGCCATCGCGGCGACGGTGATCGGCCGCAGCACCTTCTCGGTCTGCATGTAGCAGAGCGTGGAGGTGATCAAACAGCCGACCGCGGTCGCGACCGCGACCAGCAACGCGGCCCGGTGCGAGGTCGCGAAGTTGAACAGCGTGAAGATCACGCCGCCGACAAACCAGAGACCGACGCAGACGTAGGTGACCAGCGATGGCAGCCGCAGCGCGCGCCGCCGGGCGAATTCGCTGTCCACGGCCCCGCGACGGCGGTGCCACAGCAGCACCGGCAGGGTCAGCCGGATCGTGAGGTAGCCGCCGATGACCAGAGCGATGACCAGGTAGCAGATGAACAGGACCTGATTGCGGCCGCTGATCTCGCCGAGTTTGACCGCCGTGTCATACGGCAGGCCGAACCGAAGGAAAGCGAAGGTGAAGACCGCGCCGATGAGGTTGGCGCGAAGCAGATCGAGCGCCAGAATCGGCCATGGTGTGTGCACAAGCCAACGCAGCGTGCGCTTGGCGCGCAGCGTACGGCTCGGATGTTCACTCACGCTAACGATGTTAGCTGTCTGCTTGCAAGAGTTACACAAATAAGGTGAGTGATATATGCACACTCCCGGCGACGTCAGTGTGCATTTTGTCGACGGTAGGGTTGACCTGTGACGACTGTGTTCGAGCGCTTGGTCGGTCAAGAGTCGATTGTGACTGAGCTCACCGCAGCTGCGCGCGCGGCAGCGGGAGACGGCAGCGGAATGACGCATGCCTGGCTGTTCACGGGCCCGCCCGGAAGCGGCCGGTCGGTGGCCGCGCAGTGCTTCGCCGCCGCCCTGCAGTGCTCCACGCCGGGCTCACCCGGGTGTGGGACCTGCCATGCCTGCACGACCGTCATGGCCGGTACCCATGCCGACGTTCGACGGGTGGTGCCGGCCGGCTTGAGCATCTCGGTGAAAGAGATGCGTGACATTGTGCAGATCGCGTCGCGCCGTCCTGGGGTGGGCCGATGGCAGATCGTCGTGGTCGAGGACGCCGATCGACTTACCGAGGGCGCAGCTAACGCACTGCTCAAGGTGGTCGAGGAACCGCCCGCGCATACGGTGTTCCTCCTGTGCGCACCCACCGACGACCCCGAGGACATTGCGATCACCCTGCGGTCGCGCTGCCGGCACGTCGGACTCGCCATGCCGCCCGTGGACGCCATCGCCAAGGTACTGACCGAGCGGGACGGCATCGACGCGGAGCGCGCGCAGTGGGCGGCATCGGTGTGCGGTGGACATGTGGGCCGAGCCCGTCGCCTGGCCACCGACGAAAGCGCGCGTGAGCAGCGGAAGCAGGCGTTGGGCATAGCCCGCGCGGCGACCCGCGATGAGACCGCGTACGCCGCGGCCGAAGAACTGGTGAACGTCGCGGCCGGCGCCGCCAAGGCGATCAGTGCCGAACTGGACGAAGCCGAGACCGAGGAACTGCGCACCGCGCTCGGTGCCGGTGGCACGGGCAAGGGCTCCGGCGGTGCCCTGCGCGGATCCGCTGGTGCATTGAAAGCGCTTGAACAGCAGCAGAAGTCGCGGGCCACTCGAGTGTCGCGCGATGTGCTCGACCGCGCGCTGGTGGATCTGGCCGCACTGTTTCGAGATGCCCTGGCCGCGTCGTACGCGGCCCCGGTGGCGGCGATGCACCCGGACTATTCGGAGCAGACGTTGGCGATGGCCAACTACGCCCGGGCCGATGAACTTCTGCAATGCGTCGAGGCCGTGCTGGAGTGTCGTCAGGCGCTGGAATTCAACGTGAAGCCTAAGTTCGCGGTGGACGCGATGGTGGCCAAGGTCGGGATGGCATTGCGGCACTGAGGGCTGGGCGGCCTGGTCGGACCGTGATCTTGTAAAGCGTGGGGCGTGGGCCGGTCGTCGGGGCCCGGTCGGTTTGGTTGCGGCGCGGGTCAGTCGATATGCTTCGAGGCGCTGTGCTCCGGCTTGCCGTACGGCCCGGAGGACACAACGCCGCCTTAGCTCAGTCGGTAGAGCGCTTCACTCGTAATGAAAAGGTCAGGAGTTCGATTCTCCTAGGCGGCTCCATAGCTCGACGTCAGACCGGGTGATCCACCCCGTCTGTTCGCATTTCTGCGTCAGTTCCAGGGGTCGGTGGGCTGCCACAGCGTCGGAAGATGCAGCGATACCCCGTCGTCGTCGGCCAATCGGCTCAGAATCCGCATCGAGGTGTCGAGATCGTCGCCGGCATACGGAAGCGCGCGCAACGGCTGGTCCAGCGGTCGGAAGAAGTCGTCCCAGTGGATCAGCACCACGCGCCGAGCCCCGACCGTGCGGACGGTCTCCTGCCAGTAATCGTCGAAGTAGCTTTCAGGTTGTAGGCCGAGCTGCCCGATACCGAGGTAGGCCACGTCGGCGCGTTGCCCGGCCAACGCGCCCCGGACGAATCCGGCGCTGCCGACGATGAGCATCCGCCGATCCGACGGGCGATGGTGCACCAATGTCGACCAGGCCTCGCCGCAGCGGTACGCCGACGCCCGCACCGGCGGAACCACCGGCGCGGTGATGTCGCCGGGATACCGATCGGGTGGGCAGTGATCACCCTCGAAGAGGGTGATATCGAAGGCGCCCAACGGGATTGAAGTCCCCGTGGTCGCCGTGATCACCCGATCGGCGGGCAGCGCATGGCCGATATGCGCGGTGGAGGTCCCGCCGACCAACGCGGCGCCGGTGCGTTCGGCGACCACCGCCGAATCCATCGCGTGGTCGAAATGGGTGTGCACCGGCAGCACCGCGTCGAGCTGCCGTACGCCGAGCCGGTTCAGTGCGTTGTCGATGCGCGGACCCGACGGCGTCAACCGGCCGAGCCCGACCGTGAGCAACGACGGCCGGGAGAAGAAGCCGTCGGTCATCACCGCCGACGAACCATCGCTGATCAACAGGGTCGTAACCCCGGCCCAGCTCACCGTCACCGGGGCGTCGTCGGACGTCGGCGTGAGGTCGAAATACCGCTGGTAGTCCGCGAGCTTCGGTCGGCCGGGCTTCAGACGCATGTCGTCGACCCTATGTGGTCGATGCGAGGCATTGGCCTTGATCAGCGCGCGTGATGGCTAACGCCGGAGTCGCCGAACTCCGCGGGGCGGGTAGATCGTTCGCATCAGCCGAGCCTTGGCGGCGTACTGCGCCGAACACACCTGCCCACTGAAGCCGCCGGTGGATGGCGGCTGCTCACCTGTTTGTGAGATCGGGATCCAGCCCGATCCGAGGTCGGACAGCGACTGATGTTTCGTGGAGTAGTAGTCGTCGCGGCCGGTGATCGTGACACCTGATGCTCCCGCCGCCGCGGCCAGCAGATGGAAATGAAACCTCGTGCTGATCCACACCTGGCCCCGTCGCACCGGGAGTCCGTGCTGCCACACTGCGGAGAACGGCACCAGGTCGGCCCCTGGCAACAGCGTTGCCAGCCGATCGAACATGGTGCGGTCCTGGCCGGGAATGCCTTCGACGAAAGCGGTGTCCGGGCCGGTGATGTGCCACCGGTGAATGAGCTCGGTGAGCTGTCGATAGAGATCGTCGAAATCGCCGTGCGCCGCGGGATTGTCGATGAGATCGGACTGCACCACGAAGATGAATCGCCGCGACGCGGCCGGCGCATCGGGGTGAAATACGCCCGGCTCGCGAATGCCGAGCCACGCATCATCCCCGGTGAACACCACCGGACTCGTCCCATCGGGGATCGTCAGGAAATCACGCGACTGGGCGTCGCGGACGTCGAAGACGTTGAACTGCTTGATCTCTGAGTGGATGAGTTCGACGGCCGCTGGGTCGGATACGGGCAGCAGGCCCTGACCGGTGGCGGCGAGGGTGGCGCCGTTGTCGGCGCGAATCGCGGTGGCCAACGACAGCAGGAGCTGGTGATGGGGCCAGATGGCGTTGATGTAACCGCCGCCCAGCACGTGGACGGTGGTCGCGTCGCGCATCAGCCGAATTCCGTCCACCAGTCGCGGTTCGATGCCGGGCGTGGCGATGACCCGTCGTATGTGCCGGGCGGCGTCGCCGACCGGTTCGTTGCGCAGGCCGTCGATGATGCGCCAAGCCGTGTCGACGACGGTGAGATCGGGATGATCGTGATGCAGGAGCGCGGAGGCGTGTCCGGGTGTGTGGCAGTCGAGGACGACCGGCGTGTTCGGCTTTGCCCGGGCCAATGCGCGCAGCCAGGTCCGCGCGATGAATTCATCGCCGAAGTTCGGAAAACCTGAGGGAGCGATCAGATAGATGAGCTCGCGGTACCGGGAGCGTCGGAATCTGATTGCTGCAGCCATTACGTCCGACGTTACGGAATCGCGGGGGTGTCCGTCTCGCCCTGACAGCGTATTTTGCCGGAATGCACAGTCAACTCCAAGGCGCCCGGGATCATGGGTAACGCCGTGTTCGTTTTATCTGGCCTGATGGATCGATCGCACTCGAACGGCGATCAGCTGGTGGACGCGATCGCGTCGGCCTTGATCTGTTCGAATCGTGCGCCCATTTCTTCGGCCAGCGCCTGCGCGGCCCGCATCGGCCGCACCATCACCATGAAGTCGACGATCTTGCCGGCCTCGTTGTAGGTCAGGAAGTCGCAGCCGGTGATATCGAGCCCGTTGACCTTGGCCTCGAACACCAGAGCGTGGTCGCCCGAGGGGTCCGCGATCTCCCGGACGTAGTGGAAGTCGTCGAACACCTGGAAGACCGCCCGCAGGATAGCCGCGGTGATCGGTTTGCCCGGATAAGGCGAGAATGCGACGGGACTTCGGAAGACGACATCGTCCGCGAGTTCGGCCACCGCCGCCTCGATGTCGTCGGCTTCAACCGCCTGACGGAATCGATTCATACTGCTCCTCCGAGTCATCGTCGTTACCGTCAGACTATGTGCTCGTCAGCCGCGCCGATTGTCGCCGCCGATCGCGCCGCGGCGGTGGTGTCCGCGGTGCGTGACGATCCGACGGGTCGGCTGCTGCTGTTGCGGGACATCTATGCGCATGGTCCGCATGGCAATCGATTGCCGTATCAGCGCGCTGCGGCGGCGTTCATGCGGTGGCAGCGCAGTCGGGGCCTGCTGGACCCGATCACTGACAGCGGTGGCGGCAGCCCGTGGTGGCGTGCTGTCAACGAGTCGCTGTTGCGTGACACCGAGCATGCGCGGTTGCTGGCCGACGGCGCGCCGGGGGAGCCGGATTCTCCGGCAGTCGGGGCGTGGTTGGACTTTCAGCATCGGCCGTCGGCACCCAGTTGGTATCGCGCACACAATGTTTCGGTCGTTGTCGGCTATCTACGGTATCGGGACCTCGCGGCCGCGGAGACCAGGACCGAACGGTTCTTCATCAACGTGGTGCTCCTGCGGGTGCTGTATGCGCACGCCTTGGTCGCCGCACCTCGGCTGGCGCTGGGCTGGTTGGGGCCTGTCGCGCCGGTACTCGGAGACCCACGACTGGGCATGCCGGCGATCTTCCTGTCGTTGCGACGAGTCCTGCCCGAGCACTATCCGATCGCCGGCGACGTCGGACCCTATCGGCGAGCCGAGCATTGGTTCGGCCGGCTTGTCGACATGGGCGTCATCGAACCCCGATTGGATGCCCTGTATCGCTGGTCGGCCGCGGAGCTCGGCATACCCGAGGTGGAATCGCTTCTGGTGGAGGGTATCCCGGCATACTGCTGGGACCCGGCCGATCGCGACGACTGGATGATGCCGCTGACCGCGCCGCAACGATGGGTGCGTCGGCTGGTACCGGCGGGCAACGACCAGTAGGACTGGACCCATGCCGACCCCGGATTTCATTCTCGAGCTGCGCGCGCACATCGGCCACGCGCCGTTGTGGATGATCGGCATCACCGCTGTGGTGGTTCGAGATCATCAGGTGTTGCTGATCGAGCGGGCCGACAACGGCGCGTGGACACCCGTGACCGGGATCGTCGAGCCAGGAGAGAACCCGGCCGATACCGCAGTCCGCGAGGTCGCCGAAGAGGCCGGGGTGGTGGCAGTGCCACGTCGTCTGGCGTGGGTGCATGTGACCGATCCGGTGGTGCACGCCAATGGTGATCACGCGCAATACCTCGATCACGTGTTCCGGATGGATTGGGTATCCGGTGACCCGCACCCAGCGGACGACGAGTGCTCGGCAGCGGGCTGGTATCCGCTCGATGCGCTGCCGGAGTTGAGCGAACGCATGCAGTTGCGGATCGGGGCGGCGCTCGACGCCGGACCGGAGACTCGATTCGATCAGGCCCTGAAATCCTGACTGCAGAGCCGCTTCAACCCGGATATGGGGTTGAACGCTCGCACGGGTCAGGGTTTCAGGGCTAACCGCCCGGCGTCAGCGGTCCTCGCCGGCCTCGGCGAGGTCTGCCGATACGCGGCTTGCCGAGGAACGTCTCGATCGACGGAACGATCTGATCCGCGTTCAGCAGGATGTCGACGTGCCCACCCGGATGGCGTGTCAAGGCGGCCCGTGGCAGCAGGCGATTCATGATGCGCGCGTTGATCATCGGGATGATCGGGTCGTCCTCGCCGGCTACGATCAGCGTGCGCTGACGGATCGCCGGCAGCGCGTGAATCGATGTCCATACGGAGCCGGCGAGCAGCTGGTGCAGGTATCCGATCTTGGATCCGGCGTGCAGCTGCCGCGACATCAGACTGAAGACCTCATCGCCGCGATCCCGCACACTTCCGCCGTACAGCTCGCCGGCGATCCGGGCACCGTATTCGGGGTCGCGGAACCGCCGAGGCGTCAACATCTTGCGCAGCACCGTGGGCCGCCCGGGAATCATGACCGCGCCCGTCCCGGTGGCGACCAGGATGAGCCGGCGGCACCGCCGCGGGTTCTGAAAGGCGAACTGCTGGGCCAGCGCGCCGCCCCACGAATATCCGAGGATGTCCACGACCCCGATGTCGAGCCGGTCGAGGACCTGGCCGAGCACCCAGGCCAGATACGGAAACCCATATGGCAGAGCCGAACTCGGCGACTCGCCGGTTCCGGGCGCGTCGAATCGGAGTACCGGGCGCTCGGCGTCGAGTGCCGCCACCAGCGGGTCGAGCACCTCCAACGAGGCGCCGATCCCGTTGCACAGCACCAGCGGAACGCCGACGCCGCGGCGGTAGCGCACCCGGATCCGCTGCCCGCCGGCCGCGATGAGCTGGTCGGGTTCTCCGAGATCGATCGACTCGTCGGTCATGGTCATGGGGTCAGCCCGCCAGCACGTAGGTGCCGGGAGCTGGGGCGAGGCCTTCGTAACCGGCGGTGCCCAGCATCGACGGCGCGTCCACTTCGGCCCCGCTGCGCGCATTGAGCCACTGCAGATGATCGGGCCACCACGAGTCGGACGACTTCTCGGTACCCGCCAACCATTGATCCGGCGTCGCATCGGCATCGACCTGTCCGGCGCGATACGACGCCTTGGGGTTGCCCGGGGGATTGACGAGCGAGGCGATGTGACCGCTGGAGGACAGCACATATCGGTTGTCCTTGCTGCCCAACAGCGCCGCGCTGCGATAGGTCGCCTGCCACGGGCAGATGTGATCGGCGATCCCGCCGATGACGTACGAGTCGGCGGTAATCGCCTGCAGGTCAACGGGAGTGCCCAGCATCGTGGCCTGTCCGGCCGTCACCAGGTCGTTGTTCAAGCCCATCATGACCATGTCGCGATGCAGTGCCGCGGTCATCCGGGTGGTGTCGGCATTCCAGAACAGCACGTCGAAGGCCGCCGGGCTGCGTCCCTGGATGTAGTTGTTCACCCAGTAGCGCCAGACGAGGTCGGTCGGCCGGAGCCAGGCGAACATCTCGGCCATCGCGCGGCCGTCCAGGTATCCCCTGTTGGCGGAGGTGCGGATCGCCGCATGCGCGGCCCGCTCGCTGGCGAGCGCCGATGCGAAACCGGCCTTGGACTGATCGAGCACGGTGACGCCGAGGGTCAGGCCGGCGATCTTGTCGCCCTGACCGGTCGCGAACAGGTGCGCGAGCGTCATCGCGGTGAGGATGCCGCCGGAGCAGGTGGCGAAGATGTTGGTCTGGTCCGCGCCGGTCACCGCGCGGGTAGCGTCGAGCGCCTCGATGATCGCCTTGCCGTATGCGTCGAAACCCCAATCCCGGTGCTTCGCAGTCGGATTGCGCCAGGATATGGCGAACACCTGTTGACCGCCCTGCAGGTAGAACTCGATGAGGCTGCGTTTGGGGGCGATGTCCATGATGTAGTACTTGTTGATCACCGGCGGCACCAGTAGCAGTGGCACCTCGCGAACCTGCGAGGTCTGCGGTGCGTACTGGATCAGCTCGAACATCTTGGTGCGCAACACCACCGTGCCCTTGGTGGCGGCGACGGTGTCACCGACCTCGTAGGCGTCCGGATCCACCATGGCGGGCACGCGCGGTTTGCTGGCCATGTCGCGGGCGAAGGCCTTGAACCCGCGGTAGGCCGACAGCCCGCCGGTGTCGATGAGGGCCTTCCAGCCGAGCGGGCTCAGGAACGGATTGTTGGTGGGTGAGAGCCCCTCGATCAGGTTGTCGAGTGCGAATCGCACCTTCTCGGCATCGCGCCAGTCCAGGTCGGCGTCCTCGAACAGCCGGTCGGCGGTCTCCGATGCGGCCAGATAGGCCTGTTCGATCCGGTGCAGCAACGGGTTCTGCGTCCAGGCGGGATCGCTGAACCGCCGGTCGGCCCGCGCAGGTTCGCGATGCGCGCGCCCGACGGCGATCTGCCCGAGTTCCCGCGCGAGTCCGGCGCCGCGTTCGGCCACGGTGACCGGCTGCTTGGCCAGCGACAGGCCAAATCGGGCGAACGGGCCGCTCGGCAGCATCCGCCGGCCGAACGACTTGGTCGAGTTGATGAGCAGCAGGTCGAGCGGGGCGACGATGTCGTCGGCGTCTTTGGCGGTCTTGGCAACCATGGAGGTACTCCCTGAGATTCCGTGTTCGTGTGGAGCCGAACTGGTATCTCCATGGTGGTCGCCATCACGTCAGATCGCGATGGAGCTGCGACCAACACCGGCGCCGTCAGGGTGTGCCAGGCGACAACGCGAGCGGTCACTCGGGACGAAGCACCCCATGTGGTGGTGCGTCTCGCCGAAATCGGCTGTCGACCTCGAATGCGAGGCACAGTTCGGCCAGCTCGCGGGGTTTGGAGGTGGACCGGCCGGTCATCTCCTCGATCCGCCGCAGCCGGTGCCGGACGGTGTTCGGATGCACGAACAGGGCCTGCGCCGCGTCGGCGATGTTGCCGTCGTGGCCAACCCACGCACGGAAGGTCGTGAACAGGGGTTCTCGATCGTCGTCGGGCAATCGATACATTTTGCCGAGCACGCTGCCCGCGACTTCAGCGCTGATCTCGGGAGAACCGGCCGCGGCGAGCCCGAGGACGGAGTCGTCGAACACGGTGACGCCCTCTCCGGGACCGGCCTGAGCGATCCGCGCGAACCGCAGTGACTGGGCGGTGTCGCGCAACTCGTCGAACGGCGCGCTCACTCCGACCCGGGTCGTGGACAGTCGACTCAACAGCTCGATGACCGCGGCCTGAGCGTCGCCCGAGGGCACGTGCACGATGCCGATCTGCTCGTCGGGCAGTAGCCGCCACGCTGAATAGACGTCGATCCCGCGCAACTTGTTTTCGATACCGGGCAACGGCTGCTTGCCGATCGCGGAGGTGCGTGCGGCGATCGCGAGGTACGGACCGTGGGCGGGCAACCGCAGCAACTCGGCCACCTCCCACAGGCTTTGTTCGGTGGACAGCCGCCCCTGCAGCAGATGTTCGGTGAGCGCGGCATGTTCGGTGGCGTCATCGAGCACCTGCTGGGTCGTTCGCTCGCGATGCGCGGTGGACATGGCGACGATGTAGGTGTCCTGTGCCTCCCACATCAACTCGGTCGCGCGCAACAGGCCGTCGCGGCTGAGCTCCGGATGTTGTTCGGCGAGTTCGCGAAACCGGCGCCACACCATGTGGAATCCGATCCGGTAAGCGTGAATCACCGAGACCAGCGGCACCCCGTCGTCCGCTCGGGTGCGGCCGGTCTCGGCGGCCATCGCGGTATCGAAATCGTTGCTTCGCATACCGGCCACGATGAAATCGATGTTGTCACGGACGGTTTTGGCGATCCGCTCCTGCGGTACGACCGGTGACGTTCGGTAGAAGTCGACATCGCGGCGGATGGCTTCGGCCACCTGCGGCGCCAGCCCGTCGAGCCGCTCGGCCAGGAGATCTGCAATCCGGCTGATCTCGCTCATCACGTCAGTATGACGAAGAGCGTCGCGAATTCCGGTCGCTTCGCTCGACTGGCGGCAGGTGTCTAGGCGGTGAAGACGTCCAGACGCTGTGCGCGCTCGATGTTGGAGTAGTGGCCGGCATCGCCGACGATGATCTGGCTGGACTCCCCGGCGACGCTCACCGGGATGTCGCCGGCCACCGTGACGCGATGCAGTTCTCGCTTCTGGTCACCGAAGTCCGCGATGCCGTAGTGCTGCGTGGCCCGGTTGTCCCAGATCACGACGTCGCCGACGCTCCAATTCCACCGGAAGGTGTTCTCCAGCCTGGTGATACGGCTCTGCAGCAACTGGAACAGCGGCTGGAATTCGGTCGGTTTCAGATCCCGGAACTCCCGCGCGAAGTGGCCCAGCAGCAACGAGCGCTCCCCGGTCTCCGGGTGAACGCGAACCACGGGGTGCACCGTCTCGTAGGTGGTGTGGGTGAATTCGACGTAGTACTCGGCGCGTCGCTCGGCGCTGACGCCGCCGCTGGCCTGCTTCGGGTCTGACTCCGTCGCGTAGTCGTACTTGTTGCTGTGCACCGCCCACAGATCGTCGGCCAAGGCGCGCAGCGCATTCGGCAGCTGCTCGTAGGCCGCGGTGGTCGACGCCCACGTGGTTGCGCCGCCATAGGCCGGCAGAGTGATCGGCCGCAGGATCGACGCCTTCGGAACGCGATCGACGAAAGTCACGTCCGTATGCCAGCTGTTGGCGGCTCCCTCGAGTTCGAGGAGTTGGGTACCGTGCGATACGAGGGTCGGATGTGGCAGCGTCGGCTCGCCGAGCAGCGACGCGAATGCGTACTGGCCGGCATCGTCGAGGTGTTGTTGGCCGGTGAAGACGACGGTCTTGTTGATGGCCAGGGCGAGCCGGATCGCCTCGACCTGCTCGGGCGGGACCTGGCCGCCGAGCGTGACGCCGCCGATCCGGGCGCCGATGTGCTCGCCGAGCTTGTCGACGCTGATGCCTGCCTCGCGGTAGATCCGGTCCGCCTTCTCGGCACGTTCGATCCGGCTGTCGACCTGGGCGAGTGTCATGCGAGTCCTCCGGTGAAGTGTCGATCGATTCGCGCGGCCGGGCCGCGGCGTCTGCGATTGCAACATCCGGGGGATCGCGGCGGAAGGAAAGAAGTCGACGTGATCGCAAATGTCCCACCGCGGAGTGCTCGGTCAGCGCAGCATGCGCTCGGCGCCGCCGATCAGGAATGACACCAGGTCCTCGTAGAAGGCGATCAGTTCGTCGTCGCTCATCCTGCCGTCGCTGGACCACTGGTCGGCACGGCTGAGCGACTGCAGGAAGCTCATGACGGCGATCGGCCAGCGTTGGTCGATCCGCTCGGCCGATGCTTCGGGAAGCGCTCGACCGAGTTGCACGCGTAGACGCTGCGCGAGTTCGTCCTGAGGGGTATCGGCGATGGCCGGCCGGTTTTGGTCCCGGGACACGTGCACGACGATCTTGATCCAGCGGATGCCCCGAACTCGCTGTGCCAGTAGTAGTTCCAGGTAGGGGTCGGTCAATGCCCGCACGACCGCCTCGAGGTCCGGTGCCGGGCCGGCCTCAAGGCGAGCGATGCGGCCGGAGATCGACTGCACCACAGCGGAACCCATATCCAGCAGGACCGCCGACAGCAGATCTTCTTTGGTGCCGAAGTGGTAGTTCACCGCCGCGGCGCCCTGTCCGGCCGTCGCGTTGATCGCCCGTACGGATACCGCATCGACGCCGTTGTCGGCGAACAACTTCTCAGCGGTCCGGATCAGGCGGGCCCGGGTGGCATCACCCTGGCGATTCGGCAGCACGCGACCCATGCCGGTAAGGATATCCGTCACGTGCTGGGAGTAGCTGCTCAGAAGTGCCGGTCGAGCCAGTCGACGATCAGCGCGGTGGTGGTGTCCGGATCCTCCAATTGCGTCCAGTGCCCGGTATCGATGATCCGGCGCTCGAACGTCTCGAAGTACTGGAGCAGATTGTTGCTGAGCATCGGATGACAGATCGGGTCGTGCCGGGCGGCGATCATCAAGGCCGGCGTTGCGACCTGCGGGAGGTTGCCGTCGGGGAAGTGCTCGTTATGCACCTCCCAGTTCCGAAGGATGCTGCGATACCAACTCAGCGGACCGCGGAAACCGTTGCGCGCGTAGGTATCCGTGTAGTAACGCATCTCCTCCGGGCTGATCACGACCTCACCCGGCCAGGTCGATTCGTCGTCAGCCAGCCAGTGGATGTACGACATCGACTCCGGGTCGTGTTGACCGCTGCGCGACAGATTGGTGCCGTTGCCGGTGTCGCGGCGCATGAAGAACCGGAACGTGCGGGCCGGATCCTTGTCGAGCTGGTCCTCGCATTCCTGGGTCTGGAAATACGCCACGTAGTTTCGCGGCCCGTACACCTGCTCGTAGAGCTCGATCGGGTTGTGCTGCGAGTGTCCGAACGGGGTGTTCAGCGTGATGATGCCGGCAACCGAATCCGGTTGCAGGTATGGCATCGACCAGGACACCATGCCGCCGAAGTCGTGACCGACGACGACGGCCTTCTGATAGCCGGCATCGGCGATCAGGGCCGCCACGTCGGCAGTTGTCTCGGCGATGCTGTAGGCCCGACTGTCGTCCGGTCCGGTCGATAGACCGTATCCGCGCATGTCGGGTGCCATGACGTGGAACCCGGCATCGGCGATTGGCTGCAGTTGGTGTCGCCACGATGCGGCGAGCTCTGGAAAGCCATGGCAGAGAACGACACACACGTCACGAGTGACCTTCTCCGGCACCGCCTCGAACACTGCGAGACGGGCACCGTCGGTGTCGACGAATCGTGGTTCTGGAAGGAACGAGTCAGACACTTGCGCCCGCCGATTCGACGCCACGTGGGAACACCATGATCTTCACGTGCTCGGCTGGCTCGCGCAGCGTGCTGAACGCATCCGCGACGCCGTCCAGATCGACTCGGCCGGTGATGATCGCGTCGGCGTCGATCTCGCCGTTGGCCAGCCGCTCGAGCACGATCTCGTAGGCGCGCTCGTACGGCCCGTGGCCGAAGTTGATGACCATCCGGCGCACCTGCCCGATCACCGGGATGATCATCTCGTCCTCGAACGGCGCAGCCATCACCTGGATCCGGCTGTCGAACGGAAGGGTCCGCATCAGCGAGTCGATCATGCCCTTGCGGCCGCTGCATTCGAAGGCGATCAGCATGCTGCCGCCCAGCCCGCCGTCGGTCAGACCGCGGGCCTGCGTCTCGGAGTTGTACCGTTCGATCGGATCTTCGACGGTCGGGTCGACCACGATGTCGGCGCCCATCTTCAGCGCCAACTCGCGTCGCTTCGGCGACGGCTCGGAGGCGATGACCAGCCGGGCGCCGCGGGCCTTGGCCGCCGCGACGGCGCCGAGACCGATTGTGCCGCAACCGATGATCAGGGCCGAATCGTCGGCGGTCACTCCCGACTGCTGCATATGCATCTCGCCCACGTGTAGCGGTTCGGCCAGCGCGGCGTGCTCGAACGACAGGCCGTCCGGGATGTGCCGGGCGAAGAAGGCGTTGACTACGATCTGGTCGCCGAAGGCCCCGTGATAGGCGTTGGAATACCCGATGATCTTCGGGATTCCCGTCGACATGTCGACGGCGATGCCGAGCCCGGTGACCCGATCGCCGACCGTGAAATCGCTGACATCGGGACCGATTTCGGCGACGACGCCGGCGTATTCGTGACCGAGGACGATCGGCTGCTCCGGATCATATTGGGCCAGTGGGTAATCGGCCGCCGTCATCACCTCGCAGAACCGGTGCGATCCCTTCGAGGCGCTCAGGTCACTGCCGCAGATGCCGCAGGCGTGGACGTCGATCAGGATCTGACCGGATCCGAGGGCCGGAAGGTCGACCACGTCGGCGACGCTGAACTCGTTGCCTACGAATTGAACTGCACGCATCTCAGGCCCCCGTCGTTTCGACCGGCTGCTCGCCGTAGTAGTCGGTGGCGGCCTTTTGAAGCGCATGCACCAGATTGCCGATCAGGTATTCGCGATTGTCCGAGGCGAACTGCAGGCTCGCCTCGCGGCGCACGTTGCTGCGGCGGAAATGCGGGATCACCTCGGAGGCGAACAGTTCGTAGCTGCGCTTCGTGTCTTCCCAGTTCGCCATGTCGACGTGCAGGATCAACAGTGTGCCGAACCCGCCGGTCTTCTCGATGAGCCGCTCGATCTGGGCGATCGCCTGATCCGGCGTGCCGATGATCGCCTGGCCGAACTCGCCCAGAGCCTCGTTGCGCCAGTAGTCGATGGTGCCCTCCGGAGTGTGGCTCCACTCCGGACTGATGCCCTGCTGCCGGTTCACGTAGGCCGCCATCGACTGGATTCGCCGGCTCACCGCCCGGTTGGCGTCGGCCTGCGTCTCGGCCAGGAACATCGGATTGACGACGCGCCAGGTGGAGCGGTCGGCGGTGTAACCGTTTTCGGCCGAGACCTTTTCGTAGATATCCCAGTTGCGGTCGAGCGCATCGAAGCCCATCTGCGAACTGGCCGCGAGCGACAGCAGCGACAGGCCGTTGGTGCCGGCGAGGACCGAACCGTTGGGCGAGATGGTCGACGCGGTCACGACCTCAATGCCCTTGTGGTTGTAGGTCGGGAGCTGCGCGCGGGCGTCGCGCAGGGTGAACCAGTCGGTCTGCATGTTCACGGTTTCGCCACGCAGCAACGGCAGGATCGCCTCCAGAGCTTCGCCCTGGCGACGTCGCTGATCGTCCGGATTGATGCCCATCATGTGCGCGTCCAGCGGAATCTTGCCCGGACCGGTTCCGAAGATCACCCGGCCGCGGGTCTGCAGGTCGAGCTGCATCATGCGGTCGGCGGTGATCAATGGGTGGTGATACGGCAACGACACGACACCCGTGCCGAAGCGGAGACGTTCGGTGCGCTCGGCCGCAGCCGCGATGAAAACTTCTGGGGACGGAACGATTTCGGCGCCGGTGGAGTGATGCTCACCCATCCACGCCTCCTCGAAACCGAGGTGATCGAGATGCTCCATGAGGTCGATGTCGCGTCGCAGCTGCAACGCCGGATCGGCGTTGAGCGGATGGTACGGGGCGAGGAATGCCCCGAACTTGATTGATTCAGGTGACCACATGAGCTCTCCCGGTGACTGGTGGCGGATTCAACTTCTTGATCATTCGATCAAGAAGTGATGCCCGGAAGCCCGGAGTCCCACTCAGCGGAAGGGATCGCCGAACGCTTGGTCAGCTGAGGTCGTCGCGCAATGCCTCCACCAGAGGTTGCAGGAGCGGGTTGTCGTTGGAGTCCGGTCGGGTGACCGCGGAGACCTGGATGTTCAGCCGTCCGTGCGTCTCCCGCAAATAGGCGATGCCCGACACGGCCGCGTCGTCGTAGAGAACGGTCCACGCGCGCGGATTGTTGATCAGTTCCAGCGTTGCGGTGTGATCCCGGGCGATCGGCGGCCCGAAGCGCGGGGTGATGCCGAGCTCGCTGAACTTTTCGCCGATCACGTTGTGCAGCAACACCTGTTGGGACACCGGCGGCATCAGCAATGGGTACTCGGCTAGCTGGGACAGCTCTACCGACTCGTGGTCCGCGAGCGGGTGATCAGACGCCATGGCGATCAGCAGGTCGTCCATCCACAACGGCGTGACCGACAGGCCGGGCCGGGAGATGTCGCCGCGGATCAGCGCCATGTCGGCATCGCCGGACACGACGGCGTCGATCCGCTGGTCGAAGCTACGGATGACGAACTCGATCTCCGCGTCCGGATAGTCCGAACGCACACTGGCGATCGCGGAGAGCGACTTCGACGCGAAGGTCATGTTGGCGGCCAGCCGAATCCGGTTGCGCGGCAATCGCGCCATCGTCGTGATGGTGGTCGCGAGATCGAGCATCTGCGTGGCGATCGGCAAGATCCGAGCTCCGACCTCGGTCAGGGTGACGGTTCGGGTGGATCGATCGAAGAGACCGACCCCGAGTTCGTGTTCGAACCGCGCGATCTGGTGGCTGATCGCCGATTGCGAAACGAAGAGCCGGCGGGCCGCCTTGCTGAAACTCAGGTCGGTGCTGACGGCGACGAAGTACTGCAGCTGACGCAGTTCCATGGCTCGGCCTCCGGAATCCACTTATCTTGATAGTAGATAGATCGTATCGGCAATATGCGTTGGATATTGCCCAAATCCAGCAGTTATATGGAGTGAGTAGAACGTGCGTTAGGAGGAAACAGTCATGACTGAGCTCGAGTATGCAGAAGTAGTGATCATCGGTTCGGGTTTCGGCGGTCTGGCCGCCGCCAAGCAGCTCGGCAAGTCCGGCATTGACCACACCCTCATTTCGGCGACGCCCGAGCACCTCTTCCAGCCGCTGCTGTACCAGGTCGCCACAGGTGTGATGGACCCGCGCGAGATCGCCCCGCCGATCGCGGATGTGCTGCGCACCAACAAAGGGTCGACGGTTGTGGAGGGCACCGTCGTCGACGTCGATCCGGATGCTTGCGTGATCACCTACGAATCGGTCACGGGGATTCGGCGCCTGCGATATGGCTCGCTGATCGCGGCGACCGGTGCCACCCAGTCATATTTCGGCAACGATCACTTCAAGGACTTCACGTACGCGCTGAAGACGATCGAGGACGCGACGTTGCTGCGTGATCAGATTCGCGACTGCTTCGAGCGTGCCGCGGAGACCACGGACGATGCCGTGCGGCGCAAGCTGCTGAACTTCGTGGTCGTCGGTGCCGGCGCGACCGGTGTCGAGGTCGCCGGACAGATCCGAGAACTGTCGCAGCGCTACTTCCATGCCGATGCGTCGGTGTACTTGGTCGAAGGCGCGCCGATGGTGCTGCCGCCGTACAAGGGCGGCAAGCTCAGCCGCTACGCGGAGAAGTCCCTCGAAGACAGCGGTGTCGAGGTCCTGCTGGACGCGATGGTCACGGCGATCGACGCCGACGGTGTGACCATCAGCATCAACAAGGGTGCGGCGACGCGGCGGATCGCCGCTGACACAGTGGTGTGGTCAGCGGGAGTGCAGGCCAGCGGATTCACGGCGGTCCTCGCCGAGCGCACCGGTTGCGAGACTGATCGCGCGGGACGACTGCTGATCAACTCCGATCTGACAACCGGCGGCTACGCGAACATCTACGCCATCGGCGACATGACATCGCTGAAAGGCTATCCGGGGCAGAGCCCGGTCGCGATGCAGCAGGGACGTCATGCCGCCGACATCGTCCGGCGAAAGAAGTTGCCGGGCACCGAGTTCGTCTACTGGGACAAGGGCTCGATGGCGACTATCAAGCGCTTCAGCGCGGTCGCACAGCTCAATGAACGGATTCAGTTCCGGGGCTTCATCGCCTGGTTGATGTGGCTGGCGGTCCACCTCTTCTACCTGATCGGGTTCCGGAACCGCTTCGTCGCGGTGCTGCAGTGGGGCGTCGCGTTCATTGGTCGAGCGCGACCGGGGTTCGTCCACGCTGCGCAGGCGGAGGAACGCGAAGACGAGCGACTAGCGGGGTAGGCGCACTACGCTGCCCGGGCAGGCGTAACGGTTTGGTAACGGACTGGGGCGAATGCCCAGGATGCTTGACTCAATGTTAAGATTCTTCAAATTTCTTCAGGACGATCCACCGGTTGGCGATCGTCGAACGAGAGGCGAACAGCTGTGCGGGGCAATCTTGACTTGGGTGACACCGGAGTGAACGTCAACGTGGGTGCGATCAACATCAACCAGTTGAACCTCGGCAGCGCGAATAGCCAGCAGAATGGGACAGGCACCGCGGTCTAACCACTACTCGGAGCAACGGCCTCGTCCAGATGACGGGGCCGTTGCTCTGTTTATCGGATTGCCGATCAGAAATTCTGCGCCGCGGAATGCTTGAGCTTTGTGACGGTTCAATAACGGATTGGGTCGATCGACCTAGCCATACTTACACCCATTGTTAAGTTTTTATAACTCCGATCGTAAATTCGTCGATTGGAGATCATCAATGGAAGGTGTGTAAAACGTGCGTGCCAATCTCGATATGGGATCGATCATGGTGAACACCGGCAGCGGTGCCAGCCAGCAGAACGGGCTGGGAATCGCCCTCGGCAGCCTGGGTAGCCAGCAGAACGGTCTCGGTTCCTAAGGCCTTGCCGACTTCGTTTCAACGGCCCCGCCTGGCCAAGGCGGGGCCGTTCTTGTGGTCGATCCGCGGCCGGCCGGATTCGGCGAGATCCGATTCTCAAAAATAACGAATTGATAACGAAACTGGTTCTGAAACTTCAGTGATCTCCCACACTATGTTAAGTTTTTATAACTCTGATCACAATTTTCCGGTTAGAGATCATGAATCGAAAGGTGTTATCCAGTGCGTGCGAAATCGAATCTTGACCTGAGCGCCATCAACCTCGACCAGCTGAACCTCGGCAGCCTGAACAGCCAGCAGAACGGCACCGGTTCCGCTAACTGATCGATTGCAGTGCAACAGCCCCGCCCGCATGGGCGGGGCCGTTGTCGTCTTGCGGGGGAGCGTGGGCATGGGCGGCCGCGGCCGAAAGGTAACAGTCCGATAACGAACTTGGTCGAGCGCCCCAGCTTGATTACAACATGGTGTTAGTTATTTATAACTCTGATCGCGACCCGTGATTAGAGATTTCAAATGAAAGGTGTTATCCAGTGCGTTCGAATCTTGACCTCAGTGCAATCGGCCTCGACCAGCTCAACCTCGGCAGCCTGAGCAGCCAGCAGAACGGTACCGGTTCCGCTAACTGATCGATTGCAGTGCAACAGCCCCGCCCGCATGGGCGGGGCTGTTGTCTCTTCTGGTCGCCCGAGACGCCACGGATGAGCCGCCGTTCGGTGGCCTGACCAGCGGTTATAACGATCAGGTAACGAACTGGAGCATGTGACCAGCTAGTTCGAACCGAGTGTTAGGTTTTCATAACTCTGACAGTAAATATTCCGCGTCGGGGGACAAAAAATGAAAGGTGTTATCCAGTGCGTTCGAATCTTGACTTGGGCCTGATCAACCTTGACCAGCTGAACCTCGGCAGCCTGAACAGCCAGCAGAACGGTACCGGTTCCGCTATCTGATCGATGCGCTTCGCAACGGCCCTGCCCACGTGGTGGGGCCGTTGCTGTATCCAGACGAAAAGAGATCACCTTTCATGAGCATTTCAACAGCCACGACGAGTGCGCCGATCGCCTGTCGATCATTGACGGTCGATGAGGCCGACCTGGCGATCGACTTCGTCACGCCGATCGTTCACGAAGTACCGATTTTCAAGTGGATGCTCGGCGTCCGCGCCGGCGATCCCGACATGGTGCGGTTGATCGCGGAGCTGCTGGTCGCCGTCGCGCTTCCCCGGGAACGCGTTGTCGGAGCCTTCAGCGGCGACGAGCTCGTCGGCCTGGTGGTATGGGCTCCGCCGAACCGCGGCGTCGAAGACATGCCGGAGCCATACCGTCAGCGGGCCATCGATGCACTGCGGGCCGACCTGGCGATGGCCGCACGTATGCAGCAGCATCAGGCTGCAATGGCGCAGCATCAGCCGCAGGGGCCGTACGTGGAGGTGCTGCTCGCCGCGATCATTCCCGATCGGCGCGGCGGCGACATCGTCACGAAGATGGTCGAGCCGGCTTTCCGTTCGGCCGCGGCGCACAACGCAGGAGTCACGGCGACGACCGCATCACTGGAGTTGGGAGCTGTCCTGATGCGGAAATACGGTGCGGTTCAGACCGAGGAGTTCAACATCGGTCCGGTCGGGCTGCACGTATACGTGGTCGCGCCCGAGGACGTCTAGTCCAACACCTGTTCGGTCTGCGCGTACTTGGCTTCGACATCGCGCTTGAGCGGCTCCCACCACTTCCGGTTATCTCGATACCAGTCGACGGTCGCCGCCAGGCCGCTCCGGAAGTCGGTGTACCGCGGACGCCAGCCCACCTCGGTGCGTAGCCGTGTCGAGTCGATGGCGTAGCGCAGATCGTGCCCAGGCCGGTCGGTGACGAAATCGAATGCGTCGGTCGGCTTCTCGAGCAGTTCGAGAATCGTCTCGATGACTGTGCGGTTGTCGCATTCGCCATCGGCGCCGATCAGGTACGTCTCGCCGATGGCGCCGCCATCGATGATGGCCCACACGGCATCGTTGTGGTCATCGACGTGGATCCAGTCGCGGACGTTGTCGCCGGTGCCGTAGAGCTTGGGCCGAATTCCGCTGAGCACGTTGGTGATCTGTCGCGGAATGAACTTCTCGACGTGCTGGTACGGCCCATAGTTGTTGGAGCAGTTGGAGATCGTCGCTCGGATACCGAAAGACCGTACCCACGCGCGCACCAGGAGATCGCTGGAAGCCTTGGTGGAGCTGTACGGGCTCGACGGATTGTATGGCGTCGATTCCGTGAAACGACTGCCGTCGTCGAGTTTCAGGTCGCCGTACACCTCGTCGGTGCTGATGTGGTGATACCTGGCGTCGTGGCGACGGATCGACTCAAGGAGGGTGAAGGTGCCAACCACGTTGGTGTGGACGAAGATTCTGGGGTCCGCAAGCGAGTTGTCGTTGTGCGACTCGGCCGCGAAATGCACCACCAGGTCAGAGTCGGCGACCAGCGGGTCGACCACGGACACGTCTCCGACGTCGCCCTCGACGAGCCGGATGCGGTCGCGCAGCGATGCCAGCGACGCTGTATTCGCGGCGTAGGTGAGTTTGTCGAGCACCGTGATCTGCGCGTCCGGGCGAGTGGCGAGCGTGCGGTGCACGAAGTTGGCGCCGATGAAGCCGGCGCCGCCGGTGACCAGGACTCGCATGCCGCTGACGATACCGGGGCGTCGACCGGCCGCTGGCCTTCCCGGGGCATCGACCGGCCGCTGGCCTTCCCGGGGCAACGACCGACCGCTGGCCTTCCCGGCGTTCGGATAGGGTGAGGCTCATGCGCGGGATCATCCTGGCCGGTGGCACTGGAACGCGGCTGCACCCCATCACGCTCGGGGTGAGCAAGCAGCTTGTTCCGGTGTACGACAAGCCGATGGTCTACTACCCGCTCTCGACACTGATTCTGGCGGGCATTCGAGACATCCTGATCATCACCACGCCCGATGACGCGCCGGCGTTCCGTGGCCTGCTGGGCGACGGCAGCCGATATGGCGTCAATCTGAGTTACGAAGTCCAGGAGCATCCGGAGGGCCTGGCGCAGGCACTCGTTCTCGGTGCCGACTTCATCGGGTCGGACTCGGTGGCATTGGCCTTGGGGGACAACATCTTCTACGGTCCCGGGCTGGGCTCGCAGCTGATGCGTTTTCGCGACATCGAGGGCGCGGCGGTATTCGCCTACTGGGTGTCCAATCCCGAGGACTACGGCGTTGTCGACTTCGACTCCGAGGGCAAAGCCGTTGCCATCCAGGAGAAGCCGGCCGACCCGAGATCCAATTACGCGATCCCGGGTCTGTATTTCTACGACAACCAGGTCGTCGAGATCGCCCGCGGGCTGCACCCCAGTGCCCGCGGCGAGTACGAGATCACCGACGTCAACCGGGCGTATCTCGACGCCGGCCGGCTGTCGGTTCAGGTATTGCCCCGCGGCACCGCGTGGCTCGACACCGGCACCTTTGACTCGCTTCTCGATGCCGGCAACTACATCCGCACTGTCGAACAGCGGCAGGGACTCAAGATCGCGGTTCCCGAGGAAGTTGCCTGGCGCCGCGGATTTCTCGATGACGACCAGTTGCGCGAGCGGGCGCAAGGCCTGCTCAAGTCCGGATACGGCGGATACCTTCTCCAACTTCTGGAGCGCGGGAAGGATATTCGCTGATGCAGGTGCGGCCGATGACGATCGGCGGGGCCTGGGTGTTCACCCCGCGACAGTTCCCTGACGATCGGGGCGTATTCCTGGAGTCGTTTCGTGCGGACCTGCTGACCGAGGTGATCGGCCATCCCTTCGACCTGCAGCAGACCAACACTTCGGTGTCCGGGGTCGGTGTGGTCCGCGGCATCCACTACGCGGATGTTCCAGTCGGCCAGGCGAAGTACGTCACCTGCACGAACGGCGCGGTGTTCGATGTGGTGGTCGACATCCGGGTCGGGTCGCCGACCTACGGGCAATGGGACGGGGTGCTGCTCGATGACACCGATCGCCGTGCCGTATACGTCTCCGAGGGTCTCGGCCACGGGTTCATCTCGCTGCAAGACGGTTCGACGGTCAACTACCTGTGCTCGAGTTCGTACAACCCGACAGCTGAACACGGTATCTCGCCGCTCGATTCCGCAGTCGGCATCGAATGGCCGGCGATGGCACGAGACGGGTCCGCGCTGACCCCGCTGTTGTCCGAAAAGGATGCCGCCGCACCGTCGTTGGCGGAGGCGGCCAGGTCCGGCGCGCTGCCGGATCATCAGCAGGTGCTGGAGTATCTGCGCGGTCTCTGACCAGATCCGTCCGTACGCGAACGCTCAGCCCGGGAAGTCGGGGAGTCCCGCCGTGTGCAGCCAGGCGGTGAACAGCGGGCGCAGCGATTCGGAACTGTAGTGGCCGGCGAAGTCGACGAACTCCTCGGTGGTGACCGAGCTGTAGCGGTGATCGCGACACCAATCGCGCAGCAGTGTGAAGAAGGCCGTGTCGCTCAGGCGAACCCGGACCGCATGCAGTGTCAGGGCGCCGCGCTTGTACACCCAGTCATCGAACATCTGATCAGGTCCTGGATCGGCGAGCGTTCCGACGTGGCATGAATCCACAAGGTGGGCAAAGTGTTTGCGGGCGCACTCGTCGGCGCTCGGTCCGCCGGACCGTTCGGACCACAGCCATTCGGCGTAGCACGCAAAGCCCTCGTGCAGCCAGATGTCTTTCCAGCGCGACAATGTCAGAGAGTTGCCGAACCACTGGTGTGCGAGCTCATGTGCGACGAGTCGTTCCGAATCCCGGGTTCCGTCACAGTGATTCGCGCCGAACGTGGAGATGCCCTGCGCCTCGATTGGAATCTCCAGCGGATCATCGGTCACCACAACGGTGTATTCGGGGAACGGATAGGGGCCGAACATATCGACAAAGGCGGCCATGATCTGCCCCTGTCGGCCGAAATCGATGGCGAACTCGTTTTTCAGCCGGGCCGGAAGGACCGCGCTGATGGGAACCGAGTCGGTGGCCACCGGGATACGCACATACGGGCCGACGGCGATCGTCGCGAGGTAGGTCGCCATCGGCTCGACCTGCTCGTATATCCAGGTCGTCTGTGTGGCCTTGGTGCGTTTGCGTAGCAACGTTCCGTTGGCGAGGGCATAGAACGGGCTGTCGGTCGTGATCGAGATCTGGTACGCCGCTTTGGAACTGGGATGGTCATCGCACGGAAACCAGGAGGCGGCACCGTTTGGCTGACTGGCTACCAGGGCGCCCTCGGAAAGCTCCTCCCAGCCGACCTCGCCCCACGGGCCGCGCACCGGTTTGGGCGTACCGCCGTACTTGACGACCACCTCGAATGCGGCGCCGGAGCGGAGGGCGGCAAGCGTGATGACCAGCTTGCCCGCCCGGTGGGTGAATTTGGCGACGCGCTTGCCGTTCACCGAGACCCGATCGACCTTCAATGCGCCGGATAGATCGATGCTGAGCCGATCCAGTCCCGACAAGGCAGTGGCGGTGATGACAGCCGTACCGGTCAAGCGATTCGCCGCGACCTTGTACTCGAGATCTAGTTCGTACCGGGATACCCGGTAGCCGACGTTGCCGTTCTGCGGCAGGTACGGATCGATGCCTTCGGCGGGGGAGCCGAGCACTGGGTGACCGAGCCTGCCCCGCACGGCTTTCCCTGGCACCAGTCACCTCGCTCGTCCTACTGGCCCGGCCCGGGTGGCGGACCCTGGTCGTCCTGACACTTGTCGGGTCCCGAGGGTACCGGTGTTGGCGTCAGTTCATCGGGCGGGCGGCCGACGTGTCCGTGGGCGACAGCGTGTCCTCGAGGAAGCGCGGCTTGCAGACCGCCCATGCGCCGGCCGCCATCACCAGCACGATCACCGACAGGAATGCGAACGGCACGTCCCAGCCGCCGACCGTGTCGTGCAGGACCCCGAAGAACAATGGTCCCGCACAGGCCCACAGATAGCCGACGCCCTGGACGAATCCGGACAGGGCCGCCGATCCGGCGGCGGTACGCGTGCGCAGGTTGATCAGTGTGAGCGACATCGGGAATGTCGTGGGGCCTATGCCGACCAGAATCACCCAGGCGAGCGTGCCGTCCATGGGGGCCCACAAGAGTCCGGCGAATCCGCCGAAAAAGCATGCGGCGCATGCGATGACAACCGGGTATGGATTGTTCATGCGCGCGCACAGGGTGGGGGCGACGAGGCCGGTGACGAAGCCGACCGCGGAGAACAGTGACACCATCAGTCCGCCGTAGCCGTCGCTCGCGCCGGCCTCGCTGAGAATCTTCGGGATCCAGGTGAACATCGAATAGGTGATGAGCGAGGTGGATCCGAACATGACCGCCAGGCCCCAGGCGATCGGCGACCGCCAGACCGGGGCGGGCAGTCGGTGGTCGGCGGTTGTCTTCGCCGCCGTGCTCGGGTTGCGGCGCCGATGCCGGAGCACCCATAGCCAGGGCCCGATCGCGGCGAACGGGATAACCGCCCAGGCCGCCAGCGACACCTTCCAGTTCGCGCCGTCCGCCACCGGAACCGCGATCGCCGCCGGAACCATGGTGCCGATCTGCACGCACGTGATGTAGACCGTGCTCATCATCGCGATGCGATCGGAGAAGTAGCGCATCACCAGCGGCGGCATCACGATGTTCCCGATACCCATGCCCAGCAGCGCCACCCCGCTCAGCGCGAGGAAACTTCCGGTGTCGTTCACAAGGGATCGACCGCCGATGCCGATCACCGTGGCGGCCGCGGCGACCAGGGCGACGCGTTCCAGCCCGAACCGCCGGCCGAGGCTCGGCGATGCGAATCCGGCGAGCGCGAACATGGCCGTCGGCATCATCCCGGCGACACCGACGATGACGTCGCTGAACCCGAGGGAATCCTGGACCCGACTCAGCAGTGGGGTGAGCGAGGTGACCGCCGTGCGCAGCGACAGCGACGACAACAGGATCGCCGCCAGCACGGCGATCCGGCCCGCGAGCAGCGGGCGGGACGATCCGACGCGCCTGCCTGGGGCATCGGGTGTGACTACGACAGGTTGTTCGTCCGCAGACAACACACGGCACCTCCTCAGGTCGCTAGTCCAGTTGCTGTCCAAGAAATCATAGGATGACTGGATGACTGGGACCCAATCTCAATCTAGTTATTTCGGTCACGAACTATCATGAGTGCGTGAAGCTCTATCAGGAGGGGGCTCCTGCCGCAGGCCCCGTGGCGCCGCCGCGAATGGTTGTGCGACGGGAGACGCTGATTTCCCAGGTCACCGAGCTGTTGCGCACCGAGATCACGTCGGGACGCTGGTCGGTCGGATCGCGCATTCCCACCGAGCCGGCGCTCACCGAGATGACTGGCTGTGCCCGCAACACCGTGCGCGAGGCCGTGCAGGCTTTGGTGCACGCCGGAATGCTGGAGCGACGCCAGGGCTCGGGCACCTATGTCATCGCGGACACCGAACAAGGCGCGAGCTTGGCCGAGTATTTCGGGGCCGCGCGTGAACGCGATCTGCTCGAGCTACGGGACGCGCTGGAATCGACCGCGGCAGCGCTCGCGGCGCAGCGGCGCGACGAGGACGATGTCACCGAGCTGCGCGGGTTGCTCCTCAAGCGTCGTGAGCTGTGGCATCGGGATCCGCAGACGGACGCGGAGCGCGATCAGCTGATTGCCGCCGATCTGGCGCTGCACCGTGCGATCGTGGCGGCCAGTCATAACGAGGTCTACTCCGAGTTCTACGACCTGCTGATGCCGGCGCTCAGTCGCTCGATCCTGAAATGGCCGGTGGGCGTGAGCCATTCGTTCGAGAGAGAGCACACCGAAGTCACCGAGGCGGTCATTGCCGGTGATCCGGACCGGGCCGAGGCGGCCGCGCACGCCCTGATCACAACGCTCCGCGGGCGCGGCGAGTCCTGACGCGGCCCGATCCGTCGACAAACTTCACGGCGTGTGAAATTTCCGCACGCGATCGACGGTGGGAAATGTAGCGAGGTGGTGGGTTCAGATCCGCCCGCTAGTGATTGACGGGTTGTCGGGCGCCGTTCAGGGTGACGAACAGAAGGTCGGTGAGCCGGTCGACCAGATGATCGCGCTCCGTTTCGATTTCGCCCAGCAGCACGGCGGTCAATGCCTCTCCGACACCGCCGATGACGAACTGTGTGGTGATCTGCAGATCCAGCAGTTCCGCGTCGACACCGGCCGTGTTCCGCGCGACATGACCGACGAGTGCGGCGATGCGGCGAGCCTCGGCGATTCGCCGATGGCCGAGCGTGGGTGAGGAGGCGGATTCGATGAGCACGATTCGGCCCTTGCGCGGGTCATCCAGAACCACTGACGTCACCGCCGCCAATGCTGCGCGGGCTCGGTGATAGGTGTTCGCCGCGGGCCGGGCGATCGCGGCCATGCCGCGGGATTCGACTTCGGCGACGATCTCGTCGAAAACCGCGACATGCAGGTCGGCGATCGTCGGAAACGATTCGGCCAGATAGCGCGCGGCCAGACCGGTTGACGCGGCCACGCTCCGCAGGGTTGTCGCCGCGATGCCCTTCGTCCCCATCAATTCCAGCCCGGCATCAAGGAATTGACGCCGCCGCGCGGCGACACGGTCGGCGGCGCTGAGGCCGGCGTATCGCCGCGGACTGTTCACGTCGTCAATCTTGACACACGTGTAGACAGATCGTACGTTCAGTTCAATCTATCTACACCCGATGACAGATTGGATTGAGCGAGTGACCATCACTACGTCGCATGTTGATCTACCGGCCGATCTCGAGCCATGGCATCCGAGTCGGCCGCACGCGGCGTTGGCCGCCGACGTCCGCTGGTGGGCGGGTTCCCCGCTGAGCATTGGGTTGTTCGGGCGACTTGCGCTCGATCAGGTGGCCTATCGACCGGTCGCGGCCGCGGTGGACTCCACGGGGCGTTTTCGAGAGAACTTCGCCGATCGCGGAGTGCGCAGCCTGACCTATGCCATGTTGTTGCTGTTCGCGGACGAACAGGATCGTCGGCGCGACACCGATGAGCTCAAGCGGCTGCACCGCGACGTCCGCGGCACCGGCTCCGGTGAGTTCACCGACACCCGGTTCAGTGCGTTGGATCCGCAGCTGTGGAAGTGGATCGCGGTAAGCGGGCTCAATATCTTCTACCGGAGCTACACGGCGATTCACCCTGATCTGGACCCCGAACAACAAGAGGTCGTCTATCAGACTCTGCGGCGGCTGCACAGCGGCCTCGAACTGCCCAGTGGCCAGGCGAAGCTGCCCGACACGTTGGCAGACATGTTCGAGTACTACGAGGGTGTGGCCGCAGAACTGTTGGAGGACAATGTATTTCTGCAATATGCGGGGGACAGCCTCGCGGCCCTGCCGGTTCCTACGCGCGTGTTGCCCCGGCCGGTGCGCAGCCTGGTGAGGCCGGTCTGGAAGCTGGTCATTCCCATTGCGCTGCGGCCCACGCGCGTCTGCGGCGACGCCCTGGCGCATCCGAAAATGCAGGAGCTGCTGGCCGTCGATCGGACGTGGCGTGACCGGCTGGAATACCGGATCTATCTGGCCGGAGTGCAGTTCGCATGGCGATATCTGCCCCGCCGGCTCGTCCTCGATCCGCTGGTCTACAACCGCTACCGTTATGAGCGGCTCCGCGACGGCTATCGCAGCATCCAGCTGGAGAGCTTCGCGGCCTGAGGCGCCGTCAGGACCAGGGGGCGATCGGGTTCCCTTGCCAGCGTGTCGAATCGGGGACCACGTCGCCGCGCATGACCAGCGATGCCGGGCCGACTGTCGCGCCCGCACCGAGTCCTGACGCGGGCAGGGCCACGCAGTGCGGCCCCAAGGTCGCGCCAGGTCCGAGGGTGACCGAATCCATTTGCATGATGCGATCGTGGAACAGGTGGGTCTGGACCACGCATCCGCGTTGGACGGTGGCGCCGTCGCCCAGCGTCACCAGGTCGGCCTCGGGAAGCCAGTAGGTTTCACACCACACGCCGCGGCCGATGCGGGCGCCGAGTAGCCGAAGCCAGAGGTTGAGCACCGGAGTTCCGGTGGCCGCGTTGGCGAACCACGGTGCGGCGACGGTCTCGACGAACGCATCGGACAGTTCGTTGCGCCACACAAACGATGACCAGAGCGGCTTCTCGGCCGCCGGAATCCGGCCGACCACAAGCCATTTCGCAGCAGCCGCGATGCAGCACGCGGCGGCGCCGGCCACCAGCAGCACCAGTCCGCTCACCAGTGCAGCCGCCCAGTATTCGGCGTTGTGGGTGATGAACTGCAAACCGATCAACACGAACAGGCCGAGACCGAACGTCACCATCACCGGAATGAGACGCATGGTCTCGACAACGGCGCGGGCGACCTTGAGCTTGGTCGGCGGATCGAAGGTCCGCGAGGAGTCCGACGATGCGGCGGCGCGCCGCAGCCGCACCGGCGGGCTGCCCAGCCAGCTCGAGCCCGACTTGGCCTTGTTCGGCGTCGCGGACAGCACCGCCACGAGAGAGTTCTTGGGGACCTTGCGGCCCGGCCCCGTCATCCCGGAATTGCCGAGGAAGGCCCGCTTGCCGATCTTGGCCTCGTCGATGTGCATCCAGCCGCCGCCCAGCTCGTACGACGCGACCATGGTGTCGTCGGCGAGAAAGGCGCCGTCGCCGACAGTGGTGAACTTCGGAATCACCAGGGCGGTAGAGATTTCGGTACCTTTGCCGATGTTCGCGCCGAGGATCCGGAACCAGACCGGCGTCAGCAGGCTGGCATATAACGGGAACAGGTAGGTGCGGGCCGAATCCATCAGCCGTTCGGTGGTCCACACCTGCCAGCCGACCCGGGACCGCACGGGGTGATAGCCCTGCGTCAGACCGATGGACATCAGCCGAACGAAAAGCGCTGTCAGCACGGCGAACACGAGCAGGCTGGTGAGGGTGGCCGCCGGCAGCAGAATCACCGCTCGCACGATCACGCTGCGGATCAGGTCGGCGTCCATCGCCCACGACGCGATCACCGCTAGCCCGCAGGCGAGCGCGATCAACGGCAGACCGGCCAGCAGGACGGACGAAATCCCGTATATCGGAACCCAGTACGTGCGCCGGGGCGGCCGCTCAGCCGGCCAGGGGCGTTCGGCCTTGCCGGCCTTCACCGCCGGGGAGCCGGCCCAGTGCTGCCGGGCCTTCACACGTCCGACGACCGCCGATCCGGCGGCCACCTCGGCTTCGCTGCCGACGCGCGCGCCGGGGAGCAGGGTCGAGCGGGCACCGATGGTCGCGCCATCGCCGATCTCGATCCGGCCGATGTGGACGATGTCGCCATCGATCCACCAGCCGGCCAGATCGACCTCGGGCTCGATGGAGGCCAGGTCACCGACCTCGATGAGGCCGGTGACCGGCGGCACCGTGTGCAGGTCTACGCCGCGGCCGATCGTGGCTCCCAACGCCTTGGCGTAGTAGATCATCCAGGGCGCACCGGACAGATTGGCGGCACCGCTGGCCTCGGTGAGTCGTTCGGCCAGCCAAAGCCGCAGATGCACACCGCCGCCGCGCGGATAGTCTCCGGGCTGTACCCCGCGCAACAGGATCCGGGCACCAGCCGCGGCGATCGACATCCGGCCCAGCGGAGTGATGAAGACGATGAAGGCGGCCAACACCACCCACCAGTTGAGAGGTTCGATCCAGGCCGCGTGGCTGAACCAGGTGAGCACATTGTTGGCGACCGCGAGCCAAGTGATCCATTGCAGCCCGGTCAGCGTCGCCAATGGAACGGCCGCGACCGACTGCAGCAGCCCGGTGCTGCGCGGTACCGGCTTGACCACGCGCGGCGCGCCGGTCTTGGCGGGCGCGAGTTCTTCGAGCATCTCGGCCAGGGCGCCCAGGCGCGGATGGTCGTACAGTCCGGCGACCGTGACCTCCGGAAAGCGTTGGCGGAGCGCGGTCACCAGCTGGGCGGCGGCGAGCGAACCGCCACCCTCGGCGAAGAAGTCTGCTTTGGCGTCGGTGATCGTTACGCCCAGCACCGATGTCCACCTCTCGGCGACCCATGCCTCGGTCGCCGTCAGATCGGCCGCGTCGTCGGCGGCGCCCCCCGGTAGCGGCCATGGCAGCGCGAGCCGATCGACCTTTCCCGAAGTGCGCGTGGGCAATTCATCGATCAGTACCAATCGGGGGACCAATGCGGCGGGTAACTGCTCGGCCAGCGCATCGTGCGCGGCGGCAAGATCGAAACCGGCGTCGGTAGACACCAGATAGCCGATCAACAGGCTGTTGCCGGCGGGGGTCGTGCGTACTGCGGCTGCCGCACCGGACACGCCGGGCAGGTTCTGCAGCGCGGTGTCGACCTCGCCGAGCTCGATCCGTCGGCCGCCGACCTTGACCTGATCATCGGCCCGCCCCTGGAACACGAGGCCTTCGGCATCCAGACGTACGAGATCGCCACTGCGATAAGCGCGTTCCCAGCCGAGAGTCCCCAGCGGCGCGTACTTCTCGGCGTCCTTCTCCGGATCCAGATACCGGGCCAGCCCGACGCCGCCGATCACCAACTCGCCGATCTCGCCCTCGGCGACCGGGTGACCGTCACCGTCGACCACCGCGAGATCCCAACCGCGCAAAGGTAATCCGATGCGAACCGGAGTGGAGCCGTCCAGCAGGGCGCCGCACGCCACGACCGTCGCCTCGGTGGGGCCGTAGGTGTTCCACACCTCGCGGTCGTCGACGGCCAACCGAGCCGCGAGTTCGGGCGGACAGGCCTCGCCGCCGAAGATCAAGAGCCGTACCGCTTCCAGCGCTTCGGCCGGCCACAACGAGGCCAGCGTCGGCACCGTCGACACGATCGTGATGTCGCGCTGGACCAGCCAGGGGCCGAGATCCATGCCCGAGCGCACCAGCGATCGGGGCGCGGGGACCAGGCAGGCGCCGTGGCGCCACGCAAGCCACATCTCCTCGCAGGATGCGTCGAAGGCGACGGATAGTCCGGCCAGGACGCGATCGTCCGGGCCGATCGGCTCGTCCTGCAGGAACAGCGATGCCTCGGCATCGACGAAGGCGGCCGCGTTGCGATGGCTGACCGCGACACCCTTCGGGGTCCCGGTGGAGCCCGAGGTGAAGATGATCCACGCGTCGTCGGCGATCTCCGGCGCGGACAGCGGCCGTGGGTCGGTCTCGCGCTCGGGCAGGTCGGTACGTCTACGCAGGCCGTGCCCGTCGACTACGGCGGCGACCTGAGCTTCGCCGAACACCAGCTGGGCTCGTTCGTCCGGATCGTCGGCGTCGACCGGGACATAGGCGGCACCGGCCCGCAGCGTCGACAAGATTGCGATGTACAGCTCCCGTGACCCCGATGGCATCCGGATGCCGACCCGGTCGCCCCGGCGGATGCCGTGTTCGGCCATCCATTGCGCGCCCTCATCGACCAGATCGATCAGTTCGGCATAGGTGACGGTCGTGGATCCGTCGTCGATTGCCGGCGCATCGGGGTGTTGCTCGGCGGTGGCGTTCAGGATGTCGATCAGCGTGCGGGCGGGGGGTGCCTGATCGGACAGCAGATAGTCGGCCGGGATGGTCGGCCGTCCTGATTCCTCGGTTCTCACCGGTGTCCTTTCATGCCCCGTGATCCGCGGATCAGGCTCCGCGTATGCGTCAAATAAGTGTGACAGCAGTTGCCGATGTTGGTGCGGTGACCGAAAGTGGGCCAACTGACCCAGTTAGGCCATTTCGGTACCTCGAATTGCTGGGATGTGCGAGTAAATGGGTGTAGCTTCAGCTCAATGTGCGAGCAACAGCGAGCAAATCAGCTAACGCAGTGTGTGGGTCGGTCATGAGCGTCATTGAGCACCGCACACCCTCTCTGCGGTCGTTCCCGCTGTGGCTCGGTGCCAAGGTCTTCCTCAAGCCGGTGCTGACCTATTGGCCGATCAGTGACCTGGGCCTGTCGCCGCTACGACTGATCGACCAGGCGTTCAGCATGTTGCCCACCGACAAGTCGGTCGTGCGTCAATCGATCACGCTGGCAGGTCGCCCGGCAGACCTGATCACGCCGCAGGGCCCATCCGGTCGCGACACCGACACCGCGGTCCTCTATCTGCATGGCGGCGCGTTCGTCGTCGCCGGTCCGGCCACGCACCGCTACCTCGGGGTGGCGATGGCACAGGAGCTGGAACTGCCGCTCTATTCGCTGGACTATCGGCAGCTCCCCGGCGCGGGCGTGGGCACCTCGGTCGTCGATGCCGTCAACGCCTATCGCGAGCTGATCGTCGATCGCGGTTTCCGGCGCGTCGTTCTCGCGGGTGATTCGGCCGGTGGGTACCTCTGCGGCAAAGTCATCGAGGCCGCGTATCGCGACGGACTGCCGACGCCGGTGGTGTACGTGGGATTCTCGCCACTGCTGGATCTGGACCTGGCCGATCACGAGGATCGGGACAGCGACAAAGACGCATACATCCCGAAGTCGAAACTGGCCGAGCTGGCGCCGAAGTTCGACCGTGGCCCCGAACCATTGGTCGGCGAACGCCGGATCATCGATGTCCCGGTCGAGGCGTTTCCGCCGACGATCCTGATCACCGCCCAGGACGAGTTCCTGGAACCCGATGCGATCGACCTGGTTGATTCGCTTTCCCGCGAGGGCGTGCTGGCACATCTGCACACGTTCGCGTGGCAGGTGCACGCATTCCCGGTGGCATCCGGGCTCCCGGAGGCCAGGGAAGCGATCCGGCTCTCGGCTGATTTCGCGCGGGCCGCGTTGGCGACCGGACGGGCGGCGGTCGTCGATTCCGGGTCGGTCGCGGGCTGAGGGCACGGCCGGTCGGCGGTGCAGATCCCGTTGCTGACTCCTGGTCAACAACGGAGTAGGTTCTCGTCATGGCCGTCGTGACCCACCCCGCTCCAGGTAAGCGCTCGTACGTTCTCTTCGTACTGTCCCTCCTCTTCATCAAGCCGCTGATGAAACTGTGGCCGATCACGGACCGGGGCCTGCGCCCGATCGGCGCGCTGTCCCGATTGGCCTATCGCAAGTCGAAGGACGTGTCCGGAGTCGAGCGACAGCCCGACACCCTCGGCGGGCGATTGACCGATCATCTGCGGCCCGCCGGCGCGCTGCCCATCGAGCTGACCGGCGGTGGCGACGCCGCGGTCCTGTACCTGCATGGCGGCGCCTTCATCGGCTGCGGCCCCGGCACACACCGTGAGATCGGCGGCCGCCTCGCCCGCGACACGGCCATCGACCTGTACTCGGTCGACTATCGGCAGCTTCCCGAGGCCGGCGTCGGAACCTCGGTGCACGACGCGGTGGCCGCCTACCGAGAGCTGTTCGACCGCGGGTACCGGCGCGTGGTGGTGGTCGGCGACTCCGCCGGCGGATACCTGTGCGGCAAGGTGATCGAAGCGGCGGCCCGCGAGGGATTGCCGCAGCCGGCCGGATTTATCGGATATTCGCCGCTGCTGGACCTCGATCTGGCGGCCGACCCGACCAGCACCAGCCGCCATGATGCGTACCTGCCGAAGAAGAAGATGGCCAGGCTCGCGCCGAAGTTCGACCGGGGCCCGGTGCTTTTCCAGGGCGCCCGCAACGTCAATGATGTTGCGGCCGAAGCCTTCCCGGCGACGCTGCTCTTCACCGCGCAGGACGAGTTTCTGGAACCGGATTGTGTCCGACTGGCCCAGCACATCTCTGCCGCCGGGATCCCCGCGACGCTGCACAGCTACCCCTGGCAGCTGCATGCCTTCCCGGCAATGGGTGGTGTGACGCCGCAGGCGCTCCAAGCGATCGAGCTGTCGGTGGTGGCGATCCGTGAGGCGGTCGCCGCCGCGGCGGCCCGTGACCAGACCGGCTTGGCCGAGGACGCTCAGCAGGCCGGCTGACCCGTCCGTCTTCTCCGAAAGGAACGCGATGCCCCAGACCGTCGACGAACTCTTCGCGCTCGACAGCCTCTACAGCCCGGACGAGCTCGAAATCCGGGACACGGTAAGGGCATTCGGCGACAAACGGCTGCGCCCGCACATCGCGCAGTGGTTCGAGGACGCGACCCTGCCGGTGCGCGAACTCGCCGCAGAACTGGGTGAGCTGGGCGTGTTCGGCATGCACCTGAGTGGATACGGATGCCCCGGCATGTCGGCGACGGCCTACGGGCTCGCCTGTCTGGAGATGGAAGCGGTCGACTCGGGTCTGCGCAGCTTCGTATCGGTGCAGGGATCGCTGGCGATGACGGCGATCCACAAGTTCGGCTCCGAAGACCAGAAGCAGCAGTGGCTGCCCGAGATGGCCGCCGGCCGCGCCATCGGCTGCTTCGGCCTCACCGAGCCGGATTTCGGGTCCAACCCCGGTGGCATGCGCACGAACGCCAAGCGTGACGGTGACGACTGGGTGCTGGGTGGCACCAAGATGTGGATCACCAACGGGTCCGTGGCCGATGTGGCCGTCGTGTGGGCGAAGACTGATCTGGAGCCGGGCGCACGTGGCGTCCGCGGTTTCGTAGTACCTACGGACACACCGGGATTCAGTGCTCCGGAGATCAAGCACAAGATGTCGCTGCGTGCTTCGGTGACCTCCGAGCTCGTGCTCGAGGATGTGCGGCTGCCGGCGTCGGCGATGCTCCCCGAAGTCGACGGCCTACGCGGTCCGCTGTCCTGTCTCAATGAGGCGCGATACGGCATCGTGTTCGGCGCGCTCGGCGCGGCGCGCGATTGCCTGGAAACGGCGATCGGCTATGCGGGCGACCGCGAGGTGTTCGACAAGCCGCTGGGCGGCTATCAGCTGACGCAGGCCAAGATCGCCGACATGGCGGTCGAACTGGGCAAGGGTCAGCTGCTCGCGGCGCACATCGGCCGTCTCAAGGACGGCGGCGGGGTGCGTCCGGAGCAGGTGAGTCTGGGCAAGCTCAACAACGTGCGCGAAGCCATCGAGATCGCCCGTACGTGCCGAACCATATTGGGCGCCAACGGCATCACCCTCAATTATCCGGTGATCCGGCATGCCAACAACCTCGAGTCCGTCCTCACGTATGAGGGCACCAGCGAGATGCACCAGCTGATGATCGGCAAGGCGCTCACCGGACTCGACGCCTTCCGCTGAGACCACCGCAGGCAACACAGCCCGGCGACCATGAATGTTCGCCGGGCAGTGTTGCTGGTACAGCTATCCGCTCAGGAGCCGAAGATGTTCGGGGCCTGCGGCACGAAGATCGGACCGGGGCCGTAGCCCGGGCCACCCCGCCAGTCACGTCCGTGGTCCCAATGGTGGTTCCAGTCGCCGCGCGGAGCGAAATGGCTGGGGCCGTGGTGCCAAGGAGCGGCAGATGCTGTACCGGCACCGACGGCGACACCGCCGAGCGCGACCGCACCGGCGAGCATGCCGCCGGCGACGATTCGTTTGATATTCATGGGTTGTCCTTCCCTCATAGGTAATCGCCCCCCGTTATGTGACGTCCGAGTGGGGCCGATGAGGCTGAAGGTAGGAGCGCATCGTGGAGATTCAGTAGCAGATCCCTGTGGACCTCCTGCCAATCCGTCGGTTCGGGAACTTTTGTCGCATCCGCCTGAATCGTTTGCCGTATTTGCCTGTCTGACAACAAATCACCCGGAGTCCGGGTTGCGGACTACGGGCGATTCGTCGGTGTCGGTCAGTATTCAGTTGTCGTGATCCGGGTCAGAAGCTGACCGGGATCCAGAACCCGAAGAACCAGAACCCCCACTGGTGGTACTGCGGCTGCCACTGCGGAGTGACCTGCTGGCCCCAGTAGTTGAACGAGTTGTGGTCGGGCCGCTGCACCGGGCCGGGACGCCAGCCGACCGGCGGGTGGCCCTGGTTGTTGTGTCCGGGTTGGTAGTTGCCGGGGCCGGGTCGCGGGCCCTGGTTGTTGTTCGGTTGCTGGTGATCGGCCTGGGTGGCGGTCACCGAGGCAGTCACTGTCGGAGTCGGGGTTGCGGCGGCGGCGAGGCCGGTGCCGAGGCCGGCTCCGGCGATGGCGACGCCGCCGGCGACGGTCGCTGCGACAAGTGCGCGCTTGATTCTCATGATCGATCCTTTCGATTGTGGTTCATCGTCTTTGGGGCGATGACTTGAAAGTAGGAGCGAAGACTGGGTGGCGGCTCGCAGTAATCTGCGTGATTACTGCGAAAAACAGGGCGATTGCTGCGAATCGGAAATATCGCGCGATCGTCCGCTGGGTGGGAAACCTCGATGAGTCGCGCTGCGATTGGCCCTAGCGTCGTCCGAACGGGTACGCGACGTGAAAGGCATGAAATGACGCGTCTGAAGGACAAGGTCGTCCTGGTCACCGGTGCTGCGAGCGGTATGGGCCGCAGTCACTGCGTTCGACTCGCCGAGGAAGGGGCCAACGTCATCGCATTGGACCTCCCGGCCAGCGAGCAGGAACTCAACGAGACCGCCCGGCAGGTGACTGCCGCCGGCAGCGTGTGCGTGACCGGCTTCGCCGACATCCGCGACGCCGAACAGCTGAAGGAGGCCGCGGCAGATGGTGTCGAGGCGCTCGGGAAGCTGTCTGCTGTCGTCGCGAACGCGGGCATTTATGCGGACCTGGGGCTGTCGTGGGAGATGCCCGACGATTCCTGGAATCGCACCATCGACATCAACTTGACCGGGGCCTGGCACACCGTCACCGCGACGGCCCCGCATCTCGCCCCGAATGCGTCGATCATCCTGGTCAGCTCCACCAACGGAATCAAGGGACTGCCGCGGACGGCGCACTACTCTGCCAGCAAGCATGCGGTGGTCGGTCTGGCCCGGACACTCGCCAATGAGCTTGGTCCGCAAGGAATCCGGGTCAACACGGTGCACCCGGGCTCGGTGGCGACGCCGATGATTCTCAACGAGGCCGTGTACGCCAAACTGCGTCCGGACCTGGAGAATCCGACGCGGGAGGACGCCGCGCAGGTGCTGGCGTCGAAGAACCTGTTGCCGGTTCCGTGGGTGGACCCGGTGGACGTCTCGAATGCGGTGCTGTTCCTCGTCAGCGACGAGTCCCGGTACATCACCGGAACCCAGATCATCGTCGATGCCGGCCTCACCCAGAAGACGGCGTGAGGAAAGGACTGTCATGAGCCGACTCGCAGGCAAAGTAGCTTTCATCACCGGCGCCGCACGCGGCATCGGCCGCGCCCAGGCCGTCCGGTTCGCGGAGGAGGGCGCCGACATTTTGGCGGTCGACCTCTGTGGCCCGGTCGAATCGGTGATCATCCCGCCGGCCACCGAGGACGATCTCGCGGAGACCCGCAAGCTCGTCGAGGATGCCGGTCGGCGCATTATCACCGGCGTGGTCGACGTTCGTGACACCGACGCGTTGCGGGCGTTCGTCGACGCCGGGGTGAAAGAGCTGGGCGGACTCGATATCGTCTGCGCCACAGCCGGTATCACCTCCAGTGCGCCAGCGGTCCAGCTGACCGAAGAGCAGTGGCAGACGATGATTGACGTCAACCTCACCGGCGTCTGGAAGACCACCAAGGCGGCGGTTCCGCATCTGATCGAGCGGGGCAGCGGGTCGATGGTGCTGGTGAGTTCCATTGCCGGTCTGCGCGGATTGCTCGGGGTCGCGCACTATGTGGCCGCCAAGCATGGCGTGGTGGGCCTGATGCGTTCGCTCGCACAGGAATTGGCGGAGTACGGTATCCGCGTCAACACCGTGCACCCGACCAATGTGAACACCAACATGATCCAGAACGACATGGTGCGCAGCAAGTTCCGGCCCGACCTCAACCGTCCGCCGACGGTCGAGGAGTTCGGCGAGGCGGCCAAGACGATGAACATGATGCCGATCCCGTGGGTCGAGCCGGTGGACATCGCCAACGCATCGCTGTTCCTGGCCTCCGACGAGGCGCGCTACATCACGGCCGTCACCCTTCCGGTCGACGCCGGTAGTACCCAGCGTTAGCCGGGCCACCCAAAGACCTCGCCCCCGCAGCCGAACGGCTGCGGGGGCGAATTCATTTGTCTGGGAACCTCAATCCGAAATCCGCGCCACTTTCATAGATCCGCGCCGACTGCAACCGGCGCGAATCCACAAAAGGGGCGCGGATTTTCGGATTGGGGAGATGCGAATTGGGTGAGATAAGGAGCGGGAGGGCTACTTGCGCAAGAGGAAGTGGAGCACCACGTCTTCGAATGCGTCCTTCTGCTCGATCATCGCCCAGTGTCCGCTGTTGGGGAACACGTGCAGTTCGGCGTTGGGCATGGTGCGCATCGGCACCAGGGCCATGTCGAGGGGGCTGACACGGTCATCACGACCCCAGGTGAGCAGGGTGGGTGCCTTCACCTTGTGCAGCATGGCCCATTGCGGGGGAGCGTCGGAGTTGTTCATGGCCTGCACCATTGCGGCGAAGGCGGCCTTGCCGTACATCCGGCGAGCACTGTCCAGCGTGGCCGGCTCAGTGGCCTGCTCCCACCGCTCCTGGATGAGCTCCTCGGTGACCATCTTCTCCTTGTCGTACACCATCGACTCGAGCCACTGGATCAGCCGCTCGCGAGTCGGCGCCTCGGTGAATTCCTGCAACAGCTTGATGCCTTCGCCGGGACCCGGGCTGAAGATATTGCGTCCGATGCCGCCGATGGTGACGATCTTGCCGACCCGATCGGGGTGCGCCATCGCGTAACTCAGGGCGACCCCGCCGCCCATCGAGTTGCCGATGAAGTCGGCTTTGTCGATCTTCAACAGATCCATGAACTCGACGACGGAGTCGAGAGCGGTCATCATCGGGTGCCCGCCGAAATCGTCGCTGACGCCGAAGCCGGGGAATTCCAGGATGTAGCAATGGAAATGCTCGGCGAAGAGAGCGAAGTTGCCGCGGAAGTTGCGCCAGCCGGTGACGCCGGGGCCCGAGCCGTGCAATAGCACCAACGGCGGGCCGCTACCCGCTTCGTGGTAGCGCAGCACGCCCCTGCTTGCTTGGATGTCGCGACTGGTTTTCTGAAAGTCCAATTCTGCCATGGCTTTACGGTGCCAAAAGACCACTGGCCGGAACAGAGACTGTTCCGGCCAGTGGTCTTTTTCCGTGCGAACGGATCGTGGTTAGACCTTCACCTCGTCCATATTGATCTGCTGGATCTTTCGCGGGATCAGCAGGGCTGCGCCCAAGCCGACGAGCGCCGTGATCGCGACGATGATGAAGCCGACCTTGAAGCCGTCGTCCGTGTACGGTGCGTTGGCTTCGAAGGTGCTCAGTGCGCCGGGCTGGGCCGGAGTCCCGTTCATCACGGCCGGCCCCGAGGCCGCCAGAATCTGGGTCTTCGATGCCGCCAGGATGGCGGGCTTCGACGCTTCCAGGATGGTCTCCTTCGACTGCTCCAGGATCATCGGCTTCGCCTGCTCCAGGATCTGGGACTTGGCCTGCTCCAGAGCCTGAGCGGTGGCGGCCGGCAGCTGCTGATCGATGATCTGAGCGGGTACGCCCTTGGCTTCCATGCCCTGCTTGACCTGGGCCTGGACACCGGCGACTACCTGCGGGTTGCTCTTCACACCCTGCCAGGTGCGGGGATCATTCTTGATGCCTTCCCAGGTGCGGGGGTCGCTCTTGATGCCCTCCCACGTCGCCGGATTGCTCTTGATCGCCTCCCAGGTCTGGGGGCTGCTCGAGATCGCCTTCCAGGTCGCCGGGTCATTCTCGACCATCTTCGAATAGAGCTGATCCGACTGTGCCTTGATGTCGTCGTGGCTCACCAAGTAGGAGTTGTTCATGATGGTGAACGCGATGACCGGCAGGATGGCCGGCAGCATGCTGGAGAACACGGCGACGATGCTCGCCGTCGATGCCTGCAGCTTCGGCGGGACCGCCTCGATCAGCAGGTTCGGGCTGGCGGCGTAGCCGAAGCCCATGCCCAGGCCGACCAGGCCGGCGAAGACGATCAGCCCCGCCTTGTTGTCATGCTCGAAGGCGGTGAGCAGACCGCCCACTCCGGCGAGCACCATTCCGATTGCGGTGAGGATGCGCGGCTTGACCAGCTTGCGGCCGACCAGGAAGCCGACGATCAGACCGCCGACGACGGTGAGGATGGCGATCGGCGACTGGAACACTGCGAAGCCCTTGAAGCTGACACCGAAGACGGCGTACTTCAGGCCGAAGATGTCGTGGTAGGCCTTCGGCTGCATGGTCATCAGCGGCAGCAGCGTGGAGTACAGGCCCGAGATGCCGTAGATGGCGCCGGCCGACAACGCGATGAAGAACACCGAGCGCTTGCTGAGCACCTTGAGGTCGATCAACGGATCCTTGTTGACGCGGGCGGTGATCAGCCAGAGGCCGACCAGCACGATGCCGCCGAGCAGGTAGGTCAGATCCTTGCCGGAGCTCCAGCCCCACTCCTGGCCGAACGAGACACCGATCAGAATGCCGGCGATACCGGCGCCGAGCAGAGCGGCTCCCAGGAAGTCGATCTTGGATCGCACGCGGACTGGGGATTCCTTGGTGGAGACGAACACCAGCGGCGTCAGCACGCACAGGGCGATGAAGAAGAACCAGAAGATCGAGCGCCAGCTCCAGCTATCCAGCATCCAGCCGGCGATGAACGGCACCACGATGGCGATCAGGCCCAGGCCCGAGGTCGCGATGGAGACGGCCAGCGCGATGGTCTTCTCGGGGAAGGTGTCGCGGATCAGCGAGTAGGACAGGAACAGCGTGGGGATCAGGAAGCCGGCGAGGGCACGCCCCGCGATGACCATGCCGTAGCTGCCCGCGACCGCCGACAGCAGCGAGCCGATGATCGCCAGCGAGAGACACAGCAAAAGCATGCGCTTCTTGCCATGCATATCGGCGAGCTTGCCAAGCAGCGGAGCGGAGACGGCGCCGACAAGCAGGAACGAGGTCGACAGCCAGGTCTGCTGATGGGTATGGAAGTGATCCATGATCGGCTGTTGGGCCATGGCGATCATGAGGTAGCTCGCGGAGAGCAGTTCCAGGGTGCAGACCAGAGAGAACAACGCGAACCCGAGACGGGGGGTCCAGCCTCCTTGGTCTGTGTTGACGGTGACCTCAGGGTGCGAGGCTTGGGTAACCATTGGGATACCTTTCGGACTTTCTGAATAGGTTGTCGGCATTGCCTGCAGTGGCTTTGATCTCGCCCCCATCGCAATGTTGCTCACATCACACGTCTATTCGGAACCTGGGGAAACGGCCTCGCCCACTGAGCGGGACGCAAATATCCGCCGCTCTGTGCAGGGAATACGTTCGCCTGACAAAGAAACTGGACGCACCTGGTGGTACGTCCAGCTTCTGTGGCTATGCAGTTAGTGAGACGGGATCAGCGAATGTGTCCCAAAACCGGCTCGTGTCGGTGGGTGTCCATCGGGACGACGCCCGCGGCCGCGGCCTCCTGGATGGTTTTGCGCAGCTTTTCGCAGGTGGGGATCCAGTTGCTGTGGACCCCGGCCGCGGCTTTCTCGGCGAACACCGGACAGGCGGTCTCGGCGTCGTCCAGCCACTGCACGCTGGTGTGCGTCGGGCTGAACTTCTCGACGAGCACGCGGTTACCGCATGCTCCGCAAGCCAACTCCTGCATATCGACTCCTACCTTTCGGATTGGCCCGCCGCGTGACGCGCGGCCACGAAGCCGAACACCATCGCCGGACCGATTGTCGCGCCGGCACCGGCGTAGTCGTTGCCCATGACCGCGGCCGAGCTGTTGCCGATCGCGTACAGCCCATCGATCACCGAACCGTTGGCCCGCAGCACCTGTGCGTCTGCGTTGTACTGCAGCCCGCCCTTGGTGCCCAGGTCACCCGCTCGCAGCCGGACCGCGTAGTACGGGGCCTTCTCGAGGGTGTCGAGCGTCGGCTGCGGCAACGTCGGATCGCCGTAGTAGTTGTCGTAGGCGGACTCACCGCGACCGAAGTCGTCGTCGTGGCCGGCCTTGGCGAACCCGTTGAACCGAGTGACCGTTGCTTCGAGCTGGTCGGCCGGTACGCCGATCTTGGCCGCCAGCGCCCCGACCGAATCGGCCGAGTGCATGAGCCCGCTCTTGAACCATTTGCCCGGGAACTTCTGACCGGGCAGGAACCCGCCGATCTGATAGCGCGACTTGGCCTTGCCGTCGAAGATCATCCATACCGGATCGTGCTTGCCGGCGAGCTGCGCGTGGACGAACGTGACGTAGGGCGACGATTCGTTGGTGAATCGATTGCCCGTGCCGTCGACGATGATCGACGGTGGCACCGATCGTTCGGAGACCAGAACATGCATCACGCCGTTGGGGCGCTGGAACGAGGGCATCCACCAGGCATCATCCATCAGATCGACAGTGCCGCCGATCTTTTGGCCTGCCACGATCGCGTCGCCCGTGTTGTCCAGGCTGCCGGCGGTGAACACGTCCTGGCCGCCCTCGCGCAGGTACTCCTTACGCATCGCGGCGTCGCCCTCGAAGCCGCCGGCCGCGAGGATCACGCCCTTGCGGGCCCGGATGCGAACATCCTTACCGTCGCGCGAAACCTGAACTCCAACAGCATTTCCGGCCTCGTCGGTGATGATCTCCCGCATGGGGCTGGACAGCCACAGCGGAACGTTGGCTTCCTTGAGAGCCAGCCGGAGTCGGCCGACCAGCGCTTGGCCGAGCGTCTCCATGTGCTGGCGCAGCAGGATCGCCTTGGCCGCCCGCAGGCCGGTGAGCAGGGCGGCACGCCTGCCGGCCCAGGTCCGCCGCACCATGTTGAGCTTCACGAAGTCTTTGGAGGTGATGTAGAGGCCCGCGGGTGTCGCCAAAGCGCCTGGGCGCTGGGCCTTCTCGTCACCCTTCAACTTCTTCAGATTGAAGGGCAGCGGCTCGATCGTGCGACCGTCGGGCCGCCCGCCCGGCTTCTCCGGGTGGTAGTCCGAGTAACCGGCGCAGTACTGGAAGACCATGTGCTTGCTGGAGCCCTCAAGGAACTCGAGCATCTCGGGGCCGGCGTCGATGAGTTTGTCGATGTTTGCTGACGGCGCGCGATCACCGACCACTGCGTCCAGATATGCGCGCACGCTCTCCCGGGTATCGACGATGCCCTCGCGGCGCAGCGTCGGGTTGTTGGGCACCCAGATGTTGCCGCCGGACAGCGCGGTGGTGCCGCCGTAGACCGCGGCCTTCTCGACGACCAGCGTGTCCAGTCCGTTGCCGGCGCCGGTGAGCGCGGCGGTCAGACCGCCGCATCCGCTGCCGACCACCACCAGGTCGACCTCGTGGTCCCAATTCTGTTGTTGTTCTTGGCTTTCAGTCGCCATGACTCGCTTTCCGTTCCTACTTCATGACCACGTCAGCCGGCGACCAGTAGGCGGCCATGCTGGTGATCTGTCCCTGCTCGTTGAATGTCATCACATCGATGGGTTCGATGATGATCTGCTGCTCGCCGGTATCGGTGACCACGCGGAAGTGGAAGGCTGCGTTGGCCGCGGCTACGCGCAGCGTGATGAGTTCGGTCGAGATCTTCGCGCCGGCGAGCGCGCCGTAGAACTCGGCGATCGCGGCGCGGCCGGTCTTCGATTCGCTGCCCACCGGATCGGTGAGGGTGGCGTCGTCAGCGTAGAGCTCGGCGATGGCCGCCGCATCGCCCGCCGCGACACGCGCCAGGTAGTCGGTGACCGTCTGTCGGATCTGATCGGCTTCGAGTGCTGTTTCCATATCTGGACCAAATCACAACGCACCGATGCCGCTCAGGCCCCTTCCCGCCTAGCGGGAATCGAGGGCGCCGTTTCGGGCCCGGTAGCACACAGTGGGCGGCAGACAATTTTGGCAGGAAGGGCGTGAAGTGAACGCACAGACGAGCAATGCCGATCGCGACAATGGTCCCGATGTGGACGTCGTGGTGGTCGGCGCCGGATTCGCCGGGCTGTATGCCCTGCACCGGCTCCGTAAGGACGGATACTCGGTGCGGGTTTTCGAGGGCGCCCCGGAGGTCGGTGGCGTCTGGTACTGGAACCGCTACCCGGGAGCCCGCTGCGATGTCGAGAGCGTCGACTACTCGTACTCGTTCGACGACGAGTTGCAGCAGGAGTGGAACTGGTCCGAGAAGTACGCGACGCAGGCCGAGATCCTCACCTACATCAAGCATGTCGCGGATCGCTTCGACTTGCGCAAGGACATCACCTTCAGCACCCGCGTCACCAAGGCAGTGCTCGACGAGGAGACCCTGCTCTGGTCGGTGACGACCGACGGCGGCGAGACCGTCACGACCAGATTCATCCTGCTGGCCGTCGGCCCACTGTCGAACGCGAACGTGCCGAACATTCCCGGCCTCGCGTCCTTTGCCGGCACCACTTTGCACACCTCGCAGTGGCCGCACACCCCGGTCGACTTCACGGGCCAGCGCGTCGGCGTGATCGGCACCGGATCGTCGGGCATCCAGGCGGTGCCGGAGATCGCGAAGCAGGCCGAGCAGCTCTACGTCTTCCAGCGGACCGCGAATTACAGTGTGCCGGCAGGCAATGTGCCGCTGTCGGACGAGGACCGTGCGGCACAGAAGGCGAACTACGCCGAGCGGCGCCGGCTGTCGAGACTCAGCGGCGGCGGGTCGCCGCATATGGCGCATCCGAAGTCGGCGCTGGACGTGACGCCCGAGGAGCGCTACGACGCCTACGAGAAGCGGTGGGAGCTGGGCGGCGTGCTGTTCAGCAAGACCTTCCCGGATCAGATGGTCACCGAGGGAGCCAACAAGACGGCGCGCGAGTTCTGGGAGAACAAGGTCCGTGCGGTGATCGACGATCCCGAGGTCGCCGAGCTGCTGATCCCGCACGATCATGCGATCGGCACCAAGCGGATCTGCACCGACTCCAACTACTTCCAGACGTACAACGAGGACCACGTCGAACTGGTCAATCTGCGGGCGACGCCGATCGAGAGCATCGACGAGACCGGCATCGTCGTCGAGGGCGGCAAGCACTACGACATCGACACGTTGGTGCTGGCCACCGGCTTCGACGCGATGACCGGTTCGGTCGCCAAGATGGACATCGTCGGCCGCGACGGCGTCACGCTCAATGAGAAGTGGGCGGCCGGCCCGCAGACCTACCTGGGACTGGGCACCGACGGCTTCCCGAACGTCTTCGGCATCGCCGGGCCGGGTGCGCCCTCGGTGCTGGCCAACATGGTCCTGCACGCGGAGCTGCACGTCGATTGGATCGCCGACGCGCTCGCGTACCTCAAGGACCAGGGCGCGGCCGCCATCGAGGCGACGCCTGACGCGGTGCAGAACTGGGGCGAAGAGCTGCGCAATCGTGCCGACGGAACGCTGATGCCGACCGCGAATTCGTGGTACATGGGCGCCAACATCCCCGGCCGCCCACGGGTGTTCATGCCGTTCGCCGGCGGGTTCGGCGTGTACGGCGAGATCATCGCCGACGTCGCGCAGGCGGGCTACAAGGGCTTCTCGCTCTTGTCCGTCTAGCGGCACCAGACGAACAAGAAGGGCTCGGCCGGGTGATCCCCGGGCCGAGCCCTTCTTTCGTTGCTGATCGGTGGATGCCGAGTCGGGCGGGGCGTCTAGGTGCCGGTTGCGCCCTTGAGATGCGCCTCGACCTCGCGCCAATGGCCGGGATGCAGCGGCAGTGACCCGTCCGGGCTGGATTTGACCAGCGTCTCGTGCGCCTCGTCGATCTCGGTCAGCAGCTGCTCGGCGAGCTCGCGTTCGGCCGCGTAGTACCGCTTGGCCCAGTTCATAGTCACCCGTGGGAACGCCCATGCCGGATCCTCGGCGGCACCCTCGGAATCGATCTCGAGCTGCTGGTTGAGCTGATCCATCTGGTCGATGTAGTCCTGAACCATCCGTTTGAGTTTGTCTGGCTCATTGAGGTGGCCCATCCAAACACGCAGCATCACACCGTGTTTGAGGATGGGCGGCTCGACGGCAGACTCGATGGCCCAGCGGCGCACGGCATCCCGGCCGGCATCGGTGATCTGGTAGACGCGGCGCCCGCGAACCCCTGTGTCGCGGAACTGACGCGAGGTCGCGTAGCCGAGCTTCTCGAGGCGTTTGAGCTCGGAATAGACCTGGCTGAATGACGGACTCCAGTAGAAATGTCCGATACTCCAGTCGGCCCACTTCTTGATGTCGTAGCCGGATAGCTCTTCGCCGAAGCCGAGGCAGCCCAGGACTGCCCAGCTGGTGGGCGGTATGTCGGGCAATTCGTTCACGCAACGATCTTACTCACCAGTACGGTCTCGCCGGGCGAGTGAACACCCACTGACCGGGACGTGTTCTTGCCCGGTTCTCGCCTCGCGGCTGATCCTTAACTCACACATTGCTTTTGGAGGAGACATGCAAACCGTGATCGATCCCGTCGAGTTGCGCCGGGTTTTGGGACATTTCGCCACCGGCGTCGCGGTGATCACCGCGCACAGCGGCGACGAGCCGATCGGTTTCACGTGCCAGTCGTTGACCTCGGTCTCGCTGGAGCCGGCATACGTTTCGTTCTGCCCCGCGAAGTCCTCGACGAGCTGGCCGCGGCTGCGGGAGATCGGGGACATCTGCATCAATGTCCTGGCGGCACACCAGCGCGAGACCTGCCTGCAGTTCGCCGTCAGCGGCGGCGACAAATTCGATGGCCTGGAGTGGGCCGACGACGGCAACGGTGCACCCCGACTGCATGGCGCGCTGGCCCATATCGAGGCGACCGTCGCGCACGAGCACGACGCAGGCGATCACACCATCGTGCTTGCCGAGATCACCCGGCTGACGACCGGCGACGCGGCGGTGACCGACGACGCCCCGCTGCTGTTCTACCGCGGGTCGTTCGGCACCTTCCGCTGAGACCCTCAGCGGGCCAGTGAACGGATCATCTCCAGGATCTCGGCACGCGCGATCTGCACCGCAGACAATGCCGGGAACGTCAGGAAGCCGTGGAACAGCCCGTCGTAACGACGATGGCGTACATCCACGCCCGCATCCTGCAGCGCCCGCGCGTAGGCGTCGCCGGCATCCGACGGCGGATCCAGCTCGGCGGTGATCACGACGGCCGGTGGTAGCCCGGCCAGCGATTCGGCGCGGGTCGGAATCAGCCGCGGATCATCCCGGCCGTCTGGTGCGTAGTTGTCCCAGTACCACTTCATGTTGGATGTCGTGTTGTAGTGTCCGACACCGAATTTCCGGTACGCCTCGGTCTCGAAGTCGTCGTCGATGACGGCGTACAGCAGTACCTGGCCGGCGACAGGTGGGCCGCCCGCATCACGGGCAGTGATCGAGACGGTGGCGGCCAGGTTCCCGCCGGCGCTGTCGCCGGCCAGGATGATCCGCGACGAATCACCGTGGTAGTCACCGATATTTGCGGCCGTCCACTGTAACGCCGCGTAGAAGTCGTCGTGTGCGGCGGGCGCCTGGTGCTCGGGGGCGAGCCGATAGTCGACGGATACCACGACGGCGCCGACCCCCTCGGCAAGCATCCGGCAGAGTCCGTCATGGGTGTCCAGATCGCAGAAGACGAATCCGCCGCCATGAGCGAAAAGGATGACGGGGCAGGCATTCTGGTCGGTCGCGGCGTGTGGCTCGAAGATCCGGATCGGCAGCGGGCCGCCGGGGCCGTCGATGTCGAGATCGGTGACCCGGAGCATGTCGGGCTGGCGGGTCGGCGCGGCGCCGCGTTCCTTGATGATGGCGCGGATGGTGGCGCCGTCGTACTGGCTCAGATCCGGAAAGCCGGCGTCGAGCTTCGTCAGAAACTCGGCGGCCTCCTGCAGAGCCTCAGGGGGAATCGTTGCGGTGGTGTCGGTTTCGCCGGTCGCCATCGTGTCTCCTGCTGGTATCTCACTATGCCTGTTTCGCACAGGTGATTTCGTTGGTGCCCTACGACTCTCCGCTGACCAGGGCATATTTCCTTATGACTGGCTGGTGATCAGCTGGCGCGGACGGCGGGGCCCATCATGAGCGGCCGCGACTGCTGCAGCGTCGGCTGAACGCGGCTGGAGTCGACATTGCGCCAGATGCCGAGGGCGGTCATCCGGACCGGCGCGGCGAGACGGTGGTCGAGCTGCATCTGCTGGATCGGTCCGCAGACCGACACGGCGGCGACGGCCTCGCCGATGTTGCCGATGGGGGCCGCGACACAACCGAATCCGGCGACGGCCTCTTCGCGGTCGTAGGCGACGCCGTGGCCGCGGACCTTGCCGAGCTCGGTGCGCAGTGCATTGGCATCGGCGATGGAGTAACGGGTACGGCGGGTGCCGAGATCGAGCGTGGAGATCGACTGCTGGACGGCGGAGTCGGCCGCGAACGCGAGGATCGCCTTGCCGACGGCCGAACAGTGTGCCGGATGGCGTCCGCCGACGCGGCTGGGCAGCGCGACGGCGGCCCGCGAGGCGATCTTCTCCAAGTAGACGACATCCGGGCCGTCGAGGATGGCGAGGTGGACGGTGTGGCCGGTGGCGCGGTGCAGCTCGTGCAGGAACGGCAGGGCTGCCTTGTGCAGTCGATCCTGATGGACGGCCAGCGAACCGAGCTCGACCAGGCGCATGCCCAGTTCGTAGTCGCGGCCCTGGCGGCGCAGCCACCGGAGCTGGACGAGACGATCCAGCATCCGATGGGCGGACGAACGGGGGAGGCCGGTGCGGCGCACGACCTGTGCCAGCGTCAGGCGGCCGGGGCCGTCGAAGGCGTCGAGTACCAGCGAGACGCGGTCCAGAACCGAGTTCGGGGTGTTGTCCAGATCAGCGGCGGTGACAACGGGGCTTGCCATGATCGATCTCTCCATCTAAGTCAACTGTCCAAAAGTCCCTAATCGGAGCTGCATAGTTGGTTAACCACTATGTTTCGATTAGGAATATGACTAAACGTAGCATGTGACTGACGGCATGTCATCAAAATCCTGTGAAACCGCGCACAAGCAGCAGAAAGCCGCGGGGTGCCCCTACCCCGCGGCTTTCCTTGCCCGGCACCCGTCGGTGCCGGCCGTCTATTGCTGCCCGCGAACGGGCGTCATCGAAATGGCGTCACATGGCCGCGAGCGGCTCGCTGCCCGACCAGTCATGGCCCCAGTAGCTGTCGGCGGTGATCTCCTCGGAGGTGTAGTGCGTCTCGTCGACCAACATGCCTTCGGTGCCGAATTCGATGTCCCAGCCGCCCGGAGCCCGGACGTAGAAGGAGACCATCTTGTCGTTGGTGTGCCGGCCGAGGGTCGACGACAGCGAGAAGCCGTCGCGGGCGACCCGATCCAGTGCCGCACCGACCGCGTCGAGAGTGTCGACCTCCACCATGACGTGGATCAGGCCGGGAGCACCGCCGTGCGGAGCCGGGCACAGGGCCAGGCTGTGATGGCGCTGGTTGACACCCATGAAGCGGATGCGCAGCGGACCGAACTCCGGCGGCGCCGGGATCTTCATGGCGCCGCGGGGCAGGAAGCCCAGGACGTCGGTGTAGAAGTCGAACGCGCCGTTCGGGTCCATGGTCGGCAGCACGACGTGGCCGAGGCCCTGCGCGCCGGTGACGAACGTGGCGCCGTACGGGGTGACGACCGGCGAGTGGTCCAGGATCGGGCCGTGGAAGATCTCCACGTTGGCGCCGGTCGGATCGGTGAACGCGATCGCGGCCTCGACGCGGCGAGCGTCGGCCTCTTCGAGCGACAGCGGCTTCACGGCGACGCCGGCGGCCTCCAACTTCGAGGTGACAGCGGCCAGCGCCTTGCCGTCGCGGACCTCCCAACCGATCTCGACGACCTCGTCGGCCTCACCGGGAACGACGATGATGCGCGCGGCGCGCTCGTCCATCCGCAGGTACAGCGCGGACTCGTCCGGGCCGGAGCCCTCGGCGAAACCCAGCACGTCGAATGCGAAGGTGCGCCAGCGATCGATGTCATGGGTGGACACCTTCAGGTAGCCCAGTCCCTTGATCTCAGTCATGTTCTCTTCCTTGGGTATTCGTAGGTGGTGAAAATCAGATCATCGAGCGCAGCTGCTGCGGCGGATCGATGCCCAGCGAGCTGAGGGCCGACGCGTGGAACACCGTGCTCGGCACGTGAATCGCGTGATTCAGGCCGGCGTGGCAGTCGCGCCAGAACTGCTGTAGCGGCTTGTCCATCCGCAGCGCATTGCCGCCGGAGCGGGCGAAGATCTGATCGACGGCCATGACGGCCCGCCAAGCGGCCCGCACCTGGGTACGACGAACCGCAGCGCGAGTTGCGAAGTCGATCTCCTTGCCGGCATCGACCAGATCCCAGATCTGATCGACGTTCGACAGCAGCTCCTGGCGGGCCGCGTTGATGTCGGCCGCGGCCTCGCTGATCGCGAAGAGCACGTACGGGTCGTCCTTGATGGCCGTGCCCTGGGCGCCGACGCGATCGCGCTGGTAGTCCAGATGTGCGGCCAATGCGCCCTCGGCGATTCCGACGACGGCGGAGCTGATGCCCAGCGGGAACATGGTCGACCACGGCATCTTGAACAGGGTCTCGGTCATGCCGGCCTCGGCCTGCGCGGTGCCGTCGATGACGTGATCGCCGTTCATGACCCGGTAGCTGGGCACGAACGCGTCTTTGACGATGATGTCCTTGGAGCCGGTTCCCTTGAGGCCCACGACATTCCACGAGTCTTCGACGATCGTGTAGTCCTTGCGCGGGAGGATCATGTGCAACATGGTCGGGGGCATCGCCATGCCGCCCTTCTCGTCGCCGAGCATGGCGCCCAGGAAGATCCAGTCGCAGTGATCGGTGCCCGAGCTGAACTGCCAGCGGCCGTTGAAGATGTAACCGCCGTCGACCGGAGTGGCGATGCCGGTGGGCGCGTATGGAGACGCGATCCAGGTGTCGGCGTCCTCGCCCCAGACCTCTTCCTGCACCTTGGGATCGGCGAAGGCCAGCTGCCACGGGTGCACGCCGACGATGCCGCAGATCCAGCCGGTGGCCGGATCCAGCGATGCGGCCCGCATCACGGTCTGCGCGAACTCACGCGGGTGCGCCTCGAAGCCGGCGTAGCGCTTGGGCTGCAGCAGCCGGATCGGGCCGGCGGCTTTGAGCTTCTTCGCCGTCTCGTCGGGCAGTCGGCCGAGCTTCTCGGCCTCGGTGCGCTGGGCCTCCAGCTCGGAGGCGATTGCCTCGATGTTGTCCAGTACCTGGGGCATTTCCTACTCCTTCATCGATATGTTCGGGTCTTACTTGATTCTGTCGTCAGCGCAGCTCAGAGCGTCTGCATTTCGGAAGTCGGCGCCGACTTCGGCTGTGTCGCCGGGCTGATGCCGGCCGCGATGTTTTCCGCGACCTCGGCCTTCCAGCTCTCGACGGCACGCTCGGTGTCGATCTCGAACTCGAAGCGTTTGGTCATGTCCTCGGTGACGTCTTCGATGTCGACATAGAACTGCTGGTACCAGCGACGCAGCTGGTAGACCGGCCCGTCCTCCTCGGACAGCAGCGGATTGTCGATGGGCGCCTTGTTCTTCCAGATCTCGACGTCCTGTTCGAAGCCCAGCTCGACGCCTTCGGCGAACTTGCCGGCCATCTCCTCGGCCTCCTCGGCCGAGGCGCCCGGCAGCTTCTTCACAATGGCGCCGTATTGCAGGACGAACTCGTTGTTGCTCACCGGATAGTGGCAGTTGATGAGCACGGTCTCGATCTTCTGGCCGTTGGCGAAGGACACCAGCTTGTCGATCATGTACGACGGGCCGAAATACGATGCATCCGAGTGCAATTCGGCGTTCGGATCGTCGTAGTTGGTGCCCGTCATGACGTCCTCGCGGCCGACGGAGTTCATGTACTGAGTGGCGACGTGGCCCTCGAAGACGTTCTTGAAGTACTTGGGGAACGAGTAGTGGATGTAGAAGAAGTGCGCCATGTCGACCACGTTGTCCACGATCTCGCGGCAGTGGGAACCCTTGATGCGCAGCGTCTTCCAGGTCCAGTCGGTCCACTCGTCGGTGCCGTAGCCCTCGATGTGCGGGATGGTCACCTCGTCGGTCGGCTTGGACCCCTGCGGGTCCTGCCAGACGAACAGCTGTCCGTTGCGCTCCAGCGTCGGCCAGGTACGAGTCTTGGCGACCGGGGGAACGCGGCGGGCGTACGGGATCGAGGTGCAACGGCCGTTGCCGCCCCAGCGCCAGTCGTGGAACGGGCAGGCGATGGAGTCGCCCTTGACCGAGCCGTGGGCCAGATTGCCACCCATGTGCCGGCAGTACGCGTCGAGCACATGCAGCTCACCGTCGTTCGCGCCCTGGAAGACCACCAGCGATGTGCCGAAAGCCTCGATCTGGTGCGGCTGGCCGTCCTTGAAATCCTTGACGAGTCCGAGGCAGTGCCAGCCACGGGCGAATCGCGTCGGGGCTGCTGCGGCCTCAATGGTCCGGAACTCTTCCTCCGCCTGCGTCATCGCTACCTCCATGTCTCTGCGCGTGTGGGGCGTGTAATAGCGATGGTGGCTCTTGTTTTCGGCAGGCGCGGGCCGCGTTCCCGGTCAGTGGACAAGAATCGGCGGATTCCCGATCAACGGGTACGCCGGACCTGGGGAACGCCCGCAGGGTCCGGCCGACGGCCGAGGATGACGCTGCCGTGATGCGGTGCCGGGCCGCTACTGCGGGGAAAGAACGAACACCCGTGCGCCCTCGGCGAAGGCCCGCTCGAGATCACGCGGGTCGGGATCGCCATCGGGGGTGTAGCCGATGTGGTTGAAGTTCGCGAAGTTCCGGTTGTCCTTGGCGATGACGCTGTACAGCTCGGTGACGCCCGCCTGGTCGTCGACGACGCGCACGTCGGCGGTGCGTCGTTTGCCCTGCAACTGGATCTCGATCGGTTCGCCGGTACGCAGGTTCTTGCCCCAGGCGAACGGGGAGCCGACCAGCAGATCGCCGTCGTGCGGGGTGTACGCGACGGGCACCTGGTAGCTCCGGCCGGATTTTCGGCCGACAACGTACAGCGTGAGCAGTCGCGCCCCGATGAACTTGGACACGACCGGAAGCTTGAGGGCGGTGCGCATGGCTGCGTTCATCGCATTCTGCAATGGCATCGTCTTGATCGAACCTGCTTGAGCCATGGTTCCCACGGTAGGCCCGGTCCCCGGCCGTTACCAGGGCTGGGAAGTGTTCGTGGACGGCGTCCGGCGGGCCGTAAGTGGACACTCTCGCGGCTGAGCTGGTGTCATGGAGCCATGCGCGCACCCTTCGGAGCCCTGAAGAAGTTGTCAACATCGTTGACGCTGCTGGGATCGTTGATTCTGGCGATCTGCGTCGGCGTGTTGACGGTGCTCTGGGCGATGAACGGTCAGTGGGTCTGGTTCGTCGTCGGCGTGTTGATCATCCTGATGAATGTCGGGCTGCTGGTGACCGAGCTGCGGCCGGTGCCGACGGCCAAGACCTGGCACACCCGGGACGTTCGCACCCTGATCGACGGCATCGACAACGACATCGCCGCAACCCGCAAGCTCCGCAAGGCCGACCGGGGCCTGTCCGCGGTCGCCGCGTGGGAACTGGTGCAGCGTGCCCGTAAGGCTGATCCGGGCGATCCCGAGGTCTGACCAGGGGTCGTCGCGTCCGCGTTTGGGCATATCCGCTCCCACCGACCGGGACGCCGGGTGACTTATCCCGAGTACCGGTCAATTCTGCTGCTGATCGGTGGTAGAAGGACGACATGATTACCAAGGTGCTGGTCGCCAACCGCGGCGAAATCGCGATCCGCGCGTTCCGTGCGGCATATGAACTGGGCATTGCGACGGTCGCGGTCTTTCCGTTCGAGGATCGCAATTCCGCGCACCGGACCAAAGCCGATGAGTCGTATCAGATCGGCGAGCCGGGGCACCCGGTGCGCAACTACCTGGACATCGACGCCATCGTGGACGCGGCGCGCAAGGCGGGGGCCGACGCGATCTATCCGGGATACGGGTTCTTGTCGGAGAACCCGGACCTTGCGGCGGCATGCGCGGCCAACGGCATCACCTTCGTCGGGCCGACGTCGGACGTCCTGGAGCTGACCGGCAACAAGGCCCGGGCGATCGCCGCCGCGAAAGCCGCCGGGTTGCCGGTACTGGCCTCCTCAGCGCCGTCGACCGACGTCGACGAGTTGATGTCGGCCGCCGAATCGATGGTGTTCCCGTTGTTCGTCAAGGCCGTGGCCGGCGGTGGCGGACGCGGTATGCGGCGGGTGGCCGACGTGTCGACGTTGCGGGAGTCGATCGAGGCCGCCGCGCGGGAAGCCGAATCGGCGTTCGGCGATGCGACGGTCTTCCTTGAGCAGGCGGTGATCAACCCGCGTCACATCGAGGTGCAGATCCTCGCGGACACCCACGGCGACGTCATTCACCTCTTCGAGCGTGATTGCTCGGTGCAGCGCCGCCACCAGAAGGTGATCGAGTTGGCGCCCGCGCCGAATCTCGATCCGCAACTGCGCGAGAAGATCTGCGCCGATGCGGTGGCGTTCGCGCGGCAGATCGACTACAGCTGTGCCGGCACGGTCGAGTTCTTGGTCGACGAGCGCGGACACCACGTGTTCATCGAAATGAACCCGCGAATCCAGGTGGAGCACACCGTGACTGAGGAAGTCACCGATGTCGACCTGGTACAGGCCCAGCTGCGGGTCGCCGCCGGTGCATCGCTCGCGGACCTCGGGTTGTCGCAGGAATCGATCACGCTGCGCGGCGCCGCGCTGCAGTGCCGCATCACCACCGAAGATCCGGCCAATGGATTCCGGCCCGACACCGGTCGCATCACCGCGTACCGCTCGCCGGGCGGCGGCGGTGTGCGCCTGGACGGCGGCACCTCGCTCGGCGCGGAGGTCGGCGCGTACTTCGACTCGATGCTGGTGAAATTGACCTGTCGAGGAAGAGATTTCGCCTCCGCGTTGACCCATGCCCGGCGCGCGGTGACCGAGTTCCGCATCCGGGGCGTCGCCACGAATATTCCATTCCTGCAGGCGGTGCTCGACGACCCGGACTTTCAGGCGGGCCGGGTCACGACGTCGTTCATCGAGGAACGTCCGCACCTGCTGACGTCGAACGCATCGGCCGATCGCGCCTCGAAGATCCTGGCCTACCTGGCCGACGTCACGGTCAATCAGCCCAACGGTGCTCGGCCGACGGCCGGGTTCGTGCGCGACAAGTTGCCGCCGATCGATCTGGGCATCGAGCCGCCGGAGGGCTCGCGGCAGCGGCTCTTGTCCTTGGGGCCCAACGGATTCGCGAAAGCGCTGCGGGAGCAGCGGGCGCTCGGAGTCACCGACACCACATTCCGTGACGCGCATCAGTCGTTGCTGGCGACCCGACTGCGCACCTCGAGTCTGTTGGCGGTCGCGCCGCACGTCGCCCGAATGACTCCCGAACTCCTGTCGATCGAGGCGTGGGGCGGCGCGACTTACGATGTGGCGCTGCGGTTCCTGCATGAGGACCCGTGGGATCGGTTGGCGCAGTTGCGCGAGGTGGTCCCCAATATCTGTCTGCAGATGCTGCTGCGGGGGCGCAATACCGTCGGCTACACGCCCTACCCGGACACGGTCACGAAAGCCTTTGTCGCGGAGGCAGCCCGAACCGGCATCGACATCTTCCGCATATTCGATGCGCTGAACAACGTCGACCAGATGCGTCCGGCGATCGACGCCGTCCACGAAACCGGTACTGCGGTCGCCGAAGTCGCGATGAGCTATACCGGTGATCTGGCCGATCCCGCGGAGCAGCTCTACACCCTCGACTACTACCTGCGGCTCGCCGAGCAGATAGTGAACGCCGGCGCACACATCATCGCGATCAAGGACATGGCCGGCCTGCTGCGGGTACCCGCAGCGACGAAGCTCGTCTCGGCGTTGCGTGCCAACTTCGACCTGCCCATCCACGTCCACACGCACGACACCCCGGGCGGACAGCTGGCCACCTATCTCGCGGCCTGGGAGGCGGGTGCCGACGCCGTCGACGGAGCCTCGGCACCGATGGCCGGAAACACCAGCCAGCCCGCCCTGTCGGCGATCGTGGCCGCCGCAGCCCACAGCGACCGTGACACGGGGCTGTCACTCGACGCGGTGTGCGACCTGGAGCCGTATTGGGAGTCGCTGCGAAAGGTGTACTCGCCGTTCGAGTCCGGGCTCCCGGCGCCGACCGGGCGGGTGTACACCCATGAGATCCCCGGCGGCCAGCTGTCGAATCTGCGGCAGCAGGCGATCGCACTCGGTCTGGGTGATCGATTCGAAGATGTCGAAGCCAAGTACGCCGCCGCTGATCGTCTGCTTGGGCGGCTGATCAAGGTGACGCCTTCGTCGAAGGTGGTCGGCGACCTCGCTTTGGCGCTGGTCGGCAGTGGTGTCGATGTCGATGACTTCGCCGCGGACCCTGCCCGCTACGACATCCCCGATTCGGTGATCGGGTTCCTGCGCGGCGAGCTCGGGACGCCGGCGGGCGGCTGGCCCGAGCCGTTCCGGACCCGCGCGTTGTCCGGGCGCGGGGAACCGAAACCGGAGACGCCGCTGACCGACGCTGACCGCGCCGGGCTGGCCGGCGATTCGGCGACCCGGCGGAACACGTTGAACCGGTTGCTGTTCCCGGGGCCGACGAAGGAATACCTGGCGCATCTGGACAAGTACGGTGACCTCTCCAGGTTGTCGTCGTTGCAGTTCTTCTACGGATTGAGCCAGGACAAAGAGCATCTCGTCGAACTCGCCAAAGGTGTCACGCTGCTGATCGGACTCGAGGCGATCTCCGAAGCCGACGATCACGGGATGCGGACGGTCATGTGCATCCTCAACGGCCAGCTGCGGCCCGTATCGGTGCGCGACCGGTCGATCGCGAGCGATGTTCCGGTGGCGGAAAAGGCCGACCCGGCGATCCCGGATCGACACATCCCGGCGCCGTTCGCGGGTGTGGTCACGCTGTCGGTCGCCGAGGGCGACGCGGTCGAGGCCGGAGCGGCGATCGGAACCATCGAGGCGATGAAGATGGAGGCGGCGATCACGGCGCCACGCGGCGGCGTGATCAGTCGTGCCGCGATCACCGCCGTCGCACAGGTAGAACCGGGGGACCTGCTCGTCGTCATCGAGCCGGGCGCGCTGGCCTCAGCCGAGTAGCCGGGTCCGGTCAGTTAGGCGACCTTGTCCGCGCTGGCGAACTGAGTGCGATACAGCTCGGCGTAGCGTCCGTCCGCGGCCAGCAGGTCGTGGTGCCGACCGCGTTCGACGATGCGGCCGTCCTCGAGCACCAGGATCTCGTCGGCCGCGCGGATCGTCGACAGCCGATGCGCGATGACCACCGAGGTCCGGCCGGCGAGTGCCTCGCCGAGTGCTTCCTGCACTGCCGCCTCCGATGTTGAATCCAGATGAGCGGTCGCCTCATCGAGGATCACCACCGCAGGATGGGCGAGCAGCAGTCGTGCGATGGTCAGTCGCTGCCGTTCGCCGCCGGACAGCCGGTAACCGCGTTCCCCGACGACGGTCTGCAGGCCGTCGGGCAACGATCCGACCAACGCATCCAGGCGGGCCCGGCGCAGCGCATCCCACAGATCTTGTTCTGTGGCAATCGGATTGGCGAGAAGTAGGTTGTTCGCGACGGTGTCGTGGAACAGGTGTCCGTCCTGGGTCACCAGCCCGACGGCGCGGTGCAGGTCGGCCGAGCGCAGATCCCGCACGTCGACGCCGCCGACTCTGACTTGCCCGCTGTCCACGTCGTAGAGCCGTGTTGCCAGCTGCGCGATGGTCGACTTCCCGGCACCGGAGCTGCCGACCAGTGCGACCATCCTTCCCGCCGGCACGGAGAAGCTGATGTCGTGGATGACCTCGACACCGGCGCGCGTATCGAGTCCGGCGACCTCCTCCAGCGAGGCGAGCGACACCTTGTCGGCCGCCGGATAGCCGAACCGGACATGGTCGAACTGCAACGACACCGGACCCGACGGCACGGACTGCGCGTCCGGCCTGTCGGCGATCAGCGGGGTCAGATCGAGCACCTCGAAGACGCGCTCGAAGCTCACCAGCGCGCTCATGATCTCGATCCGGGCGCCGGCCAGTGCGGTCAGTGGTGCGTAGAGCCGGGTGAGCAGCAGGGCCAGGGCGACAACAGATCCCGCGTTGAGATGGCCGTTCACCGCGAGCACGCCGCCGAGGCCGTACACCAGGGCCAGCGCGAGCGCGGAGACCAGGGTCAGCGCGGTGACGAAGATGCCCTGCACGACCGAGCGCTGCACCCCGATGTCCCGCACTTTCCTTGCCCGGGAGGAGAATTCGGCGGACTCGTCCGCCGGTCGACCGAACAGCTTCACCAGGGTGGCGCCCGGCGCGGAGAACCGCTCGGTCATCTGAGTGGACATCAGCGCGTTGTACTCGGCGGCCTGCCGCGAGAGGCCGGCCATCCGATTGGCCATCCGGCGCGCGGGAATCACGAAGACCGGCAACAGGACCAGCGCTAAAAAGGTGACCTGCCAGCTGATCGTCACCATCACCGCGAAGGTGAGGATCAACGTCACGAAATTCGACACCACACCCGACAGGGTGTCGCTGAACGCCCGCTGAGCACCGATGACGTCATTGTTCAGTCGACTGACCAGCGCGCCGGTGCGGGTGCGGGTGAAGAACGCGATCGGCATGCGCTGCACGTGGTCGAACACTGCTCGCCGCAGGTCGAGGATCAGCCCCTCGCCGATCGTCGACGACAGCCATTGAGTGAGCATCGACGCCGCCGCCTCGGCTAGTGCGATGCCGGCGATGGTCAGCGACAGCCACACGATGATCGATGAGTTCCCGCCGCTGACAATGTGATTGACGACCCGGCCGGCGACCACCGGGGTGATCACGGTCAGCACCGCAGCCAGCACGCTGAGCGCCAGATAGGCGGCGATCCGGCGGCGATGCGGCCGGGCGAATCCGAAGACGCGTCGCCAGGTCTCCCGACGGCTTTGCCGCAGCGCCTTACCGCTCAGCGGCGGCCGGCCGATCTGCCGGTACAGCGTGTTCCATGCAACCGATTCCATACTCACGGCATCGACGGTAATTCCTCAACATAAGTCGAGGTCAAGCCAATTAGGCTGTGGGCGAACGGGGAATATCTGCCGGACTCAGCTGTGGTCCATGCGGTCCTGATAGTCGTGACGCTTGTCGGCGTCGGCGATCAGGAACATATCGGCGTACTGCTTCGACTTCAGCATGCGGCGTTTGACCGGACCGGGGATCGCGCCGACGGCGGCCAGGGCGCCGAGACCGTGGCTCGGATAGCCGTGCAGCGCACCGGTATTGATCACCCGCAGCATGCACTCGGCGACCTGCTCAGGGGTGGCGACCGGGATGGACGAGGTGCTCAGGCCGTCGATGAGTCCGGTGGCGGTATGCGACGGCTGGATGGTCGAAACCCGCACGCCGCGCGGTTCGAGCTCGGCATTGAGTGCCTCGCTGAAGCCGATGACGCCGAATTTGGCCGCGTTGTAGACGGTGAGCCCAGGTGCCGGCAGTCGTCCGGCAATCGAGGCCACATTGATGATGTGGCCGTTGCCGCGTTCGACCATTCGCGCGGCGGCGAGCTGGGATCCGATGATCGGCCCGAGCAGATCGATCTGCAGGGTGCGCTCGATCAGCCGGTTGCTGTAATCCAGGAAGGGGCCGGTGGGCATGATCCCGGCGTTGTTGATGAGGACGTCGATGGGACCGTGCGCGGCCTCCACCTGGTCGAGGAATGCGGTGAACGAACCGCGATCGGTGACGTCGAGTGCGGATCCGGTGATACCCAGGTCGGCCGCGGCCTTTCCGACTGCGTCCGCATCGATGTCGCCGATGGCAACGGTGGCTCCGGCATCGAACAAAGTGGTGGCGGTGGCGTATCCGATGCCGCGGGCGGCGCCGGTGATGGCGACGACTTTGCCGTCGATTCGAGTGGCGGTGCCGCGTCCGAACAGGTTCATGATCACTCCGCTGAGAAGTTGGTACAGGTGTAACCAAAAGTACCAAGTGACGCGGGTGACACAATAGGGCCGGACGTGAACCGGTCGGTGCCGCGATGAGAGCGGCAGGCGAGATGCCGCGGAGCGGCAGGGATGAGGAGATGGCGTGGCGCAGGAACTCAAGCTCGGATACAAGGCCTCGGCGGAGCAGTTCAATCCGCGTGAGCTCGTCGAAATCGCTGTCGCAGCAGAGGAACACGGCATGGACTCGGTCGCGGTGAGCGACCACTTCCAGCCGTGGCGGCACAACGGCGGCCACGCTCCGTTCTCGCTGGCATGGATGGCGGCGGTGGGCGAGCGGACCAACCGAGTGCAGATCGGCACGTCGGTACTTACGCCGACATTTCGCTACAACCCGGCTGTCATCGCGCAGGCGTTCGCGAGCATGGCCTGTATGTACCCGGACCGAATCATGCTCGGCGTCGGCACTGGCGAGGCGCTCAACGAATACGCCACGGGCTTCCAGGGCGAGTGGCCCGAGTTCAAGGAGCGGTTTGCGCGGCTGCGTGAGTCGATCGCATTGATGCGCGAGCTGTGGAGCGGCGAGAAGGTCGACTTCGACGGCGAGTACTACAAGACGCAGGGCGCCTACATGTACGACATCCCGGAGAAGCCGTTGCCCGTGTACGTCGCGGCCGGCGGCCCGGTGGTCGCACGGTATGCCGGTCGCGCGGGCGACGGCTTCATCTGCACCTCGGGCAAGGGGCCGGAGCTCTACACCGAGAAGTTGATCCCGTCTGTCAAGGAGGGCGCCGAGAAGGCCGGCCGCGATTTCGCGGAGATCGACCGGATGATCGAGATCAAGATCTCCTACGACCCGGACCCGCAGCTCGCCTTGGAGAACACCCGCTTCTGGGCACCGCTCTCCTTGACGCCGGAGCAGAAACACAGTGTGAACAGTTCGACCGAGATGGAGCGCCTCGCGGACGAGCTGCCGATCGAGCAGGTCGCCAAGCGGTGGATCGTCGCGTCCGACCCGGACGAGGCGGTCGAGAAGGTGAAGTTCTACACGGACGCCGGCCTCAACCACCTGGTCTTCCACGCGCCCGGCCACGACCAGGCTCGATTCCTGGAGAACTTCCAGCGCGATCTGGCGCCGCGGCTGCGCAGACTCAGCGTCTGATCGGGTCTGCGACCACGTCACGACGGTGGCTCCGGGCGTATTGCCAACACAAGACCTTGAGTATCGGGTACCTTCAGTTCGCTCCGCACCCAGAGCGCTTTGCGGGTTTTTGATCGCTAACCGGGGGTCAATATCGGCAAACCCAGTGCTGTGTGACCCAGCCTTTGAAAGACTGGCGGCTGCGATTTACATCACGGCAGACGAACTGTATGGTTCCGTCTCAACGCCGACCGAGCGCTCGAACGCCCCTAGGAGCCCCGTGTGACTGTTGCCGTCTATCGCCCGAGAGGGCTGGGCTGGCTGTTTCGGCTGCGCGACGGCTTTTCCACGCTGTTCGCGAACCTCGGTCATTTCCTCTCGTTCGTCTACTACTCGTTCCGATACGCGCCGCAGGCCCTGACCCGATACCGGGCGCAGACCATTCAGACCGTGACCGATCTGGCCTGGGGTCGGGGCTCGATTGTGGTGGGCGGCGGTACGGCCTTGGTCATGGTGGTGCTCGGCGCCGCGGCAGGCGCCACGGTCGCCGTCGCGGTCTACGGCGTGCTGAACATGCTGGGGATGGGCTCACTCACCGGTGTCGTCGGCTCCTTTGCCATCACGCGCGAGTTCGCGCCGCTGCTGGCCGCCTTCGGGTTCGCGATCCAGGCCGGCTGTCGCATGACGGCCGAGATCGGCTCGATGCGCATCAGCGAGGAGGTCGACGCGCTGGAAGTCGTCGGCGTGCGGTCGATCGCTTTCGTGGTGTCCACCCGAATCATCGCGGGGCTACTTACCATCGTCCCGATCTTCCTCATCGCGATCATCGCCAGTTACCTCAGCGCGTCGCTCGTGGTGCTGACTCGGGGCGAATCAGCCGGCGCCTACGAGCATTATTTCGACCAATTCGTGAACTTCTCCGATCTCGGTTACGCAATGCTCAAGGTGATCATCTTCATCGTCGTCATCATCCTGATCCATTGCTACCAAGGGTTTTTCGCGTCCGGCGGTCCCGAGGGTGTGGGCGTGGCGTCCGGTCACGCGATCCGCGCCAGTCTGGTGTCGATCGTCGTTCTGGACATGGTGCTGACGATCCTGTTCTGGGGTTTCACCACGAACCTGGTCTTCCGGGGGTGAGCGGCGATGGCTGACTTCCGTGCGGCGGGTATGGCCGATGATCCCAAGGTATTCCTTCGACGCGCGCTGATCTTTCTGGTTGTGCTCGCGGCAGTGCTGGCGCTGGTGTTCGGTATCAACGCGGCCATGGGCAGCAACACCCTGAACATCTCGATGCGTACGCAGTCGGTCGCCGGCGGCATCGGATCGGGCAGCCCGGTCATCCTCAACGGGGCACAGGTCGGCAAGGTGCAGAAGGTGTCGCTGGTCAGCGGCAGCGACAAGCGGGTAGTGCTGGCAATCGACAAGTCCAAAGTGCCGGACAAGTCGCTGCTGTCGTCGGCCCTCAACGTGTCGTATGCGCCGTGGAATCTGTTCGGCATCAGCTCGGTGATCCTGCAGACCAACCCGGGCGGGGTGCAACTTGCCAACAACTCGACTTTCTATCCGGATACCCCGAGCGACGCGACGCTGACCACGCTCCTGCGTCAGCTCAGCGACACCCAGAACGAGGCGTTCGCCCCGCACCTCGGCGCGGTGCTGCAGCAGGCAAACATCATCACCACCGGCCTCATGCCGATCATCGGCGTCGTCGGCAAGGTGCTGCAGAATCTTGCTGACACGCAACGGATCCCGACGGCCCAGACACTGCCGGTCCTCGCGCAGACCCTCGCGGGCGTCAACGGGATGATCGCGCCGTTCATGGACGCGCTGGGGAACTTCGTGCAGTGGCCCGAGCCGCTGCGCCCTGGTTACACCGACCAGCAGAACGCGTCCATGACGGCGTTGAGCACCACATTCGCCGATCAGCTCATTCAGCTGGCCGGCGGTCCGGGTCTGGCGCAGCTGACCCCGACAACGCCGATCTTCACCGAGTTGTTCAATCGGATCCTCGCCACGTTCCCCGACGCGACTCGCAACGGAGAAGAATTGCAGACCCTCATCCAGCGCATCCGAGCGGCGATGCCGAACGGCCCGAACGGGCCGGTGCTCAACATCGACGTGATCGTGCGTGGTGCGACGGGCGGCGCCGGCTGATGCGCGGATTCACCAAATCGCTTGTGTACCTGATTATCTTCGCCGTGGTGGCAGTGATCTGCGGGGTGTTCGTCGTCAACGCGATCAATCGGCCACTCGCCGCATCGACCAATTCCTACACCGCGAAGTTCACCAACGTGTCGGGCCTGCGCGTCGGCAATGACGTGCGCATGTATGGCGTCCAGGTCGGCAAGGTCACCGCCATCGACCTCGAGCAGAAGCGAACCGGTACCGACGGGTCGATGTCGACCGACGCGAAGGTGAAGTTCACGCTCGACAAGAGGCAGTCGATCTACGGTGACACCAAGCTGGCGATCCGCTACCTCAACCTGACCGGTATCAGGTATGTCGATGTGCAGCAGGCGGCGTCGTCAGGACCGACCGAGCGGCCGAAGGACATCATCGACACCTCGCAGACGATCCCGTCGTTCGACGTGACACAGATCTTCAAGGGATTCGCGCCAGTGCTGCAGGCGATGAGCCCCGACGACATCAATCACTTTGCGAACAGCATGCTCGCGCTGGTACAGGGCGACGGATCCGGCTTCGGCGACATCATCGGATCGCTGACCAAGGTCGTGAAGTTCACCGACGATCGTCAGCAGATCATCAACACTCTGGTCGCCAACCTCCGGACGCTGTCGGATACGTTGGGCGGCAACAGCTCCTACCTGACACCGATCATCGACTATCTCGGGCAGGCCGGGGATATCATATTCGGCGTCACCCAGCAGTTCCGCGAGCTGTCGGAGACCGGCGGACCGGTGTTCGCAGCGCTGGACAACCTGCTCGCGTCTGTGGGACTGCAGCCGGGTGGTACGGCGGACTTCCACAAGATCGTCCAGCAGATCCTGCCGGCGCTTCAGTCGATGATCGGGTTGCTCGGTCTCACTCCGGGAATCCTCAACACGCTCAACGGAATTATCCCCGCGTCCGGAACGCCGGCAACGCTGAATTGTTCGAAGGGCCGGGCGCAGCTGCCGTCCGACGTAGCCCTGTTCCTACGTGGAACGCAGGTGACGCTGTGCAACCGTTGATGGAGAAACTGACTCGGCCGATCCGCCACCTCGTCGACCCGCCCGCAAAGTCCGTCGCGCAGGAAACCCGCGGCGAGATCTATTGGGGTGTGGCGATGGTCATCGTCGGCCTGGTCGCCGCGCTGGTGGTCGTCGGGCTGTACGTCTTCTCGCCGGGCACCTACAAGGTGAAGGCGGACTTCGATGAGGCCGGGTTGCTGCAGAACGGAGATTCGGTGCGGGTGGCCGGAATCCAGGTGGGCACCATCAAGAAGATCAGTCTCAAGAGCGATCATGTCGAGGTCGACATGGCCGTCAACTCCGGCACCTGGATCGGCGACGAATCGCGGGCAGACGTTAAGATGCTGACGGTGGTCGGCGGCAGCTACCTCGACGTCACCCCGATCGGATCGAAAAAGCTTGGTAGTGCCCATATTCCGGCATCGAGAACGTCTGTCCCGTATTCGCTGATGGAGACATTCCAGTCGATCACCCCGAAGCTGTCGCAAGTCGACGCAAGTCCGCTGCGGGATACACTGTCGCAGCTGCAGACGGGATTCAGCCAGAATCCCGGCGCCATCAAGCAGGACCTGCAGACGATGCAATCGATGCTGATCAACCTGAACAACAACCAGGACAACTTCGGCGCGATGCTGAAGATGGCGGCTGAATACACATCGAACCTCAACAACAACGGTGCGGTCGTCACCAGCATCGTGAGCAACCTCAGCTACTTCATCTCCCAGGTCGGCTCCTTCTCGACCAAGTGGCAGTACATGTTCGATCACCTCACGGGCTTCCTGGAGCGGCTCGGCGGCGCGCTCGCCGATTACCAGACCGACGTCGATCCGCTGGTACGACAAGTCGATGACATCGGCAGGCAGTTCGGCCCGCTGATGCAGCGGTACACGCCGATGATCGACCAGGCCCGGGATCTGATCACCCGCCTGGAGAACTCGGTGCAACCGGACGGTTCGGTGGTGATCGGCGGGCAGACCGTGCTGACCTCCAACTTCTGCATCCCGCAGCTGGGGGTGAAGTGCTGATGGCATCGTTCGCGCGCAAGGCGATCAAGTCGAAATGGCTCATCACCGGATCGGTGGTGTTGCTCGTCGCCGTTCTCGGGGTGGGTTTCTGGGGCTATAAGCAGGCGACATCGTCGACCAAGAGCTACTGCGCCCAGATGTCCGACGCCGTAGGCATGTTCAACGGCAATGCGGTCACGCGGCGCGGCGTCAAGGTCGGCACGGTCACGTCGATCACGCCCAAGGGCAACATGGCCATCATCAAGTTCACGGTCGATTCGAAGCAGAAACTGCCAGCGGACGTCGGTGCGGTCACGGTGTCGCCGTCGATCCTGGCCGTGCGTCAGCTCGCACTGATGGGGGACTACCACGGTGGACCCACGCTGTCCCCGGGCGGCTGCATCCAGCTGGCCAACACCAAGACGCCGGTGTCGATCGCGCAGTCGCTCGAGAGTGTGTCCAAGCTCAGCAGCCAGCTGACTACCGACGGCGGTCCGCAGCAGCTCGGCCAGGTCCTCGCCAGTATGAACACGGTGAACGGCGAACTCGCCGGCACCGGGCCGATTCTCAACTCGATCATCAAACAGCTTGCGGTGCAGCCGAATACGCCGATCAACGGTGCAATGGGTGACATCGGGACGCTGATCGACAGTCTCAGCGGGCTCACCACCGGTATGGCGGCGAATTGGGGGGTGGGCAAGCAGCTCGTCGAGTCGGTGGTCAACGGGCAGGCGTGGATCCAGCCGTCGCTGGTGGATCTGAAGAGGCTCGTGATAGCGGTCCAGCCGATCATCTCCGTGCTCGGGTCGCTCATCGAGCGGTACGGCCACTTCGTCTTTCCCGCAGTGGATGCGATCGTGCCGATGGCCAGGGTCATCGGTGCAGGCTTCCGCAGTTTCGGCGATGTCCTCGGGATCGTGCCGCCACTCGTGCGGGCGTTCACGGTGAACTTCGACCAGAACACCTTCGGTCTCAGTATCAAGTACACGCCGCCATCGACACATGTCCCCGCCAACGACCCGGTGGGCACCTGCGCGAACATCAATCGCTACTTCCCGGGGCAGTGCACCGTCGTCGATCCGCACACCATGGATGTGCAGGCCATCCGACTGGCACTCGAGATGACGGGAGCCAAGCCGTGATGCGGGCCAAGAGAATTCGAGTGATCGCGGTGGCGCTCGCGGCCACACTGACGACCGCGTTGTCCGGCTGCGCCGCCCTCACGCCGACCAAACTGCCGAGCGCGCAGACCTTCCGGAGCGGGTGGACCATGAAGGTCGACTTCTCGACCGTGGTGAATCTGCCGGATCAGTCGAAGGTGACGATCAACGGGATCGACGGCGGTGTCGTCAAATCGAGCAAGATCGTCGGGAAGAATGCCGAAGTGACGCTGCTCATCAACAACGGCCTGGCGGTGTCCGCGGATGCGACGGCGGAGATCCGGCAGGACACCCTGCTGGGCGACACCTACGTCAGCCTCACCAACCCGAGTACCGGTACGCAGCATGCGCTGCAGCACGGTGGGGTGCTCCCGGTCGCGAACACCAAGCAGCCGGTGCAGATCGAGTCACTGTTGTCCAGCCTGGCCAACTTCGTGAACACGAGCAGCGGTGGCGTCGGCGACCTGGGCGAGACCTTCCGACGCGTCAACGCACAGTTCCCGCAGAATCCAGACGATGTCAAGCGTGTTGAGGGCACGGTGATGGACACCCTGAACGCCTGGGCGAACAACACCGACCAGCTCAACGAACTGCTGACATCCGCGAACGGGGTGGTGCAGACCCTGGCGGACAACACCGCCGCCCTCCACACGGTACTCAGCCCCGCCGGCCCGCAGATCATGAAGACCTTCGTCGGCTTCTTCCCGCTCTTCCAGCTCCTCGGCAAACTGTCGGCAGTGACCGACGCGGACATCGGTCTGGTGCCGCTGCTGACGTCGCTGACCGGTGTGATCAACGGCGTCATCAAGCCGATCCTCATACCCGGGTGGCCGAACGGAACCGTGGCACTGGCGACCCAGCTGCAGAGTCTGCTGACCGACAAGTTGATCCCGTTCTTCCAGAACTCGCCGAAGCTCAATGTGCGTCAACTCGCCGTCGACAACAACGTGCCGACCGCGCAGCAGGCTGACCTGATGGTCCGCACGTTCCGCATGATGGGAATGGTGCCGTGAGGAAATCCATTGTGCGAGAGCTGATCACCAACATCGTCATCTTTGTCGTGGTGATCGCGCTCTGCATCGGCTACCTGATGTTCTCGGTGTATCACGTGAGTCCCGGCAAGAAGTACACCAACGTGTCGATGCAGCTCGACAACACCTACCTCATCGTGCCGGGAACGGGCGTCAGTATGAACGGCGTCAAGATCGGCGAGGTCACTTCGGTGACGCCGAATCATGACGGCGCACTGGTCAAGATGAAATATGCAGCGTCATATGACATATCGGCCACCAGCAAGGTCGAGATCGGCCAGCAGTCGGCGATCGGCGAGCCCTACGTCGATTTCGAGCCGCAGGTGATGGGCGGCCCGATGTTCACCAACGGCTCGACGGTCAATGCGGCCCAAGTTGCTCAGCCGCAGTCGATTCCACATATCTTCGACCAGATCCAGATGCTTACGACGGCGTTCAGCGCCGGCCCGATGGCGGGCATCATCAACACGATGTACCAGGCGCTGGACGGCACCCAGAACGCGATGCCTGCGCTGCAGAACGGCGCCCAACTGCTGATGGGCGTGCTGACGTCGCGGCAGGACGAGATTCGCACCATGTTCGCGAACACGCAGGCGTACTCGTCGGACATGCAGTGGCTTGCCGACGGCATCGGGGGCCTGGGCAACACCCTCGGGGACGCGCTGAACACCTTCCGGCAAGTGTTCAAGGGCGTGTCCACGCTCGTCTACCAGGATCACCTGTACCACAACGTTATTGAGGTGATCGATCCCTTCTTCACCAAGCTCAATGCCAAGCTGGTGACGCTGTGGCCGAACCTGGTCGACACCTTGGCGCCCTTCGTTCCGATCGCGGCGGCCGTCAACCAGACGCTGCCGCAGATCGATGTGAGTGCTCTGCTGAGCACCGCACTGAGCATGTTCGGTTCCGACGGCGCGGCGCGGTTGACAGTGACCCTGCCACCGCCGAAGAATTTCCCGCCGAACATCACCACCACGACCCGAGCCCCTGCACGTTAGGACGAGATGACCAACGATTCCGGCAACAGCCAACCCGATGACACCGCCGCGGACGACTCCGCCGCGGAGCGGGTGACCGAACCGGTCCAGACGGCCGATGCCGCAGCTGCTCCAGCGGCACCCGTTGCGGCGCAGCCGCAGCCGGATGAGCAGCCGAAGGTCGAGGACAAGACCAAGAAGGCTCAGTCCGAGAAGCGATCGGTGACGATCCCCGTCGATAAGCTCGGCTGGGGCGCGGCTGCGGTGATCGTGATCCTGGCATTGATCGCGGGACTGGTCGTATTTGCGGTCCGGGATATGAACGCCCGCGACGATCTGTCTTCTCTGCGTGCGGATCTGGCCAACCGAGCGAAGGCCGAGGATGTCGCGGGCAAGTACGCGGTGAACGCTGCCACACTCGACTACCACGACCTGACGCCCTGGCTCGCGGCGTTGAAGCAGGGCGTCTCGCCGGAGCTGGTCAAGAAGTACGAGGTCGTCGGTCCGAGCCTGCAGCAGGTGCTGAACCTCCTGCAGGTGCAGACCACCGCGACCCTGGTCGTCGCGAAGACCGTCAGTGTCGCCGACAACATCTTCAACGTGCAGGTCGTCGTCGACACCGCGACCAAGAACACCCAAATGCCGCAAGGGAATTCGAGCAACGTCGTCTACTCGATCACGCTCGACAAAAGGCAGAACTGGCTGATCACGCAGGTCGGTGACCCGACCAACATGGTCAATTCGACGCTCCCGGGCCTTGGACAGACGGGGCAGCCCCAGACCGGACAGCAACCGGGAGCACCCGCCCCGGCACCTGCGCCGGCCCCGACCCCCGCACCAGGAGGCTGAACATGGCACTGCTCGCGGCTCCCGCGAGGGGATCGCTTCGCGCGGATCTCCAGGACAACCTGCGCTCCAACGCGGTCGGACCCGTACGCACGGCCGGTCGGCTCTTCCGGCTGATGGTGCTCGCAGCAGTCACTATCGTCATCGACGCATTTCGGCTGAAGCTCAAGCTGAAAGAGGCGGTCATCCAAGGGTGGTACCTGGTGAGCGTCACCGCGCTGCCGGCATTCTTGATGGCGATCCCTTTCGGTGTCATCGTGACGCTGCAGATCGGCAATCTGATCAACCAGATCGGCGCGCAGTCGCTGCTGGGTGCCGCCAGCGGTGTCGCGGTGATTCAGCAGGCGGCGCCACTTGCGTCGGGCATGCTGCTCGGCGGCGCCGGCGCCTCGGCGATCGCCGCCGACCTCGGCGCGCGCACCATCCGTGACGAGATCGACGCCATGCGCGTCATGGGTATCAACCCGCTCAATCGTCTTGTGGTGCCACGAGTTATCGCGGCGACCATCGTGGCCCCGCTGCTCGCGATGTTCATCATCCTGGTCGGCGTGGTGGCGTCGTACTACCTCTCGGTATCGACGCAGGGTGTGGCGCCGGGCAGCTACTGGCTGTCGTTCGGCGCCTTCTCCAATGTCCGTGACCTGGCACTGGCACTGTTCAAGGCGGCCATCTTCGGAATGATGATCGCGGTCATCGGCTGCCAGCGCGGGCTCGAGGCCAAGGGCGGGCCGCGCGGCGTGGCCGACGGCGTCAACGCGACCGTCGTTGTCTCCAGCGTCGCGATCATCATCGTCAACCTGGTCCTCACGCAGATCTACACGATCTTCTTCCCGGTCCAACTGGGTTAGTCCCAGCTGCGGTTCAGCGGTGATGAACGCTTGGCCGCGTACCTAGATGAACGGTCGAGCCGGGTCGATCGTGATGCCGTGCAAGCTGATGCCTCGGCCGACGATCGTTTCGATGGCCCGGGACAGGTAGGTGGCGAAATCGCCGGGGGTCATCGGCGGCGTCGCGGAATGCTCAGCACTCAACCACCAGTCCGTCGCGGCCGCCGCCATTCCGAGAATCGAGAACGCCAGCAACTCGACGATTCGCGGCTCGATGACTTGTCTCCCGCCGGCGTCGTGTAGCGCGATGTCCAGCCGTTGAGCGATCTGCCGGATACCCGCGATGGCGTGTCCGTCTGGTGCTGCCTGCTTCGCGATGCCACTCTGGGTGAGCCATATGAATAGATTCGGCTCCTCGGTCAGCATGTCGAGGTATTCGGCGACACCGTGCTGAATGATCTGAGAGACCGAGTCCTGCGCCAGGTCTGCTCGGCCGACGATCTGAGTCCATAGAGTCTCGGTGACGTGGTCGAGGACGGCGTTGTAGAGGTCGGTCTTGCCGCTGAAATGCCGATACAGCTTGGGTTTTCCGGCTATTGCCTCGCGCGCGATGTCGTCCATGCTGATCTCGGGCCCAAGTTTCTTGGTGGTCCGGAAGACGGCGTCGACGATGTCGGCGCGCACGCGGGCGCGGTGCTCCCGCCACCGCTGCTGGGCGGTGCGCTGCGTCGGCCCAGATGGATTGGTGGACATCACTTCACGAAGCTGGCCTGCGTCGTCGCCCGCCGCTGGTGAACATCACTCCCGGTGAAAAGCGACCGTTGACGGGACATGTTCGATCGCGACCCGCGCAGCATCCTCAGCTCGCTTCATTGTCGGAATCGAGCAGATCAGCCGCATCAGGCCGGGGGACAGGCGATGCAAGATCCAGGCCAACGTAGCGTCGAAATTCACTGGCACGATCGCGAAGTTGAAACGGATCGCTCGCTGTACTGCCCGAGCAACCATGTCGGGGCTTGCGAAGCTGAATCGCGCTTGGATATCGGCGAACTGCGCACTCACTTTGTCGGTCGACTCCGCGTCAGAGGTGATCAGCGTGGCGTTCTCGGCGAGCTTGGTGCGTGTCACGCCCGGGCATACGGCGCTGACGCCGATGCGGTGCGGGGCCAGTTCGGCCCGCAGAGACTCGGCAACCATCAATGCAGCCGCCTTCGACGCCGAATAGGAGGGCGCCGCGCGGTTCGGCGTCCAGGCAGCGCCGGAAGCGATCACCACGATGTGGCCGGGTTTGCCGCTGTCCACCATGCGCGATCCGACGATCCGACTACCGTGCACGACGCCGAAGACATTGATCGCCATGATCTTTTCCCAGTCCTGCGGCGTCTGATCGAGAAACGCTCCACCGATGGCGATGCCGGCGTTGTTGACCAGAATGTCGGGAACACCGAAGCGGGCGATCACCGCGTTGGTGACCGCTTCCCAATCCTCCGGATCACGTACGTCGAGCGCATAAGCAACACATGCGCCGTCGGCGAGCGCCGCGGTGCTCTCGGCGGCCCGTAGATCGATATCCGTCGCGATCACGATGTCACCGGCAGCGGCCTGGCGCAGCGAGATCGCCTGCCCTATACCACTACCCGCGCCCGTCACGACGATTATGCGGCCCGTCTTCTTTGCTACCGGCCCGACAAAGGGAAGTCTCGGCATGATGATCTCCTAGAACGTTGTGGTTGTTGTTTGTGCCGGTGGCCCGGTGAGCAGCTGCTGCTACTCGGCAGCGGTGACCGGGACCGGTTCCGGCAGAGCGGCCTTCTTAGTTGTGCGCCGCGCGACAGGTTTGTCGACCGCGCGGAAGGTGTAGTCGTTCTCCGGGTCAAAGCGTTCGCTGTGGTTCCACAGCGAATCCCGGAATCCCTGGGACGGCCTCAGGATGGGCGTCTCGCCCCGCTTGTTGAAGAAGTAGCTGCGCACGTTGTGTCGCTTGAGCTGGTGCTCGACCAGATACTCCCGCGCTGCCAGCGTGAACGGGCTCGTCACCATCGCGCGATGCCAATCGTCATGCGCGTCCTGAGTCACTTCTGCGACGTCTGCGCCGCGGGCCCGCGCAGCAGCGATGACGCGTGCGATGTGCAGCGCCGACATCTCCATCATGCTCACCCACGTCACTCCGTTCCAGCCATACGGTCCGTACAGGAACCAGCGATTGGGCATCTTCGGCGTCGTCACACCGGCATATGCCTGCATTCCGTTGTCGCGGTAGAACTCTCCAAGATCGAATCCGTCGCGCCCGGTCACCGAACCCACCGGGAACGATTCCGGGTCCGATGCGACGTTGAATCCGGTGGCCAGCACGATCATGTCGTAGCTGCGCTCGGTGCCGTCGACGGTACGGATTCCGGTGTCGGTGAAGCGTTCGATGGGCGTGGTCAACAGACTGCCGTTGTGGCGGCTGAAGGTCTGCAGGAATCCACGCCCGAATGTCGGCATGTTGGCCATCACACCGTGACGCGGCACCAACGCCTTCCGAGCTTGCACGTCGGTCACCTGGAAGCGGAGGTACAGCCGGTAGGCGGCCCGCAGCACGCTCTCGGCACCGGTCAGCAACCGGATCGCCGCGCGTGTCGGCAGGTGTTCGGCCGCCACGACCACCAGCTGGAACAGGTACCAGTTGGTCATGTACGCCAGTGAATGGAACCGGCGTGAACGCATCAGGCCACGCCCGATCCGCCCGAATGTGAAGTCCGGCTTGGGGAAGCACCACGTGGCGGTGCGCTGGTAGACGTCGATCTCAGCGACGTCCGACGCGATCGAGGGCACGATCTGCATCGAGCTCGCACCGGTACCGATCACCGCGACCCGCTTGCCTCGGTAGTCGTAGGAGTGATCCCACCCGGCCGAGTGCATCACCTTGCCCTGGTACTTCTCGACGTCGGGGATACCCGAATTGTCACGAGGATCGAGGAAGAAGCCCGTCGCGCTCAGCACATAGCGCGCAGTGATCGTGTCGTCGCCAACGAGATGTACTGTCCAGAAGCCCTTTTCATCGTCCCAGACCTCGCGATCGACCGAGACCCCGAACCGCGCACGGTCATAGAGCCCGTACTCACCCGCGATCCGCTGCAGGTACTCGCGCACCTCATCGCCGGGCGCGAAAACACGTGACCACTGGTTCGGAGCGAACGTGAATTCGTACGACGTCGACGGAACATCCAGTGCCACACCGGGATAGGTGTTGGCGATCCACGTTCCGCTGAAGTCGGCGCGGCGGTCGATGATCACGAAGTCATCGACCCCGGCCCGTCGCAGCTGACAACCGGCCGCGATGCCGCCGACGCCGGCGCCGATCACCACGACTTCATAGTCCGGGGCCGGTGTGGCCGTCTTCCGCTGTCCAGCCCTCGTGCCCATACCTTTGCTCCTTCTCGGTCTTCGCTGATCACCTGAGCCGGTCAACGGTCTCAACGGCCGTCGCAGGCTCTGCCGATTCAAATATTAGCAATATTTGAATATCAATACAATCCGCATAGTGATAGCATCTAGGGACTGATTGAAGTGAAGGAGCGGATCTTCCATGTCACAGATCGCAACCAGAGCAACGCCTGCGAACGTACCGACGACGGCCGGCGCCAGGCTTGATCGGCTCGCCCGCGCTATGACCGAGCCGATCAACATAAGACGTTGGTATGCACTGGTGTTGGCGGTCTGCATCGCGCTGATCGCGATGACGGTTCTCGTTCTTATCTACGTCATGCCCGAGGGCACGGACGTGGCCGGCACGGTGCACTTCTACGCGAAGTACAACACCCTGTTGCGGGTGATCTCAGCGCTGCTGGCGCTGATGTTCATCGCCGGAGCGATCTGGTCGGCGACCTTCATCTCCACCCTCTGGGCTGCTGACCCCAGCCGCAATCGCGTCTACACCTGGTCCGCATTCATCAGCGAGATGCTGGTGCTCGGGTTGTTCTTCGTCGAGTCGGGGATCTTCGCCGGGACGGTCCTGTTGTCCGGGCACGTCCCGGACAGCACCCTGCACGCGTTGCATGTCGTGGTGCTGGTGTCGGCCGCGCTCCTCGGTCCGGTATGGATCCCGTATACCCTTGGCGCCCTGCTCATTTCACGTCGAACCGGGCTGTTCCCGACTTGGCTGAACATCGTCTGCGTGCTGGTGATCCTGATGGACATCTGCATAGTGACCGGCGTCTTCACCCTGTCCGGCCCGCTGAACGGCGAGAACGGTCTTATCGGGGCCGGATTCGGGGTCATCGGGCCGATCGTGTGGGTCGGAGCCACCGTCGCCTGGGAGCTCGTCGAGTGGGCGCAGTACCGGACTTCCCAGGTGGCCACGCCGCCGGCCGAGTGACCGACTCGGATAGCAATAGCCCATCACTGACCAACCCTGGAGGTAGACACCATGACTCACAATTCCCGCGACGCTCAGTACGAGGTCGCCGTCATCGGCGCCGGACCCGGCGGAATCGCCGCCGGCGCCAAACTGAAGATGGCCGGCATCAACGACATCGTGATCCTCGAGCGCGCCGACGATGTCGGCGGCAGCTGGCAGGAGAACAAATACCCAGGCATCGCGGTCGACGTGCCGTCGACGACCTATCAGTACTCGTTCGCCCGAAATCCCAATTGGAGCCGCTTCTTCGCCTACGGCGACGAGGTGCAGAGGTACCACGCTGACGTCGCCCAGCAGTACGGCCTCTACGAGCACATTCGTTTCAACAGCAATGTGGAACGGGAGGTGTGGGACGACGACGGTCGATTCTGGGTACTGCACCTGAACGACGAATCGACCGTGACCGCACGCTTCGTGATCAGCGCTATCGGCGCGTTTGTGCGGCCCAAGCAAGATGTCGGCATTCGCGGCGCGGGTTCCTTCGAGGGCAAGATTCAGCGGCCCACCGACTGGGACTACGACTATGACATGGCCGGCAAAGCCGTGGGCATCATCGGCACCGGAGCCAGTGCGGTGCAGATCATTCCCGCAATCGCACCGGAGGTGGGGACCCTCACCGTCTTCCAGCGCACGCCGGTGTGGTCGGTGCCGAAGCCGGACTTCGTCGTGCCGAAGCCGATGAAGCTTCTCCTGGCCGTTCCCGGTTTTTCTGCGGCGCTCAACGGCATTGGATTCGTCTTGGTTGATCTGTTGCTGCGCATGGTCAGTAAGACACCGATCGAGCGGTTCCGCCCCGTCGCGGACAAGTTCGACGCCACCCTCATCGCAGTCTATCGCCGGTACGTACGACTGGTGGTCAAAGACCCGGCGACGGCGGAGAAGCTGACACCCGACTTCGGCGTACTGGTCAAGCGGCCGACCATGTCGACCGGCTACCTGCCGGCGTACAACCGTGAGAACGTCTCGCTGATCACCGACCCGATCGCCGAGATCACCACGGACGGCGTACAAACGCGCGACGGCGCACTGCATAAGCTCGACGTCCTCATCCTCGCCACCGGATATGAGGTCTTCTCGGACCCGGAGACCTACGTACCCGGAACGATCGTCGGCCGCGGCGGTTTTGACCTTGCGAAGTTCTACAACGAGAACGGCCTGCAGGCCTACCAGAGCGTGTCGGTCCCTGGCCTACCCAATCGATGGACCCTGGTCGGCCCCTACTCGTGGAGCGGCACCAGCTGGCACGCTTTCGTCGAGACGACCGCTGATCATGCGGTGCGCGCCATCCAGGAGACCCATCGACGTGGCGCCGCGGTGTGTGAGGTCCGTCAGGAGGTGGCCGATGAATACCACCGACATATTCACGAACGTGCGGAAGGCGTCCGCTACTACCTGTGCGAACTCAACGGCGACACTCCGACGTACTACCGAAACTCGCAGGGCGACAGCACTTATATCCGGCCCGCCGGATTCTTCGAGGCGCGCAAGCAGACTCGTGAATTCCCACTCGACGACTACCGATACGAGGCAGCGGACTCGTCGACCGCAGTCGCCAATGCTGCGGTCGCCACAGGTACGAGCTGACCGCCTGCAAAGGGGCGCCCAGATACTCCTTGCCGCCAAGGCTGCAATCGCAGGCAAGGAGTATCTGGGCACACACTCCTAGTCAGATTCCGATTGTGCCAACCACATTCGAAGCGCTCGGGTCAGTAGATGGACCGCACGATCCTGCTCGATGAGACCGACGACCCGCATTGCCGACAGGCCGGCCGCGGTTGCCACGATCGATTCCAGAGAATCCTCGAACACCGGCGACGACTGCATTTCTTCGGGCACGAACTGCCTGATCAGTGGCGTCGTCGTTTCGATAGTGCGCTGCGCGGACTCCATGAGGTCTTTGCCCTGAGCTGATTGCAGGACGGTGATCCCGTACTCCGCGACCAGCGTCAAGAAGGCCGTGTCAGCCGCCAGCGGTCCCCACCACTCGGCCGTCGAGGCGATTCGCGACTCAGGGTCTGGTGCGGAAGTTCCGAGTACCCCTACCAGGCTGGTGGCTTCGGCGGCGACTCTACGTTTGATGACCTCTAAACAGAGCTCTTCCTTGTTCGAGTAGTTGCTATAGATCGCACCGATCGTCCGGCCCGCGTCCGCAGCGATCGTGGCGATGGACGTAGCGTGATAGCCGTTGTCCAGGAAGAGCTTCTCCGCGACCCGAAGAATTTCTTCTCGGGTCTGAGCCTGGCTCTCGGCACGGCTGAGAACTCTTCTACCAGCCACGTTGCCCTCCTCTCGATGGCCATCAGCCTATCAATGCCGCCGGGATGACTCAGCTGGCCGCGGCAGCCGGCCCGCTCTTCGTCAACGCCGCGATGAGCCGTGCTTGCCGTTCGCCGGTGAGCAGGCGCGCGAAGGCTTCGAGTTCATCGTCTACCTCGGCCGTCCGCATGGATGCCACGAAATCTGCGAGATCGGCGTTGTGCAACGCATCGGCCATCGACTCGGCTATCGGGGTGGCGAGGTCGACGCTCAATCGAGGGAGCACCGACAACGCGGCAAGTCGTATGTCGGTCGACGCGGCAGCGAGGGTGCGGCCCATTCGCTCGAACCGCGCAGCGGGTACGGTTCGCAGTACGTCGTTGATCCGTTCGTCGGACATCACCAGCGCCGCGGTCGCCACGATTCCCTCGTCGTCGTCGAGCCCCGGCTCCAGCTCCTTGGCGATACGTGGGGTCGCAAATTCCACGAACATGGAGGCGGTCGCATAGTCCTTGCGGCGCAATAGTTCCCGTGCAGTGGGAATCAGCAGGGCGCCGTCGATATCCGGTATGACGGCGGGGATCACCCGTGGGTCGATATACGGGGCCGCGTCGGCAAGATACTGCGGTGTCATCGCCTGGATCAGTGCCGGGGCACGGTGTATGTGGTCGAGGCCGACAGCACCGGCACCGCGGCCGGCGACCTCCGGCGGCAGGATCTTCAATGCCATCTTGGCCGCTAGTGCATCTGGCACGAGCGGCGCCAGCTTGCTCACTCGTCCGAACATCGGCGCCAGCTCGTCGAATAGCTCATCCGAGATCCGCTTGCGAAGGGCCGCTATCTCGGTCGCCTCCAGGCGGCCCAGACTTGCGATCGTGTCCGGTGAGGTTCCCAAGAGTCTGGCCAGTATGGCGATCTGTGCGCGGCGCATCGTTGTTGACGACATTCTGTTCAGCCTCCGAACATCACTTTTTTGGCCATGGGGCGGACCATCCGCGGCAGCATTGCCATTGCCTCGTTGAGAGCCTTGTCCAGGCTTCGCCGGTTTGCGATGCGCCTCTCGGCAATGAGTCGATGGAGCAACTCCGATTCCTCGGCGGTCAGTTTCGCCAGCACGTCGCGCGGCTCTCGGAGTTGGCGTTCAAGCGCGGTGGCCATGTGGATTCCCTCCGTCATCATCGACTGATTTGGTCGCCGCTACAGTCTGGGCGAATCCATCGGTGAACTGGTCGATCTCGACGAATCCGAGATCTGCGAGCTGATCGGTTACTTCGGTCCGGCTGAAGAACTTCGCCCCGGTCAGTTTTCCCAGGACCGGGCCGGCAAATCGCACCGGCGGGGCCAGGCTTGTCAGAATCACCAGCCGCCCACCGGGTTTGAGTGTTCGGGTCATCTCCGCAATCGCCTGTCGCGGATCGTTCATCAGGTAGAGAGCTGCCAGACAGGACACGGCATCCGCGGTTTCGTCGCGAAACGGCAGGGCCTCCGCATCGCCACGCAGGTATGCCACGGTGTCTCCGGAATTGTCGGTGACCGCATGTTTCAGCATCTGCTGCGATGCGTCCAGTCCGATGGCCAGACCACCGACGCCTATCTGTTCTCCGAACCAGCCAGTGAAATTCCCTGGACCACAGGCGATATCGAACACGACCGCGCCAGGACCAAGTCTCAGAAGTTCGGCGATCTGTCTGCGGTCCTGATCGCGTCCGGGCGCGCGCCAGCCACCGGCCAGTCGACGACCGATCGGCCGACCGAGCTGATAGATGGCCGAATAGAAGCGGGTACGCATCAACCGCTGCGCAAACGTGACGGCCGGTGGCGGCGCGTCCCCGAGCAGGTCCAGATAGCCGTCCACCGGTTGCGGTGGCCGGGGCGTTCGCGTCGGGTCGATCAGCGACCGGACCGTGGGCAGCCCGCTGTCGATAGCAGTGGCTTCGAACTCGCTCGCGGTCATGCCGTCGGCCTGACCAGCCGCGACGGAATCTCCACGACCTCGCCTCCGGACTGCTCCTCAAGTGCTCCCCGCACAAATGAGCCGATCTCTGAAAGTGCTTGTTGCGCATCGGGTAGTACATCGGCACCGGCATGGAACACGTGCAACGCGCGATCCCAGACCTGCAATCGCACCGGGACGCCAGCCTGCTGGCAGCGAGCTGCGATCTCATACGAGTCGGCCAGCAGCACTTCGGTCGAACCGACCTGGATCAACGTCGGTGGCAGCCCGGCGAAGTCGTGGTTCACCGGCGACCACGCCGGGTCGAGTCCGCCGTTGCGAGCCATTCCCCACTTGACCGGCAGACTCAGAATGTCGGCCGAAAGCACCGGGTCCAGCCGGTCGTTCGGATGTGCGTACCGGTTCGCGCTGTCGTAATTCGCCCATGGCGCGATCGCCACCAGCGCACCGGGCATCGGCAACCCGTGGTCGCGAATGGCCAACGCGGTCCCGAAGACCAGCCCACCGCCCGCAGAGTCTCCGCCCAGCACAATATGTTTCGGCGGAATGCCGATCTCCAGCAGCCGGCGATAGGCACGCACGCAGTCGTCGACGGTCTGCGTCACATGCGCCTTGGGAATCTGCCGATACTCGACGTTGTACACCGGTAGACCAGTGGCGCTGGAGATCCGGGCGACGATGCGGCGATGGCTGTTCAGTCCGCATGACGCCAGTCCTCCGCCGTGGAAGTAGAGGACTGCGCCAGTGGCGGTCTCGGGCGGATCGGCGGCCGCCGGATCCCACACCCACTCCGCGCGGAACTCGGGAAAGTCGGTGCGCTGCAGCTTGGTCCCGCGAGGTGGACGCAGGAATGTCAGCGGGCGATCGAATCGCGTCGTCACTTGCAGTGCAACGACTTTGGGGAGTAGGTGATGGCGATGCAGCCAGACGGTGAGGTTGAAAAACTTGCGCACCGTCAGGCCGAGAAGGACGTGTGCGAGCCGGAGCTGCCAGCTCGCGCGCCGCGGTAGCTCCGCGGTGATCGTCCATCCCTGATTCACGTCAAGCGCTGCCGTCATCATTCCTCCACGTCGTCGTGTGCGGTCTGCGAAACCGTTGACTCCAGATCCGCATATCTATACTATTCGAATATCAATACTATCTCAATAGTGTTGTTACCGATTCGCCGGCCACGCCGGCGTGAACCGATTGGAGCCGTCAGTGCAGACGCTTCTAGTGACTGGAGCCGGCAGCGGCATCGGTCGTGCGACCGCGGAACGTTTCGCCAAGAAGGGGTGGCGCGCAATCGTCACCGACATCAATGAACGCAGTGGTGGCGAGACCGTCGACCGCATCACCTCCGCAGGTGGCACCGCAGTCTTCTGCAAGGCCGACTCTAGTTCGGCAGAGGAGTGGGCCGAACTCGCCGATTGGGTGTGCGCCGAGTATGGGGTCCCCGAGCTGGTGGTCAACAATGCCGGCATCTTGATCGGCGGCAATTTCATGGAGCAGACCGGAGATGACTGGCGCCGGATGATTCAGATCAACATGATGGGGCCGATCCTCGGGTCGCGCACATTCGTCGAACGCATGGTGGAGTCGGGTAAGCGCGGTCATATTGTCAATGTCGCCTCGTGCGGCGCATTCATGCCGACGTCCGTCGCCCCGTCGTACGTGACCGCAAAGGCCGGTGTCTACTTCGCCACCCAGGCGTTGCGGTCGGAATTCGGCCGGCAGGGGGTCGGCGTCAGCGCTATCTGTCCCGGTCTCATCCGCACCGGGTTGGCCGCGAACGGTCACCGAGCCGGTGATGACGCGGCGGAGTCCTGGTCGACGAAACTCGGTGCTGGACATCGCTATTTCGGGCGTTCACCAAAACGGGTGGCCGCGGCGATCGACCGTGCGGTGCGCTGGAATCTCGGAACCGTTCCCGTCGGCTCGGAGGCGTGGCTGTCCTGGTTCGCCTATCGCACCTCTCCGGCGTTCGTCCGGGGCACGAGCCGACTGGTGCGAATGTCGTTCGTGGACAAGAGCGTCGATTTCAGCGGCAAGGTATTCGGAGGCGCACGATGAAGACCACGATCGTCACCGGCGGAGCCGCCGGCATCGGCAAAGAGACGGCCACCCTCTTCGCGGGACGGGGGCACCGAGTGATCATCGCCGACATCGACGAGAACACCGCCGACGCCACCGCCGCCGAGATCAAGGCGACGGGCGGCACGGCAGTGCCGTACCCGCTCGACGTCCGGTCCGAAGACGAGTGGGGTCATTTCGCCGAGTGGGTGAAAACCCAGTTCGGGCCCGCCGACATCCTGGTGAACAACGCAGGCGTGATGGACCTCGGCGGTTTCGTCGACACCAAGCCGGCGGCGTGGCAGCGGATGGTCGACATCGACCTGATGAGTGCCATATACGGCTCAAAGGCATTCGGCCAGCAGATGATCGATGCCGGAGTGCACGGCCACATCGTGAATGTGGCATCCGCTGCGGCCTTCCTGCCGTCCGAACTCGACACGGCATACGGAGTCGCGAAGGCAGCCGTGCTGATGGCGACGCAGTCACTGCGTGTCGAAATGGCGCCCCACGGCATCGGGGTCACCGCCATCTGTCCCGGTGCGGTCCGCACCAATCTCCTGCAGCACGGTCAGCGCAACGGTATCGACACCGATCAGATAGCGGACTGGAGCGAGACGGTGGGCGCCGCGCAGGCAAGCCTGGCACCCAACAGTCCACAGAAGGTTGCTCGCCGGATCGTGCGGGCCGTCGACAAGAACTGGGCCGTCCTGCCGGTCGGGCCCGAAGCCTGGTTCATCTACGGGGCCTTCCGCGCCAGCCCTGCGCTGGTGCGCGCAAGTACCTCGATCATGCGGTTCGAGCGGCTGGAAGGTCTCGAGTCGAGATTCCGGCCACTGATGAACCGACTTGCTCAACGACGGGAGAACAAGCGATGAGCACCACACCTGATTACGAAGTCATTATCATCGGTGCCGGCTTCGGCGGCATCGGCGCCGCGGTCGAGCTGACGAAGGAAGGCATCGACGACTTCCTGATCATCGACAAGAACGCCGGGATCGGCGGCACCTGGTGGGCGAACACCTATCCTGGTGTGGCGGTGGATATTCCGTCGATCTACTACAGCTTCTCCTACGAACCTCCGAAGAGTTGGAGCCGGGTATTCGCGCCCGGGGCCGAGGTGCAGAAGTATGCCGAACAGGTCGTCGACTCTTACAACCTGCGTTCGCGGATTCGACTGAATACCAAGACGATCGGCGGGACCTGGGACGAAGCCGAGCATTTGTGGCGCGTCGACCTGGCCTCCGGCGAGCAGCTGACCTGCCGCTACGCGATCGGCGCCGTCGGAGCCCTGGAGCTGCCATCCATGCCGGACATCGACGGCATTGAGAGCTTCACCGGCAAGGTCGTGCACACGGCGCTGTGGGATCACGACTTCGACTACACAGGCAAGCGAATCGCGGTGATCGGGACGGGTGCCACCGCGCTGCAACTGATTCCCGAGATGGCCGACATCGCAGGTCGTCTCACCGTATTTCAGCGGACCCCGATCTGGGTCGCACCCAAACCGGATGCGCCGATCCCTGACGCTGTCGCCAACACGCTGCTCCGGATCGGGCCGGTCCGCAAAGCCATTCGCGCAGCGGTCACACTCGGTATCGATTTCGGGTTGACGGGGATCGGCGTATTCCACAGCAAGGTCCCGGGAATGGCCGGCGCACTCACAAAGGGCGGGGCTGCGGGCTACCGCGCCTGGTTGCGTGGGAATCCCGAGCTGGTCGACAAGCTGACTCCGACCTACGCCCCCGGCTGCAAGCGGCCTTCGGTGTCCAATCGGTATCTGAAGACCTTCACCCGGCCACATGTGGACCTGGTCACCGATCCGATCCAGGAGATCACTGAAACCGGTGTTCGTACCGCCGACGGCACCCTGCACGACATCGATGTGTTGGTGTGTGCCACCGGATTCAAGGTGATGGCGAAGGGTGCCACGCCACCCTTCCCGCTGTTGGGTGTCGGGGGTGTCGATCTCAACGGGTTCTGGGACGAGAATCGCTTCCAGGCGTACCAAGGCGTGTCTTGCCCGGGCTTCCCGAACGCCTTCTTGATCACTGGCCCTTATGGATTCGCCGCCGGCTCGTATCTCGCGATGATCGAATGCACGAGCCGCCACGCGGCCCGGGCGATCGCCGAGTCACGGCGCCGCGGGGCGACTCGCGTCGAGATCAAGCAGCAGCCGCACGACGAGTACTACCACAAGTACCTGGCGCGTGCGGAGAAGACGCTCTGGCTATCGGACGCATGCGAGGGTTCGAACACGTACTACGTCAACTATCAGGGTGACGCCGCCGCAATCCGGCCCAGTACGCATCTGGAGATGTGGTGGGGCAACAAGCATTTCCCGTTCGACCACTATCGCTATTCGACGCTGGTCGAGGTCGACAAGCCGCGTCCCGCCCTGCAGATGGCCGCTGCTACCTAGGTTCCACGGACAGCCCGGCGGCCAGATATTTCTACTACACGCATTCGTACGAGGGTGCCGGAGGCGACGACCGGACACGGTCGGCGCAAGCCCTACACGGTAGCTGGCCAATCTCACCCACTGAAGGAGAGGGAATGAATACCAGTACGTCGTTTCTGCATCGGCAACACCCAGCGGTAGGTCCGGTCGATGATTCGGTATTCGATACCGCCAGATTGGTTTTCACCGTAGAGCGGACAATTGACGCGCCACGTTCGGCGGTCTGGTCTGTCATCGATGGCGATGACGCCTGGTCATGGCTGCCGGCACCGGGCGTCGGCGTTCGGTACGACTCACCGGCGCGGGGGACCGGAGTAGTGCGCGAGATGGGCTCCGTGTTCGGTCCATGGCGATCCCTATGGGTCGAGCGTGAGCGGTTCTGGCGCTATGAACCGGGCGAGCGCATCACCTTCGGCGTTGTCAGTGGCAATTGGATGCAATACCTCCTCGTCCGGCAGTACGCGGAGAACATGGAATTCAGCGATGCCGGCCCGGAACACACCAAAGTCGTGTGGACGATGGCAGTCACGCCGCGATGGCCTCTCAGATTCGCCACCTGGTTCCCGGCCTTATGGAGATGGGCTTATCGGACGGTTGGGCTCAATTCCGGGATATCCCGGCGGGCAAGGGAACTGGGCGATATTGCGACGTCCTCCTCACAGAACTCCGGAGATGCAAAATGACCAGCACGGACGCCACCGCTGGTTCGGGGTCGCCAACAACAGCGGCTCCGGATTACGAAGTCCTGATCATCGGTGCCGGGATTGGTGGCATCTGCGCTGGAATCAAGTTGCAGCAGAAAGGTGTTGACGACTTCCTGATCGTGGATCGCAATGCGGGAGTCGGTGGCGTCTGGTACACGCATGATTACCCGGACGCTGGCTGCGACCTCCCATCAATGACGTACCAATTCTCCTTCGCGCGCAAGCCGGACTGGGATCGGTTCTTCGCAAAGCGCGACCAAATCCTTGCCTACCTGCAAGATGTAGCCGATCAGCACGGGCTGCCGGCGAAGACGCGATTCAATACGAGCGTTGTCAAAGAAGTGTGGGACGACGATGCTCGCTTGTGGCGGCTGCATGTGTCCGATGGCGAAGTGATCACCGCACGGTTTGTCATCAGCGCGATCGGCATCTATTTGAATGCCAAGTCCAGACCCGACATCGCCGGCCTCGACGACTTCGAGGGCAAGGTTATGCATTCCGCGCATTGGGACAGCGACTACGACTTCACCGACAAACGGGTCGCGATCATCGGCGTGGGCGCCAGTACGATGCAGATCGCGCCCCAACTGGCGCCGCAGGCGCGCACGCTCGACCTCTACCAGCGCACACCGCAAATTTATCTACCCAAGCCCGACTTCCCCATGCCCCAATGGGGTCAGCGCATACTCGCGATTCCCGGGCTGGTGGCCGGGGTACTCCGACTTGTCTACGGAATCGCCGACATCGTCATGGGGTTCGCGATTCACGCACCAGAGCCGTTGTGGCGCCGCAGTTCCGCAGTGGTCGACTTCATCGGTCATCGTGCGTACAACGCTTGGCTATGGGCGAATGTCCGGGACAAGGCGACCCGAGACAAACTCCGCATTGACTTCGGCGTCGTCTGCGTACGCGGCGGCTTGGCCGGGCGTTACCTCTCCAATCTGAACCGCAGCAATGTCGAGCTGATCACCACTCCGATCGCGGAGATCACTTCCGATGGGATCCGGACCGCCGATGGGACCGAGAGGAAGATCGATGCGCTTGTACTCGCTACCGGCTACGAAGTGTTCTCGGATCCCGAGAGCTACCGAGAGGGAGCTGTGATCGGCAGGAACGGGTTCGACCTCGGCAACTTCTACAACACTGAGGGACTCGAGGCGTATATGAGTACATCGGTCGCCGATATCCCCAACCGGTTCATCATGGTCGGGCCGTACTCGTGGACCGGTGGCGCATCCTTCTTCGCGGTACTGGAAACCGCGACAGCCCACATCGTGGAGGTCATCGATGAGACACGGAAACGGGGTGCAGTCGTTGTCGAAGCGCGCCCAGAAGCACAGGAGCGCTTTCATCAGGACATGCTCCGCAGCGGCCGAAATCTCAGCTATTACCTCGTTGACCGGTGCGCCGGATCGAACACCTACTTCGTCAACTCTCAGAACGAATCGCCGTACATCCGGCCCTGGACACTCCGCAAAGCGAACCGACAGGCGACCCGATTCGACCGGGACGACTACGTGTATCGGAGCGGGATCGATTCGGGGATCGAACCTTCGGAAATGATTGCGGATGCGAGATTTGCGGCTCCTTCAAAGGCGAGCGCAGCCGCGAGCTGAGTCGGGAACGGCGCTGCCACGATGGGCCGGGCGGGTCCGCACTCAGTAAGACTTGAAGTTGCCAACAAGATCGCATGTTTACAACCGTTCAACCTGGTTTACTTGACTCGAGAGTCGGGCAGAAAGGGCAAGCAATGAAGAAGAAGCTGGTCAGTGCCGCGGTTGTGGCCGGAGCGTTGTTCGCGACCGTATGGGGTCAGGCCGGGACGGCGGCTGCGTATCCGGTCGGGCCGTACCACTTGGAAGGCCCGTGCAAGGGCAAGGCGCCGCGCGATTGTGCGATGTCCCCGTCGCCGGACGGACTGACCTGGGCGTTCCACGGTGACGGATGGAACTACGACAAGCAGGGCCATTTCGTCTGCATGTCGTCCTCGATCTGGTGTGGTCCGGTGATGGACACACTGGTGCGGCCGACCCCGCCGCAGGACTACAGCTGGCTGACAAGCTTCGGATCCTGATGTCGAACAAAGGAAATCGGATCATGCGCAAGTTGGCCGTCTTCATTGGGTTCCTGGTTGTCGCGGTTGCGTTGATGACCGCCTGCTCGTCATCGAAAGGCGGCAGCGGTTCATCGAGTTCGTCGGCGACGTCATCGGCCAGCGCCTCGACGACCAGCAGTAGTGCGGCTGTGAAGCCGACCACCACGGTGGCGCAGCCGGCCCCGATGACCACGTCTCCGGTGCAGCAGACCACGCCGCCGCCGGTGCAAACGACGACCGTGCCACAACCTACGACCACTCATCGGCCCACCACGACCACGCAGCCGAACAACGACGGCAACAGCAATCCGGTCGCCGGCGCACCGTGTGATGGTGGTACCGGCCATTGGGAACACATGACCGGCGAGAACGCGGACCACTACGGAACGCAGTGGTTGTGTTCGCATATGTAGGCATATGTAGTTCGTCATCGTCCTCGCCCATTCCGCCTGGCTGACAGGATCAGCCGACGACATCACCGGGCTGCCATGCGGTGACCTGCACGCCGTAAGTCGCCACCGAATGATCGGTGAAGACCACTGCGTTGCAGGAAAAGATGTTGTGGTTGCTCATGCTGAAACGCAGTTTTCCAGCCACGTCGACATATCCGCTGAACTCCCACGTGGCCAGGATCCCGGAGCTGCTCATGCCGCGTCGGTGCAGGGCGATGGTCCCGTCTTCGGATAGCCCGGTCGTTCGCCCGGTGACATGGCTGAACCGGATGGCGGCGGTCATCGAGCCGGGCCCTGCGGGTGTCTCCTCGCTGTGCAGCTCGCTGGTGATGGCCGCCCGAAGATCGTCTGTGCATGCGGTTATCGCCGACTGCTTGCGGAAGTGGCGATCGTTGATGGGGGTTGCCGTCACGATGGTGCCGAGCACGATGACGGCGAAGGTTGCGACAAGCACCAAGATGCGCAGCGTCGCTCGCATACGCCTCCTCCTGGTGTCACCGGTTGTCTGCTGGAAACGTGGGAGATACGGCCCCTCGAGGACATGATGTCCTCGATAACCCGTATCTCCCACGTTTCCAGCAGCAACTTCGGCCGGTCGAATGACTAGTTCCTCGTGCGACCGCTCGGTGTCTCACTGAGCAGGAGAATCCACCCAACCTGACGCTTGCCTGTGATTCGCTCGACGAAGTATTCGAGTAATCACAAAGGGGTGAAGGATGACGACGGCTGGTCGCGAACCGATTGTGCAGGTGGGCTATGTCGTCGATGATCTGGATGCCGCAATCCAGCACTGGGTCGACACCGTGGGCGTCGGGCCGTGGACCGTGTTCCGTGGCACCACGCTGACCGGCACCTATAAGGGCCAGGACACCACCGTCACGATGCATGTCGGCATGGGTTATTCCGGCGACCTGCAGGTCGAACTGATGCAGATCACCTCGGATTCGCCGTCGCCCTACGCCGACGATGACGGCAACCCGCTTCTCGGGCCGCATCACGTCGCCTGGCTCACCGACGACCTCGATGCGTCCCTGGCGGAAGCGGCGGCGACCGGGCTGCAGGTGCTCTTCCAAGCGGAAGCTCCCGGAACCAGAGTCGCTTACTTGCACAGCCCGAGCCAACCGGGACCGATCTTCGAGTACATCCAGACCGAAGGCATGCGTGAACTGATCAAGTACGGCATCGAGCAGACGCGGAACTGGGACGGCACCGATCCGGTTCGCGAGTTGGGATAGGGGAAATCTGTTGTTGGCGTTGCGATTATACGGACCAGCTGATGCTCGGCTGGATGACGTTCCGGAGCCGCAGGTGGGCCCCGGAACGGTAAAAGTGCGGATTGCCTTCGCGGGGATCTGCGGCTCGGATCTGTCGCTCTACGAGCACTCGCCGATTCCGATGGACTTCCCGCACCCGCTGTTCGGTGAGACGGGACCACATGTGCTCGGCCACGAGATGTCCGGCCACGTCACCGAAGTCGGTGAGGGCGTCGACGGGATCGTCGTGGGTGATCTGGTCGCAGTGTTCCCGATGGTCGACGACCAGACCTGCCCGGCGTGCGGTCGCGGCGAGACCAACCTGTGCGATCAAGCCGGGTTTCTCGGCGTCATGGGTGGTGGCGGTGCCTTCGCGGAATACGTTGTGGCGCAGGCGCGCAACATATTCGTCTTGCCGGACGGCTTCACCGCCGACGTCGGCGCCCTGATCGAACCGCTGGCCGTGGCGTATCACGCCGTGCAGCAGAGCCGGATTCGTGAAGGCGGTACGGCATTCATCGTCGGCGCCGGTCCCATCGGCCTCGGCCTACTGCTGTGCTTGAAGGCGCAGGGCGTGGCGCGGGTCGTGGTGTCCGAGCCGAGTGCCGGCCGTCGAGAACTGGCCGCGTCGTTCGGAGCCGACGTCGTCGACCCCGGTGAGACGGATCCCGTTGCCTACCTGCTGGAGCAGAACGGCGGGCATGGCGCCGACGCGTCCTTCGATTCGGCGGGTATGGGCGACGCCACGTTCACCCCGACATATCAGGTGCTGCGCAAGGGCGGCACGACCGTCGTCGTCGCGATGTATCACGGGCCGGTCAACAGCAACCCGGCCGATCTGATGCTCACCGAAAAGGCGTGTACGGGCAGTTACGCCTATACGCGTGAAGATTTCGCGGCCGTGATCGAGGCGATCGCCGAGGGCCGACTGGCTCCTATGCCGTTGGTCACCAATCACATTCAGCTCGCCGATGTTCTGGACGGCGGCATCAAAACACTCCTCGGTGAAGGTAGAAACACCGAGGTCAAGATTCTGGTCACCCCCTGAGAAGGAGACTCCACAAATGACTGTCACCGACAACGACGAATTCCGCGTCATCGAATCCGGGAAGAACCCGGACCGGTTCGCCCGTGGATGGCATTGCCTCGGACTGGTGAAGACCTTCCAGGACGGCCAGCCGCACCAGATCGACGCGTTCGGCACCTCGCTGGTGGTGTTCGAGTCCGAAACGGACGGCAAGATCAACGTGCTCGACGCCTACTGCCGGCATATGGGCGGCAACCTCGCTCACGGCACCGTCAAGGGTGACTCGATCGCCTGCCCGTTCCACGATTGGCGCTGGAATGGCAAGGGCCGCTGCAGCGGCATCCCGTACGCCCGCCGGGTTCCGCCGGTCGCCAAGACCCGAGCGTGGACCACGCTCGAGCGCAACGGCCAGCTGTTCGTGTGGCACGACCCGCAAGGCAATCCGCCGAATGTGGACATCCCGGAGATCGAGGGCTACGGCACCGACGAGTGGACCGACTGGACCTGGAATGTCCAGCTGATCGAAGGGTCGAACTGCCGGGAGATCGTCGACAACAACGTCGACATGGCGCACTTCTTCTACGTGCACTACGCATTCCCGCGGTACTTCAAGAACGTCTTCGAGGGGCACGTCGCGACTCAGTACATGAACTCGACGCCGCGCGGCGACATGATGACGGGGACCAGCTACGACGACCCGAACTCCACGCTGAGCTCGGAGGCGTCGTACTTCGGCCCGTCCTACATGATCGACAAGCTGGTCAATGTCGCGAACGGCGTGACCGTCGAGACGATCCTGATCAACTCGCACTACCCGGTGTCACCGGATTCCTTTGTGCTGCAATACGGTGCGATCGTCAAGAAGCTCCCCAACCTGTCGGAGGAGGAGAACGCTGAGATGGGCGCTAAGTTCGTCGACGGCGTCACCCTCGGCTTCGAGCAGGACGTCGAGATCTGGAAGAACAAGGTGCGCATCGACAACCCGTTGCTCACCGAAGAGGATGGGCCGGTCTACCAGCAGCGCCGGTGGTACGAGCAGTTCTACGTCGATATCGAGGACGTCAGCGAGGATATGACCAACCGCTTCGAGTACGAGGTGGATACCACGCGGGCCGTTCAGAGCTGGGAAGCCGAGGTCGCCGAGAACCTCAAGCAGAAGCAGGACGCCTGACGTTCCGAGCCGATTCAGCCCTGAAAACCTGACCAGAGCGGACAGCAAGGCCCCGATGAGGCCTGAACCTGCTGCAGCGCCAGGTTTCCAGGGCCGGGACCGATACGGTTAGAGCATGGATCGCGAGCGATTGGTCGATGTCGCCCTGGGCACTATTTCCCGATTCGGTGCCCGGGCGCTGAGCCTGACCTCGGTGGCGCGGCATGCGGGTGTTGGCCGGGCGACGGTGTACCGGGTGTTCGGGGGCAAGGATGCGCTGGTCGCGGCCGTCGTCGAGCGGGAGATCTCGCTGCTTGATGCGGAGCTCAATCGTCGGCTGGCGTCGGCGACCACCCCCGCCGACCAGGTCCGGGTGCTGGTGCACACCGCGCTCGAATACATCCGTAATCACCAAGCGCTGCAGTACGTTCTGCAGCACGAGCCGGAAGAGATCCTGTCGACGGTGATCGCGACCGGGGCCGACCGCGACCAGCGCGAGACCCTGATCCACGCGATTCTGGCCGACGGGATGGTCAAGCTGACCGACAACCCGCAGCTCGCGGCCGCGTTGATACCCAATGCGGAGGCGGCATCGGAGTTCATCATTCGGGTGGTGCATTCGCACATGCTGATTCCGCGCAGTCATCTCAGCGACGATGAACTCGCCGATCTGGTGGTTCGCGCCGTCCTGACCGGAGACGGCACCGCACGCTAGGCTCGGCCAGGTGAGCGAGCAAATCGTGGGTGCACGGAGCGAGCGCCAGCGAGCGAATCATCAAATGCAGCGTGTCAGTGCCTCATGCGCGCACGGAGCGAAGCGAGTAGGTGCGTGAGCGTCAGCAGTATCTACCTGGCGTCTCCCGAGGGCGATACCGGCAAGTCGACGATCGCGCTCGGGACCCTGCATCTGTTGACCGCCACCGGCGGCCGGGTGGGGGTATTCCGGCCGATCACCCGCTCGACCGACGGATCGCGCGACTACATCCTGGAACTGCTCATCGAGCACGATTCGGTGGATCTGGAGTACGACGACTGCATCGGTGTCACCTACGACCATGTGCACCAGGACCCCAATGCGGCCCTGGCGGAGATCGTCGCGCGCTTCCATCAGGTAGCCGACGTCTGCGATTCGGTCCTGGTGGTCGGCTCGGACTACACCGACATCGCCAACGCCTCCGAGCTGGAATTCAACGCCCGGATCGCGGCCAGTCTCGGCACCCCGATCCTGTTGGCGCTCAAGGCTGCCGGCCGCACGCCCGCTGAGGTGCGCTCGCTCGCCGATGTGTGCCTGGCCGAGATCAAAGAGCATCACGCGCACGCGGCCGCCATCATCGCCAACCGCTGCGACCCCGACCAGCTCGATGCGATCCGAACGGCCTTGGAGCCCACGGGATTGCCGGCCTGGACGTTGCCGGAGGAACCGGTACTGATCGCGCCGACGATGGCCGAGCTGATGGCGGAGCTGAACGGTTCGCTCTACAGCGGTGATCCGGAGCTGCTCGGCCGGGAGGCGATGAGCGTGATGGTCGGCGGCATGACCGCCGAGCACATCCTGGAGCGACTGACCGAGGGCGTGGTGGTGATCGCGCCGGCGGATCGCTCGGATGTGTTGCTGGCCTTGGTTTCCGCCAATGCCGCCGACGGTTTTCCTAAGCTGTCGGGGATCATCCTCAACGGTGGCCTCAAGCCGCACCCGATGATCGAGCAGCTGGTGCAGGGCCTGCGGCCGACGCTGCCGATCGTCTGCTGTGAGCAGGGCACCTATGAGACCGCAAGGGCTGCAGCGCATGTCCGGGGCCGCGTCGGGGTCAGCTCGGTGCGCAAGATCGACGCCGCGCTGGCCGTCATGGAAGAGCATGTCGATTCACGCACCATGCTGGATCGGCTGGAGCTGGCCATCCCCAAGGTCGTGACGCCGCAGATGTTCGAATACCAGCTGATCGAACGGGCACGTGCGGATCGTCGGCACATCGTGCTACCCGAGGGCGACGACGACCGAATCCTGCGCGCGGCAGGGCAGTTGCTGCGTCGCCAGGTGGCTGACCTGACCCTGCTGGGTGACGAGAAGTCCGTTCGCAGCCGGGCCCAGGAGCTGGGTATCGAACTGTCGGCGGCCCGGGTGGTGGATCCGGCGGACTCCGAATACGCCGACGAGTTCGCGAACGCCTATCACGAGCTACGAAAGCACAAGGGAATAAACCTGGATCGGGCATACACGATCGTTCGGGATGTGTCGTATTTCGGCACGATGATGGTGCATCTCGGCTACGCCGACGGCATGGTGTCGGGCGCTCAGCACACCACGGCACATACGATTCGGCCCGCTTTCGAGATCATCAAAACCCTTCCAGGAGTCTCGACGGTGTCGAGCGTGTTCTTCATGTGTCTGGCCGACCAGGTGCTCACCTACGGTGATTGCGCCGTCGTCCCCGATCCGAGCACCGAGCAGCTGGCCGACATCGCGATCAGCTCCGCGGGAACCGCCGCGCAGTTCGGGATCGATCCGCGGGTCGCGCTGCTGTCCTATTCGACAGGCGAGTCGGGGTCCGGCGCGGATGTGGATCGCGTGCGCGCGGCGACCGAGCTGGTGCGGCAGCGGGCGCCGGAACTGTTGGTGGAAGGTCCGATTCAGTACGACGCAGCGGTCGAGCCATCGGTGGCGGCCACCAAGATGCCGAACTCGCCGGTGGCGGGCCGGGCCACGGTCCTGGTGTTCCCCGACCTCAACACCGGCAACAACACCTACAAGGCGGTGCAGCGCAGCGCCGGGGCGGTCGCCGTCGGCCCGGTGCTCCAGGGCCTCAACAAGCCGATCAACGACCTGTCGCGTGGCGCGCTGGTCGGCGACATCGTCAATACTGTCGCGATCACCGCCATCCAGGCTCAGGGGTAGTAGTGGGAACCGATCTGCGGGGCGCCGTCTTCGTTCTCAATGCGGGCTCGTCATCGCTGAAATATCAACTGGTGCACCCGGATACCGGACATGTGGTGGCGGCTGGACTGGTCGAGCGGGTGCAGAATCATCGGGACGCGCTGGCCGGCGTCTTCGAACAGCTCGCCACGGACGGGATCGACCTGCGGGCCGACACCGGTGCGTTGTGCGCGGTCGGCCACCGGGTGGTTCACGGCGGGCAGACCTTCTACCGTCCGACGCTGATCACCGACGAGGTGGTCGCGGAGATCGAGCGGCTGTCCGACCTTGCGCCGCTGCACAATCCGCCGGCCTTACTGGGTATCGGCGCGGCGCGGGAGCTGCTGCCGGGAGTGCCGAACGTCGCGGTATTCGATACCGCGTTCTTTCACGGCATGCCGGATGCGGCGAAGACGTACGCGATCGACCGGGAGGTCGCACGGCAGTACGGGATTCGTCGCTATGGCTTCCATGGGACCTCACACGAGTACGTGTCGTCGCTGGTGCCGGGACTGCTCGGCCGGGCGGCGGCCGAGGTGAACCAGATCGTGCTGCATCTCGGGAACGGGGCGTCGGCGTCGGCGGTTCGGGATGGTCGCGCCGTCGACACCTCGATGGGGTTGACGCCTCTGGAGGGGCTGGTGATGGGCACCCGCGGCGGTGACATCGATCCGGGGGTGCTGCTGCATCTGGAACGTGTTGCCGGATACACCTCGACAGACACCGACGAGCTGCTGAACCGGCGATCGGGCCTCAAAGGATTGTCCGGGGACAACGACTTTCGTGCGGTGACGGCACGCATCGACAGCGGCGACGCGGATGCGCGCCTGGCCTATGACGTCTACATCCATCGCCTCCGCAAGTACGTCGGCGCGTATCTCGCGGTTCTCGGTGGTGCCGATGCGATTTCGTTCACAGCGGGGGTCGGCGAGAACGCGGCGACCGTTCGGGCCGATGCGTTGGCGGGGCTGCAGCGCTTGGGCATCGAGATCGATCGGGAGCGTAATGCGGTGAGGAGCAGTGAGCCGCGCGTGATCTCGACGGATGCGAGCGCGGTCACGGTCTTCGTGGTGCCGACCAACGAGGAACTGGCGATCGCCCGCCAGTCGGCGGCGCTGGTCTAAGTCCCAGAGGCGCTGCAGTTTTGCCGCGCTCATTTCGAGGGTGGCGAGCATGATCGCTACGCAATCGACCGAGTTCGGCAGGTCGATCAGCATGTAGGCGCCATACTTGCGCCCCGCATCGCCGTAGCCAGGCAGTTCACCGCGGACCATTGTGTTGCCGATCACAGGCTGTTACCGTGCTCAAATTGTTGAAACGCTAACGTTTCACAAGTGTTAGTGCAGGTCACAAGCAGTCACCCCGCCGACGAACGAAGGGCTCACGATGAAGTGGATCGCTATCGCTGCCATACCCCGCATAGGCCGGTGGTCCTGGCGCAGCACATTCCTGCGCGGCATCACCTCGCTCGTGGTGTCCGCGGCGGTGGTGGTTGTCGGAACTGTTGCCGGCGTGCATGTCGGCCTTCGTCCGGCGGTGGCCGGCGCCCAGCCCCGACAGGTCCCGATTCAACCGTTGCCCGTGGCCGTGCTGCCACCCGAACTCGATCCGTTCTACAACGCGCCGGCCAGCAGTATCGCCGAAACGGCGCCAGGCGGAATCATCAAGGCCCGGCAGATCACTCCGGCCTTCTTCAACATCGACGCCCTGAATATGGATGCCTGGCAGGTGCTCTATCGCACCAACGACTCACACGGCCACGCTGTGGCGACAGTGACCACCTTGCTCAAACCTCGCGGCACCGCCCCCCGCGGCGGGCGCAAGCTCCTGTCGTATCAGGTTGCCGAGGACTCGACGGCTTCGTACTGCGCGCCTTCCTACGGCATGCAACAAGGCAGCATCCCGGTGTATTCGGACTTTGTCACCATGCTCGAGGCCAATCTCGCTGTGCTAGAAGGAATATCGAAGGGCTACGCGGTCTCGATTCCCGACTACCAAGGGCAGAACTCGGCCTATGGCGCGGCGATCCTCGGCGGGCAGGCCACCCTGGATGCGATCCGGGCCGCCGAGAACTTCACACCGCTGCAACTGACCGCGGGTACCAAGACCCGGGTAGGGATGCTTGGTTACTCCGGCGGCACCATCCCGACCGGGTGGGCCGCCGAACACGCCCAGAAATACGCGCCTGAACTCAATATCGTGGGCGCGAGTATCGGCGGCGTGGCGATGGCCGACCTCAAAGCCGTCCTCATCAAGAACAACGCTCAGGTGTCTGCGGGACTGATCGGCGCCGCGTTCTACGGGTTCGCCACCGAGTACCCCGATGTCCAGAAGGTGCTCGACACCAAGATCGACTGGTTCGGCCGATTCATGATGACGACCAAGAGCCTTGTCTGCCGGGCGCCGCTGGGTTCTGCGTACTTCCCGTTCTGGAACTACCTGGGCGACTACAACGGACAGCAGCCGGGAGGCATCCTCAACGAACCCGCGGTCACCGCTGCCATCGACGCCAACCGGCTCGGACAGTTGCGCCCGTCGATGCCGATGTACATCTACCAAGCACAGAACGACACCCTCATCCCGAACGCCGGTACCGACAGGCTGGTCAATTGGTACTGCCGCGACTCACGCGAGAACATCAGTTACGAGCGCGAGTACCTCGCCGAGCACATCACCGGGATGCTGACCTGGATCCCGAAGAGCTACGACTGGATTGCCGATCGCCTCGACGGCAAGCCGGTCAAGCAGGGCTGCGAGGTCACCAGCCCTTACAGTGCCATCAGTCAAGGCGACGTGATCAGGATGATCGTGAACAAATGGCCGGCATTGGCCGGCATGCTCACCGGGCAGGCGATCGGCCAATTGCCCATCACCAGCTAGTCGAATGTCGGCCGGTGCACGGGGTGGCCCGTCACCGGGCACTACCATCGACCGCGTGAGCCGGCCGACACGACAGACGTACGCCCGCGTCGCTGCCGCGACCCGGGAGGCGGATCGGCGTGACCGATTCATTGACGCCGGCCTGACAGTGTTCACAACGACTGGATTCGTGACAAGTTCGGTGGCGCAAATCTGCAAACAGGCCGGCTTGTCCACGAGGCAGTACTACCAATTGTTTTCCGACCGCGCCGACTTACTGGTCGCCATCCACGCGATGGTGAACGAGCGGGCGCAAGAAGCGGTGGCCGAGGTGCTCGCCGGCCCGGTCGGCGACCTAGACGAGTTGCTCATCGCGGCCATCGCCGCCTATGTAACTGCAATTACTGCTGATTCCCGCTATCCGTCGATCGCTTTCATCGAGATCGTCGGCGTCAACGCTCATACCGAAGAGCACCGGCGCCGAATCCGCGATCAATGGATCTCCGCCCTGAATGTGGTCGCGCAGCGATATGCCGATGCGGGTCGACTTCCGGCCCGGGACTACCGGATGACATGGATCGCGATGGCCGGTGCTGTCAACGCGTTGGTGCAGGAGTACTCCGAATCCGGCTCCACCGCAGAGGGCTTGGAAGCACTCTCCACTGAGCTGTCCCGGCTGCTGCTCGTAGGACTCCTGCGCGACTGACTGCCGCCCGGAGAAATCCGCGGCCGTCCAAGCCTCGCTAGATCAATGTGTGCGGACGGACGATGTTCGCCAGGTCGACCAGGTTGAAGCGGATCCGCCGGTCCACGGTGGACCGCGCCAGCTTGCGCAGTGAGCGTTCGGTCCCGGCCCGCAGGCCGAGCTCGGTGAACGGGTAGCCCAGCAACACCGTCTTGGTGATCTCGCGCCCGGACGATGCCTGCGACGGAGTCTGATTCGCCTCTTGCTCAGGGTGTTTCAGCACATAGCCGAGCCCGACTCCGAGGACCATGATCGCCAGGCGGGCGCGGCGGGGCTCGGATTCGGGCATGTCTTCGACCCGCAACGCGGCCTCGATCAGCTGATCGCGTTCGACAGTGTCCGCCGCGCGCCCGGTGACGAGGGCCAGCACCGCGGTACAACGGGCCGCGTTGTAGTGCCGACTGGTGGGTGGCACCTCGTCCAACGCCCGGACGGCGCCGTCGATGTCCTGTTCGTTGAATCGCATGCGCGCCAGGCCGAATGCGGCGGTGATGATGGCTCGGTCGGTCTCCCACAGTCGCTCGTAGTGGTGGGCGGCCATCGCGTTCCAGCTGGCGATTACCTCCGATCGCTCCGGAGAGGGTGCCTGACTGGCGACGATGCGGCGGGCGACGAGCTCGGCAGTCGCGGCCACCGCCAGCTTGGGCGCCACCTCGCCGGGCATCGCCTCGAGGACCGCGGAGAAATGCCGATTCGCGTTCGATGGCTCATTGTCGAGCACCGCGCAGATTCCGGCGAACCACTCGGTGCGCCAACTGCGTCCATGTGCGTGCTCGGCGTCGTGGATGAGCGACAGTGCGGTGTCGACATCGCGGAGATCGATGTAGGCGCGGGCCTCGGCGAGATCGATCTCCAGAGACGGGTGGTCGCCCGCTACCTGCCCGTCGAACGTCGGCCAACCGGCCGCCCGCGCCGATTGAATCGAATCGATGGTCTGCTGCGGCTCCGACAACACGGTGGTGGACAGCAGCTCCGCGGCGGGATCGGTCGGGTCGATCAGCGGAACCGGTAGCGCCGCAACGACATCATCGGGATCGAGGTCACCGGCGGTTGTCTGGTCGAAGAAGTCGTCGACCGGTCCGAGCTGTAGCTCGGTGCCGAAAGTGGTTCGCTGCGGGGTGAATACGGTGGACATCGCCGGCCGCGGGACGCCGGTGTCGTGGGCGACGGTCTCCCGCAGCACATTGAGCAGCTGGTCGGCCATCTCGTCGGCGCTGGCGAAACGGTGACCGGGATCGGCGTTGGTGGCGGTCTGCAGCAGCCGGTAGAACGACGGATTGGTCGCGAGGATGTCGTTGTCCTGCGGGTCCGGTAGCCCGTCGATGTAGCGCCCCTTCTGCATGGGCATGTCGAGGGTGAGGACCGCCAGGGTGCGGCCGAGGCTGTAGATGTCGGTTGCGACCCGCGGCCCGGTCTTCACGATCTCCGGGGCCTGGAAGCCGGGTGTGCCGTAGAGATGGCCGTAACCGTTGATCGGGGACACCGCGCCGAGATCGATCAGCTTCACCTCTTCGGCGCCGACCATGATGTTCTCGGGCTTGATGTCGTTGTACACCAGTCCGATCGAATGCAGATAGCTCACGGCCGGCAGCACCTCGAGCACATACGCGATGGCCTGCTCGATGGACAGTAACGAGTCCGGTCCGTTGATCGCGCGCTGTTCGGCGATGACGTCTTTGAGCGTGCTACCGCCGATGTACTCCATCACGATGTAGCCGTAGGTGCGACCGCTCTTGGTGTGGTGCTCGACGAAGTTGTAGATCTCGACGATGCCCGGATGCGACACCGATGCCAGGAACTGCCGCTCGGCGAGCGCGACCGCCTGCGCCTGGGCGTCCCGCGAATTGAGCAGGCCCTTGAGAACTACTGCCCGATCGGACACGTTGCGGTCGGTCGCGAGGTAGATCCAGCCCAGACCGCCGTGCGCGATGGCGCCCTGGATCTCGTATTGATCGGCGACCATCGTCCCGCGGGCCAGGCCGGGAACGAACGAATACGGCGAACCGCAGTTCCAGCAGTCGCCGGAGAGCGGGCCTTCGCCCTCGCCGCTGTTGCGCCCCACCGGTTTTCCGCAGTTCCAGCAATTGCGTTTGGACTCTGCGACGACCGGATCGGTCATCACCGCGTCGGCCGGCGCGATCGCTTTGACATGCGGCAGGGCCACCAGGCCGCCGCCGATGCGCGGGCGGGGCCCGGGCGCTCGGGTATGCGGCGGCAGCGGCGGGGTGGGCATGGGGCCGCGCACGGTACCGATCGTCGGCGCGGTGAATTCGCTTGCAACCGTGCCGATCCCGACGGTGTTGCCGCCGCCGGCCGTCGTCGCGGCGGTCATCATCATCGAACCGCGCTGGGTGCCTTGGGTCTCGTCGACCGGTGCGTGCCGGGTCGGCTCGTCGTCGGCGGCCGGACCCGGCACGCCGTCGCCGTCGGCGCCGGTTGCGCGGTCATCGAGCCCCGCCTCATCGGCTGCTCGTTCTGCTCGCATGTCGTCGCCCGCCGTCATTGCCGATACGTCGCTTGGGGTGGATACGGTGCCTGGCCAAGGGGATTTGACAGCCAGTGGTTGTAGATGGCGAACCAGGTGCCGTCGGACCGGATGCGGGCCAGCGTGCCGTTGACGAACCGCACCAGGTCGGGTTCGTCCTTGTTGATGCCGATGCCGTAAGGCTCGGTGCTCAGCGATTCGCCGACGATATGGACGTAGGGATCCTGCGACGCCAGCCCCGCCAGGATCGCGTCATCGGTGGAGGTGGCGTCGACCTGGCTCTGTTGCAATAGCACCAGGCAGTCGGCCCAGGTCGCGACCGATACCAGCTTGGCGGCGGGGACCTGCTGCTGCAGCCGGCCGATGGACGTGGTGCCGCGCGCGACGCAGACCCGCTTGCCGGAGAGATCGTCGACGGATTCGATCGGGGAGCTGCGGAGCGCCAGAATACGCTGGGAGGCTTCGTAATACACCGTCGAGAAGGCGATGTCGGCCAGCCGGTCGCAGGTAATGCTCAGGGTATTGACCACCAGGTCGACCTGACGGTTCTCCAGCGCGGTGAACCGCTCGTCGGCGGTCAGGATCCGAAAGGCCACCCGGTTGGGATCGCCGAAGATGTCGCGCGCGACCTCGCGGGCGATATCGACGTCGAACCCCTCGACGTTGCCCGTGATCGGATCGCGGAAGCTGAACAGATTGCTGCCGATGTCGAGGCCGACCGTCAGAACGCCCTGCCGCGCGATCGCGTCCATCGAACTGCCGGGGGGCATCTGGCCGCGCGGCGGCATCGGGTCCGGTGGCAGGCTGGCTGTGGCATTGCAGGAATCCACCGCGGGTGCAGGTTCTTTCGACGGGGACCAGTCGACTCCAGGCGGTTGGGGATCGGTCGCGGTGGTGGTCGGTGGCGGACTCTCCGGGGCATGGATGGCGCTGCAGGCCGCGGTCGCCACCGTCGCGCATACGACGGCGGCGGCGAGGGCCAACCGCCGCAGGCGATTTCGGTATGCGGGCCGAGTGGCTGTCGTGGTCATCGGTACTCCCGGACGCGGGGATAGAACCCGACCACGGTGGCGAGACCGGCGACAATGCCGAGCACCAGCACACCGGTGCCGGCGAACCCGAGGACCACCCGGGCGGTGTTCACGTCGTCACGGAATGCCGATCGCGTCTCGGCGATGCCCTGGGTGAGGGCGTCGTCAACATCGGAATACGCGGCGGCGCTGCCGTTCGGACGATCGCCGACCGCCCACGAGATCGCACCGACGAAGTCGCCGACGTTGGACCGCTCGATCATCTGACCATGGGCGCTCTGCCAGCGGCCCAGCGCCGCTATCGCACTGTTGACGGCGTCCTGCCCCTCGGTCTGAGAACGATTGTTGTGGTACGCCTTCAGCAGATCGCTGATCTGCGACGTGGCCTGGGTGTAGCTGGAGTCGAGGGAACCCTCGTCGCCGAGGCGGGCCAGCGCCAGCGTTTCGTCCGAACGGGCCTGTTGAGTCAGGTTCCGGATCGTCGTGAGGTCATGCAGCGGCCGGGCTCCGGAGTTCTCGGCCTCGGAGGTCGACGACACCGACAGCACGCCCCCGATCAACACCCACAGCAGACTCACGACGATCGCAGCGATCGCGACCAGCAGACCGAGGTTGATGATCCGGCGGCTGCGTCGGGCCACATAACCGTGCGTCGCGAGCAGCGCGAGCAGTAGCAGTGTCACCGAGATATAAACGCCCCACAGCGGGCGGGTGAAGTTGTTCTTGGTATCGCTGATGGCCGCCGACCGTTGCTCATACAGTCGTTCCGCGGCGGGCAAAATCACCGACTGCATCAGGTTGGACGCCTCGCCCAGGTAGGCCGAGCCCACCGGATTCGCCAACCGGTTGTTGGTGCGAGCCGTCTCGACCAGGCCGGTGTAAACCGGGAGCTGCGCGGCCAGCACGTTGAGATCGCTCTGCGTCTGCGGATTCTCGATGGTGCCGCTGGCCGAATGGACCAGCGCCTGCGCGGCGGTCGCGATGGCGGTCGTATAGCGATCCCGGAGGTCTTGTGGTGCGAGTCCGCCGGAGATGAAAGAGGAGTTGGCGGCGGCGTCGGCGATCGACAACGAGCTGTACAACACCTGCGACGATTCGGCGATCGGCTCGGAGCTGTCGATGGTGTTCTGCAACAGATTTGTGCGGTGATCCAGCGAATACGCGGCGTACCAGCCGAAACTGACACAGCTGACGAACAGCAACAGGCCGATGATGAGGAACTTGCCGGGCGTGGTGGTACCGAACTGCCGCATCGATACGAGCGGCGATTGGCTGCGCTCGCGTGCCAGCAGAAGCAACTCGCGCTGATTGAGGACGGCGGCCCGGCCCGCGGCGACGGTGAGTCGGGGATCGGCCGTTGCGGCGGCGCGGATTCGGGCGGTTCGACTCGGCGGTCCGGCGGGGCGTCGCGCACGCATCGGGCGGCGCCCACCAGACTTCTGTTGCGAAGCCTTTGCCCCGGTCACGCCAGTCCCTTCGGGTCCACCACCCGGCAGGCCGTCAAGGTGGTCCTGCCTTCGACCATATAACGGTTGTCGCGCGGGCACGCTGAACGCCACGACCGTCCGCTCAATGTATCGGTGCTGTCGGCGCAGACGTTTCCGGGTGGGAGCAAGAGGTGTCGATCGTTGGTGATCGGCGATAGCGTGTGGGCATGCACGGCGATGGCGACGGTTGGGTATTCGACGCGGCGGGCAACCGCTATTGGGGGCGGCACGGTGCGGCCGGGCTGTTGTTGACCGCGGACACCGCCGACGGACGCGTCGTTTTGTTGCAGCACCGGGCGTTCTGGTCGCACCAGGGTGGGACGTGGGCGTTGCCAGGCGGTGCACGTGATTCACATGAGACCGCAGCTGCTACCGCCGTGCGGGAAGCCGGGGAAGAAGCCGGTATTCGGGACGAACACCTGACCGTCTGCGACGAGATCGTCACGCACAGCACCGAGGTCGGCTGGACATATACGACGGTAATTGCGCGAGCGGAAGAGCCGGTCGCGACTCGTGCGAACGGCGAATCTGCCGAATTACGCTGGGTTCCAGAGGGTTTGGTCGATGACCTGCGGCTGCACCCGGCCTTCGCGGCCGCCTGGCCATCGCTGCGGGAGCGGCTCGCCGAGCTCTGAGCCCCATCGAAATCCGCGCCACATATGTACATCCGCGCCGGCTGCAGCCGGCGCGGATCCGCGAAAGTGACGCGGATTTCCCCGAGGGAAGGGTGCGTGTGCGGCGATCAGCCCAGTCGGTTGGCCGCGGCGATCAGTGCCTGCATCGCGGATTCGGTCGCGTCGTCGCCCCGTCCGATCGCCCACATCCGGCGATCGTCACGATCGGCATTGATGAACGTGAAGTAGCCCTCGGGCGTCGACTGCTGGTGCAGCGCAACGATTTCCACCGGAGCACCGATCTCGTACAGCATTCCCGTCAACGCGCCCAGCGGTCCGGTCGCCGTGACCGACATCGGCGCGATCCGGTCGCCGGTGGCGATGGTTGCCGTCAGCTCGACCTGAGCGTCGGCCCGGTCGGCGATGCGCCATCCACCCAGCCGAATGGCGGCCGACCCCGTGTAGGCGCGCTCGAACTCGGCCCACGACATGTCAGCCGACGCCGCGCGGAGCGCAACGGGCACCGGCTTGCCGAAACGCGCGGTGAATGCGTGCGCCGCGGCAGTCGACGTGGAATGTGCGGTGCGACTGTGTGCCAGAGAGTTCATGATCGGTCCGTCCAAAGATTTTGGAATTGACCGACAAGAATGCGTACGCGCAACCGACCCCGCAGCGGGGGGTCGGTCGAATCAGACCCCGCTGCGGCGGCTGGCTACGAGAAGTGCGTTACGCATAGTGCCGTCGAGAGTAGCGCTAGTTGGACGAGCAGTGCAACTAGCGGTCGTGGGTGACCAGTGCGTCCTTCAGATTGCGGGCCGCTGTTGCCGGGTCGTCGGCGGCGGTGATCGCTCGAACGACGACGATTCGACTGGCGCCGGCGGAGATGACCTGCGGTAACCGCTCTTCGTCGATGCCGCCGATCGCGAACCACGGGCGAGCGGGGCGGGCCGCGGCGACATGTCGGACGAGATCCAGTCCAGGGGCCGGCCGTCCCGGTTTGGTCGGGGTCGGCCAACAGGGCCCGGTGCAGAAGTAGTCGACGCCGGGCGCGTCGGCGGCCGCGAACGCCTCAGCGTCATCATGGGTGGAGCGACCGATGATCGTGTCATCGCCGACGATCGCGCGGGCGGCGGCCACGGGGAGATCGCCCTGACCTAGATGGAGTACATCTGCGCCGACGGTCGCGGCGATGTCCGCACGATCGTTGACCGCCAGTAGTGCGCCGTGCTTCGCGGTCAGCTCGCCGAGTCGCCCGAGCAACTCGACTTCCTGGCCGGCCTCAAGGGTGCCGAACTCGCGTTCGCCGGCCGACCCCTTGTCGCGGAGTTGAATGATGTCGACGCCGCCGGCCAGCGCGGCGTGGGCGAATTCCAGGAGGTCACCGCGCTCGCGGCGGGCGTCGGTGCAGAGGTACAGCCGGGCGGCCTGGAGGCGATCGGCGCGTGCGGTCATGCGGCAAACGCTACTGGGCGTGACGGTCAGTGATCAGGTCGGAGCCAGCGCTCCATCGTCCCGATGAACCCAGCTGTCGCGACCTCGCGATCGATTGCCCCGAGCGCGAATCCGACCGCCAGACCGATTCCGGAGCCGAGAATGGCAGCGACCATCGCGTCGAGTTCGGTGGATTCGAGTGCCTGTGCCCCAGTCGTGTGGGATTCGCTGACGATCAGCGCGGCGACCGCGCCGCGGAAGTAGTCGATGGTCTGCTTGTTTGACGCGATGCTGGTCTCGCGGGTCGCCAGGACGAAGTCCGATGTCAGCCGGATCCATTCGGGCTGATCGAGCACCTTGTCCCAATGCTGCTGGATTGCCGTCTGTTTGGCGTCATCGTCGGCAGCGGCCGACACATCTCGTGCCAATGCGGTCAGCACCTCGCCGAAATGTTTGAGTACGAGCTGCCGGCACAGGTCTTCCTTGCCGGAGAAGTTGCCGTAGATCGACCCGTGGGTGCGGCCGGCTTCCCCGGCGATCTGGGCGATGGTCGTCGCGTTGTAGCCGCGATCGAGAAAGACCGTTTCTGCCGCCGCGAAGATCAACTCGCGGGTCTGTGCCTGCAGCTCATCGCGGGTCATCGCCTTCACGACCACCACCGTAGCCGTCGGGTCTTGTGGGCACGAACCATTTCGTATAACGTCATCATCCAGATGATAATGCAATATGAATTTGCCATGAGGAGTCAATGATGGGAAGTTTGCGAGACGATCCGAAGTATGCGGGAACTGTCGAGGAGCGCCGACGGCGCGACCGGCGATACGACTTCCTGCTGAAACTGCATGGCAAGAACGGCAAGCGGGCGCTGCAGATCGCGGAGGCCCCGCGCCAGGACGACGGCTACTTCGGGCTCGATTCGATCAGCTTCAAGGTCTACGAGAACGTCATGGTCTCCGGAATGGGAGCGTTGTCCGGCCTCTTTATCTCGGTGCTAGATCCCGATGGCGCCTACGGCGTCGGCCAGCACACGACTTATTACTACGACACGGTGGGTCGGATCCGGCGAAGCCTGCTGTTCTTCGCCGGAGCGGTCGCCGGCGACACTGAGTCCGCACACAAGGTGGGCCGCGATCTGTTCCGCAAGCACTCACATATCAACGGTGAGGTGCCGTCGACCGGCGAGCCGTTCCGGGCGAATCATGTCGAGACACTGAAATTCACCTATGTCGTCGGCTGGCCGCATCTATGGCGCGCCTACAAGGAGTTCGGCGACCCGAACGCGACCTACGAGGACGAATGCCAGTTCTACAAAGAGCAGGTCCGCGTGTGCGAGCTGATGGGAATGCCCGCCGGAGAGCTTCCGGATACTCCCGAGGCCGTAGAGGCGTGGGTGCAGAACGCGGAGAAGAACCTCATGGCCGTCACCCGGCCGGCCCAGGAACTCACCGACTTCATGACCCATAATCCGCTGACGCCGCTGTACCCGAACGCCATCATCGGGCCGGGAATCAAGCTGGCGATCTGGGCGGCGATCCCGTTGCTCACTCCGCATGTCCGCGAGATCTGCGACCTGGAGACCATGCGGGTGCGCCCCGCCATCGGGACGCTGGCGATCAAGGGCGCCGTGCGCGCTCTACGCAACCCGATTCTCGAGAAGTTGATCCTGCCCTGGTTCGGCTATGAGATGTGGGGCTACCTGCACAACGCGATCCGGCACGCGCCGGACACCGGCGCGGTGCCGTTCGATCATGAGGTGGGACGGAAGCTGCAGCGGGGCAAGGGCGGGACGCTGGGGGACAACGCTATTGAAGCCTCGGCATGCCCGATGCATGCACTGATCGCTGCCGACCCCGCCGATGATGCGGCAGACGCGTCTGCGCCCGAGGAGGCGACGGTATGAGTCGCATCGACATCATGGCGAACGAGCGGCTGCTCGACGATCGGCATCATCTGCATGAGTTCCAGGAACTCTGGGCCGACGGCCCCGTGGCGTTCGTCTTCCTGCGGCAGTTCGGCAGCGCTTTCGCGTTGGAGCAGGCCCGATCGTTGAATGCGCACCACGACGAAATCGTCGCTGCAGGAGCGAAGGTCGTCTTAATCGGGCTGGGTACGCCGATCCAGGCGTTCACTTTCAGGAAGCGTGCCGGGACTCGGTTCCTGGTGCTGGCCACCCATGACCGCACCCTCTATCGGACGATGGGGTTGTGGCGCTACCGCGGTGGCACGCTTGGCCCGGCGAACCTCGGGACCTGGGTCAAGCTCATGCGTGCAGGCGTGTATCCGTACCAGCGGACGGGCGATCGGTATCAGCTGGGCGGGGCGTTCGTCGCGACGGCCGGTGGCCGCGAGGTCGTATGGGACTTCCGAGCGCACAAGGCTTCTGATATCGCCTCGGCCGGCGAAATCGCTCGCGCGCTCGTGACGGCGGCGGCCGATGTTGCGGCCTGACATGGCCCGTCCGGCGCCGACCGCGTCGACCCGCGGTGCGCTGTGAGTCGAATTGTCCTGCTCGGCGCGACCGGGCATACGGGTTCGTTGACGCTGCGGCAGCTTGCCGCGCATTCGCCCGATTGCGAGCTGCTGCTGTTGGGCCGCAACGTCGGCGCGATGGATGCGGCCGCGGCAGCTGTGGGCGTACCTGCCACCACGGTGCGGGTCGATAGCAGCCGGGCCGGGGAGCTGGACGATCTCCTCAAGCCCGGCGACGTGCTCATCTCGACGGTCGGCCCGTTCACCGACCTCGGTAAACATGTCGCGGTGTCGGCCGCGCAGACGGGCGTCACTTACCTGGACACCACCGGTGAGCCGCCGTTCGTCGACTGGATGTTCCGGAGACTGGGCGACCTTGCCGCTGACCACGATTCATTGCTGGTGCCGGCCTTCGGCTACGACTTCGTGCCCGGCCACCTCGCCGCGGCCCGGGCGCTGGAAGCCGCGGGCCGGCGGGCGGCCGCTGTCCGGATCGGCTATTTCCTCGCCCCGGGAACCGTGGGAACGCCTGGACGACAAAGTATTCCGACGTTGCGCCAGTTCGCTCATATGACGACCGGCGGCACTCACGCGTCGCTGGCGCGTGTGACCTGTGAGCCGTCGTACCGTTACCGGCGGGCAAAGGGCGACGACTTCGGGCACGAATCCTGTTTGAGCGCCAAAGATCTGCTCACGTTCACCGTGGATGGCGCTGAACGGGCCGCGATGACGATCGGCGGGTCTGAGCATTTCGGAATCCCCGAAGCGTTTCCGCAGCTGCAGCAGATCGACGTCGGCCTGGGCTGGTTCGGCACTGCGACCAGGCCCGTTCAGCGTGTCGCATCGGCCCTCGGTCCGCTCGGCAGGACGAAGACCGCACGGCGCTCCGTGTCCGCTGCGGTCGACCGAGTCCGCTGGACCACGCGGCGCCCGATGCAGCCGGGCCGCAGCGTCATCGTGGCCACCGCGTGCGACGCTGCGGGCGCGCCGATCGAAAGCCATGCCCTTGAAGGACCCGAACCCTACGCGCTGACGGCCGGGTTGCTGACGTGGGCCGCTCTGCGGTGCTTGGAGAGCTGGCCGAAGGCGGCGGGGGTGCACGGACCGTTGCTGGCCTTCGGTGGTACCTCGGCGATCGCCGATGCCTGCCGCTACGCGGGGATGAGTTCCTTTGCACCGTAACCACAGAACACGTTCGCGGACTTCTGCTTCGGGTGCCGATCCGAAAAGTAGTGCTGGGATAGGGAACTCATGTCTGAGGTGTTGATGCGACGTGCACAGGTCCGCCTGCCGGCGCGGTCGGCCTGGACCATGTGCACCGGGCCGCCGGTCTGCTGGCCGCGGTCACGCCGCAGTACTTGGCGGACGCAGCCCCATTCTTCGACCCGCGGGTGATCCCGGAGGTCGCACCGCACATCGACGGCCGCGTTCTGGTTCCCGCGGCGCGAGAGATGCTGTACCGCAAGGACTATTCGACAGAAGCGATGTTCGTCGAACATGCCACACCACGCCTGGTATGCGAGCTCGAACCGGCGTTCGACGATGACGAAGGAACCATCGCGACCGCCGCGCTCGTCATGTCGATAGAACGCATCAACGAGGTGCTGGGGGTCATTCCCGACGCACAGCGCACGAATCGCCTTGTCGCTGACGGAATCACTCGACGGCGATGCACTGCGTGAATTCGTCAACGACGCAATCGCATCCGGTGCGAGCACCGAACTCGCAGAGCTGAGTGATCGGCTTGACACCGCCAATGAGGCCCGACTCCGTTCAGCGATTGCTTCGGCGAAGGCGGAGCGGACTGTCGCGCGCTCGGCGTGAGTCCAGCGCAGCGACCGGCCCAGTTTGGGCAAGTTCCTCGGTTTTAAACAAGAAGATGTGTTCAAATTGTCCGGGCTGAGTGGATCGCCGTAAGACTTCAGCTGGCTCACTGGTTTTGGATCCTGATCGGAGAAAGAAGTGAAGAAACTCACTGTCATCGTTGGTTTGCTGATTCTCGTGGTCGGCGTGCTTGCCGGCTGTTCATCGTCGAAATCTGACAAGACAACGTCGAGTTCGTCGGCCACCAGCTCGGCGGCCTCGACTTCGGCGAAGACTAGTTCGCCGACCCACGGCAGCACGACACCCGCGCACCCGACGCCCACGACACCAGCCGCGCAGGGATCGTGGGATGCCAACGGAAATCCCGTCAACGGCGGTCCACGCGGAGCAAACGGGTCGACGGGCAACAATCTGACGCAGAAATACTGCGCACAGAATCAGGATCCCGGTTGTCCCGCCGGTTCCTATGTTGGGCCGAACGCGATCCAGAACCCCAACGGCCAGAACAACTACGTGCCCTGCGAGGGAACGATTTGCACCAATCCGAATCACGGTGGCGGTGACACCACCACCACCACCACCACCACCGCGCCTCCGGCGCCCGGCCCGGACCAGGGGCAGGTCGAGGGAGCGCCGTGTGACAACGGCACGGGCACCTGGGTGCACATGACCGGCGAAAACGCCGATCACTATGGCACCGAATGGCTTTGCCAGCACAACTGACGCGGCTGCCCTGTCCGGCCCGTGCCTTGGGCGCAGGGTGGGTATGCAGCCATGTCTCGGCGCTTGAGGTGTCGGCTACCTCACCTCTGCTTGATCTCGCCATCCAAACCGTGCACACTGATTACAGAAACAGTGAACACTGTTTACAGTTTGAACGTCGCGTGCAGTGACGATCCGGCCAGCCGAGCCGCGGAGAGGAGCCGAGCGTGAGCCCGCAATTGTTTCCCGCGCATTCACACGCCCGCGATCTGGTCAGCGCCGAGCGTCGAGATCTTGCTGCGTTGCTTGGCGAGCTCAGCCCGGATGAGTGGAGTCTGCCCTCGTTGTGTGACGGGTGGCGGGTTCGGGACGTCGTCGCACATCTGCTGTACGAGGACACGGCTCCGCTGCGCTACGTGTATGAATCGATACAGGCTCGCGGATCGGCCGACAAACTCAACGACCTGTACGTGCGTCGCGCCCGGCGGTGGTCTCACGATGAGTTGTTGACCCGTTACCGGCGCACTATCGACGGTGGCGTTGCGCGCACCTCGATGCCACGAGTTGCGTTGGCCGACACCGTTATTCATCATCAAGACATCCGGCGTCCCCTCGGGCGGCCACGCACGATCCCACAAGAGCGGTTGCTGTCCGTACTCGAACATCCCGACCCGTTCATCGGTTCGCGGCGGATAATGCGCGGGCTGCGGTTCGAGGCCACCGACGTACCGTGGTCGTGTGGCGAGGGTCCGGTAGTTCGAGCCAGCGGGGAGGCGCTGGTGATGGCGGTCGCGCGCCGTGCCATCGACCTGAATGACTTGGCAGGTGACGGCGTCGCTGAATTCGTCTGCCGACTCGGCCCGACCTCTGGCTCGTTTCCGGGCCGTTAAGCGGAAGGAAAACTGTTGTGGCACAAGAATTGAGTGGCCTGGCGCGAGACCTTCGGTCGCAGATCATGGATCAGGTTCGTCGTGATGGAACCGTGCCCACGATGGCGCAGCTGCGCGCGCGAGTGCTGTGCGAACCAGAAGACTTTGCGACCGCGTTGCGACAGTTGGAGGGCGCGATCTGTATCGCGGTCCAAGACGAGGAGCACGCGGATAGTCCGGCATTTCAAGACGAGCCCCTACCGGCCCCGCAGCCGCCAGTGGGTGAACTCGTCTACGCGCGCCCCTTCGCGGCATTTGAGAATCACTACAAGATCACTGTCGACGGTCGGCAAGACTGGTATGCCGAATGTGCAGTGGAGGCGTGCGCCATCTCCGGCCAGTTTCCCGGCAAAGAGGTTACCGTGAGTTCCCTGTGCCGACAGACCGGTCAGACCGTACAGCTCACCGGCAAAGACGGTGTCCTGCTGGACTATTCGCCATCAACACTGCGCGTTCATCTGGGCTATCCGCTGCGGGAGATGCCACATCGGGTGGTCGGATGGTGTGACTACAACAGCTTCTTCGCCTCGGAGGAGGCTGCGCGGCGGTGGCAGCGTGAGCATCCCGATATCGCCGGCGTTACGCAATCGCCGGAGGAGATGGCGCGGCTGATCACCGAGCTGCTGGGGGTCGGACGCCTCACGCACGACTATCAGCCCGAGTTGCCCGTCCTCGACACGATGCGGAATCTGCGCCGCTGGGGACTTCTGCGGCGCTCTCGACCCTACTTCTTCTGGATGCCGACGCCGGCGATGGTGCGAGACTGGCGGCGTGCGGGTTTGGGCAATCATTTCAGATTTCGTGTTGCTCGCCGTTACGAACCCTGGAAAGGCGCTTGAATTGATCGATCGCCCACCGGGCAGCCGCGCCGCAAGGCGCGCCGAAACCATGGCGACAATCAAGCAAATCGCACGCAGGCAGTTGGCCGAAGGCGGGACCGGGGGGCTGTCGCTACGGGCGATCGCCCGCGATATGCAGCTGTCACCGGGCGCTCTGTTCCGGTACTTCGCCAACCAGGCCGAGCTGATCACCGAACTCTGCGTCGACGCGAACAACGCGTTGGCCGAAGCAGTCATAGGTGCAACTTCGAAGGCGGAAGCATCTGGCCCACGGGCACAGTGGCTGGCCGGCTGCCACGCAGCTCGCTCATGGGCGCTCACGCATCCAAGCGATTTCGCGATGATCAATGGCACACCCATACCGCAATTCGAGGCCCGTACCGAGGACACCGGTCCGTCGGCGGTACGGATCATCAGTGCTGTAGCGGCTCCATACCTGGCCGCGGTCGCATCAGGGGCCGCAGATCCCGCAAACACCCAGATGATCGGAATCAAGGCCGGCCCGCTGCTACGTGCGCTGCTCGGTGATGTAGCTGATACGGCGGGCCCGGTGCCGGCGGTGGTGATGAGCGCCTGGATGTCCGTCCTGGGATTCATCGCCGCCGAAGTCTTCGGCAGTGTCGATCAACTCGTTGCTGATGCCGACCAATTCTACGAGTGCCACCTGGCCACAGTGACGCTAGGAATGGGATTCACACCCGCCGACCTCTAAACCGCGAGGCGCTGCGCAGGGTATTCCGTCAGCGTTGTCGCGTTCCGGCGCGGCTTGTCTAGTGGGCCTTCATGCCCGCGCGAACGGTGAGCACGAAGTCGGTCATCTGCGCTGCCAGCGCGTCGATGTCTGCAGCGGTCGGCGCGTGGTCGGCGCGATCGAGCACATCGCTGATGAGGTCGAACAGACCGCCGATGACCGCGACCGCCATGGTGCCAGCGCGAGCGTCCAACGGCTCGGAATCGAAGCGCTGCCAGGCGGCCAACACGATCGCCGCGGCCTGGCGCCGGTTGGCGCGGCGCTGGCGTTCGATGGTGGGCGAGATCCCGCCGGATTGGCCGAACGTGACGGCCGCGATCCGCGGATCGTCGAGCAGGGCAGTGGCGAACGCAGTGAGAATCTGGCGGGTAGCAGTGGCCTCGTCGTCGTCGGCGGCGTGGTCCAGCACTGCGATGATCTGCTGCACGATGTTGTGCGTATTACGTTGCAGCAGTTCGAGATAGCACGCCTCCTTGGTGGAGAAGTGTTCGTAGAACGCCTTGTTGCCGACGTATGCCGCTTGGCACAGCGCCTCGATCGAGGTGCCGGCGTAGCCGTCGCGCGCGAAGCTTTCCAGGGCGGCATCCAGCAGCAGGGCGCGGCGTTGTTCTGCGCGTTGCTCGGCATCCAGTCCACGGATGCGGCGTCCCTTGGGCGGCGCTGGCTGCACACGTTTGGTCGACATGATGCGAGTCTACGTCGGATTTGGAACAAGAGCCCTTGTTCTGAACTGACATCTGTGCTGTACTCCCGGTACTACATAGATGTGGAAGGCTGGGAATGGCAACGAGGCGGACCCTTGCTGGGCTGGTGATGGGCGTGTGCTGCGCCCTCATCGTGATGAATCCGACTGCTGCATGGGCGGATCCGGGATTCCCGCCGACCTTCCCGCCGAACCAGAACCAGTTGCCGCAACTGCCCCGGGAGCCGGACGTCTACAAGATGCTGCCGATCCCGACGCCCGACCAGGACCAGTGGTACCGCGCCCCGGCGAACCTTGCCGGCTACCGGCCGGGCCAGGTGATCCGGTCGCGGGAGGTGCAGACGCGCATCGTGGGAATTCCTTTCCCCGTATACACGAAGCAGCTGCTGTACCGGTCGGAGAACGTCCACGGACAGCCGATCGCCACCGCGACATCGGTTGTGGTGCCGGGGATTCCGTGGACCGGCAGCCCGCGTCCGGTCGTCTCGTTCCAGGAGGCGATCGACTCCACCAACTCTGCCTGCAACCCATCGCACACGCTGCAAGTCGGCACCTTCAAGGAGGCGACGCTGGCCATCTATTGGCTCGCACAGGGTTTCGCCGTCAATGTCCCCGACTTCGACGGTGAGTTCAATACGTTCAACACCTGGGACGAGGGCAAGATGGTCCTCGACAGCCTGCGTGCGATCAAGAACGACAAGTCCCTGGGCATGCATGACTCAGGGTTTGCTCTATACGGCTATTCAGGCGGTGGATCCGGTTCGATCAGAGCCGCAGGCCTGCGCAAGAGCTATGCCCCAGACGTGCATCTGCTGGGAACCGCGTTCGGCGGTACGCCCGCAGATCTGGTGGCCGAGGCCAAGTACGCGACCACGCAGCAGCCGGGTGTCACCGGGATCAGCAACTTCACGATGTGGCTGGGCTTCGCCGGGCTGTCCCGAGAGTATCCAGATGCGTTCAACGCCAAGAAGCTACTGACTCCCGCCGGTCAACAGATCGTCGCCGACCTGCAGAGCCGCTGCGTGTACACCGCGGCGATGACCGGCATGTGGCGGCCGATCGACGAGTACTTCAATCCGGGCATGAGTCTGGAGAAGACCCCGTCGGTGATGAAGGTTCTACGAGAGATCAGTCTGTACAACCATGTTCCGGACTCGCCGCTGCTGTGGTTCCACGGTGTCTGGGACGAGCTGATCCCGCCATCGGTGGTGGTGCCGACCGCTCACAAGTACTGGGAGGCCGGCGCCGATCTGCGATTCATCACCTCTCCGCTGCCCGAGCATGTGACCAATGCGGTGGTGGGCTGGCTGCCGGCGCAGGCGTGGATCAGTGCAGTGCTTCGCGGCATCTCGCCGGGACCGAGGTTCATGCTCGACTACCCGGCGCCGCTGCCGGCCGGGTTCCCGGGGACCTGACCATGTCGCTCTCCGCAGTCGCCCGCGCGGCCACTACGACTGTTCGTCAGGTCGGTGTTCTCAACGAATCGGGGCTGATCGATCTGCGCCGCCCCGACCTGATCTGGTACGCCGCGCGGGGCACCCGACGGTTCGGTCCCATCGCCGGTTCGGTTCGATTGTCTGCCAAGCGGTTTCCTGATCGCATTGCGATCGTCGACGGCGAGCGACTGCTGACCTATCGGGAGCTCCACCGGTCCACGGATGCGCTCGCCCAGTCATGGATGGACCTCGGCCTCACGGCCGACTCGACGATCGCGGTGTTGTGTCGCGACCATGTCGGTCTGGTCGAAGCTATGGTGGCCGCGGCCAAGGTCGGTGCTCGTCTGGTGTTGATGAACACCGGATTCGCCGGCGCCCAGTTGGCTGACGTCGCCGAGCGCGAAGGTATCGACGCGATCGTTGCCGACGATGAATTCGGTGCTGCGACAAGCAGCCTCCCTGATTCGGTGCGAAGGCTGAGTATCGACACCTCGGGATTGGCGTGGCGCGGTGCGGTGACTCCGCCCAAGCAGGGCGGATTCGTGATCCTCACCGGCGGCACCACCGGCACGCCGAAGGGTGTGCCGCGTCGGGTGCAATCGCCCCTGGCGGCCGCACAGTTCTTCGATCGGGTTCCGCTGCGCCCGGGCGGTTCGACGCTGTTGTGCGCGCCGCTGTTTCATGGGATCGCGCTCTCTCAGTTCATTCTGTCGTTGACTCTCGGGTGCACGAATATCCTGCACGGTCGCTTCGACGCGGCACGTGCTCTTGCCCAGATCGAGGAGCACCGCGTCACCGCGATGGTGGTGGTGCCGACGATGCTGCGGCGCATCATCGATCTCGGCGACGACGAGATCGCGCGATACCGCACCAGCAGTCTGCGGATCATCTTCTCGGCGGGCGCTGCGTTGCCGTCGTCGTTGGGATCTGCGGTCATCGAACGATTCGGACCCGTGCTCTACAACTTCTACGGTTGTACGGAGACGGGCACGGCAACGATCGCGACGCCCGACGATTGGATCGCGGCGCCGGGAACCGTGGGCCGGCCGCCGATCGGCATCACCGTGCAGCTATACGCCGACAACCGGGATGTCGTGTCGGGTGCGGGCGAGAAGGGCACGGTATACGTGGGAAATTCCATTGCATTCCAGGGATATTCGGGTGGTGGCGGCAAGAGGGTCATCGACGGCCTGATGAGCACCGGCGACATCGGGCACTGGGACCGCGACGGCCGCCTGTTCATCGACGGGCGTGACGACGACATGATCGTGTCCGGCGGTGAAAATGTCTTTCCCGGTGAGATCGAGGATCTGCTGTACACGCACGACGCCATCGCTGAGGCGGCGGTGATCGGTGTGCCGGACGATGACTTCGGTCAACGGTTGGCTGCATTCGTCATCCGTCGCGGGGACCTGTCCGTTTCCGATGTGCAGCAGTATGTTCGGGAGAATCTCGCGCGCTACAAGGTGCCGCGCGACGTGCACTTCGTCGATGAATTGCCGCGTACGACGACCGGCAAGATATCGCGATCTGGGCTGGCTGAGCTGGCGGCCTCGGGGGCCGACAATGTCTGACGGCCGCTGGATGATTCGAGGGCTGCGTCGGACCGTGGTCGGCGTGGTGGCGGCCGCCGCGCTGGCTGCCGGTGGGACAGCGCAAGCCGTGGCGCAGCCGGGTACCCACTCCTTGCCGGTTCCCTATGGCATCGGGGCCGCGGTTGGTCAGGCGCTGACGGGCTGGAACGGCGCGGTCGCCGGCGCCAATGATCCGCATTGCCGGCCATCGCAGGCGCATCCGAACCCAGTGCTGCTGGTGGGCTCGACGTTCCTGTCGGACGCGGTCAACTGGGTCTCGTTGGCGCCGTATCTGCACAACGCCGGATACTGCGTCTACACGCTCAATTATGGCCGCACCATGTATCGCATCCCGCCGGGATTCGACGGGCTCGATCCGATGGTCATGTCTGCCCGCGAAGTCGCCACCCGAGCCACTTCGGTGTTGCGCCAGACCGGTGCGAAAAAGCTTGACATCGTGGGTCATTCGCAGGGCGGCATCGTCGCCCGAATCGCGATCAACAGCGACGGACTCGCGCCGGCCGTTGACAAGGTGATCCTGATGTCCTCCCCGTACGCGGCGACCGGTCTGCCGATCGACATCACGAAGATTGCGGCGAGCACGATTCCTCGGCCGCTGTGGGACGCGGTGGAGCGCAACGGATTCGTGCCGATCCCATATGCGACCTTCATGAACCCGTGGGCGCTGGAGCAGGCATTCCCACTGCAGCGGACTATTCAGTACACCGAGATCACCGACCTTGCCGACGAGGTCGGCCTAATGGGTGGCATGTCGCCGCCAGCGGGCTCGCGAAATGCGGTGACCCGCTATGTGAATCAGGTCTGCCCAACGGATTTCTCGCAGCACTTCATGCAGCCGTACTCGTCGACCGATGTCGCGATGGTTGCCACCGCCCTGGATCCGAAACAACCTGCGAACGGGGCGTGTCAGCTCGTTCCGCTGTACCGGCCGTAGTACTCGTCAATGACGTATCGAGGAGCCCACGTGAATAGTCTGAAACGCTGGACCATCGGGATGGTTCTGGCACTGTGCGCGGTTCTCATCGCGCTGAATCCGGTGTCGGCGTGGGCAGACCCGGGATTCCCGCCGACCTTCCCGCCCGATCAGAATCAGCTTCCGCAGTTGCCGCGCGAGCCCGATATCTACCACGCGCTGCCGGTGCCGTCACCCGATCGCGATCCGTGGTACAACGACCCGGCCAACCTCGCAAAACTGAAGCCGGGCAGCGTTATCCGTAGCCGCGTGGTGCAGACTCGACTGCTGGGTATCCCGGTGCCGGTATTCAGTAAGCAGCTGCTCTACCGGTCGACGAATGTGCACGGACAACCGATCGCGACCGCGACCACGGTGATCATTCCAGGCATTCCGTGGGTGGGTAGTCCGCGGCCGGTGATCTCGTTTCAGGAGGCGATCGATTCCACCGACTCGTCATGCAACCCATCGCATACTCTCCAGGCCGGGACGTTCAAAGAGATCGCGCTGCTTCAGTATTGGGTCGAGCAGGGATTCGCGATCAACATCCCGGACTTCGACGGCAAGTTCAACACGTGGCTCACCAAGGACGAGGGCTATATGGTCCTCGACAGCCTGCGCGCAATGAAGAATGACAGGTCACTCGGCCTCACGGACTCCGGTATCGGCCTATACGGATTCTCCGGCGGGGGATCGGCGACCTTGCATACGGCGGAGGAACGCAAGACCTATGCGCCGGACGTGAAGATCCGGGCGGCCGCATTCGGTGGGGTACCGGCGAGCCTGCCGACCCTGATGGACTACGCGACGAAGCCGGAGCCGGGTGTCACCGGCATCGTCAGTTTCGCTGTATGGCCGGCGATCGTCGCGCTGGGCCACGAGTATCCGCGGGAATTGGATCCTAAGCGCCTGTTGAACCACGCCGGCCAACAACTCGTCGCGGATGCCCAGCATCGCTGCGTCTACAGCGAGGCGTTGAGCGGAATGTATCGCCCGGTCAGTGCGTACTATGCTCCGGGCTCGTTGGGCCTCAACGATCCGCAGGTTCGGAAAGTCATGAACGACAACACCTTCGGCCAGAAGATTCCGGACATTCCGCTACTGTGGGCGAACGGACTCTGGGATGAACTGATTCCGACCTCGACGATCATGCCGGTGGTTCGTAAGTATCAGCGAGCGGGCGCCGATCTGCGCTACTACACGATTCCGATGGTCGAGCACGTAGCGAACGCGATCGCATCGTGGCCGCCTGCGGTGGCCTGGCTCAGCGCGGTGTTGCGCGGCCTGAATCCCGGGCCCGACTTCGTATTCGACTATCCCGCGCCGTTGCCTGCGGGATTCCCCGGAACATAGCAGAGGGGAACGGTAGCGATGTTCAAGGCAGAGAAGGGTTTCGGGCCGGACCGCGAGGGTTCGCGGAACGTGGCGGTGGTCCTGGTGGCGGGCATCGTCCTCGCCGCGCTGGTCATCGTGACCGCGGTGGTAACGCTCGGCAGTGGTGCCGCCTCCGGATCGCCGACGTCAGGCCCGGTGGCCGTCGCGCCGCCGCCGGCAATTGCGTTGCCGCCCGAACTCGATGACTTCTACAAGTCCGACCCGGCGTCGCTGGCTCATGCCAGGAACGGCAAGATCCTCAAAGCGCGCCGCATCAATCCGGCGATCTATGTGTTCGTGTCCCTGAATGTCGATGCGTGGCAATTGGAGTACCGCACGACCGACGTCCGGGGTGTGCCGGTCGCCAACGTCACCACCGTGCTCAAGCCACGCGGTGCGGCTCCAGCCGGCGGGCGCAAATTGTTGTCGTACTCCGTCGCCGAGGACTCTGGTGCTCAATATTGTGGGCCTGGCTGGGCGTTGCAGTACGGCGGGTTCCCGCTCAATAGCCCAGCGTCGCAATTGGAACCGATCATTCCGATCGCCAGTGGCCTCAGCCAGGGCTGGACAGTGTCCATACCGGACTACGAAGGCCCGCACTCCAACTTCGGAGCATCGGTGGCGCAAGCGCATTCGATTCTCGATGCCGCGCGCGCGGTCCAGGACTTCGCGCCGGCGCAGACCGCGGGGCGGACGACGCGGACCGCCTTCTGGGGATACTCCGGCGGATCGCTCGGGCCGAGCAAGGCAGCCGAGATCCGCGGCCAATACGCCCCGGACATCAACGTGGCCGGGATCGCCGTCGGCGGCATCGCTGCGGCGAATATGGAGGCCTCCGTACGCCATAACAATGGCGGCACCTATGCGGGATTGGTCGCTTCCGCTTTTGTCGGAATGGCCACCGAATACCCCGACATGCGGCGTGAATTGGATGACCACATGGACCTACTCGGCAAGGTGGTGCTTGCGACCAAACCCTACAGCTGCCTGCAATGGGGCACAGCGGTGTTTCCGTTCTACAACTACCTGGGATCGATGTCGGTTGACCCGTTCACGCTGCCGGGCATCAAGCATGCAGTGACCGAGAGCTCGCTGGGCAGCGCACCGACACCGCGGGTGCCCGAGTACTTCTATCAGGCCGTCTACGACGAACTCGTTCCCACGTGGACGGTGGATAACATCTATAAGAAGTACTGTGCCGCAGGGCATCCCAGCCTCACCTACAATCGGGAGACGCTGGGCGAGCATATGTCCTCGGGGGCATTGACCGGGGTACCCGACGCCTTCTTCTGGATTCGCGACAGGTTGAACGGACGGCCCGCGGCCGCCGGATGCCACACCGTCGACGAGTTCAGCAACATTCAAGACCCGACATTCGCCCGGGCGTTGGGCATCATCCTGCCGACGATCCTGGACGGAATCCTGCAGCGGCCCATCGGGCAACGCTGACCGCACCCCTCCCGGTGACCGGTACGTGTTACTTGCGGTCCGGGGCGTCCAGTTGGCAATCTCAAAGTCTTCGCAGGGGCTATCCAGAAGTGGGTCAGCTGAATTATTATCCCCTGAGTTCTGGGGGTTGATCCATCTCGATGAGGTCACGGTTACACGTGTCATTAAATGACAACCTCTGTGACTGGTGTTACTAGAGTTGCGAAGCGAGCTTAGGATTTTCGATCATGGTCACCCTTAACAAGCGTCGACGGCCGACCCCGCGGGGCAGGTTTTCGGCGATGCTGTCAGGACTCGGAATGCTGGCCGCTCTGTTCGGCATGCTGCCCTCGGCACTTGTCGCGGTGACCGGACAGCACATCTTCTGGTGGGCGGGCGTCATGCTGGTGATCGTCGCCGCCGGAATCGAGACGATCTCCGGCGAGTGGGCGGACACGTACACCAGGGAAGAGATCAAGGCGCTGTCCAAGCGGAACATCTATCGCGTGTTCACGTGCGGATTCGTGCCGCTGCAGATCATCGCCTTCGGCGTCGCGGGGTTCATGTGGGGTCAGTCGGCCCTCAGCGTCGCCGACAAGCTCGGACTGATGGTCACGACGGGGATCATGGGCGGATTCGCCATCAACGTCGCCCACGAGCTGCGTCACCGGCCGGGCAAGTTCGAGAGCTTCATGGCCAAGCTCGCGCTGTCGGTCGTGCTGTATTCGCACTTCTACTCCGAACACAACTGGGGCCACCACGTGAAAGTCGCGACACCGGCCGACCCGGTGAGTGCCCGGTACGGAGAGAGCTACTACCGGTTCTTCTGGCGCGCGGCGATCGGCGAGTTCAAGTTCGCCGCCGAGGCCGAGCGCGAGCGCCTGGGCCGCAAGGGCAAGCGGACCTGGGGTCTGCGCAACGACATCGTGCAGGGCTGGCTGCTTAGTCTGGTGCTGTATGGGGCCCTGATCGCGGCCTTCGGCTGGCAGCTGCTGCCGTACATGCTGGGCCAGGCGTTCATCGCGGTCGCCTTCCTCGAGTGCATCAACTACATCGAGCACTACGGGCACCTGCGCGATCGTCGGCCGGATGGCCGGTACGAGCGTTGCACCCCCAAGCATGCCTGGAACGCCGGCAAGATCGTGACCGGCCTGGGCATCTTCAACCTGCAGCGGCACAGTGATCACCACGTGCATCCCGGCCGCCGCTACCAGGCGCTGGAGCTCACCGACGACGCATCGCTCCTACCGGGCGGCTATGCCCAGATGGTGCTGCTGGCTCTGATACCGCCGCTGTGGTTCCGAGTGATGAACCCCTACGTCCTGGCCCTCTACGACGGCGACATCCGTCGGGTCAACCTCACCGACAAGCTGCGCGCCAAGCACGGCTATGCCGGCGAGTCGGAGCTCGATACAGACGATTCCGACATCTCAGTCGCCGCCTGATCGATAGCAGTCTTCTCGAGACCGAGTCCCGCTGATGGGACTCGGTCTCGATTTGGTGAAACAGTTGTTTGGTCTGTCTCACTTCGGGTTAGCCTACGGATGCTGTTGTGACGTTGGTAACACTCGAGGGGGCCCTGAATGGCAAGTGCAACCGTTTCCCGTGCGCCTAGGCGCACTGAGCTGACCGCGTTTCCCAGCGCGGGTCGGCGCTATCTGTGCCTGGGAATCGTGGTCGTGGCCACCGTCGTGCTCTACTACCAGTTCTATCTGGCAGGCGCGGTCGCCGCGGGTACGCACGGGCGTAACGGCATTCTCGTCGACTACAACATGTCGTTCGTCTTCTACGTCAACATCGCGGTCGTCGGCTACATCCTCGGCGCGGTCGCGTCGTTCGTGACCGGCATCGCCGACAAGGTCGGCCGCGTCAACATCATCACCGTGGGCCTGGTCCTGGTCGGAGTGATGTGCCTGCTGATTCCGGTGTGGGACACCAAGATGGGCTTCGCGGTACTTTTCGCCGCGATCGGCCTCGTGGAGGGCATCATTCTCGTCGCGACGCCGGCGCTGATCCGCGACTTCAGCCCGCAGCTCGGCCGGGCGTCAGCGATGGGATTCTGGACGCTGGGGCCGGTGCTCGGTTCGCTGGCAGTCAGCATCCAGATCAGCAGCACCGGCAATTCCACTCCCTGGCACAACCACTACGTCGCCGCCGGCATCGTGGGCCTCGTCGTCGCTGCGTTGTCCGGAATGTTCCTGCGCGAGCTGGCACCCGGGCTGCGCGACCAGTTGCAGGTCTCCGAGCGTGACCGGGCACTGATCGAGGCCCGGGCCGCGGGTATCGATGTCGAGGCGACGCTGAAGCATCCGTTCAGGCAGATGCTCAAGGCAGATATCGTGTTGTCGGCCTTCGCGATCAGCGTGTTCTTGATCATCTACTACATCGCGGTGGGCTTCTTCCCGGTCTACTTCCAGACGATCTTTGGGTTCAGCCAGTCCAAGGCCAACGCGTTGGGCAACTGGGTCTGGGCCTTCGACGCCGCGGCGCTGTTGTTGATCGGCTTCCTCTCAGACAAGCTGCGCGTACGGAAACCGTTCATGGTCGTCGGCGCGATCGGTGCCATTGTGATGACGATCCTCTTCCTCTTGCGCGCAACGCATCCGGAGACCAGCTACAGCCATTTCGTGGTGTTGCTGGTGCTGCTGGCGGTCTTCCTCGGCATCGCGTATGCGCCATGGATGGCGAGTTTCACTGAGACGGTGGAGAAGCGGAATCCTGCGCTGGCGGCGACGGGTCTGGCGATCTGGGGACTGGTGATCCGGATCGTCATCGCGGTGTCGGTCTTCATCGCCCCGCATATTGTGAGCACGGTGTCGACGCTGGTCGAAAAGGGGCCGGTGGCACAGCAACTCGCGCAACAGTATGCGGCGCCCCTGGCTGCCGCGGCGAAGCTGGACCCGGCGACGACGGCCGCGCTCACCACGAATCCGAATGATCCCGCGACGCAGGTGAAAGCTATCAGTGAGGTCAGCGGGGTATCGCCGGCCGCCGCCACCGTCGTCTTGACGGTCGGCACCACGCATGCCCCGGCGCTGGCGGCCGCGCAAGCTGTCGACCCGTCGACGCTCGCCGCGGCTTCGACCGGAGATCCGGCTGCAGGCTTGAAGGCGGTTCAGGAGATCGTCGGCAAGTTGGGTATCTCTCCGGAGGACGCGACCTCCCGCCTGCGCGATCTGGCCACGATCCCGCCCGCTGACATGGCGGTGATCCAGAAGAACGGTGCCGCGGTGACCGCTGCCGGTGCCGACCTCAAGGCCCTCGGGCAGATCCCCGCATCGGATATGAAGGTCCTGAAGGACGCGCAGAAGGCGGCGAAGGATTCGCCCAAGCAGTGGCAGAACTACTACTGGGTGGCCGTCGGTGGGCAGATCGTGTTCATTCCGCTGATCTGGCTGCTCACCGGATTCTGGAGCCCCCGTCGGGCCAAGCGGGCCGAGGAGGAGCACGAGGCGATGGTCGACGCCGAGCTCGCCAAACTGCGTCAGTAGCCGCCGCGAGAGTATGCCCGGATCGGTGGTGATGCCACCGGTCCGGGCGCTGCCGAATGAGCGCCTTCAGGTGGCAGCGGTATTCTGAGCAGACACACGCGGGAGCCCGGAGATCGGGCTGAGAGTGGACGCGCCGACGCCTCGCAGGAGGCCGATGGCACAACGTCCTGACCGCCAATACCTGATCCGGGTCATGCCGGCGAAGGAAGGAGTGCTGCGAGTGCACGTCGCCATTGTCGGTGGGGGAGTCATCGGACTCACTTGTGCTCTTGCGCTGTCCGAATCCGGCAGGCAGGTCACGGTATTCGACGATTCCGGCGGTGACGCGATGCCTCCCGCATCGACGGTCGCGGGCGGCATGCTGGCCGCGGTCGGCGAGGCGCGCCCCGGTGAAGACGCGCTGTGGAATCTGCTGCAACGCGGTGCCGATGCCTGGGATCGCCGATTGCCCGCACTCGGTTCGCAGGTCGTGACCGCCGACGACACGGTACTGGTGGGCGCCGACGCCGCGGATCTCGAGCATCTGGGCACGGTCGCCGGGTGGGTGTCGGATCGCGGCGGCGTCGTCGAGGTGGTCGGCACATCGGCCGCACGCCGACTCGTCCCCGGCGCCGGGCCGCGTGTACGCGGCGGAGTCTTCGTCAAAGGCGAACGAGCTGTGGACAATTCGCTCGTGATCGACGCCCTGTCGCGACGGCTCGGCGTGGCCGGGATTCCCGTGATTCGCCGGCGGGTGGACAATCTCGACGCCCTCGATGCCGACCGCGTGGTCCTGGCGGCGGGCTGTGGGTCCGTGAAGCTCTGGCCTGGGCTGGGGATCCACCCCGCCAAGGGCGAGGTACTACGACTGTCGCGCGGCCGGTACGCGCTGCCGCCACCGAAGAGTGTCGTTCGGGCTCTCGTGAACGGTCGGTCGGTATATGTGGTGCCTCGAGCGGACGGGGTGGTCGTCGGGGCCACGTCGTACGACGGTGATGCCGAGGACCCGAAGCCCCAGATCGGCGGCGTCGTTGATCTGCTGGCCGATGCCATGACGGTGCTGCCCGGGCTGCGGGAGTACCGCTTGTCGGGCATCCAGGCCGGATTTCGTCCCGGCACCGCCGATGGGCTGCCGTTGATCGGTGCGCTTGATGATCGAGTAGTGGCCGCGACGGGGCACGGCCGCAACGGATTCGCGCTCGCCGCACTGACCGGCGAATTGATACGAGACCTGTTCGACGGCGCCGATACCGCGCCGGAGTTGGACCCACGGAGGACCGCATGACCATCGAAGTGACCGTGAACGGCGAAGATCGTGCCGTGCCGCAGGGCTACACGACCTCGGCGCTGCTGGTCGACCTCGGGCTCGGCGAGGACGGTATTGCGGTCGCGGTCGACAACATGGTTCATCCACGCTCGCAATGGGATTCGCCACTGCCCGCCGGTGCCGAGATCGAGGTGCTGACGGCGGTGCAGGGTGGCTGATGAGCGTGGCGGTGTCCTGCGGATCGGCGACGTCGAGCTGACCTCCCGGTTGATCGCGGGCACCGGTGGATTCGGCAACCTCGCGGTTCTCGAACGGGCGCTCATCGCGTCCGGCACCGAGCTCACCACGGTTGCCATGCGGCGAGTCGACGCGACCGCGGGCACCGGTGTGCTGGATGTGCTGCGGCGGCTGAACATCGCGGTGCTCCCGAACACCGCCGGATGCCGCGGTGCGGCCGAGGCCGTCCTCACCGCGCAGCTCGCGCGGGAAGCCTTGGGTACCAGCCTGATCAAGCTCGAAGTGATCGGCGACGACCGTACGCTACTGCCAGACCCGGTCGAATTGCTCGATGCGGCAATACAACTGGTAGATGACGGTTTTACGGTCCTGCCGTATACGTCGGACGATCCGATCCTGGCGCGCCGCCTGGAGGATGCGGGATGCGCGGCGGTGATGCCGTTGGGCGCGCCGATCGGCACCGGCCTGGGAATCTGCAACCCGCACAACATCGAGATGATCGTCGCGTCCGCGGGGGTCCCGGTGATTCTGGATGCGGGTATCGGTACCGCCAGCGATGCGGCATTGGCCATGGAGCTGGGCTGCTCCGGGGTCCTGCTCGCGTCGGCGATGACACGGGCGGATGATCCAGAGCTGATGGCGTCGGCGATGGCGTCGGCGGTGACCGCGGGCCGACAGGCATACCTGGCCGGACGTATCCCGAAGCGGTTCTGGGGCCAGGCCTCGTCTCCGCCGATCGACTGACGTCTCCAGCCCGCACGTCCGATTCCTGGCACACTGGCGGTCGTGATCACTGTGCAGGGCCTCACCAAGGTGTACGGCCAGACGCGTGCTGTCGACAACCTGACGTTCACGGTCCGGCCGGGCATCGTCACCGGCTTCCTGGGACCGAACGGCGCTGGTAAGTCGACCACGATGAGAATGATTCTGGGACTTGATAATCCGACATCCGGATCCGCTGCGGTGAACGGGGTGCCGTACGCACAGCTGCAAGATCCGCTGCGTCAGGTCGGCGGATTGCTGGATGCCAAGTGGGTGCATCCCAATCGCAGTGCGCGTTCACATCTGCGCTGGATGGCGGCCGCCAACGGCATCGCCGCCGGGCGGGTCGACGAGGTGCTGGCGATGGTCGGCCTCACGGCGGTGGCCCGCAAACGCGCCGGACAGTTCTCGCTCGGCATGTCGCAGCGCCTGGGGATCGCGGGCGCCTTGCTCGGCGATCCGGGGGTACTGCTCTTCGATGAGCCGGTGAACGGTCTGGATCCCGAAGGGATCGTCTGGGCCCGCAATTTCATTCGGGCACTGGCCGCGCAAGGGCGAACGGTACTGGTGTCGTCGCACCTGCTTTCCGAAATGGCGTTGACCGCAGATCATCTCGTGGTGATCGGGCAGGGCCGATTGATCGCCGACGCGACGGTCGACCAGATCACCGCCACCGCTCGCAAATCGGTGCGGGTGCGCAGTCCGCAACTGCAGACACTCGCCGATGCCGTGCATCGTGCAGGATTCCCGGCGCGGATCGAGCCGGGACCGGAGCCCGTACTGGTGATCGACAATGCCGAGTCGGCGCCGATCGGCGAGATCGCCGCGGCCAACTCGCTCACCCTGCATGAATTGTCCAGCAAGCAGGCGTCATTGGAGGAAGCGTTCATGGCCATGACCGCCGGAACGGTGGAATATCAGGGCGGCGCCGCGGCGCCGGCCGGAATCATGCCCGGAGGGATGCGCTGATGTTACGGGCCGTGCACTCGGAATGGATCAAGCTGACCTCCACGCGGTCGCCGTACTGGTGTGTGGGCATCGTTGCGGTGTTCTCCATCGGGATCGCGGTGCTGGTTGGCGCGGTGGCCGGGCGGGCGTCGACCTCGGCCGACGGCCTGGACGCCTTCGTGATGGCATTGGGGCTGACCAGCTTCGGTTCGATCGTGCTGATGGTGATGGCGGTCTTGGCGGTCACCAGCGAATACCGCTTCGGAACCATCCGCACGACGTTTCAGGCGGTGCCGCGTCGTGGTCGGGTGCTGGCCGCCAAGACGCTGGTGTACGGCGGGGTGGCGTTCGCGGTGACCGCGGTGCTCGTGGCGGTGTCCCTGGTGCTCGGCTATGCGCTCGCGGGCCACAACCGGCCGGCCGTGGCGCTGGGCGGCACCGATGCGCTCCGATTGTATTGGGGGGTACCAGTCTACAGCTTCATCACGATGGTCATCGGGATCGCGGTCGGGGCGTTGGTGCGCCAGACGGCCGGAGCGATCGTGATCGTTCTGGTCTGGTCATTGGTCTTCGAATCGATCGTGCAGATCATCCCGAAGGTGGGCGACAAGATCTACCCGTTCCTGCCGTTCGCCAACGGCTCGCACTTCGTCGGTACCGCGGGGAACGATCGATTCCACTGGAATCCCTATGTGTCGCTGGCCTATTTCGCGGCCGTCGCCGCCATCTTGCTGGTGATCGCAGTCGTCGTCACCGACAAGCGCGACGCGTGATCTAGCGGCGCCGACGCAGGGCTTCACCCCACGACACCCGGGCGCCGACCCGCAGTACCGAATGCGCATAGATCCGGGCGGCTATCCACGCCGAGACCGCGCAGGCTGCCGCCATGACCAGCGCGCTCCCGATGACCTCGATGACCGACACGTTTCCGGCCGCGATCTGCATCGGCATCAGTGTCGAGGAGAAGGGCGGGATCCAGCTCATCGTGCGATAGAACGAGCTATCGAGACTGTTGGTGCCGAAGAATGCGAGATAGCCGGTTGCCATGAGCAGCAACAGGATCGGTGTCGTGGTGGAGTTGATCTCTTCCTGCCTCGACACCATCGATCCGCCGGCGGCGTAGAGAGTCGAGAAGAAGGTATAGCCGAGCACGAACCACACCAGGGTGGCGGCGAGCATGCCGCCGGCCGTCCACGGCAAGGTGAGCAGGCCGGTCGCAGACGCGGTGATCAGACCGGCGGCCGCCATCACCGTTACCTGTGCGAGCCCGAGCAGCCCGACGCCGAGGATCTTGCCCCACAACAGATGTAGAGGCTTGACGGCGGCGAGCAGGATCTCGACCACGCGTGTCGACTTCTCCTCGACGACGCCGACTCCCACGGCGGCGGCGAATTGCGCGACGCCGATGAACAGCAGTACCGAACCGGCGAGCGCGAGAACGAAACGCTGCCAGTACTTGTCATCCTTGGGTTTGGTCTCGGTGACCGTCAGTGCGACTTGATCCGAACGTGGCGCCACTTGCTGCAACGTCAATCGGTGCGATCGCAGATTCTCCGACAGAGCCTGCTGCGAGACCGCCGAGGCCAGGACCTGGCGCAGCCCGGCGGAGAGATCGGTCTTGACGATCACCTGGCGGTCGGGCGTCAGGACCGCGTCGAGCTTTCCGTCCGTGACCAACGTTCGCGCGGTCTGTTCATCGGGCACCTTCTCGAGGCGTACCCGGTGCCCGGTGGCCGTCGCCGTCGACGAGACGGCCGCGCTGTAGCTGTTGGCGGAACCGACGAGTCCCACCTTGTCGGTCGACGTGCCGGACCGGCCGACGAATATCGACACCACGATCAGGCCGGCGACGAGCACGACGAGCATGATGGCATTGCTGATCAGAAATGCCCGGGTGCGCGACCGCGTGGTGATCTCGCGCCGAGCGATGAGCCAGACGGAGTTCATTGGGAGACCACCTCTTTGAACAGCTCGGCCAGCGACGGCCGGCTCGGGGTGAACTCGGTGACCGGACCGAATCCGATTGCCCGGCTCAGAATCTTCTGACTGTCCGCGTCGTCGCTCAGCTCCAGCACGCGGGTGTCGCCGTCCACGCTGCGTTCGTGAACTCCGGGCAGCGTCGACAGCCATCCCGGCGGCACATTCGGAGCGGTGATCGTGATTCGACGGCGGCCCAGCGCCTGCAGCTCCGCGACGGTACCGACGGCTCGCATCCGGCCGCCGGCGATGATGCCGACTCGGTCGCTGAGGCGCTCGACGAGTTCGAGTTGATGGCTGGAGAAGATGACGGGCGTGCCGGTCTGTGCCTTGTCGCGCAGCACCGTGCTCATCACGTCGACGGCGAGCGGGTCGAGGCCCGAAAAGGGTTCGTCGAGCACCAGGATCACCGGATCGGGCACAAGTGCCGCCGCGAGTTGAACCCGCTGCTGGTTTCCCAGCGACAAGGTGGACACCGGATCGTTCAGGCGCTCCGAGATCTGCAGCCTGGCGCACCAGCGCGTGACAGATGCGGTGGCCTCGGTGTTGGAGAGCCCATGCAGGCGGGCGAGATAGTTCAGCTGCTCGCCGACCTTCATCTTCGGGTACAGCCCACGTTCCTCGGGCATGTATCCGATGCGCCTGCGCATGCTGAGATCGATCGGGACGTAGTCGACCGTGACGCGGCCGGCATCGGGTGCCAGCACCCCCAGAATGATGCGCATCGTCGTGGTCTTGCCGGCACCGTTGGCGCCCACGAATCCGAAGATCTCGCCGTCACCGACGGAAAATGAGACGTCGTCCAGCGCAGTCAGCTGGCCATAACGCTTTGTCAGATTGTCGATCTGTAGCAAGTGAACTCCGTCGATATAGCGACCCCCGAGAGTTCGATTGTGCGGGATCGTTCGCAAGAGTCAAATTAGGGGTCAGGGGATGGCCGACAGCCGCCAGAACGCGCTGACCGGTCCGTGACCGGCGCCCAACGGGTAGGCGGCCACGACGCAACGGGTAACCCAATTCTTTGCGAAACCTACTGCGTCGGGAACCGAATACCCATGTGCCAGGGCCGAAACCAGGGCGGCGGCGAGAGTGTCACCGGCGCCATGGTCATGTTCGGTCGGGACGCGTTCGCTGCGGTATTCCAGGAAGTCCGTGCCGTCGTAGAGTAGGTCCGGACTGTCGGTGCTCGATCGCAGATGTCCGCCCTTGACCAGCGCCCAGCGCGCGCCCATCGCCTGCAGCGCCCGTGCCGCCTCCCGTTGGGTGCGATCGTCGACGACATCGATACCGGTGAGCAGTCGCACCTCATCGAGATTGGGCGTGACCACGGTGGCCAGCGGAATCAGTTTGTCCCGCAACGCGTCCATCGCATCCGTCGTCATCAGCGGATCGCCGTGCATCGATGCGGCGACCGGGTCCACGACCAGTGGAATGCGGTCCCCGATGCCGAGTTCGGCGCAGGCGCCCGCGACCGCGCTGATGATCGATGCCGACGCCAGCATGCCGGTCTTGACCGCGCTGACGCCGATGTCGCCGACAACGCTGTGCATCTGCGCGGCCACCGTCGCCGCGGGGATCTCATGAAAACCGCTGACACCCAGTGAGTTCTGCACGGTCACCGCCGTCACCGCCACGCAGCCGTGGACGCCGGCGAGCGCGAAGGTGCGCAGATCGGCCTGGATGCCGGCGCCGCCGCCGGAGTCGGATCCGGCGATCGTCAGCACCCGCGGCGGCGTGACGCCGGACGGTGACACCGGTAAGAACGCCGGCGCCGGCGTCACTAGTGCGCCGACACTTCCGTCAGCGGCAGGTAGACGTTCTTTCCGGCGGCAACGAACTCCGCCGACTTCTCGGCCATATCCGCCGCCAGCTTGCGGTCGATGTCGTCCTGCGTTACCAGGTCGTTGTCCTCGGCGTACTGCCGGACATCCGCGGAGATCCGCATCGAGCAGAATTTCGGTCCGCACATCGAGCAGAAGTGCGCGGTCTTGGCGGGTTCGGCGGGCATCGTCTCGTCGTGGTACTCGCGAGCGGTGTCCGGGTCGAGCGCGAGGTTGAACTGGTCGACCCAGCGGAACTCGAAGCGTGCCTTGGACAAAGCGTTGTCGCGGTCCTGGGCGTGCGGGTGCCCCTTGGCGAGGTCGGCCGAATGCGCGGCGATCTTGTAGGTGATGACGCCGACCTTGACGTCGTCCCGGTTGGGCAGGCCCAGGTGCTCCTTCGGAGTCACGTAACAGAGCATCGCGGTACCGGCCTGCGCGATCATCGCGGCGCCGATGGCCGAGGTGATGTGGTCGTAGGCCGGCGCGATGTCGGTGGCCAGCGGGCCGAGGGTGTAGAACGGCGCCTCCTCGCACAGCTCTTCCTCGAGCCGCACGTTCTCGACGATCTTGTGCATCGGCACGTGGCCGGGACCTTCGATCATCACCTGCACGCCATATGATTTCGCGATCTTCGTGAGCTCGCCGAGGGTGGTCAGCTCGGCGAATTGGGCCTCGTCGTTCGCGTCGGCGATCGAACCCGGTCGTAGACCGTCGCCCAGAGAGAAGGTGATGTCGTAGGTGCGGAAGATTTCGCACAGTTCGCGGAAGTGGGTGTACAGGAACGATTCCTCGTGATGGGCCAGGCACCACGCCGCCATGATCGACCCGCCGCGCGACACGATGCCGGTGACTCGCCGCGCGGTCAGCGGCACATAGCGCAGCAGCACGCCGGCGTGCACGGTCATGTAGTCGACGCCCTGTTCGGCCTGCTCGATCACGGTGTCGCGGTATATCTCCCAGGTCAGTCGGGTCGGGTCGCCGTTGACCTTCTCGAGCGCCTGGTACATCGGAACGGTGCCGACCGGGACCGGCGAATTGCGCATGATCCATTCGCGCGTCTCGTGAATATCTTTGCCGGTGGACAGATCCATGATGGTGTCGGCGCCCCAGCGAGCGGCCCAGACCATCTTCTCGACCTCTTCGGCGATGGACGACGTCACGGCCGAGTTGCCGATGTTGGCGTTGACCTTCACCGCGAATGCCTTGCCGATGATCATCGGCTCGGATTCGGGATGGTTGTGGTTGGCGGGGATCACGGCGCGGCCCGCCGCGACCTCGTCTCGCACCAGCTCGGGCGACACGCCCTCGCGGGTCGCGATGTATCGCATCTCGTCGGTGATGATTCCCGCTCGGGCCCAAGCCAATTGGGTGCTGGCGCCGTCGACCGCGTCCGGTTTTGCCCAATCGGCGCGGGTCTTCGCCAGGCCGGTGTCCAGATCGATCGTGGCCTCGGCATCGGTATAGACCCCGGAGGTGTCGTAGAGGTCGAGATGTTCGCCGTTGGTCAGCTCGACGCGACGGAACGGAACGCCATCCACATAGATCTTTCGGCTGCCCTGGATCGGTCCGGTGGTGACGCCGTCGACCCCGGCCACAGACGCAGATGTACTCATATTTCCTCCCTACGCCGGAATTACCCGGTCAGGTTCATACGGTCGCCGGCCGCCAGCCGACATCTCAGCCCTCGGATCGTGAGAGCCCCCGTTGGATGTGAAATTGTGCCCGTGCTCGGGCGCCTCTCAGAGTAGTACCGCGGGTGACGGGACGGGGGAGTCTGGGTGACGACTTGGCCAATCCAGTCGAGGGCTTAAGGAACCTTCGGTAGTGTGAGGGATGTCACATTGATATAGCTCGGGAGTTCGTAGTGCAGGTTCGGCGGAAGAAAGCGGCGCCGCCGCGTTCTGCGGACTCGTTGTTGCAGCAGTTGTCGGAGGTCGTGCACAACAGTCCGCGCGACCGGTTTGAGCTGTATGTGGCGGGCGACCTGGTCGGAGTCCTGGGCTATCAACTCGATGACACCGACGGAGCGTCGGTGATGACAGTGCTGCACACCGTTCTCTACGACGAGTACACCGGGCATGGACTGGCCGGACGCCTCACTCAGGGCGCGCTCGACTTCGCCGCGGCGTCGGGCCGCAAGGTCGACCCGGTGTGCACCTTCACGCAGCAGTTTCTGCGGGCGAATCCCAGGTACGCGACCCTGACGGTGTGAGATGGCTCGCTAGGCGGGACTGCCGGATTGATTAGTTAATAGCAGGCAACTAACATTGGTTGCTAGTTGTTAACTAATTCGTTCTAAGGCGGTTCGCGCTAATGATGTCCTCCCGCATGCAGATCGGGGTCGAACACCCCAAGTACAAGTGGTTGGCCTTGTCCAACACCACGCTTGGCATGCTGCTGGTCACGATCAACTCGTCGATCGTGCTGATTTCTCTGCCCGCGATCTTCAAGGGCATCCACCTCAACCCGCTGTCGCCGGGCAATGTCAGCTACCTGCTGTGGATGCTGATGGGCTTCATGCTGATCAGTGCCGTGCTGGTGGTGCCGTTCGGCCGGCTCGGCGACATGATCGGCCGGGTCCGCACCTACAACCTCGGCTTCGTGGTGTTCACGATCGCAGCCGTGCTGCTGTCGTTCGATCCATTCCACGGCGGCATGGGCGCGATCTACATGATCGCGTTGCGCGTGGTGCAGGGTGTCGGCGGTGCGATGTTGATGGCCAACGCGACAGCAATCCTGACCGATGCGTTTCCCGCCCGGCAGCGCGGAATGGCCTTGGGCGTGAACATGGTCGCCGCAATCGCCGGATCGTTCCTGGGCCTGATCCTCGGTGGCGTGCTGGCGGACTGGGACTGGCGCGCCGTGTTCTGGGTGAGCGTCCCATTCGGCGTCATCGGGGCCATCTGGTCGATCACCTCATTGAAGGAGACCGGCGAGCGCGTCCCGGGCAAGATCGACTGGATCGGAACCTTCACCTTCGCCGTGGGGCTCATCGTCCTGCTGACCGGGGTCACCTACGGCATCCAGCCGTATGGCGGCTCGAACACCGGTTGGACCAACCCCTGGGTACTGGCCGGACTCATCGGCGGATTCGCGTTGTTGGTGATCTTCTGCTTCGTCGAAGCCAAGGTCAAGGATCCGATCTTCCACCTGGAGCTGTTCAAGAACCGAGCCTTCGGCCTGGGGAACCTGGCCAGCTGGATGGCGTCGATCGGCCGTGGTGGCATGCAGTTCATGCTGATCATCTGGTTGCAGGGCATCTGGCTGCCGCTGCACGGGTACAGCTATGAGTCGACGCCGCTGTGGGCCGGCATCTTCCTCGTGCCGCTGACCATCGGCTTCCTGGTGTCCGGTCCGTTGGCGGGCTGGCTGTCGGACCGCTATGGGGCGCGTTGGTTCGCGACCGGTGGGGCGCTGATCGTCGCCGCCGTCTTCGTCGCCTTGGTGGTGATCCCGGTGAACTTCCCGTACTGGTTGTTCGCCCTGCTGATCCTGCTCAGTGGTGTCGGATCGGGCCTGTTCTCGTCGCCCAACACCGCGATGATCATGTCCAGCGTGCCGCCGCAGCAACGTGGTGCCGCCTCGGGTATGCGGGCGACCTTCTTCAACTCCGGTGCGGCCATCTCGATCGGACTGTTCTTCTCGCTGATGGTGGTCGGCCTGGCCAGTACGCTGCCGTCGGCGATGCACAACGGGCTGGTCTCGCATGGTGTTTCGGCCGGCGTGGCCAACAACGTGTCCAACCTGCCGCCCGTCGGCATGCTGTTCGCCGCGTTCCTCGGCTTCAACCCGATGCAGCAGCTGATCCCGGCGTCCGAGCTGAACAAGCCGGGCGTCGATGCTCAGACCCTCACCGGACACCAGTTCTTCCCCCACCTGATGTCGGGACCATTCCACAGCGGCCTCGTAGTGGTGTTCATTACGGCGGCCGTGATGATGCTGGTCGCGGCGGTGGCGTCGTACTTCTCGCCCAACTCGTACACGCCGGTCGAGCACCCGAATCAGAGTGGCGAGGGCGAAGTCGTGGACGAGCCGGTCGATGTCAGTGCTGATGCCGCCGTCCAGGTGGCCGAGGCCGCTTCGGGCCCGACCGGGGCACGATCGTGACCACGCCTGCGTCGGAGACCACTTCTGCATCGGAACTGGCGCAGGCGTCGGAACTGGCGCAGGCGTCGGAACTGACGCAGGCGTCGGATGTGTACCACAACCTGGTGCGCATCCAACGGACTCTCCGTCAGCTGACCAGCTCCGGGTCGCTGGCACAGAGCTCGATGTCAGCGCTGTGGATGCTCGTACAACGGGCTCCGCTGCGGCTGTCTGAGCTGGCCGAGCAGGAAAACGTTGCGGTGCCGACGATGTCCCGCGTCGTCGCGTCGCTGGAACGTGATGGATACGTGGTCCGTACGGCCGATCCCGAAGACGGACGCGCGTTCCTGCTCAGCCCGACTCAGTCCGGAGTCGACATGATCACCGGCAACACCTCGCGGCGCATCCAGACCCTGGAACAGGCGCTGGACGCCATCGAAGACGACGCCGAGCGTTCGAAAGTCGTTGCCGGGCTGAAGTTCCTCGCCGACGCGATGGGGCGCGTGGAGTAGTCAGGCCGAGCCGCCGCCCGCTCGCACATCAGTCGATGTCGATCACGACTGGCGCATGGTCGCTGGCGCCCTTGCCTTTTCGCTCCTCGCGATCGATGTGGGCGGTACTCACCCGGCCGGCCAGGGCGGGGGAGCATAGGGCGAAATCGATCCGCATCCCTTCTTTGCGCGGAAAGCGCAGCTGGGTGTAGTCCCAGTAGGTGTAGACGCCCGGCCCCGGGGTGTGCGGGCGGACCACGTCGGCGTAGCCGGCGTCGATGAATGCCGTGAACGCCGAGCGCTCGGCCGGCGAGATGTGCGACTTGTCGGCGTAGTAGTCGACACTCCAGACGTCGTCATCGGTGGGCGCGATATTCCAGTCGCCGGCGAGCATGATCTGCGCATCCGGGTCGTCGGAGAGCCATTGCCGCGCATGGCTGTTGAGCGTATCGATCCAGTCGAGCTTGTACGTCATGTGCGGATCGTCGAGCCCGCGGCCGTTCGGCACGTACAGGCTCCACACCCGTACCCCGCCGCAGACGGCGGAGATTGCGCGGGCCTCGACCGCGTCATTCCACTGTGGCTGTCCGGGGAAACCGGTCTGTAGATCGTCGATGCCGACGCGGGAGGCGATCGCGACTCCGTTCCACTGGTTGTAGCCGATCCGTTCGACGTCGTAACCGGCTGCCGCAAAACCCATTTCGGGGAACTGGTCGACAGCGCATTTTGTCTCTTGGATCGCCAGCACGTCTACGTCGGCGCGTTCGAGCCAGTCGACCACGCGTTCGGCGCGGGCTCGGATGGAGTTGACGTTCCAGGTCGCGATTCGCACGCTGCCACCGTAGTGGACGCCGCGTGCCGAGCTTTTGTGGCCACTGGGCGCGCACCGACGATAGTTGCCGGATAGCAGCGAATATCTGAGAGAAAACCAGGTGTCAGAGCTGTCGGTAGCCGAAGCGGTGATGCAGCCCGTAACCGAGGCCGCGGTACCAGTCGCGTTGGACCGTCTTCTTGCCGTCGAGCTGGATGTAGCCGCATTCTGCACCCTGTGTGCGTGCCCACGCAGTCAGAGCGGACACGATCACGCGACCGGCGCCGGTACCGCGCGCATGTTCGTCGGTCCACAGCGAGGTGATGCCGAACCATGGTCGGCCCTGCGCGTCTTCGGTGATCGTGCCACGGCCGATCGAGTCGCCTAGCGATGCGAAACATGCTGTGCCGATGACTGATTCGACCTCGTCACGGGCCGCTGCCGCAGTGGTCTCGCCGGGCCGGGCCCGCAGCTGCGCGGCGATCCAGCGGTCGTCGGGTGTCGCGGCGACGGTCACTGCATCGTTGTCGGTGCCCGCGGACAGTTCGTCGATGGTCGCGGTCAACATCTCCGAAACCGCCACACCGGTCGCTGGCAGCAGGCGTTCGACCTCGATCAGCCACGGCGGCAGGTCACGCTCGGCATACCAGGCCCGGATGGCATCGACGGATGAATCATCAAGTCGGGCTTCGGGGCCCACGGGAACAGCGGAACTCCCGCGAACGGTGAAGCCAGAGCTTGCGCGGAGCATCCAGCCGCCCGCGACCTCGTGCTCGCGCCCCGGCCAGCCGCGGGCGGCCGCCAGTTCCACCGAGCGGATATCGGAGTTGCGGACCGTCCGTGTGGACAGCGTGCGCACCGACACGATGAATTCGCTGGGGACGACGACTGTGTCGTCACCGCGTCGCACCGTGAGCGCGTCGTCGGTGGTCGCGACGAGTCGGCCGGTGACGTCGGACAGCGTGGCGGCCGGATCCCGTGTGCGGTCGCTGATGTGGCCGGTGTGCGCGTTCAAGGTGAAGCGCACCACGACACGATCGCCCGGCGCCGGTGGCAGCTGTGTCGCCATGTCTCAGTGGTCGATATCCAAGTGCCCGAACGGATCTGCGACGCTGCCCGGCAACCAGCTGAGCCCGGGGACACCCCACCCGTTCTTCTTGATGGCCTTCTTCGCGGCGCGGGCATTGCGGCCGACCAGCACGTCCACGTACAGGAATCCGTCCAGATGGCCGGTCTCGTGCTGCAGCATCCGGGCGAAGAAGCCGCTGCCGGCGATATCGACGGGATCACCGTTGCGATCGACTCCGGTGACCCGGGCCCACTCGGCGCGGCCGGTCGTAAACTGCTCGCCGGGTACCGACAGGCAGCCTTCATCGTTGTCGTCGGGGTCCGGCATGGTCTCCGGGATCGCGGAGGTCTCGAGTACCGGGTTGATCACCTCGCCGCGACGCTTTTCGCCCAATTCGTCATCGGGGCAGTCGTAAACGAAGATGCGCCGTCCGACGCCGATCTGGTTCGCGGCGAGTCCGACGCCGTGGGCGGCGTCCATCGTGTCGTACATGTCGTCGAGCAACGCGACGACATCAGCCGGCGGTTTGCCGTCGGCGTCGAGGGCGACCGGTTCGGTGGGATGATGCAGTACCGGTTCGCCGACGATGCAAATCGGGAGGATTGCCATGCGGCACAGATTACTCGGCACGTCTCGCCGAAGATTCTTCGTCTGCGTGGTTAGATGCTTAAGAACCACACTGTTGTAATTCGGGTGCAAAACAGTTGGTCGGGAGACGAGTATTCACGGACCGAAGTCATAGGGAGCGAGATGGACGGCGCAGCTGCGCGTAGCCAGAAGCAAACCGGGCAGGCGGCCGACGGGGCCGGCAGCGGGGAGCTGGGACTTCATGAGAAGGGTGCCGACGGACTGACCCGCCGCGAGCACGATGTGTTGGCGTTCGAGCGTCAGTGGTGGAAGTACGCGGGTGCCAAGGAAGAGGCCATCAAGGAGCTCTTCGACATGTCCGCGACCCGCTACTACCAGGTGCTGAATGCGTTGGTGGATCGTCCCGAAGCGTTGGCTGCCGATCCCATGCTGGTCAAGCGACTGCGGCGACTGCGCGCCAGTCGGCAGAAGGCCCGCGCGGCCCGCCGGCTCGGGTTCGAGGTCACCTAGATCGGCGTGCACGCGATCTGGCTGCCTACCCGTGGGGCCGTAAGGTGGGCACGGTGAGTGACCAACCATCTGGACCCACGCGGCCGACCAGGCGCCGCGCGTCCGCCAAATCCGAGACTGCTCAGCGCGAACCGAATCGGTTGCCGCTGCGGGCGGGAGCAATGCTGCTGTTGGCGGTCGCTGTGGTCTGTATCGGGCTGGGCTGGCACTCGGCCAGTAGTAAAAGCTCCAACCCGGTGACCACGGCGTCGACCGACACCATGACCACCGCTCCGTCGACGGCTGCACCGGTCACCTCGAGCGCCGCGGGTACGTCGTCTGCGAATACCGCCACCCGTCCGGCGGTGTGTGTCTTCAATGCCGGTTCGACCAAGGGATTGGCCCGCAAGGTCGCCGATGAGCTGGAGGCCGCCGGGTGGAAGATCCAGGAAGTCAGCAATCTGCAGACCAGTTCGATCACGGACAACACCGTGTTCTACAGCGGCGCGCAGACCCAGTACATCGACGATCTGGTGAGTACCGTCACCGCGTCCAAGCAGGAGATGGATGAGCGCACCAAAACGCTGTCCAGCTGTCCGGACGCGGCGATCGCGCTAGTCGTGGTGCAGTAGCGGGTCAGTCGTGGTGCAGTAGTCGAGTCGATCGGGGGCACCGATATGATTCGTCCGAACCGAACTCCCGAGTAGTGGACCAGGCAGGAGAGCAGCCCATGAAGGTGGCAACAAACCGGAACGGTCGTCGATTGGTGGCTCTGGCCGCATCGCTGGGCGCTGCGGCGCTGATCGTTGCGGGCTGCTCCAATGGCGAGGAATCCACCAGCAACCAGGGCACTCAGCCGGCCGTGGTGAGCGGCAACCCGGCTCCGGCCGGCGCGCACAGCGAGGGATCGCAGGAGACCACCGCTACCGCGTCCAGTGGCACCGCGTCGGCCGAGTTGAAGACGACCGATGGCGCCAACGCGGGAACCGCCGTCTTCGCGGCCGACGGCTCCGACGTCAAGATCACCGTGACGGTCGACGACAAGGCACTCACTCCCGGATTCCACGCCGAGCACATCCACCAGGTGGGCAAGTGTGAGGGCGACTTCACTTCTGCCGGAGGCCATTTCCAGGTCGACGGACATACCGGGATGCCTGAGAGCGGGATCTTGGTGCCGATCTACGTCGATGCCAACGGCAAGGGGCAGACCGTCACCACCACGGACGCCTTCACTGTCGATCAGATCAACGGCAAGGCCATCATGATTCACGCCGGCGATGGCATGCCCGGCAGCTCCGAGGCGCGCGTCGCCTGCGGCGTCATCGGCGACTGACACCCGCGGTTGCCGCCGGTAAGAGCGAGCTGACCGTGTTCGGGGTCGACCCTCCCAACAGGTACCCCATCGATTTCGCCGCGTCTGCGGGTCCGACTCTCGGCGTCGAGTGGGAACTGGCGTTGGTGGACAAGCAGACTCGCGATCTGTCGAACTCGGCAGCCGAGTTCTTCGCACGCGTCGACCCGGCCGACCGGAACCGGGTGCACAAAGAACTGTTGCGCAACACCGTCGAACTGGTGACCGGCGTCTGCCGCACCACCGGCGAGGCGATGGCCGACCTGTCCGACGCTCTGACCCTGGTGCGGAGCATCGGCGACGATATCGGCGTCGACCTGTTCGGCGCGGGCACGCATCCCTTCGCGCAATGGTCGACACAGCAGCTGACCGAGGGACATCGATACGCCGAACTGATGGAACGCACCCAGTGGTGGGGGCGACAGATGCTGATCTGGGGTGTTCACGTTCACGTCGGAATCACCCACCGGGACAAGGTGTTCCCGATCTTGACCGCCCTGCTCACGTACTATCCGCATCTGTTGGCGTTGTCGGCGTCGTCGCCGATGTGGTCCGGACAGGACACCGGATACGCAAGCAATCGGGCGATGATGTTCCAGCAGCTGCCGACGGCCGGTCTGCCATTCCAGTTCGAACAGTGGTCGGAATTCGAGGCGTTCGCCGGCGATCAGTTCAAGACCGGAATCATCGACCAGCTCAACGAGATCCGATGGGATGTGCGGCCCGCTCCGCAACACGGCACCATCGAGGTCCGTATCTGCGACGGGGTATCGAACCTGACCGAGCTGTCGGCACTGGTCGCGTTGACCCACTGTCTGGTCGTAGATCTGGATCGCCGGCTCGAGGCGGGTGAGCAACTGCCGCACCTGGCACCCTGGCTGGTGCAGGAGAACAAGTGGCGGGCAGCGCGATACGGCCTGGACGCCATCATCATTCAGGACTCGGCATGCAATGAACGGCTGGTCACCGATGACCTCGCGGACATCCTGGCGCGGCTGGCGCCGATAGCCGTCGAGCTCGGTTGTGTCGACGAGTTGGCCCTCGTCGCCGATATCCCGCGCCGGGGTGCGTCATATCAGCGGCAGCGCAAGGTGTTTGCGCGCAACAGCGCGTCTAAGGAAGTCGTCGACGCGGTGGTCGCCGAGCTCGGCGGAGGCCGACCGATCGATCAGCGGTAGCCGGCAGGCTCCGCGAGTCCGAATTCGACCTCGCCCTCGGGACTGACGTCGTAGATCTCGACTCCGGACGACACGTTCGCGCCGTCGGTCCCGGTCGAGACCGCCACCTTGTTGCAGGCATTGCGCATCAGGTCGAGCGTCAGCTCGACCGCCTCGGCAGGTGAGAAGTGCTGTCGCAGTGCGGCCGCGGTCTCGTCCGAGATGTATCCCGGCTGCCAGATCAACGCGTCGGCGAACGCCAGTGCGGCCTTGTGTCCTGCCGACAGATCGCTGTTGCGGTAGTCGTCGACCTTGTCGAACTCGTCTTCGGAGACGCCGGCCTGCAGCGCGGTGCGGTTGCGCAGCGACTTACACAGTCGGCAATTGTGTTGGCGCGCTTGACGGATGCGGACAATCTCGGTGGTCACCGGGTCGAGCTCATGCAGCCGCGCGGTGGCGACCATGAACTTGTTGATCAGCGGCCAGGTCTTCGACTCGTCGTCGTGTCGATCGGCCGGTACCGGCCATTCCGCGGATGGTCCGAACAACGCGTCCAGCCCGGCGCGCACCCGCGGGATCCAGTCCGCGAAGTACAGCACCGGCGCCAGGGCTCCGACTCGGTCGCCGAGTGCGGCGGCCAGATTGCCGCGTTGCCGGTCATCGATGGCCGACACGTCGACGCTGAACTGTTCGGCGAAGTCCTCGACGACGCGGGTGGTGGCGTCGCCGGGGCCGCTCGATCGGGCGGCGCCGGACAGCGGCGGCAACGACAACGTATCCGCGCAGACGGCGCGCACCAGTGCGGTCAGATCGTGCTCGCCGAAGTCGGGATGGAGTCCGGCCAGTCGGTCCAGGGCCGCGGCGGCGTCCGGCGCATGGCGCTGCAATGCCTGCGCCCCGCTGTCGGTGGACCAGTTCGGATCTACTGCTGCGGCCATGACTTGCCTCCGATGTATGCCGATCGCCTGTCCGCAGTGTTACACGCGTCGGCGAGCGGCGAAAGTACGTGTTTCGCTGAGCTGAACAGAGACTGCCGCTCAAAGCGTGGGCATAGCGAGGTGCGGTGGACGTATTGTCCACGGCGCGCCGCTATGCCCACGGTTTGAGCAGAGTCAGTCGGTATCGGGGTTTTCCAGATCGTCGTCGCCGATCAGGGAATCGAGATGACGCTGTTCCTGGTACGCGACCCGGCCGAGCCGGTGGCCGACCACCGGGGCGGTGATGAAGGCGAACACGGCGGTGAGCACGAGCATCCCCACGTCGACGCTGTCGTTGAGCTCGATGATCGCGCCGACCATCACCAGAACCAGACCGAGAGTCTGAGGTTTGGTGGTCGCATGCATCCGCGTCAAGGTGTCGGGGAACCGCAGCAGACCGATCGCGGCGGTGAACGCCAGCAAGGAGCCGGTCAGGATGAAGGCCGCGACGAAGATGTCCTTGATCATCAGGACTCCTCGGGCCGGGCCGGGTCGGAGTCGTGCGTTTGGCCGGGAGTGATGATCGGGCCGTTGTCGTCGTCGCGGACGCGGAAGCGGGCGACCGCGAGCGAGCCGACGAATCCCACGAGCGCCAGCGCCACGATCACCGGGACGACTGTTGTGTCGTGGCTGTACGCGGCCCACACACCCAGGCCGCACATCGAGATCGCGACCATCGCGTCGACCGAGATCAATCGGTCAAGCGTGTTCGGCCCCATCAGCAATCGCGCGAGACAGATCAGGGCGGCGCCGCATAGCAGGGCAGAGGCGATGACCCACACGGTGTTCACAAGACCCTCCACGCGGTGTTCTGGAGGGTGTTGCGGGTGGCGGTCGCTGATACCGCGTTCCGGGCGCGTTCCATCGGAGCTACTTCACCGTCCCCTCGCGTCGCAGTTCGTACTCTTCGTCGATGCCGTGGTATGGGCTGGCATGCCACTCGCTCTCGCGCTCGAATGCGCGGTTGAACAGCCGCTCGATGGTGGTCATCTGCTTGTAGAAGTTGCTCACCGATTTCTCGGAGCTCACATCGACCAGATGCACGTAGACCACTCGGCGATCGTGGTCGAAGTCGACCACGATCGTTCCGGGCACCAGATTGAGATAGTCGATGGCGAAGGTGAGCGACAGGTCACTCTTGAGTGCCAGGCGCGCCCGCAGCACGGCCGTCATCGGTGGGCGGGCCGGCCGAATCGCCAACCACGCCACCTGAATACTCGATCGGAACAGGTCGATCACCAGCCGGATCGCCAGGTTCATCAGCGGCACGAGATGCACCCGGCCCTCGACCGGGACCCGCGGCAACGGGAGCATCGTGACGACCAGGATCGCGACGACGAGCCCGGCGACGATGCTGCCCCAGGTGATCTCGCCCCACAGCAACACCCAGACGAAAGTCAGCCAGGTCAGGTTCCACAGTCGCATCGTGATCTCGCGGCCGTCACCGCCGAGCCATCCGCGCAGCCAACGCGGCAGCTTGAGGTGGAAGCGCAGCCACACGAGCAGTTTGGTGAAGTACCAGGCCCAGGTGATGAAGCCGTAGCGCCAGACCGAGTGCAGGATCCGTCCGACGCTTCGGCGGCGGGCCGGCCGCTCGTCGGTGGTCATTTTCCACCCCCCAGCACGGCGTGCAGGTACACCGACGTGTCGGTGAGATCGGCTGCGGCGGAGTCGGTGTAGCGGAAGATCGGTCCGGCCCAGATCGTCAGCGCCAGCCCGGCCGCCACCATCAGTGCGGTCGGCAGCACCATCGCCACCGGCATCCGGCCGACGTCGGCGCGTTCGTCGAACTGCACGTCGTCCTCCGTGACATCGAGCAGCACAGCCGGACCCGAGTCGGCCAGCTCGCCCTCCGGCGCATCGGCGCGTGGGCGCCAGAACGCCTTCGTCCACACCCGGGCCATCACGTATAGCGTGAGCAGGCTGGTGATCACCGATCCCGCGACCAGGATCCACGACAGCACCGATCCATCGGTGATACCGGCCTGGATGAGCGCGACCTTGCCGAGGAAGCCCGAGAAAGGCGGAATGCCACCGAGATTCAGTGCCGGGATGAGGAAGAGTCCGGCGAGAAGCGGGCTCGCGGCGGCCAGTCCGCCGAGGCGGCGCAGCGATGCCGATCCGGCCTGACGCTCGATCAGCCCGACGACGAGGAACAGGGTGGTCTGCACCAGAATATGGTGTGCCACATAGAAGATCGCGGCGGAAAGGCCGATCTTGGACGATAGTGAGATGCCGAAGATCATGTAACCGATGTGGCTCACCAGCGTGAACGACAGCAGACGTTTGATATCCGATTGGGCGATCGCGCCCAGAATGCCGACGAGCATGGTCAGCAGTCCGGCGACCATCAGGATGTTGTCCATCTGTCCGCCGGGGAACAGCAGGGTGTGCGCCCGGATGATCGCGTACACACCGACTTTCGTCAGCAAGCCGGCGAACACGGCCGTCACTGGCGCCGGCGCCGTCGGGTAGGAGTCGGGTAGCCATGTCGACAGCGGGAAGACGGCGGCCTTGATGCCGAAGGCGACGAGAAGCACTGCGAACAGGGCGCCGCGAGTGCCCGACGGCACGTCCTGCAGCCGGACTGCCATCTGCGCCAGGTTCAGCGTGCCGGTCGCCGCATAGGCGAAGGCGATGCCCGCCAGGAAGATCAGCGACGACACCATCGATACCATCACGTACGAGACGCCCGCTCGCACTCGATCACGGCTGGCGCCGATGGTCAGAAGCACGAAGCTGGCGGCCAGCAGCACCTCGAACGACACGTACAGGTTGAACAGGTCGCCGGCGATGAACGCGTTGCACACGCCCACACAGAGGATCAGATAGGTCGGCAGGAAGATCGACACCGGCTGCCCCTCGGTGCCGTCCCGGATGCCCTGCCCGACCGCGTAGAAGACGACGCACAGCAGCACTGCTGTCGACACCACCAGCATCAGTGCCGACAGCTGGTCGGCGACCAGCGTGATGCCGAGCGGCCCGTCGTCGCCGCCCTTCGCATCCCAGCCGCCGACATGCAGCGCGTAGGTCCCGTATCGATTGGTCAGATACAGCAGCAGGCACGATGCGGCGAACGCCGTCGCCATCGCTGTCAGCGTCACGATGCGCTGGAACCGGGGATGCCGGCCCATCGCCAGCGTCATGGCGGCAGCGGCCATCGGCACCAGCACCGGCAGCACCATGACCGGGCCGAACCACCCGCGATCGATCATCGGTCGTCCCCGTCCCGAGTGCTCGGCGGCGTGGCCGTGGCGGCTTCCGCACGTGAGGGCAGGTCGGGGTCGTCTGGGTCGATTTCGGTGGCATCCGGCTCGTCGCCGATGATGTCCATCTCGTGCAGTTCGTGCAGGTGCTGAATCTCCTCCGGCGACAACGGCTTTCCGTAAGGGTCGAAGGCGTCGCCCTGTGCGGTGTCGGACAGGGTGACCGGATCGTCGCTGCGGTCGCGGTCGGGGGCGTTCGACAGTGATTGGGCGGTGATCTTGACGTCCTCGGGGTCGTCGGCCACTTCGTCCTCGCGGTTCAGGACGAAGGAGCGGTAGGCCAGGGCCAGGATGAACGCGCCGACACCCATCGAAATGACGATCGCCGTCAGCACCATGCCCTGGGCGAGCGGATCGGCGTCGTGCGTACGGCCGGCCGACGTGCGGTCGTAGATCGGCGGATTGCCGGTGCCGCCGCTGATGACCAGGATCATCAGGTTGATGGCGTTGCCCACCAACAGCATTCCCAGCAGCATCCGGATCAGGCTGCGTTCCAGCAACAGGTAGACGCCACAGGCGGCGGTGATGCCGACGACGACGAGTAGTCCGAGATTGACGGTCATCGGGGACCTCCCGAAGCCGAGGTCGGCGACCCCGGCGCGGTCGACTGCGCCATCGAGGACGGGGCGGCGTCGAGCCGGGCGCCCAGACTGCGCAGCACGTCCAGCACCAGGCCGACGACGATGAGATAGACGCCGAGGTCGAAAAAGAGCGCGGTCACCATTTTGACGTCACCGAAGATCGGCAGGTGGAACTTGAGAACCGCGGAGGACAGCGCAGGCGCGCCGAGGAACAGCGAGGTGATCGCGGTCCCCGTGGTCAGCGCCAGGCCGGCGCCGAGAATGCGGCCGGCGTCGATCGGTAGTGCCTCGCCGAGTTCGTAGCGACCGCCGGCCAGGTACCGCAGGACCAGCGCCAGACCCATCGTGAGGCCGCCGGCGAATCCGCCACCGGGAGCATTGTGGCCGGCGTAGAAGAAGTAGACCGACAGCACCACCATCGTCGGGAAGACGAGTCGCGTGGTGACCTCCAAGACCATCGATCGGTGCCGGGGGTCGCGGAATGAGCTGCCCGCCAGCCAGGTCGGGCGATCGGGCAGGTCGTCGATGTCGTCCATGGGAATCGGGCCCGACCCGGCCCGGGCCTGTGCGTCGGATACGCGGGGCGCGGCCCCGAACCGCCGGTTGCGGAACACCATGGATGCCACACCGGTCGCTGCGACCAGCAGCACAGACACCTCGCCCATGGTGTCCCAGGCGCGAATATCCACCAGCAGGACGTTCACCGCGTTCGATCCGTTGCCGAAGTGCAGTGCGGCCGAGGGGAGTTCGACGTGCAATGGCTCCGAGCTGCGGGCTGCCGCGGCGAACAGCCCGATCCCGACGAGCAGCGCGCCGAACGCGACTCCGATCAGGGCGCGTACCGGCCGGAATCCGGTGAGATGCCTGGCCTCGGCCTCGGCGGGCAGTTTGCGCAGCACCAGAACGAAGATGACGAGCATCAGGGTTTCGACGAGCACCTGAGTCAACGCGAGATCGGGTGCGCCGTAGAGCCCGAAGATGACTGCCGAGCCGTAGCCGGTGATGCCGACGACCAACGTTGCGGCGAGGCGATTGCGCATTACCGTCGCCGCAGCCGCGCCGCAGACGATGACGAACCCGATCACCAGTTGGACGGCGTTGTCGAATCCGCTGATATGCAAGCGATTCCGGTTGCCGACCCACAGCAGCACGGTCGGCAGGATCACGACGGTGGCCATGATCGTCGCCTGCGTCTGCGGTAGCGAGCCGCGTTGGGTCGTCTGCGTCATTCGCAGAGAGATGATGTCGGCAGTGCGCAGGGCGGCGTCGTACGCCCGTTCGGCGCTGAGTCGGGTCAGGACGTCGGGCAGTCGAGATCCCCAGGTGCGCATGGCGAGGAACACGCCGATCCCCGCCACAAGCACCGCGACCGTGGCGCCCAGCGCCCAATTGAAGCCGTGCCACAGCGCCAGGTGCTCCAGCGGATGGGATCCGGCCGGCAGCGAACGGGCGTACGGCTCGAGCAGGTCGCCGATCGGTCCGGTGCAGAACGCCGCGACGATGCCGCCGACTCCGAGGACGGCCGGCGCGAACAGGAATGCGGCACTGGGCCGGTCCATTGTGCGCACCGCGGAGCTGGGGGTCTGCCGCAGCTTTCGGCCAAACGCGCCCCAGAGGAACCGGACCGTGTAGGCGAAGGTCAGGATCGAGCCGATGATGATGGCGACGGTGACGGTGATCGACTGCCACTGCGTGAGCCGGTCGGTGAGGGGGAGAGCCGTGAACGCGGCTTCCTTGCCGACGAACCCGATGGTCGGAATGATGCCGGCCATCGACAGGCCGGCCATCGCGGCGATCGCGGCCAGCACGGGAGCGGCGGCCCCGAGCCGGGCGAGGCGGCGAATGTCGCGGGTGCCGGTGGCGTGGTCGATGATGCCGACCACCATGAACAGCGCCGCCTTGAACATCGCGTGGGCCACCAGCATGTCCATGCCGGCCAGCGCGACCGCTTGATCGCCCACGCCGACCAGCACCATCAGGAACCCGAGCTGGGACACGGTGCCGTAGGCCAGGATCAGCTTGAGGTCACTCTGCCGCAGCGATCGCCACCCGCCGAGAAGCATTGTCACGCAGCCGAGGCCGATCACCGCGACCTGCCAGGCGATCAGCCCGGCGAAGGCGGGGGCGAGCAATGCCACCAGGAAGATGCCGGCTTTCACCATCGCTGCGGCGTGCAGGTAGGCGCTCACCGGCGTCGGTGCGGCCATCGCGCCCGGCAGCCAGAAATGCATCGGCACGATCGCCGATTTGCTCAACGCGCCGACCAGGATCAGCACCACCGCGACGGTGATCGCGGTGCCATGCGGCGGGTGGGCCAGGACATCGGAGAATCGGTAGCTGCCCGAGCGTTCGCCGAGCAGGATCAGCCCGACCAGCATCGCCAGGCCGCCGGCCGTGGTGACCAGCAGCGCCTGGGTAGCGGCTCGGCGGCTGGTCGCGCGGAACGAATAGAAGCCGACGAGAAGGAAGGACAGCACCGTCGTCGCTTCCCAGAAGGTGAACGCCACCAGCATGTTGTCGGACACGACCAGCCCGAACATTGCCGTTGCGAACGCAACCAGCTCGCCACCGAAGCCCGCGATCCGGCGGCGCATGTGATCGAAGTACTCGGCGCAGTAGCAGAGCACCAGCGCCCCGACGCCGAGGATCAGAACCGACATGATCGCCGACAGCGTGGTGAACCGCAGCTCGATGTCCATGTGCAGCTCGGGCAGCCAGTGCACGGTCTCGGTCCGGATATTGCGCCCGGAGGAGTCGGGCCAATGCGTCGCGACCCAGACCAGGGTGCCGAGCGGGGCCAACGCGAGAACATAGAAACCGCGACGACCGACGTACAGAAGGATGACCGGAGCCACCAGCGCGCTGATCGTCAGCGCTAGCAGGGTGGCTATCAAGGGCACCTCTGTCTTCTGAGGGGGGCTTTGTCGCCGGGCGCGACAATCCTATCCGGCGGCGGGTCCGGTGTCCGAATAGAGCAGGGCGTATAGGCTGCAGGCGATGAATATCCGGGTTACGGCATGCGCGCGTCGGTCGGCGATCCTGCTGCTGGCCCTGTGCGCGATGGTCGGGCTGATCGCCGGATGTTCGAGCGATCATGGCCGGTCAGGACTGCCGAAGGGCTTCCCCGAGAAGGATGTTCCGCTGATCGGCGGCAGCGTGCAGAACCTGGGCGCCGGCGATGGAAACTGGAACGTCATCATCGTTTCCGAAGCCGCTGCGCCCGGAGGACCCAAGCCGATCGACCAGGCCGTGACGTTGTTGGTCAACGCCGGTTTCGAGAAGATCACCGACCAGCCGGTAGCCGGGGGCGGCGAGGTGTTGTTCGCCTCCAAGGACAAGGCCAAGTACACCGTGACGGTGGCGCCGGCGGTCGGCTCGGGGCCGTACAGCGTCAACTACCTGGTCACCAAGCAGTAACTGGCAGGCGATTCACAGCGTTGTCGGCGTGCATTCTCTGAGATGACGGGAACCGTGGAAATACCGCAAGAACGGTACTAACCGAGCATTCCCGAAGAAAGGCACGACAATGGCTTCCGACGCCACCACGCCGGGGGACGAATCCCCCGCTGAATCTTCCCAGCCGGCGCCGGCCGACCAGCCCACCGAGGCCATTGACTCGGCACCCGGCACCACACCGATCGAGCCGACACCGACCACACCGGTCGAGCCGGCACCGACCACGCCGGTAGCGGCGGCCGCCGCTCCGGCCGGACCGTCCGGCCCGAGCATCAAGACGAAACTGATCGCGGGTGCGATCGGCGGCGCGATCGTCGTCGGCGGCGTGTTCTTCGGCCTCGGCTACTGGACCGGCGACGCCACCAACAGCGATCATCACGACCACCATCACCGGATGTCGAACGAGTGGCGCCAGGACGGCGGCGGGTATGGCCACGGCGGCCCGCGGATGCGGCACCACATGCGCGGCAACGAGGACATGCCGATGCCGCCGGGGATGCAAAGCCCGGGCAACGGCCAGATGCCCGGGAACGGACAGCAGCAGGCGCCCGGCAATGGGCAGCAGACGCCGAATGGCAACGGGGCCACCGGAGTTCCGAGCCCGGTGCCCTCGGCATAGCCGACGCGCATCGACAAGGATCGGGCCTGACTCCGGGGGAGTCAGGCCCGACCTGTCTGCGGTTACGAGGCTTCGGTGTCGCTTTCGTGGGCGGCCGGGGCCAACGCGACGCCGCGATCGGGGCGACGCAACCCGAGGCGGGCGACGGACCGCTGCGGTCGGGTTTCTCGGCGCACCTGCCGGGTAGCCCGGCGCTCGGCCCGACGTTCGCGAGGGTTGCTGTCCCAGGTCTCCGGGCGCTGCCGCACCCAACGCTGCGTGCGCCACGCGAACGGGATGTGCACCAGGTAGGCGGCGATTGCGCCCATCATCAGTACGTACGGGAACGTCAGCAGCAGAGCCGCCGCTCCGGCGAACCCGATGAGCAACAGCACCATCGCATTCGGCGGAATTCGGTAGGACTTGAGTGACGCGGTCGGGATGCGGCTGGCCGCGAGGAAGGCGCTGAACAGCATCCATGCGCCGACAGCACCGAGCGATGTCCACCAGCCGCGGCCGAATTCCTGCTCCAGCCCGATCGGCAGCAGCGCGATCAGGGCGGCGGCGGGCGCTGGTACGCCGACGAAATAGTCCTTCGTGTAGGCCGGGGCGTCGTCATCGTCGATCAGGGTGTTGAACCGGGCCAGGCGCAAAACGATTGCGATGCAATAGATCAGCGCGAAGATCCAGCCGCGATCGCCATAGTGCAGGCTGACCGCGTACAGCGTCAGCGCCGGTGCGACGCCGAAGTTGATCGCATCCGCCAGCGAGTCGAGCTCGGCGCCGATCTTGGTCGTCGCGCCGAGCAACCGGGCGACGCGGCCGTCGACGCCGTCCAGCAGTGCCGATGCCGCGATCATCGCGACGGCGAGATCGATCTTGCCGTCGATGCCGAACTTCACCGCGGACAGTCCGGCGCAGATCGCCAGGATCGTCAGTGACGACGGGACCAGCAGCTTGGTGTCGCCGACCCGGGCGCGGACTTGGGCGCGGGCCTGTGCCCGGGCCTGGCCACCGCCGCGGCCGGTGACCCGCGGACGACGCAGCCGTGGGCGCGCTCGCGTTCGGATCCTGGTGGGCGTCTTCACGGCAGCTTGGCCACCACGGTCTCCGCGCCGATGGCGCGCTGGCCGACGGCGACGCACTGCTGCGACCCGGTCGGCAGATACACGTCGACACGAGATCCGAAACGGATCAACCCATAGGTGTCGCCGAGACTCAGCTCGTCGCCGACGTTGGCGTCGCAGACGATGCGTCGCGCGACGAGCCCGGCGATCTGGACGACGCCGACGGCCTGGCCGTCCGCGGTACGAATTCGCATCGACGTGCGCTCGTTGTCGGTGCTGGCCTCGGGCAGGTCAGCGGACAGGAACTTGCCCGGCGAGTGCTCAACGACCTCGACGGTGCCGGCCACCGGCACGCGCTGCACGTGGACGTCGAAAACCGACAGGAACGTGGAGATGCGCGGAAGGGGCTGGCTGCCCAGACCGAGTTCGGCGGGCGGAACGGCGGTGTCCACGAGCGTGACTTCGCCATCGGCCGGGGAGACGATCACGCCGGGTTCGGTCGGCGGGACCCGCGACGGATGCCGGAAGAAGGCGGCCGAGGCAAGCGCGAGGGCGCCGAACGGGGTGCGCAGCCACCGGCGGCGACCTGCCAGCACCGCCACGGCGGCGGGCACGGCAACAAACGGGACACCGGCGGGATGCAGCGGTGGAACGGTGTGTTTCACCAGGTCGACGAGGTGGGCGACGGGTCCGTCGGGAGCGTCGGGGCGGCGGGCCACGGGATGCCTTTCCATCGGCTGACAAGAGACAGCACATTGTCTCAGCTGGGGGCCCGCGGACAAACACCCCGTCAGGCGGTCAGTCGATGAGAAGCGCCGATACCAGCGTGCCGGAGTCGACGGACTCTACGTCGGCGGGGACATCGAGCAGTGCGTTCGCCGATGCCAGGAAGCGCAGATGATGTGACGACGGCGGCCCGATCGGCCGAACCACCGCGGGGGCACCGTCCATCGTGAGGATGCCGCGCCGGAACTGACGCTTACCCGGTACCGATCGCATCGACTCGGTGATGCGGGCCGCCACCCGGGTGCGCTCGGCGGACAGGCCCATCGCGCGGCGCAACGGTGGGCGGACGAAGACCTCGAAGGAGACCTGCGCGCTGACCGGATTGCCGGGGACCGTGATGATCGGTACGACCCGCCCTCCGCGTGAGCGGAACCGCCCGGCGCCCTGGGGCATCCCCGGCTGCATCGCCACTTTCACGAACTCGACATCCTGATCGGCCAGTGCGTCCTTCACGACCTCGTAGGCGCCGGCGCTGACCCCACCCGAGGTGAGGATCAGATCCACGTGATCGGCTGCGTTGTCGACGAATTCGCTGATGCGGTCGAGGAATTCGTCGGTGTCGTCGGGCACGAAGTGGATGCGGTGGGCGATCGCCCCGGCCGCGGTGAGCGCCGCGGCCAGCATCGGGCCGTTGGATTCGTAGATCTGGCCGTACTCCAGGGCCCGACCGGGCTCGACCAGTTCCGACCCGGTGGACACCACGAGCACGTGCAGCTGCCGGGTGACCGTCACCGTTGGAAGCCCCAGTGCGGCAATAAGACCCAGCTGGGCAGGGCCGATCAACTGGCCGGTGGGCAATGCGGTGTCGCCGACGGTGATGTCGGACCCCGCACGCCGGATGTTCGCGCCCGGGGTGGGTAGCTGGTGGATGGTCACCTGATCGGTTCCGCCATCGGTCTGTTCGACCGGCACGACCGCATCCGCACCGGCGGGCAACGGGGCGCCGGTCATGATGCGATGAGCGGTGCCGGGATCCAGCGCCAGCCGATCGGTGCGGCCGGCCGGAATATCTTGGGTGACAGGAAGAGTGGCTGGAGCTGCGGTGATATCTGCGACGCGGATCGCGTAGCCGTCCATCGCCGAATTGTCGAAGCCCGGCAACCGAGTGGGCGCCGACACCCGACTGGCGAGCACTCGTCCCAAGGCGCGATCGACGGTGATCAGGTCGCTCGAGGGCCGGGGAAAGAGGTCGGCCACGATCATCTGATGTGCCTCGACGCTGCGCATGATCACAGTCCTTTCGTCAGGAAGACAGCCTCGGCGAGCGCGATCCGGCGGATCTCATCGGGGTCCACACTCTCGTCCGCTGCATGGATTCTGCACAGTGGTTCCTCGACGCCGAGGAGGGCGATCTCGGCAGTCGGGAAGGTTTCTTGCAGCACGGTGCACAGGGGGATCGAGCCGCCCTGGCCGGAATGCACCACGGGCGCGTCGTACGCGGCCTCGAGGGCGGCGGTGAGGGCATGGTAGCCGGGTCCGGAAGTATTGGCGGAGAACGGCTTTCCAACAGCTCCGGGCTCGATGGTGACCTGTGCGTGCCACGGGATGCGGGCGCGCAGATGTGCGGCCAGCAGGCGCTGCGCCTCATCGGCGTCCTGCCCGGGTGGTACGCGCAGGTTCAGCATCGCCGATGCCCGGGGCACGATCGCGTTGGCGGCCTGCGCGGTGGGCGGTGCATCGATCCCGATCACGGTGACAGCCGGCTGAGCCCACACCCGGTCCGCCGGCACGCCGAGCACGTCGACGCCGTCGCGGCTGGTGGAGTCGGCACGGAACTGGTCGACGGAATAGGCTGCGCCCGACCACTTCTGGTCGGCGGTGAGCCCGTCGATAGTGGTCTCGCCATCCGGGCCGCGCAATGACGCGAGCCCGGCGATCAGTGCGGCCAGCGCGTCGGCCGCAGCCCCGCCGAACTGTCCCGAATGCACCTCGGCATCAAGGGTTTCCACGGACACCTTGAGGTTGGCGACTCCGCGCAGACTGGTGGTGAGCGTGGGAACGCCGGCGGCGACGTTACCGGTGTCGCCGATCAGGATGATGTCGGCCTCGAACAGGTCGGGCCGGGTCTGCACCAGATGGTCGAGGCCTTCACCGCCCGCTTCTTCGGAGCCCTCGATGACGATCCGTAGCCCGAAGGGAATGCGCTCCAGGTCGACGGCGCGCAGCGCCGTCAGGTGCGCGACGAGGTTGCCTTTGCAGTCGGCGCTGCCGCGTCCGTACCAGCGGACATGACCCGGCTCCGGCGCGCCCGGACGGCCGCCGCGATCGGTGAGGACGAATGGATCCGAGCCCCACTGCTCGACCGGTCCGGCCGGCTGCACGTCGTGATGCGAATAGAGCAGCACGGTGGGCGCGCCCGCCGGACCTGGCCGATATCCGATGACGGCGAAGCTGCCGTCCACGGTCTCGTGGAGGTCGGTGGGGATACCCTCGGCGGCAAACGCTTTCGCAACCCATTCGGCACTGGATCGGCAGGTGTCCCGACGGTCCGGATCGAGATGGATCGAGGCGAACGACACCAGTTCGGCCAGGTCGGCGCGCACCCGCGCCATGTCAATCCGTGCCGCGAGGTCGTCCATGACCTCCACCCTGTCAGACGGTCATCAGCCGCGCTCGGCTGCCACCTTGATGCCCTGCAGGGTCTGGCGGATGCCGGCGCGCAGGTCGTCTTCGAAACTGTCGTTGCCGCCGAGCATCTTGTCTACCAAGAAGGCCGAGACCGGCCTGGTCTTCCCGTCCTTGGCGATGCGACGTTCGGTGAGCTTCGTTCCCGCGGCGGTGGGCTCGAGGGTGTAGCTCCAGACCGTTCCGTTGTCGAGCACCTTGAAGGCGATCTCCTTGTTGGCCTCCAGCTGCACGACCTTGCTGCGAGTCGGCCATACCTTCCAGCCGGCGCGATTGACGTTGACCGTCGTGGTGCCGAGCCGGATCGGACCGCGCACCAGGACTTTGCGGGCCTGCGGGCTCCATTCGCCCATGCGGCGCAGGTCGGAGACGAGCGACCACACCTGCTCCGGAGTGGCATCGATGTCGATGGAATCTTCGATCAGTGGGGTTGCCATGGGGCTCCTAGGTCGGGGTCACTAAACGACGATGGGTGAGGGCTGCAGTGATCGTTGCACGAGTATCCGCCGGATCGATCACCGCGTCGATCTTGAAGGCGGTCCCGATGTTGAGCGCCTTGCCGGGCTCATAGGGCACGGTCACGAGGCTTTGATATGCGCCCTCATGTTCAGCAGGACCGGCGTCGGCGTCGAGTCGCGTGCGATAACCGATGCGCACGGGGCAGTCGAGCCCCATGCCGCCGAACTCGCCGGTCGGCCACGACATGGTGGCGATCGGCGCGCGCATGTCGCCGCCGGCCATCGCCATCGCGCCGAGGCCGTAGGCCTTGCGCAGCACCACCAGGACTATCGGCACCGAGAGCTTCGCACCGGCCTGGAACATGCCACGGAACCGCCTTGCCGTTGCGGCCTTCTCGGCATCCGGTCTCGCCACGAAGCCAGGTGTGTCACAGAGGCTGATAATCGGCAGCCGATGCGCGTCACACAGCTGGAGGAAGGCGGTCGCCTTATCGGCCGCCTCGGCGTCGATCGCACCGCCGAGATGGCGGGAATCGTTGGCCAGCAATGCGATCGGTACGCCCTCGATCCGGGCCAGCGCGGTCACAATCCCGACCCCGAAGCCGCCGCGTAGCTCGGATACGGTGCCCGGGTCGCAGAGCCCGTCGATGATCGGCCGAATATTGTAGGGGCGCAATCGATTCTCGGGCACCAGGTGTCGCAGCAGCCGCTGATCATCCGGCTCGGCCTCGGCGATGTCCGCGGTGAAGAAAGAAAGATCGTGGCGCGCATCGTCGATCGCGGTGGTCGCGGCCGCGGGTCGTGGCTCGATGACCACCAAGGTCTGTGAAACATCCACAGTGTCACCGATTTCCACCGCGACCGTGATGATCTGGCCGGCGGCCCCGGCCGGCACGATGTGCCGCATGTCCAGGAATTCGATGACCGCAACACGAGTCGAGACGCTGACGGTGTCGCCGACTTGGACCGTCACCGCTGCTACTACCCCGCGGACCGGGCTGGCGGTCGCGGTGATGTCGGCGGGGTTCATACCGGTGTCAAGGACTCGAGCGCGATGTTGTCCGGCTCGCGGAGCGAGGTCCCTGAGCCGTGGCCGTCGCCACGAACCAGGCCGAACAGCATCCCGCCGGTGGGCCCGAAGGCGGGGCGAGGGGATGCGAGCATGGCTAGAAGTCCTTTCCGCGAATGCGGGGCGAAATCAATATATCGCCGAATTCGGGAAATTGCATCTAGCAAATAGTTAATGCATTAGTTCGGATTGCTTAATATTTGTGCAGGTCAGCGTGGTGCCGAGGTGGCATCACGGTGGTGCGCCAGGACCTTGGTGATCTCGGCGCGAGTGTCTGCCGGATCGATCACCGCATCGATTTCGAAGACGCTGGCGATGTTGAGGGCTTTGCCCTGCTCGTAGGCTGCCGCGACCAGGTTTTGATAGGCCTGCTCGCGTTCCGCCGGGTCGGCGATCGCGTCTAGTTCCTTGCGGAAGCCCAGACGGACCGCACCTTCGAGTCCCATGCCGCCGAACTCGCCGGTCGGCCAGGACAGCGTGGCGATCGGTGCGTGCATGTCGCCGCCGGCCATCGCCATCGCGCCCAGCCCATAAGCCTTGCGTAACACCACCAGAACCATCGGAACCGAGAGCTTGGCACCGGCCTGGAACATCGCGCCGAAGCGGCGCACGGTCGCGGTCTTCTCGGCGTCCGGCCCGACCATGAAGCCGGGGGTGTCGCAGAGGCTGACGACCGGCAGGCGGTGCGCGTCGCACAGTGTCAGGAAGTCGGCTGCCTTATCGGCCGCGTCGCCGTCGATGGCGCCGCCGAGATGCCGTGAATTGTTGGCCAGCACCCCGGCAGGCACACCGCCGATGCGAGCGAGTGCTGTGACGACTCCGGCGCCGAAGCCGCCTCGTAGTTCGAGTACCGATCCGGGGTCGGCGAGGGTGTCGATGATCGGGCGAACGTCATAGGCGCGCAACCGATTCTCCGGAACCAGGTGACGCAGCAGCCGTTGGTCGTCGGCCGGTTCGGCGGCCGCGACATCCGGGTTGAAGAACGAAAGGTAGTGCCGCGCATCGTCGATGGCCGCCGGGTCGTCCGGGACCAAACGCCCGAGGACGCCGTTGGCCCACTGCACCTCCATCGGCCCGACGTCGTGCGGTGCCACGACGCCGAGGCCGCCGCCCTCGATCATCGCCGGCCCGCCCATGCCCAGACTGGATCCTTCGGTCCCGATGATCACGTCGCAGCTGCCGGCCAGTGCGGCGTTACCGGCGAAGCAGTATCCGGACACGATCGCCACGGTCGGCACGGTGCCGGTCAGCTTCGCCATCATGCGGAACGACGTGACGGTGAGCAGCGCGACCGCCGAGGTGTCGGTGTCGCCGGGGCGGCCGCCGCCGCCCTCGGCGAACAGCACTAGGGGAAGTCGTTGCCGGGCAGCGATTTCCAGCAGTCGGTCGGTCTTCTGATGGTTGTGCAGGCCCTGGGTGCCGGCGAGCACCGTGTAGTCGTAGGCCAGCACCGCCACCGGCAGCCCGTCAACCGTTCCGGTTCCGGTGAGCAGTCCGTCGGCGGGGGTCTTGGCGATCAGGTCGTCGACCTGACGACGCAGCCGCTGCGCCGCGATCGTCAATCCGCCGTATTCGACGAAGCTGCCGTCGTCGAGCAGTCGCGCCAGCGATTCGCGAATGGTGAGACGGCCCTGTGCATGCCGCTTCGCGACGGCCTCGGGCCGGCCCGCATCCAGAGTGCCGTCGACGCGAGCGAGTGCCTCGGCCAACTCCGGCCGGATCCGGTCGAGATCGGGTCCGGAGTCGGCGACGGCGGCGGCACCGGTGTCGGCGCGCGGATCGACGTACACCAATGCTTGCGAAACATCCACGGTGTCACCGACATTCACCGCAATGGCGGTGACGTGGCCGGCGGTCTCGGCCCGCACGATGTGCTCCATCTTCATCGACTCGACGACCGCGACTCCGGTGGCCGTGCTGACCGTGTCGCCCACCTGCACCGGGATCGACACGATCACGCCGCGCAGTGGACTGGTCGTGGCGGCCGATTCGGGTGGGTTCATGAGCCTCGCCGACTGATCGAAGGTCTAGTCGACCAGACTGACCGACTTGTAGTCGGCCACACCGGCGGTCAGGAGCGCCAGGTGCTCTTCCGCCCCGCCGAGCGTGTGCTCGATGGCGACCAGCCGGCTGACGTAATGGCCGACCGGGTACTCCTTGGTCATGCCGATGCCGCCGTGCATCTGAATCGCCTCCTGGCCGATCCTGCGGGAGGCCCGGCAGATCTGCAGCTTGGTGCGGGTCGCCGCGGTCGCGTCGACACCGACGTTGAGCGACATCGTGGCGTAGAGGCTCATGCTGGAGGCCAGCTCCAGCAGCACGTACATGTCGGACGCGCGTTGGGTGAGGGTCTGGAACTTCGCCAACGGCACACCGAACTGCTTGCGCTGCTTGAGGTATTCGGTCGTGAGATGCAGCGCGGACTCCAGCGCGCCGACCGCCTCGGCACACTGCCACGTCTGCTGGGCGACATCGGCCCATTCGAGGGCAGCGGCGGCGTCGCCCGGAAGCCGTGTCGCGGCCGCGCCGTCGAAGGTGATCTGGGCGCCGCGCCGGTCGTCATGGGTGCGGTACCCGGTACGGGTGACGCCGTTGCCGGTCGCGTCGACGAGGAACACGCCGAGTTCGCCACCGTCGCGGGCCGATACGACGAGCACGTCGGCCGCGTCACCGGCAGCCACCAGGGTCTTGGTGCCGGAGATCGTGTACGCGTCGCCCGATCCGCTGGCAGTGGTGGCGACAGCGTAGTTCGGCCAGCGGTCGCCGGCCTCGGCATGCGCGAAGGCAGCCTTGGTCGATCCGTCAGCGAGCCCCGGAATGTATTGCTGCCGTTGCTCGTCGGAACCCGCTCTATCGATGATGCCGCCGGGCACGTACACCGCATCCAGCAGCGGCTCCGGTGCCAGCGCTTTACCCACGGCGCCCAGCACGGTCGACACTTCCTCGACGCCGGCGCCCGCGCCGCCGACATCCTCGGCGAACGGTAGTCCCTGGATGCCCATCTCGGCGAGGCCGTTCCAGACGTCTTCGCGCCAGCCGAGGTCGGTGTCGGCCGTCTTCCGGATGGTCTCGATGTCGTAGGTCTTGGTCAGCAGGTCGGTAACCGCCTCGCGGAGCATCTGCTGTTCTTCAGAAGGTTCGAAATCCATTGGTGCTGAATCCTTTTACAGGCCGAGGATGGAGGAGCTGATGATGGTGCGCTGCACTTCGGACGAACCGCTGTAGATCGACACCTTGCGATAGTTCAGGTAGGTCGGCACGGTGAGCTGCGCCCACTCGGGCGATGTGACGTCCGGGGCGTTGACCGGCAATGAGTCGGCGGCCGCGACATCAGCCAGCAATTCGGTTGCCGCCTGCTGCATTTCGCTACCGCGCAGCTTCAGCAGCGACGATGCCGGATTCGGCTTGCCCTCGGCCGAGGACGCGACGACCCGTAGCTGAGTGAGCTCCAGGGCGAGCAGTTCGTTCTCCAGCTCGGCCAGCCGCGCGGCGAACAGCGGCTGATCGAGCAGGGTGCCGTCGCCGGACGGGATCTTCGATGCCCGTTCCTTGGCCGCTGCGAGCCGGATCTTCGTGGCGGCGACGCGGGTGACGCCGGTGCGCTCGTTGCCCAGTAGGAACTTGGCGTAGCTCCAGCCGGCGTTCTCCTCACCGACCAGGTTCTCGGCCGGAACGCGGACGTTCTCGAAGAACACCTCGTTGACCTCGAAGCTGCCGTCGATCAGCTGAATCGGCCGGATGGTGACTCCGGGGGTCTTCATGTCGATGAGCAAAAAGCTGATGCCCTGCTGGCGCTTGGGGGCATCGGGGTTGGTGCGGACCAGGGCGAAGATCCAGTCGGCGTACTGGCCGAGGGTGGTCCAGATCTTCTGCCCGTTGACGACATACTCTTCGCCGTCGCGGACGGCGCGGGTCTTCAGTGACGCGAGATCGGATCCCGCCTCCGGCTCTGAAAAGCCTTGGCACCACCAGATATCGCAGTTCCGGGTGGCCGGCAGGAACTTCTCCTTCTGTTCCTGGGAACCGAAGGCCGCGATCACCGGACCGACCATCGAGGTGTTGAACGGCAGCGGATCGGGCACCGAGGCCAGGATCATCTCGTTCTGCCAGATGTGCATCTGCACCGGCGACCAGTCCTGGCCGCCCCATTCGACGGGCCAGCCCGGGGCGACGATGCCTTCCTCGTTGAGGATGCGCATCGTGGTGGTGATGTCGTCCGGCATCTTGGTGGTGCCGGCGGCCGCGCGGTCGCGGATCTCCTTGGGGATCTTGGTGGTCAGGGTGTTGCGGATCTGATCGCGGAAGGCGATCTCCTCGTCAGTGAGTGCCAGCTGCATGACCTCATTGATACTCCACCGCCAGCGGCGGTGGATAGGGGTTCACGGCCTTTCGCGGTGCCCCAACGACTTTGAGACTCGGTCTCGTCTATTTGCTTCCGGCGTGCTGGGCCATAGCCGCCTTGGCTGCGGTGATCTCGTCGTCCGTCGGCGCCGCTCCGATCAGCGGTTCATCCCCCGGGCTGCCGTGCACCCCGTCCAGTAGCAGCTGACAGTATCGGCGCCACTTGTCGTCCGGCATCGCCGCGGTCATCTCCATCGCGCCGCGCATCATCGACAGCAGCACCACGAAGTCGTTGGCGCCCACACCCGGTCGCAGCTGACCGGCTGCGTGTGCTCGGCTGACGATTCGCTCGAACAGCGGGGTGATCGTCTCTCGGGCTCGGGCGGCCGCGATGCATTGATCGTCGGCGTCGGTCATCACCTCGCACAGTCCGCGGTCGGCTGCCGCCGTCTCGCACAGCTCGCTGAACATCCGGGCGATGCCGTCCCAGGGGTCATCCGCATCGAGGGCGCGCAGCGCCGCGTCGGTCACCATCTGCAGCTGCTGGTCGAAGACGCCGTTGACCAGATCCTGTTTGGCGGGGAAGTGGCGATACAGCGTGCCGATGCCGACCTTGGCCGCAGAGGCCACCTCGTCTGTCGACACCGCCAGCCCGCGCTGCGCAAAGAGCGTCGTGGCGGCGTCGAGGATCGCTTGCCGATTGCGTTCGGCATCCGCGCGCAATCGCCGCGGCTTCGGGGTTTCCACCGAGACAGTCATTGTGACGTAGATCACTTTCTAGATCGGGAACAACCGGAGGGCTTACTCCGGTTAAGCCTTTCGTCAGGTGCAACCGGAGCTTGCCCTCCAATTATTCCGAATGTGAGGCCCCCATGAGTACGAATACGCTGGAAAAGCCCCCAATTCTTGGCGAATCACCGGCGCGCTCCCGCGCCGGTGATTCGCGGCGTTGGTGGGTGCTGGCAGTCCTGAGCTTGGCCCAACTGATGATCGTGCTGGACGCGACCATCGTGAACATCGCACTGCCGGCCGCGCAGCACAGTCTGGGCTTCGGTAACGACAACCGGCAGTGGATCGTCACCGCCTACGCACTGGCCTTCGGCAGCCTGCTGCTGCTCGGCGGCAAATTGACCGACTTCTTCGGGGTCCGCAACACCTTCCTCGTCGGCCTGGTCGGGTTCGCGGGTATGTCCGCGCTGGGCGGTGCCGCGACCGGATTCGGCATGCTGGTGACCGCGCGAGCCGGCCAGGGCATGTTCGGCGCGTTGCTGGCCCCGGCCGCGCTGTCGCTGTTGGCGACTACCTTCGTCAACCCGGCCGAGCGGGCCAAGGCCTTCGGCATCTTCGGTGCGATCGCGGGCGGTGGCGGCGGGCTCGGACTGCTGCTCGGCGGCATCCTCACCGACTGGGCGAGCTGGCGCTGGACCCTGTTCGTCAACCTGTTCATCGCGGCCATCGCGCTGGTCGGCGTGCTGACCCTGGTCGCGCACCAGAAGGCCGCTGTGCGTCCGAAACTCGATCTGCCCGGCACGCTGGCCATCACCCTCGGTCTGTCGGCCATCGTGTTCGGCTTCTCGCGGGCGGAGACCGACGGCTGGACCTCAGGCGTCACCCTGGGCTCGCTGATCCTCGGCGCGGTGCTGGTCATCGGCTTCGGCTTCTGGCAGCAGCGCAGCCGTAACCCGTTGCTGCCGATGCGGATTCTGCTCGACCGCACCCGTGGCGCGGCCTATCTGGTGATGCTGCTGGCCGCGGTCGGCGTGTTCGCGGTGTTCCTGTTCCTGACGTACTACATGCAGGTCTCGCTGGGCTACTCGCCGATCAAGACCGGACTGGCGTTCATGCCGATGATCGGCGGCATCATCGTGACCTCGACGGTGGGCTCGACCGTGTTGCTGCCGAAGATCGGTCCACGTCTGCTGTTGGTCGGCGGCATGGCGCTGGCGGGCGCCGGAATGCTGCTGCTGACTCGATTGACGGTCGACAGCGGCTACAACACCGCGATCCTGCCGGGGCTGGTCATCCTCGGTGCCGGCATGGGCCTGGTGTTCGGCGCGGCCATGCAGGGAGCGGTGGTCGGCGTCGACCCGCACGACTCGGGTGTCGCATCGGCGGCGATCAACGTCATGCAGCAGGTCGGCGGATCGGTCGGCACCGCGCTGCTCAGCACCATCTCGGCAAGCGCGGTGACCGGTTACCTCAGCTCGCACACGGGTACTGATGTCGCCGCCCGCGCCGCGGTGCACGGATACACCACTGCGTTCTGGGTGTCGGCGGGCATCTTCTTCGGTGGTGCAGTGGTCGCGGCGCTCTTGACGCGGGGCGGCCGCCTGCCGGCACCGGACCCGGAGACGGTCGTTCTGGCTCACTGATGGTCAAAAGTGCGCACTGAGAGTCGAGGCATCCGCCATTGGCGGCCGCGCTCGCTCTCAGTGCGCACCTTTCGTCGACCTTCGACTAATCAGCACCCGCCGGTGATGCCCGAGCACACCTCCAAGACGTGCGCCGCGCTGATGAACCAGGGCGCCGCAAGCCGCGGCGGCGACTGCACATTGCTGAACTCTTATGCATGAGCACCGCATCACGGGCACGATCAGATCGACTGTCGGTAGCCGAAGAACTCGTGATCATTGTTGTAACCGCCGAGGCCGCCTCCGACATCGGCGAAATCCTCGACGAACTCGATCGCCTTGATCCATTTGACCATCTTGAATCCCAGCTCACTCTCGTTCCGAAGGCGGAGCGGCGCCCCGTGGCCGAACGACAGGGGCTGGTCGTTCATGTCGTAGGCGAGCATCGTCAGGTGGTGGCTCATCTGCGCGATGGGTTGAGCGTCGTAATAGAGGCCCCCTTCCGGACCCACCCCGAAGGAGTAGAAGACCACCCACTTCGCCTCGGGGCTCGGCTGGACCAGGTCGACGATCGTCTGCATCGACACCCCGCCCCATTTGGCGACCCCCGACCAGCCCTGGATGCAGAAGTGCTGGGTGATCTGTTCGTGATGCGCGAGGGTGTGCAGCTCATGGAGGTCCAGCTCGATCCGATTCTCGACAAGTCCGGTGACGACCAGCTTGTAGTCGGCGAAACCGCCGTGCCGAAGCCGTCGGTATTCCTCGGTGTCGGGGTACTCGCCGTTGTGCCAGAAGTACGGAGAGATGTCCTTCTCGGTGTACTGCCCGGGCTTGGAGTCGATGTTGTCGAACAGGCGCTGTGCCGGCCCGATCAGCGCGAAGCCGACCTTCTGCACGACCCGCGGATGCCGGTAGGTCAGAGGGGTCGCTGCCACCCAGCCGACGATGATGACGACCATCGAGGCCGCGAATATCCAGAAGCCCATCCACGATTCGACGTTCCGCGAGGCGTACATGTAGTTGAGATTGCGCAGGATGCCGGTGGTCACAACGAGGCTGACATGCATCACGATGAACAGCAGGAACCAGCACAGCACGAGGAAGTGCACGGACCGGGCGAACTGAATGCTGAATACTGAGCTGATCCGGCGGAAGCGGGTGGACAGCGCTGGCGACATCCCCAGGCCCGTCAATAGGGCCAGGGGTGCGGCGATGAAGACGGTGACGAAGTACGCAATCAGCTGCAGGCTGTTGTAGTCGGCCCAGCCGTTCTCGGTCGGCCAGTCGAGCGAAAGGTATTGGATCGCAACGGAGATTGCGTTCGGTACCACGTCCCAGTGGAGAGGGACCACACGTATCCATTGCCCAGTGGTGAACAGTAGGACGTAGAACACCGCACCGTTCGCCAGCCACAGCACGTCGGTACCGAGGTGCCACCAGCGGGCGAGTCCGATCGAGTGCCGTCGCCCCGGGAGTCCGACCCCGTTCGGCAATGTGATGGAGTCCTCCTTCGCGGTGTACAGGGGATTCGGTGGCACGGGTCGCTGAATGCGGAACCACTCCTTCCCAGGCGTGCAGTGCCGCGTCCAGTACAGCCGTGGGTGATCCGCCAGGATCGACAATCCGGACCGAATCATGAAGAACATGAAGAACATGTTCAGGAAATGCTGCCAACCGATCCACGCGGGCATCCCGACGGGAGCGTTGCCTGACAGTTCGGACGTGCCCGGGTACGTGCGCAGGAAACCCTGCACAGCAGGGGTTCCGCGGATTCCCTTGGCCACGGCGACGGCGACCAGTAGCAGAACGAGGCCGATCGGGATCAGCCACAGCAGATTGAACCACTTCGTCCGGCCAATCCGGACGCGCGGTGCGACCCCGTACTGAGCTGGCACGCCTCCCGCCCAGCCCTCATCGACGACGGAGTAGTGGCGCTGGTCGAGTTGCGATCGGAAGCTTCCGGATAGACCTTCCGCGCCCCGGTCGGCGGCGGGAGGGGGTTGGTCTTCCGGGGAAGTACCCATGTGCTGGAGTCTAGGCGCGCAGCTGCTGCCCTGACCGTGCCTTACTGATCGCTAAAAGTGCGCGCCGAGAGTCGAGGGATCCGGCGTCGGCCGCCGTGAGGTTAGCAGTTGCACAAGGATGCGCCGATGCCTGCGGCGGACGGTTCAGGCGGGCACGTTGTGCATGTCGATCGCACGGCGGGGTTACGCGGATCCGGGGGGTGAGGCAGGCTGTCGTCATGACCGCGCCGACGCTTGCATGAGGTGACCGACTCGAATGCCCGAGGGTGACACGGTCTTCCAGGCCGCGGCCCGGCTCCAAGCCGCGCTGGCCGGCAATGCGCTGACGCGCTGCGACATCCGCGTGCCGCGCTATGCCGGCGTCGACCTGACCGGCCGAGTGGTCGACGAGGTGCTCGCGCGGGGCAAGCACATTCTGATCCGGTTGGGGGACTCGACGATCCACGCCCATCTCAAGATGGAAGGCGTCTGGTTCGTGGCATCCCGCGACACGCGTTGGCCGCGTCCGACCCATCAGGCACGCATCATTCTGGAATCCGGATCCAGCGTCGCCGTGGGTTTCGCGCTAGGCAAGCTCGAGGTCATCCGCCACGCCGACGAGGTCGGGGTCGTCGGGCATCTGGGTCCCGATCTCCTGGGGCCGGACTGGGATGCTGAGCGCGCCGAGGCCAATCTGCGTGCCCGGCCGGATCGTCCGATCGGACATGCGTTGCTGGACCAGGGCAACCTGGCGGGAATCGGCAATGTCTATCGCTGCGAGCTGTGCTTCATCCACCGCACGCACCCGGCGACGCAGGTCGGCGATGTCGCCGACCTGGCCGCTTGGATCGCGTCGGCGAGAAGCCTGCTGGTGGCCAATCGTGATCGGGTCTCGCGGGTCACCACCGGCGTCGACCGCCCGGGGCGGCGGTTGTGGGTCTACGGCCGTGCCCGGCGAGCGTGCCTGCGGTGTGGAACCGCGATCCGCGCGGGTCGACTCGGCGGCCAGGGCGAACACGATCGGTCCGTCTTCTGGTGCCCGATCTGCCAGCCCGAACCGGCGTGTCAGATGCCGTGAGCGCGCGGATCGACCTTGCACTCGTGGTGTCCGAGTGCTAAAAATGGCAATTGGCACTCCACAACGGAGAGTGCTAGGTCGGGGCGGTGAGAGCGGTCTCAAGACACGACCGGTCGTCCGTCGCGGGCACCGATTCCGGCCAAGAAACACAGTGTCACCCCCTATCGGAGGATCACTTCGCAATGGCCAAGATCATCGCGTTTGACGAAGAGGCCCGTCGCGGCCTCGAGCGGGGCCTGAACAGCCTCGCCGACGCAGTAAAGGTGACGTTGGGACCCAAGGGTCGCAACGTCGTGCTGGAGAAGAAGTGGGGCGCCCCCACGATCACCAACGATGGTGTTTCCATCGCCAAGGAGATCGAGCTGGAGGATCCCTACGAGAAGATTGGCGCTGAGCTGGTCAAGGAAGTCGCCAAGAAGACCGACGACGTCGCGGGCGATGGCACCACCACCGCCACCGTGCTGGCTCAGGCCCTCGTCAAGGAGGGACTGCGCAACGTGGCCGCGGGCGCAAACCCGCTCGGCCTCAAGCGCGGCATCGAGAAGGCCGTCACGGCCGTCACCGAGTCGCTGCTGAAGTCGGCCACCGAGGTGGAGACCAAAGAGCAGATCGCTCAGACCGCAGGCATCTCGGCTGGCGACCCGTCCATCGGCGAGCTCATCGCCGAGGCGATGGACAAGGTCGGCAAAGAAGGCGTCATCACGGTCGAGGAGTCCAACACCTTCGGCCTGCAGCTGGAGCTCACTGAGGGTATGCGCTTCGACAAGGGCTACATCTCGGGCTACTTCGTGACCGACCCTGATCGTCAGGAAGCGGTCCTCGAGGATCCGTACATCCTGCTGGTGCAGAGCAAGGTCAGCAACGTCAAGGACCTGCTGCCGCTGCTGGAGAAGGTCATCCAGGCCGGTAAGCCGCTGCTGATCATCGCCGAGGACGTCGAGGGCGAAGCCCTCTCGACCCTGGTCGTGAACAAGATCCGGGGCACCTTCAAGTCGGTTGCCGTCAAGGCTCCGGGCTTCGGTGACCGTCGCAAGGCCATGCTGGCCGACATCGCCATCCTCACCGGTGGCGAGGTCATCAGCGAAGAGGTCGGCCTGTCGCTGGAGAGCGCCGGCGTCGAGCTGCTGGGCACCGCCCGCAAGGTCGTCATCACCAAGGACGAGACCACCATCGTCGAGGGCTCCGGCGACGCCGACGCCATCGCCGGTCGTGTCGCTCAGATCCGCCAGGAGATCGAGAACAGCGACTCGGATTACGACCGCGAGAAGCTGCAGGAGCGTCTGGCGAAGCTGGCCGGCGGCGTTGCCGTCATCAAGGCCGGCGCCGCGACCGAGGTGGAGCTCAAGGAGCGTAAGCACCGCATCGAAGATGCCGTGCGCAACGCCAAGGCTGCCGTCGAGGAGGGCATCGTCGCCGGTGGTGGCGTGGCTCTGCTGCAGTCGGAGCCGGCAATCGAGGGTCTGTCGCTCGAGGGCGACGAGGCCACGGGTGCCAACATCGTCAAGGTTGCGCTGGAGGCCCCGGCCAAGCAGATCGCCATCAACGCCGGCCTGGAGCCGGGCGTTGTCGCCGACAAGGTGCGCAACTCGCCGCTCGGTACCGGTCTGAACGCCGCGACCAACAGCTACGAGGATCTCCTCAAGGCCGGCATCAACGACCCGGTGAAGGTGACCCGCTCGGCGCTGCAGAACGCTGCGTCGATCGCCGGTCTGTTCCTGACCACCGAGGTCGTCGTCGCCGACAAGCCGGAGAAGGCCGCCGCTCCTGTCGGCGACCCGACCGGCGGCATGGGCGGCATGGACTTCTAAGAAGTCCAATCGTCGCGGCCGTCTCGGTCGCAATGCTGAACGGACAAGGCCCGGTTCACCTTTCGAGGTGGACCGGGCCTTGTCGTCTGCGTATGGACGACTACTGCGGGAATGCTCCGCCGGTCACGTTCGACACCCATTGGTCCCGGGCCCAGCTGGGTCCGGTGAAGGCGAAGGCCCGACCGTAGGTATCGCCGACAAACGACTTGCGGTCGTAGCAGACGATCTTGCCGACCCATTTTCCTGGCGGGAGGTTGGTGTAGTCGTATTTGACGATCCCGGCGACCGCGGCCGTCAGGCGCTGGCCCGGCAACGCCTGGCCGGTGCGGAAGTTGACCAGCGAGACGTCGCAGACATGCCCGGCGGGGATGGACGCGCCGCTGATCGAGACCGCGTGCTCGCTGCTTAGGACCTGCCAGTCGCCGCCGTCGGCGGACGCGGCGCCGGTTCCCAGACCGACTACTGCGGCCAGTGCGCCGAGTGCGATGGCTCCGGCTGCGGTGAACTTGCGCACGGTGGATCCCTTCGATCGGAGTTGCTTGGGCCATTCTGCCCATAAGTGGTGATCTGCAACACGGTGGGGTCCAGTATGTGAGGCGTGACGGCCAACACGATCTCGTGGAAGCGTGCGCTGAGCGCCGCGCTGGTGCCGCCCGTGACGATCGCGCTGGTGGCTGAGGTTCTGCTGCTGGCCTGGTGGTCGAATCTGCCGGAGCGGCTGGCGACGCATTTTCGCGGCTGGGGACAGGCGGACGGGTTCACCGATCGTTCGTCGCTCATCTGGCTCGTGCTGCTCGGGCCGGCCATCACGCTGGTGATGACGACCTTGATGCTGGTGTCCTCTCGGGACCTGCGTGCGGGTCGGCCGCTGGTGGCGGTGGCATCCGGGGTCGGTTCGCTTATCGCCTGCACGGGAGCTGCCGTCGTCAGCATCAATCACGGACTGGCCGACGCCCACGATGCCCGTCTGCGGTGGCCGTGGCTGCTGGTGGTGATCGTCGTCGGGATCGGCGCCGGCGCGGTGTCGGTGTGGTGGCTGCCGCATCCGCAGGACGTCGATGCCGCCGCGCCGCCACCGCCGGACACGCCGCGAATCACGGTGCAGGACGGCCAGCGGATCAGCTGGGCGGGGACCGCGACGATGCCCCGGGCTCTGTCGGCGGGGCTTGCGCTGCTCCCGATCGCGATCATCGGGGTCGTCACTGCCTTCCAGCCGCGTAACTGGCTCATCCCGGTGATCATCGGGGTGGTGCTGGGCGTGCTGTTGTTCATCCTGACCGCATTCCCGATCCGGGTGCTCATCGACGACACCGGACTGACGGTGCGCGGACTGATGGCGCTCGGCCGCCGACACATTCCGATAGCGCAAGTCGCACAAGCACAGTCGCTCACGGTCGGTTGGCTCAACCGATTCGGCGGTATCGGCTACCGGATCGGCTCGGCCGGGGTGGGGATCATTCCGCGGCCCGGCGCGGTGATCGCGGTAACCCGTGGGGACGGGTCCTGTCTGGCGGTCGGCGTCGACGGCGCGGATGAGGCGGCCGCCGTCCTCAACACGTTGGCGGCGCGGGCTCACGCCCACAGCTGACGCCCGTCACGGCGTCCGGGGCGCCACCAATCCGTGGTCGAACGCGTAGACCACGGCCGCGGCCCGATCGCGCAGCCCGAGTTTCGCGAAGAGATTGCCGATATGGCTCTTGACGGTGACGACCGAGATCGCGAGCTCCGCGGCGATCTCATCGTTGGAGAGCCCTCGGCCGATCGCAGTCAGCACATCGAGTTCGCGGGCCGTCAGCGCGCCGGTGTCGTTCTCGGCTGCGGCCGGGGCCGGCGCCGAACGATAGGTCTGCAGAACCCGCGCGGTCACTGCGGGATCGAGCACCGCCTCACCGGCGGCCACCAGCCGCACCGCGCGGATCAGTTCTTCGGCAGGCGAGTCCTTGAGCACGAAGCCCGCGGCGCCGGCCCGCAGTGCGCCGGATAGCAGCTCGTCGTCCTGAAAAGTGGTGAGCGCCAACACCGGTGGCGCGGACTGGGTTCGCGAGAGCAGTCGGGTCGCATCGATTCCGCCCACCCGGCGCATTCGCAGATCCATCACCACCACATCGGGCGTCGACATGCCGACTGCGGCTATCACCTCGTCGCCGTCGGCGCATTCGGCCACGATCTCGAAACCGTCTTTGCGACGCAGGATTCGGCGCAGACCGGTGCGCACGAGCTCCTGATCGTCGACCAGCAGTACTCGGATGGGTTCAGTCATCGGCGAGCCCCATGGTGGCCCGTTCCAGGGTGGCCGACGGAAGCTCCGCGCGCACTGTCCAGCCCCCGTCCGTCGCGGTGGCGTCCAGTGTCCCTCCGAGATGTTCTGCACGGGCACGCATTCCGTTGACGCCGAGGCCTCCGGGCGACCGGTGCCAGCCGGGGCTGATCGGGTTGCGCATCACGATCCGCGTGGTGGCGGAGGTCAGCTGGACGGTGGCCTCCACGGGTGCGCCGGACGCGTGGCGCGCGGCATTCGACAGTGATTCCTGCACGATCCGGTAGATGGCCAGCTCGGTCGCCTGAGTGAGATCGGCGGTGGTGCAATCGATGTCGCTCTCGCCGTCGGTGAACGAGAAATGGATCGGGGTACCGGCCTTGCGGAAGGTATCGATCAAGGCCGGCAGATCGGCGAGGCCGGGTTGCGGGCTGCCCGGGTCCGGATCGGTGCGCAGCAGATCGATCGTGCGGCGGATGTCCGACATCGCGCCGCGGCCTTGCTGTTCGGCATCGGTGAGGGCGGCCAACGCGTCCTCGGTGTCGCCGTCCTGCAGCGCCCGCCGCGCGCCGGTCACGTTCAGCAGCACGATGCTCAGCGAATGCGCCACCACGTCGTGCACCTCGCGGGCGATCGCGGCGCGGTCGAGGGTTGCTTCGGAGGCCCGCGCCTGGCGTTCTTTCTGCAGCAGCAGGACCTGGGCGCGCAGCAGCGCGCAGACGACTCCGGCGAACCAGATCATCGTGACGAGCAGCACGTCCTGTTGCACGCGATCGAGCGCCCAGCCGATCTCGACCATGACCGTCGCCGCCAGAAGGTCGAGGACGACCCGGCGTGGTGGCAGGATCGCCGCCAGCATCGAGCCCGCCACGACCAGGATCAACGGGGCGAGATCCTGGCGCGAGGGAAGCGTCCAGAAGATCCCGACCGAGACCAGGGACAGCACCATGAGCGTGTGCGGCCAAGGTCGAGTGGTCTTGATGCACGAGATCAGCAGCGGGGCGACCGCCGTCGCCGCCGCCAAGGCCACGACCAGCCACTGCACGCCGTGCAGCCCGAGGTAGATCCGCTCACCGGCAGCCGCAGCCGTGGCAGCGATCAGCGCGCCGTCCGCCAGCATCAGGTAGCCCACGGGATAGTCGAATCCCATGCGCCGCACATGGTCGCGATGCCGATGCGCATAGGACATGAGCATGTGCTGATCGTATCTCCGGCACGCGGTCGGCACCTCCACCCTGAGGCGGAGACCGAACCCGTTCACGGGTGCAGAGAAAGCTCCGTCTACAGACCGCTGGCCTGCGCGGATCGCGCGCCTAGCGTCATATGCAGGAACCGGCCGAATCGGCCGGGCCAACCGGAGAGGTGGCGGGATTATGTTGTTCACGATTGCAGCGGTGGCGTTCATGATCATCGGTCTGACGGTGATGGCGTCGCTGAGCCCGAACGGCATGGACTACCGGTCGCGCGAGGTGCGTGCGCAATGGCGGCGGCGGGAACACGATGCGGCGCATGAACAGCGCAAGCTGCGGCGGGCGATGCGGCTACATCGGCTGACCCATCGCGTCGCTCCCGTTCGCCACGTTCCGCAGGCTCGCTGATGGCAATGGCAATGGCTATGCTGCGCGAGGAGGCGCGCACCATGAACCCATTCTCGACCGGCACCGGATGGCATTTGGCTCCGGCCGATTCGCAGTCCGGAATCGGTGGCGGCTATGACGACGAGGCGGGTCCGGCCGACGGTTTCGTCGGTGCGGAACCTCCGACCGCCCGGCCGATGTCGCCGCAGACCTTCCTGAATCTGGGCATGCGCATCTCGCAGACCATGTTCGAGGATGCGCCGAAGGCCAACGGGGCGTTCGCTTATCCGCCGGTCGGCGGGCGCACGGGGCCGACGGTGATGGTCTACAGCCCGGCATATGTGAAGTCATTGGTAGTGGTCGATCCGGCGTTGGCGCCGTCGGCGACCCGGATGTCGCCGCTGCGGCCGATCCTCGGACCGGACTCGGTCTTGACCGCGATCGGCGACCGGCACAAGCGCCAGCGGGCCCTGTTGATGCCGCAGTTCCATGGCCGCTCGATCGCCAACTATCGCGAAGGGATCGAGAATGCCACTGCGCGGCATATCGATTCGTGGCCGGTCGGCAAGCCGGTGGCCGTCGTAGACATCGGGCAGCAGATCACCCTGGATGTGATCATGCAGGCGATCTTCGGCGTCGCTCAGGAGTCTGACGCCACGCCCGCCGAGAACAAACTGCGACGCAGCGTGATCCGGCTGCTGCGGGTGTCGACGACCACGACCGCCCGCGTGGCGCAGATGATCAACGCCCGTCGTGAGGATCCGAATCTGGCGCAGCGTCTGGTGCTGGGGCCGATGGACCGGGCCATCTTCGCGGTCATCCGCGAGCGGCGCGCGGGGTCCCGGTCGGGCGACGATATCCTGTCGGTGCTGCTGACCGCGACCACCGAAGACGGAGATTCGCTGTCTGACAGGGAGATTCGCGATGAGCTCGTTACCCTGCTACTGGCCGGACACGAGACCACGTCGAACACCACGGCCTGGGCCTTCGAACGACTGACGCGACACCGTGCCGTCTACGACGCCGCGCGGGATGCGGCGGCATCCGGTGATGACGACTATCTCGAGGCCGTGCTCAACGAGACCATGCGCAGTCGCCCGGTGGTGCCGGTGTTCGGTCGCGAGGTGCTGGTGCCGTGGCGGTTGGGGCCGCATGTGGCGCGGCCCGGATCGGTTGTGCTCGTGTCGTCACTGTTGCTGCATCATCGTGACGACCTGTACCCGAGGCCTTTCGCCTTCGACCCGGAGCGTTTCGTCGGAGTCAAGCCGGCACCGAACACGCTGATGCCGTTCGGCGGCGGCAACCGCCGCTGCCTGGGCTCGACACTCGCGATGGCCGAGTTGCGGATCGTGACGGGTGAGATCCTGCGCCGAGTCGACCTCGAGACGCACGATCGACCGGGCGAGCGACCGGTGAACCGTAACGTCACGATGATCCCGGGCGACGGCGGCAAGGTGGTGGCGACCCGGGTGCGTTAGTGGCCGGCCTATCGATGCTCGCCCAAAAGTGCGCAGTCAGCGAATGAGTATCCGCCAATGGCGGTCGCTGGACCGCTGAGCGCGCACTTCTGTCGGGGGTGAACTGAGACCAGATGGTGCGCGGCAGCACGGTCAGTAAGGATTCTTAACGCCAAGTCATCAGCCGTCCCGAGGGCCGTAGCGGTGCCCCTTGGAGACGGATGTGATCTGCGCTGCATCGCCACGTAGTAGATTTCTCCAGTATCGATGCAGCCGATGGCGAGGAGGAACTGCTCGATGACCTCGGTCTATCAGTCCCTTCTGGGTTCCGACTTCGACAAACTGCACCCCAACATACAGTGGCGGTACGGGATCGATGCTGCCCAGAATCTGTCTCAAGTCACTGACGGCATGCTCGAGTCGGTGTACGTGAACCCCATGATGACCTCGCCATTCGTCAAATTCATGGCGCGGCGCTCGGCGATGACCAACAAGTCGAGCCGCCTGGTCCCGTTCACCATGAACAACTACTTCTATATCGATGAGCTCGGCCGCGAATGCATGGCGACCCTGCGCACCTTCAACTACTCGTCGGGTGCGCAGAAGCTCAACAGTGTGCAAGTGGTCGGTGTGGACGGTCTGGTCGATTACTTCGGCGACGGCCCGGCGGTGTTGTTCCCGATCCGACTTAAAGTGGGTCCCGGCGGATCGGTCACCTTCGACAGCGGCCCGATGCGCTTTTTGATGAAGGGCCCGAAGTGGAGCCCGCGCAGCATCGCCGCGGTACGTCTCGAGTACGTCGAGAAGTGGGACGAGGAGAACAATCGTTTCCACTGCGATGGCCGGATCTCCAACTCGGTGATGGGCGAGATGTATCGCTACCGGGGTTGGTTCGCGGCTCGCGACGAGCCGTGCACCATCGACCAGGTGCCGGACGAGGCATGGCCGTACCGACTGGTCGAGCGCGAAAACTAGCCCGCATCGCGACAGGCGTGCGGTAGCTTTTCGGCATGACTGTCAGATCCAGCATTGATTTCGATATTCCGGTTCCGCCGTCGGTCGTGATGGAGGTGCTGCTCGACGTCGAGTCGCTCCCGGAATGGTCCGGTCCGCACAAGAGCGCCGAGATCATCGACGAGTATGACGATGGGTCGCCGAAGACGGTCAAGGTGAGTGTGTCGACCGCTGGAATCTCCGATGATCAGACGCTCACCTACACATGGACTGAGGACAGTTGCACCTGGGATCTCATTGAGTCCAAGCAGTTGTCGCAGCAGCACGGCACCTACACCGTGACGCCGAAGGGTGACGGCTCGCACGTGGAGTTCGTGCTCGATATCGATCTGAAGATCAAACTCCCCGGCATGATCGTCAAGCGCGGCCAGAAGGTTGCGGTCGAGACGGCCAAGAAGGGGCTGACCGAGGAGTGCAAGCGCCGGGTGTAGCGAATACGCTTGTCAGGCAGTGTTTCTGCTGGTGCCGGACGTTATCGGGCTGTTATCGACGCCCTGTGCTCTGGCTCACTTGAACCTGTACTCTCGTGAGGCAGCGCGGGCGAATCGGTTCGTGATCAAGGAAGTAAGAAGCGTAAGGCATTGAAAATGAGCATGTTTGGTGGTCAGGGGCGTCGGATCGGTGTGCGGTTTGTCGCCGGTTCGGCGATGGTCGCGGGAGCCGCGGCCGCAGTATTGCTCGTCGGAGGAGGTACCGCGTCGGCGGCGCCTACGTCCTGCACGTCGGCCAATGGTGCAAACGTCGTCCAGGTCAACGGCCACAGCGCCTGCGGTGCCAAGACGGATGCGACCGGCCACGCGCACGCGGAGGATCGATCGGGCGCAGGTTCCGCCGTCGCAGTCGGGTCGACCGGCGGAAATGCCAACTCGTACAACCTGAATGCGGGTTCGACCGCACTGTCGTCGGCGCAGACCGGTGGCACCGCGCAGTCGATCAGCGCGGGCGGGCTCTCGGTGGCGCAGGCGCGCACCGGCGGCACGTCCGTCGCGATCGCCGGTGACGGCACTCGCGCTTACGCGGGCCCGGACGGCGCCCGTTGTGAGGGATTCTCGGCGGCCTACGACAGCAGCAGCAGTCAGGCGTGCGTGCTCGGCGCGCAGATGTTCGTTCCCTGATTTCGCACGGTTCACGTGACAACACTCCCGGTGCTTACCGAAAGCACCGGGAGTGTTCACTTTTCGGTCACCTGAGCGGCCTAGGTTATGCCGATGACCGTCTTCGAGGGAGCAGATCTGCAGGTGCCGGGCATCGCCGGCCAGTTGGGGATCGACCTGTCGATCGCCGCTGGACGCGAGGTGCTGCAGACCATCGTCAACCTGCAGGACACCAGCGGATTCCTGGTGCGGGACGACGATGACGATGATCCGGTGCTGGTCACAGCGCACGGACAGAACGTCGTCGACACCTGGCGCGAGGACTATCCGTATGACGAACGGATGTCCCGGACCGAGTACGAGCTACAGAAACGGCTGCTGCAGATCGAGCTGCTCAAGCTGCAGAAGTGGGCCAAACGAAACGATATCCGGTTGGTGATCCTCTTCGAGGGCCGCGATGCCGCGGGCAAGGGCGGCACCATCAAGCGGTTCATGGAGCATCTCAATCCCCGTGGCGCTCGGGTGGTGGCGCTGACGAAGCCGTCTGAGCGGGAGTCGACGCAGTGGTATTTCCAGCGATACGTCGAGCATCTTCCGGCGGCCGGTGAGATCGTGCTGTTCGACCGGTCCTGGTACAACCGTGGCGGCGTCGAACGGGTGATGGGTTTTTGCAGCGACAAGGAGCACGCCCGATTCCTGCGGCAGGCACCGCGATTCGAGGAGATGTTGATCGAAGACCGGGTGCACCTGATCAAGTTCTGGTTCTCGGTGACGGCACTGGAGCAGCGCACGCGGTTCGCCATCCGGCAGGTCGATCCGGTCCGGCAGTGGAAACTGTCGCCGATGGACCTGGCATCGCTGGACAAGTGGGACCGGTACACCGCGGCCAAGGAAGAGATGATGGCTGCCACCGATACCGACATCGCGCCGTGGACCGTGGTCAAGAGCAACGACAAGAAGCGGGCCCGGGTGAACGCGATGAGGCATGTGCTGAGCCAGTTCGAATACGACGGCAAAGACCACGAGGTCGTCGCGATGCCGGATCCGCTGCTGGTCATGCGCGGCCGTGACCTGATCGACGATTGACGGCGCCAGATGGGCGCCTGGCTGCGGTATGACGAAGGCCCGCATACAAAGGCGGTATTGCGGGCCTCGGTCAACCTCGCCAGGCGCCCATCTGGCGCCGCCAGTGCCCGGTCGATCACGTAGCCTGGTCGCCGTGCGTTCGATTCTCGCGGCAGTCCTGACGCTGCTTGCCGTTGTGGGGATGGTGTGTGCCCTGCCGACGATGTGGGCCAAGGAGCGCCTCGTCGACTCGGATGGATTCACCTCGATGACGGCGCCGCTGGCGAAACGCCAGGATGTGCAGCAGCTCATCGCCGATGAACTGTCCACGCAGATCGCGGCGTCCGCGGGAAATGCGGTGCCTGCGGCCGTCATTCATCCATTGGCCACGCGCTATACCCAGTCCGATCAGTTCCCGCAGGACTTCACCGAGGTGATGCGGCAGGAGCACGACTGGCTGTTCAACTCGCCGGGCGCCACGAATCCGCCGGGCACGATCATGTCGGTCGATCTCACCAACATGGCCAATCGGCTGGTGCAGAACTTCGGCCTGTCGGTCCGGATTCCCGGACGCATCACCGTTCCGCTGAGCGAATCGGCGCGCAGCGGACTGGAGGCCGGCCGCTACAAGAAGCTCGGTGATCGCACCAAGCAGATCGCGGCCATCAGCCTGTCGGTCGTGCTGGTTGCCGCGCTGGGTGCGCTGCTGGCCGCGCGTCGCCGCGGCATGGTCCTGGTGTCCCTGGGTGTCGGGATGATCGTCGCGGGGGTGGTCAGCTGGGTCAGCGGGGCGGCCGTGAAGGGCCGCGCCGCCGACGAGGTCTCCGGAGCGGCGTCGGCTCCGAAACAGTTGGCGCAAGTCATCATCAACCACGCCATGGCCGATCTGCAGCGTTGGGTCTACATCACCGGCGCAGTCGGGATCGCGGTCATCGCGCTCGGGCTGATCGTGTCGCTGACGCTGGACCGGGCCGCTCGCTACACCTAGCCGACCCCGCCGATTGTGCGCCATAGGAATTCATACGCCAGCGCCGACTTGAACGCCGATTGCTTGTTGTCCGCGGCACCGCCGTGGCCGCCCTCGATGTTCTCGTAGTAGTCGACCCGATGTCCCGACTCTTCCAGTCGTGCCACGAATTTGCGCGCATGCCCGGGGTGGACGCGGTCGTCGCGAGTCGAGGTGGTCATCAACAGCGGCGGGAAGGCATCCTCGCCGTGCGCGGGCGCGATGCGTTGGTACGGGGAGTAGGTGCTGATGAACTCCCACTGATCGGGGTCGTCGGGGTCACCGTATTCGGCCATCCACGACGCTCCGGCGAGGAGTCGGTGGTAGCGCCGCATGTCGAGCAGCGGCACCTGGCAGACCAGCGCTCCGAACAATTCCGGATAGCCGGTGTACATCACGCCCATCAGTAGGCCGCCGTTCGAACCACCTTGGGCGGCAAGCTGTTCGGGGGTGGTCAAGCCGTCGGCGACCAGGGCCCGAGCGACGGCCGCGAAGTCTTCGTACACCAGATGCCGCCCGCCGAGCTGGGTCTGGGTGTGCCAGGTGGGCCCGTACTCACCGCCGCCGCGGATATTGGCGATGACGTAGATGCCGCCGCGACTGATCCAGCTGCGGCCGGCGATCGCCGAGTAGTCGGGGGTGAGGGAAACCTCGAAGCCGCCGTAGCCGTACAGCAGCGTCGGGCCGCGGTCCAGGTCATTGCGTTTCACGACGAAGTACGGAACCCGGGTGCCGTCTGCGGAGGTCGCGAAATGCTGGGTGGCGGAGACGTTTGTGGCGTCGAAGAACGACGGCAGTTCTTTGATGGGCCGTACGCCGGTCGCGGTATCGCCGTAGTACAGGCTCGTCGGTTGGGTGAATCCGCTTGCGGTCAAGAACAGTTCGTCGCTGAACTCCGAGTCGGTGCCGAGGACGGACACGGTCGACATCTCGGGGAGGCCCGCGATCTCGTGTGGCGACCAGTCGTCGAGGCGCAGCAGGGTGAGCTCGGTGCGGACGTCCCTCAATGTCACCAGGACGAGGTCGTTGCGGGTGAACGAGAAGGACTCGAGACTGGTGTGCGCGTCCGGGGTGAACAGCAGCGTGCCGGAGCGGGCGCCGGTCAGGAAGTCCGGGTAGTCGAATACGACCAGAGAGCCTGCGGGGTAAGACGGTTCGCCGATCTTCCAATCGGACTTCGTGAGCACATACAGCCGGTCACGATGGACCATCGACATGCTGTCGGTAGGGACGTCGATGTGGATCTGCTCGACCCCGTCCGGGCCATAGCGCAGCTCGTATGACTCCGAGTTGTAGAAATCGGTTGCGCGATCAAGGAAATGGCGTTCGTATCCTGGCGTGTCGTCGTAGCTGACCGACACCGACACATCGTCGACGGCGCCCGCGAAGACGGTTTCGGCGTCGGCCAGTGCGGTGCCGCGCCGCCAGCGCTTGGCCACGCGCGGATATCCGGAGTCGGTGACCGTTGGGACACCGTCACTGTCGGGTCCGAAATCGCTGCCGACATAGATTGTGTCGTGATCGATCCAGTCGACGCCGGATTTGTTCTCCGGCAACGCGAATCCGTCCGGCGCGGGTACCCAGGACCGGGTCTCCAGATCGAACTCGCGGACCACCGCGGCGTCGGCACCGCCGCGCGACAGTGACACCAGCGCTCGTCGGCAGACCGGCCGTCCGGTCGCCGGTCGCTCGCGCAGCGTCTGCGCGCTCTTCCAGACCCAGTTCTCGCCCTCATCGGCGGCGACCTGATCCAGATCGATCAGAACGTCCCAGTCGGGGGAATCGGTCGCGTACGACTCTGGCGTGGTGCGCCGCCACAGGCCGCGCGGATGGTCGGCGTCGCGCCAGAAGTTGTAGAGGTACTCGCCGCGCCGCCGCGGGTAGGGGATGCGGGCGTCGGTGTCGAGGATCTCCAGCGCCCCGGCGTTGAGCTCATCGAATCGGTCGCCGGTCGCGAGCCGATCCAGCGTCGGTCGATTATGTGCACGCACCCAATCGAGGGCCGCGTCGCTCGTGACGTCTTCGAGCCAGAGGTACGGATCGTCGGGGGTCTGCTGGGCGTCGGTCACGGCAACAGTCTGCCTCGGGCCAGGGGTTTCGGCTCGGTCGGCCTCGGGGCTTTACCAAGTATGTAACGATCCCTACAGTGGTTGCATGGCGAAAAGGCCGAGTGCGGGCGTGGTCGATACGCGGGAACTGCTCCTGGATGTCGCGGAACGCCTGATGAGCGAGAACGGGTATGCCGGGACGCCGGTGTCGGCCATCTGCAAAGCGGCGGGAGTCGCGCCGACATCGTTGTACTGGCATTTCAACAGCAAAGAGGGGCTGCTGGCAGCGGTGATGGAGCGGGGCAGCGCCCGCTGGTTCGATGCGCTGCCCCAGTGGAGTGCCGTGGCCGGCGACACCGGCGGGCGCGAGACCGCGCTCATCGAGCACGGCGCCGCCGCGGTCGGCGCTCATCCGCTCTTCCTTCGCCTGTTCTATGTGCTGGCACTGGAAGGTGCCGGGGATGAGGTCGCCGGCCAGCTGGTCCGGCGCGTTCGGCTGCGCGCCATCGGCTATTTCGCGAACGCGATCACCGGGCTTCTCGCCACGCTCGTCGACGACGAGATCGCCCGGCTCGCGGCCGCCGAGCTGACCCGGTTCGCCGTCGCGTTCTCCGACGGCTGCTTCTTCGCAACTCAGCTCGAACCCGATGAGACCGACCTGAAGCGCATGTACACCGACCTGGCTGTCGCGCTGCAGGCGTTGGCGCCCAACGCAATCGATCGTGCGCGACGAGCCGTCGCGGGCCGGCAGCAGGAGACGTGATGACCGCACTCGCAGGTGGGATCAATCGATGAGCGACCAGCGAACGGTCCTGATCACGGGCGGTACCGGCAGCCTCGGTTACCGCGCTGCCGAGGCGATCCTCGACACCGACGCAGACATGCGAGTGGTCATCACGGGCCGCGGTGCGGAGCGGGTCCTCGCTGCGGCGCGCCGGCTGGGCGACCGAGCTGTCGGCCTGCCGCTCGACTTGTCCTCACTCGCGCAGGTGCGCTCGTTCGCCCAGCAGTTCGGCACGCACTCGCTGCCGCCGTTGCACGCGATCATCTGTAACGCCGGCGTGCAGATCGTTTCCGGCACGGTGCTGACGGTGGACGGCATCGAGCAGACCTTCGCGGTCAACCATCTGGCACACGTGGCGCTGGTTCGAGAGTTGCTTCCTGATATGGGGTCGCCGGGCCGAATCATATTCGTAGCCAGCGACACTCACGATCCGAAGAAGCCGACCGGCATGCCGGACCCGAGGTACACCACGGCGTGGGATCTGGCCCATCCTGACGACACCGACGAAACGTCGACCCCCGGAGCGATCGGGCGTCGCCGCTACACCACCTCAAAGCTGTGCAATGTGCTCACCGCGTATGAGCTGGCACGACGACTCGATCCGGAGCGGCGGATAACCATCAACACATTCGACCCCGGTCTGATGCCCGGGACCGGGTTGGGCCGCGACTACCCCGGGCTGCAGGGCATGGCCTGGCGCTATCTACTCCCGGCATTGACGGTCGTGCCGGGCATCAACGTCCACACCCCGCGCAGGTCCGGCCAGGCGCTGGCCCGGCTGGCGCTCGATCCCGAACTGAATGCCGTTAGCGGGAAGTACTTCTCGGGCCGGCGGCAGATCCGCTCGTCCGTCGACTCGTATGACGCTGCCAAGGCTGCCGATCTGTGGACGACCAGCGTCGCGCTCGTCGGCACCCCCGGGCCGCCCGGCGACGGATAGTTCGGCATGGCGCCGCCGAGCGATCCGAAAGGGTGCGTCGAGCAACAGCAGCAAGACGGCGGCGACACCGGCTGCGCTGACGATGTACCAGGGCCACGGGCCGAGTACCGACAGCAGCGATGACTTACCTGGTCGGGCCGCAAGGAACATGTAGTCGGCACCGGTCAGCCAGTCGAAGACCCCGACGAAAGCGGTATAGACGGCGCTGATCACGAACACCCGGACCGCCGCACCCGGTCTGGGTGCCCGGCGCTGGCCGACGACCAGGAACACCGCGGCGAACACGATTCCGATATGGCCGATCACGAAGAGGAAGAACTCCAGCTGGGGGAACTTCGCGTACAGATCCGGGGTGGCGACCGCCTGGAGCGTCGCGGTGAGACCCCAGAAGTAGGTCAATTCGGCCCCGAGGGCCCACCCGCGAAACCAGCACGCACCGATGGCGACGATCCCGGCCACATCGCAGAGCGCAAGGGGGAGAGAGGTTTTGACCGACCAATCACCTCGGACGATCGGCTTGCCCAGTTCGATCACGGCATCCGTGGCCAGCACGACGGCGATGACCCGGCCGGCCCAGATCACCCAGCGACCCGGCCGACGGCGCGCTGTGATGCACAGGCAGGCGCACAGAATTGCGCCTGCCCCGACGAACATCCAGTACGGCGACAGCGCCACCAGTCCATCGTCCCTCTGGACGCGGCCCACGGCCAGTACCGGGAAGACGTCGATTTCGGGCCCCGCCGATCGTCATGACTGTGCACACTGAAACAACGAGCACAGGAGAATCCGATGCGCTACGTACTCACCATCAACAATGCCGAGCCCGCCGAGGGCGAGATCTCCGAGGACGCGATCGCCCAGATGCAACAGGCCTTCGACGTCTACGCCGGGGCACTGGCGTCGGCCGGTGTATTCGTCGCCGCCGAAATTCTGCAGTCGGTGGCCGCCACCACGACGGTGACCCGCCGGGACGGCGAATTGCGCGTGCAGGACGGCCCGTTCGCCGACACCAAAGAGGTGCTGGCCGGCGTCTTCGTGATCGATGTGCCGGACCTGGATGCCGCGCTGGCGTGGGCGGAGAAGTGCCCGGCCACCCAGTACGCCGTGATCGAGGTGCGGGCGTCGGCGATCACCGCGATCGATGGCGTATGGCAGTAGCCGAGCTTGCTGCGAGTGCAGTCGCCCGGACGTCCTACGGGCGACTGCTCTCGCTGCTCGCCGCCGCATCGAACGATATTGCTGCCGCCGAGGATTCGCTCGCGGACGCATTCGAGCGGGCGCTGCGCAGCTGGCCGGTCGACGGGGTGCCCGACAATCCGGAGGCCTGGCTGCTCACCGTCGCCCGCAACCGGCAACGCGACCGATGGCGCGCGGCGGCCACGCGGGACGTGGAGCTGGACGCTGACGCGCATGGTGGTAGCCATCTCGACGACATCGATCCGGCTGCGGTCGGCGACCGTCGGTTGGAGCTGCTGCTCGTCTGCGCGCATCCCGCGATCAGTCCGGCCGCGCACACGCCGCTGATGCTGAATACGGTCCTGGGCTTCACGGCGACGCAGATCGGGGCCGCGTTCGTGGTGCCGCCGACCACGATGGCGGCCCGTCTGACCCGGGCTAAGAAGCGGATCAAGGCCGCGCACATACCGTTTCGCATTCCCGACCGCGACGCGTTGCCCGGCCGGATGCAGGCCGTCACGGAGGCGATCTATGGTGCGTACGCGATCGACTGGAACGTCGGCGCGCTCGGCGCCGAAGCGCGGCAACTCGCCGAACTGCTGATGGAACTGGCGCCCGACGATGCCGAGGCGCACGGGCTGGCCGCGCTCATCAGTCTGTCGTCGGCACGACTGGCCGGACGCGATCTGCGGCGCTACATCCCGCTGTCACAACAGGATCCGAGTGGTTGGGATGCGGATCTGATCGAGAACGGCCGCCGGCATCTGTCGGCGGCACATCGGCTGGGCATCCTCGGCCGGTTTCAGTTGGAGGCGGCGATCAGCGCCGTGCACTGCGCGCGACGGGACACCGGCGTCACCGACTGGCGCACGCTGCGGTCGCTGTACGAGACGTTGTCGAAGGTCGCTCCGACCCTGGGAGGGCGGGTGGCATGGGCGGCGGTAGTCGCCGAAATCGAGGGTCCCGACGCGGGTTTGGCGATGCTCGACGAGATATCCGACGCGGCGCGGCGGTTTCAGCCGTGGTGGGCGGCCCGCGCCGTGTTGCTTCGCCGGGACGGGCGCGACGCCGCAGGGGCCTACGACAAGGCGATATCCCTGACCACCGACCCGGCGGAGCGTCGGTATCTGGCCGAGCAGCAGGCGGCCGTGGCCCGTAGTTGATGCTCGCGCCCGCGTTCAAACCGGTGCCACGGCATCAAACGGCGGCTGGAGGTCGGGCTATCCGGCCACCAGTGGATCCGGGATTTCACCGGTGCGGATCGGGCAGCGGGTACCGCTGTAGATGGTCGGCATGCACTCGTTGCAGTGGACGCATTTCGACTCCGTGGTCGGGTCGGCCTGGATCAGCAGCGGCAGATTCGGCTCGCGTAGCAGGGAACGGCCCATCGCGACGAATTGGAATCCCTCGTCCAGCGCCATCTCCATGCCGGCCTGGTCGGTGATACCGCCGAGCAGAATCAGCGGCATCGAAACCGCTTGGCGCAGTTGCCGAGCCAGCGGCAGCAGGTAGCCGGGGTGGTACTCGTAGTGCTTGAGGAAGATCGGTCCCATCACCTTCATGCCGGTCTTCATCGACCCAGACATCGCGTTCGCGAACGACCTGCGCGGCGGGGTGCCGTGAAAGAGGTACATCGGATTCAGTAGTGAGCTGCCGGCGGTGGGCTCCAGCGCGTCCAGATGGCCGTCCGACTCCAGTAGCTGCGCCACCTGGCAGGCCTCGTCGACGTTGAACCCCTTGGGCGCGCCGTCGTACATGTTGAGCTTCGCCCAGATGGCGGTCCCGCCGCCGACCTCGTCGCGCACCGCCTCGGCGATCTCGCGGGCCAGCTTGGCGCGGTTGGTCAGCGAACCGCCGTACTCGTCCTTGCGGTGATTGAGCAGGGGACTGAGGAAGCTGCTCGCCAGGTAGTTGTGGCCGAAATGGATCTCCAGGCCGTCGAACCCGCAGTCGACGGCGATCCGCGCGCCGCGACGGAAGTTCGCGAGCAATTCCCGGATGTCGTCGTGAGTCATCTTCTTGGTGAGCGATCCGCCCATCGGCGCCGGAATGCGGGACGGTCCCAGGGCCTTGGCCCGATTGGACACTGAGTTGGCGACCGGTCCGGCGTGACCCAGCTGCGCCGCGGCGAGCGCGCCTTCGGAGTGGATCGCGTCGGTCAATCGGCGCAGGCCTTCTTCGGCTTCGGGCCGCAGCCAGATCGCGCCGCGGTCTGTACGCCCCTCCGGGGCGACCGCGCAGTAAGCCACGGTGCAGACGCCGACGCCGCCGGCCGCGATCTCGCGATGGAAGTCGATGAGCGCATCCGTCACCAGACCGTCGGGAGTCATCCCCTCGAAGGTGGCTGCCTTGATCAAGCGGTTGCGGACGGTGAGCGGGCCGAGCGGGCTGGGCTCGAACGGAGAAACTGACATGAATTCTAGTTTTGCATATCGGGCCCGGCCGCGGCTAGGGAAAAATCCCGCTGTGTGGGTAACCCGGGGTCATCGGTCGAGACGGGGGTCATCGGGCGCAGTAGGGTGACGGGCGTGGCTGAACACTTTGACACAGTTGTCCTTGGCGCAGGTCCAGGAGGTTACGTCGCCGCGATCCGGTCGGCGCAGCTCGGACTCAAAACCGCCGTAATCGAAGAGAAGTACTGGGGCGGGGTCTGCCTGAACGTGGGCTGTATCCCGTCGAAGGCGTTGCTGCGCAACGCCGAGCTGGCACACATCTTCAATCACCAAGCCGACACCTTCGGGATGTCCGGTCAGGTGAGCTTCGACTTCGGCGCGGCATTCGACCGCAGCCGGAAGGTGTCCGACGGCATCGTCAAGGGCGTCCATTTCTTGATGAAGAAGAACAAGATCACCGAGATCGACGGGTATGGCGTCTTCACCGATGCCAAGACGATCCAGGTCGGCGATCGCCTCATCACCGCCGATAACGTCATCATCAACACCGGCTCCGTCGTGAAGCTGCTGCCCGGCGTCTCGCTGTCGGACAATGTCGTCACCTATGAGACACAGATCCTCACCCGCGAGCTGCCGAAGTCGATCGTCATCGTCGGCGCCGGCGCCATCGGCATGGAGTTCGGATACGTCCTGGCCAACTACGGCGTGGACGTGACGATCGTCGAGTTCCTCGACCGCGTGCTGCCGGCCGAGGATGTCGACTCGTCCAAGGAGATCGCGAAGGCCTACAAGAAGCTCGGCGTCAACATCCTGACCTCGACCAAGGTCGAGACCATCGATGACCAGGGCAGCCAGGTCGTCGTGAGCTACACCGATGCCAAGGGCAACGCCGGTTCCAAGACCGTCGACAAGGTGCTCATGTCGGTCGGATTCGCGCCGCGGGTCGAGGGTTACGGCCTGGAGAAGACCGGCGTCGAGCTGACCGATCGCGGTGCGATCGCCATCGACGACCACATGCGCACCAACGTGCCCGGCGTCTACGCGATCGGCGATGTCACCGCGAAGCTGCAGCTGGCGCACGTCGCCGAAGCGCAGGGCGTGGTTGCGGCCGAGACGATCGCGGGTGCCGAGACCATGACGCTCGGTGACTACCGGATGATGCCGCGGGCGACGTTCTGCCAGCCGCAGGTCGCGTCGTTCGGTCTGACCGAGGCGCAGGCGCGCGACGAGGGCTACAACGTCGCCGTGTCGAAGTTCCCGTTCTCGGCCAATGGCAAGGCGCAGGGGCTGGCAGAGACATCGGGCTTCGCCAAGCTGATCACCAACGCCGACACCGACGAGCTGCTCGGCGGACATCTGGTGGGCGACAACGTTTCCGAGATGCTTCCGGAGATGACGCTGGCCGCGAAGTGGGACCTGACCGCCAAGGAGCTGGCCCGCAACGTGCACACGCACCCGACCATGTCCGAGGCGCTGCAGGAGACCTTCCACGGCGCCATCGGTCACATGATCAACCTCTAGATCGTCTGACGAGAGCCGGCCGGTACCCGCACGGGTGCCGGCCGGCTCTCGTTTACGCCGACTGGACACTCACGTGCGTGAGTGTCGAATCGACGGATAATCGGCGGATGACCACGGAACCGATGCGGCGTGAGTGGGTGCCGCCGTGGCCGCTGGACGTCGCGGTGACGTTGGGCATCCATCGCCGGGGCGGCGGGGATCCGGCGTATCGCGTGACGCCCGGCGGAACGGTGGTGCGCGGTAGCTGGACGCCGGACGGCCCGGCGGTGCTGGCGATCTCGCGCAAAGACAAGACGGTGGTCGGTCGGGCATGGGGTGACGGCGCATCGTGGCTGCTCGACCGGTTGCCCACGTTGCTCGGTGCCGATGATGAGCCGCAGGCATTGACGCCGCGCCATGACGTGATCGCACGGCTGGCGCGGGCCGTGCCGGGGCTGCGGCTGGGGCGCACCGATCGGGTGTTCGAGGCGCTGGTGCCGACCGTGCTCGAGCAGAAGGTGGTCGGCGCGGAGGCCTGGCGCTCGTGGCGCTACCTGGTCCGGAATCACGGGGTGCCGGTACCGGGCGTCGATGCCGCGAAATCGCCGCCATCGCAGACGGATTGGGCGAACATCCCGAGCTGGGAGTGGCACCTGGCCGGTGCCGAGCCGGTCCGGATGCGGACGGTGAAGGCGGCCGCAGCGTTCGACGTCGAGAACCGGGTCGACCAGCTGCAGTCGATTCGCGGCATCGGTCCGTGGACCGCCGCGCATGTCCGGGTCCGGGCATTGGGCGATCCGGATGCGGTGCCGATCGGTGATTACCACACACCGGGAATGGTCGGCGGCGTGCTTGCACATCGCAAAGTGGACGATGACGGCATGCTGGAGCTGCTGGAACCGTATGCGGGCCAACGCTATCGGGTAATCCGATTGATGGAGTTGGGCTCTGGAAAGGTGCAGCGACGGGGCCACCGCATGGCCGTCCGGGACTACCGCAACTTCTGATCGGGCGACGGATAAGCGCATAGTCAGTACCGTAAGTACCTGATACTGTAAGTTCCGTTAGATGTTGGCGGAAGGAACAGGATGACGATCCAGGACAGTCACGAGACAGCGGCTGCGGCGGCCGACGGCGGCGCGCCGATCCAGCATTTCGTGCGCAACGAGGCGATCGACATCGCCTACTACGTCCAGGGCAACCCCATCGGCCCGACGATCCTGCTGGTGCACGGCTGGCCGGACTCTCACCATCTCTGGGACGGCGTCATTCCGCTGCTGCGGGAACGCTTCCGGCTGGTCGCCATCGACAGCCGTGGTGCCGGAGCCACCACCAACCCCAAGTCGTACAAAGACTTTCGGCTGGCCAAGCAGGCTGCGGACTACGTGGCAGTGGCCGACGCGGTGAGTCCTGACGAGCCGGTGCACCTGCTTGGGCACGACTGGGGCAGCGTCGCGGCATGGGAGGCGATCTGCGACCCGGCGTTGTCGCACCGCTTCGCGTCGTTCACATCGGTGTCCGGCCCCTGCGCCAGCCACCTCAGCTACGCCGTTCGGCAACGACTGTCGCGGCCGACGCCGCGGAATCTCGCGCTCGCGGCCGGCCAGGCGGGGTCGCTGCTCTACATGTTGGGTTCGATGACGCCGGGCATCCCGAACGCCATGTTGAAACTGACGATGACCGAAAGGCGTTGGCGGGCAGGGTTGTCACGTGCCGAGGACATTTCGCCCGAGCAGATTCATCTCGGACCCACCTTCCGTCAGGACATCACGCGCACGCTCCGGGTGTACCGAGCCAACGCGTTGCAGGCGATGGTCGACCCGCAGGAGCGGTTCACGCATGTTCCGGTGCAGGCGATCGTCGGCCGCCGGGATCCCGCTGTCCGGCAGTCGAGCTACGAGTTCGAACCGAAGTGGAACGAGCGCACCTGGCTGCGGGTGCTGGACGGTGGGCACTGGCTGCCGTTCTCGCATCCACAGTTGGTGGCGTCGGCGACTACCGAGCTGATCGATTCGGTGTCCGGGCTGCCGGCCGCCCGGACTCTGCGTCGGGCATCGATGGATCGGCAGCATCAGCGATTCGAGGATGAACTGGTGGTCATCACCGGCGGCGGTAGCGGGATCGGCCGGGAGACGGCGCTGGAGTTCGCGCGCTCCGGAGCAGAGGTGGTGCTGTCGGACATCAATCTCGCGGGCGCGAAGGAGACCGCGGCGTTGATCACCGACGTCGGTGGCCTTGCGCACGCGTATCAGCTCGATGTGGCCGACCCGGCGGCGATCGAGCGGCACGCGCACGAGGTGATCGCCACCCATGGCGTACCCGACGTTCTGGTCAACAACGCCGGCGTGGGAGCGGCCGGAGCCTTCCTGCAGACCCCCGCCGAAGAGTTCGAGCGGGTCATCGACATCAACATGCACGGTGTCGTGCGCTGTACCCGGGCGTTCGCCGCGGCAATGGCCGACCGCGGTCTGGGCGGGCATATCGTCAATCTCTCGAGTATGGCGGCGTATTCGCCGCAACAGCAGATGAGCGCCTACTCCACGAGTAAGGCCGCGGTCTTCATGTTCTCGGACTGCCTGCGCGCCGACCTTGCTCCCCACAACATCGGCGTCACCACCATCTGTCCCGGCATCGTGCACACGAATATCGTTGCCACAACGAAGATTTCGGGAGTCAGCGCCGAAGATGAGGCGCGAATGCAGCGACTCGGCGACCGGGCCTACGCGCTGCGGCGGTACGGTCCGCAGAAGGTCGCACGCCAGATCGTCGATGCGGTGCGTCGCGATCGTGACGTCGTGCCGGTGACGCCGGAGTCCAGGGTGCAGTATCTGGTCAACCGGGCGGCGCCCGGCATCGTTCGCCGAGCGGCCAAACGGGGCGGCATGACCGATCTCGCGAATCTGATCCCGGGAGGTAAATGATGTCGACGAATGTCTGGACACCGAACGACATCGCGGATCTGACCGGTCGGCGAATCGTGATCACCGGGGCCAACGGCGGATTGGGATCGATTGCCGCGCGAACGTTGGCGCACAAGGGTGCCACTGTCGTTCTCGCATGTCGCAATACCGATAGCGGACGCCGCGTGGCGGAAGCCATCGGCGGCGATGTGAGCGTCGCGCAACTAGACCTGGCACGTCTCGATTCGGTTCGTGAGTTCGCCGCGCAACAGGGCGAGTTCGATGTGCTGATCAACAATGCCGGGCTGATGAACGTCCCCTTCAGCCGAACCCGGGACGGATTCGAGACGCAGTTCGGGGTCAACCATTTGGGGCACTTCGCGCTGACAGCGCTCGTGATCGACAGACTGCGAGATCGCGTCGTGACCCTGTCCAGCATCGCCCATGCGCATACGCCGAAGCTCTGGGTCGACGATCTCAACTACGAGAACCGCAGGTATCAGCGGAATTTGGCGTACGCGCAGTCGAAGCTGGCGAATCTCATGTTCGCTCGCGAGTTGGAGCGAAGGCTGTCCGGAGCGGGCGGTCGAGTTCGTTCTTACGCCGTGCATCCGGGCGTGGCCGCGACCGACTTGTTCACCCGCACCGAGACGGTGGCGGACAGGTTCGCGAAAGCGGGGGCGCGGCTGTGGGGCCACTCGCCGGAGTCGGCAGCTCATTCGATGTTGTTCGCCGCCACCGAACCCGAGGCCGATCCGTCTGTGTATTGGGGCCCCACGCGCGGCATCGGCCAGTCACGGGGTCCGGTCGCCGCGGCCTCGTCAAGCCGACTGTCGAGGGACCGTGCCCTGTGGGGCCAGCTGTGGCAGCAGTCCGAGGTGATGACCGGCACGCCATTTCGCGTGGGCGCCTGATCGCGCGACGCGAGGTACTAGTCTGGACTGGATGAATGGGCCGAAGACACCCGTGCGCAAGCCAGATGCGCGCAGCTAACGGTGGCGCGAACACCGGATCAAGGTGCGCGCCGATATCGTCGATGCCGCCATCCGGGCGACCGAGAAGTTCGGACCCGATGTCAGCATGGACGACATCGCGCGTGAGGCCGGTTCCGCAAAACCGAAGCTGTACCGTCATTTCAACGACAAGACCGACCTGTACAACGCGGTCCTCGAACGGCTGACCGAAACCTTGTGGACGAGAATCATCGCGCAGGCAAACCTATTGCAAGACAGCATGTCCGATGTTCTGCAGCACGGAGTGTCCGAGTATCTCGATCTGATCGCGAGTCAGCCCAATCTGTTTCGCTGGATAGCGCATAGCGGGATCGCGATGCAGGCGGCGCCGGATGGGTACGCGCTCCGGAGTCTTCGGGAGATATCCGAACGAATCGAGTCGGTGTTCCGGTCGATCGGTGACGACGGATTCATCGACGCGAATGCCATTGAGTTGATTGTCTTCTCGGTGCTCGGCATGGCCGGTACCGCCACCGAATGGTGGATGGGCGACAGCGATCCCGAGAACCGTCCGATGGATGCCGATGAGTTTGCGGAGTATCTGATTCTCACCATCGATTCCATCGTCACCCAGGGCGCTCGGATGTACGGAATCACCATCGATTCGAGCAAGCCGTTGCCGTTGGCATTGAGTCGCACGGTCGCCGGCAAGCCCTGACGCTCACCCCCGGGGGTCTTCTACCTCCGACAGTTCGGTCGGAACATGAAACGGCGGCGTGCTCTTGCCGATGATGCGGTACCGGCCCCAGAGGTCGGGGTCACCGACATAGGCGTCCCGTGAACCGTGGGCGGTTCGGATGACTGCGGGCATCCGTTGCATGTCGCCGACGATCGACGCCAATTGGTCGTCGGGCCGGATGCGTCCGATCCAGCGGAACACACCGTCCACCGGTTCGCGGTATCCGCGGATCTCCACCTCGACCTCGATCTGGGTTCCGCGGATGATCACCGTCGCCGGCCCGATGTAGTCGGAATCGTCGTGCGGACTGTCGTCGAATCGCGCGGTCATTGCTGCTCCCGTCATGTCCGCCGCCCGACTGGGGGCGTCGAATCGGCCATTGAACGTTACTTTAGGTATACGGTACTAGCAGTACTCATATTTGGTATCGAGTCCGACTCCCGGGCGCAGCTTCCGCCGGCGTCCGATGACGCGAACGTGGAGGTTGTGATGAATGAGAGTGGACCACAGGAGTTTTCGCGACCGCGAAGCATCGACGGCGCAGAGGTCAAGTACCGGCGAACCGTCGCCGACCGGCAGCGCGCGGCCCAGCGGCTGTTGATGTCGGCCGTCGACGAGTCGTACGACGGTGACCTTGACATCGACTGGGACGGCGACGTCGATCCCGAGCTGGACTGGCTGCCCGAGCGGCTGTCGGCGCTCTATGGCACCGACATCTGGCGTGAGCTGAGCGCATCGGAGCGCCGTGAGCTCGGCCGGCACGAGCTGGTCAATCTACTCAGCTTCGCGGTCTATGCGGAGACGACCCTGACGTTGCTGCTGTTCCGCGACCTGGCCGAGCATCGCGAATTGGTCGACGACGTCACCCGGTGGGCGCTGAAGGCGATCGAAGAGGAGACCCGCAACAGTTCGATGTTCTCGAGGCTGATCAACAAGGCGGGTCTGCCGATCTACCGTCGGCCGACCGCTGTTCAACTGCTGGCGAAGACGGTTCTCCTCACGCCGGCGGGTGTGTTCGGGCGCGGGTCGATATTGATGGTGCAGGAGGCCGTACACAGTCTGGCCGGGGCGATGGCCGACGATCCGTCGGTGCAACGGCACGTGCGGCAGCTCATGCGTATCCATGAGGCGAGCGGCACCCGTCATATCGAGTTCTCGCGTCTGGAACTGCTGCGGGCGATCTCTGCCGGCAATCCGGCCGGCACGGCCGTCGCCGGGCATCTGCTGGCGCTGCTTGTGGGGTTCATGTACCCGATGATGTTGAACGACAAGGTGTTCCAGGACTGCGGAATCGATGCCAGCCGGGCGCATCGAGCGGCCCGCGACGGCGAGCAGTTCCAGCTGAGGGCCCGCGCGATGACCGACTCGTTCGTGCGCTTCGCGCTCGACGTGGGCCTGTTCCGGCATCGCGGAGAGCGGTGGTTACTGCGACGGTTCCGGATCTGGCCACCGGATGTGCCCGATGACATCGCCGGATGGGCAGCCAATTAGCGGAAGTCGTTGACATCGGAAGTGAACTGGACCACAGTGGAACTACAAGTACCGGATACTGCAAGTACCGACTGAAGAAGGTGTCAGATGACCATCGAGGCACACCGCTCGGACCACGCTCCCGCCACGATCAACACAGCGGGTGCATCCACTACCCGCAGCCGCGCGGTCGGCGACCGGCAGAAGACGGCGCAGCGACTGCTGCGCTCGACCGCCGACCGGGCATACGACGGCGAACTGGACATCGACTGGGATGCGCCGCTCGATCCGGACAAGGGCTGGTCGCCGGAGCATCGGCTCAGCCTGTACGGGACCAAGCTGTGGGACCGGCTGACCCCCGAGCAGCAGCGGGAACTGGGCAGGCATGAAGCCGTTGCGGTACTGAGTTTCGGCATTCTCGCAGAGGTCGGCCTGAGCATGATGCTCATGCGTTCGGTGCTCGAGAGCGATACGGTCGCCGACGATCACTGTCGGTACGCACTGGCCGAAGTCGGCGAGGAGACCAGGCATTCCACCATGTTCGGCCGACTGATCAACAAGTCGGGCCTGCCGCCGTACAAGCTCCCCAAGGGTGCGAAATACGCGTTGCGTCTCACCGGGTTCGTGCCCAAAGGCCCGTCGGCCTACGCGGGGACGCTGCTGATCGAGGAGATGCTCGATCGGTTGCAACGCGAGGCGATGGACGACGAGAGCGTGCAGCCGCATTTCCGGCAGCTCATGAAGATCCATGTCCTCGAAGAGGCTCGCCACATCACCTATGCGCGCGAGGAACTGGTCCGGTCGATGCAGGGGCACGGCAAGGCTTACAACGCATTTCACCGAGGCGTCTTCTCGCTGATGGTGCTCGGGGTGATGCCGGTCCTGGTCAATCCTCGGGTGTATCGGTCGGTGGGTATCAATCCGGTGCGCGGCCTGATCGCCGCGCAGACCAGCCCCTACTATCGCGAGCGCGCAATCTTTGTCGGTGAGCCGCTGCTGCGGTTCGCGTATGAGGCCGGTTTCGTCAAAGGCGCTGTCAGCACCAGAGTGCTGCGCCTGGCCAGGGCTCTGCCGGACGACATCATCGATGAGCTGACGGGCAGGGCGGCCGCCTCCGAGGAGCTGCCGCGGTGACCGATCCAATCCGCACCGGAACTGTCATCATCGGATCCGGGTTTTCCGGACTCGGCATGGGCATTGCGCTGAAGACGGACGGCCACGACGATTTCGTCATCCTGGAGAAGGCCGGCGAGGTCGGCGGCACCTGGCGCGACAACACCTACCCGGGTGCGGCCTGCGACGTTCCCACCCACCTGTACTCGTATTCCTTTGAGCCCCGCTCGAACTGGAAGAATCTGTGGTCGTATCAGCCGGAGATCTTCGACTACCTGCGAGAGGTCGCCGACAAATATCAGGTGCGGCGGCACGTGCAGTTCCACAAGGTGGCTGAGCGCGGGTACTGGGACGCAGAGGAGATGCGATGGCATCTGTTCACCACCGACGGTCAGGAGTATGTGGCGCAGTTCGTGGTGTCCGCCATTGGCGCCCTGCATATTCCGAGTATCCCCAGCTTCACCGGTCTTGATGAGTTCGCGGGCCCCGCGTTCCACTCTGCCGAGTGGGACCACAACGTCGATCTGACCGGAAAGCGGGTCGCGGTGATCGGGACCGGCGCGAGCGCGGTGCAGTTCGTGCCGGAGATCATCGACGAGGTCGGCGAACTACAGCTGTATCAGCGCACCCCGCCCTGGGTGCTGCCGCGGCAGAATGCGCCCATCCCCGAATCCGTGCAGTCGGCGTTCGCCGCGGTTCCCGGTCTGCGCAAGACGTTTCGCAACGGGCTGTACTGGGGCGCGGAAGCCGGCGCATACGCGATGAACAACCGGCCGGCGCTGCTCAAGGGCGTCGAGCTGGTCGGTAAGCGATTCATCAAGAGTCAGATCGATGATCCGGAGCTGCGCCGGAAGCTGACGCCGGACTATCGGGCCGGATGTAAACGACTGCTCGGCTCCAATACTTACTACCGCGCGCTCAATCAGCCGAAGTCGCAGGTGATCACCGAGTCGATCGCCCGGGTGACCGCGACCGGAATCGTTACCGCGGACGGCATCGAGCACGCGGCGGACGTGATCATCTTCGGCACCGGCTTTCATGTCACCGATTCCTTCGAGTCGCTGTCCATCAAGGGAGCCGACGGTGCCGACCTGGTCGATCGTTTCCGGCGGGAAGGGCCACAGGCGCATCGCGGGATCACCGTGGCCGACATGCCGAACGCGTTCTTCCTGCTCGGTCCGAATACCGGGCTCGGCCACACCTCGATCGTGTTCATGATCGAATCGCAGATCCACTATGTGTCCCAGGCGATTCGGCAGGTGCGTCAGAACCGGGTGCAGGCGTTGGTGCCGCGCCGTGCGGTGCAGGCCGAGTACAACTACGACCTGCAACGCCGGCTGGCGCGGTCGGTCTGGAACACCGGAGGGTGTTCCAGCTGGTATCTGGACGCGCACGGCAACAACCGCACGCTGTGGCCGGGATACACCTGGCGCTACTGGCTGTCGACTCGCAACGTGCGGCTCGATGAATACGAACTCCTGGGAGCGGCATGAAGAACTTCGGTGACAAGGTAGCGGTCATCACCGGTGCCGGATCGGGCATCGGGCGGAGCCTCGCACTGTCATTGGTCCGGCGTGGCACGCACGTCGCGCTGTCGGACATCGACACCGCGGCCGTCGCCGACACCGCGGGCCGCTGCGAGAAGATCGCCGACGCGGGAATCAAGGTGCGGCCGTACACACTTGACGTCGCGGACCGGTCCGCGGTCTACGGTCACGCCGAGGACGTCCGTGGCGAGTTCGGCAAGGTCAACCTGGTGTTCAACAATGCCGGCGTGGCCCTCGGCGCCGACGTGATCGACATGGAGTGGGACGACTTCGAGTGGTTGATGAATATCGACTTCTGGGGAGTCGCCAACGGCACCAAAGCGTTCCTCCCGCATCTCATCGACTCTGGCGACGGGCACGTCGTGAACGTCTCATCGGTATTCGGCCTGATGGGCATTCCCAGCCAGAGCGCATACAACGCAGCGAAATTCGCCGTCCGCGGGTTCACCGAGGCGCTGCGGCAAGAGATGCGGATCGCACGTCATCCGGTCGGTGTCACATGCGTGCATCCGGGTGGGATCAAGACGAATATCGTCGCGAATGGCCGGGGCATGCCGGAAGGAATCGATCCCGATCAGCTGAACAAGCAATTTCAGCTGATCGCCATCACCCGTCCCGACTCGGCCGCGCGCGCCATACTTCGCGGCGTTGAGCACAACCGCCCGCGTGTGTTGATCGGGCCGGACGCACGCGGGTTCGATCTCATTCCGCGGGTCGTCGGGCCGCGTTATCAGGACATCGCGGCGCCGCTGGCCCGAATCGGGTATCAGATCGGCGCGCGTTTGGGGATCGAGTTGTGACAGTGCCGGATTCGGTTGCGGCCGCATCTGATGCGCGGAAGACCGCCAACACCCATGTCCAGGTGCTGGCCGTCAAGGAGGTCATCGCCGAGACATCCGATGCCGTGTCGGTGGTCCTGGATGTGCCGGACCGGCTGGTGGGCAGATTCCGCTATCAGCCCGGCCAGTTCCTCACCGTGCAGATCCCCAGTGAGCGCACGGGATCGGTGGCGCGCTGCTACTCGTTGTCGAGCTCGCCGCATCTGGACGATGATCTGATCATCACCGTCAAGCGCACGCCGGGCGGCTATGCGTCCAACTGGATCTGCGACAACATCCGGCCCGGCGATCGACTGACGGTCCTGTCGCCGTCCGGGAAGTTCGTGCCGCGCTCGCTGCACCAGGATCTGCTGCTGATCGGAGCGGGCAGCGGCGCCACCCCGCTGCTCTCCATCGCCAAGTCGGCGTTGATCGGCGGAGTGGCGACGGTGTACTTCTTCTACGCCAATGACACTCGCGGCTCGGTGATCTTCGGTGCCGAGCTCGACGAACTGATGTCGGAGTTTCCCGATCGAATCACCGTCGAGCACTGGTTGGCCGACACCCGCGGCCTGCCGACGGTCGATCTGGTCGCCGAGCATCTGGCGCCGTACGTCCACTTCGATGCATTCCTGTGTGGACCAACCGCTTTCATGGAGGTCGCTCGGGCATCACTGGCAACGACGGGTATGCCCGAGCGCAACATCCACACCGAGATCTACCAGTCGCTGACCGGGGATCCCTTCGCCGACATCGTGATCCCGGCCTTCGACGTCGGGGAGGATGCGGCCCAGGCGAGGGTGCAGCTGCCGGATGGATCGGATGTCGAGATCTCGTGGCCGCGGGAGGTCCCGCTGCTGGATGTGTTGTTGAGCAAGGGGATCGACGCTCCGTACTCGTGTCGGGAGGGCGCGTGCAGCGCATGTGCGTGCTCCGTTCGGTCCGGCGATGTGCGGCTGGTCCGCAACGACACCCTTACCGACGCCGATATCGACCACGGGCTGACGCTGGCCTGTCAGGCGGTGCCGCTGTCGGACAGGGTGGAGATCGCCTTTGACCAGTAGCAGCTCGGTCTCACGGGTGGGAGCGGGATCGTTGATCCCGCCGCTGACCGACGCCCTGGGGCGGCGGCTATCGGGTATGGCGGGCTGGGGTGCCCAGCGTTCGACGTCCGCCCTGGCGACGTTCGGCCGGGGTGTGCAGCTCGCGTTGTTGGCACTGCTGAGTCTCGTCGTCGACCTCGTGCGACTACGCCATCCCTGGCGCGAAACCGTCAGCCAGATGTGGTTCATCATCACGGTGACGGCCGTGCCGGCGATTCTCGTCGCGGCCCCGTTCGGGGTGATCGTCTCGGTGCAGATCGGCTCGCTGACCAATCAGGTCGGCGCGACGTCGGTGGCCGGTGCGGCCGGCGGCATCGGGGTCATCCAGCAGGGAGCGCCGATGGTTGCGGCGCTGCTGCTGGGCGGCGCCGCGGCATCCGCGATCGCCTCCGACCTGGGAGCGCGCACGATTCGCGAAGAGATCGACGCGATGCGCGTGATGGGAATCGATCCGATCCGCCGCCTGGTCGTCCCGCGTCTCGTCGCGATCGGCATCGTCGCGCCGATGCTGTGCATGCTCGTGATCTTCATGGGGCTGCTGGTCGGCTACGTCATCGCGGTGATGTTCATGAACGTGACGCCCGGCTCGTACACATCGTCGTTCGCGGCCTTCGCCTCGGTCGCCGACGTGGTCGTGGCGATGATCAAATCGATCGTGTTCGCCTTGACCGTCGGCGTGATCGCCTGCCAGCGCGGGCTGGAAACGAGGTTCGGGCCCAAGGCCGTCGCCGATTCAGTGAACGCCGCGGTCGTGCTAGGGGTCATGTTCGCCTTCGGGCTCAACGTGATCATCACCCAGCTGGTCGCAATGTTCTTACCGCCGAAGATCATCTGATGGCCATCTCGCAGTACCGGCCGTCCGCGCTGCGCCCGTTGTACGCGCTCTTGCGGGCCGCCGACATCCCGGTGACGGTGCTCCATCATGTCGGGCACCAGATCACCTTCGTGGGAATGGCTTTGGGCTCGACGGGGTCGGCGGCGCGGCGGTACCGGCGCCAGACGATGCTGGTCCTCTCAGACTTCACCTTCGGCAAGGGCGCGATCGTCGTCGGCGGCGGCACCTTGGGGGTCATGCTGTTTCTCGGTGTCGCCGTGGGTGGTTCGATCGGCATCCAGGGATACAGCCTGTTGGACATGGTGAACCTGGGGCCGCTGACCGGCGTCGTGTCCGCCTACGCCAGCACCCGCGAGCTCGTCCCGATGGTCGCCGCGATCGGATTCGCCGCCCAGGCCGGCTGCCGAATTACCGCCGAGATCGGCGCCATGCGGATCTCGGAGGAGATAGACGCCCTGGAGGCCAACAGTATTCGGCCGATTCCCTTCGTGGTGTCGACCCGGATCGTGGCGGGTGTCGCGTGCATCATCCCGATGTACATCGTCACGCTCATCGTTTCGTACCTGTCAGCCGCCTTCGTCGTAGTGGTGGTGCACGGCCAATCGCCGGGCACCTATCAGACGTACTTCGGCGACTATCTGGCCGGCACGGATGTAGTGCTGTCGACGGTCAAGGTGACGGTGTTCGTGGTGCTGATCGTGTTGATCCACGGGTATCAGGGGTTCTATGCCAGCGGCGGTCCGGAGGGTGTCGGCGCGGCGTCCGGGAGGGCCATCCGGGCGAGCCTGATTCTGGTCGTGTTGTCGGACATGGTGATGACGCTGCTGTTCTGGGGCATCCGCAGCGGGATCCAGATCTCGGGATAGGTATGGGAGTATTCGTCGATCACTCAGGCCGCTCGGCTTCGCGGGCGGTGCTGTGCCTGCGGGGTGCGGTGACTCTGGTTGTAGTGCTGGCGATCTCGGCCGTACTGGTGATGAACTACCGCGGCGACTTCACGAAGAAGTTCACCCTGACGATCATGTCGCCGAGCGTCGCGGAGGGCCTGGTGCCGGGCGCGGACGTGAAGCTGCGAGGCTACCGCGTGGGCCGCGTCACCAAGATCATCGGTACCGACACCGGCGCGCAAGAGATTTCGGTGCAACTGGACCCGAGGCAGGTCGCCGGGCTGTCCAGCAATCTGCGGACCGATTACACCTCGTCGAACCTGTTCGGATCGACCGCCATCGAGCTCGTCGACGAGGGCGGAACCCGCGAGCCGCTGCGCAGTGGCAGCCGGGTGTCGATCAACGGCAGCAGCGGCATCGGAACGGTCACGGGCGTCCTGCACGACGCGGGAAACCTGCTGTCCGTGATGAATTCGCCGCAGGCGGTGCAGATGACCGGACGTCTGGCCGCGTCGATCCCGACTCTGACGGACGGCTTGCGGTCGGTCTTCAACCTGGCCTCCGGGATGGCCGACGAGGCGCGCGCCCCGCTCAGTCACTACCTGAACATCTTCGCCGACACGATGGACGGGATCGCCGCCCAGATCGGTCCGGTGATCGATCTGGCCGGGGCCGCGGCGCGGGCGAGCACCTACCTGACGTCGTCCGAGGGTCGCGAACGGACTATCGAGGCGATCACCGGGGCGGCCAAGTACGGCGCGATCCCGCTGACCGCGCTGCTCGACGGCAATGAGGACGGGCTGAGTGAATTGATCGGTCTGGTACTGGATCTCGCGGTCCCCGCCGCGTATTCGGTGGGCACGGTCCCACACGCCTATGACCGGTTGTACGGGCTGCTGCAGCGCACTTCGAACGCGTTCGTCACCGACGGTGGTCATACGCGACTGCAGATCGACGTCATCATGGACAATCTGTCGTTCCTGCCGGCCTCGGCGTCGGGGCACGACCGATGAGGCGGGCGATGGCGCTGACGCTGGTGAAGCTGGCGGCCTTCGCTGCGGCGATCATCGTCCTGTCCGTGATCGTCATTCAGTCCATCACGACCCCGGTGCCTGGGCGCAAGGTTTCGTATACGGCCTTGATCACCGACGTATCGGGATTGTATTCCGGAGATTCGGTGCGCCGCGCGGGTGTCGAGATCGGGAAGGTCGAGGCGGTCGACTTGAAGGGCGGTCTGGCACATGTGCGGTTTGACGTTCAGGCGGATCAGCCGGTCTCGGACACGACCCAGGTCGCCGTCCGCTATCAGAACCTGGTCGGCCAGCGATACCTGGAAGTCATTGCCTCCGAAAGTGATCCGGGAACGCGGCTGCGGCCCGGACAGATGATCGGCGTCGCCGACACGATTCCGTCGTTCGACATCACCGGCCTGTTCAACAGCGTGGCGCCGTTGCTGACGCCACTGAGCGCCGCCGAACTCAATCAGTTCGGTGAGAACATCCTGAAAGTCGTGCAGGGCGACGGCACGGGGCTGCAGCCGGTCCTCGACGCGATCAACAAGGTGATGTCGTATGTCGGGGACCGGGACAACCTGATCGCCACGCTGATCGACGCGTTGGGGCAGGTGTCGGGTCAGTTGGTGGGACACTCGGCCACGCTGATGCAACTCATCTCGAACCTCGATGGGGTCTTCAGCAACTTCACCGACAAGGCCGACAACGTCAACAGTTCGATCGACCAGATCAATCGAGCGATGGGGCCGGCGGTGAGTCTGCTGGAACAGATTCAGGGCAGCTACGACGGCAACTACGGCCCCCTCGATGGACTGTTGCACCGCGTCGTGCCGGCGACCCCGCAGATCGTCCAAGTGCTGGCGACGGTTCCCGGGCTGCTGTCCGCGATGAACAACGCGATACCGGGAACCAATGCAGCGGCGCAATTGCATTGCAGCCGAGGGCGGGTCGGGGCGCCGATACTCGACACCCTGATGATCGGCGGGAAGAACCTGGTGCTATGTCGGCAATGACAATGACGCAGCGGATGCTGGTGCTCTGGCGCACCGTCACCGGTTCGGGCCCGGAGCATGATCCACTGGTACAGAAGCGGATTCAGATGGGAATCGGCGTCGCGGGGGTGCTGGTGTCGGCGGTCGCGCTGCTCGCCGCCGCCGTCGTGTACGTGTTCCCGCCTGGCCAACACACCTATCACGTGGATCTGGGCAACGCGAGCGGTGTCCGCGCCGGTGACCAGGTGCGTATCGCGGGGATCCAGGTCGGCAAGGTCAGCTCGGTGAAGTTGGCCGGCGACCACGTCCACGTGGCGTTCACCGTGAAGGACAGTGTCCATGTAGGCGAACAGTCGTCGATCGCGGTCAAGATGCTGACGCCGGTGGGTGGGCGATTCCTGATGCTGACCTCACTCGGCGCGCATCGGCTGGCAGCCGACATACCAACCGACCGCACGACCGGAACATACGACCTCACAGCGGTTTTCGAGCAGGCGGTGCCGACGCTCCGCGACATCGACGGTGCTGCGTTGCGCGGCACGATCGATGAGGTCGACGCGGCGATGCGGGGGCAGCCCGACGCGGTGCGCGAGCTGCTCGGCAGTTCCGGCACGCTGCTGAACACGGTCAGCCAGCGGGCGCCGCAACTGCAGCAGGCGCTGTCGCTGAGTCAGGAGTACCTCAGGGCCACGAACGGTGAGAAAGCCGTGCTGTTGACGATGGTCAAGAATCTCGGGGTCCTGGGCGTCAAACTGGGTACCCGGCGGGTGCAGGTGGTCGGGGCGTTCAACCTGTTGAACAGATTCTTCGCCCTGATCGACCGCCCGGTGATGGCATACGCCGACAAGCTCGAACAGCCGATCCGGGACGCGTACGACACCTTCACCAAGCTGCAGGCGCGGGCGGGCACGATCGACGATGCGATCGCGGCGATACAGCAGCTCATCAATGTCGTCGCGACGGGCACCGGAGTCGGTCAGGGGCTCGTCGTCGATCAGTCGAGGATCACGGTTTCCGGTGTGCAGCTCTGCATTCCGAATACATCGAGGAACTGCTGATGCGCCGGGTCGTAGTCGTCGTGGCGGTTGTCGTGGTGGCGGCCTGCGCGGCTGCCGCGGCCATCGTGCTCCCACGAGTCCTGGGTGGCTCGAGCCGAGCGGTGTGTGCCGACTTCACCGACGCGATCGGGTTGCACACCGGCAACGCGGTGTCGGTGCTGGGAGTGCCGGTGGGCAAGGTCGCCTCGATCACCTCGTTCGGCGATCACGTGCGGGTATCGATGTCCGTGGACTCCGGCGTGGACCTGCCGGCCGATGTCGAGGCGGTGACGATGGACTCATCCATCGTTTCCGACCGGACCGTCGAGCTGGTGAACACCTATCGTGATGGTCCGAAATTCGTTGGTCCGCAGTGTATTGCCCACACTCGAACGCCTTACGGCGTGAGCAAGGGGTTCGCACAGATCAATCGGCTGCTGGGTCAGGTGCTGGGTCCGGACAGCGCGTCCGCGTCGGCGGTGGGCAACATCATCACCACCGCCGACCGCAATCTCAACGGCCAGGGCCCGGCCATCGCGACGATGCTCCATCAGCTGAACACGACGCTGGGTGATTCCACGTCGGGTGACTCGCAGGTCCGCGAACTCATCGACAACCTGTCCTCGCTGACGGACTCCTTCGTCCAGCGCTGGCCGGATTTCGACCAAGCAGTGACCCATTTGGAGGATGCGGCGCTCGCCTTCGGTGGATTCGCCGACCAGTTCGGGCGCGGGCTCGACGACGTGAATCAGTTCCTGCCGGTACTGGCGCGCAGTCTGCAGCGCTACCAGTACCGAATCTTCGGACTGGCGGACCAGGTGATTCCATTCATTCACAACGTCATCGGCGCGAATCACGCCCAGATCGGCGCGATCCTCGGTCTTGTTCCCGGGGCCGTGCAACAGATCCCGGGATCGGTAGACGCGAGTACGGGCGCGTTCCGGGTCAGCTATCGCCCGCCGCGCCTGGTCGCGGACGGAGTTGCCGCGCAGGCTCTCTGCGGGCGGATCGACCCGAGTCAATGCGCCGCGATCGGCAAGGGATCGGGGCTGTGGCAGCTGATCATCGCATCGGCGGTGCAGCAATGACGCGCCTGATGAACGGGCGGGCCCGATCGATCGCGGTGGTGCTGGCTGTCGTGGTCACGCTGCTGACCGCTTCGTGCTCGATGCAGGCGAAGGATCTGCCGCTGCCCGGCAACAACGTCTCCGGCGCGGGGTACCCGATCACGATCGAGCTGCGCAGCGTTCTGAACATGCCCGACAAGGCGCGAGTGCTGGTGAACGGCACGCAATCCGGCGTGCTGCAAAGCACCAGTCTGGTTGGCGATCATGCGGTCGCCAACGTGCGATTGCGTCAGTCGGTGCGGCTGACCACCAGTGCCACCGCAAAATTGGGGCAGACGACGCTGCTCGGCGACATTTATATCGCCATCACCCAGCCGCCGGGAGATACCGCACCACCGATACGGCCGCACGGCGTGATTCCGCTCAGCCACACCGCCCCGCCGGACAACGTCGAGACCGTGCTCGCCGGTGTCTCGACGTTCCTCAACGGCGGCAGTCTCACGAATCTGGAACAGGTTGTCCGCCAGGTCAATGCCGTCCCGATGGATTCGGCGGGGGTGCAGCAGGTATTGCATGCCGGCGTGGCCGCGGTTCAAGATCTGGGACGTAACACCGCGACCATCGGACGGATTCTGAGCAGTGGTGTATCAGTGGCGAATTCGGTGACCAGCCGACGTTCGCAGCTGGCCGACCTGATCAGTTCCGGTACCGACAGGTTGTCGGCGCTGGCGAACACCTTGATGACGGTGGTCGACCTCATCGTCGTGGTCGGTCCGCTGATGAAGCCGATCGGTGATCTGCTGGTGCCCAACTACGGGGACCTGCACGACGTGCTGAACGTTGTCGACCCGGTCCTCGTGTCGGTCTCCACGGCCGACCGCACGATCCCGCAGATCGCCTCTGCGGCACAGCAGTTGATCACCGCAAAACTCATTCCGTATTTCTCCGGGGGGATGCAGACCAACGTTCGATCGGTGCGATCGAGCGCCGGCCCGCAGGACAAGACGGCCGACACGATGAAGCTCCTGACGGCGATCGGACTCCTGCGATGAGTGTCGGCTCGATGTTCTCCCGAGCGTTCTCGCGCAACACCGTGACGGTCGTGACGTTGTTGGCGTTGCTGGTGGGCGGCACGACATACATGGTCACCCACTACCTGTCGGCGTCGGTGCTGACCGATTCGACGACGCTGACGGTGCGGCTGCAGCAGTCCGGGGGGCTGATGACGTCGTCGCCGGTGACGCTGCGCGGCATCAGGATCGGTCGAGTCACATCGATCGACGAAAGGGCCGATGGACTGGTCGTGCGGCTGGCCGTCGACGCGGACACCCGCATCCCCGTCGACAGCCCGGTCGACATTTCCAACGGCTCGGCCGCAGGTCAGCAATACCTCAACTTCAGTCCCACGCATGGCGACGGCCCGTACCTGCGCAATGGGGCGGTCATCGCGGGCGACCAGGTGCAGACCACCGTCACCGTCAGCGAAATGCTCCAACAGGTCAACGCCTTCACACAGCAGCTCGACCCCAGCACGCTGCAGGACCTGTTGAACACCATGGATACCGGTTTCGCCGACGACAGCGTGATGGGTGGACTGGCGCGTGCGGTCGAGCTGATGTCGGGGATCCTGCGTGACAAGAACACTGAGCTGCAGCGGATCTTCGTCAATGCGCAGATTCTCGGAGACGGCTTCGGTGACATACAGATGGGGCAACGGATGCGCGACTCGGTGCCGGCGACGACAGAGCTCAACGGCACGGTGTTCCATCTGCTGACCGCCATGCACGGTTATGCCGATGCCACGTATCGAAACGTGTGGCAACAGCCGATCGGACCGTTGATCAGCAAGCTCAACGACTACCTGACCATGCTGGTGCCGGATTTCGCCTTCATGGCAACGGTTGTACGTCCCGCGACGCAGCGAATCCGGCCGCTGCGGATCAATCTCGGATCGCTCGTCGACGTGTGGGAACGAGCCTTCGCGCCCGACGGCGGGGCCCGGGTGCTGGTCAGCATCCCACAGGGATCGTGAACCAAGCAGTGTGTCTCGACAATGAAAGGTGCTGAGCACGATGACAACTCAGAATATCGATGCGAAGACGGCCGAAGATGCGGCTGCTGCTGCGGGATCGGCCAACGCCGCCGCTCATGCCGATGTCGCGCCGACGGGCAAGGCTACGAAGTCGAAGAAGGCCACGAGTCGCGACAAGTCGAAGAAGAAGCGGCGTGCGGACGGCCGGCGACCGGGGACCAAAGCGCAGCTCAAACGCCGGGCGCGGGGGTTGTCGTTGGCGCTCATCGCAATGGCCGTCTGCATGAGCGTGGCGCTGGCTGCCGTGGTGTGGCTGGCCGTGTCGTGGTCGTCTGACCACGACAAGCTGCATTCGCAGCGGGCGACCGCTGACAACGTCCAGCACGCCGAGCAATTGGCCGGTGACTACACCCGCCGCGCCCTGAACTACAGCTACCAGAATCCGGATCAATACCTCGCGGCGATTACGCGCGACGCCTCACCGGCGCTGGCGGGAAAGTTCAATTCCGCGAGCGACCTGATCAAGGGCGTCATCACCGAGGCGCATGTGGTGGCGTCCGGATCGGTGCTGTCGACCGCGCTGGAATCAGTCAACGACAACAACTTTCACGTGATCGTGGTCGGTCAGCAGACGAGCCAGAACGATCAGAACCAACAGCCGATCACCACGGTGACGCCGTTGCGGGTCACGCTCAGCAAGAACGGCGGGGCGTGGACCATCACCGAGTTCGGGCCGATGGACTCCAGTTCGGGCGGCATACCCGGCGCCGGCAATGCGGGGCCCGCTCCGCAGCAGCCGAGCCCGGCGGGCGGAAACTGACGATCAGGACTTGTGGCCGACCACGTACTGGGTCTCGCCGGTGATCGTCTGCTCGACCTGCACCGCGCCGGCGCTGCGCAGGCGGTCGGTGAGTTCGTCACGGCCGAAGACGGTGAAACCCGCACGGTCCGCGGCGAATCGCACGATCGGGCCGGACGAGAGCAGGGTGCGAACCGTGGCGAAGATCGCGATCTCGCCGCCGGGCTTGGTGACCCGCACCAGCTCGTCGACCACCGACAGCGGGTCCGGGATCAGCCACAGTGCCGCCAGACAGACGACGGCGTCAAAAGTGTTGTCGGCGAAGGGCAGCTCGTGAGCGTCGCCGCGCACATAGGCGACCCGGTCGCCGGAGTTGTCGGCGACCGCGCGGCCCAGCATGGGCGGGGAGAAGTCGAGGCCGATGCTGATGCCGTCGCCGGTCAGGTGTGCCGCCAGCCGTTTGGTGTGCAGGCCGGGGCCGCACGCGACATCCAGAATCGCCCGGTCACCGGCCCGGCCGATGCGCTCGACCAGCTTCTTGTCGTAGTCGGCGGCTCCGCGTCCGCCCCACGCAAGCGCCCGGGTGAACGTTGGCCGCCAAATCCGTTCGTACACAGCGGCGAACACTGGGTTCTGCATGGCCTTCAGTGGCGCGGTGGACAGTTCGTCGGGCCGGCCGAGGACATCGAGGTAGCCGTCGCGGTCGTCGATCGATCCGGCAACGCGATCGCGGTCCAGCAGGTTTCTGGCCTGGTCGAGTGCCGGACTCATATATCGCGCTCGATACGCAGAACGCCGATGGTAGTCGCCAGTGAATCGTATTGGCCGACCAGGAGCACCAGCTCGATCAGCTGACGTTCAGCGAGATGCGCTGCGGCCGCGCTCCACGATTCGTCCCCAATATCCTTGGTGCGCACCAGTTCATCCACCGCATGCAGAATCGCCCGTTGACGATCGTCGAGACCGTCGGCATCCGGCCCCGCAGTGATCGCCGACTGCAGCCCGTCGTCGATTCCGGCACGTTTGCCGAGACGCTTGTGATGGTCCAGCTCGTACTGGCAATCACGCAGCGTGGCGACGCGGATGATCACCATCTCGCAGTCGGCGCGTGTCAGGGAGCCGAACGGCATCATCTTGCTGGAGTAGTACATCCAGCCCCGGTAGAGGCCTTTGGTGCGGCCCAGCGTGGTGAACAGATGCAGCTCCGGCAACCGCATGACGCCGGCCGCGATCTTGTTGATCCCCCAGTTGACCGGCCCTTGCTGGCTGAGAGTTCCGGGAGATACCCGAGGTGTGGTCATGACGGGCAGCGTACCGCTATTTGACACGCAGTCAACGAGTCCCGGATTGGTCGGAGATCGACAAATTTTGCGTCAGGCTGTGGCGCTCGTCACCCGCCTATGCTCTACTGGTACTCGCAGTACCCGGTACTGACAGTTCTAGGAGGGGTGATGTCCATTCAAAGCGCAGCGCGCGCCGCATACCCGAAGGCCCGGCGAATCCATTTCCGTTTTGCGGATGACGACGCACGTCAGGCGCCGCTGGAGAAGTATTTCGTGCAGGGGGACATGGCATTCAGCCATTTCGTCGCCGGCCTGTCCGGCGGTTTTCCGCCCGGCGAAGAGGCGTTCATCCGGTCGGTCCGCAGATTCGCCGACCAGATCGCGGATCCCGTGTTGAAGAAGCGGGTGGCCGGCTTCGTCGGTCAGGAGGCGGTCCACGGCCAAGAGCATCGCCTCCTGAACGACAAACTCATCGAGATGGGTTACCGGATCGAGTGGCTCGAACCCGGTCCGGAGCGCCTCGAGCGGACCATCCGATTCGAGAATGCTCTCCCGCCGCGGATCCCGTTGGCATTCACCGCCGCCGCGGAGCACTTCACCGCCGTGCTGGCCGAACGGATTCTGTCGAGCGACGAGATCCAGGGAATTCCTGCCGACTCGGAGACCTGGAACCTGCTCAACTGGCACGCATTCGAGGAACTCGAACACAAGTCGGTCGCCTTCGATGTCTACCGATCAGTCGGTGGCACCGAGCGCATGCGGATCGGTGTGATGGCCTTCATTCTGGCCTCCATCACGCCGCTCACCTTCGTGACTCTCGGCGTCTCGATGCTCCGTGATCCCGTCGCGCGGCGGCGCCCCGTCTCGGCGACGCGGCAGGCGTACCAGCTCTTCCGCGGTCCGGTCTTCAAAGGCGTGATGAAGGAATTGGTCAAGTACCAGCGACCCGGCTTTCATCCGGACGACATCGAGACCGGCGCGCTGCTGGACGCCTGGCAGCAGCAGCTGTTCGGCCCCGACGGCGTCCTGGTCGACCACCTCAAGTAGCACAACAGATTTCCAGCGAACAGGAGTTCACATGTCTACCGCACCGGCGTTGCGAACGTCGCAACTGAAAGCATTTCCGAAGGTCCGCCGCATCAGGTTTCCGTTCGGCGAGCCGGATCCGATCCCCAAGTACTTCGCCGACGACAACATGGTGCTCAGCCACACGTTGTCGATTCTGTCGGCCAGCTTCCCGCCGGGGGAGGACTCATTCATCCGTTCGGTGCGCCGATTCTCCGGTGAGATCACCGATCCCGCGCTGAAGAAGCGAGTGGCCGGATTCATCGGCCAGGAGGCCGTCCACGGGCAACAGCACGATTCGTTGAACGAAAAGCTCAAGCAGTTCCGTTATCCGTTCGTCTACTTCTTCGACGTCCGGGGCAAGGCGCGGGAGAAGGCGGTGATTCGTGCGGAGAAATTGTTGCCGCGTAAGGCCCATCTCGCGGGAACCGCGGCCGCCGAGCACTACACGTCGACGCTGGCGAAGCGGGTGCTGAGCAGTCCCGACGTACAGGAACTGATGATGAAGAATGCGGACCAGCAGGTCGCAAATCTGTTGCATTGGCACGCATTCGAAGAGCTGGAGCACAAGTCGGTGGCCTTCGACGTGTACCGCACGGTCGGCGGCACCGAGCGGCTTCGGATCGCCATCATGTTTCTCTTCTACACCTCGACCATCCCCTTGGTCGTTCTCGGAACACTCATTTCGCTCGCCGGTGACCCGCAGTCCTGGCGGCCGATCCGGCTGCTGCGCGAGACGCGTCAGGCCTTCACGCTCATTCTCGGCGACGGCACCATGCGCGAGTTGGCCCAGTACATGCGGCCCGGGTTCCACCCGGACGACATCGACACCACCGAGTTGCTCGAGAAGTGGCAGCAGGAACTGTTCGGCAAGACCGGCGAACTCACCCAGTACGTGAAATAGGAGTCTGCAATTGAGCACATCGACAAGAACCGCCAAACGTAAGCCCAAGCGCAAGAGTGATCCCGACTACGAAGTGGTGATCGTCGGGGCCGGCTTCGGCGGGATCGGCGCAGCAATCGCTCTGCAACGTCAGGGGATTCACGATTTCGTGATCGTGGACAAGTGGGACCAGGTCGGTGGGACCTGGCATGCGAACACCTACCCGGGTGTCGCGGTGGATATTCCGTCCTTCATCTACAGCTTCTCGTACGAGCAGCGATCGGACTGGTCTCGGGTCTTCGCGCCCGGCAACGAGCTGCAGAACTATGCCGAGGAGATGGTGGACAAGTACGGCCTGCGGGACAAGCTCCGCCTGGGCACCACGATCACCTCGGCCGAGTTCGACGAGCAGAACAACCTCTGGCGCGCGGGAACCGATGGCGGAGAGACGATTACAGCGCGATTCGCAGTCGCTGCGGTGGGTGGTCTGGAACGTCCGAAGATGCCCGACATCGAGGGCCTCGACTCGTTCGAGGGGACTCTGCTGCATACCGCGCTCTGGGACGGGGACGTGTCGCTGACGGGCAAGAAGGTCGCAGTGATCGGGACCGGCGCGACGTCGCTGCAGCTGGTGCCGGCCATCGTCGAGGAGACAGGGCATCTCGAGGTCTATCAGCGCACCCCTATCTGGGTATTCCCCAAACGGGATGCCGAGGTGTCCGGTGTGGGTCGCGCGGTGTTGTCCAACAAATGGGCCCGATCAGCGATCCGCATGGTGGGAACGGCGGCAACCGAGATCGGGATGAGTGGCATGGTCGCCGGCCCGACCTGGTTCCTGAACGCCAACCGGCGGTTGGCGGAGATACCGGTGCGTCGGTGGATGCGGTCACAGGTACAGGACCCGGTCACTCGGGAGAAGCTCATTCCTCAGTACGGGCTGGGCTGTAAGCGCCCCTCGATGTCCAACGAATACCTCAAGACCTTCAACCGGAACGACGTCAGTCTGGTGACGGAGCCGATCGAACGCATCACCAGCACCGGTATCAGGACAGTCGACGGAGTCGAGCACGATGTCGACATTCTGATCTGCGCAACGGGTTTCAGTCTCTGGGAGAAGGGATCGATCCCGTCGTTCCCCGTGCGCGGCCGGGGCGGCAAGGACCTCTCCGAGTTCTGGGACACCCAGCGCTACCAGGCGTACCAGGGCGTTTCGGTGCCGGACTATCCCAACATGTTCACGATCACCGGGCCGTACGGGTTCGTGCTGGGTTCCTACATCTGGATGATCGAGGCCACTGCCGCGCACCTGAGCCGAGCGATCGCCGAGACCAAGCGCCGCGGCGCGACGGTATGCGAGATCAGGCAGGAGGAGCACGAGAAGTACTTCGCGAAGAGCCTCAAACGGCAGTCGAAGAACTTCATCTTCACGTCGACCTGCGACGGCTCCAACACCTACTACATCAACAGCCACGGGGACTCGCCGTTCCGACCCTCCACACACGGCGAGATGTATTGGCAAAACCGACATTACGACATGGACGTGTACCGCTACAGCAACGACTGCGTCCCCGAGCGTCCACAGGTTGCCGCCGCGGCAGCCGGGAAGAAATCATGAAGATCAACAACCTGAAGCCGGAGCTGGTAGTGGTCACCGGTGCCGGCAGCGGGATCGGCGAGGCCACCGCGCTGAAGTTCGCCAAGGGCGGCGCGCATGTGATCGTCTCGGACATCGACCTGGAAGCAGCCGAGGTGGCCACCGCGAAAATGCGCGGACGGGGTCTGCACGCGACCGCCGCTCAGTTGGACGTCACCGACCCGGCCGCCTGGGATCGATTCGCTCTCGACGTACATGCCGACCACGGCGTGCCGGACGTGCTGGTGAACAACGCCGGCATGCTGGTCGGCGGCTCGTTTCTGGACCTGGAGCCCGAGCATTGGGAGAAGCAGCTGAGCGTGAACCTGATGGGTGTCGTCTACGGCTGCCGGGCCTTCGGGAGGCTGATGGTCGAGCGGGGTAGCGGTCACATCGTCAACATCTGCTCGGCCGCCGCTCTCAGCCCGACCGCAGTCATGGCGGCCTACCACGTGTCCAAGGCCGGCGTGAAGATGCTGACCGAATGCCTGCGACTGGAGCTGGGCACCAAGGGAATCGGCGTGAGCGCCATCTGCCCGGGGGTCATCAACACGAACATCGGCAACAACGCGATCACCGTCGGTGTCGACGACGAACTGGTGGAGCGCGGGCGTCGGATCTCGATGCGGGTGCAGGAGATCGCGGCCAGGCTCCCGTTGGCGCCGATGAGCCCGAACCTGGTGGCACGCGCCGCGGTGCGAGCGGTGCGTTTCGACTTGGCGATCGTGCCGGTGCGGACCGAGGCCTGGTTCGGCTATTTCATGGGCCGGATCGCGCCGGGTATCAACCGGCGCGCCGCGGGGATGCTGTCGGTGGACCGCTCTCAAGAGCTCGGCCACAAGGCCTTGGGGACGTTCGCTCCGATCCTGGAGAAGGTGCTCGGCGGCGACTTCACCTCGCCGTTGTCGGAGCGCGGCGAGGCCGGTCGGTCAGTACAGGCCGACGCCGCCCTCGTCGGCAAATAGCGGGGCCGCCAGTGCGATCACATGAATTGACAGTGCACGAAGTCGTCGCCGAGAGCGCCGACGCGGTGACGGTGAGCTTCGACGTGCCCAAGGAACTGGCTGAGCATTTCGGCTACTTGCCGGGCCAGTTCTTGACGCTGCGGGTGCCGAGCGGGCAGACGCGCTCGGTGGCGCGCTGCTACTCGCTGTCGAGTGGCCCCACGGTCGACGCCAGGCTCGCTGTGACGGTCAAGCGAACCGTCGGCGGCTATGCATCGAACTGGCTGTGCGACAACGTCAGTGCTGGAGACACAGTCGCGGTGCTGCCGCCGTCGGGGACCTTCGTGGCCAGGGACCTGACACGCGATGTGCTGTTGTGTGCGGCGGGCAGCGGAATCACCCCGATCATGTCGATCACCCGCTCGATCCTGCATTCGGGGACCGGCCGGATCGCGTTGCTCTATGCGAATCGTGATCGAGAGTCGACCATATTCCTGCGCCGGCTGACGGAGCTGGCCGAGCAGTTTCCCGGCCGACTCATGCTGCTGCACTGGTGGGAGGACGACAAGGGGCTCCCGGCGGCCGGGGACATCGCCAACATCGTCGCGCCCTATGCGGATCGCGACGTGTACCTGTGCGGCCCAGAGGGATTCATGGCCGTCACGCGGACCGGACTGCAGCAGCTGGGAGTGGCCGCCCACCACATTCGCTGCGAGGAGTACCGATCTCTGGCCGACAACCCGTTCGAGGCGCCGTCCCCGGTGGCAGTCTCCCCGGCGCCCGCGGCTGCCGGCGAGCATCCGCGGGTAACGGTCGAGCTGGACGGCGAGATCCATGAGCTCGCCTGGCCGAAGGACACGACGCTGTTACAGCTATTGATCGACGCGGGGCTGGATCCGCCATACGTATGCCGCGAATCGGCCTGCGGCACCTGCGTGTGTTCGGTGAAGACGGGCCAGACGCGGATGCGGATGAACGAGTCGCTGATCGACGACGAGCTGGAGATGGGGCTGACGCTGGCCTGTCAGACGTTGCCCGAATCGGGGCAGCTGCACATCGCTTTTGATCAGTAGCAGAGATCGTCGAACACCAGGAGAGTTGAGGCAACGTGCCGAAGCAGTACATATTCGAACCGGAACCCGTTGTGCGCCTGCATGTTCGGGAATGGGGTCCGGTCGATGCGGATACCACCGTCGTCCTGTCGCATTGCTGGACGCTGTCGAGCGGTCATTGGGAGGATGTCGCGACACTGCTCAGTGCGACAGACCCATCCCTGCGCGTCGTGACCTACGATCACCGGGGCCACGGGCGGTCGGCCCGGCTCGCACCGACACTGGAGGAACTGGCCGACGACCTGGCCGCGCTCATCACCAGGCGGGTGCCGAGCGGACAGATCGTGCTCGGCGGGCATTCGATGGGCGGCATGGTGGCGATGACGCTGGCCGACCGGCATCCGGACCTGGTGCGCCGGCGAGTCGCCGGGGTGGCCTTCGTGGCGACCAGCGCGGGCGATCTGTTGGCACCGCTGCGTCGACTGCCGGGCTTCGGCGTGGTGTCGAGACTGGTGTTCGCGATCATGCGCCGCCTTCGGCCGCCGGCGCCGCCTTTTCAGCTTCGTCACCGCGCGGATGCGCCTCGCTGGTACTCGTTGCTGTACGACGTGAATCGGCTGGGCCACCAGGCGGCGCAGGGCTATCCGCCGGCGATCGTCAGCACCGGACGGTCGATGCTGGATCACGATCGCCGATCGGTCCTGCCGATCTTCGATGACCTGCCCGCGGTGGTGATGGTCGGCACGCGCGACTTCCTCACTCCGCCGGATCACGCGCGGGCGATCGCGGCCGGGATCGCCGGCTGCCGGTTGATCACGTACCCGAAGGCGAGCCACATGCTGCCGTACGAGCGCCGCGATGACGTCGCCGCCAACATTTTCGGGCTGGTGACACGCGCTCGACGGCTCGCTGTCGAGGCCGAGGTTCCGCAGGCGGCCACCGGCTGACGCGGACGCTCAGCGGACCAGGTAGGGCGAGATGGTGCTGCGATGCTCGTCGATGTCGAGCTCGGCACCGATCGCCGGAAACGCGCGCTGGGCGCAGTTCTCACGCTCGCATACCCGGCAGCCCGATCCGATCGGGGTCACCTGGGCGGCCGGGCCCAACTCGAGACCGTCGGAATACACCAAACGCGCGGCGTGGCGGAGTTCGCAACCCAGGCCGATCGCGAACGTCTTACCGGGTTGCCCGTACCGGGCGGCGCGGCGCTCCACCGTCCGCGCGACCCACAGATAGTTGCGCCCGTCCGGCATCTGCGCGATCTGCACCGAGATCTTGCCGGGGTTGCCGAAGGTCTCGTAGACGTTCCACAGTGGGCAGGTGCCGCCGCTGTTGGAGAAATGAAATCCGGTGGCGGACTGTCGTTTCGACATATTGCCGGCCCGGTCGACGCGGACGAAGGAGAACGGCACACCGCGCAGGTTGGGCCGCTGCAGTGTGGACAGCCGGTGACACGCGGTCTCGTACGAGACCGCGTAGAACGCGGAGAGCCGTTCGATGTCGTAGCGGAAGTCCTCTGCGGCGCCGTGGAATTGGCTGTACGGCAGCACCGCCGCCGCCGCGTAGTAGTTCGCCAGCCCGGACATCGCCAGCCGCCGGGCCTCATCGGAGGTGAAGTTGCCCTCGTCGACCATCTGATTGATGAGGTCGCCGCACTCGAGGTAGGCGAGTTCGGAAGCGAAACGGAAGACACGCTGGCCCGCAGATAGATGCGCGGAGATCTCCAGACGCTTCGTCGTGGGATCGAAGTGATGCAACACCGTGTCGCCCAGATCGACACGGCGGGCGATGGTGATTCCATGCACCGTTTCGAGACGGCGGGCGATCTCACCGCGGATATCGCCGGAGTGCATGCGCATCCGGGTCGTCAGATCTTCTGCTGCAGTGTCGAGTTCGTGGAGGTAGTTATGGCGCTGATAGAAGTAGTCGCGCACTTCTTCGTGTGGCGCGGTGATGGCGCCGCGCATCGATCCGTCGCCGCGCTCGTCCGTCGCCGCGGCCAACTGATCGGTAGCGATCCGGTAGCGGCGATGCAGGCTCACCATCGCCCGCGCCAGCGTGGGATGCGCCGCGACCAGGTCGTTGAGTTCTTTGGCGTCGGTCTCGATGCCGAGATCCTCGTCCATCGCGACTTCCTGCATCTCCGCGATCAGGCGCGTGTTGTCCTGCGAGTTGAAGAAGGCGGTGTCGACGCCGAACACTTCGCTGATCTTCAACAGCACCGGCACGGTCAGCGGTCGTGCGTCGTGTTCGATCTGGTTGAGATACGACGGCGAGATACCCAGCGCCTCGGCCAGCGCGACCTGAGACATCTGACGTTCGGAGCGCAGTTGGCGCAGTCGCGGTCCGACATAGGTTTTCGCCACGGAGCCAGCCTACGAGCCGGGCGGGAGCTGCGGGGGCACTCGTGCTGACCGGGGTGGCGCCGGTCGGGCAGTAGGCTTGCGGCGATGAGCAGGAAATCGCTGGGAGTGGTGGTCGCGGTTGTGGCCTGTTTGGCGCTCGCCGGGTGCGGGTCGGACAAGAAGGCGCCGACGACGGTGACCACCTCGGACAAGCTGGTGTCGATCGATGACATTCCGTCGGACTACACGACCACGGTGATGTCGGTAGACGACCTGCAGGCCAACAACGCGCAGAGCCTCGATCAGATGAAGACGGCGACCTACACGCCGGCGCAGTGCAAGCCGACGGCCGATGACCAGCTCAATCGCGCCATCACGCCGCAGAACACGTCGTTGCTGGTGACACAGGGCCCTAATCAGAACAGCATCACCGAGCTCGTGACCACCGTCATCCGCGACATCGACGCCGATCGTCGAACCGGCACCGGTGCTTGCTCGACGGTCACCACCTCGATCAACGCGGGTCTCATGACCGGGGCCACCTTGGTCACCGAATCCAGGGAACTACCGATCGACAAGGGTGCGGCGTCGCAGGCGTTCGTCGCGCGGCAGCAGATCACCACGACCCTGCCGAACAACCCGACGCAGACGGCGACGGCCCTGGTCGGGTACGCGATCGTCGGCAAGGTGACGGTGCAACTGACCGGCCACTTCAACCAGAATCCGCCGCCGAACGACCAGTTCGTGCGGATCTTCTCGCAAGCGATTGCGGCGGCCGCGAAGTCTGGCTGACGGCGGCGCTCAGACCGTCACGGAATCGACCACGGGCTGCGCTCCGTAACCCATCGAGCGCAACATCGCCAGGAGTTCGGGCCGGGAGCGGGCTCCGAGGCGGCCGCGAATTCGCGCGACGTGATGCTCCACGGTCTTGGCGGAGATGAAGAGCGTCGAGCCGATCTCTCGATAGGGCTTGCCGAGCACCAGCAGCTCGGCGACCTCGGCCTCGCGGGTCGTCAACTGCATCACCGCGTCGGCGACCGTATCGGTGCTTGTGGCATTCGCCGCGCCCCAGATGGATCGTGCGACCTGCATGAGCCCATTTGCCTGCGCGGGGTCGTCACACTGCGCGGCGGCGTCTCGGGCCAGGCGCGCGCCGTCCCATCGGTGGCCGATGGTCGCCAGCGATGCTGCGGCGGAGTCGATGTCGGCGAGACGCGGGTTGCCGTCGAGCGCCGCGACCCAGGCCTTGCCGGCGGTCGCGAGGACCGCCGCATAGGGCAGGGTGGCCGCGGCCTTCGACAACGCGTGCGCATGGGGGATCGCAGCCTTCGGATCCTGGGTCAGGATGGCCGCCTGCACGCCGGACCAGTGGGCTACCGACGACCACAGCGGCGGATCTCCGAGGCGGTCGAGCAGATCGAACATCTCCTGGACCATCGGGGCCACCCGATCGGTATCCCCGAGTTGTGCTGCCGCCATCCATAATTCGGTCACCGGCAGGATGTTGAACAGGTTGGCGGACGCCTCGGCCGCGAGATCCTGGGCGGCGCGCCAGGTTGCGATCAGCTCACTGTCGTCGCCGAACCGACGCGCCAGAGCGACACGAAGTCCGTGGAGCAGCAGCAGGTCTCGAGATCGCTGCGCGTAGGGCCGGACGGCCTCGAGCTCGGCGCCGGCCGCTCCGAGATCACCCCCGGCCATCGTCACCCATGCCGACAGCAGCTGATGCCGCACGGTCAACAGCGGTTGGCTTTCGATCGCGGTCGTCGCCAATGCGGTTTTGGCCCTGGCCAATTCGCCGACATGCAGGCTCGCGATGGCGGTGACTGCAGCGATGCTGTCCGGGAGCAGGCGGTCGGTGAGGCCGCTCGATCCGAGCGCCCGCGTGGCCCGCTGCAGTCCGTTGAGGCCCACGACATGGTCGCCGGTGATCGTGTGCGACAAGCCCTCGGCCGCCGCTGTCCAGCCGGCGGCGAGTGCGGTCTGCAGACCCGGCGGCCGGACCTCCATGAATCGATCGGCGCCCGGAGTATCGCCGTCGGCCATCAATACGATGGCGGCCACCGGCGCATCCATGCCGACGCGCTCCGGCCCGAGCCAGCGGATCAGATCCGCGGACCGAACCGAAAGTCCTTGGTGGGCAGCGATGCTGCTGGCGATGTGCGCGGCCCGGGCGAGTTCGGAGGCAGGCACGTCCGATTCCGGATGCCCCTGCCAGGCGCCGTCGATGAGTTGTGTCGCGGTGACGAAGTCGCCGATGCGTGCGGCCACCTCCGCGTGGCGGATCGACTGGGCGTCGTCCACCGACCCGGCCGCTCGGGCATAGCGATACAGTGCCGCGGCGGTGGCGGGATCCGCCGCCGCCACCGAACGTGCCGCGGTGGCAAGGAATTCGGACAGCATCGGATCTTGGATGCCGTAGTCGGCCATCGCGATCGCCGCGGGTGCCGTCAACGTGCCGAGCTCGACCTGCGTCGCCAGCACCCGGTGTGCGGCCGATCGGACTCGGTGCTGGCCGACGGCGTCGGTCAACGGTTCGCGGGCCACGGCCAGCGTGATGCCGGAGTCGTCGAGAAGCCCGCTGCAGCGGACTCGATTGAGCAGCGCCGGAACATGATCCACTGGTTTTCCGACCACTACACCGATCTCGACGGGGCTGAGTTGCACGCCGAGCATTGCGATGACCAGCACCTCGGTGACCTCGTCGTCGAGGTGCCGAATCGTCTGGCGTGCCCACTGCGAGGTGCGAGACCATGCGGCGGTCGCCGCTCGCTCGGGGTCGGCGAGTTCGGCGACGGTCAGGTCGGCGAGGCCGTCGATGGCCACGTCGATGGCGGCCAGTACGCCGGTCGTCATCGACGCGATCCGATCGGTGGTCTCCTGCGGAAGAGACTGCCCGAGGACGAATCTCGCGCGCCGGGCGATCTCGCGACGGCCCAGCCGATCCAGAATCACGGTATGACCTCGCCTGGCGATGGCCCGTTCGAGATCCGCCAGGCCCTGGTTGACCGGATCCGGTCGGGTCGCGACGATCAGCGAGATGTCGTCGCGGGTCGCGAGGGCGATGGCTGCCGCGAGCTGATCGCGATCGAGCAGATGCGCGTCATCGAGGAGGACCACCGTGCCCGGCGCGGCATCGAGGTCGGCCTGGTCGGTGATCACGGTCGTCGTGGACTGCAGACGCCGGCGAATCGACCTGAGCAGCAGGCTCTTTCCGCTACCTCCGATCCCCACCACGATCCGTTTGTGCGGCTGCGCGGGCGGCGTGAGCAGGTCGTAGATCTCGGCGGCGGCGGTACAGCCCGCCAGGGCTGGGTTGGTGGCTGGAATCGGCGTGGACATGGGCGGTCGCTAGGGGCTCAGCAGGTTCTGGCCGGCGTTGCCGAGTGTGTTGGCGAGAGGCAGTTGCGGAGCGGGAAGCGTGAACTGCGGGTTGGACTCCGGCGGAACGGTTTCGCCCGGATCCGGCGTATTGGCGGGCGCCGGTGCCGGAGCGGGCGCCGATGCCTGCGGGGCGTTGTTCGCGGGGGCGTTGTTGGCCGGGGCAGCCGCAGTGGGGCTGGTCGGCTGAGCTCCGGCAGGCGTGGTCGCGGCCGCCGGAGTGTTCGCAGAAGGCGGGTAGTTGCTTGTGGGCGTGGCTGTTCCGGCTACCTGCTGCGAGTTCTGGTGGCGGGCGGCAGGAGTCGGCGACGTGCGCGTGAGCGCGTGGGACGAGGTCGACGTCGTGCTGGTCTGCGCGGCGGGATGTGCTGTCGCGACCGGGGCCGTGGCCCTCCCGGAATGCAGCGCGACCCCGACCGCCAGTGCGGCGACCGCGGCGGCCGCGGCGGCGCCCCGATATGCCCAACGCCGGGCGCGGGAGCCTTCGGCCGTGGCGGCGGTGGCGCGCGGAGCGGGGAGCAGATGGGAATCATCGATCGCCGCGGCGTCTGCAATGTTTTCGCGGGTGCTGAGCACCGGCACGGTGGGATCTGTCGACCATGGTTCGGCATCGAGGGGGAACAGGTCGGCGACGGGTTCGGACCGACTTGCCAGACCGGCGGCGAGGGCACCCAGCGCTGCCGTGGCGCCGGGCTGGTCGGCCACCGCGACGGGCAGGCGCATTTCACGGGACAGCACCTCGCTCACGAGTGGGATCGCCGATCCGCCACCGGCGGCAATCACCCGGTTCACGTCGTGATCGTCCAGGCCTGCTCGCCGGATGGCGTCATGCATCAGGTCGATGGACGCCTGCAATGCTGGGCCGATCAAGTCTTCTAGTTCGGCGCGGACCAGTCGAATATCGGTGGACAACCCGTCCAGTCGCACCGGAATGCTCGTCGCCGTCTCGGTGGCCAGCGACTCCTTCGCTGTGCGGCATGCGGATCGCAATGCGCGGAGCTGCTCCGGAGTGGTCGACTGCGCGCTGAATTGAGGCTGTCCGGCAGCCACGCCGTTCAGAACCTGGCGCAGTAGCGCGGCGTCGATGTGGTCGCCGCTGAACTCTTCCGAATGCACCGGGGCCCCGAGAATGCCGGCGGTGCCGGGCCGCTCGTCGATACGGACCAGCGTGACCGTCAGTCCGGCTGCTCCCAGGTCGTAAACGACCGCGACGTCACCGGGCTCGACCTGACCTTCCGACTGTGCCCAGGCGGCCGCGGCGACGGCATCGGGAAGGAAATGAACATCGGACAGGCCGCACGTACGCAGTTGCTGTCCGGCGTCGGTGATCGCATGACCGGACAGTTCGGACGGGTAGCTCACGAACACGGTCGGGTCGCTGTCCGATGTGCACCGAGCGGCCAGCGACGCCAACGCTGCGGCCGTGAGTTCGGTGCCGGTGTAGGACCGACCCGACGAGGTGACCATCGGAACGGGGTCACCGAACCGGCCGGCGAAGTCGCGGATGATCTCGGAGCCGGGCGCGGGATGGGCGCCGATCTCTGCGGTGCCGTCGGCATGCACGGTCAGGACCGCGGCCGTCGTGGCAGCGGAATCGGTGTTGGCTGATCCCGGCATGGCCGATGCTCCGGTGAGATTGGCGGAGCCGACGCTCATTCCGAGCAGGGTCGTCACGCTTCTGCTCCCATCGACTCTCTGCACCCGCGCGGGTGTACGAGGTACTTCGGTCGGGCGAAGTCAATCGTTACTGCCAAATCCCGATGTCGGGGCGGGTTCTCGTCGTAGCCCCTATGAATCGGGCATCCCCCGAGCGATGCCCTGGTGGCAGACGGGGCTGTAGCCCCGTTGGACGGCGCGCCAAGGATCTTTAACGTGGCAGTCAATTCGTATTGAGGAGACTTCCCATGGCCACCAACGCATTGCTCGACTTCATCCTGAGCCTGCTTCGCGACGAGTCTGCACGACAGGCATACGCCGCGAATCCGGCACAATGCCTTGCCGATGCCGGTCTGAAATCGGTGACCCAAGCGGACGTGGCGGCGGTCGCGCCGGCGGTGAGCGCAACGGGGCTCTACAGCGGCACGGCGCTGGATCTCTACAACGACCTCACCTTGGGTGGCACGGTCGGTGGTGCGGGCGTCGTCGGTGGCGGCGTCGGCGGGGCCGGCGGTGTCGGCCTCGGCGGTGGCATTGATGCCGGCGCGGCCTTGGGCGCCGGTCTCGGTCTTGGTCTCGGTGTGATCGGAGGCGCGATCGGCACCGGAATCAGTGCTGCGGCCGGCCTCGGCGGCGGCCTCGGTGCCGGCCTGAGCGGTGCCGCGGGTGCGGCTGCCGCCGGACTTGGCGATGTGGCCGGTGGGCTCGGAGCAGCGGCCGGTGCCGGCGCGGATCTTGGCGCGGGTTTGGCGGGTGACCTCGGTGCAGGGCTGGCGGGTGACCTCGGCGCCGGGCTCGGCGCCGGTGCCGGTCTGGCTGGTGATCTTGGTGCGGGCCTTGGCGGCGCGGTCGGCGGTGTCGGTGATCTGGCAGGTGGTCTCGGTGCTGGGCTGGGTGCGGGCGCCGGACTCGGCGCGGGTGTGGCCGGCGAACTTGGGGCTTTCGCAGGTGGCCTCGGTGATGTCGCAGGCGGGCTCGGCACGGGTCTTGGCGCTGGTGCGGGCCTGGCCGGCGACCTTGGTGCCGGCCTTGGCGGCGCCGTCGGTGATCTCGGTGCGGGTTTGACGGGTGATCTCGGTGCGGGTCTCGGCGCTGGTGCCGGCCTGGCCGGCGACCTCGGTGCTGATCTGTCTGGTGGTCTGGGTGCAGCCGCCGGTGGGCTTGGTGCGGCAGTCGGCGGTCTTGGTGGCGGCCTCGCCGCGGGGGCCGATCTTGGAGCCGGCCTCGCAGGTGACCTTGGTGCTGCGGCCGGTGGGGTCGGCGGCGCGGTTGGCGGTGTGGCCGGAGATCTGAACACAGATCTCAATGCCGGCCTCAACGCTGGCGCGGGACTCGGTGCCGATCTTGGTGGCACCGCGGGTGCGGCTGCTGGTGGCTTCGGCGATCTGACCGGCGGTCTGGGCGCGGCGGCCGGCGCCGGCGCTGGTCTGGCGGGCGGTCTTGGTGCTGCAGCTGGTGGTTTCGGAGACGTAGCGGGCGGGCTGGGCGCCGGTCTCGGCGCAGCCGCAGGACTCGGCGGTGATCTCGGCGCAGCCGCCGGCGGACTCGGTTCCGTTGCTGGTGGTGCCGCGGCCGATCTCAACGCCGGACTGAATGCCGGTGCGGATCTTGGTGCTGGTGTGGCGGGCGGTCTGGGTGCTGCTGCCGACGCAGGCGCCGGTCTGGCCGGTGGACTCGCCGGTGCGGCGGGCGCGGGTGCTGGTCTTGGTGCGAGTCTCGGCGCTGCAGCCGGTGGTGGCGTGGCCGGTGGGCTTGGCGCCACGGCTGGTCTCGGTAATGCGGTCGGCGGCGGTTTGGCGGCAGGCCTCGGCGATGCGGCTGGCGCAGGCGCGGCCGGCGGTCTCGCCGGTGGCCTGGGCGGAGCGCTAAGCGGCGCCGCCGGCGGTGGTATCGGTGCGGGTGGCGCGGTCAGCGGACTCGATGCTGCGCTTGGTGGCGGTGCCGCTGTGGGTGGGGCGGCCGGAGGTGTTGGCGGCGGCGCCACGGGAGGTCTCGGTGGCGCGGTCGGCAGTGTCGGTGGTATCGGCGGCGCGATCAGCAGCGGCATCGGCGCAGCAGGTGGGCTTTCAGGTGGCATCGGTGGTGCCGGAATTGGCGGCGGTGCAGGCGGTTTCACGGCGCTCGACGCGGCGGCCGAATCGGGTGCGAGCCAGATGTCGGGCTCGCTGAGTTCGGGGCTGACGTCCGCGGGATCGGCTGCGGGCCAGGTCGGCCTCTCTCCGGTCAGCCCGGGTGCGCTCGGTGCGACCGGCGGCATCAGTGGTGCGGCCGCGGCCGGTGGCGATGCGATCGCGGCTGTGGGTACCGCAGCGAGCGCGGGAGGCCTGCCGGGAATCGCAGCCGCGGGCGGCGGTGCCGCAGGCGGGATCGGCAACATCACCAACACGGCGAACTTCACCGGCGTCTCGACGACGTCCGTGTCGGGCACCGGTCACACCGGGTTCTCTGCGACCGGTAGCGCGCTCGATGCCGCGAACGCAGGGACGAACCAGGGCGGAATCGGTACGACGATGAGCAATGCCCTGACCGCGAACGAACATGTGACCGGCGGTCTGACGGAATCGTTGGCTCCCGCGCATGCGCCAGTGCCGCAGACACCGTTGGACGCCGCGAACTCCGGTGCCGGTGGCGGTGTGAACGTCGGCCACGATCCGTTGTCCAGCGCGCTGGCCGGTGGCGGGGCTGCCCCGTCGTGGACCCCGTCCGCGCCGGCCGATCCGCATTCGACCGGCCTGCCGGATCACTCGGCTGACCCGGGCGCCACCGGATGGGATTCGGTGGGCGGCGCGTTCGGTGGGCAGACGCAGGCGCCGGCCCCGGATGCACATGCGGGAGCCCCGAATCTCGGTCTCACCACGCCGGACACTCATCTCAGCGATCCGAATACGGGTGGCACGGCACCGGATACGTCCGGATTGCACGATGGCGGGCTCAGTGGCGGTGTCAGTGCCCCGACGACCGATGCGCCGCATCTGGACTCTCACTTGCCGAGCGTGGGGTTCACAGATCACGGTTTCATGCACTAATTGTTAGACGTGATCTGTGGCCTGCGGGCCGGTGAGAGAGAAGTGGGCAGACAACCGTATGGATGACGGCAACGGCTCTCAGGTGTCTGCGACCCCGGCGCAGCTGGCGCGCGCCGACATGGTCGCGATCCTGGATCATGCACGAGGCATCGCCGAGGCGGCTGGACGTGGAGATCTCGTCCAGCGCCTCGCGCTTGCCGCCGAACGGGTTTCGGATCCGCGGCTACGGGTGATCGTGCTCGGCCAGCTCAAACAAGGCAAGAGCCGTCTCATCAACACCATCGTCAACGCCGACGTCTGTCGGGTGGGCGACGATGAGAGCACGGCGGTGCCTACCGTCGTCCAGTATGGCGAGGTGCTGGCTGCCCGGATGACGATCGGCGGCGGTGACACCAATCGGGTGGTCGAGATCCGGATGGACGAGATTCATTCGGTGACAACGGCTTCCGGACACGGTGCGGACGATGTCATTCAGCTGGAGATCGATGTGCCGAGTCCGGCACTCGCCGAGGGCGTCGTCCTCATCGACACCCCCGGCGTCGGCGGACGGACCCGTCGGCACACCACCAGTGCGTTGGCCTCGGTCCCGGGAATGGATGCGGTGCTCTGGGTGACCGACGCGAGTCAGGAATTCACCGCACCCGAGATGTCGTTTGTGCGACAGGTCGCCGGGCTCTGTCCCGCGGTGGCCTGCGTCGTCACGAAGACCGATCTGTACCCCCACTGGCGGGACATCGTTGCCGCGGACCGCGAACACATGGCAAAGACCGAGGTGAATGTGCCGCTCGTCCCGGTGTCGTCACTGATGCGCGAGCACGCGGTGAAGGCTCAGGATCAGGAGCTCAACAACGAGTCCGGATTCCCCGATCTTTTTGCGTTCCTTCAGAATTCGCTGGCGAACAATGAGACGTCCACGCGGCGCTCCGTCGCGTTCGATGTTTCGGCGGTTGTCGATCATCTGCGGATGGGGTTGGCCGCCGAACTCGAGGGATTGCGGGACCCCAACCACGGGATGGATCTGGTCGACCGGCTGACGTCCGCGCGCACGATGGCGGATCAGTTGCGCCACAAGAGCGCTCGATGGCAGGTGACGCTCAACGACGGAATCACCGACCTGGTCGCCGACATCGACCATGACCTGCGCGACCGGCTGCGGCGCGTCACGCGCGAGGCGGAAACGGCGGTGGACGAGGGCGATCCCGCTCGTAACTGGGACGAGCTGTGTGCCTGGCTGGAGCAGCAGACCGAGACCGCGGTCGGAGACAACTTCGTATGGGCACATGAGCGCGCGGTCTGGTTGGCCGAAAAGGTGGCCGAACATTTCATCGAAGTCGACAGTCCGGAACTGCCCAGTCTGCAGGTCGCGGGGATCGATGGCTCGGTGATGCCCCGATCGCCGCTATCCGGACTGGATATCGGCAAGGTCGGGCTGGCGCAGAAGGTGCTGGTGGGTATGCGCGGCTCCTATGGCGGCGTGCTGATGATCGGCCTGGTCACATCGCTGGCCGGAATGGCATTGATCAACCCGATCTCCATCGGTGCCGGAATTGTTCTGGGCACCAAGGCATATCGCGAAGACCGGTCTCACCGGGTGGATCAGCGGCGGATGAACGCCAAGACCGCGATCCGACAGTACACCGACGAGGTGAGCTTCCAGGTCAACAAGGAATCCAAGGACCGCCTCCGGTCGGTGCATAGAGTTCTGCGCGATCACTTCGAAACCATCGCCGACCAGACGGTCCGATCGCTCGGCGAATCGGTCCAGGCCGCTCAACAGGCGGTGGCGACGGCGGTGCAGGAACGAGATTCCCGGATGGTGGAGATCGAGCGGCATCTGGCCGAACTCGACCGGGTGGCGCAGGCGGCCGCCGCACTGGAACCGCAGTGATCCGGCCGACATCGTCGGGAGCGGGGCGTTTGGTGGCCGCTGCTCAGGAAGACTTTCGGCCGGGCAGTCCTCCGTGGATAGCCCTGGCGCAGTGCATATCCCGGCTGCGGGAGCCGATGCGGGTTGCACTGGCGGGTTCACTGAAGGCGGGTAAATCGACGCTGCTCAATGCGTTGGTGGGGCAGGACATCGCGCCGACCGATGCCACCGAATGCACCCGGGTGGTCACCTGGTACCGCGCGGGTGCCAAGCCGTCGGTGGTGGCCCGTTACGACGCGGATGAGGCTCTCGAGCTGGCGGTGTTGCGCCGGAACGGGCGACTCACGTTCGACATGGGCGGGATGAGTCTGGACCGGGTATCCCGTATCGAAGTCAATTGGCCGGCAAGCGATCTGGCGCGGCTCACCATCATCGACACCCCGGGAACGTCGTCGCTGTCGGCGGATGTCTCGGCGCGGACACTGGAACTGCTGGCGCCGGAGGGCGGCGGGTCGGGTGCCGATGCTGTCGTGTATCTGATGAAAACCCTTGCCGAGAGCGATCTTCGACTGTTGGAGAAGGTCGGTGCGGGTGTCGGCGGCGCTGACGGTCCGCTCGGCGTGATCGGGGTGTTGTCGCGGGCCGACGAGGTCGGGGCCGGCCGGATCGACGCCATGGCGTCGGCGCAACAGGTGGCCGACCGGTTGGCCGGCGAGCTGCTCCCGTCCGGGGTCTGCCAGGCGATGATCCCGGTGGCGGGCCTGCTCGCGTTGGGGGCTCGCACGTTGCGGCAGAACGAATTCGCCGCACTACAGCAATTGAGCGTCATGCCGGACGATCAGTTTGCAGCGGCGATGCTGTCGGCCGACCGGTTCGTCCGGCCGGACCTGTTGCCGGGGGTGGATGTACCGACCCGTGCGGTGCTGGCCGATCGGCTGGGACTCTACGGAATCAGGTTGTCGGTGGCGCTGATTCGGATGGGTGTTCGCGACGCGTCGGCTTTGGCCGATGAATTGGTGCAACGCAGCGGTCTGAATGGGCTGCGCGCGGCCCTCGACACCCAATTCGGGCAGCGCGCCGATGTTTTGAAGACACATTCGGCGGTGCGGCAGCTGTTGCGCATCCTCGAGCCGGTCACCACCCCGCGCGCCTCGGCCATCCGGGCCGAGGCGTCGGCGATGCTGGCCGACAGCCACGACTTCCGGGAGCTCCGTCTGCTGGGCCGGATTCGTTCCGTCGACTGCGGTCTCGATGGCGATGAGATCTCGGACCTGGTGCGGTTGATCGGCGGCGAGGGCGTCGGGGACCGGGTGCGGCTGGGGCTGGCACCGACCGCGACGCCCGACGCTGTTCAGGCCGCCGCACTGGCCCAGATTCAACGGTGGCGGACCCGGGCCGAGCACCCATTGCTGGATGAATTCGCGTCCCGTGCATGCCGTGTCGGGGCGCGTAGCGCCGAGGGCGTGATCGCTTACCTCAACCCGGATAACCGCTGAATCCGCAGCGATAGCCCGGATCAGTCAGGGGTGTTCGGCGGCCGCCGGATTTCCCGGGGTCAGCCACTTGCTGACCGGTGGCGCGAAAAGCAGTGCGGTACCGATGATCACCAGGATGGCGACGGCGATCGGCCCCCATTCGGTCAGGTGATATGCGGTCGTTCGGGCGTCGTACAGGCTCATCCAGGCACCGACCAGCCCGCCGGCGGTCACCACGGCCACCGCGGCATGGAGGACTCGGGCTCGCCGGTTTCCGCCCCAGGTCGACGCGAGGCACAGGCCGTTGATCAACACCAACAGGCACGCGCCGCCCAGCAGGCCGAACAGTGTGTAGTTGACCGCGTGCTGGATGTCGTGGGCGCTCCGGCTCGGATTGTCGCTGCTGAGCCCGCGACGCAGCGCGTCCTGCACTGCGTTCTTGTCGAAGAAGATCGCCGATGCGGTCGCGATGGTGACCAGTAAGGCGAGGAACCACACCGCGGCGACCACCCGAAGAAACGCCGGTCGCATGGCCTCCGAACCGCTGAATTCGCGGGGGATCGAGCGGTATGCGGGGCGCTCCGGCATCCGGGATCGGGCGATCGAGACGGCCTCGGTGACGGTGTCGTCCGTCGCGTCGAGACCGGCCGGATGTTCGAAAGTGTCGTTGCGGTCCCCGTCGGGTGTTCGCGCTGCCTGCTGCACTCGTTAAGGATACTTCGACGGTGTTTATGACAGTGATGCTCGGCACAAACCTTCGACCGTGGGGCCGGTTCGGGGTTACTCGCCGGTAACCACAGGCGGTGGACATGTCCCGAACGATGGGACGCAAACATGCAGTACGAGCGTACTTTTTAAGCTGATCGCCGACCCTGATTGGCAGGGCGATATTTGCAAACTTTGCAACAGTGCTGCAAAAGGTGGCCCAATTTGGCAACTGCGACGGCTGGACCTGCAGGTTTGGCTGTGGCACGCTCGTTGCAGGCACTGCCTGGCGGGAGTCGATCCGATGCGAAGCCTCAGCGGATCAGGTACTCGAGCGACGACTCGAGAACCACGGCCCCGTCACACGAGTCAAGAAGGATGAGCCAAAGATGAGCAACGTCGGAAAGCCCCGTACCGCGGCTGAGATTCAGCAGGATTGGGACACCAACCCGCGCTGGAAGGGCATCACGCGCGACTACTCGGCCGAGCAGGTCGCCCAGCTGCAGGGCAGCGTCGTCGAGGAGAACACCCTCGCCCGCCGCGGCGCCGAGATCCTCTGGGACGGAGTCACCAAGGGTGACGGCAGCTACATCAACGCCCTGGGCGCCCTGACCGGCAACATGGCCGTGCAGCAGGTTCGCGCCGGCCTGAAGGCCATCTACCTGTCGGGCTGGCAGGTTGCAGGTGACGCGAACCTCTCGGGCCACACCTACCCGGACCAGTCGCTCTACCCGGCCAACTCGGTTCCGTCCGTCGTTCGCCGCATCAACAACGCGATGCTGCGCGCCGACGAGATCGCCGCGGTCGAGGGCGACACGAGCGTCGACAACTGGGTCGTCCCGATCGTCGCCGACGGTGAGGCCGGCTTCGGTGGCGCCCTCAATGTGTACGAGCTGCAGAAGGCCATGATCGCCGCGGGCGCCGCGGGCACCCACTGGGAGGACCAGCTCGCCTCGGAGAAGAAGTGCGGCCACCTCGGCGGCAAGGTGCTGATCCCCACCCAGCAGCACATCCGCACGCTGACCTCGGCCCGCCTGGCCGCCGACGTCGCGGGCACCCCGACCGTCGTCATCGCCCGCACCGACGCAGAGGCCGCGACCCTGCTGACCACCGACGTCGACGACCGGGACAAGCCGTTCCTCGACGGCACCCGCACCTCGGAGGGCTTCTTCGGCATCAAGAACGGTGTCGAGCCCTGCATCGCCCGCGCCAAGGCCTACGCCCCGTACGCGGACCTGATCTGGATGGAGACCGGCAAGCCGGACCTCGAGCTCGCGAAGAAGTTCGCGGAGGCCGTCAAGGCCGAGTTCCCGGACCAGCTCCTGGCCTACAACTGCTCGCCGTCCTTCAACTGGAAGCAGCACCTGGACGACGACACCATCGCCAAGTTCCAGAACGAACTGGGCGCGATGGGCTTCACCTTCCAGTTCATCACCCTGGCCGGCTTCCACGCCCTCAACTACTCGATGTTCGATCTGGCCCACGGCTACGCCCGCAACCAGATGAGCGCTTACGTCGACCTGCAGGAGCGCGAGTTCGCTGCCGAGGAGCGGGGCTACACCGCCACCAAGCACCAGCGCGAGGTCGGTGCCGGCTACTTCGACAAGATCGCCACCACCGTTGACCCGAACACCTCGACCGCGGCCCTCAAGGGCAGCACCGAGGAGGGCCAGTTCCACTAGGACTGGGCTCCAGGCGTTGACGTCGGAGTGGGCCGGTTCGCCGGTCGAATCGCCCCACTCCGGCCTCATCACCTGGGTCTTGGACCTAGACTGCTAGTCAAATCCTCTTATCTACCAACACATTTCAGGAGCGGTAGTCATGGCAAATGAGAAGATCACCCGGGTTGGCGTGATTGGCGCAGGTCAGATGGGCGCCGGGATCGCCGAAGTCTGCGCCCGCGCACATACCGATGTGCTGGTGTACGAGTCCACCCGGGAGCTGACCGCCGCCGGCCGTTCGCGGATCCTGCGTTCGCTCGATCGTGGTGTCTCCAGCGGCAAGCTGACCGAGCGCGAGCGCGAGCAGGCGGCCTGGCGGCTGCGCTTCACCTCCGACCTCGGAGACTTCGCCGATCGTCAGATCGTGTGCGAGGCCGTCATCGAGGACGAGGAGATCAAGACCAACATCTTCCGCGAGCTCGACAAGGTCGTCACCGACCCGAACGCGGTGCTCGCGTCCAACACCTCGTCGATTCCGATCATGAAGCTCGGTATGGCCACCGAACAGGCCAACCGCGTGGTCGGCATGCACTTCTTCAACCCGGTGCCGGTGCTCCCGCTGGTCGAGCTCGTGACCACCCTGAGGACGTCGCCGGAGACCAGCGAACGCGCCGAGTACTTCGCGTCCGAGGTGCTGGGCAAGCAGGTCATCCGCTCGGCCGACCGCAGCGGCTTCGTCGTCAACGCGCTGCTGGTTCCGTACCTGCTGTCGGCGATCCGCATGGTGGAGAGCGGCTTCGCCACGGTCGAGGACATCGACAAGGCGATCGTGCTGGGCCTCGCGCATCCGATGGGGCCGCTCAAGCTCACCGACCTGGTCGGCCTGGACACCGTCAAGGCCATCGCCGACAAAATGTACGAAGAGTTCAAGGAGCAGCTGTACTCGCCGCCGTCGTTGCTGCTGCGGATGGTCGAGGCCGGCCACCTGGGCAAGAAGGCGGGCCAGGGCTTCTACGATTATCCGGACAACGGCACCAAGAAGTAAGCTGACGGACCGTGACTGCCGCACAGCAGACAGACGTCGAATACGGGTCGTCCATCCTCGGTTACCCACGCATCGGTCCGCGGCGGGAACTGAAGCGGGCGCTGGAGAGCTACTGGCACGGCAGTGATTCCCTCGAGGATCTGATCGCCGCCGGCCGGGAGATGGCCGACGGAATCTGGCAGGAGCTCTCTGCCACAGGGCTCGAACAGGTTCCGGGCAACACTTTTTCGTTCTACGATCACGTGCTCGACAATGCGCTCATGGTCGGCGCGGTGCCGAACCGGTTCAAGCCGCTGCAGGGTCAACTGGAGCCGCTGGACTTCTACTTCACGATGGCGCGCGGGCGGCCGGACTTCCCGCCGCTGGAGCTGGTGAAGCTGTACGACAACAACTACTACTACCGGCAGCCGGAGATCTCGCACGACACCGAGTTCTCGTTGCATGCGCAGGCGTTGTTGGACGAGCACAAGCGCGCCAAGGACTACGGCATCGAGCTGCGCCCGGTGGTGCTCGGCCCGATCTCGCTGCTCCTGCTATCGAAGCCGGGCGACGATGCGCCCGAAGGCTTTTCGCCGATCGACCGGATCGACGATCTGATCCCGGTCTACGTCGAGTTGTTCGAGATGCTCTGGAAGCAGGGTGCCAAGTGCGTGCAACTGGACGAGCCGGCATTCACCAGCGACCGCAGCGAGGCTGAACTGCACCTGCTGTCACGGGTGTACGACGCGCTGTCTGCTCCGGCCCAGCGTCCGCGTCTGTTGGTCACCGGTCAGTACGGCGATCTGGGTCCGGCGCTGCCGATCCTGGCCGCCACCAAGATCGAGGCGATCAGCCTCGACCTGACCGAGCGGATCAGGCCGTCGACTCTGGCACAGATCCCCGGCATCAGGCGCAAGCGGCTCTACGCCGGAGTCATCAACGGGCGCAACGTCTGGAAGGCCGACAAGGTCCAGACACTGGAGTACCTGCTCGAGCTGAAGAAGGTCGTTCCCGACGTCGTGGTGTCGACGTCCAGCACGTTGCTGCATGTGCCGATCGACGTCCTGGCCGAATACGACATCCCCGGTGACGTCGCCGACCGTCTCGCCTTCGCGAAACAGAAGGTGCGCGAGGTGGTTTCGCTGGCCAAGGCGGTGACTCACGGGGCCCCGCAGAGCTGGTACGCCAAGCCGAAGAAGGTCGACTTCAAGCAGAAGCACGAGATTCGGCAGCGGGTGGCCAACATCCGGCCGGATCAGCGCGAGCGGGCCCCGCTGGCGGAGCGACGCAGGATCCAGCAGGAGATCCTGGGCCTGCCGGTCGCCCCGACCTGCACCCTGGGGTCGTTCCCGCAGACCAACGCAGTCCGTCAGGCCCGCTATCTGTACGGCGAGGGCCGACTGACCTGGGATCAGTACAAGCAGCGGCTGCTGGACGAGATCAAGCGCGTGATTGAGCTGCAGGAGGACATCGGCCTCGACGTCCTGGTGCACGGCGAGCCCGAGCGCAACGACATGGTGCAGTACTTCGCCGAGCTGCTCGATGGTTATGCGGCAACGCATTTCGGCTGGGTCCAGGTCTACGGCTCGCGCGCGGTGCGGCCGCCGATCATCTACGGCGACATCCGCCGGCCGGCGCCGATGACCGTCGAATGGATCACCTACGCGCAGTCGCTGACCGATAAGCCGGTCAAGGGCATCCTGACCGGACCGGTCACGATGTTGGCGAGATCCTTTGTGCGCCAGGATCAGCCGCTGTACGAAACGGCTGAGCAACTGGCCCTGGCGGTGCGTGACGAGGTCGCCGACCTCGAGAAGGCGGGCATCAAGATCATCCAGGTCGACGAGCCGTCGATCCGCGAGCTCCTGCCGCTGCGCGAGCAGGGGCGCGAGGGATACCTGGACTGGGCGGTCGGCGCGTTCAAGCTCGCCGTCGGTGGTGCCAAGCCGGAGACGCAGATCCACACACACGTCGGGTATTCGAGCATCAAGCAGGTCGTCGAGGCGTTCGACGCCCTCGGTGCCGATGTCACCTCCATCGTCGCGACCCGGTCGATCGGCTGGGTGTTGGACGAATTGGTGAAGAGCGGCAACGCGATCCAGGGTGGTGTCGGTCCGGGCGTGTACGAGAGCCGGAGTGCCGCGATCCCCAGCATCGACGAGATCGATGAGCGGATCCGGCGGGCCACCCAGGCCATCGATCCGAAGCAGCTGTGGGTCAATCCCGACGGTGGCCTCAAGACCCGTCACTACTGGCAGCTGGAGCCGTCGCTGCGGAACATGGTCGCCGCGGCCCGGCGACTCCGCCGTCGCATCGGCGCCGAGTAGGTAGCTGGTGATCAGCTACCCGCACGGTGGCGATAACAGCTAGCTCTCGGGCAGCGGCGGGATATCGGCGTTGAACTTCGCGATCGAGCCGTCCGCGCGGGCGATGCCGACGATTGCCGACCACACCATCATCGTCAGGTAGTCGATCAGCTCTTGCGCCGATACGGTGCGCTCGACCATCCACCAGTCGAGTGTTGTTTCGATACCGCCGACCAGCATGCGCGAGAACACACCCACGCCGCCGAGATCGATCTCGCGTTCGCGCATCCGCGCGGTCATCACGTGAGCAAGCATCTGGCCGATGACATTCGTCGAGTCGCTGAGCGCTTCCTGCTGTTTGGGCGTCGCGATGGACATCGCGAACGTGTACAGGGCCGGCTGGTCGGCGATCGTCTGCACGCAGACCTCGATGGCGCCGCGGGTCATCGAGTACTCGTCGTCGACGTCGGCGAGTGCCCCGGCCAGCTTCGGCACCAACTGCTTCTCGATGAATCGCAGCATCACCGCGTGGGTGAGGTCGTTCTTGTCGCTGAAGTAGCGGTACAGCACGGTCTTCGAGATGCCCATGTGCCGAGCGATCTCGTCCATGCCGACCTCGGAGCCGAGCGCGTCGACGGCGGCGATCGTTCCGTCGACCAGTTCGGTGCGGCGGGCCTGTCGATGCTGCTCCCACCGGCGCTTACGGCCGTCGCCCGCGACTTCCCGTGTTTCGCCCGACCGCGTCGGCAGATTGTCGACGCCCGCGTTGACTGCAGCCAGCGCTGAGCGGGCGATGGCGGCCGGATTGGGCGGGAACTGCACGATGGTGTCGACTCTCTGCCGGTGCTGGTCGGAACTGCTCGGAAACTGGCTGGTCAGCTAAGCCTAGGTCACCAAGCACGCCGCACTGAACGTCGCATCCGGACCATCGGGCACCGCACCGGGACGATTCGGTAACACTGGACGTCGTGCACCGCATGATCGAGACGCCCCCCGCCGAGTATGTCGCGGCCCCGTCGTCGCCGCCCACGTTGTCCGTCGACACGTCGGGCGATGCGCAGCGACGTGCCGACCTGCGCCGGATGAAGGTGATCGCCACCGGGATGCTCGGCCTGGCCGCAGTGATCTACCTGGTGTGCCGGTGGCTGGAACAGCGCGACGGCGCACATGTTGCCGCGTGGGTCGGGTATGTCCGGGCCGCGTCGGAGGCGGGCATGGTCGGTGCCCTGGCCGACTGGTTTGCGGTGACCGCGCTCTTCCGGCATCCGCTGGGGATCCCGATTCCCCACACCGCGCTGATCCGCAAGAAGAAGGATCAGATCGGCGAGCAGCTGGGCGACTTCATCCGGGAGAACTTCCTGACCCCGGACGTCATCGAAGACAAAGTCGTGGCACTGGAGCTGCCCAAGCGGGTGTCGACATGGCTGGCCGACCCGGCGAATGCGCCGCGGATCGCCGACGAGTCCGCTCGGTTGGTGGCCTTGTGGGCCGAGATCCTGGCCGACGAGGACATCGAGAAGATGATCCTGGCCGGTATGCGGTGGGCGGCCGAGCCCGAGTGGGCGCCACCGTCGGGGCGAATGCTCGAACAGCTGATCGCCGAACAACGCCTGGCGCCGTTGATGCAGCTGGCCTGTGATCGGGTGCACGACTGGGCGCAGGGCAGCCAGGAGCTGATCGACCGCGTCATCGACAAGGACGCTCCGACGTGGGCACCACGGTTCGTGAATCTTCTCGTCGGCGAACGTATTCATCGGGAGCTGGTGGAGTTCACCTACAAGGTCAAGGTCGATCCGGATCACCAAGTGCGCAAGGCCGCAGACGATTTCCTGATGCAGCTGGCGGTGGATCTGCAGAACGATCCGGAGACCATCGCACGCTTCGAGAGTCTGAAGTCGGAGCTGATCGGGCGCGACGAGGTCTCGGGCGCCGCGTCGACCGCGTGGATCGCGGGCAAGGCCATCATCGTCGAAGCGCTTGAGGACAAGAATTCGTCGCTGCGAAATGCGATGTCCGGAGCGGTGATTCAGATGGCAGGCCGGGTCCGGGACGACGAGGTGCTGCAAGAGAAGCTCAACGGCTGGACCATTCGCGGTGCTCGGCACGTGGCCGAGCACTATCCCGCTGAGATCATCTCGGTGGTCACCGAGACAATCCGTCGCTGGGATGCCGAGGACGCCAGTAAGAAGATCGAGTTGCAGGTCGGCCGCGATCTGCAGTTCATCCGGATCAACGGCACCGTTGTCGGTTCGCTGGCCGGGCTCATCATCTACACGATCTCAGTGTTGCTCTTCGGCGGTTAAGGCTCTGAACTGGGGTATTCCCGTTATTAAACCCGTTGTCGACGATCCTGATGCGATCTGTGCCACAAATTAGCTACTGCGCTTGCACTTGCTAGCACTATGGGCGCAGACTGTTAGCACAAGCCGCAGACAGCCACCGCGAGGTGAGGGAGCGTATGACAGTGACGGAATTGCCGCCCGATACAGCGTCGAATGACGAAGCGGGCGAGGCGATCTCGACCGAAGAGACCAGCGTCGCCGAAGCCGCCGCGAAGAATGTCGCCGAGAAGGCGCAGGACATCGGCGCCTTCATCCGGTCCCAGCGGATGCTTGCTGAGGTGTCGCTGCGACAGCTCGCCGAGCGGGCCGGAGTCAGCAACCCGTATCTGAGCCAAATCGAGCGCGGGCTGCGCAAGCCGTCCGCCGATGTGCTCGCGCAGATCGCCAAGGGCCTGCGGATGTCCGCCGAGGTGCTCTATGTCCGCGCCGGCATCCTGCAGGAACGTGCCGCCAGCCCGGTCCGCGATGCGCTGCTCGCCGACACCGCGATCAACGAGCGCCAGAAACAAGTGCTCTTGGAGATTTACGACTCCTTCTGTCACGACAACGCCGCACCGGCGTCGTCGACTCTCGGTGGCGCGGGGGACGTCACCGGGACCGCCCCGGTAGCCGACGAAAGTGGATCCGCCAGCAACTGACACCCCCTTCGGATCGATGCGGATCCGACCGACAAGTACCGGTCAGGCCCTTGACCTGACCGAAAAGCAGAAATACCAACACATTTCGAAGGAGATCAGCATGAGCAAGAACGAGAACAACATCACCCCCGTGTACGCCGCCGTGGGCGCCGCCGATCTGGCCTACCAGCAGGTCAACGAGGTCATCGCACAGCTGCGTGAGCGCACTGAGACCGCCACCGAGACGGCCCAGGCCCGCTTCGAGGCCGCCACCGAGTCGGCGCAGGCCCGCCTGCAGGAGACCCGTGACCGGCTGCAGGCGCTGCCGGAGGAGTTCCCGGCCGACATCGACGGTCTGCGTGAGAAGTTCACCGCCGAGGAGCTGCGCAAGGTTGCCGAGGCCTACATCGAGGTCGCCACCGACATCTACAACTCGCTCGCCGAGCGCGGCGAGGGCGCTGTGGAGCGTCTGCGAGCGCAGCCGCTGGTGGAGGAGAACCTCAGCCGTGTCGAGAAGGCGTACGCCGATGCGCAGCAGCTGACCGAGGATGCCCTCGGCACCATCTCGTCGCAGACCCGCGCGGTCGGCGAGCGCGCCGCCAAGCTGGTCGGCAAGGACGAGGAGAAGGCGCCCGCCAAGAAGGCTCCGGCCAAGAAGGCCACCGCCGCCAAGGCGCCCGCCAAGAAGGCGCCCGCCAAGAAGGCTCCGGCCAAGAAGGCCACCGCCGCCAAGAAGGCTCCGGCCAAGAAGTCCGCCAAGTAAGGCGAATTATTCGGGCCGGCAGCGCCCGGGTCTGCACCGCAGGCCCGGGCGCTGTTCTTTTTGCCCGTATGGTGGTGGCGTGGGTCTTGTAAACGTCCTCGGGTGGACCACCAACCTGGTCATTGAAGTCATCACGATCGCCATCGGCGTAGCCGCGATCGTGTCGCTCGTGCATGCCGCCGTGCAGCGTCCAGATGCGTTCACCGCAGTCGACAAGCTATCCAAGCCGGCGTGGGTCGGCATTCTGGTCGCGGCGACCCTCGTCATCTGGCTCTTCGGCCCGCTCAGCCTGTTTGGCCTGATCGGCGTCATCGCGGTGCTGGTCTACGTAGTGGATGTGCGGCCGCGCACCGACGAGATCCAGGGGAAGTCCTGGTTCCGGAAGAAGTAGCGCTGGGCGGTCGTCGCTAGACTCCTTCGGGGTGGGGGCGGCAGCCCCCATAGTCAGCGATGTCAGATGGGTGATGGAGGCGGGGCCGCGTGAGCGAGTACCGGATCAACGAACTCGCCGACCTTGCCGGAGTGAGTGTCCGCAATATTCGGGTGTATCAAGATCGCGGCCTGTTGCCGCCGCCGGAGATCAAGGGTCGCACCGGTTGGTATGCGGAGGAGCATCTCGTCCGGCTGCAGCTGATCTCCCGGATGTTGGAGCGCGGCTACACCTTCGCGACGATCAGTGAACTTCTCATGGCCGCGCGATACGGCATGAAGGTCGAGCATGTGCTCGCCGATCCGCCGAAGCCGCCCAAGCTGCAGACCCTGCGCCGGGCCGCCAAGATCACCATGGGCGAACTGCGCAACAATTTCGGTGACCAGGCATCGGACTCGAATATCGCCCTGGGCCAGCGCATCGGAATCCTCGTCAAAGAGGGCGCGGGCTATGCGGTGCGCCGTCCCGAGCTGCTCGATCTCGCGGAGGTGCTGGTCGCCGCCGGCGTCGATCTCGAGGTGCTGCTGCGGTTGTGGGAACGCGCCCAGCAGGACGTGGAAGACATTGCGGCCGGGTTTGTTTCGATCATCACCGATCACTACTCAGTTGGCACCGAGGGCCAGCTGGCGCATGATGACGCGCAAATAGCCGAGTTGGCCGAACTCATCGAACAGGTCCGCCCGCGGGCGCACGAGATCGTTGAGAACGCCTTCGCCGCCGCCATGGATCAGCAGATCTCTGCGGCGATGCGCACGGCCGCCGACCAGTTCGTCGGTACCGATGGGCACGTTCCGCCGATGCCGATCGCGAAGCAGAAACGAAAGTTGAGGAAACGGTGACGAACTCACTTGCTGCGCGAATCGCAGCCGATCCGGCGTTGGCGTATCCGGTTGCGCCGGCGGAGTTTCTGACCGTTCCGACCGTGGGCGGTGCCGAGCTTTCGGTCCGGTGCTACGGCCCGGTCGACGGCGATGTCATCGTGTTCGCGCACGGCTGGACGATGAATGCCGATTTCTGGCGCGCGCAGATCAACGACCTCGCCGGGGAGTATCGAGTGGTCTGTTACGACCAGCGCGGCCACGGCGCCAGCACCATGGGTTCGGTCCGGACCCACCAGGATTTGCTCGGTCGCGATCTTGACGCGGTACTGAAAGCGGTACTGCCACAGGGCAGAAAGGCGCTCTTGGTCGGCCACAGCATGGGTGGCATGACGATCATGTCGTGGGCCCGGCTGTACCACGATCAGATCCCCGAGCGGGCGCGTGCCGTGATCCTGTGCTCGACCGCCTTCGGAAACCTGTTGCCGGAGCCGCGGTTCGAACCGACGCGGCCGTCCGGCTGGCTGCGCAATGGCGAGCTGATGGCGATGCGTGCGGTGATGTCCAACGAATACTGGTTCCCCGGTGGCGAACTGGGCCGGCGGCGGCTGCGACTGGCACTGGGAACGGTGGCCGACGACGCGCACGTGGCCTTCACCGAGGAACTGTCCGCCAGATGCACCCAGCGGACCCGTGGCCGCTGGGGCTCGGCTTTGCTGCGGTTGGATGTCGCTGAGGGCCTCGACCGGTTGGCGGTTCCGGTGACGGTCGTGGTCGGAGACGAGGACCGACTGACCTCGCAGCGGCATGCCCGCGCGATAGCGAAGCGGCTCACCGAAACCGGGGCGCTGGATCGCCTGGTGGTCCTTCCCGGATCAGGGCATCAGCTGCCGATCGAGCGGCACGCCGAATTCGACGCATTGATCCGCGACGCGATTGCCGCCACCTAGTCGGACGAGTCGCCAGGTCACTCAGGGAAGCCGTCGAGAACCGCGCGTGAGCCGGATAAGCCCAATCGGGTGGCCCCGGCGGCGATCAGTTCGGCCGCGAACTCCGCGGTTCGGATGCCGCCGCTCGCTTTGACGCCGATCGACCGGGGCACGGCCGCCCGCATGATCTGGACCGCCTCGACGCTCGCCCCGCCGGCCGGATGAAAACCGGTGGAGGTCTTCACCATTGATGCCCCACCCCGGGCAGCGGCCACGCAGGTGGCGGTGAGCGCGTCGGCGTCGCGCAGTGCCAGGATCGCCGCCGACTCGACGATCACCTTGAGCAGCACTTCGCTTCCGACGGCCTCGCGCACCGTCAGAACGTCGATCAGCACCTCATCGAAACTGCCGGCCACCGCGGCGCCCAGATCGATCACCATGTCGATCTCGACTGCGCCGTTGTCGACGGCGAACTTCGCTTCGGCCGCCTTGATCAGCGAGTGGTGTTTGCCGGATGGGAAACCGGTTACCACGCAACATCTTTGGTTTCCGGTATCGATCGGCAGCATCGAGGGCGACAGGCAGACCGCGATCGTTCCGAGCTCGGCGGCCTCGGCGACGGCGGCCTGCGCGTCGGCGCGGGTGGCTTCCGGCTTGAGCAGCGTGTGGTCGACCATCGCCGCCACCTGAGCCCGGGTGAGTGTCATGAAAAGAGCTTGTCACAACCGGCACAACGACGATCATGCTGATCCGCCGAGAGACACCCGCCGACCGCGATCCGGTCGCCGCCGTCAATCGGGATGCTTTCGCCGACATGCAGCCAGGGGTCTTTCGTTATGCCCCGCCGTTCTACGCATAACCTGGTCCGATGAGTTCTGCGTCGACAAGCGATCCGAATCATCGCTATGTCCTGTCTCTCGGCTGCCGCGACCAGACGGGAGTCATTGCGCGGATCACCAACTTCATCGCCGATCTCGGGGGCTGGATCGTCGAGGCGGCCTATCACTCCGATCAGGAGTCGGGTTGGTTCTTCACTCGGCAGGCGATCCGGGCCGACTCGATCAGTCTGTCGCTCGAGGAGCTGCGCACAGTGCTGCAGGCGGTGATCGCCAAGCTCGGGCCCGACACCGAATGGGAGCTGACCGATACCGCCGCGCCCAAGCGGGTGGTGCTGCTGGTGAGCAAGGACGGGCACTGCATGTCCGACTTGCTGGCGCGGTCACTGCGCGATGAGCTGCCGGCGAAGATCGTCGCCGTGGTGGGCAATCACCCGGATCTATCGGACTACACGACGCGGCTGGGGATCCCATTCCATCACGTGCCGTTCGGAAGTTCCGCCGACGAGAAGTCGGCGGCGTTCGCGGAAGTCGAGCGGCTGGTCGAGCAATACGACCCGCATGCGGTGGTGCTGGCGCGATTCATGCAGATCCTGCCCGAGGACTTGTGTCGGCGCTGGGAAGGACGCGCCATCAACATCCACCACAGCTTCCTGCCGTCGTTCATCGGGGCCCGGCCGTATCACCAGGCGTTTGCACGGGGCGTGAAACTGATCGGTGCGACATGCCATTACGTGACGCCGGACCTCGACGCGGGCCCGATCATCGAGCAGGACGTGATTCGAGTCGATCACTCCGACACGGTGCCCGACATGGTGCGGCAGGGTCGCGATATCGAAACTCTGGTGCTGGCCCGCGGACTGCGCTGGCACCTCGAGAACCGGGTGCTCGTCCACGGCGGCAAGACCGTCGTGTTCGATTAGCGGCTCAGAGGATCGAGCACTTGAAGTCGCTGTTGTTGACTGCGGGCGTATTCGATTGCTGGAGCGTGAGATCCGAGCCGTTGAAGGCGAAGTTCACGCCCGAATCGGTGATCTGCATCTGACTGAAATTCACGGTGTCCAGTCCGGCGGGGAACAGCTGCTTGGCGAACTCGTCCGCGAAGTTCTGCGCGATCGACTGCACGTTGAGATTGAACGTTCCGAAGAATGACGCCGTCGCCGACTCCACCTGGAACGACAGCTTGCCGTCGTTGAGAACCGGCTTGATCGTCGTGTCGACGGTCGGGGTGAGGAATCCGCCGAGCACCGACACGGTGCCGACGGCATGCACGGTGCCGGCCTTGGGGTCGCCGGTCAGCGGCTGTGTCAGCGTCATCCCGCTGGCGCTGACCGGGTCCGTCGTATTCGACGGGTCCGTGGGATCGGTGGAGGTCGATCCGGTGGCGTTCTTCATGTTCTCGGCGATCAGCGTGAACGGGACGTAGCCATAGCCGGTGGCGCTGCCGATATGCGTCGAGTCGCTGTTCAGATCGATCTTCTTGCCGCTCAGATGCAGCTTCATCACGTTCGGATCGGAGCCGTCGTTCTTGGTGTCGACCTGCACCTTGGGGACACCGTTGATCCACTGCCAGAGAATCGGCTGGCTGCTGAGCGAGACACTCGTCGAGGTGCCGGTGGTCGCGCTGAAGCCCTTGTTCAAGCAATCCTTGACCCGCGAACGCAGCAGCAGCTCACTGCCCGCGCCCAGGATGACGAGTACCAGCAACACTGCGACCAGGGACAATGCCACGATCTTGCCCACCTTTCGCTGCGGTCGCTGCGGGCGTGGGCCGGTCGGGCCGCCCGGAGGGGATGCGGGCGGAATCGTATCCGACGGCGGTCCGCCGGGCTGACCCGAAGTCGCCTCCCAGCCGTGCGGGAGGTGTTCGGTGGACGCGGACTGAGGGGCGGTCGACTGAAAGTCGGCCGGTCCGGAGCGGGCCCCGGGAATCTGCTGTGTGGCCGGATCGGACGCGAACCGGTCGGTGTTCGGTTCGGTGGTCGGCTCCGGCTCCGGCTGCGCGGCGGCATGTCCAGCGGTCGGCTCGACTGGGGTCTGCGGCTGCGCGACTTCGTCCGGACGGGACTCCTGGGGCTGATCATCGTTGGTGCTCATTGCCCTAGATTGTGCACGGCCGGTTTGGCAGCAGTGTGAGACTTCCCTAAGGATCTGTGCCCGGCCGACCGGGGCCGGGTCGATTTCTGGGCAATCAGTGCAGGTCGGGTCGGCGATTCCGGAGTACTCCGAGGCGATCCCGGGCGGTGCCGACGACTGTCGGATCGATGTCGACGACCGCGAACTCGACGTCGGCATCTGCCTCGAAAATCGTGGAGCCGTACGGGTCGACCACCAGCGAATGGCCGATTCCGGTCGGCGCGGCACTGCGCAGCGCGGCCGGGTCGGTCGGCCGGGCCTGGCCGACCGCGATCACGAAGCCAGCGGTGTCCAACGCGCGTGCGGTGGCCAGCGAACGCCACTGCAGGAGCTTTCCATCACCGTCGCCCCACGACGCCGCGACGATGGTCACCGTGGCCCCACGCTCGGCGAGCACGGTGAACAGCTGTGGAAAGCGGATGTCGTAGCAGGTGGCGACGCCGACGGCGGTGCCGGTGATCTCGACGGTGATCGGTTCGGCGCCCGGCGCGACCGTCGTCGACTCGGCGAAGTCGAATGCATCGAACAGGTGAATTTTGTTGTAGCCCAGCAATTGCTGCCCCGGCTGCGCGATTGCCAGGGTGTTGTGGACGCGGCCGCCGGTGGCCGGCGTGAACATGCCGGCCATCACGCCCACACGGTGGCGGTCGGCGAGTGCGGCGAGCTTCGTGGCCCACGGTCCGTCGAGCGGCTGGGCGATCGGCCCGAGCGGAATCCCGAATCGGCACATCATGGCCTCCGGAAAGACCACCAGGTCGGCCCCGCTATCGGCGGCCCGCGCCACTCCGTCGGCGACCAGAGCCAGGTTGGCGTCGGGGTCGGTGCCGCTGGAGACCTGGGCGAGAGCGATCCGCATGCCTCACCGTAACGGGTGAACGGTTTCGGGCGCCACGACAGTCCAGGGCACCGTCACCAGCAGGTCCCGGGATCGACGCGGGCCGTCGATCATCTCGATCCCGTTGTCCCGCAACAACTCCATTGTTCGCGTCCAGCGGCTCCGCGGGCCGAAGGAGGCGTGTGCGGCGGCCATGTCCCAGCAACGGTCGGCGGTCTCGAGGAATCCGTGCACTCGTTCGCCGGGCACGTTGTGGTGGATCAGCGCTTTCGGCAGCCGTTCGGCCAGGTCCGACGGTCGCTCGGAATGCCGTGGGTCCCAGGCGAGCGTGAGCGATCTCGGGCCGTCGGAATCCAGGACGATCCAGCAGCATCGGCGGCCGATCTCGTCGCAGGTGCCTTCGACGATCAGTCCACCGGGCGCCAACTGCCGCTGCATCCGGGCCCAGGCCGCAGCGACCTCGGACTCGTCGTATTGGCGCAGAACGTTGAACGCCCGCACCAGGTTCGGACGCAGACCGGCTAGTTCGAATCCACCGACCGTGAATCGGACGCCGCCGCGGTCGGGGACGACCCGCTCGGGATCGATCTCCAGTCCGACCAGCCGGCAGGTTGGCGCCACGGTCCGCAGACGTGCGGCCAATTCGAGCGCGGTGTCCGGCCGCGCGCCGTAGCCGAGATCGACGGCGAGCGGCTCATCTGCAGCGCGGAGCGCGGCCAGGATTCCCGGATCGTGAATTATCCAGCGGTCGATGCGGCGCAGACGATTGATGCCGGTGGTTCCGCGGGTGATGACACCTTCCGGCCGGGTTCGGGTCACGCGTCGTGGGGAGCGGTCAGGCGTTCTCGGCGAGCCACGCGGTGGTGAACTCGTCCTCGCCGCCGAAGAGATCGTCGAGATTCTCGAGGATCAGGTTCTCGATCTTGCTGTTGATGAGCGGGATGTCCACCGTGACCTCGGTGACGCGCTCGAGGTAACAGCTGGTGCCCTGCGCCACCAGCTCGATCCAGCCCTGCAGACTGCCCGGGCCGGACGGAATGGACGCGGCGTAGCAGCCCTTGGTGCGGTCCGGGTCGAACGGGGCGAAGAATTCCTGGCGGGTGATGACCATGTCTTTTTTCATCACCGTCTGAGCGATGGTGGGAAGCTCGGTGCGTGGCAGCACCTGGGTGAGCGTGACGCCGATACCGGTTGCGTTGATCACCAGCGAGTCGATTTCCGACTGGGGCGTCAGCTTGCGGAACTCTTCCATTTTGGCGTCCCAGTACTCACGCGAAGTGAATGCGCGATACACCCGCTCCGCGGAGTGTTCGAAACGCGCGATGTAGCGCCGTTGGGCCATGGTGACACACGTTACCGGTTATCGCCGGATACCCAACCTGACAAGCGACCAGGAAAGCCTACTGCGCCGGGTTCATTGAGGTCGGCTGTAGCGCGAGAAGTCGCCGTGATAGTGGTCACGGCGACCGCGATCACCCGGGATTGGCGGTGAGCCAGTCCCTGGTGAACTCCTGTTCGGCGTCCAGCAGCTTGGTGAGGTTGCTGACGATGGCGCCCTCGATCTTGCCGCCGACAAGCGGGATCCCCACCTTGGCGGCGCCCTGGTAGGCCAACGACGAGGTGTCGCCGTCCCCGGCGACCGTGACGCTGCCCGACAGTGTCGCTTTTGCACCGTCGACCTCGGCGCCGAAACTTCCGGTTGCGCGCTGTTCGGCGAACGGTCCGATAGTGAACGTCCGACGGATGATCAGGTCGCCCGGCCGGATCTTGGCGACGACGCTCGGCAACTTGTCCGAGGGCACGATCTGCTGCAATTTGACGGTCGCCGACGTGCCGTCGGAGGTGAAGCTGTCGAGCGTGGACACATCCGCGGCGACCGTGTTCACCAGGTCTGTCCAGTACTGCTCGGAGCACAGTGCGGCATGCAGACGTGCGGGCGACACGGCGTATTCGTCGCGATGGTCCAGGTTGGTCGACATAGCGAGCAGGCTACCGTTACACGGTGAATCACGACCAGCCTCCGGCTTACCCGGTGTCGCAGCGCTTGATTCTGAGCGCATTCACGACGTTTCGGCTCGGGGGTCCGGCCCGCGCGGTGATTCGTTGTACCGATGCCGACGAGTTGATCGGCGTCGTCCGTCGACTGGATGCATCTGGCGAGCCGGTTCTGCTGATCGGTGGCGGATCGAATCTCGTTGTCGCTGATGCGGGTTTCGACGGAACAGCGGTGATCATGGCCGACGACGCGATGGAATTCGGCGTCGACGCGGATGCCGGCGATGGCGCCTACGTCACCGTCGGCGCCGGTGTGCCGTGGGACAGCGTGGTGTCGACGGCCTGCGAACGTGGCCTTGGTGGGCTGGAATGTCTGTCTGGAATCCCCGGTGCAGCCGGCGCCACGCCGGTCCAGAATGTGGGCGCCTACGGCGTCGAAGTCGGTTCGCTGTTGCGTGGTGTGCAGATCATGAACCGCGTCACGGGGACGGTGAGCTGGGTGGACCCGGCAGATCTCGAGTTGGGTTATCGGACCAGCAGACTCAAGCACCACGACGCGGAGCTGGTCGTGGCGGTCAGCCTGTGGTTGTCCGCGGACGGGCTCAGCGAGCCGATTCGGTACCGCGAGTTGGCAGGTGCGCTCGGCGTGGATGAGGGCGCGCGCGTTCCGACCGCGCAGGTGCGCGACCAGGTGCTGGCGCTGCGTCGCAGCAAGGGCATGGTGCTCGACGCGACCGACCATGACACCTGGAGCGCGGGATCGTTCTTCACCAACCCGATCGTGAGCGCCGATCGATTGCCGGAGGTGCTGGCGCGCATCGCCGAGCGCGTCGGCGATGCGCCGGTGCCGCAGTATCCCGTCGTCCCGGGATCGGAACGGACGGATGCCATCAAGCTGTCGGCCGGATGGTTGATCGAGCGTGCCGGATTCGCGAAGGGCTATCCGGGACCGTCGGCCCCGGTGCGGCTGTCGACCAAGCACACCCTGGCACTCACCAACCGTGGCGCGGCCCGAACCTCGGACCTGCTGGCGTTGGCGCGGGAGGTGCGCGACGGGGTGGCCGATGCGTTCGGCGTCACACTGGAACCGGAGCCGATTCTGGTGGGCTGCAGCCTCTGACGGCCTCTGAGGTGACCGTTCTCACGGAGCGCGACCTGGCCGAATGAGACAGATCTGGCACCGGTTGCTGCGAGGGTTACTGCTTCAACAGGTAGGTTTGTTGTCATGAACTTCGAGCCGACGACAGGCGTCGACGACGGGTCGTCGAACCGCGCCGGTCGGATCACGCGGCGCACCGCGATCGGGGCAATGGCGGTCGGCGCGGTCGGCGTTGCGGCCGCATGCAGTTCCAGCGGCAAAGACCACAAACCCAAGGGGCCCGTTGCGCAGGTGACCTACATGCCTGCGGTCAACGCCACGGATGTTCCGGTCGTCGGCAAGGTTTCGGTGACCGTCGCGCAGGGCACTCTGAATCCGGACGTGAAGCTGACCAATGCGCAGGGCAAGGTCATCCCCGGTCAGCTGTCCCCGGACCGCACGACATACTCCGTGACGGATCCGCTCGGGTACGGGACGCAGTACACCTGGTCCGGGTCGGCGACCGGGACCGACATGAAAGTCGTGCCGGTGCAGGGGAGCTTCACCGCTTTCAAGCCGAAGAACCTGGTGAATGTCGTGCTCAACGTCGGCGACGGCCAGGAAGTCGGCATCGCGGCCCCGCTGATCCTCACCTTCGACAGCCTCGTCCACAACAAGGCGGAGGTCGAGAAGGCGCTGACACTGACGACGACTCCGCCCGCCGAGGGTTCCTGGGCCTGGATGCCGGAGAGCGACGTGTCGCTGCTGCACTGGCGGTCCAAAGAGTACCTGGCGCCCGGCACGAAGATCTCGATGACCGCCAAGCTGTACGGACTCGATCACGGAGGCGGCTTCGGCGCCACCGACATGAGCACCGACTACACGATCGGCCGAGCGCAGATCGTGAAGGCCGACGCCTCGTCGCACCAGATCGTGGTGGAGCGTGGGGGATCGGTTCTGATGACGTTGCCATGCAGCTACGGCGAAGGCGACGTGGACCGCAACGTGACCCGCTCGGGCATCCATGTGGTCAGCGAAAAGCACGAAGACTTCTACATGAGCAATCCCGCTGCCGGATACTTCAACGTCCACGAGCGTTGGGCCGTCCGGATTTCCAATAACGGCGAGTTCATCCACGCCAACCCGGAAACCGTTGGCGTGCAGGGATCGGCCAACGTCACCAACGGCTGCATCAACCTGTCGCTCAGTAACGCGGAGCAGTACTACCAGACCGCCATCTACGGCGACCCGGTCGAGGTCACCGGCACCCGGATCGAACTGTCGGGGGCAGACGGCGACATCTACGACTGGTCCATCGACTGGCCGACCTGGAAGTCCATGTCGGCTCTCGGTGACGAAACCAGCAGTCAGGCACCGGCTCCCGCGTCGCAGCCGCCCGCGAGCGGAGTCAAACCAGCTGGTTGAGCCGGTGCTCGATAGAGTGAGACCATGACTTCTGCACTCGCATCCGCCGGTCGCGTCGCCGTGGTGACCGGAGCCAGCTCGGGTATCGGCGCGGCGACAGCCAGAGTCCTTGCCGCTCAGGGCTTCCATGTCGTCGTCGGAGCTCGGCGGATGGATCGGCTGACGGAGCTGGCCACCGAAATCGGGGGCACCGCACTGTCATTGGATGTCACCGACGACGATTCCGTTGCGCAGTTCACCGATGCCGTGCCGCGCTGCGACATTCTGATCAACAACGCGGGAGGCGCCAAAGGACTGGCGTCGGTGGCCGACGCGGACCTGGAGCACTGGCGCTGGATGTGGGAGACCAATGTGCTGGGCACCTTGCGGGTCACCAAGGCGTTGTTGCCGAAGCTCATCGCGTCGGGCGACGGCCTCATCGTGACGGTCACGTCGATCGCTGCGCTGGAGACCTACGACAACGGTGCCGGATACACATCTGCCAAGCATGCGCAGGCGGCCCTGCATCGGACACTGCGTCCGGAATTGCTCGGAAAACCGGTGCGGCTCACGGAGATCTGCCCAGGCATGGTGGAGACAGAGTTCTCGCTGGTGCGGTTCGAAGGAGATCAGGACAAGTCGGATGCCGTGTATTCGGGGCTGACGCCGATGATCGCGGACGACATCGCGGAGGTGATCGGCTTCGTCGCCAGCCGTCCGCCGCACGTGAACATCGACCTGATCGAACTCAAGCCGCGCGACCAAGCTTCGGCCCGCCGCAACATCAAAACGGGGTAGCCGGCGCCAGATGAACGCCGGCTGACAACCTAGTCAGACAGAAGTTGCGCGCAGCGGATCAGTCCGAGGTGGCTGTATGCCTGCGGGTGGTTGCCCAGCGAGCGTTCGGCGACGGGGTCGTACTCCTCGCTGAGCAGCCCGGTGGGCCCGGCAGCGGCGATCAACTGGTTGAACAGTGCCTCGGCGTCGCTGCGCCGGTCGATGAGCAGGTACGCCTCCACCAGCCATGCCGCACACAGATGGAAGCCGCCCTCGCCGCCGGGCAGCCCGTCGTCGTGGTGATAGCGGTATACCGTTGCACCGCTGCGTAATTCGGCCTCGGTTGCCTTCACGGTAGCGATGAACCGGGCGTCCGTCGGGTCGATCAAGCCGGAGAGCCCGATGTGCAGAGTCGCCGCGTCGAGGTCGACGCCGTCGTAGGCGGCGGTGTACGAGCGAGCACCCTCGTTCCAGCCGTGTTCGAGGACGTCGTCGCGGATCGCTTCCCGCAGGTCGGCCCATCCCGGTTCGACCTCACGGCCGAACCGGCTCGCCAGCCGCAGCGCGCGGTCGACCGTCAGCCAGCCCATGACCTTCGAGTACACATGGTGGCGCGGGTTGCCGCGGATCTCCCAGATGCCGTGATCCGGTTCGGTCCAGCGCCGTTGGACGGCGTGCACCATGTTGGCCACGAGATTCCAGTCGGCGTCGGTCAGCGCGTCGGCTCGTCCGGAATCGGCGCGCGCCGTCGCCAGCTGATCGAGCAGATCGACGATGGGGCCGAACACGTCCAACTGCACCTGTTGATTGGCGGCGTTGCCGACTCGCACCGGCCGCGATCCGGAGTATCCGGGCAGGGAGTCGATGACCGCCTCGGGTGGTAGGCCGGTGCCGGCCAGCGTGTACAGCGGGTGCAGCCACTCCGGACCGGATACCGTCTCCAGAACCCGGTGCAGCCACGCGAGATACGCCTCGGCCTCGCCATGCGAGCCGACCGACACCAGCGCCGATGCCGTCAGCGCGGCGTCCCGCAGCCAGCAGTAGCGGTAGTCCCAGTTACGTACGCCGCCAATGTCTTCCGGCAGCGAGCTGGTGGCCGCGGCCAGGATCGCTCCGGTCTCGGCATGTGCGAGCCCGCGCAGCGTGAGGGCTGATCGCTTCGTGAGCCCGGGCTTGCGGGCCGGCAGGGTCAACCCGTCGGCCCATGCCGACCAGTACTCTTCCGACTCTCGGCGGCGGTCGGATTCATCTCGCGGATGCTCGCTCAAGTCATCCGTGCCGCACCGCAATTCGAGGGTGATCGGCCCGTCGGCGGGATTGATCACCGCAATCGCACTCTGATGCGTGCGTTCGGTGTTGATGGTCCAGTGCACGCCGGGGGCGCGCAATGCGATCGGCTCATTGGAGCCCAGCACGCGCAGACCGTCGGCGAGCGCCTGGATACGAACGCTCGCCTGACCGAACTCCGGTCGGGGGACGAATCGCACCAAGGCGGGAACATCGCCGCTGACGACACGAACCAGATCGGTGCGCCCCGGTGGTACGTCGTGCGGCAGGTAGTCGGTGACTTCCAGACTGGCCCAGCGGGTTTGGATGGTCATGGTGCCGTCGAGGTACTGCTGGCTCTGCGGCAGCTGCGTCGGTTTTCCGTCGGTGGGCACCGGGCCCACGGCGAAGATGCCGGCGTCGTCACCGCCGAGCAGCCCGGCGAACAGGGCCGCCGAATCCGGCTCCGGGTGACACAGCCAATTGAGTTTCGCGTCCGGCGTGAGCAGCGCGACGGATCGTGGCGATGCGAGCATCGACAGCCGCTCGATCGGTGGGGTGTCGCCGCCACGCAGCCACGTCCGTCGTTCTTCGAAGAGGAACGCCAAAGCCGTTGCGACCGATTCGGTATCGGGGACGCGGAACTCGGCCAAAGACTCGCCGGTGCCGACCTTCACACCGATATCAGGTCCGTGCAGTCGACGGAACGCCTTCTCGTCCGTGACATCGTCGCCGAAGAATACGGCGGCTCCGGCACCGGCCTGATGACGCAGGATGTCCAGCGCTTGTCCCTTGTCGGTGGTGATGACGGCCAGCTCGATGACCGACTTGCCCTCGGTGACGTGCACGCCGGGCCGCGCGGCCGGGCCGGAACGGGCCCGCGCCAACGCGGCCTCAGTGTTCTCGTCGCTGGCGTTGCGGACGTGGAGGGCGGCGCTGGCGGGCTTCGTCTCCACACTGACGCCCTCGTAGTCGGCGGCGATCGCGCGCAGCTCGATGATCAACGTGTCCAGTAGTTCGGTTGCAGCAGCATCGATCTCATGGATGAAACCGACATCGAACTCGCTGCCATGTGAGCCGACAAGATGCACCTCGGCCGGCAGTCGCGACAGGGTGGCGAGGTCGCGCAGGGCGCGTCCGGAAATGACGGCGGCCGTGGTGGAGTCGAGCTCGGCGATGGCGCGCATCGCTCGCACAGACTCCGGATTGGGGCGAGCGTCCTCTGGTCGCGATACGATCGGCGCCATGCAGCCGTCGTAGTCGGACGCGACGAGCAGTCGCGGCGTGCGTGCAAGCCGCGTCAGCGCTCGCCGGAGATCGGACGGCAGGTCTTGGGCACTCACGGGTCGAGTCTAGGCAACCGAAGTGCAGCCGTCTGTCTTGCGGACTGTGACGTCGCTTGCGATCGGGAATCCCGCCAAACGGGCGTACCGCCGGCGCGATGCGCCAGGGAAGCAGCGAATCCTGAATGCCGAGTCACCGGGCCGTCGACGCCAGTGGTCACGGAGCCAGCCGCAGGCTGCGGTTGTCGTCGGTGACCGTGTCCGGGGCGTCGGTGAGCGCACCCAGGAACGACTGCGCCCAGCGCTCCACGTTATGCATCAGAACTTGGCGCCGGAGCGAGCGCATGCGGGTACGGCCGTCCTCGTCGGTCTGACTCAGCGCGGCATCGATGGCATCCTTGACCCCGTCGAGGTCGTAGGGGTTGGTCTGGTACGCGGAGCGGAGTTCGGCTGCGGCACCGGTGAATTCGCTGAGTACCAGTGCGCCGCCGAGGTCGCTGCGGCAGGCGACGTATTCCTTGGCGACCAGATTCATGCCGTCACGCAGCGGTGTCACCAGCATCACGTCGGCGGCGACGAAGAACGCGATCAGTTCATCGCGCGGCACCGGCTTGTGCAGGTATTCGACGACTGGACGGCCGACGCGGCCATGGATGCCGTTGATATGGCCCACGAGACGTTCGATACCGCTGCGCATCTGCACATAGCTGTCGACCCGCTCCCGACTCGGAGTGGCCAACTGCACCATTACCGTGTCGCTCGCATCGATCCGGTTCTCGTCGAGCAGCTCGGCGATCGCCTTGAGCCGCACGTCGATTCCCTTGGTGTAGTCCAGCCGGTCGACGCCCAGCATGATCTTCGACGGGTTGCCGAGCTCGGCGCGGATCTCCACGGCGCGCTGGCGGATCTCCTTGGACTTGGAGCGGGCGTCCAACGCCGTGGAGTCGATGGAGATCGGGAACGCGCCCACGCGGACCGTGCGGAACCCCACCTGGACAACGCCGAATTTGCTGCGCACGCCCACGTTTCCCTTGGACGTGGCGTGGCCGCACAGCCGACGGGCGAGGATCAGGAAGTTCTGTGCGCCGCCGGGCAGATGGAAGCCGATGAGGTCCGCACCGAGGAGCCCGTCGACGATTTCCGTGCGCCAGGGCATCTGCATGAACAGTTCCACCGGCGGGAACGGGATATGAAGGAAGAAGCCGATTTTCAGGTCGGGGCGCAACATCCGCAGCATCTTCGGTACCAGCTGCAGCTGGTAGTCCTGGATCCACACAACCGCGCCCTTGGCGGCGGCCTTCGATGCGGCCTCGGCGAAGCGACGGTTGACCTCGACGTAGGAGTTCCACCACTCGCGGTGATACTCCGGCTTGACCAGGACATCGTGGTACAGCGGCCACAGTGTGGCGTTGGAGAAACCCTCGTAGTACTCGGCGATTTCCTGCGCGCTCAGCGGCACCGCGTACAGCTGCAGGCCGTCGACCTCGGGGTCATCGTCGGCGTCGGGGATACCGGACCAGCCGACCCAGGCGCCGGTATGGGTGCGCAGGATGGGCTCGAGTGCCGTGACCAATCCGCCGGGACTGCGCTTCCAGTCGACGCTGCCGTCCGGATTGATGACCTTGTCGACCGGGAGACGGTTGGCGACGACGATGAAGTCGGCCTTCTTGCGCCGGCGCGGTTTGGGTTCGGCTGGCTTCTCAGTACTTCCCGACCGGATAGCCACCTCAGTTGTCGCCCGGGCCGATCCCCAACATGTTCAGGAGCATCCGGCACTCGTCGGCGTCAGTCGCGTACGCGGCGACGACGCGGCGGGCCGAGATTGCGGTCTCGCTGGCGACGGGAGTCAGGTCGTCGTCGATGTCGTCTTTGTCGCTGGTCTTGGCGGGCATTCGATCCTCGATTCAGTGGTGTCGGGGATCAGTGGAGTCCCCTGCAAGTCTCGTCCGATTCTATCCGGTCGCCCGCAGGTCGCCCCGGTGGCGGCTGGTCCGGGCAGGCGAAAGGCCGGTCGCGTCCTGGCCGGTCCGGATAGGACGGAGGCCGGTCGTGGCTTCGCCGGTATAGTCAGCCGCGCACCGCGCCTCCTTAGCTCAGTGGTAGAGCAACGCTCTTGTAAAGCGTAGGTCGTCAGTTCAATCCTGACAGGGGGCTCCACGAGTTCACAGGGATCGACGTCATTGATTCGGTTTCGGCTCGACGCCGAGGATCAGTGCGACCAGATTGATCGCCGTGTCGATCTCGGCGCGATCACCGCCAAGCAGCGGCGCATAGAGATTGACGTCGCAGATGCGCACGATCGCCAGCGCGAGGTCGTCGACCGGTAGCGGCAGGGTGAGCCGGTCGGCCGCCGACTCCTCGGCGAGGACCTCGGCGACGATCGCGGTGGACACCGCCTCGATCTTCCCCGGCATCAGGGCCAGCCGGACGAACAGCATCGGCTCCCGGGAAGTGAAGTTGTGCAACGGTTTCGCTGAATCGACGGCATGCATCAGGCCGTCGACGGAGTCGAGCACGCGCTGCGCCCCGGTACTGGTCACCGACCGCAGAACCGCGCGGAAGGTGCGTTCGGTGGCCTCCGCGAGCACCGTGGCGATCAGCTCCTCGCGATTGCCGACATGGCGATACAGCGTCGCGCGTCCGACGCCGAGTCGGGTGGCGAGGGCGGACATATCCAATGCTCCACCGCTCAGGTACACCTGTGTCGCCACATCGACTGCGCGGCGCCGCTCGTACGACATCTTGTCGGGTGTCGTTGCCATCGCACGCTCCTGTCCGACAATTTGCGGTCGGCCTCCGGCTTACCCGGCGGCTCCTTGACGCATCACACGACCTGATACACACTAGCGGAGTGTCTCACGAGACATACATCCTACTTGTCTCGATTCGTGAGTGCAGTCACAGGAGGTTTGATGTCCAACGTGGAAACCGTCCGCGGCCAGGTCGACAGCAGTGCCCTGGGAACGGTGCTGATGCATGAGCACGTGTTCGTGCTCGGTACCGAGATGCAGCAGAACTATCCGGACTATCCGAACCGGTGGGATGAGGACGCACGCGTCGCGGATGCGGTGAGCAAGCTGACTGACATGCGATCGCGGGGCATCGACACGATCGTGGATCCGACCGTGATCGGACTGGGCCGCTACATACCGCGTATTGCGCGGATCAACGAGCAGGTCGATGTGAACATCATCGCCGCGACCGGTCTGTACACCTACAACGAGATTCCGTTCCAGTTCCACTACACCGGACCGGGGCTGCTGTTCGATCAGTCGGAGCCGCTGGTCACGTTGTTCCTCAAGGACATTCGTGAAGGCATTGCCGGTACCTCGGTGAAGGCCGGACTGCTCAAATGCGCGATCGAGGAGCAGGGACTGACGCCGGGCGTCGAGCGGGTGATGCGAGCGGTCGGGCAGACCCACGTCGAGGCCGGCACCCCCATCACCGTGCACACCTACCCCGCGTCCGGAAGCGGACTGGTGGCGCAGCAGGTGCTCAAGGAAGAGGGGGTCGACCTGACGAAGGTCGTGATCGGGCACTCCGGTGACAGCGAGGATCTGGACTACCTGTGCGCGCTCGCCGACGCCGGTTCGCTGCTCGGCATGGACCGATTCGGGCTGGATGTGTTGCTGCCGAACGAGCAGCGCGTCGCGACCGTCGCCGCGATGTGCAAGCGCGGATACGCGGAAAAGCTGGTGCTGTCGCACGACGCGTCGTGCTTTATCGATTGGTTCGACGAGGACGCCAAGGCCGCGGCGGTGCCGAACTGGAACTTCACTCACATCAGCGACAACGTCATTCCCGCGTTGCGCGAACTGGGTGTGACCGAGGAGCAGCTCACCACGATGCTTGTGGACAACCCGCGCAGGTACTTCGAGGCCGCGTGATGGCGATAACGCAGATCCCGCGTACCGCCAATCCGTGGTCGCGGCACGGCGTCACCGTGGGCGCCGATGGGATCCCGCGCTACGACGAGTTGCCTGCGTCGTTGGTCGCCATGCTCGCCGATCAGGTGGCCACCCGCCCGAACAGCGAGGCCGTCGTCGAACTCGGGGGCGGGCGGCTGACCTATCAGCAGCTGTGGGATCGGGCGGCCGAAGTCGCAGGCGGGCTGCGCGCAGCGGGGGTGGGCAAGGGCGATCGGGTCGCGATCCGATACGCCGCCGGCGTCGACTGGACGGTGGCCTTCTTCGGCACGGTGTTCGCCGGGGGAATCGCGGTGGCGCCGAATATCCGTTCGGCGGCACCGGAAATCGCGGCGCTCCTGGACGATGCGGATGTCACCGTCGATCTTGCCGCGGATACGCCGTTACCGACCGGCGAGCCGTTCGTAGACCAGTCGATCACGCGCACTGACGACGCCGCGATGTTCTTCACCTCGGGCACCACCGGTCGGGCCAAAGGTGTGCCGACTACCCATGAGGCGTTCCTGACCAACGCGGAGAACATGATTCGCGCGGCTGATGCCGATCGCGGCCTAGGCGAGATCTACCGGACCCTGATCAGTGTGCCGCTTTTCCATGTCACCGGATGCAATTCGCAGCTGCTGACGGCCCTCTACGTCGGCGGTTGTGCGGTGATCATGCCGGCGCTGGATCTGGGCGTGCTGATGAATGCGCTGAACTCCGAACGCATCTCCAGCATGATCACGGTTCCCGCGGTCTATGGGCTGCTGTTGCGGCAACCCGCCTTCGCCGACCTGGACGTCTCCGGAGTGCGGTGGGTCGGTTACGGGGGCGCACCCATCGCGCCGACTGTCGTTCTGGCACTGAAGAAGGCGTTTCCCAGCGCGACCGTGATGAACGGCTACGGCATGACCGAATCGTCGTCGCTGATGACCGTGCTGCCCGACGACGATGCGGTCGAACACGCCGACTCGGTCGGCTATGCAGTGGCGACCGTGGACCTGGGGGTCGCACCGATCGGCGACCAGCCGCTGGGCGGGCAGGCCGGAGGCCGCACGGAGTTGATCGGCGAGCTGGTGGCGCGGGGCGCCAACATCACTGCGGGCTATTGGAATCGGCCGGAGGCGGATGCCGGGACATTCATCGACGGCTGGCTGCACACCGGCGACGTGGTCCGAGTGGACGACGCGGGCCGGGTCCACATCATCGATCGCACCAAGGACATCATCAACCGCGGCGGTGAAAACGTCTCCAGCGTCGAGGTCGAGGCGGTACTTTTGGCCGCACCGACGGTTACCGACGCAGCCGTGCTGGCGGTGCCCGACGACGTCATGGGAGAGAAGGTGGGTGCGGTGCTGGTCGGCGACGGCGATTCCGGCGTCGACCTCGACGCGGTACTCGTCTACTGCCGCGAGAATCTCGCCGATTTCAAGATCCCGCAATATATTTCGGTCGCCGACGCGCCGCTGCCGCGCAATGCCGGCGGCAAGTTGCTCAAGGCCCAGATGCGCGGAAACGTGCAGTGGGGCGCACCGTTGCGGTGATTGGCACCGCGAAATCCGAGGAGAGTCGATGCAAGTAGCCGGAAAGACCGCGATCGTCACCGGTGGCGGCAACGGTATCGGGGCCGCGATCGCGGCCGCCCTGGCCGATGGCGGAGCTCGCGTCGTGGTCGCAGACATGGACACGGAGGCGGCGCAGCGGGTCACCGCAGCGATCAACGCCGAGCATCCGCGTGCCGCGGTGCACCAGGGCGGTGACGCGGCCGATCCGGCAGACATTGCGGCCCTGATCGAACTCGCCGACCTCCAGTTCGGTTCGGTGGACATGTATTTCGCCAATGCCGGGATCGCCGGTCCGGTGGGGTTCGAAGACCTCACCGGGGCCGACTGGGACCGTGTGATCGACGTCAACCTGCGCGCGCACATCAGGGCGGCCACGCAGCTGGTACCGCGTTGGACGGAGGGGGCGGGCGGTTACTTCGTGTCGACCGCCTCGGCGGCGGGGCTACTGACCCAGATCGGCTCGGCCGGCTACTCGGTCACCAAGCATGCTGCGGTGGGGTTCGCCGAATGGCTGTCGGTGACCTACGGCGATCGCGGCGTCAAGGTGAGTTGCCTGTGCCCGATGGGTGTGGACACCAAGCTGCTGTCGGCCGGGTTCGACGCCGACGATCGGTTGGGCCGCACCGCGGCCCGGGCCGTCACCACCGCCGGCGAAGTATTGACTCCGGAGCGGGTCGCCGAGGTGGTGCTGGAGGCGGTCGCCGATGAGCGGTTCCTGATCCTGCCGCATCCGCAGGTGCTGGAGATGTACCAGCACAAGGGATCTGACTACGACCGATGGTTGTCCGGGATGCGTCGCTATCAGGCTTCGCTGCTGGCCGCCGATAGCTCTGATTAGGAGATGCCGATGAGTATGTTCGAGATGTCCGACCGCGCGCGGGCGATCCGCGAGGATCTGCTGGAATTCATGGATGCCGAGGTCTATCCGGCCGAGGCCGTCTACGAGGAGCAGATGCGCGCTGCCGGCGACCCGCATCACCAGCCGCAGATCATCGAGGACCTCAAAGTCAAGGCGCGAGAGCGCGGTCTGTGGAACCTCTTTCATCCCCATCCGGAATGGGGCCCGGGTCTGACGAATCTCGAATACGCGCCATTGGCAGAGGTGATGGGCCGCAGTCATCTCGCGTCGGAAGCGTGTAATTGCAGCGCCCCGGATACCGGCAACATGGAGGTATTCACCCTCTTCGGCTCCGAGGAGCACAAAGAGAAGTACCTGAAACCGTTGCTGGACGGCACGATCCGCTCGGCGTTCGCGATGACCGAGCCGCGGGTGGCCAGTTCGGATGCGACCAACGTCGAGATGTCGATGGTGCGTGACGGTGACGACTACATCCTCAACGGCCGAAAGTGGTTCGCGTCCAACGCCCTGCATCAGAACTGCAAGGTGATGATCGTGATGGGCAAGACCAATCCCGATGCGGCGCCGCATCGACAGCAGTCGATGATGGTGGTGCCGATCGATGCGCCGGGCGTGACGGTGATGCGCGGGCTGCCGGTGTTCGGCTACCAGGACCGCGAGGGCCACGCCGAGATCGACTTCAAAGATGTGCGGGTGCCGGCCGCGGATGTGCTGAAGGGCGAGGGCGAGGGATTCGCCATCAGTCAGGCCCGGCTGGGACCCGGCCGAATTCATCACTGCATGCGAGCCATCGGAATGGCCGAGCGCGCATTGGAATTGATGTGCCGGCGAGGGCTGGAACGGACCACGTTCGGTAAGCCGATCGCGTTCAACGCGAACATCGGGGACTGGATCGCCGAGGCGCGCATTGATCTCGAGATGATCCGCCTGCTGACTCTCAAGGCGGCGTACATGATGGACACCGTGGGGAACAAGGAAGCGCGTACCGAGATCGCCGCGATCAAGGTCGCGGCGCCCAACATCGCGCTCAAGATCGTCGACCGGGCGATCCAGGTGCACGGCGGCGGCGGCGTCTCCGATGACTTCCCGCTCGCGATGGCGTGGGCGCATCTGCGCACCCTGCGTCTGGCCGACGGCCCCGACGAGGTGCACAAGCGCGCGATCGCCCGGCAGGAGCTGGGGAAGTACAGATGAGTGGCGGAGAAGGCGAACATCCCGGTATCGACGAGGGGTCGGTACTGGGCTGGTTCGCCGCCGAGGGCATCGAACATGTTGCGCCGCTTGCCTTCACCCGGATCGGGTTGGGCCAGTCGAACCTGACCTACCTGGTGCGTGACGCCGCGGATCGCCGTTGGGTGTTGCGTCGGCCGCCGCTCGGACACCTGCTGGCCTCCGCACATGACGTGGCCCGGGAAGCGCGGATCCTCTCCGCGCTCGGCCCGAGCGCGGTCCCGACTCCGCAGGTGTTCGCGCTGACGACCGACGAGCGATTCACCGATGTGCCGCTGCTGCTGATGGAATTCGTCGACGGCACCGTCATCGATACCCTCGACGTCGCCGAGTCATTGCCGATCGAGCAACGCCGCGCGATCGGTTTGGCGATGCCGGCCAACCTGGCTCGCATCCACGCCGTGGATCTGGTGGGAGTGGGCCTGAACGACCTCGCCAGCCACAGCCCCTATGCACCACGGCAGATCAAGCGGTGGACCGGACAGTGGGAGAAATCGAAGACCCGGGACAGCGCCGAGTTCGACGCGCTCACCCAGCGCCTGGTCGCCGCGATTCCGGAGCAGACCGAAACAACGTTGGTGCACGGCGACTTTCACTTGCGCAACGTCATCACCGACCCGGCCGCCGGCGAGATCGTCGCGGTACTCGACTGGGAGCTGACCACGCTCGGTGACCCGCTGGCCGACATCGGGAGCCTGCTCGCATATTGGCCCGAGGCCGAAGACTCGATGGCCGGCGGATTCATCGGCGCCAATGTCGAGGGCTTTCCGAAACGCGCCGAGCTGGCGACTGCATACATTGAGCAGACGGGCAGAGAGCCTGCGGCACTGCAGTACTGGCATACCCTGGCGCTGTGGAAGCTGACGGTGATCGCCGAGGGTGTGATGCGTCGCGTGATCGACAACCCCGCCAACCGTGCAGCCGCCGGCACGCCGATGCGCGAGCAGGTCGACGGAATTCTCCGAAGGGCTGTCGAAGTCGCCGACGCTGCGGGAATATAGCCCGGGCGGCAGGGGACTGCCGGTGTATCCAGAGTCGGAGGACCTAGATGACGGCAAGTACCCACGACGAACATTTCGGCAAGGTGGTCACCGTGTCGGTGGCGGCCGCCATCGGCGGATTCCTGTTCGGCTTCGACAGTTCCGTCGTCAACGGCGCGGTCGACTCGCTTCAGGACAAGTACGACCTGAACTCGTTCATGAAGGGCTTTGTCGTCGCAATCGCGCTGTTGGGCTGTGCGCTCGGCGCCTGGTTCGCCGGCCGGCTCGCCGACCGCTGGGGCCGCAAGAAGGTGATGGTCCTCGGCGCGGTCATGTTCATCGTCTCGTCGATCGGTCAGTCGCTGGCCGTCAATGTGCCGGACCTGCTGTGCTGGCGCGTGCTCGGCGGGATCGGGATCGGCATCGCGTCGGTGATCGCTCCCGCCTACATCAGCGAGATCGCGCCGGCACGGTATCGGGGCGCTCTCGGTTCACTGCAGCAGCTGGCCATCACGTCGGGTATCTGCATCGCACTCGTGTCCGACGCGTTGTTGCGCGGATGGGCCGGCGGCGCAAGCGATGTGCTGTGGTGGCACATGGCGTCCTGGCGCTGGATGTTCCTCGTCGGTGTGATCCCGGCGGCCGTCTACGGCTTTGTGGCACTGATGATCCCGGAGTCGCCGCGATACCTGGTCGGGCAAGGGCTCGACGACGAGGCAGCCAAGATCCTGCGCGAGGTCACCGGCGAGGCGGATCCGCTCTCGCGGGTGACCGAGATCAAGCTCACCCTCAAGCGTGAGTCCGCGGTGTCCATCCGCGACATCCTCGGGCCGACGTTCGGGCTGCATCCCCTTGTCTGGGTGGGTATCTGGCTGGCGATCTTCCAGCAATTCGTCGGCATCAACGTGATCTTCTACTACTCGACGACGCTGTGGCATTCGGTCGGGTTCTCGGAGGGATCGTCGTTCCGCATCTCGGTGATCACCGGCATCGTCAATGTGGTGATGACCTTCGTCGCGATCGGCTTCGTCGATCGGGTCGGTCGACGGATGCTGCTGAGCATCGGTTCGCTGGGCATGTTCGTCGGTCTGCTGCTCGCCTGCATCGCGTTCACCCAGCAGCAGGGTCACGGCGATGACATCACCCTGCCGAATGCGTGGGGCAAGCTGGCACTCGTCGGCGCCAACATGTTCGTCGTCTTCTTCGCGGCGACATGGGGCCCGGTGATGTGGGTGATGCTCGGCGAGATGTTCCCGAACCGCATCAAGGGCATCGCCCTCGGCGTGTGCAGTGCGGTCAACTGGATCGCCAACTTCACCATCTCGCTACTGTTCCCGCAGATGAACAAGTCGGTGGGCCTGACGTACATCTACGGCTTCTTCGCGCTGTGCGCGTTGATCTCGTACTTCTACGTGAAGTTCAAGGTGCCCGAGACCAAGGGCATGGAACTCGAAGAGATGGATACGCTCAAGGTGGCGGCTGAGCGTTAGGCCTCTGTCGCCGGCTATCGAGCATTAAGCTGGCGGCATGTCACAACTGCAGCTCAACGGTTCGGGTTCGCTCCATGACGGCGGGTACTCCTACAGCGTCACCGCGCCGCCCGGATCCACGATCTATACGGCGGGCATCAGTCCGCTCGATACCGACGGTGCCACAGTCGGGCCGAATGATGTTACGGCACAGGCGAATCAATGCATGATCAATCTCGAGACCGCATTGGCCGATGTGGGTGCAGAACTTTCCGACGTTGCCAAGGTGACGATCTACGTCGCCGAGAAGATGCAGGCCGACCTGGTTGTCGCCTGGGACGTGGTGTCCAAGGTCTTCGGCGACCACAAGCCGGCCGCGACGATGCTGGGCGTGACTGTTCTCGGCTACGACGACCAACTGGTCGAGATCGAAGCCATCGCGGTCATTCCGGCCTGAGGTGAGCCGCCCGCACATCACCGACGCGCAGCGGCGGGCCCGGTTGGTGGCCCGGCAGTTCCGGCAGGTGGATTCGGTTGTCGGAGTTGCCGAATCGGTCGTGTGCCTGCACGCGACCACGCAGTCGAGCATCTACCTCTCCGCCTGGGCCCGGCATCGGACGGTAACCATCGACGATGTCGATGCCGCGCTCTATCGCGACCGCACCGCGATCAAGCAGCTGGCAATGCGTCGCACATTGTTCGTCTTTCCGCGGGACGCACTCGCCGATGCGATCGGTGCGGTGGGCCAGCGTGTGGCGACCAACGAGCGCAAACGGCTGATCGCCGACATGACCAAGGCGGGCGGGTTCGCCGACCCCGCTGCCTGGGTCGCCGCGGCCGCGGGCGCGGTGCGTGGCGCACTCCGGGACGGACGGGCCGCGAGCGCGACCGAGTTGCGCGCCGAACTGCCCGAGCTGGAAGCCTCCATCGAATATGCGCCGGACAAATCCTGGGGCGGCACGCAGCCGCTGGGTCCGCGGGTGCTCACCATGATGGGTGCTGCCGGTGAAATCGTTCGGGGCCCAGACGATTCCAGGTGGTACCTGTCGCGCCCGCAGTGGATTGTGATGGGCGACTGGCTGGGCGAGGAGCTCCCCGAGGTGTCGGCGCACGACGGCCACCTGGCGATGATCCGTCGGTGGCTCGCCCGGTTCGGGCCGGGAACCGAGGATGATCTGGTGTGGTGGCTGGGGTCGACGAAGACCGCGGTGCGCAAAGCGCTCGCCGAGATCGATGCCGTTCAGGTCGATCTCGACGGCGGTCTGGTCGGCTATGTGCTGCCCGACGATCTCGACGAGGCGCCCGCAGTGAAGCCGTCCGCGATGCTGCTACCCGAACTCGATCCGACGACGATGGGATGGAAGGACCGCGACTGGTACCTGGCCGGGCATCGGGAGCGGGTGTTCGACCGCACTGGCAACGGTGGTCAGACCGTGTGGTGGGACGGACGGATCGTCGGCGGCTGGAAGCAGCGCGGTGATGGCTCGATAGCCACCGCAGTCTGGGCCGACATCGGCAGAACCGGGCAGCGCGCGGTGGCGCGAACCGCCGACGATCTGGCCGCCTGGTTGGGGGAGGACCGGCCCAAGGGCGGATACCCGGCGCCGTTCATGCGCTCGATCGAGTAACGCGCGGCGCGCAGGAGGATTCGGCGACGCCGGGTGTGGGACCATCGGGGTATGTCCGGGCCGCAGTGCTCCGTCAACATCATGGCGCGTGTCGCCGTGTTGCAGGGCCCGGCCGCCGTCGGAGGCGTCGAACAGAACCTGGCAGCGATAGAGCGGGCGGCCGGTGACGCCGCGGCGGCCGGAGCGCGGCTGCTGGTCACGCCCGAGATGTCGACGACCGGTTACAACATCGGCGACCTCACCGACGAGCGGGCGCAATCACTCGACGGTCCGATCACCTGGACCATCGCCGCACTCGCCCAAAGGTATTCGCTGACGTTGGTCGTCGGTCTGGCGGAACGAGGGAGGCGTGGCGTCTACGACACCGCGGTCGTCGTCGGCCCGGCCGGTCAGGTCATCGCGCGGCATCGAAAAGTTCATCTGTTCGGCGAACTGGACCGTCAGCGGTTCGTTCCGGGAAACCGGCTGGTCACCCAGTTCGCGTATGCGGGCCGAACTTTCGGCCTGGCGATCTGCTACGACATCGAGTTTCCCGAACTCGTACGGGCCCATGCTGATTCGGGGACGGACGTCCTGGTGGTGCCGACCGGACTGATGCTGCCGTACACGGTGGTCAGCCGGATCGTGGTGCCGGCGCGCGCATACGAGAATCAGATGTTCGTCATCTACGCCAATCGCTGTGGCACGGAGAACGGTCTGGAATATTGTGGCGACAGCGTCATAGTCGGCCCGGATGGCAGCGATCTCGCCCGCGCCGGTGCGGAGGAAGCGCTACTGATCGCCGACCTCGATGCGGCGGCGTTGACCGATGGGCGTCGCCGGAACACCCATCTCGCAGACCGACGCCTGGATCTCTATTCCGGCGCGGCAACGCAATTCGATCGGCGGGAATGATCCGATGACCGCCCCGATATCCGTAGCTGCAGGTGTTGCCGAGTCGCCGCCGTCGACGATGTTCGGGCCTGACTTTCCGTTCGCCTACGACGACTATGTCCGCAGCCCACTCGGTGTCGGATCGGTGCCCGAGTCCGCGCACGGTGCGCGAATCGCGGTCGTCGGTGGAGGGCTGTCGGGCACTCTCGCCGCATACGAGTTGGCCCGGATGGGGCTGCGACCCGTGCTGTACGAGGCGGATCAGATCGGTGGGCGAATGCGCTCGTTGCCGTTTGCGGGCCACCCGGGCATCACAGCGGAGATGGGGGCGATGCGATTTCCGACATCGTCGACCACGTTGTTCCACTACCTCGATGAGATGGGCCTGCGGACCGAGCCGTTCCCCAATCCGCTCGCCGCCGCGACGCCGTCCACGGTCGTGGAACTGAAGGGGCGCAAGCATTTCGCCCGGACGCTCGAGGACCTTCCCGTCGTCTACGCGGAGGCCGCGCAGGCCTGGCAGCGCACGCTTGACGAGTTGGCCGGCGTCGATCGCTTGACGGCCGCGGTCCGGAGCCGGGACGTGGCCGCGATCCGGCGGATCTGGGCAGATCTGGTGCGGCGCCACGACGACACCACCTTCTATGGGTTTCTCTGTCAGTCAACCGCATTCGACAAATTTCTGTTGCGCGAGCTCTTCGGTCAGGTGGGATTCGGCACCGGCGGCTGGGACACCGATTTCCCGAACTCGATCCTGGAGATCCTCCGGGTGGTGTGCACCGCCGCCGACGATGACCATCGAGCGATCGTCGGCGGCTCGCAGCAACTGCCGCAGCGGCTGTGGTCGACGCCGATTCCGGGCGTGACGCACTGGCCGGACCGGACCTCGGTGCAGTCGCTGCATGCGGATGGCATGCCGCGACCCGCCGTGGTTCGGTTGGGCCTGGCCCGTCCCGGGAAATTCAGCGTGACCGATGCATCCGGAGCCGCCGACACCTACGACGCCCTCGTGTTCACCGGCCAGGTCTGGATGCTGCTGAACACGATCGACACCGACGAGGCGCTGTTGCCGGCCGAGCACTGGACGGCGATCGAACGAACCCACTACATGGGGGCCTCCAAAGTCTTCGTGCTGGTCGACCGGCCCTTCTGGAAGGACATCGATCCGGCGACCGGCCACGAGACGATGAGTATGACGCTCACCGACCGAATGAGCCGCGGCACATACCTTCTCGATTTCGGAGACGACCGGCCCGGACTGATCTGTCTGTCGTACACGTGGGCCGACGATTCACTGAAGCTGCTGCCGCTCGACGCCCGCGAACGGATGAATCTGATGCTCAAGTCCCTCGGCGAGATCTATCCCGGCGTCGACATCCGCCGCCACATCATCGCCGAGCCGGTGACGATGTCGTGGGAGACCGAACGCGCCTTCATGGGGGCGTTCAAAGCAAACCTGCCCGGCCACTATCGCTACCAGCGAAGGCTCTACACCCATTTCATGCAGGATCGGTTGCCTGTGCGATACCGGGGCTTCTACCTCGCCGGGGACGATGTGTCGTGGACCGCCGGATGGGCCGAGGGTGCGGTGCAGACCGCGCTCAACGCGGTATGGGGGGTGATGACGCAGTTCGGCGGTCATACGGCGCCCGGCAATCCCGGACCCGGCGACCGCTTCGACGAGATCGCACCAATCGACCTCGACCAGTAGGAGAGCGACATGAAGATGCGCCACCAATCACTGCAGACACCACGCATAGTCGAGGGCGGACATGTCGGTCCGGTGGATTCATCCCGGATGCCGAGGTTCGCCGGGCCCGCCACGTTTGCGCGACTGCCGCGATTGGACGAGGTCGATGCGATTGACGTGGCGGTCCTGGGCGTTCCGTTCGACAGCGGGGTTTCGTTTCGGTCCGGCGCGCGGTTCGGCCCGGCGGGCATTCGTGAGGCGAGTCGGCTGCTGCGGCCGTACAACCCCGCCGCTGACGTGTCCCCGTTCGCCGTGGTTCAGGTCGCGGACGCCGGCGACATCGCGGTCAACCCGTTCGACATCGGTGACGCGGTCGAGACCATCGAGCAGGCGTCAGGCGAATTCGCCCGGGCCGGAATCGAACTCGTCACCATCGGTGGAGACCACACCATCGCGCTACCGCTGTTGCGGTCGGTGGCAGCGCGGCACGGACCGGTCGCACTGGTGCATTTCGACGCCCACCTGGACACCTGGGACAGCTACTTCGGTGCCGCGTACACCCATGGCACCCCGTTTCGCCGGGCGGTCGAGGAGGGCATCCTCGACACCGAGGCGCTCTGCCATATCGGCACCCGCGGTCCGCTCTACGGAACCAAGGACCTGGCGGATGATCGGCGCTTCGGCTTCGGCATCTACACATCGGCGGACGTCTTCCGGCGCGGTGTCGACGAGATCGTCGACGCGGTGCGCAATCGCGTGGGCACTCGCCCGCTCTACGTGTCGATCGATATCGATGTCCTCGATCCGGCCCACGCTCCGGGCACCGGCACACCTGAGCCCGGGGGCATGACCAGTCGCGAACTCCTGGAGATTCTGCGGGGCATCCGAGACCTCGCTCTGGTCGGCGCCGACATCGTGGAAGTGGCACCCGCGTACGACCACGCCGAGATCACCAGCTTGGCCGCGTCGCATCTGGCGTATGAGCTCGTCAGTTGGTACGCCCAACTGCGCGAGAGCTGAATACGTCCGCATCGACCAGCCAGAATGCCGACGCTCGGATAAGAGGCGGCGATACCCTGGTGCGGGCTCACAGGAATCTCCCAGGGGCCGTGCAGTGGTGTCGAAGGCAGATCGCAGAGAGTAGTGGCCATGACCGAAGCTGGCGCCCGCGTCCTGGTGGTGGACGACGAACCGAACATTCGCGAACTGCTGTCCGTCTCGTTGAAATTCCAGGATTTCGACGTGCAGACCGCGGCCGACGGGCCGGCCGCGCTCGACATGGCCCGCACCTTCCGCCCCGACGCGCTGATCCTCGACGTCATGATGCCGGGGATGGACGGGTTCGGGCTGTTGCGTCGGCTGCGCGCCGACGGCGTCGACGCCCCGGCGCTGTTCCTGACGGCCAAGGACTCGGTGGCCGACAAGGTCAATGGGCTCACGGTCGGTGGCGACGACTACGTCACCAAACCGTTCAGCCTCGAAGAGCTGGTCGCGCGGCTGCGAGTCATCCTGCGGCGCAGCGGGTTCGGTGACGAGGAACGTCGGGACAGTCGAATCACCTTCGCCGACATCGAACTCGACGACGATACCCACGAGGTGTGGAAGGGCGGCAATCTGGTGTCGTTGTCGCCTACCGAATTCACCCTGCTGCGCTACTTCATGATCAATGCCGGAACGGTGCTGTCGAAGCCGAAGATCCTCGACCACGTGTGGAATTACGACTTCGGTGGCGAGGTGAATGTCGTCGAGTCCTACGTCTCCTACCTGCGCCGCAAGATCGACACCGGCGACAAGCGCCTCATCCACACCCTGCGTGGCGTCGGCTACGTGATGCGCGAGCCGCGATGAAACTCGGCGGGACCCAGCTCGGAGAGGCCCCGGCGCCCCCACGGAACTCGTACCGCGGTGGGCGCCGGGGCGTTCCGCTGCGGGTGTCGCTGGTGGCAATGATGATCGTCCTCGTCGCGGTGGGCCTGACCGTGTCGGGGGTCGCGGTCACGTCGGCGATGCGCGGCAACCTGGTGAACCGCGTCGACGACGGCCTGCGCGATGCGGTGCGCACGTGGGCGCGGCCGGTGCCGCACCTGGAACAGCCCGGCGACCCGGCCGGTCCGCCCGGCACCCACGGCCCCGGGCTACGGCGGCCGCCGACCCAGTACTACGTCAAAGTCTTTGCGCCGGACGGTCAAGTGATCACCGACTTCAACGACTATTCACGATCTGAACCGAAGGTCTCCGACCCGGATGCCCTGGGTGAGGGCCCCCATACAGTCGGGTCGGTCAGCGGGGCTACCAAGTGGCGGGTGATCGCCAAACACAACGCGCAGGGCAGCGTGATCGTCGCGGCGAGCCTCTCGGACGTCAACGCGACCGTCGACCGGTTGATCTGGCTGCAGTTCGGGATCGGTGCGGCCATCGTCGCCATCATCGGTGCGCTCGGATACATCCTGGTGCGCACCAACCTGCGGCCGTTGCGGCAGGTGGAGGCCACGGCCGAGGCGATCGCGGCCGGCGACCTCAATCTGCGCGTTCCAGAACTCCCGACCAACACCGAAGTCGGGCGACTGTCGGCGTCACTGAACGTCATGCTGCATCAGATCGAAGAGGCGTTCTCGGCGACCGCCGCATCGGAGGAGCAGGCGCGCAAATCCGAAGACAAGATGCGCCGCTTCGTTGCCGATGCCAGTCACGAGCTGCGGACCCCGCTGACGTCGATCCGGGGGTTCGCCGAGTTGTACCGGCAGGGGGCGGTCTCCGACCCGGACCAGCTGCTGGGCCGTATCGAATCGCAGGCCAAGCGGATGGGGGTGCTGGTCGAGGAACTGTTGATGCTGGCGCGGTTGGACGCCCAGCGGCCGATGGAACATGCATCGGTGGACCTGCTGGCGTTGGCCAGTGACGCGGTACATGCCGCCAAAGCAACTGCGCCGGAACGCGATATCTCGCTTGAGGTGGCCGCGGGACCGGGCGTGCCCGAGGTCATCGGCGACGCCGACCGACTGATGCAGGTGCTGTCGAACCTGATCAGCAACGCCATTCGGCACACACCGCCGGAGGCGAAGGTGGTGGTGCGGATCGGCACCAACGAGCGTGGCGCCTTCATGGAGGTCCGAGACAACGGGCCGGGGCTGTCGGCAGATGAGCAGGCCAAGGTCTTCGAACGCTTCTATCGCACGGACGAGTCTCGCCACCGCCCCGACGAGGCCGGCGGTTCGGGACTGGGGTTGGCCATCGTCAATGCGCTGGTGCAGGCGCACGGCGGCGAGGTCGGTGTGGACAGCGAGCCGGGCCAGGGCTGCAACTTCTGGGTGCGATTGCCGCGAGTGGAGACGCCCTGAGTTCTGTTGCTGTGGAGCGCGCACTCGCGATATTTGCCAGATAGCCGCGGATCGGCAAGAGAACTCGGGCATCCCAGTCGAGCCCTAAGCTGATGGGCATGGCTTCTGTCTTCTCGATGATCATCAACGGCGACCTGCCCGGTCGGTTCGTCTGGAAGGACGACGACGTCGTCGCGTTCCTCACCATCAACCCGGTCACGCCCGGACACGTTCTGATAGTGCCGCGGGCCGAGGTCGACCACTGGCAGGACCTCGATGCCGACCTGTTCGGCAAGCTGACCACGGTGTCCCAGACCATTGGCAAGGCCGTGACCACTGCGTTCGACGCGCCGCGGGTGGGCCTGCTGATCGCCGGGCTGGAGGTCCCGCACGTGCATCTGCATGTGTTCCCGGCCTGGGAGGTGCAGACCTTCGATCTGGCATTGGCGGAAAAGGAGCCGCAGCCCGAGGCGCTCGACGATGCGGCCGCACGCATTCGGGCCGCGCTGCGCGAGCAGGGCCACGGTGCCCACGTCGCCGACTGACGCCCGGCTACCCGAAAATCGGTCACAGGAAGCTGACAGCTTCATCGAAGCGGTGGCGCAGCGACGGGCGACACGCTGTGTGTCATGACCGCAGAGCTGACCAACAAAGCAGACGCGCTGGCAGTCCCCGAAACGCCGTCGGCGACCGAGTTGTTCGTCGTGGACGGCACCGCCGCGCACCCAGTGCTCGACATCGTCGTGCCGGTGTACAACGAGGAGAACGACCTCGAAGACTGCGTCCGCTGCGTCGATCAGTATCTGCGCCATGAGTTTCCGTACTCGGCCCGGATCACCATCGCAGACAACGCGAGTACCGACCGGACCCTGGAGATCGGTAGCCGACTGGCCGAGACCATGGAGAACGTGCGCGTCGCGCACCTGGACGCGAAGGGTCGCGGTCGCGCGCTCAAGGCGGTCTGGAGCGCCAGCGACGCCGATGTGGTCGCCTACGTCGACGTCGATCTTTCCACTGATCTGAACGCGATGATGCCTCTGGTGGCGCCGCTGATCTCGGGTCACTCGGATGTGTCGATCGGTTCGCGGCTGACCAAATCGTCTCGGGTGGTCCGCGGCCACAAGCGGGAATTCATCTCGCGCAGTTACAACCTGATCCTCAAGACCACGATGCGTGCCCAGTTCTCCGATGCGCAGTGCGGTTTCAAGGCGATCCGCACAGATGTTGCGCGCCAACTGCTTCCGCTGGTCAAGGACACCGGCTGGTTCTTCGACACCGAGCTGCTGGTGCTGTCGGAGCGAGTCGGTCTGCGGATCGCCGAGGTGCCGGTCGATTGGATCGATGACCCGAACAGCAAGGTCGACATCATCAAGACGGCTACCGAGGATCTGAAGGGTTGCTACCGTGTCGGCCGAGCGCTGGCCAAGGGCGAGCTGCCGGTGCGCGAGCTGCGGCAGTCGCTGGGCCGGCACGAGCTCGGCCCCGAGGTCGATGGGGTGCCGCCGGGCATGATCAGCCAGCTGCTGCGTTTCGGAATCATCGGCGTCGCCTCGACGTTGGCGTTCGCGCTGCTGTTCCTGGTCCTGCATCCGATGGTCGGTGCGCAGGCCGCCAACTTCCTGGCGCTGCTGATCACCGCGGTCGCCAACACTGCCGCCAACCGCGCGTTCACGTTCAATGTCCGGGGGCGTGACGATGCCGCCAAACATCAGGCCCAAGGCATCGCCGTGTTCCTGGTGACCTGGGGTCTTACCTCCGGCGCGCTGTTCGGGCTGCATCACTACTACCCGCACGCCACCAACCATGTTGATCTGGCCGCGCTGGTGATCGCGAACTTCGTGGCGACATTGCTGCGATTCGTCGCCTTCCGCTGGATCTTCCGGGCCAAGCCCGAGGTCGCACAAGCCTGATTGCAGGCGGACCAGGCCAGTTGTACTGGAGTGCAACCCGTCGGTCCACGCTGACGCGAGCCCGTCCGTTCCACTGAGGAACTGGCGGGTTTGCTGCGTCGCGGGGCCATCGGCACAGGTCAGCGCTCCCAGGGAGTTCGCAGCCAAGGGTCAGTGCGGGGTCAGTGAGTGCCGCGAAGATCTACGCTATGACCGCAGAACTGACGAGTCGCCCAAATGGCACTCCATTCCAATCGTCCACGCCCGTGGACCGTCCGCCGACCGACCCGCCAGGCTGGCGCCGGCATGTCACGGCCGCGAACGGCGGGTTCGCCGCGCTGCTGACCGGTACCGCGCTGCTGTACCTGATCGGGCTCTCGACCAACGGCTGGGCGAACTCCTTCTACTCGGCCGCCATCCAGGCAGGGTCCAAGTCCTGGAAGGCGTGGTTCTTCGGGGCCTCTGATGCGGCAGGCTCGATCACCGTCGACAAGCCGCCGATGTCGTTGTGGATCCCGTCGATCGCGGTGCGGATCTTCGGGCTCAACCCCTGGGCGATCCTGGTGCCCGAGGCACTGATGGGTGTTGCGTCGGTCGCGATGATCTATCTCATTGTGCGCAAGCGCTTCTCGGCCAACGCCGGCCTGATCGCCGGTGCCGCACTGGCGCTGACTCCGGTGGCCACGATGATGTTCCGGTTCAACAATCCTGACGCGCTGCTGATTTTGCTGACGGTGGCCGCGGTGTGGACGACGATCAAGGCGTTGGAGGACAACCGGATCCGGTGGATGTTGCTCACCGGCATGTTCATCGGTTTCGCGTTCTTGACCAAGCAGTTGCAGGCCTTCCTGATCCTGCCGCCCCTGGCGATCGTGTTCTTCGCGTTCGGTCCGGGTACCTGGAAGCGGCGCACCGGTCACCTGCTGGCCGGGCTGGGTTCGCTGATCGTCAGCGCCGGCTGGTGGATCCTCGCGGTCACCGTGTGGCCTGCGAGCTCGCGTCCGTATATCGGTGGTTCGCAGCATAATTCGATCCTCGAGCTCACCATGGGCTACAACGGTCTGGGGCGAATCACGGGCAACGAGACCGGCAGCGTGACCCCCGGGCGCGGCATGGAGATACCGGCCGGAATGGCCGGGATGGAAGGCCGACCGGGCGGTGGCGGGCCGGGTGGCGGCATGTGGGGGCAGACCGGTTTCCTGCGGATGTTCCAGCCCGAGCAGGGCGGTCAGATCGCCTGGCTGATCCCGGCCGCATTGATCCTGTCGGTCGCCGTCATGGCGGCGCGCTGGAAGGTGCCGCGCACGGACATCAAGCGAGCCGTGGTGGTTCTCGGATTCCTCTGGCTGCTCACGACTCTGGCCGTGTTCAGCTTCATGTCGGGCATTTTCCACGCGTACTACACGGTGGCGCTGGCCCCGCCGATCGGGCTGCTCGTCGGCATCGGCACTACCGAGCTGTGGCGGGAACGCCAGAAGCTATGGGCCCGAATCACTCTCGCGGGCAGCTCGGTCGCCACCGGCGCGCTGGCGTTCTACCTGCTGAATCGCTCGGCCGACTTCCTGCCCTGGCTGCGCTGGGTGGTGTTGATCGGCTCGATCGCCGCAGCGCTGGTGCTGCTGGTCGCTCACAGTGGCCGGCCGTCCCTGAAGCGGGCCGCGCTGGCGGCCGCGCTGGCCGCGATCATCTTCGGACTCGCGGCGCCCGCGGCGTACTCCATCGATACCGCGGCGACGGCCAAGCAGGGGTCGATTCCGAGTGCGGGGCCGTCCGTGCGTGGCGGCTTCGGGCCCGTTGGCCATGGCGGTCCGGGCGGTGCCTGGCGGCATCGTGGCGGTCCCGGAGGACAGTTCGGCCCAGGGGGCGTGCCCGGTGGCCAGCGGGGTCCGGGTGGACTGCCCGGCGGTCAGCAAGGCCCGGGAGGTACGACCGTCGGTGGTCCGGGCGGTCGCGGCGGCATGGGCAATTTTCTCGACGGTTCCAAGCCGTCGGCCGCGCTGACCGCGCTGCTGAACACCGGTGCTGCCAAGTACACCTGGGTCGCGGCCGCGATCGGCTCCAACGAGGCGTCGGGCTACCAGCTGGCGACGCAGCATTCGGTGATGCCGATCGGCGGCTTCAACGGCAGCGATCCGTCGCCGACTCTCGCCCAGTTCCAGAAGCTGGTGTCCGAGCACAAGATCCATTACTTCATCGCCGGTGGTGGCATGGGTTTCGGCGGCAGCGGCAGCAGCACCGAGATCTCGTCGTGGGTCAAGGCACACTTCAGGTCGATCACCGTGGACGGCACGATGCTCTACGACCTGACCCAACAGACGAGCTGACCGCAGCGGCCACTTCGACGTCGACGGGATAAGGCCTGTTCGCGGCCGTCTGCCCGACGAACTAGGGTTTGCATCTGTGCGAGTACTAGTCATCGGATCGGGCGGCCGTGAACACGCGATTCTGCTGGGGCTGAGCCGAGACCCCGCGGTCACCGAGCTGCACGCGGCGCCCGGCAACGCCGGCACCGCGGCGATCGCGAACAACCACGCAGTGGATGCGGCATCGCGCGAGGCGGTCGTCGCCCTGGCCCAGGAGCTGGGCGTCGATCTGGTGGTCATCGGCCCCGAGGTGCCGTTGGTGCTGGGCGTCGCGGACGCGCTCCGGGAGGCGGGGATCGCGGCCTTCGGCCCGAGCGCGGAAGCCGCGAAGATCGAGGGTTCCAAGGCCTTCGCCAAGGATGTGATGGCTGCGGCCGGTGTGCGCACCGCGCGCAGTGAAGTCGTCGACAGCCCGGCTGATCTGGATGCCGCGCTGGATCGATTCGGACCCACCTGGGTCGTGAAAGACGACGGGTTGGCGGCCGGTAAGGGTGTCGTCGTGTCCGCGGATCGCGGCATCGCCCGCGCGCACGCCGCCGATCTGCTGGAGTCGGGACATCCGGTGGTGCTCGAATCGTTTCTCAGCGGCCCCGAGGTGTCGCTGTTCGTACTCGTCGACGGCACCACCGTCGTGCCGCTGCTCCCGGCGCAGGACCATAAGCGGGTGGGGGACGGCGACGCCGGACCGAACACCGGCGGCATGGGCGCGTACACGCCGTTGCCGTGGTTGCCGGACGGCATGGTCGACCGCATCGTCGACGAGGTCGTGGCGCCGGTCGCGGCCGAGTTGGCGCGGCGCGGCACCCCGTTCAGTGGACTGCTCTACGCAGGTCTGGCGATCGATGCCGACGGTCCGGCCGTCGTTGAATTCAATTGCCGCTTCGGCGATCCTGAGACGCAGGCGGTGCTGACCCTGCTGCAGTCGCCGCTCGGCGAGGTACTCGGGGCCGTCGCCAACGGGACACTCGCCGACCTCCCGCCGCTGCAGTGGGCCGACGGCAGCGCCGTCACCGTGGTGCTCGCGGCCGAGAACTACCCCGGCACACCCCGCACCGGGGATGTCATCACCGGTGCCGATGCGCCTGGCGTGCTACATGCCGGCACCAAGCTCGGCGACAGCGGTCAGATCGTGTCCAGCGGCGGTCGGGTGTTGGCCGTGGTCGGCACCGGTGCTGATCTGGTAACCGCCCGCGAGGCTGCGTACTCGATCCTCGATGGGGTGAAACTGCCTGGCGGACATCACCGTTCGGACATCGGGCTGGCCGCTGCCGAAGGTCGGATCGCGATCTGATGGGTGATCGGGGATTCGTGTCGACGCGGTCGGACGTCGACATGTTCTACGTGATGGACGTCCTGCGCATGGCCGCGGAGCGGCAGGCCAGCCACGGGGATGCGCTCAACCTGGCGGCCGGTCAGCCGAGTGAGTCGGCGCCCCGGGTGGTGCTGGACGCGGCGCATGCGGCATTGGGTGCCGAGCGGCTCGGCTACACCGAGTCGATGGGGATCGTGCCGCTGCGCCAAGCGATCGCGCAGCACTACGAACGCACCTATGGCGTCGCCGTCGACCCCGGCGCCGTCGCCATCACCACCGGTTCCTCGGGGGCCTTCACGCTGGTATTCCTGGCCGCATTCGATGCCGGAGATTCGGTCGTGCTGGCGCGCCCCGGTTACCCGGCATATCGGAATACGTTGGAGGCATTGGGATGTCGGGTCATCGAGGTGGATTGCGGACCGGACACCCGGTATCAGCCGACCGTCGCGATGCTGGAAGCACTGGATGAACCTCCCAAGGGGCTGATCGTCGCGAGCCCCGCCAACCCGACCGGCACGATCCTGGCTCCCGAAGAGCTCGCCGAGCTCGCGCGGTGGTGTGAACCCAACGGGACGCTGCTGATCTCCGACGAGATCTATCACGGGATCAGCTTCGGTCGGCCGACCGCGTGCAGCTGGCAGTACTCCACCGAATCGGTGGTCATGGGCTCGGTGTCGAAGTACTTCGCGATGACGGGCTGGCGCCTGGGCTGGATGCTGCTGCCCGACGAACTGCGGCGACCGGTCGAGCGACTGACCGCGAACATGACGATCTGCCCGCCGGCGTTGTCGCAGTACGCGGCGGTCGCGGCGTTCTCCGATGCGGCCCGGGCCGAGTTGGACCAGCACGTGGCGCACTATGCGCATAACCGGCAGGTGATGCTCGATGGCTTGACGTCGCTCGGCGTGACCGAGATGGCTCCGCCGGACGGCGCGTTCTACGTCTACGCCGATATCGGCCACCTCACGGACGACTCGATCACCTGGTGCTCGGATGTGCTCGCGGAGACCGGCGTGGCGATCGCCCCGGGTGCCGATTTTGACGCGGTCTCGGGCGGACGTACAGCCCGATTCAGTTTCGCCGGCGCGACCGAAGACATCGAGTCCGCAATAGAGCGGTTGCGACCGGTCTTCGCCCGAGTCGGCGCCAGATGAACGACCGGCGGCGTTCGTCCGTCTGATCACCGACTCGCGGCCTGGTCGGGCGCCGGAGATTGGCAAAACTGCCCGGTAGAACGGCGGTTTTGGCACCATATGGCGAATGACATCGGCAGCTACCCCGAAGGGGGAACGTCGTCGTGCGCGCTTGATCGCCGCGGCGCGTGAGCTGCTGCTGGAAGGCGGCTACGACGCGGTCCGACATCGCGCGGTGGCCGATCGGGCGGGCCTGCCGCTGGCATCGACGACCTACTACTTCGCATCCCTGGAAGATCTGGTCGTGGAGGCGGTCACCGATGCCTGCCACAACGACGAGGTGGCGATCCGCGAACGCTGCGAGCTGCTGACGCGGCGGCGGCGGGGCAGCGAGGCCACCGCGGAGGCGCTCGCCGACGTGTTCGTCGGCACAGCGACGTCGCACGATGAACTCACCTCACGCGTGGAGACGGTGGTGCTGTCGGCCCGTCATCCGCGCCTCCATTCAGTGCTGTCGGCACATCGGCGGGCCCTGTACGAGCTGCACGTCGAGGTCCTGGAAAAGTCCTGCCGAACAAGCGATTCCGAGCGGATCGCGCAGCTGATCGCGGTCGAGGACGGTGCTGTCGTCGGGGCACTGGCGAACTCGTCGGTCAACGTCGCCGATGTTGCGCGCGGGGCTCTGACCGGCGTCGTCGACCAACTGGCTCCCGCCACTGCCTGACCACCGGCTAACGGTGTCGGGTGTTTGACAGCGATAATGGATGGGTGACCAAACCGCGCATCGCCAACGTCCTGGCCAACCGCTACGCATCCGCCGATCTGGCGACCCTCTGGTCGGCCGAGCACAAGATCCGGCTGGAACGACAGTTGTGGATCGCGGTCATGCGCGCCCAGCGCGAGCTCGGCGTCGACATCTCCGAAGCCGCCATCGCCGACTATGAAAATGCCGTCGACACAGTCGATCTCGTGTCGATCGCCGACCGCGAGCGGGTCACCCGGCATGACGTGAAGGCGCGTATCGAGGAATTCAACGCGCTCGCCGGACACGAGGACATCCACAAGGGGATGACGAGCCGCGACCTCACCGAGAACGTGGAGCAGTTGCAGATTCTATTGTCGCTCAAGCATGTCCATGCACGGGGCGTCGCGGTCGCGGCCCGGCTGGCCGATCGTGCGGCCCAGTACTCGTCGGTGGTGATGGCCGGCCGCAGCCACAACGTGGCAGCCCAGGCGACGACGCTCGGCAAGCGATTCGCCACCGCCGCAAACGAACTGCTCGTCGCGCTCACCAGACTTGAGGAGCTCATCGATCGCTATCCGCTGCGCGGGATCAAGGGGCCGATGGGCACCAGCCAGGACATGCTCGACCTGCTCGGCGGCGATGCGGGCCGGCTGGCGACGCTGGAGGACAAGATCGCCGCGCATCTCGGCTTCGCGAACGCGCTGACCTCGGTCGGGCAGATCTATCCGCGCTCGCTCGACCATGACGTCGTCTCGGCGTTGGTCCAGGTCGCCGCTGGGCCGTCGTCGCTGGCCCACACGATCCGGCTGATGGCGGGACACGAGCTGGTCACCGAGGGCTTCCAGCCTGGTCAGGTGGGGAGTTCGGCGATGCCGCACAAGATGAACACGCGTAGTTGCGAGCGGGTCAACGGTCTGCAGGTGATCTTGCGCGGCTACGGCTCGATGGCGGCAGAACTCGCCGGTGCGCAGTGGAACGAGGGCGACGTCTTCTGCTCGGTGGTGCGTCGGGTGGCGCTGCCGGACGCATTCTTCGCGATCGACGGGCTGGTTGAGACCTTCCTGACGGTGTTGGCCGAGTTTGGGGCATATCCCGCCGTCATCGCCAAGGAACTGGACCGCTACCTGCCATTCCTGGCGACGACCAAGGTGCTGATGGCGGCGGTTCGGGCCGGAGTGGGTCGGGAGACCGCGCACGAAGTAATCAAGGAGCATGCGGTGGCGGTCGCGCTGGCGATGCGCGAGGAGGGGCGGGAGCCCGATCTGATCGCCCGGTTGGCGGCCGACGAGCGGCTGCAGCTCGATGCCGATCAGCTGGCCGCCGCGCTGGCTGAGAAGACGGCGTTCATCGGTGCCGCTGAGCAGCAGACGGCGGACGTCGTCGCCGCGGTCGAGGAACTGGTGGGCCGGTATCCGGAGGCCGCCGGATATGTCCCGGACTCGATCCTCTGAACCGAACTTCCGTCACAATGTGACGCAGGCCACTATTTTGCTCGAACATGGTTTGGGGCGCCCGGTTTGCCGGTGCATGTGGTCTGGCCCCGGTCGGTCACCTGCGAATTCAATAAGAGGCTCACAGTAAATACTCAGTAAGCGTTCGCAAGCGGACTGCTCGCAGGATCGCCGGACTCGATAACGGTTCGGTATCGCTGATAGTCTCCGCAGGGACGCCGGGGGGTTAGCGCGTAGTTGTGCGGGCCCTCGGAATTAACCAGCCCAGAACTACACACCTGAGGACGATTACGAACATGTCGTTGAAAAAACGAGCGTGGACTCGCATCGCGGTCGGCGCGGTAGCGGTCGCAGCAGCGGTCAGCACCGCCACCGTCGTCACCCCGGCGGCCAGCGCCACCCCGAGCGGTGTGCAGATGGTCTACTCGCCGGCGATGCACCGGAGCATTCCGGTCGACATCTTCGGCGGTGGCGGCGCAGGCGCGCCGAACCTGTACATGCTGGACGGCCTCGATGCGCCGAACAATGACAACGGTTGGTTGATCAACACCGACGTGCGCAGCTTCTTCGCGGGCAAGCACGTCAACATCATCATGCCGTTCGGTGGCGCCGGATCGTTCTACACCAACTGGCAGGCCGCGGACCCGACCCTGGGTGTCAACCAGTGGGAGACCTTCCTGACTGTCGAGCTGCCCGCGTGGCTGAACCAGCACGGACTGGGCAGCAACCGCAACGGCATCGCCGGTCTGTCGATGTCCGGCACCTCGGCGCTGGACCTGGCTTCGCGCCACCCGAACTTCTACAACACCGTCGCGTCGTTCTCGGGCTACCCGACCGTGAGCCTGCCGCCGTACGCGGCCGGGATCGCGGCCGCCGTCGCCAAGAAGGGCGGTAACCCGCTCAACATGTGGGGTCTGTACCCGTCGCCGGCTTGGTTCCAGAACGATCCGCTGCTGCAGGTCGGTGCGCTGCGCGGCCATCGCGTGTACGTCTCGGCCGGCACCGGTGTGCCGACCAGCGCGGCCGACAACCCGCTGAGCCCGGGCTTCAACCCGGTGCAGTTCGTGCAGCAGGTTCCGTTGGAGACCGCCGCCGGCATCTCCAGCAACATGTACATCGCCGCAGCCCAGGCTGCGGGAGCGATCGTGACCAGCAACGTCACCGCGCAGGGTGTGCACTGGTGGACCTACTGGCAGCCGAACCTGCACAACGCTTGGTACACCACCCTGGCTCCGGGCCTGGGGGTCTGATCGGCGATAGCTGACAGCTACTGAAGGGGCCCGGCGGCGGAAGCGATTCCGTCGCCGGGCTCTTTTTGTCTTGAGTGCTGCCAGGGGGCTCCGGTCGAGCACTGCGAGGGGCGTTGGCCCGGCTGCCGATAGGGTTGCCCCATGCGTCCCGACCTCTCCTCCTATCGCCACGTGGCCACCGGCAAGGTCCGCGATCTCTACGCCATCGACGATGACACACTGCTGTTCGTGGCGTCCGATCGGATCTCGGCCTACGACCACATCCTGTCGACGCCGATCCCGGACAAGGGCCGGATCCTCACGGCCATGAGCGTGTTCTTCTTCGATGCGCTCGATGTGCCGAATCACCTTGCGGGCACTGCCACCGATGAGCGGATTCCCGAGTCGGTCCTCGGTCGGGCGCTTGTCGTGCGTCGGCTGAACATGGTTCCGGTGGAGTGCGTGGCTCGTGGCTACCTGACCGGATCGGGTCTGGCGGACTATCAGCGCTCCGGTGCCGTCTGCGGGATCGAGTTGCCGGTCGGACTGGGCGAGGCGGACAAGCTGCCCGAGACGATCTTCACGCCGGCGACCAAGGCCGACCTGGGAGACCATGACGAGAACGTGAGCTTCGAGGCGGTCGTCGCCACGGTGGGCGAGGAGCTGGCCGTTCGGCTGCGCGACGCCACCCTCGACATCTACTCACGCGGCGCCGATCTGGCCGCGCAGCGGGGAATCCTGCTGGCAGACACGAAGTTCGAGTTCGGACTGGACGGCGATCAGCTGGTGCTGGCCGACGAGGTCCTGACGCCGGACAGCTCTCGCTACTGGGACGCGGAGGGCTACCGGCCCGGCGTGGTGCAGCCCAGCTTCGACAAACAGATCGTCCGCAATTGGCTGACGTCGCCGGAATCGGGCTGGGATCGCACGTCGGACGGTCCGCCGCCACCGCTGCCGGACGAGATCGGAGCTCGGACCCGTGACCGCTACATCGAAGCCTACGAACGTATTTCGGGACTTTCATTCGCCGACTGGCCGGGAGCAACAGCGTGACCGATTCGAATCAGCCCACCGATCAGAGCGTGACAGCGCCAGTGGCCAAGAAGGTGCCGACCGAACGGACGCATCATGGCGACACGGTCATGGATCCGTACGAATGGTTGCGGGACAAGGAAAATCCGGAGGTGGTCGCGTACCTCGAGGGGCAGAACGCCTACACCAAGGCGCAGACCGCCGATCTGGCAGATCTGCGGGAGACGCTGTTCGGAGAGATCAAGTCCCGCACCCAGGAGACCGACATGTCGGTCCCGATCCGGCGTGGGGACTACTGGTACTTCGTCCGCACCATCGAGGGCAAGCCGTATCCGTTGAGCTGTCGGGTCCCGGCGTCGGCGGACGACGGTTGGACTCCACCCACCGTCGAACCGGGTGTGATGCTCCCCGGCGAGCAGGTGATGCTCGACAGCAACGCCGAAGCGGAGGGGCATGACTTCTTCAGCCTGGGCGCGGCCTCCGTCAGCGATGATGGTGACCTGCTCGCGTATGCCGTCGATACCGTGGGCGACGAGCGATACACGTTGCGGTTCAAGGACTTGCGGAGCGGCGAGCTGTTGCCGGATGTGATCGAGAAGGTCGCCGCGGGTGCGGTGTGGTCGAACGACGGCCGATACGTCTTCTACGAAACGGTCGACGAGGCCTGGCGGCCCGACACCGTCTGGCGGCATGAACTGGGGACCGACCGGGCCGCCGACGTGCAGGTGTACCACGAGCCGGACGAGAAGTACTGGGTCGGCATCGGGAGCACGCGCAGCAAGCGTTTCCTGATGTTGTCGGTCGGATCCAAGATCACCTCCGAATACCGGGTGCTGGATTCGTCGGATCCGACGGGTGACTTCCGCATGGTGTGGCCGCGTCGCGAGGGCGTGGAGTACGGCGTCGAGCATGCGGTGATCGACGGTGTCGATCGATTCCTCATCATGCACAACGACGGTGCCGAAAACTTCGAACTCATCGATGTCCCAGCCGATGAGATCGGAGCCGGACCGGCCGAGGGCCGATCGTCTGATCGACGGGTGTTGGTGCCGCACGATCCGCAGGTCCGACTCGACGGCATCAGCGCCTTCGCCGATCACCTGGTGCTCAGCTATCGCAAGGACGCCCTGACCCAGGTCGCGGTCGCTCGGCTCGGGGCCGGGGCACCGAAGTTCGAGCAGCTGGAATTCGACAGCGAGTTGTACTCGGTTGCGGCCTCGGGTAACCCGGAGTGGAGCGCACCGCGGCTGCGTATGGGCTACGGCAGCTTCGTCGAGCCGAGCGAGATCTTCGAACTAGACGTCGCCACCGGCGATCGCACGCTCCTCAAGCGGGCGCCGGTACTGGGTGACTTCGACGCGGATAACTATGAGCAGCATCGTGATTGGGCGATCGCCGAGGACGGCACCCGAGTCCCGCTGTCGATCGTGCATCGCAAGGGGCTGACGGGACCGGCGCCGCTGCTGCTGTACGGCTACGGCTCGTACGAGTCGTGCATGGATCCGGTGTTCTCCATCTCGCGCCTGTCGCTCCTGGATCGCGGCGTGGTCTTTGTGATCGCCCACGTACGCGGTGGCGGCGAGATGGGCCGTGCCTGGTACGAGAACGGCAAGACGCTGACGAAGAAGAACACCTTCACCGATTTCGTCGCTGCGGCGCGGCATCTGGTGGATTCGGGATGGACGACCCCGGCGCAGCAGGTGGCGCTCGGCGGCAGCGCCGGTGGGCTACTGATGGGCGCGGTCGCGAACCTGGCGCCCGAGCTCTTCAACGGGATCGCCAGCGACGTCCCGTTCGTCGATCCGTTGACCTCGATTCTGGATCCGTCGTTGCCGTTGACGGTGATCGAATGGGATGAGTGGGGAAACCCGCTGGCCGACAAAGAGGTCTACGAGTACATGAAGTCGTACTCGCCGTATGAGAACGTCGAGGCCAAAGACTACCCGGCGATCCTGGCGATGACCGGGTACAACGACACTCGCGTTCTCTATGTCGAACCGGCCAAATGGGTTGCGCGACTGCAGGAGATCGCCACCGGCGATGCGCCGATCCTGTTGAAGACCGACATGACCTCCGGTCACGGCGGACCGAGCGGGCGCTACGCGGTGTGGCACGAGGTGGCGTTCGAGAACGCCTGGATCCTGCGCCAGACCGGCGCGGTCTAGTCTCCGTCCGCGCATGTCCAACAGCTGAGGACGCCCGCGACACGTGATCGGTGTCGCGGGCGTCCTCGGGTGTTGGACATGCGCTTGGGGCTTAGTGCATCAACACCGGTTGCGGACTGTCGACGCCCTGGTCGGAGTCGACGGCCGCGGCAGGCCGGGTTCGGGGCAGGAACCAGGCCGGGATCCAGGTGAGCAGCACCAGCACGGCGGACACGGTGAACGCGATACCGAATGCGGATGCGGCAGAAGAGCTGTGCGCCATGGAGATTTCGTGCACCCCGCGGCTCTTCATCGCACTGGTCAGGATGACGGTGATGATCGCGGTACCGATCGAGCCCGAAACCTGCTGCACGACATTCATCAGGGTCGAGCCGTGAGGAACCTCGACCGGCTTCAGCGAGGACAGCGCGGCCGACATGATCGGCATCATCGTCATGCCCATACCCAGACCCTGAACGAACAGCAGTCCGCAGAGCAGCCAGTAGGACGTGCCGGCACCGACCCAGATGAAGCCGCCGAGGCCGATGGTGATCAAGCCGATACCGGTGAGCACGAACTTTCCGGGGCCGATCTTGTCGGTCATCCGGCCGGCGATCGGCATGGTCAGCATCGCGCCCAAACCCTGTGGGGCGACCAGCAATCCGGCCATGACGGTCGATTCGCCACGGACGCCGATGAAGTACTGCGGATAGAGCAGCATGGCGCCGAAGAACGCGATCATGAAGGTGACCATGCAGACCACCGACCAGGCGAGCTTCGGGTTGCGCAGCAGATGCAGATCCAACAGCGGAGTCTTGGCGGTGAGCGAGCGCCAGATGAAGCCGGCGACCAGCAAGATGCCGACGGCCATGCAGATCAGGACCTTGGGGTCCACAAAGGTGCCCTTGTCATTGCTGGACGAGACGCCGTACAGGAAGATCGCCAGACCGGGCGACAGCAGTAGCAGTCCGACGAAGTCGAACGGCGATTTGATGCGTTCGGTGTCGGTGGGCAGTACGAAATACGCGTACGCCAGTGCGATCACCGCGATCGGGACGTTGATCAGGAAGATCCAGTGCCAGGACAGGTACTCGATGAGAACGCCGCCGAGGATCGGTCCCAGGATGGGGCCGAGCAGCATCGGGATGCCGAGCACCGCCATCAGCGATCCCATCCGGCCGGGGCCGGCGGCCCTGGTCAGGATCATCATGCCGACCGGCATCAACATGCCGCCGCCGAGACCCTGCAGCATGCGGAACGCGACCAGCGATCCGATGTTCCAGGCGAGCGCACACAGTACCGAGCCGATGACGAAGAAGAGCATCGACGCCATGTAGACGCGTTTGGTGCCGAATCGGTTTGCGGCCCATGCGGAAATCGGGATGACCGCGGCGAGGGCCAGGGTGTATCCGGTAGCGGTCCATGCGACGGTGGACGGGTTCTTCACATCGAATGCGTGCGCAAAAGTGTTCTGCGCCACGGACACCACGGTGGTGTCGAGGATGGACATGATCGCGCCGAGCACGACGGCGAACGCAACCATGTACGTTCGCCTATCGAGGGGCGCGACGGCTGGGGCAGTCATGACGTACCTTTCGGGGTTTCGGGGTTTCGGTGGTCGGGGTGCACCTGATTGCCGACATTGCGGGGTCGGCCGGGCCGAGATAGTCGCCGTTGATGATCTCGGTGAGAACGTTGAACAGCCGGTCCCGCAAGGGATCCGGCAGGCCGCCGACGAAGTCGCGTACGCGATCTTCCTTTGCGCCCATCCATGACGCCAGTTCTTTTTCGGCGTCGCCGGTGAGAGAGACGCGCTTGACGCGTCGGTCGGAGGCGTCTTCGCGTCGGTCGACAAGGCCCAGTTGCACCAGCTTGTCGACGGCACGTCCGGTCGCGGCCACCGACAGCGTCAGCTGTTCGGCGAGCTCGTTGACCGACAAGGTGCCCTTGGCCCGGAGCACGAGCAGTGACTTGAAGTGACTGAACCCGAGGTCGGAGCTCATGAAGCTGTGATCGACGGACTTCGAGTTGGCATCGTTCACCAGCCGGGACACGAAGTCATGGATCGCGTCGGCGACGTCGACGATGGAGGGTGACCCTGTTATCGACGCGCTGGTTGTGTGTTCAGTGGTAGATGACACGAACGCAATATTAACGCTGACGCAACTATTGATGCAAACGCAATTGTTGTGACGGCGCGCACCGCGAGCGTCAGGGTGTGATCGGAGTCTCGATCGGCACGAAGACGTCCGATAGCCTCGGGGGCATGACCGCAATCAAGGACATCCCCCTGCAGACCCTGTCCGGTGACGACACCTCACTCGCCGCGTTCGACGGCCCGATCCTGGTGGTGAACGTCGCCAGTAAATGCGGTCTGACTCCGCAATATGCCGGGCTGGAAAAGCTCGCCGAGGACTACCGAGACCGCGGGCTGACGGTCGTCGGCGTGCCCTGCAACCAGTTCATGGGACAGGAGCCGGGCACCGCCGACGAGATCGCCACCTTCTGCTCGACCACCTACGGCGTCACTTTTCCGCTGCTGGCCAAGACCGATGTCAACGGAGATGACCGGCATCCGCTGTATGCCGAGCTCACCAAGGCCGCCGACGCCGGCGGCGAGGCCGGCGACATCCAGTGGAACTTCGAGAAGTTCCTGCTCGACCGCGACGGCGCGGTGATCGGTCGTTTCCGTCCGCGTACCGAGCCGGACGCACCCGAGGTCGTCACCGCCATCGAGGCAGCACTCTGATCGGCGCCAGCTGAACGCCCGGCGTTGTCGGGCGCCCCGCATAGAACTGCACTATTGCGGGGCGCCTCCGCCTTGCCGGATCGCCGAGCTGATCACCGATCACGTTGTCCGGGGCCAGCTGAACGCATTGTTGGGCTGACATCCACCTGCGCGCCACCGACGTCACATCTGTGCGGCGCACACTGGCGCCATGACAGGACAGCTGATCGTCTCCGTATCGGGGATCCGCACCCAGACCCTGCAGCTGGCCCAGGAGTTCGTTGCTGATCTGGACCAGCGAGGCGTCCCGGCCTCGCTGCTGGTCTCGCCGCGGCTCAAGCACGGATATCGCCTCGCCGACGATGCGCCGACGGTGGACTGGCTGCGGGAGCGCCGGGCGGGTGCGGACGCGATCGTGCTGCACGGCTATGACCAGGCGCCGACGAAACGTCGACGCGCCGAGTTCGCCGTGATCGATGCACATGAGGCGCGCCTGCGGCTGACCGCGGCCGACCGGGTGCTGGAGCGGACCGGGCTGCGCACCCGCATCTTCGCGGCGCCGCGCTGGAGTGCCTCGCCGGGAGCGGTGCAGGCGCTCCTGCCTACCGGATTCCGGGCGAACCTGGGCTTCACATCGATGCAGAATCTGGCGGCCGGGACCGCGGTTCGCGCCCGCGTCCTCGGGTTCGGCGACGGATTCCCGGACGAGGCCTGGTGGTGCCGGATGGTGGTGATGAACACCAATCGAGTCGCCCGTCGCGGCGGTGTGGTGCGGTTGTCGGTCGCGGCCAAGCATTTGTCGACGCCGCTGGTGCGCCGAACCGTATTCAACTGCATCGACCTGGCGGTTCATCACGGCTGCGCGCCGGCGACCTACCGCGGGTTCACCGCCAAGCCGGTCAGCGCCGCTGCCTGATCGACCGGTAAAGTCTGGCCTGCAACCAGCCAGAGGAGGACGCGTGGCGCGAGTAGTGGTCGACATCATGCCCAAGGCCGAGATCCTGGACCCGCAGGGCCAGGCCATCGTCGGTGCGCTGGGCCGTCTCGGCTTCGGCGGGGTCAGCGATGTCCGTCAGGGCAAGCGGTTCGAGCTCGAGGTCGACGGCAGCGTCGACGACGATTCGCTGCAGCGCATCGCATCGGAGCTGTTGGCCAACACGGTCATCGAGAACTTCACCGTCACCCGGGTGCAGTAATGAGCGCTCGCATCGGAGTGATCACTTTTCCGGGAACCCTCGACGATGTCGACGCGTCGCGGGCAGTGCGGCTGGCCGGCGCCGAGTCGGTCGAGCTCTGGCATGGCGATGCCGACCTCAAAGGCGTTGACGCCGTTGTCGTTCCCGGCGGTTTCAGCTACGGCGACTACCTGCGGGCCGGGGCGATCGCACGATTCGCCCCGGTGATGGGCGAGGTCGTCGCGGCCGCCGCGCAGGGAATGCCGGTTCTCGGTATCTGCAACGGATTCCAGGTGTTGTGCGAGGCGGGGCTGCTGCCGGGCGCGCTGACGCGCAACGAAGGTCTGCATTTCATCTGTCGCGATCAGTGGCTGCGCGTCGAGAACGCCGGTTCGGCCTGGAGCACCCGCTATGACGAGGGTGCGGAAATCCTGATTCCGCTCAAGTCGGGCGAAGGTCGCTACGTCGCCGACGAGCGGGTACTCGACGAGCTCGAGGGCGAGGGCCGCGTGGTCTTCCGGTACGCCGGAGACAACCCGAACGGATCGATGCGCTCGATCGCCGGAATCACCAGCAGCAACGGCCGCGTCGTCGGCCTGATGCCGCACCCGGAGCACGCCACCGAACCGCTCACCGGTCCGTCCGACGACGGACTGGGCCTGTTCTACAGCGCATTGGACGCCATCCTTACTCCGGCCTAGCTCGCTAGGGTGGTTCCATGAATACCGCTGCTACCGCTGACGGGCTCTGTTCCTTCATCGACGCCTCGCCGTCCCCGTTCCATGTGTGCGAGAGCGTGGCGAAGGTGTTGGCGGACAACGGGTTCAGCCGGCTCGATGAGACCCGGCCCTGGTCGTCCGGCGGTCGGCGATACGTGATTCGCGGCGGATCGATCATCGCGTGGGACGATACAAACGCGAGCGGCGATTTCCGGGTGGTCGGCGGGCACACCGACAGCCCCAACCTGCGGATCAAGCAGCATCCCGACGGGCTGGTCGGCGACCTGCGGATGGTCACCCTCGAACCCTACGGCGGCGCGTGGCTGAACTCCTGGCTCGACCGCGATCTCGGACTATCCGGCCGGATCGCGGTCAGCGACGGAAAAACGCTGCAGCACAAACTGGTTCATATCCAGGCCCCGATCCTGCGGGTGCCGCAGCTGGCGATCCACTTGTCCGAGGACCGCAAGGGGGTCGCTCTCGACCCGCAGCGTCACCTCAACGCGATCATCGGTGTAGGTGCCGGACCCACGATCTTCGAGTTGGTGGCGGCGAGCGCGGACACCGATCCGCGGAAGATCGTCGGCTGGGAGCTGATGACGCACGACCTCACCCCGAGCCGGGTGGTCGGCATCGATCGGGACCTGATCAGCGCGCCTCGGCTGGACAACCAGGGCACCTGCTACGCCGGCCTGAACGCTTTCGTCGCGGCGCTCGGCGACCAGCGGTACGTGCCGGTGCTGGCGCTGTTCGATCATGAAGAGGTCGGCAGCGGCTCGGATCGGGGCGCTGCGTCGAACTTCCTGTCCACAGTGCTGGAGCGAATCATTCTGGCGCGCGGCGGTTCTCGTGACGACTACCTGCAAGCGATGGCAGGTAGTGCCTGCGCGTCCGGTGACATGGCGCATGCGACGCATCCGAACTATCCCGACCGGCACGAGCCGTCACATCTCATCGCCGTCAATGGCGGCCCGGTGCTGAAGGTCAATCAGAATCTGCGCTACGCATCCGACGCCGACGGCGAGGGACTGTTCGCCCTGGCGGCCGAGCAGGCGGGAGTTCCGTTGCAGCGCTATGTGCATCGCGCCGATCTGCCGTGCGGTTCGACGATCGGTCCGATCACCGCGACCCGCACCGGGCTCACCACGGTTGACGTCGGTGCCCCGCAGCTCGCGATGCACAGTGCCCGGGAGATGATGGGCGCCGCCGACATCGGCATGTACGCGGCCGCTCTCGCGGCGTTCCTGCGGCCGCAGTAGTCCTCCGGTCGCCGGGTGTCGCTAGTCGGGCGCGAGGACGCTCAGCACGCCGTTCGCGATGACCGTGAGATAGCCGTCGACGATCGCGGGGGTGCCGCCCAGCTCGTCCGGCGTCTCCCACGAAACGCGGCCGGTGCGAGTGTCGAACGCGGTCATCAGGCCCGAACCGTCGGCGAAGATCATCCGCGAGTTGTCCGCGCCCACGCATCGCAATCCGCGGATATCGCTGCGCGGATCGGAATCATCAGGAGCCGGCATCTTGCCGAGCTGTTTTCCGTTGCGCAGCTCCAGGATTGAGCGGGAGTCGTCGAACTTTCGGAGTACTGCGACGTCGCCGCACGTCAGAGCGGCGGCGGTGGACAGCTGCGGATTGGTCGCCTTCCAGAGTGCGGTCTTGCGTGCCGGGTCGTAGGCGACGAAAGTGCCCTGCACCGCCGGCAGCTCGCCGGTTCCGGAGGCCGCGGTGACCACGGGCAGCGACGACGGGCCGTGCAGCAACTCCTGCTGGTCGGCAGTGGTCACCAGCGAACCGTCGAGTCGGTGGAAGTCGACGGAACGGTTGTTTCCGTTCTGCTGCACGGCTATTCCGTTCGCATATGCCGTGGCGGCGCAGCTGGCGCAGCCGTACCGAGCGTCGCCGGTGGCCGGGTCGAGCAGATAGGTGTGGGCGCCGGCGGTCTGCACGATGATCGAACCGTCCGTGGTGGTCAGCGTCGGAGCCGAAGCGAAGTCTTTTTGCCACAACGTCTTCCCGTCCGGAGTGACCCGGGTGACGGTGTTCTCGATGTTGTTGGCCAGGAGGAAGTCGTCGCCCTGGGCGGCGACCTGAGTGGCGACGGGCGCGTCGTATCGCGGTCCAAGGCTCCCGTCGTCCTCAGTGCTGTAAAAGCCGTCGGGCCGATTGTCGAGCGGCGACTGGATCGAGCAACCGATGACGCCGCTGTCGGCGATGGCGCAATGGCCGAAACCGGCGTCGATGACGGGCGCCTTGGAGCGCCTGCCGGAGTCCGAATCGAGCGTGGCGAACACGTTGTCCTGGTTGATGCTGCTCTCCACCAGCCAGGTCGATCGGGCCGAGTCGGCCACGCTCACCTGTGCACCGACCTGCGGCTGCAGGGTGGTCAGGTCCGCGGTCCACTTCACCCCGGGCAGGCGGTCGTAGCTGCGGATCTGTCCACCCGTGAAGTCGGTGTGATCGTCGTAGCCGACGTACATCATGGCACCGACCGACACGGCCGCGACGATCGACAGCACCAGCACGACCAGGCCCATACCGGGGCGCCATTTCGCAGCTCGCATGCCTGACAGTCAACCACCTCCCGGGTGCGCGGCTGTATAACTGGACGCGTGAGTGACCGGCAGGATCCAGCGGTGGACGACAGATCCGGACGCAGTGCGACGTCAGTGCGGCGACTGCTGGGCGACGCGATAGCCGCTCCGCCGAACGTCGCGCGGCTACTGAGCCAGGCCGTCGAGTCGGTACCGATGCGGCCACCTGCTCCGAAAAGCGCGAGCGCGCTGTCTTCAATGCCGGTGTCGTACAACTTCTTCTCCGGAATCGGGCCGGAGATCAGACATCCGGGTGGCTCCCTGCCGGGATCGAATCGGTGGGGCGTGCGACCCACGGCCGAACACCCGGTGCCGGTGGTGCTGGCGCACGGCACCGGTGGGGGAGCGCAAACCAATTGGGGCACATACGTTCCGCTGCTGGCCAATGCCGGACACTCGGTCTTTGCACTCACCTACGGCGCGTTGCCGGGTAGCCGATGGCCGATCTCGGCGATCGGCGGGATGGCTCTGGTCGAAGACAGCGCGGCCGAATTCGGCCGGTTCGTCGATCGGGTGCTGGAGTCGACCGGCGCCGAGCAGGTCGACGTCGTAGGCCATTCGCAGGGCGCACTGATGCCCAACTACTACGCCCGATTCCTCGGTGGCGCACCGAAGATCCGCAAGTACATCTCGTTGGCTCCGCTGTGGCGCGGGACCACCGCCTTCGGCGTCGATGTATGGCGGCGGCTGGATATTCGGCTCGGCGTCAATCCGATGGACGCGATACCGTGCCATTCCGCCGCGCAGATGGCTGCGGGGTCCGATTTCATCGGCCGAATGAATGCGCCGATCGAGCGTGCCCCGGGAGTCGTCGAGCAAGGGCCGTACGTGCCCGGGATCGAATACACGAACATTTCCACTCGTCGCGATGAGTTCGTGGTGCCGTACTCGAGCGGACAGGTCGAACCCGGCCCCGGCGACAAGGTCACGAACATCGTCGTGCAAACCGATTGTCCGAAGGACTATTCCGATCATCTCGGTATCGCCGGCTCACCCCGGGCAGCGCGAATTGTGCTCAATGCGCTGGATCCGGCGAGTTCTCAAGATGTTCCATGTATGTATGTGCCACCATTCTTTGGGTGAGTAATCATCGCCTGATACCTCGCGTTGTAATGGCGATATTCGGCTTGGTCGGGGCCATGCTGTTGCTGCCCGCTGTGGGCGCGGCCGCTCCGGCTCAACCGGGTGCGCAGCTACCCGTTCCTTACGACTTCTTCGCCGGTGCCCGTGCCGAGCTGGCGAATCCGGGTGGATCACTGTCGGGTTCCAACGACTGGCAGTGCCGTCCGTCTGCGGCCCATCCGAACCCGGTGGTGCTCGTGCATGGGACCGGTGGCAACCGTCAGACCAATTGGGCGACGATGGTTCCGGCACTGCACAACGCGGGCTTCTGTGTCTACGCGCTGACCTACGGTGCTTTGCCGGGTACGCCCTGGCCGGTCAGCGAACTCGGCGGGCTGATCGACATGCGCACCAGTGCAGAGCAATTGAAAGAGTTCGTGACCCGAGTGCTGGCCGCCACCGGCGCCGGCAAGGTTGATATCGTCGGTCACTCCGAGGGCACGTTGATGCCGGACTACTACGTGAAATACCTTGGCGGCGAGCGGTTCGTGGACACCTACGTGTCCTTGGCGCCGTACTGGAAGGGGCAGGACAGCGGCGCCTGCAACTCGGCGCTGGCGTTCCTGCAGGGGCTCGGCATCGGTCGGCTGTGGCCGTACCCGGAGTGCAATCAGGAGCAGTACGGGTCGGCGTTCATGAGCGAGATCAATTCCGGCGGAACGCCGTACGCGAGTGGTGTGCGCTATGTCAACGTGATGACCCGCTACGACAGTATCGTCGATCCGTATGACGCCGGTTTCGTCCCCGGCCCGAACGCGACGAATATCGTTCTGCAGGACAGCTGCCCGGCCGATCACTCCGATCATCTGTCGATCGTGGCGTCGCCGCGGACCGTGAGCGTGGTACTCAACGCCATCGACAAGACTCGGCAGTGGGCCATTCCGTGCCTGCCGATCGCGCCGGGATTGTCGGGGGCGCCCGCGGTCACCGGTAACGTGCCGGTGGCACCGGTCAGCTGGTCGATCGCCGCGAACCGGCCGGCGCTCCTACCGCGATGACATTGAGGCGATCAGCCGCCCAGTGAAGATCGCTCGACGACAAGGGTTTTCGCGACTTTGTCATGCCAGCCCTGTCGGTAATTCGAGTCGAAGAACGGGCTGATCGCATCGAGCGGAACGGCGAACATCAGGGCCCGGCCGAACGCCCGGCCGGTGGTGACTGGACCGCCGGTCGCCTCGTCGATAACCGTGGCGCCGACAGCCTTCTTGCCAATGGTCGAACCGGTCTTGGCGACCATCAGCCATTGGTACAGGAACGGCAGAACGCAGCCGATCACGATGAGCACGATTCCGGCGGCCACCCCACCGGCGTTGTAGTGGACGATCTCGCAGGATGCGTAGGAGCCGTCGGAGCGCGTGCAGGGCTCGTATTGGCCGGTGAAGTCCGCGGTACCGAAAATCATGCCGAATCCGGCACCGAAGAAGATCGCCAACATGAACCAGCAGATCACCGCGTCGAGAATGTAGGCGCCGACCCGGGCGCCGAATGATGTCAGCGACACCACCCGGCCGTTGGCGATGGTGCGGGCGTCGCCGCCGGCGGCCATCGCCGGTGCGTAGCCGGCTTGTGGTGCGGCACCGGGATATCCGGGCTGGGGCTGACCGTACGGTGACTGACCGTAACCGGGTTGGCTGTATCCCGGCTGGCCGTAGCCGGGCTGTGGGTAACCCTGCTGACCGTAGGACGGCTGCTGATAGCTGGGCTGACCGTAGACGGGTTGGCCCGGTGCCGGTTGACCGTAGGTCGGAGGCTGCTGGCCATAGGCGGGGGGCTGCTCGCCGTAGGCCGGTGGCTGACCGGGCTGCGGGTACTGCTGTGTCTGGCCGTATTCGGGCGCCGGGCTGAAATCGGCTGCCGGATTCTGCGCGTGTTCTCCAGCGGTGGGCTCGTCGGGGGTGGGCTGATTCGGATCCGGCTGGTTGGACGTCACAGTCTCTCCTGCGCTTGGTGGGCTCGGCGGGGCTGCGCCCCGGTTTTCCTGACTATTGAGTCAAACAATGCCATGCGAGTGAGCTCAATGGGGAGAACTGCCCTGGCAGTCAGCCGGTCTCGGTCGGCCGCCCATCCAGCTACTTCGTGGCGCTCCCGGGCTTGGCGTAGACGTCGACGTATTCCTGGCCGGTCTTCGCCCGGATCCGTGCCATCAACGCGTTGGTCGCATCGCGAATCTCCTGCTCATTGTCGGTGTGGACATGACTCAGATCGAGCGCCGGCAGTATGTCGACGGTGACCCGGCTCTTCCAGAAGTTCTTGGTGGTGCGGTTGTCGGTGCCGAGGAGCGCGATCGGAATGATCGGAGTACCGGTGGCCACCGCCACGCGCACCACTCCGGTCTTGCCCCGATACATTCGGCCGTCCGCCGAGCGCGTGCCCTCGGGATGGATGCCCCAGGCCCCGCCGCCGTCGACGATGCCCGTCGCCGCGTCGATCGCCGGGGACGCCTTCGCTCCGCCCGCCCGATCGACCGGAATCTGGCCCATGCCTGAAAAGAACACCTTCTTGAACTTTCCTCGAAGTCCCGGCTGCGTGAAATAGTCGGACTTCGCCAGGAACATCACCGGTCGTCGTGCCGATTGCACCACGTAGAACGAGTCCGAGATGGCGAGGTGGTTGGCGGCCAGGATGACCGGCCCGGTGCGCGGAATATTTTGTTGCCCAGTCACTTTCGGCCGTCCCCAGACGAACAGGAAGGGGCCGATGAGCAGGTGTCGGGCCACTCGATAGCGGAAGGCTTGCCGGAGGCTCTGTATTGACATCACCGATGTCTACCACCCCGGTGCCGACTTTGCGATCGGCTTACGCGCAGCCGAGCCGTCGTTTGCCGTGCGCGTCAGCCGGCGGACACCGTGAGCTCGGCGATCCCGTCCGCCACTGCCTCTGGATTGTCGAGCGGTATGAAAGTCGATACACCGGGGACCTCGATGAGCGTCGAATTCGGCATCATCGCGTGCAGCTGCCGTGCGTACTCCGGCTTGAAGGACTTGTCGCTCTGTCCCCAGATCAGCACGACCGGCTTGGTGAAGTCGGCTGCCATCCGATGCGTCATCTCGTCGAGCTCGGAGCCCTTGAAGCTGCGCAGCACGCGAGCCAGATCGAGCCGAATCCGCTTGTCGGACAGTGTCGGATCGATCCAGCTGCGGGTGAGTTCGGGGCTTGCGGTTCTGGTCAGCACGCCGTAGCCCAATGCCGACTGGCGGATCGCCGTGGGCTTGGTGGTGGCCATCAGTGCCTTGATCGTCAGATTGCCCCGCGCGACGGAGAACATGAGATTGAACGGGAACGGCGGGAACTTGTCGAAGGTGTCGCAGTTGGTCAGCACCAGCCGCCCGATTCGGGAGTCGTCGATATTGACCAGGAACTGGGAGATTCCGCCGCCGGAGTCGTTGCCGACCAGGGTCACGTCACGCAGCCCGAGCGCATCCAGGAAATCGTTGATGGCCGCGACGAGTGTCCGCGGCGACAGCTCCTGCCCGGAATTGATGGGGGTCGTGTGCGAGCCGAGCGGCAGCGTCGGCTGATAGCAGCGGTACCCGCGGGCGGCCAAGAGGTCGGCGAGCTTGTCCCACAGGTGGCCGTCCACGAGGACGCCGTGGATGAAGACGACGGGTGGATAGGGCGAATCCTCAGGGCCGACGACCCGGTAGTCGATGGTGGCGATCGGGAGGGCGATGTCTGGCATGGTGTTCTCCGGTTGGTCGGTTGTCTCCGGCTGCAATACTGATTGAGTTACAAACGCTCTGTACGTAAGTTACATACACACTGCATGGAAGTCAATAGGCGAACCCAAGCCGAACGGTCGGCCACCACGCGCGCGGCGCTGGTGTCGGCCGGTAGAAAGCTGTTCGCAGCCAATGGATTCGCGGCGGTCGGCACGCCGGCGATCGTGGCCGAGGCGGGGGTGACCCGCGGCGCCCTCTATCACCAGTTCGAGGACAAGACCGAGCTGTTCGCGGCAGTATTCGATCAGGTGGAGCAGGAAGTCACCGCGCGCATGATCGAGATCGTCGCCGGGGCTGGTGTCACCGAACCGGTGGCCGCGATCGTCGCGGCGGTCGACGCCTGGTTCGACATCTCCGCCGAGCCCGAGGTGCATCGCATCGTGCTCATCGAGGCGCCCGCGGCGCTCGGTTGGGCCCGCTGGCGCGAGCTGGGCGTCAAGTACACGCTCGGGATGACCGAGCAGTTGTTGGCCGGGGCCATGGCCGCCGGTGCGATCCGGCAGCAGCCGGTGCGCCCGCTGGCGCACGTGCTGATCGGCGCGGTCGACGAGGCGGCGCTGTACATCGCGTCGTCGGATGATCCGGACACGGCCCGCGAGGAGATGCGCCACATCGTGCGCCAGCTGGTCGACGGGATCGTCGTGCGCTGAGCGTCAGCGTCTGATCGCCGGTGGATGCGGTCCGGGTACCTGCGCCGCGGGCAGCGGAACGTTCCAGCGCAGGGCGTGATGCAGGGCGACGACCATTCGCTTGTGATCGGCGGGATGCGCAGGGTCGTGCCAGACCACGGTCTCGTGACCGTCCTGGAGCGGTGCACGGGCCGGTATCGAGACGATCCGGTTCAGCTGCAGATCGCGCAGGTAGCGCCACCGGCGTCGCAGTGGCAGCATCACGCCGATGAACAGGCAGACGGCCCCCGAGCCGGTCAGGACTGCCGCTGCGATGCGGAAATGATCGTTGAGGTCGTCCCGTTCGGCTGCCGCCGCGAGTCCCAGCCCGGCCGGAGTCCCGAAGAGCGCTAACCCCTGATACCCGTTGAGATCGATCGGCCACGGCGACATCGCGAAGGGTCAACTGATGAGTCCGACGACGACGAATATGAAACCGATGACCACCGCGGCAGACGGCGCCGCGGCGTGTGCCGAGGTCCCGAATCCGTAGGCGCCGAGGCCGCCGCCGACGAGGAGCAGGATGGCGGACAGGACGGGCGTCGCCGGATTCCGCGGCCGCGGCTCGACCTCGTAGGGATGCGGGGAAGCCATGAGCTATTCAACCCCAGTGCCGAGCCGATCACGATGAATGGGACTATTCGGTCCGTGGTGATCGAAAGCGGCGGTGCGAGTTCGCTGACGGCGCAACCAGGTGCGAAACACGGGCGTGGTCTGCGACGTTAGTCCCTACAGTCAACGGATCAGCGGTCCCGCGACCGACTAACGACAACGTTGGTCAGTGCCGCTGACCTGCGGCCACTAGAGTGGAGACAAGCCTTCCGCGTCGGGTGTATTTCGGACACATCGGCGCGGAGCAGCTTCAGCTACGAAAGCCCGGGCAGGCCGGAGGCCGGTCGAGCTCAGACGAAGGGAGAGGTGATGTTCGAAAGGTTCACCGATCGCGCTCGCCGCGTTGTCGTTCTGGCCCAAGAAGAGGCCCGGATGCTCAACCACAACTACATCGGTACCGAGCACATTCTGCTCGGTCTGATCCATGAGGGTGAGGGCGTCGCCGCCAAGTCGCTCGAGTCGCTGGGGATCTCGCTGGAAGGCGTGCGCAGCCAGGTCGAGGAGATCATCGGCCAGGGCCAGCAGGCGCCATCCGGGCACATCCCGTTCACTCCGCGCGCCAAGAAGGTCCTCGAGCTGTCGCTGCGCGAGGCGTTGCAGCTCGGCCACAACTACATCGGTACCGAGCACATTCTGCTCGGCCTGATCCGCGAGGGTGAGGGCGTCGCCGCCCAGGTTCTGGTGAAGCTGGGCGCCGACCTCAACCGGGTGCGCCAGCAGGTCATCCAATTGCTCTCGGGCTATCAGGGCAAGGAGCCGCAGGAGGCCGGAACCGGCGGGCGCAGCTCGGAGTCGGGCACCCCGTCGACGTCGCTGGTCCTCGATCAGTTCGGTCGCAACCTGACCGCGGCCGCGGGCGAGGGCAAACTCGACCCGGTCATCGGCCGGGAGAAAGAGATCGAGCGCGTCATGCAGGTGCTGAGCCGCCGCACCAAGAACAACCCGGTGCTGATCGGCGAGCCGGGTGTCGGCAAGACGGCCGTCGTCGAGGGTCTGGCTCAGGCCATTGTCAGCGGCAATGTGCCCGAGACGCTCAAGGACAAGCAGCTGTACACCCTCGACCTCGGGTCGCTGGTGGCCGGCAGCCGCTACCGCGGTGATTTCGAGGAGCGCCTGAAGAAGGTCCTCAAGGAGATCAACACCCGCGGCGACATCATCCTGTTCATCGACGAGCTGCACACGCTGGTCGGGGCGGGTGCCGCCGAGGGTGCGATCGATGCCGCGTCGATCCTGAAGCCGAAGCTGGCTCGTGGCGAGCTGCAGACCATTGGTGCCACCACTCTCGATGAATACCGCAAGTACATCGAGAAGGACGCCGCGCTGGAACGTCGCTTCCAGCCGGTCCAGGTGGGCGAGCCGACCGTCGAGCACACCATCGAGATCCTCAAGGGCCTGCGCGATCGCTACGAGTCGCACCACGGTGTCTCGATCACCGACGGTGCGCTGGTGGCCGCCGCCACGCTGGCCGACCGCTACATCAACGACCGGTTCCTGCCGGACAAGGCGATTGACCTGATCGACGAGGCGGGTGCGCGCATGCGAATCCGTCGCATGACCGCGCCGCCGGATCTGCGCGAGTTCGACGACAAGATCGCCGAAGCCCGCAAGGAGAAGGAATCCGCGATCGATGCGCAGGACTTCGAGAAGGCCGCGAGCCTGCGCAACGAAGAGAAGCAGCTGATCAGTCAGCGTGCCGAGCGCGAAAAGCAGTGGCGCAGTGGCGATATGGACATCGTGGCCGAGGTCGACGACGAGCAGATCGCCGAGGTCCTGGGCAACTGGACCGGCATCCCCGTGTTCAAGCTGACCGAGGAGGAGACCACTCGGCTGCTGCGCATGGAGGACGAGCTGCACAAGCGGATCATCGGCCAGGAGGACGCCGTCAAGGCCGTCTCGAAGGCGATCCGTCGTACCCGTGCCGGCCTGAAGGATCCGAAGCGTCCGTCGGGCTCGTTCATCTTCGCCGGTCCGTCCGGTGTCGGTAAGACCGAACTCTCGAAGGCGCTGGCGAACTTCCTGTTCGGCGAGGACGATGCGCTCATCCAGATCGACATGGGCGAGTTCCACGACCGGTTCACCGCATCTCGGCTGTTCGGCGCGCCTCCCGGGTACGTCGGATACGAAGAGGGCGGCCAGCTCACCGAGAAGGTGCGCCGCAAGCCGTTCTCCGTCGTCCTGTTCGACGAGATCGAGAAGGCGCACTCGGAGATCTACAACACCCTGCTGCAGGTCCTCGAGGATGGCCGGCTCACCGATGGTCAGGGCCGCACGGTCGACTTCAAGAACACCGTGCTGATCTTCACCTCGAACCTGGGCACCTCCGACATCTCGAAGGCGGTCGGGCTGGGCTTCACGTCCGGTCAGGACAGCAAGTCCAATTACGAGCGGATGAAGCTGAAGGTCAACGACGAGCTGAAGAAGCATTTCCGCCCGGAGTTCCTGAACCGTATCGACGACGTGATCGTGTTCCACCAGCTCACCGAGCAGCAGATCATCGAGATGGTGGATCTGATGATCGCTCGCGTCGAGAAGCAGATGAAGAACAAGGACATGCAGCTCGAGCTGACCGACAGGGCGAAGCTACTGCTGAGCCGTCGGGGCTTCGATCCGGTGCTGGGTGCGCGGCCACTGCGGCGCACCATCCAGCGCGAGATCGAGGATCAGCTGTCGGAGAAGATCCTGTTCGGCGAGCTGACCCCGGGACAGATCGTGCTGGTCGATGTCGAAGGCTGGGACGGCGAGGACGACGGCGCGGACGCCAAGTTCACCTTCCGGGGTGAAGAGGCCGCGAAGCTGCCGGACTCGCCGGTCGAGCTGGCGGTCGGTGGCGAGGGCGAGAGCTCCTAGCGAATCACTCAGACGAGGGGCGCGGATCCGACCGGATCCGCGCCCCTCGTGCGTTCACGGAATCGTTCGTCCCGCGAGGCGGTACACCGGCCGGGCCCCGGGTCCGCGCTGTGTAGCGTCGGCGGGGACAGCAACGTGAAACGACGGGAGTGTCCGCGGTGGGCGTGTATGCAGTGACCGGATCGGCGTCCGGAATGGGACGCGAAGTCGTCGACAAGCTTGTCGCGCAGGGCCACCGGATCATCGGCGTCGATATCAAGGAGGCGGACGTCGTCGCCGACCTGTCGACGCCGGCGGGGCGGCGGGAGGCCGGCCGCAAGGTCCTCGAGCTGGCGGACGGCAGGCTGGACGGCGCGGTGATGGCGGCGGGTCTCGGTCCCGCGGGTGGCAAGGAGCGGGTCAACCTCCTCGCCCAGGTGAACTACCTCGGTGTCGTCGAGTTGCTCGAAGCCTGGCGACCCGCACTGGCTGCCGCCGGATCATCGAAAGTCGTTGTCTTCTCCAGCAATTCGACGACGTCCACACCGATGGTGCCACGTCGCACCATCAAGGCGCTGCGGGCCAAGAACGCCGACAAGGCGGTCGCATCCCTGCAGCTGTTCGGGCGTGGGGCGAATGCGTTGATGTACGCGGCGTCGAAGATCGCGGTGAGCCGCTGGGTGCGCGCCAACGCGGTCGCCCAGGAGTGGGCGGGCGCGGGTATCCGGCTGAACGCACTCGCGCCGGGCGCGATCATGACGCCGCTGCTGCAGCAGCAGTTGGACAATCCGAATGAAGGCAAGATGGTCCGCCGGTTCCCGGTGCCGATCGGTGGCTTCGGCGACGCCGGTCAGCTGGCCGACTGGGTGCTGTTCATGCTGTCTGATGCAGCCGATTTCCTCTGTGGCAGCGTCATTTTTGTCGACGGCGGCTCGGACGCATATTTCCGGACCGACGAGTGGCCGCGGGCTGTCGGGGTGCGCCAGCTGTGGTCGTACCAACGGAAGTTCCGTCGGTTCCGGCCGTACTGAGCAGAGCGGGAAGGCCCTTCAGGCGCTTGTCGCGCCGTTGACCAGATGGATATAGAGGCAGGTCAACGTGATCTGTGCGCCCAGGCCGACGATCGGTACCCAGAAGGCGGGACGCCGTTGGCCGATCCGCGTGAGGCATCCGGCGACTGTGAAGATGATGGCCACCGCCGTCCCGGTCCACAGAACTGTTGCGGCGACACCGATGGTGTCGTCGTCGCATCGGTCGGAATCGCCCGCGCAGACATCGGTGGCCATCGCCGACATGCCGAATATGAACAGTTCGACCACCACGCCGGCGAACTGGACCAGGACCAATAGTGCTGTCGTAACGATGTCGCCGACGAGGAGACGTGACCGCGCTGGGGCAGGGCTGAGGATATCGGACACGGACGAACCGTAGTCGGCGAATCAGCCTGTGGTACAGGAGAAATCGATCAAAGTGGGATGGTCGACAAATCGGGAACCGACAGCCGTTGTCGCACGTCCTATTGAGTGCCGTCGAGCGTGACGCCGGACTCGCGGCCGGCGAGTAGCAGCTGGATGGTGAGCTCGAGCCGGTCGGAGACGTCGTTGGCCGACGCGCGACGGGTGAGCCAGTTGACCAGATTCGACATCCACACGTCCGAGATGACCCGGGCGATCTTGAGGTCGATGTCGGCGGGTTCGCCCTCGACCATTGCGTTCGCGAGCAGGTAGTCGATGATCCCGCCGACGCGCTCCACCTCGGCCGATGCCGAGGCGTCCGCGAACATGAACGCGCGGGTCATCGCCTCGGTCAGCAGAGGATCGCGCTGCATGCCGACCGTGATCATTTCCAGCACGTGCCGCAACCGCTCGAGCGGTGTGTTGCCGTGCAGCCGGGTCTTGTCGGCGCGCTGGCGAACTTTCTCGAGCTCACGGCCCAGGGCCGTGACCAGCAGGTGGACCTTCGACGGGAAGTAGCGGTACAGCGTGCCCACCGCGACATCAGCCTTCTCGGCGACTGCTCGCATCTGTACGGCGTCGTAGCCCCCCTTGGATGCCAGGGCCAACGTGGCGTCCAGGATGCGCCGACGTCGTTCGCGCTGGGCCGCTGATCCGAGATCGACGTCCGCATCGGCGCCGCGAGCAGGCGCGGCGCCGGGGGCGTCGGGGCTGTCGCTGGTCTTTGCGGGCGTGGACATCGGCGGGTGTTCCTCACAGTCGGCCGGGGCGTCTCCCGGATTCGGTTCGTCAACGATAGTTGGTCGCGGCGCCCACGTGGTGGTGCGAAAACATGGGTGTTTCGCCACAACGCGCGTGCGCCTGTCACAATTAGAACAGGTTCTACTTCTATGTGACAGCACAACCGTCAGGAGAATGCGGTGACAATCGCCACGACCGAAGAACAGATCGCCGTCAACGACGCGATTCGTCAATGGGCCGCCAGTGCGTCGGTCATCGAGGTCATCCGGTCCTCCGAGGAGCCGCACGGTCGCGACGCGTGGCGCGAGCCGTTGGGCAAACTCGCTGATCTGGGGGTATTCGCGGCGGCCTTGCCGGAGGACCGCGGGGGCGCCGACGCCCGATTCGTGGACCTGGCAGCGATGCTGGAGGAATGCGGCCGCTCGCTGGTCCCGGGGCCGGCGGCCGGGACCGCCGTGACGGCGCTGGCTTTGGCGACCTCCAGTGCGCATGATGACTCGCTGATCGAGCGGCTGGCCGCCGGGGAGGTCGCGTGTGCGGTCGCGACCGCGGTGATGTCCGGTGCCGATGTGCCCACGGCCGTCGAGGAACCCAGGGGATCGTTGACGGTTGCCGGCGAGTTGGGATTGGTTCCCGGGTACTCCGCGGGCTCGGCGATCCTGGCGCCGGTGCGCGTCGCCGACGCGGTGCGGTGGGTCGTCCTGGATCCGGAGTTGGCCGGTGTGGATGCGGAAAGCGTTGATCCGGTGGACTTCTCGATGCCGCTGGCGCGGGTCGCGTTGCGGGACTGCGTCATTGATCTGCAACACGTCCTGCATCTTCCGGACTCCTATGTGCGGGCGTTGATCATCGCGGCGCTGGCCGCTGAGGCGTCGGGCGTCGCGGCCTGGACGCTCGACACTGCGGTCGAGTACGCCAAGGTGCGCGAACAATTCGGTGCCGCGATCGGCAGCTTCCAGGCCGTGAAGCACATCTGTGCCGAAATGCTCTGCCGCAGTGAGCAGATCGCTGCCGCGGCCTGGGATCTGGCGACCGCGATCGACGACTCTGACGAGTCGCAGATCCAGATCAGCGCGGCTGTGGCCGCCGGTCAGGTCGCCGACATGGTGGTGGCGAACGCCAAGGACTGCATTCAGATCCTCGGCGGCATCGGATTCACCTTCGAGCATGACGCGCATCTGTACCTGCGCCGCGCGTTGTCGATCCGTACCCAACTGGGGACGCCGTCCGCGTGGCATCGGCAGGTCGTGATACTGCACGACGGCGGTGTGGCCCGCTCGCTGCGCCTGGACCTGTCGGCCGTCGAGGACCAGCGCGAGCAGGTGCGACTGACGGTGAAGAAGATCGCGGACGCCGACGATCAGCGCCGGGCGCTCGCCGAGGCCGGCTATCTCATGCCGCATTGGGCGCCGCCGCACGGGCTTGGTGCGAGCCCGGCCCTGCAGGTGCTGATCGACGAGGAGCTCGACGCCGCGGGCGTGCAGCGGCCCGATATCAAGATCGCCGGCTGGGCGGTGCCGACCATCGTCGAGCATGGCACCGACGCGCAGCGCGATCGGTTCGTCAGTGCGTCACTGCTCGGTGAGATCAATTGGTGCCAGCTGTTCTCCGAGCCGGGCGCCGGGTCGGACTTGGCGTCGCTGCGCACCAAGGCCACCAAGGTCGACGGCGGTTGGTCGCTCACCGGCCAGAAGGTGTGGACCTCGCTGGCGCGCGAGGCGGATTGGGCGATCTGCCTGGCCCGCACCGACGCGGATGTCCCGAAACACAAGGGCATCACCTATTTCCTGGTCGACATGCGGTCGACTGGCCTCGACATCCGTCCGCTGCGTGAGATCACCGGCCGGGCAATGTTCAACGAGGTCTTCCTCGATGACGTCTTCGTACCGGACGACTGCGTCGTCGGCGAGGTCAACAACGGTTGGCGATTGGCCCGGACGACCTTGGCCAACGAGCGGGTGGCGATGGGCGGCTCGGCGATGGGTGAGGAAATGCGAGCGCTGCTCGATTCGGTCGAGGGCAAGGACGTCGGCGAGCGTGGTCTGACCGCGATCGGTGAGCTGATCGGGCAGGCGCAGATCGGCCACGTGCTGGATTTCCGGACCGTGCTGAGTCAGCTCGCGGGCCGCGATCCGGGGGCGGCGTCGAGCGTGCGCAAGCTCATCGGGGTGCAGCACCGGCAGGCGGTGCCGGCGGTGGCGCTGGATCTGCTCGGTCCGGATGCCTTGACCTCGGGGTGGCTCTCCGAGCTGTTCCTGCGTAATCGGTGTCTGTCGATCGCCGGCGGCACCACGCAGATTCTCGCGACCGCGGCCGCCGAACGACTTCTCGGACTGCCGCGCTAGCCCCGACGGGATGTTCAGCGGCGCCGACTGAACGCTCGGCGAACGTCACGGTCCAGTCGGCGGGTTCGGGTGAGGATCCGGCGTAGTGCGGCCTAGTGATCTCTGCTACAACTAGAACAGGTTCTAATTCTCATTTTCGGGAGGCATGGTGGACTTCAGTCCTGACGCCACGGCAGTCGCCGTCGGCGACGTGATCGACAATATCGTCGCCAGGCATCAGCCGGAGTGGGAGTCACGATTCCCCGAGGCCGGCGGTTTCGAGTCGGCGCTCTGGTCCGCTATTGCCGAGAACGGTCTTGCGGCATTGCCGCTGCCGGAGTCGGCCGGCGGTGATGACGTAGGTGTCGACGGTTTGCTGCCGCTGCTGACCGCGGTCGGGGCGGCCGGCGGTGTGGCACCGGTGATCGGGCTTGCGGTTCTGCCGCTGCTGGCGCGGTCGGCGCCCGAGGTCATTGCCCAGGTCGGCGAGCAGGTAGCCGCGGGCGGGCACCTGGCGGTTGCCATCAACGAACCAGCGTCGCCGTTGCCCGCGGAACCGCAGACCACGGTCGTCGACGGCGCGGTCACCGGGGTGAAGACGGGTGTGCTGCATGCCGAGACCGCGGCGCTGCTCTTGGTCGATACCGCGGCGGGCGTCGCGGTGGTCGCGACCGACGCCGCCGGGGTGACCATCGAGCGCACCACCGCGTCGTCGCGCTGGGGCGAATACACCGTGCGGTTCGCCGATGCGCCGGCGTTGACGGTGCTGTCGGATGCCCGCCGCGCCCTCGCCGATCACTATCTGCTCGGCATCGCGGCCTACGCCGACGGATTGATCAACGGCGCAACCGCGCTCGCGGCCAAGCATGTGACCGAGCGCGAGCAGTTCGGCAAGCCGATCGGCAGTTTCCAAGCCGTGCAGCAGCAGATCGCCGACATCTATGTCGTGGGGCGAGCACTGCACCTGGCGGCGGTGTCCGCATCGTGGCGGTTGGCCGGTGGCCTTGACGCCGCGCAGGACCTGACGCTGGCGAGTTACTGGCTCGCGCAGGAACTTCCGACGGCCATGCGCACGCTCACGCACCTGCACGGCGGCGTCGGCGTGGACATCACCTATCCGTTGCACCGGTACTACTCGGTGGCCAAGGACCTGGCCCGCCTCGTCGGTGGCCCGACCGCCAGCCTCGACCGGTATAGCGACGCACTCGAGCTGGGAGCCTAGGCATGTACATCGACCTCACTCCCGAGCAGCAGGCCCTCAAAGTCGAACTGCGCGAGTACTTCTCCGGCCTGGTGTCTGCCGAGGACGCAAAGGCGATGCTCACCGAGCGGCACGGCCCGACCTATCGCAAGGTCATCCGTCAGATGGGTAAGGACGGCTGGCTCGGTGTCGGTTGGCCGAAAGAGTACGGCGGCAAGGGCTTCGGGCAGCTGGAGCAGCAGATCTTCGTCAACGAGGCCGCCCGCGCCGACGTTCCGCTGCCCGCGGTGACGCTGCAGACCGTCGGGCCGACCCTGCAGCGCTACGGCTCGCAGGCGCAGAAAGACAAGTTCCTGCCGGCGATCCTGGCCGGTGAGGTGCATTTCGCGATCGGCTACACCGAGCCCGACGCCGGCACCGACCTGGCCTCGCTCACCACCGCGGCGGTCCGTGAGGGTGATGAATACATCGTCAACGGACAGAAGATCTTCACTACCGGTGGCCACGACGCCGACTATGTCTGGCTGGCCTGCCGCACGGATAAGGACGCCCCCAAGCACAAGGGCATCTCGATCCTGATCGTCGACACCAAGGATCCGGGCTACAGCTGGACCCCGATCATCACCGCCGACGGCGCGCACCACGTCAATGCGACCTACTACAACGACGTACGGGTGCCGGTCGACATGGTGGTCAGCGGCGAGAACAACGGCTGGAAGTTGATCACCACACAGCTCAATCACGAGCGCGTGATGCTCGGCCCGTCGGGCCGTGGCGATGGTCTGCTGGCGCACATCACCGAATGGGCGCAGCGTCCGGGGATCGACGGCGTGCCGCCGATCAAGCACAACGACGTGCGCCGCGCGATCGCCGAGATCACCGGGTACGTGCGGATCAACGAACTGCTCAACTGGCAGGTTGCCTCGTCCGGCGATGACATCTCGATGGCCGACGCCGCCGCGACCAAGGTGTTCTCCACCGAGCGCGTGCAGCGTGCGCATCGCCTGGTCGACGAAATGATCGGCCGCTACGGTGATCTCAGCGATCCGTTCACCGCCGAGCTGGTCGACTGGTTCGACGCGCAGGCGAAGCGGAATGTCGTCATCACCTTCGGTGGCGGTGTCAACGAGGTGATGCGGGAGATGATCGCCCAGGCCGGGCTTGGGCTGCCGAGAGGGAAGCGATGACGCTCAGCGCCGACGAACTGGTTGCAGCCGCCGAGAAGATCAAGGCGCTGGGCACCAGTGCGCCGATCCACGGCCGGGATCCGATCAACCAGCCGATGATCAACAACTGGGTCGAGGCGATCGGGGATGGCAACCCGATCTATGTCGACGAGAATGCCGCGCGTGCAGCGGGATTCGACGGCGTCGTGGCACCGCCGGCGATGACGCAGGTCTGGACGATGCGCGGCTTGCACGGCGAGCGTGCCGACGACGATCCGACGTCGAAGATCTTCGATCTGCTCGACGACGCCGGGTACACCTCGGTGGTCGCCACCAACTGCGACACCACTTATCACCGCTACACGGTCCCGGGCGACGAGGTGTCGATCACCTCGGCGCTCACCGAGCTCACCGGACCGAAGGCGACGGGCCTCGGCGAGGGGTGGTTCTTCACCATCCGCAACACCTGGTCGGTGGGTACCGAAGTGGTCGCCGAGATGGACTTCCGGATGCTGAAGTTCGCGCCCAAGACCGGCGCCCCGCAGTCGGCGGCGGCGTACGAGGATCTGGACCCGTCGAAGATGATGCGGCCCAACATGTCGCGCGACAGCGCCTTCTTCTGGGAAGGCGTCGCGGCGCACGAGCTGCGCATCCAGCGGCGCGAGGACGGCAGCCTGCAGCACCCGCCGGTACCGGCGCTGTGGAAGGACAAGACCGAGCAGACCGATTACATCCTGGCGGCCGGTGCCGGAACGGTCTACAGCTTCGTGGTGCATCACGCGCCCCAGGTGCCCGGTCGCTCGTTGCCATTCGTCATCGCGCTGGTCGAGTTGGACGAGGGTGTGCGGATGCTGGGCGAGCTGCGTGGGGTCGATCCGGCGACGGTGGCGATCGGGCAGCGCGTGCAGGTCGAATTCCTGGACTTCCCGGCCGATTCCCGCGGAGATGCTTGGACCCTGTACGCGTGGCAGCGAATCGAGGAGAGCAAATGACGGGCGCGATAGTCGCCAAGGCGGTTCCGGCGACCCCGCCGGCCGTCGCAGTGGGGGACAGGCTGCCGGAGCTGGTGGTCGAGGGCACGCCGACGTTCATCGTTTCGGCGGCGTTGGCCACCAGGGATTTTCAGGACGTGCACCATGACCGCGATCTCGCGGTGCAGCGCGGATCGAAAGACATCTTCGCCAATATCCTGACCGACACCGGTCTGGTGCAACGCTTCATCACCGACTGGGCGGGACAGCGCACCCAGATCACCTCGATCAAGCTGCGCCTCGGCGTGCCGTGGTACGCGTACGACACCCTGACCCTCACCGGCGAAGTGACTGCCGTTGACGGACAGCATGTCTCGGTGTCGGTGACGGGTACCGACAGCCTCGGCAAGCACATCGTGTCGACGGTGGAATTGATTCTGGACCGGGTAGCCCAGCGGGCGGCCGCTCAGGAGGAGACGGTCAAGTGAGCGGACTGAGCAGGAAGGCGGCGATCGTCGGCATCGGCGCCACCGACTTCTCCAAGGACTCCGGGCGCAGCGAGCTGCGGCTCGCGGCCGAGGCGGTGACGGCGGCGATCGCCGATGCCGGGCTGCAGCCGTCGGACGTCGACGGCCTGGTTACCTTCACCATGGACACCAACATGGAGATCGCGGTGTCGCGGGCGGCGGGCATCGGCGAACTGAAGTACTACTCGCAGGTGCACTACGGCGGCGGCGCAGCGTGTTCCACCGTCCAGCAGGCCGCGATGGCGGTCGCGACGGGGATCGCCGATGTCGTCGTCGCGTATCGCGCCTTCAACGAGCGGTCCGGCAACCGGTTCGGCCAGGTGAGCGCGGCCGTCGCCAATCAGGCGACCTCGTCCGGCACGGACAACGCGTTCACCTACCCGCACGGGTTGTCGACGCCGGCCGCATTCGTGGCCATGGTTGCGCAGCGGTATATGCACGAATACGGCGCCACCAGTGAGGATTTCGGTCGTATCTCGGTGGTCGACCGCAAGCACGCCGCAGTGAATCCGAAGGCCTTCTTCTACGGCAAGCCGATTACTCTGGAACAGCATCAGGCGTCCCGGTACATCGCCGAACCGCTGCATTTGCTGGACTGCTGCCAGGAATCCGATGGCGGACAGGCGATCGTCGTCGTGTCCGCCGAGCGCGCCAAGGACCTGCCGAAGACGCCGGCGATCATCGCGGGTGCGGCATCCGGCAGCGGGAACGATCAATACATCATGACCAGCTATTACCGGTCGGAGCTGGCGGGACTGCCGGAGATGGGTCTGGTCGGTCGGCAGTTGTGGGAGCAGTCGGGTCTGTCTCCGGCCGACATGGATATGGCGGTGCTGTACGACCACTTCACCCCGTACACGCTGATGCAACTGGAAGAGCTGGGATTCTGCGGCCGGGGCGAGGCGAAAGACTTTGTGCGCCAATCGGGTGCGTTGGAGGTCGGAGGCACGCTGCCGCTCAACACTCATGGCGGACAGCTGGGTGAGGCCTACATCCACGGCATGAACGGCATCGCCGAGGCGGTGCGGCAGTTGCGCGGCGACTCGGTCAACCAGGTCGAGGGCGCGTCCCGGGTCATCGTCACCGCCGGCACCGGTGTGCCGACCAGCGGCCTCGTGCTGACGCACGACTAGAAACAGCGCGTACGCGCGAGCAGCCCCAATTCCATTGCAGGAGAAGTAGTGATGCATCAGTTCAATCTCGCGGACATCTTCGAGACCGTCACCGACGCGGTCGGCGAGCGCGTCGCGCTGACATACGAAGGCCAGGACTTCACTTACCTCGAGCTCGAGGCGCTCAGCAACCAGGTGGCGCACCTGCTCGCTGACAACGGTGTGGCGCCGGGTGATCACGTCGCGCTGTACCTGAAGAACAGCGTCGAGCATGTGACGGCGATCCTGGGCCTGATCAAGGTGCAGGCCAGCCCGATCAACGTCAACTACCGCTACACCGAGCCGGAGCTGGAGTACATCTTCACCAACTCCGATTCGACGGCGATCGTGGTCGAGGAGGCGGAGCACCAAGAGGTCCTGGCGGGCCTGCTGGCCGCGCTGCCGAAGGTCACCACGGTGTACGTGATCGGCCCCATCGAGTCGGTCCTGCGGGACGCGGCCGTCGCGACCGGCAAGGCGATCGTCGCTTTTTCCGACTTCGAATCCAAGTCGGCCGACCGGGATTTCGCGCCGCGCACCGGTGACGAGCTGTACGTGCTCTACACGGGCGGCACCACGGGCTACCCCAAGGGCGTCATGTGGCGGCACGACGACTTCTTCCACAAGCCGCTCTCCGGCGGCAACCCGTACGGCTCCGATGCGCGTACGACGCTGGAGGAAGTCGCCACCGGCGCAAAGGAATTCCCTGGACTGGCGTTCCTGATCGCGGCCCCGCTGATGCACGGTGCGGCGTCGTACTCGCTGTTCACCTTCTTCACGCTGGGTTCGCGTGTGGTGCTGATGCGTCAGTTCGACGCCGAGAAGATGATCCGTTCGGTGGAGACCGACAAGACGCAGGTGATCCTGATCGTCGGTGACGGTATGGGGCTGCCGCTGGCCGAGGCGATGGAGAACCTCAAGGACGAAGTCGACATGTCGTCGCTGTTCTCAATCACCTCCGGTGGCGGACTCTGGTCGGTGCCGGTGCGCAACCGCATGCTGGCCGTGAAGCCGGATCTGTTGCTGCGCGACAATTTCGGGGCCTCGGAGTCGGGCAATGACGGCGCGTTCGAGATCGACGAAGCCGGCAACCTGCGGATGCCGCCGTCGGACAAGATGAAGGTCCTTGACGAGTCGCTGAACGAGATCACGCCGGGCAGTGAGGAAGTGGGCCTGATCGCCCGCATCGGTCATGTCCCGATGGGTTACTACAACGACCCGGAGAAGACCGCGAAGACCTTCCCGACGTTGGCCGACGGCACGCGAGTATCGGTGCTGGGTGACATGGGCCGGGTCGAGGCCGACGGCACGATCGTCTTCCTGGGCCGCGGCTCCGGATGCATCAATACCGGTGGCGAGAAGGTCTTCGCCGAAGAGGTCGAGGCGGCCCTGCACGGGCATCCCGCCGTCGGCGACGCTCTGGTCGCGCCGGCTCCGGATGAGCGCCTGGGTCAGCGGGTCGCTGCGGTGATCGCGATCCGCAATGGCGCCGAGACGCCGTCGGTCGACGAGATCCGGGAACATTGCCGAAAGACGCTCGCGGGGTACAAGGTTCCGCGCACCGTCGTGTTCGTCGACGAGATCAAGCGCACGCCGGCAGGTAAGGCTGACTACAAATGGGCCAAGGAGACCGTCGCAGCCGAGTGATCGTCACGGACGTGGGGCTTGGCGAGTACGGTGATCGGCTCAGGGCTGTCTCGGCCTCGCCGCAGGTCAGTTCCCTTGTTCGGGAATGGAATTCGTTCTTGGCCCGGTGCCGTTGGGTCATAGTGCCGCCGGTGTCATACGCCGAGGAACGGTAGCGCCGCCGCGAGGAAGCCGTCCGGGTCGGAGGAGAATGCCACATGCCCGGTGTTCAACTCGGTGACCGTCCCCAACGTTCGCGGAAGGAATTCGCGACGAACGATCGGATCGCGCCGCCCCCACACCACCAGTGCGGGTGCGGTGATTTCGCTGCGACTGAGGTCGTAGTCCGGTGTTGCGAATCCCTGCCAGATGCCTGCGGCGACATGCGCGCCTTCGCGCGTCTTGGCGCGAGCCACCGCACGCGCCTCGATCTGCCTGTCGGAGTCAGTGCGTGAACGCATGTAGGCCGGCACCATTCGTGGCAGCACCAGGCGGGCGACAGCAGGAACGCCGATGATGCGCGCGGTGGCCCGGACGAACCAGGGCGCTGCAACGAATCCGCCCGGATTCACCAGTATCAGGTGCGTGACGGCGTCGGGGCGCCTTACCGCGAGACGCCCGGCAGCGAACGCGCCGACGGAGTTGCCGATGTAGGCGGCGCTCGACAACCCCAATACGTCCACGAGCTCTTCGAGAACATCCGCGAGCAGCGTCACCGAAGGCTGCGCGGGATCCGACAGGCCGTGGCCCGGCCAATCGATGGCAATTACCCGGAAGTGTGCGGCTAACCGGGTCAAGATCGGATCGAAGTCGTGGTGGTCGTGCAAGGTGGCGTGCAAGAGCACGACCGGAGCACCCGCACCGCGCTCGACCACATGGACCAGACCGGCGCGGGTGGCGATTTTGGCTGACTCGCTCATTTCCAAACTCCATTCATCGACCGACCGGTTGGTCAATGAATGTATGCTGTGGTCTGACACACCGCAAGGTCTCGGGAGGAACTGGATGTCGACTCGAGTCGAAGCAGCCGCGCAGACGCGGGCCGCTCTGGTGGATGCCGGGTTGCGACTGGCCGAGCGGCTCAGCATCGCCGAGCTCAGCGCCAACCGTGTCGTGGCCGAGGCCGGGGTATCCAAAGGGACGTTCTTTCATCACTTCCCGAACAGAGTCCAGTACCTCCTGGCGCTACATGCCGGCTTCCACGACCATCTGGACGCCGAGATGGCCGAGGCCATCGCCGATCTGTCCCCGGGCCGGGAGCGGCTACGAGCGGCTCAGCGTGCATACATGGATGGTTGTCTGCGCAATCGAGGCGTACGCGCGTTGCTGCTCGAGGCGCGGGCTGAGCGGGCGATCACCGACCGAATCGGTGCCCGCAATGAGGCACTTGCCCATGTTGCGGCGGCGGACTTCCGTGCCATGGGCTGGTCATACCCAGTCGAGTCGGCGCGTTTGTGGATCGGCATGGTCGTCGAGGCCGCCCTGCTCGAGCTGGACGGAGCGGGCGCAAGTTCCGCTGTTCGCGCGGCATTGGAGCATTACCTGACCGCCAAATGAGCGGGCCTAGTCTCGGGCCGACGGCACCTGCGCGGGTTCGATAGCGCCCGCCGAGTCATCCTGCATCTGGATCGGCGCCAGCCAGGCCATGATCGCGCCACCGATGAGTACGAGTACACCGAGCACGATGCTCGACTGCCCGGCGGGCGCGGTGAAAGCGTGATGCGCCTGCTGAGTGATCTGCTGGGCCAGTGACTGATCCTGTGCGGGAAGATGTTTGGCTACTTGCAGCGCCTCGGCCAACGATCGGGACAGATGGTTGGCGGCCTGGTCGGCCGCAGCATGCATCTGGGTCGCCTGTTCGGCCTGTCCCGCGGCGGCCAGTTGGTCGGCCTGATGGTTCAGCTGGGCACGGGTGGCCTCCGCCGTCGCGTCGATCTTGTGCGCGTAGCCGGCCGCGAGAAGGCTGCCGGCGACGGCGATGCCGATTGAGGCGCCGAGTTCGCGGGCCGTGTCGTTGAGCGCGGACCCGATTCCCTGATTGTCGAGCGGCGTGTTGACCATGATCGCCGACGTCGACGGCGACTGTGCCACACCGAATCCCAGCGCCATCACCGCCAGAACGGTCGTGTAGGTCCAGTACTGGGCGTCGGAGTAGACGCCCAGCAGCACCATGCCCAGGCCCATCACCAGCATGCCGCTCGTCAGAATCGCCTTCAGATTGAACTTCACGGCCAGCCAGTTGCCGAGCAGCGAGAACACCATCACGACGATCACCATCGGAACCAGTCCGACCGCGGCACCCAGGGGTGTGTAGCCGTAGATCAGTTGGAACTGCTGGAGGATCAGGAAGAACATGCCGAACACCGCGGTGTTCTGCAGGAGAATCGCCAACGTTCCGGCCGACAGGGCGCGGTTGCGGAAGACCCGTACATCCAGCAACGGATGGTCAGTGCGCAGCTGCAGCCAGACGAACAACCCCATCAGCAGCAGCCCGCCGATGAGACAGAGCAGCACGACGGCGTTGGTCCAACCGGAATGCGGCGCCTCGACCAATGCGAATACGAAGATCGCGATCGCGGCGACCGAGACGACCGATCCGGTGACATCGAATTTCGGTGACGTCGAGTCCTTCGTGGACCCGACGGTGGTGGCCAGCGCGAGGCATCCGACCGCGGCGATCACGAAGGTGACGAAGATCGACCGCCAGGAGAAGAACTCCAGCAGCAGTCCGGTGACGAAGAATCCGGCGATCGCGCCGACGCCGGCGACCGCGGCCCAGATGCTCACTCCGAGAGCGCGTTTGGATTCGGGTACCTGCGAGGTGATCAGCGACAGCGTGGCCGGCATGACGAATGCCGCACCGACGCCGGTGATCACCCGGCTGACGACGAACCACGTCGGCTGATCGATCCAGATCGGCATGGCCGATCCGGCCGCGAACAGGGCCAGTCCCGCCATCAGAATTCCGCGGCGACCGTACTTGTCCCCGATCGCGCCTGCCGGAAACAGCAACGCCGCCAACGCCAACGTGTAGCCGTCGACGATCCAGGTGAGCTGGTTGTTGGTGGCTCCGATATCCGGGGCGATATCCGGCAACGCCGTATTCAGTGCCGCGACCGCGGCCACGACGAGACTGACGGCGCCGCAGGCGACGAATATCACCCACGCGACCCGCAGATTCGACACCGTGGCGCCGGTCTGATCGGATCGCATAGATTCCGGTTTGGTCACGGTCTCAACTTACGTTGTGCGATTGTTATTGCGACTCGCCGGGCGACAATCGCATGTCACTTCGTTCACTTGGGTCACAATTGTCTTGACCGAACCGCCGACTCGCAGCTGTCGCTCGAAGTACCCGAGGTGACCAATGGCTTCCATCCACGTTCAGAATTCGCCTGCGCGGCTGCGTCTCTGGCGAGTCGTGGCGATGCTGCTGCCGTTGGCTGCGGTGGTCGCCGGGCTGCTGGTGATCCTGGTCTCGGCGGCCTGAGTAGTCGCAGGCTCAGGCCGCCTCGGCCAGTCTTGCTAGATCAGTTGCTCATCTGCTGCTGAATCGTCGAACCCAAGGCCGGCAACGATTCGCGCACATGATCCTGCGCCTTGCCGCGTAGCGACGAATATGCCTTGGCCAGAGCGGGATTGGCGTCCGCAGTGCGCCGGTCGGTCACCGCCAGCAGGGCATCGGAGACCTGATCGCCGCGCGCCGTCAGGTACTCGCCGAAATCGCTCCCGGCGTCGTTGCTGTCCCAAAACGGTTGCAGTGCACCGAGGAACTCCGGCAGGAGCTGATTGGTGGCGGTATCGACCGCGCCCGGCCGCACCTTCTGCACCGACTTGTAGGCGGCCTTGATGGCGGTGCCACCGATTCCGGACTTGCCGCCCACCTCCGAATCGATGACGCCGGCAAGGGCGGTCACAACGGCGGGACGACGGGTGGGCTCGAGGAGTGTATTCAGCGAATTAGTCACGGGGACATAACCTAATGCGCCGAGTCCGGACTTGGCCAGTCGACGCGTCAGACGCTCTGTCACGCGTCGACTGCCAGGCCCGGACGGTCAAAATCAGCGCCTGGTGAGCACCACATTGCCGAGGGCCGGTGCATCGTCGCGGTCGGCGACCGAGGCGGTGATCAGGAGCCGATCGCCCTCGTCCCAGACGCGCGTGCGCAGCGTCTCGCCGGGGAACACGACGCCGGCGAACTTGACGCCGTAATCGGCCACCGAAGTGACGTCACCACCGAGCACGTTGTTGACTACGGCACCGCAGACGGTGCCGTAGGTGCACAGCCCGTGCAGGATCGGCGCCGGGAATCCAGCGCCCTTGGCGAACGCCGGATCGCTGTGCAGCGGGTTGCGATCACCGCACAGGCGGTACAGCAGCGCCTGCTGCGGCAGCGTCTTGGTCTCGATGACGTGGTCCGGATCGCGGGCGGGGTAGTCGACCTTGTCGGACGCACCGCGTTCGCCGCCGAAACCGCCCTCGCCCTTGGCGAAGATCGACGACCGTGCCGACCACAGCGGCTGACCCGACTCGTCCACCGTCGTGGACTCCTGGACGATCACCGCGGCCGAGCCCTTGTCCTGCACCTCGACGATCTTGGTGCTGGTGGTGGCCGTCGCAGCGGCCGGCAGCGGCCGGTGCACGGTGATCTGCTGGCCGCCGTGCACGATCTTGGCCAGATCGATCTCGACGCCCGGGAGGGACACCTTCGGCGGCTCGACCATATGGAAGGTCGCGGCCACCGTGGCGAACGTCGGCAGCACCTTGGGGGACACGTCGTTCTGGTACTGCAGATCCGCGGCGTCCAGCGGCGAGATGCCCACACTCACCCCGAGGTGATAGAGCTGGACGTCGGACGCGGTCCAGCTGAACGTCGTGCTGCCGAGGTCGGCGCCGACGGCGACGGATGGATCGATGGGCATGGTGCCTCCTAGATGAATAGTCCAGCGACGCAATAACTCTCGGATTGCGTCGTTATTGCGACAACGGGGCAGCCGACGCGGAGCGAGCCTTCTCGGCGATGTCGAGCGCGGCGAGGTATCCGAAGACCAGCGCCGGTCCGATGGTAGCGCCCGGGCCCGCGTAGGTGTGGCCCATCACCGGAGCGCTGGTGTTGCCGGCCGCGTACAGGCCTTCGATGATCGAGCCGTCCTCACGCAGCGCACGGCCGGCGGTGTCGGTGTTGATACCGCCCTTGGTGCCGAGGTCGCCCGGAACCATCTTGACCGCGTAGAACGGACCCTTGGCCACCGCGCCCAGGCTCGGGTTCGGCTTGTTGGTGATGTCGCCGTAGTAGTGGTCGTACGAGCTGTCGCCGCGACCGAAGTCGGCGTCCTTGCCGTCCTTGGCGAAACCGTTGAAGCGCTCGACGGTGGCGGTCAGGCCCTCGGCCGGGACGCCGATCTTCTCGGCGAGCTCCGCGACGGTCGACGCCTTGGTGATCACGCCGGACTCCAGCCACTTCTTCGGGAGCGGCTGACGTGCGTTGATGCTGGTGAACAGGTAGCGGTTGCGGTAGGTCTGGTCGAAGATCAGCCAGGCCGGGATGTTCTCGCCCGGTCCGTCGCCCTGGCCGTAGGTGCCGCCGTACATCCGGTGCACGGCCTCGACGTAGGGCAGCGACTCGTTCATGAACCGCTGGCCGCGGTCGTTGATCATGAAGCTGCCGGGCAGCGAACGCTCGGCGAGCGCGAACCACGGGCCGCGCGGCAGCGGAATCGTCGGGCCCCACCAGGCGTCGTCCATGAAGCTCACCGCGGCGCCGTGCTTGAGGGCGGCGTTGATGCCGTCGCCCGTGTTCGATGCGGCGCCGGTGGTCCAGTCCGAGCCGATAGGCGCCCGCTGGTACTTCTGGCGCATCTCGGCGTTGTGCTCGAAGCCGCCGCAGCCCAGCACCACGCCGTGGCGCGCGGTGATCGTGGTCGGCACGCCGTCGCGCTCGACGACGACGCCGGTGACCCGGCCGTCCTCGGTCACCAGATCGGTCAGTGGGGTGTCCAGCCACAGCGGGACGTCGGCCTGGCGCAGCCCGATCAGCAGCTCGGCCGTCAGCGCTCGGCCCATCACCAGCAGGTTCTTGCGCGTGATGTTGGCCCAGACGGTGCGGGCGCCGACCTTGGCCATCTTCACCGGGCCGCGCCAGTGGCGGAATCCGGTGGACAGCCAACGGAAGTCGGACTGCATGACGGCCACGTTCAGCGGCGCCTTGGCATACGGCGGATGGATCGTCTTGAGATCCGCACCGAGCTTGCGGCCGTTGAACGGCTTGGGTTCACAGGAGCGGCCATGCGAGCGGCCGCCCGGTGCCTCGGGGTAGTAGTCGGAGTAGTCCTTGACCCACTCGAGCTTCAGCGGCGAGTTGGCGATCAGGAAGTCCAGGGCCTCCGGACCGCGCTCGATGTAGGTGTCGATGCGGTCGGCCGAGACCACATCGCCGATGATCGCGTGCGCGTACTCGCGGGCGGCCTCGGGGGTGTCGCTGACGCCGTCGCGCTGCAGGACCGAGTTGTTCGGAATCCACACGCCGCCGCCCGAGCGGGAGGTCGAGCCGCCCCAATAGGGCGACTTCTCGATCAGGACCGTGCTCAGCCCCTGCTTGGCTGCGGTCAGGGCGGCGGCCATGCCGGCCCCACCGGCACCGATAACGACGACGTCGAAGGTCTGCTCTGCTGTGGTCATGTCAATCCCAACTGCCGGTAGTGTGTCGCAAATCTAGAACACGTTATAAAATGGCTCGAGTGAAGGCTATACCAGCTTAGATGCTGTCTGAGCTGGCAGTCGCGCGGGCAAAACGGCAACCTGTTCATTTTTTGGGGCAGCCTGTGGTGAATCCGACTCCCAGTGGCTGGGAGCTGGCTTAGCGTCTGCGTCGAGAGCTGTCACGCTGGAAGAGCGCACCACGCAGGTCAAACAGGAATGAAGGAGTTTTCGGTGGCGGTCAGCACGCAGATCCGGGCGGATATTGCGCAGGCGTTGTGGAATGCGGAGCGCGATGCCGCGCCGATCGATCCGCCGACCGCGGCACATCCCGATCTCGATCCGAACGACGCGTTCGAGATCCAACTGATCAACATCCGCAAGCGTCTGGACGCCGGTGCGAAGGTGGTCGGCCACAAGGTGGGCCTGGCCTCCGAAGCGATGCAGAAGATGATGGGTGTGGGCGAGCCCGACTACGGTCACCTGCTCGACACGATGCACTACCACGAGCACACCCCGATCGACACCAGCACGCTGTGCTACCCGCGGGTCGAGGTCGAGGTCGGCTTCATTCTGGGCAAGGACATGCCCGCCGGCGGTTGCACGATGGAAGACGTCATCGACGGCATCGAGTGGGTGGTGCCGTCCATCGAGCTGATCGACAGCCGTATCAAGGACTGGAAGATCACCCTGCCGGACACGATCGCGGACAACGCCTCGTCCTGCGGGTGGATCCTCGGCGAGCAGCGGGTGCGGATGTCGGACCTGGACGTCGGCGATATCGACGCCCGGCTGCGCCGCAACGGCGAGGTCATCGCCGAGGGCAATTCGTCTGCGGTCCTGGGCAATCCGCTCACCGCGGTGTCGTGGCTGGCCAACAAGGTCGAGTCGTTCGGTGTTCGGCTGCGGGCCGGTGACGTGATCCTGCCGGGCACCGCCACCCGTGCCATCGACATCAGCCCGGGTGACAACTTTCAAGCGGAGTTCGACGGGTTGGGCACCGTCACCCTGCGTTTTAAATGACTCAGTATTTCCAGTAAAGAGAGCGTTCGAGGAGCAAGCTATGGCCAAGTTGACAGCGGCGATCATCGGATCGGGCAACATCGGTACCGACCTGATGTACAAGTTGGAGCGGTCGGAAGTGATCGTGCCGCGCTGGATGGTCGGCATCGATCCCGATTCGGAGGGGATGAAGCGCGCCGCCGATCACGGACTGCTGACGATGTCCGGCGGCGCCGACGAGTTGCTCGCGTCGAATGAGAAGCCGGACTTCATCTTCGAGGCGACCTCGGCGTACGTGCATCGCGAATACGCGCCCAAGTACGAGGCCGCCGGAATCACCGCCATCGACCTCACCCCCGCCGCCGTCGGCCCGGCCGTCGTGCCGCCCGCCAACCTGCGCGCGCATCTGGATGCCCCGAACACCAACATGATCACCTGTGGCGGACAGGCCACCATTCCGATGGTGCACGCCGTCTCCAGTGTCGTCCCGGTCAAGTACGCCGAGATCGTCGCGTCGGTGTCGTCGGAGTCGGCCGGTCCCGGTACTCGCGCCAACATCGACGAGTTCACCAAGACCACCTCGAAGGGCGTCGAGACCATCGGCGGTGCCGAAAAGGGCAAGGCGATCATCATCCTGAACCCGGCCGAGCCGCCGATGATCATGCGCGACACCATCTTCTGTGCGATCCCCGAGGACGCGGACATCGATGCGATCGCCGAGTCGGTGCACAAGCGCGAGAAGGAGATCCAGCAGTACGTGCCGGGCTACCGGCTGCTGCAGGATCCGCAGTTCGACCCGCCGAGCGTGATCAACGGTGGCATGGCTCGCGTGTCGATCTTCGTTGAGGTCGAAGGCGCGGGCGACTTCCTGCCGCCGTACGCCGGAAACCTCGACATCATGACCGCCGCCGCCACCAAGGTCGGCGAAGAAATCGCTAAGAAGAAGCTGGGGCTCTGACATGACTGATCTGATGGCAAACGCTCGTAAGTACAGCGATACGTTGGACATTCGGGTCACCGACTCGTCGCTGCGAGACGGTTCGCACCACAAGCGGCACCAGTTCACCGAGGAAGACGTGCGCAACATCGTGGCCGCCCTCGATGATTCCGGCGTCCCGGTGATCGAGGTGACTCACGGCGACGGCCTGGGTGGCTCGTCGTTCAACTACGGCTTCTCCAAGACCCCGGAACAGCAGCTGATCAAGGCCGCGGTCGAGACCGCGAAGAACGCCAAAATCGCCTTCCTGATGCTTCCGGGTCTGGGTATCAAGGACGACATCCGCGCGGCGCAGGACAACGGTGCGCAGATCTGCCGCATCGCCACCCATTGCACCGAGGCCGACGTGTCGATCCAGCACTTCGGGCTCGCCCGCGAGCTGGGGCTGGAGACCGTCGGCTTTCTGATGATGTCGCACAGCCAGCCGCCGGAGGTGCTCGCCAAGCAGGCGCGGATCATGGCCGACGCCGGCTGCCAGTGCGTGTATGTCGTCGACTCGGCCGGCGCGCTGGTGCTCGAGCAGGTGTCCGACCGAGTCGCGGCGGTCCGCGCCGAGCTCGGTGATGATGCGCAGATCGGCTTCCACGGTCACGAGAACCTCGACATCGCGGTCGCCAATTCCATTGCGGCCGTGCGGGCCGGCGCCCAGCAGATCGACGGCTCGGTGCGGCGCTTCGGTGCCGGTGCCGGCAACACGCCCGTCGAGGCGTTCGTCGGCGTGTGCGACAAGCTCGGCATCACGACGGGGATCGACTTCAAGAAGATCGCCGACGCGGCGCAGGACGTCGTGCGGCCGGTCATGCCGAGCGAGTGCCTGGTGGACCGCTCGGCCATGATGATGGGCTACGCAGGCTGCTACAGCTCGTTCCTCAAGCACGCCGAGTCGCACGCCGAGAAGTACAACGTGTCGGCGGCCGACATCCTGATCGAGGCGGGCAATCGCAAGCTCGTCGGCGGCCAGGAGGATCAGCTGATCGACATCGCGCTGGAGCTCAAGAAAAAGCAGGACGCCAACGCCGGCGTGTAGCTGGCGCCAGATGAATGCCCGGCTGCGTTCTCGGCCGTCCCGCATACAAAAGCGGTATTGCGGGACGACCTCCGCCTAGCCGGATCGTCCATCTGATCGCCAGCTGGTCAGATCGTTTGGAACATCCGCCCGCCCAAGAGAGCTCTTGGGCGGGCGGACGTGTCTGTGAGGCCGGGCCGGGGCCGGTTGATCGGCGCGGTGACCTGAGGGTCAGCCGAGTCGGCGAATGGTGTTGATCGGTGGCATCGCGTTCAGCGCGTTGAAGCCGATCGGGAAACCGTTGGGGCCGTAAGCGTTGAGCACCTGGCCGAATCCGGCGTAGATGCCGACGTGGCTGGCGTTGCCGTAGAAGATGATCAGGTCGCCCGGTGCGATCGCCCACAGCGGAACGTCGGTGCCGACCCGGGCCATCTGCTGGCTGGTGCGTGGCAGGTGGATGCCGACGGTGGAGTAGGCCCACTGCATCAGTCCGGAGCAGTCCCACGAGTTGGGCCCGGTGCCGCCCCACAGGTAGGGCTTGCCGATCTGCGTGCTGGCCGCGGTCAACGCGCCCAGGCCGGCCGAGGTCGGCACCGGCATCGGGATGAAACCCGATCCGGTGGATGATCCGAAGCCGGAACCGAGGGAACCGGTGCCGTCGGAGCCATCGGCGAATGCCGGAGCGGCGCCGAGTGACGTGCCGGCGACGAGGCCGGCCGCGCAGAGTGCGCCGACCGCATGTCGGCGAATGCGATGTGACGATGAGATGCGCATGTGGTCAGAGTGAGGCATGCGGTGGCACGTGTCTGAAGTTTCACTTGAAGTTGGTACAGGTGTGACTAATGAGGCAAATGAGGCGTAAATATCGGCGTGTCGCTCCGCCGATATAGTTCGCGTGGTGAGTAGTAAGGCGACTTCCCCAATCGTGCTCGGTGCGGTGACAGCGGTGCTCGGGCTCATTGAATTCATCGCCGCGTTTCTGCGCTGGGGGCGCATCGGCTCGCTGGATATGGATGTCAGCGGAATGGGTTCGGTGTCGGTACCCGGAGCAGACGCACACAGCATCGAATCCTTCACTGCGATGCCCGGGATCGTGACCGCGATCGTCGGGCTCGTCGCGATCGGTGCCGGTGCGTTGGGGGTGATCGGGCGGGCGCCACGCTGGCGCGGCTGGATCGTCCTGCTCGCGGGCGTGGCCGGTACGGTGCACGCGGCCATCGCGGCGGCGGACCCGCAGCGGTTGCTCTTCGATGACAGCTGGCGCCAAGCCGCCGACGGTCAGGCGGGTTCGACTGCGACCGCTCAGTACGGGATCTACTTGGCCCTCGCGGCGGCGGTGGTGCTGCTCATTCATGGCGCGGTCGCGGTACTGCCCGGTTTGTTGGGGAAGTACCGCAAACGGCGGTCCGGATAGAGGTATGCGGTAGCACTGTCGTGCTGGTGATGGCGGCGGTGGCGCTCGTGGTTCCGATCATCGCAGTCGTTGCAGCATTGCAATCACATTCGGCAAATCAGCCGATCGACTGACCATCCTCGGCGAGGTCTGTCGGGGTTTGATTACGATCAGTTGACTCGAAAGGGAGATCGTATGACTTATGGACCCCCGCCCGGCCCGCCGCAGGGCCCCGGCCAGCCGTACCAGCAGCCAGGTCAGCCGTACGGGCAGCAGCCCGGCCAGCCGTATGGACAGCCGGGCCAGCAGTTCCAGCCCGCGCCGGCCGGACCGCCGAACCCGTATGTCGCCGCCTTGAAGGAGCCGACGAACAACAATCCGCTTCTCAAGCCGCTGGGTATCGCGCTCGCGGTCGCCGCGCTGGTGATGGTGCTGTTTTCGTTCTTTTCCTGGGCCACCGCCGATTCGGGTGGGATTCACGTCTCCGTGAGCGGAATCGGATCGGTGTCGTCCAACGCCAAGGACAAGGCGTCCGATGTCTGCTCGCAGCTTCCGGCAGATTATCGGTCGCAGTGTGAGGCGCAGGCCAATTCGTCGGGCTCGAGCGACTCGGGAACCAGCGCCGCAATGGCGGGCACCGTGATCGCGTTCAGCCTGCTTCTCGCCGGTGCGGCGACCACCCTCATCATCAATCGTTTCCCCGGACTGGGGACGGTGGCCGGTGCGCTGCTGTCGTTGATCCTGTTCATCGTGGTCATCGTCGCGGTCTCGGACCCCGCCGGGGCGGTGAGTTCGGGCGGCGGCGGCGGTGACGCCAGCGTCGGCTGGGGTCTGTGGCTGGTGTTCGTCGGATCCCTTGCCGCAGTAGGTATCGCCGGCTACCTCGTCTACCTGTTCGTCAATCAGATCCGCAGTGGCGGCGCGGGTGGACACGGTGGATCGGGTGGCTACGCCGCTCCGGCGGCGCCGCAGTTCGGTGGCGCGCAGCCGCCGCAGGGCGGCTATGGCCAGCCCCAGCAGCCGGGTGGCTACGGCCAGCAGCCGCCGCAGGGCTACGGGCAGCCACAGCCGGGGTATGGCCAGCCGCCGCAGCAGCCGGGCTACCCGCAGCAGCCGGGCGGGTACGGTCAGCAGCCCCCGCAGCAGCCGGGCTATGGCCAGCCGCCGCAGCAGCCGGGCGGCTATGGACAGCAACCCGGTGGCTATGGCCAACAGCCGGGTGGCTACGGCCAGCAGCCGCCGCAGCACTGAGTCAACAGAGATAGGGTCCGGTCCGGTATGGGCCGGGCCCTATTTCGTTTGTGCGACAAGGCCGAATCCGATGCCTGTTCTCAGCTCAGGCGAATGCGACGGCCTCAGACAGGACTAGCTGGAGTCTGCAGCGATTCGTCGGAGCGATGCGATGAACTGATCGATTTCGTCGGTGGTGTTGTAGAACGCAAACGACGGCCGGATCGTCTGTTCCAGTCCGAAGCGGCGCAGGATCGGCTGGGCGCAATGATGTCCCGCGCGCACCGCGATTCCGTCGAGGTTGAGTGCTTTCCCCACCTCCAGCGGTTCGTGGTCCGCGAGGACGAAGCTGAGCACGCTCGCCTTCTCGTCGGCTGTACCGACAATCCGGACGCCCGGGATCTCGGCGAGTCGTGGCGTCGCATATTCCAGCAGGTAGTGCTCGTACGCGGCGATGCGTTCGATCCCTAGGTCGGACACATAATTCAGGGCTGCCCCGAGGCCGATGGCGTCGGCGATGTTGCCGGTGCCCGCCTCGAACTTGTTCGGCGGGCCCTGGTACAGGGAACGCTCCAGTGTGACGTCGGCGATCATGTTGCCGCCGCCCTGCCACGGAGGGGTCTCGGCGAGCGCATCGGCGGTGCCGTACAGCACGCCGATGCCGGTCGGCCCGACGATCTTGTGTCCCGAGAACACAAAGAAGTCGGCACCCAGATCCTGCACGTCGATCGGCAGGTGCGGGACAGACTGCGCCCCGTCGATGAGGACCCGCGCGCCGTAGCGATGGCCGATTTCCACGATTTGCTTGGCGGGCGTCACAGTTCCCAGCGCATTCGAAACATGTGTTGCTGCCACGATCTTGGTCCGTGGCCCGACGAGTCGCTCCAGTTCTTCCAGCAGAAGATTGCCGCGATCGTCAACCGGGGCGACCTTGATCGTGGCGCCGGTCTGCTGGCTTATCAGTTGCCACGGAACGATATTCGCGTGATGTTCGAGATGGGTGATGACGATTTCGTCACCCGGGCCGAGATGTTTTCTCCCCCAGGAGAAGGCGACCAGGTTGATCGCCTCGGTGGTTCCGCGGACGAAGATGATCTCCCCCGCGCTCTGTGCGTTGAGGAAGCGCCGCGCGGTTTCTCGCGCGTTTTCGTACGCATCGGTTGCGCGCGCCGCCAATTCGTGCGCGGCCCGATGGATATTCGAATTCTCGTGTTCGTAGAAGTACGACACACGGTCGATGACGGCGCGTGGCTTCTGGGTGGTGGCGGCGTTGTCGAACCAGATCAGCGGTCGGCCGTTGACTTCCTCCGACAGGATCGGAAAGTCGTCTCGTACCGCCGCGACGTCGAATGGCCGATCGGAGACCGGCACTGCCGGCGTACCGGGCGTCGTGATGCTCGGCCGGTCGATGCCGGGCTCGACGAGTGAATTGTCGGGCGTCGCCGGAGTGTCCACGAAGTAGAACTCTGGCGTCGTCGAGAAGGCGACTCCCGGTGCACCGAAATCCGGGGGCGAGCCGGGTCGAACACCGTCCCCGACATCCCCGGTGCTGACGACCGCGGGAGCGGCCGGAGCCGGTTGCGCGTCCGGTGCCGTGTGGCCTGGTACGGCCCGTAGCCCAAGGGGTATTGCCGCTCGTGCGGACGCATAGAGCTGGTTTGCCAGCGCCGCCAATTCTGTCGCAGAGACGGGAAGCTCACCCTCGGCGTTCTCGGAGCGCACCTCGGAGAACGCGGTCGCGCCAGGCGTCGTGATCCCCGGGATCTTCGGTGCGCCGGGCAGGTCAGGCGTAGTCATAGAAGTTGTCGATGGCAACATCATCGAGCACGGCCAGCGCGTCATCGGTCAGCGCCGCGAGCGACGTGTAGAGCGTGACCAGATAGGACGCGACACCGGACCGGTCGATGCCGGAGAACCGAACCGACAGTCCGGGCGTTTGGCTCTCACCATCAAGACCCGGTTGGAACAGCCCGACGACGCCCTGGCGTTCGGCGCCGGTCCGAATCAGCAGGACCTTGGTCTTGGCATCGGTGACCGGCACCTTGTCCGACGGAATGATCGGGATGCCGCGCCAGGTGAGGAACTGCGACCCGAACAGGCTCACGGTGGCCGGCGGTACGCCGCGCCGCGTTGCCTCGCGCCCGAATGCGGCAACGGCCAAGGGGTGGGTGAGGAAGAACCCGGGCGACTTCCACACCTTGGTGATCAGGCCATCGAGGTCGTCTGGGGTCGGCGGGCCATGGAGCGTGGCGACTCGTTGCTCGTCCACCGCCTGGGCCAACAACCCGTATTCGGGGTTGTTGATCAGCGCGGACTCCTGGTGCTCCTTGATGGTTTCGATGGTCAGTCGCAGCTGCTCGGCAACCTGGTTGTGTGGACTCGAGTAGAGGTCCGAGACCCTGGTTCGGATATCGAGGATCGTCGAGATCGGCCGCAGCGTGAACTCGCGCGGGTTGGTCTCGTAATCGACGTAGGTCTGCGGCAGCTCGTCGTCCAGTCCGGTTTCGCCCTCCGCGACATGGATCGAGACCCCCTCAGGGTTGACCACCCGGTTGACTCGATAGATGCCGGCCTCCACCGGCACCCACTGCAACAGGTCCAGCAGCCAACGGGGAGTGATCGTCGCCAGTTGGGCGTTGGTCTTCGTGGCGTTCGCCAGCTGGCGGGCGGCGAGATCGCCGAGTGCCTGGGATTCATCCTGCGGGTGGCTCATGGTTTCTCGCTATCGGTTCGCGCAACGGAACTACGGATGCGTCCATTAGATCGCCGCGCTCGACGCGGCGGCAAGGTTACGGTCGGTGCGACGCAAACGCACGACGGCCGTGCGTGATGCAGGAAGTCGAGGGATTTACTCACGGCGAATCGAACGTCGCCAGGCGCGAGGTTTTCGCCGCGAACGGACTTATCGTGGCCGAGTGAGTATTTCGAAGATGCGTTGTGCGGACGACATCGTCCCGGCTCCCGGCGCCCGTTGTTGATCGAGTCGTCGGCCGTCTCTTTCCTGCCCCAGCGAGGGCGCTAACGCTATTCGAACCAAGGTCAATCTGTGCGTACTACCACTCTGCCGGCATCGAGGCCGGCACCGAGGCCGGTATTCGATCCGACGCCCGGTTCCGTCGCCGTTGTCAGCCAGCGGGTTCGTCGGCCGGAGTCGGCGGCCGAGCTGCCCGAGCTGACCCGCTACCGCGGTGGGACATACTCGGCGACGGTATCGACCACCCGATTCGCCGACGGGTCGACGGCCCGCACCGACCTTGTCCGGCTCAATCCCACCATCGACGCGTATTCGCTGGATGCTCTGGGCCGGGTCTCGACCAACCCGGTCCGATATCGTCCCCGATCCTCGAGCGAGGTCGGCGATATTCGCGCCAGGCTCCGTTTCCAGGCGATCTCGCGGGTCATCGCCGAGTCCTATCCGGCGGTCGGCGTCGCCGAGTTGAGTCGTCGGCTGCGCGCCGCAGACTATCCACTGGGATCGGCGAACTTGCGGGAGCATGAGGCGATCGCGGCGACGCAGGCTGCGATCTGGAAACTGACGAACGATCTCGACCTCGACACCCGGCCTCGCGGCGTGCCCACTCGCGCCACGGCGAGCGCAGGCGGTGTATCGGTCCCGACGGTTTCCATGGACCCCGCCCTCGGACCGTCGGTGACGGCGGACATATCAGCGGACTCGACGTTGACCATCGACGTCGAGTTTGATGTCGAGTTCCAGCTTTCGGTGATGCGCTTCGACCTGGCTGCCCCTTGCGCAGGCGATTTGCGAGTGCGGCTCCTGAAAGAGGTTCCGAGCGGCTGGGTACCGATTCCCGGTGCGATGTACACCCCGTCGACCCGCGGTCCGCAACTGCATCGGCTCGCCCCGTTGGCGACCGTCCGGGAGACCCGCTTCGGAAAGCCTTACGGCCACCGACGCTTTCGGCTGGAGGTCTCGACCAGGAGGCGGGATTCTCGCCGAATCGAGCTGCGCAACATACGATTTGATGTGGCCGATGCCCAGGGCTTCGGCAACCCTGCGCGGGTGGTGCACCTCTATGAGTACCTGTTGTCGTCAATCGACGAGCGTCCCAGGCAGTCCGAGTCGATCGCGGTCGATCCGAAACAGGCCCGTTGTGTCGATGGCCTGGTGGGACCGTTCAGATACATCGGCCGTCGGGCGGGCCGGATCACGGCCTCGGCAGGGGGCGGCGCCGGACTGGGCATCGTCGATGTCGACGGCATCGAAGCCGGTGCTGATGTGGGCCCAGGAGCCGAGTTCTATGTGCGGATAACGCCGTCGAGCGTGCCGTCGCAGTTGGTGATCAGGGCGACCGCCCCGGACACCAATGCGCCGCGCGTGCAGGTGTTGCTGGCCGATGACAACTCCGACGGAGACGATGCGCCGCCGCGGCTGGCCGGCTTGACCCCGCTCGCCGTTGCGGTGCCCAGCGGTGCGGCGATCGTGGTCGAGCTGTCGATGATCGTGTCCGGCTAGCGTCCGGTCAACGGCGTCAGCGGGCCGGGTTGGTCGGGTCCTCGTGGGTCGACTCTTTCGGCAGAATCCCTTCGGCCACACCGTGATCGATGCTGGCCGACAATCGCGAACACGTCGGGACCATGGCCGGATTGTCGGCGCCGTCGAGCTCGAGGCACTGGGTTCGGGCGTCGGCATTCCATTGCACGCTGGTGTGGTACGGGCTGTATTTCTTCACCCGCACGCACGCATGGCATGCGCGACACTCGATTTCGCGTAGACCGCCCGTCAGATAGAACTGCTTGTCGTCGGAGGTCGCCCGGGCGACGGCGGCCCGCCGCTCCGGATCTCCTGTGAAATCCGGCGCCTTGGACCAGCTCGTCGCCGACGTCATAGCGAGACGTGCGCCGCTCGCGCGGCCTCCAGTGGATCGAAGTCGTTGGCCAGATTCTCCTCGACCTCGACATTCCAGTTCTCGAGCGCCTTGGCGGTGTCGATTTCGTACTCGTAGCGTTCGGTCATCTCGTCGGTCACATCGGCGACGTCGACGTAGAACTGCTCGTACCATCGGCGCAGCTGGTACACCGGGCCGTCTTCCTCGACCAGCAAGGGATTGTCGATGCGGCTCTTGCGCTTCCAGATCGCGACGTCCTGCAGGAAGCCGATCTCGACGCCCTTGGAGATCTTCTCGACCATGCCCTGGGCCTGTTCGTCGGTCAGACCCTCGGGCTTCTTGGCCATCACGCCGAACATCAACACGAACGAGTTGTTGTCGATCGGGTAGTGGCAGTTGGTGAGGATCGTGTCGATGCGGTAACCCGAATAGGTCTGCGTCATCGGGTTGAGCATGTAGGACGGACCGTAATATGCGGCAATCGATTCGAGCTTGGTGTCGCCGTACTTCCCGCCGATCTTGACGTCGGGCCGGCCGTGCGAGTTCATGTACTGCGCGGCCGTCTCGCCCTCGAAGACGTTCTTGAAGTAGTCCGGCAGGGCGTAGTGCACATAGAAGAAGTGCGCCATGTCGACGACATTGTCGATGATCTCGCGGCAGTTGGAACCCTCGATCACGAGGCGGTTCCAGGTCCAGCCGGTCCACTCGTCCGAGCCGAATTCCGGGAGCTCGGGGATGACGCAGTCCTCCGGCGGCGGGTTGCCTTCGGGATCGTTGTAGACGAACAGCTGTCCGTTGCGCACCATCGACGGCCACGACCGGGTCTTGGCCAGCTTCGGCGCGTGCTTGGCGTAGGGCACGCCCGCGCAGCGGCCGTTGCCCTTCCAGCGCCAGTCGTGGAACGGGCACGCGATGTTGCCGTCCTTGACGGTGCCGTCGGACAGATCGCCGCCCATGTGACGGCAGTAGGCGTCAAGGATGTTCAGCTTCGGGCTGCCGTCTTCGTTCGGCTCCCCGGCCCAGACGACGAGTTTGGTGCCGAACACCTCGATGGAGTGCGGCTTGCCGTCGTTGAACTGGTCGACCAGACCCAGGCAGTGCCAACCGCGGGCGAACCGCTCCGGCGGCGTTCCGGTGTCGATTTCGCGGACTTCGGCCACTTCAGACATCAAATTTCTCCTTCACGCGCAGCTGCGTACTAGAACATGTTACAAAAGTTCTCCAGGCCCTGCCAACTACCGGCTGATTAGTGGCTAAACCGCCTGGACAAGCGTCTATCTCGACATAAATTAGAACGTGTTCTAGTATTGGCCCATTGCCCCAACCTAGGAGGATTCGATGAGTGAGGTCAGGACCCCAGAAGTCGCCGCGGTTCTCGAGCGGATCAACGCGTTGCTGCCGGATCTCGAGCAACGCGCCCAGCAGGCCGAGGATCAGCGACAGGTCCCAGACGAGACCATCGCGGCGCTGCAGGAGGCGGGCTTCTTCAAGCTGCTGCAGCCCAAGCAGTGGGGCGGCTACGAGGCCGATCCGGTGAGCTTCTACGAGGCGGTCCGTCGTCTCGGTTCGGCCTGCGGTTCGACTGGCTGGGTCGCCGGCATCATCGGTGTCCACAACTGGCACCTGGCCCTGTTCGACCAGCAGGCGCAGCAGGACGTGTGGGGAGACGACACCAATGTTCGTATCTCGTCGTCGTACGCCCCGATGGGTATGGGCGAGGTCGTCGATGGCGGCTACAAGGTCAACGGTGCCTGGGCCTGGTCGTCGGGCAGCGGCCACGCGTCGTGGGTCGTCGTCGGTGGTCCGGTGATCAAGAACGGCAAGCCGGTCGACTTCGGCAGCTTCCTGATCCCGGCCAGCGATTACAAGATCAACGACGTGTGGAACGTCGTGGGCCTGCGCGGTACCGGCTCCAACACCATCGAGGTCAAGGACGCATTCGTGCCGCGGCACCGCTTCCTGAGTTTCGGCGCCATGAGCAAGAACGAGGCGCCGGGAACAGAGCAGAACACTGCGCCCGTCTACAAGATGCCTTGGGGCACCATCCATCCCAGCACCATCAGCACGCCGATCGTCGGCATGGCCTATGGCGCGTACGCGGCGCACATCGAGCATCAGGGCAAGCGCGTGCGCGCCGCCTACGCCGGTGAGAAGGCCAAGGACGACCCGTTCGCCAAGGTCCGGATCGCGGAGGCGTCCAGCGAGATCGATGCTGCCTGGACGCAGTTGTCGGGCAATCTGCAGGCTGAGTACGACCTGATCCTCGCCGGCGAGGTGCCACCGATGGAGCTGCGGCTCAAGGCCCGTCGCGATCAGGTGCGCGCCACGCAGCGCTCGATCGCGGCGATCGACAAGCTCTTCGAGAACTCGGGTGCCACCGCACTCGCGAACGGCACTCCGCTGCAGCGCTTCTGGCGTGACGCGCACGCCGGTCGGGTACACGCGGCCAACGACGCCGAGCGCGCGTACGTCGCATTCGGCAACGGCGAGTTCGGGATCCCGATCGGGGACACCATGGTCTGATCCGGACGGATCAGACGGCACCCTCGCGGAACTGAACGACAAAGGAACTCTGCAATGACTGAAGAAAGCCCCATCAAGTCTCTCGGCTATATGCGCATCGGTGCGACGGACGTCCCGGCGTGGCGCGAGTACGGTCTCAAGGTCCTCGGCATGGTCGAGGGCGCCGGCGACACCGAGGGTGCGCTGTACCTGCGGATGGACGACTTTCCGGCCCGGCTCGTCATCGTGCCGGACGAGAAGGATCGCCTGCTTGTCTCCGGTTGGGAGACGCAGAATGCCGAAGGGCTGCAGCAGGTTCGGGATGCACTGACCGCGCATGGTTACGAATTCCGCGAGGGCACCGCCGAGGAGAAGGCCGAGCGTAAGGTCGACGGACTGATCGTGTTCGACGACCCCAACGGCAGCCATCTCGAGGTGTTCCACGGGGTGGCGCTGCAGCATCGCCGCGTCGTCAGTCCGTACGGCCATACCTTCGTCACCGGCGAGCAGGGGCTCGGTCACGTCGTGCTCACCACCGAGGACGACGCGGTGTCGCTGAAGTTCTACCGCGATGTGCTCGGCTTCCGGCTGCGCGACTCGATGCGGCTCCCCGCCGAGATGGCGGGCAAGCCGGCGGGGTCGGATCCGGTGTGGTTGCGCTTCCTCGGCTGCAACCCGCGCCACCACAGCCTCGCGTTCCTGCCGTTCCCGCAGGCTGCGGCCAGTGGGATCGTGCACCTGATGATGGAAGTCGAGAACTACGACGACGTCGGCCTCTGCCACGACCGCGCGCTGCGCAAGAACGTCAAGATGTCGGCTACCATCGGCCGCCACGTCAACGACCTGATGCTGTCGTTCTACATGAAGACGCCGGGCGGGTTCGACATCGAATTCGGTTGCGAGGGGCGGACTGTGGAGGACGAGAAGTGGGTCGCCCGGGAGTCGACCGCGGTCAGTCTCTGGGGTCACGACTTCACCATCGGGTTCAAATAAGCCGAGCCAGTTCAACCAACCCACGAACAGGGGGACGCCATGACGCAGGTTCGCGGTAGCTCCGACTTCGACTCGCGGCAGTTCCGGACCGCAATGGGCCAGTTCTGCACCGGCGTCACGGTGATCACCACGACCGACGAGGACGACACCCCGACGGGGTTCGCGTGTCAGTCGTTCGCGGCGCTGTCACTCGACCCACCGTTGGTGCTGTTCGCGCCGATGAAGACCTCGCGCAGCTGGCCGATCGTCGAACGCGCGGGCAAGTTCTGCGTGAACGTGCTGTCGACGGCGCAGCAGGAGGTCAGTGCGACTTTCGGCAGCCGCCGCGACGACAAGTTCGCCAAGATCGGCTGGGAGCGTTCGCCATTGGGTCTACCGGTGATCGACCACGTGCTGACGTGGGCCGATTGCACAGTCGAGCAGGTCGTCGACGGCGGCGATCACTACATAGTGATCGGCCGGGTCCACACATTGGGAGAGATCCTTCAGGACCGGCCGTTGTTGTTCTACCGTGGCGGCTACCTCTCGACTGAGCATCCGCACGTGACGCCGGCTCAGGCCGAGCTGGAGAACTTCTTGACCTGGACCGGGCAGGACACCTGGCTGTAGCCGACCGGCCCGCGACCGGGCCGTGAGCAGAGGGAGATTCGAATGGCAGAAGCAGAAGTAAACGTCGACGCGCCGAGCGACATCACCAAGCCGTTCACCGATGCGATCGCGGAAGCCGAAAAGCTGGTCGCTTCTGCCGAATTCATCCGCACCGAGCAGGACCTGGCCGAGGGGTACGAGTACCTCGCCGGGAGCATCCGCGCGATCGTGCAGTTGGCGTGGGCGTACGACAAGGGCCATCCCTTCTTCGTGTCGTCGACCGGCCCGTACACCAAGATGGGGCTGGACAACCCGGACACGCTCTATTACAGCGCCAATATCGTCGATGACGCCGAGTACGTGGTGACCGGAACGCGCGGCAGCACAGCCGATCTCGCCTTTCAGATCATCCGCGGCGACTACACCGCCGACGAGGTGCCGCCGGGTGATCAGGCGTTCGACGACCGTCAGCTTCAGATCGAGGCCGACGGCAGCTATGTGGTGCGGTTCGGTCCGCCAAAGGAGAACGCCGGCCCGAACTACTTCGCCCTTGCGCCCGGCGCGACGACGCTGTCGGTGCGCGAGGTCTACAGCGACTGGAATGCAGAACGTAAGGGCAGCATCAGGATCGAGCGCGTCGACACGGTCGGCACGGCTCCGACCGAGGCCGACGTCGAGACGCTGACCAAGCGCTACCGCGTCGCCGGGAAGATGCTGCTCTCGCGTATCAACACCTGGTTCAACTTCCCGAAATGGTTCTATCTGGATCTCCCGGTGAACACTTTCACCGAGCCGCGACTGACTCCGGGCGGATTGGCGACGCAGTTCTCTTCGGTCGGTCACTACGATCTGGCCGATGACGAGGCGATGATCATCACCGTGCCGAAATCGGCTGCGCCATATCAGGGTTTCCAGCTGGGCAGCATGTGGTACATCTCGCTGGACTACGTCAATCACCAGACCAGCCTGAATTCGTCGCAGGCGCAGGTCGATCCGGACGGCAACATTCGGATGGTGGTGAGCCGGAACAATCCCGGCGTGGCGAACTGGATCGAGACCACCGGCCGCCAGCGCGGCATCCTGCAGTTCCGCTGGCAACGGACCGATTCGCCGATCACTGCGAATGACGGCCCGTCCGCTCAGGTCGTCGAGCTTTCCGATGTGCCGCAACATCTGCCGCATTTCGCGCACAATCAGATCGACGACGCGCGATGGCGCGACCGAATCGCCGCGCGGCAACGCGGCTTCTCCGAGAGGATGTTGGGATGAGCGGTTTGCTCGACGGCAAGGTCGTCGTAGTCGGCGGTGTGGGACCGGGCCTGGGGCGGTCGATCTGCATTCAGGCGGGTGCGACCGGGGCCAAGGTCGTGCTGGCCGCACGCACGCAGTCGCGGCTCGATGACGTCGCGGCAGAGGTGACCGCGGCCGGTGGCGAGGCATTGACCGTCGCCACCGACATCACCGACGACGCCGCAGTGCAGAACCTGCTGTCGACGACGGTGGACAAGTACGGCCGGGTGGACGCCCTGATCAACAACGCCTTCGCGCTGCCATCGATGAAGCCGTTGGCACGCACCGATTTCCAGCAGATCCGTGACGGTATCGAGTTGACGGTCCTGGGCGGGCTGCGGATGACGCAGACCTTTGCCGAGGAGTTGGAGAAGTCCAAGGGTGCCGTCGTCAATATCAACTCGATGGTGATCCGGCACTCCGAACCGCGGTACGGCAGCTACAAGATCACCAAGTCGGCGCTGCTGGCGATGTCGCACACCCTGGCTACGGAGCTGGGAGAGAAGGGTATTCGCGTCAACAGCGTTGCTCCCGGATACATCTGGGACGATCAGCTCAAGTGGTATTTCGAGGAGATAGCCAAGAAGTACAACATCTCGGCGGAGATGGTCTATGAGCAGACGGCATCGAAATCGGACCTCAAGCGACTGCCAGAGCCGGACGAGATCGCCCGCGCTGTCGTGTTCCTGGCGTCCGATTGGGCCAGCGCGATCACCGGTCAGACGCTCGACGTCAACTGCGGCGAATACCACGTCTAACCCGGTGGAGAGGGACTGATCATCATGGGACGCACCGACGTCGGGACCATCGAGGACCTGCATGCCTCGGCCACCAAGGCGACCGGCCTGACCGACTTCGGTCAGCAGGACTACCTGGAAGCACTCGGGGTGCTGTTGGAGTCATATCAGCGTGACGCGCAGCTGACCGAAGACGGCAGCAAGATGTGCCGCTACTTCCTGCGCGGTGCGCTGATCGCGCGGCTGCTGAGCGAGGCATCCTGGGCCGCGAACCCCGGTTACGTCGATCAGAAGATCGAGCGCCCGATCTTCGTCACCGGACTGCCGCGCACCGGAACCACTGCGCTGCACCGACTGCTGGCCGCCGACCCGCGGCATCAGGGTCTGGAGATGTGGCTCACCGAGTTCCCGCAGCCGCGGCCGCCGCGCGAAACGTGGGCCGACAATCCGGTGTTCCAGCAGATCGAGGCGGGCATGGCGCGTCACCATGTCGAGAACCCCGAATACGGCGGCGTGCATTACATGACTGCCTCCGAGGTCGAGGAATGCTGGCAGTTGTTGCGGCAGACCATGAAATCGATCTCCTACGAATCGCTGGCGTATCTGCCGACGTACTCCGACTGGCTCAGGACCCAACCGTGGGTGGACGCCTATCAGCGGCACAAGGCCAATCTGCAGATGATCGGCCTGAATGATTCGCGCCGCTGGGTGCTGAAGAACCCGAGTCATCTGTTCGCGCTGGATTCGCTGATGGAGGTCTATCCGGACGCGGTGGTGATTCAGACGCATCGCCCGCCGGTCACTATCATTCCGTCGATGTGCAGCCTGGCCGAGCTCACCACCAAGACCTGGTCGACCAAGTTCCAAGGCGACGTGATCGGCGAGACGCAACTGGAGCTGTGGGCGCGTGGGTTGGAGGACTTCAACGCGGCCCGTGCGAACTACGACGCCGACCAATTCATCGACGTCGACTTCCGCGACCTGCGTGACGATCCATTCGGCACCACCGAAAAGATCTATGCCGCAGCCGGGATCGAGTACACCGAAGATGCCCGGACGGCGATGGCGCGGCTCGACGAGGAGAGCAAGTCCGGCGACCGTAAGCCGACGCACAAGTACACCCTCGAGGAATACGGGCTCACCAAGGAGCAGGTCGAGGCACGGTTCACCGGTCTGGTGCCGACGGACTGAGCGCCGGCGCGATCAGTCGGCGGATGGCGTCCAGTCCTGTGGCCCGCTGCCCATCACGGTGAAGTTTCCGAGGTGGCCACGATTGTGCTTGACCCGTCGGGTCATTCGCCAGCCGTGGGGACTCCGGCGCCACTCGTCCTGGTAGTCGCCCAGTGTGCGGAAGAACTGACCCTCGAGTGCGCCCGTGCCCAGGTGCATGTCTGACACGTACGCGCGGCTGGATGCGGTGTCGCCGTCGACATCGATGAGCACGTTGGCCACCAGATGCTGGGTCGGGCCACAGTCATCCAGGTAAGAGCGGATGATCGCCACCATCTCGGAACGGCTGCCGACCGCCCCGGTGCCGAGGTCTGCGGTCATGTCGGCATCGGTCAGGGCATCGATCGCCGCCCACTCGCGGTCGTCCATCGCGCGGGCGAATCGCACTATGTTCCGATAGATTTCGCGTTCGTCGTCGAGGTTCGACATGTCCCACCTTTCGTCGGTCCACACCGAGGGTGCGACAGGCGGGCGGCGGTGGAACGTCCCGATCCCACCCAGTGAAACGCGCGATCGGGACGATGGTCAGGCCACCGTGATCGCCGGACTGACTCCGGTGAAGCCGAACAGCTTTCCGCCGCCGTCACGTCGATCACCGAAGTAGCGGATGCGATACCGGCCCTTGGCGGCGGCCGCCGGAACCTTCCAGTTGATGGTGATCCGGCTGGCCGTCAGGCTCAGATCGGGCCGGACCCAGTGCAATTCGGTGCAGGCGGCATCATCGTCGTAGGCGGTCGACCACTTGCCGTCGCGGAAATGCTCGACGTAGAAGTAGCTGCTGCCGGTCCGGACCCGATTGTTCGGGTGGGCGCCGCAGAATTGCACCGACACTGTCGTGCCGGCTCTCGCTGTCGAAACGGGAGCGACCACGACGTCGCCGAAGTTGTGTCCGGGCACGGGAGTATCGGGCGGGATCGGCGGCATCAGGTTGATCAGATTGACGTTGGTATCGGCCGGGGTCGGACCGATGTCGAGTCGTCGGCCACGGCTCATCGCGCGTGCCAGACGGTCGAACTCCTGCATGTAGGCGCACAACGTGTAGCGCCCGAACTGAGTCTCGCCGCCCTCGTACTGCTGCGCCACATACTCTTCGGGAGTGGTCACATACTGGCTGTACGCGTTCGAATAGCCCTGTAGGAGGACGTTCTCCAGTGGCACGTCGAGGGCCTTCGCCACGATGCGGCGCACTCGGAGTCCGGCGACGATGGTGAACTCCGCCGGAGCGCCGCACAGCACCAGATCGCCGATGCGGATCAGCTGGATCGGCAATACCTGCTGGATCCAGGGACGGGGCGGCATGATGCCCAGCGGGAAGGTGATGAGCTTGGGTGCCTGCACATCGGCCATCCACTGTGGGGGAGTGGGAATGGCACCGGCGCCCAGGGCTGCGGCGAATGGATTCACTTCACCTTCGAAGAACCCGGGCAGCGGGGTCTTGACGTTGTCCTCGGTGCTGGTGGCCACCGCCCCGGCGCCCATCATGGCCGGTGTGGTGCGGCTCGGCTTGCCCGACGGCGTGTATGCGCCGTCGATGCGAACATCGGCCATATTGATGAAGCGGTACGCGTATTGGACGGTGCCGGATATCTGGGTGACCTTTGCGGCCTCGCTGGCTCGGAACTGCCGCTCGCCGATCATGTCCCGGTTGAGTCGATGGTCCTCGGTCGGGCCGCTGGGATTGAAGGGCAGCACTCGCAGGTTCGGCGTCATGTCGCCGGCATTCGTCTGCGGGAAGGCGCAGATCGCCCCGGGCACAGCCGATTCCGCGAGATAGCTGGCGTAGCCCTTGTTGTCGCAGCTGATCAGGGTGTTGGCATCGGTGAGCGAGGTGCCGTGGGTGGCGAACCAGGAGATGACCCCGATGTCCTTGCCGCCCTGGCGCAGATGCAGCACGGTCATCTGCGGGTCTATCTTCGCGGGGAACAGGGCTTTCTCGGCGCTCGGATTCAGCACGAACGCCTGGGCCGAACGGTTGGCGCTCGCGTCGTGCAATTCCGAATGACCAAGGTGGAGTGTGCCGGGAGCGACGCTGCGATGCGCGGCATCGATGGCCGCGACGATGCCGGCGATCTCGGCATCGTAGGAATTGCGCATGAAGCCGTGGGCGGCGAGCGCATAGGCGTAGTCCCACGCCGTGCCGCCGCACGAGTTGTGGTTGTGGGTGGCGTTGATGTTGACGTTCTCTTCGGTATAGAGATCGCCGTACTTCTTGCGCAGCGCGCTCATCACGCCGACCCGATGGGATTCGAAGACGGCGGCGATATCGGCGTTGATGAAGACCACGCGCTTGCCCGTGGCGGCGTCGCCGATGATGTACGCGCGAGCCCAGCAGCGCTGCAGCAGGCCGGTGGCGAGCTGATCGAGCTCGGAGTAGCCCATCATCCCCTGGTCCGCGATGGCCCCGGTCATGTCCGCCTTGCCGGCGCCGACCAGAAATCCCTGCGAAGCGGGCGCGCCGGCCGCCGTACCACCGCCGGCGATCCCGCTGACCGCGGTGCCGACCACCCCGGCGGCCAGGCCGCCCAGTACCGCGCGCCTGCTCACGTCCGTGTTCATCAACCGATCAACCTCCCCGACGAAAGCCGGTGCCGGCAATGTGGGTCATCTGCCCCACATTATCGCCGAGAGGTGACGCTACCGGGTGTTGAGGCAGTGTGCAATAGGCTCAGTCGGTGAGTCCGGCGACGATCTCCAACTCGGCGAGTGCCTCCGGCTCGGAACCGAATAGAACGGAATCACTGTGCGCGCGTTTGAAATACAGGTGCGCGTCGTGTTCCCAGGTGATCCCGATGCCGCCGTGCAGCTGGACGGTCTCCGACGTCACCTGACGCAGTGCATCGGTGCAGTACACACGTGCGGCAGCCGCCAGCGCCGACGCCTCGTCGGATTCACGTACCAGCGCGTCTACGGCGGTGTACGAGATCGACGTCGACGATTCGTTGAGTACGAACAGGTCGGCCATCCGGTGCTTGAGCGCCTGGAACGAACCGATCACCCGGCCGAACTGGGTGCGCGACTTGGTGTATTCGACGGTCAGATCCAATGCGGCGCGGGCCGCGCCGATCTGATCGGCGCTCACCGCGATCGCGGCGACGGTCCGCAGCTGGTCGGCGAGGTCGGCCGGAGCGAGGATCGCGTCGGCGTCGACCTCGTCGAATCGCACCGTCGCCAGCGCCCGGGTCGGATCCAGCACGGTGTGCGGCTCGATGGTCACGCCGTCGGTGTCGGCAGCGACCGAATGCAGGGTGGTCACCCCGCCGGATTCGGCAAGCACGATCAGGAGGTCGGCGTACTCGGCGTCGAGGACGTAACGGGCGGTGCCACTGAGCAATCCGCTGTCGGCACGCACTCCCGGCTGATCCCAGCCGCTCTCACCGGCCCAGCAGAGCGCAGCGATCGTGGTGCCCTCGGCGATGCCGGGCAGCAATCGTTCGCAGGCCGCGGCGTCCCCGCTGCGCAAGATCGCCCGGGCAGCCAGCACGGCACTGCCGAGCACGGGCACCGGGGACAGGCTGGCGCCCAGCTCTTCGAGTACGACATGCGTCTCGACCAGGGTTGCGCCGATACCGCCGAACTCTTCCGGAATAGCCAGGGCCGCAACGCCGATCTGCTGGGTCAGCCCCTGCCACAACCGCACGTCGTAGCGAGGGTTGCCGGCATAGCCGCGGCGTACATCGGATTGCGCGGCGAGCAGCCCGCGCACCGAATCGCGCAGGGCCGCCTGCTCGTCGGTGTCGATGCCGGGGGCCACCCGATCGACCGTGCTCACGCTGTGACCTCTGCGAGCAGCCGCTGGCGGTGGAATGCGGGGGTGCCCCAGGCGGTGAGCAGGGCCTTGGTCTTGGTCAGGTACAGCGACAGGTCGTGCTCCATGGTGTAGCCGATGGCGCCCAGCACCTGCAGACCCGTACGGGAGGCGCGGTAGGCGGCATCACCACAGGCGACCTTCGCGGCGGAGACGTCGCGGGTGGCCCACGTCGGATCCGCGGTGGCGCCGTCGAGATCCAGTGCGGCGCCGTAGATCAGCGGCCGCGCCATCTCGATGGCGATCGACACGTCGGCGAGCTGATGCTTGATCGCCTGGTACGAACCGATCTCCACGCCATACTGCTTGCGCGTCTTGGCGTACTCGGTCGCGATGTCGAGCATCCGCTGGCCCAGCCCGATGAGCTGGGCGGCGGTGGCCAGCGCGCCGATGTTGAAGGCGCGCTCCACGTCGGCCGCGTCGGTGACCTCCTCACCCCTGTCGAGCTTCGCGACGGTCCGCGTGGCGTCGACCGAATTATGAACGGCGCCAGGGGTACCGCGGTACACGGTGCCGCCGTCGACGAGCAACGCGGTCGGGGACGCCTCGGTGTTCACCGCGTACGGAGCGTGGGGGAGCATCGCGACCGTGGCCAGCTCGCCCTCCGCGAGCGCCGACAGCGAGCCCGCGGCCGGGGTGCCGGTCAGCAGCGCCGGAGCGACGGCGATGGTCTCGACCACCGGACCGGGCAGGGCATGCTTGCCGATCTGCTCGATCGCGACGACGGTCTCGAGGACGCCGGCACCGGAGCCGCCGTTCTCGTCGGGGACCAGCAGGCCGGTGATGCCGGTCTCTGTCAGCTGCTGCCAGGCCGACAGGGCCGCGCTACGGTCGCCGTCAGACCAGCTGCGGATCGCGGCGGGCACGTCGGCCTTGCCGAGCAGCGCGTCGACGGTGTCCGCCAGGTCGTTGTGTTCGGACTCGAGCAGGAATCTCATCGGGCACCTCGGGGCAGGCCGAGCAGCCGCTCGGCGATGACGTTGCGTTGAACTTCGTTGGTACCGGCGTAGATCGGGCCGGAAAGCGAGAACAGGTAGCCGTCCATCCACGGATCGTCGGCGAATTCGGCATCGACATCCAGGAGATCCAGAGCCGTCTCGTGGGTCGCGATATCCCACTGTGACCAGAAGACCTTGTTGATCGACGACTCCATGCCCAGCTGACCGCCCTCGGCGAGCCGGCTCACGGTGGCGTAGGTCGACAGCTCATAGGCGCGCGAACCGATCCACGCGTCGGCGACGCGTTCGGCCAGATCTGCCGGCTTGTCGCCCGAATTCCACAACGCCAGCAGGCGATCGGTGGTGGCGAGGAAGCGTCCGGGAGAGCGCAGGGACAGGCCGCGCTCGTTGGCGGCGGTCGCCATCGCGACGCGCCAGCCGTTGTCGACCTCACCGATCACGCCGGACTCGGCCGGGTTGGCGGGATCGTCCGGCACGAAGACGTTGTCCAGGAAAAACTCTGCGAATCCGGGCTCGCCGTCGAGCTGATCGATCGGCCGGCGGGTGACGCCCTCGGCATTCAGATCGAACATGAAGTAGGTGAGGCCGCGATGCCGCTGCTGCTCGGGATCGCTGCGGAACAGGCCGAATCCCATGTCCGCGTAGCTTGAACGCGAGCTCCAGGTCTTCTGGCCGTTGAGCACCCAGCCGCCCTCGACGCGGGTCGCGGTGGAGCGCAGCGATGCCAGGTCGCTGCCGGCCTCCGGCTCGCTCCAGGCCTGGCCCCAGATATCGTCGGCGCGGGCCATGCGCGGCATGATGCGCGCGAGCTGCCCCTCGTTGGCGTGATCGAAAAGCGTTGGCGCCAGCAGGAAGATGCCGTTCTGGCTGACCCGGCCGGGAGCGCCCGAGCGGTAGTACTCCTCCTCGAAGATCAGCCAGTGCAGCAGCGGCACGTCGCGGCCGCCGTATTCCTCCGGCCAGCTGACGACCGACATGCGGGCGTCGGCCATCTTCCGCTCCCACTCGCGGTGCTGCTCGAAGCCCTCCGGTGAGTCCATCGACTTCAAAGGTTGGGCCGGAACGTTGGCACGCAGCCAGTCTCGTACCTCGGCGCGGAACTCTTCGGCCGCGCTGTCGAACAGCAGATCCATCTGTATCGCTCTCTACTTGGCGCTGTCGCGCATGCTGTGGACGTCCATGCCGCCCAGTGAGTCTCCGTCGTACATCTCGGTGTTCGCGCTGTGCGCGAAATGGTGCCACCCGAAGGCCGCGTCGATCGAGTTGCGCAGGCCCATCTGGTCCTCGCTGATGTTGACCGCCCGCTTGGTCAGCGAGAGACCCAGCTGCGGCATCTCGGCGATGTTCGCGGCGATCTCGGCGACCTTGCCGGCCAACTCATCTCGGGGCACGACGTGGTTCACCATGCCCCAGTCCAGCGCCTCGGCCGCGGTGAATCGACGGCCGGTGTAGAGGATCTCCTTCGCCCGGCGCGGGCCGAGCACGAAGGCATGGGCGAAGAACTCGACACCCGGAATCCCCATCCGCACAACCGGATCGGCGAAGAATGCGTCGGCGGCGACGATGAAGTCGCAGATCCAGGCGAGCATCAGGCCGCCGGCGATGCAGGCGCCGTGCACCTGCGCGATCACCGGTTTGGGGATCTCCCGCCAGCGGTGGCACATGCCGGTATAGACCTCGATCTCGCGAGCGAGGCGCTGATCGGCGCCGGACCGATCGGTGTGCGTCCAGTACAGCGACGCGACATTGGGGTAGTCGACGTTGAAGTCGCGCTCGGGAGTGCCGATGTCGTGGCCGGCGGAGAAGTGCTTGCCGTTGCCGCGCAGCACGATCACCTTGACTTCGGCGTCCTGGACGGCCTTCACGAACGCCGCGTCGAGCGAATACGTCATCACCGAGTTCTGGGCATTGCGGTAGTCGGGACGATTCAGCGTCACGTACGCGACTCCATCGGCCGTCTCGTAGGCGACGGGCGAAGTATCCGGACCCAGCTGGTCCGGTGTGAGCGGTGCAGGGATCCCCGCGGCTTCGGCCATGGCGGACAGACTACCAAGCAAATGCTTGGTAGGGCTATCGGGTGTCCGTTCAGTGAACATGCGCGCTGATAGCGCCGGGGCGCGTCAATGGCGGATGCCGGGCAGGCGAGTGCGCACTTTTGTCCGGGTGTAGTTATCCACAGCTGACGAATTGGGGCTCGTGCGGCGGCCTGGCAGTCACGACGATGTCCGATATGGCGAAAATGCTCAATATCGAACCGCGTGCTTGTGGTGTCTATTCGACATCGCATCTCGCCGCCGGAGGTTTGGCGCGACCGGCGATCCGTCGACTCGTCGAATGCGGGAAGCTGACCCGGTTGCGGCAGGGCTGGTATGCCGAGCCGGCCGCCGATTCCGCTGTTATCGAGGCGGTGCGCGCCGGCGGGGTGCTCGGATGCCTGTCGGCGCTGCGGATGTGGGAGGTCTGGGTCCCGCCGACCGATCGTGTGCACGTGCGACTATCGGCACATCGCCGCCCGCGCCCGCGGCAGTCCTGTCATGGTTTCGGTGATCAACCCCGGCTGAATGATCCAGTGGACCCGCTCCTCGTCGCGTTTGGCGCTGCGGCGCGCTGCCTGGTCGGCGGCACGCGGCGCAATGGCGACTCCCTGATCGCCATCGCGGATTCGATCCTCAACAGCACCCGCCTGGAGATTGCCGACTTGCGCGGTGCGCTCGCAGCCGCCCCGCCACGCATTCGGCGTCTACTGGATATGTGCGATGGCGCGGCACAGGCCGGGACCGAGTCGCTGGTGCGGATCCGCCTCACGACCCTCAATATCGTTGTGCGGACACAGGTCGTGATCCCGGGCGTCGGCCGCGTGGACTTGCTGGTAGGCGAGCGTTTGATCATCGAGTGTGACAGCCGTGCCCACCACACTGCTGCGTCGAATTACCAAGAGGATCGGCGCCGGGACCGTGCTGCGCTGGCGGCCGGATATCTCGTCCTGCGGGTGACATATGCGGATGTGATGTACCGATGGGACGAAGTGCTGGCCGACATTCTGAAACTGACCCGCCGGCACGACCATCGATCGACCAAACATGCGCGCTGAGGGTGATGCCATCCGCCGTGGGCGGTTGGTCAGGCCGTCAGCGCGTCACCTCGGTGAGGTGGTCGGCGGCCGCCGACACCGCGGCGCCGATCCGTTTGATTTCGACGGCCGGCAGGGTCGCGTCGGGGCAGGCGACCAGCGATGCGACCACGCTGCCATCGCGCCGAATCGGGGCGGCGATGGTGGCGGCCGCGATCGCATCGCCGGTGAGTTCGTTTGCGAGGTAATCGATTTCGATCAACTGGCTGAGTAGATCGCCGATCTGATCGCGAATCGGGGAACTGCTCAGTGGCGCGATCGCGTCGAGGAGCTGACCGGCGTCCTGAGCCAGCCGCTCGATCGCGTAGCCGCGGGTGCGGATCGCGTCGAGAGCCAGTTCGAGCCTGCTACGGATCGCGGGCGGTGCCGCGGCGATCCATTCCCGGCGGTCGGCGGGCGACTCCCAGGCGGCGAATTCTCGCGCCACCGGCGGCCGCAGGCGCAGGCGCCGACCGCGACGGATCCAGTTGGACAACGGCTCGCCGACGACCTCCACGACCTCGACGATGTCGGCGCTCCGAATCGCGAGGAAGACCGGAATCTCCAGCTCCTGTGAGAGCTGAATGGCCGATCGGGCACCTGATCGGCGCAGTGGGAATGCCGCGTCAATGCGGTCCGCCAGTCGGGCGAGCCCGGGGCCGATGCGGTATTCGCCGTCCTCGCGCACCGTCCAGCCGTCGACCGTCAACTGCTGCAGAACGGCATGCGCCGTGGCTCGTGACATGCTCGTTTGCCGGACGATGTCGGCCAGCGGCAGGGCGACTTCTGGTGACGCACAGAGGAGTTCGATCACCTTCACCACCCGCGTCGTGGGTGGTGAAGGTTGACGATCGGGGTCCGATGCGGTTACGGTTCCTGTCACATAGTCGAACATTAGTGACGAATATTCGACAAGTCAAGTTTTGAAGGTCAAGTTTGAAGGGATAGATGATGGCCCAGCAGAGCTACGAGTTGTCGCATCTAGCGGCGCTGGAAGCGGAGTCGGTGCATATCTTTAGAGAGGTTGCGGCGACGTTCGAGCGTCCCGGGATGCTCTTTTCCGGCGGCAAGGACTCGGTGGTGATGTTCCACCTGGCGCGCAAGGCCTTCTGGCCGGCGCCGGTGCCGTTTCCGCTGATGCATGTGGATACCGGCCACAACTTCGACGAGGTGATCGAGTACCGCGATCGGATCGTCGAGCAGACCGGTGTGCGGCTGGTCGTGTCCCATGTCCAGGACGACATCGATGCCGGCCGCGTGGTCGAGCAGACCGGTGTCGGCGCCAGCCGCAACCGCTTGCAGACCGCGGCGCTGCTGCGCGGTATCACCGAGAACCGGTTCGATGCCGTGTTCGGGGGTGCCCGCCGCGACGAGGAGAAGGCGCGCGCCAAGGAGCGGGTGTTCAGCTTCCGCGATGAGTTCGGCGCCTGGGATCCCCGCGGCCAGCGGCCCGAGCTGTGGAATCTCTACAACGGCCGGCACAACCGGGGTGAGCACATCCGCGTGTTCCCGCTGAGCAACTGGACCGAGCTGGACATCTGGCAGTACATCGAGGCCGAAGAGATCGACTTGCCGAGCATCTACTACTCGCACAAGCGTGAGGTCGTGCCCCGCGACGGAATGCTGTTGGCCAAGACCAGGTTCCTGGAGGTCGCGCCCGGCGAGACTTCGTACGAGGAGAGCGTCCGATTCCGCACCGTGGGTGATGCCACCTGCACCGGCTGCGTCGAAAGCGACGCCGACACGGTCGCCAAGGTGATCGAAGAAGTCGCCGCCACCCGCGTCACCGAACGCGGCGCCACCCGCGCCGACGACCGAATCTCTGAATCCGGAATGGAAGACCGCAAGAAGGAGGGGTACTTCTGATGGCCCGCAAGGAACTACTGCGACTGGCTACTGCAGGCAGTGTCGACGATGGGAAGTCGACGCTCATCGGCCGGCTGCTTTATGACAGCAAGAGCATCTTCACCGATCAGCTGGAGTCGATCGAGCGGGCCAGCGAGGAACGGGGCGACGAGTACGCCAACCTGGCGCTGCTCACCGACGGCCTGCGCGCCGAGCGCGAACAGGGCATCACCATCGATGTCGCGTACCGCTACTTCGCCACGCCGCGACGGAAATTCATCATCGCCGACACCCCGGGCCATGTGCAGTACACCCGGAACATGGTCACCGGTGCGTCCACCGCGGACGTCGCGCTCATCCTGATCGATGCGCGCAAGGGCGTGCTCGAGCAGACGCGACGCCATGCATTCCTGTCGTCGCTGCTCGGCATTCCGCACCTCGTGCTGTGCGTCAACAAGATGGACCTGGTCGACTGGTCGCAGGAGCGATTCGAGGAGATCCAGGACGAGTTCAGCTCCTTCGCCAGCAAGCTGCATGTCAGCGACCTGTCGTTCATTCCGGTGTCGGCCCTGCAGGGCGACAACGTCGTCGACAAGTCGGAGAACATGCCGTGGTACCAGGGCACATCGCTGCTGCACCACCTCGAAGAGGTGCATATCGGATCCGACCGCAACCTGATCGACGCGCGGTTCCCGGTGCAGTACGTGATCCGGCCGCAGCGCAGCGACGGCTCGGACCACCGCAGCTACGCCGGCACGGTCGCCGGCGGCACCTTCAAGCCCGGCGATGAGGTCGTCGTGCTGCCAAGCGGATTCAGCACCAAGGTCGCGGAGATCTGGGGACCGGGCGGCAGCCGGGTCGAGGAAGCGTTCCCGCCGATGGCGGTGACCATGTCGCTCGAGGACGAGATCGACATCACCCGCGGCGAGATGTTGGCTCGGCAGAACAACCGGCCCAACGTGGCCCGCGATCTGGACGCGATGGTCTGTTGGTTCTCCGACGACGTTGAGCTGCAGCCCGGCAACCGGTACACGATCGCCACCACGACACGCGAGAGCAAGGCAGAGGTCACCGGTCTCAACTACCGGCTCGACGTCAACTCGCTGCACCGCGACGAGAATTCGACCTCGTTGTCGCTCAACGAGATCGGCCGTGTCACGCTGCGTACCCAGCAGCCGCTGATGTTCGACGCGTACAGCCGCAACCGTGACACCGGCAGCTTCATCCTGGTGGACGAGGCGACCAACAAGACCGTCGGCGCCGGCATGATCAACGGTGCGGTCCGCCCCGACTCGAATGTGGTGTGGCACAAGTCGGCGATCACCCGCGAGCAGCGCGCGCACTCCGGTGCCACGATCTGGCTGACCGGGCTCTCCGGCTCCGGCAAATCCTCGATCTCGGTGGAGTTGGAGCGGCAGCTGATCGCCGCCGGGCGTCCGGCGTATCTGCTGGACGGCGACAATTTGCGGCACGGTCTGAACGCCGACCTCGGGTTCAGCGACGACGATCGCCGCGAGAACATTCGCCGGGTCGCCGAGGTGGGCGCGCTGTTCGCCGATTCCGGTGCGGTCGCGATCATTTCGTTGATCAGCCCGTTCGCCACGGAGCGGCGCGGCGCTCGCGCCACGCACGGCGACAAGGAACTGCCGTTCTACGAGATCTTCGTCGACACCCCGATCGAGGACTGCGAACGGCGCGACCCGAAGGGGCTGTACGCCCGCGCTCGGGCCGGTGAGATCGCGGACTTCACGGGCATCGACTCGCCGTACGAACGGCCGGAGCAGGCCGACCTGACAGTGACCCCCGACGACGGTGATCCGGCGACGGTCGCCGAGATGATCATCCGGAATCTGGGGCTGGTATGAGCGAGCGGCAGCGTGCGAATCAACCGACCGATATCGAACTTGCCGGCGAACTGGCCACGGCTGCAGGCGAACTGCTGATGCGGATCCGCGCCGAAGGTCTGACGGGCAAGGAACTCGGCAAGGCGGGAGATCAGCGGTCCAACGTGCTGTTGCTCGATCGACTGGCCGCCGAGCGTCCCGACGACCGGGTGTTGTCGGAGGAATCGTCCGATGACAAGCAGCGGCTGACGGCCGAGCGTGTGTGGATCATCGATCCGCTCGACGGCACCCGCGAGTACGGCATGGGCGGCCGGGCCGACTGGGCGGTGCACGTCGCGCTGTGGGAGCGCGGCGAACTCACCGTCGGTGCGGTGGCGCTGCCCGCGCTGGGCCTCACCTACGTGTCGGACGCCGAACCGGTTGCGGCGCAACAGGGTGTCGCACCGCCGAGAAACGGTGTCGCGCGGGTGGTCGTGAGTGGCTCGCGGCCGCCGGAGTTCGCGCAGGCCGTCGCCGACGCGCTGGGCGGTGAGCTGACCCCGGTCGGCTCGGCCGGCGCCAAGACGATGGCGGTGCTGCGCGGCGAGGCCGACGCATATGTACACGCCGGCGGGCAGTACGAGTGGGATTCGGCGGCCCCGGTCGCCGTGGCGCAGGCGAAAGGCCTGTGGTGCAGCCGGATCGACGGTTCGCCGCTGGTCTACAACCAGGACGATGTGTACCTGCCCGACCTGGTCGTGTGCCGGCCGGAGATCGCCGAGACGGTGTTGAAGACGATCGCCGGGTAGCGTCCTGATCGAAAGCTGGTGATCAGCTGGATGATCCGGCAAGGATGGCGATGGTCCGCGATACCTCTTTTGTATGCGGGCCATCGCCATAACGCAGCCGGTTGTTCAGCTGGCGCCAGCTTTGCGCACGGACTTCATGGTGGCTTCGACCTCCCAGAAGGCGCGCAGCGCAGTCAGCTTGCCCTCATCGTTCGCCCGGTAGGTGAACACGCCGCGGGCCTCGGAGATGTGCCCCGCGATATGCGTGACGATCTTGCCGATGTAGGCGACCTCGTTACCGCAGATGATCTCCTCGTCGAACTGGAAGTCCAGCTTCGTGGTGGGTGCGATCGCCTTGTCCCAGAACGCGGCGATCGCCTCCTTGCCCCGATGGCCGACACCCTCTTCGTCGAACAGCGACGGACCGACCGGATCTTCGACGATTCCATCGTCGGCGAAGTTGTCCAGCCAGCCTTGCTTGTCGCGGGCCTCGACCATGTCGCGAGACCTGCGGCCGACGATGACGCCGGGAGCCTTCTCGCGGTCGATGTTCAGGTAAGCGGGCTGATCAGACATCGTTGTCTCCTTGGTTCTGGGGTTCTTCGCATCCACTGTGACACGCGTGGGCTGCGGCAAAACTTGCGCTGTCCCGTCTAGTGGTCCGGCTTCTCCGCACCCACCAGCCACATCGAGAAGTACTGCGAGCCACCGCCGTACGCGTGGCCGATGGCCTTGCGGGCCCCGTCGACCTGGTGGTCGCCGCCCTTGCCGGTCACCTGGATGGCCGCCTCGGCGAAGCGGATCATGCCGGACGCGCCGATCGGGTTGGAGGACAGCACGCCGCCGGAGGCGTTGACCGGCAGCTTGCCGCCGATCTCGGTCTCGCCGGCCTCGGTGAGCTTCCAGCCCTCGCCCTTCGGCATGAATCCGAGGTTCTCCAGCCACATCGGCTCGAACCAAGAGAAGGGCACGTAGATCTCCGCCGCATCGATCTCCTCGAGCGGATTCGTGATCCCGCCGGCCTTCCACAGCGCGGCGGAGGCATTCTGCCCGGCGAGAGGACTGACCGTGTTGCGATGGCTGTAGCTCAGCGGCTCGGTGCGCATCGCTGTGGCATGCACCCACGCGACCGGGATGCCCTGGGCCACGGCGTCGTCCGCGGCCTGCTCATCGCCGATCACGACCGCGCAGGCACCGTCGGAGGACGGGCAGGTCTCGTCGAAGCGGATCGGGTCCCACAGCATCTGCGACTTCATCACCGACTCGACGGTGATGTCGGGCTGATGCAGGTGCGCCAGCGGATTCTTGGCGCCGTTGCGGCGGTCCTTGGTGGCGACGATCGCGCCGATGTGCTCGGGTGCACCCGACTGGCGGATGTACGAGCGCACGTGCGGCGCGAAGTAGCCGCCGGCGCCGGCGCCGACCGGCATGGTGAACGGCACCGGAATGCTCAACGCCCACATCGCATTCGATTCCGACTGCTTCTCCCATGACACCGCGAGCACCCGACGGTGCACGCCGGAGGTGACCAGCGAGGCGGCGACGTTGGCGGTCGACCCGCCGACCGACCCGGCGGTGTGCACGCGGATCAGGCGCTTGCCCTCGGCGCCCAGCGCCGCGGCCATTGCCAGCTCCGGCATCATCGAGCCCTCGAAGAAGTCGGGGGCCTTGCCGACAACGATCGCGTCGATGTCGTCGAATCCGACCTGCGCGTCGGCCAGCGCCTTGTCGATGGCGTCACGGCACAGGCCGGCCATCGAGACGTCCTTGCGCTTGGCGACGTACTTGGTCTGCCCGGTGCCCAGCACCGCGGCGCGATAGCGTCCGGCCATGTCAGTTGGCTCCTTCGGTTGCGGCGGCGGACAGTCCGACGACCATGTTCTGCTGCAGCAGCGGGCCGCTGGTGGCGTGCGCCAGGGTGCGATCGGCGCCGCCCTGGGTGATTGCGGTGGCCGCGTAGCCGATGCGCTCCAGGCCCGCCGAGAACATCGGGTTGGCCGCCAACGCGCCGCCGGATGGCGTGATGCTCACCGAATCAGGCAGTCGCAGCGCTGATTTCACGATCAGCTCCTGATGCGAATACGGCGTGTGCAGCTCCGCGACATCGAACGCCCGGTCGGCGCCGAGCGCGGTATCGCCGGCGAGCGCGGTCGACGGTGACTTCGTCAGGTCGCGGGCACCGAAGTTGGGCGTATCGATGCGGTGGTCCCAGCCGGTGATCCAGGCTGGACGTGCGACGAGCTGCTTCGCCCGCTCGGCCGACGCCAGGATGACGACCGCGGCGCCGTCGGTGTACTGCCCGATGTCATGCGCGCGCAGCGGATTCGCGACGTAGGCCGCTGCCAGCAGTGCAGCGGAGTCGTCTCCGTGTACGCGCGAACCGACGGCCGCCATGTCGGCTTCGGTCCATGTTCCCGCGTCGATGCCGGCTCGCGCCTGCAGACCGGCGAGTGATCGGGCATCCGGCCAGAGCGGAGCGACGGTGTACGGGTCGGTCTGCATCGCAAGGGTTTTGTCCATGTCACCGGCCGACGGCTTGCCGAAGCCGTAGGCCAGGGCCAGGTCGACCTCGCCGGTGGCGATCTTCACCCACGCCTCGTACAGCGCCCAGGCGCCATCCATTTCGACATGCGATTCGTTGATCGACGGCGTGGCGCCGATCGAGTCGATGGCCGAGATGAATGAGAAGGCGCGTCCGGCAAGGTAATCCGACGATCCGGAGCACCAGAAGCCGATGTCCTCACGTTGAATGCCGAGTTCGGCATACAGCTTCTGGAAACAGGGGACCAGCGCCTCGACACCGTTGGTGGTGCCGTGGGACTGGGCCACGTGCTCGCTGTGGGCAAAGCCCACGACCGCAATGGGCGGCACTGCTTTATCGCTGCTCACAGGTGATCCTTGTAGGTCTCGTAGTCCGCGTCGGGCTCGCCGGTCGGACGGAAGTGGCTGACATTGCGCAGGGTGTAGTCCCATTCGGCCTCAGGCCGCCAGACTGCTTCGACCCGCATGCCCATACGGACATCAGCGGCCTCGACATCGAGGATCAGATGCAGGAACGGGATGTCGGCCCCGTCGAGCAGGACGTAGGCCGCCACGTACGGCGGCTTGATCTGCTGGCCCAGGAACGGGACGTTGACGATGCAGAAGGTGGTGACGATTCCCTTGTCGGACACGGGGACCGACTCCATACCGGGGGCACCGGTCTTCGGGCTGGTCTCGCGGCCGGGGACGTACACCTCGCCCTCGACGGTGCGCCCGCCGATGAACTTGCCCTCCTTGAGCCCGCGCAGGTAGGCGGACTCGGCGGCGGAAGCGCTGTGCTCCACCGTCAAGGACACCGGGGTGACGACGGCGGTGCCGGCATCCTCGCCCAGTTCGGCGGTGTTGGCGGGAGCGTCGACCGCGGCATCACCGGGGACGAAGTACGCGATGTCGGTGACCAGGCCGGTGCGTTCGGCGGACCATTCGGCCCGCACCCGCGTTCCGGTGCTGAGCTGGTCGGCCGAGTCGACCTTGACCACGTGCAGCAGATCGGTGTCGGCGCCGTCGAGGCGGATCAGTGCCCAGCCGAACGGTTCGGCCAGCGCCTGGCCGTCCTTGGGTTCCGGTTGCCAGGACCAGGAGGTGACGGTGCCGACCGGGGCAACCGTGACGAATTCGGTTGTGGCGGCGTGGCTCACCGGGTCGTACTCGCTCGGCGGTACGAATACCCGGCCATCACTGGCGCGCGAGCCGATGACCTCACCGGCGATCAGGCCGCCGGCGAATCGGCTGAGCACCGACCCCAGGGAGCGTGTGTAGTCGAAGGCGTTGGTGAGTGGGGCCGTCAGGATCTCCTCCGAAGGCGGAGGAACCGGCGCGACGGCGGACTCGAGGTACGAACTGGTCACACTCCAACTAGAACACGTTCTAGTATTGGTGCGCAAGGGTGGCTCTTCCGGGCAGGCCGGAGGCGGTCGAGCCTGGATGATGTCCGCTTTCCGCACGTGGTGAGGAGTTCGAATGAAGCTTGGTCTGCAACTCGGGTACTGGGGCGCCGGCCCCATCGCGAACGCCCCCGAGCTGATCGCGGCTGCCGAGGAGTCCGGATTCGACGCGGTGTTCACCGCCGAATCGTGGGGCAGCGACGCCTACACGCCGCTGGCCTGGTGGGGTGCGGCGACCGAGCGCATCCGGCTCGGTACCGCGGTGGCCCAGCTGTCGGCGCGACCGCCGACGTCGTTGGCGATGCACGCGCTGACCATCGATCACCTGTCGGGCGGGCGCCACATCATCGGGCTCGGCGTGTCCGGGCCGCAGGTCGTCGAGGGCTGGTACGGCGAACCGTTCGCGAAACCGCTGGCGCGTACCCGTGAATACGTGCAGATCGTGCGGGACGTGCTGGCACGGGAGGGCAGGGTCGCCAATGACGGTCCGCACTACCCGCTGCCGTACCCGGCGGATGCGCCCGGCTCGACCGGACTCGGCAAGTCGCTGAAGCCGATCACGCATCCGCTGCGTGCCGACATTCCGATCTGGCTGGGCGCCGAAGGGCCGAAAAACGTTGCGCAGACAGCCGAAATCGCGGACGGCTGGCTGGCCATCTACTACACGCCGCGGCTGTCGGAGCAGTACGAGGGCTGGCTTGCCGAGGGGCTGTCGCGCCCGGGTGCCCGCCAGACCCGCGAGACCTTCGAGGTGGCGGCGACGGTGCAGGTCGTCATCACCGATGACATTGTCGGCGCCATCGACGCCTACCGGCCCGCGACCGCGCTGTACGTCGGCGGAATGGGCGCCAAGGAGAAGAACTTCCACGCAGATCTGTATCGCCGCATGGGATACGAGGCGGAAGTCGACCGGATCGGCGAACTGTTCCTGGCCGGCAAGAAGGCCGAGGCGATTGCTGCCGTGCCGGACGAAATGGTCGCCGAGACCATGATCGTCGGGCCGAAGGAGGAGGTGCGCGACGAGATCGTTCGCTGGGAGGAAGCCGGCGTCAGCATGTTGATGGTCACCGCCCGGACCCCGGAGCTCATCCACGGCCTCGCCGAACTGGTCTGATGACGACGGCGTCGATCGTCTGATCGACTTACGCTCGAACCGATCGGCCCCGCGGGATCGGCCGGTATCGTCCGAAATATGGCGAGCATCCGGTGGAGAGCGGGCGCGATCACCGCGGCAATCGCTGCGACGGTGGCGATCGTGGCCGCATGCGGTTCGTCCTCCACGCCGGAGAAAGAGAGTTGCCGGGCGCCCGCGGGTGACTCGATCACGTTGCGCGCCAACGCCACACCGGCGCAGGACGTTGCCGGTGGGCGGGTGGGGCTGTCGTCGGCGACCGACGACGACGCGCTGCTCTTTCGCGATCCCGGGCCGACCAACGAGATTCGGGTGCAGGTCGGCGACTCGTTCACCGTGGGGCCCGTCCGGTATCGGCTCCTCGCAGCCTGTTCAGTGCATCCGCCCAAAGAACAGCCCGGCGCAACGTACGCCATCGCCTACATCCGCGCGGAATGACTGGTCAGCGAGTCGCCGTGGCGCGATCTGCGTCGATGCGGCTGCCGGCTGCGCCCGGTGCACGGGGAGTCAGATCCAGCCGGAAATCGCGCGGCATCAGGGTGAGTCGTTCGTCGATCTTCAACTGATAGCCGGAATCGCCGGACATGTTGTAGCGGTGCAGAATTCGTGCCAGCACGAGCACTGCTTCGTGTAGTGCGAACTGTCGGCCGATGCAGGCCCGGAGCCCGGCGCCGAACGGCTTGTAGGAGTGGGCCGGCCGCGCTTTGACGTTCTCGGGCAAGAAGCGATCGGGGTCGAACCGCAGCGGCTCCGGCCACACCGCGGGGTCGCGATGCACCCCGCCGAGCGCGATGATCGCGAAATCGTCGGTGGTCATGCGGTATCGGTCGCCGATGGTGGTGTCGGTGCGCGGCATGCGTGCGAACCCGGGGACCGTCGGCCACAGGCGCAGACCCTCGTCCAACACTCGCCGGATGTATCGGAATTTCGCGACCTGCTCGTAGGTGGGTTCGGCGTCCGGATCGTTGCCGAGGATCTGGTCGGTCTCGGCCTGTGCCTTGGCCAATACATCGGGGTTGCGGGACAAGAAGTACAGCGCGAATGAGAGTGCGCCCGAGGTCGTTTCGTGACCGGCGATCATGAACGTCAGGATCTGGCGGCGGATGTTCAGATCGTCCAGATGTGCACCGGACTCCGAATGCGTCGCGTTCAGCATGATCCCGAGCAGGTCATGCGTGCTGGTGTCAGCGCTGTTGCGCCGCTGGGCGATCAGATCGTCCAGCATCGACTCGACATATGCCAGGTGGTCGCGGTTGCGGAAGTCCAGGATGGAACCGACCAGCCGCCCGGGTGGCCCGGGTGGCAGCGCGCCCTTGGCCATCGATGTGCGCAGCGCCGCGACCATGGCGGGGACGAATCGATGCGGTTGTGCGGCCTTGAACGACCCGAAGTCGTGGCTGAACGCGGTGCGGCTGATGGTCTCCATGGTCAGTTTGGTCATGTCGCCGGAAATGTCGCCGCGGCGCAGCGGAACTCCGGCGCCGGTCGCACCGGCATCCCAGTAGTCGAACAGTTCGCCGACCGCTGCCAGCATGGTGGCGTGGTAGGTCTGCATCGCGGACTTGGTGAACGCCGGCATCAGAAGGTCGTGTGCGAGCTGCCAATTCGGCTCATCGTTGTATGCGGTGAACAGTCCATCGCCGCCGAGCTCGCGTAGCGCATTGATCACCGGTGTCGGCGCCTTCTGGAACCGCGTCTCGTCACAGAGCTCGGCGGCCAACTCGGCGCCGACGACGAAGACCACGCGTCGTTTGATGAGCTTGGCCTCGAAGATGGGGCGCAGTTCGTCGACACGATCGATCATCGTCTGGACCGGCCCGTCGCGAAGCATCGCCGGACGCAGATCGCCCAGCATCGGCAGTCGACCTGCCGGGTGTGGGAATTGTTGCCCGGACCAGCCGTTGCCGAGCGTACGCATCTCCGTCATCGGGACTCCTGCTCGTCACACCGCGGAGCGGTTATTAGACTCACGTTCAGTAATCCAGCCTGGCGTTCTATTGGTCTGGTGTCAAGTAGCATTTATCGGGTGGCAACCCGTGTTCGTATGCGTCCCGATGAGCGGCGTCAGCAGCTGCTCGATCTCGGGGCCGAGCTCTTTGCGACGCAGCCGTACGAAGACGTCCACATCGAGCGGGTCGCGGAGTTGGCCGACGTGTCGCGCGGGTTGCTCTATCACTACTTTCCGAACAAGCGAGAGTTCTTCGGGCAGTTGCTGGTTCGCGAGAGTCAGCGCGTCCAGGACCTGACCGCGCCGGACCCGTCGCAGTCGCCCCTGGACCAATTACGCAATGGTCTGGACGCATTCCTCGACCATGCTCGCAAGAACCGGCACGGGGTGCGCGCAATCCATCGCGGCAGTCTCTCCGGTGATCCGGAGGTCCAGAAGATGCTGGCCGAGGGCAACCGGATGCAGGAGGACCGGATCCTCTCGGTTCTGGTGCCGGACGGGACTCCGGCGCCGCTGCTGCGAATGTGCGTGCACGGCTGGATCGTTTTCACTCGCGAGATGTGTGACGAGTGGATCGAGGCCGATGCCGATCCCGGTGACGTATCGCAGGCTGACGTCGTCAGCGCCTGCGTCAATGCGTTCGTGGGGATGATGCTCGGGCTGCCCGACCACGCCCGGCCGCCGGGGGCCGCCGAAATCCTTGCGGCCGCGACTGAGATCGCGTGACCAAGACCGAATGAATCAGGGGTTGTTGATGGATGCTGCTGCTCTCGCGGATCGTCTGGCGATCGCCGACGTGTTGACCGGCTATACGGTCGCGATCGATACCGGTGATTGGGATCGACTCGACACCGTGTTCACCGCAGATGCCGAGATCGACTACTCCGAGTCCGGCGGCCAGATCGGACGCTTTCCGGAGATCAAGATGTGGCTCGCCGAAACACTGCCGATCTTCATTCGGCGGCAGCATCAGCTGGGTCAGTTGGATGTTCGTCTCGACGGTGATCAGGCAACGGTCGCAGCGTATTTCATCAATCCGATGGTGTACGTGGTGGATGGCGAGGAACGCATGTTCGAGTGTGGCGGCGTGTACCACCACGAGATGGTGCGCACTCCGGCCGGCTGGCGCAGCCGCAAACTGCACGAGCAGCTGACCTGGCGCCGAGCCTGAGATTCAGTCGGGCAGTAGCGGTACGTGCATCCCAGGGTCACGCCCGAGATGCACACCACGGGTGAGTGATTTGCCGCCGAACCGGTCGCGCACTTCATCCAGCGCCGCGTCCAGTGCGTGCCGGTCGGGCTCGTCGCCGAACGGGAGCTCGGGCTGATCGGCTCCCGATCCGGGGAAGTTCGACACCGCGATACCGACCAGTGTGACGCCGCGCTCGGCGATCAATGGCCGTGCGGACGAGAGCAATTGGAGCGCGGTGTCGCCGATCGTCGCAGTGTCTGCGGTCGGCCGGGCCATGGTGGCCGACCGGGTCGCGCGACCGAAATCGGTGAACCGCAGGCGCAGCGTGACGGTGCGTCCGACTCGGCCCGCGGCACGCATGCGACCGGTGACCCGATCGACCAATAGCAGCAACGATTCTTCTGCCGTGCCCTTCGGATGAATGCCGTCCCGGTTGGGACCCCAACCGATCGCCCGTTGCGCACCAATGGATTTCCGTCGCCGGCCGGTCTCGACCCGTCGCGGATCCTGTGCCCAGGCGAGGGCGTGCAGGTGGCGGGCGGTGCCCGGGCCGACGAGGGTCGCCAGCTGTCGCTCAGGCAGGCGAGCCAGCTGGCCGACGTGGGTGATACCGCCGTCATGCAGCTTGCCGGCGGTTACCACGCCGACGCCCCATAGGCGCTCGACCGGCAGCGGATGCAGAAAGCGAAGCTCACCATCGGGCGGGACCTCCAGCAGCCCATCGGGTTTGGAGACCGCACTGGCGACCTTTGCCAGGAATTTGCTCCGCGCGATTCCGACACTGATCGGTAGCCCGACCTCGCGGGCGACCCGCCGCCGCAGCGTGGTGGCGATCTGCGCGGGCGGGCCGACCAGCCGGCCCAGCCCGCCGACGTCGAGAAAGGCTTCGTCGACGCTGATGCCCTCGACCCACGGCGTGGTGTCCCGGAATATCTCGAACACGGCGGCCGACGCTTCGGAGTAGGCCGACATGCGCGGCCGGACGAAGATCAGATCGGGACACAATGCCTGGGCCTTGCGGCCGGGCATCGGCGTTCGTACACCGTGTGCCTTGGCCTCGTAGCTCGCGGCGAGCACCACGCCGCCGCCCACCGCGACCGGGCGTCCGCGTAGCTCGGGATTGTCGCGTTGCTCGACCGAGGCATAAAAGGAGTCCAGATCGGCGTGCAGGATCGACGCGTCCGCGCGTGTGGAGATCCTGCGGCGATGGGGACCGGGCACGAACATATGTTCGCATCGAGCTCCGACATCGGCGCGTGAGGCTCCCAGGGAACTCCCAGCGTTCGCCGATGGCGCTCCCTGATTGGGGGCGTGTCATCAGTGTCATGAACACCGCAACCGCCGCGCCGCAGATTCCGGCACTCACACCGCGGACCGCCGTGCGATTCCTCGCGAAGACACCCGTCACGGCGGCCTTCCTCGCGGTTCTCGCGGTGATGCAGGTGATCTGGACCTACGGGGCTCCGACGTTTCTCAACCAGATCGTCGCCGCCACCAGCACCAACGTCGACAATCTCACCTCGGGTCACCTGTCGACACTGGTGACCAGCGCCTTCATCCTCGACGACGGAAATGCATGGGTGCTCCTGCCCCTCGTCGGCGCAGCCCTGGCCGCGGGCGAACTGCTGTGGGGCTCGCGCACGCTCGTCGGCATCTTCGCGACCGGTCATGTCGGTGCCACGCTGATCGTGTTCGCCGGACTGTTCGTCGGCACGCATCTCGGTTTGCTGTCCAGCTCGGTCGACAACGCCGCCGACGTCGGTATCAGCTACGGGCTGGCCGCGGTGATCGGCGCATTGGCCTACGAGATGCCGCGTCGTTACGGGGCGATCTGGGCGGCGGCGTGGACCGGCCTGGTGGCGATCGCGTTGATCGCGGCTCCGTCGTTCACCGCCTGGGGCCACTGCACCGCATTGGCGCTGGGCCTGGCGGTGGGCGCGATCCTGGCCGGAGGCCGGGGCGGCAACCGGTTCGGTCGGACGCCCGCGGCCGACCGGAAGCTGGCGAACCTGTCCGGCGGGCTCGGGCTCGGTTTCGTCATGACGACCGCCGGGTTCGCCGCATCGATGGCGGCGGTCATCGGCTTCATGGAGATCGCCGATGGTGCCAGTCTGCAATCGCTGGCGGTGGTCGTGCTCGGGTTCGGCATGGCGCTGGTCACGGCCATCGCCGGTGGTGCCGCGAAGCGCGTGGAACCGGAGGCGGCGACCGATCGGGGCCGTACCGCACCGCGCGCCGGGCAGGTGCGCAGCGATCAGTTGGTCGGTGTCTGACGGTCGGTCGACCGGGTCGGCTACTCGCCGGTGAACTCGGGAGTCTTCTTCTCCGCGAACGCCTTCGGGCCGATCTTCGCGTCCTTGGACATAAAGACCTGCATGCCCAGCGGCATCTCGACCGAGAAGGCATCCTTCTCGGCCATACCCTCGGTGTCGCGGATGGTCTTGAGGATGTTCTGCACCGCCAGCGGCCCGTTCTTGGCGATCTGATCGGCGATCGCGAGTGCCTTCTCCAGCGCCCCGCCGTCCGGAACGACGTAGCCGATGAGTCCGTACTCGAGCGCCTCGGCGGCACTGATGTGCCGTCCGGTCAGCAGGATGTCGGCGGCGATGGTGTACGGAATCTGCCGCACGAGCCGAACGGCGCTGCCGCCCAAGGGGAACAGGCCCCAACGGGCCTCGGAGACGCCGAATTTCGCGCTCTCGCCGGCCACCCGGATATCGGTGGCCTGCAGGATCTCGGTGCCGCCGGCGATGGCCGGGCCCTCGACCGCGGCGATCAGCGGCTTGTTCAGCCGCCGTCCCTTCAGGAGCGCGTCAAGTGCGTTGCGGCTCTTCTCGTTTCCGACGTCCTTGCCGGGGGCCGACGAGTTCATCGCCTTCAGGTCGGCGCCCGCGCAGAAGTAGCCGCCGGCGCCGGTGAGAACAGCAACGCGGATCTCGGGATCGTTGTCGACCTGGTCCCAGGCCTCGTTCATGATCGCGAGCATCTCGCTCGACAGCGCGTTGCGGGCTTCCGGCCGGTTCAGGGTGACGATCAGAACGTGGCCGCGCTTCTCGATCAGGGCGTGTGGCATCGAAGACTTCTCCTGGCTGGTGACCTGGGTCTCAAAGGGTCGCCAATGAGACGGTTGATCAAAACGGTAACACGTTCTAATTTAGGCCCATGGCCTTCAACATTGCAGATCTCATCGAGCATGCCGTCGATCTGGTGCCCGAACGCACCGCACTGGAGACCGACGGCCGCAGTGAGACGTATCAAGAGCTCGACGAGCGGGCGAATGCGCTGGCCAACAAGCTGCGCGAGCTCGGCGTAGCGCCGGGGGAGACGGTCGGCCTCTACAGCCGCAACACCATCGAATCTGTCGAATCGATGGTCGCCATCTTCAAGGCTCGCGCGGTGATGGTGAACGTCAACTTCCGCTATGTCGAGGCCGAGCTGGAACACATCTTCACCAACTCCGACATGAAGGTGCTGTTCTTCGAGCGCCGGTATGCCGACAAGGTGGCCAACGTGCTGCCGAAGGCGCCGAAGCTGACGAAGGCCATCGTGATCGAGGACGGCTCGGACGTCGAGGTCACCTTTGACGCCATCGCCTTCGAGGATGCGATCTCGGCCAGCTCGCGCACCCGCGACATCGGCGAGCGCTCGGGCGATGACCTCTACATGCTCTACACCGGCGGAACCACCGGTCTGCCCAAGGGAGTGGTCTGGCGACAGGAGGACGTCTGGCGCGTCCTCGGCGGCGGCATCGACTGGTACAGCGGGGAGCCGCTGGCCGACGAGTGGGTGCTGGCCAAGCAGGGCGCCGAGGCCGGACAGCTGGTGCGATTCCCGATCCCGCCGTTCATCCACGGCGGTTCGCAGTGGGCGGTGTTCCAGGCGCTCTTCGGCGGCGGCAAAGCCATTATCTACCCGGAGTTCGGCGGTCACCGAACGTGGGAAATCGTTGAGCGCCATGGCGTCAACGTCATCTTCATCACCGGCGATGCGATGGGCCGGCCGATGATCGACGCGCTCATCGAGAAGGACTACGACGTCTCCACCGTGTTCTCGGTGGCCTCGTCGGCGGCGCTGTTCTCGCCGAGCGTCAAGGACCAGTTCCTGGAGAAGATGCCGAACCTGATCCTCGTCGACGCGATCGGTTCGTCGGAGACCGGCTTCGGCGGGCTCGGGACCGCATCGAAAGGCGAAACCCACACGGGCGGACCGCGAGTCAAGATCGACTCGTCGACGGTCGTGCTGCGCGAGGACGGTTCGATCATCGAGCCGGGCTCGCCGGACACCGGCATGCTGGCGCGGTCGGGCCATATCCCGTTGCGCTACTACAACGATCCGGAGAAGAGCGCCAAGACCTTCAAGGAGATCAATGGCGTGCGGTACTCCATCCCGGGCGATTTCGCGCGGGTCGAGGAGGACGGCACCGTCACCATGCTGGGCCGCGGATCGGTGTCCATCAACTCCGGTGGCGAGAAGATCTATCCGGAAGAGGTCGAGGCCGCGCTCAAGATGCACGACGATGTCTTCGACACCGTCGTCGTCGGCGTGCCGGACGATCGGTGGGGTAGTCGGGTCGCCGCGGTGATCGCCACCCGCGACGGGCTCAAGCCGCCGCTCGAGGAGATCAACGAGGTGGCCCGCAAGGACATCGCCGGCTACAAGTGTCCGCGCAGTGTCTGGTTCGTGGACGAGATCAAGCGCTCGCCGGCGGGTAAGCCGGACTACCGCTGGGGCAAGGAGATCACCGAAGCCCGTCCCGCCGACCAAGAACTGAACTAGCCGGCGCCAGATGAACGACCGGCGGCGTTTCACGGAGTTCCGCATAGGACCGCACTATCGCGGAACTCCGTGAAGCCTTGCCGGATCGTCCATCTGATCACCGGCTGGCCCCAACCGATCGAGGAGAAAACGTGAAAACCGTTCTGACCGAACGCTTCGGGATCGAATACCCGATCTTCGGCTTTACCCCGTCCGAGCACGTGGCGGCGGCGATCAGCCGCGCCGGAGGACTCGGCGTACTGGGCTGCGTGCGCTTCAACGAGGCGGATGAGCTCAACGACGTCCTCGAGTGGATGCACGAGAACACCGACGGCAAGCCGTTCGGCGTCGACATCGTGATGCCGGCCAAGATCCCGACAGAGGGCAGCAAGGTCGACCTCGACGCGATGATCCCGCCGGAGCACCGCGCCTTCGTCGAGCGCACACTGGAAGACCTTGGCGTGCCGCCGCTTCCGGACGGCAGCCGGATGAACACCGGTGTGCTGGGCTGGCTGCATTCGGTGGCTCGCTCGCATGTCGACGTGGCCATGGAGCATGCCGACAAATACGGCCAGATCAAGCTGATCGCCAACGCGCTAGGTTCGCCGCCGGAGGACGTCATCGCGAAGTCACATCAGCACGGCGTGCAGGTGGCGGCGCTGGCGGGCGCCAAAGAGCATGCGCTGAGCCATATTTCGGCCGGGGTCGATCTGGTGATCGCGCAGGGCCACGAGGGCGGCGGGCACACCGGCGAGGTCACCTCGGTGGTGCTCTGGCCGGAGATCGTCGATGCGATCAGCGGTGTGAAGACCGCGGGCGGCGAGAGCGCCGAGGTCTTGGCGGCCGGCGGCGTCGGCAGCGGCCGGCAGATCGCCGCGGCGCTCGCGATGGGCGCGGCCGGGGTCTGGATGGGCACCTACTGGCTCACCGCCGCCGAATACCAGCTCGGTCACCGCGGTGTCGGGCCGTCGACCGTGCAGCAGGCGCTGCTGAACGCGACTTCCCGCGACACGGTGCGCACCCGGATCTACTCGGGCAAGCCGGCACGACTGCTCAAGACCAAGTGGACGCAGGCCTGGGAGGCCGCGGGTGCGCCCGAGGCGCTGCCGATGCCGCTGCAGAATCTGTTGGTGGCTGAGGCGCATGCGCGCATCTCCGCCTCCGACGACCCCGGCGTCGTCGCGATGCCGGCCGGCCAGATCGTCGGCAGGATGAACGACATCACCCCGGTCGCCGAGCTGGTCGACGGGCTGGTCGCGGAGTACAAGGCGGCGGTCGAGCGGTTGGAGCAGACCCTGCGCTGACTGGGAACATGACGAATACGGGCCGCGGAGGACGATATGTCCTCCGCGGCCCGTATTGTTCACGCTCCCACTAGCTACTCGGCGAGCAGTTGGTCGATCCGCGTCGAGCACATGATCGAGAGATCGGGCATGCCCTCGATCTTCAGGTGCGCGGACATCCGGATCAGTGGCACCGCAAGCAGTACGGCGGCCAGGATCTCGTTGAACTTCAACCGGTGCACCGTCATTCCGGATTGCTGCTCATACCGGGCGATCACCGCCGCGCGGCTGGGCGTGCCCGCCAGGCGTTGATTGCCCTGGAACTCGCTGGAGAGCCAGTCGGTGAACAGTAGCCAGGCCAGGTCGGCCTCGTGATCGCCGAGGTACGCGCACTCCCAGTCGAGCACGCCGATCACTGAAATATCGTTGTCGTACAACAGGTTCGATAGCCGGCTATCTCCCCAGCAGAGAGTGATGTGATCGGGCGTGTACAGATTGTCGGACAGCCAGGCCAGTCCGCGGGCGATCCCCTCGGGGACTGTCGGCGCCGCCCAGCGAGCGGCAACCGTCAGGTAGCCGACCGCCTGCTCGACCGGTTCGGTGCCGTACTGCGGGTAGCGCAGGAAGTCGAGCCGCAACGACCGCCAATCCAGCCGATGGATCTGCGCGATGGTGTCGATGCAACCGTGCCAATACTTTTCGCGGCCGGCCTCGTCGGCGTCGAAGTACACCCCGGCGGTGTGATAGGCCGGTAGATCGCTGGGACTCGACCCGCCTTCGATGCGGTCCATGACGTAGTACTGGCCGCCCAGGGGATTGTCGGCCACATCGATCCACTGCAGTGTCGGGACCTGCACACCGGTTCCGGCCAACCTCTGCATGGTCAGATACTGCCGGCGCAGGTCGTAGTCCGGGAACAGCAGCGGATCCGGTGGTCGGCGGAACACGAAATGCTCCCCGGCCGACCGGTCCGCGCCTACGACATCGAACAGATAGGTGTCGGAGGCGAAGCCGCTCTCGGACTTGCGCCAGTTCGCGATCGATCCGCCCGCGGTGCCGGGAATCTGTTGGTGCAGTATCGGTTCCAGTGCAGCCGGGATGGCCTCCGGTGCCAGCCGTTGATCGGTCATGGGGCTCACCAGCCCGTGTACCCGTATCGGGGGTAGGCGCCCATGAACACCATCTCGACCAGGCCGTGGCCGATCTTGCCGGCCATCTCGACCTCGCAGAAGGTCTCGCTCAGCATGGACACCTTGCGCAGCTCATCGAGGTCTTTCAAGTCGACGGTGAATCCATCGGAGAACTCCGTGCCGCGCCACATTCCGCTGGCGTAGCCCCGGTAGTCGTCGTAGCCGGCCATGCCGGGCCAGAACCGGTACTTCGGCCGGACGGTGATGGTGGCGGTGGACCGGTCGGCCAGATGCACGGTGAAGGTGCCGCCCTTCACCACGCGGAGGTCATCCTCGAAAGTGAGGTCGTGTTCGGCGTCGATGATCGGCGCGGACTCCTTCCCGGTCCCGAGCGGATAGAGCACCTCGCCTTCGAACTGCCAACGCTCGCCAGTGCTAGTCTCGCGCTGCGCGAAATGCACCAGTTGATCATCGAATTGGAAGATCCCCATGTAGTACAGGACGCCGTCAGGGATCTCCGACGGCTGCAGGTCGCCGCCCTCGGGGAGGCTGCCGCCACCGCCGCCGTGGCGCACGCCCCACGAGTGGTCGCGACCGAACCACCAGCTGTCCGGATCGATCTCGTAGCGGTGGCCGTCGACCTCGAACCAGCCGCTGACCGTGCCGTTCTGGTAGTAGCGCCGGGCATTCTCGCGGACCCGTCCGCGGCTGCGATGGAAGGCCGGAGTCTGTTCGTAGGCCGGGAAGTCTCCGTGGAAGTCCAGTTGCAACGTGAGGCCATGGTCGTTGGGCCCCAACGTCGCCCGCGTGGCCTGCAGCGGCTCGGTCACCTCGTAGGTGTAGGGACCGACGTGATAGGCGCCGAACCGGTCTGCGGGTGCGGCGTCGAGCTGGGTGGACAGGCGTACGACTCGCGCTTCGCGATCGCCGAAGGTGACCATGGCGTAGGCGTCCTGCACGTTCCGGTTGGGGTACCGGGCGAGCCCGGTCATGATGCTCACCTCGCCGGATTTGTCGAAGCCGTACATGACGATTCGCTCGGTCCAGCGCAGGTCGCTCTGCGCGACATGATCGAACGTGGTCTCTAGCTGGTGCGCCAGCAATTCGTCGTGAGTGGTGAGCATAGAAACCCTTCTTATTTCGATGTGCGGTGCTTCGTAAATTAGATACGATGCGACTCGCAATGTAAATAGGGAAATGGAATACTGCTGTCATGTCCCAGCAGGCACGCCGAGGGCGGCCCCGCAATCAGGAGATCGATCGTGCTGTCTTGACCGCCACCCGGGATCTATTGGCGGAGAAGGGGTATCACGCGACCACGATCGCCGAGATCGCGCGCCGGGCCGGGATCGGCACCGCGCCGATCTACCGCCGATGGAGTAGCCGGGAGTCGCTGATCGAGCATGCGGTGTTCGACGAGGTCGAGCCGTTCTCGATGCCGCGGGCCACCGACGACCTACTGGCCGACTTGCGCGTGTGGGTTCGGACCTTCTTGGCTCGGCTTGCGGAGCCGGCCACGCGGGCCGCTGTCTCCGGACTCATGCTGACCTTCCAACAGCGCCCGGCGTCTTATGAAATGTTGCATCAATGGGCGGATGCGCCGGCCCGGGCCGCGTTTGGGGAACGGGTGGCAGGCGAACTATCCGGGGAGGCGCCGGGTTTCGCGGCCGACCTGATCTTCGACCAGCTGGTCGCCGCCACGCTGGCGCAGGCGCTCACCCGGGGAGATGCCGACGCGGAGCTATTCGAGGCGCGAACCGCGGCGGTGCTGCTGGCGCTGGTCCGCAGTAGTGGCGCGTTGGAATTGTGAGCGCTGCTCAAACCGTGGGCATAGCGGAGCGCGGCGGACACTATGTCGATGGCGGCGCTGTATGCCCACGTTTTGAGCAGAACAATCAGTACATGTTGCACATGGTGAGCAGCCGGGTCACGACGACGGGGACACCGAGTGCGGCGGCAAGGGGCGGCACATCGGCCATCCCCCATTTCATCGAGTTGAGACCGAAGCGACGCCATTTGCCCTTGAGCGAGGCGTGGACGGAGAAGTCGTCGTGGTTGCCCCAGCAGTGCTGCCGGGTGAAGCTGGAAGTCGTCCAACGGTGCTCGTCGCCGGCGGGCTGCACGACGGCGAGCTTCTCCCGGACCACCAGGACATACGGCCCCTGGGGGAACTCGCTGTAGTACTGGCCCCAGGCTTGCTCCCCGGTCGGGAGCAGTCTGGGGGCGACACCGCCGGTCACCCGGGACCCGATGAAGAAATAGGCCAGGGTGTCGGGGTGGTCGGTCGCGAGCAGGTCGGGCCCTGCGTCTGCCAGCGATGCCAGTCGCGGCGGTTCTGATGGCATGCCCATTTCTACCGCAAGAGCGATCCTGGGCCGGTGCGCTAAGCCGGCGCGTATCGCCGGTCGGCGGTCAGCCGCCACCACCCCGGGCCGCCGGCGCCCTCAGCCTTGAGGACGCGTTTGAGCACCTTGAAGGTCTCGGTGCGCGGTAGGTCGTCGGCGACCCGGACGTATTTCGGCCACTGCTTGGGACCCAGGTCGGGTTGCGCGGCAAGGAAATCGGACAGTTCGTCGGGCGTGAGGCCTTCGGCGACCAGCGATGCGACCAGGTCATCGCCGACCTCGGCGCGCACCCCGTAGGCCGCGGCCAGGCGGATTCCGTCGTGCCGCATCAGGATTCGTTCGATCGGTCCGGTACCCATGTTCTCGCCGTCGACCCGAACCCAGTCACCGAGTCGGCCGGCGAAGTAGACGTACCCCGCGTCATCGACGTAGCCGAGGTCGCCGGAGTGGTAGATGCCGCCGCGCATCCGCTCGGCATCCGCCTCCGGATTGTTGTAGTAACCGGTGAATGAGCCTGCCCCGGAGGCATTCACGATCTCACCGACCGCCTCTGACTCGTTGAGCAGCCGCCCGTCGGCATCGAACTTCGCGATCGGGCATGGCTCGCCGGTGTCGACGTCGAGGATTGCGTTGGGCGCCACCAGCGGGCCGAGCGCCTCATTCGGGGTATCCGGGGTGCGCGTGATGGCAACGCCGCCCTCGGTGGATCCGAAGCCGTCCACGATGCGAATCCCGAAGCGCCGGGTCATCGCGGAGAGATCGCCGGGCGCTGCCTCGTTGCCGTACATGATCTTCAGCGGGTTGTCGGCATCGTCGGGCTGCTCCGGCGTGGCCAGGATGTAGGCGAGCGGCTTGCCGACGTAGTTCGCGTAGGTGGCGTTGTACTTACGGATGTCGGGCAGCCACCCGGAGGCGGAGAACTTGCGGCGCAAGGCGATCGACGCTCCGGCGGCCACCGCGACCACCCACCCGGCGATCAGTGCGTTCGAGTGGAACATAGGCATCGCCAGGTAGGCGGTGTCGGCGGGGCCGAGTCCGAACCGCTGCGACAGCATCTCGCCGGCCGCGGCGAACTTGGCGTGGTCGCACTGCACGGCCTTCGGGTCGCCGCTGGTACCTGAGGTGAAGATCAGCGTGAACAGCTGCCGCGGGTCGATGTCTGGAAACTGCACCGGCGCATCAGCATTGAGCTCAAGCGCGCGCTGCCACTCGGGCGAGTCGATGTTGACCACATCGACGCCGGTCACGCCGTCGAGAAGCCCGATGGTGTCGTCCTCGACAATCACCAGCTGGCAATCGGCGGTCACCATGTCGGCCGTCAGGGCAGCGCCGCGCCGGGTGGGGTTGAGTCCGACGAGAACCAGTGACTGCATCGCCGCCGCGGCCAGCAGATAGCTGAACTCGGGGATGTTGCCCAGCAGCACCGCGACATGCGGTGGCCGACCGGCATCGAGCCGGGCCGCCACCGCCGCACCGCGAATAGCCGAGAGTCGCAGGTGCTCTCGCCAGCTGACGAAGTCGTCCTCGAAGTACAGGCCCGCGTCATCGACCTCGGCGAGCGGTGCGAGCAACTGCCCGACGGTACTGCGAGGCACGGCGGTCAGGCCGGTTCGGCGGCGAGCTGAGCACCGAGGCGCCGCAGGTGCGCGGTGCCGGAGCCGAGGCTGAACTCGTTCTGCTTGGCAGCCAGGAAGTAGCGGTGCACCGGATGGTCGGTGTCGATTCCGACGCCACCGTGCACATGCACGGTGGTGTGTGCGACCCGATGTCCGGCATCGGCGGCCCAGAACTTGGCGGTCGCCAATTCCTTTTCTGCACTGCCGGTTTCGCCGAGCAGCCAGGCGGCCTGCAGGGTGGTCAGCTTGAGTCCGCGAACGTCGATGTAGCCGTCCGCGAGGCGCTGCGCGACTGCCTGGAAGGAGCCGATCTTCTTGCCGAACTGCTCGCGCTCGCGCCCGTAGGTGGCGGTCAGTGCGAGAGCCTGCTCGAGTACGCCGGTCTGGTCGGCGCACAGGGCGAGCGTCAGACGATCGACCACGAAGCCGTTGGTCTCGGCACTGCCGAGGATCCGCGAATCATCCAGTGCGACACCGGACAGTTCGACGGTCGCCGACGACGTCAGGCCCGTGACCCGGGTCGAGGTGATGGTCACACCGGTGTCGCCGGGCAGCACGATAAACACCCGCGGACCATCCGGGCCGTGCGTGCTGACCAGCAGCCCGTCGGCGACGTCGCCGTAGGCGACCTCCACCTTGGTGCCGTCCAGACGCCAACCGCCGTCGACAGGCTGGGCGGTGGCGGCCGGGTTGTGCGGATCATCGTTCAGATCCTCGTCCACGGCGACGGCGAAGACCTTTGCGCCGCTGCCGATGTCCGGGAGCCATTCGCTCTTCTGTGCATCGCTGCCGAACCGGGCGATGGCCGGCGCGGCGACGACCGCGGTGGCGCCGAAGGGCACTCGCGCGAGGGCGCGACCGAGTTCCTCGGCGACGGCGCAGTTCTCCACGACGCCCAGATCGCTGCCGCCGTGGGCCTCGGCGATCTCGATGCCCAGCAGACCGGATCCGGCGAGCTGGGCCCATAGCGCGTCATCGAACACGTGCGGTGCGTTCTCGAGTTCGCGCAGGCGGTCGGTGGTCACCAGCTTGCCGGCGATATCGCGGGCCAGTCCGGCGAGCGCGGTGGCCTCTTCGGAGAGTTGAAAGTCCATGAGAGTCAGTCCTTTTGAGTGAAGAGGTCGCGATTACCGGGCGGCCGGAGGCTGGCCGAGGGCCATCATGGCGATGATGTCGCGCTGCACCTCATTGGTGCCGCCGCCGAAGGTCAGGATCAGTGAGGACCGGTGGAACCGCTCCAGGCGGCCGGCCAGGTGCGATCCGGGGGCGCCGCGGCGCAGGGTCGCGGTCGGCCCCACGACCTCCATCAGCAGCCGGTAGGCCTCGGTCGCGAACTCGGTGCCGAAGACCTTGGTCGCCGACGCGTCGGCCGGAGTGGGGGAGGAGCCTGCCGCCTCCGACGCGATCTTCCAGTTGATGAGCTTGAGGAACTCGACCTTGGCATGCACCTTGGCGAGGTTCAGCTGGACCCACTCGGCGTCGATGATGCGCTGGCCGTGTGCGTCCTTGGTGTTCTGCGCCCACTCGATGGTCTCGCGCAGCGCGGTCTGGATCGGCGCGGCGCTGCACAGCGCCACGCGCTCGTTGTTCAGCTGGTTGGTGACCAGTGGCCAGCCGCCGTTGAGGCCGCCGACCAGTGCCGAGGACGGCACGCGCACGTCCTGGTAGTAGGTGGCGCTGGTGTCGACACCGGACATGGTGTGCACCTCGGTGTAGCTGAATCCCTCCGCGGAGGTGGGCACGATCAGCATCGAGATGCCCTTGTGCTTCTTGGCGTCCGGATCGGTGCGCACCGCGAGCCAGATGTAGTCGGCGTACTTGATCAGCGACGTCCACATCTTCTGGCCATTGATGACGAAGTCATCGCCGTCGCGGACCGCCGACGTGCGCAGGGATGCGAGGTCGGTGCCGGCGCCCGGCTCGGAGTAGCCGATCGAGAAGTGGATCTCGCCGGCGGCGATGCCCGGGAGGAACTTCTGCTTCTGCTCCTCGGTGCCGAAGTGCATGATCGTCGGCGCGACCGAGTTGATCGTCAGGAAGGGCACCGGAACGCCGGCGATCGCCGCTTCGTCGGTGAAGATCAGCTGATCCATCATCGGTCGGGCCTGGCCGCCGTACTGCTCGGGCCAGCCCAGTGCCAGCCAACCATCGCGGCCGAGATCGCGAACGATCTCGCGGTAGGTGTTGCCTTCGCCGTACTCGCCGCTGTCGGACGCCATCGCTTCGCGGCGCTCGGGCGTCATCAGCTTCTCGAAGTAGGCGCGCAGCTCTTGGCGCAACGCCTGTTGTTCGTCGGTGTATGCGATGCGCATGTGGAGCTCCCAGTTGGTTCGAACCCGTGAGACGATGGGTGGTGATGCAAGACACGCCGACAGCCGGGTCGGTGTGGTGCGCCTCTATAACACGTTCTAGCGTGTTGGTAGCGCTCCCGTCAATCAGGCGGGGCCCGAGCAGGAAGGTCGCCAAATGCGTATCAAAGCCGACTTCGATCTCTGTGAGTCCAATGCCATCTGCGTCGGTATGGCTCCCGACGTGTTCGACCTGGACGACAACGACTACCTGGTCATCCTGCAGGAAGAAGTTCCCGCCGATCGCGTCGACGAGCTGCGTCAGGTCGTCGCCAACTGCCCCAAGTCGGCGCTGTCGCTCGAGGACTGACGCGACGCCGTTCGGCATCGCTCGACCGGTCCGATTGGACGCAAAGTAGGAACAGGTTCTAGTCTGCTCTGCGAGCGCACGACGTGAGGGAGAGCACACTGATGAGCGATTTGTCCGGACGGGTAGCGGTTGTCACCGGAGCCGGGGCGGGTCTCGGCCGTGCCGAGGCCATCGGCCTGGGCCAGCTGGGCGCCACGGTGGTCGTCAACGACCTGGCAGGCGCGCTGGACAAGAGTGATGTGCTCGACCAGATCGCCGCTGCCGGCGGAAAGGGTGTCGCCGTCGCCGGCGACATCTCCGACTCGAACACCGCGACGGCGATCCTGGCGGCCGCCACCGAGAACGGCGGCCTCGACGTCGTCATGAACAACGCGGGCGTCACCCGCGACAAGATGCTCTTCAACATGTCCGACGACGAGTGGGACCTGGTGATGAAGGTGCACCTGCGCGGACACTTTCTGCTCACCCGAAATGCCGCCACCTACTGGCGGTCGCAGTCCAAGGCCGCAGGTGCGCCGGTCTACGGCCGCATCATCAACACCTCGTCGGAGGCCGGCCTGCTCGGCCCGGCCGGCCAAGCCAACTACGGCGCGGCCAAGGCCGGAATCACGGCGCTGACACTGTCGGCGGCGCGTGCTCTCGGGCAGTACGGCGTGCGCGCCAACGCGATCTGCCCCCGCGCGCGGACCGCGATGACCGAGAACGTCTTCGGCGATGCGCCGACCGACGGCGTCGACCCGCTGTCCACCGAACACGTCGTCACGCTGGTGCAGTATCTGGCGAGCCCGGAGTCGGCGAACGTGACCGGTCAGGTCTTCGTCGTCTACGGCCCGCAGGTCACGCTGATGGCCGCGCCGACGGTCGCGCAACGATTCGACGCGGCCGGCGATGCGTGGGATCGACAGGCCCTCTCGGGTGCATTGAGCAGCTACTTCGCCGACCGGGACCTCGAGGACGGGTTTTCGGCGAAGCAAGCGCTCGCTGATTGATCGACGGCTATCATTTTTCCAGCGCGAGATACCAAGCAGTTGCTTGGTTTTGATGTGTCCGGCGCCACTGAGCGCGTGTTAAGTTTGCCCATCGACCGATATATGAATCGGTCGTCACCGCGGTTCGACGCAGTAAGGAGTGGTGCGTGAGTTCCAGGCTTGCTGCGCCGTTCGAAGCCGCGGGTGACTTCGTCGCGTTGGGTGTGGACGCCGCGCGCGCTCTGACTCGTCGGCCGTTCCAGATGCGCGAGACCGTGGAACAGAGCTGGGCCATCGCCCGGGTGTCCATGGTGCCGACCGTTCTGGTCGCGATCCCCTTCACGGTTCTGGTCAGCTTCACGCTGAACATCCTGTTGCGCGAGATCGGTGCGCAGGACCTCTCGGGCGCGGGTGCCGCACTCGGCACCATCACCCAGATCGGGCCGATCGTCACCGTGCTGATCGTCGCCGGCGCCGGCGCCACGGCCATCTGCGCGGACCTGGGCGCCCGGACGATCCGCGAAGAGATCGACGCCCTGCAGGTGCTCGGCATCGATCCGATCCACCGTCTGGTGGTGCCCCGCGTGATCGCCTCGACCCTGGTCGCCGTGCTCCTCAACAGCCTGGTCTGCACCATCGGTCTCGGCGGCGGCTTCGTCTTCTCCGTCTACCTGCAGGACGTCAACCCGGGTGCCTTCATCGCCAACCTGACTTTGCTGACCGGGCTGCCCGAACTGGTCATCTCGATGGTCAAGGCCGCGCTGTTCGGTCTGTTCGCCGGACTGGTCGGCTGCTACCGCGGCCTGCATGTGAAGGGTGGCGCCAAGGGTGTCGGCGATGCGGTCAACGAGACCGTCGTCTACTCGTTCATGGCGCTGTTCGTGGTGAACGTCGTGGTTACCGCGGTGGGCCTGAAAGCGACGGCGGGCTGACCATGATTCTTCCGCAGACAGTGCGACTACGCTCTGGCCGTGTGGCGGCCAAGAGGTTCGGCCAGAGCTGGAACAAGATCGGCGATCAAGCGTTCTTCTACTGGGATGCCCTAGTCGCCATCCCGCGCGCGGTCCGGATGTACAAGCGCGAAACTCTTCGGTTGATCGCCGAGATCTCCATGGGTTCAGGCGCTTTGGCGATGATCGGCGGCACCGTGGTTGTCGTCGGCTTCCTCACCCTGTTCACCGGTGGCACCATCGCCGTCCAGGGCTACAGCTCGCTGGCCAACATCGGCGTCGAGGCCCTCACCGGCTTCTTCTCGGCATTCATCAACGTGCGCATCGCCGTGCCGGTCATCGCCGGCATCGGCCTCGCGGCGACGATCGGCGCCGGCGCCACCGCTCAGCTCGGAGCCATGCGCGTCAGCGAAGAGATCGACGCGCTCGAGGCAATGTCCATCGCCTCGGTTCCGTACCTCGTCAGCACCCGGATCGTGGCCGGAATGATCGCGATCATCCCGCTGTATTCGCTTGCGGCCGTTGCCTCGTTCCTGGCCAGCCGCTTCGCGACGGTGTGGCTGTACGGCCAATCGGGCGGCGTGTACGACCACTACTTCGACACCTTCCTGATACCGAGCGACATCCTGTGGTCGTTCGTGCAGGCGATCTGTATGGCAGTGGCCGTCATGCTGATCCACACCTACTACGGCTACAACGCCAGCGGCGGTCCGGTCGGCGTGGGCATCGCGGTCGGTAACGCCGTGCGCGCCTCGCTGGTAGTCGTCGTCTGCATCACACTCTTCTTGTCGCTCGCCATTTATGGCGTCGATGGAAAGTTCAACCTGTCGGGGTAGGCATGCGCAGAGTCGATCGTTCCCCCACATCAAAGAAGCTCGCGGCCGCCGGAATGGTGATCGCGATCGTCGGCGTCGCCGTCCTGTCGGTGGCGCAGTTCTTCAACGCCTTCGCGTCGACGTCGCCGGTGACCCTCGTCGCCGACCGCGCCGGGCTGGTGATGAACCCGGACGCCAAGGTGCGACTGCGCGGCGTCGTGATCGGCCACGTCACGTCGATCAAGTCGACCGATGACGGCAGGGTCAAGCTGGACCTGTCGATGGACTCCGGTCAGATGCACCGGCTGCCGTCGAACGTCCAGGCGCAGATCGAGTCGAACACCGTCTTCGGTGCCAAGTCGGTCGATCTGGTGATCCCGGACGACGCCTCGCCGAACCAGCTGAAGTCGGGCGCCACGATCGAGGGCGCGAACGTGGTGGTCGAGCTCAATACGCTCTATCAGCGACTGGTGAATGTCCTCGCCAAGATCGAGCCGGACAAGTTGAACGCCACGCTGTCGGCTGTCGATACAGCTTTGGAGGGCAAGGGAAATCAGATCGGCCAGGGCCTGGCCGACCTGTCGAACTTCCTCGGCAAGACCAATCGGCATCTCGACTCGCTGAACCGCGACTTCGACGCCGGCGCGACCACGATGCAGACCTATGCCGATGTCGCGCCGCAGCTGACGCGGATCATCGACGACGCGGTGTACACCGGAAACACGTTGCGCGACAACTCTTCCAACCTGGACGCGATCCTGGTGAACGCGACGGGCATGGCCAACACGATCAACGGCATCATTGCGCCCAAGAAGGCGCAGATCATCTCGATGCTGTCGAACCTGAACCCGACCGCGGAACTGCTGGGGTACCAGTCGGCCGACTTCAAATGCTTCCTCACCGCGACGGCGTCGCTGGTGCAGTCGCCGCGGGCGGACATCATCTTCGGCAAGGGGAGTGGTGCACTGCAGCTCGATACCGGTGTCTTGCCGGGTACTTCGATGTACACCTATCCGAACGACCTGCCCAAGGTGAACGCTGATGGCCCGCCCTCTTGCGCCGACCCGCTCGGCAATCCGAACTCGACATCCAAGCCTGGCTTCTACGTGACCGACAACGCGAATATGCCTTATCAGCCGCGTATGACGGCCCGCGTCGACCGGACGAAACTGTTCGGGCTGCTGTTCGAGGTGCCCCAGCACTCTGGAGGCCACTGATGAGCACCCCCCGTCAGCGCCAGTTCCGGAACACATCCATCAAGATCGGCGTCTTCGCCGTGGTCATGCTGCTGATCTTCGCCGGGCTCGTCGTGGTGTTCGGTCAGTTCCGCACCGGTTCGTCCAACAGCTACAAGGCGCTGTTCACCAGTGCCTCGGAGATGAAAACCGGCAGCACGGTGCGTATCGCGGGTATCGACGTCGGTCGGGTCACTGGCATCAACGTCACTCACGACAACCAGGCGAAGATCGAGTTCGACGTCGACTCGAAGTATCCGCTGCCCAAGTCGGTGAAGGCGCTGATCCGCTACGAGAACCTCACGGGCGACCGGTATCTGGAGCTCACCCAGGGCACCGGCGACCCGGATCAGTTGCTGCCCAAGGGATCGACGATCCCGGAATCGCAGACGCAGCCCGCGCTCGATCTCGACAGCCTGCTCGGTGGGTTCAAGCCGTTGTTCCAGACCCTGCAGCCGGACGAGGTCAATCAGCTCTCGCAGTCGCTGATCGACGTGTTCCAGGGCCAGGGCCCGGCATTGACGCAATTGCTTTCCAGCACAGCGACGTTCACCAACTCGCTGGCCGATCGTGATCAGCTCGTCGGCCAGGTGATCGACAACCTGAACCAGCTGCTGGGCACCATCGCCAACGACCGGTCCGGGTTCGACAGTTCGGTGAACCTGATGGAGCAGCTCATCACCGGCCTGAATTCACAGAAAGACACGATCGGCAACGCGATCACCAATGCGTCGCAGGTAACCAACGATCTGTCGGGGCTGCTGGCAGACATTCGGCCTGACCTGCAGTCGACCATCACCAAGACCGGTCAGCTCTCGCAGAACCTGTTGAACGCCAAGCCCTACCTGAACTCGATCATTCCGCGGCTGCCTGCGGATTTCCGCGCCCTGAGCAACGTCGGCAGCTACGGATCCTGGCTGCAGGTGTTCATCTGCAAGGTGAACATCTACTTCTCGGCGCCCGGTAGCCCCGAGGTCCTGTGGACGTCGGTGAACGACAACTCGGACGGCCCGCATGGTCAGGCCGACGGAGGAAGGTGCCGGACCATCCAATGAGTCCCTTGTTCCGTAGCAAGCGCACCGCCACCGACGAGGCGGACGATGCGCGCCGACGCGCGCACGGCGAGCCCAGCCGGACTCGCATCGGCATCATCGGCGTGGTCGTCACCGTGCTGGTGATGATCGTTGCGCTGCAGATGGATCGGCTGCCGTTCCTGTCGAACGGCAGTGTCTACACGACCTATTTCGATGACGCCGGCGGGCTTGCTCCCGGCGACAGCGTCGTCGTCGCAGGCGTCGAGGTGGGCAAGGTGCAGTCGCTCAAACTCGCCAGGACCTCGGACGGCCCGAAGGTCAAGATCGCCTTCAACGTCAGCGACACCATCAAGCTGGGCACGCTGACGCAGGCCCGGATCAAGACCGAGACGGTGCTCGGTCGCCGCAACCTGACACTGAATTCCGACGGCACAACGCATCTCAAGCCGGGCGGGACCATCCCGAACAGCAACACGGTGGCGCCGTACACATTGACCGATGCGCTCGATCAGACCACGTCCACCCTGCAGGCGACCGACAAGAAGCAGCTGACTTCAGCATTGGATGCGGTCAACACCGCCTTCGCGAACACGCCACCCATGGTGCGCAGCGCCGTCGACGGCGTGAGTCGGCTCTCGAAGACGATCGCCGATCGCGACGACGCGCTGTCGCAGCTGCTGCGGAAGGCCAATGACGTCAGCGGGGTGCTGCGAGATCGCAGCACCCAGGTCAATCAGCTTCTGGTGAACGCCAACTCGCTCGTCGGCGTGGTGCAAGATCGCCGGAATGCTCTCGATCAGCTGATCAGTGGCATCAAGAACGTCACGGCGCAGCTCAGTGGGTTTGTGCAGGACAACAACGCGCAGCTGGCGCCGGTGCTGACCAAGCTCAACGGCGTGCTGGACATCCTGCAGCACAACGATGCGGCGCTGCGGCAGACCATCGACCAGCTCGGCCCGTATGCCAACCAGCTCGGCGAGGCCGTGGCGTCCGGCCCGTACTTCAACTCGTTCGCGGCGATCCCGACGATCGGTGACTACAGCGACGTGGTGCTGAACCTGCTGGAGCAGCAGTACCCCAAGGCATTCCAGGCCTTCCTCAATGCGGTCACGTACCAGTTCGGCATCCAGCCGCCGGCCGAGACGATGCCACCGCCGAGCAATCCGTCGCCGACCAACCCCACTCCGCAGCCGAACCTGCCGCTCCCGCGGGTGGGCGGACCGTCGGCGACCACACCCGCCCCGACGTACCAGCAGCAGGGTAGGTGACCGGGATGAATGTCTTTGGACGGCTTGGTAAGACGGCCGGAGCACTGGTCGCGGTGGTCGCACTGGTACTGGTCGCGGTGATCGTGTATTTCAGCTACCAGCAGCTCGCCTACAAGCGCTATACGGCGTACTTCAGCACCACCAATGCGCTGTACGCGGGTGACCCGGTCAAGGTGCTCGGCGTGCCTGTCGGCAAGGTGACCTCCATCAAGGCGCGCTCGGGTGACGTCAAGGTGCAGTTCAAGGTCGACGACGACGTCGATCTGCCGAAGAACGTGCGCGCGGTGATCGTCGCGCAGAACCTGGTGTCCGGCAGGTTTATTCAGCTCGACCCGGCATACAACGACGGGCCCAAGCTCGGTGACGGCGGCGATATCCCGATGTCGCAGACCGCAGTGCCGGTCGAGTGGGATCAGATCAAGACGCAGCTGACCCAGTTGTCGGAGGCGTTGGGACCCAACGGAACCGATCGCGGTGTGGCCGATCAGACGTTGAATACCGCCGCCAAGAATCTCGACGGCAATGGCGCGGATATCAACTCATCGATCCACAACCTCGCGGCAGTCATGGGCACGCTGTCCAACAGCCGCGGTGATCTGTTCGCCACGGTGCGCAGCCTGCAGGCGCTGACGAACGCGTTGTCCGGCAGTCACGATCAGCTGGTGCAGTTCAACGGGCGCATCGCTTCGGTGAGCCAGGTGCTCGCCAATGACACGCCGCAGATCAACGGTGCCATGAACAACCTGTCGACCGCGCTGACCGACCTGAAGACCTTCCTGGGCGACAACTCCAGTGCCCTTACGGACACGGTCGACAAGCTGTCGAACTTCACCCGGATCCTGTCGGACAAGAACGAGCAGATTTCGGGCCTGCTGCATTCGGCGCCGAATCAGCTGCAGAACTTCTACAACATCTACGCACCGCTGCAGGGCGCGCTGATGGGTGTGTTCTCGCTGCCCAACGGCGGCAACCTGATCGACCTCATCTGCGGCTCGATCGCCGGCGCCGACCGCAACGGCCAGCAGGGTGATGCGCAGAAGTGCGTCGACCGGCTGGGCCCGATGCTGACGACGATGGCGATCAGCTATCCGCCGTTCGTCCTGAACCCGGTCATGGGGATCAACGGCACGCCGAACGACGTGACCTACCAGAACAACGATGTCAAGCGGCGCGCACAGCAACGCGAGGCGATCCAGAACCAGGCGATCGACGGCCGTAATGCCGGGGTGCTGCCACCGCAGCTGTCGAATCTGATTCTTCCGCGGGGAGCGCGCTGATGATCAAGAGTCGCAACCGTATTCGCCTGGTCGCAGCGGCCGGCGTGACCGTGCTCGCGCTGACCACCTCGGGTTGTGCCTTTCAGGGACTGAACTCGATGCCGATCCCGGGCGCCAAGGGCACCGGCGACGGTTCGTACAAGATCACGGCGCTCATCCCGAGTGCTGCCAACGTCGTCGAGAACGCGCCGGTGATGATGGACGACGCCACAGTGGGCAGCGTCGGCCACATGAGTGTGAAGAACTGGGCCGCCGACGTCACACTGCGCCTGGAGAAGGGCACCAAGGTTCCGGTCGGCTCGTACGTGATGGTCGGCATGACCAGCGCCCTGGGCTCGCTGCACCTGGAGATCGTGCAGCCGGAGAAGCCCACTGGTGGTTACATGAAGGGCGGGGACGAGATTCCGCTCGCGAAATGCCCTGAGCAGGAGGAGATCTCGGCGCCGACGGGTCAGCCGCAGATCCCGAACATCAACTCCGCGGAGGAGGTCGCGCAGTGCACCTACCCGACCACCGAGCAGGTGCTGAGCTCGCTCTCGGTGATGCTCAACGGCGGCGGGCTCTCCAAGCTCGGCGATACCGTGCACGAATTGAATCAGACCCTGGTCGGCCGCTCTGACGTTGTTCGCGACCTGCTGCCGCGGCTGAACACCGTGGTTTCTGATCTCGCCGCGCAGAAGAACAACATCATCGACGCGATTGACGGGCTGAACCGCTTGAGCGGCACGCTCGATCAGCAGCACGGCACGATCGAGCGGGCACTGAACGACGGCCCGAAGATCCTGCAGCTGCTGGTCGACCAGCGGGTCCATCTCACCGATGCGCTCGGGTCCCTGAGCACGTTGTCGCGCACCGCGGACGACATCCTGAAGGCGAACGGCGATGACATCCGGACCATCGTCTCGAACCTGGAGCCGGTCGTCGATCAGCTGCAGGGAGCCGGGCCATCACTGGCGACGTCGCTGGGTATCCTGCTGACGTTCCCGTTCAAGGAATCGGCTATTCCCAACATCATTCGTGGTGACTACGCCAACCTGCAGATCAATTTGAATCTCACGTGGGACCGGCTGAACAGCGATCTGTTCGCCGCCGTGGGTGCGCATATCGGACCTGAGGGCATCCTCGGGAACGCCGGCGCGGCGAAGCAGACCTCGGACCCGTTCACCGCGCCGATCCAGCCGTACCTGACGCCTAACTCGGGCAACGCCGTGCTGACCGCTCCGACGCCCGGCACCACGGGGGGTGGCAAGTGAGAATCACACCATTTGTTCGTGGTCAGTTGATCGCCTTCGCGATCATCGGCGTCGTGGCGCTGATCGTCATGGGGACCATGTACATGCACGTTCCCGGCATGCTGGGGATCGGTCGCTATCAGGTGAAGGTGGAGCTGCCGAACACGGGCGGCATCTACCAGAACGCCAATGTCACCTACCGCGGCGTGCAGGTCGGCAAGGTCAAGTCGGTGACGCTGACGCAGGACGGCGTGCAGGCGAAGCTGTCGATCAACTCGAGCGCCAAGATCCCGGCCAATGCACCCGCGACGGTCGAGAGCGTCTCGGCGATCGGCGAGCAATACGTCAACTTCGGGGCGACTGAGGGCGAGCCGTCGGGCAGGCTGAAGGACGGTTCGACCGTCTCCGGCTCGGTTCCGACCGATATCAGGACAATGCTCGATCGTGCCGACGCCCTCGTGGGGACGCTGCAGAACAGCCAGTTGCGAACCGTGGTCGACGAGGCGTTCACCGCCTTCAACGGCACCGGCGACGATCTGCAGCGACTGCTGGACTCGATGAGCCTGTTCGTGGGTGAGGCGAACCGCAACGTGGACGTGGTGACCAAGCTCGTCGATCAGGCGGCTCCGCTGCTCGAGAGCCAGAGCACGACCAACGGCGACATCCGCGCGTGGACGCGCAACGTGCTCAAGGTGACTGATCAGATCCGCGCCAACGATCCGCAGGTCGAGCAGATCCTGCAGAAGGGCCCGGGCGTCGAGCAGCAGTCCGAGAAGCTCTTCGCCGGCATGCAGTCGACGATTCCGCTGCTCATCGACAACCTGAGCACCTCCGCCAGGACGATGGCGATCTATCACCCGAATCTGCGGCAGATCCTCGTGCTGTACCCGCGGCTGATGGGCACGCTGATCTCGGCGGTCAACAACGGCGATCCCCGTAAGGGTGCCAAGGTGTCGTTCAACGTCCCGAGCTTCCAGGATCCGCCGGGCTGCACCATCGGTTTTCTGCCGGCCTCCGAACGCCGCGGCTCAGGCCCTGACCCGGCGCGTGAACTTCCGCCGGGACTGCTGTGCCGCGTTGCCCACGACTCGCCGATGGCGGTCCGCGGCGCCCGCAACTATCCGTGCGCGGAGTTCCCCGGTCGGCGGGCCCCGACACCTGCCGAGTGCCGGGACGGGTACAAGCCGCTGAACCAGCAGGAGTATGCCTTCCCGAAGGGCATTCCCGGAGTGATGCCGGCGCCGACCGATCCGCCGCCGCAGGGGATGATCGCCGAAGCGAACCCGACTGCCGACGACGGCAGCCCGGCGGTTTACGCGACGACGTATGACCCGGCCACCGGTGACTACATTGGACCCGACGGCAAGACGTACAACGCAGGCCTCGGCACCGACGGTGCGCAGGCGCAGGGAGGAAACTCTGGATGGCAGAGTCTGATCACATCGACTCTGAACTGAGTGGTGAATCGTCCGAAGACAGTCAGAAACCGCAGGTGAAGGAGGAGTCGGGAGGCGCTGATTCAGCGCAGGCCGACTCGGCGAAACCAGCTGATGCCGCCGACGCGAAGGCAGCGGCCGCGAAGATCCGTCCGGTCAAGCCGAGCCGTAAGCGTCAGCGCGGTAGCTCGGTCGCCGACAAGTCTCGTTCGAACCAGGCCGACAAGCCGTCGAAGGACGCCGAGGACGGTTTCGAACCGGCCGACATCGATCCGGATGCCGATGAAGAAGCGGCATCGCTCGCGGGGTCGCCGAACTACCGGGATCGTCGACGCGCGGCGTCTGCCAAACCGCAGGCCCCGGTGCGCCCGCGCGGCAGCGGCCGCACCATGATGTCGGCGCTGCTGGGGGTGCTCGCGGCGGTGGTCCTGATCGCGATGATCGTCGGCACCGTGCTGTTCGCGACCGCCACGAATCGGATTGATTCGAAGGAGCAGTCGCGTCAGCAATATGTGGACTTCGCCAAGCAGATGGTCGTCAACCTGACGACGCTGAATCCGCAGAACGTGGACCAGCTCGGGCAGCAGGTGTTCGACAACCTGTCGGGCGCTGCGCTGAATCAGTTGCAGACGAACCTTCCTGGCTTCATCTCCGCGGTACAGAAATACAGCTACTCGAGCAAGGGAAACATCGTCGCCGCGGCGATCGCTCGGGATGACAAGAACGAGCCGATCGCCGATGCGAAGTCGGCGACCGTGCTGATTGTGTCGGGCTATCAGGCGACCTCGCCACAGGACCCCAAGGACGCGCTGCTCAACAGCTTCCGCTGGAAGCTGGTCGTCACGAAGATCAACGGGCAGCTCAAGGTGACCGACATGCAGTGGGTGACGTAGTGAGCGACGACGACACAACCGACATGAACCCCGCAGAGGAAGGTGCCGAGAGCATCGAGCGCGCCGCTGACGCAGCAGCCAAGGACACTCCAGTGGAAAAGGACGCTGGTGCGGTCCCGGTGCGAACGCCCCGGGTTACCCGGGCGGGCGGACTCACCGGTGGTAAACGAACCTGGATCGTCTCCGGTGTGGCGGCGGTGCTGCTCGTGGCTGCCGCGGCCGCGTTGACGGTCACCGGTATCCGGTACAGCCATGCAAGCAGTCGCGCCGATGACAGCCGGGACGCGGTGGCCGCGGGACGACTCGCGGCCGAGTCGATGTTCGGCTACGACCCGAAGACGGTCGACAAGAACGTGGCGACCGCTCGGGGCCTGGTCATCGACGACGCGGCGAAGCAATTCGGCGAACTGGTCGACCAGCAGAACATGGTGCTGATCGTCAAGAAGAACAACGTCAGCTCCAACCTGGCGGTGCAGGGGCTGGGTGTCCAGGATTCGTCGAGGAACTCAGCCAACCTGCTGATCTTCATGAACCAGTCGATCACCCGCGGCGACAACCAGCTGGTCGACATTCAGGCGAGCCGCCTGGTCTTCACGATGAAACGCGTTGGCGGCAAATGGAAAGTCAGCGAGATCGACAAGATCAGTGACGATTCCGTGAACAAGTCACTGCAGCCGCAAGGGCAGACTCCCACCAATGCCGACCCGGCCATCGGTGGCGCGCCGCCGGATTCGACTGCTCCCGAGCAGCCGGCCGGGCCGCAGTCCCCGGCGCCGCAGCAGCCGCAGGCGACCGACGCTCCGGCGGCCCCGGGTGGACCGTAACAGCGTTCGGGCACAACAAATTTCGTAGCCAGACGAATACGGCCCGTCGAGGAAGTCGCTTCCTCGACGGGCCGTATTGCGTCGGCCGCTAGCGGATCAGCCTTCGACGGTGTAACCCATCGGCAGGATGACCGACTTGTGCTCGAGGTAGGCCTCCAGGCCTTCCTTGCCGTTCTCGCGGCCGATGCCGGAGTTCTTGTACCCGCCGAACGGCGATCCCGGATCGATCGCGTACCAGTTGACTCCGTAGGTGCCGGTGCGGACCTGCGACGCGATCGCCAGGCCGTGCTCCACGTCGGCGGTCCAGACCGAACCGGCGAGACCGTAGTCGGAATCGTTGGCGATCTTGATCGCTTCCTCTTCGGTGTCGTAGTCGATGATCGACAGCACCGGCCCGAAGATCTCCTCTTGGGCAATCTTCATGTCATTGGTGACATCGGTGAAGACCGTCGGGCTCAGGTAGTAGCCGCTCTCCAGGCCCTCCGGACGGCTGCCTTCCAGAGCGACTGTCGCGCCGGCGTCCTTGCCCGCCTGGATGTAGCCCTCGATCTTGTCGCGCTGATTGGCGGTGATGACCGGGCCCAGCTGGGCGGTCTCGTCGTCCGGGAGACCCGGCTTCATGGCCGCCGCGACGCCGACGATGGCACCGACGAACTCGTCTTTCTTGCTGCGCGGCACCAGGATTCGAGTCTGCGCGACGCAGGCCTGGCCGGTGTTCATCAGTCCGGAGAAGACCAGCATGCCGGCGAGCGAGTTGATGTCGGCATCCTCCAGGACGATCGCTGCAGACTTGCCGCCGAGTTCCAGCGAGCAGCGCTTGAGCGACTCACCGCAGGCGGCGGCGATCTTGCGGCCGGCGGCGGTCGAGCCGGTGAAGGTGATCTTGTCGACGTCGGGGTGCTCGACGAGGGCCTGCCCGGTCTCGGCGCCGCCCGGCACGATCGACAGGACGCCGTCGGGCAGGCCGGCCTCGGTGAACAGCTCGGCGATCACGTTGGCGCACAACGGAGTTTCTGGTGCGGGCTTGAGGACCACCGAACAGCCGGCGGTCAGCGCCGGACCCAGTTTGTTGGCGAGCAGGAACAGCGGAACGTTCCAGGCGATGATGGCGCCGACGACGCCGACCGGCTCGCGGGTGACCTTGGTCTGGCCGAACATGCCCGACCGGTATTCGGTCCACGGGTAGGCGGTGGCCGCCTCGGCGTAGCCGCGCAGCGCGCCGGTGGCCGGCAGCACCTGCAGCATGTTGACGGTGGACGGCGAGGCGCCCATCTCGCTGGTGATGACGGCGGCGATCTCGGCCTCGCGCTCGTTGATCAGGTCGGCGACCTTGGCGACCACGGCGGCACGCTCGACCGGGGTCTTGTCGCGCCACACGCCCGATTCGAATGCGGCCCGCGCGCTCTTGACCGCGGTATCGACGTCAGCGGCGTCGGCGAGCGGCGTGGACCCGGAGTGCTGGCCGGTGGCCGGGGAAATGACCTCAAGGGTCTGCGTGGAATGCGGCTGAACCCACTGACCGCCGATGTACAGCTTGTCGTAATCGCGGGTCGTGGTGGGTGCGGCGTCGACCGTCATGTGTCCTCCAGATCGGTGTGGTGTACCTCACCCGATACTAGAACACGTTCCAATTCTGCACCCAACGTCCAGTTCTTCTCGGTCGGTGGCAGGCGTTCAGTTGGCCCCGGCAGAGGGGCGGGCGTCGAGGACTACGTCGAACTCCAATAGCTCGGCGCCGGTCGACACTGGGTTACGGCGCTCGCCGGCGTGCGCCTCGCGGGCCGGTCCGCTGGCCCAGGCCTGGAAGTCGTCTTCGGACTCCCACTGCGTCACCACGAAATAGCGTGACTCGCCCTTGGTGGGACGCAGCAGCTGGAAGCCGAGGAACCCTTTCGAACCGTCGACGGAGTGAGCGCGATTGGCGAAACGCTTCTCGAGTTCGGGCCCGGCGCCTTCGGGAACGGAGATCGCATTGATTTTCACAACAGCCATGAGCCCCACCGTAGCCTTGGGCGCATGAATGCGGAGCCAGGGCGTCAGAATGCGGACTCGGCGCTGACCGACCACGGCGGCGACGGGCCGCCGATCCTGTTGTTGCACGGCCTGATGGGACGCGGCTGCACTTGGCGACGGCAGATTCCGTGGCTGCGCAGCTACGGGCGGGTGTTCACGATGGATGCCGCCTTTCACCGCGGCGCCGGGGCCGATGCGGTGACGGGTCCGGACGACATCGCCACGGAACGGTTCGTCGCCGATATCGCCGAGGTGCTGACCGTTGTCGATCGTGGCCCGGCCGTGTTGATCGGTCACTCGATGGGCGGGCTGCACGCATGGTGCACCGCTGCCGAATACCCGGAGCTGGTCGCCGCGATCGTCGTCGAGGACATGGCGCCCGATTTCCGGGGCCGCACCACCGGCACCTGGCAGCCGTGGTTCGCCAGCTGGCCGGATCGGTTCGACGGTCTCTCCGACGCGGTGGAGATGTTCGGTCCGATCGCCGGGGAGTACTTCTACGACGCCTTCGATGACGGACGACTGCACGGCGAACTGTCGGTGTGGGCGGACATCGCGGAACGCTGGGGCGAGCGGGACTTCTGGACGCAGTGGCAGCAGGTGCGGGTGCCGGCCCTGCTCATCAGGGCGTCGGGAGGCGTGACGCCGGAGGGGCAGATGCGGACGATGGCCGATATCAACGAGTTCGCCACGCTGCTAGAGGTCGACGGCGGCCATCTGTTGCACGACGACGCGCCGCAGATCTATCGCGGGGCGGTGGAGGCGTTCCTCGACGGGTTGATCGGGCGCGGCCCGGCCGCCGGGCTATCCCTCGCCGGGGAGGGCGTACCGGCCGCTCGGGGTCAGCTCGATCAGTCCGTCCGTCAGTAGCGAATCGAGCGCCCGCATCCGCTGGTGCGGATCAGTCGGCCAGACCTGGTCGAGCCGACCGCGTTCGACCGGAGAATCGCTGTCGCGCAATACATCCAACAGCAGGCCGCGTACCTGGCGGTCGGTTCCGGCGAACTTCTGTACCTTGCGGGCGGGTCCGGTGTGGGCCGGACGGCCCAGCTGCACCCATTGGCATCGGCCACGCAATGGGCAACTGTCGCAACGGGGTTCGCGGGAAACACATACCAGGGCGCCGAGTTCCATCAACGCGGCCGAGAACCGGGCCGCACGTCGCCGCTGTGCCGGCAGCAGCAACTGCGCGTCGGCCAGGTCGGTCTTGCTGGGATTCCCGGGCTCGGCGCGACCGTGCACGGCTCGCGCGATCACCCGGCGCACATTGGTGTCGACCACCGGTACCGCCTGGCCGTAGGCGAAGCAGGCGACCGCGCGGGCCGTGTAGTCGCCGATCCCAGGCAACGTCAGCAGCGTGTCGACGTCGTCCGGAACCGTGTCATCGAAGCGTTCGGCCAGTACTCCCGCGCATTCGTGCAATCGCATCGCCCGGCGCGGATAGCCGAGCTTCCCCCAGGCGCGCACGACGTCGCCGACCGGATCGGCGGCCATCGCCGAGGGCGTGGGCCAACGCTGCACCCATTGCTCCCAAACGGGCTGCACTCGAACGACCGGGGTCTGCTGAAGCATGATTTCGCTGACCAGAATGTGCCACGGCGACACGCCGTTTCGTCGCCACGGCAGGTCCCGCTCGGCGGAATCGAACCAGCCGAGCAAGGCCGTGGCGAACTCGTCGGATGTGGCGTGCGGCATAGTGTCAGTCATGGCTAATCCGACCCCCGCACAGGTGTGGCAACAACTCAAGGAAGGCAACGAGCGGTTCGTCTCGAGCAGCCCGATTCATCCGAGCCAGGGTATCGAGACCCGTGAGCGCCTTACCGGCGGGCAGAACCCGCACGTGGTGCTGTTCGGCTGCTCGGATTCGCGAGTCGCGGCCGAGATCATCTTCGACCAGGGGCTCGGCGACATGTTCGTCGTCCGAACGGCGGGGCACATCATCGACTCGTCGGTTCTGGGCTCGCTCGAGTTCGCGACCGAAGTGCTGAGCACCCCGCTGATCGTGATCCTCGGGCATGACAGCTGTGGCGCCGTCGGCGCGGCAGTGCAGGCGCTCGACTCCCTGCAGATGCCTGAGGGCTACCTGCGTGATGTCGTCGAACGGGTGGCGCCGAGCGTGCTGGCCGGTCGACAGGCGGGTCTCGAGCAGGTTGACGAATTCGTGGCCAAGCACGTCAAGGAGACCGCCCAGCTGATGGTTCAGCGCAGCAGCAAGATCGCTGAGCGCGTCAAGAACAACCAGGTCGCGATTGTCTGCCTGACCTACACGCTCGCCGATGGCCGAGTAGTGCTGCAGGATGCGATCGGCGACATCGGCGAAGGCGCGGGCACCTCCGCGATCTAGCCGGAATCCGCATCGGAAGGGACGCGGCCGACGGGGAGCCGCAGTAGGCTATTAGTCACAGAGTCAGTAATGCCCCCGACGTGACGGAATAGAGCGACCCATGGCGCAACCGCACCCGCATCCCAGTGACGACCGAGTCATCAAGACTCGTCGGATCAAGTTCAACTATCCGACCGGATCGATGGAGAAGCACTACGTGCAGGGCGACCTGGTGATGAGCCACGTCGTCGCAGTGCTGTCCGCGATGTTCCCGGAAGGTGAAGACTTCTTCGTCCGGTCGGTGCGGCACTTTGCCGACGACATCACCGATCCGACGCTGCGCCAGCAGGTCGCGGGTTTCACCGGCCAGGAGGTGACACACGGCCGGGAGCACCGTGAGCTCAACGACCGACTGCAGGAGATGGGTTATCCGACGCGACGCGTCGATCGGGACGTCAAGCGCGGGCTGGCGATGCAGATGCGACTGTTCGGGCCGCACTACAACCTGGCGACGACCGCGGCGCTGGAGCATTACACGGCGACCTTGGCTGAGGTGCTGCTGACCGACCCGCGCGCCCAGGAACTGTTGGGCGACGGTGAAGTTCGGTCGTTGCTGCTGTGGCATGCCCTGGAGGAGTCCGAACATCGAGCGGTGGCGTTCGACGTGTTCCGCGCGACCGGGGGGAGCGAGCGCACGCGGATCTGGGCGATGCGCCGGACCACGCTCTTCTTCATGCTGTCCACCATCATCCACACGGTGTTCTCGATGCTCGGCGATCGAGCCACCTATAATCCGATTCGGACGGCTAAAAGCCTTGCCGCTCTGCGTCATTCACCGTTCCTCAAGCGATCGGTCATTCACCGCCTGCGGGCCTACAACCGACCGGGATTTCACCCGGACGATTTCGACAACACCGAAATCCTGGACACCTGGACCGCTGAATTGTTCGGCAAACAGGGCCAATTGGCCGACCACCTGCGCTGAGCCGACACTGTGCCGTCGGGGGTGCGTTCCGACGATCGCGACCCAATTCACAGCCGGGCACCTTCGACACGCCGCCGTAGATAACACTGCGGCGCCCGATCGGCAACTAGCGTGGGGTGCGTGTTTGAACCGCAGGGACCGTTGCCGCCAGAGGTGTATTGGCGCCGTCGTGTCGCCGCGGTAGGTGCAGCCGTCGTTGTCGTCGCGGTTGTTGTCGGCCTGATCTTCTGGGCTGCATCCGGATCCGGATCAAAGCCGAAGCAGGCGAGCGACTCGCAGCTTACGACCCCCACCACGACCTTGCCGTCAGCCGCGCCGAGCAGTGATGCGTCGACCAGTGGAGTCAGCGGCGGCGGCACGGGGCCCGCGGACAGCAGCGCTGACCCGAGTGGATCGGCCGCGCCGAGCGGTCCCGCGACTCCGGCGGCAGTCCCGGCCACCGGACTGTGCCCGGACCAGAACATCTCGGTGGTCCTCTACTCGGACAAGCCCGACTATGTCGTCGGCGACAAGGCGACCTTCACCATGGTCGTGACCAATGCCGGTGCCACGGCGTGTACTCGCGACGTCGGCCAGTCGATGCAGAATGTGACGGTCCGGACGCTCGACGGCACCAAGTACATCTGGTCGGCCGGTGATTGTGCACCGATCGCGCAGGTCAACAACCAGTTGCTGCAACCGGGCCAGCAGTTCAAGTCGAATATCGCCTGGTCGGGCACTACCAGCGCGCCGGGATGTCAGGGCGATCGGACGCAGATCGGACCAGGCAGCTACCAGGCGGTCGCCAAGCTCGGTGAGAAGCTCAGCGCGCCGATCACTTTCAACGTCGCCGCTGCACCCATCCCTCCCGGCGCCTGACCAGTCGGCGCCAGATGAACGCCTGGCTGGTCGGGGATTCTTAGTCGAACCTTTCGATGCTGGACTCGGCCAGCCGCGATAGGCCCTCGCGGATATGACGGGCCCAGATGCTGCCGATTCCGTCGACCGCTTGGAGATCTGACGCAGTCGCCGCCAGCAGCGATTGCAGCGACCCGAAACTCCGGACCACCCGATCGATGTGTGCGAACTGCAGGCGCGGGACCCGGGCGAGCAGCCGGTAGCCGCGGGGGCTCATCGACGTGTCCTGCGCATCGATCGTGGTGGGGTAACCGAAGGCGCCGGCCAGATTGGTCGAATCCAGGAGGTCGGTGTCCGAGAGAGATTCAATGGCCTCCAGTGCCTGGCGGACCTCCTCGGCGCCGGGCGCCTCGGGGGAGGCGAAGTAATCGCGGACGACCAGTTCGCGCTGAGAGTCGTTGTCGCCCAACAATTCTTCCAGCTGCAGCGATAGCTGACGGCCGTCAGTGCCCAGCTCCAGGACGTACTGGACGATCTCCACGGAGATCCGTCGCACCATCTCCATCCGCTGGGCCACGGTCATCGCGTCGCGCAGGGTCACGTAGTCCTCGATCTCGGCCCGCGAAAGCTGCGCGTTGACCTCGTCGAGCCGGGTCTTGTAGCGCTCCAGGGTCGAGACCGCGAGATTCGCGCGGGACAAGATCGCGTCGGAGCTTTCGACGATGTGTCGCTCACCGCCGATATACACGCGAACGATGGACATCGAGGCGCTCACCGAGATCACCGGGTGACCGGTCTGCACGGCCGTGCGTTCGGCGGAGCGGTGCCGGGTGCCGGATTCTTCGGTGGGGATCGACGGGTCCGGCACCAGCTGCACGTTGGCTCGCAGGATGCGGCTGCCGTCAGTGGAGAGCACCACGGCGCCATCCATCTTGGACAGTTCCCGCAGGCGGGTGGGCGCGAAGGCGACGTCGAGGCGGAAGCCGCCGTCGCAGATCCGCTCGACCTCGGCGTCGTGCCCGAGAACGATGAGTCCGCCGGTACGTCCGCGCAGGATGCGCTCGAGTCCGTCGCGCAGGGGCGTGCCAGGGGCTACCCGGGCAATCGTGGAACGCAACAGTTCGGCGGTCGACATCGAATTCGGATCGAGTGCCGAGGAGGCCGGATCGGTCATTGCTTTAGATTAGCTTCTTGTGAAGAGCAGTTTTGTCGTGCCCGCTGACGCCGTCCCGCCAGCCAGGCATGAACGAGCGGCCGCCCCCGGTGAACAGATCCGTCCGCACAACCCGACCTGCTTCGGCTGCGGACCGGAGAGTCCCACCGGGTTGCACATGACGGCGGTCGCCGGCGAGCGCATCAATTGTTCGGCGACATTCGTCGTGGAGCCGAAGTTCGAGGGCGGACCGGGCGTGATCCACGGCGGCATCCTGTCGACGGCATTCGATGAGGCGATGGGCCTGTGCCTGAAGCTGATGCGGGTCATCGCCGTGACTGCGCATCTGGAGATCGACTTCGCCAAGCCGATCCTGCTCGGCACCGAACTGCGGTACGAGTCGGAGGTCGTCGGGCAGGTCGGTCGCAAGCTGTACAGCCAGTCGATCGCGTACTCCGGAGACGTCGAGGTGGCACGCGCGCATGCGCTGTTCATCACCGTCCAGCCGGAGACGCATTTCAAGGACTCGTACGCGCTCAGCCAGCGCGCCGATCACTATGAGCAGCGGGTCGATATGGATGACATCCAGGCGCCGTGACGCGGGATCAGAAGTCGTAGCTGTCGGTGGACACCGCCGCGCGTGAGGCTTCGTAGATGTCCTTCACGGCGGTGATCTTGATGCCCTTGGGCAGATTGTCCGAACCATGCGGCACGATCGCGTGCCGGAATCCCAGCCGCTTGGCCTCCGCGACGCGCTGACCGATCGCCGACACCCGGCGCACCTCGCCTGCCAGACCGACCTCGCCGATCGCGACGGTCGAGCGCGGGAGCGCCTTCTTGCGCACGATGGACGCGATGGCCAGGGCGGTGGCCAGATCGGCCGCGGGCTCCTGCAGCCGCATCCCGCCGACGGTGGAGACATAGACGTCCTGCTTGCCGGTGCGGATGCCGAGCAGCGTGTCCAGTACCGCGAGAACCATTGCCACTCTAGTGGATTCGAGCCCGCTGACCGCCCGGCGGGGGCTGGCCAGCGCCGACTCGGCGGTGAGCGCCTGAACTTCGCCGAGCAGCGCCCGTTTGCCGTCCATGGCGACTGTGATCGCGGAGCCGGCGACCTCGCCTTCGCGGTGATAGAGGAACAGCCCGGACGGGTCGGGGACCTCGTGGATCCCGTTCTCGCGCTGCTCGAAACAGCCGACCTCATCGGAGGCGCCGAATCGGTTCTTGATGCCGCGGACCATCCGCAACGATGACTGCTTGTCGCCCTCGAAGGACAGCACCACGTCGACGAGGTGCTCTAGGGATCGGGGCCCGGCGACCGCACCGTCCTTGGTGACGTGCCCGACCAGCACCACTGCGATACCCGAGTTCTTCGCCAGTGAGGTCAAAGCCGTTGTGATGGCCCGGATCTGGGTGACACCGCCGGTGACGCCCTCGGCATGGCCGGCGGTCATCGTCTGTACCGAGTCGACCACCATCAGCGTCGGCTGCACCTGGTCGACATGCCCGAGCACGGTGGCCAGATCCGACTCGGCCGCGAGGTACACCTCTTCGTGCACCGCGCCAGTGCGCTCGGCCCGCAGCCGCACCTGGCCGGCCGACTCTTCGCCGGTCACGTAGAGCGCCCGGCGGCCGCCGTGCGCCCAGCGTTTGACGACCTCCAGCAGCAGCGTCGATTTGCCGACACCGGGCTCACCGGCCAGCAGCACGACTGAACCGGGCACGATGCCGCGGCCGAGGACCCGATCGAGTTCACCGACGCCGGTCGGGTGCGCGTGGCTGGTCTTGGCGTCGATCTCGGTCATCCGCCGAGCCGCGGTCGCCGGGGTCGCCGCGATGGCACCGGACGAGCGGGCTATTGCGGCGGGAGCGGCGAATTCGTTGACAGTGCCCCATTCGCCGCACTCAGGGCAGCGACCTACCCATTTGGCGGGTGTGTGACCGCAGGCATCACAGCGATAAGAGGACCGGGGTCTGGCCATGCGCGCAGGCTACTGCGGGGCTGTGACAGGTTGTCGGCCCGCGAAATGGTCGGCGGGCCGGTGGGCGATCAGTGCTCGCCGCCCCAGGGATCGGCCTTCAGGGTCTGGCTCGCGGGCAGTGGCTGTTTCGGCGACAGGCCCACGGGCGTCGGGACGGTGATGTCTCCGGACTGCGCGAAGTGGAAGGTCAGCGGGACGGTGAGGCCGGCACGGACGTCCGTGACACCGGTGAGCGTTGCGGTCGCCGCGGTGTCGCCCTCCACCGCCGCAGCGGCGGTGGTCACTCCGGCGGGCTTGCCGACGGTCAGGCGCTTGCCGGGGGCGATGTCGGGGGTACCGCTGATGGCGACCGAGCCGCTGGGCGCGGTGATCGAGGTCAGCGTGTCCTTGTCGGTCGAACTGGAGTTGGTGACGACCACGAAGAGCTGCAGCGGGCCGCCGGCCTGCAGCGTGTCTGCGCCGTCATCGGTCGGGTAGATGATCTGCGCGTCGCGCACGCTGAGCTGCTTGATGGTGCCCTGGCCGCCGTTGACCGCGGGCTGCTGGTTGGCAGTCTGCGAAATCTGTCCCGCGCCACAGGCCGCGGTACCGGAGATGACGCCGGCGGCGATCGCAGCGGCCGCCACACCGGTGGCGACGCGGACCTTGGCGGAACGACGAGAAGTGGTTGGCACCGGATGCTCCTTCGGCGGTCAGGGCGACGTGGGCTCGCAACTCGGGCCCGGCGAACGTGACCCCGTGCGGCTTCACTACGGAGCGTAGTGGGCGAGGTGCGGTCGCAGGCGCCGGGGTGGCAAACCGGGCGAAAAATCCTGCGAAATGGTGCGACCCGCAGCACATTTCGGCAGTCCCGTCAACCCTTGCGATAGACCCGTAGTACCGCTGACCTGCGCCGTTGCCCGAAGGGTTGTTCGGTCCCGTGTTAGACTGGGGATATCGAAAGGGGCATGGAGCATTGAAATTTAAAGTTGGTGACACCGTTGTGTATCCCCATCACGGTGCCGCTCGCGTCGACGACATTGTGACTCGCACCATCAAGGGCGAGCAGGTCGAGTACCTGGTTCTCAAAGTTACCGATGGCGATATGACCGTCCAGATCCCCTCCTCGAAGCTGGAGTACGTCGGCGTTCGCGACGTCGTCGGCGATGAAGGCCTCGACAAGGTCTTCGAGGTCCTGCGTGCGCCGCATACCGAAGAACCCACCAACTGGGCTCGCCGGTTCAAGGCCAACCAGGAGAAGCTGAACACCGGCGACATCATCAAGGTTGCCGAGATCGTCCGGGACCTGTGGCGTCGCGAGCAGGATCGCGGCCTGTCCGCGGGTGAGAAGCGGATGCTGACCAAGGCCCGCCGCGTGCTCGTCGATGAGCTCTCGCTGGCGCAGAACACCAATGACGAGAAGGCGTCGAGCATTCTCGACGAGGTGCTGGCCGCGGCTTCCTGAGCCGCTGAACGTGACTGTCACTGCCCTGATCCCGGCTGCGGGTAGGGGCGTTCGACTGGGCGCTGACAAGCCCAAGGCTTTCGTTGACGTATGCGGGCAGCCGGTACTGAGCCGCGCCGTCGCCGGCGTACTGGCGTCGGGTGTGGTCGATCAGGTTGTCGTGATGGTTCCGGCGGATCTGGTCGATGCCACCGTTGCGCTGGTCCCGGCCGCCGTCCGGGTGATCGCCGGCGGAGCCGAACGCATCGACTCGGTCCGTGCCGGACTGCAGATACTGTCCGATGGCGACCCTGACGACATTGTGCTGGTGCACGATGCGGCCCGATGTCTGACTCCGGAGCCGGTGTTCGAGCGCGTGGTCGCGGCCGCGGCCGATCGGTACTGGGCGGGAGCGATCCCGGGAATCCCGGTGGCGGACACCATCAAGACGGTGAACGCGGCCGGCGGGGTCACCGGAACCCCGCAGCGATCGGGCCTGCGCGCGATTCAGACGCCGCAGGGATTTCGCCTCGGCGTGCTCCGCCAGGCGTATGCCCAGGACGGCTTGGACGCGGTGGCCACCGACGATGCGGGCCTGGTCGAGGCGATGGGCGGTGCGGTCCGAGTGGTCGCGGGAGATCCGCTGGCGTTCAAGATCACCACGGAATGGGACCTGCGCACGGCCGAGCGGGTTCTGGCGAACGATGAGCGTGAGTCGGATGGATGAGGAGCGCCACGTGAATAAGGAATCGATCTGATGCGCGTCGGTATTGGTACTGACGTCCATCCGATAGAGCCTGGTCGCCCGTGCTGGATGGCCGGGCTGCTGTTCGACGATGCCGACGGCTGCACCGGGCACTCCGATGGCGACGTTGCGGTACACGCGCTGTGCGACGCCCTGCTGTCGGCCGCCGGCCTGGGCGACCTGGGGGCGGTGTTCGGCACCGACAAGCCGGAGTGGGCCGGGGCGACCGGCGCCCGGATGCTGGCGCATGTACGGGAACTCCTGGAAGCCGAAGGTTTCGGGGTGACCAATGCGGCTGTGCAGGTGATCGGCAATCAACCGAGGATCGGGCCGCGACGCGACGAGGCGCAGCGGGTGCTGGGCGACATTCTGGGCGCGCCGGTGTCGGTGTCGGCCACGACCACCGATGGCCTCGGATTAACGGGCCGCGGTGAGGGCGTCGCGGCCGTCGCGACGGCATTGCTGCACTAAACGATAAGATTTGCGACCGTGACTCTGCGCCTTTACGACACCGCTGCCCGCGCGGTGCGCGACTTCGAACCGTTGCGCCCCGGCCATGCGTCGGTATACCTGTGTGGCGCGACGGTCCAGGGCGTGCCGCACATCGGCCACGTGCGCAGCGGTATCGCGTTCGATGTGTTGCGGCGCTGGCTGATCCACCAGGGCCTCGATGTCTCGTTCGTTCGCAACGTCACCGATATCGATGACAAGATCCTGCGCAAGGCGGCCGATGCCGGTCGGCCATGGTGGGAATGGGCGGCCACCCATGAACGTGAATTCTCGTGGGCCTACGACCAATTGGGTGTGATGCCGCCATCGGCCGAGCCCCGGGCGACCGGTTTCGTCACCCAGATGGTCGACTACATGCAGCGCCTCATCGACCGCGGGCATGCGTACGTCGCCGCCGGGAGCGAAGCGACCGGGTCGGATATCGGCCGCGATGTGTACTTCTCCGTGACGAGCATGCCGGATTACGGAAAGCTTTCCGGTCACAAGGTCGAAGACGTCCACCAGGGCGAGAGCGTGGCCGAAGGCAAGCGAGACGAACGCGACTTCACGCTGTGGAAGGCCGCGAAACCGGGCGAGCCCTCATGGCCCACGCCGTGGGGCCCCGGTCGGCCCGGGTGGCATCTCGAATGCTCGGCCATGGCGACGTCGCTGCTCGGCGGCGAGTTCGACATCCACTGCGGCGGCATGGATCTGGTGTTCCCGCACCATGAGAACGAGATCGCGCAGGCCGAGGGTGCGGGCGATGCGTTCGCGCGGTACTGGCTGCACAACGGCTGGGTCACCATGAGTGGCGAGAAGATGAGCAAGTCGCTCGGCAACGTGGTGGCCATCCCGGAAATGCTCAAGCGTGTGCGTCCGGTGGAGCTGCGTTACTACCTGGGCAGCGTCCACTACCGGTCGATGCTGGAGTACTCCGAGGGCGCGCTACATGAGGCCGCCGCCGGTTATCGGCGCCTGGAATCCTTTGTGGAACGGGTGCATTCGCGGGTCGGCGACGTCGAGCAGGGCGCGCTGCCGGACGGGTTCGTGGCCGCGATGAACGACGACATCGGGGTGCCCGCGGCCCTGGCCGAAGTGCACGGCGCGGTGCGGGTCGGCAACACCGCGCTGGAGGCCGGCGATCACGCCGCGGCGCTGGCCGCCGCCGGATCGGTGCGGGCGATGATGGCGATCCTCGGCACCGATCCGCTCGATGAAAAGTGGCGCAGTGCCGCCACGGATACGAAATCGCATGAGGCGCTGGATGTTCTGGTGCGTGCCGAGCTTGATCGGCGCGCGCAGGCGCGTGCGGAGAAGAGCTGGGCCGTCGCCGACGAGGTACGAGACCGGCTCGCGCAAGCCGGTATCGAGGTGACCGACACCGCCGATGGTGCGCAATGGAACCTGAAGGATGACTGATGGCTGGTAACTCGAAACGCCAAGGCGCAGTGCGCAAGGGCGGAACCAAGAAGGGCCAGACCACCGGGTCCGGCGGACAGCGTCGCAGGGGTCTGGAGGGGCGTGGCGCGACGCCGAAGGCGGTCGACCGGGAATACCATCCGGCGCACAAACGTGCCAAGGCCGCGGCCAAGTCGAGCGCCAGCGCGCCGCGTGGCCGCACCGCGACGCGCAAGCCGGTGGACGGGCCCGAGTACGTCGTCGGCCGCAATCCGGTCGTCGAGTGTCTGCGGACCGCCGTCCCGGCGGCCGCCTTGCACGTATCGCTCGGCATCGAAGCCGACGAGCGCGTCACTGAGGCGGTCAAGCTGGCCGGTGACCTGGGCATTTCGATTCTGGAGGTGCCCAAGGCGGAGCTGGATCGGATGAGTCCGAACGGGCTGCATCAGGGGCTGGCTCTGCAGGTGCCGCCGTTCCAGTACGCCCATCCGGACGATCTGCTGACCGCGGCCCGTGAGAGCGGCCATCCGCCGCTGCTGGTGGCGCTCGACAACATCACCGATCCGCGGAACCTCGGTGCGGTGATTCGTTCGGTAGCCGCGTTCGGCGGCCACGGGGTGCTGATTCCGCAGCGTCGCAGCGCCAGCGTCACCGCCGTCGCGTGGCGTACGAGCGCCGGCGCGGCCGCCCGGCTTCCGGTTGCACAGGCGCCGAATCTGACTCGGACACTGAAGGATTGGGCTGCATCCGGCGCACAGCTGGTCGGCCTCGATGCGGGTGGGGACGTCACGCTCGACGAGTACGACGGTACTGGCCCTACGGTGATCGTGGTCGGGTCCGAGGGCAAGGGTTTGTCGCGGCTGGTTCGTTCGAGCTGCGACTCGATCCTGTCGATCCCGATGGCCGGCGATATCGAGAGCCTGAACGCGTCAGTGGCCGCCGGTGTGGTGCTGGCCGAGTTCGCGCGGCAGCGTCGAGCGGGATAGTCGCGGCGGCCCGGACAAGTCGCTCGAAATCGACCTCCCGCCCAGTGACCTGGATCACTGACTAGTTGTGGTGCCTGAGTAAAGTCGTGATTCATGGTCACAACTGACTTCACGCCCGGCCCGACGATCACCATCGCCGACGGTCGGCTTCGGGGGATCACCAACGGCAAGCTCAACGCATGGCGAGGAATTCCGTTCGCGGCGCCGCCGGTCGGCGCGCTGCGTTGGCGTGCGCCCCAGCCGGTGCGGCCCTGGGACGGTGTGCGCGAGGCCGCCGACTTCCGGAACGCCCCGCCGCAGCCCCCGCGCGCAGCCGCGACGTCGCTCGGCAAGTACCAGCCCATCGCCGAGGACTGCCTGACGCTCAACGTGCTCGCTCCGGCGACTCCGGCCACGAAGCCGCGCCCGGTGATGGTGTTCATCTACGGCGGCGGCTACCTGGTGGGGACGTCCGCGACCCCGTTGTATCTCGGCAACTCGCTGGCGGAGCGCGGCGAGATGATCTACGTGTCGGTCAACTACCGCCTCGGTGCGCTGGGGTACCTGGATCTGACCCGATTCAGCAGCGCGGACCGGCCATATGACAGCAATCTCGGTCTGCGTGACCAGGTGGCAGCGCTGGAATGGGTGCAGCGCAACATCGCAGCGTTCGATGGCGACCCGGATTGCGTCACGATCTTCGGTGAGAGTGCCGGCGGAAACGCCGTCACCACCCTGCTGGCCACCCCCGCCGCGAAGGGCCTGTTCCATCGGGCCATCGCGCAGAGCTCGGCGCCCGGGCTGACGGTCGATCGAACCGCGGCGCAACAGGTGACCGACCGGTTCGTCGAGCAGCTAGGTGCGTCGTCGCTGACCGGTCGGGCGATCGCCGACCGGCTGGATTCCGCGACGCCGGCCGAACTCGGCAAGATCACCTACCGACTCGTGCGCCAGGCGGGCAAGCAGCAGCAGGGGATGCCGCTGCTGCCGTTCGGGCCGATCATCGACGGGGATTTCCTGCCCGAGGACCCGACCGCCGCGATCGCCGCGGGCCGCGGCTCGCACGTCCCGCTGATCATCGGCACCAACCGCACCGAAGCCAATCTGTTCACCAAGATCCCGGGCAACAAGGCGACGCCGGAGGGCATCGAGCGCGGGTTGCTGGCCGGAAATCGGCAGGCGGCGCGGGCTGTCACCGACAGCTATCGCGGATATCCCGATAGCCGAGTCTGCGCTCGGATCGTCGGCGATGCGATCTTCTGGGCGCCGACGGTGCAGATCGCCGAAGCGCACAGCAAACACGCACCCACATACTTCTACCGATTTGACTTCGCGCCGAAGACGATGCGGGCGTCCGGATTCGGTGCCACCCATGCGTCGGAGCTGTTGGCGGTGTTCGGGGTGTACCGCGGCCGGCTCGGGCGCACGCTGGCGTTCTTCGGCGACAGCAAGCCCGCCCTGAACGTCACCGACGAGATGCAGCGCGACTGGATCTACTTCGCCCGTAAGGGAGTTCCGGCCTCGGACTGGCCGAAGTACGGCACGTCGGCGCGTACCACCAAGATCATCGACAGCCACAGCTATCTGGTGCACGACCCGGCCGCCCAGCAGCGCCGGGCGTGGGCGAACTATTACTCGCCGGAACTGGTCGCGTAGCCGGCCGGTCGGGCTATCGCCGGGACACGGCGTGGACGGCGATGCCGTTCGCGGTGAGGATCTCGTGGGCCGTTCGCGCGTGTTCGACGGCGCCGGGAGTGTCGCCATGCAGGCAGATCGATTGAGCGACAACGGTGATCGGTTCGCCGGTGATCGCCGTGATCGGGTTGCCTGAGGCCAGGTCGAGCACCCGCTGCGCGATGGTGTCGGTGTCGGTGAGGACCGCGCCGGGCTCGGTGCGCGGGACCAGCGTGCCGTCGGCCAGGTAGGCACGATCGGCGAACGCCTCGGAGATGACGGTCAGGCCGGCGTCGTCGGCGATCTGCAGCGACTTCGATCCGGGCAATCCCATCAGCGGCAGACTGCCGGCCGCGACGACGGCGTCGACGACTGCCTCGGCCTGCCGGTCATGGGTGACGATCGAATTATAGAGCGCCCCATGGGGTTTCACGTATGACACGGTGGTACCGACGGCATGGGCGATGCCGCGCAGAGCGCCGATCTGGTAGATCACCGCGGCTACCAGGTCGTCGGGGTCGATATCGATGAAGCGGCGTCCGAAGCCCATCAGATCCGGATAGGAGACCTGGGCGCCGATGGTGACCCCGGCCGCCGCGGCCGCCCGGCAGGTGCTGACCAGCGTCGCCGGGTCGCCGGCGTGGAAGCCGCAGGCGACGTTGGCGCTGCTGATCAGCTGCAGCAATGCGGCGTCGTCGCCGAGGCGCCACTGGCCGAAACTCTCGCCGAGATCCGCGTTCAGGTCGATGCTCGAGGTCACTAGGTCAGTCTAGGAACTGTCGGCACGGACTGGGTGCCGTCGTCTACCGCGGAACGACGCCGATGACGGGAACCCGGCCGTCGACCGCCGCACGGAAGTTCACCAGGGCGCGCTTGATGTGATCGGGACTGGTGACGACCACCAGGCCGGTCGCGCGCCGGTTGCGGGCGATGGCCCAGCTGTTGTTGGCATTGCCGATGGTGTCGCGGGCGGCGTTCTCGGTGGTGATTCGCCCGGCCGGGACACCGCTTTGGACCAGCCAGGTCTTCATGGCCTGCGCCTCGGTGCGGCCGCCCCTGGGGTTGCCGCCGGTGACGATGACCGGCGCCGCCGGGTATCGGAGCGCGAGGTCGCGGGCCGTCTGCAGGCGGGTGATCAGCGTCGGCCGCATGCCGCCGGCTGGCAGCAGGCCGTAGCCGAGGACCACGATGGTGGTGCTGACCGGATTGAACACCAATGGGAGCGGCGGATTCGCCGAGAACCGCTGTTGTTTGGTGCAGGACTGGATCTGTTGCAGCACGGGCGTCTGGCAGCCGATGGTGGTCGAGAGGAATCCGCTGTAGCCCGGTGCGGCAGCGGCTGATGGAGCACCGATCGCCAGTCCCGTTCCGGTGATGCTCGCGGCCGCAAGAGAGGCCGCGAGCAGCCGTTTGAATCGCACGATGACATGCCCCCGGGTTCGAACCGACCCACAAGGTATTCGCAGGTCGCTGCCGATCGACGGTCGTGAATCGTTGATCGCATCGGCTTGCCCGAAAGGTTATCGAATTGCAAACACGGCGTTAGCAAATTTCAACAATTGCTCGATTATTTCTGGAGTGGGCATCGATGGTGCCCGAGCGCATCGCTAGGTCGCAGGTCAGGACCCGAAGGCGCTGCCGCTCGGATCGTTGGCGACGACGCCTTCGACCGGCACCGCGCCGCCGACGGCCTCGCGGAAGTTGGTCAGTGAGCGCCGCAGATGGTTGCCGCTGGTCACCACGACGAGCCCGGTGGCGCCGCGAGCGCGGGCGATGGCCCAGCTGTTGTTCGCGTTCTCGATGGTGCTCCGGGCCCGATTCTCGGCCGTGATGCGACCGCCATTGATGCCGGCGCCGATCAGCCACGACTTCATCGCCTGCGCTTCGGTGCGCCCGCCATGCGGGTTGCCGCCGGTCACGATGATCGGCGCGGCCGGGTTCTGATTGGCCAGGTCGCGCGCGGCCATCAGGCGGGTGATCAGCTCCGGGCGCATGGCGCCGTTGCCCAGGAGGCCGTAGCCGAGGACCACGATGTTGGTGCCGACCGGGTTGAAGGTCAGGATGAGCGGAGTCTCGGGTGAGAGCATCTGCGCGTTGGTGCAGAGTTGAATCAGCGGCTCGATCGGCGTCTGGCAGCCGCCGACCGTGGAGACGAATCCGTTGTAGAGCGGGTCGACGATCGGTACCGCTCCGGCTTGTGGGGTTCCGATGGCGACGCCGCTGCCGGCGATTGCCGCGGTCGCCAGAGCGGCTGCGGTCATTCGTCGAACACGCATATGAAGTGCCTCCCCGTATCACTGGAACCCGTCGAGCCGCGGGCCGGTGCCGACTGTACCGACCGGGTCGGTGACGGTGGTCACTTCAAGCAAAGAGTAGCTAACTAGTTATCCACTAGTTACGCGTCAGGCTGCGGCCGGAACCGCCCGGCTGCGGCGGGTCACCGGTCGGGTGCGCAGCCAGGCGACCAGCCGGCAGATGACATAGATCAGGAATGAGATCGACGTGACGAACACCGAGACCGGCAGGCCGGGAGCCAGCGAAACGACGATTCCGCCGACCGCCGCGATCTCGGCGAACAGCACCGAGAGCAGAACCACGGTCACGGGATTAGCGCTGATCTTGATGGCGGCGGCGGCCGGGGTGATGAGTAACGACATCACCAGCAGGGCACCGATGATCTGCACCGCCTGCGCGGTGGTCGCTCCGACGAGTACCGCGAAGACCACCGAGAGCAGGCGCATGGGCACCCCGCGGGACTCGGCCACACGCGGGTCGGTCGAGGCGAACCACAGCGGGCGGTAGACGATCGCGGTGACCGCGAGAACGACCACCATGGTGATCGTCATCGCGGTGAGCCCGCGGGTGCCGACGCTGACCACCTGTCCGGTGAGCAGGCTGAAGCCGGTGCCGATACGTCCGTACAGGGCGATGAATAGCACGGCGAGACCCAGGCCGAATGCGAGAACGACACCGATGACCGAATCTCGTTCGCGGGCCTTGTTTCCCAGCAGGCCGAAGATGACTGCCGCGATGATCGCGCCGACCACGCCGCCGACGTTCACGCCGACGCCGATCAACAGTGCGGCCGCCGCGCCCGTCACCGACAGCTCGCTGGTTCCGTGGACGGCGAACGACATCTGTCGGGCCACGATGAGCGGGCCGAGGATGCCGCCGAGCAGGGCCAGCATCGCGCACGCCAGCAGCGCCTGCTGGACGAAGCCGCGCTGCAACAGGTCGGCGGTGGTGGAGAAGTCGACGAAGTCCGACCAGTGAACGGTCACAACATCGCCCCTGCGGTGGAATGGCTGCCATGACAGGCGGATTCATCGGCTCCGACCACGATGAGACGGCCGCGCACCCGCACGACCTCGATCTGGCTGCCGTACAACTCGCTGAGCGTCTCGGTGGTCATCACCTCGTCGGGTGTGCCGATCCGGAACCGGCCGTTCACCAGATACAGCACCCGATCGACATACGGCAGAACGGGATTGATCTCGTGGGTCACGAACAGTACCGCGGTGCGATGGTTGCGGCGCCGCTGATCGATCAGCGCGGCCACCCGAGCCTGGTTGGCGGGGTCGAGAGACAGCAGCGGCTCGTCGCACAGGAGTAGTTGCGGATCGCCGACGAGTGCTTGGGCGACGCGCAGTCGCTGCTGTTCGCCACCGGAGAGCAGGCCTATCGGGGCGTCGGCGAACTCTGTGGCCTGGACCTGACGCAGTGCCTCATCGACCAGGGCGCGGCGGCGATGCTGGCCGAATATCCCCAATCCCCAACGGTTTCCGTCGACGCCGAAGCCGACCAGATCGCGGCCGCGCAGCGGTACCTGTTCGTCGTGGCGTTCCTGCTGGGGGATGTAGCCGACCGCACGGTTGGCGGCCGACGGCGCCGAGCCGGCGATGGTGGCACTGCCCGCGCCGAGCCGGTGCTGACCGAGCAGGGTCTTCAACAGCGACGTCTTGCCGGACCCGTTGGGGCCCAGGATCGCGACGAATTCTCCCGGCGCTACCGAGAGGTCGAGTCCGTCCCACAGCACCCGCTCGCCGAAAGCGAGACGGGCGCCGTGCAATTCGACGATCGGGTCTGCGGGACTCACTGGCCCGTGACCGCCTTCGCGATCGCTGCGACGTTGTCGGTCTGCCATGTCAGGTAATTCTTGCCGGTCGGCAGCGTTTCCGTAAGGCGGACGATGGGCAGGCCGGCCTTGGTGGCGATCGTCTCGAGAGCCTTCGTCGTCTCGTCGGTGGCCTGCGTGTTGTAGAGCAACGCCTTGACCTTCTTGTCGCGCAACAGATCCTGCGTCGCGGCGGTGTCGGCGGCGGACGGATCCTGGCCGGCCTCGACGGCGTTCTTGAAGCCCTCCGGGGTGGCGTCGATCAGGCCGGCCGCATCGAGGAGGTACTGGGCCAGCGGCTCGGTCTGCGCGACCCGGCCGCCCGCTGCCGTCGCCTTGATCGCGGCGACGCTGCTCTCGATGCCGGCGATCGCATTGCTGAAGTTGGTCGCATTCTGCTGGTAGGCGGCCGAATTGGCGGGGTCCTTGGCGCCCAGGGCGTCGGCCACCTTGTGGGCGACCGTCGACACGGTCGGTAGGTCGTAGAAAACGTGCTCATTCGTGGCGCCGGCGCTCGACGATCCACCGTGGATGTCGAAGGCATTGATCACGACCGCCGAGGACGACTTCTGCGCGTCGGCCATGTACTGGTCGTAGTGGCCGCCGTTCATCAGCACGACCTCGGCGTCGGCGATCTTGGCGCTGTCTTTGGGCGTGGGCGTGAATTCGTGCGGGTCGCCGTCTGGCGAGGTGTACAGCGCGGTGACGCTGGCGTGGTCGCCGGCGACGGCCGAGGCGACCGAGGCCCAGACATCGGTCGAGGTGACCAGTGTGAGTCCCCGGTGCGACGAACTCGTCGATGAACATGCCGAGAGCGACAGCCCTGCGACGAGTGTGGCAACGAGCGCTGCGATGACGCGGTGGGTCCGGGACACGGTCTCTCCTTGATTAGGAATGACCCTGGCTGGTGAACCAGGGCAGAGGCTAATGATAACCGTTTCCATTAACTGTTGGCGAATCGGCCCCGAAGCGATGTCGACCGAGAAAGCGGCAAAACGTGCATAGAACTAAAACGTAACGCGGACTTGCGGTTACGGTGCGCCGGCGGTCCTGTCATGGCGTAGCATTCGTCGCGCTGTAGCCCTCGGACCGGGAGAATCATGGCGATATTCGGGCGGACCCGAGCGGCGTCGAATGCGTCGGCGTCGAAAGAATCCGGGTCGATCCAGACCGGGGAGTTCACTGCAATCGGCCGGGTGCCGGACAGCGTCGGGTATGCGTTCAAACGAGTCTTTCTCGGCAAGCCGCTGACCACCAGCAGGCTTTCGCATGAGCGCTTGTCCAATCCAGTCGCACTGGGTGTTTTGTCGCCGGACGCGATTTCATCGACGGCGTACGGCACCGAAGAGGTTCTGGTCGAGCTGCTGCCGTATGCGGGACTGGCGGCCTTCACGTTGCTACTGCCGATCACCGGGGTCATCCTGGTGATCCTCATCCTGGTCGCGGCGTCCTATCGCCAGGTGGTGATGGCGTACACCCGGGCCGGCGGTTCCTACGTGGTCGCGCGGGAGAACTTCGGACCGCGGGTCGCCCAGATCGCGGCGGCGGCACTGCTGATCGACTACGTGGTGACGGTCGCGGTGCAGGCCGCCGCGGGGACCGTCGCCGTCGCCTCGGCGGTTCCGCAACTGGGTCCGTACAGCCTCGAGCTCACCTGTGCAGTCGTGATCCTGATGTGTTACGCCAACCTGCGCGGACTGCGTGAAGCCGGACGGCCATTCGCCGTTCCCACCTATTTCTTCACCGTCATGGTGGTGCTGCTGATCGTCGTCGGCATCGTTCGGGAGATCACCGTCGGCCTGCCGATGTACCACCCGGAGACGATGGCCGGCACGGTCACGGTGCATCACGGCAACGGCCTGGTCATGGGCGCCACGATCCTGGTGCTGCTGCGGGCATTCGCGAATGGCGGATCCTCGCTCACCGGCGTCGAGGCCATCTCCAATACGGTGGGCTCCTTCCGGAGACCCGAGGGCCAGAATGCCCGCAAGGTGCTGACCGTGATGGCCTGCATCCTCGGATTCCTGCTGGCCGGTGTCGCGTACCTGGTGCACAAGACGCACGCGACGCCGTACTCGAACGGGTACCCGTCGGTGCTGTCGGAGTTGGCGCACGCGGTGTTCGGCCACGGTGCACTAGGTGACGTGCTGTACGCGTTGCTGCAGATCGCTACGGCGCTCATTCTGTATACCGGCGCGAACACCAGCTTCAACGGTTTTCCGGCGCTCGCGAATTTCGTTGCCGAGGACCGTTTTCTGCCGCGACAGCTCACCAAGCGCGGTCACCGGCTGGTGTTCTCCAATGGCATCATCGTGCTGGCGATCCTCTCGGTAATCCTGCTGATCGGCACCGGGGGATCGGTCAACGCCCTGGTGCCGTTCTATGCGATCGGTGTGTTCACCGGTTTCACCATGGCCGGCTTCGGGATGACAAAGCACTACCTCAGGCAGAAGGGCAAGGCCTGGCGCGCAAAGGTCGCAGTCAACTTCGGGGCAGGCATCACCTCGCTGGTCGTCGTCGGAATCTTCGCGGTCGCGAAATTCACCGAGGGCGCCTGGCTGGTCGTGATCGTCTTCCCGTTGCTGGTGCTTCTGCTGATGCGGCTCAATCGCGAATACCGTGCCGAGGCAGCGATTTTGGAGGAGCTGCGGACTGATCGGCCCGATCAGGTCAACTACGCCTACAACGAAATCCTGGTGTTCGTGAACAGCGTCGATCTGGCGGTGTTCGAAGCACTGCGCTATGGGCGGTCGTTGCGGGGGGACCGGATCACGGCCGTGCACTTCATGATCGACGAACAGAAGGCCGCGATGATCCAGCGGCGCTGGGAGCACTTCGACATCCAGGTGCCGCTGCTCATCGTCAACTGCCCGGACCGGCGCGTCACGCATGCCGCGCAGGAGCAGGCGGTCAAGGCGTTACGTGCCCGGCCGAACACCAGCGTCACGGTGATCCTGCCGCGGCGCAGCTACGCGCCACTGCTGGGGCGGCTACTGCACGATCGCACCGCGGACAAGATCTCGGACGCGATCAGCCGCATCCCGCACGCCGCCGCCACGATCATTCCGTACGACGTGCAGTCGCGTATCCGTCAGGCGTTCCCGGACCTGGCCGAAGAACGCGTCACGCGCTGGTTCGAAGGGCTGCGCGATCGGGTCGAGTCCGTCGACCCGGCGGCACGGACCACGGCGGGTTCCGAGGACGTCGACACCGGGAAACTCGCGATCGGCGGCCTGATCAGCGGCCATCGCGCGGTCGTGGACGGCGTGGTCATGGAGGTCAGGGCCGGCGCCGTCACCCGGGACGGCAAGGGTGATGACCACTCCTCCGGTGAGCGGGTACGCATCGTGACGCTGCGCGATGACACCGGCGAGATGCGACTCAAACTCACCGAACGTTCCGTGAGCACGAAACTGTCTGTGGGACAGCGGATCGAGGTGGTCGGCAAGGCACGCCAGACAGGTCACCGACCCGTGCACATGGTGGATCCGGCGATCACGATCCTCGATCCCGCGGCCGGCGACACCGGCGATCCCGGTCCGGCTACTGCGGGGCCGACAGAACCGGCGTAAGGAATCGCGCGACCATAGCACGCTCGTCGTCGATCGATCCGCCTGGAATCGTCAATAGCGACAGGATGATTCGAACGATCCACTGGGTCTGACCGGCGTCGGCGGGCGCAGCCGCATCGGCGCCGGACAACAGCGATGTAGCCAGTCCGGCGATGGTCTCCGACGTCAGTGCCAGCTGGCCGGAGTTCGCGGCTTCGGCCGGACCGAACCACGCGGCCAACGCGGGGTTCGCCCGGACTTCGGCGACCGCGATCATCACCGACTCGGTGAGCCGCGCGGCCGGATCGCCGATGCCCTCGGTCTTGACGGCGACCGTGGTCCCGACGATCCGGGCCATGCGCTCGACATAGGCCAATTGCAGATCGGTCCGGTTACGGTAGTAGCGGTACAGGGTGGCACGCGAACAGCCCACGGCGGCAGCGATTTCGGCCATCGACACGGCAGTCGCGCCACGATCGCAGAAGAGCTCGCCGGCCACCTCGACGATCCTGTCCTGGGCTGCCGCGGTGCGATCGACGCCCGTCCAGTCCGGCTGCGGCGATTTCACCGGGCGGCAGTCGGCGTCGGCGATCCGGTGCTGGTGGCCCCGGGGCTGAATGGAACGGTGGTCGGCCGCCGCACGTAGCTGCCCGGCGCATATTCGATTCCGGCGACGTCGACCTCGAAATCAGGGCACCGAGACAGTAGTTCTGCCAAGGTGATTCGAGCTTGCATCCGGGCCGCGGCGGCACCCAGGCAGTGATGCGATCCGTGGCTGAAGGTGAGGATGTTCTTCGGCCGCCGGGTAACGTCGAATTCAGCGGCGTCACGACCGTACATCCGTTCGTCGCGGTTCGCCGAGCCGTAGCAGAGCAGCACTCGTCGACCGGCTGGAATTGTCTTGCCGTGCAGCGTGACATCCCGCGTCGCCGTGCGTGCCAACCCCTGGACAGGGGAGGTGAGCCGGAGCAGTTCGTCGATCGCCGGGCCGAGTAGATCCGGGTCGGCGAGGAGGCGTTCGCGCTGATCGCGATGCTGTGTCAGGAGTGCCGCTGACCCGCCGAGCATGCCGGTCGTGGTGTCGTTGCCGCCCGCGACCATCGTGAAGGTGAACGCCAGAATCGACAGCAGCCCAGCGGGATCGGACTGCGGGTCGTCGGCGAGGCCTGCGGCGACCAGGTGGGACACGGTGTCGTCGCCGGGGTTGGCGCGCCGGTACTCGATCAGCTGAGTGAAGTAGCTCATCATCTCCAGCACGGCGCCGCCGGCCGATTCGAGCGCGCTGGAGATGTCGGCGCCCGGATTAGCCGCGACGACGGCGTTGGTCCAGCCGTCGAACTGCGCGCGGTCGGATTCGGGCACGCCCAGATAATGCGCAACGACCATGCTCGGCAACGGTTTGAACAGTTCGGCCACGATGTCGCCGCCGTCTTCGGCGCGCAGCTTCTCGATGCGTTCGACGACGAAGTCGCGCACCACCGGCTCGACGGCGATGACCTGTCGGGGGGTGAAGCCACGCGAGACGAGCCGTCGAAACTCGGTGTGTACCGGTGGATCCTGCATCACCATCGGCGGATTGTCTTGCAGCCCGATCATTTCCATGTCGCCGTAGTGGACGGTCAGACCTTGTGCTGACGAGAACGTCTCCCAGTCGTTGGCGGCGGCGAGAACGTCGGCATGCCGGGTCAGCACCCAGAAGTCGCCGTCGTCCACGTGGTGCACGGGGTCGTCGTCGCGCAGGGCCGCGTACATGCCGAAGGGATCGCGCCAGGACTCGCCGGAACACAACTCGAACCGTGGAGACAATATGCTCGTCATGTTCTGACAATGAGACAGATCAACGATATTGTCAACCCCGGTTCGAGGGCGTGATGCCTGCGACTAGTTCAGTGGGCGATGCGGCATCAGGGCATCGGGCGGGATCTGGCCGAATTTTCCGGCATTGAAATCCTCCATTGCCTGTAGCAGCTCGGCCTTGCTGTTCATCACGAATGGGCCGTATTGAAAGACCGGCTCGCGAATCGGCTGACCGCCGAGCAGCAGCACCTCCATCGCCGGGCGATTCGAATCCTGCGACTCGTCCGCTGTGACCGTGATCCGGTCGCCCGGGCCGAGTGCGGCGAGCTGCCCCTGGTGGATCGGATGTGCCAGCGGTCCGACCGAACCGCGCCCGGACAGTACGTACACGAGTGCGTTGTAGTCGCGGTTCCAGGGCAGGTTCAGCTGGGCGCCCGGTTCGATCGTGGCGTGCGCCATCGTGATCGGTGTGTGGGTGCTGCCTGGCCCGTGATGGCCGTCGATGTCGCCGGCGATGATGCGGACCAGCGAGCCGCCGTCATCGGACGACAGCAGCAGCGCGTCGGTACCCTCGATCGATTGGTACTTCGGGTCGATGAACTTGTCGGCCTTGGGAAGATTCACCCACAGCTGGATGCCGTGGAAGGTGCCGCCGCTTTCGACGAGCTCGGCGGGCGGGGTCTCGATGTGGAGGATGCCCGACCCGGCGGTCATCCATTGGGTCGCGCCGTCGGAGATCAGTCCGCCGCCGCCGTGCGAATCCTGATGCGCGAAGCGGCCATCGATCATGTAGGTCACGGTCTCGAAGCCGCGGTGCGGATGCCAGTTGGTACCGCGGGGTTCGCCGGGCTCGTACTCGACCTCGCCCATCTGGTCCATGTGGACGAACGGATCGAGGTCGGCCGCGGAGACGCCGGCGAAGGCGCGCACTACCGGGAATCCCTCGCCCTCGTAGCCGCGGGGACCGGTGGTGATCGACCGGACCGGACGTTCGGTGTCGGCCGCGGCGGCGGTGCCGATCCGGGGCAGGGTCAGGGTGTCGGCGGTGATGGCAGGCATGGTGTCCTCCTTGTGTCGGAAGTTACGCCCACTATAAAGCGGACTGTGGTCCGATTATTCCCGCCTGCCGCAACCGTGACAAAAACGGCCCGTCGAGGAAAGTATCTCCTCGACGGGCCGCACCGGACACGGTTTCCGTGGCGTCAGCGTCGCCCGGGGTACAGGGACGACTGCGCCGTGATGCTGCCTGCGGGGTCGTTCGCAATCGTGCCGTCGCACCTGCCGGCGAGGGAGTCGGTCACCGCGCGCCAGACGTCCGGATCGAGTGGCTCGACGGTGTGGTCCAGGCCGATGTCCGGCACCGGTTGCAGGCCGCGAATCGGGGAGACACGGCACTGGCGGCCGGTCAGATGTCCGTCGACCCACTCGCGCTCGTTGCGGATGTCGTAGTACTGGGTGGTGCCGGCGGCGTTGATGCCAGTGTTCAGCTGCTTGAGATACGGCGTGCCGGGGCAGGCGTCGGCGCCGACCGACTGACCGCACGCTCCGGGAGAGCCGTACTGCGGGGTGCCGATGGCGATGTACTTGTCGACCACCTTGTCGCCGCCGAGTTCGCCGAGATACCACCGAGCGGTGAGTCCGCCGATGCTGTGGCCGATCAGCGACACCGATGCGCCGGGGTGGTTGCGGCGCACCCTGTCGACCGCCGCGGCGATCTGCTTCGGCTCGCCGCGCAGGTCGTAGCCGGGCAGATCGAGCACCGTGGTCTGGTAGCCGAGCGAGTCGAGATGCTGGGCCAGCGGCTGGTATGGCAGCGCGCCGAACATTTGGCCGGGGACGACGATGACCTGCGGGGCGGGCGCCGACTGTGCCATGGGCATCCCCACGGTGGTCGCCGTGACCGATGCACACGCCACCGCGAATGCGGCACCTGCCAGAATTCTCCGAATCGACATTTGGTTAGCGTAACCTAAGCACGGTTGTTGCGGCCGGGAGCCCGGTGCGCTCGATAGGGTGGGAATCGTGAGCGGGTTCCAGATGCGGTCGGTGACCGGTGGCGGCGACGTAGAAATCGCGTACCGGGTGTTCGATTCCCCCGGCCTGGACGATGCCGGTGCTGGCTCGGCCACGTTGGTGTTCATCCACGGCTGGGCGCAATCGTCGCGCGCGTGGGGTGATGACCTGCTCGCCGGATTCGCCGGACGGCATCGGGTGATCGCCGTCGATCTGCGTGGCCACGGTGCGTCTGAGGTGGCGCCCGCGGATGCGTACACCGCCGAGAATTTCGCTGCCGACCTGCGTGCCGTCCTCGCCGCCGAAGGCGTCGACGGCCGGGCCGTGCTGGTCGGCTGGTCGTATGGCGGCCTCGCGTCCTGCGACTATTTCTCCGTCTACGGCACGGACATAGTCGACGGGATCGTGCTGGTCGGCGCGATCACCTCGATGGGCCGTGGGCAAGCCGGCGGCGCGGTCGGTCCGGCGATGAAGTCGGCTCTGCCCGAGGCGCTTTCGGAGGATCCACGTACGGCTTTCCGGGCGCTCGGATCGTTCGGGACGGCGATGATCCCGGCGGGCCGCCCCGAGTTGGGGGCGATGAGTCAACAGCTCTTCGGCACCTCGCTCGCGACGCCGCCTCTGGTGCGCCGCGCCCTGTTCGCGCGGTCGGCGGCCTACGACGATCTGCTCGCTGGACTGGAGATCCCTGCGCTGATCGTGTTCGGCACCGTCGACCCGGTGGTCGACCCGTCGGTCGCGCAGCATGTCCATTCGCTGTTGCCGCGCAGTGAACTCTCGTTGTGGGACGGCGTCGCACACGCCCCGTTCCTGGAGGATCCGGACCGCTTCACCGACGCAGTGGAAGCGTTTGTGGCGCAGGTGGAATCCGCCGAGACTGTCGCGAACGATGGGAGTGCGGTATGACGCCGCGCATCCGGCGGGCCGCCGTGATCTCAGTGCACACCAGCCCCCTCGCCCAGCCCGGCACCGGCGATGCGGGTGGCCTGAACGTGTATGTGTGGCAGTCCGCGCTCGAGCTGGCCAAGCGCGGGGTGGAGGTCGAGATTTTCACCCGGGCAACATCGTCGGCGGATCAGCCGGTCGTCGAGGCGGCTCCCGGGGTCCGCGTGCGCAATATCGTGGCGGGGCCGTTCGAGGGGCTGGACAAACGTGATCTGCCGACGCAGCTGTGCGGGTTCGCCGCCGGCGTGCTGCGCGCCGAGGCGGTACAACCGCCGGGCTACTACGACGTGATTCATTCGCACTACTGGTTGTCGGGCCAGGTCGGCTGGCTGGCTCGGGATCGCTGGCGGGTGCCGCTGGTGCACACCGCACACACACTGGCGGCGGTGAAGAACGCCGCGCTCGCCGACGAGGACACTCCGGAACCGGCGTCGCGGCAGATTGGTGAGCAACAGGTGGTGGACGAGGCCGACCGGCTCATCGTGAACACCGAAACGGAGGCGCAGCAACTGATTTCGATCCATCACGCGGATCCGGAGCGGATCGATGTGGTGACGCCGGGCGCCGATCTTTCGCAGTACCGGCCAGGCGATCGAATCGCGGCGCGGGCCGCTCTGGCGCTGCCCGCAGACGAAACAGTCATCACTTTCGTCGGCCGGATCCAGCCGCACAAGGCGCCGGATGTGCTGCTGCGCGCGGCGATTCCGCTGCTGCGTGACGGACTTGGCCACGGCCGCCGGGTGCGGTTGCTGGTGGTCGGCGGGCCGTCGGGCTCGGGACTCGCGCAGCCGACGGCGTTGATGGACATTGCGCGCGCCGCCGGTGTGGCCGACCGGGTCACCTTTCTGCCCCCGCAGCCGCCGCAGCGACTGGCGACGATCTATCAAGCATCGGACCTCGTTGCGGTGCCGAGCTTCTCGGAGAGCTTCGGACTGGTAGCAATCGAAGCGCAGGCCAGCGGTGTGCCGGTACTTGCCGCGCGGGTCGGGGGCTTGCCGGTCGCGGTTCGCGACGGGGTGACCGGTGCGCTGGTCGACGGGCACGAGATCGCCACCTGGTCGGCGGCGCTGGCCGCCCTGCTGTCCGATCCCGATCGGCTGGCGCAGATGGGCGTGGCCGCAGTCGCGCACGCGCAGCGGTTCTCGTGGTCGGCGACGGCAGATCGCTTGCTGGACAGTTACTCCCGCGCTGGTCAGGCGTACGGGCGGCTGATGCGTCAGCGCGATGGCCGGAGCGGCCGGTCGTTCGCAACCGGTCGGCTGCGCCGGCTGCGGGTGACGTCATGAGTGAGTGTCAGCGAGCGAAGCGAGTACGTGCATGAGTGATCTGGTGGAGGTGGTGACGGCGGCCCTGGACACGCATGAGATCCACTACGAGCGCCACGCCTCCGATGGTCCCGAGACGGTGCTGGTTCTCGAGCTTCCGGGGGAACGCAAGCTCAAGACCGCCGTCCAGCTGAGTGTGGGACGCCAGGGCGTCCGGTTCGAGTCGTTCGTCTGCCGTCGTCCCGACGAAGACTTCGAGGACGTGTATCGCTATCTGCTGCAACGGAATCGGCGGCTGTACGGAATCGCATACACGCTGGACAACGTCGGCGACATCTATCTCGTGGGTCGGCTGTCGACCGAGTCGACGACCGCCGACGAACTGGATCGGTATCTCGGCCAGATTCTCGAAGCCGTCAATCAGGACTTCAATCAGTTGCTGGAGTTGGGCTTTCACACGGCGATCCGCAAAGAATGGGCCTGGCGCACCTCGCGCGGCGAGTCACTGAAGAACCTGCGTGCGTTCGAGCATCTGATCGAGAAGGACGACCACGCCTCGGAATCGGACATCGCCGAAACCTAGATTGATAGGCTTCGGCGGTCTGTGACCAACGCCCCGACACAGGAGAGCCGATGAGCTTCGCAAGCCCCCATCCCGCCGTAGAGATCCCGAACAAGAGCGTCTTCGACGCGCTGTTCGAGGGCATCACCGAGGCCGACCGCGGCAAGGTTGCCGCGATCTTCGCGCCGACCGGGGAGGAACTGACCTACGGCGACCTGGTCGACCGCGCCGAAGCGATCGCCGGAGCGCTGGCCGCGCGCGGCATCGGCAAGGGCGACGTGGTGGCGCTGCTGGCGCCCAACCATCCCGCCTTCCTCTGGACGTTCCATGGGATCCTGCGCTCGGGCGCCACCGCGACCACCATCAACGCGCTGTTCACGCCGGGGGAGATCGCCAAGCAGCTCACCGACTCCAAAGCCACGTTGCTCATCACGGTGAGCCTCATGGCACCGCAGGCCCTCGAGGCGGCCAAGCAGGTCGGCATCGCCGATGACAGCGTTGTCATCCTCGACGGCGAGGGTGCGGCGTCCGGGAGTCCGAATGCGCTGGACCTTCTGGGATCGGGCGCGCCCGCACCCCAGGTGAGTTTCGATCCGTCCGAACACCTTGCGGTGCTGCCGTATTCGTCGGGAACGACCGGTAATCCCAAGGGCGTCATGCTGACTCACCGCAACCTGGTGGCCAACGTGGCTCAGATCGACCCGATTCAGGGCACCACCGCCGACGACAAGGTGATGGCGATCCTGCCGTTCTTCCACATCTACGGCATGACCGTGCTGATGAACTCTTCCCTGCTCAACCGGTCGACGCTGGTCATCATGCCCAAGTTCGACCTGGTGCAGTTCCTGGAATCGGTGCAGAACCATCGCGCCACTTTCGCTTTCATCGCGCCGCCGGTCGCGGTCGCGTTGGCGAAGCATCCCCTGATCGACCAGTACGACCTGTCGTCGCTGCGCACCATCGTCTCCGGCGCGGCACCGCTCGATCAGGAACTCGGCCAGGCCGTCGCGAAGCGGCTGAACATCACGATGCTGCAGGGCTTCGGCATGAGCGAGCTCAGCCCGGTCAGTCACATCATTCCGGCCGACGGCGGAGTCTCGATCGCGGGCACCGCGGTGCCGCTGTCGTCGTCGGGCTGGCCGATCGCGAACACCGAGAACAAGCTGGTCGACCCGCAGACCGGTGACGAGATCCCGTTGCCTCCAGCGGGTTCCGGGATCGACATGCTCAGCGAGCCCGGTGAGCTGTGGGTCAAGGGCCCGAACGTGATGGCCGGGTATCTGAACAATCCGCAGGCGACCGCGGAGACGCTCGACGCCGACGGCTATCTGCACACCGGCGACATCGCGCAGGCCGACTCGACCGGGCTGGTGTACATCGTCGACCGGCTCAAGGAACTCATCAAGTACAAGGGCTATCAGGTTCCGCCGGCCGAACTGGAGGCCCTGCTGCTGACGCATCCGAAGATCGCCGATGCTGCGGTCGTCGGCGCGATCGAGGAGGGCACCGGCGAAGAGGTGCCGAAGGCGTTCATCGTCAAGCAGCCGGACTCGGAGCTGACGGCGGACGAGGTCATGCAATTCACCGCCGAACGCGTTGCGCCGCACAAGAAAGTGCGGCAGGTGGCGTTCATCGACGCGGTGCCCAAGAGCGCCGCCGGCAAAATTCTGCGGAAGGAACTGCGCGGCAAATAGGCCGAAAGATGAAGGGGCGGGCCGAAGATATCGGCCCGCCCCTTCATGTCTCGTCAGTCGCTACTCGGCGGCGACGGCGACCGGTTCCTCGATGTTCTCGACGACCTTCGCCGACTTGTTGTCGCGCGGGATGGCCATGGTGAGAGCCACGGCGAGCGCCGCGGCCGCGAAGCCGAGGATGAACACCATCCGATAGGCGGTCAGGTCGGGGATGTCTTTGCCCGCCAGGTGCACAACCGAACTGGTGAGCACGGTCGCCATCAGCGCCGACGCCACCGACGTGCCGATCGACCGCATCAGTGAGTTGAAGCCGTTGGCCGAGCCCATCTCCGAGACCGGCACGGCGCCCATGATGAGCGCGGGCATCGCCGAGTAAGCGATACCGACACCGCCGAACGTGATGATCGCGGCGATCATCAGCTGCCAGGGCTGGTGGATCAACGCCAGCGCGGACAGGTAGCCGATGCCGATGACGGTGCCGCCGAGCATGAGCGTGTAGCGCGGCCCCAATCGCTCGATCAGCCGGCTCGACACCGGGGACATCAGCATCATCGTCAGACCGCCGGGCACCAGCCACCAACCGGTCATCAGCATCGACTGGCCCATGCCGAAGTCGAGTGCGCCGGGTACGTGCGGGGTCTGCATCAGCGGCGACGCGGCCAGCTGCAGGCCCATCAGCGAGAATCCGGTGAAGATCGACGCGAGATTGGTCAGCAGCACCTTGCGCTGGCCGGCGAGGCGCAGGTTGACCAGCGGTGTCTTGGTGCGGAGCTCGTGGGCGCCCCAGATCAGCAGCACCACGACGCCGCCGATTCCGAGCCCCAGGGTGGTAGGTCCGGTCCAGCCCCAGGACTTGCCCTTGCTGATCGCCAGCAGCACGCAGATCAGGCCGATCGTCATCAGGACAGTACCGATGGCGTCGAAGGCACCGGGGGTGCGGTGCGGAGACTCGGCGACGAAGGTCAGTACCGCGGCGAAGACGATGACCGCGAGTACCGCACACACCCAGAACAGCATCTGCCAGTGGAAATGCTCAGGAATATAGGCGGCGATCGGCATGCCGATCGCACCGCCGACGCCCAGGGTCGCGCTCATCGTGGCGATCGCGCCCGAGACCCGGTGCGGCGGAAGCTCATCGCGCAGCAGACTGATTCCGACCGGGATCACACCGGCCGCGATGCCCTGCAGCGCGCGGCCGACGATCATCGGGCCGAGGCTGTCGAACAGAGCGCACACCACCGACCCGACGATCATTGATCCGATGCTGAAAAGGATCACGCGGCGTTTGCCGAACATGTCGGCGAGACGGCCGCTGATCGGCACGATCACGGCGGCGGCCAGCAGGGTGGCGGTGACCACCCAGAGCGCGTTCTCCGACGAGGTGTGTAGGTACTCGGGCAGTTTGCCGATGATCGGAACGACCAGCGACATCATGAAGGACGCCAGCAGGCCACCGGAACACAGCACCGTGATGAGGACGGTGGGGTTCGCATTGCCGACTCGTCTCGAAGAAGGCCTCATTAGTTGCATGCTGCACACATTTGTTCGCCTACACAAATCGGACATACCCCTGGGCGTGAGCTCACCACGCCGATCGCCGCGGCCCCGGGCTGTGCGAAACTGTCCGCCATGAGCAACGGCACCTTGATCCTGATGCGCCACGGACAGAGCGAATGGAACGAATCGAACCAGTTCACCGGGTGGGTGGACGTGCCGCTGACCGAGCTGGGGCGCACGGAAGCCCAGCGCGCCGGCGAGTTGTTGGTCGAGCACGACGTCCTGCCGGATGTGCTCTACACCTCACTTCTGCTGCGGGCCATCGACACCGCGCAGATCGCGCTCAAGGCGGCCGATCGCCACTGGATCCCGGTCGTTCGCGACTGGCGGCTCAACGAGCGTCACTACGGTCGCTTGCAGGGCCTGGACAAGGCGCAGACCAAGGCCGAGTTCGGCAACGACCAGTTCATGCTGTGGCGGCGCAGCTACGACACCCCGCCGCCCCCGATCGCGGCCGACGACAAGTACAGCCAGATCGGTGACCCGCGGTACCTCGGCATCGAGGTGCCGTTGACGGAATGCCTCAAAGACGTCGTCGACCGGCTCCTCCCGTACTTCGTCGAGACCATCGGCGCCGATCTGCGTGCGGGCAAGACCGTGCTGGTCGCCGCCCATGGCAACTCGCTGCGGGCGCTGGTCAAGCATCTCGACCAGATCTCCGACGCGGACATCGCCGAGCTGAACATTCCGACCGGCAACCCGCTGGTCTACCAGCTCGACGGTGATCTCAAGCCGGTCGGCACGGCCGAGTACCTGGATCCGGAGGCGGCCGCGGCGGGCGCTGCGGCGGTTGCGGCACAGGGCGATTCGAAGTAGGTCGTCAGCGCGTGCTTTGCCACGCTGAATAGCATTTCGGGCGGTTATCCGGGTGCGACGGCGCTCACAGCGCGACTACTCTTGTTGCATGAGTGCAGATTCGGCGACTGACATGTCGGGGGCCATGAAAGATTCTGGCGGCGGGGCTGATCAGGTCACGGTGGAGCATTCGGCCGCCCGCGAGAGGTACTCGGCGATCGTCGGTGACGAGCTGGTCGGCTACCTGGACTATGTGGCCGAGCCCGAACGGATGGTGCTCACCCATACCGTCGTCCACGATCGCTACGCCGGCCGTGGCTATGCCGGTCAGCTGGTCCGGTACGTCCTCGACGACATCCGGGCGTCGGGGAAGCGGGTGGTCCCGGTCTGCTCCTACGTCGTCGCCTACATTGAGCGGAACCCCGAATATCAGGATCTGGTCGACGCCACCTGAGCCTTCCGGGATCAATGGTGGCCGAACATGTGGCGGCCCGCACATTCTTCTCCCAAAACCGCTGGTTTCGGCCAATTCGTGGTGAACATCGTCCCAACAAGCCTTCGCTGGCTTGTTACTGCGAATCGGGCTGATCAGACTGCAGGGGTGAACGGTTCACCCGCGATAACGGCAGTCGACAGTAGGATTTCGCTGTGACCGCTGGCATCGTCGCGGCCGCCGTGCTGGTGGCCCTGGTTTGTGGTGGCTGCGCCGGATGGTTCCTGGCGCGCCGCTGGCGCGGCCGCGAGGTGCCGTTGGATCTGAGTGGACTGGCCGAAGATGCGGTGTCGGCGCGGCATGCCATCGAATCCGACGAGGTCGACGAGGAGCGCATGTCGATCGCGACATTGCTGAATCTGGTCGTCCGCAGTTCGGACAACGGGATCGCGGTCGTCGATGCCCTGCGCGACGTCGTGATGTTCAACCCGCGGGCCGCAGACCTCGGCATCGTGCACGGACGCTTGCTGGACGATCGCGCATGGGAGTTCGCCAATCAGGCGCTGCGTACCGGTGCCGACGTCTCGTTCGATCTGTCCGCGCCGCCGCCGAGCGCCGGACTGGTGGCGACCGGGCGCATCGTCGCGCGCCCGGGTGTCGCCACCCGTTGCCTGGCCCGTTTGGTCAGCGGTGGCAACGACGAGCGCTACGTCGTGATCTACGCGCAGGACGACACCGAGAATCTGCGTGTCGAGGCGACCCGCCGCGACTTCGTGGCCAACGTCTCGCATGAATTGAAGACGCCGGTCGGGGCGATCGGATTGCTGACCGAGGCGTTGCTGGAATCGGTGGACGATCCGGAATCGGTGCGGCACTTCGGAAAGCGGGTGCTGACCGAGTCGAACCGGATGGGCAACATGGTCAACGAGTTGATCGCGTTGTCGCGGCTGCAGGGCGCGGAGGGCCTGCCCGATCTCGAAGAGGTCGACGTGGACGAATTGGTCGCCGAGGCGATCGTTCGGGCCCAGGTCGCCGCCGAGGCCGCCGAGATCACCTTGGCGGCAGACGATCCCAGCGGATTGGTGGTTCGCGGCGACCGAACGCTACTGCTGACCGCGCTGAACAACCTGATCACCAATGCCATCGCCTACTCGCCGCCCCGGACCCAGGTGTCGGTGAGCCGGCGGGTGGTTCGGTCGGTGACCGGCCCGATGGTCGCCATGGCCGTGACCGATCGCGGCATCGGTATCGCCCCCAGCCATCAGGCGCGTGTCTTCGAGAGGTTCTTCCGGGTCGACAAGGCGCGCTCGCGGATGACCGGCGGTACCGGGCTGGGGCTGGCGATCGTGAAACACGTTGCCGCCAACCACAACGGCGCCATCAACCTGTGGAGCCGGCCGGGTACCGGATCCACGTTCACTTTGACCATTCCGCAGGCCGCCGGCCATCCGGCGACCGTCGAGACGGTGGCGACGTCGGGACAGGCCGCCGCCTCCGTATCCGCGGAGCAACAGCGATCGTCGAAGGATCTGGGTGCCGCCCCGGCGCTCAGCGAATAGAAGGAACAGCGTTGAACAGAAAAGAGCAGGGCCGTTGACGCACATACTTATCGTCGAGGATGAGGAATCGTTGGCGGATCCCTTGGCGTTCCTCCTGCGCAAGGAGGGCTTCGAGACGACGGTGGTGACCGACGGAAACACCGCGGTGACCGAATTCGATCGGGTCGGACCGGACATCGTGTTGCTGGATCTGATGCTGCCGGGGCAGTCCGGCACCGAGGTCTGCAAGGCGATCCGCTCCAAGTCGAGCACCCCGGTGATCATGGTGACGGCCCGCGATAGCGAGATCGACAAGGTCGTCGGACTCGAGTTGGGCGCGGACGACTATGTGACCAAGCCGTATTCGGCCCGGGAGCTGATCGCCCGGATCCGGGCGGTGCTGCGTCGCGGTGCCGACTCGGCCGAAGGCGACTACGACGACGACGGGGTCCTCGAGGCCGGTCCGGTGACGATGGATGTCGAGCGCCACACCGTCGCGGTCAACGGCGAGGCGATCACTTTGCCGCTCAAGGAATTCGATCTCCTGGAGTACCTGATGCGCAATACGGGCCGGGTGCTGACCCGTGGCCAGCTCATCGACCGGGTGTGGGGCGCCGATTACGTGGGCGACACCAAGACACTCGACGTGCACGTCAAGCGGCTGCGATCGAAGATCGAGTCCGATCCGGGGAGCCCCAAGCATCTGGTGACCGTGCGCGGTCTGGGTTACAAGCTCGAGCCCTGAGTGCCGGCTCAGTTCCCGGCGGTATCCTCCGCCGGGTGCTGAGCGTATTTCAGATCGCCCTCGCGGCGCGTCGTGGCCTGAGCGGTTGCCGGGTGAATGGCGATGAGCCCCAATCCGTTTCGGCGTTTGCATGCCTCGGCCAGCACGTCGTAGGCGGCCGCGCCGATCAGCTCGATCAGCTCCGGCTTGTATGACTGCCACACCTGCTGTGCGCCGATATGCGCATCGGGCGATCCGGAGCAATACCATTTCAGGTCCTCGCCGCCGGAACCCCAACCGCGCCGGTCGAATTCGGTGATCGTCGACTTGAGGATCTGCGTGCCGTCGGGACGCTCCATCCAGTCCTGTTCACGCCGCACCGGTAGCTGCCAGCAGACCTCGGGCTTGACGGTCAGCGGTTCCAGTCCCTTGCGCAGCGCCATCGAATGCAGCGCGCACCCGGCTCCGCCGGCGAAGCCCGGCCGGTTCAGGAAGATGCACGCACCCTTGTGGCGCCGGGTCTTCAGGGCGGGCTCGTCGTCCAGCTCGTCCTCTTCGAGGTAGCCGCGTTTGCCGACCGGATCCTTGCCGGAGCCCTTTTCGTAGAACTGCCAGTCGTCCGGCGTCAGCATCGCAACACCTTTGGCGAGCTTTTTGCGGTCATCCTTGTCCGACAGGAAGGCGCCATGTGTGCAACAGCCGTCGCTCTCGCGGCCCTCGACGATGCCCTGACAGGCCGGGGTCCCGAAGACGCATGTCCAATGCGACATCAACCAGGTGAGGTCAGCGCTGATCAGATGCTCGGAATCGGCGGGATCGATGAACTCGAACCACTCGCGCGGAAAGTCCAACGGGACCTCGGGCGCGGGTGTGATGTCCACCGCGGGCTCCGGGTCGACTGCGGGTTCTGGATCGATCTGCTGGCCTGCCTGCACAACTGAACACGGTAGACGCACTAAGTTGGGTTCTGTGCGTCTAGGAGTCCTCGATGTGGGAAGCAATACCGTTCACCTCTTGGTGGTCGATGCTCATCGGGGCGGTCACCCCACGCCGATGAGTTCGACGAAGTCGGCCCTGCGGTTGGCGGAACAGATCGACCGGGACGGGCGGCTCACCGAACAGGGTGCGCGTCGCCTGATCGACAGCGTGGGCGAGTTCACACAGATCGCCAAGAGCAGCGGCTGCGAACAAGTGATGGCGTTCGCGACATCTGCGGTCCGCGAAGCCGCGAATACCGATGACGTGCTCGCCCGGGTGCACCTGGAAACGGGCGTGGTGGTGACCGTCCTGTCGGGGGAGGACGAGGCGCGACTGACATCCCTCGCGGTGCGTCGCTGGTACGGCTGGAGTGCCGGCCGGATCCTGGCATTCGACATCGGCGGCGGTTCGCTGGAGCTGTCCAACGGCGTCGACGAGGAACCGGACGTTGCGCTGTCGCTGCCGCTGGGCGCCGGCCGACTCACTCGGGAGTGGCTCACCGAGGATCCGCCCGGGCGTAAACGTATTGCGGTGCTTCGGGATTGGCTGGATGCCGAGCTGGCGGCCGGAGCCAAGGAATTGCTCGCCGCCGGCAAGCCGGATCTGGCGGTGGGGTCCTCCAAGACGTTCCGGAGTCTGGCCCGTCTGACCGGCGCGGCCCCATCCAGCGCGGGGCCCCGGGTCAAGCGGGCGCTGACCAGCAGCGGCCTGCGTCAGCTGATCGCGTTCATCTCGCGGATGACCGCGGCCGATCGCGCCGAGCTGGAAGGGGTGAGCGCGGACCGCGCCGGGCAGCTGGTTGCGGGCGCTCTGGTGGCGGAGGCGGCGATGCGGGCCTGCGGGGTCGACACCATGGAGATATGTCCGTGGGCGCTGCGCGAAGGTGTGATTCTGCGCAGGTTGGACTGGGAATCCGGCGGCGCCGACCAATGGGATGGCAGCATGGCCCAACAGATGGCGGTCGGTGGCAAACTGCTCGGCGCCGGCGGCATCGAGGCCGCCGAGGCGATCGAACCGCTGAAGTGATCGACCAGGAAATGAAATGTCGGGGGAGTAAGCGAACAGGCGAAGGACGATGAGCAGACGTAGCAGCGCAAACGACCCGGAGTCGAAGCCGATTTCGATGGCCGAGCTGATGGCTCGCGCCAAGGAGCACGGCCACGATGCGGCAGAGAAGATCGCGCATAGCGGCCGCCGGCATGGTGGCGGCAAGGATGCGGTCTCGGTCGCCGAGCTGACCGGTGAGATTCCGAAGATCCAGGACCGCGGTCCCGCTCCGGCCGATACCGGCGCGGCGCCCACACCGCCGCCGGCCACGCGCGACATCAGTGCTGATGCGATCGCCGATCGCACGCCGCCGAGTGATGCCGGCGCCACGTCCGGCCAGGCGTATTCGCAGTCGTCCGGGTCGCCCCGACCGGATCCGCTGTCGGGCCTGAGTGCCGACGAGCGAGAACGCGAATTCGAGCGGTACCGCAACTTCGAGGACGTCGATCACGACGAGCAGCCGGCCAAGAAACGCGGGTTGTTCGGTCGTCGGCGCCACAAGGATCACGACGATGCGCCGGCCGGGCATGACGTGGCGGCGCACGACGAGCCGCAGACACGAGCGTCCGCCGCCACGCCGACGACCGAGGGCATCGGGACCCCGGTGCCGCCGTTCACCGAACCCGAGAAGCCGGCACCCGGCGCCCCCGGTGGAGCGGCCGCGGCTTCCGAGCCGATCACCGGGCCGGTGAACCTGCCGGGCACCTGGCGCCGTCCGTCGGGACCGCCGCCGTCGTCCAATCCGATTCCCGCCGCCGCGACCGGCCGGTTCCCGGTGTCCGCGGACCGGCCGCTCACCGGCGCGGGGACTTTCCCGGCATCGCCGCCGCGCGCTGCGGCGACCCGGATGGACGCGGACGTGTCGCCGACCGGACCGATCAGCGCGGGTGCGGTCGATACTCCCGATCCGGTCGAGTCGGACGACCTGGTCGATGACGTCGAGCGTCCGGCGGACGCGGATGCCGATGGCCACGAGCATTCGGGTGCCGCTGCCGGGGTTGCCGGTGCCGCGGCCGGAGCGGCCGGTTTGTCGGCGCTGCGGCGTCGTCGGCGGAGCGATGCCGACAGCGTCGTCGACGATGACCAGTCGGGCGATCACGCGACGCACGACGGCCGCTGGGGCGCGGATGATGATCATGTCGATCCGAAGGCGGCCGACAAGAAGAGCCCGCCGGCACTGACCTGGGCGGGGCTCGCGGGCCAGATCGTGCTCGGCCTGGCCGTCGGCGTCGGCCTGTTCTGGGGCTTCACCGAGCTGTGGAAGTGGAACACCTATTTCGCGCTGGTGCTGACCGTCGTGGTGGTGCTGGCGATGGTGTCGCTGGTGTACGCGCTGCGTCGGACCAGCGACCTGATCAGCGTGCTGCTCGCCCTGGCCGCCGGGCTGATCGTGACGGTGGGCCCGCTGGCGATACTCGGTGAATGGCCCCAATGACACCTCCGGCCGGCGGCTCGGGGACCGGCGATTCAGAGAACCGCGATTCGGGCATCCGCCCGGTATTGCGTTCGGAGATTCCGATCGGGTTGTCGACGGCTTCGGTGTACCCGCAGAACACCGAGGCGGCCTTCCAGTACGCGTCTGAGCTCGGCTATGACGGCGTCGAGCTGATGGTGTGGGCGGACCCGGTCAGCCAGGACATCGGCCACGTGAACTACCTGTCCCAGCGGTACCAGATGCCGGTGCTGTCGGTGCATGCTCCGTGCCTGCTGATCTCGCAGCGGGTGTGGGGACGCGATCCGATCGCCAAACTGGGGCGCACAGTGCGCGCAGCCGAGGAACTCGGCGCGCCGACGGTGGTGCTGCACCCCCCGTTTCGTTGGCAGCGCAAATACGTCCGGGACTTCGGGAACATCGTCGATGACCTCGAGTCGGACAGCGGAATCGCGATCGCGGTCGAGAACATGTTTCCGATGCGTGCGGACCGCTTCTTCGGTAAGTACGACGAGGCCGTCGAGCGCATGCGGCAGCGGGGCGGGCCCGGACCGGGCATCTCGGCGTTCGGCACGTCGATCGACCCCACTGATGAGGGGTACTCGCACTACACGTTGGATCTTTCGCATACCGCGACAGCGGGCGCCGATGCGCTGGCGCTGCAGGATCGAATGGGTACGGGGCTGAACCATCTGCATCTGACCGACGGGTTCGGGGCGGCCGTCGACGAACATCTGGTTCCGGGCGACGGCACTCAGCCGTGTGTCGAGGTATGTAATCGATTGGCGCAGAGCGAGTTCACCGGTGCCGCGATCCTGGAGGTGCACACCAGTGCCGCGCGCACCAAACTGGAGCGGGCCGCGATTCTGTCCCGCGCTCTCGAATTTGCCCGGACCCACCTGGCGCGCTAGCCGATCGGAATCGACGTTGAACGCACCCATTGAATCGTTGAAAAGCCTTGCGCTGGTGGAGGTCTCCGGAGCGTCCGCAATCTACACGGCGGTCATCGATCCGATCTTCACCATCGGCCCGAAGGTGCACGGCGGGTCCCTGCAGCTGTTGTGCGCACAGGCGGCGCTGACCGGATTCGCCGACACGGCCGACGATCCCGCGGCCGCCGATGGTCTGGCCCCGGTGTCGGTGGCGACGAACTTCCTGTCCGCCCCGGACCCGGCGGAGGTCTCGGTGATCGTCACGGTCCGCAAACGCGGCCGCCGGATCTCGTTGGTGGACGTGGAGGTTCGGCAGAACGATCGCGTCATGATCGATACCACGATCACGCTCGGTGCACTCGATTCCGGCGCGGGCCATTGGTCGGCGGTCACCCAGGCTTCCAGCACGCTCGCCGACATGCCGATCGAGCCGCCCGCCGGGATCATGTTCGTCCACGAGAGTCCGATGGCTGGGTTGGTCAACTGGTCCGGGGCGATCCACGCGGCCTATGACCCCGAGACCATGAAGGCCGACGGCCGGACGCGTCCGCCGGTCTACCGCTTCTGGATCAAGCCGGCCGATGATGAGCCGGATGACCTGCTCGCGATCTTCGCGTGCGATGCGTCGGCGCCGGTGGTGATCAACCTCGGCCTGGCCGGCTGGGCGCCGACCGTGCAGCTGACCACGTACCTCCGGCGCAGCCCGGCGCCGGGGTGGCTGCGAGTGGAGTCACGCACCTCCGACGTCGGCCAGGATTGGTTCGACGAGGATCATGTGATCATCGACTCGACAGGGTTGGTGGTCGCGCATTCGCGGCAGCTGGCTCTTGTGCCGAAGGGCTTCGCGGACATGGGGCCGGGGAACCCGTCGTAAACCAGTACAGGCTCGAAGGAAGGCAGTCATGACGCGCATCGCGGTGATCGGCGGCGGCAAGATCGGTGAGGCGTTGATCGCCGGGCTGGTCTCGGCCGGTCGCCCAGCCAAGGATCTGGTGGTCGCCGAGCGGTTCGCCGCCCGCGGCAAGGAGCTGGCCGATGAGTACGGGCTGCGAGTCACGGACGACACCGCTGACGCCGCAGATGGCGCCGACGTGGTGGTCATCGCGGTCAAGCCGGATGCCGTGGGTTCGGTGCTGGCCGACCTGGCCAAGGTCCAGGGCGCGGGGGACCGCCTGATCGTCACACTGGCGGCCGGGCACCCGACGGTCTTCTACGAGAACGCGATGCCGGCCGGGACTCCCGTGGTGCGGGTGATGCCCAATACCCCGATGCTGGTCAACGAGGCGATATCAGCGGTCAGCGCGGGCCGCTTCGCGTCGGCGGACCATGTCGCGTTGGTCGTCGACATGCTGTCCGCGGTCGGCAAGGTGGTCGAAGTTCCGGAGAAGCAGATGGATGCGGTCACCGCCGTGTCCGGTTCCGGACCGGCATACGTGTTCCTCATGGTCGAGGCGATGATCGACGCGGGTGTCGGCCTGGGGCTGACCCGGCAACTGGCGACCGAGCTCGCGGTTCAGACCGTTCGGGGCGCCGGAGTCTTGATGACAGATTCAGGGTTGTCGCCGGTAGATCTCCGCGCGTCGGTGACCTCTCCGGGCGGGACCACGGCCGAGGCGATCCGGGAGCTCGACTCCAACGGCCTGCGCGGCGCGTTCTACCAGGCCATGCGGGCCTGCGCGGCGCGCAGTGCCGAGCTGGGGGCGGCGTCGGGCAAGCTCTGATACGCCGCTGCGCGGCGTGTCGTGGCGGATCTGTACCTGCGTGTCGCAGGGAATCTTGGGTCAGTTAGCCCACACACGTCGCATTAACCCCATCTGCCACGCTAAGCTCACCAAAGCACGTGCGTGTCTGGTCCGCCGGAGGGGAAGCCGGCGGCACGACGCGTGCTGTGGAGGTATGAACATTTCATGGCTGTAAACAAGCCTGCCGTCGGTCCGACCGGCGACGGAAAGCAGTTCTTGACGGTCGCCGAGGTGGCGGCGCTGATGCGCGTGTCGAAGATGACCGTGTACCGGCTGATCAAGAGCGGTGAGCTACCGGCTGTACAGGTCGGGCGCTCATTCCGGATCCACTCCAAGGCGGTGGACGATTATCTGGAGACCTCGTACTTCTCGGCCGGCTGACCCATCTGCGGCCGCGGTGACGATGTCATCGCGCGCCGCAGGTATCGCCAGGTAGCCCGGTGCGCGTTGGTACGACCAGCGCGCACGCGGATTTCGTGTTGGCAGGTGCGGCCGGTAGGGTTGGACGACCGGGAGTGTGCTGCGCAGTAGCCGGCCCGACCTCGCCGAAGGCGGTCGAAGGTACCGACCGGCTACACAGCGGCTACCCGCACAGGCGGTCGCTGGGCACCCGATAGAACGTCGCCAGACGCAGAACGTAAGGAAGTCCCCGAATGGGTTCAGTTATCAAGAAGCGCCGCAAGCGTATGTCGAAGAAGAAGCACCGCAAGCTGCTTCGTCGCACTCGTGTGCAGCGTCGGAAACTCGGCAAGTAAGCCCGAGTGCTTGACTTCGAGAAAGCCCGCCGGCATCCGGCGGGCTTTCTCGTCGTCGCGGCCGTACCCCGGCGGGTGGGGCGTTGGGGATGCGCCGACGCCGGACACCGTTAGGCTGAGCCGGTGAACGCCACCCCCGATCCCCCGAAGACCGTGTTGGTCACCGGTGCTTCGACGTTCCTCGGCGGCTATCTGGTGACGCGGCTGGCGCAGAACCCGGCGATCGAGCGGGTGCTCGCCGTCGACTCGCGGCAGCCGTCCAAGGACATGCTGCGGCGAATGGGGCGGGCCGAATTCCTGCGCGTCGACATCCGGCGGCCGACTATCGCGAAAGTGATCGAGCAGTCGCAGGTCGACACCGTGGTGCATGCCGCGACGTCGGTGATGGACACCGCGGCGCATTCGCCGGCGATCAAGGAATTCAACGTGATCGGTGCGATGCAGGTGTGCGCCGCCTGTCAGCGCAGCGAGTCGGTGAAGCGACTGGTGCTGCGCTCGACCGGGATGGTCTACGGCGCGAGCTCGGCCGATCCGGCACATTTCTCGGAAGATACCCAGGCGCGGCGGGAGCCGGTCAACGGGTTCGGTCGCGATCTGCTCGACATCGAGGGATATGCGCGCGGCCTCGGCCGGCGCCGGACCGATGTCGCGGTCACCATCGTGCGGTCGGCGGCGATCCTCGGCCCCCAGATCGATACCCGCATGAGCATGTATTTCTCCTCGTCGGTCGTGCCGGTGGTGATCGGGCATGAACCACGCCTGCAGTTCCTGCACGAGGAGGACGCGCTCGCGGCGCTGGAGCATGCCACCCTCACGGGCCGGGCCGGCACCTTCAACGTCGCCGGGGACGGTGTGGTGACCCTGACTCAGGCCATCCGGCGTTCGGGACGGGTAGAGCTGCCGGTGCTGGCCGGCATGCTCGGACCGGTAGCCGGAGTGCTGCGGGGGGTCGGGATGTCCAAGATGCTCGCCGACCAAGCGAACTACCTGACGTACGGGCGGGTGCTCGACACCACGCGGATGCGTCGCGACCTCGGATACATGCCGAAGTACTCGAGCACCGAGACGCTCGACGATTTCATCAAGCGCCGTCCGGTCGAGCCCGTGGTATCGGCCGCGGCGTGGCGTGGTTTGGAGCGGCGGATCACTGATGCCGCAAAGGTTTTGGCGTAAGCGGTTGGGCCGCAGGCTGATCGGTGTCGCTACGTGATCGTGCGGTATGAGTTGGGCATGTCACAGTCGTCTAGGTGTGGTGACATGACGGGATTGATGAAACGATAGGAACAGGTTGGAGGTGTGATGATGGCACGAGATTCTCGCGTAGGCGGTGCCGCTGACGGTCGGTCGGCGAAGGTGATCCACCTGTACTCGTCGGTGGGCAACGCGGCCGGTGCGCGCGCGGCCAGTCGGCGCACCCCCCGACATCCGTCGCAGCACGGCCATCCGAACACCGACGGCTTCGCGGACGAGGTCTCATCGGTCACGCCGATCAGTGACGACGTGCGCGCCAGGATCGAGTCCGGCGAAGTGCTGCTGCCCGGCAACGAGCGCAGCCCGCTGCTGAGTCTGGGCGGGGTGCGGCGTGCGGTCGCCGAATCGGTGATCGGCGCCACCGGGTACCTCCGGGAACGCGTCACCGGCGACTACGAGGTCGACGACTTCGGATTCGACAAGCATTTCACCGAGTCGGTTTGGTTCCCCGCGCTGCGCGTGCTGTTCGACAAATGGTTCCGGGTTCAAGTGACCGGAGCCGAGCATCTGCCGGCCGAGGGTGGCGCGCTGCTGGTGGCCAACCATGCCGGCTCGCTGCCGATCGACGCGCTGATGACATCGGTCGCGGTGCACGATCACCATCCGGACGGCCGGTTCCTGCGGATGCTGGCCGCCGACATGGCCTTCGAATCGCCGTTCGTCGGCGAGGTGGCGCGGCGCACCGGCTCGACCCTGGCATGCACTGCCGACGCCGAGCACCTGTTGCGGTCCGGCGAGCTGACCGGCGTGTGGCCCGAGGGCTACAAGGGCATCGGCAAGCTCTACAAGGAGCGCTACAAGCTGCAGCGGTTCGGGCGTGGTGGCTTCGTGACGACGGCGCTGCGTACCGGCGTGCCGATCATCCCGGTGTCGATCGTCGGGTCCGAAGAGATCTACCCGATGCTGTCCGACCTCAAGCCGCTCGCGCGGATCCTGGGGCTGCCGTATATCCCGATCACTCCGACATTCCCGTTGCTGGGTCCGCTGGGCCTGGTGCCGCTGCCGTCCAAGTGGCATATCCACTTCGGCGAGCCGATCGAGACCGCCAGGTTCGACGCCCAGTCCGCTGAAGATCCGATGGTCATCTTCGAGGTCACCGATCAGGTGCGCGAGGAGATCCAGCAGACGCTATACCGGATTCTCCGGCATAGGTCCGGCGTCTACTTCGGCTGACCGTTGCCGGCGCCGAGTGAACGCCCGGCAGCGTTGTCAGTCGGCCGGCATGGCATTTCTAGTCGGACAGTTGCAGTGCGAATCGTCGGGCCGCGTCCAGGTCGCCCGGGTTCGGTCGCTGCTTGTTGAGTCCGCCCACCACCGCGAGCGGGCCCATGGTGTCCAGCCCGCGGCAGGTGAAGGTGTCGATGACGCGAAAGCCCTTGTCTTCCAGGGTTTTGCGGAACGCATGGGTGTAGCGGCGCAGCGGCGTCTCGGGCAGGCCACTGGTGGCGAAGATGAACGCCTCCCGTCCCGCACCATCGGCCAGGCGGTCGACCAATCGCAGGAGTCCGCGATCGAAGTTCATCCAATAGATGCCCGAACCGAATCCGGTCCGGTCAGCCGCCGTAATGAGTTCGGGCGTCGCCTGGTCCGGCGTCACCACCTGAGCGTCGATCGTGTCGGCGATCGTATGCGCGATGCGAGTGGTGTTGGCATGCGGTGATCGCGACGAACAGATGATCAGCGTTGTCATGGGGCCTCCTGGTTTGTGACTGCTATGACAACGACGAGACTCCGGGCGGGATCGTGACAGAGGGTCTCGTCAGCGATTGCGGAGGTACTTGATGCCGGCGGCGGCACCACCGCCCGCGGCGCCGAGGGCGAGCGCGGTCGGTACACCGATCTTGGCGGCCTTGCGTGCGGTCCGATAGTCGCGGATCTCCCAACCGCGCACCCGCGCGACCTCGCGTAGATCGGCGTCCGGGTTGATCGCGACCGCGGTGCCGCACAGCGACAGCATCGGTACGTCGTTGTGCGAATCGGAGTAGGCGGTGCAGCGCTTGAGGTTCAACCCCTCGCGAATGGCCAAGGTGCGCACGGCATGTGCCTTGCCGAGGCCGTGCAGGATGTCACCGACCAGTCGGCCGGTGAAGACCCCGTCCTCGCTTTCGGCGACGGTCCCGAGCGCGCCGGTCAGGCCCAGTCGGTCCGCGATGGTCTGCGCCAATTCGACCGGGGTTGCCGTCACCAGCCACACCTGCTGCCCGGCGTCCAGGTGCATCTGAGTCAGCGTGCGGGTGCCCGGCCAGATCTTGTCGGCGATGTACTCGTCGAAGATCTCCTCGCCGAGGCGGACGAGTTCCTCGGTCGAACGGCCCGCGATGAACGACAGCGCTTTTTCGCGTCCCTGCGCGACGTCGTCCGAGTTCTCCTTGCCGGTGATCCGGAATTTCGCCTGAGCCCAGACGAATTCGAAGATGTCGCCGTAGGAGAAGTAGTCGCGCGCTGCGAGGCCGCGGGCGAAATGGATGATCGATGCACCCTGCACGAGGGTGTTGTCGACGTCGAAGAAGGCGGCCGCGGTGAGATCCGGTGGCACGTCGCCGGGTTCGCCGGGTTCGTCGGTAACATCGACCAACGGTGAAACATGTTCGCGCTCTTGCAGTCTCAGGTAGGCGGCCTGTGCGCTGGCCTCGCCGGCAAGGGAATGTCGCAACTCGGCGGCCGACTGGCGGAACCGGCCGATCCGCTCTGAACTGGTGATCTGCTCGGCCAGCTGGGTTCGGCGTGAGCTCAGCCAGTTGCTCACCGCGCCCGCCGATTCGTCGTCCTCACCGTCGATATCAGACGGCTCGACCTTGGCGGGATCGACGGTGGGCCGGGTCAGCGGCTCACCGTCCGGTGTGGCGGCGTCAGCGTGCGCGCCGTCGTCGTCGGAGATCGAATCGTCCCCGTCGGATGGAATCCGATCACGACCGTCGGACGGAAGTGGATCGTTCGGATCGGGCCCCTCGAGGTCCGGCCCTTCGGGCTCTGTCACCCGTGCCTCCTGCTTGCCGAGATGAGATCGCCACCAGTCTAAGGTCCGGCGGTGTCGATTCGGGTCCGGTGCGGGCAGTGTCACGTCCCGGTCGGGCTACGCGTCGGTCCGGTTGGTTCCGGCGTTGCCGATGGGCCGGCCAAGCCGGCGCGCCACAATGGACGCATGTCGACGATCACCTTGCTCACCCGGGCCGGCTGCAGCGCGTGCGAGCAGGCGCGGGCCGACCTCGTAGCGCTGATCGCCGCGGCACCGGTGGCCGCAGCCCCGGTCGAGTTCGTCGAGGTCGATGTGGACGCGGCCGCCGAGGCCGACCCGGAGCTGCGAGCCGAGTACGGCGACCGCCTGCCCGTCGTGCTGCTCGACGGCGATGAGCACAGCTATTGGGACGTGGATGTACCGCGGCTGCGTCGAGATCTGAACTGGTAGTCGCGGCCGTTCGGTGCTGCACGTCAGACCCGGGTTCGTGAATCAATTCACAAGTCGTTACCGTGAACTATGCGCGCGCAGGCGGAAGGCATCGATGTGCCGGTCGATTCGTCGATCTCCGCTATCCCCGATGCATCTGCGCGGCGCCTCACCCAATACCTGCACGTCCTGCAGTCGTTGTCCGGGGCTGAGCGGTCCCGCCTGTCCAGCTCGGATCTCGCCGAGGCGGCCGGCGTGAATTCGTCGATTCTGCGCAAGGACCTCTCGCACATCGGCGCCGGTGGCGTCCGCGGTGTCGGCTACGACGTGTCGGCACTGGCAGGAAAGATCGCGATCGCCCTCGGCCTGGCGCGTAGCCGGAACGTGGCGCTCGCCGGCGCCGGCAGCCTGGGCCGCGCCATCGCCGAGCATCCTGAGATCGGTCACCGTGGCTTCGCGATCGTCGCGGTCTTCGATGCCAATCCGTCGCGGTCCGGCGACGTGCTCAGCGGTTCAGCGGGCCCGTTGCCAGTGCTGCCGATCGCCCAGATCACCAACCAATGCCCGGGGCTGCAAGTGGAGATCGGAGTGATCGCCACCGATGACGCAGTGGCGCAGGATGTTTGCGATAGGTTCGTCGCCGCGGGTATCGGGCTGATACTGAACTTCACCGGCACGACGCTGCATGCGCCGGACGAGATCGAGGTCCGGCCGGTCGACCTGGCGCTGGAGCTGCAGGTACTTGCCGTCAGCGGCAGCCGTCACGCGGCCGAGCGGGCGACCAGGAGCGCGGCCGACAAGGAACCAGACAAGACGACGGGGGCGAAGCCGAAGGTGAGTACCGCCTCATGAGTGTTTTTTTGTTCGGGTTTTCCCACCGCAGCGCGCCGGTCAGCGCGCTCGAGCGGCTTGCCGTGTCCGAGTCGGATCGGCCGAAGCTGATCGATGAGTTGTTGACCTCTTCGCAGATCTCCGAGGCGATGATCGTGTCGACCTGCAATCGCGTCGAGGTGTACGCGGTCGTCGACGCCTTCCACCCGGCGCTGGAGGCGGTCGGCAAGGTGGTCGGCGGTCACTCGGGGATGACGATCAACGAGATGACCCAGCACGCCTACGTGCGGTATTCCGAGGCGGCGATCGAGCATCTCTACACCGTTGCGGCGGGCTTGGACTCGATGGTGGTCGGCGAGCAGCAGATCCTCGGCCAGATCCGGGACGCCTACGCCAGCGCCGACGCGCACAAATCGGCCGGGCGGGTCCTGCACGAACTGGCTCAGCAGGCGTTGCGGGTCGGCAAGCGGGTGCATACCGAGACCGGCATCGACCGCGCCGGCGCATCGGTCGTGTCTGTGGCGCTGGACCACGCGCGGGCCGTATCGGGGGTCACCGACTTCCGCAAGGCAGTCGTGGTCGGCGCCGGGGCGATGGGTGGTCTGGCGGCGGCACATCTGGCGCGCGCGGGCGCTGAAGAGATCGTCGTCGTCAATCGCACGGTCGCAAAGGCTCAGCACCTGGCCGACAACGTCGCCAAGAACCACCCGCAGGTCGCTACCCGCGGTGTCGGCCTGGACGAACTGGCGGAGGTCCTGGCGAAGGCCGATGTGCTGGTGTCGGCTGCCGGGACCACCGCCCCGGTCGTCGATATCGCGACGGTGCATTCGGCACTCAAGGCCCGGGTCGTCGATCAGCCGATCGTGTTGTGCGATTTGGGACTTCCACGCAATGTCGATCCGGCCGCGGCCCGCCTGCCCGATGTCGAGGTCATCGACATCGAAGGATTGCGCGGCGATGCCGGCACCCAGGCGGCCGAAGCCGATGAGGCCGCGGCCCGGCGGATCGTGGCCGACGAGCTCGCCGACTACCTGATCCGTCAGCGCCAGGCCGAGGTGACACCGACGGTGACCGCCCTGCGCCAGCGGGCCGCGGAGGTGGTCGAGGCCGAAATGCTGCGGCTTGAGACCCGCCTGCCGGAGCTGGACGATCCGGCCCGCGATGAGGTGGCCAAGACGGTTCGCCGCGTCGTGGACAAACTGCTGCACGCGCCGACCGTGCGCGTCAAGCAACTGGCGTCCACGCCGCAGGGCGACAGCTACGCCGAGGCACTACGGGAACTGTTCGAACTCAAGCCCGGTGCGGCGGAGTCGGTCTCGGCCATCGAATCCCCGGAAGGACGAGGACGCGAGTGACTGATGTAGATCCGACCCTCGCTTCGCTCGACCGATCACCGCTACGGATCGGCACTCGCGGATCGCAGCTGGCGACCACGCAGGCGGGCACTATTCGCGATGCGCTGATCGCCGCCGGACACCCGGCCGAGCTGGTGATCATCAAGACCAAGGGCGACGCATCCGATCGACCGGTCGCCGAGATCGGTGTCGGCGTGTTCACCGCCGAGCTGCGACGAGCCCTGCACGACGGCGAGGTCGACATCGCCGTCCACTCGTACAAAGACCTACCGACCGCACCGGAAGAAGGCCTGGTCATACCCGCTATTCCGGTTCGCGAGGACCCTCGGGACGCGTTGGTCGCCAGCGGTGGCCGGGTGCTTGGCGAGTTACCGCCGGGAGCGACGGTCGGAACGAGTGCTCCGCGGCGGGTCGGGCAGCTTAGGGCATTGGGTCTCGGTTTGGAAATCCGCCCCCTACGGGGCAATCTTGATTCCAGGTTGGGCAAAGTCGCTGACGGCGAACTCGATGCAGTGGTAGTGGCGCGTGCCGGATTGGCTCGGATCGGTAGAACCGATGCGGTCACCGAGGCATTCGACCCGGTCCAGATGCTGCCGGCACCCGCACAGGGTGCGTTGGCAATCGAGTGTCGTACCGACAATGCCGAACTGGTGAGTATCCTCGCCGGACTGGACGACGCTGCGACGCGTGCGTCGGTGGTTGCCGAACGGGCTGTGCTGGCCGCCCTCGAGGCGGGTTGCACCGCTCCGGTGGGCGCCATCGCCGAAGTGGTGGAGTCTATCGACGAGGACGGACGCACCTTTGAGGAGCTGTCCCTGCGCGCGGTCGTCGTCGCAGAAGACGGTTCGGACGATGTCCGGTCCTCGATCGTGGGTCCGACTGACCGGGCTGCCGAGCTCGGCCGGGAACTCGCCGCGGAATTGCTGGACCGCGGAGCCGCCGAGCTGTATTGACAGTAGCGACTCCCGGGCGCCGTAGCCTCTCGGGGCTGCGGACACAGCCCCGACGGGGCTGTGCGACTGAAGCCCCTTCGGGGTAGGGAGTTGGAATGAGCCGCACGAAGAAGGCCAATCCGGGCCGCGTTCTGTTCGTCGGATCGGGCCCGGGCGATCCCGCACTGCTGACGCTTCGCGCCCTGGCGGCGCTCGAGGCCGCAACAGTGGTGTTCGTCGATCCGGATGTACCCGCCGCGATAGTGGCGCTGGTGACCGGGGAATCGGACGAACCGAAGGCGACGAGCAAAGCGGCCAAGGCCGCAGCCGCCAGGTCGGCCGCCGAGCACGACGAGTCCGCCGGTACCGATGAGGACACCGCGGCCGAGGCCGACGAGGCCGTCGACGAACCCGGCCGGGTGCGTCCCGCGTTGGGCGATCCGGTCGAGGTCGCCAAGACCCTCGTGGCCGTCGCCAAGGCCGGCGACGACGTGGTCCGTCTGGTCTCCGGTGATCCGCTGACCTCCGACGCCGTCGTCACAGAGGTGCAGGTCTGCGTTCGCAACCACGTGCAGTTCGAGATCATTCCGGGCCTGCCGTCGGCGTCGACCGTTCCGACCTATGCGGGCATCCCGCTGGGCTCGGCACATAGCGAGGCCGACGTCCGCGCCGTCACCGACTGGGCAGCGCTCGCTGCGGCGCCGGGCCCGCTGGTGCTGCACGCGACTGCAGTGCATCTGACCGAGGTGACCACCGCGCTGGTCGGGCAGGGGATGTCGCCGGATACCCCCGCCGCTGTCACCGCTGGCGGAACCACCTGCCAGCAGCGCACTCTCGATGCGACGCTGGGTTCGCTGAACGACGTCGCCGGCGGACTGCTGGGTTCGCTGATCGTGACGGTCGGCGATGCGGCAGCCGAACGAAACAAGTTGTCCTGGTGGGAGTCTCGCGCTCTCTATGGCTGGAGTGTGTTGGTGCCACGCACCAAGGATCAGGCTGCGGACATGAGCCAGCGGCTCGTCACCCACGGCGCGATCCCGCGTGAGGTGCCGACGATCGCCGTCGAGCCGCCGCGCAGTCCCGCGCAGATGGAACGGGCCGTCAAGGGCCTGGTGGACGGCCGCTACCAGTGGGTGGTGTTCACCTCCACCAACGCGGTGCGAGCCGTCTGGGAGAAGTTCGCCGAATTCGGTTTGGATGCACGGGCTTTCAGCGGCGTCAAGATCGCCTGCGTCGGTCAGGCGACCGCCGACAAGGTGCGTGCCTTCGGTATCAACCCGGAGCTGGTGCCCAGTGGCGAGCAGTCCTCACTTGGACTCCTCGAAGACTTCCCGCCGTATGACGATGTCTTCGATCCGGTGAACCGGGTGCTGTTGCCGCGCGCGGACATCGCCACCGAGACGCTCTCCGAGGGCTTGCGCGAACGCGGCTGGGAGATCGATGACGTCACGGCCTACCGCACGGTGCGGGCGGCGCCGCCGCCTGCTGAGACCCGAGAGATGATCAAGACCGGCGGGTTCGACGCCGTCTGCTTCACCTCCAGCTCGACCGTGCGCAACCTGGTGGGTATCGCCGGAAAACCGCACGCGCGCACCATCGTCGCCTGCATCGGCCCGAAGACCGCCGAAACCGCAACGGAATTCGGTCTGCGCGTCGACGTGCAGCCGGAGTCCGCGTCGATTCCGGATCTGGTGGATGCGCTGGCGGCGCACGCGGCCCAGCTGCGTGCCGAGGGCGCGCTGCCGCCGCCGCGCAAGAAGGCCCGCCGCTCGCGGTCCTGATCGCCGCTCCGGCACCACGCCGCACTGGCACCACCTGTGAGGAGTCCCGCGTGAGTCCACAGATTCGGCCCCGTCGGTTGCGTTCGACGGCCGCGATGCGTCGCCTGGTCGCCGAGACCTCGCTGGAGCCACGGCATCTCGTGCTCCCGATGTTCGTCGCCGACGGCATCGCCGAGCCCCGGCCGATCGAGTCGATGCCGGGCGTGCAGCAGCACACGATCGATTCGCTGCGGTCCGCCGCGGACGCGGCGGTCGCCGCAGGTGTCGGCGGACTGATGATCTTCGGTGTCCCAGCACCAGCGGACAAGGACGGCCAGGGCAGCGGTGCCGACGATGCCGACGGCGTGCTCAATCGCGCACTGCGACTACTGCGATCGGATCTCGGCGACTCGACGGTCCTGATGGCCGATACGTGTCTGGACGAGTTCACCGATCACGGCCACTGCGGCGTCCTGGATGCCCAGGGCCGGGTCGACAATGACGCCACTCTGGAGCGGTATCGCTCAATGGCGGTCGCCCAGGCCGAGGCCGGGGCGCATCTGCTCGGCCCCAGCGGGATGATGGACGGCCAGGTCGCCGCTATTCGCGACGCGCTGGATCTGGCGGGCTTCGACGACGCCGGGATCCTCGCGTACACGGCCAAGTACGCGTCCGCGTTCTACGGACCGTTCCGCGAGGCCGTCGGCTCGTCGTTGGAGGGCGATCGCCGCACCTACCAGCAGGACGCGGCCAACCGGCGCGAGGCGATGCGCGAGCTGGCGCTGGATCTCGCCGAGGGTGCCGACATGGTGATGGTGAAGCCGGCGATGAGTTACCTGGACATCGTCGCGGACGTGGCCGCCGACTCGGATGTGCCGGTGGCGGCCTACCAGATCTCGGGCGAGTACTCGATGATCACCGCCGCCGCCGAGCGCGGATGGATCGATCGCGACGCGGCGGTTCTCGAGTCGTTGCTCGGGATCCGGCGGGCCGGGGCCGACATCGTCCTGACGTATTGGGCGGCCGAGGTCGCGGCCAAGCTCGCTGGCGCCAGGTGAACGACTGCGTTGTCGATCTGCCCGCATACAGAAGCGGTATTGCGGGCAGATCTTCGCCTTGCCGGATCGCCCACCTGATCACCAGCGGGCCGCAACACGATGACTGACTATCCTGACTGTATGTCTCATCCTGCGGCCGCGCCCGTGCCGCCCAATCAGTCCGGCCCGCCCGAGCGGCCGACCTTGACGGGTGCGATGGCCATCGCCACCGAACTGTGGCTGGCCGTCGTCGCGATGGAGGTCGTCACCGCGATCGGGATGTACCACAGCGTGCGTGACTCGTACGACGGCAGTGCGTCGAGCACGCAACACGTGAGTACCCCGATGTTCCTGACGGCCTACGTCATCGGAAACCTGGTGCTGGCGACGATCTCGTTGCTGGTCTGGTGGTTCGCGCGGGAAGGGCGCAAGGTGGCGCGGATGCTGCTGTCCTTCGGTGCCGTCTATGTGGTGGTGCAGACCGTGATGGCATTCTTCAGTCAGCCCGACCCGCGGTGGGTGATGATCCCGACCGTGCTCGCCGGGGTCGCGGGGCTCGGGGTGGCTGCGATGATCCTCAATCGAGATACCGAACGCTTCTGTGCCGAGATGGATCAGTATCGGACAGATGTCGCCCGGTGGCGTTTCTTTACCAGCACGCCCTATCCGCTGCAGGTGCATCCGCACCAGCACCCGGGACCGTACCCACCGGTGCCGTACCCGCCCCTGTCGAATCCACCCGGGGAGCAGCCGCCGGCCGACGAACGCAAGGACAGTAAATGAGTGACGCCCGACCGGCCCTGGTGACCTGGTCCTATCGACTTTGGTATATCGGTGGCGCGCTGTACGCGGTGTGCGCGGTCATCTGGTTCGCGGTGTCCGTGGGCGACCATCCGGCAGCCGCGATCCCGATCGGCCTCGTGCTGCTCGCGATCGGGCTGGGAGTGATCGCGTTGGCACGCCGGGTCTCTCCGGCCGATTCGCGGTGGCGGTCGGCGCTGGCGGTTCTGACTCTGGTGGTGGCGGTGTTGTCGATGGTCGGTGCGATCGCCGGCCTCGGTCCGCTGTTCGTGATCGCGGCGGTCATCGGTCTGATCGGCTCGATCTGCGCGTACCGTCCGGCGGCCGAGGAATGGTTCAACCCGCCGCAGGCCGGCTCCACCGATGGTTGACGAGGAGCGCCGGCCGAACCCGTTGAAGGACACACCGCCCGAACTGGTGCTGTTCAAGGAAATCGGCGGCAGCTACTGGACGGCCACGATCGGCCCGGTGCTGTGTCTGATCGTCTTCATCGTCGAACTGACTACCGGCAACCATCACACACACTGGCCGGTGCTGCTGATCTTCGCAGTCATCATCGGTGGGTTCTCGTATATGCAGACCGCCGCCGCGCGCCAGCACGTCAGCGTGCTGCTCACCGACGAGCTGTTGCTGCAGGGCGCGCAGACCGTCGACATCGCCGACATCGCCGAGATTCTGCCGGCCAACACCGGTTCGGAGACCCAGAAATGGGAGGTGGCGCGCCCGCTCGGCGAGCTGAGCGCAGTTCCGCGGCGGCGCAAGGGAATCGGGGTGGTGCTGCAGGACGGCAGCACGCGTCAGGCCTGGGCTCGTAACGTCGAGGTGTTGCGATCGGAACTGACGCAGGCGCATCAGGCGATCGCGATGGGCATTCCGCCCCGCCGGGCTGAGGGCGACGACGCCGGAGCCGGCGCGTGATCGCGCGACTGGGCCGTTTCGGGCTGCTGGGCCTGGTCACCTTCGTGGTCGGCCTGGTGCTGGCCGTGTGGTGTTGGGCGCAGGCGCGCAGCACAAGCCCGTATCCGCCCATCACCGAGGGCCCGCACCCGGCCGCCACCGGCTACCAGGGCGTCCGGTACGACGGCAGTTGGATCGGACTGGCTGTTCTCGCCGCGATCGCGGCGGTGGTCGGGCTGTTCGTGGCTATCGGCCGCATGCGTTCGAGCTGATCGCGACACCCTTCGCTGCCTGCGGGTACGTCCAATTTCGCCACATCTGCACCATGATCGCTGTGTACTGAGAAATGCGTACGGCATCGGTGACTATTGGGAGAGCGTGCGGTGAGCAGCAGAGAGCCCGACGGACAAGCCTTCGATTCTGAACTATTCGCGCACGTTATCTACATCGATGGGCAGTGGCGAGGTGCCGCCGATGGTGGGACGCGAGACATCATCAATCCGGCCGACGGCAGCGTCGTGGCCGTCATCGATGAGGCCGGCCCGGCCGATGCGGTTGCCGCGGTGGCCGCGGCCCGCCGGGCATTCGACGCCGCGTCACCCTGGCGTTCCACCTCCGCCGCCGATCGGGTCGCAATCTGTGAGCGCATCGGCGATCTCCTCGAGCGTGACCGGGACGAGATCGCCCGCATCGAGACCCTCGACACCGGAAAGACCTTGCGGGAGAGCCACATCGACATCGACGATGTCGTGTCGGTATTCCGTTACTACGCGCGGTTGGGCGCCGTATCGGCCGATCGGGTGATCGATGTCAACGACCCGTCGATCATCAGTCGAGTGGTCCACGAGCCGGTGGGCGTATGCGTGCTGATCGCGCCGTGGAACTATCCGCTGCTGCAGATCGTGTGGAAGATCGCGCCGGCGCTGGTGGCCGGATGCACGATGGTCCTCAAACCCAGTGAGGTGACACCGCTTTCGACGATCAAGCTGATGCGGCTGATGGAAGAGGCAGGTGTCCCGGCCGGCGTGGCGAACCTGGTGCAGGGCGCCGGGGCCGTAATCGGTGATGCCCTCACCGACAACCGCGACGTGGATCTGATCTCGTTCACCGGGGGCTATGTGACGGGCACGCACATCGCGGCGGTGGCGGCGCCGTACGTCTCCAAGGTCGCTCTCGAGCTGGGTGGCAAGAATCCGCACATCGTCTTCGCCGATGCGAATTTCGATGCGGCTGTCGACGCGGTGGTGACCGGTGTCTTCTTGCATTCCGGTCAGGTCTGTTCGTCCGGCACCCGGCTGATCGTCGAGGAGTCGATCGCCGATCGGTTCGTCGCCGCGGTGACCGAAGGGGCGGAGCGAATCCGGTTCGGCAACGGCATGGATCCGTCGAGCGAAACCGGTCCGCTGGTGTCGGAATCGCATCGCGAGAAGGTGGAAGCATATGTCGCGCTGGGGATTTCCGAGGGTGCGACATTGGTGACCGGCGGTCGGCGGCCGGCCGACCCGAAGTACGCCGCCGGCAGCTACTACCCGCCGACCATCTTCGACAACTGCAGCCGAGAGATGCGCATTGTTCAGGAGGAGACGTTCGGCCCGATCCTGACGGTCGAACGATTCACCACTGAGGAGCAGGCGATCGAGCTCGGCAACGACACCGATTACGGGCTCGCGGGAGCCGTTCGAACCGGCGATCCGGGACGGGGTGAACGGGTGGCTCGGGCGCTGCGGCACGGGACCGTGTGGGTCAACGATTTTGGCGTGTATACCGCCGCCGCGGAGTGGGGCGGCTTCGGCCGCTCCGGGAACGGGCGGGAGCTCGGTCCCTCAGGTCTTGCGGAATATCAAGAGGCAAAACATATCTGGACCAACACCGCGCCGGCGGAGATGGGGTGGTTTACCGCCTGAGAATCGCCGCTGACGATCCGACTTGCCGAACACCAATGCAGGAGTCACACATGAGCGCACCAACACGGCCGACGTCCGACGAGGGTGGGCTGGACGACTTCGGGTACCGCGAGTCACTCGACCGCAGCATCGGCAAGTTCGCGAGTTTCGCCGCCGGCGTCAGCTACATCTCGATCCTGACCGGCACCTTCCAGCTGTTCTATTTCGGAATCGGTACCGCCGGGCCGGCATACCTGTGGTCCTGGCCGATCGTGTTCGTCGGCCAGATGTCGGTGGCGCTGTGCTTCATGGAGCTGGCGGCCAAGTATCCGGTCGCAGGGTCGGTCTACAACTGGGCCAAGGTGCTCGGCAGCCGGCTGGTGGGCTGGTGCTCGGGGTGGCTGATGCTGACGGCGTCGATCGTCACGCTGTCGGCGGTGGTCCTGGCGATGCAGGCCAATCTGCCGCGGCTGTGGAGCGGCCTGCAGTTCGTCGGAAAGGCGAGCGACCCAACCGATTCCGCGATCAATGCGGTGATCCTCGGCAGCATCGTGATCCTGTTCACCACCGTGGTCAACGCGTTCGGCGTCAAGCTGATGGCGATGATCAACAGCACGGGTGTCTTCATCGAGTTGATCGCCGCGGTGCTGATCGCGATCATCCTCGCGGCCAACATCGACCGGACTCCGCGCGTCTTCTTCTCCGCGGACGGCTACGGTGCCGGTCAGTCGGGCGGGTATCTCGGCGCGTTCCTCGTCGCATCACTGGCCTCGGGGTACGTGATGTACGGCTTCGACACCGCGAGTTCGCTGGGCGAGGAGACCGTCGAACCCCGGCGCACCGCACCGAAAGCGATTCTGCGCGCGATCCTCGCGTCGTTCGTGATCGGTGGCGCGATCCTGGTGTTCGCGGTCATGGCGGCCCCGGATCTGAAGGATCCCAAGATCGGTGAGCGCGATGGCGGCCTGCAGTACATCGTCGAGAAGGTGATGTGGGGACCGCTGGGCACCATCTTCCTGATTTGCATTGTGATCGCGGTGACGGTGTGCTCGCTGGCGGTACACACCGCGGCGATCCGGCTGACGTTCGCGATGGCCCGGGACAACGCATTGCCGTTCGGCGAGAAGCTGGCCCGGGTGAATCCGAAGACGCAGACCCCGGTGATCCCGGCCGTGGTGATCGGATTGCTGGCAATCCTCATCCTCGTCGTCAACATCGGCCAGCCGAAGATCTTCACGGTGCTGACGTCGATCGCCATCATCATGATCTACCTGGCGTATTTGATGGTCACCGGCCCATTGCTCAAGAAGCGCTTCCAAGGGCAGTGGCCGCCAAAGGATCTCGCGGACGGCGGCTATTTCACGATGGGCCGCTGGGGGATGCTGGTCAATCTGGTGGCGGTCGCCTGGGGCGTCGGCATGGCGCTGAATCTGGCATGGCCGCGGGTCGCGGTATACGGAACTCCCTGGTTCAACACGTGGGGCGCCTTCGTGTACATCGGCGTCATTCTCGGACTCGGGGTCCTGTGGTTCGCGGTTCGTGGACGTCACCACATCGGCACTTTGGCATCGCATGCGGTGCAGCAGGATCCGATGGCCGCCCAACTGGAGAAGGAGTGAGAACCCATGTCGGACAATGATGCCGGTACCTTCGACTATGTGATCGCCGGCGGCGGGACCGCCGGCTGCGTGCTCGCGGCACGGCTGTCGGAGGATCCGTCGGTATCGGTGTGCCTGATCGAGGCCGGTCCCAGCGACGTCGGCGACGACAACATCCTGGTGCTCGATCAATGGATGCATCTGCTCGACTCCGGCTACGACTGGGACTATCCGATCGAGCCGCAGGAGAAGGGCAACAGCTTCATGCGGCACGCCCGCGCCAAGGTGTTGGGCGGTTGTTCGTCGCACAACTCGTGCATCGCGTTCTGGCCGCCGGCCGAAGGGCTCGACGAGTGGGCGGCGATGGGTGCCACCGGATGGGGCGCGAAAGATGTGCTGCCTTACGTCAAACGGCTCGAACGCAATGATGCCGACGGCGATCACGGTCAGGACGGCCCGGTCCGCCTGCGTGATGTTCCCCCGTTGGACCCGTGCGGCACCGCGGTTCTCGAGTCCGCCGCCCAGGTCGGTATCCCCACGGTGCAGTTCAATCGCGGGCCGACGGTCGTGAACGGCGCCGGCTGGTTCCAGATCAACGCGGATGAGGACGGCACTCGGATGTCGACGTCGCACGCGTATCTGCATCCGATCCTGCAGTCGCGCAAGAATCTTGAGGTGCGGCCGGATTCCTGGGTGTCGGAGATCCTGTTCGACGCCGACAGGAACGCCACGAGCGTGCGTTATCAGCGGCCCGACCTCACCGGCTACGACGTGGTGCGTGCCCGCCGCGAGGTGGTGATCACCGCCGGGGCGATCGACACCCCGAAACTGTTGATGCTGTCCGGCATCGGGCCGAGCGCCCATCTGCGCGAATTCGGTATCGACGTCCGGGTCGACTCGCCGGGAGTCGGCGCCAACCTCGATGACCACGTCGAGGGGCTGGTCTTCTGGGAGGCGTCGCGGCCGATGGTGACCAGCTCGACCCAGTGGTGGGAGATCGGGCTGTTCACCAGAACCGTCGATGGGCTGAAGCTTCCGGACCTGATGATGCACTACGGCAGCGTGCCGTTCGACATGAACACGCTGCGGTGGGGCTATCCCACGACCGACAACGGATTCTGCTTGACTCCCAATGTGACGCAGGGACTTTCCCGCGGCTCGGTGCGGCTGCGCTCGCGTGACTTCCGGGATCGGGCGCGGGTCGATCCGCGCTACTTCACCGATCCGGACGGTCACGATGAACGGGTGATGCTGGCCGGGGTCAAGCTGGCGCGCACCATCGCCGAGCAGGAGCCGTTGCGGTCGTGGGTGGCGCGGGAGCTGGCGCCCGGACCCGACGCCGTCACCGACGACGAGTTGACCGACTACATCCACAAGACCCACAACACCGTCTATCACCCGGCGGCGACCGCACGAATGGGTGCGCCCGAAGACCCGATGGCGGTCCTCGATCCGCAGCTTCGCGTCAAGGGCGTGAACCGGCTGCGCGTGGTCGACGCGTCGGCGATGCCCAAGTTGCCGGCGGTCAACCCGAACATCACGGTGATGACGATGGCGGAAAAATGTGCTGATCTGATTCGCGGAACGTGAAGTGACCCAAGATATGCCCGGGTCCGGTGAGGCTCCGGGGCCGGGCCGGCCGGCCGACCTGGCGGCTTATCTGGGTGAGCATGCACCGTTCGCGGCGATGCCGGCCGATTCGCTTGCGGCGCTGGCGCTGGCGGCCACCGAGCATGCGTTCCGCACCGGCGAGCTGATCGTCGACTATGTGAGTGGCACGCCGGACGAGATCTGGGTGGTGCGGTCGGGATCGGTTGCGCTGCTGGGTAATAGGGACTCCACCGGCGATCCGGTCGATGTCGTCGGGCCCGGCGGGGTGTTCGGCTACCTGGCGCTGCTCTCGGAGGGCAAGGTCGCCTTCCTCGCGCTCGCCGGTGAACGCACGGTCGCGATCCGCCTTCCGGGCGCGATGGTGCGGTCGCTGTTCACCGACCCGTCGGGGCTGTCGTATCTGGCGACGACCGCCTGGGACACCATCACCGCCCGCGCACCCGCCGACCGCGCTTCGACCGTCGCGGTCGGGGCACACATCCCGCGACCGCCGGTGTTCACCACGCCCGGCACTTCGATCCGGGATGCGGTGCGGCACATGACCGACGAGCACGTGTCCTACACATTGGTGCGGGACGACTCCGGACGCACGGTCGGCATCTTCACTGACCGCGATGTCCGAACCCGGGTGGTCGCCGCGGATTGCGGACTAGACCAACCCATTTCGGCGGTGATGAGCGGTCCGGTGCAGACCGTGCCCGCCGACCGAATCGCGTCGACCGTGCTGATGGACATGCTGGAGAGCGGGCTGCGGCATATGCCGGTCGTCGACCGGCGCGGCGCGGTACTCGGCGTGGTCGAAGAGCGTGACCTGGTGGCGACATCGGCGCGGCAGAGCTTCGTCGCGCGCCGCTCGATCGCGCTAGCCGCCGACACCGCGGAGCTGCGGGCCGCATTCGGTCGTGTCGATGATCTGGTGACCAATCTGTTTCGGGGCGGGACTGACGCGTCCGGCACCAGCGCGGTGCTCTCGGTGATGGTCGACGCCACGGTGGCGCGGGCGCTCGAGCTCGAGTTGGCGGCGCGGCCGCGGCCGTGGGTCCGGCAGTTCGCCTGGCTGACGCTCGGCAGCGTCGCGCGGCGCGAGGCGATGCCGTCTTCGGATGTGGACAGCGCCATCAGCTGGGCCGACGACGTCGAACTCGATGCTGCTCAGCTGCGCGGCATGGCCGGGGCGGTTCAGGCGACGCTCGACGAATGCGGCTTGCCGTCGGACACCAACGGTGCGGTGGCATCATCGCCGCGGTTCTCGCGATCCGCCGCTGACTGGCGCCGCGCAGCCCAGGACTGGCTCGCGGACCCGATGACCGACCGCGGGTTGATCATGTCCTCGCTGCTGCTGGATGCGCGGGTGGTACACGGTAATCCGGCTTTGAATTCGGCGCTAGCGGCGTTCAGCCGGATGTCGATCAATCACCCGAATGCGTTGCGGCTGCAGCTGTTGGACGCGTTGTCGGGCAAGCCGCGGGTGCGGTCGCTGCGGGATATCGTGGCGCGGCGCGGGGGGACGTTCGACCTGAAGAACCATGCGCTCAGCCCGATCGTGAACCTGGCCCGGTGGGCCGGGCTCACCGCCGGACTCGGTGTCGCGACCACGCCGGAACGGCTGGATGCAGCGGTCGCGCAGGGCGCGCTGGTCGAGCGTGACGCCCGGATTCTCGCCGAGGTGTTCGCAATGGTGCAGCGGTTGCGGCTCTCGCATCAGGTCGATCAGCTCTCGGCCCGAATGCCGCCCTCGGACATCGTGACGATGTCCGAGCTGTCCCCGCTGAGCCGCAGCCTGCTGACCGACGGGATGCGCGAGGTCGCCGCGGTGCAGCGGCGGGTCCGGCACCAGGCGACAATGGGAGTCCGCGGATAGTGGCCCCAGAGTTGCGCACTGAGCGCCGAGCGATCCGCCGATGGCGGGTGCCGGGCCTCTCGGTGCGCAGTTTCGGTCAGCCGACGCGCTCCAGCACAGCCGACGCGCCGTGGCCACCGGCGGCGCAGATGCCCAGCAGCGCAGTCTGTTTACCGCTGATCGCCAGTTCGTTGGCCATGGTCGTGACCATCCGGGCGCCGGTAGCACCGAACGGGTGACCGATCGACACGCTGCCGCCGTGCACGTTCAGCTTGTCGACATCGACCTGTCCGACGGCCGAATCCCGGTCCAGTCGCTCCTTGGCCCACGCGTCGGAGGCCAGTGCGTCGAGTACCGAGAGCGTCTGGGCCGCAAAGGCTTCGTGGATGTCGATGTAGTCGATGTCGGCGAGCTCGAGACCGGCTTTGGCCAAGGCCCGCGGCATCGAGATGGCCGGCCCGATCAGGACTTCGTCGGCCGGGTCGACACTGACGTAGCTCCAGGACTTGATCGCGGCGAGCGGCTGCAGGCCGAGCTCGGCGGCCTTCGATTCGCTCATCAGCAGCACCGCGGCGGCGCCGTCGGTGAGCGGGCTGGCGTTGCCCGCGGTGACGGTGCCGCCGGAGTTGAACACCGGCTTCAGGCGGGCGAGCTTGTCAATGCTGGTATCCGGCCGCACCAGGCCGTCACGGTTGACGGTCTTGCCGTCGGGCGTGGTCACGGGGATGACCTCGCGATCGAAGCGACCCGACGTGATGGCGGCTGCGGCCCGGTGATGACTGCGGGCGGCGAATTCGTCCTGGGCGCCGCGGGAGATGTCGTGGATCGCGGCCATCTTGTCGGCCGATTCGCCCATCACCTCGCCGGTGGTGCGTTCCTCGATCTTCGGCCGTCGCGGCAGCAGATCGGTGAATGGCGCGAGACCCCATGCGGCACTGAGGTAGTCGGTGGGCTTCGGCTTGCCGAGGGCGAGCGGCGCCGCCGCGTGAATCAGTTTCTGCGGCAGCCCGACCGTCGCATTCGACGTCGAATCGCTGCCCCCGGCGATCATCACGTCGTACTCGCCGCGCTCGATCGCGGCGGCCGCGGTGGTGATCGCCTGCAATCCGGACGCGCAGGCGCGAGTGACCGTGTGGCCTTCGACGCCGTGACCGAGCCCCAGATCGAGGGCGATCTCCCGGGCGATGTTGGGCGCACCGGGAGGCAGGATCACGCCGCCCCACACGATCGCGTCGATCGCCCCCTCCGGTAGCTCGGTGCCGTCGAGTAGCCCGCGTACGGCCGCGTCGGCGAGCGCGATCGAATCGATTGCGGTGAAGTCGCCGAACGCGCGCACGAAGGGGGTGCGGGCGCCCGAGACGATGACGGCGCGGTTCTTGCTTGGGGCCATGGTTGATCGGTCTCTTTCATCCGGAGCGAGGCAGGTGTGGACGATTGCACGGGTAATAGTGCCACTGATTGATGGCAACGTTAGCGGACGGGCGAATCGGTGCTCGACGAAGCTTCTACGACGCCTCGTAGTTGACCGATCGCCGTCGTTTGGAACACTGGTAGCCGTGAGTGCGAACAGCGTGGGTGCGACCGGGGCGAATACCGACCGATCGGCGGCGCTGTTCGACCGTGCCGCCGGGGTCATCCCCGGTGGGGTCAACTCGCCGGTGCGGGCCTTCTCGGCGGTCGGCGGCACCCCGCGATTCATCACCGACGCGTCGGGTTACACGCTGACCGACGCCGACGGGAACAAGTACGTCGACCTGGTGTGTTCGTGGGGACCGATGATCCTCGGGCACGCACATCCGGCGGTGGTGGATGCCGTTCGCAGCGCCGCGCAGACCGGCCTGTCCTTCGGTGCCCCGACCGAGGCCGAGATCGACCTCGCCGAGGAGATCATCGGTCGCGTCGATCCCGTCGAGCGGGTGCGGCTGGTGAACTCGGGCACCGAGGCCACCATGAGTGCGGTCCGTCTCGCCCGCGGGTTCACCGGTCGCGGCAAGATCATCAAGTTCTCCGGCTGCTACCACGGCCATGTCGACGCGTTGCTCGCCGACGCCGGGTCGGGCGTGGCCACGCTCGGCCTGCCGACCTCGCCCGGCGTCACCGGTGCCCAGGCGCAGGACACGATCGTGCTGCCGTACAACGACATTGAGGCTGTCCGGCAAGCCTTCGACGCACACGACGATATTGCCGCCGTCATCACCGAAGCTGCCGCAGGCAACATGGGAGCGGTGCCGCCGAAGGACGGTTTCAACGCTGCACTCAAGGAGCTCACGACCGCGCGCGGCGCCCTGCTGATCATCGACGAGGTGATGACCGGATTCCGGGTCAGCCCGTCCGGCTGGCACGGCATCGACGGTGTCTCCGGCGACCTCTACACCTTCGGCAAGGTGATGAGCGGTGGACTGCCCGCGGCGGCCTTCGGCGGTCGCGCAGACGTCATGAACCACCTGGCTCCGCTCGGCCCGGTCTATCAAGCGGGCACGCTGTCCGGGAATCCGGTCGCGGTAGCCGCCGGCCTTGCCACGCTGCGGAACGCGGACGCCGCCGTCTACGCAGCGCTCGACGCGAATGCCCACCGGCTCGGCGACCTCATCGCCGAGGCGTTGACCACAGCCAGCATCGCCCATCAGGTGCAGTATGCGGGCAACCTGGTCAGCGTGTTCTTCACCGACGGCCCGGCGCCGTCGAACTATCAGCAGGTCAAGGCGACGCAGACGTGGCGCTTCGCGCCGTTCTTCCATGCGCTGCTGGATCGGGGCGTCTATCCGCCGCCGAGCGCCTTCGAGGCCTGGTTTGTTTCTGCCGCGCTGGACGAGGATGCTTTCTCACAGATCGCCGAAGCATTGCCGGCGGCCGCCGCTGCGGCCGCGGCAGCCGTTGATCCGTCCGCGGCCACCAGCTGACCCGCGTGACACACCAGACCGACATGATGACCGAGGGGAGACCTGCGTGAGCGAGCGCACCGTCGTGCACGTGATGCGGCACGGAGAAGTGCACAACCCCGAGGGCATCCTGTACGGCCGCCTGCCCGGCTTCCGTCTCTCTGATCAGGGTGCGGCGCAGGCCATCAAGGTCGCGTCGGTGCTGGCCGACCACGACATCACCCATGCCGTCGCCTCGCCGCTGCAGCGCGCGCAGGAGACCATCGCGCCGATCGCCAAGGAGCACGGCCTGACGGTGCAGACCGATGAACGTCTGATCGAAGCCGACAACGTCTTCGAGGGCCTGAAGGTCTCCATCGGCGACGGCGCCCTGCGCAAGCCGCGGCACTGGCCCAAGTTGCGCGACCCGTTCACTCCGTCGTGGGGCGAGCCGTACATCCAGATCGCTCATCGGATGCTCGCCGGCGCCACCGCCGCGCGCGACGCCGCCCGCGGCCACGAGGCGATCATCGTCAGCCATCAGTTGCCCGTCTACACGCTGCGCCGCTTTCTCGAGGGCAAGCGTCTCTGGCACGACCCGCGTGGCCGGCAGTGCTCCCTCGCGTCGATCACCAGCCTGATGTACGACGGCGACGCCCTCGTCGACATCGTCTATTCGGAGCCGGCGGGAGCATCCGACCCATTGGCCACCGGCGCCTGATGTTCATGCGGCGCCACGTCCCACGCACCCGGGGTACCCGGGTGCGTGCCGCGGGCTCCGTGATGGCCGTCATGGTGGCCGTCGCAGCGCTGCTGAGCGCCTGTGGAACCGGCAAAGATGCGGTGGCCCAAGGCGATACGTTCCAGTTCGTATCGCCCGGCGGAAAGCTGGTTATCGACTACAACCCGCCCTCGAGCCGCAAACCGCTGCGCAACTTCTCCGGCCCCGACCTGGCGACCGGAAAGACGATCTCCCTCAGCGATTTCCCCGGCCAGGTGGTCGTCATCAACATCTGGGCCGGCTGGTGCGGGCCGTGCGTCGCCGAATCCGACGAGCTGGAACAGGCGTACGCCGCCACCAAGGACAAGGGCGTGCAGTTCCTCGGGATCAACTTCCGGGACCCGGACAAGTCCGGGGCCGCCGACTTCATCGGCAACCATCACCTGACCTACCCGTCGATCTATGACTTCGCCGGACGGACGTTGGCCACCTGGCATGCGCCGGTGTCCGTGGTTCCCACCACGCTGGTGGTCGACCGGCAGCATCGCGCGGCCGCGGTGTACCTGCGCGCCGTGTCCGCGTCTGATCTGCTGCCGTTGCTGAACCGGCTTGCCGCCGAACCGATTCCGTCGGGACCTGTGGCTCCGACCGGCGCCGGACAGCCTGCCGTCGGGCAACCCGCCGGTGAACAGCCTGCCGGGGTGCCGCGATGACCACGACTGATGTGGCCTCGGTGGGCACCGCCTTCTCCAACACCGTCATGACCGGACCGCTGATCCTCGCGATCGGGGCGTGCATGGTCGCCGGACTGGTGTCGTTCGCGTCGCCCTGCGTGGTCCCGCTGGTGCCCGGCTACCTGTCATACCTCGCGGGACTCGTGGGAGCGGAGGCGCCGGCCGTCTCGGTCGGGGAGAAGTCGCGCACCGGTCGATTCCGGGTCGCGGGCGCCGCACTGCTCTTCGTCCTCGGTTTCACCGTGGTGTTCGTCCTCGCCAGCGCCACGGTGTTCGGCGTGGCCAGCTCGGTCAATGTGAATCGTGAACTGCTGCAACGCATCGGCGGGGTGGTCACCATCCTGATGGGCCTGGTTTTCATCGGCCTGGTCCCGGCGCTGCAGCGCGAGGCACGCTTCCATCCGCGGCTGATCTCCAGGCTGGTCGGCGCGCCGCTGCTGGGGGCGGTGTTCGCACTCGGCTGGACGCCGTGCCTGGGCCCGACGCTGAGCGCGATCATCACCACCACCTGGGGCACCGGTGGCGCGACCGCCGCGCGCGGGGTCACCCTGACGGTGGCCTATTGCCTCGGGCTCGGTATCCCCTTTATCCTCGTCGCCCTCGGTTCGGCCTGGGCGGTGCGCGCGGTGAGCTGGATGCGTAAGCACACCAGGGTGATTCAGATCTTCGGCGGCATCACGATGATCGTGGTCGGCGTGCTGCTGGTGACCGGTGTCTGGACCGACTTCATCGACTGGATCCGCGAGCAATTCGTCACCGGCACGGAGTTGCCCGTATGACCGACACCGAGATCGCCGAGACCCGGATTGCCGAGCCGCGCCCCGCCGCCGGCCCGCTGATCCGCTATGGCTGGTGGCCGGTGCGCAACCTGTGGCGCGCGCTGACCTCGATGCGCACCGCGCTGGCCCTGCTGTTCCTGCTGGCCCTGGCCGCGGTCCCGGGTGCGCTGCTGCCGCAGCGCGAACTGAACGCGCAGAAGACGCAGAAATACATCGACGATCACGGCTGGATCGGCCGGACGATGGATCACCTCCAGATGTTCGAGGTGTTCAAGAGTGTCTGGTTCACCGCCATCTACGCGCTGCTGTTCATCTCGCTGGTCGGCTGCCTGACGCCGCGCATGTGGGAGCAGGCGAAGATCCTGCGCGCCAAGCCGGTTCCGGCACCCCGCAACTTCGCCCGCCTGCCGCGCAACATCGATACGACCGTCACCGCCGCGGGTGCCGATGAACTCGCCTCGACGATCAGTGGTCGGCTGCGCGGCTGGCGCAAGACCACCCGCGTCGTCGAGCGTGACGGCGTCAGCTCGGTGGAGATCTCCGCGGAGAAGGGGTTCCTGCGTGAAGTCGGCAACCTGGTGTTCCATTTCGCGTTGCTGTGCCTGTTGCTCTCCATCGCGGTCGGCAAGCTCTGGGGTTATGAGGGCACCCGGATCCTCGTCGGTGGCGAGAACCAGGGCCTGTGCAACACCTCGGTGGCGGTCTACGACTCGTTCCGTGCCGGCAGCATGGTTAACGGAACCAACCTCGCGCCGTTCTGCATCAACCTGAACAAGGTGCAGACCACCTACCTGCCCAGCGGTGAGGCGAAGATGTTCACCTCGAACGTGAGCTACCAGACCGGCGGCAACGTCGGCACCGATGACTGGAAGACTGACACCATCAAGGTCAACCATCCGTTGCGGATCGAGGGCGACCGCATCTACATGCTCGGACACGGGTACGCGCCGACCTTCACGGTGACCTTCCCGAACGGTGAGGCGCGCACGCAGACCGTGGCCTTCGAGCCGAGCAACATGCTCACCATGCTCTCGTCCGGCGTCGCACGGTTCGACACTCCCGCGGGCATGTACGCCGATGACGATCAGCGCCGACAGAACCAGATTGCCATCAACGGACTGTTCGCGCCGACCGCAGAATTCACCGGCACACATGGCGGCCTGCTGCAGTCGTCGTTCCCGCGTGCCGACAAGCCGGCGGTGGCGATCGACGTGTACCAGGGCGATACCGGCCTGGACACCGGACGGCCGCAGAGCGTCTTCACGCTCGACGACCGGATGATCAATGACGGACGGCTGCGCAAGCAGGCGCGAGTGAACCTGTCGGTGGGGCAGAGCACCACCATCCCGAACGGCACCCAGGTGCGGTTCGACGGTTACCAGGAGTGGGCGTCGCTGCAGGTATCGCACGATCCGGCGCAGGACTACGTGCTGGCCTCGGCGATCGCCCTGCTGCTCGGACTGGTGACGTCGCTGATGATCAAGCGCCGGCGGGTGTTCGTTCGACTCACCCCGGTCAGCGGGAGCGCCGACGGTGCGATCCGCACCGAGGTCGCCGGGCTGGCCCGGACCGATCAGGCCGGCTGGGGCGAGGGCTTCGATGACTTCGCCGCCGAATTGGTCAACCCGGACGATGCGCCCGGCAGCAACGAAACCCCTCGCTCCGCTCCACCGAGTAAGCGAGACTAGAAGTGAAATCTAGCGATGAGGTAGTGGCGTGAACGTCAACGAGAATCTGGCGAGATTGTCGGACCTGAGCTTCGGGACCGCGATCACCGTCTACATCCTGGCCATGGTGCTGCTGCTCTCGGCGCTCGCCAGCCAGCGTCAGCGCAAGCTCGCGGTCGCCGATGCCCGGCAGGCCGAGCTCGTCGGCGCAGCGGTCGGCGGCGGACCGGCGGCTCCGCCGGTCGACGACCGCACGCCCGGAAAGCTCGCAGCGCCGGAGCGGCGGTCCCGTGGCGATCAACTGGCGAAGATGGGCTACGCGGTCGTCATCGTGGGCGCCATCGCCCATATCGCGTCGATCGTGTTGCGTGGCCTGGCCACCCATCGCGCCCCGTGGGGCAACATGTACGAGTTCATCTCGATCAGCTGTGCCGCCGCAGTCGTGGCCGGCATCGTCACGCTGCGCAAGCCGCAGCAACGGCCGCTGCTGTCCTTCCTGCTGGTGCCGGTCACCCTGCTGATGTTCATCGGCGGCGAGTTCCTGTACACGCAGGCCGCTCCGGTGGTGCCGGCGCTCAAGTCGTACTGGCTCGCGATTCATGTCTCGATCATTTCGCTGGGCTCGGGCATCTTCATGGTGTCGGGCGTCGCCAGCATCCTCTATCTGATCAAGCTGCGGGTCACCGACCCGCCCATCGACAAGTTCTGGGGTCGCATCCTCGATCGGGTCCCCGACGCCGAGGCGCTCGACCGGATTGCCTACAAGACGGTCATCATCGCGTTCCCGCTGTTCGGCCTCGGCGTCATCTGTGGTGCGATCTGGGCGGAGTCGGCGTGGGGACGCTTCTGGGGCTGGGACCCCAAGGAGACCGTGTCGTTCATCGCCTGGGTGGTCTACGCCGCATATTTGCACGCGCGTGCGACTGCGGGTTGGCGCAATCAGTCGGCGGCGTGGATCAACGTCGCGGGATTCGTCGCGATGCTGTTCAACCTCTTCATCATCAACCTGGTGGTGTCGGGTCTGCACAGCTACGCCGGCCTGAACTGATCCGGTACCCGCATAAGAACCAATGTGAAGATAAGAACCAACATGAAGGGCCCCGCCGATCGGCGGGGCCCTTCATGTTCGGTCTGCGTCTGCGCGGTCAGATATCCAGCTGATCGCCGCGCGCGGCCTGTTGCTTCTTGACCACCTTGAGCAGTTCGATCACCACGTCGATCGTGTCTGCGGAGATCGCCTCATGCCGGAAAGCAGCCAGATGCGCGCCGGTCTCGGCGGCCATCTGTACGTACTCGCGTTGCTGTTCGACGCGCTGGAGATCCTCGTCCGGATCACTCAGAAAGTACGTCACGCTGATTCCGAAAGCTCGCGAAATCGCTTCTACCGTACGGAAAGACGGTGTCTTGGCCTTGCCTGTCCGCAATTGCGAGATGTAGGCGTCACTCAGTGTGTACCCGAGCTCGTTGGCCTTCGAAGCGATCTTCTTACCGGTGTACGGAATCCCGTTCTCATCCCGAACGGTGTCGAACAGCTCATTGAGCCGATCGGCAAACGTTAAGGTGTCCGGCAAATCGATGGTCGTCATTTTTCTCCCCAACTAAGGCACGGTGGCCCGACCGCCACCGTGACTATGGACACAAACTTTACAGCTAGCGTTCGTAAAGTTTCCGAAAGCCGCAAAGCCGGGTGACGGAGGAGAGTATCGGCCTTACTGGCCGGGCGCGCGCCGGTTCAGCAGCTCGACGACGTCGGCCTCGCGGAAGCGGCGGTGTCCGCCCGGGGTGCGGATAGCTCCGAGGAGTCCGGAGCTGGCCCAGCGAGCGACGGTCTTGGGATTGACGTTGAACATCGCAGCCACCTGGCCGGGGGTCAGGGTGTGCTGGCTGGCCGCCTGCGGGGTGATGGTCGGCCGGGGCTGGTTCTCAACGCTCATGATTGCGACTCTCCTTAGATCGGCCGTCGGGCGATGGCGGCCTGCAAATCGTTCAAATCGGTTTGTACAGACAGGTCTACACCGAAAAACCCAGGTACTCGAATGGTCAATCAAAGGTAAAGAGTTCCCAAAGCTCGCAAATCCGTCATAGGTCTAAGAATGCGCTGATGGCCGTATGAATCGGGCGTTTTCGACGAAACCCCGGCGTTCGGGGCGTAGTTGGCGGCAGACGGTCGACAGTAGGCTCGAACTGTGAGTGGACATGATGAGAGCACGACGCCCGGCCCCGCGATCGACGGCTCGTCGCCGGGTCGCAAACTGGCCGTCGATGTCGTGCTGTACAGCGCGATGCGAGTCGCCTTGGTGGCAGTGATCGCCGCGATCGTCTACGGCATCGGCCGTGCGGTGGGCGTCCAGATCCCGATCATCATTGCGGCGTTGTTCGCGCTGGTCATCGCGCTGCCCTTGGGCTTCGTGCTGTTTCGCGGGCAACGGGCGAAGGTCAATGCCGGGATCGGCGTGGTCGATGATCAGCGACGCACCCGCCGTGACGATCTGCGCTCGCGACTGCGCGGCAATGCCGCGAGCCACGACGAGGCCGCGGTGGACGAGCCACGCGAAGACAAGTCGCGCGAGGACTCGGCCGGCGGGTCGGCGGACGGTGGCACGCAAGGCTCGGACAGGTGACCGCCGGGGTGATCGATCGCCGGTCCGGCGCGCAGTGGCGCCGGCGCCGGGAGTGGGCGGACGGCGCCGTGCGGCTGATCGAGGCCGATGCGCGGCGCAGCGCCGACACGCACCTGTTGCGATTCGAACTGCCGCAGTGGGCACGCGACCGATCGATCTCCCTGTATCTGAAAGACGAGAGCACCCACATCACCGGGTCGCTCAAGCACCGGCTCGCCCGATCGCTGTTCCTCTACGGACTGTGCAACGGCTGGATAACCGAGGGTGCCCCGGTCATCGAGGCGTCGTCCGGGTCGACCGCGGTCTCCGAGGCGTATTTCGCGAAGCTGATCGGCATCCCGTTCATCGCCGTGGTGCCGCGCAGCACCTCGCCGGCTAAGATCGCCTTGATCGAAAGACAAGGCGGGCGTTGCCATTTCGTCGACAGTCCGGGCGAGATGTATACGGCTGCGCGCGGTCTGGCCGACGAGACCGGCGGCCACTTCATCGACCAATTCACAATGGCTGAACGAGCCACCGACTGGCGCGGCAACAACAACATCGCCGAATCGATCTTCACGCAGCTTGCGGCCGAGAAGCATCCGGTCCCGTCGTGGATCGTGGTGGGAGCGGGCACCGGTGGCACGTCGGCGACGATCGGGCGTTACGTGCGGTACCGCGGATACGACACCGGCGTCTGCGTCGTCGACCCGGAGAATTCGGTGTTCTACGGCGCATATGAATCCGGTGAGCCGCAGACTGGCACCGTCGGATCGCGGATCGAGGGGATCGGCCGGCCGCGGGTCGAGCCGTCGTTCGTCTCGCAGGTGATCGACCGCATGGTGGCCGTGCCGGATGCGGGCAGCATCGCGGCCGCTCGGCGAGCGTCGGAGGTGCTGGGCCGTCGGGTCGGCGGATCGACCGGAACCAACCTGTGGGGTGCGTTCGGGCTGATCGCCGAGATGGTGTCGGCCGACGAATCGGGCAGTGTGGTGACCCTGCTCTGCGATGGCGGCGACCGGTATTCGGGCACCTACTACAACGACGATTGGCTCGCTGACCAGGGAATATACCTTGAGGAGTCGGACCGAATCCTCGACGGGTTCTTCGCCACCGGCCGCTGGCCTCGGTAGTACCCGCCGACCGCACCGTCATGTGCGTCCACTCGGGGGCTTGAAAATTGTTCGTCAACATTTCTTGACAACGATGCGAGTGTCAACATAACCTGACAACCATGACGGATACAGCCAAGCCCGATGAAGCCGCGACGAGCGAATCGATGTCGAGTGAATCGACAGCGAGTGACATCGCCGGCGCCGTAGCGGATCGGGATCCCGCCCGAGGACTGGCGGCCGTGCGTGCCTTGCGCACGCTGGCCGACCGGCTCGAGGAGGTGCAGGTCGCCAATGCGCGATCGGCGGGCTGGAGCTGGCAGGCGATCGCAGACGTTCTGCAGATCAGCCGCCAGGCCGTCCACCAGAAGCATGCGGCGCGCGAACACTAGCGCGACGGCATGCACCAACATCAAAAGAACTGAGGAACACCATGTTTGAACGATTCACCCATGAGAATCGCACCACGTTGATGTTCGCGATGGAAGAGGTCCATGACCTCGGCCATCGTGAGCTGGGCAACGATCACCTGCTGCTGGGCATGCTCTGCAACGCCCGCGGCACCGGCAACGAGATCCTGCAGGGTCTCGGCCTGACACTGCACGACGCCCGAGAAGCGTCGCGAGCATTCCGCGAAGAGACCGCTGACGCGGCATCCGATGAGGATGGCGCCGACGCGGACGACAAGAGCGTCGACGAAACCGTCCGCGAAGATCGAGAGGCGTTGCGCGCCATCGGAATCGATCTGGACAAGGTCCGTCGTGCCGTGCGCGAGACCTTCGGTGAGGACATCGCCGACGGTTGGGGCAAACGGCGTGGCGACCGTCGCGGCGACGCCGATCGTGCTCCGCGTGGACGCGGACGTGGACATCGCGGCGAGGAGCGGTGCGAGCCGCGCGGTGGTCGCGGTCGACGCGGCCAGGAGCACTACGGACGCGAGCACCACGGTCATGACCACCCGCGTGAAGACCGGCGTGGCGGCCCACGCGGCCGCGGCTTCGATGGAACCCGGGAATTCCCGGGCGGATTCGAACGCCGATTCGGCGAGGGGCCGTTCGACGAGCCGTGGGGCGGACCGGGCCGAGGCCGACGCGGTCCAGCGAGTCGGCGCGGCGGATTCCGTCGCCCCCGGTTCGCCCCGGAGGTCCGGTCAGCCTTGGAAGGCGCGGTGCGGGCGGCTCGCGAGCACGACGATTCGCGCCTCGAGGCCGAGTATCTGCTGCTGGGCATCCTGGATGCCGGCGACCCGGCATCGACCGCTGTCATCGAATCGGCGAGTTCCACAGACGCGCTGCGTGCTGCGATCGCCAAGCGACTGAGCTCTGATACCTCCCAGTCGGCTTGACCTCAACGTGAAATCCGCGCCACTTTTGGCGATCCGCGCCGGCTACAACCGGCGCGGATCAACGAAGGTGGCGCGGATTCTGCGTCGAGAGGATCGGTCAGGCGCCGATGAACAATCCGGTCGCGGTGCCGATGGACCACAGGAGCATGGAGACGCCGGTGAGGGCCAGGGCCGGAATCAGCGCCGGACCATGCTTGCCGGTGCGCACCGGCGCGTTCGCCTTCGCCGCAGCGGGGATCGCGATCAGCCCGAGCAGCGCCCACCAGGTCGCCCACCCCAGGGCTACCGAAGCGATGACGGGAACGGCGAGGAGAACCAGATGGAGGACGCGGGTTCGTTTGTCACCCAATGCCACGGCCAGCGTTCGTTTGCCGGATTCGGTGTCGGTCGGGATGTCGCGAAGGTTGTTGGCCACCAGTACCGCGCTGGAGAAGCAGCCGACCGCGACCGCGCACACCACGCCCACCCAGTCGACGCGCTTGGCCTGGACGAATTCGGTCCCGAGCACCGCGACCAGGCCGAAGAACACGAACACCGCGATCTCGCCGAATCCCCGGTAGCCGTACGGATTCTTGCCGCCCGTGTAGAACCACGCGGCCACGATGGCGACCGCGCCGACCAGGATCAGCCACCATGCGGTGGTCAACGACAGGACGATGCCCGCGATCCCGGCGGCGGCCAGCGCGGCGAAGGCCGCGGTTTTGACCGCGCGCGGCGAGGCGGCACCGGAGCCGACCAGGCGCATCGGTCCCACTCGATCGTCGTCGGTGCCGCGCACGCCGTCGGAGTAATCGTTGGCGTAATTGACGCCGACGATCAACAGCACGGATACGACCAGCGCCAGAACGGCTTTCCACCAGACGAAGTCATGCGACCAGCCGGCGGCGCCGCTGCCGGCGATGACCGGCGCGACGGCATTGGGAAAGGTCCGGGGCCGGGCGCCTTCGATCCATTGAGTCGCCGTCGCCATGGCGGCAATCCTGCCACGGCTCGGGATTACAGTTGACTGCGGCCGTGCCCGTCAGCGAGCGTCGCCGCATACCTGGTCGCCGACCGGAAGGAGCGCAGGTGTCCCAGCAGTCCGTACTGGTGCGGTTGTTGGGTCCGGTCGGCGTGGTCGATCCCGCCGGGGAGATCAAGCGGGTGCCGGGCGCACGCGCACGCACCCTGCTCGCCGCATTGGCGATCGAGCCTGGCCAGTTCCGGTCGGCGTCGCGACTGATCGACACTGTGTGGGGCGACGATCAGCCGCAGTCGCCGCAGGCGGCGCTGCACACCCAGATCTCCCGACTGCGTCCGCTGCTGCCCGCGGAGGCACTGGAGGCCGGCCCCGGCGGGTACCGGCTCGCTGTCGAGCCGACTGCCGTCGACCTGTTCGCCGCGCAGTCGTTGATCGCCGACGGCACCGATGAGTCGTTGCAGATGGCCCGCAGCCTATGGCGCGGCGAGCCCGGTGCGGATCTCGGGAACGACTACCTCGCCGGCGAGATCCGGGGCCACGCCGACCGGCTGCTGTCGGATCTGGATGATCGTCTGTCACGGATCGCCTTGGCGGACGGCGATTTCGAAACCGCCCGCCGTCTGGCCGATGCCCGGTGCGCCCTCGATCCGCTCGACGAGCCGGCGCACGCGACGCTCATGCGAGCGTTGGCGCAACTCGGCCGGACATCCGATGCCTTGGCCGTGTTCGCCCGGATCCGGCGGGCGCTGTCGGCCGAACTCGGCGCCGACCCGGGCCCGGAGCTGGTGGCCCTGAACAGCCAGCTGCTGACTGCCGACACGGTGGAGGCTGCCGTGGCGCCCCCGCAGACCTGGTCGGCAGGGGCGGTGGGAATCCGCGCCGAGCCCAATGAGCTGATCGGCCGGGATGGAGATCTCGCGTCCATCGCAGAGCTGCTCAAACGACATCGAGTGGTCACAGTGCTGGGCCCGGGCGGCGCCGGCAAGACCCGCATCGCCAACCGCGTGGGTCACGCCGCCGCCGACGCCGGCGACCCGGTATTCCTCGTCGAACTCGCATCCGTGCGCGACGGCGCCGACGTGATGGTTGCGATCAGCGCGACGCTGGGTATCGGCGAATCCGATCTGACGCCCACCGGGCGCACACGCACCGTGTTCGGTGATCTCACCCAGCGCCTGGCCGACGCGTTGGGCGGGCGGCCGACGCTGGTGATCCTGGACAACTGTGAGCACCTGGTCGATGCCTGCGCCCGGGCGGCCGCCGACCTGATCGGTGCCGGCCCCAACATCACTGTGCTGGCGACGAGCCGGTCGCCGCTGCAGATCGCGGCCGAGTCGGTATACGAGCTTCCGCCTCTGTTGGTCGATGAATCGGGCTCGGCGGCAACGGATCTGTTCCAGCAGCGAGCGCGGTCCATCCGGCCCGATGCCCGATTCGAGCTGGCGGAGGTGGCGCAGCTGTGCCGCGAGCTGGACGGACTGCCGCTAGCGATCGAGTTGGCCGCCGCCCGCATTCGCACGATGACGGTCGCCGACATCCGCGCGGCGCTCGCGCAGCGATTCGCGTTGCTGCGCAGCGGGGATCGCGCCTCGCCGTCGCGGCACCGGACACTGCATGCGGTCATCGACTGGAGCTGGGATCTGCTGGACGACTCGGCTCGCGCGGCCCTGCGCCGGCTCTGCCGATTCCCCGGTGGTTTCACCCTCGATGCAGCCCGAATCGTTTGCGATACGACGGGTTTCGATCTCGACGATCGCCTGTCGGCACTCGTCAATCAGTCGTTGCTGCAGGTGAATGAGATCGTCGAACCGGATCAGGCGCCGATGGTGCGCTACCGCATGCTGGAGATGGTGCGCGAATACGGCGAGGAACAACTCGCCGCGAGCGGCGAAGGGCCGCAGGTCGATTCGGCGATGACCCGATGGGCGGTCGAGTTGGCCGCCGAGCTTCGGATCGACTACGACGACCGGCGCCGCCAGCGCGAGGCGGTGTGGACGGTCGCGCGCGAGCTGGACAATCTCGTCTGGGTGCTTCGGCGCTGCACCGACCCGGACCGCAGTCGGCGTCCGGACGGTCACCAATGGGGAATTATCAACGCGTACACCACGGTCTCGTCGTTCTGGGCCCTGCGCGGGCTGCATCACGAGGTGATCGCGTGGGGTCCGCAGATTCTGGCGGCACTGGAACCGCGCGAGGCGTCATCGCTCTCGGAAGAGGAGCGCGAGCTCTACCAAGCGGTCTATTTGATCGCGTTGGCGCATCTGTACTGGACAGGCGAGAAGCGGCCCCTGGCCATCGCCCGCATGCGGCTGCGTCGGCTGTTGCGTCCTGATCTCGCCTTGGTGCGGCATGCCGATTTCGTATCGGCGATCCTGTTGTCGTACAGCCCGAGTCAGGCGATGCGGACCATCTGCCGCGGTATGTCGGCGGACAGTGACGCGATCCGGATGTCGGCTGCGCTCATGCGGACGAACGCGCGAGAGAACCTGGGCAATCACACGGGGGCCATGGCCGATGCGCAGCTGGCGCTGAGCTGGGCCCACGACCGCGGTGACCTGTGGATGTCTGCGATGAGTACCACCGGGATCGCCGGCCTCTACGGCCAGCGCGCGATGTATCGCGAGGCGGTCGATTCCTACCGGCGCGGGTTGGCGCTGATGCTCGAGATCGGCGCCGAGGAGGACTCCCGTCAGGTGCGCGGGTATCTGCTCACGTCGTTGCTCGGTCTCGGCGATGTAGCCGCGGCGCGGGAGATCTTCGGTGAGGTGACCCGCGGCTGGACTCCGGATCAGCCTGACCCGCAGGGTAATCCGGAGACCGTGGCGACGATTCTGATGTCCAGTGCAGAGCTGGCCCGGGCGGACGGGCAGGCCGCCGATGCCGCGAAACTGTATCGCCGCTGCGTCGACAACTTGGTCGCCAATCATGAGGGAATCGGCCGTGACCCCTTCGTCAGCCTGGTGATGAGCAATGCCGTGTGCGCATTGGTGGCGTCGGGCGAAACCGACGCGGTGGCAACCTATGTCGCCACGCTCGCCGGTCTCGCCGACGCGTTGCACGGTCCGGGCGGGCCGCGGGACATCCCGCAGACGGGCACCATCGCACTTGCCTGCGGTGTCGCGGTGTGCGCCGGTCTGGTGCCCAGCGCCGTCGGTGCCGGTCCGCGACTGCTGGCGCTGGCCCAGCGGTTGCGGCCCCGACTCGACTATCCGGCGCTGCGTGACTGCAGTGCCGATGCCGGTGTGATGTCGGGACTGTCTGCCACGCAATGGGATTCACTGGTCACCGAGACGCAGAAGATCTCCCGGACCACGGCGGTCCGGGAGATCTTGACCCTGCTGCAGCCGCTCGCGGCGTAGCTTCGGATCAGCGGTTCTGACGGCTGTACGTGCGGACCGCGAGCGGCGCGAAGATCGCGACGATCACCGCGGCGCCGAGCAGCGACCAGAGCACGTGGATGTCCGCGACGCCGTCATTGGCCAGCGACCGGACGGCCGACACCAGATGCGAGATCGGATTGATCTTGACGAAGGCCTGCAGCCAGCCGGGCATCGTGTGCACCTGGACGAAGGCGTTGGACAGGAAGGTCAGCGGAAACAGGATCATCAGCGAAATGCCTTGCACCGATGAAGCGCTGCGGGCGATGACGCCCAGCCAGGCCCAGATCCACGACAGCGAGAAGGCGCAGACGATCACCAAGAGGGCCGCCGCCAAGGTGCCCCAGACCTCCGGGCGCCAGCCCATCGCGATTCCGGTGACGAAGGTGATCGTGATCGCGATGATGTAGCGGACCGCATCGGATAGCAGGGCTCCCACCAGCGGACTGATCCGGGAGATCGGCAGCGACCGGAAACGGTCGAACACTCCCTTGTCCATGTCCTCGCGCAACTGCGTGCCGGTGACCATCGACGTGGTCAGCACCGTCTGCACCAGGATGCCCGGAATGATCAGCGGTAGATAGGCGCTCACGCTTCCCGATATCGCGCCGCCGAAGATGTAGGCGAACATGACGGTGAACAGGACCGGCTGCAGCACCACATCGAAGTACTGCTCGGGGTTGCGGCGGAACTTGAGCAGCCCGCGGTAGGCCATGGTGAAGCTGTGGGCGACGGTTTTGCGGAGCCCGACGCGATCGGACAGGTCGACCGGCGGAAGCGTCGGTGCGACAGGAACTTTGGTGCTGGGTTCGGAAGCGATGGTGGTCATTGGTTGATCTCCTCGGTGGTGGAGTCGGACTGGTCGTCAGTGGGTTGACCGGTGATGGTGAGGAAGACCTCGTCGAGCGTGGGCTTCTGGACGTTCATCTCCTCGACGGCGATGTTCTCGCCGCGCAGGGCCAGGAGAATGTCGGCCATCAGGTCGGCCCGGCGCATCGGCGCGGTGATTCTGCCCGCCTCGGGGCTGAGAGTGGCTGTCTCGGAAAGGATCTGCTCGATCACCTCGGCCGCGCGGGCCGCGTCGGCTCGGTCGGCGGGGGTCAGCTGCAAGGTGCTGGTGCCGATCGACGACTTGAGTTCATCGGCGGTGCCGTCGGCGATCACGCGGCCGTGATCGATCACGGCGATCCGGTCGGCCAGCTGATCGGCCTCGTCGAGGTACTGGGTGGTCAGCAGCACGGTGGCGCCCTCGGCAACCAAGCGGCGGATGGTGTCCCACATCTGGGCCCGGGTCCGCGGATCGAGTCCGGTTGTCGGCTCGTCGAGGAACAACAGCGGCGGCGTTGCGATCAGGCTGGCGGCGAGGTCGAGACGGCGCCGCATGCCGCCCGAGAAGTCCTTGAGGGGACGGTCGGCGGCCTCGGCGAGCGAGAACTCGTCGAGCAGCTCACCGGTGCGGGTCCGGGCGGCCTTGCGGCTCAAGCCCAGCAGCCGGCCGAACACCATGAGGTTCTGGGTGGCGGTCAGTTCCTCGTCGACCGATGCGTACTGGCCGGTGAGGCCGACCAGGGAGCGCACGGCCTGCGGGTGGCGTTCGACGTCGTAGCCGAAGACCTTCGCGGTCCCGGCGTCGGGACGCAACAGGGTGGCGAGCATCCGGACGGTGGTGGTCTTACCGGCGCCGTTGGGGCCGAGGACGCCGTATACAGTGCCCGGCTGGACGACGAGGTCGACGCCGTCCACTGCCCGGTTCTCTCCGGACTTGGTCTTGAATGTCTTCACGAGGCCGTGGGCCTCGATCGCGGCCGTGGTGTGCGTATGTCCCGGGACGGCCGTGGCGGCGGGAATGTTCACGGTTGTGGTCATGGCGAACAGAGTGCCAACGGCCGCTGTCGTCGCGCTTGCGGCGGCTGTCGTCCGCTTGCAGCGGCCTGCGCGGCGCCGGGAAAGCGACTAGACCTGCGAGAACCTGGTGACCAGGGCGCGACGATCGACCTTGCCCGGCCCGCGTAAGGGCAGCTCGTCGACGGCGAATAGCCGGCGCGGGATCGAGGTGGCCGGTAGCGCGTCCACCAACGCTTCGCGTAGCCGGTCGACGCTGGGCACCCCCTGGCCGGATGCGGCTACCACCGCGGCGACGATCTGCTGCCCGAGCCGCTCATGCGGTAGGCCGAACACCGCGCATTCGGCGACCTCCGGCAGTCGCGTCAGCTCTGCCTCGACGATCTGGGGAAGTACCGTCAGTCCGCCACTGCTGATGGCTTCGTCGGCGCGTCCGGCGATCGCCAGCACCCCGTCAGCGAGGGTCCCCAGATCATCGGTCCGGAACCAGCCGAGCCGGGCGAACGCCGGATGTTCCGGCTGATTTCGGTAGCCGAGGGCGACGGTGGCGCCGCCGATCCGAACCCGACCGATCTCGTCGGTCTTGGTCTCAGCGTTGTCGGCGTCCGGTTGATCGAGCACGATCTCGACACCGTCCAGCGGAACGCCGTCGTACACGCAACCGCCGCAGGTCTCGCTCATTCCGTAGGTGCGCACCACCGTGACCCCGGCCTCGATGGCCCTGGCGCGCAACGCCGCCGGCGTCGCCGCGCCACCGATCAGCACCGCGTCCATCGACGCCAGGGCCTGCGTGGCTGCCGCACTGTCGAGAACCTTGGCCAGTTGCCCAGGCACCAACGAGGTGTACCGCCGTCCGGACGGCATCGCGTCGATGGCGGTGATCAGCGACTCCGGCTCGAATCCGGTTGTCACGTCGAGGATTACCGGATCATTCCCGGCGGCGAGGGCGCGTAGCAGCACCTGTAGCCCGGCGATGTGGTGCGGCGGCAGTGCCAGGAGCCACGAGCCGGGTCCGCCGAGTCGGGTGTGCGTGGCGGTCGCCGAGGCTCGCAGTGCGGCCGCGGTCAGCATGGCGCCCTTGGGAGTTCCGGTCGACCCCGACGTCGCAACGACCAATGCAACCGTGTCGTCGATCGGTTCGCCCGGGCGGAGCGCATCGCGGAGCAGTGTCTCCGTGACCGCGTCCCCGTCGGGCACGGGCAGCAGACTGGCGTCGCCGTCGAGTGCGTCGGCCAACAGCGGGAGCGCGGCACGAATCGAGTCAGGCCCGCCGAGGGGCAGTGGCCGCAGGACGGTCAGGACTGGCCCGATTCGCCGTCGCGATCGTCGCGGTCGGTGGGGGGCCCGTGCTCGGCGCCCTCGCCGCCGAACGGCTCGTCGTCGAACGGCCAGCCCTTGCGCTCGAGACGTTCACGGATCCGTTCGATGTCGGATTCCGACGGCAGCTCATCAATCGCCTTGGTGACTTCGACGCCGGCGTCGATCTTGGAGATGGGGGCGAGGTCGTCGGGTCGGTCGTTGCGCGGTGGTTCGGTCCCGCTCTGCTGCTGGCTGATCAGGTCGCGCGTGATCTGCTTGACCTCATCGTCGGTCAGACGCCGGCGCAGCAGGGCGACCAGTGGAACATAGTCGCCGGACGGGATGCCGTTGGGATAGCCCTCGCGCAACCAGTCGACGATCGACTTGAGGAAATGCGGCCGATCCATATGCCGCCTCCTTCTTCGTCATCGGGTGGCTGTCGCCATCGGATGGCGCCGCGTCATCGATGACGCCATATGCGGTAATCCTAAGACAGATGCGGGTGCCCGGCCGGGCGCAGTACAGTCGCCCGTCTCACGTGGCGCAGGCCAGTCAGTTCGCTGTGGCGAGCGGCCATCCGACCGCGGCGAGACGGGAGGCGACCTGGTTGATCTCTTCCGGGTTCGGCGACTGCGCGGTGACCGTGGCGATGGCGTCGACGATCTGCTGCTCGGTGAACGGCTGATCCAGCCCGTGCTCGCGCGCGACGGTCAGGATCACCTTGGTGATCTGTTCCTCGGACAGATCCCGCTTCAGCAGGGCCAGCAGCGGGAAATAGTCCGAGGTCGGCACGCCCTCGGGATATCCCTTGCGCAGCCAGTCCAGGACGGAGTCGAACGAGGTACTCGGCGTTGTCACGATCAGTGCGACCTCTCCGGCTATTTCTTGGGAGCGAACGGGAACAGGTTGACGTCGAAGTAGTAGTCGATGGTGTTGCGGGTGACCCACAGGATCGCCACGATGATCACGGCCGCCACCAGGACGAAGAGCGCGATTCCGGCGTAGCGGGCGACCGGGTTGGTCGGACCGGTCACCGACTCGCCCTCTTGCGTGGTCGGCTCGGCGAGAAACAGCCGGAGGCCGATCGCGAACAGGGCAGGCAGCCCCGCGCCGAGCGCGAGCCCTACCAGCAGGACCTTGCCGATTGCTTCAACGGTATCCACGAGGTGTGCCTTTCTGGCGGAAGTCGTCCGGGTCAGACCGAAGCGGGGGTCTGCGGTTGCTCGGAAATGGCGGGGTCGTTGCCGTCCCACTCGTCGTTGACGTTGTTCGCGTCGATCTTCTGCTGCTGCGCGCGCCAGTACATGTAGCCGGACAGCGCGACCAGAATCGCGAAGATGACGATCGCGCCCGCCGCGCCGCCGATCAGATGTGCTATGTAGTACGTGCCGGCGCCGACCAGTCCCGCCATCGGCAGGGTGGTGACCCAGGCGATGACCATGCGTCCGGCGACCGCCCAGCGCACCTTGGCGCCGGGCTTGCCTACACCGCTGCCGAGGATCGAGCCGGTCGCCACGTGGGTCGTCGACAGCGCCATGCCGGAGGCGCTCGAGGTGAGGATGATCGCCGCCGACGATGCTTCGGCCGCCATCCCCTGCGGCGCCGAGATCTCCACCAGGCCCTTACCCAGGGTGCGGATGATTCGCCAGCCGCCGAGGTAGGTGCCCAGGGCGATTGCGCCGGCGCAGAGGAACACCACCCAGAACGGCAGCCCGTGCTTGACCGACCCGGCGTCGAGGTGGCCGCTGATGATCAGAGCGAGGGCGATGACGCCCATCGTCTTCTGGGCGTCGCCCGTGCCATGGGCGAGCGAGACCAGTGACGCCGTGGTGATCTGACCCCACCGAAAGCCCTCTTCTTGGCGGCCGCTGGTGATCCGAGCCGTGATCCGGAATATCAGCCAGGTGCCGCAGGCGGCGACGATGCAGGCGATGATCGGCGCCGCGACCGCGGGGATCAGCACCTTGCTGGACAGGCCGTGCCAGTTGATCGCGCCGGACCCGATGGCGGCGAGCCCCGATCCGATCAGCCCGCCGAAGAGCGCGTGTGATGAGCTCGACGGCAGCCCGAACAGCCAGGTGAACAGGTTCCAGAGGATGCCGCCGATGAGGCCGGCGAAGATGATCAGCATCGCCTTGGTCGGGTCGACGCCGCTCAACAGTTTCGGCTGGTTCAGCACATCTTTGGCGACGGCGGCGGCGACCTCGACCGACAGGAAGGCGCCGACCAGGTTCAGCACCGCGGACAGTCCGACTGCGACCTTGGGCTTGAGTGCGCCGGTGGCGATCGAGGTGGCCATGGCGTTCCCGGTGTCATGGAAGCCGTTGGTGAAATCGAATCCGATGGCGGTGATCACCAACAGAACGAGGATCAGCATCTCTGCGCTCATGGCAATGATTCTCGCGTGCCAATCGTAAAAATGTCGAAAATACGGCAGAAGGGAAGACCTCCGTGACCTGCGGGTTTGCCTGCCCCCGAGAGGTGTTCATCGAATGTTCATGTGAATCCGGAAGCCGGCCCGGCCGCTGCGGCGTCGCCGAGACGTATTCGCGGTGAACAGCGTCACTTCCCGATGGGCATTGCGTGATGCAAGATATGAATCACATGCAAATCGGTATGTAAATGCTCGAACGCCACAGATGAAAGAGGTCGGCACCTATGAAGCTCGCGGTTCCCGTTGCGTATGCCAACAATTTCCGAGAGACGATGGACAATTTGGCCGACTACGAACATGCCGGGGTCGATCGTGTCGTCGTCGCCGAGGCGTACAGCTTCGACGCGGTGAGTCAGCTCGGGTACATCGCCGCCCGCACCGAAAAGATGGAGCTGGCGTCGGGAATCCTCCCGCTGTTCTCGCGGACCCCCACCAACATGGCGATGACCGCCGCCGGGCTCGACTACGTCTCGGACGGTCGATTCGTTCTGGGGATCGGCGCCTCCGGTCCGCAGGTGATCGAGGGCTTCCACGGACAGAAGTACGACGCGCCGCTGGGCCGCGCCCGCGAGTACGCCGAGATCTGCCGCCTGGTCTGGCGCCGTGAGCGCACCGAATATCAGGGGAAGTACTACAAGCTGCCACTCACCAAGGAGGACGGCGGCACCGGTCTGGGCAAGCCGCTCAAGATCATCAATCATCCGGTGCGCGAACGGATTCCGATGGCATTGGCCTCGATCGGCCCGAAGAACGTCTCGCTGGCCGCCGAGCTGTTCGAGGAGTGGCAGCCGATCTTCTTCTATCCGGAGAAAGCGCAAGCGGCGTTCGGCGATGCATTGGCCGCCGGGCGGGCCAAGCGTGACCCCTCACTCGGCGAGCTGGGCGTCACCGCGATGACCGCGTTGGCCATTACCGAAGACGAGAACCTGGCGGCCGCCGCTCAGCTGGGTGTGCGCCACAACGCGGCGCTGTACATCGGCGGCATGGGTGCGCGCGGCAAGAACTTCTACAACGACCTCGCGGTGCGCTACGGATTCGCCGACGAAGCGAAGGTGATCCAGGATCTGTACCTGGACGGCAAGAAGCAGGAGGCCGCCGAACTGGTGCCGCGGGCGCTGATCGAGGGCATCTCCCTGGTGGGCTCGGAAGGCCATGTGCGCGAACGGATCACCGCCTTCGCCGAGGCAGGTGTGAACGTGCTCTCGGTGCAGCCGGTCGCCGAGGATCACGCCGGCGTGGTGCGCCAGTTCGAGCAGATCAAGCAGATCATCACCGATCTGGGGCTCTGACCACACCCGGCCACCCGTGCGCAGCGGGTGGCCCGGGTGGTGTCAGTAGTAGTACGGGTAGGCGTCCCAGTCGGGATCGCGCTTCTGCAGGAACGCATCCCGGCCTTCGACGGCCTCGTCGGTCATGTAGGCCAGACGTGTCGCCTCGCCGGCGAACACCTGCTGGCCCATCAGCCCGTCGTCGGTGAGGTTGAACGCGAACTTCAGCATGCGCTGTGCCGTAGGCGATTTGCCGTTGATCGCACGGCCGTACTCGATTGCCACGTTCTCCAGCTCCGCGTGGTCGGCGACCTCGTTGACGGCACCCATCCGGTGCATGGTCTCGGCGTCGTAGGCGCGGCCGAGGAAGAAGATCTCGCGCGCGAACTTCTGCCCGACCTGCTTGGCCAGGTAGGCGCTGCCGTAGCCCGCGTCGAAGGAGCCCACGTCGGCGTCGGTCTGCTTGAATCGGGCGTGCTCGCGAGAGGCGATCGTCAAATCGCACACCACGTGCAATGAGTGGCCGCCGCCGGCCGCCCAGCCGTTGACGACCGCGATCACCACCTTCGGCATGGTGCGGATCAGTCGCTGCACCTCGAGGATGTGCAGGCGTCCGCCCTCGGCCTTGACCCGGTTCACATCGACGGTGTCGGCACCGGCAGCGACGACATCGGAATCATGTGACGTCGCATATTGATAGCCGGACCGGCCACGGATGCGCTGATCGCCGCCGCTGCAGAAGGCCCAGCCGCCGTCCTTGGCGGACGGCCCGTTGCCGGTGAGCAGCACGGTCCCGACGCCGGGGGTGCGGCGTGCGTGGTCGAGGACCCGGTAGAGCTCGTCGACGGTGTGCGGGCGGAAGGCGTTGCGCACCTCGGGTCGGTCGAACGCGATCCGCACGATCCCGTTGATCCGGCCCTCGCCCGCGTGCCGGTGATAGGTGATGTCGGTGAGGTCCTCGAAGCCGGGGACGGTATTCCACTGGGTCGGGTCGAACGGGTTCTCGGTCACCCGGCGATGCTATCGCCGCGGCCACCGACGCTGAAAGCGTGCCGTATCTGACCGGCGAAGGCAGATATGTCCTTGAGGCGTCGGATACGGCACGGTTTCAGCAAGGCGATCCGATACCCGGCTAGGTGTTCCGGGCGTGGCCCATGGTGAAGGCCCCGAATGACTTGGGGCCCTTGGCATAGAACGAGTTCGCGTCGACGATCTGCCAGCCGGCCGCCGTCACCACGTCGCGGACATCGCGAGTCAGATGGCAGCCGCCGGCGATCCGCTTCTGGATCGGTTCGAGGCGGTGCTGCATACGCTGCACCTTGGCGTCGGGAGCGCTGCCGTGTTCGAAGAATGCGAACGTGCCGCCCGGCTTCACCACGCGCCGCAACTCGGCGAGCGCCGCCGGCAGGTCGGGGATGGTGCACAGGGTGAACGTGGACAAAGCCGAGTCAAAGGTGTTGTCCGGGAAGTCGAGTCGCTGACCGTCGAGGCCGGCGCGAGTGATCGGCGCCGCCGCGGCGGCGACTCGTCCCGATGCACGCTGCCAGGCTAGATCGTTGGGCTCGATCGCGGTCACGGCGGCGACGCCATCCGGGTAGAGCGGCGCGTTGAAGCCGGATCCGAAGCCGATCTCGACGACCGCCCCCGACAGTGGCGCGCACGCGGCCCTGCGCAGCTTGTCCATGCCTTTCATGCCGCAGGTCTGCTCGACCAAGCGGGGGAGAACCCGATCCTCGTACCAACTCATGGGGAGACGGTATCGCCGCGAATCTGGTCGTGCATCGGGTATCGACCTGAGAAGTCGGGCGGGTACTAGTGGTCGGTCCGTGGGCGTCCGGCCAGGTAGAGCGCGCGCGAGTTGCGGGCCTCGCGGGTGCGCAGGGCCACCAGGATCTCTTCGGAGACATCGAGGAATTCATAGTCGGCATCGAGGAACGCCAGCGTGTGAAAGATCCACGCCGGGTCGTCTTGGCGCATGGTGACCACCGCGCCGTCGGGGTGTTCGGCGACATCCGCCCAACGCTCGATCTTCTTCTTGACGTCGGCAAAAGGCATGTGCACCAGGGCCGTTGCCTCATAGCCCTGGCGTACCCGGCGCAGGCTCTGCTGAACGTACGCAGCCGGGTCGCCGCCCGGAATCGCGCGGGGCCGAAAGGAGCGCCGGCCCGGCTGCGGGCCGGACAATCGGTCGAGCCGGAAGGTACGCCAGTCCGCGCGATCGAGATCGAAGGCGACCAGGTACCAGCGGCGCCCCAGAGGAACCAGACGCAGCGGCTCCACCCGGCGACGTTGCCCGCCCGCGGTGCCACCGGAATAGCCGAACGTCAGCTCGACCGCGTCGCGGCATGCCAGCGCGACGGTCGTCAGATGTTCGGCATCGATTGCGGGAGCGGCCATTCCGGGCACCGTGGCGCTCATCGCCTGCACGGCTTCGGCGCGCTTGCGGAGCTTGCTGGGCAGCACCTGTGTCACTTTGGCCAGTGCCCGCACCGAGCCCTCGGCGAGCCCGGCGGCGGCGCCCGATGCGGACCCGCGCAATGCGGCGACGATCGCAACCGCCTCTTCTTCGTCGACCACCAACGGCGGCAGTGATCCGCCGGCCGACAGCTGATAGCCCCCGCCATTGCCGCGCACCGACTGCACCGGATATCCCAGTGTGCGCAGCCGCTCCACATCACGTCGGACGGTTCGCTCGGTGGTGTCCAGCCGGTCGGCGAGTTCATTGGCACTCCACAAACGGTGCGCCTGGAGCAGCGCCAGCAGCTTCAGGGTGCGTTCGGTGGTGTCGGCCATAAACACAGAGTCAACCACTATCCGGACAGAAACTGTCCGGATAACTCCTTTCAGTTGCGGACAGAATCTGTCCACATGGAGTCATAAGTTACTTCACGTAGCCGGACCGATCCCCGGTCTGACCAGCAAAAGGGAGTCAGAATGTCTGCCACCGTTCTCGAGGCCGCGCCGGCGTCCTCGGCCGCCGCGATAAGCGGGCGCGCCCGCACGATCGCGCTGATCTGCTTGCTCGCCGCGTCGTTCATGGAGTTGATGGACGCCACCGTCGTCAATGTCTCGCTGTCGACGATCCGCCATGACCTCGGCGCCTCGTCCGCCCAGATGCAGTGGGTGGTCGCCGGATACCCGCTGGCATTCGCGGTCTGCCTGGTCATCGGTGCCCGGCTCGGCGATCGCCTCGGTCGTCGTCGCGTCTTCCTGGCCGGCCTGGTCGGTTTCGGTCTGATGTCACTGGCCTGCGGAATCGCGTCGACTCCGGAACAGCTCGTCGCGTTCCGGATCCTGCAGGGGGTGGCCGCCGCGGCGATGGTGCCGCAGGTATTGACCAGCCTGCAGGTGATGTATCGACCGGAGGAGCGGGGCAGTGCAATGGGCGCGCTCACCGCGGTGATCGGCCTGGCGGCAGTGACCGGGCCGGTGGTCGGCGCGCTCCTGACCCAGTGGGATCTGGCGGGTCTGCAGTGGCGCCCGATCTTCTTGGTCAATGTCCCGATCGCGGTGATCGCCGTCATCGCCGCCCGTGTCCTGGTCCCCGAATCGCGCGCCGATCATCCGGCTCCGATCACGGCCGGTTCTGCGGGTCTGTTGGGCGCCTCCCTGGGCGCGATCGTGCTGCCGATCACGCTCGGGCCCGACAATGACTGGCCGGCTTGGGGTTTCGTGCTGGCCGCCGCCGGTGTTCTCGGGCTGGTCGCATTCGCCTTCGCCCAGCTGCGCACCGAGCGGCGGGGAATCGAGGCCCTCGTGCCGCCGTCGCTGTTCGCGACTCGGTCCTTCAGCCGCGGAATCGTCGCTTTCCTCGCACTGTCGATCCCGACCGGCGGCTTCTTCCTGATCCAGTCGATTCATGTGCAGTCCGCGCTTGGTTGGTCGGTGCTGCGGACCGGGCTCGCGTGGGTGCCCTTCTCGCTGGCGGTGCCGATCGCGGCCGGGCTGGCGGCCACCAAGCTGGCGGAGCTCTGGGGCCGGAAAGTGCTGCAGGGTGGCGCCGCCGTCTTCGTCGTCGGCATCGGCACCATGATCGCCGCAGAGGGCACGGCTCATCCGGCGGTGTGGTTCGTGCCGGCGTATTTCATCGCGGGCCTCGGCTTCGGTGCGATCATCGGTGCGGCCGGGCTGCTGGTGCTCAGGGACGTTCCGGTGCAGTCGGCCGGCGCCGCGTCCGGTGTCTTCAACACCACGCAGGCGCTGTCGGTCGCTGTCGGTGCCGCGGTGTTCGGGACGCTGTACTCCGCGATCTCGAATCTGCATGACGCCTATGCACTGTCGATGGCCGGAATGGCCGGTGTGATCGCCCTCGGTGGGCTGCTCGCCGGGCTGATGCCGCGCGTCGTGCCGGCCGACGCGGCGGTCGAGCCGGCCGGAGAAGCGGTCGCCGTCGCGTAGCCGATCGCAGACGATCGTCGAGCGGGGCCGTACCCGATACCGGGTGCGTCCCCGCTCGGCGTCGTCATGAATGTTCCGCTGGTGGGTAGGCCCTCTGCCCGAACTCGGACGTAGAACGATAACGTGTTCTCATGTCAGACCAGCCAAACGTCGAGATGGATCCCATTGCGCCGCCGAGCGCCGAGCATCACGAGGGTGGCTTCCGGCCGATGGAGGCGCTGGCCGCGGAGGAAGCGGCCGGGATGCGCGGTGGCCCGCACTACCCGGAGTTCATCGCCCAGACCCGGCTGGCGATGGATCGGGTGAAGGCGGCGGCGCCGAGCGATGAACAGGCGCTCGCGGCGATCGAGAAGCTGAAGGAACTCAACGAGATTCTGGCCGGGGCCGAGGTCGACGAGTGGAGCGTGCCGTCGTGGACGCGACACGATCTTCCCGCCCGCGGCAACATCACCCTCGCGCCGTATCAGGTGACGAGTGCGTCGAAGGACGACGGCGTGCGGGCAGATCTGACCTTCCCGCGCTACACATTGGGTGGAAACGGCGCCGCGCACGGCGGCCAGGTGGCGCTGGTCTTCGACGACCTGCTGGGCATGACCGCGGCGATGGCATCGGGCAAGATCACCCGCACCGCGTACCTGACGATCAACTATCGATCGGTCACGCCCATTCTGCAGCCGCTGAAGATCGCGACATCCGTCGATCGGATCGATGGCCGAAAGGTTTTCGTGCGCGCCACGATGCATCACGGCGAGACACTCTGCTGCGAGGCCGACGGGCTGTTCATCGCCTTGCGGCCCGGACAGGCCTGAATCGTGTCGGCGGATCCGATGAATCGCGCGTCCCTGTCCGAGGCGGCCACTCGGCTCGACGACGTCTACGCGCGAATGCTTCCGCATCTGCTGGATGCGCCCGATGGTGGACCGCGGTATCCGGAGTTCCTGGATCGGGTTCGGGAATTCATGGACCGGGCCAAGGCGGCGAATCCGTCGCCGGAGGTCGCCGACCGCGCCATCGAGATGCTCGAGGAGCTCAACGACCTGCTCGCCGGGGCCGAGGTGCCGGAATGGCAGGTGCCGGCCTGGTCGCAGCGGGGTTTGGCATCGCGGGGCAGCATCACGGTCCCGCCGATCACGGTCACCGAGGTCGATGGCGATCAGATCACCGCGACGGTCCGGATGAGCCGGTATCACCTCGGCGGCGGCGCGGCGGCGCACGGCGGACAGGTCGGCGTCGTCTTCGATTATGTACTGGCGGCGACCGGGCTGATCATCGCCGAAAGTCCCATGCGCACCGCGTATCTGAACATCAACTATCGCTCGCTGACGCCGCTGGACACCGACCTGGTGGCGACCGGCCGGGTCGACCGGATCGACGGTCGCAAGATCTACATCCGCGGTGAGCTCCGCGACGGCGATCGGTTGTGTGCCGATGCCGATTCGATGTTCCTCAAGCTGCAGCAGACGTTCGACGGCGAGGCCGGATAAAACTCAGCCCAGCTGGGCCACCGAGATCTCGAGTCCGGCCGCACGCAGGCGTTCGAGCAGCACGTCGCCCATCGCGGCGGCCGGTGTGAGCACACCGGTCAGCTTCGGCAGCTTGCCGCGTTCGAGTGCCAGCGACAACGCCGATTCGCCGAGCATGACCGCGGTCGCCTTGTAGCCGGGGTCGCCGGCGGCCTTTATCCGCGAACGGTAGCGCTTGCCGGTGCTGGTCCGGGTGTACGTCTCGGTGATGAAAAAGCCCTTGTCCCTGGCCTTTTCGCTCGGACCCTCGCCGGGCTTCGGAAGCATCCGGTCGATCAGCGGCCGCAGCGGCTTGATCGCCATCGCGCCGAAGAACGCACCCATGCCGACCTGGACCGCACCTGCCGCCAGCACCGAGGTGACCGGGTTGTCGCCCACCTTCATGGCCTCGCCGTAGCGGAAGTGCTTGCCGTAGGCGTCGTTGAGCAGCGCATTCGAGCGCCGCACGATCCGGGTGTTGTAGCTGGCCATGAAGAACGGCGCCAGGCGCCCGCGCAGCGACGGGTCGACGGTGGACGCGCGAACGGAGGAGATGTCGCTGGGCTGCTTGATTCGCGGCGCGCTCTGCTGCGGCCCGCCGGTGAGGGCATCCGGGTTGATGAGCACCTTGCGCTCATCCTTGTCGGCGGCCAGATCGGCGATCACCCGCATCGAGTCGACCGTGCCGCCGGAGATGCCGCCGCTGAACTTGGTGAGGATCATCGTGGTGTCGGTGAGGTCCCCGGCCCCATCGGCGGCGATCTGCTTGTGCAGCACGTAGGTGCCCAGATCCGAAGGGATGGAGTCGAATCCGCAAGCGTGCACGATGCGCGCGCCGCTGCTGATGGCGGTGTCGTGGTGCTTGTCGATGGAGCGCCGGACGAACGGCACCTCGCCGGTCAGGTCGACGTAGTCGGTGCCGGCACTGGCGGCCGAGGCGACCAGCGCCTCGCCATAACGCAGGTACGGCCCGACAGTGGTGCAGATGACCTGGGTGCGCGCCGCGAGGGCGTCGAGCGATGCCGGTGAATCGGAGTCGGCGATGATCAGCGGCCAGTCATGAGCGGCCGCCGGCAACTCCGCGCGGGTGGCGGCCAGCTTGGTCTCGTTGCGACCGGCGAGCGCGATCTTGGTTCCGGCAGGGGCATGCTCGGCCAGATACTGCGCGGTCAGTTTGCCCACGAAACCCGTGGCACCGAAGACGACGACATCGAACTCACGATTTCCCATACCCAACATGTTAGACGGCTGGTCAATAGTGCCGTGGGCGTAGATTTTGTCCGTCCACAGGCGGGGAAGTGCCACGTATGCACTGGTGATCGGCGCATGCAATAGCCTGGGCCGGTGAATCCTTCGACTCTGCAGGCCCGCGTGATCGTCGACGAGATGATCCGCGGCGGGGTGCGGGACGCCGTGCTGTGCCCGGGTTCGCGGAACGCGCCGCTGGCGTTCGCCCTGCACGCGGCCGATCGAGCCGGACGCCTGCGGCTGCATGTGCGGATCGACGAGCGATCGGCGGGGTTCCTGGCTCTGGGACTGGCCGTTGGTTCGCGGCAGCCGGTGCCGATCGTGATGACCAGCGGCACCGCGGTCGCCAACATGAGTCCCGCGGTTTTCGAGGCGAACTACGCGCGAGTCCCGCTCGTGGTGGTGAGCGCCAATCGCCCGTACGAGTTGCTCGGGTCCGGCGCCAACCAGACCGTCGAGCAGTTCGGCATCTTCGGTACCCAGGTGCGGGCCGCGATCAGCCTGGGCCTGGCCGAACAGGATCTGGACACCAACAGCCAGTGGCGGTCCGCGGTCGGCCGCGTGCTCGCGTCGGCCCGGGGTGCGCGCACCGGTAACGCAGGTCCGGTGCAGTTCGACATCCCGTTGCGCGAGCCGCTGGTACCCGATTCCGGTCCCGCCTTCGACGAGGAGCTCGGCCGGTTCGCCGGTCGCCCGGATGGCTCTCCCTGGACGACCGCGCCGGTCGGCCGGCTCGATGTGCCGATCGACATCGACCTGACCGAGAACACCGTCGTGGTGTCGGGGCACGGCGCTGGAGTGCGTCCCGAACTCGCCACACTGCCGACGGTCGCCGAGCCCACCGCGCCGCGGCCGGAAAATCCGTTGCATCCGTTGGCATTGCCGAAACTTCCGGTGCGCCAGGCGATCATCTGCGGCCGGCCGACGCTGCATCGGCAGGTGGCCTCGCTGTTGGCCGATCCCGACGTGCGGGTGTACGCGCTCACCACCGGACCGCGCTGGCCCGATGTCTCCGGCAACGTGTTGGCTACCGGGACCCGTGCCGAGGTCAGCGGGGCGCCCACCGAAGAGTGGCTGAAAGATTGTGCGGCGGCACAGCAGTCGGCGATCGCGGCCGTTGATGCCGAGCTCGACGGCACCGGTCGGCCCACCGGTCTGCATGTCGCCCGCACGGTGAGCGCGGCGATGCGCCCCGGAGAACAACTGCTGGTGGGTGCCTCCAATCCGATTCGCGATGTGGCGCTCGCCGGTCGGATCGGCCCGGACGTGCGGGTGCTGTCCAATCGCGGCGTGGCCGGGATCGACGGCAACGTCTCCACGGCGATCGGTGCGGCCCTGGCGCACCCCGCGGGGCGCACCATCGCGCTGATGGGTGACCTGACGTTCGTGCACGACGCCACGGGGCTGCTGATCGGCCCGGGCGAGCCGCGACCGGCGTCGCTGACCATCGTCGTCGCCAATGACGATGGCGGCGGCATCTTCGGGTTGCTTGAGCAGGGCGATCGGCGATTCCGCGGCCCGGAGTACGACGGCGCGTATGAGCGGGTGTTCGGCACCCCGCACCGTGCGGATCTCGGGGCGTTGTGCGCCGGGTTCGGTGCCATTCATCGCCGGGTCGAACTGGCGGATCTCCCCGCGGCACTGGCTGATTCACCGGACGGTCTCGAGGTCATCGAGGTGCCGACCGATCGGGAGCGGCTGCGCGATCTGCACGCGGCGATCCGGGCGCGGCTGTAGATGCCGCAGATTCCCGCCGTCGCCGAACTGCTGGAGTCAGCGGTCGTGGTCAGCCTGCCGATGCGGGTGCGGTTCCGCGGACTGACCCGGCGGGAGGTCCTCCTGGTGCACGGGCCGGCGGGTTGGGGTGAGTTCGGGCCGTTCGTCGAATACGACGACGAAGAGTCGGCATGGTGGTTGGCGTCGGCGATCGAGGCCGCCTACGTCGGTCCACCGGCGGCCCGGCGCGGCAGCGTGGAGATCAACGCGACGGTTCCCGCGGTTCCGGCCGAGCAAGTGGCACAGATACTCCGCCGATTCCCCGGCGCCCGCACCGCCAAGGTGAAGGTCGCCGAGCCGGGCCAGACGTTGGCCGACGATGTCGACCGCGTCGCCGCCGTGCGCGAGCTGATCGATGTGGTGCGGGTGGACGCGAATATGAATTGGTCGGTGCCCGAGGCGATCACGGCGATCAAGGCACTCGGCGAACTCGAATACGTCGAGCAGCCCTGCCGGACCATCGAGGAGCTGGCGCAGGTCCGGCGCGCCGTCGGCACACCGATCGCGGCCGACGAAAGCATCCGCAAGGCGGACGATCCGATGCGCGTGATCGCGGCCGATGCCGCCGACGTCGCGATTCTCAAGGTGGCGCCGCTCGGCGGGATGCGCCGGATCCTCGACCTGGCCGAACGGATCAAGCTGCCCGTCGTGATCTCCAGCGCTCTCGATTCCGCGGTCGGGATCGCCGCGGGCGTGGCGACGGCGGCTGCGTTGCCGGTCGCCCCGCCGGCCTGCGGGCTGGGCACCGGCGGCTTCTTCGAGCACGACGTGGCAGATCCGTTTGCCCCGGTCGACGGGCGTCTGGAGCCGCGAACGGTGGAACTGCACGCCGATCTACCGCTGGCCGACCCGGAACGCACCCACTGGTGGCTCGACCGACTGACGCGCTGTCACGCGCTGCTGGCCGCCGGACATCCGGCGGGCGGGGCGACAGCCGGCCGCTAGGCTGGTCCGATCATGTCCTGGTATTCGTCGGTCGCCCAGATGAGCGCTGTCACGCTGCGGCGCTGGCAGATCGGTCTGCTGGCGCTCGGGGTTTTCGTCACGCTGATGATGGCGGCGATGGTGGTCGGCTGCTACCGCGACGACGGGAAGATCAGCGCGCACAAGGCGACCGCCGTGGGCGATGTGGTCTCCGCGGGCGCGACGAAATCGGCGGTCAGCTTCACCACGCCGGATGGGCAATTCCACAACCCGCGGTTGGGCATCTTCTATCCGAGCGGCCTGTCGGTGGGCCAGCGGATCAGCATCGACTACGACTCGACCAACCCGGATCTGGTACGTGTCAGCGGTCGGGACGCGAGTTTGTCTATCGTTCCGGCGATCTCGGTCGTCGGCTACACCTGGCTCGTCATCGCCGCGGTGATGGTGCTGTTGGCGCAGGTCACCTGGCCGAACCGGAAGCCGGCGCTGGACGTATCGGACAATTCGAGCACGGCGGACAGTTAACCCGCAGTTCGCGGTGTCGATACCGGTGGTCGACCGCCCCGACAGCTGTGCGGCCGACACTGAACGCATGCGAGTCGCAATCGTCGCCGAGAGCTTCCTGCCGCATGTGAATGGTGTCGTGAACTCGGTGCTCCGGGTGCTCGAGCACTTCGAGCGCACCGGTCACGACGCGATCGTCATCGCGCCCGATACGCCCCGCAGACAACCGAGTGCACCGTCACACATCGGTGGTGTTCCGGTGAAGCTGGTGCCGTCGATCAACTTCCCCAAGGTCAGCTCCCTGCCGGTGGGTGTCCCGACGCCGACCATCTACCGAGAGCTCGCCGATTTCGAACCCGACGTGGTGCACCTGGCTTCGCCGTTCGTGGTGGGCGGCGCCGGGATGCTGGCCGCGCGGCGGCTCGGGATCCCAACCGTGGCGGTGTTCCAGACCGATGTCGCGGGGTTCGCCTCCAGCTACGGCATGAGCTTGGCGACGAAGGCTGCGTGGGCGTGGACCCGGGCGTTGCACACCGGCTGCGACCGCACCCTGGCGCCGTCGAGCGCGTCGGTGAATGCGCTGCGGGAAAACGGGATTCCCCGGGTGCATCAGTGGGCGCGGGGTGTCGACGCCGAGCGCTTTCACCCGCGGCACCGCGACGAGGAGTTGCGCCGGTCGTGGGATCCCAGTGGTCGCAAGGTGGTCGTCGGCTACGTCGGGCGCCTGGCGCCGGAGAAGCATGTGGAGCGGCTGGCCGCGCTATCGGGGCGCGGCGATGTGCAGCTGGTCATCGTCGGCGACGGCCCGGAGCGGCGGGCGCTGGCCAAGGCGATGCCGGACGCGGTCTTCACCGGTGAACTCGGCGGATTGGAGCTGGCGCGTGCGTACGCGAGCCTCGACGTGTTCGTGCACGCCGGTGAGCATGAGACGTTCTGTCAGGCGGTGCAGGAGGCGCTTGCCAGTGGGGTGCCGGTGATCGGCCCGGACGCCGGTGGACCGCGAGACCTGATCGCGCACTGCCGTACCGGCTATCTGCTTGGTGTCGACGACTTTTCGGAGCGGCTGGTCGCCGCCGTGCAGACGCTGTCCGACCCCAGCGTGCGCGCGGACTTCGGTGCGGCCGCCCGGCGCAGTGTCGCCCAGCGCACCTGGCCCGCCATCGTCGATCAGCTGATCGGGCATTACGACGCGGTCGTGGAGCGTGCTGAGGGAGCCAGACGCTACCGGCCGCCGGCGTGATAGCCCTCAAACCGTTGCAAATAGAGGTCTTCGTTGCGCTGGGAGCATCCGTGCGCCGCTCACGCGACGCTTTGAGGGTCAGCGGCGAGAGAACTCGGATGCTCGGCGGACCAGATCGGGATCCGGCGTGACCCCGGTGTACAGCGCGAACTGTTCGGCCGCCTGGAGGGCGATCACCTCGGCCCCGGTGATGACCGGGACGCCGACGGCCCGCGCGGCCCGGATGAGCGGTGTCTCCGACGGCATCGCCACCACGTCGAAAACCGTTGCCGCCGAGCCGATCAGCTCGTCGGAGAACGGCAGGTCGTTTTCTGCTGCACCGCCGGCCATCCCGATCGGGGTGACATTGATCAGTACGCGTGCGGATGAGGGCGCGGTGGTCGTGTGAGTGAACCCGTAGGCCGCGGCGAGCGCACCGCCGGTGTCGGGGTTGCGGGCCACCACGGTCACGTCGGCGAATCCGTTGTCGCGCAACGCCGCGACGACCGCCTTCGCCATGCCGCCGGATCCGGCGACCGCCACGGGCAGTGCCGCGTCGACATCGTGCGAGCGCAGCAGGCTTGCGACCGCGGAGTAGTCGGTGTTGTACGCGTGCAGCACGCCGTCCTCGTTCACGATGGTGTTCACCGAATCGATAGCGGAGGCCGACGGCTCCATCACGTCGATCAGCTCGATGACCGCTTCCTTGAACGGCATCGAGATCGCGCACCCACGGACACCGAGCGCCCGGACCCCACTTATCGCCGCCGGCAGGTCGGTCGTGGTGAACGCCTTGTAGAGGTAGTCGAGGCCGAGCTCGCGATAGATGTAGTTGTGAAAACGGGTGCCGATGTTGCTCGGCCGTCCCGACAACGAGATGCACAGGCGCGTGTCGCGATTGGGCAGGTTGATCAGGTCGTCCGGGGCCCGGGTCATGAGTCCACCGTAACCGCGGGATGGCACGTGGCCGGCGCCTTCCGCGTGCACGGTAGCGTTTGCCCCATGGCCAACGAAAGCGCGACATCGCGCGCTGACCTCGGTAAGGACCCTGCCGAGGTCGCGGGGATGTTCGACGGCGTCGCCCGGCGATACGACATCACCAACACGGTGCTGTCGATGGGGCAGGACCGGCGCTGGCGTCGGCTCACCCGGGAACGGCTCGGCATCGGCCGGGGCGATGTGGTGCTCGACCTCGCCGCGGGCACTGCCGTCTCGACCGTCGAGCTGGCGCAGTCCGGCGCGCGCTGCGTTGCGGCGGACTTCTCCCTCGGCATGCTGCGCGCCGGAGCCGGCCGACAGGTTCCGAAGGTCGGCGCGGACGCGCTGGCGCTGCCGTTCGCCGACGCCGCATTCGATGCCGCGACGATTTCATTCGGGCTGCGCAACGTGAACGACGTGCCGAAGGCCCTGTCCGAACTGCGGCGCGTCCTCAAACCCGGTGGCCGCCTGGTGATCTGCGAATTCTCCAACCCGACGTGGCCACCGTTCCGCACGGTATACCTGGAATATCTGATGAAGGCGCTGCCGGCGGTGGCGCGCAAGGTCTCCAGCAATCCGGATGCGTATGTCTATCTCGCCGAGTCGATCCGGGCCTGGCCGAACCAGGAGGGCCTGGCGGCGCTGCTCACGGAGGCCGGATTCTCGGCGGTCGACTACCGCAACCTCACCGGTGGCATCGTCGCCCTCCATCGCGGCGTAGCTGGCGCCAGCTGAACGACCGGCTGCGTTATGACGAAGTCCCGCATACAAGAGCGGTATAGCGGGCCTCCGTCAGCCTTGCCGGATCGCCCGGCTGATCGCCAGCTACTAAGTAAAGGGCGGGCGGGATTCGATGGTGGTCGCCGTGCGACCGATGGTGCGCCAGGCGCGGGCGACCAGATCCTTGTCGTCCTCGGTCATCAGATTGCCCATCACGCGCACCGCGACCGCCATCAACGCGTGCACGCGGATGCCCGGTCGGCCGAGTACCGGCACGGCTTTCGGCATCGTCAGGACAGTGGCGAACCGGCGCGCGGCCGCGAACGCGAGTCCGTAGTGCTCGGTCAGCGTCGCCGGCCAGGCCCGGCTGAAGTCACCGCCGTCCAGTGCCTCGATCGCGAGCCGGCCGGTTTCGATCGCGTAGTCGATACCTTCACCATTGAGTGGGTTGACACATGCCGCAGCGTCGCCGATGAGCATCCAGTTGGGCCCGGCGACCCCGGATACGGCTCCGCCCATCGGCAGTAGCGCCGAGGTGATTTCTGCTGGGGGAGTGGTCAATTCCCAGTCATCGCGCCGGGATCGGTAGTAGTGGCCGAGCACCGGTCGCAGCGCCAGGTCGGCCGGGCGGCGCGAGGTGGCCAGCGTGCCGACCCCGATGTTCAGCCGGCCGACGCCATCCGCTCCGGTGCCCAGCGGAAACAGCCAGCCGTACCCGGCGAGCAGTTCCTGCTCCGGCCCGCGCAGTTCCAGATGAGACCCCATCCAATGGTCGCCGGCGCGGCCGGATTCGCAGTAGGCGCGGGCCGCGACGCCATAGGGCGTGTCGCGATGCCAGGTGCGGCCCAACGCCTTTCCCAGCGCGCTGCGGACGCCGTCGGCCACGATCACCCTATTCGGCCGGATGGACCGGGTTCCGGAGTCCGTCCGCAGGGTCACCGATTCGATGCCGGCGGAACCGATCTCGGCGTCGACGGCCTTGGCGCCCTGCACCATCGTGACGCCCGCGGCCACGGCGAGCCGGCGGATGCGGTCGTCGAGCTCGGTGCGCCGGACCGCGCTGCCGTACGGCGCGAAACGGCCGCGCGGCCACGGGATCTGCGCATGACCGCCCCATCCGGACAACGACAGGCCGTCGAGACGAGGCGCGTCCGCGAGCCAGTCGCCCAGGCCGAGACGGTCGAGTTCGGTCACCGCACGGGGGGTCAATCCGTCGCCGCAGGTCTTGTCCCGGGGGAAGCGGGCAGAGTCGACAAGCACGACATCCAGCCCGGCGCGGGCCGCGTACGTGGCGGCCGCGGCGCCTCCTGGACCGGCTCCGACGACCAGCACGTGGGCGGTGGCCGGAATCGGATCGCTCGGAACTGCGGGCTGGGCGGGCACGCCCCGAGTATCGCTCATCGGTGTTTACCGTAGGCTCGGCACCCGAACGTACTTTTTGCGCAGAAACGGAGCGCGTGGGCTGTGAAGACCACTTTCGCGGGGTTGCAGCTGGGTTCGGATGAGTTCGCCGCCGATCTGGCGAATTCGTTGTCCCAGGTCGAGGATCTGCTGCTGGGCGAGTTGTCGTCCGAAGAAGAGGTGTTGACCGAGGCGGCGAGCCATCTGGCGCGCGCCGGGGGCAAACGATTCCGGCCGATGTTCGCGATTCTCGCATCGCATTTCGGGCCGAATTCGCATGCGCCGGAAGTGATCACCTCGGCGACAGTCGTAGAGATGATCCATCTGGCCACGCTGTATCACGACGACGTGATGGACGAGGCGGACATGCGCCGCGGTGCCCCGAGCGCCAACGCGCGGTGGACCAACAGCATCGCGATCCTCTCTGGCGACTTCCTGTTCGCTCGGGCGTCCCGGCTGGTGTCCACGCTGGGCCCGAATGCGGTGCGGATCATCGCCGAGACCTTCGCTGAGCTGGTGACCGGCCAGATGCGCGAGACCGTGGGCGCCAAGAGCGGAGTCGATCCGGTCGACCACTACCTCAAGGTGATCTGGGAGAAGACCGCGTCGCTGATCGCGGCGAGCGCCCGATTCGGATCGATGGCGGCCGGTGCCGATGAGGAGACGATCGAGCGGCTCACCCGGATCGGCGACGCCATCGGCACCGCCTTCCAGATCTCCGACGACATCATCGACATCAGCTCGGTGACCGGTGACTCCGGCAAGACGCCCGGCACCGATCTGCGGGAAGGCGTGCACACCCTGCCGGTGCTGCATGCGCTGCGCGATTCCGGTCCGGAGGCCGACCGGCTGCGGGTGCTGCTGCTCGAGGCGGACGGCGTCACCCGGCGTCCGCTGCATGAGGACGCCGAGGTCGCCGAGGCGCTGGCACTGCTCGTCGCGTCCGACGGCATGGTTCGGGCGCGGGCGGATCTGCAGGGCTACGCCGACGCGGCGACCGTAGAGTTGGCGCAGCTGCCGACCGGTCCGGCGCATGACGCGCTGACCGCGCTGGTGAGTTTCACCGTCGATCGCATCGGCTGAGATCTACCGGGCGTCGTATTTGCCCATATCCGGAACCCGCTCCGGTCACTGTTCGTTGGACAGTCTGATCGTCGTTCCGGCGACGTCGGCTGCACAAGGGAGTAGGTAAGTAGTCATGCACGGCCATTTCAACGGACTGAAGACGGCGATGCTGCTGGGCTTCATGTCCGCGCTGGTGATCGCCATCGGTGCGGCGTTCCGCAGCCCCGTGATCCTGTTCGGCTCGATCATCGTGGCGTTCGGCATGAACGCCTACTTCTACTTCAACAGCGCCAAGATGGCGCTCAAGGCGATGCATGCGCAGCCGGTGACGGAGGTGCAGGCGCCCGCGATGTACCGCATCGTCCGCGAGCTGGCCACCGCGGCCAAGCAGCCGATGCCGGCGCTCTACATCAGCCCCACCGAGGCGCCGAACGCCTTCGCGACGGGCCGCAACCCGCAGAATGCGGCGGTCTGCTGCACCCAGGGCATCATGGAGCTGCTCGACGAGCGGGAGCTGAGAGCCGTTCTGGGACATGAACTTTCGCATGTGTACAACCGCGACATCTTGATCAGCTCGATTGCCGGCGCGATGGCGGCCGCGGTGAGCGCGATCGCCAACATCGCGATGTACGCCAGCATGTTCAGCGGCCGCCGCGAGGACGGCCCGAACCCCCTGGTGGCGATTCTGATCATGATGGTCGCCCCGCTTGCCGCCGGCGTCGTCAAGATGGCCGTGTCGCGCTCGCGGGAGTACCAGGCCGACCAGTCCGGTGCTGAGCTGACGGGTGATCCGCTCGCTCTGGCGTCGGCGCTGCGCAAGATCTCGGGCGGCATTCAGGCGGCTCCGTTGCCGCCCAACCCGGATCTGGCTGCGCAGTCGCACCTGATGATCGAGAGCCCGTTCCGTGCCGGTGAGCGCATTGGACGGATGTTCTCCACGCATCCGCCCACCGAGGAGCGAATCCGCCGGCTCGAAGAGATGGCGCGCGGCTGACCGTCGCAACGATGCCGAACTGCACGGCTAGCTCGTCAGGCGGGTGTGGCGCTCCAAGAAGTCCCGGGCGAGCGATCGAGGGTCGAGCGTGCTGCCGTCGCGTCCGCTGAGAATCCAGAAGAAGGTCGGGCCGACGAGCTGGGCGGTCGCCTGATCGAGCGGAGTCGACAGGGCTGCCGTTCCGACCGCGCGGTTGATCACGGCCCGAGCGCTGTCGCCGAGTGGGTCCTTGGACGCGAGTAGCCGAGCCACCTCCGCGTCGTGCTGGGCTTCGCCCAGCAGCGCCCGATAGGCCGCGCCCGCCGGCGAGCGGGCGAGGAAGCCGACGAGCGCCTCCAGATATGCGCCGATCTCGGCGAGTGCCGATTCCCCGGGCGGCACAGACAACTCCTCGGCGGCGTCGGCCGCGCTCGCCTCGAACAGGATCTCGGCCTTGGTCGCCCACCAGCGGTAGACCGTCTGCCGCGACACCCCGGCACGCTCCGCGATGCCCTTCATCGTCATCGCCGTGTAGCCGATCTCCACGAGTAGATCGTCGACCGCATGCAGGACCGCTGCTCGCGCGTGCTCACTTCGCGGCCGTCCGCCTTTGCGCCCGTGTTCGGTGTCCACGGATCCGAACATACCGAAACCTGGACATCGTGCCTCGTATCCGCCGTCCCGCGCCGCCTGTTGTCCTGTCCGCACTCAATCGAGTTACTTGACACCGTGCACCGTTATTGAGAACGTTGCTGGACACGGTGACTCGTAACTGTGTGGCGCGGCCCTCAGGCATGAGGCCGTCGCCGCGTCCGATGGAACAGCCCTGCGGGGCGGGAGGAGAAGTGCGCATGCGTGTATTCATCACCGGAGCGACGGGATGGATCGGATCCGCGACCGTCGACGAACTGTTGTCCACGGGCCACCACGTGATCGGCCTGGCCCGGTCGGCCGATTCGGCGAGATCCCTGGAGTCCAAGGGCGCCACCGCCCTCCGCGGGGATCTGGATGATCTCGATTCGCTGCGGCGCGGCGCGGCCCAGGCAGACGCCGTCGTACATCTGGCCAACAAACACGACTGGGCTGACCCGGCGGAGTCCGATCGCGCCGAACGGGCTGCGATCGAAGTCATGCTCGACGAGTTGGCCGGGACCGGCCGCCCGTTCTCGATCGCGAATGGATTGTCCGGGCTGGTCGAGGGGCGGTCGGTCCTGGAGACCGATATCTCGCCGGCAGTCGGCCCGGAGTCCGACCGCGGCGGCAGCGAGAACCTGGCGATCGACTATGCCGATCGAGGCGTCCGCACGATCGCCACCCGGTTCGCGCCGTCCGTCCACGGTCCCGGTGACTGGGGGTTCGTAAGGTTCCTCGTCGAGGCGGCCCGCAAGCACGGCGTCTCCGGATACCTCGGCGACGGAACGAACTGCTGGTCAGCGGTGCATCGCGACGATGCGGCCCGATTGATCCGGCTCGGATTGGAGAAGGCGCCGGCGGGTGCCCGGCTGCATGCCGTCGCCGAGGAAGCCGTTCCGACCCGCGTCATCGCCGAGGCGATCGGTGCGGCGCTGGGTGTCCCGGTGGCCTCGATCGCGCCGGATAGTGCGGAAGAGCACTTCGGCATCGTCGGTCACTTTTTCGGGCTCACGATGACCGGATCGAGCGAGATCACCCGAGCCGCAATCGGGTGGACGCCGGCCGGCGCATCGCTCGTCGAGGACATCCGTGGCGGCGCCTACACCAAGGAAGGCGCCTGATGATCACCCGCGCCGACCCCACGCGCACGACGCAGGGCGCGGTGATCGGTGCGCGACACCCGGGCCTCGTCCTCGCTTGCATCTGCGCCAGCACCGTCCTCGTGGTGGGCTTCGTGGCCTCGATCAACCTGGCCGTGCCGAAGCTGGCCGCCGGTGTTCTGCACCCTTCGGCCGCCCAGCTCCTGTGGATCGTCGACACCTATGTGGTGCTCTTCGCCTGCCTGGTGATTCCTGCCGGCGCCCTCGGCGACCGGGTCGGACGCAAGGGCGTACTGATCTCCGGGCTGGTGGTCTTCGCCCTGGGTGCGACCGTCTCGGCGTGCGCGCCGGATGTCGCCCTGATGCTTGTCGGCCGAGCCGTCACCGGAGTCGGGGCGGCCTGCATTCTGCCCAATGCGTTGGCGGTGCTCATCCACGCGATCGAGCCCGCCCGGCGCCCGCGCGCGATCGGCGTATGGGCGGCGATGTCCGGGATCGGTGGGATCGTCGGCAATGTCGGCGGTGGGGCGATCCTCGCCGGGGGCTCCTGGCGGTGGCTCTTCATCGCGGTGGTGCCCATCGCCCTGGCGTGCGCGGTGTGGACCGCGGTCGGCGCACCCCGTTCCGCCAAGAACGATCGCAAGCTGGATCTGCGCGCTGCCGTCCTGCTCACGCTTGCCACGCTCGCCCTCCTTCTCGGGATCATCCAGGGGCCTGAACAGGGCTGGGGGAGCGTCGTCGTGATCGGAGCCTTCTGCGTTGCGGCGCTGATGTTCGCGCTGTGGGTGATCGGCGAGCTGCGGGTGCCGGAACCGCTGCTGGATCCGCGACTGTTCGCACTCCCGGCCCTGCGGGCGGCCTGCCTGGGCATGCTCGTCATCTTCTTCGGGATGTTCGGCTTCTTCTATCTCAACGCGTCGCTGCTGCAATACGGCCGCGGATTCGGTGTGCTGCAGGCGGGGCTGGGCGTGCTGCCGATGACCGTGCCACTGGTCGTGGGTGCCCGCCGGGTGCCCGCGCTGGTGCAGCGGGCGGGGGAAGGCGCGGTCCTCGCGGTCGCGTTTCTGCTCGTCAGTGTGGGTCTCTACGGGCTTGCGAGCGCACTGCACCAGGGCTATCCGGTCTATGCGTGCTGGCTGGTCGTCATCGGGGCGGGCGTCACCCTCGCGCTTCCGACGTTGACCGCTGCTATCGCTGCCGCCCTGCCTGCGGAACGGGCGGGCGTCGCCGGCGGCCTCCAGGCCACGACCCGTGAGCTGGGCAGCGCACTGGGCGTGGCGATCATCGGCACGCTGCTCACGTCGCGGTTCACCCACGAGCTGTCGACCAGTGTCGCCGGGGTCCGGATAGCGGGCCACACGCCACGGACGGTCGCCGAAGCACTCGCCGCCGCCCCGGCGCACCATCACGCCGTCATCGCCGCCTACACCTCTGGTGGTGCAGCCGCGCTCAAGGTCGTGAGCCTGCTGGTCTTTGTTGCCGGCGTGCTCGTCATTGCGGAGATGACCTGGGCCGGTCGGCGTGGCGGTCAGTCAGTTACTGCCCAGGTGGTCTCGACGACGACTCCCTGAGCGGCGAAACCGTTCGCTACTAGCGGTAGTTGACGAACTGCAGCGCGATATCCAGATCGCTGCCCTTCAGAAGGGCGATGACGGCCTGCAGGTCGTCGCGCTTCTTCGAGGAGACGCGCAGTTCTTCGCCCTGAATCTGCGCCTTGACGCCCTTGGGGCCTTCGTCGCGGATGATCTTGGAGATCTTCTTGGCGTTCTCCGACGTGATGCCCTGCACCAGGTTTCCGGAGACCTTGTACTCCTTGCCGGACGCGGTGACGTCGCCCGCATCGAAGGCCTTCAGGGAGATGTCCCGGCGGATCAGCTTCTCTTTGAAGACCTCCAGGCCGGCCTGGGCGCGCTCCTCGGCGGACGACGTGATGACGATCGTTTCGTCGCCGGACCATTTGATGGTGGTGTCGGTGCCGCGGAAGTCGTACCGCTGCGAGAGTTCCTTGGCCGCCTGGTTGAGGGCGTTGTCGACCTCCTGGCGGTCGATCTTGCTCACGATGTCGAACGATGAATCAGCCATGGCCACAACCCTAATCGGCCATCGTTGGGACTGGAGGGGCAATCCGGTTTGCATCGGCGGCGGGGTCTCGATGTATTCTGGTCCGGCGGTTCACGCGAGTGGACCGACACGGCAGATTGCCCGAGCGGCCAATGGGAGCGGACTGTAAATCCGTCGCGAAAGCTACGTAGGTTCGAATCCTACATCTGCCACCACCCCCCGACAGCCCCTCCGAATCGGAGGGGCTGTCGGCGTTTCCGAGGTCGTTTCGTCCGCCTTCGGGCGGGCGTCGATCAGGCGATTTGGTGCGATAGCGAGGGCGTGTGTAACCTCTGTAAGGCCTTCGGGCCGCTGGTGAAGGCGGTCTGAACCCGCCCCCTTAGCTCAGTCGGCAGAGCGTTTCCATGGTAAGGAAAAGGTCAACGGTTCGATTCCGTTAGGGGGCTCGTTTGGTGCCCTTGTCGGGTTTGGTGTCGCAGTCGGGTTGGCAGCGTTCCGCCCGGTTCGGTCCCTAACATGGCGGTGTAGCTCAGCTGGTTAGAGCGCACGACTCATAATCGTGAGGTCGGGGGATCGAGCCCCCCCACCGCTACAGATCGGACGCTCGGCCACGGGCCCGAGAATGGGGCCACCCGCAGGGCCCGAGAACAGCAAGACGCGAAAGTAGGCAACAAAGTGGCTTCCTCAACCGACGTGCGGCCGAAGATCACCCTGGCGTGTGAGGTGTGCAAGCACCGCAACTACATCACCAAGAAGAACCGGCGCAACGACCCGGACCGGCTGGAGCTGAACAAGTTCTGCCCGAACTGCGGCAAGCACACGGCGCACAAAGAGTCGCGCTGACGCCGTCCGCCTGTGAACGATCCTGAGGTCGAAGCGCGTCTGGACGCGCTGCGCAACGGTGAGAAGCTGACGCCGGAAGAGATCTCCAAGCACACCGAAGCGATGGTGGGCTACCACTACACGGTCGACGATTACTACGAGGTCGGTCGTGAGAAGATCCGTGAGTTCGCCCGGGCGGTTCAGAACTACCACCCGGTTCACTGGAACGAGGACGAGGCCCGCAAGGCCGGACATCAGAGTCTGATCGCTCCGCTGACATTTGTCGGATTGCTGGGGCTGATCGCGCAGCGCCGCCTGTTCGAAGACGTCGTGCAGGGATACGACCTGTCCCAGATCCTGCAGTCCGAGCAGCGGCTGGTGTTCCATCGGCCGATCCGCGTCGGCGATCAGCTGGTCTGCGACGTCTCGCTGGACTCTTACCGCCGGATGGGCGGTGTCGACCTGATGGTCACCAAGAACATCATCCGCAACACCGATGGTGAACTCGTCCAGACGACCTGGACCTCTCTGGCCGGACGCAGCACCGGTGAACTCGATCCCGGGCTGATGGACATGGTCCATCACGTGATGATGGCCGAGGGTGGCCGCCCGTCGCCGAACAAGACCATCGGCGACGGCAACACCGCGAGCGAGGGCCACGTCGATGAGATCGGCGCGCCGGATACCGCGCGGAACCCGCGGCCGTGGAGCGCGCGCAACTTCGAAGAGCTCGCCGTGGGCGACGTTCTCGAGCCGCGCCTGGTGAAGCTGACTCGCGGAAACCTGGTCAACTACGCCGGCGTGGTCGGCGACCCGAACCCGATCCATTTCAGTTCTGAGCTGGCGAAGCTGGCCAAGCTCGACGATGTGGTCGCGCACGGAATGCTGACGATGGGCATCGCGGGCGGCGCCATCGGCGACTTCGTGGGCGACCCGGGCGCCGTCTTCGAATACAACGTGCGCTTCACCAGCCCGGTCTACGTGCCGGCCACCGAGTACGCCGAGATCGAGGTCTCGGGCAAGATCAAGTCGCTCGATTCGGCGAGCCGTACCGGCGAGATCGCGGTCACCGTCAAGCAGGGCGATCGCAAGATATTCGGCCGCGCGACGGCCAAGGTCAAGTTCAACTGACGGGTCGATACGGCCGGTTGGTAATTGATGCGGCCCGTGCCGTACACTTGGGACTTGCGCGCCGCCCTTAAGGGTGGCGCGTTGGTTTTGTCACCGGTTTGCTGCAGTGCTCCACGCTGCGGACGATCCTTGACAGAGCCCAGAGGGGCGTAGCTCAACTGGCAGAGCAGCGGTCTCCAAAACCGCAGGTTGCAGGTTCAAGTCCTGTCGCCCCTGCCACCGGACCCGGTGGCGTCGGCAGGCTCGGAGGTATCCGGGCCGGCAAACGAGAGGATCGAGTTGAGCAAGCGCGACCGTGCGGCGAAGGCGAAGGCCAACGTGTCGTCTGACGCCGACGACTTCAACATCGACGACGAGATCTTGGGTGACGAGGCCGAGCTCGAAGGCGCGCTCACCGATGACAAGGACCTCTCGACCAAGCCGGCGCGGCCCAGCGGAAAGCGTGCAGCGCGTGGGGGACGCGACACGCTGACCACCGAGCCTGAGGCAGGCGCCGACAAGGCGAAGAAGAACAAAAAGGCCAAGCAGCCGGAGGGCCGCAATCCGTTCATGCGGATGTGGGCGTTCCTGCTCGAGGTGCTCGGTGAGCTGAAGAAGGTCATCTGGCCCAGCCGCAGTGAAATGATCCGGTACACCTTCGTCGTGTTGGTGTTCGTGGTCGTCATGACCGCATTCGTTGCGGGCCTGGATGTCGGGTTCGCCAAGCTCGTGCTCTGGCTCTTCGGCTAGCGCGCGGCACCGTAAGTAGGACAGGAAGGTTGCAGTGAGCACCCCCGAGAACGAGACGGCGGCCGTCGAGCAGGACGAGTCCACCGACGTGGCCGCCGAGGTCGACACCGATACCGAGGCGCAGGACGTGACGGCTGACGAGACGCCGGCCGCCGACGCCGACGCCGACGCTGCAGCGGAGGATGTCGAGGTCGATCCGGCCGAGGAGCTCAAGCGCAAGCTGAAGGGCGCCGCCGGCGACTGGTACGTGATCCACTCGTACGCCGGTTACGAGAACAAGGTGAAGGCGAACCTCGAGACCCGCGTCCAGAACCTCGATGTGGGTGACTACATCTTCCAGGTCGAGGTTCCGACCGAAGAGGTCACCGAGATCAAGAACGGCCAGCCCAAGAAGGTCAACCGCAAGGTGCTGCCGGGCTACATCCTGGTGCGGATGGATCTCAACGACGAGTCGTGGGGCGCCGTGCGCAACACCCCGGGCGTCACCGGATTCGTCGGAGCCACCAGCCGGCCGTCGCCGCTGAGCCTGGACGACGTGCTCAAGTTCCTGCTCCCGCGGACCGAGAAGAAGAAGACCACCGCGAAGGCTGCGGGCTCCGACGGCGGTGTCGGCGTGTCGGCCGCGGTGGCGCCCATTGTCGAGGTCGACTTCGAGGTCGGCGAGTCGGTCACCGTCATGGACGGCCCGTTCGCCACGCTGCCCGCGTCGATCAGCGAGGTCAACGCCGAGCAGCGCAAGGTCAAGGTGCTCGTATCGATCTTCGGTCGTGAGACCCCGGTCGAGCTGGCCTTCGATCAGGTCGAAAAGATCTAGCAAAAGACTTTCGCGCCGGCTACAGCGCGATAGGCGGGAACCCGTGCATGTCATGGATTCCCGTATGACAGGAAAACAACCAAGGAAGCAAGATGCCACCCAAGAAGAAGAAGATCGCCGGCATCATCAAGCTCCAGATCCAGGCCGGGCAGGCTAACCCTGCGCCGCCCGTGGGTCCGGCGCTCGGTCAGCACGGCGTGAACATCATGGAGTTCTGCAAGGCGTACAACGCCGCGACCGAGAGTCAGCGTGGAAACGTGATCCCGGTCGAGATCTTCGTGTACGAAGACCGCTCCTTCGACTTCAAGTTGAAGACCCCGCCCGCTGCGAAGCTGCTGCTGAAGGCCGCCGGCCTGCAGAAGGGCTCCGGCGAGCCGCACAAGACCAAGGTCGGCAAGGTTTCGATGGACCAGGTCCGCGAGATCGCCAAGACCAAGCAGGAAGACCTGAACGCCAACGACATCGAGGCTGCGGCCAAGATCATCGCCGGCACCGCCCGGTCGATGGGTATCACCGTCGAGTGAGCTTGCGAATTCGCAGGCACACCCAGGCTGACTAGAGATCCAGTGGGAGGGCCCGCTTGGCCCGCACCACCAATCTGCACAGGCAGAGAAGGAAAGAGCAATGAGCAAGAAAAGCAAGGCATACTCGGCAGCCGCCGAGTTGGTCGACAAGTCGAAGCTGTACAGCCCGCTCGAGGCTGCCAAGCTCGCCAAGGAGACCGCTTCCAAGAAATACGACGCCACCGTTGAGGTAGCCATCCGGTTGGGCGTCGACCCCCGTAAGGCGGACCAGATGGTCCGCGGCACGGTCAACCTGCCGCACGGCACAGGCAAGACCGCCCGTGTCATCGTCTTCGCCGCCGGTGACAAGGCCAACGAGGCCCTCGCCGCCGGTGCCGACGAGGTGGGCGCCGAGGATCTGATCGAGAAGATCCAGGGCGGCTGGCTGGACTTCGACGCCGCGATCGCGACGCCGGACCAGATGGCCAAGGTCGGTCGGATCGCGCGCGTCCTGGGCCCGCGTGGCCTTATGCCGAACCCGAAGACCGGTACCGTAACCACCGATGTCACCAAGGCTGTCAACGACATCAAGGGCGGAAAGATCAACTTCCGCATCGACAAGGCCTCGAACCTGCACTTCGTGATCGGCAAGGCGTCGTTCGAGCCGACTCAGTTGGCCGAGAACTACGGTGCCGCCCTCGATGAGGTGCTCCGCGCCAAGCCGTCGGCTGCCAAGGGCCGGTACGTGAAGAAGGTCACCGTCTCGACGACGACGGGCCCCGGCATCCCGGTTGACCCCGCGGTCACCCGCAACTTCGCGGAGGAGCTGCAGGCCTGATCGCCCGCAGACAACGCTTCGAACCGCCCGGTTCGCACTCATGGTGCGGGCCGGGCGGTTTCGTTTCTGCTCAAAGGGTGTCGTCGCTGTCGACGGCGGTGTTGATGATGCCGCGCAGTGCGGCGACGTGTGCGGTGAAAGCCGCGCGGCCGGCGCCGGTCAGGCTCGCTCGCACGCTGCGCCGCCGTCCGGTCGTCGGCCGCTGGGTATCGACGTAGCCGGCGGCCTCCAGCGTCGACAGATGTTTCGACAGCGCCGAATCCGACAGTGCCAGTTGTTCTTTGAGGTATGCGAACTCGACCCAGTCGGCGGCGGCGAGGATCGCGACCAGCGAGATGCGCGGGCTGGGATGGATGAGCGGGTCGAACCGGGGCTCGATCATGCGTGGAGCCACCGGCGCAGGGTCGCGAAGATCTCGGGCCCGCCGAATCCGGTGATCATCGCGACGATGACGGCCGCCCAGATCGCCGGATGGCCGGTGCCGTCCGCATGTAGGGCGAAGGCGGCGCCGACCGTGATAGCGACCAGTGTCAGCAGGATGCCGACGACGATCGCGGGTACCTTACGGCTCACGGACTCACGGTTCAGCTGCAGTTGGGAACTGCCGCGCCGGCCATCGAGATAGCGCTGAGCGACGACTGAATGACCGGCACCGAACGCGAGGGTGGCGACCGTGACCAGCCAGGCCGGACCCAGGTCGCCGATGGCTCCCAGCACCAGCCACCCGGTGGCCATGAACCACCAGTAGATTCGCGGCAGGCCGACGTGTGCGAGGGTCTGCCGCTCGGCGTTGTCGGCTGCGGACAGCGCATCGCGCGCCTGTCCGGGATCGACGTCGTTCATGGGTCAACCTCCACTCCTACTTTCCTATACGGAAAGTAATGGTCTACTTTCCTGGGGGGAAAGTCAAGGGATGGGGGAGTGCTTCAGATATGCACGGCCGAAAAACCGCGTGTGACTGCGTGATTGGCGGGTGGGAGCGGGTGGTATGGCCAATACCGGGCAGGCCCGCGGCCGGTCGCGAATTTCTGTCGGGCGGCGGGCATACTGTCGGTGGCATGCGAGACGACAAACTCCTCACCAAGATCGGCGGCCTGCTGCGCCAGGCCGAGGGCACCGACAACGAGCACGAGGCGCAGGCCTTTCTGCAAGCCGCCCAGCGTCTGGCGACCGCGGCATCGATCGACCTGGCAGTGGCTCGTTCGCACGATCCGGGGGCCCGCAATCGGGCGACGCCGGTCCAGCGCAAGATCGAGATCGGTCCGGCGGGCAAGCGTGGGCTCAAGACGTACGTGGCGTTGTTCCTGGCGATTGCGCATGCGAACGACGTGCGCTGCGACATCGCCAGCAACGCGACGTACGTGTTGGCGTTCGGATTCGCCGGTGACATCGATGCGCTCGAGGCGTTGTACTCCTCGCTCGTCGTGCAGATGGTCGCCGCCAGCGATGCGTATCTCAAGTCGGGCGCCTACCGCGGGCAGACCGCGCAGCGGGTCGTCACCCAGACCCACGGTTGGTACCGACGCCGCGTTGTCGAGGAGAAGCAGCTGTCGCCGATCACCGCGCGGCTGAACTTTCAGCACGCCTTCGCCGAGCGGATCGGAGCCCGGCTCGCGCAGGCTCGTGAAGAGGCCCTGGCCACGGCCGCGGCGGCCGAATCCGCGCCCAAGAGTACGGCGGTGGCGCTGCGCGACAAGGAGATCGAGGTGCGTGACTTTCACGCCGCCGAGTCCTCGGCGCGCGGCAGCTGGCAGCCGGTGAGCACGTCCGCCGGCTACTCGTCCGCGGCCCGTCGGGCGGGTGACCGCGCCGGCCGCCGCGCACGGATCGGGGCCCAGGAGCAGTTCGACGCGGCACGGGGAGCACTCGAGGCATGATCGGGCGGCGGGAACGACAAGCGCATGGCTGATCACGGCCGCTCGCGGCTGTACTCGGCGGAAACCCTGGTGCACAGCATCTTCGACAACGCGACGGCGGACGCGAGTCAACTGACGATCGGGGGCACCACCGTTACCGTGCCCGCCGAGGCCAAGTTCGCGACCGTCGAGTCGATGCAGCGGTACGTCGATTCGGTGCTGGCGATGCGATCGGTGGCCGAGCTCTTCGGCGGCCGGCCGACGGCGGTGCGTGTTCGGGCACGACGCGGGTCGACCGCCGCGCACTATGAGCGCGAGACGTCGACGATCGCGGTGCCGATGCAGTCGGATGCCAGATGGGCGCAGCGCGAGCTGGTGCTGCTGCATGAGTTGGCGCATCATCTCGATCGCGGTGGCGGTCCGGCGCATGGGCCCGACTACGTCCAGGGGTATCTCGGGCTGGCCGAATCCGTGATGGGACCCGAGGCGGCGTTCATCATGCGGATCACCTTCGCCGAGAACGGCGTTCGAGTCTGACGGCTACCGGCCGGGAGCTGCGGTCGCCGTCTGCTTGGGAGTCTCGCCGATGATGCGGCGGTAGCTGCGGGAGAAGTGCGGGTAGTCGGTGAACCCCAGGTCGGCGGCCAGGGCGCTGACGTCGGTGTCGGGTGCCGCGAACAGGGTGGTGGCGGCCTCCTGCATGCGTCGGCATTCGATCAGCCATTTCGGCGTCACGCCGAGGCGGTCCCGCACCGCGCGTTCGAGCGTGCGCGGCGTGACCGCGACGGCGTCGGCCAAGTCGCCGGCCCGCAGCAGGTCCCGGTCGTTTTCGGCGAGGTCGCAGGCGGCGTTGACCAGCCGGGCGGTGTCGTCCAGTCGGTCGGCCATCGGTGCCAGCCAGCTGCGGAGCGTGGTGACCAGCGCACCGCGTGAATCCGGTGACCAGTCGGTGAGCAGCGTCCGCACCCGTGCAGCGGGTGCGTCCGGCAACGAGGTGCCCGCGGCGTCGACCGCATTCGGGTTGGGCGAGAAGAGGATTCCGGCCCCGGGCCGCAGCAGCAGGCCGACACCCCACGACGCTCCGTCGAGTTCGCGGATCTGAACATGCGGCAGCGGCGGGTAGAGCGCGCATCCGTCGGGTTCGAACACCGCGTTGAAGGCCGGATAGGTAAGTACACGTTGACGCTGAACCGCCCCGGTGGGCAGATGCCACCGCACCAGCCAGACGTGCCGAAGGACCTCGCGCAGGTCGGCGCCGAGTTCGAACCGGTCGAAATGAACATCGGGAGCGCCTGGATTCAGGTGGCCGCGCGATGTCGGCTCGGCGGAATCATTCACGTCGCAAAAGTACTATCGACCACCGACACGAGCGAGGGATCGTTGACCGCATGACCACTGAGACACCGAATTCCACTGGCACCGAATCGATTCGTCCCGCGACGGGCGAGCACACCACCAACGGGACGCCGCACGGCGTCAGCGCGATCACTCCGCATATCGCGGTCACCGACGCAGCACGGGCCCTCGACTTCTACCGGGACATCCTGGGGGCGAGGATCCTCGACGTCACGGAGATGGGTGGCATTGTTGCCCACGCCGTGCTCGACTTCGGGAACGGTCAGCTCACACTCGGCGACGCACAGCCCGACTACCATCTCGTCGCGCCGGATCCGGCCGGCGACGAGGTCACGTATTCCCTGGCGCTGTACGTGCCGGATGCAGATGCCGCATTCGAGCGGGCCGTCGCCGCCGGGGCGCGGGTCCGCGCGCAGCCGTCGACCTTTGTGACCGGTGATCGCTTCGCGTCGATCATCGACCCATTCGGCGTGCGTTGGGCGCTGATGACCCGCGTCGAGGATCTGTCCTTCGAGGAGAGCACCCGCCGCGTCGCCGAATGGGCGGCGTCGCAATCCGAGTCGTAAGCGCACCGTATCTCCAACAACCGAGGGCATCCGCGACACCCGTAACGGGGCGTGGATGCCCTCGGTTGTTGGAGGCGGGGGTCAGCGCCAGCCGGTCTCGCCGAGCGTGCGCAACGTCAGGTAGCTGGGGCGTAGCGGGTCCAGGACCAACCGCTGCGGGCGGCGGCGGATCCTGCGGATGTCGGGGATGACGCTGAGGAAGCGGGGGAAGCTGCCCGCGTAGACGTCGACGCGCAGGCGGTGGCCGGGTTCGAGTACGGCATCGGTCGGCACCAGATCGATATCGAGCTCGATCGCCTCGCCGGGCCGCACCGGCTTCTTGGTCGGCCGGGTCAGCGGGTGGTGTGCCAGCAGCAGTGTGCCGTCCTCGTCGTACTCCGACCGGTCCGGATCCAGGGTGCGGTTGCTGCCCATCAGGGCGCCGTTGGTCAGGACGGTCGAGGTCCCGTCTGGCGCCACGTCATTGATCGTGACCGCCCACATCTGCTCGTGGGTCTCGCCGATGGTCCGCAAGTGCAGGTTCAGTGCTCCTGAGATCTGCACTGGGTCGACGACCGGTTCGGACGTGAACGACAGCCCGCCGCGCTCCTGGTAGCGGGCGTCGGTGGTGAAGGCTTTGCCGAGCACCATCGTCGCCCCGGCGGTCACCTGTGTCATGTCGCGCGAAATCAACCCGCGCACACCGGGATTCACCGGCATCTCGGCGGCCTGGCCGGGCACCGTCGTCTGCAGTGTGCCGTCATGGCGGGCGTGCGTCGCGGTGCCTGAGGTCAGGGGAGACAGGTAGCAGGTGGTGGTCTCGAAGTCGGGGCGGGGGAATGACTGGCCGCAGGACCACGATCCGCCCTGCTGCTCGATGGTCACCGGTCCGTAGCGGTCGACGCCGTTGTCGATTCCCTTGAGCCAGCGGTCGAACCAGGCGCGCTCCAGGACGTCCAGACGTGGCGGGCCGAACGCGCCGCCCAACCCGGCCCCCGCGTTGATGTGGTAGCCGTCGAACATCATGAGCTGCTTCTGTCCGGCGGGCAGCTGCAGCCGGCTGAAGGTACGGGGAGTGCCGCGGCCGAACAGGTCATGCCAGCCGCCGAACAAGAAGGTCGGCGCGGTGATGTTCTCGACCTCCGGATCACGTTCGTCGAAGAACGGGTCGTCGAATAGCCGCGGATCGTCGCCGGTCAGGAATCCCTTTGCCAGCGTTCCCAATTCGGTCGCGGGCGACTTCATCCGATCGACCAGCCAGCGCAGCGTATGTCCGTCGAAGAGGTCGTGCAGCGGGGTGGTGGGGTTGGGTATCCATTTGACCGCGTTGACGGCCGCGAGCCAGAACGGAATGAAGAACGACGGCGCGCCGCCGGTGATGTAGATGTCGCGCACGATGTCTTCGCAGCTCTCGACGGCGAAGACGGCCTGCAGACAGTCGGGTCGCTTGTCGGCGGCCTGCAGCGAGTTGATCGCCGAGTAGGACCAGCCGGCCATGCCGACCATGCCGTCGCACCATTGCTGTGCCGCAACCCAATCGAGCACTTCCACGGAGTCGAGCTGCTCACGGTCGCCGAGGATCTGCCACTTGCCGGTCGAGGATCCGGTGCCGCGGACATCGACGATGACCTGTACGTACCCGCTGCGGACCAGGTTCCGGTTGATGCCGAATACGTCCAGAACGCCGCCGGAGATGGTGCGGGTCATGTCAGTCAGCCCACCCAACGGGGTGCCGGACAGGTCGACGTTCGCCGACGCGCGATGCAACGCCGTGCCGATGACCGGCGCGTGCAGGCCGTGATCGAGAGCGTCGACCACCAGTCGGTTGTAGGGGTTGATGTTTACGACCGTCGGCAGCGGCGCGGTAACCGGCTTTCCCCACCGGTTCGCGGGGCGGACCACGGTGGCGCGCAGGCGGATGCCGTCGCTCATCCGCAGAGTGACGGCCCGATCGATATGCACACGGGGGTGCGCGGCGGGGCTGTCGACCAGCTCGCGCCAGCGGAGCGCATCGGCACCGCCGGTGGGGTCGCCCAGCGGCAGGGTGTGGCCGATGGCGGTGTCATAGCCGTAGTCGAGGGCGTCGCGGTGCGACGGGCTCTCCCTCGGGTCGACCTGAAACGCCATCGCTGTCCCTTTCCGTCCGGTGTCGGTCGGCGGGCCGCGTGAGCGGCGGGTCCGACACGTCGTCGTGTCTGCGTCCCCGGCGTTTCGGCTTCGAAAATATGCGATTCACTGTGGAGCACTCGCGACTCTAACCGAGCACTCGCTTGGTTGAAAGTGCTACTAACTACTTCAACGCTGATTGGTAGCTGATTTATCCCTAGTCGCGTCCAATTTGTTTCCGACCGATGTGGACCGGTAGCCTTACGCAGTCGGAGTCCGCTCGCGGGCTCGACAGTTCAACCAGAGACCGTTGGTCGCCGGGCTTGCCCGGACGAAGGATCGGCAGTGATGTCGACGACCCACGCAGGGAGAACGGAAGCTGCGATCCTATTCGGATCAGTGTGCGCCCCGTGCCCTGTGGCCGGGGCGTTCGTCATTTTCCGCCCTTTCCTCGTCCCGGACGGTCATCGACCGGATGACATTTGGAAAGGAGGCGAAGTATGGCCAAGCCGGAAAAGGTCGCCGCAGTTGCGGAGATCAGCGAGCAGTTCAAGGGCGCGACGGCAACCGTCGTGACCGAGTACCGCGGGCTGACCGTCACCCAGTTGGGTGATCTGCGTCGGTCGCTCGGTGAAGGTGCAACCTACTCCGTCGCCAAGAACACCCTGGTCAAGCTCGCCGCGAAAGAGGCGGGCGTCGAAGGCCTCGACGAGCTGTTCAGTGGTCCGACCGCAATCGCCTTCATTGAGGGCGAGCCGGTGGTCGCGGCCAAGGCAATCAAGAATTTTGCCAAGGACAACAAGGCTCTCGTTATCAAGGGCGGGTACATGGACGGCAAAGCGCTGTCCATTGCCGAGATCGAGCAGATCGCCGACCTTGAGACGCGGGAAGTCTTGCTGGCCAAGCTCGCCGGTGCCATGAAGGGCAACTTGGCGAAGGCCGCGGGTCTGTTCAACCAGCCCGCATCCCAGGTGGCACGTCTTGCCGCCGCCCTGCAGGACAAGAAGTCCGCTGCAGGCGAATAACCCCAACACTTAGAACGAAAGGACGCCAATCATGGCAAAGCTCAGTGCTGACGAGCTCATCGACCAGTTCAAGGAACTCACCCTGCTGGAGCTCAGCGACTTCGTGAAGAAGTTCGAAGAGGTCTTCGAGGTCACCGCGGCCGCTCCGGTCGCCGTCGCCGCCGCCGGCGCTCCGGCTGCTGCCGGCGCCGACGCCGCTGCCGAGCAGGACGAGTTCGACGTCATCCTGGAATCGGCCGGCGACAAGAAGATCCAGGTGATCAAGGTCGTCCGCGAGGTCGTCTCGGGTCTGGGTCTGAAGGAAGCCAAGGACCTGGTCGAGGGCGCGCCGAAGGCGCTGCTGGAGAAGGTCGACAAGGACGCTGCCGAGGCTGCCAAGGCCAAGCTCGAAGAGGCCGGCGCGACCATCTCGGTCAAGTAAGACCAGCTCTTACGCGCTAATCCGCGTCACTTCTGCGGATCCGCGTCGGCTACAACCGGCGCGGATCAGCGAAGGTGGCGCGGATTTCTGCATTCGTGGGGCCCGTGGAAACGCGTGCACAATCGGCATAGCCTGGGACCGGAGCCTCCGGCGAGGTTCGGTGCGTCCATAGGCTAGAGTGACGCGAACCACTCCCGTCGTCGTGGCATGTCTCTCGGAAGGACACAGCTGTGGGTGTTGAAGTACAGACCATTGAACTGACCAAGTCGTTCGGGTCTCAGAACATTTGGCGCGATGTGTCGCTCACGCTGCCCGAAGGCGAGGTCAGCGTCATGCTGGGCCCGTCCGGTACCGGTAAATCGGTGTACCTGAAGACACTGATCGGCCTGCTGCATCCCGACAAGGGCTCGGTCATCGTCGACGGCACCGACATCACCAAGTGTTCGTCGAAAGAGCTGTACGAGATCCGAAAGCTGTTCGGCGTGCTGTTTCAGGATGGCGCGCTGTTCGGCTCCATGAACATCTTCGATAACACCGCTTTCCCGCTTCGTGAGCACACGAAGAAGAGCGAGAGTGAAATCAGGAAGATCACCATGGAGAAGCTCGAAATGGTGGGTCTGCTCGGCGCCGAGGACAAGCTCCCCGGCGAGATCTCCGGTGGTATGCGCAAGCGTGCCGGTCTGGCCCGCGCTCTGGTGCTCGATCCGCAGATCATCCTCTGCGACGAGCCCGACTCGGGTCTGGACCCGGTGCGTACCGCCTACATCAGCCAGCTGCTGATCGACATCAATGCGCAGATCGACGCCACGGTCCTGATCGTGACGCACAACATCAACATCGCCCGGACCGTCCCGGACAACATCGGCATGCTCTTCCGCAAGGAACTGGTCATGTTCGGTCCCCGCGAGGTGCTGCTCACCTCGGAGGAGCCGGTCGTCAAGCAGTTCCTGCGTGGCTCGCGTATCGGCCCGATCGGTATGTCGGAGGAGAAGGACGAGGCCCAGATGGCCGAAGAGCAGGCGATGCTCGAGCGCGGTCAGACCGACGGCGGTACCGCGGAGGACGTCTTCGGCATCCAGCCGCAGATGCAGCCGACCCCGGGCATGCCGGTGCGTCAGGGCGCCCTGCGTCGTGAGGCGCGCGTGCGCGAGATCCTGCACACGCTGCCGCCGGCCGCGCAGGAGGCCATCCTGCAGAGCTTCGACCAGACCCACGCGAATTCGACCGCCCAGCCGACCGTGCAAGTAGGTGCGGCCGAGGCGACGCTGCCGGTCAACGCCAACGAGCCGACCGGTCCGGTCACCGATCTCGATGCCCGCACCGAGCAATTCCCGGCTTACCGGCCCGACGAGAGCTGACCGCGCCGCTCTCGATCTTCGATCAACGACTCGATCCGCACCGAATCCGGTGCGGATCGAGTCGTTTCGGGACCTCTTCCGGCAGGTCGGACCGTGCCGAATCGTCAAAAGGTCAGAAAATCCCCGCGTTTGGCTTGACGTCCGGCGTGACGAGTTGCACTCTGTTCGGTGAGGCCGCCAGCCTGCCGAATTCGCAGGCAGCCACCGCGTGCCGGGCTGGCAGCCCCGAACTCACACTGCGCCGTTCTGCGCGCAGCTGGTATATGGCAGTTCCGCCGTGTCTCTGATACAGTTGGACGTTGCGCTGGCTGCCTCCTGTCCACTTCACGATCCAACGACGTGCGTTCTTCGTCGTGCCTGGTATCGAGCCGTTTTCAGGTCGCATCAGCGACGGCCCTGAACAGGGATATAACCCGCAACGGTTTGAACTAGCACACACACGTGTTGGAAGGACGCATCTTGGCAGTCTCCCGCCAGTCCAGCTCAACAGATAGCGCTCAGCGCTCTACGGTCCCCGGCGCACCGCATCGCGCCTCTTTTGCAAAGATCACCGAGCCCTTGCCGGTTCCGGGTCTGCTCGATCTGCAACTCGAATCATTCGAGTGGCTCGTCGGCTCGCCCGAATGGCGCGAGCGCGCGGCAGGTCGGGGCGAAGCGAACCCGACCGGTGGCCTCGAAGAGATCCTCACCGAGCTCTCGCCGATCGAGGATTTCTCCGGCTCGATGTCGCTGTCGTTCTCCGATCCACGCTTCGACGAGGTCAAGGCCTCGGTCGAGGAGTGCAAGGACAAGGACATGACGTACGCGGCTCCGCTATTCGTCACGGCCGAGTTCATCAACAACAACACCGGTGAGATCAAGTCGCAGACCGTGTTCATGGGCGACTTCCCGATCATGACCGACAAGGGCAGCTTCATCATCAACGGCACCGAGCGTGTCGTGGTGAGCCAGCTGGTCCGCAGCCCCGGCGTGTACTTCGATGACACCATCGACAAGGCCACCGAGAAGACGCTGCACAGCGTCAAGGTGATCCCGAGCCGCGGCGCGTGGCTCGAGTTCGACATCGACAAGCGCGACACCGTCGGCGTGCGCATCGACCGCAAGCGTCGTCAGTCGGTCACGGTGCTGCTCAAGGCGCTCGGCTGGAGCGCCGAGCAGATCACCCAGCGTTTCGGGTTCTCCGAGATCATGATGTCGACGCTCGAGAAGGACAACACCGCGGGCACCGACGAGGCGCTGCTGGAGGTCTACCGCAAGCTGCGTCCGGGCGAGCCGCCGACCAAGGAATCGGCGCAGTCGCTGTTGGAGAACCTGTTCTTCAAGGAGAAGCGCTACGACCTGGCGCGCGTCGGTCGGTACAAGATCAACAAGAAGCTCGGCCTGACCGAGAACCCGATGAGCGGCGACTCGGTCCTGACCGAGGACGACATCGTCGCCACCGTCGAGTACCTGGTGCGCCTGCACGAGGCCGACCCGCACACCGTCACCATGATGACCGTCCCCGGCGGCATCGAGGTTCCGGTCGAGGTCGACGATATCGATCACTTCGGCAATCGTCGCCTGCGCACCGTGGGTGAGCTGATCCAGAACCAGATCCGGGTCGGTCTGTCGCGCATGGAGCGCGTCGTCCGCGAGCGGATGACCACTCAGGACGTCGAGGCCATTACGCCGCAGACCCTGATCAACATCCGGCCGGTCGTGGCAGCGATCAAGGAGTTCTTCGGAACCTCGCAGCTGTCGCAGTTCATGGACCAGAACAACCCGCTGTCGGGTCTGACGCACAAGCGTCGCCTGTCGGCGCTGGGCCCCGGCGGTCTGTCGCGTGAGCGCGCCGGCCTCGAGGTCCGCGACGTCCACCCGTCGCACTACGGCCGCATGTGCCCGATCGAGACCCCTGAGGGTCCGAACATCGGTCTCATCGGCTCGCTGTCGGTGTACGCGCGGGTCAACCCGTTCGGCTTCATCGAGACGCCGTACCGCAAGGTGGTCGACGGAAAGGTCTCGGACACGATCCAGTACCTGACCGCCGACGAAGAGGATCGGTACCTGATCGCTCAGGCCAACACCAATTTCGACGCCGCGGGCACCATCACGGACGAGCGCGTGCTCGTTCGTAAGAAGGGCTCGGAGGTCGAGTTCGTGTCGGCGTCGCAGGTCGAGTACCTGGACGTCTCGCCGCGCCAGATGGTGTCGGTCGCGACGGCGATGATTCCGTTCCTCGAGCACGACGACGCGAACCGTGCCCTGATGGGTGCGAACATGCAGCGTCAGGCCGTGCCGCTGGTGCGCAGCGAAGCGCCGCTAGTCGGCACCGGCATGGAGCTGCGTGCCGCAGTCGACGCCGGCGATGTCATCATCAACTCCAAAGCTGGTGTGGTGGAAGAGGTTTCGGCCGACTACATCACCGTGATGGCTGATGACGGCACGCGTGAGACCTACCGGATGCGCAAGTTCGCGCGTTCGAACCAGGGCACGTGTGCCAACCAGCGTCCGATCGTGGACGAGGGTCAGCGCGTCGAGTCGGGCCAGGTCCTGGCCGATGGGCCGTGCACCGACAACGGTGAGATGGCACTCGGCAAGAACCTGCTCGTGGCGATCATGCCGTGGGAAGGCCACAACTACGAGGACGCGATCATCCTGAGCCAGCGGCTCGTGGAGGAGGACACCCTCACCTCGATCCACATCGAGGAGCACGAGATCGACGCTCGCGACACCAAGCTGGGCGCCGAGGAGATCACCCGGGACATCCCGAACGTCTCCGATGAGGTGCTGGCCGATCTCGACGAGCGCGGCATCGTCCGCATCGGCGCCGAGGTCCGCGACGGCGATATCCTGGTCGGCAAGGTCACCCCGAAGGGCGAGACCGAGCTGACTCCGGAGGAGCGCCTGCTGCGTGCCATCTTCGGTGAGAAGGCCCGCGAGGTGCGCGACACCTCGCTGAAGGTGCCGCACGGTGAGACCGGAAAGGTGATCGGCGTCCGCGTCTTCAGCCGCGATGACGACGACGATCTGCCCCCGGGCGTCAACGAACTGGTGCGGGTCTACGTTGCGCAGAAGCGCAAGATCCAGGACGGCGACAAGCTGGCCGGCCGCCACGGCAACAAGGGCGTCATCGGCAAGATCCTCCCGCAGGAGGACATGCCGTTCCTGCCCGACGGCACCCCGGTCGACATCATCCTGAACACCCACGGTGTGCCGCGTCGTATGAACATCGGCCAGATCCTGGAGACCCACCTCGGGTGGATCGCCAAGGCCGGCTGGAACATCGACGTGGCCGGCGGAGTTCCGGACTGGGCGTCGAAGCTGCCCGAGGACATGCTCTCGGCCGCGCCAGACACCAACACCGCAACGCCGGTGTTCGATGGCGCGACCGACGACGAGCTGACCGGTCTGCTGAGCTCGACCCTGCCCAACCGTGACGGCGAAGTCATGGTCAATGGTGACGGCAAGGCGATGTTGTTCGACGGCCGCAGTGGTGAACCGTTCCCGTACCCGGTGGCGGTCGGCTACATGTACATCATCAAGCTGCACCACTTGGTCGACGACAAGATCCACGCGCGCTCGACCGGTCCGTACTCGATGATCACGCAGCAGCCGCTCGGTGGTAAGGCCCAGTTCGGTGGCCAGCGCTTCGGTGAGATGGAGTGCTGGGCGATGCAGGCCTACGGTGCGGCTTACACGCTGCAGGAGCTGCTCACCATCAAGTCGGACGACGTGGTCGGTCGCGTGAAGGTGTACGAGGCCATCGTGAAGGGCGAGAACATCCCGGAGCCGGGTATCCCGGAGTCGTTCAAGGTCCTCCTCAAGGAGCTCCAGTCGCTCTGCCTGAACGTGGAGGTGCTCTCGTCTGACGGCGCGGCCATCACCATGCAGGACAGCGATGACGAGGACCTGGAGCGGGCTGCGGCCAACCTGGGAATCAACCTGTCGCGCAATGAGTCCGCGACGGTCGACGACCTCGCCAACTGACCAGACTCCACTGACAATTTGAGCAACCGAAAGGCAACACGTGCTCGACGTCAACTACTTCGATGAACTGAAGATCGGCCTGGCCACGGCCGATGACATCCACAACTGGTCGTACGGTGAGGTCAAGAAGCCGGAGACGATCAACTACCGCACGCTCAAGCCGGAGAAGGATGGCCTGTTCTGCGAGAAGATCTTCGGACCGACTCGCGACTGGGAGTGCTACTGCGGTAAGTACAAGCGGGTCCGCTTCAAGGGCATCATCTGCGAGCGCTGCGGCGTCGAGGTCACTCGCGCCAAGGTGCGTCGTGAGCGGATGGGCCACATCGAGCTGGCCGCTCCGGTTACTCACATCTGGTACTTCAAGGGCGTTCCGTCGCGCTTGGGCTACCTGCTCGACCTGGCGCCGAAGGATCTCGAGAAGATCATCTACTTCGCCGCCTATGTGATCACGGCCGTCGATGACGAGCTGCGCCACAACGAACTCTCGACCCTGCAGGCCGAGATGGAGGTCGAGAAGAAGGGCGTCGCCGACGAGCGCGACTCCGATCTGGAGACCCGCGCCAAGAAGCTCGAAGAGGATCTGGCGGAGCTGGAGCGCGAAGGCGCCAAGGCCGACGCCCGGCGCAAGGTCAAGGACTCCGGCGAGCGCGAGATGCGTCGTATCCGCGATTCCGCGCAGCGCAAGCTGGACGAGCTCGACGAGATCTGGAGCACCTTCACCAAGCTCGCTCCGAAGGACATGATCATCGACGAGCGGCTCTACCGTGAGCTGATCGACCGGTACGGCGAGTACTTCACCGGTGCGATGGGTGCCGAGGCGATCAAGAAGCTCCTCGAGACCTTCGACATCGACGCCGAGGCCGAGATCCTGCGCGAAACCATCCGAAGCGGCAAGGGGCAGAAGAAGCTTCGTGCCCTCAAGCGCCTGAAGGTGGTCGCGGCATTCCAGAAGTCGGGCAACTCGCCGCTGGGCATGGTGCTCGACGCCGTGCCGGTGATCCCGCCGGAGCTGCGTCCGATGGTTCAGCTCGACGGTGGCCGGTTCGCCACGTCCGACCTGAACGATCTGTACCGCCGCGTCATCAACCGCAACAACCGCCTCAAGCGACTGATCGATCTGGGTGCTCCCGAGATCATCGTCAACAACGAGAAGCGGATGCTGCAGGAGTCGGTCGACGCATTGTTCGACAACGGCCGCCGCGGTCGTCCGGTCACCGGACCGGGCAACCGTCCGCTCAAGTCGCTGTCGGATCTGCTCAAGGGCAAGCAGGGTCGTTTCCGTCAGAACCTGCTCGGTAAGCGCGTCGACTACTCGGGCCGTTCGGTCATCGTCGTCGGCCCGCAGCTCAAGCTGCACCAGTGCGGTTTGCCGAAGCTGATGGCGCTCGAGCTGTTCAAGCCGTTCGTGATGAAGCGACTGGTCGATCTGAACCAGGCGCAGAACATCAAGTCGGCCAAGCGGATGGTCGAGCGGCAGCGCCCCGCGGTGTGGGATGTCCTCGAAGAGGTCATCGCCGAGCACCCGGTCCTGCTGAACCGTGCACCGACGCTGCACCGTCTGGGTATCCAGGCCTTCGAGCCGCAGCTGGTGGAGGGCAAGGCCATTCAGCTGCACCCGCTGGTGTGTGAGGCCTTCAACGCCGACTTCGACGGTGACCAGATGGCCGTGCACCTTCCGCTGAGCGCGGAGGCGCAGGCCGAGGCCCGCATCCTGATGCTGTCGTCGAACAACATCCTGTCGCCGGCATCGGGTCGTCCGCTGGCCATGCCGCGTCTGGACATGGTCACCGGTCTGTACCACCTGACCACCCTCAACGAGGACGCATTGGGTGCCTACGGCGAAGCCACCAAGGATGACGTCGAGCGCGGTGTCTACTCGACCCCGGCCGAGGCCATCATGGCCGTCGACCGCGGTCTGCTGAGCGTTCAGGCGCCGATCAAGGTGCGGCTGACCGATCAGCGTCCGCCGGCCGACATCGAGGCCGAGGCGTTCCCGGACGGATGGCAGCGCGGCGAGGCCTGGGAGCTGCACACGACCCTGGGTCGGGTGCTGTTCAACGAGCTGCTGCCGGCGAACTACCCGTTCGTCAACGAGCAGATGCCGAAGAAGCGTCAGGCGACGATCATCAACGATCTGGCCGAGCGCTACCCGATGATCGTGGTCGCGCAGACCGTCGACAAGCTGAAGGACGCCGGTTTCTACTGGGCGACCCGCAGTGGTGTGACGGTCTCGATGGCGGACGTTCTGGTGCCGCCGCAGAAGAAGGAGATCCTCGACAAGTACGAGGAGCGGGCCGATGGTCTGGAGCGCAAGTTCCAGCGTGGCGCGCTGACTCCGGACGAGCGGCGGGACGCTCTGGTGGAGATCTGGAAGCAGGCCACCGAGGAAGTCGGTAAGGCCATGGAGGACTTCTACCCGGACGACAACCCGATCACGATGATCCCGAAGTCGGGCGCGACCGGAAACATGACCCAGGTTCGTAACCTGTCGGGCATGAAGGGGCTGGTGACGAACCCGAAGGGTGAGTTCATCCCGCGGCCGATCAAGTCGTCGTTCCGTGAGGGCCTGACTGTCGCCGAGTACTTCATCAACACGCACGGTGCTCGAAAGGGTCTGGCGGACACCGCACTTCGTACCGCTGACTCGGGTTACCTGACTCGTCGTCTGGTCGACGTCAGCCAGGACGTGATCGTGCGCGAGCACGACTGCGGCACCGAGCGCGGCATCGTGGTGCCGATCGCCGAGAAGCTCAGCGACGGCACGCTGGTCCGCGACGCGCACGTGGAGACCTCTGCGTACGCCCGCACCCTGGCCGCCGATGCACTCGACTCCGACGGCAACGTCGTGGTCGAGCGTGGTCACGACCTGGGCGACCCGGCGATCGACGCGCTGTTCGCAGCCGGCATCTCCGAGGTCAAGGTCCGGTCGGTGCTCACCTGTGCCACCGGCACCGGCGTGTGCGCGACCTGCTACGGCCGCTCGATGGCGACCGGCAAGCTCGTCGACATCGGCGAGGCAGTCGGTATCGTCGCCGCGCAGTCGATCGGTGAGCCGGGTACCCAGCTGACCATGCGTACGTTCCACCAGGGTGGCGTCGGTGACGACATCACCGGTGGTCTGCCGCGTGTTCAGGAGCTGTTCGAGGCCCGCGTGCCCAAGGGCAAGGCCCCGATCGCCGAGGTCGCCGGCCGCATCCGGCTGGAAGACGACGACAAGTTCTACAAGATCACGATCGTCCCGGACGACGGATCTGAAGAGGTCGTCATCGACAAGATCTCCAAGCGGCAGCGGCTGCGCGTGTTCAAGCACGAGGACGGCAGCGAGCGGTTGCTGACGGACGGCGATCACGTCGATGTCGGTCAGCAGCTGATGGAAGGTGCTGCCGACCCGCACGAGGTGCTGCGCGTCCTCGGTCCGCGTCAGGTGCAGGTGCACCTGGTCAACGAGGTCCAGGAGGTCTACCGGAGCCAGGGTGTGTCGATCCACGACAAGCACATCGAGACCATCGTGCGTCAGATGCTGCGTCGGGTGACGATCATCGACTCGGGTTCGACGGAGTTCTTGCCCGGCTCGCTCACTGAGCGTGCCGAGTTCGAGGCCGCGAACCGTCGCGTCGTCGCCGAGGGCGGCGAGCCGGCTGCCGGTCGTCCGGTGCTCATGGGCATCACCAAGGCATCGTTGGCCACCGATTCCTGGCTGTCGGCGGCGTCGTTCCAGGAGACCACCCGGGTGCTTACCGATGCGGCCATCAACAGCCGTAGCGACAAGCTGATCGGTCTCAAGGAGAACGTGATCATCGGTAAGTTGATCCCGGCCGGTACCGGCATCAACCGCTACCGCAACATCCAGGTTCAGCCGACTGAAGAGGCCCGGGCCGCGGCGTACGCGGTGCCGTCGTACGACGACACCTACTACAGCCCGGACGGCACCTTCGGTGCTCCGAGTGGCGCTGCGGTGCCGCTGGACGACTACGGATTCTCGTCTGACTACCGGTAGTAACTGACAAACGACGGCGGCCCCGCACTCCTCGCGAGTGCGGGGCCGCCGTCGTTTCGGGGTAGATCCAACTCATGTCTGCATGTCCCGCACTCCGTCGGTGTCGGAAATGCAGACATGTGTGGGACTTGTGGAGCGCAGGGAGCCGGCTGGCGATTCCCCGCGTCCCAATAGCGTGAGTGACTTCCCGTTCGACGCCGATGGCGTACTGAGGTTATCGACCGCTGCGGCGCTCGGATTCGACGAAGGCCGCGTGCTGCGAGCGGCCGCGGCGGGGGAGTTGGTCCGGATCGGACCCGGGATCTACGTGCCACCGGCGGACCGGACGCCGGAGGAGCTCCACCGATTGCTCGCGCACACCGCGGCTATCCCGCATGACACTGTCATCAGCCACGCTTCGGCGGCGGCGATCCACGGGCTACCGATGCTGTCTCCAGATTTGTCGCGGCTGCATGTCACTTCCGTGGCGTCCGGTCGGGGATACCGGCGCACACGTAGGCATGTGCATTCCGGGCCGCTCGGCGCCGACGACGTTACCCACCGCGGTGATGTCGCCGTGACGACGCTGGAGCGGACGGCATTCGACGTCGCGAGGTCGAGTCCGCTCGGCTACGCCGGCGCGCTCGCGGTATTCGACGCAGCGCTGCGACGGAAGGCGTGCTACGAGCAGATGGCCCACTATTGTGATCGTCCGCAGCGCGGCGTCGGGCATGCGAGAGCCGCACTGGTACAGGCCAATCCGCTTGCGGAGAATCCGGGCGAGTCGTGGGGGCGGGCCCAGCTGATCCAGGCGGCGCTGCCCATACCCAGTCTGCAGCGCAGGATCTACGACTCGGCAGGACATTTCATCGCACGGACTGACTATGACTGGTGTGACGACTCCGGAACGGTCCGGGTGGTCGGCGAGTTCGATGGCCTGGCCAAGTATCTGAAGTATCTCCGGCCCGGCGAGACTCCCGAGGACGCGATCCGCCGGGAAAAGGAGCGCGAGGGACGCTTGCAAGACCTAGGCCTGGTGGTCGTGCGCTGGACCTGGCGGGACCTCGTCGAGGCTCGAGTCGTGCCGAGGCTGCGGGCGCAGCTGGCTGCAGTAGGGCTGGTTGCGCGGCAGCGACCGGCATAGATCCGACCTGACACGGTATTTCCGACAGCGCCTGACAGTGGGAAACACCGTGCAGGGTGGGATTCGCGCAGCCGCGGTCAGAGTGAGCGGCTGATCAGTTCCTTCATGATCTCGCTGGTGCCGCCGTAGATCTTCTGTACTCGCGCATCGGCGTACATCCGGGCGATCGGGTACTCCATCATGTAGCCGTATCCGCCGAAGATCTGCAGGCAGCGGTCGGTGACCTCGATCTGCTTCTCGGTGCCCCAGAGCTTGGCGATCGACGCGGTGGCCGGATCCAGCGTGCCGTCGATGGCCCGCTGGATGCAATGGTCGATCAGCGTCTTGCCGGCCAGTACCTCTGCTTTGCATTCGGCCAGAACGTATTTGGTGTTCTGGAACGACAGCAACGGCTTGCCGAACGCCTCGCGCTGCTTCGCGTAGGCGACCGCCTCGATGACGGCGGCCTCCGCGGCGGCGACGGCGCCGAGGCCGATCGCGAGTCGCTCGCGATGCAGCTGGCTCATCAGTTGGATGAATCCCTGGCCCTCTACGCCACCCAGGATGTTCGCCGCCGGAACCCGCATGTCGGTGAACGACAGCTCCCGGGTGTCCTGGCCGTGCTGGCCCATCTTCTGCAGCACGCGGCCGCGCTCGAACCCGGCGAGTCCGTCGACCTCGGCCACCAACAACGAGATGCCCTTGGCGCCCTGCGACGGATCGGTTTTACAGACGATGACCAGCAGGTCGCAGTGAGTGCCGTTGGAGATGAACGTCTTCGAGCCGTTGACGACGTAATGGTCGCCGTCCAGCCGCGCGGTCGTGCGCACCGACTGGAGGTCGGATCCCGTGCCGGGCTCGGTCATCGCGATCGCCAGCACGTTTTCGCCGGTGGCGCATTTCGGCAGCCACCGCTTCTTCTGTTCGCTGGTCGCATAAGAGAGCAGATAGTGTGCCACGATCGTGGAATGCACGCCCACAGCCAACGCGCTGTCGTGGGCGTAGGCGAGCTCCTGGAGCACCACCGCCTCATGGCCGAAATCGCCTCCGCCGCCGCCGAATTCGTCCGGAACATCGGTCAACAACAGTCCGGTGGCCCCGGCCTTGGTCCACACCTCGCGGTCCACCTGGTGCTGCTGCGCGAAGCGTTCCTCGTGCGGCGTCAGCTCTTTGGCGAAGAAGTCTCGAGCCAGGTTGCGCAGGGCGGTGTGTTCGTCGGTCTCCCAGGATGATCGGTAGTCGGGGAAAAGTGTGTTCATCGGTCCTGCTTTCGATAGATGTCGGCATGCGTGGCGCGCATCGCCTTCTTGTCGAGTTTGCCGACGCTGGTGCGCGGCAACGACTCGTGTCGGATGACGACGTCGGGCAGCTGCCAGTTGGCGAATTTGCCCTCGAGCAGCTCGTGCACCTCGGTCAGCGGCAGATCGGTGCCGTCCTTGGTCGCGACCAGCACCACGGGCCGTTCCTGCCATTTGGGGTGTGCGACGCCGATGACCGCGGCCTCCATGACATTCGGATGGGCGACGATCGCGTTCTCCATGTCGATCGAGCTGATCCATTCGCCACCGCTCTTGATCACATCCTTGATGCGGTCGGTGAGTTTGAGATAGCCGTATTCGTCGATTGTGCCGACATCGCCACTGCGCCAGTAACCTTCGAAGAATCGCGAGTCGTTGTCGTCGAGGTCATAGTAGCTCTCGACGATCCATGGCCCCCGGACCAGGATCTCGCCGGCCGACACGCCGTCGTGGGAAAGATCCTTTCCGGCCGGGTCGACAATCCGGATGTCGACGCCTGTGACCGGAAGACCCTGGAAGCGCTTATGATTCCAGCGCGCATCCGCCGGGAGCGATCGCAACGACGGCTTGATACCGCGGTTATGGGTCACCGCGGGAGTCGTCTCCGTCGCGCCGTAGCCGTGCACGATGTCCGCGCCGGTCAGCTCGTGGAACCCGCGCATCATCGACAGCGGCGGTTCGGTGGCCCCGCACAGCAGTCGGGTCTGGCCGAAATCGGGCTTATCGGCAAGGGTTTCGATGTAGCGCAGCATTGGCTCGAAGATCGCCGGCGCGCCGTTGGCGATGGTGACGTCCTCCGCGATCATCGCGTCGACCAGTGCGGAGGTCTCGTCGGCGGTGTAGCGGCCGGGCAGGACGAACCGGGTGGCGGCGAACACGCCGGCCTGTGGCAGTCCCCAGCAGTTGCCGTGGAACATCGGAGTGATCAGCATGATCGTGTCGTAGGGAGTCATCGACAGCGACTGCGCCTGCGACATCGAGTGCAGGTAGATGCCGCGATGGGAGTAGTAGATCCCCTTCGGTTTGCCGGTGGTTCCGGTCGTGTAACACGCGCTGTAGGAAGATGTTTCGTCGATCATCGGAAGATCGATCTCGTCCGTCGCTTCGGTCATCAGCTCTTCGAGCGACAGCGCGTTCGGCAGCGTGGTGGTCACTTCGGACATCGGTTTGTCGGTCATCACGACCCAGGTCGCCACGCCGACGCCGGCGGCGGCCAATCCTTCGGCGACCGGCAGCAGTGTTTCGTCCACGAAGATCGCCTTGGCATGGCTGTGATCGGTGACGAACGAGAGATCATCGGCGCCCAGGCGCAGGTTCATCTGAAGCAGCACCGATCCCAAAGCCGGTATCGCCCAGTACAGTTCGAAATGTCGTTTGCTGTTCCAATCGAGCACGCCGACCACATCGGCCGGTCCGATGTCCAGGCCGCGCAGCACATTCGCCAGCCGGCGGACGCGTCGATAGCAGTCGGCGTAGGTGTAGCGGTCCCAGCCGCCATCGGCGGTGCGGTAGACGATCTCCTGCTCCGGGTAGGTCCGGGCGGCATGCCGGATCAGCGTGGTGGTGTTGAGTTGATAGTGGTCGCCATGGGTCGACGGCAGGCCCTGGACGATGTCGTACACGCGGTGCCTCTCAGATACGTTCGAGGATGGTGGCGTTGGCCGTACCGGTAGCCTCGCAGATCGTCTGCAGTCCCAGGGTTTTCGACGACCGTTCCAGTTCGCAGAGAAGGTCGGTGAGCATCCGGGCGCCGGTTGAGCCGAGCGGGTGGCCGATGGCGACGGAGCCGCCGTTGACGTTCAGCTTGTCGCCTGGGACGCCGAAATGCTTCTGGAACATCAGGGGGACGCCGGCGAATGCCTCGTTTACCTCGAAAAGATCGATGTCGTCGGCGGTCAGTCCACTGCGCTTCAGTGCCTTTTCGGTCGCGTCGAGGATGGCGGTGAACTGGATGACCGGGTCGGCGCCTGCGACCGACAATGCGCGGAACCGGGCGCGGGGCGCGAGGCCGTGCCGCTCCGCGAATTCCCGGTCGGCGATCAGCAGAGCGGCGGCGCCGTCCGAGATTTGCGAGGAATTCGCGGCCGTGGTCGTCCCATCGGCTGCGAAAACCGTTCGTAGCGTGGCCATTTTTTCGCGGTCGATGCTCGGTCGGATGCCCTCGTCTGCAGTGATCGGCTCGGATGCCGGGTCGGCCGGATCGATGGTGAGCGGCACCAGTTGCTCGGCGAACCTCCCGGCCTGCGTTGCCGCCCAGGCACGTTCGTGGCTGCGGGCGGAGAAGTCATCGAGTTCGGTGCGGCTCAGACCGAACTGCGCATTCATCAGCTCCGATGATGCGCCCTGGGCCATCAATTCTCCGTTCGCGGAATCGGCGGAGTAGCGAGCCAGCTCGCGCGGGCTGTAGTGCGGTCCGAGCGGCGCGCCCGGCGTCATCGCCGGGGGCATCGGCACCCGGGACATCGATTCGACGCCACACGCGATCACGAGATCGGCGCAGTCCGCCATGATCGCCTGCGCGGCGAAGCTGACGGCCTGTTGACCGGATCCGCATTGACGGTCGACGGTGACCGCCGGGACGGATTGGGGAAGGCCCGCCGCGAGTACCGCATGCCGACCGAGGTTGCCGCCCTGCTCGTCGTTCTGCAGGACGCAACCGGTGATCACGTCGTCGATCAATGCCCCGTCGACGCGCGCGCGGTCGACGAGGGTGCGCAATGTCTGACCGAGCAGGTCGACGGGATGCCACTGCTGCAGGACTCCGCCGCGCCGCCCGACCGGGGTGCGCACCGCCTCGATGATGACTGGTTCTCGATGCGCCAATGGTCCTCCTCGCGTGACTCCGATCACCCGACTATACAAATGTACTAATGTATGAGCAAGCGTACTGAAATGCACCAATCTGTATAGTCATCGTTCGAGCGGAGGTGACATGTCCAGCGGAGAACCGATCGAGAGTGATCTGACGACCAAGGCACGCATCCGCAATGCCGCGCTGGAACTGTTTGCTGCCGAGGGGGTTTCGGCGGTGTCGATGCGGTCGGTGGCGACTCGTGCGGGTGTGGCGGTCGGACTGGTGCAGCACCACTTCAAGACCAAGGACGGGCTGCGGTCGGCAGTGGAGCAGCACATCGTCGATCGGCATGCCGCGGCGATCGCCTCGGTGCCCGGCACGGGCGCGCCGGCTCAGGTCGCTGCTGATCGCGATGCTGCGGTGCAGCGGATGTTCGACGACCATCCGGCGCTGGTCGATTACCTGCGCCGGGCTCTGCTCGACCCGGGCGACGACAATCATCTTCTCGAGCGCCTCACCGAGCTGGCCCGCCAGCAGGTCGTAGATCTCCGCAGTGTCGGCACGGCCTCGACGAATCGACCGATTCCCGATCAGGTGGTGCGTTTGATGGTCCGGCAGTTGGGAAATCTGTTCCTGCAGCCGATGATCGACACGATGTGGGCGCAGCTGGAGGGTGCGGATGCGGACAAGCCGCTGTTGATCGTGCGCACCGCGGCTACGCTCGACGAATGACTGAGTCGAGTCCATTTCCCGACATCCGCTGGGGCAGCGATTCCAGCCATCTGCGCGAAACGATGGTCAAGTTCGCCGCGACGGGGGCCGGGTCGGCGCTGATCCGAACCATGGCACCACTCGATCGCTGGGTGCTGGACAAGTCCAAGGGCCGGCTGACCGCGCTCGGGCCGATCGGGGCGCCGACGCTGCTGCTGGTGACCACCGGTGCCAAGTCGGGCGCACGACGGGTGCAGCCGTTGCTGTACTACCGGGAAGACCCGGACATCTACGTGATCGGGTCGAATTTCGGCGGCGATAAGCATCCGGCGTGGACGCACAATCTGTTGGCCGGTGGCCCCGCAGCGGTGATCATGGGTCACGAAATCTCGGTGACGGCAACGCTTCTCGACGGTGCCGAGCGAGAACGCATCCAACAGGGTTTCATTGATATGGCGGCGGTCTATCGAAGCTATCTCGGCCGCACTGATCGTGAGCTGCGCATCTTCCGGCTGAGTGCCGCCGCCTGACCAGAGGAGGATTTCGATGTCGGATCTGGCTTCCACCAAGGCGATTCTGATCGATGGATTCAATCGCGTCGACGAGACGGCCGAACGGGTCTGTGCCGGGCTCAGTGCGGCCGCGGCCGCGTATCAGCCCGAACCGCAATCGAACTCGATCGCCTGGTTGGTGTGGCACGCGGCCCGGCAGCAGGACGTGCAGATCGCGCATCTCGGGGATCACCCGGAGGTGTGGCTCGATTGGTACGACCGATTCGACCTGCCGTTCGACATCGGTGAAATGGGCTACGGGCAATCGCCGGACGAGGTGGCGAAGGTGCGCGTCGGCGCGGAGTTGTTGGTCGGATATCACTCCGCGGTGCACCAGCGGACGCTCGACTACCTCGACACCATGACGATGACCGAGCTCGAGCGGGTGGTTGACCGGAACTGGACGCCGCCGGTAACCGCCGCGGTGCGGCTTGTCAGCGTCATCAACGACGGCGCCCAGCACCTGGGGCAAGCCGCCTACCTACGCGGTGTGACCGATCGGCTCGGGCTTTAGGGCCCACCGGACTGGCCGCGCTGGACCTAAAACTGAAACACGTTCTAGTGTGTCGGTATGACTGACGCTGGAGAACTTGTCGCCGCCGGATTCAACAAACTGGGATATATCCAGTACGCGGGAATCGATGAGCTCGGTTTCGGTCCAGGGCAGGCCGATCTGGTGGTGACGCCGGAGCCGCGGCTGCTCAACCACAACGGAGATATCCACGCGGCCAACTTGTTCGGACTCGCCGAGACCGCCGCTACCGGCGCCGCGGTGACGGCGATCTTCGATCTGTTGGCGGACGCGTACGTGGTCGTCAAGAACGGCCGGATCGACTACCTGGCGCGGGCGCAGGGCGAGGCCGGGCCGTTCCGGGTACGCACCGATCTGACCGCCCGGTTGGTGGAGGGCATGCGCGACGACGTGCAGGCCGGCAATCCGATCGAGATGCCGGTGCCCGTCGCGATCTCCGATTCCACCGGGAAAGACGTTGCCGCAGCTGAATTCACGGTGATCATCCGTCGCAAGCGGTGACTCGAGCGGCTACAGCAGAGTCTTCCAGTAGTACCAGAACTCGTGCGTGATCAGCCCGATGATCACGAAGTACCAGACGATCAGCAGCGGCCACAGCCAGCCGGCCCACATCGCCAATCGGCCCTTGCCGGCCACCGCCTTTTGTACCGCGAGCACCATGATCGCGGGGGTGATGGTCCACACGACCATGCAGTAGGGGCACAGGGCGTGGATCACGTAGAGGCTCTCGGTGATCAGGTAGTGGATGAACACCATGCCGACCAGGCTGCCGGCGGCCAGTCCGCCCCAGAACCATCGCGGAATCTGCACCCGGGACAAAGCCAAGGCGCCCAACATGATCGGCACCACGTAGGCGCCGATGCCGATATACGGATTGGGGAACCCGAAGAACTCGGCCTGCGCGTGCGACATCACCGAGCCGCAGGACAGGATCGGATTGATGCTGCAGCTGGGGCTGTAACCGGGTTCGGTGAGCTGCTTGTACTTCTCGATCGACAAGGTCGCGGCGGCGACCAGGCCAATGATGCCGAGGATGAAGATCGCGGCCGACCGGATCATCTCGCCGCGGCTCGAGACGAGATCCGCGGTATCGGCTGTCTCGGTGGCCGATTCGTCTGTGGCGGGCGCCGTGGCCACGTCGTCCGAGTCGGTCGACGGCACGGAATCGTCAGCGGGAGTCACGTCAGCCATTGTTCCCCAATGCCGCCTGGACGTCGGACAACAGCTGGTCCGGAGTGCTCAACTGAAGGGTCTTGCCGTTCAACTTCACCGTGGGGGTGCCCTCGATTCCGGAGTCCAGGACGGCCTGCGTCTGGGTCTGTGCCCACGAGTCGTACTTGCCGCTGGTGATGCAGTCGGCGACCGATGCCGGCGCGCCCGACTGCTCGGCATAGCCGATCAGCTGTGCGTCGGTCATGCCGTGCCCGCCCTCCTCGGGCTGGTTGGCGAACAGCGTCTCGTGGAATTTGAGCCAAGTCGCGTAACCGTCGGACTGGGAGGTATCGGCGACGCATCGCGAGGCGGCGGCCGCCCGGGTCGAATACTGATTACCGTTCGACATCCGATCGAGGAATGCGATCGGGTGGTAGTCGATGGCGACGTCCGGCAGGGCGCGGATCTTGGCCAGTGTCGGTCCGAATGTCGACTCGAACTGCTTGCAGATCGGGCATTGGAAGTCTTCGATCGCGGTCAGCACGACCCTGGGGGCTGTCGATCCCACCCGGATGGCGCCGTCGGGTACCGCGGACGTGCCCGGTGCAGATGCCCCGGCGGACGCACCGCTGGCCACGGCCGTGGTGCCGGCCGCAGTCGACTTCTTGTCGCTCTTGTCGTTGTTCGCCACAACGACGATGACCACAGCGAGAACCGCAGCGATGACGACGATGGCGGCGGTGACCGCCATCTGCAGCGTCCGGGTGCGTCGCTGGGCGGCGTGGGGGTCGAACGCCGGACCGCGGTTCGGGGGCGGAGGCGGTGGCAGCGGCGGGGTCGGGCCGGTCATGTCATCCAATCGGTCACGGGTAGGGCCCCTTCACGCTACCGGGCAGCGAAATTTGCCCGTCTGAACTGAACCTGAGAAGACCTGCCGCCCCATTCGGCGTGGTCAGGTCGCCTGCAGCCGCTTCTTTTCGGTCTCGACGTCGAACTCGGCCGGTGGCCATTGCGGATCGATGTCGGCCAGCGCGTTGATCAACAACGCCTGCACCGCGAGCCGTGAATACCACTTCCGGTCGGCCGGGATGACGTGCCACGGGGCTGCCCTGGTCGAGGTGCGCTCGAACATCGTCTCGTACGCCTCCATGTACTGAGGCCAGAGCGCGCGCTCGTCGATGTCGCCGGGGTTGTACTTCCAGTACTTGTCCGGCCGCTCGAGACGTTCGGCGAGTCGGGAACGCTGCTCCTCGTAGGAGATGTGGAGCATGACCTTCACGACGCGGGTTCCGGAGTCGACCAGGCGCTGCTCGAACTCGTTGATCGCGCCGTAGCGACGTTCGATCTCCTGGGCCGGCGCCAGCTGACGGACCCGTCCGATCAGTACATCCTCGTAGTGCGAGCGATCGAACACCCCGATGAATCCCTTTTGGGGAACACACTTTTCGACGCGCCACAAGAAGTCGTGTGCCAATTCCTCCGGAGTGGGCTTCTTGAACCCGGTGATGTGCACACCCTGCGGATCCACCGATCCCACCACATGGCGAACGATCCCGCCCTTGCCGGCCGAGTCCATCGCCTGCAGCACCAGCAGCACTGACGCGTCGGTGGCCGCCGACCGGCTGGCTGCGTAGAGACGCTCCTGCAGGCTGCCGAGTTGCGCGACGCCCGCTGCCAGATCGTCGACCGCGCTGGCCTTGTCGCCGTCATATCCGGGAGTCGACCGTTGGTCGATGTCGGCGAGGGATGCTCCTGGTTGTACCCGCAGGAGCTCGGCGGCCTCGATGGTCCACGACTCGGGGCGGGGCGGCTTCTCCGTGCGGCTCATCCGTACATCTTGGCGGCCAATTCGGTCATGTGCTCGATTTCCGCAGTGTCGATCGGGCCGCTAACGGTTTGGTTACGCGGTCTTACCAATCGTCTGTGCATCTCCTTGGGGATCGTGCATTGAATTGAACGCGCTGGCACCGTGAGGCGATGCCGCCATTTCGCCGAGGTACCCGCCACCGCGCTCTACTCACCGGATTTTGCGTAGCCACAGTGCTGGCCGGCGCATGTGCGGCGCCCGCGGCGGCCGACATCGTCTCGGATGCCACGCATGCACCCAACGGCGCCGCGGCCATCGCCCGCGGCATGACGATGCTGCACACCGACGACTTCGGCATCTACGGGTGTGAAGACTTCGTCGACGCCGCCTATGGCTTGAATACGGCGACGGCGATCCCGCATAACGGGGCCATCGCCTACTACGAGAACCTTGCTGCCCGCGGCCAAGGCCACAGCAGCCTTCCGGCGCCGTTCGGTGCATTGGTGTTCTCGCAGGGAGCCGATGGCGGCCACGTCGATATCTCGATGGGCAACGGGAAGTACCTGAGTGGCGGGGTCCAGGGATTCGCGCCGGGCTGGGGCGACGGCACCGACATTCAGATCCTGCCGTCCGCGAATCTCGGCAAATGGCGCCTGGTCGGCTGGGCGTACGCGCCCTGGAACACGATGCTCAATGGGACGCCGCTGCAGGGCCTGCCGACCGGATCGGCATAGCAGCGAGCCTCGGCAGCATCACGATCGGGCTACCGTGATGACGTGGGCGGCCCATGGTTCTTGCACGTGGACCTGGATCAGTTCCAGGTCTCGGTCGAGCGGCTGCGCAATCCCGAACTCGCGCACGAGACGGTGATCGTCGGCGGTGAAGGTGACCCGACGCAGTTGCGCAAGGTCGTCACCTGCGCATCGTATGAGGCTCGGGCCCATGGGGTTCGGGCCGGGATGCCACTGCGGACCGCTTTCTCGAAACTTCCCGACGCGATATTCCTGCCGCTGGATGTGGCGGCCTACGACTCCGCATCGGGCCGGGTGATGGCTACGCTGCGCGGCTTTGGTCATCCGGTCGAGGTGTGGGGCTGGGATGAGGCGTATCTGGCTGCGCCGGTGGACGATCCACGCGCACTCGCGGAGCAGATCCGGGATCGCGTGCGCGCCGACTGCGGCTTGCCGTGCGCGGTCGGGATCGGGCAGAACAAGCAGCAGGCCAAGATCGCGACCGGCTTCGCGAAGACGCGGAGCCGCCAGACCGGCGACGACGCGGACAAGGTGTTCGCGCTGAGCTATGCCGAATGGATGCCGCTGATGGGCGAGCGCCCCGTCCGGGATCTCTGGGGCGTCGGCCCGCGCATCGCCGATCGGCTGAATCGATTGGGAATCACGACGATCGCCGAACTGGCCGAGTCCGACGAGGGTCGGATCGCCGCCGAGTTCGGGCCGAAGGCCGGGCAATGGCTGCCGTTGCTGGCGCGTGGGGGTGGTGACCGCAGCATCGCCACCGAGCCGCCGATTGCCAAGGGGCACAGCAAGAATCGGACGTACCCGAAGGATCTCGAGGGACGTGACGAGATCGCCGCGGCGCTATCTGATCTAACTGCGGAACTGCTGGAACAAATCGTCGCCGAGGGCCGGGTCGCGATGCGCGTCGAGGTCACCGTGCGCACCAAGACCTTCTATACGCGCACGAAGTCACGCAAGCTCGCGGAGCCGACGACGGATCTGCAGGTCATCACCGATGCGGCCCTGGCGGTGCTGGACAAGTTCGAACTCGACCGTCCGGTGCGGCTGCTTGCCATCCGGTTCGAACTGGTCATGCCGGAGGGCGCCTCAAGCTAGCCGGAGGCTGCCTCGACTTGCTCGCGTAGTGTGGTTGCCGTATTCCTGTGCGACGCTTACGGATTGACCGATTAATCCAGTTTGATCGAGTTCGCGTCGTGCTGTTCACGCATCTTCGAAGGGACCCCCATGCCCGTTTCAGCACTCGACGCCAAAGCCGCCTTGGTCGTCATCGACCTGCAGCAAGGGATCGCGGCGCTCGCCGCGGGCGCAGGTTTGGACCTCGATCCGGTGGTGGCCAACTCAAAGGCTCTCGCCGATGCCTTTCGGGCCAAGGGCCTGCCGGTCGTGTGGGTGAATGTGAGCGGGGGCGCTCCTGGCCGCAACATGGCACCGCCCCGTCCGGCGCCGCCGGCCGGCTGGGACGTGCTGCTCGACGAACTCGGCGTCCAGCCCGGCGACATCAAGGTGACCAAGAAGACGTGGGGGGCGTTCACCAACACCGGCCTGGACGCAATTCTGCGGGAGCAGCGCGTCACACAGGTCTTTCTGACTGGCGTGTCCACCAGCATCGGAGTGGAATCGACCGCGCGTTTCGCCGGCGAACTCGGCTACAACGTCGTGCTGGCGACCGACGCGATGCTCGACACCAACTCGGCGTCGCACGACCACAGCGTCAATGTCATCTTCCCGCGTCTCGGCGAGACCGCGACCACGCAGGAAGTCTTGAATGTCCTGAGCTGATCGGGCTCGGCGTAGGCGGTCATCAGTGCCACAATCGATGACATGGCTGATACCCACGTCGTCACCAATCAGGTTCCGCCGCTCGTCGGACATAACCCAGCTACCAATCCAGCGCTGATGGAAGCGCTGGAACGGGAAGGCGGCGGCTGGGGAGCCGACGAGGTGTACGAACTCGGCGCGATTTCGGCGACCGAGCAAGCGCAGCATTGGGGCGAACTGGCCGAGCGCAATCAGCCGATCCTGCGGATTCACGACAAGTACGGGTACCGCATCGACGAGGTGGAGTACGACCCCGCTTACCACCAGCTGATGACGGTGGCGGTCGAGCACGGGTTGCACGGAGCACCCTGGGCGGTCGGGAAGCCGGGTGCGCATGTGGTGCGCGCGGCGAAGCTCGGCGCCTGGAACGTCGAGCCCGGCCACGTCTGCCCGATCTCGATGACGTATGCGATCGTGCCGGCGTTGCGGCACAACGCCGACCTCGCGGCGCAGTACGAGCCGGGTCTCACCTCGCGGGTCTACGATCCGGTGCTGGCGCCGCCGGTCACGAAGGCGGGCCTGATCGCCGGCATGTCGATGACGGAGAAGCAGGGTGGCTCCGATGTGCGAGCCAACCAGACTGCGGCGACGCCGAATTCGGATGGCAGTTGGACGATCACCGGGCACAAGTGGTTCACGTCGGCACCGATGTCGGACCTGTTCCTGGTACTGGCGCAGACCGAGTCGGGCGTGTCCTGCTTCTTCCTGCCGAAGATCCTGCCCGACGGCACCCGCAACCGAATGCAGTTGCAGCGTTTGAAGAACAAGCTGGGGAACAAGGCCAACGCGTCGGGCGAAGTGGAGTACGACGGCGCTACCGCGTGGATGGTCGGCGAGGAAGGCCGTGGCGTCCGCACCATCATCGAGATGGTCAACCTGACCCGGCTCGACTGCGCACTCGCCAGCGCCGGAAACATGCGTCACGGTCTTACCCAGGCGATGCATCACGCCCAGCACCGCAAGGCATTCGGTGAATACCTCATCGACCAGCCGTTGATGCGCAACGTGCTCGCTGATCTGGCCGTGGAGGCCGAGGCCGCGACCATGGTGGCGATGCGGATGGCCGGTGCCACCGATGCGGCCGAGCGCGGCGACGACCGGGAGATCCTGATCCGCCGTATCGGGCTGCCGGCGACCAAGTACTGGCTGTGTAAGCGGTCCACCCCGCACGTGGCGGAGGCGATGGAATGCCTGGGCGGCAACGGCTATGTCGAGGACTTCGGGATGGCCAGGCTCTTCCGCGAGGCGCCGCTCTACGGGATCTGGGAGGGCAGCGGCAATGTCAGTGCGCTGGACACTCTGCGCGCGATGGCCACGGCGCCCAAGTCGATCGACGCGTTGTTCGACGAGTTGGATTCGGCAGCCGGGCTCGATCCGCGCTACGACGCTCATATAGCAAAGCTGAAAGACACGTTGGCGCAGCCGGATTCATTGATCGTGGGCGCGCGTCGGGCGGCCGAGTCGATCTGTGTGGCGATGCAAGGGGCGTTGATGCTGCGGCACGGGCACCCCGCGGTGGCCGAGGCGTTCGCGGCCACCCGGCTGTCGGGTGACTGGGGCAACGCCTTCGGCACTCTGCCGGCGGGCCTCGATCTCGCGCCGATCCTCGAGCGGGCATTGGTCAAGTAGCGTCTGTCGGCGCGTCGGCGAGACGGTGTCGGACCCAGGATCTACCGTCGGGGCATGAAGGACGCGCTCACTGCACTGGAGCAGCTCATGACGCTCGACGGTGCCGTCGTGATGCGGGCGATCGGTGACGCCGATGTGCTCACTCGATTGGCCGGCTATGCCGTCGACGAGGCGATTGAGCTGTGGGACGACGCCGAAGCTCGCTGGGAGCACGGCGACGAGGATGCCGCTCGCTATTGCGAGCAGGAGGCGTCGGCCTGGAGCGCTACCGCGCAGATCCTGCGCGAGCTGGCGTCCGAGGCGGGGGCGGCGGCCCGGTCGCCGATCGCGGAGCGCTCGGCGTGACTCGCACCCTGGTGCTGATGCGCCACGGGAAATCCGACTATCCGCCCGGGGTTGACGACCACGAGCGCCCGTTGAATGATCGAGGCCGACGCGAGGCGGTGCTGGCCGGGCAATGGCTGCAGCGCGACGGGATCACGGTCGACACCGTCCTCTGCTCCACCGCCACTCGCACCCGGCAGACCTTGCAGCGCACCGGAATCGACGCACGCGCCCAGTTCCTCGACGTTCTGTATGACGCCACCGCGGACGAGGTCTGCGAGGCGGTGCGAGTGCATGTGCCGGCCGACGCCGCGACGGTGCTGGTTGTCGCGCACTTTCCGGGGATGCCCGAGACGGCGCTCGCCCTGGATCCGGCAGGCCAGATCGAGCGCTTCCCAACGTCCGCGTATGCCGTCCTGGAGGTGACCGCATCCTGGGATCGGCTGGGGATGTCGGTCGACGATGCGAATCGCCTGGTTGCGATGCGGGTACCGCGAGCCTGACCTGCCTGCGACGAACTGGTCGTGAGTCAAGTTCCCGAATTCGTCTCACGGTGGTGCTTGCCGGTGTTAGCGTCGGGCGTTCGATCGTCGAAAGGAACGTCAGATGATCCGTGGGGTCCGAATCTCCTTGTCCGCGATGGCTGTTGCGGTTGTTGCGGCAATGTCGGTGATGGCGCCGGCCTCGGCAGATCCGAAGCTCCCGGAGAACTACAATTTCTTCGCCGGGATTCCGAATGAGCTCGCGAATCCCAACGGGTCGCTGCCCGGTGCCAACGACTTCCGCTGCAAGCCGACCGCCGCGCACCCCGACCCGGTAGTGCTGGCGCACGGCACGGCCGGCGGTGGTCAAACCAATTGGGGCGCATACGTTCCGATGCTCAAGAACGCCAGCTTCTGCGTATTCTCCCTGACATACGGCGCGATCCCGGGCGCGCCGTGGCCGATCAATCAACTCGGCGGCGCCCAGCCCATGGAGGACTCTGCCGCGCAGCTGAAGGTGTTCATCGACAAGATTCTGGCGGCCACGGGTGCCAAGAAAGTCGACATCGTCGGGCACTCGCAAGGCACGATGATGCCGGACTACTACGCCAAGTTCCTCGGCGGCGCCGACAAGATCGGCAGGTACGTCTCGATCGCGCCGCTGTGGCGGGGTAGTGGTGGCGACTCAAGCCGGGCGATCAGCGCCTTCGCCGCCCGATTGGGTATCCCCGATACCGCAGTCCCGCTGTTCAATTCGGTGGGGGAAATGCTTTCCGGGTCGGCTTTCCTCGCGCATCTGTGGGCCGGCGGCACGCCGTACGTCCGCGGCATCGAGTACACCAACATCTCGACTCGTTACGACGAGGCCGTGATGCCGTACACCAGCGGGCAGGTGCCCGGTCCGGCTGGAACGTCCGTGCACAACATCGTGGTGCAGGACACCTGCGCGCAGGACTACTCCGACCACATGGCGATCGCAGGTTCGCGGCGCACGGCGTACATGGTGCACAACGCGCTCGATCCAGCGCATCCGTGGACGGTGCCCTGCCAGCTGGTGCCGCCGTTCACCGGCTGAGCATGACCAGTGCGGTCCGAATCTCGCTGTCCGTGACCGTCGTTGCGGTAGTCGCTCTGCTGGCTGCGATGGCCGTCTCATCGGCATCGGCCGATCCGAAGTTGCCGGAGGACTACAGCTTCTTCGCCGGTATCCCGCATGAGCTGGCACACCCGGACGGGTCGCTGCCCGGCTCGAACGACTTCTCGTGCAAACCGTCACGAGAGCATCCGAATCCGGTTGTGCTGGTGCATGGTGCGAGCGGCGGGAAGCAGACCAGCTGGGGTGCATACGTCCCGATGCTGAAGAACGCGGGCTTCTGTGTCTTCGCGCTGACGTACGGGACGCTGCCCGGAGCGCCTTGGCCGCTCAGCGAGATCGGCGGCGTGCAGCCGATGGAAGCGGGCGCCGGGCAATTGGCCGTGTTCATCGACAAGGTGCTGCGCGCCACCAACGCGAACAAGGTCGACGTGGTCGGGCACTCGGAGGGCACGATGGTGCCGGACTACTACGCCAAGTATCTCGGCGGTGCTGGAAGGATCCATCGCTATATATCGCTGGCGCCGCTATGGAGCGGCAGCGGCGGCGATATCGGCGGCGTGATGATGACCTTCGCCCGGGCTCTGGGCCTCAACGACACATCAACGCCCGGGTTCAACACGGGCGGCAAGCTGTTGCCGGGCTCGGACTTCCTCCGCCGGATGTGGGCGGGTGGCAGCCCGTACGTCGCGGGCATCGACTACACCAACATCTCTACCCGCTACGACGAGGCGGTGCTTCCGTACAGCAGCGGGCAGGTGCCGGGCCCGCCTGGAACCAGCGTGCACAACATCGTGGTGCAGGACTCCTGTGCCCAGGATTACTCCGATCACCTGGCGATCGCCGGATCACGGCGCGCGGCGTACATGGTGCACAACGCGCTCGATCCAGAGCACCCGTGGACGGTGCCGTGCCAATTCGTGCCGCCATTCACCGGCTGATTTCGCTCGTATTGAGTTGATCGTCGGACGACCCCGGCGGGTCCGGTTCGACACGACTAGGCTCTAAGCGGTGCACCTCGTACTGCCCGCCGTCCTCGCCGTCCTCGCTGCGGCATTGGTGGCGCTCGGCACGTTGGTGCGGCAGCGGTCGTCGACAGTGCGCGGCGGCATCACTAAACGCTGGTGGTTCGGTGTCGCCATTGCTGCCGTCGGATTCGTCCTGCAGGCCGTGGCGCTCGGCTTCGGATCGCTGCTCCTGGTGCAACCGCTGATCGTGTCGTCGGTGCTGTTCGCACTGCCGCTCGAGGCGCATCTGGATCGGCGTCGGCTGAACATCCACGAGTGGAAGTGGGGCGTCATCCTGACGCTGTGCATCGCTGCCTTCGTCTTGATCACGATGCCCAGCCCGGGCAAGCACAATGCACAGGCGGGGGTGCTTGCCGGGGCGATCGTGGTATTGGTCGTGGTGTTGGGCGCATTGATGATCGGGGCGCGATTCGTGTCGCTGCACTATCGGGCACTGTTGTACGGCGCGTCGTCGGGACTGCTGACCGGTGTCCAGTCGTTTCTGGTCAAAGGCGTCATGGGCCAGCTCGACAAGAGCATCGGCGAGATCTTCGTGCATCCGGAGTTGTATCTGATCATCCTCGTCGCGACCGGGTCGGTGCTGACGCAGCAGCTGGCCTTCGCCGCACACGACCTGCAGACCTCTTTCCCGGCGATGACGGTGATGGAACCGGCCGTCGGTATGGCGCTCGGTGTCGTCTTGCTCGGTGAACGTGCTCACGTCACGACCTTCGAGGCCTTCGTCGTGGCGTTCATCCTCGGCGTGATGATGTTCGCGACAGTGATCCTCGCGAAACACGCCGCCGAGCGGGAGACCGCCTTCGAGGTGTGCGTGGAGAAGCAGCGCGCCGTCGCCGGTTGATCCCGGCGAATCGAACATCTCGGGCGGCCTGGTCCCAAGCTACGCTGTGCGCGTGCATCAGCTGCTGCCCGCGCTCCTGGCTGTCGGTGCGGCACTGCTGATCGCCGGGGGAACCGTGCTGCGGCAGCGCGCCTCGGCGGTGTTCGGGCGCATCACGGCGAGTTGGTGGCTGGGTGCCGCGATCGCCTTGACCGGATTCGGATTGCAGGCCGGCGCCCTGGCGGTGGGAACGCTGCTCCTGGTTCAGCCATTGCTGGTCCTCGCCGTGTTGTTTGCGTTGCCGCTGGAGGCCTGGGCCGACCACCGGCATCCATCGCGCGGCGAATGGATGTGGGGGGTGCTCCTCGCCGCCAGCGTCGCGTTGTTTCTCGTGGCGGCGGCGCCCTCGCCGACCGACGCCCGGCCTAACCACGTGATCCTGGCGGGGACGATCAGCGTGGTGATCGTGGTGCTCATCGGTCTGGTGGTGATCGGCGAGTGGTCATCGGCGCACTACCGGTCGCTCAGCTACGGGCTGGTCTCCGGCACGTTCTTCGGGGTGTCGGCGCTGCTGGTGAAGTCGGTGTTGTACCAGGTGCTGCACTACCCGGCGGTGGTCCTGACCCGACCGGAGGTGTACCTGTTCATCGTCGCGGCAGTCGGTGGAGTGCTGGCGCAGCAGCGCGCGTTCTCCGCGGGCGAACTGCAGACATCGTTTCCCGCGATGATCGTGATGGAACCGACGGTGTCGATGCTGCTCGGCATGGCGCTGCTGGGTGAGCGGGTCCGGGTGACGTCGTGGCAGGCGGTATTCGTGGTGGCGATCCTTGTCGTGCTGGTGCGGGCGGTCGTCGAGTTGGCCAAATTGTCGGCGATCCGCGGCGATCAACAGGCGGGCGAACTCGTTCGCTGACCGGCATGCTGGGGACATGGGCGCCGATACCTCTTCCGACAACACCTTCGACGTGATCGTCATCGGCGGCGGGCCCGCCGGCGAGAACGCGGCGCAGTATGCGATCGCCGGGTCGGATCGCACCGCCGCGATCGTCGAACATGAACTACTCGGCGGCGAGTGCTCGTATTGGGCCTGCATGCCGAGCAAGGCGTTGCTGCGCCCGATCGAGGTCGCGCACGCCGCGCGGAACCTGCCGGGAATCGTGAGTCCGGTGGCGATCGACTCGGCGGAGTTGTTGCGTCGACGCGATTCCTGGACGGCACACTATTCGGACGCCGGCCAGGTGCGGTGGGCGGAGAAGGCGGGGATCTCCGTGGTCCGCGGTCACGGCAGAGTGGCCGGCGAGCGCACGGTCCGGGTCGCCGGCGCCGACGGTGACCGGACGCTGATCGCGCGCGAGGCCGTGGTGATCGCCACCGGCACGACCGCGATGGTGCCGGCGTCGCTGTCCGGCCTTGAGCCATGGACATCGCGAGATGTCACGGCGGTCAAGGAGATTCCCGAGTCGCTAGTGGTCGTCGGTGGCGGAGTGGTCGCTTGTGAAGCGGCGACCTGGATGGCGGAATTGAGTTGCGCGGTCACGATGGTGGTACGCGGCAAGGTTCTGTCCAACTTCGACGCGGAGGTGGGTGAGCTGGTCACCGCGGGACTGCGCGCGGCGGGTGTCGACGTGCGGACCGGTGTAGAGCTCACCGGGAGCCGACGCGACCCGGTCGAAACGACGGAGGTCGGCAGGCCCCGCGGGACACCTGTCACAGTCGAGGTCGGAGGCGAAACCATCACGGCCGCTGAGATTCTCGTGGCCACCGGGCGACGGCCGGCGGTGTCTGATCTCGGTCTGGAGACGGTCGGGGTGGATCCGCAAGATCTGTCTGCGGCCGGCTGGCTGTATGCGGTCGGCGACGCGTCGTTCGGTCCGGCACTCACGCACTGGGGTAAGTATCAGGCGCGGCTGGTCGGCGATCAGATCGCCGCCCGGGCCGAGGGGCGCTCGCTTCCTCCGGCGCCGCGCAATGTCCCGGTGCCGCAGGTCGTTTTCACCGACCCGGAGGTCGCGGCCGTTGGGCTGACGGCCGACGCGGCCCGCGATCGGGGCATCGATACCACCGTGGTGGAGGTCGAGTTCTCGTCGGTCTCCGGGGCGATGCTGCTACGCGATGACGCCGCCGGTTTCGCCCGGCTGGTGATAGACGGATCGCGAAATACGGTGGTAGGTGCGACCTTTGTCGGACCGGAGGTGGGGGAGCTGATCCATTCGGCGACCGTCGCGATCGTCGGTGAGGTGCCGATCGACGTGCTCTGGCACGCGGTACCGTCCTACCCGACGGCCGCCGAGGTGTGGTTGCGTCTGCTGGAGAAGCTGCGCGGGATCGGTTGAGACTCAGCCGAAGAGGTTCTCCTCGCGGAACTCTTCCGACACTGTTCCTTCGTTCTCGGCCCTTCGAAGCTCGACCCGCCGGATCTTGCCGCTGATTGTTTTGGGCAGATCGGCGAACTGTAGCCGGCGGACCCGCTTGTATCCGGCCAAGTGGTCGCGCCCGTACTGCAGAATCTCTCGTGCGGTATCCGCATTCGGTGAGAAGCCATCGGCCAGCACCACATACGCCTTGGGTACCGACAGGCGCAGTTCGTCCGGCGCCGGAACCACCGCAGCCTCGGCGACCGCCGGATGCTCCAGCAGTACCGACTCCAGCTCGAACGGTGAGATCCGGTAGTCGCTGGACTTGAATATGTCATCGGTGCGCCCGACATAGGTGATGTAGCCATCCGCGTCGCGGGCTCCGACGTCACCGGTGTGGTAGTAGCCGCCGCCCATGGCGGTGGCGGTGCGGCCCGCGTCGCCGTGGTAACCGACCATCAATCCGAGCGGGCGTCGAGACAGGTCGATGCAGATCTCGCCCTCGTCGACGCCGGCCTCGCCGGTTGCCGGGTCGACCAGCTCGATCGCGTAGCCGGGGCACGGCCGACCCATCGACCCGTCTTTGAGCGGCTGACCCGGGGTGTTGGCGATCTGCACGGTGGTCTCGGTCTGTCCGAATCCGTCGCGAATCGTGACGCCCCAGGCGTCGCGCACCCGGTTGATCACCTCGGGGTTCAGGGGTTCACCGGCCCCGACCACGACGCGCGGCGGCGTGGTCAGGGCATCGAGGTCGGCCTGAATCAGCATGCGCCACACCGTGGGTGGGGCGCAGAAGCTCGTGACGCCGCATCGCTGCATTTGGGCCATCAGTGCCGCGGCATCGAAACGCTGATAGTTGTAGATGAAGACGCAGGCCTCCGCGATCCACGGCGCGAAAACGTTCGACCAGGCATGTTTGGCCCACCCCGGTGAGGACACATTGAGATGCACGTCGCCGGGCCGCAGGCCGATCCAGTACATCGTCGAGAGATGACCGACGGGGTACGAGGCGTGTGTGTGCTCGACCAGCTTCGGCTTGGAGGTGGTTCCGGACGTGAAATAGAGCAGCAGGGTGTCGTCGGCGTGTGTCGTGTGGGTCGGGACGAAGTCGGCTGCGGCGCCACGGGATTCGGCGTAGTCGGTCCAGCCTTCGGGCGCGCCGGCGCCGACCGCGATCCGGTCGAGATCGGTGGTCGTCGCCGCGTCGACGCGGGACGCCAGCTCGCCGCGGACGATGATGTGCCGGGCGCCGCCGCGATCGATCCGATCGGCGATGTCTGCCTCGGACAGCAGCGTGGTCGCGGGGATCACGACGGCGCCGAGCTTCATCGCGGCGAGCATCACCTCCCACAGCTCCACCTGGTTGGCAAGCATCAGCACGATCCGGTCGCCCGGCCCGACGCCGCGATCGCGCAGCCAATTGGCGGTCCGGTTGGAGCGTGTACGCAGCTCGGCGAAGCTGTGGATCTCGTCAGTTCCGTCTTCTTCGACGATCCACAGGGCTGGTTTGTCGTTTCTGTCCGCTATGACGTCGAACCAATCCAGCGCCCAGTTCCACTCGTCCAATTCCGGCCACGAGAACGTCGCGCGGGCGGTGTCGTAGTCGGTTGCATGTTGCAGCAACAGATCTCGGGCGGTTCGGAATCGTTGCGTCGCAGTCGTCACTGAGCCTCCTCTAGACTTACTAGGATATCCAAGTATATCGTGATGAGGGTCCCTGTAGAAGGGGTTCGGCAGCCAATGCGTATTTCGATGAAGGTGGGTCATGGCAGCGATCAGGCAGATTCAGCACTATCTCGGTGGCGGACGCGTCGACGGCACGAGTGGCCGCAGTGTCGATGTGATGAATCCCAGTACGGGTGCGGTGCAGGCGCAGGTGCCGATGGCATCTACGGCCGAGGTGGACGCGGCTGTCGCGAGTGCCGCGGTGGCCCAGCGGGAGTGGGCGGCGTGGAATCCGCAGCGCCGGGCGCGGGTGATGATGCGGTTCGTCGATCTGGTGAATGCCAATATCGATGAGCTTGCCGAATTGTTGTCCATCGAGCATGGCAAGACGGTTCCCGATGCGCGTGGCGACGTGCAGCGCGGTGTCGAGGTCATCGAGTTCGCCATCGGGATCCCGCATCTGCTCAAGGGCGAGTTCACCGAGGATGCCGGGGCCGGAATCGATGTGCATTCGGTACGTCAGCCGCTGGGTGTGGTCGCCGGGATCACGCCGTTCAACTTCCCGGCGATGATCCCGCTGTGGAAGGCCGGTCCGGCACTGGCCTGTGGCAATGCGTTCATCCTCAAGCCGAGCGAGCGTGATCCGTCGGTGCCGGTGCGGCTTGCGGAGCTGTTCACCGAGGCGGGTCTGCCCGATGGGGTGTTCCAGGTCGTGCACGGCGACAAGGAGGCGGTGGATGCGTTGCTGCACAACCCGACCGTGCAGGCCGTGGGATTCGTCGGCAGCTCGGACATCGCGCAGTACATCTACTCCACGGCAGCGGCGAATGGTAAGCGCGCGCAGTGTTTCGGCGGCGCCAAGAACCACATGGTCATTCTCCCGGACGCCGATCTGGATCAGGCCGTCGATGCGCTGGTGGGTGCGGGATACGGCAGCGCCGGCGAGCGGTGCATGGCGATCTCGGTGGCTGTGCCAGTCGGGGAGCAGACCGCGGAGCGGCTGCGCGCCAAGCTGATCGAGAAGGTCAACGCGTTGCGCGTCGGACACAGTCACGACCCGAAGGCTGACTATGGCCCGTTGGTCACGGCAGCCGCGAAGGATCGTGTCCTGGACTACATCGGCCAGGGTGTGGCTGCCGGTGCCGAGTTGGTGATCGATGGACGCGAGCGGACCAGTGGCGACCTGACATTTGGCGATGAGAGCCTGGAGGGCGGATACTTCGTCGGGCCAACGCTTTTCGATCGGGTCACCACGGATATGTCGATCTACACCGACGAGATCTTCGGCCCGGTGGTGTGCATCGTTCGGGCGCACGATTACGAGGAAGCGCTGGCACTGCCGAGTGAGCATGAATACGGCAACGGTGTCGCGATCTTCACCCGCGATGGCGATGCGGCCCGCGACTTCTGCGCACGGGTGCAGGTCGGCATGGTCGGTGTGAACGTGCCGATCCCGGTTCCAGTCGCTTACCACACCTTCGGCGGCTGGAAGCGATCCGGATTCGGCGATCTCAATCAACATGGCCCGGCGTCGATCCAGTTCTATACCAAGGTCAAGACCATCACCTCGCGCTGGCCGTCGGGCATCAAGGACGGCGCCGAGTTCGTGATCCCCACAATGGATTGATGTCGAGGACGAGGAGTTCTTCGTAGTGTTCGAACTATCCGCCGATGAGCAGATCATCGTCGACACCGCAGCCGACTTCGCGCGAAAGCGGTTGGCGCCGAACTCCCTGGACTGGGAGGAGCGTCGGCATTTTCCGGTCGACGAGATGCGGGAAGCGGCGTCGCTGGGCATGGCCGCGATCTACACCCACGAGGACGTCGGAGGCAGCGGGCTGCGACGCCTCGACGGGGTGCGGATCTTCACCGAACTAGCCAAGGGCGATCCGGTGACCGCGGCATTCCTGTCTATTCACAACATGTGCACGTGGATGATCGACAGCTACGGCACCGACGAGCAGCGCAAAGAATGGATTCCGCAGCTGGTCGGGATGGACAAGGTGGCCAGCTACTGCCTGACCGAACCGGCCGCCGGATCGGATGCGGCGGCGTTGTCCACCAAGGCGGTTCGTGACGGTGATGATTACGTCCTGAACGGCGTCAAGCAGTTCATCTCCGGCGGTGGCGCGTCGGAGATGTACGTGGTGATGGCCCGTACCGGTGCCGACGGCCCGAAGGGAATCTCCGCGTTCATCGTCGAAAAGGGCACGGCCGGGCTGTCTTTCGGGGCTCCGGAGAAGAAGATGGGCTGGCACAATCAGCCGACCGCCCAGGTGATCTTCGAGAATGTTCGGGTACCTGCGGCCAACATGCTCGGGGGGCCCGAGGGCGAGGGCATCGGATTCCGGGTTGCGATGAACGGGCTCAACGGCGGTCGGCTCAACATTGCCGCCTGTTCCCTCGGCGGGGCGCAGTTCGCCTACGAGGCCGCCCGGTCCTACGTGAACCATCGGGAGGCATTCGGGCACAAGCTGATCGACGAACCAACCATTCGATTCACGCTCGCCGACATGGCGACCGGGCTGGAGACGTCCAAGCTCCTGCTCTGGCGTGCCGCGGCGGCGCTCGACGACGGGCACCCCGACAAGGTGGAGTTGTGCGCGATGGCCAAGCGGTATGTGACCGACACCTGCTTCGAGGTCGCCGACAAAGCGTTGCAGTTGCACGGCGGATACGGCTATCTGACGGAATACGGCGTCGAGAAGATCGTGCGAGATCTTCGCGTCAACCGGATTCTGGAGGGCGCCAACGAGATAATGCGAATGGTGGTCGGCCGCGCCGAAGCCGCCAAGGCCCAGTAGAACAGGAGCGTCTTGATGAGCACGATCGCATTTTTCGGTTTGGGCCACATGGGTGGACCGATGGCCAAGAACCTGGTGGCGGCAGGGCACACGGTGCGCGGCTACGACCCGGTGCCCGAGGCGGTTACCGCGGCACAGGCCAACGGCGTCACCACCGTTGGCAGCGGAGCGGAAGCGGTGGCCGGGGCCGACGTCGTGATCACGATGCTGCCGAACGGCGCCCTGGTGAAGCAGGTCTACGCGGAGTTGCTGCCCGCCGCGCGGAAGGGCTCGCTTTTCATCGACAGCTCGACGATTTCGGTGGATGACGCCAGGGCCGCGCACGCCATGGCGACCGAGCATGGCCACCTGCAGATCGATGCGCCGGTGTCGGGCGGTGTGAAGGGTGCCGATGCCGGGACGCTCGCCTTTATGGTCGGCGGCTCCGAGGAAGAGTTCGTCGCGGCCGGCCCGGTTCTGGAGCCGATGGCCGGCAAAGTGATTCATTGCGGTGACGCCGGGGCGGGCCAGGCCGCGAAGATCTGCAACAACATGGTGCTGGCGGTGCAGCAGATCGTCGCGGGCGAAGCTTTCGTGCTCGCCGATAAGCTCGGGCTGTCGGCGCAGGCCCTGTTCGATGTCATCACCGGCGCCACGGGGAACTGCTGGGCGATCCACACGAACTGCCCGGTGCCCGGCCCGGTGCCGACCTCGCCGGCGAACAACGATTTCACCCCGGGGTTCGCCACCGCGTTGATGAACAAGGATCTCGGGCTGGCGATGGATGCGATCGATTCGACCGGTGCCACCGCCGAGCTGGGCCGGCACGCCGCGTCCCTGTACGCGCAGTTCGCGAAGGATCACGCCGACAAGGACTTCAGCGCGATCATCCAGACCCTGCGCTGAAGTTGCGAGTTGCGCACTGGGAGTCGGGCGATCCGCCGATGGCGGATGCCGAGTCTCTCAGCGCGCAACTTCGGTGACAATCAGCGGCAGCTGCGCGAGTCGGCGGATGAACAGGCTCGGCACATAGTCGGCCGCGTAGTCCGGCGGCAGCGTCACTGACCCGGTGGACTCGAGCAGTCGGATGATGGCCCTAGTGGCCTCGAGCCGAGCCAGGTGGGCGCCGATGCAGAAATGGATCCCGTGGCCGAAGCTGTTGTGCACCTTTGGGTTCGGGCGGTCCAGATCGATCGCATCGGGCGCGTCGAAAACGCGATCGTCACGGTTGGCGGCGCCCCAGAGCAGCATCAACCGCGATCCGGCCGGCAGTTCGACGCCCTCGATGACCGCGTCGGCGGTGGTGACCCGGTAGTGCCCGCGGAACGGACTGTCCAGCCGGACCGCCTCTTCGATCAGCGCGGGGATGCGCGCCGGATCGTCACGCAGCTCCCGCTGCAAGACCGCGTCACCCGCCACCATCCGGGCGGCTGTTCCGATGAGGCTGGTGGTGGATTCCGAACCGGCGGTGACGAGTTGAACCAGCAGGATATTCGCGTGTTCGGGGGTCATCCGCCCCTCGGCCACCTCAATGGCGACCGCGTCGATCAGGCCGCCGCACGGTGACCGGAGAGCTGTATCCAGCTGTGCGGCCAGATAGGCCATGAACTCCATGATCGACGCCGTGACCTCGGTCAGCCGATCCGGAGTGACCAGCCCGGACAGCATCTCGACGGCCGTATCCGACCACTGCTGGAGACGATCGGCATCGGCCGCGGGCAGACCGAGCAGCTCGCCGATCATGAGCACCGGCACCGGGGAGGCGATCGTCGCCATCCAGTCGAAGGCGTCGGAGCCGAGCGCGGGCACGAGGCGGTCGTCGATGAGCCGGTCGATCCGATCGGCGAGTTCGCCTACCCGGCGCCGGCTGAACGCCGGCGACACCAGCTTGCGGTGGAATGTATGAGTCGGCGCGTCCGCGGTGGCGAGTACATCGACCGCGCCGGCCTCCGAAGCGGATACCTGATCGTCGGCCACCTGCAGAACCTCGACGATGTTGCTGGAGAAGGTGTCCGGGTCGGCGAGGACCGCACGTACCGCATCGTGACCGACCACCAGATGCAGACCCTGCTCCGGCAGGAGATGGATCGGCGCGGCTCCGCGCAGCCGCTCGAAGACGGGGTAAGGATCGGCGAGTGCCGTCGGTGAAAACAGGTCGTCATTGACGGCGGGTGCCTGCACGGTGTGTCTCCTCAATGCTGCGGGTATAACGCGTTATACTAGCGGCGTGAACGAAGAAGCGCTAGCCCGTCGGGACGCGATAGCCACCACGGCGCGTGAGATGGCATCCGCCGGCGGATACAAGGGTGTGACGATTCGGGAGGTCGCTGAGCGATCCGGCACCACGCCGGTGACGGTGTACCGCTACTTCGGATCCAAAGACGGTCTGCTGCAGCACCTGATGATGGAGTGGGCGGCGCAGACGGTCGGCCGGTTGCGGCGGGAGGCAGGGGCTCGCTCGGGAAATGCGGCGCATCGGGTGGGTCTCGGATTCGCTGACGTGATCGTGTGGGCGGCCGACGATATGCGACTGCTCGAAGCCGGCATCACCGCATTGTTCTCGCCAAGCGCCGAGGCCGGTGGCGGCGTCGCGGCCTATAAGCCGCTGTTCGTCGAGTTGGTCCGCGCTTGTCTGGCCGACGAGCAGTGGACTGATGACGACGGTGCGGCGCTCGTCATCGGTCACGTGTTCATCGCCTGCCTGCTGGACCTGACCGCCGGCAGCCGGAACCTCGATGAGGTAGTGGCCAACATCCGGACGGCCGCGGGCCTGCTGTGGCGGTGACGCGCGGCATGATGGATGCGTGAGCGAGTCATCGAGCGAGACAACCAGTGATCCCGTCATCGGGCTGATCGGCGGCAGCGGCCTCTATTCGTTCTTCGAAGAGGCGCACGCCGTCGCGGTGCAGACCCCATACGGGTCGCCGTCGGCGGACGTGACGATCGGCCGCATCGCGGGCCGCGAGGTCGCGTTCATTCCGCGCCACGGTGCCGGGCACAGGTTTTCGCCGCATTCGGTGCCGTACCGTGCCAACATGTGGGCGCTGCGCAGCCTGGGGGTCCGCACGGTCATCGGCGCCTGCGCGGTCGGTGGTCTGCGCGCCGATCACGGACCCGGGACTGTGGTGGTGCCCGACCAGCTGATCGACCGCACCAGTGGCCGGGCGCAGACCTACTTCGATACCGGCGGCCGGCATGCGCAGTTCGCGGATCCCTACTGCGAGTCGCTGCGGCAGACGTTGATCGCCGCCAATGGTGCCGCTGTCGCCGGAGGCACGATGGTCGTCATCGAGGGTCCACGGTTCTCCACGCGCGCCGAGAGCCGTTGGTATGCGGCCCAGGGCTGGACGTTGGTCAACATGACCGGCCATCCCGAGGCGGTGCTGGCTCGGGAACTCGGAATCTGTTATGCCGCAGCGGCATTGGTCACCGATCTCGATGCCGGCGTCGAGTCGGGCGAGGGCGTCCGGACCGCCGATGTGATGGCCGAGTTCGAGCGCAACCTGCCGCAGTTCCGCCAATGGCTGACCGTGGCGATCGCCGGCGTCGGCACTGACACCGGATGCGGCTGTGCCGACGATGATTTCGATCTCGCCGAGTTGGGTCTACCGACTACGCGCTAGATGTCGCCGACCGACTTACGCAGTGCGTTGATCGACTCCACCAGTTGCTCCGATTGCTTCGCGGTCATTCCGATGGTGGCGAACACCTCGGCGTTGAGGGCCACCGTGGCCTCTTCGACAGTGGATCGACCGATCGGCGTGATCTCGACGAGGGTGGTCCGCCCGTCGGTCGGATGCGGCAATCGTCGGACCAGCCCGGCTTCTTCGAGGCGCCGGATGGCATGAGTCACCGAGGTGACATGCACCTGCAGGCGATTGCTGGCCTTCGTGATCGGCAGCGAGCCGCGCCGCGAGAACGCCAGCAGCCGCAGCAGTTCGAAACGCGAGAAACTGAGTTCCCATGGGCGCAGCGCGGATTCGACCTTCGCCAACAGGATCTGATGTGCTCGCATCACCGAGGTCACCGTGACCATTCCCGACGCGACATCGCCCCAACCCGCGACGGTCCAGTTCTCTCGGGCCTGTGCGATGGGATCGGGCCGCGTCGGCTGTTCGGGCATGGATCATTCTTACCGTGTGCGCCGCGGGGGAGGGCAGCATTGCTACCCTGAAACATCAGTATGGAAATGTGTCAACACTGGAGTGGGTGACGAGATGGGTCTGTTCGCTGGACGTCGGCGCGCGGCTCCCGCGCGGCCGGTCGCCCACAGCGTTGCGGTGGCCGACCCTGCCAAGTCGTTCAGTGTGCGACTGGAATCCGATGGCCGCACGTTCGTGGTGCCACCGGGACGATCGATCCTGCAGGTGCTCGAGGCCGCCGGCGTCGAGGTGGATTCTTTCTGCCGCAACGGAATCTGCGGAACCTGCGAGCAGAATCTGGTCAGCGGTGAGCCCGAACATCGAGACTCGTTTCTCACCGACGATGAGCGCGCTGCCGGCCGCCGGATCATGATCTGCGTGTCGCGGGCGCAGCCGGGGGAGACCCTCGTCTTGGATCTGTAGGCACCTGGTCTTGGGCCCCCGCGTCGTCAGTGCCGTTTGCCGACGGTCAACATGAGCGCAGAGTCCTCCAGCGCTTCAAGGCTGTGGGTGCCATCCGGCACGATCAACAGATCGCCCGTGCGCGCTTCCCAGGAGTCGGCCCCGAACGTCAATCGGACCCGGCCGGACAGGACCTGAATCGTGGCCTCGCCGGGGCTGCGGTGGTCACCGAGCCGCGAGCCCGCGATCATTCCGATTACCGTCTGGCGCAAGACCTTTTCATGTCCGCCGTAGACCGTGTCGGCGGTATGCCCACCGCCTCGGGTCGCGGCCTGCTCGATCTGCTGGCGGGCAAGAGCTTCCAGAGAGATTCGTTGCATACTCTGCAGTCTGCCCGGTCGACACTCAGTGTGGTGCCGTGTCATCGAAGTCCGGCCAGGTCGCGAGTCAGCGCCAATACGGTATCCAGCATCGATGCCGTCAATCGTCCGGTCGAGGTGTTCTGCTGGCTGGGGTGATAGCAGCCCAGCAACGTGACCGGCTTGCCGTCGGATGTCAGCAGCTCAGCCCGCGCTCCATGCCCGAAACGTGGCTTGGGGGACGGACGAGGTAGCCGAGCTCGCGGGCCGTCCGCAGACTCGCGTCCCAGCCATAGGTGCCGAGCGCGAGGACGACCCGCACCGCGGGCATCACCAAGCGCCATTCCGCGAGTAGCCACGGCGCACATGTGGTGCGTTCGGCGATCGTGGGCTTGTTGTCGGGTGGGGCGCAGCGCACGGTGGACAGGATTCGGACGCCGAGCAGCTGTTGGCCGTCGCCCGCGTGCTCGTTGCTTTGTTGCGCCGCCAGCCCGACCCGATGCAGGGATGCAAACAGCCAGTCTCCGGACCGGTCGCCGGTGAAGACGCGACCGGTGCGGTTGGCTCCGTGCGCCGCGGGCGCCAGGCCCATGATGAGAAGCCGGGGATGCGGATCGCCCCATCCTGGAATCGGCCGCCCCCAGTACGGCTGGTCGCCGAACGCACGCCGCTTCTCCAGCGCGACTTTCTCTCGCCAGGCCACCAAACGCGGGCATGCCCGGCACACCGAGATTTCGGCATCCAGCTCGTCGAGGTCTGCGCATTGCTCCGCCGACACGGTGACTTCGGCGGTGTCACCGGCGGATGGTGTAGTCGGGGCCGCCGGATCGCCCGGCCACCCGGCCCCCGGTGGAACCGGCGACACGAAGGGTCTGCCAGTGAGCGGATGTGGGAGCGGTTGTGCCGGCACGCAGATGCACCCTCCCTTCGGTCATCGATGCTGGGGCCGATCTTCAGACTACGATCGTTCATGATGGGACCGATCGAGTTGGTTCGCGCGTATGACGCGCGCTCGACTGAGAAGACCGCGCCGACCTTCTTGGTTGATCGGCTGTGGCCGCGGGGTATCGCCAAGGCCGATCTCGAGTACGACGCCTGGATCAAGGACGTGGCACCGAGTACCGAATTGCGAAAATGGTTCGGTCACGTGCCTGAGCGCTTCGGGGAGTTCCGCGAGCGGTACATGGCCGAACTCGACGCGCATCGCGAAGCCGCACAGCCGATTACGGCTGCGGCAGCGAAAGGCAAGGTGGTACTGCTCTACTCCGCGAAAGACGCCGAACACAACCAGGCAGTCGTCCTTCGCGACTGGATTCGCCGCCAGTCTTAGCCCGCTTGCTCACCGATGAGCGGGCTGGCGATCATCGCCGCCAGCGCCGCGCGGTCGATCAGTGCCGCGCGGTCCATGTGTGCCGGGCGGCCGATCGCGATACGCAACGCCACATGCAGCATCATGCCCATGCCCAGATACAGCATCTCCTCGATCTCGGATTCGTTCAGGTTGGGGTATCGCTGCAGAAGCCCAAGGCGGGCAATGTGATACAGCTGCTGCTCGATATTGGGCAGCACATTGGACTGGATTCCCAGCGGCATGTCATTGATCACCGCGGTCATCAGTCCCTGGTGATCCTCGATCGCGTCGACCAGCGCTGTGAGGACGGCACGCACGCCATCGGCGGTCTCCATTGACGCCGCCGCGGCGAGTGCCGCCACCATCCGATGCATGATGTCGGCCTCGGCGCGGGCCCGCAACGCGGTGATGATCGCGTCCTTGTCGTCGAAGTAGCGGTAGACGGTGCCGATGCTGACATGTGCGGCCTTGGCGATCTGATTGGTCGACAGTTCCTGGTAGCCCTCGCGATCCAAAAGCTGAGCTGCCGCGTCGAGGATCCCCTCGATCGTCGCCGCGGATCGCTTCTGGATTGGCGACTTGCGCTGTGAACTGGACATATAGGCAACTCCGAAGGTTGGCGCTGATCACGAAAAGTGAGTGGTAGTCGAGTCTCGCTCAACTCTACGCTTGGAGCGTGAATCTGCGTAGAGCGATAGTCGGCACGGTGTTGCCCCTCGATGATGGTCCCGCGCCCGACTTGTCTCCGATGTGGGAGCTCGTGCGGCGCGACCCCAGGGCACTGCTGAACCCCTTGGAGCTGCTGTTCGAGCTCTTCAGGCCGGACTATTTCAAGCGGGTGCAGTTCGACGGTCCGGCAGGCGATCCGGGCTGGTTCGGCCCGGACAGCGCGGCTTGGTACGTCCACACCCACACGCCGACGGTGCTGATCGGCACCGTGAACACTGCTTTGGTCGACATCCTGCATCAGGACATCCAGTATGCGGTGTACGACCATTCGAAGCTGCCCGGCCGCAACGCCGATGGCACGGTGCGCTCGGGGACCTTCTCCGGACGGGGCGCGATCGTTCGTGGCGGTCATACGTTCTCGTTCTTCACCGGTGTCGTCTACGGATCGACGGAGACAGCGGAATCGTTGTGTCGCACGGTGAAAGCGATGCATTCTCAGGTCAAGGGCCGTCGTCCGGACGGCAAGGCCTATGATGCTGACGATCCAGAGTTCTTCCGCTGGGCGTATGCTTCGGTGGTTGACGGGTTCGCAGCGGCGCACGAACGATATCATCCAAAACCCTTGCAGGGAAAAGACTTAGACCAGTTCTATCGTGAGTATGCGCGGGTGGGAACGGCGCTGGGCGGGGTCGATCTGCCGATGACGAAAGCTGATTGCCATCGGGTGCTGTGCGAGTCGTTGTCGGCCGCGGAGGTAGGCCTGAACGCCGACAACGTCAAATACATCGAAACCCTGTTCCAGCCGCCCGGCGCACGACTGTCCAAACCGATCTACGACTTCTACTACTGGCTGGTCATGGACATGATGCCGTTGCCGGTGCAGGAGGCGGTCGGATTCGAACAGCCGAAACCGGCTGTGCGCAAGGCGTACCGAAGGCTCGGGAAGGTGCTGCTGAACGCGCCGCGAGTATTCGGCGAGATACATGAAGTGCGGCAGGCGTACGCGCGGGTAGCGGGAGCCGCCGATCGCGCCCCCATCGAACGCAGGAGTGCATGATGACCATCGTCGCAAATACCGATGTCGCGCAGACTCGATCCGATCGGCATCGATACGACTTCTATCACCGACCCGGAGACGAACTTCGGCCGGCACCACCGCGATTGGTGCCGGATCCCAAATGGGATCTCGGGGTGTTCGCCAGCTTCCTGCCGACGACGCGGTCGAAGGATCAGCAGGATCTGCTGGATCTGTTCATCGACCATTACTGGCAGGGCGATGAGCTGATGGACGACGTCGTGCTGTGGATGCGCGAGATCGGGGTCGCCGACGGTCGGCGGTTGTTGGACCAGGCGCTGGACGAGGGAATCGACGCACTGACCGATCCGCCGGCGACGCTGCGGAATCTCTTTGCAGCGCTTGATAATCCGCCGTCCTGGCATGATCCGGCGGAATGGGAGCGCGGTCGGCAGCTCTGGATCGACTGCTCGCTGGCCGGGAAATTCGGCATGGGAATTCAGGATGCCATCGGTACCTTCGTCGGTGCCGAGGTCTCGTCGGCGACCGGCGCCACAGGCCGGTTCGTCAATGCGCCGATCGTCCGCAACGTGGAGACCGCGAAATGGTTCTTCGATGCGACCAAACCAGAGTTTATCGATCGATTCAGCCCGGAGTTCAAGGACACTGTCCGGGTGCGACTGATGCATTCGCAGGTGCGCTTGGGATTGCGTCGTTCCTGGGGCGACGAGCATTTCGACTTTCATGGCAACCCGATCTCGACGAGCACCACGATGGGCGCGGCCGTGACGTTCGCGCTGTTGCCCATGGTCACCGACCACAACCACGGGCGGCACAAGACAACCCGGCAAATGGACCTGGTGATGCGCTATTGGTCATACATCGCCTACCTCTTCGGCGTCACCCCGGCGATCATCCCGACGACGGCTGAGGACGGAATAGTCCTGGCCGACTACATGGTTCGCACCGCCGGCGGTCCGACGGATTGGTCGGCAGAGATGACCGGCGCCGCCGCGGACAACATCGACAAGGTGCCCGGGATCGCCGGAATCGCAATGCGCGCCGCGGTGGGACCGATGATCGGGATGGTCGCGTACTACTCCGGCGACGGGCTGGCGCGATCGCTGGTCGGCGCGACGCACTACCGCGACGTACGGATCCAGCCGTGGAAGTTCCTCGCCGGGATCGCGGTACATGCCAACGTGAAGCAGCGGATGCTGTTCGATGCGCTCCCGGGCGCCGAGCGGCGGCTGGTTCGTCGCGCGCGATACAGCGATCCGATGTGGCTGCGAAACGTCAAGGCCGCCAAGATCACAGCCCGTCGCGCCGGTGTGAAGGACACGCCGTACCGCCACCACGACCAGACGCCCGGAACTCCATCTGGATGTCCTATGCATTGATCGTGCCGAACCGGCCGGCGGGTAGCGTCCTGACGGTGAGTGTTCGCGTCGACAGCTGGCTGTGGTCGGTGCGGCTGACCAAGACTCGGTCGGCCGCGGCGTCGGCCTGCCGCGCCGGACACGTCCGCGTCAACGGCGTCACCGCCAAGCCCGCCCAGAGTCTGGTCGAGGGCGATGAGGTGCGGGTGCGCATGCCGGTGGCGCCGGGGGTGCCCAATGAACGCATCGTCGAGGTGGTGCGGTTGATCAGCAAACGCGTCGGTGCGCCCGTCGCGGTCGGCTGTTATCTCGACAAGACGCCGAAACCGCCCCCGAAGGAGTTCATGCCGGTTGTCGCGGTTCGCGATCGCGGCGCGGGGCGCCCGACCAAACGCGACCGTCGTGCGCTCGACCGACTGCGAACCGACGGAGGGCCCGAAACGGCGGGGGATCGATAGACTCCGGGGCGTGACGTCACGGCGCCGAATTCCTGCATTGACCACCGCGGTGCTGTCGACCGCGCTGATCGCGATCGTCGTTCTGGTGGTCGGTGGATGTTCGGACGGCGGAAAGAAGTCGAATCCGACTGTCGCCACCGCGCCGACCGCGTCCGGGCGTCCGGGTGCCGGACCCTTCCTCTCCGAATGCGGCGGCATCAGCACCTCCGAGTTGCAGCAGGTCGTCGGACTGGGCGACCTCACGCTGAACGTCGACAACAGCACGGTGTGCGACTGGACATCGGCCTCGCAGCCGGATGCGGCCTTCTCTTTCAACTGGTATCGGGGGAGCCCGATCGGCCGTGAGCGTGCCACTGAACAGCTGAGCCGCGACTCGGTGCAGACGATCAAGATCGGCAGCGGAACCGGTTTCATCGCAAAGACGTTCGGGCTCACCGAGATCGGCGTCGCATTCGGTCAAGACTTCTTCGAGTGGTCGGTGCGTGCCGGGTCATCGCAGCAGGATTTCGACACCGAGAAGGCGGTGACCACCCTCGCGCAGCGGACGGTCGGACGGGCCACCGGCGCCGGAGATTCGCCGCCGGTCACCATCACAGGCGGCGGCGACGTGAAGACCAGCGACTATCCGCAGCTGCAGGTCGAGTGCGACCGCCTGAACAAAGACACTCTGGCGAATGCGGTCGGCGGCGGGGATGCCGAGAACACCTTCAGCGGTGCCATCTGCCGGTGGGTGGTCTCCGGGCCGGCCGGCAACACCTACGTCACCTTCAACTGGTTCGAGACCGACAACATGCCCACCGAGAAGCGGATCGCCCAGCAGCTCGGGTACACGACCGCCAACATCAAGGTCAACGGCTACGGTGCCTTCACTCAGCAGAATCCCAAGCGGGCCAACATGTGTGGTGTCACCACCAACGCGCCGACCGGCGGCATCTACACCTGGTTCGTCGAGGGGCCGAACAGCGGTGACCCGTGCGCGGCGCCGACCAAGCTCATGGAACTCCTCGTCGGCAACGACTTCTAGCTGGCGTAGTAGTCGTCGGGCAGCTTGGTGATCGTCACCGTCGACGCGACCTGAAGTTCGCCGCTGGCGTCGGGGATCAACAGCCACATGCGCAGCTGATCACCCTCGCGGCGGCGGCGGATGGTGATCGCCTCATGGCCCCCGGCGTAGTCGATGGCGCGCAGGTATTCGATCACCGCGCGGAAGCGGCCCTCGGTGAGATCGGGATGGTCGAGCAGCTCCTCCTCGACCGGTTCCCAGTAGGCGGCGTTGTTGAGGTGCTTGAACGGATCGAAGTCGGTGATCCGCAGCGGGTGCAGCCGGTCGTCGTCGGAAGCCTCGGGTACCGGTGACGGATTCATCGACTTCCAGCGCAGTCGGTGCTCATCGGTGGTGCTGCTGAGGAACTCGATCGCGCCATCGCTCAGCCGGGACGGCATGCCCTGCTCGTTGACATTGATCCAGAAGGCCTCGGACTCGATACGTCCGGCCGGACGCGGCGTCGGATTGAACGGGTTGGTCTGATGCTGCGCGGTCACGGTCACCCGCATGTTGGTCCATCGAGTGGACATCGAGCCGCACCAGCGCCGCAGATGCAGTTCACCGGGCCAGCTGATCGGCTCCACGACGTCGATCACGGTGCGCCGGACGATCCAGAACGGGTCGGTGTCGGTGAACTCGGCGACGGAGATGTTTTCGTTCGCGATGTCCTGCAGGAAGCGCGCGGTGCCATCCAGACGCAGACGCATGTCCTGGTCCACGGTGTCGGTCCGCAGTTTGTAGTCGCGTTCGTAGAAGCGTGCCTGTGGCAGCGGATCGGCCATCGGTCCGGTGAGTGCGGCCTGGGTGGCCGCATCGGGTGTTGTCACGCGTGGTGCTCCCATCGGGTTGACATCGGCGCCCGTGGCGGCGGCTTCGTGCCGACGCGGGGTACTGCGTTTCGTGCGTGAAGCTAGGCATTCGTCCAGGTCTGACCCACCTTAGGGGGGTGCTGCACCTAGGGTAAATTGGCGGCAGGTTGGTAACACGTTCACTTCCGTAAGAGGTCTGTACTCGTATGCCGCACGTCATCACTCAGCCCTGCTGCAACGATGCAAGTTGCATCAGCGTTTGTCCGGTCAACTGCATCCATCCGACACCGGACGAGCCGGATTTCGTCACGGCCGAGATGCTCTACATCGACCCGGATACCTGCATCGACTGCGGTGCCTGCATCGATGAGTGCCCGGTGGAGGCGATTTTCCCGGACGACAACCTCAACGACGACACCGAGCGCTACCTGCAGATCAACGCCGACTACTACACCGACCACGACGTGTCGGGCGGGCTGGTCCCGCCGCGCAAGGCCAAGCCACTTCCTGCCGATCAGCAGCTGTCGGTCGCGATCGTCGGTGCCGGCCCGGCGGCGTTCTACGCCGCCGAGGAACTGGTCAAACACGGGGCCGTCACGATCGACATGTTCGACCGGCTGCCCACCCCGTACGGGCTGGTGCGAGCGGGTGTGGCGCCCGATCACGCGAGCACCAAGGGCGTGGAGGCGACGTACGCGGCGACCGCGAACAAACGGAACTTCAACTATCTGCTGAACGTGACCGTCGGTGAGCACATCACCGCCGCCGAGCTCACCGACCGCTACGGTGCGGTCATTTACGCGGTGGGTGCCCCGACCGACAAGAAGCTCGGCATCGAGGGTGAAGACCTGGCTGGTTCAATCTCGGCCACCTCGTTCGTCGCCTGGTACAACGGGCACCCCGACTATGCCGATTTCGATGTCGATCTGTCGGGAGAGCGTGCGGTGGTGGTCGGTAACGGCAACGTCGCCCTCGATGTGGCGCGGATCCTGCTCGATGACCCGGACAAGCTCGCCAAGACCGATATCGCCGATCACGCGTTGGAGAAGTTGCGTAGCAGCAACATTCGAGAGGTGGCGATCCTGGGCCGGCGCGGGATTGCGCAGGCGGCGTTCACCATCGGCGAGTTCCTGGCGATGGGTGATCTGCCGGGCGTCGATGTCGTGATCGATCCGGCGGAGTTGGTGCTCGATGCCCAGACGCAGAGCGCCGAGGACTCGGGCTCGCTGGATTCGTCGATCGCGACCCGGCTGCGGATCGCGCGTGATTTCGCCGAACGCCCCCGGGTCGACGGCAACAAGCGGGTGGTGTTCCGTTTCCTGGTGTCGCCGACCGCGATCTCCGGGGACGGCAGGGCCGAGTCGATCACGTTGGCGCGCAACGAGTTCGTTGAGGCCGAGGGCCGGGTCAGCATCAAGGCGACCGGCGAGACCGAAACTGTGCAGACCGGCCTGGTGATGCGGGCGGTCGGCTACACCGGGGTGCCGGTCGCGGACGGCGTGCCATTTGACGAGGTGCGCGGGGTGATCCCGAACGAGGGTGGCCGGGTGCTCGATGCGGCCGACGGGCAGAAGGTTCCGGGTCTTTATGTCACCGGCTGGATCAAGCGTGGTGCCACCGGCGGTATCGGCCGCAATCGCCAGTGCGGTGAGGAGACCGCGCACGCGGTGATCGAGGACTTCATCGAGGGCGTGACCCCGACGCCGACCGGGTCGCGTGAGGATGTCGCCGAGCTGGTGACCGGGCGGGGTGCCAACATCATCGACGGTGCGGCCTGGAAGAACATCGACGCTGCGGAGAAGGCGGCCGGCAAGGCTGCTGGTCGCCGGCGGGTCAAGTTCGTGAAGATCGCCGACATGGAAGCCGCTGCTCAGGGCTAGTAGCCGGCCGCAAAACTGAAACACGTTCTAGACGAACCGTGAACACCTGACTAGACTCCTGTCTGGTCAGGTGTTCCCGTTTAGCGGTTATGAGGGCTTGCATGGAATTCGGAATCGTCCAGTTCACCAGCGATCGAGGTCTGGCGCCGTACAAGGTTGCGCGGCTCGTCGAGGAGGCCGGCTTCGCGTCGTACTTCGTGCCCGAGCACAGCCACATTCCCACCAAGCGCGAGGCGGCCCACCCGGGCACGGGTGACTCGTCGCTGCCGGATGACCGGTATCTGCGCACTCTCGATCCGTGGGTGTCCCTGGGTGGAGCCGCCGCGGTCACCGAGCGCATCCGGCTGGCCACCGCCGTCGCGCTGCCGGTGCAATCCGATCCGCTGACGCTGGCGAAACAGCTTGCGACCCTTGATCACCTGTCGGCCGGACGGCTGGTGCTCGGCGTCGGCTTCGGCTGGAACCTCGATGAGCTGGCCGACCACGGGGTGCCCCCGAAGCGTCGGCGCACCATGCTGCGCGAGTACCTGGAGGCGATGACCGCGCTCTGGCGCGACGAGGTCGCCGAGTACGACGGCGAGTTCGTGAAATTCGGGCCGAGCTGGACGTGGCCGAAGACGGTGCAGCAGCCGCGGCCACCGATTCTCGTCGGTGCGGGCGGTACTGAAAAGAACTTCACCTGGATCGCCAAGAATGCCGACGGCTGGATCTCGACACCGCGGGACACCGAGATCGAGGACAGCGTCGTGACGCTGCAACGCATTTGGCGTGAGCACGAGCGCGAGGGCGATCCGCACATCACCTTGCTCGACGGCCGACCGGACCCGGAACGCCTGGCCCGCTGGAAGGATCTCGGTGTCTCCGAGGTCCTGTACGGTCTGCCGGACGACGATGAAGACGTCGCCCGCGGCTATCTGGCGAAGCTTGCCGGTAAGTTGGGCATCGTCTGATCCGTGGGCCGCTGGCCGGGTCATTCGCATACTGCCGTGTATGTAAGTGCTAATATCGCCGGGTGGCAGCCCAACGAACCCGCCGTACGCAGGCCGAACGCAGCGCCGAGATGCGCGCTCGGCTCCTCGACGCGACCGTCGAGTGCCTGATCGAGTACGGCTACGGCGGTACCACCACTCCGCGGGTGGCCGAGAAAGCCGGCGTCACCCGGGGTGCGCAGGTACATCATTTCGGGTCCAAGGCCGACCTGGTGGTCGCGGCCGTGCAGCACCTGGCCAATAAGCGCGTCGAGGAAGTGCTGCAGCGGATCGACGCGATCTCCGAATACGAGAGCGATCCGGTCGGCATGACGCTCGACTTCCTCTGGGAGATCCATCGTGGTCCGGTGCATGCGGCGAGCATCGAGCTGTGGACCGCCGGGCGTACCGATCGGGCTCTCGCAGCAGAGATCGCGAAGTTCGAGGAGTCGGTGACCAAGACGATCGTCGCCGCGGTTTCCGAGCGCATCCCCGAGCATGCCGATCGCAAGACGGCACGGGACTTCGTATTCACCGCCATGGACACCATGCGCGGCATCTCGGTGGCCGGATTCGTCGACGACGACCCGGACCGACTCGAGCGCAAATGGCGGCGGGCGCGAAAGTTCTTGTACGACGCAGGGGTTCATGCACTGGAAGGAAAGTTGCACGTAGGCGCCACCGGATAGCCGCGCCGGCGGCTACTGTCGGAAGGCATGAGCGACACTTCGGTCGAAATACCCGCTTCACAGATCTCTGCGCTGTTGTGTGACGTGCTTGACGGCCGGTGGGCACACGTGCGCGACCAGGCCCGTCAGCAGTTGGCCGATCCCTCCTGGCTGCCGGATCCGTCGCTGACACTGCAGGAATCGCGTGACCGCGTGCTCGGCCAACTGCAGGTGCTCGCCAAAGAGGGGTTGCCCAAACCAGGATTCACGCCGGAGCAGGGCGGAACCGGCGATGTCGGGGCCGCGATCACGGGAATCGAGATGCTCGGTTACGCGGATCTGTCGCTGATGGTGAAGGCCGGCGTGCAGTGGGGACTGTTCGGCGGCGCCATTGCGGGACTGGGCACCGAGCGGCACTTCGACCTGGTGCCGGGACTCATCGATCTATCGGTTCTCGGCTGCTTCGCGATGACCGAGACCGGGCACGGGTCCAACGTCCAGCAGCTGGAGACCACCGCCCACTATGACGCGGCAACCCAAGAGTTCGTGGTCCATTCGCCGACGCCCTCCTCACGTAAGGACTACATCGGCGGTGCTGCCGAACATGCCCGGGTCGCAGCAGTTTTCGCGCAGCTGATCACGGCCGGGCCGGGCGACGAACCGGCCGATCGCGGCGTGCACTGCTTCGTCGTGCCGATTCGCGACGACGCCGGCGCAGATCTACCGGGCGTGACGACCGCGGACTGCGGATACAAGGGCGGGCTGCGTGCGGTCGACAACGGCCGCATCATGTTCGATCAGGTCCGGGTACCGCGCACCGCGCTGCTCAACCGATATGCCGACGTCGAGCAAGACGGTACCTACGTCTCGCCGATCGAGAACGACAACAAGCGGTTCTTCACGATGCTGGGCACGCTCATTCGCGGTCGGGTCGCCGTCGGTGCGGCCAGTGGAGCCGCGTCCCGCAAGGCGCTCACCATCGCCATCCGATACGGATTGGGGCGCAGGCAGTTCGAGGATCCGGCGACCGGGGACGAGAGTCTGCTGCTCGACTACCGGATGCATCAGCGGCGATTGCTGCCGTTGCTGGCGCGCAGCTATGCCTTCGCGCTCCGGCAGAACGAGGTCGTGGCCGAACTGCACGAGGTGCAGTCGAGCTCCGAGGTCGACCAGGTGCGCCAACGTCAGCTCGAGGCCGAAGCGGCCAGCAACAAGGCGGCAGCGACGTGGCACTCGGCCGAGGCGATCCAGACCGCGCGCGAATGCTGTGGTGGCGCAGGATATCTCGCCGCGAACCAGCTGTCGATCATTCGCGACGACCATGACGTGTTCACTACCTTCGAGGGTGACAATCTGGTGCTGACGCAGTTGGTGGCCAAGGAGCAGCTCACGGCTTTCGCCGTCGAGATGCATGGGCTGAATGCGGCGGGTTGGGCCAAGTTCGTCGCGGACACCGCCCGCAGCACTTTCTTGGAGAAGTCGGCGGCGCGGCAGATCGTGCAGACGCTGTTGGACGACTCCGATGAGAACTTCGAGGAGAGTCAGCTGACGAAACGCGGCGTGCAGCTGCGGATGTTCGGTGAGCGGGAGGATCATCTGCAGCGGTCGGCGGCCCAGCGGATGCGTCGCGCGAACGAGCCCGACGAGGATGCGTTCGAGGTGTTCAACAACGCTCAGGATCACATCATCGCGGTCGGCGAGGCGCACGCTGAACGCGTCGCGCTGGAAGCGTTTGTCGACGCCCTCCACAGCATGGACGAAGGGCCCGCGAAGGATCTGCTGCGCCGCGTCTGCGATCTGTACGTCTATGCGACGCTGGAGAAGCACCTGAGTTGGTATCTGAGCTATCGAATGGTTTCTGTGGAGCGGGCCAAGGCGATTCGCCGCGGAGTCAACGAACTCTGTGCCGAGTTGCGGCCGCATGCACGAACATTGGTGGATGCATTCGGAATCCCCGAGCAGTTGCTGGCGACGGAAATGCCGCTGGCGTGATCCAGGCCACCGGGCGGGCGTAATGTGCAAATCATGCGCGCACAGGTACTGACGGAAGAGATCGGCCCCGACGGATTGCAGCTGCAGGACAAGCCGGATCCGGTCCCGCAGCCAGGTATGCCGGTCATCGAGGTGAAGTCTTGCGGGGTGTGCTTCCCCGACGTGTTGATCACTCAGGGCAAGTACCAGCTGCGGCCGGAGGTCCCGTTCATCCCGGGCACCGAGGTGGCCGGGGTGGTGTCCGCGGTGGCCGAGGGCGAGACTGCGGTCAAGGTCGGCGACCGTGTGCTGGCCACCGCCATGATCGGCGGCTTCGCGGAGAAGACGGTCGCGCCGACCGCGATGATGCTGCCGATGCCGCCTGAGCTCTCTTTCGATGAGGGCGCCGCGCTCGGAATCAATTATCAGACGGCGTATTTCGCATTGAAGATCCGCGCGAATCTACAGCCCGGCGAGACCGTGCTGGTGCTCGGCAGCGCCGGCGGTATCGGGGTCTCGACCATTCAGGTCGCCAAGGCCATGGGGGCGAAGGTGATTGCTGTGGTGCATCGCACCGGTGCCGCGCAGATGCTGACCGAACTGGGGGCCGATCACGTCGTGCAGCTCGAGGAGGGCTGGGGCGACAAGGTCAAGGAGCTGACCGGCGGTGCCGGCGCCGAGGTCGTCATGGATCCCGTCGGCGGCGACGTCTTCGATGAGGCGTTGCGTCAGACCAAGCGGGGCGGCCGCTACGTGATCATCGGTTTCGCGGCCGGCGGCATCCCGACCGTGAAGATCAACCGGATCCTGTTCCGCAACATCGCCGTCATGGGCGCTGCCTGGGGCGAATGGATTCGGACCGACATGGCTGAGGTCGGACGGATCCAAGAGGCGCTCAACGCCATGATCGCGGATGGGCTGCGCCCGCCGGTCAGCGTGCGCTATTCGCTGGAGGACTTGCCGCAGGCGATCAGCGATCTCGCCGGGGGCAAAGTGAAAGGAAAGGCGATCATCTCGATCGCCGATTGATGATCAGGAGTTCCCATGTGCCGCAACATCACCGAGCTGCGCGGACTCGAGCCGGCGGCGACTGACGAGGAGATCAGCGCCGCGGCCTGGCAGTATGTTCGCAAGGTCAGCGGAATCACCAAGCCGTCGGAGGCCAATCGAGCTGCGCTGGAGAAGGCGGCCCGCATCGTGACCAAGGCGACCACCGAGATGCTCGACGCGTTGCCGGAGCGGCGCCAGCCGCCGAAGACCGTGCCACCGCTGCGGCGGCCCGAGGTGCGGGCGCGGATCGCGGCGCGCGAAGCGGCAACCGCCCGTTAGTCGAGTCGTCAGATCAGTCCGGTGCACCGCAGGTCCGGGAACCGCGAGAAGTCGCGGTCCTGCGTGATCAGCTCTGAAATGCCTTGTGCTGCACAGATTGCTGCTATTCGCGCATCGTGCACGACCGGCCCGGCCACCTTGGCATCGCGGATCAATCGTTCGAATTGTTCCCAGTGGCCGGGCGGCTCGGCGAGGAGTATGCACGTCGGTGATTCAACCCAGGCGCGTAGTTGGCCGAGCGCTTCGTCGCGGGAGCTTGGCGGGTCATAGATTCTGGGATGCGTGACCACGGAATAGAACTCGGATACGCATGGCCACGGGATAGCCCATTGAGATTGGCCTTCGGCGAGACCACGAAGTGTGGATGCCGCCTTGTCGTGGAAGGGCGTGTCTGTGCGGTGAGCGTAGACGAGGACGTTGGTGTCGACGGCCTTCATCGTCAGCTCGTGCCGCCGTACGCGGCGTCGCGAATAGTGTCCCAGCCCGCGTTCTGAAACTCAGGCTGTAGTCCGTTGCCGGCGACGCTGCGGTCGGGGAGTTCGTACCGGGCGCGAGCGTCCTGTGCGGCCAGAAGCCGGCGCAACGCCTCCTCGACCAAGGACTTCGTGGTCGTTCGTTGATCCTTCGCCAAGCGCTGCACTTCGCGCAGCAGCGGCTCGGGGATGTCGAAGGTGGTCTTCATCTCCGCAGTCTATCAGGAAATATTGCCAGCAGTATTCTCCGATACTGCTGACAGTGACTGTGGTTGCTCGGTGATCAGCGCGGCGAGATTTCGATGCCGACCGAGCCCTGCTGCCGGCGAGTGATCCAGACGCCGAACTCGCTGATCGGTCCGAGGATCCAGTACTTGCGATTGATGATCTTGCGGACGCGGGGCGTTTCCGCGTGGTCCATGACGCGTGCGGTGCCTTCGACGATCGGCGAACCGGCTTCGATCTTGCCCCGCACATTGCAGGGTTGCAGCGTCACTTCGGTATTCCGGCGGATCCGGCCGATCTTGTGCGCCTTGGTTTCTGAGAAGAAGTAGAGCTTGCCGTCGTCGGGCGCAATCCACACCGGACTGGAGACGGGGGCACCGTTCTTCCGGTAGCTGGTGAACGAGACGTACGACGCCTTACCGACGATCTTCCAGTCGGCCGAACTGCCAGTCATCGGGTGGCCTCGGTACTGCGGCTGTGCACCATTGCGGTCATCGTCGTCTCCTGTGCCTCGAGTCCCGACCCCGCGGCGTCCGAATCACCCGGGGAACGCGCTCGCCGGCTTATCCGATCATAATCGGATAGCCGGCGAGTGAGCCGCTCGTAGCGTCAGTCCTGTGCCTGGGCTTCCTTCTCCTTCTGCGCCTTCTTGTGCTTGTAGATGGCCTTGCCGAAGGTCATCTCCAGTTGCGTACCCATGGGCCATCCCGCGTAGTAACAGAGGAACAGGGCGATCTCGTGCAGCTGGTCGGGCGTGAACTCCCCGTTGTTCAGTGCCGAAACCGCTTGCACCTCGGCGATGTTCCACTGCCCGGTCGCGGCGACGGCGCCGAACAGCAGCAGTCGGCGGTCGCGGATACTGAGGTCCTCACGCGCCCAGACGTCGCCGAACACGTGATCGACGGTGTGCTCGAAATAGGCACCGGAGCCGTCGGCCTGATCGAATCCGTAGACCTTGCCCATCATCTCCAGGCCGCGCTGGCGCGCCTCGCTTCTGTTCTCACTCATCGTGTCCCGCTCCTACTCCCAATCCGATTCCGAGGTTGTCGTACGCGAGCGCCGTCAGCGGCAGCCCGACGCCGAGTTCGTCGCCGAGCGCCAACGCCAGCGACAGGTCCTTCTCACCCAGGTTGCGTACGTGGGTGAAGACGCCGTGCCAGAAGTCATCGGGCGCGATCGGCGCGGCGGTGTCGCGCAGCATGATCGACCCGGCGCCGCCGGTGATGGAGTCGGTGTGCCGCACCACCTTTCCCAGATCGACCAGGCTCACGCCGGCGGCCTCCGCCAGCCGTTGCGATTCGGTGACGGCGGTGAACGAGATGAAATGCAGCAGGTTGCGGGCCAGCTTCATCTTGGTGCCCGATCCAATGGGGCCGGCGTGGATGACCAGCTCGGCGAAGCTGCCGAACGGTTCGCTCACCGCGGCGTAGGCCTTCTCGGTGCCGCCGATCATCACCGCCAGCCGGCCCTCGCGGGACGCCGCCGCGCCACCGGACACCGGTGCGTCGATCAGTGAGACCCCCTGTGCGGCACACATTTCTGCCAGATCGATCGCGGTGTGGGGGTGGATGGTCGAGTGCACCGCGATGACCTGATCGGGCGTCGGGTCGGCGAGGATGTCCGCAACCACCGATCGCACCTGCTCGTCGTTGAGCACCACGATCGATACCACTGCCGCGCCGCGTGCCGCCTCGCCGGCGCTCGCGAATCCGGTCGCCCCCTTATCGGTGAACGGGGCCATCGCGTCGGGATTGACGTCGCAGACGCGCAGTCCGCCGGGCCAGCTGACAAGCTTGTCGGCCATCGACGCGCCCATCATCCCGAGGCCGACGAAGGCGACGGGGCGCGTTTTGTCGGTCTGCTCGGTCACGGCCGGAACACCTGTCCGCCATCGACATTGAAGATCTGTCCGGTGATCCAGCTGGCCTCGTCGGACAGCAGGAACAGCAGCATGTTCGCCATATCCTCAGGAGTGCCCATGCGGGCGATCGGCAGCCTGCTGACCATGTCCCTGACGATGGCCTCGGGGGTACTGGTGCGGGTGGCCTCGGTGTCGGTCGGGCCCGGCGCGATCGCGTTGATGCGGATGCCCTGCCCGCCGAGCTCCACGGACAGCTGCTGGGTCAGGCCGTTGATGCCGACCTTCGCCAGACCGTAGAAACCGCTGTACATGTATGCGGCGGTGGAGGATTGGTTGACGATCGCGCTCCCGCGCGGCATGTGCTTGTAAACCGCGCGGGTCACGTTGAGAGCACCGTCGAGATTGACCGACATGAACTTCTTGTAATAGTCCCAGGGCACCGTCGTGAGGAAGTCCAGTTTCATGCCGCCGTAGATGGCTGCGTTGTTCACCAAGTAGTTGATCTTGCCGTGCTTCTCGACGGCCGTCGCGGCCATGGCCTTGGCCGAATCTTCGTCGGCCACGTCGACCTTGATGAAGGTGCCGCCGATGTCGTCGGCGACGGCCTGGCCGGCCTCGTTCAGATCGGCGACGATGACCGTGGCGCCCTCGGCCGCCAGCGCTCGGGCGTAGCCCTCGCCGATACCGCCGGCAGCGCCGGTCACGATGGCGGTCTTTTCCTTGAAACGCTCCGTCTTGTTCTCGGAATTCATTGTGCTCCTTAGGTTGTGCTGGATGTATCGATCGGGCCCTGCTTGAAATCGGTCAGGCGCGGTAGGCCACTGCCTTGGTCTCCAGGTATTCCTCGAATCCGGCGACACCCATTTCGCGGCCGATGCCGGACGCCTTGTACCCGCCGAAGGGCACGTCGGCGGAGTACCAGATGCCGCCGTTGACGCCGAGCGTTCCGGTGCGAACCCCGGCGACGACCTTCTCGACCCGGTCGGGATCGGTGCCCCACACGGCGCCCGAAAGGCCGTAGGGAGAGTCGTTGGCGATCGCGATCGCATCGTCGTCGCCATCGTGCGGAATGATCACTAGCACGGGACCGAAGATCTCCTCTTGCGCCACCCGAGACGAATTGGACAGTCCCGAGATGAGTGTCGGCTCAATGAAATACCCGCGTTTGCGGTCCGCCGCCCGGCCGCCGCCGCACTCGATGGTGCCGCCCTCCTCGACGGCCAACTTCAGATAGTCCTCGACGCGAGCACGCTGCCGCTGCGAGATGAGCGGGCCGCACATCGTGCCGGGCTCATTCGGATCGTTCGCGCCGAGCGCGGCCATGGTGCCGCGAGTGGCGTCGATAGCCGCCTGCAGCTGCGGCCGCGGGACCAGTAGCCGGGTGGGGATTGCGCAGCCCTGTCCGGCGTGGGTGACGACGTTGATCGCGGCCATCGAGCACGCGGTGTTCAGGTCGGCATCGTCGAGGACGATGAACGCCGACTTGCCGCCCAGCTCCAGGAACACCTGGGTGAGATTTTCTGCGGCGGCGGCCATCACCTTCTTGCCCGTGGCCGTCGACCCGGTGAACGACACCATGTCCACGCGCGGATCGGCCGAAAGCTGCGCTCCCAATTGGTGATCGGTGCCGGTGATGATGTTGATGACGCCCGGCGGAATGTCGGTCTCCTCGGCGATGACCTTGCCGACCAGAGCCGCGCACCACGGGGTGTCCGGTGCGGCTTTGAGCACGATCGTCGCGCCGGCCGCGAGCGCCGGACCGATCTTCGCGAAATTGATCTGGTGCGGGAAGTTCCACGGGGTGATGGCGCCGACGACGCCGACGGCCTCACGGCGCACGACGCGGTCGGAGGCGATGCCCATGGGCGACGCCTGCCCGAGGGACCTCTCCCAGTCGTAACTCTCGGCCAGGTCGGCAAAGTAGTTGAGGTCGGCGATGGGGCCGGCCAGTTGGGGCCCGCTGGTGAGTAGCCGGGGCGCGCCGACCTCCGCGATCGTGAGCTCACGCAACTCGTCCAGATGTTCGGTGAGTTTCGCGCTCAGCTGACGCAGAGCTGCGGCACGTTTGGCAGGGTTGCGCGACCAGTCGGTGGTGTCGAACGCGGTCCGGGCGGCCGCGATGGCCGCATCCATATCGGCGGCGGTGGCCTCCGCTGCCCGGCCGATCACCTCCTCGGTGGCCGGATTGACCACGTCGTAGCTGCCGCCGGAGCCGGGGACGAGCTTGCCGTCGATCAGCAGATCGGAACTGTCACTTGGCTTCAGAGTCACCGCTGCGCTCCCTTGTATGTCGATCATCTATTGTTCGAGACCTGTCTAGACAGGTGTCTGGACTCGAGTTCAAAAGTACGATACCGTCGTCAACATGTCCACCCCGATCGCGAACGAATCCACTCGGCGTCGGCTGACCGCGACGCAGGCCGATACCGTGGCCCGGCTGACCGCGGCCGCGGTCGAGTTGATCAGCGAAGAGGGCTTCGAGGCCCTGACGGTGCGGCTCGTGGCGAAGCGCGCGGGCGTCGCGCCGGCGACGGCGTACACCTACTTCAGCTCCAAGAACCACCTGGTCGCCGAGGCGTTCTGGCGTCGACTGGCCGAGTCTGTCGACGATCCGAACCCCAAGCAGAAGCGCACCAATCGGGTGGTGTCGGTGCTGCGGCAGGTCTCGCTGCTGGTCGCCGGCGAGAGCGAATTCGCGCATGCCGTCACCGTCGCATTGCTCGGATCCGATCCGGATGTGGAGCATCTGCGGATAAAGATCGGCGTGCTCATCCGGCAGAAGCTGGCGCAGGCACTCAATCCGGCAGACCCCGAGGACGTCAACGGACTCCTTGTCGAGTCTCTGGAGATGCTCTACTCCGGCGCGTTGATGACCGCCGGAATGGGTTATGTCACATACGAACACATCGCCGACCGGCTGGCCCAGTCGGCAACACTGTTGTTGGAGAACGCATGACGAATGCCGCCCAGGTCATCACCGAGGACCAGATCCCGTTCGACCCGTACGACTACCGGATCCACGAAGACCCCTACCCGACGTACGAGCGGTTACGGGTCGAGGCGCCCGTGTACCGCAATGTGGCGCAGGACTTCTGGGCGCTCTCTCGGCATGACGACGTCCGCGCGGGTTTTCGCGACAACGTCCGGCTGTCCAACAGCTGGGGAGTGTCCATAGACCCGGCGTCCTACAACGAGAACGCCCACTACGCGATGTCGTTCCTGGCGCTGGACGATCCGAAGCACATGCGGATGCGCAAGTTGGTGTCCAAAGGGTTTACTCCGAAACGGATTTCGGAATTGTCGACGCGGATCACGGAGCTGACCCACGAGCATTGGGACGAATGTCTGCAGCGTGCCAGTTTCGACTTCGTGCACGATTTCGCCGGCCGACTTCCGATGGACGTGGTGTCTGAGCTGCTGGGTGTTCCGGTCGCGGACAGGCCGCAGCTGCGACGGTCGTCGGATCTGCTCGTCCACCGTGACGAGGGCGTCTTCGACGTTCCGCCGGAAGCCGTCACGGCGTACCTCGAGCTGAACGGCTACTACCGGGAACTGCTCGCCGAGCGTAAGCGCCACCTCGGCGATGATCTCGTGTCGGCGCTCATCGAGGCCGAAATGCCGGACGAGTCGGGCGAACTGACGCGACTGTCCGACGACGAGATCATCGGCTTCATGATTCTGATGATCGTCGCGGGCAACGAGACCACCACCAAGCTGCTCGCCAACGCAATGTATTGGGGTTGGCGCAATCCCGATCAGCTGGCGGTCCCGTTGGCCGATCCGGCCCGCGCCACCGAGTGGACCGAAGAGACCCTGCGCTACGACAATTCGACTCAGATGCTGCTGCGTCGGGTGCTCGAGGATGTGGAGTTCCGGGGTGCGACCATTCCCGCCGGCGACCGGGTGCTGCTGTTGCTCGGGTCGGCCAACCGTGACCGGGACGTGTTCTCCGACCCCGATGTCTATCGCCTCGGCCGCGACAGCAGTCAGACCATCGTGAGCTTCGGCATCGGCACTCATTTCTGTCTCGGCGCGCACCTTGCACGACTCGAGGCCAACATTGCACTCACCGAGATCGCCAAGTCGGTCAAGGGATTCGAGATCGACACCGACAACGCCCACCGGGTCCACTCGGTCAATGTCCGCGGCTTTGCCGAACTGCCCATGGAGGTCAGCGCCCGATGAGCACGACCAAGTTTGGACCGCATCCGGAGCGCCGTCCGGCCGTCATCGCCGGCGCCTCATCAGGCATCGGTGCAGCCACCGCAGAACTGCTGGGAGCACAGGGCTTCCCAGTCGCTCTCGGGGCACGGCGGGTCGACAAGATCGAAGCGCTGGCCGCCAAGATCAACGAGGCCGGCGGAGAAGCGCTAGCGCTGGAACTCGATGTGACCAAGCCGGATTCGGTGGCACAGTTCGTCAAGGGCGCCGAGGCCGCGCTCGGCCCGATCGAGGTCGCGGTCTCGGGTGCCGGCGATCTGGCCGCGGGCAAGACGCACGAGATGGATCCGGAAACCTTTGCCGCCCAGATCGATGTGCATCTGGTGGGGGCCGAGCGGCTCTACCGCGCCATCGTCCCCGGAATGGTGTCCCGGCAGCGCGGTGATTTCGTCTTCATCGGATCCGATGTCGTCAAGGTCCCGCGCATGCGTCTCGGGCCGTACGTCGCGGCCAAGGCGGGCGTCGAAGCGATGGTCCAGGCGTTGCAGGCGGAGCTGGAGGGGACCGGCGTGCGAGTGTCGACCGTGCGTCCCGGACAGGTGCTGACCGGTATGGGAATGAATTTCGCTCCGGAGACCGTCGGGCCGCTGCTGGACGACTGGCGCAAGTGGGGGCACATCCGGCACTCCAACTTCCTGTCGCCGGAAGATCTTGCCGCCGCGGTGTCGGCGGTGGTCAACACCCCGCGGGGTAGCCATCTGGTGATGGTCGAAGTGCAGCCGGAAGCCCCGATAGTGACGGACGAGGAGAAGAAATGACCATTCTGACCACACCGCGCCGGGTATCCGGCGGCGAAGGCGAACACGGCCACCTCGACGAGCTGGCCACCGACCCGATCGGCCTGTTCTGGCGGGTGCGCGAGGAATGCGGCGATGCCGGTATGTTCCAGCTCGCCGATCGTGAAGTCGTGCTGCTCTCCGGGGCCGAGGCGAACGAGCAGTTCTTCCGCGCCCCGGAGGAAGATCTCGATCAGGCCGCCGCCTATCCCTTCATGACGCCGATCTTCGGCGAGGGCGTCGTGTTCGACGCCAGCCCGGAGCGGCGCAGCGAGATGCTGCACAACCAGGCGCTCAAGGGAGCGCACATGAAGCAGCATGCGGTGACCATTCCCGAAGAGGTGCAGCGGATCATCGCCGACTGGGGCGACGAGGGCGAGATCGACCTGCTGGAGTTCTTCGCCGAACTGACGATCTATACATCGTCGAGTTGCCTGGTGGGAAAGAAGTTTCGCGAGCAGCTCGACGCCCGGTTCGCCACCCTGTACCACGACCTGGAGAAGGGCACCGACCCGATCGCCTACGTCGACGCGCACGCGGACATCGAGAGCTTCCGGCGTCGCGACGCCGCTCGTGCGGGGCTGGTCGAGCTGGTGAGCGAGATCATGCAGACCCGTATCGACAACCCGGCCACCGATGAGGACCGCGATCTGCTGGACATCCTGGTATCCGTGCGCGATGAGGAAGGAAACCTGCGGTTCAGCGCCGATGTCGTCACCGGAATCTTCATCTCGATGATGTTCGCCGGGCACCACACCACCTCGGGAACCGCGGCATGGACGCTCATCGAACTGCTGCGGCATCCCGACTATCTCGCCGAGGTGGTCGCCGAACTCGACGAATTGTATTCCGATGGAACCGAATACAGCTTCGGCGCGATGCGGCAGATCACCAAGCTGGAGGCGGCACTCAAGGAGGCGCTGCGGATGCATCCGCCGCTGATCGTGCTGATGCGGGTGGCGCAGAACGACATCACCATCGGCGACTTCGAGATCCGCAAGGGCCAGACGGTCGCCGTCTCGCCGGCCATCAGTAACCGCCTCGTCGAGGACTTCCCGAACCCCGACGACTTCGAGCCGGAGCGAAACCTGCAGCCGCGGGCCGAAGATCTGGTCAATCGCTGGACGTGGATCCCGTTCGGTGCCGGGCGACACCGCTGCGTCGGCGCCGCGTTCGCGATGATGCAACTGAAGGCCATCTTCTCGGTCCTGTTGCAGGACTACGAATTCGAGCTGGCGCAACCGTCCGACAGCTATCGCAACGACCATTCGAAGATGGTGGTGCAACTGCAGCAACCGTGCCGGGTGCGCTACTACCGCCGCGTTCGGAGCTGATTCTGATGATCCGCATCGTGGTCGATTTCGATTTATGCCAGGGCCACGGCATGTGCGAGCTGGAAGCCCCGGATGTTTTTGCCGCACAACGCGACTCCGTAGAACTGCTGGACAACCCCGTCGACGACTTCCTGCGTCCCGACGTGGAACGGGCGGTGCGCTTCTGCCCGACCCAAGCCCTGTCGATCGTCCAAGAAGACGAATAACACTGTAGAGGACCAACAAAAATGTCGTTTGATCGTACCGAGCTGGACGAAATGATCGTCCGGTGGGAAAAGGCTAACGCCGATGTCGAGAAGGCCGGCGACTGGCGGCCGCTCGCAGAGTTCTACACCGAGGACGCCACCTACGGCTGGAACTATGGTCCCACCGAAGAGTTCATGGCCGTCGGCCGCGATGAGATCCGCAATCTGGCGATCGGTCAGGAAATGGACGGCCTCGACGGCTGGACCTATCCGTACCAGAAGTGGGTCGTCGACGAGCGTTCCGGCGACATGATCGGTTTCTGGAAGCAGATCTCCGACGCCACCCGGGCCGATGGCTCGCACTATTCGGTGAATGGCATCGGCGGCAGCTGGTTCCGTTACGGCGGCGACTTCATGTGGGAATGGCAGCGTGATTTCTTCGACTTCGGCAATGTGACGGCGTTGTTCATGGAGATGATCACCGACGGCGCCCTCAGCGACGGCATGAACATGCGGATCCAGCGGGCGACCAAGGGCCGGCTGCCGGGCTGGTACAAGATCGGTACCGCGCCGGTCGAACTGTGGTGAGCCGCATGGGATATCGCGATTTGACCCGTGAAGCGCTCGTGGCGCTGCTACCCGAGCTGCTGCTCACCGGGCACCTCATCGATCGCAGCGGCATGGCGCACGTGATCGGGGCGTATGGACGCGAAATCATGACGAAGGTGGCGATCGAGGAGTGGCGGGCGGCGAGCCCGGTGTACACCCGGCGGATGCGCGATGCTCTGTCCATCACCGACGACGGGGTTGCCGACATCTTCAAGGCGATGCAGTTCGATATCGGCGCGCCCCCGCAGTTCATGGACTTCCGGTACGGCGTTACCGACCATGACCACGGCGAGTTCGTCCTTGCTCACTGCGGAGCTCTCATCGATGTCGAGCCGATGGGCGAGGACTACGTCACCGGAATGTGCCACGACATCGAGGACCCGACCTTCGACGCGACGGCGATCGCCACCAATCGCCGTGCGCGGGTTCGGCCGATCCATCGGCCGCCGCGGGTGCCCGCCAACCGCACCCCGCATTGCTCCTGGACGGTCACGATCGATCCCGAGATCGACGAGCTGCCGATCCCGGCATCGGCGCAGCGGATGGAAACCGTTGGGGCCGCGGCGGTTTCCCTTTCGGCGATCGATCCATCCGACGATGGGCTGGTCGACTACTCGGGGCCGTTGCTGTCGGACCTGCGGGCCGCCGATTGGTCACGGTCGGCGCTGGTGCGGCTCTGCGAGGAGATGGCGCTGCAGCAGCACATGCTGTCGATCGGATTCCGTTGGGGCATCGTCGAGCACGGCGGTGAGGATCGACCGGATATTCTCGCCAAGCAGGTCACGGGTATCGCCGGACTCACGGCTGCGCGGCTGCGCGCCGCGCTCGGCGTGGACGATTCGGCGGCCGGACTTGCCGCGGTGTTGGCGGCGCATCCGCTGCTCAACCCGGTGCAGTACACCGGGGCGCGGGTCGAGCTGGCGGGGGAGACGGTAATGGTGCATCTGCCGTCGCGATCGGCCGCAACGGACGACGGTGGCTGGCTCGCGGTCGTCGATGCGGACAACGTGGCCGCACTGAGCGCGATCGGCCAGGGCGTCGACCCGACGTGGCGAGTGACGTCCACGGCCGGGAGTGATCGTGGTCTCACGATAGGTTTCGGCCGCGGCGAGCCTGCCGGCGAGCCCGTCGAGGTAGCCATCACCCGCTTTTCGACCGGCGCGGCGTTCACCTTCGATAGCGGCCGAATTCCTTTGGAAATAACACCGATTCGTTGATCTGCGGTGATCCGCTCACAACGGTTCCATAGTCCAGGTCTCGATTCGGTGACCGGTCGGTACCGCTTCGGCAAGGCTTGCTGAGCACCCGGCGAATTCTTATGGTCGGTTCCTACCCTTGGGCCTGAATGCGGAATTTATGGTCTGGAGGACGGGGTGACCCAGCAGGTGCGGCGACTCGCCGGCAAAGCGGCGATCGTGGCCGGTTCGAGCCGGGGAATCGGTTTGGCGGTGGCGCGGGCATTGGCGCAGCAAGGGGCTGCGGTGGTCGTCAACGGGCGCGATCCGATGATGGCCAAAGATGCCGCGAATCGGCTGGCCGACGAGGGTGCGCGGGTCGTGGCGGTGCCCGGCGATGTCAGTGTTGATGGCGTCGCCGAGAGCCTGGTGGCCACCTGCAAGGCGGAGTTCGGCGGCGTGGACATCGCCGTGAACTGTGCCGGGATCAGCATGCACACGGACGATTCGATTCTGACCGCCTCGCTCGGCGACTTCCGCGAGAAGCTGGATGCGCACCTGGTGACGACGTTCCAGCTGGTGCGGGCGGTGGCGCCGACCATGGTCGAGCAGCGGTCGGGATCGATCGTGCTCAGCAGTTCACTCGGATTTCGGGGGACCTATGCCGGCACCGGCGATCCGGCGGCGAACGGCGGCGTGGTGTCGCTGGCGTTCGCGCTGGCCCAGGAGCTGGTTGAGCACGGGGTCCGGGTCAACACCGTTCTGCCGGGCGCGCAGACCGAAGGCGCGTCCGGCGCCGAGTACCGGGCCTGGATCGATGGCTTGTACCGGCGCGGCATCGTCGATGACGTCACCCGAGACGGTGCATTGGACTCGGCGCCGCCCGAATACGCGGCCCAGCTCTATGCATTCCTTGCCAGTGATCTCGCCAAAGACATCACCAAGGGCTTGTTCGTGGCGTCGGGGAACTTCATCGGGCGCTACCCGCTGTCCGCGCCGATGCTGGTCGCGTATCGCGATTTCGAGCAGACCGAGCCCTACACACTGGACGAACTCGCGACGATGGTGCGGCCGGACTGGGACGCGCCCTGAGCTGCTGGAAACGTGGGTACACCGGCGGCTTGCGATAACTGATGTCCCGACCCGCGGCTGTGCCCAGGGGTTCAGTGGGCCGATAAAAACAATCAAGCACGCTTGATTTGTTCGACAAGGCGTGTGAGGCTGGTCGGCATGAGTGATGCGACCGGGTTGGTCGATGACATGATGGCTGAAGGCGCGGCGCTGGACGCGCTGGTCACGCCGCTCTCCGATACCGATTGGGCGACGCCGACACCAGCGGCCGGATGGACGATCGCGCACCAGATCGGGCACCTGGCCTGGACTGACCGGGTAGCGCTGCTGTCGGCCACTGATCCGGATGGCTTTTCGGCGGCGCTGGCGGATGCCGGTGCCGATCCGTACGGCTTCGTCGACAAGGCCGCCGCCGAGGAAGCGGCCCGACCGTCGGCCGAGCTGTTGGCCGATTGGCGTGACGGTCGCACGCGACTGGCGCGGGCGCTGCTTGATCACCCGGGTGGAAAACTGCCGTGGTTCGGTCCGCCGATGTCCGTCGGATCGATGGCCACCGCGCGACTGATGGAGACCTGGGCGCACGGCCTCGACGTCGCCGACGCGTTGGGGGTGGCGCCCGCGCGCACGGCGCGGCTCCGTTCGGTCGCCCATATCGGCGTGCGCACAAGGGATTTCGCGTACATGGTCAACGGGCTGACCGCTCCTGCCGAGCCGTTCCGGGTCGAGCTGACCGCGCCGGATGGCGACCTGTGGACCTGGGGCCCTGAGGATGCGGCGCAACGGGTCACCGGCAGCGCCTTCGACTTCTGCGAATTGGTGACGCAGCGCCGCGCCCCGGCTGACCTCGACGTCGTCGCCACCGGAACGGACGCGCAGAAGTGGCTGACGATCGCGCAGTGCTTCGCCGGTCCACCCGGGGAGGGGCGCGCGCCGAGCGGGGAGAAGTCATGACCGACCAAAGGATTCGGATCGGCAACTGCTCCGGTTTCTATGGCGACCGCATCAGTGCGGTGGCGGAGATGCTCGACGGCGGCGAACTCGACTATCTGACCGGCGACTATCTGGCCGAGCTGACCATGCTCATCCTCGGCCGCGATCGCATGAAGGACGCCGGCCTCGGCTACGCGAAAACCTTTCTGCGTCAGATGGAAAACTCCATGGGCGCGGCGGTCGACAAAGGCGTCAAGATCGTCGTCAATGCGGGCGGCCTGAATCCGGCCGGGCTCGCACAGGCACTGCGCCAGCTCGCGGACGAGCTCGGCGTCGGCGCCCAGATCGCCCATGTCGACGGCGACGACCTGATCGATCGCGCAGCTGACCTCGGGCTCGGCACACCGCTGACGGCGAACGCATATCTCGGCGGGTTCGGTATTGCGCGCGCGCTCGATGCGGGCGCCGACATCGTGGTCACCGGCCGGGTCACCGACGCCTCGCTCGTTGTGGGGCCGGCCGCATCGCATTTCGGTTGGCAGTCAACTGATCTCGATCAGCTGGCCGGGGCCGTCGTCGCGGGTCACATCATCGAGTGCGGCGCGCAGGCGACCGGCGGAAACTACTCGTTCTTCGAAGAAATTGCGGACATGACTCGTCTGGGATTTCCGATCGCGGAGATCGCCTCGGATGGCGGCTCGGTGATCACCAAGCATCCAGACACCGGTGGCGCGGTCACCGTCGGTACCGTGACGGCGCAGCTGCTGTATGAGATCCAGGGCCCGCGCTACTTCGGTCCCGACGTCACCACGCGCATCGATTCGATCCGGCTCACCCAGCAGGGGGCCGACCGGGTCGAGATCACCGGCGTACGTGGCGAGGCGCCACCGCCGGATCTCAAGGTGTCGCTCAATCATCTGGCGGGCTTCCGCAACGAGATGACGATGGTGTTCACCGGTCTTGACATCGAGACGAAGGCGGCGTTGGCGCAACGGCAACTGGAGGCGCTGCTCGCCGATCGGCCGGCCGACCTGACCTTCCGGCTGGTGCGCACCGACCAGCCCGATGCGGAAACGCAGGAGCAGGCTTCGGCGCTGCTGCACTGCGTGGCCAAGGACACCGACCCGAACAAGGTCGGCCGGCAATTCAGTTCCGCGATAGTCGAATTGGCGTTGGCCAGCTACCCAGGCTTCACCATGACGGCGCCTCCCGGGAACGGTGCACCGTTCGGCGTGTTCGAACCCGGCTTCGTCCCCGCCGACAAGGTGGAGCATCGGGTGACGCTGCCGGACGGCAGCGTCGAGACGATCGAGCCGAGTCCGATGCGGGCGGTCCTCGATGAGATCATCGAGACCGCGCCGCCGCTGCTCGCCGGCTGGGGGCCGACGGCACGAATTCCGTTGGGCACCATTGCCGGTGCGCGCAGCGGCGACAAGGGTGGCAACGCCAACATCGGCGTCTGGGTAACCTCCGACGAACGCTATCGCTGGCTCGAGCAGGCGCTCACCGAGGACGAGATCCGCCGTTTGCTGCCGGAGACGGAAGATCTGACCATCCATCGGTATCCGTTGCCGAACCTGCGGGCGATCAACTTCGTGATCGAGGGCATTCTCGGCCGGGGCGTGGCCGACAACGTGCGCTTCGATCCGCAGGCGAAGGGGATCGGGGAATGGCTCCGCTCCCGGCATATCGACATCCCGAAGTCCTTGCTCGCCCGATAGGACCGACCCGCTACCCGCAATTCGATTCAAGCGACAGTGATGAAAGGTGCTCATGCCACTGGAAACGTCTGCATGGATTACCCCGGAACGGCGGCAGCTGCGCGCGACGGTGCGCGGCTTTGCTGAGCGGGAGATCCTGCCCTACCAAGATGATTGGGAGCGCGACGGATTGCTCCCGCGCGAACTTCACCGCAAGGCGGCCGAGCTCGGCCTGATCGGGTTGTCGTATCCCGAATCGGTCGGCGGGGCCGGCGGTGATGTCATCGACTCGTGCATCATGACCGAGGAGCTGGGCTATGCCGGTGCGGCAGGTGGACTGCTCGCTTCGCTGTTCACCAGCGGAATCGCGTTGCCGCACTTGATCGCCGCCGGTGATCCGGTCCAAATCGACAAGTGGGTCCGGCCCACGATCGAGGGTGAGAAGATCGGGTCCCTGGCGATCACCGAGCCGGGCGGTGGCAGCGATGTCGGGCATCTGACCACCCGCGCCGAGCGCGATGGCGACCACTACGTCGTCAACGGCGCGAAGACGTACATCACCTCTGGCGTCCGCGCCGACTTCGTGGTTACCGCGGTCCGCACCGGCGGCGCGGGTGCGGCCGGGGTATCGCTGCTGGTGATCGAGAAAGGTACTCCGGGGTTCGAGGTGACGCGGCGCCTGGACAAGATGGGCTGGCGCTGCAGCGACACCGCTGAGCTGTCATTCACCGACGTGCGGGTGCCGGTCGAGAATCTGGTCGGCGCGGAGAACTCCGGTTTCACGCAGATCGCGCAGGCATTCGTCACCGAGCGGGTCGCGCTCGCGGTGCAGGCCTACGGTCAGGCGCAGCGCTGCCTGGACCTGACCCTCGACTGGGTGCGCAGCCGCGAAACCTTTGGGCGGCCTCTGATCTCGCGCCAGCAAGTGCAGACCACCGTCACCGAGATGGCGCGCCGCACCGATACCGCCCGCGTGTATACGCGGGCGGTCGTCGACAAATACGTTGCCGGCGGTGACGATCTGATCGCCGAGGTCTGCTTCGCCAAGAACACCGCCATCGAGGCCGGTGAATGGGTGGCCAATCAGGCCGTTCAGCTCTTCGGTGGGCTCGGATACATGACGGGCACCGAGGTCGAACGGCAGTACCGCGACGTCCGGATTCTCGGAATCGGTGGCGGGACGACCGAGATCCTCACCTCACTGGCCGCGAAACGATTGGGGTACCAGGCATGACGCTGATGCGATCGACCGTCGACACCGACAGCGAGGAATACCGCTCCGCGGCGTCATCGATGGCGGAGAAGCTGGAGACCATCGCTGCCGAGGCGGCGAAGGCCATCGCGGGCGGCGGCGAGAAGAGTGTCGCCCGGCACCGCAAGCGGGGCAAGATGATTCCGCGGGAGCGGATCGACATGCTGATCGATGAGGACAGTCCGTTCCTCGAGCTGATGCCGCTCGCGGCCTACGGCTCGCAATTCCAGGTCGGCGCGTCGGTCGTCGTGGGAATCGGCGTGGTCGAGGGTGTCGAGTGCCTGATCGTCGCCAATGATCCGACCGTCAAGGGTGGCACGTCGAACCCTTGGACGCTACGGAAGGTGCTGCGGGCCAATGAGATTGCTCGTCTGAATCGGCTTCCGGTGATCTCGCTGGTCGAATCCGGCGGTGCCGACCTGCCCACGCAGAAGGAAGTGTTCGTGCCCGGCGGTGCGATGTTCCGGGATCTGACCCGATTGTCGGCGGCGGGAATCCCGACCATTGCCATTGTTTTCGGGAACTCCACGGCCGGCGGCGCCTATGTCCCGGGTATGTCCGACCACGTGGTGATGATCGAAGGCCGTTCCAAGGTGTTCCTCGGCGGCCCGCCGCTGGTGAAGATGGCGACCGGTGAGGAGAGCGACGACGAGTCTCTGGGCGGCGCGTCGATGCATGCGCGTACCTCGGGTCTGGCGGACTACTACGCCCATGACGAGGCCGACGCCCTGCGGATCGGGCGACGCGTGGTCGCGCGACTCAACTGGCGCAAGAAGGGCCCGGGCCCCATCGCGGAACCCGTTGATCCAGTGTTCGATCCGGAAGAACTGGACGGCATCGTGCCGGGTGATCTGAAGATTCCGTTCGATCCACGCGAGGTGATCGCCCGCATCGTCGACGGCAGCGACTTCGATGAGTTCAAGGCCGAATACGGCACCTCGTTGTGCACCGGGTGGGCCCGGATCCACGGCTATCCGGTGGGCATCCTGGCCAACGCCCAGGGCGTGTTGTTCAGTGCCGAATCGCAGAAGGCCACCCAGTTCATCGAGTTGGCCAATCGCAGCAACACCCCCTTGCTGTTCCTGCACAACACCACTGGCTACATGGTGGGCAAGGACTACGAGCAGGCGGGCATCATCAAGCACGGCTCGATGATGATCAACGCGGTCTCCAATTCGAAGGTGCCGCATCTATCGGTTCTCATCGGTGCCAGCTACGGCGCCGGGCACTACGGAATGTGTGGTCGCGCTTACGATCCGCGATTCCTGTTCACCTGGCCCGGCGCCAAGTCGGCCGTCATGGGTCCCGCTCAGTTGGCGGGTGTCGTCTCGATCGTCTCTCGGGCCGCGGCGGAGGCGCGCGGCCAACAGGTGGACGAAGAGGCCGACAAAGCCATGCGCGCGATGATCGAGGCGCAGATCGAAGCCGAATCGCTGCCCGCATTCTTGTCGGGAATGCTGTACGACGACGGTGTGATCGATCCTCGCGATACCAGAATCGTGCTCGGACTGTGCCTTTCGGCGATCGATAACAACGCGGTCGAGGGCACCAGCAACTTCGGCGTCTTCCGGATGTGAGGCAGAACTTATGATTACTTCCGTATTGGTCGCCAATCGAGGCGAAATTGCTCGACGTGTGTTCGCCAGTTGCCGTCAGATGGGCATCTCCACCGTCGCCGTCTATTCGGATCCGGACGCCGGCGCTCCCCATGTGGCAGAAGCGGATTCGGCGGTGCGGCTACCGGGTGAGACTTCCGCCGAGACCTACCTGGACGGCGCCGCCATCGTCGCCGCGGCCCGCGCGGCGGGCGCTGACGCGATCCATCCCGGCTACGGGTTTCTATCGGAGAACGCCGATTTCGCCCAGCGCGTAGTCGATGCCGGGCTGACCTGGCTGGGACCTTCGCCCGACGCGATCACGGCGATGGGATCAAAGGTCAACGCCAAAGAGATCATGGCGGCGGCCGGCGTTCCGGTGCTCGGCGATCTCGCCCCGGAGACCATCACCCCGCAGCAACTTCCGGTGCTGATCAAGGCATCGGCCGGTGGCGGCGGGCGCGGCATGCGCATTGTCCGCGAGCTGTCAGAGCTGTCGGATCAGGTGGCCGCGGCGCGACGGGAGGCCGAGTCTGCCTTCGGTGATCCGACGGTGTTCTGCGAGCCCTATATCGAGAAGGGCCACCACATCGAGGTGCAGGTGCTCGCCGATGCGCACGGCACCGTGTGGGCGGTGGGCGAGCGGGAATGCTCGATCCAGAGGCGCCATCAGAAAGTCATCGAAGAGGCGCCGGCGCCATTGGTCGAACGTGTCGGACCGACTCTGCGTGACGAGCTGTTCGCGGCGTCTCGGGCGGCGGCCAAGGCGATCGACTACCAGGGCGCCGGAACCGTCGAGTTCCTCGCGGATGATAACGGCCGCTTCTACTTCCTGGAGATGAACACCCGACTGCAGGTGGAGCATCCGGTCACCGAAGAGACGACCGGCCTGGATCTCGTCGTCTGGCAGTTGCAGATCGCCGAGGGGGCTGCGTTGGGCGCAGAACCGACTGGTGCCAAGGGACATTCGATCGAGGTCCGGCTCTACGCCGAAGACCCAGCCCGGGACTATGCCCCGCAATCGGGCACCGTCCACCGGATCGACATCGCATCGGACACACAGTTCGGCAAGCTGGACCGTCCGGGAATCCGTCTCGACTCGGGATTGGTCGACGGCCAGGAGATCTCGGTCTTCTACGACCCGATGCTCGCCAAGGTGATCAGCTGGTCTCCGACGCGCGAGCGGGCTGCGGCGATGCTGGCGCGCGCGTTGACGGATGCGCGGATCCACGCGCCGATCACCAACCGGGACATGCTCATCCGGATGCTGCGGCATCCGCAGTTTCTCGCGGGCGAGACCGACACGGCGTTCATCGATCGGCACGGCCTGGATGAGCTGTCGCGGCCACTGCTGGACCAGCCGGACGTGCGGCTGTCGGTCATCGCGGCGGCGTTGGCCGGTGCCGCAGCCAATCGCGGCGCCGCCACGGCGTTGTCGGGGCTGCCCGCCGGCTGGCGCAACCTGGCGGCCGAACACGCGGTCAAGAAGTTCCGTGCCGTGGCCGCGTCCTCCGACGACGAGTCGTCGGAAATCATTGTGAGATACCGCTTCACGCGCACTGGCGTCGAGTTGCCAGATGATCCGAATGTCCGTGTTGACAACGTGGCCGCCGATGCGGTCGCGATTACGCGCGATGGAGTGCGCCGGACCATCGCGGTGTCGCGCTATCCAGACCGTGCCGGCGGCATCGTCGTCTATACCGATCAGCCCGCCGGATCTGTTGCCTGGAAACAGATCCCGCGGTTCGTCGATCCGTCGACTCTGACGGCGCCGGGCTCGCTGCTCGCGCCGATGCCGGGCAGCGTGACCCGGATCGCGGCGGAACTGGGACAGCAGGTCAGCGCCGGACAACCCCTGTTGTGGCTGGAGGCGATGAAGATGGAGCACACGATCAGCGCCCCGGCCGACGGCGTCGTGACCGAACTACCGGTGACTGTCGGCAAGCAGGTCGGCGTCGGCGAGACCCTGGCCGTTATCAGCGCCGAATCCACCGACTAGATACAACAACCACACAGGAGAGACATGACCTTCATCGAAACCCCGGAACGCGCCGAACTTCGCAAGGCGGTGGCCGCGCTGGCCACCAAGTACGGCCAGGACTACTTCCAGGCGTGTGCCCGCGAGGGACGCAAGACCGACGAATTATGGGCGGAGGCAGGGCAGCTCGGGTTCCTCGGCGTGAACCTGCCAGAGGAGTACGGCGGTGGCGGCGCCGGCATGTTCGAGCTGTCGATCGTCATGGAGGAGCTCGCCGCATCGGGCGTCGGCCTGCTGATGATGGTGGTGTCGCCGGCCATCTGCGGCAACATCATCGCCCGCTTCGGCACGGACGACCAGAAGCAGAAGTGGATCCCGGGCCTCGCCGACGGCAGCATCACGATGGCCTTCGGCATCACCGAGCCCGACGCCGGCTCCAACTCGCACCAGATCACCACCACGGCGCGCCGCGACGGCAGCGACTGGATCCTGTCCGGGCAGAAGGTGTTCATCTCTGGAGTCGACCAAGCACAGGCAGTCTTGATCGTCGGCCGCACCGAGGATTCGAAGACCGGAAAGCTCAAGCCCGCATTGTTCATCGTGCCGACTGATGCCGCCGGCTTCGAGTACAAGCAGATCCCGATGGAACTGATCAACCCGGAGAAGCAGTTCCAGCTGTTCCTCGACGACGTGCGACTGCCGGCGGACGCCCTGGTGGGCTCCGAGGATGCCGCGCTGTCGCAGTTGTTCGCCGGTCTCAATCCCGAGCGGATCATGGCGGCCGCCTCGTCGGTGGGCATGGGCCGGTTCGCCCTCGGAAAGGCCGTCGCATACGTGAACGATCGCACTGTCTGGAAGACGCCGATCGGCGCGCATCAGGCCATCGCGCATCCGTTGGCGCAGGGCAAGATCGAGCTGGAGATGGCCAAGCTGATGATGCAGAAGGCCGCGACGCTCTATGACGACGGCGACGACTGGGGCGCCGCCGAGCCGGCGAATATGGCCAAGTACGCGGCGGCGGAGGCCGCGGTGAAGATCGTCGACGCCGCGGTGCATTCGCTGGGCGGCAACGGATTGACCACCGAGTACGGCCTCGCGCCGATGCTCAATCTGGTGCGCATTGCGCGGATCGCTCCGGTCAGCCGCGAGATGATCCTGAACTTCGTCGCCCAGGCCAGCCTGGGTCTGCCCAAGTCGTACTGATCAGTGATCGGAGCAATGCGGTGAGCGATGAGATCGTCCATCTGACAGTCGAATCCGGGGTCGCGACGATCACCCTGGATTCGCCGAAGAATCGCAATGCCATCTCGGGCCGGCTGGTCACCGAGCTGACGGCGCGGCTGGCCGCGGTGACCGGGGACCAGTCCGTTCGGGTCGTGGTGCTCACGCACACGGGCGGAACCTTCTGCGCCGGAGCCGACCTCACGGAGGCGACGGCCGCTGGCCAGTCGATCGAGGAGGCGAGCGACAGCCGGACCCGATCGATGGTGGATCTGATGCGGGCGATCCTGGAGCTGCCCAAGCCGGTGATCGCCAAGATCGACGGCCACGTGCGTGCTGGGGGACTCGGGTTGGTCGGCGCGTGCGACATCGCGGTCGCCGGGCCGGCCAGCACCTTCGCGCTGACCGAAGCGCGTCTTGGCGTCGCCGCCTCGATCGTCTCGCTCACCCTGTTGCCGCGAATGAGTTCGCGCGCCGCGTCCCGCTACTACCTGACGGCCGAGAAATTCGACGCCGAGACGGCCGAGCGCATCGGATTGATCACCGCGGCCGCCGAGGATGCGGACACGGCCGTGGTAGCACTGACCGCCGAAATCCGACTGTGCTCGCCGCAGGGACTGGCCGAATCGAAGAAGCTGGTGACCGCACCTGTCCTGCGTGAATTCGATGCGCATGCAACCGATCTCGCGACGCTGTCCGGGCGGTTGTTCCGCTCGGAGGAGGCGCGCGCCGGCATGATGGCATTTCTGTCCAAACAACAACCGCCGTGGGTCGCCGGCGCCGTCGTCGAGTAGCGGCCGGCACATGACCGCCGTTCGGGAACCCCAACAGGACCGCAGCCGTGCCACCCGGGAGCGGTTGCTGGAGTGCACCATCGAATCTCTGGCCAAGGATGGTTGGGCGGCGACGACGGTGGCGGAGGTCGCGAAGCGGGCCGGGGTGTCTCGCGGTGCCGCACAACATCATTTCCCCACCCGCGAGGATCTGATCACCGCGGCGCTCGAGCACATGTTCACCGCGCTTACAGCTGTGGCCGAGCAGACCCATACGTTGCCGGCCGGCGCCGAGCGTATCGAGGCCGCGGTCACTCGGGCAGTCGACTTCTATACGGGGATCCTCTTCAAGGCCGCGCTCCAGGTGTGGGCGGCGGCCCCGTCCGACGAGGCGCTGCGCAAGCGAATTCTGCCGCTGGAAGCCAAGTTCGGCCGCGAGGCGCATCGGGCCACCGTCATCATGCTGGACGCCGACGACTCCGATCCGACCGTCCATCGGCTGGTGCAGGCGACACTCGACCTCGCGCGCGGGCTGGGGCTGGCGGACACACTGTCCGACGACTCTGCCCGCCGCAGGCAAGTCGTCGCCGCCTGGTCCGACCAGCTCCGCACGGCTTTCGGCACCGACGAAGTAGAGCCCACCAGCACGTGAGCCGGTCCGGGCGCGGTCGGTGTCCGCACGCCCGGACCGGAGTTCGAGTAGATCAGCCCGCGTGCAGAATGACCCCGCGAATGTTCTTGCCGTCACGTAGATCCTGGTACCCGTCGTTGACCTGGTCGAGCGTGTACGTCTGGGTGATCAGCTCATCCAGCTTGAGCTGGCCGGCGTCGTACAGACGTAGCAGTTTGACGATGTCGTACTGCGGGTTGGCCGATCCGAAGAGGCTGCCCTTGATGGTCTTCTGATTGAGGGTCAGATCAGTGCCGGAGACATGGACGGTGAGCTTGGCCGGGTCGGCCAGTCCGGTGATGACCACGGTGCCGCCCTTGCCGATCACCGCCGTTGCGTTCTGCACGACCTCCTCGTCGACGGTGCCGACCAGGATCAGTGCTTGGTCGGCACCTTGACCCCAGGTGAGTTCGTTGACCTTCGCGGCGGCCTCGGCGGCGTCGGCGAACGCATGCGTCGCTCCGAACTTGATCGCGGTGTCGCGCTTGAGACTCACCGGATCAACCACGACGACGTACTTCGCCCCGGCCGACACGGCGCCCTGAACCGCGTTGATCCCCAGCCCACCGATTCCGTAGATCACCACGGTGTCGCCTGCCCGCACCCCGCCGGCGTAGACCGAGGTGCCCCAACCGGATGGCACGCCGCAGCCGACCAACACGGCCTTCTCTAACGGCAGCCAGTCATCGACCTTCACGACCGAGTGCTGGCTGATGGTGGCGCGCTCGGCGAATGTGCCGAGCATGCACATGGCTCCGAAATCCGTTCCGCCGGAATGGAAACGGAAGGATCCGTCGGGCATCGATCCCTCGAGGATCGTCGCGCCCATGTCGCAGAGATTCTGCCGGCCCGTCGAGCAGTACCGGCAGGTGCCGCAGTTGGGGATGAAGCTGCACACCACGTGATCGCCTGGTTGCACCTTGGTCACGCCGGGTCCGACAGCCTCGATGATGCCGGATCCCTCGTGTCCGCCGACGATCGGATAGCGCGGCGGCAGGTCGCCGTCGGTGAGATGCAGATCGGAATGGCACAGTCCGGCGGCGGTGTACTTGATCAACACCTCGCCGTCGCGCGGCTCATCGAGGTCGAGTTCGACGAGCTCGAAAGGCTTTCCGGGAGCGGTGAGGACGGCGGCCTTCGTGGTGAACGACATGATTCTCCTGAGTGATGATGTGGATTGCGGAAGTGGTTGCGACAGAAAAGATCAGAGCGCGATGTTGACGGCCTTGGTCTGGGTGTAGAGCTCGATCGCGGAACTGCCCAGTTCTCGCCCCCAGCCCGACTGCTTGTAGCCGCCGAACGGCATTGCGGTGTCGAAGCCGTTGTACTGGTTGACCCACACCGATCCGGCCTTGATCTGCCGGGCCGTTCTGTGGGCTTTGGACAGATCGTTGGTCCAGATACCCGCGGCCAGGCCGTATTCGGAGTCGTTCGCGGCGGCCGCAACACCAGTATCGGCGTCAAAGGGCAGCGCTGCGACGACCGGTCCGAAGATCTCCTCACGGACGATGGAGAAGCTCGGGTCGACGTCGACGAACACCGTGGGCTCGATGAAGAAACCGGTATCGCCCCAACGTTTTCCGCCGGTGAGGGCGCGCGCCCCGTCGGCGATTCCGGCGGACAGATAGCCCGAGACCCGGTCGAACTGTTCTTGGCTGACGAGAGGGCCCAATTCGGTGGCCGGATCGAGTCCGGGACCGATTTTCGCCTGCGACGCGGCCTCTGCGACGGCAGCGGTGAATTCGTCGAAGATCGGGCGTTCGACGAACAGCCGGGTCCCGGCAACGCAGCACTGTCCATGGTTGAACATCCACGCGGCCACCGAGCCGGCGACGGCCTGCTCGAAATCGGCGTCGGCGAATACGATGTTGGGCGACTTGCCGCCCAATTCCAACGAGACCTTCTTCAGATTGCCTTTGGCGGCGTCCACGATCTTCTTGCCGACCTCCGTCGAGCCGGTGAATGCGATCTTGTCGACGTCATCGTGAGCGGCGAGTGCGGCGCCGGCCTCCCCGAAGCCGGTGACGATGTTGACGACTCCGGGTGGGAAGCCCGCCTCGGCGAAGATTTCACCGAGCAGCAGTGCCGTCAGTGGCGTCTGCTCGGCCGGTTTGAGAATCACGGTGTTGCCCGCGGCGAGCGCGGGCGCCAGCTTGAACGCGGCCATCAAGAGCGGGAAGTTCCACGGCACGATGAGTCCGCAGACGCCGACCGGCTCGCGCAGCGTGTAGGCATGGAACTCGCCGCCCGGGACGAATGGCATCGACACGTCCACCGTGGTGCCCGTGATCTTGGTGGCGAGACCGGCGTTGTAGCGAAAGATGTCGGCGGACCAGGCGGTGTCCACCGCGGTGGCGATGGTCGCGGCCTTGCCGTTGTCGAGTGCCTCGAGTTGGCCGAACTCCGCGGCGCGCTCGGTCAGCAGGTCGCCGACTTTCCACAGCATGCGTTCACGTTCATTGGGTTTCATTCGCGACCAGGGTCCGTGGTCGAACGCTTCCCGGGCCGCCCGAACCGCCCGGTCGACGTCCGGTGCCGCGCCGCGCGCGACCGAGGTGATCGATTGGCCGGTGGCGGGGTCGAGCGTCTCGAACGTTTGACCAGACTGCGCCCACACCCACTCACCGCCGATCAGCATCGGACGGTCCCGAGAGATGAAATCGCGGACACGGTGCAACAGATCGGTGGCAACAGCGGTCATGAAGTGCTCCTGGCTCAAGGAATCGGAAAGTGATTCGAGTCACTGATGGACCCACTTCATTTCTGCCACCGTCTGCGGCCCGCGCTGTGTGCAGAATCTGAACACCTCGTCGTACAGATCGCTGCCGCACGGATAAGGGTCAGATGTCCAGGGCTCGCATCCGCGAGTACAGCGTGGTGCGGCTGATGCCGAGGTCGCGCGCCGCGCGCACCTTGTTGCCGTAGGCGCGATCCAGTGCCTCGACGATGGCCGCGCGTTCGGCCTGCTCACGACCGGACAAATGGGCGACCCGACTGGTGGTGCGGTAGGCGGCCGGCAGATCCGGTGGTTCGATCACGCGGCCCGCGCGGGTCCGGCAGTTGTGCGCGGCCTGTGTCAGAACGGTATGCAGCTCAACGAAATTGCCCGGCCAATCCTGGGAGAGCAGAGCATCGGTGGCCGGGCCGGACAGCGTCAGGCCGCTGTCGTGGCCGGCCAGTGCGTCGGCGACGAGCGCCGCCAGGTTGGCGCTCCGGTGCCGCAGCGGTGTGAGCTCCACGCTGGATGTGCATCTGGCCAGCATCGCGCCGAGGTGACTGCCGGCGCGATCGCGAGGACCGCTCACCACGAGAATCGGTGCTTCGGAGGTCGCCCGCGCGATCGAGGCCCCGAGCAACGTGATCGACCGGTCGTCGAGCAGGTCGGCCCCGTCGATGATCAGTGGTGCACCGTTCCGGCGGGAGCTGGTCACGAGTTGCGGCACATCCGGAATCACGCCGGAGATCAGATCTTGGGCGACGTCGACGACAACCGGTGGGACCGCGGTGTAGTCGGCAGCAACCGCGAGAGCGTTCGTCGTGCGGCCGGTGCCCGGCTCGCCGGTAATCGAGATGCTGCTGTGGGCCGTGACCCGCGTGGCGGATGCGACGGGAATCGCGATCGGCGCGTCGACCGGCCGGAAGCGGAACAGCGCCGCACCCCGGACCCCACTGACCGGTTCGACGTGTACCTCGGCCGTGACTCCGGACACGAGAGTCATCGGAATCATCCGTGCCCGGGGGCTCGGGTCGCTGGCCAAGACCTGCAACGTTCCAATGTCTGTGGGTGAAAGCAGCCCCGCGGCAACAGTATTGGTCAGCTGTAGATCGTCCCCGATCGCGGCGACACCGATGTCGCGTCGTCCTGCCGCGCGCTGGAACGCGTCGAGAACGCGCCGCTGACGAGCGCGTGAGCGATCCAGAAGTCGGTCTGCAATTCCGGCGACCAATTCGTTGACCAGCGGCACGGCCAGCGGGTTGATTCGGTCGGCGACCTCCGTCATGCAGATGATGCCGGCGAGCCGTCGAGTGGCCGGGTGGATGATCGGCTGCCCGAAGCAGCTCACCGACTTGAACTGCTCGAGATAGTGCTCGGAGCTGTTGATCGCGACCCCGCCGCGGATCTCGGCTGGAGTGCCGAGCGCGGTGGTGCCGACCGCCTCTTCGGAGAAATGAACTCCGGGCGCGGCGCCGAGCCGGTCCAGGGCTCGTTCGACCGTGGTCCCGAATGCCACCCGCGAGACCATCCGGCACTCGTGATCGACCAGCAGCAGCGACACGTCCGTACTGGCGAGCCGGATGGCCGCGTCGTCGAGTACCGGACGCGCGGCGTCGAGGAGCGGATCGGCCGAGGACACGTCCAGGGGAGCGGTGGGCACGGTGTCATCGGGGCGTACTCCAGACATCGCTGAACGCCGCCACGAGTACTCGATGACCGGGCGCTGCGGAACGTGGTCGGTGTCAGGTGTCGGAAGCCGAATGTTCACAACGTCGCATAGTTGTGCGGCGGCCGGATCTGTTTTCCGAAATTTGTTCGGACGCAGGATAGTTCCTGGCCTGTTTTAGCTGCGTGCAAGAGACTTCTTTACGAACGTCGCAGCCGCAGCACGTTGTCAGTGCGTTCGCAGGGGTTGCCGTCCGGATCGGACATCGACACCGCGTCGACTGCGTCCACCTCGACGGTCCACGACTCGGGATCGAGATCCAGATCGGCGAGCACCTCCGCGGTGGTCGGCAGCGACACGTCGTGCAGCCCCTCCTCATGCCAGCGGCGCTGCACCCAGTCGGGCATGCCCTGATGCCCGATGATCATGAGCACACCGCCGGGCCGCACTGCGGCGGCCGCCCGGCGCAGCGCAGCGATGCGTTCCAGTTTCACGGGCGAGTGCAGATAGCTGGCACTGATCAGATCCCAATCGCCGGTGGGGAAGTCGGTGCTGACGTCGCATTGCTGCCAGCGAACGCGATCGCCCGCCGACGAAGCGGATGCCGCGGCCCGGGCGTGCTCGAGCGCGGCTGCAGCGAGGTCGATGCCGAGTGTCTGCCAACCCTGCTCGGCGAGCCAGATGGCGTCGGCGCCGCTGCCGCAACCGATATCCAGCGCCGTCGCGCCGGGGTCGGGCGCAGCGGGGGCGTGGTCGACCAGTAGCTGATTCGGCTTCCCCGTCCAGGGGTGACTTTCGCCGCCGTAGAACTCTTCCCAATGTTCGGTGGGGTCGGTGTCGGGGGAGACGTGGCGGTGAGCGGTCGGCGGATGATCGTGAGCCATGCCGTCGAGCCTGCCTGTCGGCCACCAGGGCGGCAAGCGGCGTTGCCGAAACGGCAATCCGACGCCGAATCGGGGGTGCTGTCGAGTCTGGCTCGACGCTGGTAGTGAGTGATTTTGACCGAGATCAGACCGGCCGGTAGAGTGGTCTCCCGGTGTCCGGCGCACGCTGGGCATGTTTGCATGCTTGCGTCACGGCGCTGATCTGCGGATTGGCCGCGGTGGCATCGGTGAGAAACACGCTACAGACAAATAGTCCGTGAGTGGGTGTACGACACACCCGACCGCGGGGTGGTGGATGTAGCGCTGACCAGTCCATATGGACTGGTGGGGCGAGTTGTGGAAGTGGTCGAGATCGGGCGCTTGCGTCATCGGTCACTTGCCCGGAGCAGCAACCACGACAACTACACAGTTCAACAGGAAGAAAGAACTTAAGTGCCAACTATTCAGCAATTGGTCCGCAAGGGCCGTCACGACAAGGGCGCCAAGCTGAAGACGGCCGCCCTCAAGGGCAGCCCGCAGCGGCGCGGCGTGTGCACCCGCGTGTACACCACCACTCCGAAGAAGCCGAACTCCGCTCTGCGGAAGGTCGCGCGTGTCCGTCTGACCAGCGCGGTCGAGGTCACCGCCTACATTCCCGGTGAGGGTCACAACCTGCAGGAGCACTCGATGGTGCTCGTTCGCGGCGGACGTGTGAAGGACCTCCCGGGTGTGCGCTACAAGGTCATCCGCGGCTCCCTTGACACCCAGGGTGTCAAGGGACGCAAGCAGGCCCGCAGCAAGTACGGCGCGAAGAAGGAGAAGGGCTGATGCCACGTAAGGGACCGGCCCCGAAGCGGCCGCTTATCAACGACCCCGTTTACGGCTCGCCACTGGTGACTCAGCTCGTGAACAAGATCCTGCTGGACGGCAAGAAGTCGACCGCCGAGCGGATCGTCTACGGCGCCCTGGAGCAGGCTCGCGAGAAGACCGGCACCGATCCGGTCATCACCCTCAAGCGTGCCCTCGACAACGTCAAGCCCGCCCTCGAGGTGAAGAGCCGCCGTGTCGGTGGCGCCACCTACCAGGTGCCGGTCGAGGTCAAGCCCAACCGTGCCAACACCCTCGCTCTGCGCTGGCTGGTCACGTTCAGCCGGCAGCGTCGTGAGAAGACGATGATCGATCGCCTGGCCAACGAGTTGCTGGACGCCAGCAACGGCCTGGGCGCGGCGGTCAAGCGTCGCGAGGACACCCACAAGATGGCCGAAGCCAACAAGGCCTTCGCCCACTACCGCTGGTAATCACAACCCATATTCATCTGCCCCATCCAGTCGGGGCACCTTTCGCTAGAGAGAAGGAATTCGTGGCACAGGAAGTGCTCAGCGACCTCAACAAGGTCCGCAACATCGGCATCATGGCTCACATCGACGCCGGTAAGACCACCACCACCGAGCGGATCCTCTACTACACCGGTGTCAACTACAAGATCGGTGAGACTCACGATGGTGCGTCGACCACCGACTGGATGGAGCAGGAGAAGGAACGCGGCATCACGATCACCTCGGCCGCGGTGACCTGCTTCTGGAACAAGAACCAGATCAACATCATCGATACCCCGGGCCACGTCGATTTCACCGTCGAGGTGGAGCGCAGCCTGCGCGTGCTCGACGGTGCGGTTGCCGTGTTCGACGGCAAGGAAGGCGTCGAGCCGCAGTCCGAGCAGGTCTGGCGGCAGGCGGACAAGTACGACGTTCCGCGTATCTGCTTCGTCAACAAGATGGACAAGCTGGGCGCCGACTTCTACTTCACCGTGCAGACGATCATCGATCGCCTGGGTGCGAAGCCGCTGGTGCTGCAGCTCCCGATCGGTGCCGAGGATGCCTTCGACGGCGTCGTCGACCTGATCGAGCAGAAGGCCATCACCTGGCGTGGGACCGTCGAGATCGGCGCCGAGCCGACCATCGAGGAGATCCCCGCCGACCTGGCTGACAAGGCCGCCGAGTACCGCGAGAAGCTGCTCGAGACCGTCGCTGAGTCCGACGAAGCGCTGATGGAGAAGTATTTCGGCGGCGAAGAGCTGACCGCGGACGAGATCAAGGCCGCGATCCGCAAGCTGACGGTCGCACAGGAGATCTACCCGGTCCTGTGCGGCAGCGCGTTCAAGAACAAGGGCGTGCAGCCGATGCTGGACGCGGTCATCGATTACCTGCCGTCGCCGCTCGATGTTCCTTCGGTGGCGGGCCATGCGGTCGGCAACGAGGAAGAGATCCTCGAGCGCAAGCCGTCGGCCGACGAGCCGTTCAGCGCGCTGGCGTTCAAGATCGCCGTGCACCCGTTCTTCGGCAAGCTGACCTTCGTGCGCGTCTACTCGGGCAAGCTCGATCCGGGCACCCAGGTGCTCAACGCCACCAAGGGCAAGAAAGAGCGGATCGGCAAGCTCTTCCAGATGCACGCGAACAAGGAGATGCCGGTCGACAACGCGGTTGCCGGCCACATCTACGCGATGATCGGCCTGAAGGACACCACCACCGGTGACACCCTCTGTGACCCGAACGCGCCGATCGTCCTGGAGTCGATGAGCTTCCCGGACCCGGTTATCAACGTCTCGATCGAGCCGAAGACCAAGTCCGACCAGGAGAAGCTGGGCATCGCGATCCAGAAGCTCGCGGAAGAGGATCCGACCTTCTCGGTGAAGCTCGACGAGGAGACCGGCCAGACCGTGATCGGCGGCATGGGCGAGCTCCACCTCGACGTGCTGGTCGACCGCATGAAGCGTGAGTTCAAGGTCGAGGCCAACGTCGGCAAGCCGCAGGTCGCGTACCGCGAGACCATCCGCAAGACGGTCGAGAAGCACGACTACACCCACAAGAAGCAGACCGGTGGATCGGGTCAGTTCGCCAAGGTGATCATCAAGCTGGAGCCGTTGATCGACGCCGAGGACGGCGCGACCTACGAGTTCGAGAACGCTGTCACCGGTGGCCGCGTGCCGCGCGAGTACATCCCGTCGGTGGACGCCGGCGCCCAGGACGCCATGCAGTACGGCGTGCTGGCCGGCTACCCGCTGGTGAATATCAAAGTGACGCTGCTCGACGGTCAGTACCATGACGTCGACTCGTCGGAAATGGCCTTCAAGATCGCCGGTTCGCAGGCGCTCAAGGAGGCCGCGAAGATGGCCGGTCCGGTGATCCTCGAGCCCATCATGGCTGTCGAGGTCATCACGCCCGAGGATTACATGGGCGATGTGATCGGCGACTTGAACTCCCGCCGTGGCCAGATCCAGGCCATGGAGGAGCGCAGCGGTGCGCGCGTCGTCAAGGCGCAGGTGCCGTTGTCGGAGATGTTCGGCTACATCGGAGACCTGCGGTCGAAGACTCAGGGCCGGGCTAACTACTCCATGGTGTTCGACTCGTATGCCGAGGTTCCGGCTAACGTGTCGAAGGAGATCATCGCGAAGGCGACCGGCGAGTAATCGCCTAGTCTTCGCAGGGAACCGCGCGGTCACGGCCGCAACCAGTTAATAGAAAACCCTTGTAGCTGAGAAGGACTCAGCCGCAACAACAGTCCAGGAGGACATCAAGTGGCGAAGGCGAAGTTCGAGCGGACCAAGCCGCACGTGAACATCGGCACCATCGGTCACGTCGACCACGGCAAGACCACCCTGACCGCGGCAATCACCAAGGTCCTGCACGACAAGTACCCGGACCTGAACGAGAGCTTCGCTTTCGATCAGATCGATAAGGCGCCGGAGGAGAAGGCTCGTGGTATCACGATCAACATCTCCCACGTCGAGTACCAGACGGAGAAGCGTCACTACGCTCACGTCGACGCGCCGGGTCACGCCGACTACATCAAGAACATGATCACCGGTGCTGCCCAGATGGACGGCGCGATCCTCGTGGTCGCCGCCACTGACGGCCCGATGCCGCAGACCCGTGAGCACGTGCTGCTCGCGCGTCAGGTCGGCGTGCCGTACATCCTGGTCGCGCTGAACAAGGCCGACATGGTCGATGACGACGAAATCATCGAGCTCGTCGAGCTGGAGGTCCGCGAACTGCTGGCCGCTCAGGACTTCGACGAGGACGCACCGGTCATCAAGGTCTCGGCGCTGAAGGCCCTCGAGGGCGACGAGAAGTGGGCCGAGTCGGTTGCCGAGCTGATGGCTGCCGTCGACGAGAGCATCCCGGACCCGGTCCGCGAGACCGACAAGCCGTTCCTGATGCCGGTCGAGGATGTCTTCACCATCACCGGTCGTGGCACCGTCGTCACCGGCCGTGTCGAGCGTGGCGAGGTCAACGTCAACGAGGAAGTCGAGATCGTCGGCATCCGCGAGAAGGCGCAGAAGACCACCGTCACCGGTATCGAGATGTTCCACAAGCTGCTCGACTCGGCTCAGGCCGGCGACAACGCCGGTCTGCTGCTGCGCGGCCTCAAGCGTGAGGACGTCGAGCGTGGACAGGTCATCATCAAGCCGGGCACCACGACTCCGCACACGGAGTTCGAGGGCCAGGCGTACATCCTGTCGAAGGACGAGGGCGGCCGTCACACCCCGTTCTTCAACAACTATCGTCCGCAGTTCTACTTCCGTACCACGGACGTGACCGGTGTCGTGACCCTTCCTGAGGGCACCGAGATGGTCATGCCGGGCGACAACACCGAGATGAGCGTTGTGCTCATCCAGCCGGTCGCCATGGACGAGGGCCTGCGCTTCGCTATCCGCGAGGGTGGCCGCACCGTTGGTGCCGGTCGCGTCACGAAGATCACCAAGTGATCCGGTCCGGCATTAGCCGGGCCTAGTCGCTGACCAGGAGGCGCCCGATCCCGCAAGGGATCGGGCGCCTTTTGCGTATCTGAGCAATGCATGAAAGAAACATTGCGATGATCTTGTGTCAGCGGTTCGTTAGCCGTATTCTCAGTGCAATCCTCATTGCCGAGGCCCTTGTACTGGAGGCTGTCCATCAATGACCGTGACCGAGCATGACGAATCCATCGCCGACCAACCACTGATCCCGACGATGGGGTTGCGCGGCGGCCTGAAGTTCTTCGGCCAGATGATCGCCGGCAAGGCGCCGGGCGAGGCCTTCGGTGCGATGAATCGCCGCACGGGCGCCGACATGATGCGTATCCCACTGGGATTCACCGATGTCGTGTTCGCGTCGGGTCCCGAAGTCGCCAACACGATCGCCCTCAACAAGGCGCAGGATTTCTCCGCGGAGCCGGCCTGGAACTTCACGCTGACCGGACAGTTTCGTAAGGCCCTGCTACAGAAGGAATTCGCCGAGCATCGGCATGATCGCCTACTGATTCAGCAGTCGCTCACGCCGAAGAAGCTCGATGAGTACCTGGTCGGGCTGGAGCCGAAGATCCGGGCCGCGGTCATGCAGTGCCCGGTGGGCGACGAGGTGGACCTGCGCCGACTGTTCAAGCGGGTCACGATGACTGTCGCGCTGGAAGTCTTTGCCGGGGTGAAGCTTTCGGAATCCGAGGTCTACCGGATCGGCAAGGCCTTCGATGATCTGGTGACCGCGAACCGATTCGTGCGGCAGGCGAGCGCACGCCGCTACATCCGCCGTACGGTGCGCTCGTGGATCCCCGTCAAGCGCGCGCATCCGGGCGACGATCTGATGTCGCACCTGTGTCAGGCCGAATCGGTGGACGGCGACAAGTTCACCGACGACGAGGTCATGCACCACATGATCTTCTTCCTCTTTGCGGCACACGACACTTCGACGATCACCATGACCAACATGGCGTACTACATCGGCCTCAATCGCAAGTGGCAGACCCTCGCGCGCGAAGAAGCGTTGACGCTGGGACCGGAGCTGAGCATGGCCGACATCAAAGAGTTGAAGATGCTCGACATGATCATGAAGGAGACTCTTCGATTCCGGACTCCGGTACCGCTGTTGCAGCGCAGTGCGATTCGTGAGACGTCGCTGCAGGGATATCGGGTGCGGAAGAACACCTTCATCTCGACGTGGACCTGGGCGCATCACACCAACCCGGAGGTCTGGGACACCCCGACCCGGTTCGATCCGGAACGGTTCACCGCAGAGCGCCACGAAGACAAGGCGCATCGCGGCCAGTGGATGCCGTTCGGCGGGGGCGCGCACAAGTGCATCGGCATGTACTTCGCGCGGATGGAGATCTTCACGCTGTTCCACACGCTGCTACGTGAATTCGAATGGTCCGTCGAGGACGACTACGTGCTGCCGACGATGGCCAATTCGCTCGCGGTCTCCAATGGCTTCCCGGCGCGGGTGTGGCGCCGCGACCCCAGCATCCCGGAACGGCCGGCGAGCGACGAGCCGGAGATCGAGATCCGCTGGGGCACAGCGCCGAATGTTCTTCGTAAGGTACGTGCGTTGCGCGATCATCGGGTGCCGGTCGGGCACTGACTGCCTAGTTCGTAAGGCGCGTTGCGAGATCTCTCATATGAGCGCCGAAATCCGGTGACGCGCCACTGTGCCCGTTTTCGGGAACGAGTATGTGTGCCATGACAATTCGTATCATCGTGTCGGCCACAATCCGGGCACGTTCAGTCGCCAAACAGTCGGCGAGCTCAGGGTCGGCGAGCATGGCTGCGTAGAAGTCGACGCCCAGCGACTGTCCTGATGGCGACGCGTTACGCCACAGATGCAGCACCTGCTCGGGCGCGACGCGAAGCTGCCAGTTGACGATCGGCGACTCGGATGCGCACTCCACCAAACGAATTGCGATCGTTGCGCACCGGTCGGCCACCGACGTGGTCGCGGCGGCATGCGCTGCTACGTCATTGAGGACCCGGGCGAGTTCGCGCCGGTAGGTCTGGGCGAGCAGGTTGTCTTTGGATCCGAATCGACGAAAGACCGTCATGCGTGACATACGCGCCTGATCGGCGACCATGTCGATGGTCAGATGGTCATCGCCGTGCTTGCCGAGCACCGTCAGCGCTGCGTCCAGAATCCGAGAGTTCTGTGGAGACGGCTCGTCGTTCGACGGCGATGACGGACTGGCGAATCGCACGAGATCGTCGATCCAGGTCGCACGCCGCTCGTCGTCCATGGCCCCAGTTTTCCACAGCCATCTGCTGGTATTAGTGTTACTCATATAGTACCGTCAGTCACATGGGTGACATGGATCGCACGGTATGGCTATCGTCAGGTGTTCATCTTCCGGGAAGTGCAGGCGTGCCGGCTGCGCCTGAACTGCATGCCAATCAGACCGTCGCGTGGGTGCTGATCGTCCTGCTCTGGGCCGGTGCAGCGGCCACACTGGCGTGGGCGTTATGGAAGCTGAGCAGGCAGGACCATCTCCCGATAGTGCTGTTCCTGGGCGGGTTGATCGCGTGCAACATCGAACCTCTGGGCGACTATGTCGGTTCGATCGTGTACGCCAACGATGTTCCGTGGATCAGCTACACGATGATGGGACATCGGATGCCGGCGTTCATCTTGGTCGGCGCGGCCTCGTACGTGACAATCGGTGGCTACATCGCCTACCGCTATCTCGCTGAGGGGCGGTCGCTGAAACAGATCTTCATGCTCTCGGCGGTATATGTAGGCATTCCAGAGATCATCGGCGAGATGGTTATGTACCACTTCCACATCATCAAGTACTTCGGCGAGAACCCCACGAGAATCTATGGGATTCCGCTGTATTCGATTGTGCAGAACACGACACTGCTGCCGGTATACGGCATCGTCATCTACTTCGCCGTGCGTTATCTCAAAGGCGCACAGCTCTTGTGGCTGATTCCGTTCATTCCAGCGGTGACGATCGGCTACATCGTGGGTGTGAGTTGGCCTGCGTACCAGACGGTTACGTCCTCGTCTCCGGCGTGGGCGGTGTGGGTTGCGGCGGCATATGTGATCGCGACGTCGATTGCGATCACCTACTACCTGTTGCAGATCTCCGAGCTGAAACGGCGTCGCGGTACGGCGGCCGCGAGTGTTCGTGTGTCGGCCGTTGAACCGACGTCCGCGTAGACCACTGACGAATCCGAGGACCCGTAATGGCGATAGATACCGAAACATTCCCAGACGAGATGTCTCTGCCCGCGGATGCTCCGCCGGGCCCGACAGGCGTCGCCGGCGGCGCTGTGCTGGCGAAACTGGCGAGGGATCCGTGGTTCACGCCGCTGGAGCTGACAAAGAAGTACGGCGACGTTGTGTCGATTCCGACTCCGTTTGTGAAGACCGTCTACATGAGTCATCCGGACCTGATCGAGCATGTGCTGGTGAAACACCCAGACCGCTACCGACGTTCCGACATGGTGTCCGAGCAGATGGTGCCCCCCGGATTCGGTGGCCACAACTTCTTCGCATTCTCGGATGACGAGGAGTGGCGGCGCGGCAGGTCACTGTATCGTCCGCATTTCACGCAACGCCATCTGGCGGGTCTCAGCGACCTGTTTACGGAGTCGGTCGAAAGTCAAGTGCGCGAATGGGGAAGCATCCGAGAGACTTTCGACCTGGCGGAGCGGACACGCGAGCTGGCACTCGTGGTGTTGTTCAATGCCGTGTTCGACGAATACATCAGCGAGCGAGTTCTCCAGCAGACCGAGCCGATCGCGAGGTCGATCATGTTGGGGACGACCGCTCGAGTCGCGATGTATTCGCTACCGTCGTGGGTTCCCCGGCCGTTCCAGAAGTCAACGCGCAGAGGTATTTCTTCGATGCTGGCAGTGGCTGACCACGTCATCGAAACGAGACGACGGCATCCGACTGACAGGCCTGACGTCCTCAATCTCTTGATCGGTGCGACGTATGACGACGGCCGGCCGCTGGAGAACGACAAGATCGCGGTCGAATTGATGGGCTTGGTCGTGGGTGGTCACGAGACGACCGCGGCCGCCCTGGCATGGACGTTCGCCTTGGTCGCGGGCCACCCCGACATAGAGCGACGTGTGGTGGAAGAAGTGGAGGCGTTGGGGGACGGGTCGATCGGCGTCGGAGACATGCCCAAGCTGCCGTTGGTAAGAGCATGTTTCGACGAGGCGCAGCGGCTGCAGGGCGGACTGGTCATCAACCCTAAGACAGCGGTGGTCGATGATGAGCTCGGTGGATATCTCATCAGGAAGGGGACGACCGTCCTGTACTCCTCGTTGGCGATGCAACGCGATCCTCGCTTCTGGACGGAGCCAAACGAGTTCCGCCCGGACCGGTTTATCGACGGTGAGGCGGACATGCGCGCCTTCATCCCGTTCGGTCGAGGTAAGCGAGTCTGTCTCGGCATGCAGATGGCGTACATCGAGGCTGTGCTGACGATCGCGACCGCATTCCGCGAGTACAAATTTTCAATCCCGCCAGGGTATCGGCCACGGCATCAATATCGAATGTCGATGGGGCTCAAGGGAGGATTGCCGGTCACCGTCACGCCGAGACATCCGCCCGGGTGGGGACTTTGACGCGACGCGTCCAGCGCAGCGCGAGACGTCGAACGGCCCTGTCGTTCGGATAGCGGCTTTGCGATGTCGGGTTTCCGGCCCCGGCATTGATCGGCGGTGCCGCTGAAGCTCATTGAGCGGTTCGTTCAGCAGCCGTCGGGCGACGGTCTACGGGTTGCGATCACCGGGTAATGCCGAAGATTCTCAAAAAGAAACATAGAAACAAATAAGTTGCTACCGTTCCTCCAGAACGATCGATAGGTCGGTCGATCAGGAGGGTTTGATGGACCCGTTGGACAAGGGCAGGGGCGCCCCGTGACGGCGGCTGGCGTCTCCTCGGCGACTAGCGCAGCCGGCAAGTGGGCCGGCGGCAGCGGCTGGTTGGTCGAGCCGCTGCAGACCCTGGGTCGCACGGTTCGGCTCGCGGGCCGGGTCGTGGTGCTGGCGATCGCCGACACGCTGCGACTTCGACTTCCGTTCCGCGACTTGGTGATCCAGGCTTGGTTCTACCTGTCGGTGACCGCGCTGCCGGCGCTGCTGTTGTCGGTGCCGATCGGCGTCATCATGGCCGTGCAGGTCGGCAACATCACCAGCCAGCTCGGCGCGCAGTCGATGTCCGGTGCCGCGGGTGCCGGCGTGATGCAGCAGGCGGCTCCGCTGGTGGCGGCACTGTTGATCGGCGGTGCCGGGGCATCGGCGGTCGCGTCGGATCTGGGTGCCCGGACTATCCGTGAGGAGACCGATGCGATGCGCACGATGGGCATCGATCCGCATCAACGTCTGGTCGTGCCCCGGGTGATCGCGATGACCTTCGTCGCGCCGATGCTGTCGATCATCATCACCTTCATCACCGTGCTGGCGAGCTTCCTGGTGGCGGTCGTGTGGCAGGGCATCGCGGTCGGCTCGTATTGGTTGTCGTTCGGCATGTTCGCGACGGTCACCGACATCTTCTTCGGATGCGCCAAGGCCGCCCTGTTCGGATTCATCGTCGCGGTCGTCGCGTCCGAGCGTGGTCTCAACGTCGCCGGCGGACCGCGCGGCGTGGCGACCGGGGTCAATGCGTCGGTCGTCATCGGTGTGCTCAGCTGCATGGTGGTCAACGTCTTCATCACCCAGCTGCAGTTCATGTTCTTTCCACCGACGGTGTTCTGATGGTCGCGTCGTCATACCGGCCGCACGGGCTCAACACTGTTGCGCGAGCGTGGTCCAAGATCGCTCGCGTCACCGAAGTGCCCGGCCACCAGTTCCAGTTCGCGGTCGACTCGTTTGCCGGCATGGGTCACGCGATGCGGCAGTACCGCAAAGAGGTGGCCAGCAAGTTCACCGAATTGACCTGGGGCAGTGGGGCGGTCATCGTCGGCGGCGGCGTGGCCGCGGTGATGGTGGTGCTCGGTCTGTCGATCGGTGCGATGATCGCGATCTTCGGCTACAACCTGCTCGGCACGTTAGGCGCGGGTCCGTTGGCAGGCATGCTCACCGCGGTGACCGTCACCCGCGAGCTCGGGCCGATCATGGCCGCGGTCGGCTTCGCCATTCAGGCCGGCTGTCGGATCACTGCCGAAGTCGGTTCCATGCGGATCGCCGAGGAGATCGATGCCCTGGAGGCTCAGGGCATCCGGCCGATTCCGTATGTCGTCTCCACCCGCCTGATCGCCGGTATGGCCGCGATCCTGCCGATCTATGTGCTGTCGCTGGCGTTGTGCTTCTGGAGCGCGAAGTTCGGTCTCACAACGATTTTCGGACAGCCAGGCGGCTCGTACACGCACTATTTCGATCTGTTCATCAACGGGCGCGACATCGTCTATTCGTTGATCAAGGTGGTGGTGTTCGTCATCGCGGTGACCATCGCGCACAGCTACTACGGCTTCTACGCGACCGGTGGTCCGGAAGGTGTGGGCGTCGCCGCCGGGCGCGCCATCCGGGCGAGTTTGGTGCTGATCGTGGTGCTGGACATGATTCTCACGCTCGGGATGTGGGGAATGGCATCCACGACCTCGATCTCGTTCTCGGGGTAGCGCGATGCCGGCACCGATCGATCACAGTGGCCGCGGACCATCCGCCGCAGGTCTGCGGCTGCGCGGGCTGGTGGTGCTGGTGGTGATCGCGGCAGTTGTCGCCGGCTACCTCTGGTATGTCAATCGACCGCCTTCGGGGCAGGAGGACTTCACCGTGCTCACCACGTCGGCCGGTGATGCTCTCAATACCCAGACACAGGTGCGGATGCGGGGCATGGTCATCGGCACGGTGACTGATGTGCAACAGGATTCGTCCGGCACCGTCCGCATTCGGATGCGGGTGGACAAGGCCCGCTTCGCCGAGTTGCGGCAGCCGTTGCAGACCAGGTTCGTTTCGTCGAACTTCTTCAGTTCCACCGCAATGGATCTCGTTCCGGGCGACGGTATGCCGATCGAGTCGGGTCAGGTGATCGATCTGAAGACCGGCGTCGGCGATTACACGGTGACGACCTTGATCAGCCAGGCGGGCAACACGATCGTCGGATCGCTCACCCCGCAACTCACCGAAACGATCAAGCGCGGCAGTCGGCTGCTGGCCGGGGTGGCGCCGGCGGCCACCGCCGGACTCGAACTGGTCCGCGCGCTGCGGGAGGCGCAGGCGCGGTATCCGTTGGCGATCGGTCGCTTCCTCAACAGTGTGCAGACCACCCTGAACACCGCCGTGCCGTCTGCGCGTGAAGTGTTGTCAGGGCTCTATGACATCACCAGCATCCCGATCTTCAAGAACGCCGAGCAGTCGCAGTGGTACTTGGACACCTTTCATTCGCTGGCCGGATTCATCGGTGATCAAGGCATTGCGCGGGTGCTCAACACGCTGGATCTGGCGTTGCCGGCGTTCGACGTCGTCGGCGACTACCTGGGCCCGCTGAACTACGCCATGCGCAATGTCGACGCGGATCAGATCGCCGAACTCATCAAGCGCCTGGACCGGGCGATTCCGAGCGTCAACGGCCGACCGACGATCGAGACGTCGCTGACGCTGATCCCGGGGCTGGCGGCGGCGACCAGGGGAGGGCAGCGATGAGTTCCTTCCGGAAGTCGTTGGTATACCTCTGCATTTTCATTGCGGCGGTCATCGCGATCACGTACGTCATCGCCTCGGCCATCGAACGGCCGGTATCCGGGGCAACCGATACCTACCACGCACGTTTCTACGATGCGTTCGGCCTGCGAGCCGGAGCGGACGTGCGACTCGACGGCGTGCAGGTGGGCAAGGTGAAGGACGTCACCGTCGCCGACGATGGGGTGCAGGCGCGGGTCACGTTCACGGTGCAGCGCAGCCATCGACTGCTCGACGGGCAGTCCGTGGCGATCAAGTTCCAGAACCTGGTGGGCCAACGCTACGTCTCGATCGTGGACCGGGATGCGGTTCCGGGCTGCTCGTCCGGTATGAGTCCGGCGGCGGAGATCCCGGCCTGCTGGACGATGTCGTCTCTCGATCTGACGACGCTCTTCAACGGACTGCGCCCGTTGCTGCGGCACGTGAATCCGGATCTGTTCAACCAGTTGGGATTACACGTCCAGGCCTTCCTCGAGGGTCAGCAGGGCGATGGGCTCACCAGCGTCGCGAACGACATCACCACACTGATCAAATATGCCGGTGACCGGGATCAGGTGATCAATCAGATCCTGATCAATCTCCAGCAGGTCTCCAAGCAGATGCTCGGCCAGACAGCGTCGATCAAGTCATTGCTCGACTCCGTGTCCAACATGTTCGTGACGCTGCGGCCGGCGACCCCGGGGCTGGTGACGTTGATGTCCACCGGGTTGGGACCGTTAGGGCAGTTGGGTGATCTCTTCGACAATCTGGATCGGCTGATCGTGGGCGGCACCGACAACACGAAGCAGCGGTTCCAGCAGCTCTACGACCACCTCGACGTCAGACCGGTGGTCGAGGCGATTCGCAAACTCCCCTCGGTGGTCGACGGCGTGATGGGCATGCTCGGCCCGATGAATCTGGTGGGCAAGTGCCGAAACGGAACCGAGCCACTGCCTCGCGAACTGACGATGCTCATCGACATGCGGGGGGTGACGCTGTGCAATCCCTGATGCACAGACTGCGCGCCCGATTGGCCGAGGCGCGGCGGCGCTCCGGCGGCGAAGAGGCGAGCAGGATCGCCCAATTCTGGTGGGCCATGGCCTCGTTGGTCATCGTGGTCGCGGTCGTCACGATGGCAGCCGTGCTGTACGTGCATCCGCCCGGTTACCGGCAGTTCGTGGCGAACTTCCCCGAGTCGGGGAATGTGGTGCCCGGTGACGACGTGCGGGTCGGTGGTGTGCGCGTCGGCAAGGTCGTCAGCATGAAACTGCAGGAGCAGTCCGTCCGGGTTCTGTTCACCGTCCGTGATGGGATCCGGATCGGCAACGAGTCGGCCGTGGATGTCCGGATGGCCACACCGATCGGCGGGCTCTATCTGGCGGTGACGCCGTCCGGCCCGGGAACACTTGCCGCCGAGGGAATCCCGCCGGACCGGGTGACGCTGCCGTATCAGGTCAGCAAGCTGCTGCCCGATGCCACGGTGAAGATCCAGCAGGTCGACACCGGGAACCTCGAACGGACTCTCGCCGATGTCTCGACAACGCTGCGGGCCATTCCGAACGGCGGGCTGACCGACATGGTGACAAGTGCTGACAAGTTGTCGGCCGTCTTTGCGCAGCAACGCCGCGCGGTCGACTCGATCCTCGAGCTCACCGGAAACTATGCCGACGTGATCACTGAAAATCGCAAGGAGATCGACTCGGTCGTTGATGCGCTGGCCAACCTGATCACTCAGCTGTACCCGTACATCGGCAACATCGGGCCGCTCCTCGACGATCTGAACTCCCTCATCGGATTCCTCGGTGCGTCCGTTCCGCCGCTGGCCAACCAGAAGTTCGTACCGATCGTCGAGACGCTCATCAGCGTGAAACCGAGTCTCGACGAGCTCGGCGGCGCGGTCGGCACGCTCATTTCCCGGTTGTCGGGAATCGTCAACGGGCTGGCCGGCAGCGTCGGTCCGGCCGGTGTGCCCGTGGTCAAACGTTCGCAGGAGCTGCTGCGGCTCTCGCAGGCATGTGTTCCGACGCCGGATCGAGGCTGCTGATGGTGACTGTGCTCGGGACCCGGATGACGACGTTGCCGCGGCGCAAAGTCATTGCGGCCGTGGTGGTGATCGCCCTGGTGTCGGGTCTGGGCGTCTGGTACTGGGTGCGCAACATGGACAAGTACTCATACTGCGCAACGGTTTCCGACGCGACGGGGCTCTACAAGGATGCGGCGGTGACGATCCGCGGGATGGATGTCGGCCGGGTCAGCTCGATCTCGCCCCACGGGGCGGGTGTTCGTCTCGGGTTGCGGCTCGATCGCGGAGATATCGCCGACAGTGTGAGAGTCGCAGTGGTCAACAACGCGGTCATCAACGATCGGCATGTCGAGCTGGTCGGCGCGCTCGACGAACAACGTGCGAGATGGACGGCTGGACAATGTATTTCCGGCCAAGTACCGGTGTCGGTGAACAACGCACTGAAATCGATGAACGATCTGGTGCAATCACTGGCAAAACCCGATGCCACGGGCCAATCACCGCTGTCCACCCTGCTGCACATCACCGGCTCACAGCTGGGCGACCAGGGCCTCCAGATCAGACGGACTCTGGATCAGCTGTCGCGGGCGGTGGATCAGCCTGACCAGTTCATCGCACAGCTGCGTGTGGTGCTCAGCCAGATCGGCCCCTTGATGGATCTGGCGAATCGCAACATCGGTGTGCTGGAACCGATCCAGACGCAGCTGATCGGCACCATCAACGTCGTCTCGCAGGTGTTCGGGGTCGCCGCGGACTTGGTCACCAATATCGGATCGCTGCTGGTGGTGCTGTATCAGAAGATGCTGCCGGACTGGTTTCCCAAGTATGTTCGCCCGGGAGTCGAGCAGGCGATGCCGATGGTCCTGGCCACACTCGATTCGATCAAGCAGCACCGCAACGATATTCAGGCCGCGCTCAGCGGACTTCCCGGATTCTTCACAGCCTTGCAGGGGATGCTGGCGACCACACCCGGCGCCATCACCCTGGGTATCGACCCGCCCAGAGTCGCGCTTACGTCGGTACAGGCAGCGGCGCTCTGCGGGGCCGCCGGACCGGCCGCCGCGCGGCTGTGCAACGGCTCGCCGCAACCGGGACTACCGGTCGTGCAGCTGGTGATGGCGGTGCTCGGCGGGCATTCGTCGCCGACGGTGCCGGCACCAAGAGGCGGCGGACGATGAGGCGCGCGATGGTCGCGGTGGCGATGCTGCTCGCGATCGCGCTGGGTCTCGTCGGGTGCGGATTCAACCCGGAGCGGGTCGATCTGCCGATGTCCGGGGGCGGGCACGAGCTGCGGGTCCAGTTCGCGTCGGTGCTCAACCTTCCTGTCGGGGCACGGGTTTCGATGCGTGGTGCCAACATCGGCACGGTCATCCGGACCGAGCTGGCCGGTTCGGGTGCGGTGGCCGTCTGCCAGGTACGCGGCGATGTCCCGCGTGGCACCCGGGCGGAGTTGAAGCAGACGACGGCACTTGGTGACATCTATGTCAGCCTCACTCCTGGGCCGACGGACCGACCTGCCATCCCGGCCGGGGGCGTCATCCCGGTGGCCGACACCTATGTCGGCGCTCAGGTGGAAGACACCCTCTCGACCATGTCGACATTCATCAACGGCGGGTCCGTCATGGCGCTGCAGGACGCCCTCGACATGGTGGAACAGCAGTTCCCGCAATCGCTTCCGGAATCACGGGCGCTCGCCAGTTTCGTGGCCACCCAGATTCACGGTGCCGGCCAATCGATTCCGGACATCGGCCAGCTACTCGGCGGCACCCAGCGCATGGCGGACATGCTCCAGGGGCTGCAGCACGAGCTGGCTTTCATGTTCAGTGAACAGGGGCGGGTCGCGATGAGCCGGCTCAACCCCAATCTGGCGGCCGCGTTCGGACTGTTCACCGGCATGAAGGCGATCCTCGACGCGGCGGTACCGCTGACACCATTCCTGACCACGCTGAACACGTTCTTGAACAAGGTGATTCCGCTGATTCGGGAGCCGTCGGCACGAGGCGATCAGTTCCCGGGCAACGCGCAGGACTTCATCGACGTGTTCGCCCCCCGGATCTCGCAGTTCTGGAGCAACGGCGGCAATGTGAATGTCGCGCAGTTGTCCGTGGGGACGCAGGCGATCGACGCCGGCAAACTGCAGGGCGTCACGCAGTTGTTGCGGATGATCGGAGTCGTCCGATGAGTCGCATGCCGCTCTGGTTGTCCGGCCTGATCCTGGTGCTGGTTCTGCTCTTCGGCGGCCGCTACCTCATCTACGACGTGCTGCGGGCCGACCCACTGAATCGAAACACTCGAGTCACGGTCGAACTCGTGGGGTCGGGCAGCCTGAGATCCGGCGTCGAGGTGACCTACAACGGCGTGGTCGTCGGCAAGGTCACCGACGTGCGCGGCATCGACGGTGGTGTCGAGGTGGGGCTGTCGTACGGCCGGAACCATCGAATACCGGCCGACAGCCACGTTTCGGTGCAGTCGCTGTCCCTGCTCGGTGAGACGGTGTTCGAGTTCACGGGCGACGGAACGGGCCCGGTGCTGCGCGACGGCGACCGCGTCGCGCGGAGGGATGCCGAACTGCCCACATCGATTCCCGAACTCATCACGACGTCGTCGCAGACGCTGGAACAGATCAGCCCCGCCGAGGTTCAGCGGGTGGTCGCGGCCCTGAATGTCGCACTGACCGACGTGGACAACGACGTTCCGAATATCAGCGCGATGGCACAGAAGCTGGCCGCGGCGCTGATGCTGCAGCGACAGTCGTTGGGGCCGGCGCTCGGTGGCGTGAATCGGGTGGTCGATCAGCTGCCCGAGTTGCGCCCGCTGATCGGGCCTGGGATGAACGGGGTCGGCCAGTTCATCTTCAAGACGTCCGATCTCGGTCAGTCGCTCATCCCGCCGACGATCGCGATCGGCGGTGCGAAGAATCTCGGTCCGGGACAAGCCAATGCGGGCTATATCTTCGATCAACTCGGCAAGGTACTGCCGAGCCTGGCACTTGTCGGCGAGCTGCTGCGGCCGACATCGCAGGCGTCCGGACCGATCATCGCCGACTTCGATTTCGGCGCGATGCTGCGCAATCTATTGCAGGCCGTACAGGACGGCCACGTGAACGTTCACGCGCTGGTACCCGGCAACTGACGAACAACTGTCGATGGAAAGAGGACTCAGATGAACGACGACGGTTCGGACCGGACAGACGAGAAGGCCGCGAACGCCGGCGCGGTGGCGGTGAGTGAGGAGCCGGTGGTGACAGCGGAGGTCGATGACATGCCGGCCGATCCGGGCCGCCGGAAACGATCAGACCGCCTGCGCCGGGCGCTTTCTCCGAGCCGGGTAGTGGTAGCCGTCCTGGCGGTGGCAGCGATCGTGGGAACGGCCTGCGCCATCGTGTTCGGCGTCAAATGGAGTGATGCCGTCGCCGAACAGGACAGAGCGGCGTCGCAGGCGGCGACCGATGCCAAAGCGGAGAAGGCAGCCGGCGACTATGCGGTGCGGGTCTCCAACTTCGACTACAATGACCTCGATGCGTGGAAAGCCGCTGTCACGCAAGGGGTGACCGATCAGTTCAAGGCGAGTATGCAGGGCGCAACGCAGCTGGCGGAGCCGATTCTCAAGTCGCTGCAATGGACGTCGACCTCGCGCTTGATGATGGCCCGCGCGTCCGGTCATCGAGACGGTGTCTACACGGTTCAGGTATTCGTGAACGTGTCGAACAAGAGCCTGCAGGGCCAGTACACGTTGGTGACCGCCTACTCGGTGGTGCTGAACAAGGGCCGGACGGACAACGATTGGGTGATCTCCAACGCGGCCAACACGAATGACGCCGCGCAGCTCCCGGGGGTGCCGGGCCGGGGCAACACGCAGCCGGGCAGTCCGCAGACCGATGCCGGCAATCCCGCACCGATTCCGGGCGGCTAGGAGTCCGGAATCGGTGCGGCGCGCGAAGTCAGGAGATCCTCCAGTGCCTGGTGCCCGATCTCCAGGCTCTGTCGATGCAGCCGGGTCACCTGCCGCAGCACCAGGGCCGGCAGTTTGATCTTCAATTCGGTCCGGCTCACCACCCGCAGCAGGCAGCCGTCCGGGTGCGTGCTCAGAAAATAGTCGACGGTTTGGCTGCGCAGTACCCGGCTGGACAGAAGCACCGTCCTGCAGTGCTTTTCGCCCCACATACACTCCAGCACCGCGACATCGGAGATGCCGAGGGCGCCCGCCGACGTCTGGATGGTCCGCGGAGTGCCGTCGGGGTACCGTGTCAGCACCGTGGCATCGCCGGTCGACGGCGGGAAAGCCGGTCGGTGGCGGACCATCGCCTTGAACAATCCCTCGGTGTCCTTGAGGGCGGCGACCACCTCTTGCGGCGTCGCGTCGAGAATATCCGCCGCCTCGTCAGTCATCACATTCTTGTTGTCCGACATCAGATTCCGTGGCGCAGGTCGGCGGCGGTCGTGTTGCGCGTGGCCCGCGGGACGCTGACGCGCGACAGTCGGCCGGCCATGGGAGCCAGCCGGCGCAATCTCCGGGGAGTTGCCAATTCGGCGCCGATCGGCAGGCGCGACGACGCGACCGTGCGCGCATGGGTGAACGTTCTGATGCTGTGTTCGCCGTGGTAGCTGCCCATGCCGCTGCGGCCGACGCCGCCGAATGGCACGGCGGCCGAATACATGTTGACCATGAACTCGTTGACGTTCACCGAGCCGCTGCGGGTTCCGTCGATGAGTGTCTGCAGCCGATCATTCTCCGGCCCATGCCAATACAGTGTCAGTGGATGTTCGCGCGAGTTGATGGCGTCGATCACGTTGTCTAGCCGTCGGTAGGTGTACACCGACAGCACGGGGCCGAACACCTCGTCCGATTCGATCGTCATGCCCGGTCGCAGGCCGGTGATGATCGTCGGTGGAATCAACCGGGACTCGGCGTCAGGGAGCGACTCGCCTCCGGGGATGGCTTGCGATACGGCGGCGCCCTTGTTCGCCGCATCGTGCAGATGGCCGAGGATGCGATCGTAGTTGCTGCGGTTGATGATTGCGGTGTAGTCGGGATTGCCGACGATCGTCGGATACGCCGACCGCCACGAGGCGAGGACCTGTTCGGTGAACGGCCGGAGGGAATCCTCGGGTACGAACACGTAGTCCGGGGACAGGCACACCTGCCCGCTGTTGATCAGTCGTGCGGACGCGATCCGCTTGGCGGCACGAGTGATATCGGCATCGACGTCGACCACGACGGGATTCTTTCCGCCGAGCTCCAAGGTGGCCGGAACCAGGTTGACCGCACAGTCTTTGGCGACCTCGATGCCGACCTCGGGGGAGCCGGTGAAAAAGAACGAGTCGAAGCGCAACCTGGAGAAGGCGGATCCCGGACCGTGGTCGGCGGTGATGACGGAGAGTTCCTCGAGGCCGAAATAGTCGGCGGCATAACGCGCTAGCGCGTCGCCGGTGTTCCGGGTGACCGACGACGGCCGAATCATCAGCCGGTTGCCGGCCGCCAGAGCTCCGGCGGCCGGTACGAAGGTGAGCTGCACGGGAAAGTTCCACGGCCCGGCGATACCGACCACGCCGAGGGGATCGCGGCGCACCTGATAGCGGAATCCGGTGAGGCGCAGAGGGGTCCGTGCGGGCTCGGTGAGCCATTTCTTCAGATGTCGCCGCTGGTCCCGGATTTCGTTGACCGTATACATGATGTCGCCGGCGGTGCACAGCCAGCGTGCCCGCGAGCCGAAGTCAGCGATGATCGCATCGGCGATCGACTCGCAGTTGTCGGCGAGCATGGCATGCAGACGGCCGAGTCGATCCAGTCGGGTGTCGAGGTCGGGGATGCCGTCGCGCAGGAATGCCGCACGCTGCCGATCGAGTATCTGGGCGGGTGTGGGTCCGCCCGAAGACGCCACTGAAGTGGTGCGTACGGCGGCGGGTGCTGCCGGCGCGTCGTGAATGGACACAGGTGATCCGCCTTCGTCGCGACGATCGGGACCACATCAATGAAACATGAATAAAAAACTGTGTCAATAGTTCAACTAGGCATTCCGCCCAGCATCAACTCGAATGCGGACATCGCGCGGGCCTGCACGCCGTCGAGCACATGCGTCGGGCCGAGCGAGGCGAACATGAAATCGGTGGCATGGTCGACGGCGGTGGTCAGATCGTCGCCGAGTCGGCCCTCTGCCCAGGCGCCGGCGAGTTCGGCCATGGCGCCGCCGGCCATGATGGCGGCGACCGTCGGATACTGCGAATTCGGTCCTGCTGCAGGCGTACTCAGCGGAGCGATGGTATGGATCAGGATCTGCAGAGTCTCGCGGCGTTTGGTCGCCAGTACGGGGTTGCTCGTCGCGTCGGTATAGAGCACACGCGCTCGGCGCGGGTCTTCGCTGATTCTCGCCAGGCTGACGTGGATGAAGGCGTACACCACCTCGCGGTCGTTGTCCGCCGCGCGCACGGCGTCGTAGGCCACGACCGCGGTGTCCTGCACGAGCTGGTCGTGCAATGCCCCGAGGAGTTCGTCGACATTCGCGAAGCTCTCGTAGAAGTAGCGGGTGTTGAGTTCGGCCTGCCGGCAGACCGCCCGCAATGTCACGCCGGACAGTCCTTCGGCGCCGACGACGTCGAGTGCCGCGGTCAGCAGCATCTGGCGACGCATGGTGCGACGGTCGGCGGCGTCGACGCCGGCCCAGCTCTGCGGCTTGCTCACCCGGACAACCTTAGTGCTGGAAGGAGTGGATTCGAGACAATGTCTGGACACGAGTGTAGCCAAACGTTACGCTGAAAGTGATGCGGGCAACACCTGGTGTGTCCGCGGCCGACTGCAGAAAGGCGACAACGATGTCGACGCATATCCTGGCCGAGCCGCCCGCGGGCAGTGGACTCAAGCCTGTCACCGGATCCACCATCCCGGGGCTCGTGCAGGTCCTGAAGTTGCGGCAGGACCCGTTCGCGTACGCCCAGGCCAATCAGGCCAAGTTCGGCGATGTCACCTTCATGAACGTCTTCGGCACCACGATCGTGTCCTGTGCCGGGCCCGATGCCGCCGAGCGGATTCTGATGAACAAGGACCGGGCGTTCGCCAACGGTCCGGCGTGGGGATACTTCATCGACAAATTCTTCCATCGCGGCGTGATGCTGTTGGACTTCGACGAGCATCGGCACCATCGGCTGATCCTGCAGCAGGCATTCACGCCGACGATCCTCAAGGGCTACATGCAGGAGATGCAGCCCATGATCATGAACGCGATGAAGCAGTTCCCGGTACGGGAGGTGTTGCTGTTCAACGAGTTCAAGCAGTTGACACTGGATGTGGCGCTGGAAGTCTTCCTCGGCTTGGAGCTGCCGAAGCAGGAGGCCGACAAGATCAACAAGGCCTTCATCGAATGCGTGCGCGCCGGTGTCGGGTTGGTCCGGGCGGACGTGCCGTTCACCCGTTGGGGCAAGGGGATTCGCTCGCGCAAGGTGCTCGAGGACTTCATCTACAGCCACATCCCGGCCAAGCGGGCCAAGGAGACCCCGGACCTCTTCTCGGTGCTGTGTCACGCGGAAAGTGAAGACGGGCACCGGTTCACCGACGAGGACGTCGTGAACCACATCCTGTTCGTACTGATGGCCGCGCATGACACGTCGACCATCACGATGTCGCAGATGGCGTACCACATGGCCAAGCATCCGCAGTGGCAGGAGAAGGCGCGTGAGCAGTCGCTGGAGCTGAATCCCGAACTGGGATACGACGATCTGGCAAAGCTCGATGTTCTGGACTCGATCATGAAGGAATCGCTGCGGATGTGTACACCGGTGCCGGCGCAGCCGCGGATGGCGGTCAAGGACACCGAGGTCAACGGCTATTTCATCCCCGAAGGCACGATGGTGCAGGTGCCGAATCTGAGCAACCACTACCGGGACGACATCTGGACGAATCCGTTCGCCTTTGACCCGGAACGGTATTCGGCTGAACGCAAGGAAGACAAGGCGCACCGGATGGCGTGGATGCCATTCGGCGGTGGGGTGCACAAATGCATCGGGCTCTACTTCGGCCAAATGGAGATCAAAACGATCATGCATCACCTGCTGCGCGGGTACGAGTGGAGTGTTCCGGACGACTACGTGCTGCCGATGGACTACAGCGCGTTGCCGGTGCCGAAAGACAAGCTGCCGGTGACGATCCGCCGGCGCTGAAGCGTCGGCGGGCGTCATCGCCTCCTACTGAACGTCGAGCACGACTCGGCCGCGTCCGTGTCCGCGTTCGAAGCGCCGGTGCGCCTCGGCGACCTGTTCGAATGGCATCACCTCGATGGCAGGCGGCCGAATGTGGTCGTCCGCCAACAATTTCGCGAGGCTTCGTAGCTGCTCGTCCTGGCGAGTCACCGCGATCATGTTGGACAGCACCCGCACGTCGTGCTCGGCCGCGTGCGCGACCTGTTCCTCGGTGGGCCGCGAGATCAGCGTCTCGATCTCGACGTATCGACCGCCCGGCTTGACCAACTCGACGGCCCGGGGGAGCAGGGTGTCTTGTCCGACCGCGTCGAGGACGAAGTCGATACCCTCGGGCGCCCACTTACGGGCCGCCGCCACGACGTCTTCGGTGAGGTAGTCGATGGTGAATTCGGCGCCCAGCGCGGTGGCGTAGTCGTTGTTGGCAGGGTCGCACGTGATCGCGACGCGCGCCCCGTGAGCTCGCGCGATCTGCATGGCGATGCTGCCGACGCCGCCCGCCCCGCCGTTGATGAGCAGCGTCTCGCCGGACTTCAGCTCTCCTGCGTGTATGAGGCTGCCGTAGGCGGTGGTGCCCGCGGTCGGCAGAGCCGCGGCGTCGGTGAAGCTCCAGCCTTCGGGCAGCGGCGCGATCATGTTGCCGGCACTGACGCAGTACTCGGCGTAGGTGCCGTCCTTGCCGTCCTTCTGGTTCGACATTCCGAAGACGCGGTCGCCCGGCTTCCATTCCTCGACTCCCGGCCCCACGGCTTCGATCGTGCCGGCGTGATCGAAGCCGAGGACGAACGGGAAGTGGTACTCGATGAATTCCGCCAATCGACCCTGGCGGGTCTTCCAGTCGGCCGGATTGACGCCCGCCGCAGCGATTTTCACCAGTACTTCGCCCTCCCCGGGCACCGGCTTGGGGATCTCGCTCAGACGGAGGGCGTCGGCGGTACCGAAGTCCTCGATGATCATTGCTCGCATTATGTTCTCCACCTTTGTGTTTCAGTCGCGGATGACGGGTGCGCGACGCTTATCCGTCCCGCACGCGTCGGATTCCGTCGTGGTGCTAGGGAAGTATTTGGCCGTCGAGATCGCAGAAGCTGTGACATACCGACTCGCGGATGATGCACTGCGGACATTCCGGGTCGAACCATGCGTCGACCTTCGCCCAGTGGATCGGATGAAACAGGTACGGGCCGTTCACGGCGTTGATGTCGGTGAACTCCTGTTCCCACACATGCGTGTACTTCGAATCGCCGACGGCGGTGTCGACGCGGCTCAGTTGCCACGCCAGCATCGTCGGGATGTAGCCCGGCATTTCCAACGTCTCGGCCTCGAACCGGCGAACGATGTCGTCTGCGGTATCGGGTTCCACGGCAAGCAAGAGTGCGCGGTACACCGTGCCGGGGGTGCGGGGCGTCGAGAAGCCCGAATCGCACGGCTGGTACTCGGCGCCGTTGATGCGTACGGCCAGCGGATCGGCCAGGATTGCGTCGATCTGCGGCTTCGCCTCATCCCAGCTCTGCCGGTCCGCATAGTTGAAGTGCGCCAGCACATCTCCGGCGTTGGCCGAACCGGGCAGGGTGCGGTTGACGACGACACCCGCGGCGCCGGTGGCCGCTGCGGTCGTCCGGAGACGATCCATCAAGGCCTCGATGATTGCGTCTTCGGTTCCAGGTGTGACATCGATCAGACGCGTGGCGCTATACATTGCTCAGTCCTTCGACATCAGCGGCGGCCGCCGTCATCCGGCGGGTGCGGTTCTCCAGCAGTTCGTCGATCTCGGCCCACCAGGCGCCGATGCCGGCATCGTGACGTCCCATTGCCGTCATCTGCCACCACGCCCCGACGCCCGGGACGGTCCAGCTGATCGTGACGGTGTTGTTGTCATCGGTGAACCAGATCGGTGGACTCACCAGAACGCGGTCGAGTGTCATGCCGCGTCCCTCGGCGCCGAGCGCGTACTCGGCGAGGTATCGGTCGATGAAAGTGCGCGCCTTGCCCGGCTTTGTGGTCACTTCGTCGACTATGTAAATGGTTGGTTCGGCCATGGCGCCACGCTAGGCGCGGTTATGAGTTCCGTCACAGTGGTGCTCCCTGTCACTGGGATAGCCGCTGAAAGTTAAGGTCGACGGGTGTCCCCGCAGCCGACGACCGAATCCACTGAGGTCTTGATCGTCGGCGCCGGACCGGCCGGCGCCACGGCCGCAGCCTGGGCAGCACGCGCGGGCCGCGAGGTGCTGCTGATCGACCGTGCCATCTTTCCCCGTGACAAGACCTGCGGTGACGGCCTGACGCCGCGCGCGGTCGCCGAACTCGATCTGCTGGGCCTCGGTTCGTGGGTGCGTTCCCTGCATACCCACGACGGGCTCGACCTGGCGGTATTCGGCCGCGGCTATCCGATGCAGTGGCCCGAGGGCCCGTTCCCGGCGGTCACGGCGGCGGTCCCGCGGATGGAATTCGACGCCCGATTGCTCGCGGAGGCAACCGAATCGGGCGCGGTGTTCCGCGGCGGGGTGCGGGTGTCGGATGCGCTGACCGATGACTCCGGCCGGGTGCTGGGCGTCCGCACCGCCGATGGTGAGATCGGTTGCCGCACATTGCTGGTAGCGGACGGCGCCGGATCCCCGATCGGCAATCGACTCGGCCGGAAATGGTTGCGGGACAAGATGTACGCGGTGGCGGCCCGGTCGTACATGACGTCCGGGCGCGGCGACGACAAGATGCTGACCGTCGCGGTGGGCGCCGGCCGCGGCGATGCCGTGATGTCGCCCGGCTACGGCTGGCTGTTCCCGCTCGGCGGCGGTCGGGTGAACGTGGGATACGGGGTGATGGTGTCCGACGAGCTGCCCCTGCCAGGATCGTCGAGGTCGCTCCATGACGCCTTCATCGAGCAGATGCGTGACCGATGGCAGCTGATCGGTGACCCGGAAAACTATGCGGCGGCGCCGCTTTCGATCGGTGGGATGGTCGAGAACATCGCCGGACCGAACTGGATGCTGATCGGCGACGCCGCCTGCGGCACCAACCCGGTGACCGGCGAGGGCATCGACTTCGCGATGGAATCGGCCCGGCACGCCGTCGAAATGCTGGGCGCAGATGACTACACGCAGGCCTGGCCGGATCTGTTGCAGACGTTATATGCGGAGCCCCTCGCGGCCGAGCGCAAGATCATCCGGGCCATCGGAATGCATCCGCGTCTCGGTCGTCAGCTCGTGCCGCTGCTGATGTCGAACGGCTGGCGGGGACGCTTTGTATTGAGGTCGGCCGCCAATCTGGTCGCCGAGGGCGACAAAGACGCCGCGGCGCGACTGTTTCGCCTGGTCGGGCGGATATCCGAACGCTCCGAGCGACCGATCTTCGGCCACCGGCGGTGAAGTAGGGTCGAGGCCATGAGTACGGACCCCGCCCACGAATCGGGCGCCCAGAATCCGGTCACGCTGCCGGCTACCACTGATGTGCTGATCGTGGGTGCGGGCCCGGCCGGCTCCGCTGCCGCGGTGTGGGCGGCGCGCGCCGGGTACCAGGTGACGGTGATCGATATGGCTGAGTTCCCGCGGGACAAGACCTGTGGCGACGGGCTGACCCCGCGGGCCGTGCTGGAGCTTCAGAAGCTGGGGATCGAGAGCTGGCTGGGCGAGCATCCGCGCACCGAGGGGGTGCACATGCATGGGTGGGGAACCAACCGCAAGATCGTGTGGTCGCGCAAAGGCGCCTTCCCGGCGTATGGGAGCGCGATCGCCCGCGCTGAATTCGACGAGAAGATCCGGAGTCTGGCGCTCGATGCCGGCGTCGCGATGGTGACCGGAACCAAAGCTGTCGACGCCGACGTGCAGGACGGCCGCATCACGTCGGTGACCCTGCAGCGCGGCGACGAGATCTCGCAAGTGACGCCGCAGAAGGTGATCGTCGCCGACGGTGTGCGCTCGGGGCTGGGCAAGATACTTGGGCGGCAATGGCACCGGGATACGGTTTTCGGCACCGCGGTGCGGTCGTACGTTCGTGTCGAGAAGGAATGGGATTGGCTGGTAACCCATTTCGACATGAAGAACACCGAGGGCGACACGTTGCCCGGCTACGGCTGGATGTTCCCGTTGGGTAGCTCCGGCGGCAACGGCGAACTGGAGCATCAGGGTTCGCCGATCATCAACATGGGCGTGGCGGCATTCTCTACCGCCGAACGCCCCGCCAAGGTGGCGCTGCGTCCGTTGCTGGATCAGTATGTTGCGCAGATGCGGGAGCAGTGGGGGCTCATCGGCGAGCCGATGCAGGTGAAGTCGGCACTACTGCCGCTCGGCGGCGCGGTCTCGAATATCGCGGGTCGCAACTGGATGCTGATCGGCGACGCCGCCGGTTGCGTCAATCCGATCACCGGTGAAGGCATCGACTACGCACTGGAGACAGGGCGGTTCGCGGCCGAGGCGCTCGATGTCGACGACTACACCACGATGTGGCCGGACCTGTTGAACGAGAAGTACGGCCAGATGTTCTCCGGAAGCCGCCGATTGGCGAAGATCTTCTTCTACCCCCGAGTGACGGCCACGGTGGCGCGACCGATCATGCACTGGGAGAAGGGGATGCGCGGGGCGATGCGCCTCATGTCGAATCTGGTCGGCGAGAACGAGCATGATGATGCGGCGACCCTCGCGCGGTTTGCCGGCAATGTCTCGCTGAAGCTCGACAAACGAACTCGCCGTCCGTTCCACTGATGGCGGAATCCGCACCACCGCCGCGACGTGCGCTCCTTGCTGCCGAGCGAGCGGCACGGCGTGACGTCGTAGCCGCCGAACGCGAGCTCGTGGAACTGAGGCCGGCGGACGGTGCCGATCGTTCGTCGGCCGCGCGGCAATGGTGGCCGCTGATCGCGGTGGCGGCGATCCTGGTCGCGGTGGCCGTGGCGATCGCGGGTGTCGTGCGCTTCGCGCAACTGGACTCGGAGACGTTCAGCGACAATCAGATTCGCTCAGCGGCGATCGATCGAGTGGAGCTGTTGCTGACACCGAACGTGCATGATCCGGACCAGTCGAAGCGCATCCTGGACGATTCGACGGGTGCTTTTCACGATCAGTTCGCCCAGGCGTCCGATGCCTATACGAAGTTCGTCGCGGCGGTCGGCACGGTGGCCACCGGTGAGGTCGATGGCACCGCGATCGAGACTCGAGACAGACAATCGGCGACGGTCCTCGTGACTGCGTCCATCGCGGTCGCCACGACGACCGGTGGCGGGGCCGGGAACAAGCGGTTCCGGCTGCGGGTGCAGCTGCAGCCCGATGGTAGTGAGTTGAAACTCGCTGCGGTGGAGCTGATTTCATGACCGTGCGAAAACTGGCTCCGAGTTCGCGACTACTGCGGCGCGGGTTGTCCTGGGTGGCGGATGTCCTGGCCCCGCTGGCGCTGCTCATCGCCGTGCTGGGCATCGGCGCCGGCGCCGGATATCCGTCATGGTGGGTCTCGCTGCAGGTGGTGGCGACGGCGATGGCCGGCGGCTACGCGGTCACCGCATGGTCGGCGTGGCCGAGATCGGCCGGATCGCGGCCGGGTTCTCTGGCAGTGGGCGTCGATGATGGCGACGACGCGCGCGTCCTGGCGTGGCGTCGCCGCAGCGCCTGGCTCGCCGCAGCGATGGCGTTGCTGGCCGCCGCCGCATCGGCAGGTGCGATCGCGGCGGCGTTGTGCGGCACCGCGTCCCGCGACGACCAGGTTGATCGAAATCGCCGCGAGCTGCCGGCTGTCGCGCACGATCTGGTGACCACGGTGTTCTCATACCGTGCCGGCCACCGCGCGGCCGACCGGGCCGCGGCGGCGCCGTTGGTCACCGGCGATTTCGCGTCGACCTACAACACCCCGCCGGCCGGTCTGCCGGACACGACGACCGTGCATTGGCAGCCGGCGCGGATCGCGCTGGACTCGGTCGGTGGTCGCTCCGCGACGCTCACTGTTGCCGCGAATGTGACGGAGACGGCTGCCGACGGCAAGACCGCTACATCGGGGAAAGTCATACTGCTGCAACTGGTCCGGTCCGATGGACAATGGCGCATCGCTGACGTTCGGGACGAGCTGTGAGTGCCCCGTCGAAGCGGTTGCAGGCCGCACAGGAGCAATTGGCCCGGGCCCAGGAAGCCGCCGCGGCCGCGGCCGCCGCAGCGTTGCCGGCGCGGCGGGAATCGGCCCGGCGAGACAGCCGATTGTTCCGTGCCGCAGTGGCGCTGATGGCGTTGCTCGTGATGGCGGCGGTCGTCGTCGGGGTCGTCGTCGCGGTCGGCCATCGCAACCACAACGACCGGCAGCACCGGATCGATGCGTCGCTTGCGGCGGCGCGTACGGCGCTGGTCACCATGCTCTCGGCCGATCCGGCCCGCCCGGACGACTACCTCGCGTCGATCCTCGATGTCACGACGGGTGAACAGCATCAACGGATCGTGTCGTTGCATGATGAGATCCGCGACGCAGTGGCCTCCGGCGGTCGACCGAGCACCGGATCGGTGATCTCGGTGGGCGTGCTAGGTCCCGATCCGGGATCGTCGGTAAACCTGTTCGCGGTGGCGACGGCGACCAACCCGGAGCTGGTCGGCGCAGCCGGCGGACAGAACCGTTTCGCGCTGGTGCTCACCATGCGTGCGGTCGGATCGGGCTGGAAGCTCGAGAAGGCGCAGGCGCAATGAAGTTCACCTTGTTCACAGTCGCCGGTGGTGTCGCCGGGCTCGGTTTGCTGACCTATCTGTTCGGCGCCGCCGGCTGGTGGCTGATCCTGGCGGCGTTCGCGCTGATGCTCATGGCCGGTTGGGCGGTCGCGCGATGGCTGATGCGTGGGCGATCCCTGTTTCTCGACGTCACCGCGGTCCTGGCGGTGGTAGCGGTCTCGGCGACGGCGGCCGTGGTCGGATTTCTGGGGCCCGCCGATCAGCCGGCGCAGGACACCGTGGGGCGCAACACGGTCGTCGCGGCGGCTCGCGATGCGGTCACCGCGCTGATGACCTTCACACCCGGACACGGATTCACTCAGTCGGTGGCCGACCGACTGGCCGACCCGCTGTTGACCGACTACCGGGGCAGCGGGCCCGACGTGGTGCTCATCGGTGCCGTCGAGTCGGGGACGACGATGTCGGCGGCGGTGGTCGCGGGGGCGGTCGACCGGCAGACGAGTCGGTCCGCACGAGTGCTGCTGTACGTGAATCAGACGGTGACCACCGGTGGGCAGCCCGCGCAACAGATACCGGTGGCGCAGTGGGCGTCGCTGGTCCATGACGGATCCGCCTGGTTGCTCTCAGACCTGCGTCCAGTTGGCGTCCAAAACTGAAGCGGCGGAACTGACCTCACGGGTGATTCGATAGCCTGCAGAAAACGAATGGAGACGCCATGAATGCTGAGACTGTGCGGGGGGAGACCGCGGGGGCGGGCATCGTGATCGTGGGCGCCGGTCTGGGCGGAATCAGGGTCGCCGAGCGCGCCCGCCAATCCGGTTACGCTGCACCGATCACGCTGATCGGTGCAGAGGACTATCGGCCATACGATCGCCCGCCGCTGTCGAAAGAGGTGCTACGCGGGGCGGACCGGGTCGAACTGAAGGACGACGACTACTACGGTTCGGCGGACCTGACGCTGCGCACCGGTGTCCGCGTCGCGTCGATCGACACGAACGACCGCACCGTCACCACGGATTCCGGCGAACGCATCGAGTACCAATCCCTGGTCCTGGCAACGGGTCTGACCCCACGACCGTTGCCGGGCACCGAGGGTGTCGCCGGTGTGCACGTGCTGCGGACCTATGACGACTGCGTGGCTCTGCGTGATGAGGCCGCGGACGCGAAATCGGCCATCGTGATCGGCGCCGGATTCATCGGGTGCGAGGTGGCGGCGAGCCTGCAACAGCTCGGAGTTCCGGCAGTGTCGATCATCGAGCCGCAGGAGGCGCCGCTGGTACAGGCGCTCGGTGTCGAGGTCGGCAATATGGTGCGGCGGATACATGCCGAGGCCGGCGTGGATATCCGCACCGGCGTCGGGGTGAGTGGTGTCGACGCCGCCGACGGCCGGGTCACTGCGGTGCGTCTCGACGATGGCACGGTGCTGCCCGCCGACGTGGTGATCGTCGGGATCGGTTCGATCCCGGTGACCGACTATCTCGACGGCTCCGGAATCGACCTCGCCCCACGGGAGTTGGGCGGCGGAGTCGCCTGCGACGAGTCGGGACGTACCAGCGCACCGGACGTGTTCGCGGTGGGAGATGTGGCGAACTGGGGTGCCTTGGACGGCCGCCGCGGCCGTGTCGAGCACTGGAGCAATACGGTGGAGCAGGCGGCCCTGGTCGGCGCAGAACTGGTGCTGCCGTCAGCGGAAGCGCTTGCGCTGCCGTATTTCTGGAGCGATCAGTTCGATGTGAAGATCCAGATGCTGGGCCACCCGTCGCCGACGGACGATGTCCACGTCATCTCCGACGATGGCCGCAAGTTCGTCGCCTACTACAGCCGCGGCGGGGTGCTCACCGGTGTGGTGGGCGCCGGCAAGGCCGGTGCGGTGATGAAGATGCGCGCCAAGCTCGCAGCGTCGACACCGATCGCCGATCTGTTGTGAGCGAGCTGCGGGCGGCCGACGTTGCGGCGGCGATCGATGCCGCGGGGTCACCCGAACGCGCCGAATCGTCGGCCCGGTTCTTCAAGACCGGCCCAGGCGAGTATGGGGAGGGTGATCGGTTCGCCGGCGTATCGGTGCCGGAACAGCGTCGAATAGCCAAGCAGTTCAAAGGGATCGATCCTAGCGAGATCCGCACGCTATTGGCCGGCGAGGTGCACGAGCATCGGCTGACGGCGCTCCTGATGCTGGTGTGGGAATACGAACACGCCGCGGATCCCGAGGCGCGCGGACCATGGTTGGAACTGTATCTGGAGCAGGTGCGCGCCGGCCGGGTGAACAACTGGGATCTGGTCGACTCGTCGGCGGCGGAGATCGTCGGCGCGAGCGTCGCCGACGGGGAATCGTCGGAAGCGCTGATCGCCGGGTTGGCCTCGGAGGACGACCTGTGGCCTCGCCGGGTCGGCATCGTCGCGACCTACGCCTGGTTCACGCGCGGCGAGCCCGGCCCACTCGTTCGCGTGGTGGCACCGCTGGTCATCGATGACCGACGGGATCTGATTCAGAAGGCTTTCGGCTGGATGCTGCGCGAACTGGGCAAGCGCTGCGACCGCGATCTTCTGATCGCCTACCTCGACACGAACGCTGCGTCGATGGGCCGCACCGCGCTCAGCTATGCCACCGAGCATCTAACGAAAGAGCAACGCACCCATTATCGTTCGCTGAAATAGCGGTCAGGCCGCGACACGCCAGTCGGCGTGGTGCACCCGGCATCCGAACCGGGCGCCATGGCAGACGTCGCAGTGCTCGCCGTCGACCCGACCGGTACCCGCGCATTCTTCGCATGGCTCGAGGTGCCGCTTGCACTTCGCGCAGGTGTCGGCCTCGGTGGCGTCGAGCGCGGCGTCGAGGACGGTCGTGGACGCTGCGGCGTGTTCGGCGCGAGCCCGGTCGGCGCGCGCCTGAGCGAGCGCTTTGCGTGCCGATTCCAGAGTGATCTGGTCGGGATCGATTCCCTCGCGGGCGAAGGCCGCGGCCGCGGCCGGGGCGTATCGGTAGCGGAGCGGAGCGTGCGTGCGCCGCAATCCATTACGCGTCGTTCGCAGAAATGCCACGAACATGCGGTAGCGCCGTTCGTCCCAGGTGGACCAGATGTCGTCGACCTCGAGGATCCGCTTCAAGTTCGGTTCGAGGCCGGCGATCGTGATCATCTTGGTGAACCAGCGCAACCGCGGGGCGAGCGGTTTGGCGAACCAGTGGTACTTCTCCGGAACGAATTTCTCGACCCGCAGCGTCTGCCGTGCGAGCCCGACCGTGTACTGCGCCAGCTTCGAATTGACCAGCTCACTGTCGAAGACGTTCTGCAGGTACGACTCGAACTCATCGTAGGTCTGGGGCTGTGCGCTGTCGTCGACGCCGAAAAGGGAGAACCATTCCTTGGACTCTTCGAAGATCTGCGCCTTCTCGTCCCGGGTCAGTGGGCGCTGCAGGACTCCGAGATCGCTTGCGCGGTAGATGGCTTCGAAGAACGTCACATGTGCCCAGTAGAAGGTCTCGGCGTTCAGCGCGTGATAGTGATGGCCGCCAGGCATGTCTCCCTTGATGGACTTGTGGAAGTTGCGTACCTGAATGCCGTACTTCTGAGCGTCCTCGGGGGCCGCGTACAGCACGCCGTTGATGGTCTTCTGTGAACTCTTTGCGCGCTGCGCCTGCACCGCAGGGTCTTTCGACTTCACGACCATCGAATGGTCGGAGACGCCCTGACCCAACTGTGGCCACATGTTCTCGATGATCGCGGTCCGCTGGCCGGATACGAAGAGCACGAACGGATCGCCCATGTACTTCCAGAGCAGCGAGTTCGGTGGGACCGGGTACTGCGCGCGGTCCTTCGGTCGCAGACTGGCGTCGCCCTCGCGGATCGGAAGCCGGGTGCCGGAGTAGAAAACGTTCTCGCCTACCGGAGTGTCCTCGGGGAGCACCGTGGTCGCGATCTCGGTTGTTTGGTCGGTGAGCAGGTCGCCGTCGATCGTGTTCGTCATGCAGCTTGCCTTTCAATCCGTGCCGTACGTCAAGAATTAGTGGAACAGTATCGTGTATTTGTGTCATTCGCAAGTATTCGATCCCGTATCGCCTGGTGCAGCCCGTTTGGGGAGAAACCAGTGATACGTTGAATGAATAGTGTCTCATCGAATCGACTGGAGTGCGCCATGACAGCTACGGCCCGATCGGTCACGCCGATGGAACCAGCCGATGTCGACTTCAACAGGCTGGCTCATCCGGACCGGCCGTTACGGCCGATCCCGCCCGGACGAGACGTCTTCGCCGAGCGGTGGCGGCGCAGCCGCGAGTTCCTGTTCGCGCCGTGGATCGACATCGATGTCGAGGTGGGGCCGAACGATCTCACCCGTGCACGCGACGACTATTTCTGGCAGGCCGACGAGCACATGATCGGCGTGGTCGAGATGTTCGAGGAACTCGGTCACAAGACCGCGAGAGTGATGTTCGAGCAGGCGCTCACCGAGGGCATCGACACCGTTGAGGAACCGCATCCGGCGCTGATCGCACTTTTCGATCAGCTCGACAATGTGCCGGAGTGGTTCGATCACGAATCGGCCGAGCGGGGTCGGATCCTGGTGTCATCGTCGACTATTCCGGCGTCGATGCTGATCCTCGGCTGGGCGTTCTTCGAGACCGCGATGACCGGCGACATCTCGGCGGCCACCGGGGCCACGGGTCGATTCCGAGATCAGGGTCCGCGACGCTACCTGGAGACATTCAGGATGTTCGCGATGATGGCGACCCCACAGGTATATGGGCGGTTCAACATCGAATTCCAGACCGTGGTGCGGGTGCGGCTGATGCATGCGCTGGTCAGTCGGGGACTGCGGCGCTCGTGGGGCGACGACGTCTACCTCAAATACGGCGAACCGATCGCGGCGGCGTCGCTGCTGGGGTTCGGCAACGGTCCGCTGTTGTTGCGCTTGGCCGATCATCAACTCGGACGGCGCCTGTCGCCCTCGGATCTCGACGACATCGCGATGTACGCGTCGTTCACCTCATGGCTGCTCGGTGCGCCGGAGAGTCTGCGTTGCCGGGACGGACTCGAACTGATCAAGTCGCTCAACTACATCTTCGCGCGCGGCGGAGACCCGTCGCAGTGGCGCGCAGAGGTCGTCGACACGCAGCCGGCATTCGTGCGATGGATGGTCGATGCGACGGTCGGATGGTTGCCTGAACCCGCCCGAGCCGTGCTGGCCCAGGCGTTGGACATCAATTTCGCGGTGACCGGCCTGGTGCCGTTGGTGATGGTGTTCGGGGCTGACCAAATAGACGAGCTGCTTGCCGATTCGGAGTTCGAGAAGTACCCGATCAACTACCGGATCCTCGGCCAGGGATTCGAGGCGATGGCCCGGGTGCATGCCCGGGCGGTACGTACGCGCGACCAGATCCCGGGCATGGCAATGGCAAAACGGGTGTATTACCGCAACGGTGTCCCGGGGCAGCGCGGCGTCATCGACGGGCTGGAGGGAGTGCTCAACCGGATGGGGATGCGCTCGACCTACACCCATCACGATCGATCTCCGGCGGGGGCCGCGTTCACCGGAGGCCGTTAGCTTGCGCCGCGCCGGTACGCGTTCGAACGAGCGGTACGACATCGTCATCGTGGGGTCCGGTTTCGGCGGCAGTGTCAGTGCTCTGCGGCTGGCCGAGAAGGGGTACGACGTCTGTGTCGTCGAGGCGGGCCGACGATTCGCCGATGATGAATTCGCCCGGGGCGCATGGCAGTTGAATCGCCTGGCGTTCGCGCCCAAGCTCGGTCTCTACGGGCTCTATCGGGTGCACCTGCTCCGCAATGTCGGAGTGCTGGGCGGCGCCGGGGTCGGCGGCGGGTCGCTGAACTATGGAAACACCCTGTACCGCCCACCCACCGCGTTCTACGCCGATCCGCAATGGCAGGACATCACGGATTGGGCGGCCGAGCTGGCGCCGCATTACGACCAGGCAGAGCGCATGCTGGGGGCGACGACCAACCCTCTCGACACGTACTGCGATCGCGTGATGCGCGCCGTCGCCGAGGAAATGGGGGTTGCCGATACGTTGCGGCCGACCACGGTCGGCGTCCTGTTCGCCGGCGAAGGCGACCGGCTCGCGGGCGAATCAGTAGCAGACCCGTACTTCGGGGGCGCCGGGCCCACGCGGTCCGCATGCACCGGATGCGGGGCTTGCATGACCGGCTGTCGGGTCGGCGCGAAGAACACGCTGCCGAAGAACTATCTCGGCCTCGCCGAGCGTGCCGGGGCGACCGTTGTCGAGCGCACAACGGTCAAACATATTGAGCCATTTGGTGATCGATGGCTCATCGAGGCCGATCGATCGTCCGCGTGGGGCCCGATCGGGGCGCGCCGGCGGACGATCATCGCCGACGACGTGATCGTGGCTGCGGGCACCTACAACACCCAGCGGCTGTTGCACCGTGCCCGCGACTCCGGTGAACTGCCTCGGCTTTCGGCCGCCCTCGGCCGGCTGACCCGGACGAATTCGGAATCGATCCTGTGCGCCACCCGCGCGACCTATGACAGTGACCAGGACACGTCGTCGGGCGTCGCGATCACCTCGTCGTTCCATCCGCGTCCAGACACTCACATCGAGCCGGTGCGATTCGGTCCGGGATTCAACGGCATCGGCGGACTGTTCGTGCCGCTGACCGAGGGCGGTGGAGATAAACCGCGGTGGCGCAGACTGATCGCGCGCGTTCGCGCCGAACCGGGCAGTGGTCGTCAAATGATGAGCTATCGCGATCGGGCCGGGCGGTCGATCATCGTGCTGGTCATGCAGAACCTCAACAACTCGCTGACGACATATGTCCGGCGACGGGGACCGCTGCGGTACGTCACGAGTCGACAGGGCGTCGGCGAGCCCAACCCGACGTGGATCCCCGTCGGCAACGAGGTGGCCGAGCGCGCGGCCGCGCAGATGTCGGGCCACGCCGGCGGGTCGTCCACCGATCTGTTCGGCGCCACGCTGACGGCCCACTACCTCGGGGGCTGTCCGATCTCGGCCGATCCAGACCGCGGCGTGATCGATGCGTACCACCGTGTCTGGGGTTATCCGACCCTGCACATCGTCGATGGTTCGGCGATCAGCGCGAATCTGGGGGTGAACCCGTCGTTGACGATCACGGCCCAGGCGGAACGTGCGATGTCGTTGTGGCCCAATAAGGGTGAGCGGGACGAGCGACCGACGCAGGGCGCGGGGTACCGGCGGCTTGTTCCCGTTGCTCCGCGCCATGCCGTCGTGCCCGCGACCGCACCGGCAGCGCTGGGAACACCCCGCGTTCGCAGTACCTCGGCATGAATGAACGGAGACCGCAGATGACCGGCGACCGCACGACTGAATCGTTCACCGATGCGACCGTGGGTGCGGTGCAGTTCGTCAAGGGTGTGGCCGGCCTGGTCCGCGACGCGCCGGTGATCGCGCGACCGACCTTACGGCTGATGCGGAGCCCGGGCACCGTGCGATGCGTCGGCGGGGTGTTCGAGTCGGCTGCCCGGGCTCATCCGAATCGGTCGTTCCTCTGGTTCGACGGACGGTCGATCACGTACGCGGAGGCGAACCACCGGATCAATCGATACGCGCACCTCTTGAAAGACAACGGAATCGGCGTCGGGGACACCGTTGCCGTTCTCGGTCGCAATCACCCGACGGTGGTGTTGTCCACGCTCGCGGTGGTGAAGCTGGGGGCGACCGCTGGATTGCTGAACTACAACCTGCGCGGTGACACACTCGCTCACGGATTGAGACTGCTTGACGCCAGGGCCATCGTCGTCGACCCGGATCTCGACATCCTGGATACCGTTGATGCCCAGCTCGTTCCGGCACTCAGGTTCGGGTTGGCGGCATTGGACGAGGAGTCGGCGGCACTACCCGAGACGAACCCGTCTGGTGCGGATGCGATCGATCCGAATGCCGCGGCATTGCTCGTGTTCACCTCGGGGACCACCGGGATGCCGAAGGCGAGTGTCATGTCGCATCGCCGTTGGGTCGGCGGCGGGCTCGGGTTCGCCGCGCTGGCGCGGCTGCGGCCCGACGACGTCCTGTACTGTGCGTTGCCGCTCTATCACAACAATGCGATGACCGCCTCGCTCGGCGCCGCGGTGGCCTCCGGGGCCTGTCTGGCGATCGGTCGCCGGTTCAGTGCGTCCGGATTCTGGGACGATGTGATCGACAGCGATGCAACCGCATTCGTCTACATCGGCGAAGTATGCCGGTACCTGCTCGCCCAGCCGCCCAAACCGACCGATCGGCAGCATCGGGTCCGCGTCATCATGGGCAACGGCCTGCGTTCGGATATCTGGCAGCCGTTTGTGCAGCGGTTCGGGATCGACCGAGTCGCCGAGTTCTACGCGGGCAGCGAACTGCCCGGCGCCGCAATGAATTTTCTCGGCACACCGGGCAGCGCCGGAATCTATCCAGCGCTGGGCCGGGCGGTGGTCCGCTACGACCCCGATGATGGGCGGCCCGTGCGCGACGCCCGGGGCCGGGTGCGCCGCGTACGCAAAGGCGAGCCCGGTCTGCTGTTGATCCGAAACACCAGACTCGTTCCGTTCGAGGGCTATACGGATGCTGAAGCCACGGCGGACAAACTCATCACCGATGCTTTCAGACCGGGAGACAGCTGGGTGAACACCGGAGACCTGGTGCGCGATCAGGGTTTCGGACACATCGCCTTCGTCGACCGGCTCGGCGATACCTTCCGGTGGAAAGGGGAGAACGTCGCGACATCGGAGGTCGAGGCGGCACTGAACACCCACCCACACATCGCGGAGGCCGCCGTCTACGGCGTGGCCGTGCCCGGGAGCGACGGGAAGGCCGGCATGGCGGCCGTCACGATGGTCGGTGACGCGCTGGATCTCAAATCTATTGCAGCGCATCTGAACAATCGGCTTCCCGGTTACGCGGTACCGGTATTCATCCGGGTCGTCGACGAACTCGACCATACATCGACCTTCAAGGCGCAGAAGACCCGGCTGCGCGCGCTCGGAACCACGGCCACCGGCGAACCGATATACCGGCTGTCCGCCGACGGCCGACGCTACGAACCCTATTCGGGGTGAACGCCCGCGGCCGTCGACAGCCGGTGCTTCAGCTGTGGCTGATGCGTTCCTCATAATCGTGACGCTTCTCGGCGTCGGAGGTGAGGAAGATGTCGCGATAACGCCGGGATTTGAGCATCCGCCGTTTGAGCGGGCCGGGAAGGGCGCCGACTGCCGCTACGGCGGCGAGCCCCCGGCTCGGATACGCGTGCAGCACAAGGGTGTTGATGACGCGCAGGATGCAGTCGGCGACTTGTTCGGGAGTCGCGACCGGGATGCCGGTGGTGCTGAGGCCGTCGATGAGTCCGGTGGCGGTGTGCGACGGCTGAACGGTGGAGACGGTGATGCCGGCGGGTTCGAGCTCGGCGCTGAGAGCTTCGCTGAAACCGATGACGCCGAATTTGGCGGCGTTGTAAATGGTCAGGCCCGGCGCCGGGAGGCGGCCGGCGATGGAGGCGATGTTGATGATGTGTCCGCTGCCGCGCTCAACCATGCGGGCGGCGGCGAGTTGAGAGCCGTTGATGGGTCCGAGGAGGTCGATGGCGATGGTGCGGTCGATGAGTTGGTTGCTGTAGTCGAGGAAGGGGCCGGTGGGCATGATGCCGGCGTTGTTGATGAGGACGTCGATGGGGCCGTGTTCGGCTTCCACCCGGTCCAGGAAGTCTTTGAAGGAGTCGCGGTTGCTGACATCGAGTGGGTGGCCGGTGATGCCGAGGTCGGCCGCCGCCTTTCCGACTGCGTCCGCATCGATGTCGCCGATGGAGACGGTGGCTCCGGCATCGAACAGGGTGCTGGCGGTGGCGTATCCGATGCCGCGGGCGGCGCCGGTGATGGCGATGACTTTGCCGTCGATCCGGTCGGCCGCACCGCGGCGGAATGGGTTGTTCATCGCAGGCTCGCCGCTTCGAGATAGTGGACGCCGGTCTGTTCCTCGGAGTACGCCCACAGCCGCTCCGCTGCCGTTCGATCGCGAGAAAGGCGGGTCGATGGCGAGACGGTCGGGCGGGTGCCGCGAGAGAGGTAGCGCGGACCGAAGAACTCTCCGCCGCGCACCCTCGATCCGGCGGCTCCCAGAACGATGGGATTCGCGCCTTCGGTGACCGAACCGGCGATCAGCTTGCCGACGGACTTCACGGAGTCGAACAGTTTGCTCTCGGTGTGGTCGTAGAGGCCGGTCATCACCACGCCGGGGTGCGCGCCGACGGACATCACCGGTGAACCGGCGGCCGAGAGGCGGCGCTGCAGTTCGCGAGCGAAGAGCAGGTTGGCCATCTTGGAGTTGGCGTACGCAACGCGACGGTCGTAGCGTCGATTGTGGAAGTCGGGGTCCGACAGTCCCTTTCGGGTAGCCATCGTGTGAGCGCCGCTGGAGACGGTGACGATGCGTTCGCGAATGCGTTCGAGCAACAGCCCGGTGAGGGCGAAGTGGCCGAGATGGTTTGTGCCGAAGGTACTTTCGAATCCGTCGGAGGTTCGAGACCACGGCACCATCATGATTCCGGCGTTGTTGATCAGCGTGTCGATCGGCCCGGTGAATCGGTCGGCGAACTCGCGGACCGACTGCTGGCTGGACAGATCCAATCCCTCGACGACCGGGTCGCCGGGGAGGGTGGCGGCCACTGTCTCGGCCGTCGTGGTGTTGCGGCAGGCGAGCACGATACGGGCGCCGCGCGCGGCGAGTTGGCGTGCGACCTCGGCGCCGAGATCGCCGTTGGCTCCTGTGATCACCACTGTCTTGCCGGTTTGGTCCGACAGGGTCTGCTGCCAGTCGCTCATACGATCTACTTTCGATTGGAACATGGATACAGATCTGTTTCTATGCTAGAAAGGAGACTCGCGTCAATGCAATCCCGGGAGTAATAGATGGCCGTCGCCGACCGTTTAGCGAGCGCTCGCTCAGTCATGGTGCAAGAGCGCGAGGCCGCGCGGATCCTGCGCGAGGCCGGGATGATCCCGGGGCTTCGCAATACGGCGTTGCTCCTACGGCACTGCGGGCGATCCGGTCCGGCCGGACTCGCGGCCACATTGGGTGCGCAGCACGGGGATACCCCGGCGATCATCGATGCTCACGGAACGCTGACATATCGTCAGTTCGGCCAGGCGACCAACGCCCTCACGAATGCTTTGTCGACCCGCGTCGGGCCGGGTCGCCCGACGGTCGCGGTCATGGTGCGCAACAGCCGCTACACCCCGATGGCCTTCCTGGCGAGCGCCGGCATCGGAGCCAAGGTGGTCCTGATGAATACGGATATGGGCCCCCGTCAGCTCGCCGACGTCTGTGCACGCGAAAAGGTCGGGCTCATCATCTATGACGACGAGTTCTCGGGATCTCTTGCACAGCTGGACCATTCGGTAGACAGGCTGATCGCCTGGGTGGATGGGGAAGCACCCGATGGCATCGACACCGTGGACGACGCGATCCGAACCGGCTCGCCGCGGGCGCCGCGGTTCACTCGCCAAATGCCCGACATGGTGATCCTGACCAGCGGCAGCTCCGGCACCCCGAAGGGGCGGTCGAATCATGGCCGTCTCAAAGATGCGGCCAGTCCGTCGCTGGCCACCCTGGCCGGGTTCTTTCAGAAGATCCCGCTCCGGGGCACCGACCGGATCCTTTTGAGCGCCCCGGCGTTTCACGGCTGGGGAGCGATCGTCATGTTCAGCGGCTTGCTGCTGGGATCGACATTCGTGATGGACCGACGGTTCGACGCCGAGCGCAGCGTGGCGCTCGCTGCCGAGCACCGGGTCACCGCGATCATCGGCGTGCCGACGACATTGCGCCGCATGATGGATCTGGGGCCGGAGCGGCTCGCCGACATCGATCATCGAGCGATCCGGATCATCGGATCGGGCGGCGCGCGGTTGGACGTGCCACTCGTCGAGCGGATCATGACCGAGTTCGGGCCGGTGCTGCACAACCTGTACGGCGCCACCGAGGCCTCGTTCATCACGATCGCCACACCGGAAGACCTTGTCGCACAGCCGGAGACGGCGGGTTCGGCACCGATCGGCGTCAGTGTCCGGATTCTGCGTGACGGAGTGCCGGTACCGGTCGGCGAGGTGGGGGACATCTATGTGCGCAGCGCGATGGTGACCGGCACCTACACCAACGGCGAGACCAAGGAATCGATCGACGGGGCGATGAAGACCGGCGACACCGGTCGGCTCGACGCGGCGGGCCGGCTCTTCATCGAGGGTCGTTCGGACGGAATGATCGTGTCCGGTGGCGAAAATGTCTTCCCCGAAGAGGTCGAGCTGGTGCTGGCGAACCATCCGGCGGTCGCCGACGTCAAGGTCGCGCCGGTAGACGATGCGGAGTTCGGCCAACGCCTGCGGGCATTCGTGGTGCCGCGCGAGGGCGCCACGGTCTGTCTGGACGAGATCAAGACCTATGTGTCCAAAGAGCTTTCCCGATCGCGGATGCCGCGCGAGGTCATCGTTGTGCCGGAGCTGCCACGGACCGCCACCGGAAAGGTCACCAACGCCACGCTCGATGAGCTGGCGCAGGCCTACCAGCCGATCGGCTGATGTCACCAGCGATTGCGGACGTCCTCGGCCCAGCCGGTCAGGCCGGTCAGATCAACCCAGGCGCCGTCGTCGGTCTGGGCTCGGCCGCTGAAATGCCCGAAGCACTGGTGCGTGTCGTTACCGAGCACGCCCAGCCAGGTGCGCGTTGCGCGTAGGTGGAACGGCTCGAAGGTCACATCGACCCGCGGTCCGGTGATCCGCCATGGCGCAAGCCAATTCGACCGGTCGTACTCCCACGCCGCCGGTTCCTCGATCTTGTGCAGCACGCCGTCCACGAACAGCGCGTTCTCGGTCATTCCGGTGCCATCGGTCCAGCGTCCGCCGAGTTGAATCGCGCGCCCCGGCGCGCTGCCGGCGGCCCAGTTCCAGGCGATCGAATACGGCCACTTGCCGCGGCCGTGATCGAGAACAGCGAACGATTCGGCGGGATCGATGTCGAACGTCTCGTCGTGCATGCGCAGCGTTCCGCGCACCGGACGGCCGAGATCCTTGACTGTGTACTGAAATCGTCGGTGACTCCAGGGGACGACGACGCCCAGCGACTCGTGCCCCTCGGGCAGCGGAATCTCGACATCGAGTTGGAACTGGGGTGCCTGCGCGTGAATCGCGCTGCCGGACGACCGCTGATCGACCGCGATGACCGCGCCGCCGCCCGACGCCCGCGCCAGACCGGTTCCACTGGCCGATGGCATCAGCACACCCCGGCCGAACGGGGTCGCGGCGTTCTTTTCGTACTCGCGCCCGGTGGCGCGGTCGAGCACGTACACGCCAAGGATTCCGGCGTAGTCAAGAGATGCCGCCGTGAGTCCGATGATGTGACGCGGGGTGACGATGCCCCAGTACTCCCAGCGCTTGCACCGCCCCCAGCCGCGAAGGTCGGCGCGGTGCAAGGGCTGTCGGGTCCAACCGATCGCCGCCGGGTTCAGCCGACCGGCAGGCAGGCAGAGATCGACGGGTTCGATGATCTCCTGCGCCACGACGTTGCCTTCCCGCTAGCAGTGATCCAGTTGTCGATCTGCCAAGGCCGAGGGAGGTCGACTATAGCGGAGCTGTGTTGACCGACCGAGAACGCAGGCAGGCGGCAACTGGGTCTGCTAGAACTCGATCTTCAGGGCGTCCGACGTCGGCCGCGCCTGGCAGCCGAGGATGTAGCCGTCGGCGATGTCGTCGGGGTCCAGTGCGCCCGAGTTCTCCATCTCGACGCTGCCCTCGGTGAGAGTGCAGGCACACGAACCGCATTCGCCTTCACGGCACGAGTACGGCACATCCAGGCCGGCCGACAGCATGATGTCGACCAGTGTCTGCTTGCGCGGCCACTTGAGCTCATGGGTGTCGCCGTCGAGCTCGATCTCGACCGTCGCGGCCTCGGCCAACTCCTCGTCGCTGGCCTCCTCGACGATGACGTCCTCGAACGGGTCGCCGGACAGCGAGTTGAAGATCTCCGCGTGCACCTGATGATGTGCGAATCCGGCGCCCTCGAGCCCGGCGTGCACGGCGTCCATGAACGGACCGGGGCCACACATAAACGCCTGGTAGGCCTTGAACGGCCGCAATGCGGTGGCCAGCGCCTTGGCGTCGGGCAGGCCGGAAACCGTTTCCAGCCAATGGATCACGTTCAGCCGTTCCGGATGCGCGGCGCGCAGTTCGCGTAGTTCCTGCGCGAAGATGACGTCGGCCTCGCTGCGGTTGGCATAGAACATGACGATGCGTCCGTTGCCCTTGGTCAGGGCTGCCTTGAGGATCGACATCACCGGTGTGACACCGCTGCCCGCGGCGAGCAGCAGCAGGTGTGCGCCGAGATCCGACGGCGTGAAATGACCTGAAGGCGGCAGGATCTCGACCTGGTCGCCGACCTTGACGTTGTCGCACACCCAGTTGGAGCCGTAGCCGTCGACGGTGCGCTTGATCGCCACCCGGGGCTTCTCGTCACCGAACGGACTGGAGCACAGCGAGTAGCACCGTGCGACCGAGCCGGTCTGGTCGCTGGGGATGCGCAGCGTGATGAACTGGCCGGGCGCATAGTCGAAGTCGGCGTCGAAGGTGACGGACTTGGCGTCGGCGGTTTCGTCGATAACATCGGCCACGGTCACGATCAGGCTGCGTGAGCCGTGCGGGGCCAGGTCGTCGGCCATCTTCTCTCTTACTTCCTTCTGGGCGATCGCATGACGTAGTCATGGCGCCGGGGTGAAACTAGAACACGTTCTAGCTTAGCGTTGCCTTGGTCAAGGTTACTCGGCGTCGGAATCGGCCGCGAATTTCCTGTCCGCTGGGTGGACGCCCGTGATCGCTGAAGGATTCGCAAGGGTCTGCATACCCGCCGTGAGCAGGTCGGCAAGGTCGGCGTCGGCGTGAGCCAGCCACTGCTCATAGGCCGCGAGCGCAACGCCCAGGACGAGCCAGCCGGCGGTCTGTGGCAGGTGTGCGTCGGCGTCCGACCCGGTGCGGGCGGCGACGAACTCGGCGATCGCATGGCGCCACTCGGCGTACATCAGCATCGAGTGGGCCTGCAACGCGGGAACTCGTAGCAGCAGCTCCATGCGTTGGCGATGATGTGAAACATGCTCCGGGTCAATGCGATTGAACTCGACCAGCACGTCCAGGATCGAGTCGGTGAGCGGTTCATCGGCAGGTGCTGCGGCGAGGTGCGCGCGCATCGAGGCGACCCGTTCGTCGAATTCACCCCAGGCGATCGCATTCTTGGAAGGGAAGTAGCGAAACAGTGTTCGTCGAGCGATCCCGGCTGCCGCGGCGATGTCGTCAACACTGGTGTTGTCGAACCCGCGCTCACTGAACAGCTCGATGGCGATCTCGCTGAGCTGGGCTTTCGTCGTACTGGGCCGGCGGCCGGGGCTGGTCACCTGGCCAAACCTACCGCCATCGAGACCGGAAAATCCGCCGAACCGCTAGCATTCCTGCACCGAGTGCATTTATAGTGCAGCCGTGACTCGTGTCACGTTTGTCATTGCGACGTGCGCCGCACGTCGTACAGCTTCAGAAGGAGACCGCTATGGCTGACACCCACATCGACGGGACCGATCTGGTCGAAGAGGCTTTGGTCGAGGAAGTCTCGATCGACGGTATGTGCGGGGTGTACTGATTTCTGCGCCAAGTCCTGCCGCGGATCCGGTCACGTCGTTCGACGTGGCCGGGTCGTGGCGGCTCAACCCGAAGGTCGCCGTGCGGCCGGAGCCGTTCGGCGCCCTGCTGTACCACTTCGGCACCCGCAAGCTGTCGTTCCTGAAGAACCTCACGGTGCTCGAGATCGTTCGCAGCCTCGAAGCACAGCCGACCGCTGCCGCCGCGATCGCGGCGGCCGGAGTCGACGACTCGGATCGGGCGCCCTACCTGCGCGCGCTGTCCAGCCTCGCCGACTCCGGGATGATCATTCCCCGCTGACCTAGGAATCGCCTTGACCTCAACGCTTTCCCGACCGGCCGATCGGCCCGCCCCGGTCGGCCGCCTCGTCGACCAGTTCGAGCGGGGCCTGGACGCCCCGATCTGCCTCACCTGGGAGCTCACCTACGCCTGCAACCTCGCGTGCGTGCACTGCCTGTCGTCGTCGGGTAAGCGCGATCCGCGCGAGCTCAGCACCGACCAATGCAAGGCGATTATCGACGAGCTGCAGCGCATGCAGGTGTTCTACGTGAACATCGGCGGCGGCGAGCCGACGGTGCGCTCGGACTTCTGGGAACTGGTCGACTACGCGACCAGCCACCAGGTCGGAGTCAAGTTCTCCACCAACGGATTACGCATCACCCCCGACGTAGCGCAGCGGCTCGCGGCCTCCGACTACGTCGACGTGCAGATCTCGCTCGACGGTGCCACCGCAGAGGTCAACGACGCGGTGCGCGGCCCGGGTTCCTTCGACATGGCCGTGCGCGCCCTGGAGAACCTGCACGAGGCCGGATTCCGGGACGCGAAGATCAGCGTCGTCGTCACCCGCGAGAACGTCGCGCAGTTGGACGACTTCAAGACGCTGGCCGATCGATACGGCGCCACGTTGCGGATCACCCGGCTGCGTCCGTCCGGCCGGGGCGCCGACGTCTGGGACGATCTGCATCCCCTGCCCAGCCAGCAGCGCGAGCTGTACGACTGGCTGGTGGCCAATGGTGATGGAGTGCTCACCGGCGACTCGTTCTTCCATCTGTCCGCGTACGGCGAGGCATTGCCGGGACTGAACCTGTGCGGCGCCGGCCGCGTCGTCTGTCTGATCGACCCCGTCGGCGACGTCTACGCCTGCCCGTTCGCCATCCACGAGAACTTCCTCGCCGGAAACATCCTGTCGGACGGCGGATTTGCGGAGATCTGGAAGAACTCGGAGCTGTTCACCGAATTGCGTGAGCCCACCGGCGGCGGCGCCTGCGCCTCATGCAATCACTATGACGCCTGCCGCGGCGGGTGCATGGCGGCGAAGTTCTTCACCGGGCTGCCGATGGACGGACCGGACCCGGAGTGCGTCCAGGGCTACGGCGAGAATCTGCTGGCCGGCGATCGGGACAAGCCGACGGCCAACAAAGACCATTCGCGCGGCACCCCGCTGACGCTGATGACCCGCGTGCCCGATTCGTGGCAGCCGCCGACGGCGGCACCGAGCAAGGCGTGCGACGAGAACCCGCTTGCGGGTTTCGCCCCCGGCGGCAACTGACTGTTTCAACCCGCCCTTACTATCTAGAAACCATTGCAGGAGAAGTATTTACATGGTCAACCCCTGGTTCGAGACGGTTCGTGAGGCGCAGCGGCGCGCCCAGAAGCGGCTGCCGAAATCGGTGTACGCCTCGCTGGTCGCCGGGACCCAGGCCGGCATCACGGTCAACGACAACATGGAGGCTTTCAACGAACTCGGCTTCGCGCCGCATGTCGTCGGGGCGCAGCCGGAGCGCAACCTCGCCACAACGGTGATGGGACAGGAGATCTCGTTCCCGGTGATGATCTCGCCCACCGGCGTGCAGGCCGTGGATCCAGAGGGCGAGGTCGCGGTGTCCCGTGCTGCCGCCGCGCGCGGCACGGCGATGGGTCTGTCCAGCTTCGCGTCGCATCCGGTCGAGGAAGTGACCGCGGTCAACGACAAGATCTTCTTCCAGATCTACTGGCTGGGTTCGCGGGAGGACATCCTGGCGCGGGCGGAGCGTGCGAGAGAGGCTGGCGCCAAGGGCCTTATCGTCACCACCGACTGGGTGTTCAACGTCGGCCGTGATTGGGGCAGCCCGGAGATCCCGGAGCGGGTCGACGCAAAGGCATTGCTGAAGATGGCGCCGGAGATCGCCGTGCGGCCGCGGTATGCGCTGCGGTGGTTCAACCGCGGCCATATCAACATTCCGGATCTGACCGCGCCCAACCTGACGGCCAAGGGGCAGACGGGGCCGACGTTCTTCGGCGCTTACGGCGAGTGGATGAACACCCCGCCGCCCACCTGGGAAGACCTGCAGTGGCTGCGTGAGCAGTGGGGTGGTCCGTTCATGGTCAAGGGCATCACCCGGATCGACGATGCCAAGCGCGCGGTCGACATTGGGGCGACGGCGATCTCGGTGTCGAACCACGGTGGCAACAACCTCGACGGGACGCCCGGCACCATCCGGCTGCTCGGGCCGATCGCCGACACCGTCGGCAAGGATGTCGAGGTGCTGCTGGACGGCGGCATCCGCCGCGGCAGCGATGTGGCAAAGGCGCTGGCCTTGGGCGCCCACGCGGTGATGATCGGCCGTGCCTACCTGTGGGGTCTGGCCGCCAATGGCCAGACCGGCGTCGAGAACGTCCTCGACCTGCTGCGCATGGGCCTGGACAGTGTGCTCATGGGCGTGGGGCACAAGGACGTTCACGAATTGTCGCGTGCCGACTTGATCATTCCCGAAGGGTTCGAGCGGGCCTACGGCACCGACTGAATGCGGCTCGGCGGCGGCGCCAGCCCGGTCCGGTGAGCGGAAAACCGCAACCTTCGCAAAAGTAGAACGTGTTATCGTTCGCTGGAAGAGCGTCATAGCAACTTGACGAGTTAGGGGTATCCGCATGGGTCAGTTCGATGGCAAAGTCGCCTACATCACGGGCGTCGCCCGGGGCATGGGACGCAACCACGCGCTGCGGTTGGCGCAGGAAGGCGCGTCGATCATCGGTATCGACATCGCCGGACCGATTGCCGATCACACGACCTACCCGCCATCGGCCCCGGAGGACCTTGCCGAGACGATCCGGCTGGTCGAAGAGTCCGGCGGCAAAATCCTTGCGCGGCAGGCGGATGTACGCGATCTGAAAGCCCAGCAGGACATCGTCGCCGAGGGTGTCGAGCTGTTCGGCGGGCTGGATTTCGTGATCGCCAACGCCGGGGCGCTGACGTGGGGCGCGGTTCACGAGCTCTCCGAAGAGGCGTGGGACGACCTGATCAACATCAACCTGTCGGGCGCGTGGCGCACGCTGAAGGCGACGGTTCCGCACATGATCGAGGCCGGCAAGGGCGGGTCGATCGTCCTCGTCAGCTCGGTCGCCGGACTCAAGGCGATGCCGCTGCAGGCCTCGTACTCGGCGTCCAAGTACGGCGTCGTCGGTCTGGCGCAGACCGCGGCAAAAGAGTTGGGCAAGCACCGTATTCGCGTCAACACGATCCATCCGTACGGCGTGACCACGCGCATGGTGATGGAGGACACCTCCGCACAGGCGGTGTTCGACGGCTACCTGCCGCACTTCACCCCGATCCTCGAAGACGCGATGTCGTCGGTCGATGACATCTCGGATTCGGTACTGTTCCTGCTCAGTGATCACGCATCGAAGATCACCGCGGCCACCTACACCATCGACGCCGGAGCCATCAAGGTGTAGGCGTCGCTGGAAGCATGTGACATACGGGCCGTTGAGGAGATTGTTTCCTCAACGGCCCGAATGCTCCACGGTTCCAGCCGGATCCAATCGCGGTGTACCGGCGTCCAACCATGTATGACCGGTGTGCACCGCGCGGCTGAACTCAAACATCAAGGTTTGTCTGACCGAGATATCCGTCGGTTGGCGATCGACGGCCGACTGATTTCGATTCGGCGCGGCTGGTATGCAACGCCATACGCGGACCGGAAAGTTGTCGACGCGGTGGCCGCAGGTGGCGTGCTGTCGTGCGTGTCCGCACTTCGTCACCACGAGATCTGGGTACCACCCGACAACCGACTGCATACCCGGCTGCCGCTGCGGAACTCAAACAACGCCGCGTCGTGCCGTGGGTTCGGCGGGATGCCTCCGCTGGGCGGGCCGGTCGATCCGCTGCTGGTGGCGTATGGCTGTGCCGCTCGCTGCTTGGACGATGAAGGACTCATCGCGGTCTCCGATTCCATCCTGAACAAGACCGAATACACCGTCGCCGATCTGCGGGGCGCATTGTCTGCCGGGCCACTGCGGGTCAAGCGATTGCTGGCCTGGTGCGATGGACGGGCCCAGTCCGGGACCGAATCGATTGCCCGCGTGCGATTTCGGAAGGCCCGGATCAAGGTTCGGGTGCAGGTCGCCATCCGTGGTGTCGGGATCGTGGACCTGCTGATCGGTGAGCGACTCATCGTGGAGTGCGACAGCGTCCAGTTCCACACTGGAGTCGACAACTACCAGCGCGACCGTGACCGTGATCGGAGATCGACGGCGGACAGGTATGTCACCGTCCGGCTGACTTACAACGACGTGATGTATCGATGGGATGAGGTCTTTGCGGACATTCTGGATCTGATCCAGCGGCGTGAGCATCGGCGCAAGCCGCTGAAACCGTGACGTAGACGGCCGGTCGAGGAAACTATCTCCTCGACCGGCCGTATGTCACACGTTTCCAGCGGACCGTCAGTCGGTCCAGACGTCGGCGACGTCAACGGCCTCTCGGCTCGGGGCGTTGGGCACATCGGGCACAGTGCGTGAAAAGCGCGGTGCCACAGCGGCTTGCATCACACTGTCGATCTCGATGAGGTTCTGGCGCGCCTTCATGTGTGCGTCATTCGGCGCCTCGATGAAGTCGAGGATGGGGGTGGTACAAGCGTCGGTGCCGTCGAAGATCGCGGTCCACTCGTCGCGCGTCTTGGTCTTGAATACCTCGGTGAACCGTTCCTTGATGTCGTCCCAGCGTGGAGCGTCGAGCTGCTGCGGGAGGTCGGGGTCGTTCTCCAGGCCCAGCCCCTTGAGCAGCTCGGCGTAGAACTGCGGCTCGATCGCGCCCACGGCCATGTACTTGCCATCGGAGGTTTCGTACACCTCGTAGAACGGGGCGCCGGTGTCGAGCAGATTGGACGCTCGCTCGTCCTTCCAGAAGCCCGTGCCGCGGAATGCCCACATCATCTGGCCGAGCACGTTGGCGCCGTCAACCATTGCGGCGTCGATGATTTGGCCCTTGCCGGACTGCTGACGCTCGATCAGCGCGGCCAGCACGCCGACCACCAGGAACATCGATCCACCGCCGAAGTCGCCCGCAAGGTTCAGCGGGGGCACAGGGCGCTCGCCCTTGCGGCCGATAGCATGCAGCAAGCCGGTCGACGAGATGTAGTTCATATCGTGTCCGGCGCGGTCGGCCATCGGTCCGTCCTGGCCCCAGCCGGTCATCCGGCCGTACACGAGCCGCGGGTTCGCTTTCTCGGTGTCCGTGGGGCCGAAGCCGAGCCGTTCCATCACTCCGGGCCGGAAACCCTCGATCAGAACATCAGCCTTGGCCAGCAGGCTGAAGATCTTTTCCTTGTCGGCCGGATCCTTCAGGTTGGCCTCGACAATTGTGCGCCCGCGCAACAGCTGGTCGGCCTTCTTGGTCGGCAGATCGCCCGGACGCTGCACGCGTACGACGTCCGCGCCCAAGTCCGACAACAACATTGCCGCATGGGGTCCGGGGCCGATGCCGGCGAACTCGACGACGCGGACGCCCGCGAGCGGCCCGTTCTTGCTGTTGGACATCAATTACCTCACTGGTTGAGACGAATGACGAAGATGGTGTCAATGTGACGCTACTCGCCGCGTGTGAAGGTGATGCATGGGGTCGGGCGGGTACCGATCGTCCGGATCGGGAGAAGCCAGAGACTCTAGCTCGGCACGCGACTAGCATGCTTGGAATGACCTCCTCCGGCCTCCTCGGCATCCATTTGTGGACCGAGCTGGACGAGCGTCACGCCACCCTCGTGGTTCCCCTCGGGGCGATCGAACAGCATGGTCCGCACCTGCCGCTGGATACAGATATCCGGATCGCGACCGCGGTCGCTGAGGCGGCGGCACCCCGATTCGGTGGGCTGATCGCGCCCGGGCTGAGCTACGGCGCCAGCGGTGAGCATGAGGGATTCCCGGGCACCATCTCGCTCGGTCACGACGCGCTGACGGTGCTGCTGCTGGAGTACGGACGCAGCGCCTGTCGGTGGGCGCACCGCCTGTTGTTCGTCAATGGACACGGCGGCAACGTACGGACACTGCGCGCGGCGGTTGCCAAACTGCGTCAGGAGGGCCGTGATGTTGCGTGGATCGCTTGTGCGGCAACGGAATACGACGCGCATGCCGGCCACGCCGAGACATCGCTGCTGATGCACATCGCGCCGCTGACGGTCCGCACCGAGAATCTGGAACCGGGCAACACCACCCCGGTGGCGCAGCTGATGAAGTCGATGGTGGTCGGCGGTGTCGGCGCGGTCAGTGCCAACGGCGTGCTCGGCGATCCCATGACGGCGTCGCCCGCCGTCGGACGGCAGATGTTTGAGTCGCTCACCGATCAGGTGGTCGCCGCTGTGCAGAATTGGCAGCCCGACGTGCAGGGCCGGCTGCAATGACTGAAACGATGCTTGATCGGGAACAGTTGCTGCCCAATGGGTTTCAGGCACAGATTGATTCGCAGTGCATCGTGTCGGAGGACCACGGTCATATCGTCGGCGGTTCGCCGACCCGGATGCTGAAACTGTCACCGGTAGCGCGGGAGCTGGTCCATGCCGACGGCCGACTGGTCGTGCGTGATCGCCAGTCGGCGCTGTTGGTGCGTCGTCTGCTGCGGGCGGGGGTGGCGCAGCCGCGACCGATGTTCGGGCCCGGGTCCGAATCGGTGACCGTGGTGATTCCGGTGCGGGACAACCAATCCGGCATCGATCGGCTGCTCCCGACATTGCATGGACTGGCGGTCGTCGTCGTGGATGACGGCTCGGCGGTGCCGATCGTCGCTCCGGGGGCCACGCTGATCCGCCGCGAGACGAGCGGGGGGCCGGCCGCGGCGCGCAATGCCGGGGCGGCGGTTGCCGTCACCGAGTTCGTCGCCTTCCTCGACTCGGACGTGGTGCCGGATCGAGACTGGCTGTTGCCGCTGCTCAGTCACTTCTCGGATCCCGAGGTCGGGATGGTCGCGCCGCGGATCGTTCCGTTGGAGACCGGCGGTGGCACCGTGACCCGATACGAGGGCCTGTGCTCTTCCCTGGACATGGGGCGGCGCGAAGGCCCCGTGGTGCCGGGCACGCGGATCTCCTACGTGCCCAGTGCTGCGATCATCGTGCGGCGCTGTGCATTCGACGGATTCGATGAGGACATGCAGGTCGCCGAGGACGTCGACATGTGCTGGCGCCTGGTGCGCGCGGGGTGGTCGGTGCGGTACGAACCGATCGCATCGGTGGCGCACCAGCATCGGGCCCGGCTCGCTGCGGCACTCAATCGGCGTCGCTACTACGGGACCGGGGCGGCGCTGCTCTCCGGCCGGCACCCCGAGGTAGGCGCGCCCCTGGTGCTGACGGTGCCCATGGCGATCGCGATGGCGGCGTTGGCCACCAGGACGCGGATCGGCGCCGCGATCGCGGTGCTCATCATGTTGGCGCGCGGTCGGCGGACGCATCAGCGCGTGGGGGAGATGCCGGATGCGGTGGCGACGGCCACCCGACTCACCGCGCAATCGCTGGGCTTCGGCCTGGCGCAGACCGCGTCGGCGCTATGTCGCCATTACTGGCCCATCTCGATCATTTTGGCTTTGCTGTCCAAGCGATTCCGGCTGATGCTGTTGATCGCGGCGGTTGCCGACGGCGTTGTCGAGTGGGTGCGTCGGGAGCTGCTCAACCCCGAGCCGGTGGAGCGCGTCGGGCTGTGGCGGTTTCTGCTCCTCAAGCGTCTGGACGACCTTGCGTACGGCACCGGGCTCTGGCAGGGGGTCGCAAACGAGCGGCAGGTCACCGCGCTGAAGCCGGTGATCGGCGCCCGGGGCGCTGCGGTGGCCACGTCAACGCAGTGAGCGATCGCGGTCGGGGCCGGCCGGATGTGATCGTCATCGGTGCCGGCACCGCTGGATGCATTGTTGCGCAGGAGCTCTCCAATGCCGGGGGCTCCGTCACATTGTTCGATGAGGGTGCCGGGTCGGCCGTCGGCGCGCTGTCGCTGCTGCCATTGGCCGATGGTCCGCAGGTCCGCTGGTATTCGACCGGTGATGGGACGCTGCTGCCGCGCGGTCGTGGTCCGGGTGGGTCGGCACTCATCAACGCCGGATACTTTCTGCGCTGGCATCAGGCGGACTTCGGCGGTTGGCCGTGGCCGATCGAAACAATCGCTCGCGCATACGATCTGGTTGATGGCGGCGGCGCCGCCGGTTGGCTACGGGCGAGCCGCGTCGACGATGGTGAACTGTCGCCGATCGCCGGTGCCTTCGAGCAGGCTGCGGGCGCTATCGGACTTGCCGCGATAGCCGGACCATGGTCTGACATCGGCGTCAACCGGTTACGGCTCAATCGGCGCGGCGTCGACCGGTGGACGGCGTGGGACGCCGTCGAACCGCTGCGCGACGTGGTCGTCCACGGCGGTGCCCGGGTGAACCGCATCGTGCGCACGGGAGCGGACTGGATGGTGGAGACGGACGCCGGACAGCACTCGGCATCGAAGATCGTGCTGACGGCCGGAACATTGGGAACCGCACGAATTCTGTTGCGTTCCAACCTGGTCGGCGATTCCGCTCTGGAATTCATCGAGCACCGTGAGCAATTGGTCCGGTATCGGGTGCGCACCGCGGTTCCGACGGCATCTGCGTTGCTGCACACCGTGATTCATCTCGCAGACGGGGTTGAACTGCGGCCGTACAACGGCGGATTCGCCTCGTACATCCCGGGGCTGGAGCCTGATGCAGCGGCAGTCGGCGTGGCGTTGATGCGGCCGCAGAGCCGCGGCAGCCTGACGCTCGACGCAAGGGGTGAGCTGCGGGTGGAGTTGCCGACTCCGACGGTCGAAGATCGCCGCCGGATCGATGCGGGGGTGCATACGGTTCGCGAGTTGCTGGCGGGGTCGGAGCTGAAACACATCGTAGAGCCGGAGTCGGTGTCGGTGAACGAGCCGCTCGGGACCAGCCAACATGCCTGCGGCACAACTCCGTTGGGTGTGGCGACAACGGACGACGGTGAGCTCGGCGACCATCGGGGGGTATTCGTGGCAGACGCATCGGTGTTGCCGACCGGCGGGTCGGCCGGCCCGCACGCCACGGTCGCGGCGGTCGCTGCGGTGATCGGCAATCGCTTGGCGGGATAGATTCGGATCCACTGGCGGAGCCCGGCCCCAAGGCTGTACGGTCGTACACATGTTCGATTCGCCTGGTGTTGCCTACGACGTCATCGCTGACGACTACGCCGCTCGCTTCTCCGACGAACTGTTCGGTCGGCCGGTGGACCTCGCGCTCCTGGAAGTGTTCGTCGCCCTGGTCGGACGACTGGGCGGGAGGGTGCTCGACGTCGGCTGCGGGCCGGGCACGGCGACGGCCATGCTCGCCAAGTCGGCCCTCGATGTGGTCGGTGTCGATGCGTCGGCGGAGATGATCCGGATCGCCGAGGAACGCTTGCCGGACATCAATTTTCGGGTTGCCGATTTCCGCGAGCTCGATCTGGCCGACGAGTCGGTCGCCGGGATCTGCTCGTGGTACTCGCTCGTCCATACCGAACCGGCGGCGCTACCGGCTGTCGTCGCGGAGTTCGCCAGGATGCTGCTGCCCGGCGGGTGGCTGCTGCTCGCCTTCCAGACCGAGGCGCCCGATCTGACGCTGGCTGAGCCCTTCGGGAAGCCGGTGACGCTGACTTACTTACGTCATGACGTCGGCCGGGTCGCCAGGGCGCTGAGCAAAGCCGGTCTCGCGGTCGATTCGACCACCGTGCGCCAGCGCGATATCGATGCGGGTGAGACGGCGAACCAGGCGTTCATCCTCGCGCGTAAAGCGCGCTAGCGCCCCTTGATGTTTGCCGCCGTCAGTCTCGCGCGGTAGCTGCCCGCCGGTAGCCGATCAATGCCGGAACCGTGAAGATCAGCAGCATGCCGCCGGCCCAGATAGCCGTCCGGATCAGGTTCTCGGTGATCGGGCCGCCGGCCGCCAGCGAGCGCATTACCTCGATCGCGCAGCTCATCGGCTGATACTTCACCACGCCTTGCAGCCACGTCGGATACGAATCCAGCGGTGCGAAGCCGGAGTTGAAGAACATCAGGAGGCTGCAGAGCAGCGAGAGTATGGGCACCAACGGGATTCGCGACGAGTTGACCGCCAGTGCCAGTGTCATGATGGAGAACGCGGCACCGTAGAGCAGCGGGACTCCGAGGATGCCGAGCGCAGCCCACGGTCCCTGAGTGAAGCGGAAGCCGATGAGGAATCCCGCTGCCACCAACACGACCGACGTCAGCAATATGCGCATCAGTTCGGCGACGATCCGCGAGGTCAGGTCGGAGCCGCGATGGATCGGCATCACGTAGAGGCGGGCGAGCAAGCCGGTACGGCGCTCCACACTGAGCCGGACCGAGGTGGCCATGCCACCGAACATCGCGCCGACCAGGATCACCAGCGGCACTGTGCTGTACGCGCTGTTCTGCCCGGTCGCCTGGCCGATGGTGTCGCCCAACACGACCTTGAACATGATCATGCTCAGACCGGGGAACACGATGCTCTGCACCAGAGTCGCGGGATCCCGCAGCCACACCTTGACCTGGCGACCCAGCAGCAGCCCGCTGTGTCGCCACCACGCGGCGATTCCCCTCGCCGACGTGTGCACCGGTTCGGGGAACTCGGTGGCGCTGGCCATGTCGTGGTCGCTGAGCGGGATGTCGACGAGAGCAGCGCGCGACTCGGTATCGATGTGCTCGGAGACGACGTGCTCGAGCGCGTCCCGGCCCGGGTCGACGTGCTCCCGCAGCGCGGGGAACATCACCGTGTCGGCGTCGTCACCGTCGAAAGTCAGTGGGGCATAGGGATGTTCCGGTACCTGCGGTACCGGCCCGGAGGCAGACCTGGTCGATTCCTCAGGCCGCCGCCAGCTCTCCAGCACAGTGCGCATGGCTCCGGTGCCGGGCCCGACGGACATCGGTCGGTCGGTGGGCCGGTAGCCGGGCTCGTAATATTCGGAGTCCTGATCTCGCCGATGCCGGCCGCCGCGGTCGGCAGCTCGCATCCGGACAGTGTCCGACGTCTCCCACACCACTAGCGTTCCCGCTTCCGCTTACGCACGGCCAGCCCGACCATCAACGACACCAACGCCGTCAGGCCGATGGTCCAGTACACCGGCGGCCCCATGATGGCCCAACTGATGTGGTTCTCGTTGAATCCACGCATCGCGCTGACGTATTGGGACACGGGCTGGTTGCGGGCGAACGGCCGAATCCATTCCGGGAACCGCTGTTCCGGTACGAATCCGGTCGAGACCATGCCGAGGATCAACTGGGGCAGTGCCATGGTCTGGCTGGTGGCCTCGGGACTACCGGCCAAGAGGGCGATCGCGTCGGCGCCGACCGCCAGCAGCAGGCCCACCACCAGGGTCACGCCGAAAAAGCCGATCGTTCCCCAGAGGCCGGCCTCACCCGGTCGCCAACCCATCGCGAGTCCGGCGATGGTCGCCCAGAGCAGCGAGATCAGCAGCAGAACCACGTTTGCGCCGAGCCGCGCCATCACGGGGACCCACGGGGGAACCGGCATGGTGCGCAGGCGAGTCGAGATGCCGTGATACTCGTCCATCGACGCGCGCATCGCGGCCGACGACGCCGCGAAACCCACCGACTGCAGGCACACGATCGGCATCAGGAACTGCGCGTAATTCATGCCGGGCGCCATGTTCATCACGGTGCGCAGCGGCAGATAGAAACAGATTGCCAGGAACACCGGGGAGATGATGGCGACGACGATCTCGCCGCTACGCATGGTCGCGATGATGGCCCGCTGGGTCAGCGCGCGCCACTGCTCGACGGGGGAGATCGCGGGGAGCCCGCGGAACGCGGCGTCGGGGGTGGTTGTCGCCATACTTATGCGCCCGGCGCGGACGTGGTCGATCCGGTCAGATGCAGGAACACCTCGTCCAGCGACGGGCGACGGAGGCCGACATCGGCGAGCTCGATGCGGGCCTGCGCAAGTCGAGTGACCACTTCGACCAAAGTCGCCGATCCGTGCGGCGCCGGCACGAGGATGGCCGAGTCCTCTGAGCTGAGGGACGGGTGCAGGTCCGAAAGGAGCGCCATGGTCCGAGTGAACTCGTTCGGGTCGAGCGGGACGACCTCGCAGTACACGCCGCCGATACGCGTCTTGAGCTGATCGGCAGTTCCTTCGGCTATCACCCGGCCCTTGTCGATCACGACGATGTTGTCGCTGAGCAGGTCGGCCTCTTCGAGGTACTGCGTAGTGAGAAGGACGGTGACACCGAGCGTCTTGAGCTGTGTGATCAGTCTCCAGACCTCCTGGCGGCTCCGCGGGTCCAGGCCGGTGGTCGGCTCGTCCAGAAATACGACCGTCGGCTTGACGACCAGGCCGCAGGCGATATCAATGCGTCGCCGCATGCCGCCCGAATAGTTCGCGACGCGACGGTCGGCGAATTCGCTGAGTTTGAAGGTGCGCAGTAGGCCGAGGGCGCGTTCGGTGGCATCGGTCTTGTTCAGCCCCATGAGCCGACCGAAAAGGATCAGATTCTCTTTGCCGGTCAGCGATTCGTCGAGCGCCGCGAACTGGCCGGTCAGCATGATCGAGCGCCGCACCGCGGCGGCGTCTTTCGCAACGTCGAAGCCGGCGACCTGGGCGCTGCCGCCGTCGGGTTGGAGCAGCGTGCACAACATATTGACGGTGGTGGTCTTGCCGGCGCCGTTGGGGCCGAGCACAGCGAGCACCGAACCGGTCGGGACGGTGAACGACACCCCGTCGACAGCCGTGAAATCGCCGAACGTCTTCCGTAACGAGTCGACGACGATGGCCGGCGGCGCGCCTGCAGTCATGGGCTCCCTGTTCGGATTGCGGGCTGTCTCGAAGCGGAGAAACCCGGTGTGGATGGGACATGTTTACCACGGTGGACGCGTGGCCAGCTCACACACAGGAGGGGTTTAGAGATGTTTCGGATCTCTACCGCGACCGTATTTATAGGTCTAAGTTTTTTTGAGGGGGCGCGTGTAACGAATCGCGGTGCGAGACCGACAGTCGTATGGACGCAAATCGCGTCCCGTTGGCTGACCTGGGGAGTCGTTGATGACGGAAATGCCGGTCGTGGTGCTGGATCGCGTGGTTCGACGCGGCCAAGCGCGCCAGCAATCTGTCGACGGACGGGTTGGTTCAGTCATCGAGGTCGATTTCCGCAAGCGCACGGTGTCTCGGCCGGCCACGGAATCGTTGCCGCAACTGTTGCGCTCCGCCGCTGCCGCCGAGGGGTCGGCAATCGCGCTGATGGTTGACGACACCGTCGTCACCGTTGGAGAGCTCGCTGTGGCGATGGATCTGATGGCCGCCGCCGTGGCATCGTGCGGGTCGGATGCCGATTCCGCACTCATGATGGCGGTGATGACAGAGATTCCGTCGCTGTGTGCCTCGGGCCCGGACGGAATGCTCGATGCTATGGAGCAGCTGCGGGAGCGACTGCTCGGCTGCGCCCCGGCTTCGCACGCCAACTGAGCGCGAACCGCGCCATCTCCTGTCAGATTCCATCAGATCGTCGAATGTCGAAGTTACGCAATACCGACATAAGGTCGACATGTATTTACGCTACGTAAATTGATGGTTTGATTTGACAAACCCGGCTGACCAGGGCGATCTGGACGAATGATCCAGTGTGATAAGTGTCACACCGCGATTTTGTAACGAAGGCCCTCTCCGGCTACCGGAACCGTGCTGAAGCTGCCATGCTGGCGATTGTTAGTAATGCGTCTAGTTCAGGGAGTGAACATGACGGTGATGACTCGCCAGGTCGCGCAATCCCCGATGGTTGCCATCGATGACCTGATGGACGGTGTCGCGCGGATTGCCGAGCGCACACCGCGACGTATCGCATTCCAGGTGCGCGATGAGCGCACGACCTATGGTCAGCTCCGCGCGGCTATCGACGGCATGCGACTCGTGACGCGCGGGCAGGGAATGAGTAATTCTGCGGCTGTGGTTGCGGCCGTGATGCATTGCGCGCCGTCGTTGGCATCCTCCGGTGACCCTCGCAAGCAGGCCGAGCAGGTCGATGCGGTGATGCTGCACGTGCTTCGTGATCCGGCGGTGCAGGACGGCGCTCGACGTCGTACCGTTCCAGCCGGCACCGGCGAACTCGACTACCGGGCCGTCGCGGCACGGGTGGGTACCCGGCGTTCCGCATGATCTGAGATTTACCGAAACACCCCGGACGATCGACTCGTCCGGGGTGTTTTTGTTTCGGGACTTCAGGCCGGCGTCACCCAGGTGGTGATGTCGGCGTGCACCACCTCGTTGTCGTCACGGTCGGTGATGCGGATGTTCACGACGACGTCGGTGCCGGTGGTGATGGAATCCCAGTCGACCGACTCGGCGAAGGTGGCGACCGCGCGCAGGCTGGTGTTGGCCTTGGCGAGGTACTGGGTGTTCATCGCCTTCGGCAGCCAGCGATGGCTGCCCGGGGTGCTCGCCTCCATCAGCATTCCCATTGCGGTCTCGGCCAGATTGCAGGCGGCGATCGCGTGGAAGGTGTGGATGTGGTTGTAGACGCCGAACCACTTGGGTGCGGTCACCTCGCAGTAGCCCGGCTCCATCTGCTTCACGTACGGCAGGATGCCGGCGAAGTAGGGGACCCGGGCGACCATGCCGAGCGAGAACAGGGTGTTGCCGAGCTTGTTGTCGGGGAGTCGTTTGCGGAGGGCGTACGTGGGGCTCACGGGGGCAGAGGTGCTCATGCGCCCACCTTACTCTGCGGTAAGTTCGGCATTGCGGGTGCCGTTCCCTGCGGGATTTGGCGCAGGTGGCCGCATGCTGCATACTGTTCAGGTTGCCTTCTGGCTATCGCGTGTTCACGCGCGCTCACGCCGGGCAGCTGATCGAGGTGTCTTGCACCTTGGGCTAAGCGGAGACGAACTGGCCCGAAACGCACAGGCGCATGGATCGCACAAACAACAGCACGACCCCGGTTCCGCCCGTCAGGGAAAGGAATGTCTGTCGCACGATTATGTGCATCAGGCGCGACACGCCCGACCGCGTGGACCGGAGGACGGGCACGGTTCGCAACCAGCGGGCCACGCACAACGACAGATGAACAGCGGTGTAGCGCGCACGTCAGTGCGCAGTCGTGTGTTCGTCCGCCGTGACGGCACCAGTAGTAGTACGCGATAGGGAAGAGGACACCCGTGGCGGGACAAAAGATCCGCATCAGGCTCAAGGCCTATGACCACGAGGCGATCGACGCTTCGGCGCGCAAGATCGTCGAGACGGTCACCCGTACCGGCGCCAGTGTCGTCGGGCCGGTGCCGTTGCCGACCGAGAAGAACGTCTACTGCGTCATCCGCTCGCCGCACAAGTACAAGGACTCGCGCGAGCACTTCGAGATGCGCACCCACAAGCGCCTGATCGACATCGTCGATCCGACGCCGAAGACGGTGGACGCGCTCATGCGCATCGACCTGCCGGCCAGCGTCGACGTCAACATTCAGTGACGCTCGGCATCCAGGGACGCACGCGCCACTAGCCACAAAGTTCATTAGCGGAGAAGCCAGATGACACAGCATCAAACCAAGGGCCTGCTGGGCACGAAGCTCGGCATGACCCAGGTCTTCGACGATCAGAACCGGGTCATCCCGGTCACCGTCGTCAAGACCGAACCGAACGTAATCACCCAGATCCGTACCGAAGAGACCGACGGCTACACCGCTGTTCAGGTCGCCTACGGCGCGATCGACCCGCGCAAGGTCAACAAGCCGGTCGCCGGTCAGTTCGCCAAGGCGGGCGTGACGCCGCGCCGGCATGTCGCCGAGCTGCGCGTGCCGGACGTCTCGGAGTACGAGGTGGGCCAGGAGCTCACCGCCGAGATCTTCGCCGACGGCGCGATCGTCGACGTGACGGGCACCAGCAAGGGCAAGGGTTTCGCCGGCGTCATGAAGCGCCACGGCTTTGCCGGCCTGGGCGCCAGCCACGGCGTGCACCGCGTGCACCGCGCCCCCGGGTCGATCGGTGGCTGCGCCACCCCGGGCCGCGTGTTCAAGGGCATGCGGATGGCCGGCCGGATGGGTAATGACCGGGTGACCACCCAAAATCTGAAGGTTTACAAGGTTGACGCCGAGGCCGGACTGCTGCTGATCAAGGGAGCTGTTCCCGGTCGCAAGGGCGGCATCGTGATCGTTCGCGATGCAGTGAAAGGTGGTGGCGCACAGTGAGCGCGATCAGTGCTGACAAGAAGGCGGGAGCCGCTGCTGCAGAGCGCGTCACCCGCACCGTCGACGTGAAGGTCGCCGGTGGCAAGACCAGCGGCACCGCGGAGCTGCCGGGCGAGATCTTCGACGCCCCGGCTAACATCGCGCTGCTGCACCAGGTCGTCGTGGCCCAGCAGGCCGCCAAGCGCCAGGGCACTCACGCCACCAAGACCCGCGCCGACGTGCGCGGCGGTGGCCGTAAGCCCTACCGCCAGAAGGGAACCGGCCGGGCGCGTCAGGGTTCGACCCGCGCTCCGCAGTTCGCGGGCGGCGGCATCGTCCACGGTCCGCAGCCGCGTGACTACAGCCAGCGGACCCCGAAGAAGATGATCGCCGCAGCTATCCGCGGTGCGCTGTCGGACCGGGCTCGCAACGACCGGATCCACGTGATCACCGAACTGGTCGCCGGACAGGCTCCGTCGACCAAGGCTGCGCGCACGTTCCTCGCCGAGCTGTCGGACCGGAAGAAGTTCCTGGTCGTCGTCGGTCGTGAGGACGTCGCCACCTGGCAGAGCGTGGCAAACCTGCCGCACGTGCTGCCGATCGCGCCGGATCAGATCAACACCTACGACGTGCTCGATGCCGACGAGGTCGTCTTCAGCGTCGAGGCGCTGAACGCGTTCGTCTCGGCGAACACTGCAGACAAGGAGGCCTGAGTTTCATGGCTACCCAGGCAGATCCGCGCGACATCATTCTCGCGCCGGTGATCTCGGAGAAGTCCTACGGACTGATCGAGGACAACGTCTACACGTTCATCGTTCACCCGGACTCGAACAAGACGCAGATCAAGATCGCCATCGAGAAGATCTTCGATGTGAAGGTCACCTCGGTGAACACCGCCAACCGGCAGGGCAAGCGCAAGCGCACTCGCACGGGCTACGGACAGCGCAAGAGCACCAAGCGCGCGATCGTGACGCTCTCCGCCGACAGCAAGCCCATCGAGATCTTCGGAGGCCCGGTCGGCTGACGCCGGCTGGATCTTCAGATAAGGACAAAGACTCATGGCTATTCGTAAGTACAAGCCGACCACCCCGGGCCGTCGTGGCTCGAGCGGATCGGACTTCGCCGAGGTCACCCGTGACCATCCGGAGAAGTCGCTGGTTCGCCCGCTGCACGGCCGCGGTGGCCGAAATGCTCACGGCCGCATCACCACCCGTCACAAGGGCGGTGGCCACAAGCGTGCGTACCGCGTGATCGACTTCCGTCGCGCCGACAAAGACGGCGTGAACGCGAAGGTCGCGCACATCGAGTACGACCCGAACCGCACCTCGCGGATCGCACTGCTGCACTTCCTGGACGGCGAGAAGCGCTACATCATCGCGCCGAAGGGTATTTCGCAGGGCGACATCATCGAGTCGGGCCCGACCGCCGACATCAAGCCGGGCAATAACCTGCCGCTGCGCAACATCCCGACCGGTACCACCGTGCATGCGGTGGAGCTGCGTCCGGGCGGTGGCGCCAAGATGGCTCGTTCGGCAGGCGCCGGCATCCAGCTGCTGGGCAAGGAAGGGCAGCACGCGACCCTGCGTATGCCGTCCGGTGAAATCCGTCGTGTCGACGTGCGCTGCCGCGCCACCGTCGGCGAGGTGGGCAACGCCGAGCAGAGCAACATCAACTGGGGCAAGGCCGGCCGTATGCGGTGGAAGGGCAAGCGCCCGACCGTTCGTGGTGTCGTGATGAACCCGGTCGACCACCCGCACGGTGGTGGCGAGGGCAAGACCTCGGGTGGTCGCCACCCGGTCAGCCCGTGGGGTCAGCCTGAGGGCCGCACCCGTAAGAACAAGGCAAGCGACAAGCTGATTGTGCGCCGTCGTCGCACCGGCAAGAACAAGCGATAAGGAGCGACCCACATGCCACGCAGCTTGAAAAAGGGCCCGTTCGTCGACGACCACCTGTTGAAGAAGGTCGACGTACAGAACGAGAAGGGCACCAAGCAGGTCATCAAGACCTGGTCCCGGCGTTCGACCATCACCCCGGACTTCATCGGACACACTTTCGCCGTCCACGACGGTCGTAAGCACGTGCCGGTGTTCGTCTCGGACAACATGGTCGGGCACAAGCTCGGCGAGTTCGCGCCGACCCGGACCTTCAAGGGCCACATCAAGGACGATCGGAAGGCTAAGCGGCGATGAGCGCATTCACCACCGAGAACCCCACCGCGAAGGCGACGGCCAAGCACGTTCGCTGCACCCCGATGAAGGCGCGTCGCGTGATTGACCTGATCAAGGGCAAGAACGTCGACGAGGCTCTGGACATCCTGCAGTTCGCGCCGCAGGCCGCCAGCGAGCCGGTCGCCAAGGTGCTCGCCAGCGCCGTTGCGAACGCGGAGAACAACCTGAACCTGGACCGGCGCAGCCTCGTCGTGGGCAACGCCTACGCCGATGAGGGCGCCACGCTCAAGCGTTTCCAGCCGCGGGCCCAGGGCCGCGCGTTCCGGATCCGCAAGCGGACCAGCCACATCACCGTGGTCGTCGAGAGCCTGCCTGAGAAGGCAAGCGCCGGGCGTCGTCGTAACTCGAACAAGGGAGCCTGACAATGGGTCAGAAAATCAACCCGCATGGCTTCCGGCTCGGTATCACCACCGACTGGAAGTCCCGGTGGTACGCCGACAAGCAGTACGCGGAGTACGTGAAGGAAGACGTCGCGATCCGCAAGCTCCTGTCGACGGGCCTCGAGCGCGCCGGTATCGCCAAGGTCGAGATCGAGCGCACCCGTGACCGGGTTCGCGTCGACATCCACACCGCCCGGCCGGGCATCGTCATCGGCCGTCGCGGCGCGGAGGCCGAGCGGATCCGTGGTGACCTGGAGAAGCTGACCGGTAAGCAGGTGCAGCTGAACATTCTCGAGGTCAAGAACGCCGAGTCCGAGGCTCAGCTGGTGGCGCAGGGCGTCGCCGAGCAGCTGTCGAACCGCGTGGCGTTCCGTCGCGCGATGCGCAAGGCCATCCAGTCGGCCATGCGGCAGCCGAACGTCAAGGGCATCCGGGTCCAGTGCTCGGGTCGTCTGGGCGGCGCCGAGATGAGCCGGTCGGAGTTCTACCGCGAGGGTCGGGTGCCGCTGCACACGCTGCGCGCCGACATCGACTACGGCCTCTACGAGGCGAAGACCACCTTCGGCCGGATCGGCGTCAAGGTGTGGATCTACAAGGGCGACATCGTCGGTGGCCGTCGCGAGGTGGCCGCTGCGGCCGCTCCGAGCGATGACCGTCGCAACCGTCGTCCGTCCCGTCCGCGTCGCAGCGGTGCTTCGGGCACCACGGCGACCAGCACCGAGGCCGGTCGCGCCGCGACCGCTACCGCTGAGGCACCGGCTGTCGCCGAAGCCCCGGCGGCTACCACAGAGGAGAGCTAAGACATGCTGATCCCTCGCAAAGTCAAGCACCGCAAGCAGCACCACCCGAGCCTCAAGGGCACGGCGTCGGGCGGCACCAAGGTCACCTTCGGTGACTACGGCATCCAGGCGCTGTCGTCGGGCTACATCACCAACCGGCAGATCGAGTCCGCTCGTATCGCCATCAACCGGCACATCAAGCGTGGCGGCAAGGTGTGGATCAACATCTTCCCGGACCGTCCGCTGACCAAGAAGCCGGCCGAGACCCGAATGGGTTCCGGTAAGGGTTCGCCCGAGTGGTGGGTCGCCCCGGTCAAGCCGGGTCGCGTGCTGTTCGAGATGAGCTACCCGAATGAGCAGACTGCTCGCGAGGCCCTGCGCCGCGCGCAGCACAAGCTGCCGATCAAGACCCGTATCGTGACCCGAGAGGAGCAGTTCTGATGGCTATCGGAATCGCCGCGTCGGAGCTGCGTGAGCTCACCGACGAAGAGCTTCTCGAGCGTCTGCGCGAGTCCAAGGAAGAGCTGTTCAACCTGCGCTTCCAGATGGCGACGGGGCAGCTGGACAACAACCGTCGGCTGCGCACCGTGCGCCGCGAGATCGCCCGCCTCTACACCGTCATGCGCGAGCGCGAGCTCGGCCTGGCCGGTAGCCCGGACGGTGACGCATGAGCAACGAGGAGAACAACGTGACCGAAGAACGCGGCCGTCGTAAGGTCCGTGTCGGCCTTGTGGTCTCGGACAAGATGCAGAAGACCATCGTCGTCGAACTTGAGGACCGCGTGAAGCACCCCAAGTACGGCAAGATCATCCGCACCACCACCAAGGTGAAGGCGCATGACGAGCAGGAGGTCGCCGGTGTCGGTGACCGCGTGCAGCTGATGGAGACCCGTCCGCTGTCGGCCACCAAGCGGTGGCGTCTGGTCGAGGTCCTCGAGAAGGCCAAATAAGACCCACGCGCAGCGTATACATCCGTGTGGCCCGCTCCCAATTGGAGCGGGCCGCACGGCTATGTCGGGGGTTTGACGCTTTCGTCGTCGAAGGTACCGGCCGCTAGGTGGGAATCGCCGGCAGGCCTGAGCACTCTGGCGCCGACTCCACGGGCCGAGCGGTCCGAGCCTTGAATATGG